>Ga0326727_10000009_pt1 | contig 1059363 bp, 872 predicted proteins | sample MB2enrmetagenome_FD_207643 | JGI IMG/M metagenome (GOLD analysis project Ga0326727, IMG submission 207643) | Lab enriched peat soil microbial communities from McLean, Ithaca, NY, United States - MB29MY | ecosystem: Environmental > Terrestrial > Soil > Wetlands > Peat | place: USA: New York... | reverse complement strand
TTGGCGAAAGTCGTCCAGAGTCATTTTGGGTTTCGCGTCAGAAGAGTGACGGCGCATTCGTAGATGTTTCAGCAGATACCGAAAGTCTGCGCCCGAAAAGGAACTCGCTCGCTGGGTCGTGCTCTCGATAGTGCCGCTGCGCCAATTTCCGATTCAGGACTGCATAACAGTAGACACAGCCATGCGGACAGGTGTCGTAGTCGCCGATGTCTTTCGATTCAAAACAGCCACATTCCTTTCTCGCACCCTTGAGTCTCGTATGAATCTCCCTGCCCAGTAACGCGGAAATTCGTCGAGCATCGACACAGTGCGCCTCCTGAACTCCCGGCTCCAGCAAGTACGGCTGAGAGCAGAGCGTGAGTTGCATTCGGTGAGCACGGGCAAGCCGCAAAAACTCGCGCATCAGTTTTCGCTTCTGCTCGTCGTCCGGGTCAGACCACTCGAAGCCGAACTCGCGGCTTGCCCAATCCATGTTGCGCCGAGTCTTCTGATAAATCTGCGCGAACGAGATGACTACTTCGTCCGTCAGCCCCTCCAGCCGACTCGCGAGCCACTCGAAGTTCTCGATATGCGTGTCGGCAGGAGTCTCTGAAGAAAAGACAACGGGGTCGTAACGCCAAACCAAAGTTCGCGAGCCGTAGAGTCGGGCGATCTCTGCCGCATGTCGGATTGACCGAGTCGCGTCGGTGACCGAGAACTCCAGCTTCCGGGGATAGCAGTTGATTGTGTACTGAATGATGAACGGATAGCCCTGCGTGTGAACTTCTGCCAACTTGTCGAGGAATGGGCCGAGGTTCTTTGTCCAAAAGACAAAGCCATCGACATCCTCCCGCCGTAGTGAGACGCGGTAGGTCTGATTTCGATTGTACGGATTCGTCATCATGCAGAATCCGGCGTGCAGGCGGTTCAGAAACCAGTCGCCATAGAACGCCGGGATGTCTGTCTTGTAACTCGCTGAGACAATCATTTCTTTTGCAAAATACGGTAAGCGATGTCAGCCTTGAGTTTCGGGTCTCCGAATTTCTTGTGGTACTCACCGAGGTCTTTCTTCTCTTCGCCGAAATCAGTCCAGATAGTGCATCCCTTCCCATCGACGAGTTTCATTTTGCTGGCCTTCCACAGCCCATCAAACCAATCGGAAAAGCAGCTCGCGTTGTTATCGAGGTACAAAAAATACGCTCCCGACGTAGCGTTTTCAAAAAGGTGTTTATAAAATGTCGCGGCTTTCTCACGTAGGCAGTACGTCTCAGAGACGAAATAGATGAGTGTGAACAGGTGGGCGTTCAGATATTTCTGATGCGGCTTCCAACTTGCCTCGTTCGTAACGTCGAATGGCTGAAAGTTCACGTTCGTTTGCAGCGATGTGGCTAATTTTTCGTCCACGTCGCACCATGATTCAAACCACGTTGCTTCCTTATCGAGCAGCGTAAAGCGGAGCGAAGGCGTTTTACCAGCGTTCTCGACACACTTCAGGACACCAACCAAATCACTGCCGGGGCCACCGCCGATGCAAGAGATGGTCAGTTTTTTCTCGTCAAACAATTTTGTGAGACCCGTCGAATCAATGAGGGAGCAAACGTAGTCAGCATGTGAAGTCACGTAACGATAGATATATGCGAAGCGAGTGACGAGGTCAGCATAGTCAATCTTATGTTCCTGTCCACCGCCCAATTTCGCGTACTTCGCACTCAGGTAGTTGAGTTTTTCGTGTATCGCTTTGTCCTTCTCCGCTTCCTTCCCCGGAATTGCACCGTACTGCTCATCCAGAACAGACTTCACCAACTTGAAACAATTCATGCTCGACCTCCGCCCCACCCTGCCGTTTTGCACTTCCATTTTACGCGGCTCTAGGGCGACTCATGACGACGCTTGTTGAAGCGCGGTCTTCAACTTCTCCCAGTTCGTCGCTTCAGTGTGTGCATCCGTCATTGATTCCGCCCCGGCGGATGACGTTGGTCAATTTCCTCCATGATCCGCTCAGCCCATCGGATGGCATCGGCGATGGCAGCTACGGTAGCAGGAACCCGCGCTCCGCTGTCATACTGTGCGAGTTTGCGGGCCGCTAAGATCGACGCAGAGATCAGCAGCACGCGCTTCCTGCCCTCATCCATTTCGGAAGTCTAGCACTTTCGCCTTATATTCGCTATGATCGGCGGGCGCGTGTGGATACCATGCTCGCGGAGGAGGGGCGGCGATGCCGGGGCCGACACAAAAGGGCTTTGTATGTGGTGACAAAGGTCGAAAATAAGGACTGGAGACACCGCGATGCCCCTGAACACCATTCGGCTGCTAAGTCGCCGTAGAACTGGCTTCCTGAACACCTTGGTAGAATTCCCGGCGAGGAGAGATTCAATGAGCTTAGCTGGCGTTGTCGGGCAGTTGAGGAAGGAACAGAATCCCGCTGAAAGCACGCCTCAACCAAAAGCAGGAGACCAGAAACTGAGTCTCGAACTCGAAGGCTTCATTGACCGAGTCCTCGTGCCCTGCCTCGTGAAACGGTACATCAGGCAACTGAAAGAGGGAAAGCAGCCAACGTGGGACGGGACGGAGTTGCCGCGAAATGAAGAACCGTGAACAGCCAGAGGCAGCCTCAGCCTTCCCTTACGAGGTGTTGACCACAGCGGAGCTTGCCCAGCGTCTGAAGGTGAAAGAAAGCTGGGTCGTTGACCAGAGCAAACGCTCCCGAACCGCCGACCCAATTCCTATCTTCCGACTGGGCAAGCATCGCCGATACCTCTGGGGATCGCCGGAGCTTAACGCTTGGCTCCGTCGTCGCAGCGGTTCGTCAGAGAAGAGCGCCTAGAATCCGAGAGAAGGTGAATTCAAAATCTCGGTACAACTGGGGTTCAACTGACGGGTGAGAGAAAGGCTGGCTTTTCGTCCCTATGCGACACCAAATGAAGCACTTAGATTTTTGACCTTCTCTGCTTCGGGACCAGGGGGTCGGAGGTTCAAATCCTCTCTCCCCGACCAATTCTTTCAAGCAGTTGCAGCAAATTCGTTTGAGTGCATCCTGGCCGGCAGGATCGCTGGTCCCAAGCTTCTTCCCAAGTGAGCGAATTAAAAGTCCATGCGTAAACCAAATTCGGCCTCGCGTGGAGCGCCGACCGCGAACACGCCGCTGCCCCGTCCGATTCGAACCGTGTTGGAACCTGAGTTAGGCCCAGCCACGGTGCCATTGATGGTGCCGCCAGCTCCAGTCAGCCAACTGTCTGTTCCATTCAGCCCCAGGACCCCGTAGTTCACAAAGTTGAAGACGTTGAAGAAGGAGATGCTAGGAGAAATGGTGAGGCGCTCACGAAACTTGAAGGGCCAGGCCAGGATTGTATCGACGTCTTTGTAATAGCCGTTCCCCGCATTATTCGCCGGCGCAAGCTGGACTGCAGGAACAACTGCACCCAAGCTGACTAACTCAGACTGGGTGAACAAGCCGGCGGTCACCAGAGCCTTGCCGGCCGGCGTCAGCGTTCCCGCCACCGTGTTGTTGAAGTTCGTGAGGTAGGCATTCAAATTCCTTGGCGAGACCGAGCGCATAAAACTTCCGGGATGGCCGATACCGGTGGCGGCAGAGTTAAGGAAATCCCCAGTGGTTCCGTCGCCGGTCAAGTCGGAGCGGAAGATTTCTCCTACGGTTCCTTCAGTCGGCAATCGCAGGTCCGAAGGCTGCGGTGAGGCGAAGCCGCCAATCAGGCTGAGGCGCGGACCGTGGTGAGCGAATTCAAAGGTCGCACCGAATTTGAACTGGTGGGTCCGATCCTCTAGCGTGGGGCCACTGAAGGCGGTGGGATTACGGAAGTCCCATGCGTTGGGGGTGAAGTGCTGGTCGTAGCCACCATTGCTTACGAAGCGGGAAAGTGTGTAGTTAACCTGTAGATCGAGACTGCCCACACCTCGAAGGGGATTCTTGACGCGTTCCTTGTATTCACTTTGCAGACCGTTATAGACGGATCGGCCCATGGGGTAATTCATGAACATACTGCCAACGTTTGGGTTGACGCCTCCGAAGGCCGCGCCAGTATCGGCAGTCAGCCCAAAGTAAGGAGCGGAATATCCTCCGTAATAGACGTAGCCGGAGTCCAGACCGTTGTTGGCGAAATCATTGATGCTCGCGCTTGGATTGTTTGCGATATAGCAGGCCACTGTGGCCGAAGCATTCGCCTGAGTGACACTGGCTGGAGAACAAGAAGGGACGTTGTTTGCGACCGTAGTCGCAATGGCGTTGAGGGCGGCATTCGTTTCCAGGTACCGGGAATCGCCGGCATGGTTTACATCCACCCCGACTTGGAAGTGCAGGCCGATGTTTCGCAGGTAATCTACCGTCAATACGCCGCCCTTGGTAATTTGGCGCTGCACACCAATGTTCATCTGATAGGAGCGTGCAGTACGGAAGTTGGGGTGGTAAGGGTAGCCGAGCTCCAAGGTGTTGCCGACAAAGTTTGGATTCTGTCCCGCAGTGCCAACCGCCGCAGTCGCCGCGATGTATTCGTTTTGCAGGTCCGCCATTGCTTTGGCTGCCCCCTCCGCGTTGATGGAGCTAGGTCCAAGTGGCGCAAAGCAAACCTGCGTTGCCAAATCGTATCCGTCAATAGAAGTGACGGCGTTCGGTATCGTGCTGCCCGGAACCGGGATGTAGAATGGCAATGAACCGGCACTCGCTCCCGGCTGGCAGTTCAGGTAAGGGGTCTGGTTGAACAAGCCGTTGGCCAGCTTATCGCTGCGGTCGTAGGAAACATTATTGAAGATGTTGTTTTCGTAATACAGGCCGCCGCCACCGCGAATCGCGGTCTTTCCGTCATTCCAGGGATCCCAGGCAAAACCAATCTGTGGAGCAAAATTCAGGTTTGGCTGGCGTACACGATTGCCCAGTCCCGGTCCCCATTGATTCAGAAGATCTCCCGTGCAGGTAATCAGGGATGTGGCCGAGCACGGGATGGGAGCCAAATCGCTGTCGGTGCGTCCGGTGTCACGAATGTAGCGCAATCCGTAGTTTAAGGTGAAGTTAGGTTTGATCTTCCAGGAATCGCCCGCATACGCTTCGAAACGCGTATCGAACAAGCCGCCAGCAGGATAGCCGAATGCAGGTAGCTCGGTACTGAAGCCCTGTCCATTGCCCACGTAACCGCCGGTAAACGGATAGTCGGCGATATTGGGGTCGCAACCGCTAAAGCTGTTTCCAAGATTGCACGAGTAATAAGGTGCGGTTTGCACCGCCCCCTGTGGAAGCAAGGCAAAGTTCACGTAGGAAGTCAGTAGCGGGGCAAGTCCGTTAGCGGAAAAGAATCCGCCGGTGGCGATGCCGTTGACGGTTGCGCCAAAACGAATGATGTGCGCGCCCAGGACTCGGCTGGCGTCGTACTTGATTTGCTTGTTGCTCTGGAATGTCTGCTGGGGCGCCAAGTAATTCGGCCCGGTGTACAAATTTGTGTCGTTAAATTGAATCTCGGCAAATGGAAAGGGATTGATCGAAGCTGGCTGCGAATTGGTGTCCCCGATAATCTGGTTATGGAATTTGAAATATCCCAAGCGGATGCTGTGGGACCAGTTGCCTTTATTGAAATCAATGCCAACTGCATGGGTAGGGGTATAGTCGCGGTTGGCGTAATACGAGAAGCCGGTGCTGGCAGAAGACGTTGAGTAATTCCAATCGTAGGCGAATTTATAGAAGATGCGGATATGCTCGGTCGCCTGCCAGTCAAGTCGCCCGCTCGCCTGCGAGCTCTTAAAGGGTGAGTCGAGGCCCCGGGTCAGGAATTGAAAAGGAGCTCCGGCAACGATGGAATCTTCACTGTCCTGCTTCAGCCGCTCGGAATCGATAAAGAAGAAGAGCTTGTTCTTGATGATTGCACCGCCGAAGCGGCCGCCGAACTGGTTGCGCTGAAATTGCGAGTTGACCGCGCCCGGAAGAGCCGCAAATCCAGCGCTGTAGTCGCGGAACAGATAGAAGGCCTGGCCGTGGAAATCGTTGGTGCCGGAGCGCGTGGCAAGGTTGACCGACCCCGTACTGGTGATCTCAGTAGAAATATCGAGCGATGAGCGCCCGATATTGAATTCCTGAATGGAGCTTAATGCGACGTTCTGGGTCGTCGTGCCAACGGTTTCGTCGCTGACGTCAAGGCCATCCACTTCAATGCGCGGTGTACGGCCGAAATCGCCATTGATCGAGATGGAGTTGTAGCCTACTTTGGTGGGATCAAAATTCCCTCCATCCTGCATCTGGACGCCGGGCTCCAACTGGGCGAGATCCAGAAAACTGCGTCCATTGACCGGCATGTTGTCGATCTCTTCGCCAGTCAGCACACCCTGCACCGCAGATTGTTCCGTATTGACGGTGATGGCGCTGCTTTGAACGTCAACCGTGGTGGTCGACTCCCCGATCTCCAGCTTCACATTGCCGGACGAAGTCACGGCGATCTGGACCGGGACGGTGAGTTGCGCCGTCTTGAAGCCCTTGGCCTGCACGCGAACCTGGTAATCGCCGACAGGTAGACCGCCCGAATTATAAGTACCGGCTGAGGACGTCTTGACTGTCACGACCTGCCCCGTAGCGCGGGACGTTATCGTAATAGTCGCATCCGGCAGGACCGCGTTAGTCTGATCGCTGACCGTCCCCTGAATACTGCCCTGGCTAACGGTTGTCTGAGCAAGAGAAGAGAAAGACAAGGACGACACCAATAACATTCCGCAGATTGCCTTCGAAAAAAACCAGGAATTACCGCGCAAACCCCGAGGACCGCAAGTAGACATGAGGCGCCCTTTCCCATTGAATGACCCGGTTCACAAACGGACCAGTCGACTGCTGGCATTTGCCAGCAAGCCCAAAACTCGCTGGAATAATACACCTTCTTCGGGCGCTCTTTCCCTCTCATGGAAATAAGTGTTATGCCAGAACCAAGAGGTCTATGCGCTGAATGGCATGCACTGCGGTGGCGTTCAGAGCGTCGACGATAGCTGGCGCACGCCCTATTTGGCGCGATACTAGGATCGCTCTATCAGCTCAGCCGGGCGGCTGCATAGTCGTGCTCGATATTCCCATGACGATCCGCCGAAGCGGCGAAACGGTTTGTGCCAGAGCTGATTTCTTGTTGCTGAAGGCTTTAGCCTGATAGGCTGTGAGCGCGACCCGCGGTTCAAAACCGCGAGGTCTCGCGGAGAATGGCAGAAATTATGTGCGCGAACAGGAGCAACTGGGTTGCAATTTTCGCTAGTCTGATTATTCTAACGACAATGTCGCAGGCAAAGACCAACATCACCAAGCAGCCGTTCGGACATACCACAGACGGAACGGCCGTCGATCTCTACACGCTGGCCGATGACAAGGTCGAGTTGCGCATCACAAATTACGGCGGGATTGTGGTTTCACTGCGCGCTCCCGATCGCAACGGAAAATTCGACGACATCGTTCTCGGCTACGACTCGCTCGATAAGTACATCGCCAAAACTGCTTATTTTGGAGCCATCATCGGCCGCTATGCGAACCGCATCGCGCATGGCAGCTTTCAGCTGGATGGCAAGACCTATTCCCTCCCCAAGAACGACGGCGACAACACGCTTCACGGCGGAATTGTTGGGTTCGACAAGGTGGTCTGGACAGCGCACGAGATAAAAAATGGAATCGAGCTCAACTACGTCAGCAAGGACGGAGATCAGGGTTTCCCCGGAACACTCACGACCACCGTGCGTTATACGCTGGATGGAAATGCCCTGCGGATCGAATATGCAGCGACTACCGATAAAGACACGGTCCTGAACCTGACCAACCATTCGTATTTCAACTTGTTGGGCCAGGCGAAGGGGGAAGTTTTGGGGCACGTAGTGAAGATCAATGCATCCAGGATTACCCCCGTCGACGCGACTCTCATTCCTACGGGAGAGTTGAAATCCGTGGAAGGAACGCCCTTTGACTTTCGGGCGCCTCACGCCATTGGCGAGCGCATCGATGCGAACGACGAGCAACTTCACTTCGGTTTAGGTTACGACGAGAACTTTGTGCTGGATCATCCGGAGGGTCGGCTGTCCGAGGCTGCCGAAGTATACGAACCGACCACGGGACGGATTCTGAAGGTGCTTACTACCGAGCCCGCGGTGCAGTTTTATACCGGGAACCATCTCGATGGGTCGATTACAGGAAAGGACGGCCGCGTCTACAAGCCGCGCTTCGCATTTTGCCTGGAAACGGATCACTATCCCGACTCGCCGAACCACTCCAATTTTCCCTCGACCGAGTTGAAACTGGGACAGAAATTTCATAGCGTAACAGTGTATGAGTTCAGCGCCGGCTCGCGCTAAAAGCAGTAACCAGGGGGCTTCGCTCTGACCCGGGCAGGGAAGACGCATCAGGGAGCCGATCCTCGTCTCGTGAACCAGAGCCGCCGCAACTTTCTCGTCCGCTGCTGTCAAGGAGCTTCGGCAGCAATCATCCCCGCTAGCCTGCGTGATTTTGCTTTCTCATCCAACTACTCGTTTGATTCTCCGGCCTCGCTTCCCTCCGACGGCGGCTCCCGTTTGCACCCGCACTATCCCGCCCAGAGGCCACTCGACGCGACGCTACTTAAGGCGCAGGCTGATTTCGACGATTTCGTCACCGAAAAATACCATGACCAGATTGCCGCGGTTCTTGCCGAATGGAGTTCGAATCTACTGCGTTCTCCGCAGGAAGCGCAGGCCATCGGGAAAGCTTTTGCAGCAGATTTCTCCGGTGCATCTCTGCGGCCAGTTGAATCGCGCCCGGTGCGCCCTGGTGGGGCTCTTGAAGTTCACCAGAACAAATTTGAGACCCAGACCATTCTCGGGCGAGATTCTTTTCTTCAAGAATTGAAATCTTCCTTGAGTGGCTTTTCGAAGATCGTGACCGCAGAATTCCAGGTGACACGAATCGATGCGAGTACGACATCTCCTTCCCAACCTCTTGAGACGGTGCACACTCGCGTGCGTTACGAACTTGTGGGCACGGGAGACGGTTATTACCGCGAGCAGCGCGTAGGGCACTGGGACTTAGAATGGGAAGCTTCGCCTTCCTCGCGGAAATTTCGCCTTCGTAGATGGCACGCACTTGACGAGACGCGAAGCCGCTCCTTGGCTCCCTTTTTTGTCGATATCACTGCTGCGGCACTGGGCCGAAATGCTTCCTATGCTGGGCAGCTGCTTCGCGGGACCGATTACTGGCGGACGGTCCTTGACGGAGCTTGCGGCATCGATATTTACGGCCACAATGGAGTTTCAGTCGCCGATATCGACAACGATGGCTTCGACGATCTCTACATTTGCCAGCCTGCGGGTCTGCCCAACCGGCTGTATCGAAATCGCGGAGATGGAACGTTCGAAGACATCACGGAAGCATCTGGCTTGGGGATCCTGGAAAACACTGCTTGCGCACTCTTCGCCGACTTCAATAACAATGGCTGGCAGGATGTAGTCGTCGTGCGCGCGAACGGGCCACTTCTGTTCGTGAATGAAGGTAACGGAAAATTTCGTCACAAACCCGGTGCGTTTCAATTCGCCGATCCTCCGCAAGGAACCTTTACCGGCTCAGCCGTTGCCGATTACGACCGCGACGGTTGGTTAGACATTTATTTTTGCGTTTACATCTATTACCAGGGCACCGACCAATACAAATATCCTGTTCCGTATCATGACGCGGAGAATGGTCCGCCCAACTTCATGATGCGGAACAATCGCGATGGCACCTTCCGCGACGTTACCGCTGAATCTGGCCTGAATCAGAACAATACCCGTTACAGCTTTTGCTGCGGCTGGAACGACTACAACCAGGACGGATGGCCCGACCTTTATGTGGTCAATGATTTCGGCCGCAAGAACCTTTACCGCAACAACGGGAACGGAACCTTTACCGATGTTGGTCCCGAAGCTGGAGTGGAGGACATCGGCGCCGGCATGAGCGTTTGCTGGTTCGACTACGACGATGACAGCGCCGAGGACGTTTACGTCGGCGACATGTGGACCGCTGCCGGGGAGCGCGTTTCCATGCAAGAAATGTTCAAGAAGGATGCTCCCGAAGACGTCCGCGTTCTATACCAGAAACATGCGATGGGAAATTCGCTCTTTCGAAATAACCTGCCTCACCGCGGCGGCGCCTTTGAGGATAGAACCATCCCGGCCGGAGTTGGAGTGGGCCGTTGGGCCTGGTCGAGCGACGCGTTTGATTTCGACCACGATGGCTATCCTGATCTCTACATCGCGAATGGAATGGTTTCCGGTGTCGCACGCGATGACTTGAATAGTTTTTTCTGGCGCCAGGTAGTTGCGAAATCACCGGATCAGCCGAAGCCTTCACATGATTACGAGCAAGGATGGAGCGCCATCAACGAACTGATTCGGGCCGACGGAACCTGGAGTGGTTTCGAGAGGAATGTCTTCTATGCGAACAATCGGGATGGAACGTTTTCCGATGTCTCCGGCGCAGTCGGATTGGACTTTCTCGAGGACGGCCGGGCATTTGCCCTCGGCGATTTTGATCAAGATGGCCGGCAGGAAGTGTTCCTGAAAAACCGCAACGGCCCTCAATTGCGTGTGTTGAAGAATGTAATCGAGAATCTCCCCGCATCAATCGCTTTTCGTCTTCGCGGCACAAAGAGCAATCGTGACGCGATCGGAGCAGTAGTTACGGTTGAGTGCGAGTCTGGTCGCCAGACTCGTCTGCTGCAATCTGGGTCTGGTTTCTTATCACAACACAGCAAGGAATTGTTTTTCGGCCTCGGCGCGGCTGGCGGCCCGGTGCAAGCGTCGATCCGCTGGCCAAGCGGGATCACTCAGGATTTTCATGACCTTCCACTCAACCACAGGATCTGGCTTGAGGAATCCTCCGACAAATTCCGAATCGAACCGTTTAAGCCGAAGGCGTTATTGCACAGGCAGGTTGCCCCTGCCCCGTCGCAGGAGGCCGAACCGCTTCCGGGCCTAGTCGAAACTTGGCTGCTCGCGCCTGTTTCAGCGCCCGATTTTTCTCTTCCCGATTTGGCGGGGAAAATGCAGTCGCTCACCGCACTTCGCGGAAGGCCGGTGCTCCTCAATTTCTGGGTCACGCAATCAGCAGATTGTCAGGAGAGCCTGAAGCTGTTCAACCGGATCCGCGCGCGGTGGGCGACTCAGGGCCTTCAACTGCTTACAATAAATGTTGATGATCCTGCCAACCCCGAAAAACTGAGAACGCTGGTGCTCCAGCGAAATCTTTCATTCACCATCCTGCGCGGCTCGAACGATGTGGCTGGGGTTTACAACCTTCTTTACCGCTACATCTTTGATCGCCACCGCGATCTCGGACTCCCAACCTCGTTCCTCATCGATGAGGACGGGGACATCGTAAGAATCTATCAGGGGTCGGTGAACCCAGAGCATGTAGAACAAGACTTGCGGAGAATTCCTCAAACCAACGCGGACAGGTTAGCGCTCGCACTGCCGTTTCCAGGCGCTGCAGAAACCTATGAGTTTGGCCGAAACAATCTTTCGTACGGTTCCGTTTTTTTCCAGCGAGGATATTTCGACCAGGCTGCAACCTCGTTTCAACTTGCTCTACGCGACGATCCGTCGAGCGCCGAGGCCTGCTACGGCCTGGGAAGCGCTCAAATGAACCAACAAAAGACAGCGGATGCACGACAAAGCTTTGAACGTGCCGTAAAACTGCGCGCAACCTATCCCGATACCCTAGCTAACTCTTGGAACAACCTCGGCCTTCTGGACACGAGGGAAGGCCGGACGCAGGAAGCTATACGGTGCTTTCGGGAGGCTTTGCGTTCAAGTCCTGATCATCTGATTGCCCTCAACAATCTGGGCAACGCCTATCGTTTGCAGAAGGAATGGGATAAGGCTCGCGAAACCTTTCAGCGCTCTCTCGCAGTTAGCCCCGAAGACCCCGACGCGAACTATGGTTTGGGGATGGTGTTTGCGCAGGCCAACGATACTGACCGCGCTTACGAATATTTGCAACGAGCTTTGAGGTCTCGTCCCGTTTACCCCGAAGCGCTGAATAATCTTGGAATACTTTATTTACGCACACAGCGAAGGGATGAGGCAGTCGCGACTTTTAAAGAATGCATCCGGGTGGCGCCCACTTTTGATCAGTCCTACCTGAACTTGGCCAGAGTCTATATAGTCGAAGGCACGACGGATAAGGCTCGGTCAGTACTGGTCGAACTTCTCAAGCAACATCCGAATCACGCACAGGCACAAAGCCTGCTGGCGCAACTTTCACAATAGAGCGCAACAAGACTCGCGCCCACTAATTCTTGGGTGTTGGGGCGGTCAGCAGATCCACAAACATCTTGTAAAACCTGCCAAGATCCAGATCATCCTGCACCTCTACTGGTTGCAGTTCGGCTTTTGGCCGCTGGCGATCTGTCCAACTCAGCGTGTTGCCGTAGTTGGCGCCGCGATCCAGATCGACATCCATGAACAGAGTTTCTTTTTTTGTGATCAGCGTTGGATCGAGCCAAGCAATCGCGGCCAGTTCGTCCCACAGATAATTATAGTTGCCCCTCAAACGCCCGTACTTGCCGATGTACCTCGCCGCCGGAGAGTCGCTCGCCTTGACGCGGTCGATGAGGTCGGCGCTAAGCCTCGTCTTCACCGAAATATCCACCGGCGTGCAAACAATTTTCTTCCATGACGCCGTGAGCACCATATGCGCCGCTTCAGGATCGAACCAGAGATTAAATTCGCGAGTCGGAGAATTCACGAACTCAGGGTCATCGGTTCGTGTATTAAGGCTGGCGCCCATAAACACCAATTCCTTTGCCAAACCCGCAAATGTGGGATCGATCGAAATGGCGAGCGCGAGGTTGGTCATCGGACCGCCCTCGTAGATGGTGACTTGGTCCGGGAATTTATGAACCATACGGATGAGAAAATGAGCGGCGTCCTCGTCGGCTGGCTTGGTAGCGGGTTTACCTTCGGGTATCTCACCCAACTCATCGGGCGGGTGATAAAACTTCGGAGTCCAAGCTCCCAGCCACGCTACGCTGCCATACTGTTGCTCCCAGCGCTCCGTGTCCCGTTTTGTCCTTACCAGCGGGAACTCCGCTCCCGGCACCACCGGGATGTCCGTTCGCCCGATAAGTTCGAGCATGCGCAACGTGTGGGCTAACTCGTCGTTGAGCCACTGATCGCCGGTCACCACCGTAATGCCCAAAACTTCGGTCTGCGGCGACTGGATCAGCAGCAGCATGGACTGCTGATCCGTTCCAGCGGGTCCGGCAGCGTCCTGATCAATGATGATCTTCCGTCGCTCCTGGGCCCGGGATGTAAGACATGTCAACACCAGCAAGACAGTTGTCAGATACGGTATTCGGTAAGCCAGCATCGATAGCCTCTGCCTCTCGAAGGTAACAGATTTCATAATGGCCACGCGACGCCTTGCAAAACTGGGCAGTGGATCAACTGGCCCACTACCCAAGACTGCCTTGCGTCAAATTGCGGATCATAGTTCGAGCGACTAAAATCCCAAACTGACGCGCAAGCTACGCTCCGGTCGTCTTTCTAAAGACTTTGCTCATGGTCCGATTCCATATCAACGCCATCTACGCCGTTGCAGTCAGCATACTTCTCCCTCCGGTGATGCTCCATGGACGATCCGCTCAACAACAGTTAGGTGAGACTCAAAAAGAACCTGCCGCTACACTGCAAGGCCGGGTGCGGGATTCGGCCAACCGTCCAGTGGCGGGAGCTGCAGTTAGCTTGCGAGCCAAGGACGTGAAGATTCTCACCGTGCAGACTGACTCAGCGGGAGCCTATCGCCTTTCGGGGATTCGCCCCGGGACATACGTTCTGCGGGCAGAGATGGCGGATTACGACCAAGCAGATTCCAGCCCGTTTGTTCTTGCACCGCATGAGACCAGGACCATTAATCTCACTCTCAATGTTTCAAAAGTAGCCGCAAAGGATTTATCGGAGTCGCTGCCTGAGTTCTTCGACGAACCGCATTTCACAGTAGCAGGCGTTACCGACACTACGAATCTTGGTGGCCACGGTTCCGATGCAATCGCCCGAAACCGAGACGCATTAGCTCGGGCAACCGCAGCCCTCAGCAAACAACCGGACGCCAATTCCGTGCCTGATTCCTCCCGGCCTACAACGGAAAAATCTCTGCGTGAAGCCGCTGCGCGCCAGCCTGAAGACTTCGACGCAAATTATCGCTTGGGAAAGCTCTTGGTCGACGAAGCTAAAGCACAGGAAGGGATCCCATACCTCGAACGGGCGTCCCGATTGGATCCCGGCAATTTTGACAACGCCTTGGAACTGGCGCTTGCTTACGCCGGAACCGGGAACTACGCTCAAGCGCACAGCGACGCACGGGCGCTGCTGGCCGCGAGAGGCCGAACTCGTGAACAAAAAGCCGAGTTGCACCACCTGCTCGGCGATGCTGACGAGAGAGTAGGCGACGCCCTGGAAGCTGTTCGCGAGTATCAGAGCGCCGCTGAGCTCGATCCCAGCGAAACAAATCTCTTCGATTGGGGAGCCGAACTCCTCATCCATCGCGCGGCAGACCCAGCGATTGAAGTTTTCACAAAAGGCAATCAGTTGTTTCCACATTCCGTCCGCATGCTGACTGGCCTGGGCGCGGCTTGGTACTCTTTCGGCTCCTACGATGAAGCGGCACGGCGGTTGTGCGAGGCGTCGGACTTGAATCCCAAGGATGCGGCCCCATATTTGTTCATGGGAAAACTGCAAGCCGTCGAGACTAAGCAGTCGGAGGCGATTTTGGAGCGGCTCGCGCGGTTTGCCCAGCTCGAACCGCAAAATGCTCTGGCCGATTACTATTATGCCGCCAGTTTGTGGAAGCAGCGGAAGTCGCCGGACGACATGGAGAATGACGAGAAAATAAAGTCACTGCTGGAGAACGCTGTCCATCTCGATCCCCAGCTCGGCCTCGCATATCTCGAACTCGGGATTGTTTATTCGCAGGAAAAGGACATTCCAAAAGCAATCTCTGCTTTCCAATCGGCGATCGAAGCCACGCCACAACTAGAACAGGCACACTACCGCCTGGCGCAACTCTACCGCCAAAATGGCGAGACGCCAAAGGCCAAGGCAGAGCTGCAGCTCTACGAGCAGATATCGGCGGAAAAAACGAAAGCGACAGAACGCCAGCGGCACGAGCTGCAACAATTTGTGTACGAGATGCGGGATCGGCCGCCTGGCTTGCAGCCGCAATGACTCTTCACTCGAATCAATGTGCAGCCGGAGTCTTGGCGCTCATCAAGCTCACGAACATTCGATAGAACCTTTCCAAATCCAGGTCCACTTGAATCTCGACAGGACGCGCCGCAAACGAAGGCTTGTCCTCCTCGGTCCAGGTCAGCGTGTTGCCGTACCCGGCTCCATGATCCAGATCTACCTCCATGTAGCGAATCTCGCTCTTGGTGATTAGAGTCGGATCGATCCACGCCGCGGCAGCAAGCTCGTCCCACATAATGTCGGCTCCTGGAGAATACATGGCAAACCGTGAGAGATAGCGAGCCAGCGGCGTTCCGCTTGCTTCGATCTGCTTCACGATGGCTGGCGTCAAATGAGTCTTGATAGAGATGTCGGTGGGCGTGCATACGATCTTCTTCCACGGGGCGCGCAGTACGATCTCCGCCGCTTCGGGGTCGAACCAGAAATTAAATTCGTGACGCGGATTGTTCGCGAACTCCGGATTGTCTGTGTTCGGGCTCAGGCTTCCACCCATGAAGACCAGCTCCTCCGCCAGTTCAGGGAACTGCGGATCGATCGACGTCGCGACCGCAAGATTGGTCATCGGTCCGCCTTCGTAGATCGTTATTTCATGGGGATACTTGTGTACCATGTGGATCAAGAAATGTGCAGCGTCCTCATCACTAGGCTTCGTCGTAGGCGACCCTTCGGGAAGCGCCGGCACGATGAACGGCTCATGCCACCACCGGTCGTCCCAGGCACCCGCATACGCCACCTTCCCGTACCGCTCCTGCCAAATTTGACTCTCGTGGCGGCTGCGCACCAAGGGGAATGCCGCTCCCGGAATTACCGGAATATCGGTGCGGCCGATAATCTCCAGTAAGCGAAGCGTGTGTGCAACCTCTTCGTCTCGCCACTGATCCCCGCTCACCACTGTGATCCCTAAGACTTCCACCTGTGGCGATTGGATCATCACCAGCAAGGTCTGCATGTTGCTGCCGCCAGGGCCCGAGCAATCCTCATTGATGATTACTTTTCGCCGCGGCTGGGCATATCCCGAAGCACCTCCGAGAAGACTGATCCACAGAACCAGCAGGGCGAGTCTCCTTTCACAGCGCCACATCGTTCCTCCCCCAGATTTTTTGATTTGCAAAGTGAAGGGCAGGCTGCTGATCCAGCCTGCCCTTAATGACGGTACTGTTTCCTCTTTAGAAGTTAAGCTTCAAGGCAAACTGGACTAACCGTGCATTGTTCACCGTCTGGTTGATTACTCCGAAACTGGACGGAGTACTTATGTCCTGCTCTCCCGTGCCGCCGAAACCCTCGAGGAAAAACTGCGGGTGGTTGAACAGATTGAAAAACTCAGCCCGGAATTGCAGATTCATGGCCTCACGGAAAGACAACGGGAAGTCTTTGATCACTGAGAAGTCCGTATTTACAAAACGCGGACCGTAAACCGGCGCCCGCGGCGCCGTTCCAAGCCCTCCGACCGTAATCTGCTGCGGAGTTCCCGCGTTGAACACGTAAGAATCGGACGCGAAAGCGCAAGGATTGAACCAGTTCTGTAGCGTATGGATCTTGGAGGGGCAGTTCGTGTTGCCGCCTTCCGGTCCCGGCTTATTGGGGTCGCCAACCTCGTTCGGACGTTCAAAAGTGTTTCCGTTATATGAGAAAAAAACGCCCGATGGATTGCTGCTGTCGACCACAAATAGCGGGAAGCCCGAAGTCGCTCTCTCGATAACGTCCAGCTGCCAATTGCCGAGGATCGTGTTGGTGGCTCCGGTCCAGCCGCTCCCGTAGCGCTTGCCTTTCCCGAATGGCAAGTCATAGAGGACGCTGGCGGTGAAACTGTCGTTGAGGTTCAACTGAGACAAACCCCAATCCAGTTTATTGAATCCGGGGAGCGGGTAGTACATCGCGCCGGGGTTGGTACCTAAGCCATCGGTCAGGCCCGAATCGAAATTGCGAGAGTACGTGTATCCGAACAAAGCATAGAGCCCGTGCCGTGTGCTCTTGGTTTCAGCCTTAACCTGGAGCGAATCATACCGGGCGGCGCCGATGCTGTTATTGGTGTCGACAGACTGAAAGGGCGCGGCGTAGGGCCAATTGTTTATGCCGCAGCCCAAGGTGTAAACCCCGTAAAGCGGATTCGGCACTGTCGCACCCGAAACGTTTGTCGCGGTCGGGAAGCACGCACTGGGCGACTCGATGTTCTCGTTCAGCTGACTTACTAGAATGTGCGCGCTCCGTGAGCCACCATAGCCCACCGTGAGCACCACATTTCCCGGCAGCTGGCGCTCGATGTTCAAATTGAATTGCTGAATGATCCCCTGCTTGAAGTCGCGGTTCTGGGATTGAATCGTACCCGTGTACGATTGCGGGCTAACAGGTGAGCTATAAACGGCTCCGCCCGTAACGGGCGTGGTAGAAGGCGTTCCTGCCGGGAGAAGGAAGCCACCCGACAGAGAACCGGCCGCAACACCGTAGGTTAAACAAAACGTGCAGGGGTCCACTTCCGCATAGAACGGCGGATTCTGCCATAGGCCCTGCCCACCCTGATTCCAGGCCGAATCATGGATGATGCCATAGCCCCCGCGAACAGCAGTCTTGTCACTACCCATTGGTTTCCACGAGAATCCAATGCGCGGTTCTAGAGAGGTTTTGTCGAATTGAATGCCGACCCGGCCGTCAGTGGGAATACAGACCGTACAGCCACTCAAAGCGGGGCTACCTTTCGGGACGTACCACATGAGGTCCTGAACGTCGAAGTTCGCCTGCCGATTTTGGACCTCAGTTTCGGGCGTGGCCAAAGCCCAGGCAAACCCAAGATTGAGGGTTAAGTTGCTGGTCACGCGCCAATCATCCTGCACGAAGGGGCGAAACAGCTTCCAGCGGCGGCCCGTAGTAGCTCCGAGAAATGTTTGATCGTGCGCCGCAAAAACTCCGATACCTCCAACTAGGGTGCCGGCAATATCGTCATTGGTTCCCGAGCCAGTCTGTACGATATAGCCATCCTGAAAAGCATTGTTTCTTACATTCATTTCCTCGGCGCGAAACACCGCGCCAAATCGGATGTTATGCTTGCCGCGAATCACATCAAGCGTATCGGAAACTGAATAAACGTTGGTCCCTCCCTGATAAGGCGCGTATCCCCGATCACCGATGGAAAAGTAGGCGGACATCTGGAACGAGGTCAGCCCGCAACTTACGCACTCTTGGGATGCCTGATTCAGACTCGCGGGATAACCGGTGATGCTATCGCACGAGCTGGCCAGGTCCGCACCGGGAATCCCCAGCAGGGCCGCTTCACAGCTGCCAGTGCCAAAGGAAAGAATGTGGTTGAAAATGCGGTTATAGCCAACATTGAGCTGGTTAATCATGCTGGAGGAAAAGACGTGCGTCTCCGAGAGCGCTAAGTTGCGCCCGTGGTTTTCGATGTGCTGATTGCTGCCAAAGGCATTTTGTTCGGACCACGTGGGCGAGCCGCCGGGAATGAAGTTCGTTGCCTGATCGTAGCTGAAGCGTGCAAAGGCGGAGTCCTTACTGGAGAAATTGTGATCCAGGCGAACGTCCCAGGTGCCTTCGTTGAGCTTCCGCACCGGCTCGTTGATGTAGTTGTAGCCCGCAGCGCTAGCATTGGGCGCAGGATAAAGCTGGACCACCTTTGCGGCAATCGGATTGATCATGGCCGCTGGAATTACATTGCAGGGTGTACCGCCCGTTTGGGTCCCGGTCGTGCTCACTGGTTCCGCGATATTGGTGCCGGAGACGCACAGAAACGGCAAGCCGCTGAACGGATTACTGATGTTGGGAAACCCATCTGCGTTCGCCAGGGGCGCGTTAGCGCCAAATCCGGGGCGGGGTACGCCGGAGGGATCGTTGGTGAAGTCGTAATCGCCATTCGCATCGGGGGTCGTCATCGCGGTACTGGGAACAAATCCGGTGAATGGCACGCCTTTCCGCTGCATCTTGGCTTGATAGTCAAGAAAGAAGAAAGTCTTATCCTTCTGTATCGGTCCGCCCAGCGAGCCGCCAAACTGGTTCAGATTGAATTTCTCCACCTTGGTAGCAAAGTAGCTGCGTGCATCAAGATCCGTGTTGCGGAAAAATTCAAACAGCGATCCGTGAAACTTGTTCGATCCGGACTTGGTAGTAACCAATACCGTTGGACCTGCGCGTTCTCCGTATTCGGCGGAGTAGTTGTAGGTCAGAACCTTGAACTCCTGGATGTCGTCGATAGAGGAGAAAATCGCAATCCCCCCTTCATCCAACTGATTATTGTCATTGCCATCGAGTAGCCAGTCGGTCTCCTGTTCGCGCGAACCGCCCGAGGAAAGCGAGAAGGAACCGCGAGTAGCCGCTTCGCTGCTGGCCGCGCTCGTGAAGAAGCTTACTGGGCTCGTGGAGGACGTCGTGCCCGGCGTTAAAGTTGCTAGCTGTGTAAAATTGCGACCGTTCAACGGTAGGTCCGCGACTTGCTCGGAGGTGATGACCTGGCCCAGTGTTGGATTCGTGGTCTCCACCGCGACTGCCGTGCCGCTGACCTCAACCTCTGTGTTTACCGATGCAGGCGCGAGCGAAAAATCCAGTTCGCGATGCTCATCGACCTGCAACCGAAGATCCTTCTGCTCGGTGGTCTGGAAACCTTGGGACACTACTCGAATTGTGAACTGTCCTACCGGCAGCAACGGAATCAGATAATGCCCTGAGTCGTCGGTCTTCGTCTCGCGTGAGAGACCCGTATCCTGTGAGGTGAGCGTTACCGTTGCCCCCGAGATAACCGCTCCGGCCTTGTCGGAAACGGTTCCTGTGAAACTGCCAGTCGCCTGTCCATACATCTCCGGACAGACCGCGAACACGAGAGAACAGAAAACGACACCGAGCAGCGCCCTCTTATTCATACCACCCCTTTCGGCGGCCCCACACCGAATGACGAATCAAATCTCCGTTGCGTAGGCGAAAAAGTTGGAGGTCTTGGACCGTAGAACGGCCTTATAAATGGCATGTACTTCCGAAGTCAAGACTTTTCGGTACCGGAGGCATCCCACTCTCAGCCAAAATTCCGAACCGGCACAGAAGAATATCAGCAACGACCTCTCACGGTTTTATACGCTCAACTCTTTAGAACGGGTGGCCCATTCCGAGTCGAAGCGCACGCGATCATAAAAGGATTTTTGAGTTCCCACGCCCGTCGTCGACAGTCCCGCGTATAGATTGGCGCGTTGCACGGCCTCCGTTTCCGCAACTCCGTCGGCCAGAAATACCGCAAAGCTGCCAATGAACGCATCCCCTGCTCCGGTGCTGTCGATGCTGTTTACGGCGTACGCAGGCACATGCTGGCTGCCCTCACGACCTGCAAGCAGAGATCCTTTCGCCCCTAGCGTTATGATGACGCGGCGAACACCATCGCCTATGAGCTCGCTTGCGCAGGTCTTCGCGTCGTCGATGTTCCGCACCGGAATCCCTGTGATCGTCTCGGCCTCGCTCTCGTTCGGAACGAAATAATCGAGACCATGGAGTGCGCCCATGTCTACCGGCTGGCCAGGCGCAGGGTTCACAATGCAGCGGATGCCGTGCTTTCGAGCGAACGCTACAGTGTAGTAGACCGTTTCCAGCGGAATCTCAAACTGCAGGACGATGCAATCTGCGCCTTTCAAGATTTCTGCGGCCGCGTCGACATCAGCCGGTCTCACCGCGTCATTCGCTCCTTTCACCACGAGAATGCGGTTCTGCCCATTAGGTTCGACGAAAATCGGCGCAACTCCGCTGGACAATCCTTCGACTTGCTTGACGTGAGTTGTGTCGATGCCAAGCTTCTTAAAGTTTTCGATGGTGGCGGGGCCGAAGAGATCGGTGCCAACGCGCGCCACCATGAAGACGTCTGCTCCGCAAAGACGTGCGGCGACGGCCTGATTCGCGCCCTTCCCACCGAATCCCAGATCGAATCTCTGGCCGAAGATGGTCTCTCCGGGCTTCGGAAACCGGTCCGCAAATGTGGTGAGGTCGATGTTGGCACTGCCCACAACAGCAACTCGAGATCGACGAGGCATGGATTCAGAGAATTCCGCGATCGCCGAGTCTATTTGGCGCTCCTGCTTGTGTCAACGGAATAGCGCAGCAAAGAAGATGAGAGATACAACAAAAGGCCCGCGGAACCAACGTCTGTGTGTTCGGCATTACTCACCGTAAGGAACCCAAATGTTTTTCACCTGAGTTGCATGTTGCAGGAACCATCGGCCCTCGCCTTGCTTCGAATCCAACCAGTCAATGACGCGGCCTTCGTTTGTGAATGCCTGCTTTAAGTTTCCCACGGAAAAAGATTTCGCCGCTGCTGCACTGGATTCGTCCGAAAAGCACCAGATCGCGTCGACGTCGTCGTGTTCGGCGAGCGTCTTGAGCAGTTCAGAAGTGTGACCTGTGACGATATTGACGGCGCCATCCGGCAAATCACTTGTGTCAAAGACCTGGTATAGATCTCCAATGATGAGCGGGTACTTTTCCGACGGAACCACTATCGCAGTATTTCCGACAGCCAGAACCGGCAAGACTAGAGAAAGCAAGCCTAAGAGTGGCGCCTCATTGGGACAAATAATTCCCACGGTCCCGATCGGCTCATTCATCGCGATCGCAATCGTCCGCGACGGAGGGTTGTGGACCGCGCCATCAAACTTGTCGGCCCATGCAGCGTACGAAAATATCCGCTCGATGCTGGCTGCGACTTCTTTGTTGGCCTCCGCTTCGCCAACCGCCGCCGCCAATCTGCGAGCAATCTCCTCTTGCCGCAGCGAAAGATTTTCCGCCATGTAGTAGAGCACCTGGGCGCGATTATGAGCCGTAGTCTTCGCCCAACTTGCCGCTTTGCGCGCCGCCTCCACGGCGTTCCGAATATCTTTTCGATTGCCCAGCGGTGCTTCCCCAAGCAATTGACCCCGTTTGCCACGGACTTCGAAGCTGTATCCGGAATCAGGCCTCGCCTGCTTGCCTCCGATGTAAAGCTTCACCGTGCGGTCGATCGCTGCGTCTCCCATTTGTTGCGCCGCCGAAGGCCCACTCGGCGTGGGTTCTGCGGAGCGTAGAGCAGGAGCTTGTTTGAACCAGGCCGGCTCGAGATATTCCAGCAGACCCTCCCGTCCCCCCTCGCGGCCATAACCGCTCTCACGATAACCGCCGAATCCGCACGCCGCGTCGAACATGTTGGTGCAATTCACCCACACCACGCCCGCCTTGATCTGCGCCGCTACCTGTAAAGATACGTTGATGCTCTCACTCCATACGCAAGCCGCAAGGCCGTAAACTGTGTTGTTGGCGAGTTCTGCCGCTTCGGCAGGGGTGCGAAATGTCATCGCAGCCAGCACCGGCCCAAAAATCTCCTGCTGCGCAACGATCGATGCCGGATGCACGTTGCTCAAAAGTGTTGGAGGAAAGAACAGTCCCCGCGACGGCATCTCGATTTGTGGTTGCCAACAATTTGCCCCTTCGGCGATTCCCTGGTCTACCAGGCGGCGAATGCGTTCGAGTTGCACGGGCGCAACGATCGCTCCAATGTCGACGCCCTTATCCAGCGGCGGACCGACGCGAAGCGTGCCCATGCGCTCGCGAATTTTTTCCATTAGCGTTTCAGCAATACTCTCTTGCATCAGCAATCGCGAGCCGGCGCAGCAAACCTGCCCCTGGTTCAGCCAGATTCCGTCCACCAAGCCTTCCACCGCGCTGTCCAGATCGGCATCTTCGAAAACGACAAAGGGAGATTTGCCGCCCAGTTCCAGCGAAAGCCGCTTGTGACTGTGTGCGGTAGCACTGCGAATCGCACGACCGACTTCCGTCGACCCCGTGAAAGCAATTTTGTCGACGCCAGAGTGCTTCACCAACGCCTCACCGGTGGAACCATCGCCAGTGACGATGTTGACGACTCCCGGGGGCAAGCCAATTTCCTGGCAAATCTCGGCAAAAGCAAGCGCCGTAAGCGGTGTGAACTCGGCTGGCTTCAGCACCACTGTGTTTCCAGTGGCGAGAGCGGGCGCAATTTTCCACGCCAGCATGAGCAATGGAAAATTCCACGGGATGATCTGGCCTACGACGCCACAAGCTGTGTAGTCCGCAAATTCATTCTGCAACAACTGTGCCCATCCGGCATGATGATAAAAATGGCGGATCACGAGCGGCATATCGATGTCGCGGCTCTCGCGAATCGGCTTGCCGTTGTCGATGGTCTCAAGTACCGCGAGCCGTCGCGAATGTCGCTGAATGGTCCGGGCCAAGGCATACAAGTATCGGGCCCGCGCGTGCCCTGTAAGCGTCTGCCACTTTGGAAAAGCGTTTCGTGCCGCCTGGACTGCAGCATCGATATCGGCGGGTGATCCTTGCGCGACCGTCGCAATCTTCTCTCCAGTAGCCGGGTCGGTCGAGTCGAAAAATGCGCCTTCAACTGGTTGGCGCCACTCCCCGTCGATAAAGTGGCCGAAATGTCGTTGATGCCGGTCGAGCCACAGCAGCGCATCTTTCGGATCCTCGGGCGCCGGGCCGTATTCCATGGTAAGGAATTTTTCAGCTATGCTCATGCGCGCTTTCCGCTTTCTTCCTCGATCTTTAGTCTGCACATGCTGACTAGGCAATCGGATGCCGGTAATCGGCCGAGTACCGGCCTGTGGCGTAGTGCTCCAACTGCCGTTCGATGTCATTCAAAAGTCCGCTCGCTCCGAAGCGAAACAGTTCCGCTTTCATCCACGGCGTTCCAAGCTCTTCTTTCATCAGCGCCAACCATTCTGTGGATTGCTTGGCCGTGCGAATTCCTCCGGCCGGTTTAAAACCCACGGCCATGCCGGTTTCCTGAGCATATTCGCGAATGGCTCTCGCCATTACGAATCCAACCGGAAGGGTGGCGTTTATTGATTCTTTGCCGGTGGAAGTTTTGATGAAGTCCGCTCCTGCCATCATCGCTACAAAACTTGCGCGCGCCACATTTCGCAATGTCACCAGGTCGCCTGTGCCCAGGATCGCCTTCATGTGGCAGTGTCCCGCGGCTTGTCTGAATTCAGCAACCTCATCATAAAGTTCTTGCCACTTACCGCCGAACACATGAGCTCGCGTAATTACAATATCGATCTCATCTGCTCCCGCTTCCACCGAGCGGCGAATTTCTTCAACCCGTTCGCGCATTGGCGACAAGCCAGCAGGAAATCCCGTGGAAACCGCAGCCACGCGAACCCCGCTGCCCTCGAGCGCGTGCACCGCAGTTTCAACGAAGCGGTGGTACACGCAAGCGGCTGCCACTTTGATGTTGAGGTCTTCGATCTGGAGACGCTTTAGGAGTTCACCTTGAATCGGTTGTCGCGCCTTCGCACACAAGCGTCGCACGCGGTCGTCCGTGTCATCTCCGGAAAGCGTCGTCAGGTCCATGCAGGAGATGGCACGCAGGAGCCAGGCGGCTTGCCAGTCTTTTTTCACCGTTCGCCGCGCGACGTGCGTTTGCGCTCTGCGTTCCACCGCGCTGGTGTTCACACGAACTTGTTTTACCCAATCAAGATTTAGAGGGATCCGGCGGTTGGATAGCAGCGGACGTCCATAGAGCGTGGCGATGGGCGCTTCCGAATCTGGCGCGAGCTTGTCCGGCACCGCGTTATTCGGGCGGTCTGCAACCCCGTAGCGCTTATTTTGTTCCCCTGACACCGCTCTTGCATTGTACGGCAGAAGGTCAGCCCGCCGCAGTTTTCTGCTATAGTTTCGTTCCTCGGAGGTCCCGTCTCATGCCTAGAAATGTGCGCTGTGCCTTGATTCAGACCAGCAATGCGCTCAGCCCCGATCGCCCGCTTTCCCAGATCCGAAAGGCGATGATCGACAAACACCTCAAGTTGATTGAACAGGCGGCGCGAAAGAAAACGCAGATCCTGTGCCTCCAGGAGCTTTTCTACGGCCCCTACTTCTGCGCAGAGCAGAATGCGCGTTGGTATGAATTGACGGAGCGCGTGCCCGATGGTCCGACGGTGCGCATGATGCAAAAACTCGCCGCGAAACATCGCATGGCCATTGTGGTCCCTGTTTATGAGGAGCAGATGCCCGGCGTTTACTTCAACACTGCTGCCGTGATCGACGCCGATGGCAGTTACCTCGGAAAGTACCGCAAGCATCACATCCCGCACTGCCATCCCGGCTTCTGGGAAAAGTTTTATTTCACTCCCGGCGATCTCGGATATCCAGTCTTCGAGACAAAGTATGCGCGGGTCGGCGTTTACATTTGCTACGACCGCCATTTCCCCGAGGGCGCTCGCATTCTGGGATTGAACGGCGCGGAGATCGTGTTCAATCCTTCTGCAACGGTTGCGGGTCTCTCAGAATATCTCTGGGAACTTGAGCAGCCTGCGCACGCGGTAGCCAACGGTTATTTTGTGGGAGCGATCAATCGCGTGGGCGTTGAGAAGCCATGGAGTATTGGAGAGTTTTATGGCAAAAGCTACTTCTGCAATCCGCGCGGCAAAATTATCGCCCAAGCCAGCCGAGACAAAGACGAAGTCCTGGTCGCGGACCTCGATTTGGACATGATCGCGGAAGTTCGCAAAGTCTGGCAGTTCTTCCGTGATCGCCGGCCGGAAAGCTACGGACCGATTACGGCGCAGACCGGTGAGGCAGCAGCAGCAGACTAAAACGAAAAAAACTACGGTGTGTTCATCCTTGGATTTCAAGTCATTTACTGAACCCGAAACTCATGACGACGCCAGATCCGCCTCATCCCCAATCTCGCATCGAATCCAGCCCTCTTTACAATCCGGACCTTGCACCCGCTCGCGCTGACCGCCGGCATTGGGGAACGTACAACTTCGCCGCGCTCTGGATATCGATGTCCGTCAATATCCTCACCTACATGCTGGCGGCGAGTCTGATCCAGGGCGGGATGAATTGGAAACAGGCGGTGACGACGATTTTTATCGGCAACGTGATCGTCCTGGTGCCGATGTTGCTGAATTCGCACCCCGGCGCCAAGTATGGAGTTCCATTTCCAGTGTTGGCTCGCGCATCGTTTGGCGTGCTGGGAGCCAACCTGGCCGCCGTCCTTCGTGCGCTGGTGGCTTGCGGATGGTTCGGTATCCAGACATGGATCGGTGGAGAAGCAATCAGCACGCTGCTGGCAACGCTTGCGCCAGGATGGAAGAATTTTCCCTACGCTACCGCCGTTTGCTTTTTTCTATTCTGGCTCATCAACCTCGCCGTCATTCTGATGGGCATCGAATCCATCCGGATTCTGCAGGGGATCAGTGCGCCCGTGTTGCTAGCGGTTGGTTTGCTGCTGTTGGCTTGGGCTTATCACCGTGCCGGTGGTTTCGGTCCAATGCTGTCCGCGCCTTCGCGCTTCACCAATTTTGCCGACTTCTTGAAATTTCTGATCCCCGCCTTGAACGGCACCGTGGGATTCTGGGCCACAGTCTCGCTCAATATTCCTGACTTCACCCGATTCGCGCGGAATCAGCGCGAACAGATTATCGGCCAGGCTCTGTCGCTGCCTACGACCATGACTCTCTACGCTTTCATTGGCATCGCCGTCACCTCGGCCACTGTCGTGATTTATGGCACTGCTATCTCCGACCCTGTCCAACTGCTCAGCCGTTTTCATTCTCCCGTCGCCGTCGTGATCTCGCTGATCGCGATTCTGCTCGCCACGCTGAACGTCAACATTGGAGCGAACGTTGTTTCGCCGGCCAATGACTTTTCCAATCTGTGGCCGCGGAAAATCAGCTTCCGAACCGGCGGAGTGATCACTTGCCTGATGGGCATCGCCCTGATGCCGTGGAAACTACTCGCGGACTACAACGCATTTATTCTGGGCTGGCTCGGTGGATATGCCGCATTTCTGGGACCGGTCGCAGGCATCATGATCTGCGACTACTTCCTCGTACGGAGATGTGTTCTGCAAGTGGATGACCTGTATCTTCGCGGCGGAATCTATGAATATTCCAAAGGAATCAATTGGCGCGCAGCAGTTGCCCTTGCGCTTGGAGCAGGTACTGCCCTGGTGGGACTAGCCGTATCGTCGGTGCGTGTTCTTTATGACTACTCGTGGTTCGTCGGATTTGCCGTTTCCTTTGCCGTCTATTACACGATGATGAAGCTTCAGCGCCGGGCTGTTTTTTCGCCGATGGCGGCTTCCTGACTTCAGCGTTTCGTCTTCTGGAACGCCGACGAAACCTCGCGTTGATAAATGTCGAGCGATTCTTCTTCGTCTCCACACATCAAATACAAGTTAAACTGCGTGACTCCTAGGCTGGCCAACTTGCGCAGCCTTTCCTGATGAGCCTTCGCTGGCCCCACCACACAGAAGCGATCGACTACTTCGTCGGAGACGAAATTTGCGTTATCGCTTTCCACCACGCAATGGTGAAGGTAGTCGTAACCGCCGCGGTCCTGCACGTAGGAAGTGAGCGCTGGGGGCAGATCTTCCGGCTCGTATTGACGTATCAGGTCCATTACGTGGTTGGAAACCAGCGCCGGGAACCAGCGCACGCGTTCGCGAGCAACCGCCAAGTCATCAGAGATCCAAACCGGCGCCGCCGCCATCACTTCGATCAGGCTCGCATCGCGGCCCGCTGCGCGAGCGCCTTCCTTCACAAACCCCATGCACCAGGAAATTAAATCCGGATCCGCAAACTGCAAAATAATTCCATCCGCGACTCTGCCGGCCATGTGCAGCACCTTCGGTCCATAGCCTGCAATCCACACTCGCGGAGGAATCTTCGCCCAAGTAAGTCGCGTGGGCTGACCTTCGTACTCAATCTCCTTGCTGCTGGTGAGGTCACGGAAAATCTTTACCGCCGTTTCCAATTGCGACCAACTCACCGGCTTTTTACCCAGCACTCGTCTCGAACTGTCGCCCCGTCCAATGCCTAGTTCCATCCGGCCACCCGAAATCAGATTCAGGGTGGCAAATAGGCTGGACGTAACCGTGAGATCGCGAACCGCTGGATTCGTGACCAGCGTCCCCAGCCTCATCCGCTGCGTGTTCGCCGCCATGAGTGTGAGTAGAGGGTAAGGTTCCATCCACAAAACATGGGAATCGAAAAGCCATCCATATTCGAAACCGCCGGCCTCCGCCTGCCGCGTCAAACCGAGAATGCGCTCAACCGAAATGTCTGGCTTCAACGTGATGCCAAACTGCATGGCGGCCCCTTTTATCACCTCAAGAGATTATGAGGGAGTGAAGTCCGGCAGTTTAGCATAGAATTCCTTTTTCATCTCAGCCGGGGCGGAGGCAGCGATGGGGTTTGACACGATCATCGGCAACGGATCGGTGATAACAGCAACGGATACCTACGTCGCTGATGTAGGAATCACGGATGGCAAGATCGCCGCTATCGGCAAAGATCTTCCTCGAGAGAATGCCGCGAAGGTGCTGGACGCGTCAGGGAAATATGTCTTCCCCGGCGGCATTGATGTTCACACGCATCTGGATATGCCTTTCGGAGGCACCACCAGCGCCGATGATTTTGAAACTGGAACTCGCGCCGCAGCCTTCGGCGGAACGACCACGTTGATCGATTTCGCTATCCAATACAAAGGCCAACCATTAAGAAAGGCCTTCGATACATGGATGGACAAAGCGTCGAAGAAAGCAGTTTGCGACTATGCCTTTCACTGCATTGTTACCGATATCAGCAACGGTCAATTGCAGGAGATGAACGACCTTGTGAGTGAAGGTGTCACTAGCTTCAAGCTTTTCATGGCTTATCCCGGCGTGTTTATGCTCGATGACGCCAGCATTTTCCGCGCGCTGCAGGCCACAGCAAAGAACGGCGGCCTCATTTGTATGCACGCCGAAAACGGAAGCGCGATCGACGTGATCGTGCAGCAGGCCCTGGCCGAAGGGAAGACAGCGCCGAAGTATCACGCACTTACTCGGCCCACCACGGCCGAGGCTGAGGCCGTTTCTCGCGCAATCGCGTTATCCGAAATGGCTGGAGCTCCCATCTATATAGTCCATTTGACCTGCAATGAAGCCCTCGAAAAAGTTCGCGAAGCTCGCGACCGAGGCCTTCCGGTCTACGCCGAAACCTGCCCGCAATATTTATATCTCTCGATTGAAAATTTCGACGTGCCTGATTTCGAAGGCGCAAAATACGTTTTTACCCCGCCGCTTCGGGAGAAATGGCATCAAGAAAAACTCTGGAACGGTCTCAAGCGTGATCATCTCCAGGTTGTTTCCACCGATCACTGTCCCTTCTGTTTCAAGGAGCAGAAGGAACTGGGGCGCGGCGATTTCACCAAGATTCCGAACGGCGGGCCTGGTGTTGAACATCGCATGAGTCTGATTTATTCCGGCGGAGTTGCCCAAGGCCGTTTCAGTGTGAACCGGTTCGTTGAACTGGTCTCGACAACTCCGGCAAAGCTTTTTGGTCTATATCCGCGCAAAGGCACCATCGCGGTCGGCAGTGATGCCGATCTCGTAATCTTCGATCCTGGCCGCAAACACACGATCAGCGCTAAGACCCATCACATGCGCGTCGACTACTCGATGTTCGAAGGCATTGAAGTCACCGGCATGACGGATGTTGTGCTCTCGCGAGGGCGCGTCGTGATAGACGGAGAAAAGTTTCTCGGCCGTGCTGGACAAGGAGAATTTCTGCGGCGGTCAACCTATTCGCAAGTGAACGGCTAGTGTACAGTTACATGTTTCCAACCCCTGCAACGCTCGAAGGAGAACCGATTGTTCACACCATCAAGTCTGACCATTGCGCTGTTGATGATGATTACCAGCGCCGTTTGCTGGGGGTCATGGGCCAATACCTTTAAAGGCGTCAAAGGCTATCGTTTCGAACTCTTCTACTGGGACTATGCAGTTGGCATCTTCCTCGTCTCGCTTGTGATTGCTTTCACGATGGGAAGCACAGGCCACGATGCTTCCAGTTTTCTGAACAACGTCCGCGCGGCCGACACGTCGAACATTGTCAACGCGCTCATCGGAGGGGCACTGTTCAACCTCGCCAATCTCTTGCTGGTAGCTGCCATTGACATGGCTGGGCTCGCCGTCGCATTTCCCATTTCAATCGGCATCGCGCTGGTGGTGGGGACGGTTTTGAGTTATGTGCTGCAGCCGAAAGGAAACCCTGCTTTCCTGGCATTCGGAGTAGCTTGCGCGTTCCTCGCGGTACTTCTTGATGGCAAAGCCTACGGAAGTCTCGCGGCTGCCGGCCGGTCCGTGTCCAAGAAAAGCGTGATCACATGCATTGTGTCTGGCGTTCTGATGGGTCTATGGGCGCCGTTCATGACTCATGCCATGACGCGTGGCAATCCGCTCGGCCCTTACAGCGCTGCCGTATTCCTCACGCTCGGAGCGCTGCTCTCGTGTTTTATCTGGAACATTTATTTTATGAAGCATCCTCTGGTGGGTGAGCCAGTGAGTTTCAGCGGCTTTTTCAGCGGTCCCGCCTCGGGCCATCTGCTCGGGCTTCTCGGCGGATGCATCTGGGGGGTGGGCACGGTCTTTAATCTGGTGGCTGCGAGCTTTACCGGAGTTGCAATTTCCTACGCCATTGGCCAGAGCGCTCCCATGGTTGCAGCACTTTGGGGAATTCTTGCGTGGAAAGAATTTGCGAATTCAGGACCCAGAGCGAAAGCCTACCTAGGACTGATGTTCGTGTTTTATGGTTTGGCGATTTTCCTGGTCGCTCGAGCGAATGGCTAGGAGCGCCTATTTTCCCCGGATGCGGCTCACAAACAACTGCAAGAATCGGTCGGCATCGGATGCCAGACAAACTCGTGCATTCGGTTTCAGTTCGATGACGCCTTCGATTTCGTAATGGTCGCCGTGCAGGACGTTGTTCTCGTTCGAGCCCATGCGGTTTGCCACGGTTTCTCCGCGGGTGAACTCGCCTTTGGTCTCCACATCCACGTGCATTTCTTTAAGCGTGCCCAAAGTCGGATCCAAAGCAATTCCAACCGCTAGCGGGTCATACATCGCGGCACCGCTATATCCGCTTTTCTCGCTGCGGTTCAAATAGAAGTCGGCAATCTTAGCGATGAAATCGCTTTCGGGTCCGTGGGACGACTGAAGCTCTGCAAGATATTTTCGCGTGATCAGCGTTCGCTCGCCCACGTCGGAGCCGACCATCGTCACCATCCATCCCGCATTGAAGACAATGGCGGCTGCCTCGGGATCGTTATAGATATTCGCTTCCGCTGCTCCGTTAACGTTTCCGCCCGTGATCGAGCCGCCCATGATAACAATGTCTTTTACGAGCGAAGCAATCGAAGGATCCTTTGAGACGGCAAGCGCGATATTGGTCAACGGCCCAACAGGGATCAAAGTGATTTCATGCGGATATTTGTGGACCATTTCAATGATGAGATCCGGACCAAACCTTGGATCCGCTTTACATTTCGAAGCCGGCAACTCAACATTCGCCAGGCCGTTCTTTCCATGCCAGAACTGTGCGGTAATCAATTTCTGATTCAGTGGATGTTGTGCTCCGCCTGCGACGATAACGTCGCAGCGTCCCGCCAGTGAAACGATCTTCAGCGCATTCTCCAATCCCTGCCGCCCGTCCACGTTGCCGGGCACAACCGTCAGCGCTTCCACCTTGAGCTCGGGAGAATTCAAAGCCAGGATGATCGCCATAGCATCATCCGTGCCAGGATCGGTGTCGATAATTACTCGCTTGGGCGAGATCTCGGCAAATGCATTTGTCAGAAGAATAAGAAATGCGAACAAAACCAGGAGTGACGTAGCCCTAACTTGCTTCACAGGAAAAGGTCCTTTCTGAATATGAATGAGGTTTGGCTTGATCTATAGGAGCATACCCGCGATCGATGCCGACATCAGATTCGCCATCGTGCCCGCCAGCATCGCACGAATTCCGAGCCGAGCCAGTTCGCTTTTCTTGTTCGGCGCGAGTGCGCCGATGCCGCCGATCTGGATTCCGATCGAACTCAGATTCGCGAAGCCGCAAAGTGCGAACGTGGCAATTGTGAACGAGCGGGGATCGAGCGCCGCCTTCATCGGCCCAAGCATGGAAAATGCTACCAGTTCATTCAGCACCATGCGTGTACCGAGCAGAGTTCCGATCACTCCGCAATCGTGCCACGGAACTCCAATCACCCATGCGACAGGAGCGAAGACTGCTCCGAAAATCTTCTCCAGACTTTCCGGGAACCAGGCAATCCAATGATGAACTCCACCAAGAATACCGTCCGCCAGCGCGATCAACGCCAGGAATGCAATCAGCATGGCCGCAATATTTAACGCCATATGGAGTCCGTCAGTTGTTCCCCGGGCGACCGCACCGAGCAAATTCTCTTCTTTCTCAGCTTCCTCTTCGCTCTCCGGCATGACAACTCGCCCGGCGGTTCTCGGCTCTTCGGTTTCGGGTACCAGCATTTTCGCCATTAACAGCGTGCCAGGCGCGGTCATGATTACCGCACTCAACAAGTGTTTGGGTTCGATGCCGAACGCGATGTAGGCCGCCATGATTCCGCCGGACACATGCGCCATACCGCTCGTCATCACGGTCATGAGTTCCGAGCGTGTAAGATCAGGCAGAAACGGCCGGATGGTTACTGGCGCCTCCGTTTGTCCCATGAAAATGCTGGCTGCGATGTTGAGCGACTCCGCACCGCTTGCACCCATCACACGGGTCATAACCCAGGCGGCGATCTTAATGATGAACTGCATTACCCCAAAGTGATAGAGCACGGCGAAAAACGCGCAAATGAAAATGATGGTTGGCAGCACCTGAAAGGCGAAATAGAAACCGAAATGAGAACCTTGCTTCCCGAGATCGCCGAAGACAAACTGTGAGCCGACGTAAGAGTAGCTCAGCAAGCGACTGACAGCGTCCCCGGCTTTCTGAAAAATGCGCCGTCCGGCATCGATCCTCAACACACAAACTGCAAAAGCAAACTGCAGGCCCAGGCCCCACGCCAAAGTTTTCAAACGGATGGCCCGGCGATTGGTGGAAAAGGCGTAGGCCAATCCGAGCATCGTCACGAGGCCGAGGATTCCGGTGAAGCGTCCCATTCAGTTTTTCTCTCCAGGTTTTCCGATCACTCGATGGATCAACGGCCTTTTTTCGCGCGCGGGCGCATCAGCGATCCGATAGCTCTCGGTCAGCAACTGTTTGGCACGATCCGCTCGCGATTCTGAATTGTAGTGGATCGTCGCCAGCGGCTCGCCAGTGGATACAGAGTCTCCAACTTTTTTGTGAAGTACGATTCCCACCGCCGGGTCGACTGAATCTTCCTTGCGTTCGCGGCCGCCGCCAAGAACTACACATGCGATTCCAATCTGCTCACACTGTAAAGACGCCAGATACCCGCCCCTCGGGCTGGAAACGATCGTCGTGTTGCGGGCCTGCGGAAGCTTCTTTGGATCGTCGATCGTCCGCGGATCTCCGCCCTGCAGTTCCACCATCTTCCGAAATCTGTCGAGCGCCTTGCCGGACGCAAGCAATTTCTCACTCTGCTTCTTCCCGTCCGCGACGGTGTCAGCCACCCCGCCCAGATGCAGCATCCAACCCGAGAGTTCGAGGCACAGGTCACGCAGATCTTGCGGTCCTTCGCCGCGCAGCAGTTCCACGACTTCGAATACCTCGAGCGCATTACCAATCATGCACCCCAATGGCTGATCCATATCCGTGATGAGCGCAACCACCTGTTTGCCCATCCGCACGCCAGTCTCCACCATCAACTCAGCCAGGAAGGCGGCGTCCTTTTCGTTCTTCATGAACGCCCCAGAGCCGGTCTTTACATCGAGAACCAACGCATCAATGCCTTCCGCGAGTTTCTTGCTCATGATGGAGGCACAGATGAGGTAAGGGCTTTCCACCGTTCCTGTCACGTCGCGCAACGCGTAGAGTTTACGATCCGCCGGAGCGATTTCGGCAGTCTGTCCAATCATGGCGCAACCACAGCTTTCCAGGACGCGCCGAAATTCAGCGACAGGAAGATTGACATTGAAACCCGGGATCGCTTCAAGCTTATCCAGCGTGCCTCCCGTATGTCCCAAGCCGCGACCGCTGATCATGGGAACCGCTACACCAGCGACGGCTGCAAGCGGCGCCAGCACCAATGAGGTCTTGTCGCCCACGCCGCCTGTTGAGTGTTTATCAACTTTTCTTGCTGCGAGTGAAGACAGATCGAGAACTTCGCCCGAATGCAACATGGCGTCGGTCAGCGCCGCAGTCTCGGCACGCGTCATCCCGCGCAAGACAACTGCCATCAGCCAAGCCGAAACCTGGTAATCGGGGATAGCACCGGCGGTATACGAATTTACGAGGTAATCGATCTCTCCCCGAGACAACTCTCCGCTATCCCGTTTCTTACGGATCACATCAATCGCACGAAAAGTCTGCGCTGAAGCAGAGATTCGATTCACTGCAGGCGGAATCCTTCCGGAAGAAGTTCGGTAATATGAGCCTGCTTCGGACCCGTGCTGCCCTGGAAGAAAATCGTTGCGTGGGGACCGAATTCGTAGATGACCTGACGGCACGCACCGCACGGTGAGCAGGGCACGCCATGGTCGTTGACGACAGAGACTGCGCGGATCTCTATTTTCGGGCCGAGTTCTGCAACAGCGGCAAAAACCGCGGTGCGCTCGGCGCAGTTCGTCATTCCGTACGAAGCATTCTCCACATTACAACCGCGGAAGATCTGGCCGTTCGAAAGGAGGATGGCCGCGCCCACTCGAAATTTTGAATAGGGCGCGTAAGCGTTCTTCATCGCTTTCTTGGCAGACCGCAGCAGTTTTGCCGGCACGGTGGCAGGCATGGTCTTCTTGCTCATATGGAGAAGGTCTCGCGGCTCAGGAGAAATCGAGGGCCATTGTAAACCCTGCCCTCGCAATCCAGCCCTTTTTCTCTTGGTGGATTGCTTTTGTTCTCGGACGGAGCTAGCATATCCCCCGGTCTTTTTCTCCGCCCGGCATCTTTAGCATCAGCTTCACATCGTGCAAGTTCTTGGTCAAACTTTCGTTCTTGATCTAAGGAGGATGTTATGGGCATTGCAGTGTCGCCGCAGATTCACCCGCAGGTAGCGGATTTCATCGATAAACCACGCAAGATGTTGATTAACGGAAAATGGGTGAGCTCCATTTCCGGCAAGACTTTTCCAACGTACAACCCCGCCACTGGCGAAATTCTTGCGCAGGTCGCCGAAGGCGATCGTCAAGATATTGATGAGGCAGTGAACGCCGCGCGTAAAGCCTTCGATCACGGCCCATGGCGGCGGATGACGGCGTCCGAGCGAGGACGCCTGATCTGGAAGCTTGCGGATTTACTGGAAGCGCACACCGAAGAATTTGGCTATCTCGAAAGTCTTGACAACGGTAAGCCTCTCGCGATTGCCAAGGCAGCCGACGTTCCTTTGGCAGTGGATTTGTTTCGCTATATGGCCGGATGGGCGACAAAAATAGAAGGCAACACCATTCCGATTTCCGTTCCGTACACGCCCGGTGCCAAATACCTGGCCTACACCTTGCGCGAACCAGTCGGAGTCGCGGGACAGATCATCCCCTGGAACTTCCCCTTGCTGATGGCAGCGTGGAAGCTTGGTCCGGCACTCGCCAGTGGATGTACGGTGGTACTGAAGCCCGCAGAGCAAACGCCGCTTTCGGCGCTGCGTCTGGGCGAGCTCGTGATGGAAGCTGGTTTCCCCGAAGGCGTGGTCAACATTGTCCCGGGCTATGGCGAGACCGCAGGCGCGGCCCTGGCTGCTCATCCCGATGTGGATAAAATCGCGTTCACCGGTTCTACCGAAGTTGGCAAGTTGATCGTGCACGCCGCGGCCGGCAACCTGAAGAAAGTTTCGCTGGAACTCGGCGGCAAGTCTCCTAATGTCGTGTTCAAGGATGCCGATCTCGAATCGGCGATCCCCGGCGCGGCGAGCGCCATCTTCTTCAATCACGGCCAGTGCTGCTGCGCCGGATCGCGTCTCTATGTCGAGAAGCCAATTTTCGACCGGGTTGTGGAAGGCGTGGCCGACTATGCCAAGACAATCACTGTGGGCTCCGGTCTCGATCCCGACACTCAAATGGGTCCGCTCGTTTCCGATGAACAGTTAAATCGGGTCTGCGGTTATCTGGAGGCGGGATTCTCGGAAGGCGCAACCGCTTTGGTTGGTGGCCACAAGAAGGGGGACAAGGGTTATTTTGTGGAGCCTACCGTCCTCGTGAACACCCGTGAAGATATGAAGGTGGTACGAGAAGAAATCTTCGGGCCGGTGGTCGCCGCGATGCCGTTCAATGATCCCGAGGAAATTTTGCCCCGCGCCAACAACAGCGAATATGGCCTGGCCGCCGCCGTCTGGACCAGGGATATCGGCAAGGCTCACCGCACAGCCGAATATCTGCGCGCAGGAACTGTATGGATCAATTGCTACAACATTTTCGACGCGGCATTGCCGTTCGGCGGCTACAAGCAATCCGGATGGGGCCGCGAGATGGGGCACGACGCGCTTAGTCTGTACACTCAGACCAAGGCCGTCTGCTCGAAAATCGCGTAAATCCTCGCAACAACAAATTAGGACGGCGGATCTCCGCCGTCCTAAACTTTTGCCCTCGCTACGTTCTTCCCTTACTTCTCCATCAACAGCACTTTTTCCGCATCATCGATCTCAGTAAGTTTGACCTCGATCACTTCGTTCATTGTGGTCTGCACATTGCGTCCCACGAAGCTGGCCTCGACAGGTAGCTCGCGGTGCCCGCGGTCAATCAACACGCACAGCTGTACCCGTCGTGGCCTGCCATGGGAGAACAGGGCATCCATGGCGGCGCGCACCGTCCGTCCTGTGAAAAGCACGTCGTCTACTAGAACAATATTCTTGTCCTCAATCGAAAATTCTAGCTTTCCTTCCTGGACCACTGGTTTCGGACCAAGCGTCGAAAGATCGTCGCGATAGAAAGTGATATCCAGAGTGCCCACCGGAACCTCGGCATTATCGATGCGGGCTATGATTTTCCCTAAACGCTGTGCGAGCGGAACGCCGCGGCGGCGAATGCCGATCAATCCCAGACCTTTGATCCCATCGTTCTTCTCGACAATTTCGTAAGCCAGGCGCACCAGCGTGCGCTCAATTTCCGAGGCTGACATCAGTTGTGCTTTTTGGCGTAGCGCAGTCTTTCGCAGAGAAGTTTTCACGTTCATGGTCGGAGGTGCCTCGCAGGTCTAATGTTTGCTTGCAAATGAACTAACCACTTTAGTGGCAAGCTGGCATCTCTGCAAGGAGGACCGCTTAGTGGGCCGTTGGCTCCGCCGGAGTCATGCCTTCGGCGGGCGCGTTGTGAATACCGTTGCAGCCTGAGTTTTGGATCGCCACAGTAAGGGTCAGAACGCCGGTGTCATTTTGCAGAGCCTGAAGCGTAATCTTCTCAGGTGCAGCGAGCGCTCCTTCGGCCGGCAAAATTCCTATTCCTTGATTTCGTCCCGCTGCTTTGGCCCGGTACAGCGCGGTGTCCGCCAGTTCAATGGTCTCTTCTGCGCAAATGGCCTCGTACGCACGCCGGCTCCACGGGAAAGGAGCCCATCCTACCGAACACGTCTTTCGAACTTGAACTCCGTGTCCCAGATCAAAAACCTCCGATGCAACGACCTCCAAAATGCGGTCACAGAACGCTGGAATCCCCGAGGGGTCCGCGGACCGCGACATGATCAGGAATTCTTCTCCTCCCCAACGCACCAGTACATCGGATTTGCGCACGACCTTTCCCAGGCGCTCGGCTACCAATTGCAGCAGGCGATCGCCCGCAGCATGACCATGCAGATCGTTGACTTCCTTGAAGAAGTCCATGTCGACCATGAGAAATACCAGGTCGCGATGGTCCAGTTTTCGAATGTCGCTGCCCCGGGCCCGCTCGTAGTTTCTCAAAACTTGGCCCGCTTCTGCCGTCAAGATTTCTTCCAGATAGCGCCGGTTCCATACCCCGGTTAGCGGATCGGTGTAGGAAATCTCCTGAAGTTCCAAGTTCTTGCGCTGCAGCTCCAGACTATGCCAGCGGAGAGATTGTTCTTTACTTTCCAACTCGTCTTTCAGTTTGCACATCTCATCAAGATTGTTGTGCGACAAACGCAGCAACTGGAGCAATTCGCGGTCCATCCAATGCTGCTTCAGGAACACCAGTGTGCCCATCAAGACCATTGCAGCCGCGGTCAGCAGGAGCCTGTAGGAGCGAACACGAGGTGGGGCGTCTCCGCCGAATTCCGCCCATGCCACCATGAGCGGCGTCGAAAATACCGCCAGCATCGCTAGTCGTGCGGTCCAGATACTGTGGCCGCTCTGTGGCGTCCGGTCGGAAATCTGCTCAGGTGAAAAATCGCGTGCCATGAAACCGACTGCGGCAAACCAAGCCATTGCCGCGACCAGCGGAACATCGAATAAACCACCTGTGTAGTACCGGTGAAAGTCAATCGCGATACCGCACAGAATCGAGCCGACACTGTAGAACACGGCGGCTTTGAGGAACTGCCCATAAATGCTTTGCCAGAACCCTCGGCTGCGTTTCCAAACCAGCCCGATCCCCCCAATCAGAACGATTTGTTCGAAGGCATAGAGCACATCGAAGCTGTGCCCATACAGCGCTTCGTTTGGCGAAACATACTGCCATGGAATCACGATAAACAGATAGAGATAAAGCCACCACGTCAGCAGCAGAAAGAAATCGACCGATCCCACGCGAAGGGAGTGCTTGTTCCGCTGCATGTGCGGCTGCACCGCCAATGCTGCCATCATCGGAACGACGTGCAGGAACAGAACCACGTCTGCGACAAAAGGATTCGGTACCTCTTGACGCAGGAAGACTTCGAAGCAGGTCCATAAAACCTGCGCGCAAAGCCACATTCCGCAGCCCATCGCCATGAGTGCCCAAAATAGCTGCTCTTTCTTGTCGCGGCTTTTGATGTTCGATAGGATTGCCAGCGTTGCACACAACAGAAGAAGACACTGTGTGAGGTCCCCGAAGGCTGTCAATCCGATACTGCGCGAAGCCAGTGCAGACACAACCACGTGAACGCAGACCACTGCGCACACGATTCCCGTCCGCTTGCTCGGTCGCCGCACGGAGATGAATCCCACTTTGAAAGTGTATGTTCACGCCCCCGCCCTGATCGCATTACGGAAGTAACCACCTAAGTTTGGATTCGACGGGGGATTGAGCGCAAACTCCTAACCAATCGCCGCCGTGAATCGCTCCGCAAACCGGAATACATCCTGATAGGAGTTGTACAGAGGCACGGGCGCTACCCGAAACGTATCGGGCTCCCTCCAATCTCCCACAATTCCTTCCGATGCCAGTTGCTCGCAGAGTGCGCGTCCATTCTGCCGGATTCGGATCGAGAGTTGTGCGCCACGCCGTTCTTTTTCTTGCGGCGTAATGATCGAATAGCTCGGAGACTCTACTCGAGTTAGTAGGAACTCCAGATAGCTGGTCAACGAAACGCTCTTCGACCGCAAACGCTCCATTCCGGCTTCGTGGAAGATATCAATCGATGCGCGCAGCACGGCCAAGCTCATAATCGACGGATTGCTCAGTTGCCAGCCTTCCGCACCGGTCATCGGTTGAAAATTTGGCCGCATCTGAAAACGTGACGCCTCGTCATGTCCCCACCACCCCGCGAAGCGTCGCAAATTCCAGGAACTGGCGTGCCGCTCATGAACAAAACAACCAGCGATACATCCCGGTCCGCCGTTCACATATTTGTAGTTGCACCAAACCGCGAAATCCGGGCCCCACTCATGCAGTCTCAAGAGCAAGTTGCCCGCCGCATGCGCCATATCGAAACCGACCACGCATCCCCGCGCATGGCCAGCGCGCGTAATTGCCGCCACGTCGAATGCTTGCCCTGTCGCGTAGTTCACCCCGCCCAGCAGGATCAGCGCGATCTCATCACCCGACCTGTCAATTTCTGACTCAATTTCTTCATCGCGGAGGCAAGACTCGCCCGGCGGAGGAGTCAGTTCGATCAGTGAAGTCGCAGGATCAAATCCATGAAAATGAATCTGCGATTTCACCGCATATTGATCCGAAGGGAACGCGCCTCGCTCCACCAGAATCTTGTGTCTGCCCGTTGTGGGACGGTAGAACGACGCCATCATCAGGTGCAGATTCACCGTGAGCGAATTCATCACCACAACTTCGATAGGCTTTGCTCCCACCAGCGCCGCGGTCTGCTTGGTCAGCAGCTTGTGGTAAGGCATCCATGGGTTTTTCGCTCGGAAATGCGCCTCCACAGCCAGTTCCGCCCAATCGTCAAGTTCCTGCTGAATGTATGCAGCTGCAGTTTTGGGCTGTAGCCCGAGCGAGTGTCCGCAAAGATATATGCAATCACCACTTGCATGTCTCGGAAAAAAGAACCGTTCGCGGTAGCCTTTCAGTGGATCGCTTTCATCCATCGCGATGGCAAAATCCTCGCCTGACTGAAACTGGACATCGCTCACGCCGCCAGCTCCAAAGGAGTGAGATCACGACGAATCAACTTGTCCGCCCGATCCCAGTCGAGATCCTCAACCCGATCGATCCCCTCACATAGTTCTGCCAGCATTCGATCCTGAACGGCTCCGCGCGACAGGGCTACGGAGTAGGGAATGCGATGAAACGTCACCATCGCATACTTGGGGACGAAAAGTTGCGGATATTTCGATTCCAGCGCCAGCTCGATTTTCTTCCGAAATAGAAACCGCGCGTCCGCGACCCGATCGCGCATCTCCACAAAATTTTCAATCGCCATGTCCGCGATTGCATCGGTATTGACTTTGCGCTCCGTCTCGAACGCAGCAAACACTTGCGACCAATCCGCTCCGTGCTGGTCGAGCAACTCAATCAGACAAGTGCAATCCTCGAACCCGCAGTTGATGCCCTGCCCGAAGAAGGGAACGATGGCATGAGCAGCGTCTCCCAAGAGCAGAGATCTACCCTCCACATGCCAGGGACGGCACTTGATCGTAACCATTGCACCCGTCGGATTCGCTGCATAGTTCTCCGCGAGTTGCGGCATCAGCTTAAGAGCATCCGGAAAACGCTCTTCGAAAAAGCGAATCGCATCTGCAGGTGTGCTGAGGCTGGCGAAACTCTCTTGCCCTTCAAACGGTAGAAACAGAATGCAAGCAAACGTGCCGTCGATATTAGGCAAAGCGATCAGCATGTGATTGCCTCTCGGCCAGATATGAAGCGCGTTGGTTTCGAGCAAATGCTCGCCGCCAGCCCCGGCCGGAATCGTCAACTCTTTATAACCGTAATCGAGGTACTGTTGGGAAAAGTTGAAACGACTGAGCTTGAGCATTTCGTTCCGCAAGGCGGACGCGGAACCATCGCAACCGATCACAACCCCGCTCTCTCGGCTCACATCTTCACCGGTGTTTTCATCGTGTAATCGTACCGCGCCGGTCTTCAAATCGTATCCCGTGCAGCGTTGGTTAAAGTGAATCTTCGCTCCCTGTTCCTCGGCCGCATTCATGAGGGCGATATTCAGCTCCGCCCGCGAAATCGAATTGATGACCTCAGTCTCATTTTTCCCATAAGGTTGGAAGGTAAGCTCTCCGGCAATCGAATGCATCATCCGGCCCTTCATCGGGATGATGATGCTCCGCATCCGCTCCCATATTCCGGCCTGCTGCAGTGCGTAAATGCCGCGAGTCGAAAGCGCGAGATTAATCGAGCGTCCCGCACTTATGCGCACTCTCCGCATGTCCGGACGCCGCTCGTAAATTTCCACCGTGAAGCCGCGCTGCCTGAGAAAAACGGCCAGAAGTGGGCCATTCAATCCGCCGCCGATAAGAGTCACTTTTTCAGGGGACGACTTCATATCAGAGATGAAACCACACGTCCAGGAAACCGGCGATGGCAGCGACACCTCATTCAGTCAGCAACGTTCTCGCTTCCCACAATTCCGGAAAGAACTTCTTGTCGAGTGTCAGCTTCAAATAAGACGCGCCCGTGCTGCCACCCGTCCCCATGCGAATGCCGATGATGCGCTCAACCAGTTGAATGTGGCGCAATCGCCAACTCACGACCAGTTCGTCGAATTCTGTTAAGCGTTCACATACGTCGATCCAGTCGCGGTAATGGTGCTCATCTTTATAAAGTGCATGCACCGCGCGGGCGCGGGCTTCGAATCCCTCCCGTTCGGTCGCCCCATCGCGAGCGGATGCCAGCTTGCCGATCGCTTGTAGCGCTTCAAAGAATACGTCGTGCAGCGATGGCTCCTCCAACCTTCGCTTCAGGCTCGCGTAAGCCTCCGGCGTCGGTCTGTGGTAGCGAAGCATCTTCTCATCCTTCAGCCCGCACAAAAACTCAATCTCCCGAAATTGCTCGGACTGAAATCCGCTGGCTGGCTCCAGCAGTCCACGAAAGGCAAGAAAATGCGTCGGCAGCATTGTTTCCAGAATCGTGAACTGTTCCACCAGCACGCGTGTGATCTCCGTACACCGACGCAGAAGCCGTGCCGCTTCATAAACCTCGTCATGCGATTGCGGCGCAGCCCCGGCTCTTCGCAAATTGGCGACCACGGCGTCCAGATCGTGCAGCAACTCCTTAAACCACAACTCATAGGTCTGATGCACCACAATAAATAGCAACTCATCGTGATGGATTGGCGAAGACTGCGGCTTCTGCAGCCCCAGTAATTCCGGAACTTTCAGATACGAGCTGTAAGTCAGCTGCCCTGGCTCCGGCGCAACCGGGGAAGAACTGATCACCGCCTCCGGTCCTTTATCCGCGGCCTCCAGAGATTCGGGTCGAAGATTCAGAAACCGTGTTGCATTCCCGCCCAGTAGCTTGACCTTGTTATGCTGCGGCAAATCGCTCTGCCGGATGAGTGAGCCCACGTGTTCTTCGCCAAGAGGAAAAGGATAGTCCGACCCGAGCATCACCTGATCCGCTCCCATCGTTCCTACGAGAAATTGCAGCGCGCGCTGGTCGAACACGGCTGAATCCGTATGGAAGCGATTGAGATAATGGCTCGGGGGATGTTGGCATTCTCCCCGCGCGACTGGTTGATGATGCCACGCATTCTCCAGTCGCCCCAACAGAAATACGAAACTTCCACCCCCGTGCGCGAAACATATGCGCAGCGAATCCGGCAGCCGGTCGAATGCTCCGCTCAGAATCAGCGCCACGACTGAGAGTTGTGTCTCCGCCGGCATGCCCACCGTCCACGGCATCATGTACTTCGGCATCCGCTCTTGGCCAAACATCTCCCATGGATGGACGAGCACAGCCGCGCCTTCATCCGCGCAGTGGTGCAGGAAAGTCACAACCCCGGGGTCATCGAGATTCTTGCTTCCAATGTGATTGCCAATCTGCACGCCTAAGTGTCCGGCCCGCATGCACCGGCTAAGCTCTTTGCAAGCAGCGTCAACGTCCTGCAGCGGCACCTGACAAAAGGATTTCAGCCTGTTCTTTCCTCGGCTGCAAAGCTCAAGCGCCGCGTCGTTAAATAATTGCGCGCAGTCGAGCGCATGTTCCACCGGACGCTCATAAGCAAACAGCACGGGAGTGGCGGAGATAATCTGCAGGTCGACACCATCGCGATCCATCTCCCGCAGCCGCACCTCCGGATCCCAACACGCCGCGTAAATATGGCGGAAGAAGCGATCCCCAACCATAATCTCCGCTTTCCCCGGCTCAGTGTGTTTGATCCATGGCCAGTCCGGCGTGCCGTAGCGTGCCGCCAGGTCAGGCCATGTACTAGGGAAGAAGTGGTTATGAATGTCGATTACTCGCATGCTTTACTTGCCCGGATGAATCGTGCCGCACTGCTTGCATTTGCGCCGGCTCTCGTTGCCATAGAACTGATCGAAAAGTGGCGGCAAATCTTTGACGATGCTCTTCAGCTTCACCTCCGCTCGATCAATCAACTGGTGACAGTTTGGACAGTACCATTCGAATGCGTCCAATGACCCTTCCGGCCGCGGCACCTCAATCACCACGCCGATCGTATCAGCCGGCCGCTGCGGCGAATGGCGCATGTGCTTCGGCAAAAGAAATATTTCGCCTTCCTTGATCGGGATTTCGAGAGGTGGCTTCCCCGGAGTCTCCATGATGCGGAGAGAGATGTTGCCCTTCAGCTGGTAAAAGAATTCCTCCGTAGGATCGTCATGATAATCGCGCCTCTGGTTCGGCCCGCCCACCACCGTCACCATCATCTCGCCGTCCTCCCAAACCTGCGCGTTTCCCACCGGAGGCTTGAGCTTTTCTTTGTTCTCTTCGATCCACGCCTGAAAGCTAAACGCCTTCAGATTTTTTATCGACGCCATCGTTTCTCCTATGGCCGCGGCCTGTAAGCCATGGCCCTGATCTCGATCAGCAAGTGCGGGTGCGGCAACTGGTGCACGGCCACGGTCGTTCTTGCCGGGCCGTCATGATCAAAAAATTCCCCGTACACCTCGTTATAGCCGGCAAAATCATGCATGCTCACCAGGTATGTGGAAATCTCGACAACATCTTGCAATCCTGCTCCCGCACTCTGCAAAATGTCACGAATGTTTTCCAGCACCGCACGCGTTTGCTCGCGAATGTCGAGCCGAGCCTCGCCCAACGCATCGACCTTCGCTCCGGCAATCGTATCGTCAGCCCGCCGCGCACTGGTTCCGGAAACAAACAAGAAATCGCCAGCTCGCTTGACGTGTGGATACTTCCCGCGCGGGATCGCTTTTCCTTCGACGATTTTGCTCTCCGTCCTGCTCATTTTTTTCGGTTGGTCCCCCGCCGCGTTTAGACTTAATCAGTAGGCGCTCCACTCAAAGCCGAATGCAAATATTATTCAGCTCGGAATAGAAATTCAGCGAATGCATTCCGCCCTCCCGGCCAATGCCGGAAAGCCCCGCTCCACCAAACGGGGTTCGCAGATCGCGCAAGAACCAGCAGTTTACCCATGTGATGCCGACATTCATCTGTTGCGCCACGCGATGGCCGCGCCTCAAATCACTAGTCCAGATCGACGCAGCCAGCCCATACTTCGTGTCATTGGCCATTGCTACTGCTTCTTCTTCCGAATCAAACGCCGCGACGTGGCACACCGGACCAAAAATTTCTTCCTTCACGCAATGTGCCGTTTCTGGCAGTCCAGTATAGATGGTTGGTTGTACGTAGAATCCATGGTCCCGACCGTCACCGAATGTCGGAGCCCCTCCTCCAGTTATCACATTCGCTCCTTCTTCGCGTGCCAGTCGGAAGTAGGAAAGAACTTTTTCGCGATGCTGCGCGGAAATCAGAGGACCCAGATTCGTGTTTTCGTCCTTGGGCCACCCCGCATGCAAGCTTTCCGCTTTCCTCCTCAATGCCTCGACAAATGCGTGGAAGATTTTCCTCTCTACATAAACCCGCTCCGCACACAAGCAGACTTGTCCAGTATTCAGAAACACGGCATCGGATAGGCCATTTACCGCCTCTTCAAAATTGCAGTCCGCGAAAACGACCGCGGCGTTCTTTCCACCCAATTCAAACGAAACCGGCTTCACCGTAGACGCCACAGCTTTCATGATGGCAGCGCCGGTTCTGGATTCGCCGGTGAACGTGATCGCGTCCACATCAGAATGCTGCGTCAGAAATTCTCCGGTGGATCCAGGGCCGAACCCGTGCACTACGTTATAGACCCCGTTCGGAATCCCCGCGTCCTGCATCGCCTCGGCGATAAGCGTTGCCGTGACAGGAGTCTCCTCTGAGGGTTTAACCACCACCGCGTTCCCGCACGCTAGCGCCGGCGCAACTTTCCAGGTGAGCAGGAGCAGCGGAAGATTCCACGGTGTGATTACGCCGACCACACCTAGCGGCTTGCGCACCGCGTAGTTCAAAGCCGTTGTCCCGTCGGGCATTTCCGTCTGAAACGATTCCAGTCCGGCCATCTTAACCAAGTCGGCAAAGACGCGGAAGTTCGCTGCCGCCCGCGGGACGTCGAGCTTTGACGCCAGGGAGATCGGCTTGCCAGTATCGGTGACCTCTGCCTGAACGAAGCAATCAAATCGCTTCTCGATCGCGTCTGCAACTCTGTGCAATCGTGCCGCCCGTTCACGGACTCCGAGTCGTCCCCACTCGCCTCGCAGCGCCCGCCGGGCGGCATGCACTGCCTCGTCCACTTGCGCTGTGTCGGCCGCGGTCACTTGCGCGATTACCGTCCCGTCCGCCGGATTCACATCCGCGAACTCCTGCTTGCCGGGCACGAAATGGCCGTCAATGTAATTCTGGATTAATTTCACTCGATCCCCAGGTAGGTCTTGGCAATCGTAGCAGCCGGCTAGGAAACGAGGCAATCGCAGCAACCGCTAGCTTCGCCGTTCTTCCAGGTAGCGCCGCAACGCATCACGCCAGGACGGCATTTCGATACGTAGCTCCCGCAAACGCGCTGGCGACAGCACGGAATATGCTGGTCGAGGCGCAGGCCGCGCCATCTGTGCGCTGCTGACTGGTCGCACGGTTGTCGGAAGTCCCGTGCACCGCACGATCTCCTGCGCAAACTCGAACCAGGTGCAATCTCCAGCATTGGTAACGTGCACAATTCCGCCAGCACTCTGTCGGCACAACTGTGGAATCGCCCGCGCCAGATCTACCACGTAGGTCGGAGATCCACGCTGGTCGTCGACGACGTCCAGCTCCGGACGGTTCGCAGCCAGTTTCAAAATCGTATCGGGGAAACACTTTCCACCAATGCCAAAGAGCCACGATGTTCTCACAATGCAACATTCCGGCAACAATTCGAGCAGTTTGATCTCTGCCTCCGCCTTGCTGCATCCGTATACGCTCTGCGGGTTGCGCGCATCGTCAATCTCATACGGTGTGCTCTTCTTTCCATCAAATACGTAATCGGAACTCAAGAAGAGAAGTCGCGCGCCAATTTCCTTTGCCGCCGCTGCCACATTCGCGGCACCATCGCGGTTTACCGCAAACGCCAGGTGCTGATTGCTCTCACACCCGTCCACATCCGTATAAGCAGCGGCCAGCACGATCCAGTCCGCATGTGTTTCCCGAACCACTCGCCGCACGCCATCCGCGTCTCGAATATCCGCATCTTGAGAACGAAGTCCTGTAACTTCATCTCCACTCCATTCGTGGATGAGCGCCTTGCCGAGCAGGCCGGAAGAACCAAAGATGGTGACTCGCATCGGAATTTAGTCAAAAACCTCTGCATCGGCGAACGCCACGCCTAGCTGGTCTTTTGCCGACACGATGGGCTCGCCGTCCAGTTCCCAATTGATCTTAAGTTGAAGATCGTTCCATGCGAGCGTTCGTTCGTGCTCCGGCGCATAAAAATCAGTTGCCTTGTAGAGCACGTGAGCCTTTTCTGAAAGCACCCGGAATCCATGCGCGAAGCCCACCGGGATCCACAGCATGCGCTGGTTCTCTCCCGACAGCCTCACCGCTTCCCATCGCCCAAAAGTCGCGGAACTCCGGCGCAAGTCGACAGCAACATCCAGGATCTCTCCCTCCGCAACCCGTACAAGTTTCCCCTGGGGATGCTTCACCTGATAATGCAGGCCCCGCAAGACATTACGGCAAGAGTAGGAGTGATTATCCTGCACAAAGGTTTCGACGATGCCTGCTTCCGCCATGCCTCGCTGGTTATAGCTTTCCAGGAAAAACCCACGCTCATCCCGAAACACGCGAGGCTCAAGAACGAATACCTCCGGCAGAGAAGTTGCGATTTTCTTGATCGCATTCGTTAGACCGGGAACGGCTTCAACTCTACTCATCAGAATACTTTCTCCCGCAAGAGTTGTAGCAGATAAGCGCCGTAACTGTTTTTCTTCATCGAATTACCAATCTTCTCCACCTGCTCCGCGGTAATGTAACCCGAGCGCAGCGCGATCTCTTCGGGGCAAGCTACCATCAGCCCCTGTCTCTTCTCGATCGCCTGAATATAGAGCGCTGCGTCCATCAGAGACTCGTGGGTTCCAGTGTCCAGCCACGCCATCCCGCGCCCCATAACCACAACCTCTAGTTCGCCGCGCTGCAGATAAACCTTGTTCACGTCCGTGATCTCGAGTTCTCCCCGCGCACTGGGCTTTAATGATTTCGCGATCTTTACCACCTGATCATCATAAAAATAAAGACCGGTTACCGCGTAACGCGATTTCGGCTGCGGAGGCTTTTCTTCAATGCTCAGCGCCTTCCCGGAGCGGTCAAACTCCACCACCCCATATCGTTCCGGATCATGCACAGGATAGGCAAACACTCGTGCGCCTTTAGTTTCGCTCGCCGCTTCCCGCAGGTCTTTTGCCAGGTCGTGCCCATAAAAAATGTTGTCACCTAGCACCAGGGCACAAGCGCTCTCCCCCAGGAAACTTTCGCCTAACAAAAAAGCCTGCGCGATTCCTTCCGGCTTCGGCTGCACTTTGTATTCCAGGCGAATCCCGAACTGCCCGCCGTCTCCCAGCAGCGCCTGAAACTTAGGTATATCCTCGGGAGTGGTAATCAGCAGAATTTCGCGGATGCCCGCCAGCATCAGCGTGCACAGCGGGTAATAGATCATCGGCTTGTTATAAACCGGGAGCAGGCTCTTCCCGATCGCGTGGGTCACAGGATACAAACGCGTTCCCGACCCGCCGGCGAGAATGATTCCTTTATAGCTTGTGCTGTTTGATGTTTGCATTTTGAAAATTGCTTTGCGAGGACACGCTCAAGAATATTGAGTTTCAATCCATTTGCGATAACTGCCGGTGGTCACACCTCGAACCCATTCTTCGTTCTCCAAATACCAGCGCACGGTCTTGCGAATCCCACTCTCGAAGGTCTCCCGCGGGCGCCATCCTAGTTCCCGCTCAATTTTACGTGCATCCATCGCGTAACGCCGGTCGTGTCCCGGACGATCCTTCACAAACGTGATCAGACTGCGGCGCGGCGCTCCACGGCTTCCCGCCATTTCATCCACCATGTCGCAAATGGTCTCGACGATCTCGAGGTTGCGTTTCTCGTTCCATCCGCCGATGTTATAGGTTTGGCCCAACTGGCCTTGCTTCAGCACTGTCGCAATCGCTTCGCAGTGATCCTCCACGTACAGCCAGTCCCGAACGTTTTGGCCATCCCCATACACCGGCAGAGGTTTGCCGTTGAGCGCATTGAGGATCACGAGTGGAATTAATTTTTCTGGAAATTGAAAGCGTCCGTAATTATTGGAACAATTCGTAGTCAGCGTGGGCAGACCGTAAGTGTGATGGTAGGCGCGAACAAAGTGGTCAGAAGCCGCTTTCGACGCAGCATATGGACTGTTCGGAGCATAAGGAGTGGTCTCAGAAAAAGGTGTGTCGTCCGGCCCCAGCGAGCCGAAGACTTCGTCGGTGGAGACGTGAAGGAAACGAAAATCCGTGCTCTGTTGCGCGTCCAGCCTTCCCCAGTAGGCCCGCACCTCTTCCAGCAGCGCGAAAGTTCCATCCACATTGGTGCGAATGAACGCGTCCGGCCCTAGTATCGAGCGATCGACGTGGCTCTCAGCCGCAAAATGCACGACGGCGCGCGGCTTCCGGCGATCGAATAGATCGCTTATTAGCGCACGATCCGCAATATCGCCCTCGAAAAATTCATACCGCCGGTCGTTCGCGATGGTTGCCAGGTTGTGTAAATTGCCGGCGTAGGTGAGTTTGTCGAAGTTCACCACCGAGGCCGATTCCTGCTCCAGCCAGCGCAGGATGAAGTTGGACCCGATAAAACCTGCTCCGCCGGTGACGAAGATCGTGTTATCCATAAGCGCAATGTTGCTGAGTTGAAATGGCTGGCTACGCCTTCAGTATCCCTGGGAGAGCCGACTCGTCATTGTAAACAAAAAGGACGGGAATGATCCCGTCCTGATGGTCATGCACACTCGATTTTAGTTAACTATCGCGTTTCGCCCGCGGCGATATCTCGGATCGGTTATCCTGCCTTTTTCCGGGAGTCCCGTACCACAGCCGTCACGCTTCCTATAGGCTTTCGAGCCGGAGTGTTGGGCAAGTCCCATTCCATCAACTCGAAATACTCCCGTTCGATCTCCGAAGTGATGTCATTCCAGTCATATTCTTCGCGAATGCGCCGTTTCGCAGCCTTTCCAGCAGCCTCACGCACCGCCGGATTCGCAATCAAGAACTCCAATCGATCCGTCAGGTCTTCCACGTCGCCTCGCCGGAAAGTGAATCCCACCCCCTTCATGGCCTCTCGATTCTCAGGAATGTCGCTGGCGAGCACACACAGCCCCGAACCCATCGCATCCAGCAACGCCAGTGACAGACCTTCGAGATCGGACGGCAAGACGAACACCATGGCGTTCGTCAGCAATTCATCGAGAGCCTCACCCGAAACCCAGTCCAGCATCTTGATCCTCTCGCTGGCATGACTTCGCAGTTCGCTGGAGTAGCTGTCGCAATAACTCGATGCTCCCGCCATCACCAGTTTTACGTCCGTATTCAATCGCTCATAGGCTTCAACCAGCCGGTGACAACCCTTCTCCGGTGAGAACCTTCCCAGGAAAAGAATGTACTGGCCGGGCTTCAATCCCCAGCCAATAATCTTGTCCGGCAATCGTTGTTCACGCAGCAGTCCACCGTTCGGCACGTAGGAAGTCTGCGCTCCGTGCCGCTCCCAGAAATACTGCCGCAACGTCCGCGAAACTACCATCGTGCTGGTGGGCAAATGCACAGCTGCCCGCTCCCCGAGGCGAAGCACCGCTGAAGCGATACGGCCCCATTTCTTGCGTTGCCAGTCGAGTCCCTGTACCGTCACTACAGTTTTCTTCCCCACGAGACGTGGAATAAACGAGAACAATGCCGGCCCCAAAGCGTGGTAGTGCACCACGTCGCAAGGCCGGAACGAAACGTGCCATGTGCTCAGGAACGTGTGAACCAAAGTTTCCAGGTGCTTGGAGCGTATCGCTGGTAACCTCACCACCCTTATGCCGCTGTGTTCACCGACCGCGGGCGTGAAGTAGGTCCTGCAATAGGCGGTCACCTCGTGCCCCCTTCCGGCTAATCGTTTTCCAACTTCCTCGTAATACGTCTCGATGCCGCTGTACTTTGAAATCACGCCCCGGCCGCCGATGAACGCTACCCGTAGGATTTTCTTTCGCGATACAGCTGCTGTGGGTGTGCCTTCAATCTGCGATCCCGGCGCTATCTCAACATGCAAGCGACCGAGGCTGCCGCGTGCGCATTCATCCAGGACGTTTCTTGTCATACTAGTAACGGGTGCCGCTGCCCCTCTGGTGGCTCGAGGCCAGCGTTGCATGGATCGTTTTTTGTCGTCTACCAGCCGTTCGTACAAGCCAATCAATGCTTCGTAGTGCTCCTCCGGAGCGTAGTGTTGCCCTACTAATTCTCTCCCGGCATGCCCCATTTTCTGAGCCAGTTCCGGTCGCGAGCTGAGAAACTCTATTGCCGAGGACAGCCGCGCCACATTTCCGCTTTCGTATAACAATCCTGTTTCGCCTTCGCGTACCAATTCGCGCCGTGAACCTACGTCCGAAGCAATTACTGTTCGCGCGTGCGCATACGATTCAAGGATCGTTTTGCCGAATGTCTCGTACGCGTGGGACGGCAGCACCGTGAAACTCGAGTCTCGAATGGCGCGGTCCAGTTCCGCTCCCTGGATGTGACCGGTAAACTCAACGTTCGTCAGCCCCAACGCGGTACTCAGCCGCTGCAAGCTGCCACGTTCTGGTCCATCCCCCGCGACCATCAGACGGAGATGCGGTAGCGCCTGCATAGCGCGGAGCAGGTCATGCACCCCTTTTTCCTGCGACAATCGACCGAAGTAAAGTAGCGGAGGATTCGCTACACTTCGCGCCTCTAAATGCTTCACCGCTTGGAAATGTGCGAGAACCTCAAACTTTCTCGCATCCCAACCGTGCTCGACGAACTTGTCGCGTACAAACTGACTGGGGGCAAGAAAACAATCCACGCACTTTCGGTAAGTTCCCAGCCCCGTGTGGAAGTAAGCTTCCGCGACCAGCACTGCTCGCGCAGTCGCGCTCGGATAGCATTTCTCCTTCATGGCGTGCCAGAATTTCCCGCCCTTGCACGCCTCGCAGGCTTCGCCACGCAGAACCAGATTGTAGTTGGGACACAAGACTTTGAAATCATTCAGGTGATACACGACTGGAACCTTTTGCGCCCTAAGTTCCCACAAAATCGACGGTGACAAATGGTGGTAGATGTTGCGCACATGCGCTACGTCGGGCCGGAACTCGGCGATCATTGCCCGAATCCGCCGTCGGGCTTCCGGCGAGTAAATCGCGTGCCCAGCTAGCCGTACGCTATCGAACCACCCGGGCCGATTCTTGAAATTCATATACGGCACGAAATACCGGTCGTAAGGCGTGGGCTCGCCCCGTGAGTCGGCCATGGCGAACAGAGCCGCCTCATGTCCCCTGGAACGCATTAGTTCCATAACCTCGAACAGGTAGGCCTCAGTACCGCTGAACGGGAAGTTATATTTGTTGCAAAACAGAATCCTCATGAGCCGGGCTCCAATCATCGGTGGGTGGTGAGTCGGCCGAACAAGCAGCCAAACTGCTTAAGGTTTGTCTCACGGCTGAAATTGTTGCGTGCGTACCCGTGGGCCGCATGCCGGATCCAGTCCAGCCGATTCCCCGACTGGTGATCGATGTCGCGTACCAGGCTGTGAACGAAAAGAATTCGCCGCACGAAATCCTCCAGTTGTCCTGGCCGATATAGAAATCCCGTTCTTCCCGGGATGACTAGCTCGGGGATGCCTGTTATCTTCGGCGCGAGCACGATTCTGCCCCGCGCCATGGCTTCCATAAGTACCAGCGGAATTCCCTCACTGCGGCTCGTAAGCACAACCATGTCGGCTTTTTGGTAGAGCGAATCGATGTTTTCCCTTGTGACGTGCCCCAGCAGCTTGACCTGCTCTTGCAGGCGATTCTGTCGGATCAACAACTCAAGAGCCTGACGCTGGGGTCCCTCGCCCGCAACTACACAGTCAAACTTCGCTCCATAATCGCGTAGGCGAGCGCATGCCTGTACCAGAAAGGCGTGATCCTTTACCGCATGCAGGCGGCCCACTGCCAGCAGTTCGAATTTGCGTTGCTTGCCGCGCTCGGCCCTCGGTGTACAGCGTGCAGTTAGCGGCACATCAACTCCCAGTCTCGACACAAATATTTTTTGCGGATCAATCTCCGGAAAATGCTCCAAAATGTAGCCGCGGTTATACTCAGAGATGGTTACGCAAAAAAGGCAATTGGAGAGCTTCGTATCGAGATAAACACCGTGCAACAACAAGTCGGACCCATGGAGCGTAAGACTGAAATCAATACCCAGCATTCGGGCCGCGACCATTCCGATCCAGGAGCCAAAATAACCATGATGCACGTGGATGTGATTTACCTCTTGTCCTTCCAGAAGGACGGCGTAGTAAGCGCCGAGCCAGGTGTGCAGCAAAGCTTTCAATCGGATCTTCGGCGGTTCTTTTCCTCGCAGTAAGATGCGCGCAACTAAGCTCGAAATCCGCTTCCAATGCCGCACAAGCAAAACCAAAGTCCGCAGAAGAACCATTCCTTGCACCGGTTGCAGACACAGAACCTCATTGGAAGGGAGTTGGCTAGTTGCCGCCTCTGGCCGCCTCACGCTCCCCGGAATCACCTTCAGTCCCCGCCGTCGCAATTCCTGAATCTCTTCGCCGACATAGGGTTCTACGGATGCAGGGAATTTATTCGCGAGATAAGCAACCGTAAGCATTTGCACGCGAACGAGAGATTATGAAAAGATGTGATTGAGATGGGGTTAACCTGCAGACTCGCGAATAGTCTGAAGAGGGCGGCTCACGGCGCGTCCGCGTCCGAAGTCTCTCTCGGCACGGCGCCGCTGCGCCGCCAACATTCCAGCCATAGCGAAAAGCAGTCCGTTTACGAACTGATAGTTCATGACGACCACGCTCGCGTTTAACAAGTAAACTCCTAGCAGAACAGGCCACATCGTGTGGAATTGATGATTCAGCAGGCCATTGCTTTCCTCTTGCGGAACTCGGCACCTCCCCAGCCTGAATAGTTCCCACATCAGCCAGGCATAAAGTGCCAGCCCGAAGACACCGTGCTCTACCAGCAACTCCAGGTAAGTGTTGTGTGGATAGAGTTCCTTCTCTTTATAGCCGCTGACGTGCCGGGCCAATTCCGAAGGCATCTGATTCACGCCCCAACCGGTAAAGGGTTTTTCCAGGAACATTTGCCAGCCGCCGGTGTACACGGCCTCGCGAAACTCCAGTGGTCCGGATTCATGCAACCGTTCCGTGAGCGCTTGCCGTTGATCATCAAAACTCAGCACGATCAGTAAGAACACGGCCCCCACCAGCGCTAGAGCCACGCACACTCGGCGCAAGCGTTGATTGTGCGAGCGCAAGATCAGGACACCAACGCTGATCCCGAACGAGAGCCAGACGGCACGCGTCATAGTCGCCAGAATTGCAACCGGCAGGGAGGCCAGCAACACTACGGCTCTTAGTCCACGGATTCTCCCTCGTAGTGCCGAATGTAATGCCAGTAGTCCGAGCAGGTTCAGCGAGACCCCATTCGCTACGGCTTGGAGAAGCGGTCCACGCGCCCGATCGGCATGGTATCCAAGGCTCTCATCCAGTATGAAGCGCGGGAAGATGAGTGATTTCGCGCCCACCATAAAAGCAATCGACGTGAAACAAAGGTAAGCAAGTACCACCAGCGCGAACAGTTCGAAGTGTTCTAACCGCCGCTCCTCCCGAAATACGAGCGCTGCCAAATGAAAAAGTGCAAACGGCACGACAAACTTTGCCGCCAGCAATGACCATGTCTGACAGTCGAACGGCTCGCCAATCACACTCGTGACCGCCAAGAGTGTGAGGCCGAGCATCGGCCACGTGGCCCGCTCCAGCACCAGCAAGCGCTGGCCAGGGACTACCGCGTTTCCGATTACGGCGAGCAACAGCAGAACGAAAGCCACACGGTCGATCTCATAGAAAGGTACGTCGGGATGCCGCAGCAGCATGGCGGTGAGTGCGCCGAGAAACAATACAGTCGGGATCGTTATCAGCGCTTGCAGCGGCCGAAGCGCCAGCGCCAAGCCTCGTGCGCCTGCATCGGCGCCCCAGGGCACTGGCTGCGTCATTCTCTCCGAGGCCGATGCCCTCATTCCCCGCTCCCGCAGAGTACCGCTCCTACGGTCTTCAGCAAAATGAGCAAGTCCATCTTCACGCTCCATGAGCGGATGTACTCAACGTCCAGCTTCACCCCGGTTTGGAACGATGGATTCCGCCGTGCTGTGACCTGCCAAAGCCCCGTCATTCCCGGTAACACGTCAAGGCGGCGCAAATGTTCAATCGCGTAGGTACATACATCATCGAGCGGATGCGGCCGTGGTCCGACCATGCTCATTTCGCCCTTCAGCACGTTCCATAACTGAGGAAGTTCGTCCAGACTGTAACGGCGCAGGAATCGCCCAACCCGGGTGATTCGTGGATCGTTCGCAATCTTGAAGAACGGTCCCTGTCGCTGATTTCGTTCTCGCAGCGCTTCTTTAAGTTCGCCCGAATTTCTTACCATCGTCCGAAACTTGTAGCACTGGAACGGACGACCTTTTCGTCCCGCGCGCGGCGCTTTATAAAGAACTGGACCAGAAGAATCCAGTTTGATCAGCATCGCAATCAGCACCAGAGCCGGAGTCAGCATAAGCAGCGTGATGCCGGCCCCGGTGATGTCTATCACCCGTTTTCGCCGCAGGGCTCGCACCGGCAGCTTTTCTTCGTGCAACGAAATCAGCGGGATGGTTCCAATCCTTTCTGACTCCCCGGCCGGCTCGCAGCCAAACAGATGAGGCGCCATCTTCACATCCAGCCGCAGTTGCCGGGCGGTGTTGAGCACACGTAGCGTCTGGTCCTGATCATGCGGAGAGGCCAGGATCACTTCATCCACGAACGCGGTACGCGCCAGTTCCACCAGGTTACCGGTGCGTCCCACCACCCCGTTCCCCAGCGGCCTCCGGTCATCCAGAAAGCCGCAAACCGACCGGTCCATCTCCGGATGTTTGCTCAGGTAGCTGGCAATACGGCGGCCCAGCGGACCCGCTCCTACGATGAGCACGTTGCGTACGCCACGGATGGTACGGAGACCCCGCTGCTCGCCATCCCATTCGACCCTTCGCCATCCCCAGAGTGTTACAAAGTGCAACAACCCGGCGCTCCACACTGTCGCCATCACCAGCATTGAACCGCCTTGCAGTTGCAACGCGGCGCTCAAAACCAGCGTTCCCCATAACACGGCTTTGGCTAGGGTCTGCCTTTCCTTACTTAGATATCCCTCGTCAAAATGAGTTCTGTCCCGATAGTTCAACAGCTGGATCAGAACCCCGTGAAGAAAAGCGATCCCGATAAGAACTGGAGAAACAACCACTGTCCGCAGCAGTCCATGAAATGCGGGTATCCGCGGGAAGGTCATCTGGAGACGGAGATAGATTTGCGCCACCAGAATCCAATCGAGGATCACCAACATATAGTCTCTGAGCGTCGACCCCAGCCAGCGTTCGACCTCCTTACTCTCCATCGCTTTCGGCAGAATGGGCGTAAGAAGTTTCGGGCTAGGGTTCTTGCTGGACCATGGGAGCGTTGCGGTCGCTTGGGTCGAGAAGCTTGTTCCAGTGCCACGCGAAGGTTTCTTCTTGCCCCAGTCGACCGACCCCGACCCAGGGATCAACCGCGCAGCCCACTCGGTCCCCGGGGATTTCTGACTTGGATTTACCTGAAGGGACGACACGTTAGACCAATTCCAGCTCATATCCCTGGATCTCAATCACCAGCGAACGCTGGATCGATTGAATCGAAATCATCAGCCTGTCTTTTTCTTGCTCTAGCAGAATCCCTTCTAATCCGTGCAGACAACCACCACGGATTCGCACCCGCTGTCCCGCATGCACGAAGGCGTGAAGTGAAAAGAGACCCTTCTTTTCCAGCAAGAGTTGCAGATCTTCGATCTGCTTCCCCGGCACGGCGGTCACCGTCCCTCCGAAACTCACGAAACGGATCAGCCCCGCGGTTTGCAGAACCGCTTGGCACGACTCTCGGGACTGATCGAGATGCACGAACGAGTATCCCGGAAACAAAGGGCTTGCTACTGTCTTTTGCCGGTCGCTCCACAAGTGATTTTCAGTGATCACCGGAAGAAAGACCTCGAAGCCCTTGCTCTGAAGCTGTGCTTTTACTTTTTTTTCAAACCGATGACGCGTCTCAACCGCAAACCACTGATGCAGGCTGTCACCTGTCATCTGCTGCGGCCACGATGGCATCGCGCCCGCATCGGCCTGCGCCCCCACGCCATAGCTACCGCTCATTGAGTCCCGTCGCCATTTCGTCTCGTTTTGCACAGCGTTCTAGGAATTCAGGTCCGCTACAACGACAATCCAACAAAGTCGCTACAGCCGGCGATAAATACTTTCTGGAATTGGGAACGTTCTTTCGCTCAGCACAGTTCCCAGAATTCGAGACCGTGCCGCCTCAATTGCTTCCTTGATCTTTCGAGCTGTCGCTCTCCGTGTGCTATGAGCCCCCAGCACGAGAACGACCCCATCCGTCAACTGTCCTAACAGTGAGGCCTCACTGGTAGTCCCGGCTCCGGGACCTTGAATTACGAGATATTCGAACTCATTCCTCAACTGGACCAGGCATGAACTCCAACGATGTCCCCGCTCCTCTTCGCCGCCGCGTTCGCAAACCGCGCTCTTCGGTACGCGCCAAAGGTTGACTGTCATTTGGGCGGACCGCGATTTGATCGCGGCGTTCTCTTTGCCGGGACCACGAATACTCCGAACTCCCGCCAGACTCGGCTCGAAGTCTACCAGCGCAACATCGGCATGTGTCTCCAATGCCAGAGATCGAGCCACCTGATCACAGATACTTGCCACATCCAGGCGCTGTTCGGCCGCGCTGAAGACAACTTCTCTTACCGGACGGGCGCCACCGGCAAAGAACACCAGGCGCACCAACCCTCGAATTTGTTCGCGGGCGAAGTCTTCCGGATTCCAGGTATTGTTCTTACAATCGTCCTCGATTTCCGGCACGACTGGTTCCCGAGCCGCGGTCTCAACCACCCCGGATCCTTGCAATATCTCTGCTCTCGCGTTCATCCCGTCTCCTTCACGCCGATAACCGCCTGCCGTTGCTTGCCGGAAGCGACGCCAACACCGGTATTTCCAGACAGGTCAGCACTTCTTCCGGCGTGCGCAGGGCGGGATCGAGATAATCGGTGGTAAACGCGGCCGCTGTGCCGGTTGTCAGGGCCACCACGAAGCCGACCAATATCACTCCTCCCGCCGGCCACACCGGCAGCGCCGGCACTACGGGTTGCTCTGCGATTGCCACGTTTACGATGCCACCCTCGTCCAACGCGTCACCCATTCTGGACTCTTCCCGTTTTTTCACATAAAGCAAGTAATTTTCCTGCGCCGCGTTCTTGCTGCTCGTCAGAGCATCCTGCGCAATCGCGTCTTCCCCCAACTCACGGGCCAGTCTGCGACACTCGCTCAACTCCGCGCTGGTCGTCAGTCTTCGTGCCTCCAATCCCTTCAGATCGATGCGAGCCTTTTGCAGCTCCGCTTTAGCCCATTCATAGTTGGTATTCTTATCGGTGGTTTCATCGCGTACCGGCGCTGCTCCCTCGGCCGCAATCGCAGACTTTGCCTGCACGACCTGCTGTTCCACCTCCTGCACCAGTCGATGGCTCGGCTCAAACTTGGTCAAAAGCTGGGTCTTCTTCAACTCCAGATCCAGCAAGCTTGCCTTCAAAGCCCGCAACAATTCGGGATTATCCGCTGTCCGCACCTGGGTCGTCGTGCGTTCCGGCAACTCCGACACTTCAGCGTTCAGCTCTCGCACGCGGCGCTCTGTCTCCGAGATCTCTACCTGAGTTTGCTGGTAACTGGCCTCGACCGCATCGAGCCTGTGCAGCAACAAATCACGCTGCTGCGCGGCTTCCACCACGCCGTGGCTTTTCGTGAACGCAAGCAATTTCCCTTGCGCGTCCTCCAGTTGCTGTCGCGATTCTCCCGTTTGCTGATCAAAGAAATGAAGCTGCCCCGCCGGACGGTGGACCTGCATGTGTTTTTCCAGGTAAACGCTGGATAAGGACTGCAGTACGTTGGCCGCCAGTTGAGGATCCGGCGCGTCGTAGCTCACTGCGATCAGATTGGTCTTTTTGACGGACTCGACCTTCAACCTATCGCTCAACCGTCGCGCAGCCCGCTGTATCCGTACCGCTGGCTCTTCGTGAGGACGAAGCCAGCGCAACCAATCTTGGGCGGCTAAATCATTTGCCTCGACCACGCGTCGCAGCACGTCGTCGTCTTTCAGCAGCTCAACTTCGGAGTTTATTTCTTCCTCCGTCACTTCAACGCGGGAAAAATCCGGAGGCGCATTTGGCTGAGCGGTTACAGGAGGATCGGCGCGGCCCCGGCGCACCAGCACCCGCACTTGAGCGCGATAGGCAACACCCGCGAAAGCGTAGACGACTGCAAGGATGAAGACCAGGCCCGCGACGATCAGGAAGAGTTTTCGATGCCGGAACAGCACCATCGCCAGCTCGCGTACCGTCGGTGCCGGTGAATCCTTCGCTCCGCACCCTCGATCTTCTTCCGACATGAGAATTCCCTTGCCCCGGTTGCTAGAACTGCGTGGAACTCACATACATGCTTAAAGCAGGTTTGCTAATAAACCGCTCGATCTTCGAAATCGAATTTTGCGGCACGAACACCAGGTCTCCCGGTCGCAGAAGGGAGGCTTCGCTCAGGTTCTTTTCCCGCAGCATCTTCTTTAGGTCGAAGACGTGGGCCTCCACCAGATCGTCGTTGACGTGTCGGAACAGGACCACTTGGGAATGCTTGGCTTCGTGGGTAAATCCACCTGCAATTTGTACTGCTTCCATAATGCTGGTGTCCGCGCGCAGCTCATACTTTCCCGGATGTCCTACCTCTCCGCCCGCCACAAAGTAGGGATGCTCAAACTCCTTCAGCGCCACCGCTACTTGTGGGTCGTGAAGATATCCCTTGTAGGCTTGCCGAACCGCTATCCGGAACTCCTCCAGGGTTACTCCCTGGGCAAGCACCGGGCCAGCATCCTTCAGGAAGACGTAGCCGTCCGGTTGCACCGTAAGGGTTTGATCGAACTCGGGCGACAGAGTAAAACTCAATGCCACCACGTCGCTCCGGTTCAGCCGGTAAAGCGGACGGCGTTCCCCTCCGAGCTGAGGGTTTCCCATGCCGTCCGCCTTCCCGGGTTTTGCAGCCGCCATTCCTCCGCTTCTCGCCTCAGCCCCGGTTTGGCCAGTTAGAGAAGACCTTGTGCTTGCGCCCAGGTCCTGTTCCGTTTTTTCCTCCTGGGTGAACGCGGCTAGGCAAAGTTGCATTATCAACATCGCCAGGAGCGACAATCTCGTTAGTCTGTCTTGTTGCTTCATCTCAATGTCACAGCCCGGTCTTGAGAGTCGCTCACCTTTCGACCTCTGCAAGCAAACTATCTTCGTGTAGCTTTCGCCGCAAGACATGGGAAGTGCTGTCCACCAACGTGGTCATGCTGTCTCGGGCGGTGGAATTGCGTCGACGCCCGCTGCCACGGCAGTTATTGGTGTTTGGAATGTTTTTGTAGGGCGGGCGCACTATCCTCCCGCGGGCTATCTACCGAAGTGGACTTGCATGTTCGCGGAATCGCCTGACGCCCCTGATATCCACTCCGGTCCAACAGATATTTCCGAAGGTTCCCCCGAATTCTCTTAAACAGAAGACTGAGAGTCCGCTCGCAACCCAAGATTTTCCACAGCACAGCGACTCGTCTTCCCGATTTGAATATCGTCCCTAAATTTTGTGACCTATGTCCTAGCGTCCGCGTCGCCCGAAGATCACACTACTTCTTCATCCGTCGTTTCATTTCGGGGTTCTGTAGCATGAGTTCAACCTCAGTCGTCCATTCGGCCGCTGTTTCCGTACTTGTAGCCGATTCGAACCGAATACAGTCCCACCTGCTGACCAGCGCCTTGCGCAGGCGATCCGAGTTCCATGTCCTCACCTGCCCTCTCGATGTGGACTCGATTCTGCACGCAGTTACCTGCGCTCCTGTCCGAGTACTCCTTCTTTCTCTCAACCATTCCATAGAAATCGCAGGTCAGATGGCGGCCATGCGGCGGATTCACCTTTCTCATCCGGCCATCGCCAAAGTTGTTTTAGTGGAATCTTACGACCGGGGATTAGTGGTCAGCGCCTTCCGCTCGGGAGCCCGCGGAATCTTCTGTCTCGCGAACACGCGTTTTCGCTTGCTTTGCCGCTGCATTCAGCGGGCCGCGGAGGGGCAAGTCTGGGCTAACACCGAACAGATGAACTTTCTGCTTGAACTGATCTCAGAGGTTCCTTCGTTGCGCGTCTTCAACTCCGGTGGCCGGGAACTGCTCACACCCCGCGAAGAACAGGTCGTAGCTCTAGTCGCCGAAGGCTTAAGTAATCGTGACACCGCTCAGGAGTTGAATCTCAGCGAGCACACCGTCAAAAAGTATTTGTTTCGCATCTTCGACAAGCTGGGTATCTCGTCGCGAGTCGAACTGGTTCTCTACGCTGTGCACCACAGCGATCCTCGCCCGGCAGAGTGGCTTGCCGGCGTCAGCCAGCCCACTCCCACTCCCGACGCGTAAGCGGGTGTCGGGTACCTCTAGCCCCTGCGTCAATTTGAAAACCTTCCCCAGCGACCTGTATAAATCTGAGGACGGAACTTCGTGCCCGAAACCGCGCCCAACCAAAGTCCTGATCCTCGCCGCCGCCCGACCCTCGTCTCCGCCGGCTTGCTTCTCGTGGCCCTTGCACTCGTCGTCATCTATACCAGTCACAAAGCGTTTCTGAGTCCCCTCGCTTTAGTGGTCGTTGCCGCCATCGGCTTTGCCGCGCTGCTTCTCCAACTTCGCCTTCGCCCCGATATTTCCTCCATACGAGGTCCGCTCTGGCTCAACGGGACAGGCGTAGTCTTCGCCCTGGGAGCGGTTTGCGCTGACTTTCTTCACCTTAACTCGGCAGTAATGGTGATTGCAGCCCTCGCTGCCGTCGTGTTTTTTGCGCTGAGCGGCATTATTGTTCTCGGCGCTCTCCGCAAACGCCGCGTCTAAAACGCAGCATCTAAGGTTTGAATTCCACCGCCACTGTGGTCTCTGCCACCACCGGTTGGCCGTCCACGCGGTAAGGCTCGAATCGCCACCACCGCAGCGCATCCGTTGCGGATTGCTCCAGAATCTCGGGTCCGTTCAGGGCGTGCACGGCCACCACCTTGCCGTCCCGCCCGACAATGACGTCCACCACGATCACTCCTTGCAGCTTGTCCGGCCGCGCGGCCGCGGGATAATCGGGATCCACGCGATGGGTTACAAGCTTCTCCATTACCTCGGCCGGAACGCGAGCCTGCGGCTGCACTACCGTTTCATTTCCCCGTAGGTCGGACTCCAGATCTTCCCACCCGCGATTCCAGCGCCACCACAGAACCGCCAACAGGATCGCGATCGACCCAAGTAAGAAGAACCATCCCCGCCCGAACCACCGCCCCGCAGGAGGCCGCGTACCGCCCGATCCTCCGCCTTCAGAACCTTTGCCCGCCGCGGTCAGAGGTTTCGCGCTCACCTCCCTCTGCGGCTCCGCTTTCATTTCTGCGGTCCACCTGCCGATTTCCGCCTGCTGCTCCGCGGAAAGCCCAACAAACTCCATCCCGCAGCGTAGCTTGTCGTAATACCGTACCCGTGCCCGCGTGCGCAGCGGTGTCACCGCCTCCGACAGGCGTATCTCAAGTCCCACCGATTCTCCAGGCTTCAGTTCCGCCGCTAACACCACAGCCACTCCGCCGGGGCCCAAATTCTCCGATCGCCCGGGTACGGTATCCGGAACGCCCGAACGGAGCACTGTTACATCTATCGGCGCTTGCACGCAGTACCGCAACCCTCGCCGCCGCGAAGGCTGATCTTGTCCTTGCGCTTGTGCCCCCGCTGCCATTTTCGATGTCCTTGCTCGGCGGAAATGCCACGAACCTACAGTTTCACAACAGTCACACGGTCACAGAACAGAGAAGAACAAAAAAGTTTTTGTCTTTGTCTCTGTGACTCTGTGGTGAAAGCACTCTCTGTTGCGAGCCTACGTCCGGGGCCGTAGTTCGACAATTTCACTACCGTTGGCCACGAGCACCACGCTGGCCATCCCGATGAATAGTCCGTGCTCCACAACCCCCGGCGTATCGCTCAGCTTCCGCGCCAGCCCCTCAACATCCCGAATCTGTCCAAAGCGGCAATCCAGGATGTGATTGTTCTCGTCGGTGACGAACGGCTTTCCGCTGGCATCCCGACGCAACTCGACCGCAGCTCCCAGCGCCTCAATCTTTTTTGCCACCAGCGCCTGCGCGAACTTGATTACTTCCACCGGCAGCGGAAACCTTCCCAGCACCGGAACCCTCTTGGTCGCGTCGGCAACAATCACCACCTGCTTGCTCGCCGACGCCACAATTTTCTCCCGCAGCAGCGCCCCGCCGCCACCTTTAATCAAACGCAACTCGGGATCAAACTCGTCCGCTCCATCCACGTCCACATCAATCTGCTGACATTCATCCAGTGTGGTCAGTGGAATCCCCAGGCTGGCGGCCTGCTCCCGCGAGCGATCCGAGGTGGGAATGCCGCGAATCCGCAGCCCATTCTTCACCTGCTCGCCCAGCAGTTGAATAAAGCGCGCCGCCGTCGTTCCCGTGCCCAGCCCGACCACTTGACCATCTTTGACGAACTTCAGGCTCGCCCGCGCCGCCGCTTCTTTTTCCAGTTCGTTGGCCATAAATTCCGCAGCTGTGACCGCCCTCGTTGCCCTACTAACCCAGACTCTTCTCCACGTAAACCAGATACCCTGCCAGCGCCAGCCCGAACAGCACGGTCAGAATGGTGACCAGATCAACAATAAATCCTGCCGGTTCAAATTTTCCTTCATCGAGTTGCGTTCGCGTCTTGCGATAGCGCAGCAGACCCGCAACCACCATCACTACACCGGCCAGAATCGAGATCATTCCCATCCACACCGAGAGTCCCGTTGTCCTTGCCGCCTGTCCCTGAAATCTTGCCAATTGCCTCAGTGCGATCGCGAAACGGCCAATCGCGAATCCGAACACCACAATCGCTACGCTGGTTCGCACCCACGCCAAAAACGTGCGTTCGTTGGCTAAATGATCGCGCGCTCGATTGGAATTCTCCACTTGGCTTTCCGATGACGAAGAGATGACGACAGCACTGACCACGCGCCCCGTATTATTCCACAGCCTTTGCCACCAGCGCTCCCATCCCCGCAATACACTCGACCAACTCCTCTGGTACCCCGCACCGCTTCTGCAGATACTCCTGACTCTCGTCGGTTGTCGTCCTGAACGAAGATGGTGCGTCGCAAACGCGAAGCACCATCGCAGTCGAAGGATCTCCACCCTCACGCACAAGTCTCGACCTACAGCCCTCGTCCATCGCCACCCTTACTGCCCGGCAATCATCTTCCCCAGGATTTCTTTCATGATCTTCGCCGCCACCGTTGCCGTCATTCCCGCCACATCCTGCTCGGGATTGAACTCCACCAGATCCACTCCCACAATGCTTCCCTCAATCGCATGCAAATGTGCGATCGCTTCCCGCACCGTCATTCCCCCGGGCTCGCGGTGCGAAATCCCGGGAGCAAACGCCGGGTCGAGCACGTCCATGTCGAAAGAAATGTACACCGGTCCCTGGCTTTTGAGCCGATCGTACGCCGGCAGCGACCGCATCTCGATCACCTCCACGCCAAACTTTTCTGCCTGCTCCCGTTGATGCCCAACCATCGTGCGAATCCCGACCTGCACCAGTCGCTTGGCCAGCCGCTCCTCCATGATCCGTGCAAACGGGCAGGCATGCGACACCCGGCTGCCCTCGAACTCGTCATACAAATCCGGATGAGCATCGAAATGGATGATCGTCAGTTCGGGGTAGTGTCGCGCAAAAGCCTTTACGATGGGATAGGTAACCGAGTGATCTCCGCCCAGCGATACCGGACGCTCATCTTTTTCCAGCAACCCGCCGACCGCCCTCTCAATCTCTGCGAAGTCATCGGCAACTTTCTCCCGCGAATTGCTCAACTGCAAATCACCTGCGTCCCCAAAAGCACCCGCAGCTCCTACATCCACTCCCAACTCCGACCACTGATTCGAAGCATCGCAGCGCCACGCCTCGCGGATCTTTCCCGGCGCGCTTGCCGCCCCCCGCAGATAAGAAGAGTTAACATCCAGCGGTATTCCCAGGAGAGTTGGCATTTGCCCGCGTCGCTCCTCGCCCGACGGACTCATGCAGTCTACAGGGTCTGAAGTCTCCAAAACTCCTACAGGAACGACCGTAGAAAGTTTGGCAATCTGTGGAAATTTATTAACCTGCCATTCACGTTCGAGCCTCTTGGTCGCGATTTCATCCCCATTCTTACCAGATTCCTCGTTTCATCATGATGTGCTTGTGAATTTCTTTTCATTTGGAATTCACATTTGCTGTCTCGCGTCCCGGCTAATTTCACCCTAATGTTCCCTGCAACAAACTCCAGGAGGAAATTCCATGTCGTCATCCAGTCTTCTGGCGCAAGCCAGACAGCATCTCGCGGTTGGCACCAGCCTGTTTGCCCTGCTTGTCAACCTGGGAGCCCCCGCTCCAGTTTCGGCTCAAACCGCCCCCACAACCTCACCCATCACACATGTGATCGTTATTATCGGTGAGAACCGCACTTTCGATCACCTATTCGCGACCTATCAACCGGTGGCAGGAGAAACCGTCGACAATCTCCTTTCCAAGGGCATCGTCAACGCGGACGGAAGCCCTGGTCCCAACTTCTCCCAGGCGCTACAGTATTCCGCTGTTGACAACCATAGCGATGCTTATCAAATCAGTCCTTCCGACAAGACTCCTTATTCCACACTGCCCGCGCCCTTGACCGATTCTGTGACGCCCAACCCCTGTACCGTGGATCCCGGCGGAGTCAGTCCTGGCATTTGTACCCTGGCCCAGGCGCACGCCTCGGAAAACGGTTTGTCCAACGATTACTACAAGTACCTCTTGACCGGTGGCACGGGGCAGGCGTCCGCGGTCCCCGATGCGCGCATCGCGAACGTTAACAATCTTCCACCCGGTCCCTTCCAACTCACTTCCAACACAATGCCTTACGATGCTTACGTGACCAGCCCGGTTCACCGTTTCTATCAGATGTGGCAACAGACGGACTGCAACATTCTGTTCGCCAGCAGTTCGAACCCCAGTGGATGCCGGAACGACCTCTTCCCCTGGGTGGAAGTGACCATCGGCGCTGGCAGCAACGGGAAGCCTCAGCCTGCAAACTTCAGCACCGAATATTCTCCCACCGCCAAAACCACCGGCGAAGGCTCGACGTCAATGGGCTTCTACAACGTTCAACAGGGAGATGTTCCTTACCTGAAGTTCCTGGCCGACAACTACGCGATGAGCGACAACTACCATCAGGCGGTCATGGGTGGAACCGGTGCGAACCACATCATGATGGGAACTGGAGACGCCATCTGGTTCAGCGATGGTAACGGAAACCCAGCGGTGCCACCGCACAAGCAGACCGTTTTTGCAGGGACTCCGGATGCCGGCATCGTCGATGAGATCGCCAACCCAAACGCGGCCTCGGGCACTAACAACTGGTATACAGAGGATGGCTATGGTGGCGGCGGTTTCGGCAGCCCGGTTTACGGCGGCGGTTCCTATACGAACTGCTCGGACTCCACCGCGCCTGGCGCCCCTGCGGTGCTGAATTACCTGAGCAATTTGCCGACGCTGATTGATCCGCGCTGCGAACCCGGACACTACTATCTGCTGAACAACTACAATCCCGGTTACTTCGGTGACGGTTCCAACGCCTACACCGACAACAATGTAGACAACACGCCGTTCACCGTCCCGCCTTCGAGCGTTCGAAACATCGGCGATGCCCTTTTGGAAAAGAATGTCTCGTTTGCCTACTTCGGTGACCAGTTCAACGCCTATCTCAACGACAAATATCAGTTGAACTTTGGCGCGGTTGGTTCCACCAGCGATCAGTACTGCAACATCTGCAACTTCTTCCAATACTCAACCTCGATCATGACCAATGCGGCGGTCCGTACCGCGCATTTGAAGGACACGATCGACCTGTATAAAGAAATCAAGAACGGAACCCTGCCGGCGGTTTCCTTCGTCAAACCTAGCGGATGGGTCGATGGTCACCCGGCGTCATCGAAGGTCGATCTCTTCGAAGGCTTCGTAAAAAAGATCATCGATGATGTTCAAGCCAATCCGGCCTTGTGGGCGAGCACGGCGATCTTTATCACCTTTGACGAAGGTGGCGGCTACTATGACTCCGGCTATATTCAGCCCCTCGACTACTTCGGCGATGGCACGCGCATTCCCTTGCTCGTAGTTTCGCCGTTTACCAAAGCGGGTCACATTTCTCACAGCTACGCGGATCACGTTTCTATTCTCAAGTTCATCGAACGGAACTGGGGAATCGCACCGTTGACCGGCCGTAGCCGCGACAATTTCCCTAACCCGAAGACGTCGAAAAGCAATCCCTACGTGCCCACGAACAGTCCGGCACTGGACGACTTGTTCGACCTCTTCAGCTTCTAGGGCAAGCAGCTAGTCCCGGAAGTTGGCGCAGTTTTTGCACTCCGCAAGCGGATGTCTCGTCTGGGGCATCCGCTTTGCTCTTTCCTCTCTACTGCGTCGTTTGTTTTCTCGCCCTCGAATCTCCCGCACCCCGTCCCGCATCCGTTATTCTAGTAACGAACTCTTATGCCTACCCCGAAATCCAAGCCTTCCAACGGCGGCGCGAGAGCCGCGGTCCTTGACACGTCATCGATCTCGGAGCGCGAGCGCGTCTTCAGCGCCTTCCGCCAGTGGGGATACCTTGAGGGCGATCTCGATCCCCTCGGCTTTCTCCGTCCGCGCATCGCTCCCGAACTGCAAATCGACAGTGAATTTACCCGCGAAGCTCGCGTCATCTACTCCTCGACCATTGGCGTCGAGATCAATCACATCTACGCTCCCGAACGCCGCCGCTGGATTTACGAGCGCATGGAATCCGAACCGCAAGAAGAGGATCAAGCTCGCATTCTCGATCTCCTCATCCGCGCCGATGTCTTCGAGCAGGTCATGCAGCAGCGTTATCTCGGCAGCAAGCGCTTCTCCCTCGAAGGCGTGACCGCGCTCATCCCTCTGGTCGATGAAGTTCTCGATACCGGCTCTCGCCTCGGCGCCGTGGAACTGGTCATGGGCATGAGCCACCGTGGACGCCTCAACGTCATCGCTCACGTCGCGAAACGTCCCGCCGAAGAAATTTTCGCTGGTTTTGAAGACGTAGATCCGCGCAGCGTTCTCGGATCCGGCGACGTGAAATATCACATGGGCGCGACCGGTGAGTACATCACGCGGAGCGGCGGCAAAGTTCATATCCATCTGGTTTCCAATCCCAGTCACCTCGAAGCCGTCGATCCCGTCACCGTCGGCCGCACTCGCGCCAAGCAAGACCGCACCGGCGAAGGTGGACGCGAAAAATATCTCCCCCTCCTCGTCCACGGCGACGCTGCATTCGCCGGACAAGGCATCCTCGCCGAGACCATGAATTATGCCGACCTTCCCGGCTACACCGTCGGGGGCACCATTCATGTCGTCGTCAACAACTTGCTCGGCTTCACCACCAGCTATCTCGAGGAGCATTCCACGCGCTTTGCCGCCTGCATCGCGCGTCGCCAGTCGATTCCCATCTTCCACGTCAACGGCGAAGACGTTGATGCCGTCGTCCGTGTCGCCCGTCTCGCCACCGAATACCGCTACCAGTTCGGCACCGACGTTGTGATCGACCTCATCGGCTACCGTCGTCACGGCCACAGCGAAGTCGACGACCCCACTGTCACCCAACCGCTGCTCTATAAAAAAATCAAAGAGCATCCGCCCCTCTGGGAAATCTACGCCGACGACATCGGCGCGACCGATGCTGCCGTGCAAGCCGCCGCCGTCAAAGCCGAATTCGAAGCTGCGCAGAAAGATGCCGGCAAGATCACCAAGAAGCCCACGTTGCGCGAGTTACCCAGTTATTGGGATCAATACTACGGTGGCCGCCACAAGCTGGAGTTCGAAGTCGAAACCGGCCTTGCGCCCGAAGAGTTATCCGAACTCGGCGCTCATCTCACCACTTATCCCGATGGCTTCCACATTCACCCGAAGGTGAAAAAGCTTCTGGAACAGCGCGCCGAAATGGCTGCCGGCAAGCGCCCTGTGGACTACGGCATGGCCGAAGCTCTCGCCTTTGCCAGTCTGGTGCAAGCCGGAATCCCCGTTCGCCTCTCCGGTCAGGATTCTCGCCGCGGCACCTTCAATCAGCGCCACTCTGTCCTCATCGATATCGAAAACGAGAACGAATACGTTCCCCTTGAAAACATCGCCGCCGATCAGGCCCCCTGCGGAATTCACAACTCAACTCTTTCCGAGCCCGGTGTGCTCGGCTTCGAATACGGTTACAGCCGCGACTATCCCGAAGCACTGGTCCTCTGGGAAGCCCAGTTCGGAGATTTCGTCAACGTCGCGCAAGCCATCATCGACCAATTCATTTCCGCCGGCGAAGCCAAGTGGAGCCTGCTCTCCGGCCTCGTCCTGCTTCTGCCCCACGGCTACGAAGGCCAGGGACCGGAACACTCCAGCGCCCGCATCGAACGCTTCCTGCAACTCGCCGCCAAGCACAATATCCAAATCACGCAGCCTTCGAACGCCGCGCAATATTTTCACCTGCTTCGTCGCCAGGCTCTGCGCCATTGGCGGAAGCCTCTGGTCGTCTTTACCCCGAAAAGCATGCTGCGCCATCCCGACGCGTCCTCGCCGGTCGAGGATTTCACCCACAAGAATTTCCAGAACGTGCTCCCCGATCTGGAAATCGGAGAAGCCGACCGCATCCTGGTCTGCACCGGCAAGATCGGCCACGAACTCCAGGCCGAGCGCACGAAGAGAAAAGACACGAGCACCGCCATCGTCTTCCTCGAACAGCTCTATCCCTTCCCGGAAAAAGAGTTGATCGCCGAATTCGCGCGCCACGGCGACTCCGGAGACATCGTCTGGGTGCAGGAAGAGCCAGCCAACATGGGCGCATTATTCAACATGCTCCCGCGCCTCGAACGCATCGCCGGTGCTCGCCACGTGATGTCGGTAAAACGCAGTTCCAGCGCCAGCCCCGCCACCGGCAGCGCCAAGGCTCACGAGGTCGAACAGAAAACGCTCCTTACGCTGGCCTTCACTACGAAGGGGTAAGCACAAAGGTGGAGGCGATGCGAAGAGGCGGAGATAAGTATTGTCATTCCGAACCGCTTCCGCGGTGAGGAACCTGCTGTCCGCCGTCGCCACCACAACTCATGTGGGGACAGCCACCCTCGGCTGTCCGCGAGCACAGCGAGTTGGAGCGAGTGTAACGGCTTTGCGAGACGGTTGTGCGCCTTTGGGTGGCGCAGCGCTTTCAGCGCTGCGATAAGAGCCTGACTACAGATGAGGGCTTTAGCCCCTGAGGTACCTCCTGGGCAAACGCACTCCAACCTCGCTGACCGCAAAGTGTTACCCTGATTTTCCAAATTCAATCCATGCCCCGCCGCCCCCAACCACTCCGCGTCGCCATCGACACCGGCGGCACCTTCACCGACTGTGTCTGGATCGATCCTGCCGGCCATCTGCAGATGCTGAAAGTCTTCTCCACTCCCGCCGATCCCTCCCAAGCCATCGTCGAAGCGCTCCGCAAAATTGATCACGACGGCGACTTCACTATCCTGCACGGTACCACCGTCGGCACCAATACACTGCTCGAACGTAAAGGCGCACGCACTGCTCTCGTCACCACCGCCGGATTCGAAGACGCCATCGAGATCGGACGCCAGGCCCGTCCTAGGCTCTACGATTTCTTCTTCGACCGTGTCGAACCGCTAGTTCCAGCCGATCTCCGCTTCGGCCTCGAAGAACGCACCGCCAGCGACGGCGCAATCCTCACCTCGCCCACGCCCGCGAATTTGAAATCCCTCGCCGACCGAATCGCGGCCAAGCATCCCCACTCCATCGCCATCTCCCTGCTCTTCTCCTTTGCAAACCTGAAAAATGAGTTGGCAATCGCGGAGGTCCTCAAGCCCCTCGCCGTTCCAATTTCCATCTCACACCAAATCCTCCCCGAATTCCGCGAATACGAGCGCACCTCCACCGTCGTCATCAACGCCTACCTTCAGCCCGTGATGCAGAATTACCTGGAAATGCTGGAATCACGTGCCGCCGGACTTTGGGTGGCGCAGCGCTTCAGCCCTGCGAAAACCAATCCGAAATCTACCGGGGCTTCAGCCCCTGAGGTATCGCTCCGGGCCAGAATTTTCGTCATGCAATCGAGCGGCGGCATCACGTCCCTTGCCTCCGCCGCCCGCGAGCCCGTCCGCACCGTTCTCTCCGGCCCTGCCGGAGGTGTCGTCGGCGCTGCCGCCAGCGCCCGCCGTAGCGGCTTCGACCGCATCATCGCCTTCGATATGGGCGGCACTTCCACCGATGTCTCCCTCGTCGAAGGCACGCCAACTACCGCCAACGATGGTCAAGTTGCGGGATTTCCAGTGAGCGTTCCCATGCTCGATATCCACACCGTCGGCGCCGGCGGAGGCTCGCTCGCCCGCTTCGACGCCGCCGGAGTTCTCCGGGTCGGTCCCGAATCCGCCGGCGCCGATCCTGGCCCCATCTGCTACGGCCGCGGCATCGAACCCACCGTTACCGACGCCAACCTCTTACTAGGCCGCCTGCAACCCACTCGCTTTCTCGGCGGCGATTTCACTCTTGATCTCGACCGCACTCGCCGCATCACTCGCGAATGGCTGAAGCAGCAGGGAAGTCCTCTCGCCCTTGAGAAGTTCGCCGCCGGCGTCGTCCGCGTGGTGAACGCCACCATGGAGAAAGCCATCCGCGTCGTCTCCATCGAGCGCGGCCGCGATCCTCGCGACTTCGCCCTCGTCGCCTTCGGTGGCGCCGGAGGCCTTCACGCCTGCGCTCTGGCCGAGGCCCTCAGTATTCCGCACGTAATCATCCCCGCGTTTCCCGGCGCGCTCTCCGCCCTCGGCATTCTCGCCAGCGATGTCGTCAAGGATTATTCCCGCACGGTGCTGTGGCGCGTTGCCGGGAAAATTCCGCACGCTCGTCTCGCGCAAGAGTTCGCGGCGCTGAAAAAACAAGCCGCGAGAGATTTTCAGCAAGAAGCCTGGCAGGGAAGAGTTCACTATCTCGCAAGCATCGACCTCCGCTACCGCGGTCAGGGATACGAACTCAACCTGCCGTTTACAAAAAATCTGCTCGCCGATTTTCGCCAGGAACACCAGCGTCGCTACGGCTACTCCCACCCCACCCGCGAAGTAGAGCTGGTCACCCTCCGCCTCCGCGCGATCATGAAGTCCACCACAGCCCGTGTGGAGACCGGCACTCTTGCCCATCCAAGCCGAGCGCAGCTCGGCTCGCCTTCCGCGCCCAAAGCCCAAGTCTTCTTCGATGGCAAGAAACTCGCAACAACAATCCGTTTTCGCGAAGAACTGAAGCCCGGCAAGAAATATCCCGGCCCCGCCATCATCACTGAGTACAGCGCGACGACAGTGATCCCCTCCGGCAAACACTTCCAGATTGACAGCGCAGCCAATCTTGCTGTGAGGATCTGAAATGCCCCGTCTACCCCGGGGGGCTGTCTTCGCCTTTCATTTTCCAAGGCTCTCCACAGGGGAGGCCAGCGTTCCACAGCTTCTCCGCAGGTTTTGCCCTGTTTCGCTGTTTGTTTGCTGATGCTACAGCCTCATCGAGTGCCACCATGACCAACGTGCCCCGTTTTGGTGCACATCGCATTTTTCAAGGCGATGCTGCTGGTTACGGCGGGGTCGATACGGAGGTTAAAGGAATGGGATCAACAAGAAGATCACAAAAAGAAATCAAACCAGCGCCACCCTGCCAGTGCGAGTGCAAAGCATGTGACGTGGGGATTCACTGCGGAAACAAAAAATCAGGCTGCGAACATCCGCCCTACCGAACTACGCCGAGAACGCACTAGATGTTTCGGCTCGTCGCACCGCTGGCGCCTTCCGCCTCTGTTCCTTCTCTACCCATTCCACAAAGAGTGCCTGAAATTCTTCCTGCGTATAAATGCCCTTATGAATCAGCAGCGTGTTCATCGCGTACACAGTAGCTTTAAACCCTTCATCCCGCGAGGCCGTCGCCAATGCTTCTTCGAATGACATGCTGTTTATTATCCCCCATCGCAGACGAAAAATCTCGATGCCATCAAAACACTTCCGCGCTAGGCTCGTCAATCTTAACTTGGCAGTAATCCCACTTCTACCTCGATCCCGCAGCCAACCTGATTGTTACAATCCGATGAAAAGCCGCTCTCACTTTCACGAACTCGATACTCAGCGCTAGGTACTCGCAACTCGGTTCGTTACAATAAGGCCGTGAAACCAAGCATCTTCGTCGTCGAAGACGATCCCGATATTTCCCGCCTCGTTCGCCATCACCTGGAAAACGAAGGTTTTTCTGTCCGCGTCTATCCCAACGGTTCCACCGTTATTGCCGACGCCGAGCGCCAGCGTCCCGCACTCTTCGTGCTAGATATCATGGTTCCCGGTAAAGATGGCCTCGAACTCTGCCGCAACGTCCGTCAAACCCAGGGCCTCGCCGCCGTGCCGGTCATCTTCCTGACCGCCAAAAGCAGCGAGGCCGATCGCGTCCTCGGCCTCGAAATCGGTGCCGACGATTACATCGCCAAGCCCTTCAGCCCGCGCGAACTTGTTGCCCGGGTCAAGGCCGTGCTGCGTCGTTTTGAGCGTCCACTTCCACCCAGCCCGCTCAAAGTCGGCGACATCGAAATCGATCCCTCCGCCATGGTTCTTACCGTTCGCGGACAGACCGTTCCCACCACCGCCACTGAATTTCGGCTGCTCGATTACTTCGCTCGCCATCTTGGCCGCGTTTTTTCCCGCGACCATCTCCTCGATTCCGTTTGGCGCGACACTTCCTACGTCACCCCGCGCTCGGTCGACGTTTATGTCCGGCGCATCCGCGAAAAGATCGAGCCGGACCCGGAAAATCCGCGTTACCTTAAAACCGTGCGTGGTGCCGGTTACCGCTTCGAGGCCCCGAAGTGAGAAATGGGATTCTGTTTAAGTTGATGGCAGCCTTCCTGGTTGTCATCGCGGCTGCCGCCATAATGTTCGATTTGATGCTCGGCGGTGCCTGGGAAGCTTCTTTGCGTTCTGAAATTGAACGCAACCTGATCCAGAAGACGCAACTTCTCGCTCACCGGGTCGAAGCCGATCGCAGCGGCCATTCCCTCGCCGATATCGCCGCCGAGGAAGGCCAAGCCGCCGGGGCTCGCGTCACTATCATCGACGCTGCTGGCAATGTGCTCGCCGATTCGGAAGCTAGTCCCGCTAATATGCAGGCCGCCGCCAAGTCCCCGGAGTTCGTCGCGGCTCTCTCCGGAAAGGTCGGCAGCAATCAACGCCACAGCGCTGCCCTCGGGGTTCCGTTTCTTTACATCGCCGTGCCCATCTCTGGCGGCGCCGTCCGCTTGGCTTATCCGCTTTCTGATGTCGACGCGGTTTCTCTGCAAGTTCGCCACAGGTTAGAACTGGCTTCCGGCCTGGCGTTTCTCTTCGCGTTTTTCGTAGCGGCTGTCGCCGCCCAATGGACGGCCCGTCGTCTCGAGCGCATCGTCGACGTTGCCGCTCGCATCGCCGATGGCGATCTTCAGGCGCGCATCCTAGAACATTCTCAGGACGAAATCGGCCGCGTCGCCGGAGCCATCGACAAAACCGCCCGCCGCGTCGAACAAAGTTTCGCCGCCGTCGTCTCCAGCCAGCGCCAGCTCGAAACCCTGCTCAACAGCATGCAGGACGCCGTCATCGCCGTTAGCGACGATGGTCTCGTGCAGTGGGCCAATCGCCCCATGAATCGTCTGGTTCCGCAAGGTACTCGCCTGCAGCAGCCCGTCGTCGAAACCATCCGCGATCCGGATTTCCTCGCGAGCGTCAAGGAGGCCGCTACCACCCACGAAGTCAAGACCGCGCGCGCCACTTCCATCGTTCCCGGCCGCGCCTTCGACGTGACCGCCGCGCCCTTGCCCGGTGGAGGTGCCGTCGCCGTTCTCCGCGATCTCACTGAAACCGAGCGTGTCGAAAAAACTCGCCGCGATTTCATCGCCAACGTTTCTCACGAACTGCGCACGCCTCTCACTTCCATCCAGGGCTATGCGGAAACCTTGCTTGACTCCACTCCCGAGAATGGCGCGCCCACTCGCGAGTTTCTGGAAATCATCCGCAAGAATTCCTCCCGCATGTCGCGCCTTACCGAAGATCTGCTCACTCTCGCCCGCGTAGAATCCGGCGAGACTCGTTTCGAGGTCGAGCCTGTCCCGCCCGCCGAACTTCTGCACGATGCCGAAGAGAGCTTCCGCGAGATCGCCCGGACCCACGGCATCGAGTTGCAGATCCAGGATTCTCCCGCTCACCATTTACAGAGCCGAAACTTTCCCGGCCCCAATCCATTGCCGGAAAATCTTCCCACGGTTCTCGCCGACCGCGAAGCCATTCATCAGGTTTTTTCCAACCTGATCGATAACGCGCTGAAGTACGGCGCTTCTGGCGGACGCATCATCCTCGGTGCGCGCTCGGTTCCCCACGCTGTCGAGTTTTTCGTGCAGGATTTCGGCGCAGGCATTGCTTCGGAACATCTACCGCGCCTCTTCGAACGCTTCTATCGCGTCGATAAAGCCCGCTCCCGCGAATCCGGCGGCACCGGCCTGGGCCTCGCCATCGCCAAACACATAATGCTCGCCCACGGCGGCTCCATCCGCGCCGAAAGCGAACTCGCCCACGGATCCACCTTCCTGTTCACTCTCCCCATCGCCTGAACCCCCGCCAATCCTGTGGAGACGGCCGCCTCCGGCCGTCCAAACTCGAGTCTGCCCTGAGCGAAGCCGAAGGGGCGAAGCCCGGCGCGACCTGCACAGACCACGGCTTCTCAACCCTTCGGTGTTAAGATCAATGGAAGATTTTCCCGTCGGAGAGGTGAATGAAACGAATCGCCGCTGTTATCCTGCTCGCCGCCGCGGTTGCATGGACGCTGCCAGCGAATGCTCAGAAGGAAAACCGAAGCATCGGCGAAAATCAGCAAGAAGCCAAGAAGGCCACCAAGCAGCAGCAAAAATACGCAAAAAAGAATGCCAAGCGACAGCGCAAAGCCATGAAGAAGTATCAGAAAGCCCAACGCAAGGCCGCCAAGCAGCAAAAACGCCGCACCAAATAGCCCGGCGGGATTCGCTTTCCGCTCTGCTCGACGAACGATCGCCCTCGTTGGTTTTGACAAAAAAACAACCAAGAATTCACAGCTCCGTAACCCATCTCCCCAAATTACATCCTATCCTTAGCCGTTGACCTTCTATCTATGGGTACGGCAAAATCAGAGATCATTGGCCCGCGCAGCTCCAGTGCGCGCCAAAGGGATGCCCTCATGAGTACCGCCCGCGTCGAAGGCCTCACTCCCGAGCCGGCCCAGCATCACATTGTCCGTCGCACCATCGAGGCCTGTAGTCTCGCCAAGGAAGCCGCCGGAGCCGCCGCCGAGGGCATTGCTACCGGCTCCAACCTCCTGCTGAACTCCCTGCGCCAGCGCGAGCGCGAACTCGACACGCTCGATATGGAAATCGACAGTGCCGTCACCTCCATCATCACGGACGTCGAACCCACCGAGGCCCGTCAACTCCTCGCCTGCATGAAGTTCATGATCAGCCTCGAGCGCATCGGCGATCTTCTTCTCAGCTTTGCCAACAGCGCTCAAGCCGCCGCCGGCCGCATCGATTCCGAGGACACCCGCGACCTCACCCACATGGCCACCATCCTCGAAAAAATGCTGAGCGACGTGGGCACCGCCTTCTCCGCCCGCGACGTCGGCAAAGCCGTCGATGTTCTCCGCTCTGATTCCGAAATCGATCGCCTCCGCAACCTGATCTTTCTGCGCCACATCGAGAATCCCGAAAACATCGCCCGCCAGGCCAGCCTCCAGATCATCTTCATGACCCAGTCTCTCGAGCGTGCCGGCGATCACGCCAAGAATCTCGCCGAAGAAGTCTGCCACTTCGTCAGCGGCCATACCGTCCGCCACGTCCTCAAAACCTACGACAAGCCCGTCGAACAAATGTTCATCGACTACCTCCGCCGCCGCGAACAACCCTAAGTATGCTCGTGTGGGGCGGACACTCCTGTCCGCCTCTGTCCATGAGCAAGTAATCGAAAACTCTGGGGGCTGGCCTACTTTGCATTTTTGTGCCGCACGACCACCAGCGAGGCGTAACACGGCATGCAAGCTCAGGTATGTGACGATGAACGCGGGGCGAGTTGCGTGCCACCCAGCTTTGCAAAACCAGCAAAACCGGGGCAGCCTCAGTTAGCATGGTTTACGGCAAAGGTGGGCCAGCCCTCGAATCTTCTTAAAAGGAGCATCGTGTGAGAACCACCCGTCTGCTAACCGTCGTTCTTTCGGTATTGGGTCTGGGAGCTGCCGGATTCCTTCTCTTATTCTCCTGGGCGTGGTACACGCGACAGGTCGCAGATGAATGCATACGCGACCTTAAGGGGCTCAGGGTGGATAAAGCTTCGTTCCAGCAGGTCGAGTCATTTCGACAGCGGTACTTTTCTTACGCGTTCCCGAATAACTCAGGCACGTGCACGTTGAAAGCGTGCTCGTTCTCCGTAGGGTTCGCTAATAGGATCTCATTTCTGACTCTCAGAGAATCCGGCATGGCCGCCACGATCGTATTTAACAAAGGAGCGCTTCAAGAAGTGAAGCTTGGAGCCTCGTGTGCTGGCGCTGACAGGAAGGTTCCTTACGTACCTACCTTTATTGTGATGGTGACTCAAGCTGTCTACAATCCCAACTTTCGCGGCGGAGCTTTTGGTTCCGGCAACGGCTTTGGTTTCGACATTGGGCCAGACGCAACGGAGGAAGAGATCGCTAAAGTTTACGGTCTCGATCTTGGTTTCTTGGATCGTCTTGGCGGGTGCCATGACGCAACAGAAATGTTTGCCGAAAATCCTGCGCAGTGGCCTCGAAATCTATGGGAGCAAAGCACTCAGTGAATCCAGTCGGAGCCGCATGGACCTTTACCTAGTCGACGGAACCTACGAACTCTTCCGTCACTTCTACGCCGTTCCCTCGGCCAAAGATGCAAACGGTCGGGAGATCGGCGCCGTCCGCGGTGTTGTGACCTCCGTTCTGTCCATGATCGAACGCGGCGCCACACACTTAGGAGTTGCAACCGATCACGTGGTCGAGTCGTTTCGCAACGATCTCTATCCCGGATACAAAACCAGCGAAGGTGTCGCTCCCGAGTTGCTCTCGCAGTTTCCCATTCTTGAAGAGGCTCTCCAGGCCATGGGAGTAGTCGTGTGGCCCATGGTCTACTACGAGGCGGATGATGCTCTCGCCTCCGCCGCCCACCAGTCAGCCAAAGACGAAACAGTAAACCAGGTGTTCATCTGCACGCCCGACAAAGATCTCAGCCAATGCGTCGCGGGGAAGAGAGTTGTTCAACTCGACCGCCGCCGCGACATCATACGCGACGAGGCCGGCGTAGTCGCCAAGTTCGGAGTAAAGCCGGCATCGATTCCCGACTACCTGGCCGTGGTCGGCGACAGTGCCGATGGCTTTCCCGGAGTGCCCGGCTGGGGCGCAAAAGCTGCAGCTGGCACCTTATCGCATTATCCCCATCTCGAAGACATTCCCAAGGATTGGCGAGATTGGCATCCCTCCATCCGCAAAGCCCGCGCGCTGTCCGAATCCCTGTTCAGCCGGTGGAACGACGCCCTGTTATTTCGCACCCTCGCCACTCTGCGCCTGGATGTCCCCGTCTTCGCCACCGTCGCCGACCTTCGCTGGAATGGACCGCACCCGCACTTCGAGGAATTCTGTCGGCGAATGAAATCCCCCGACGTACTTCGTCGCGCCCAAGCGGCAAAATCGAAAGCATAATCCCACTAGCCTTTACTCATATACTTTCCCACCACCCCGGCGCAGGCTTCGACAAACTCCTTTTCCGCGTCCGTAAACGTGCTCGTGAAATAGCTCTCGATGTCGAGCTCCCCCACAAGCTGGCCTCTCACGAAGATCGGCACCACAATTTCGCCCTTCACCAGCGGCGACCCCGCCAGATAACGCGGGTCTTTCGAAACGTCGTGCACCACCACCGTCTCTCCGCTGCTCGCAGCTGCGCCGCAGAGCCCGGTGCCGAGCGGAATGCGCGCATTCGGCGTGAAGCTCCCGGCGAATGGCCCAACCAGCAGCACCCCCGGGTCCGCCGCGTCCACCAGATAGAATCCTACCCAGTTGTAGCGCGTCATCTTTTCATGCAGACGCTGCGAGATGTGTTCCATGACCGCCTTTGCCGTCGGTGCGGTTTTGGCAAACTCCTGAATTTCGCGGAGAAGTTCTTCGTGCACTTGCATTTTTCTTTCGCCCCTCGTGGGGAAGCATAGCAAGAATACCCATGTGGAAGATGTTGTCGGAGGGCGCACGCCCCCGTCCGCCATGGTCGCGGCTTCCGGAACCCTGTCATCATGCGAAGCCGGACCGCAGTCGAAGGATCCCTGCGGCGCCCCCAACCCTCGCAAGCCCTTCTTTCACCACATGCTCTTTCCGCTAGCCGGCGCCCATAGATTACGCCAAGAAAAAAAGCGAGCCCCAAGGCTCGCCCATGAATTGAAGCACTGCCCACTGACCACTAACCACTGCCCACTTACGCCGGGCGCCTAGCCCGGTCCGTTGACCCCGGTGAGGAACCCACCGAGATGTCCCGTCAACGCAACCAGGCCGACGCCCAGCAACTCGAGGGGGATTCGGTAACTCGGCGCACCGCTTGCGCGGCCACGCACGCGATAGTGAATCCACCACACCAGCCATATCATGACGCTCGAAGCGCAGCCGAGCACCAGATGCATCAGCAGAATCCCCTTCAGCCTTTGCCCTTCGAGCTGCCATTGCCACGCAAGCAGCCCTGAGGCAACCACCGGCAACGTCATGAACGCCGCTATCAGGAAGTTGAAGTACGCCGCATGCGCCAGGCCCGTCCGCTTCAGCCTTTGCCCGCACAAGTCGAAAGCCACTCCGCTCAGAAACAGCGCAATCGGAAAGTGGATCAGCACCACGTGTTGCGCGTGCTTCGCCAGCAAAGCGGCTTTGAGGTCAAACGGATGCATGCCTTCCTCTGGATTCACTGGAGATTCTGCAGCTACTTAACGCACCACAATCTGTCCCGTCATTTTCGGGTGAATCGAGCAAAAATAGGAATAAGTCCCAGCTTTCGAAAATGTGTAAGTGAACTTCTCGTCGGTATCGAGAGCCTTCGACTTGAACACGGAATCGGCACTCACCACCGTGTGCGGAATATCATCCCGGTTGACCCACGTCACCGTCGTTCCAGCAGCCACTGTGATGGTCGCCGGCCCAAAGCTGAAGTTGTCGATCTTCACCTCGGGTGTCGTCGCCTGCTGAGCATCGATGCTCCTGCCAACCCCTCCCAGCAGAACCAGCGCAATCATCACTGGTCCTGCAAAAACGATGGCGCGCAAATGTCTCCTCATACTCGATCTCCTCATCTTTCCCAAAGTTTTTTTGTTTGAATAGCGGCTTATGCCAAGGTCGAATCCACTACCGCCAGAGAATGTTTCCGCTTGACGAAGTTCACATCCGTAATGCCCAGAACGCTTTTCAATTGATCGGCAGGAACCTTCATCGGCCCCGGTGAAGCTGCCTTCCCCGGCTCAGGCTGCGGAAACGCGGTGGATCTGGCGGTATGAAAAGTCACGCTGCCTTCCACCTTCTGCATGATCTGGTGAATATGCCCGTTCAGCACCGTGACCGAACCAAACTTCTTCAGATAGCCCAATGCCTGCGCGCTGTCGTCCGTGCCCCAGCCCCATTCCGGATACACCGACCACAGCGGAATGTGCGCGAACAACACGATCGGCGTGCTGTGCTTGAGATGTTCGACGTCACCTTCCATCCACTCCAGCTGTTCCTGCCCCAGTGAGCCCAGACCTCCCGCCTTCAAATTCACCACGTTGACGAGTCCAATAAAGTGCACGCCCTTCTTGTCGAAGCTGTACCACCCCGCGCCCTTCCCGTTCTTCCCGTAGCGTTCGAGATAAGCTTTCCCGTTCCCGTCGTCGAGCATGTCGTGTTCACCGGGCACGTAAAAAACTTCCTTGGCGTTGGCGCTCTTCAGAATCTGGTCAACGTTGTCGAACTCTTCCGGTTTGGAAAGGTGGCTGATATCGCCCGTATGCAGTAGAAATTCCGGCTGTGTGCCCAGGCCATTGATCCGCTCGATCGCGGTCTTCAGCGTCCCGATGACATCCGTGTTCGCGGGTTTATTAAACCCCATGTGGCTGTCGCTGATCTGAACAAAGGTAAGATCCGTAGATTTGTTTTGTTTTCCTACACTCTTGGCGAAAGCCTGCGAAACCGGGACGCCACCGCTCATGGTCCACACCAGTCCCGTTCCCGCCCATGCCATGCATTTCAGAAAGCCGCGTCGATCGACGCCATCGTCGTGCGGATCGGCTAACTGCTTGTCTTCCCGCTCCATGTGCCCTCCTGAGTTTGTGGTGCTCGCAGCCTATAACTCAGGAAAGCGGTATTTATTCCCTGCAAAATGTGAAAATTGTCCGTCAGATTCTCCGGGCGGCCAAAGGTGACGCAGATCACAGTGATGGGTTGACTACAGGCCTAGAATGGGTTCGCGTCGAGCCGCGCTGCTTGATGCGGAGGTGTATTCATGAAAGCTCCCCTTATCGCTGGAGCGCTGGTCGTTTTTCTGGCTAGTTTTTTCCTTATCTCCTGCAGCTCGACTCCCCCTACGCCGTCCCCAACCGCGTCGCCCGCAGCCGAGAAAAAAGAACCGGTGCTCTACACCGGCAAAAACTGCTTCTCGCAGATGACCAGTTCAGCGATACGTTGGCAACCCGACGCCATGCCCGTCCACCTGGAGTCCGATGTCAACGCCGAAAGCACCGGCCAGGACGGAAAATCCACCGTCTGGCGCGCCATGTTCGCTTCTCCCAGTCGCGGCACTTGGCGATCCTTTACCTGCTCCGGCAGCCGCTTGAATGATTCGCCCGCGCTCGGCGTGACCGGCAGCCCCGAGAGCCCTTCCTCGCCCGAGATGTCTCAGGCCATGTTTCAGTCGCTTCTCCTGATCGTCGATTCTGACAAGGCTTTCGCCACCGCGCAGGAAAACGGCGGGGCTGGCATTCTCAAGAAGAATCCGCAGCAGCCGGTCCTTTATTCGGTGGATTGGGATGCCAGGAGCAAGCAACTCGTATGGGCGGTCATGTACGGTACTTCCCATGCCGACTCCAAAGGAGTCGGCATCATCGACGCTACTTCGGGCAAGTTCCTGCGCGCCGCCAAATAGGATCGGCCGTCACCATGCACTTTCTGTTGCGGCGGCTTTCTACGCTCATTGCGAGCAAGCTGAAGGGAGGATAACTCCCATCGGCCGGCATCGCGCTTACGCGCACTCCTGCGACGCCTTAACTTCAGCCACTGCTGGAACTGCCCCTGAAACTTCCACATTTACTGTCCGCTCTCCCCGCCGGATCAGCACAATCGCTCCCAGAATCGCTACCGACGCCAGCACCACTCGCATCGTCAATGGCTCGTGCGCCAGAAACCATCCCAGCAGAACTGCAACGATCGGATTCGCATACGTATGCGTTGCCACCAGCGTCGGCGGAACCCGCTGCAACAGCCATGTGTAGGCAGTAAACGCCACCACCGACCCGAACGTGATCAAATACCCCAACCCAAACAACGACCGCATCGAGATGCTTGCCCAGTGCGTCTGCTGAAACTGACCCGCAATCCCGGCCGCCACCAGCAACATCACCGCGCCACAGATCGTCGGCAGCGCCGTTCGCCCCAGTGCGTCCGAAGGCAGCTTCAGCCGTGGGGAAATCACCACACCGAACGACCACGACAAACTTCCCAGCAACACCGCCAACAATCCCAGCAGGCTCGAACCCTTCACCGTCAACTCCACTCCTGTCAGCATCGCCACGCCAACCACGCCCACTCCCAACCCCAGCGCGCTCAACCGGCTGATCCTCTGCTGTCCCATCATCCAGGCCAGCACCAGAATGAACATCGGCTCCGTCGCGATCAGCAGTGCCGCCAGCCCCGACCCCACGTATTGCTCCGCCCAGAAAAGCGACCCGTGGCCGATCAGGAAGAAGAACGTTCCCAACACAAATCCAGCCGCCCACTGCTGCCGCGTCGGGCGGAATCCGCGCGCCCACGCCCATGCCAGCATGATTGCGCCCGCAATCCCCTGCCGCACTCCCACCGTCACCAGCGGCGGAATCGTTTCCACCGCATACCGGATCGCCAGGTACGTCGATCCCCATATGACATAGATCGCCACAAAGGCCAGCGCCAGCTTGACGCCGAGTCCTCGGTGGCGCGCGCTCACGGGTTTGCGTGGATTAGGCACAATCACCGGTCTACCTCCTATGTTTATCATCTTGCCGCTGCGCAGGAGAGCCATGATTTGCGCTGATTGGTTGAGATCCATAACCTAACCTCCAAAATATCAAATGAAGGTTAGGCTCAATCTACGCGTGATCGCGTAACCTGTCAATACAATTTTGACGGTTATGTGATATAGATTAGGTGGGTCGATGAATGCCAAGTTGAATATCTGGATAATGGAGTCGAACCGAAAAGAACGGCATTGATGCAAACCAGCGAAAACAAGAAACCTTCCGACTCGCGTCCGCCCCGCTTCGATCTGATCGCCGGCAACGTGTCTCTGGATTTCGTCAACACCCTCGACGACCGTCACACCCAACCCAAGGAATTGCTCGAACGCTACGACGATCTAGCCCGCTTCGGCGAAGACACTGGCCTGCTCGATCCCAGCCAGGCCGATCGACTCACCAAGCGCAGTTCCAAGGATCCCGAGCGCGCGGAGCGAGCCCTCCGCCGCGCGAAACAATTGCGCGAAGCCATCCACGATGTCTTCTGGGCTCTCATCAACCACCGCGCCGTGCCCGCCGTAGCTCTTGCCACACTCAACGCTGACGCTCGCATCGCCGCAGAACACCTGCACCTCGTCCCAATCAACGGAGCTTTCGCGTGGCGCTTCGACGACCTCGACGACTTCGATATTCTTCTTTGGAAAATCGCTCGCTCCGCCGTTGATCTTCTTGCCTCCGATCAACTGCCTTTCGTTCGCGCCTGCTCCTCGAAAGAATGTGAGTGGTTCTTTCTCGATACCAGCAAGAACCACCACCGCCGCTGGTGCGACATGAGCCGCTGCGGCAACCGCGCCAAAGTACGGAAGTTCTATGCCAAGAATCGGACGACCTCCGAGCATTAGGACCGAACCAAACCAAACCGTTCAGAACTCCCCGCAGGTGGGGCGTGTGAAGGACTACCGCCGTGGCAAAGGTTATCGCGATAGAATGAAATGTGCCTATTGCGCGACTTAACCGAGATACTCTTCGAGCGCTGGCAGGCAGCAGGCTTGAAGAAGGCCGCGTACTTCTGGAAAATCGGCTGTGGACCGGGGCCTACTACATGACAGGACTAGCCGTCGAATGCGCGTTAAAGTCCTGTTTGGCGAGTGCGGTGAAGGAGCACGATTTTCCCGACAAAGAGTTCGTAAACGCGATGTACGTTCACAATTTGGAAAAGCTTTTCAAGTTGAATGGAGCACTCTGGATTGCATTGCAAGTCGACGTGAAGGCGGACGCTAAGCTAAGCGTGAACTGGAGTACGGTCAAGGACTGGGATGACAGCAAGCGATACGACACAGTCGAAGAGTTGCAAGCCCGCGCGCTGCACGAAGCCACGGCGGGACCTGGTTCTGCCGTGATGGACTGGATTCGAGGAAGGTGGTAATGGCATTCGAAACTTTAACGGAAACAGATATGGACTTCGGGAAGTCCCTTTGGCATGCATTACGCCGAAACAAGAAATTTCCGGCTAACGGCGCCCTCTGGCTCTTTCAGCCCGAGTCAGCCGAGTGGCACTTCTTGATTGCAACCCCGCGAGTTGATGAGGTAGGGCCAAGGAAGGCTTACGAAGAACTATCAGACATCACACGCCATATGCCCGCAGATTCTTCAAAGCTCTTGAAGATCGAGCTCATCAGCCCGAAACAGCCCTTTTACGAAGCCTTGCGTTCCGTGTTCGGTAAGACCGCCTCGGTTGAGGGAGCGCGACTGGGCAATACGCAGATCGGCGGTCGATACATCAACGACGCCTATCTCTACGAGATTCGCTAGAACACTGCATCTGTCTGACCGGAACTTCCCCGGAGGCACCGTGATCGCTCGTCTTCTCACTCTCGCGCTACTGGCTGGCTCACTCTCCGCGCAAACCACTGTCCACTACACCGCCACCAATGCGAACGTGAAGTATCTCTTCGCAACCGCCGAGCCCGTCGCTCACCTGAAGTCCGGCGACATTCTCGATACCAACACGCTCGATTGTTTTGGCAACGTCCTCCGCAAGCCCGGCGACACGCTCAGCATGGTGAAAGGCGATAATCCTCTGACCGGACCATTTTTCGTCGAAGGCGCGGAGCCCGGGGACACGCTCGCCGTCAAGATTCTCTCCCTCGATGTCGATGGCGATACCGGCGTTGGCGCCTTTGCTCCCGGCTTCGGCGCTCTCAACGAAACCAATTACACGCCCATGCTGCATTCGCCGCTGCCCGAGCGCATCTGGTACTACCACATCGATCACTCCGCCAACACCGCCACCTTCCAAGCACACGACACCGATTTCTCCGTCAAGATTCCTCTGCATCCGTTCTTCGGCTGCATCGGCGTCGCGCCCGCCGAGGGCGAAGCTCGCAGCTCAGTCGTCCCCGCCGAATTCGGCGGCAACATGGATTCGCCCGAAGCCAGCGTCGGCAACACGGTTTATTTTCCCGTGAACGTAAAAGGAGGGCTGTTCTACATCGGTGACGGCCACGCCGCCATGGGCGATGGAGAAATCGCTGGCACCGCCATCGAGGTTCCGCTGAAAGCCCGCGTGCAATTAAGCGTGATCAAAGGCCGCACCATCGCCTGGCCCCAATTTGAGAACGACGACGCCATCATGACCGTCGGCGCCTGCCGCCCGCTCGACGATGCTCTCCGCATCGCCTTCACCGAACTCGTCCACTGGATCCACAAAGACTATGGCTTGTCGGAACTCGATGCCTACGAGCTCCTGTCTAAAGTCGCGAAGATTCATCTCAACGAAATGGTCGACCCGAACTACGTGGTCGTCGCCTCAATCGAAAAGAAGTACTTGCCGCCGAAGAAGTAGCGACATAGTGTACCCTTTACGGACGAAAGGGGCTGATTCTGCGTTCCTGAAATTCCCGTGGCAATGCCACCACCTCGCCCGCATCCCTGCACCGGACCGCCCATTCCAGCAGGCTGCGATATTGCTCGAAACTGTTGACATTTCCCAGCCACTTCGTGCCGGACGAGGTCGTAATCACAACCACGTTCGGCACGTCGCATGGCCCGACGCAACCGCTAATCGTCAACTGGACCCCGCTTCAGCAGTCCGCGCTTTCTCCATTCACTCTTGAGCCACTCTACCGGAACCTCAGGCAGGCCGCGCTCCGTGTTGCCGCAACAGCAGCCCCGGCAGATCGTAATCTGCCCAACCACCACGCGCTTCGTCTTGAGTGGGCATTCTTCCTGTGAGTTCACAGCACTAGACCCAGTCCCGAGAATGTCAGGAGTCACTGTCTGCTTTCCGTGCTTCCCGGCAACAGTCTCGTCGAATTAAGAATGAAACCCAGCTCCGAGGTAACGTGAATAAACGCGGCCAGCAGCGGATTCAGAAAGCCAAAGGCCGCCATCCCCACTCCTATGCTGTCCACTATCAACGTCCCGGCAAAATTTTGCATGATAATGCCGCGACAACGCCGCGCCACGTGCAACGTCTCCACAAACTTGCTGAGATCGCTTCCGATCAGGATCACATCGGCGCTCTCCCTGGCAACGTCGGTCCCCGATCCCATCGCGATCCCGACATTTGCCTCGACCAGTGCCGGAGCATCGTTGATACCGTCTCCCAGCATCGCGACTTTTCGGTTCTTTCCGCGAAGCTCGCGCACCCATTTGGCCTTCTCCTCGGGCAAAAGCTCTCCTACCGCCTCATCCACGCCGAGATCTTGACCCACCGAAGTAGCTACTGCCTGTGTATCGCCGCTGAGCAGGATGCTCTTCAGGCCCATACCTCGCATGTCCGCAACCGCGGCCTTCGCTTCCGGGCGCAGCACATCTGCAATGCGAATGATGCCAAGCATCTGGCCATCGCGAGCAACGTAAACCTCTGAGGCTCCGTGGCCATTGGCGGACGGAATCGCATTTACCCCATGTTCCACTAGGAGCGTCCGGCTGCCGACCAGAATCTCTTCACCCTGGTACGCTACCCGGACTCCCCTGCCGGGCGTATAAGAGAATTCATCCGGTTCAATAGCCGGAACCGCAAGTTCGACCGCCCGCGCAAGAATCGCTTTGGCCAGAGGATGTTCCGACCTGCGTTCCGCAATGCTGGCCGCAGCCAGAATCTGTGGTTCGCTAAAGCCATCGGCCGAGACCACCTCGCGAATCTGAGGCGTCCCGAAAGTCAGAGTTCCGGTCTTGTCCAGCAGCACCGTGTCGACCTCAGCCAGAGCCTCGAGGTAGAGCCCGCCCTTAATGATTGCACCGTGATGGGCGGCGCGGCCGATTGCCCCCAGAATGGCGAGCGGTGTTCCTGCGGCGATGCCACACGCGCCGGCAACGATCACAACAGAAATTGTCGACCGAACGTTGTGGGTAATGATGAAGGTGAGAACTGCGGCGCCCAGGGCAAAGTACACTAGATAGCCAGCCAGGCGGTCAGCCGTCTTCTGAATCGGAGCCCGCGATTTCTCGGCATGTTCCACGGCCTCGATGATCCGTCCAAAAGTAGTGTCGCGCCCGAGTTTGTCCGCCCTCACCTCTAACGCTCCCGATTGATTGATAGTTCCTGCGTAAATCGCATCTCCTCGCAACTTTTCAACCGGCATTGCCTCGCCAGTGATCGCAGCCTGCTCTACAAAGGATCGCCCATCCAGCACAAGGCCATCCACCGGAATACGGGCACCCGGCTTCACGATTACCGTGTCGCCGACTTGCAAGTCTGTCGCAGGGATGGCAACCACTTCCTGATTGCGGCGAACCAAAACCGTTCTCGGCAGAAAGTCGATCAGGTCCTGGATTGCACGCCGTCCTCGCCCGACCGTGAGTCCCTCCAAAACTTCCGCAGCCAGCACGAAAGCGGTGATAACCAGCGCGGTAAAGAATTCTCCGATAGCCAGTGCCGACAGCAGGGCAATGGTCATCGATAATTCCATCGTCATTTTGCGTTCGACGATGTTCTCGAAGGCCTCTCTGAAAATTGGATACCCGCCGATCAGGGCAGCCGCGATGCCGATTACACTGATCCGCGGAAACGGCTCCCACAGCCTGAACCAGACTGCCGCGGCGGCTAACGTCACGAAAGCAATTCGAACCAGTTCAGTCCATTCGACTCCGTGCGCATGTTCGGTGTGCTCGGTGTTCTTGGCAGGCTGCATCCTGGGTTCACCCCTGCCGTCAGTCCCAGGAGTTGTCGCGTGATTCCTTTCGAGTAAGGGAGAGGCGCTCATTATGATTGCTCCTTGTCCAGTGAACTGCGGCCTGTCATTTCAGATAGGACTTGACCATGTCGATCACTTCGTCGGCAGCCCGCTCTTGTTGCGAACTCGGTCTATGCTTTCCGTTGAGCACGTGACTGCGTATGTGCCCCTCCAGAAGTTCAGCCATCAGACTGTTCATGGCTCCCCGCGCCGCACTCATTACCTGGAGAACGTCGGAGCACTCGCGCTCTTCGGTGAGCGTACGCACCAGGGCTTCGACCTGACCTTGAATGCGTTTGGCCCTTAGGATCAGCTTCTGCTTGTCTTTGATGGTATGACTCATGATTCGCCAGTATACCATACCGGGTATAGTATATGCGAGAAAAAGCAGCGATGGCTATGCGCTGTGCCTGAACCGGCGCCGGTGTTACCATCTTTCCAATGGCTACCTGGGTGGGAAAAATTCTCGAGGCTATGCCCGATCCGGAGGGTCCGTTATGGCCGTACGCGCATGCAACCCCAACGCAGACTCCTGGCTCGACCTTCCCCTCGCTGCCTGGCAGGATACCTACGCCACTCTCCACATGTGGACCCAGATCGTCGGCAAAGTCCGCCTCGCCCTAAGCCCGCGCATCAATCACTGGTGGGAAGTTGCGCTCTACGTCAACGCGCGCGGCCTCACCACTTCAGCCATCCCCTTCGGCGACGGGATCTTCGAAATTCAATTCGACTTCATCGATCACCAGCTGACCATTCAGACGAGTTGGAATTCATCGAAGACCATCGCGCTCAAGCCCGAATCGGTTGCCGCTTTCTATTCCGAATTCATGGCCGCTCTCAAGTCTTTGGGCATCGAAGTGAAAATCTGGGCCGTGCCGGTCGAGATCCCGAATCCAATCCCCTTCGAGACCGACACCCAGCACGCCTCCTACGATCCCGAATATGCCCACCGCTTCTGGCAAATTCTGATTCTGTCCGATACCGTCTTCAAGGAGTTCCGCGCCGGCTTCATCGGCAAAGACAGTCCAGTACATTTTTTCTGGGGAAGCTTCGATCTCGCTGTCACGCGCTTCTCCGGACGCCGCGCTCCCCCAAGGCCAGAGGCCGATTCCATCACCCGCGAAGCCTACTCCCATGAAGTCATCAGCGCCGGATTCTGGCCCGGAAGTGGCGAAATCAAGGGACCAGCCTTCTACGCCTATGCCGCCCCTGAGCCTCCTGGCTTTTCGCAGCAACCGGTGCACCCTCAGGCCGCCTTTTATCATCCACAACTACGCGAGTTTCTTCTGATGTATGACGACGTTCGTCACTCCGCTTCGCCGCGCGAGACTCTGCTCAGCTTCCTCGAGAGCACCTACGAAGCGGCAGCGAACCTCGCGCACTGGGACCGCAAGGAATTGGAAAGAGCTTGAACAAAGTCTGAGCCGAGTTTGAACAACGACCTGTGAGAGAGAAACCGGGAGAGAAACAATGTCAGCCAAATGCAAGCATCTGGATCAAATTAAAATCACCACGACCGACACGCACGTCTGCGAAGAATGCGTAAAACTCGGCGACACCTGGGTTCACCTCCGCATGTGCATGTCCTGCGGCAACGTCGGTTGCTGCGATTCTTCCAAGAACAAACACGCCACCAAACACTATCGCCACGTCCACCATCCCGTCATGCGCTCCATCGAGCCCGGAGAAAAATGGATCTGGTGCTACATCGATGAAATCATCGCCGGGGAAGTCGACGCCTAAGGATGGTGCGAACGTGGAACCAGTCCCGCAGGGACGGGACGAAAATCCTCACGCACATTCTCAATGAATTGTGTTAACGGGGTCTGTGCTGAGAAAAAACGGCGGGAAAAAATTGAAAGGGCCGTGACATTGGTTATGCTCTAGCTGCTAACTCCTGCGAGGGAGTCAACCGCGTGGACGCATGTACCGTCACAGCCCCTTGATGCGATCACTGCTTTCACAGTCCCAAACCCCAACTGCCCCTCGCAGAGCCGTCGGTTTTTTCAGGTTTGGCTGCCCCGCAGGTTACCCCGCTTGGCTGATCACCCAGTCTACTTCGGGTCAGCAAGGTTTATTTCGCTGTCCCTTTCAACCGTCGACGGAAGCAACCTTAACAGAGCATTCATAAATGTCAACGCAAACAATTGGTGCATTGCTGCGGCACGAGCCTGTGCATATCCGAAGATGCAACTCATTCTATTTTCATCATTTATTAATTTGCATTTTAAATTGGGACCGATTTTTCACAAAAACTTGCACAACTCCCGGGCAACTGCAAAATTGCACAGAGCGAACCAAAGATTCATCTTGACGTTATAACCTTCTCGGCGCATCTTGCTGAGAGTGGGCCAGCAGTGATGGCAGAACTCGTAGCCTATGTGGACGGCGGTTCCCAGGGAAACCCGGGACCCTCCGGCATTGGAGTCGTCATCGATGGCTGCGCCGACGGCCCCATCCGCATCGCCAAGTGGATCGGCCACCAGGATAACAACGTCGCCGAATACGTCGCCCTCATGGAAGCCCTGCAGTGCGCCGTCTCCCTGAAAGCCAAGGCGCTGCACGTCTATTCCGACTCCGAAGTCGTCGTCCGCCAGATGCGCGGCGAGTACATCTGTCGCAGCTCCCGCCTCTATTCCTTGCACTGGACCTGCCGCAAGCTGGCTCGCGCCCTCCGGTTCTCCATCTCCCACGTGCCGCGTGAGAATAACGCGGAGGCCAATAGCCTCGCCAACTTCGCCGTGCGCGAGCGGCCCGTTTAGCCTTCTTCTGCAATCCTCCCCGAATTTCACTAGGTACTTTCGTGTTACCCCGATTCTTGACACCATGCTTTCTCGGAGCGAGACTCCAATTATTGCTTCCTGAAATTTGAAATGAGCGATTTGACGGGCTGGATCGCGCCTTCGGCTCACTCGACTCATCGCTAGACGCGCGTCATGGATCATTACTCGATTCTCGACCACAGTTCCTCATCGCTCGCGATGGAGGGAAACTTGCCCTCAAACGGATCTGCGACCGCCAGCATTTCCGCCGGGATCGCCGCCGCCAACGCTCTTCTGCCAAAGCTTTCGGAAAACGCCCCACGCTTCCCCGGAGAGGACGGCGGCCGCTCCCTGGCTGAGATGGCCCATTCCGACCTCGATGCCGCCCTGCAACTGCTCGCCGAGCGTGCCCAATACATCACCGGTGCCAGCGGAGTCGCCATCGCCCTGCGCCGTGGCGCTCACAATCACATGCTGTGCCGGGCCAGCACCGGCTCCAATGCTCCTGAACTCGGCGCACTGCTCTCCGCCGAATATGGACTCTCCGGCGAAAGCGTTCGCACCCGCCAGCTTCTGCGTTGCGATGATGCCGAGCGCGATCCCCGCGTGAACCGCGATGTCTGCCGTGACTTGGGCATCGCTTCCGTGGTGGTGATGCCTATCATCGGCGAAGACCGGGTTCTGGGAGTCTTCGAGCTTCTTTCCGGCAAGCCCCGCGCCTTTGATGAGCGCGATCTTTCCGCCCTCTCGCGACTGGCTGAAATGGTGGAAACCGCTGTTCTGCACGCTCAATTCACGCCCGCGATTCCCGAGCTCGTCGTTCCGGAGAGCGCGGCTCCGCGAAGCGCCGTTGCCCAAAGCCAAAGTCAGATCAGGGTGAATGTAATTTCGGTTAAAGCTGGGCCTTCGGAATCTGAATCGAAACCCCGTGAGACCCGCACCGCCCCGGCAGCTCCCGCGCCCTCCCAAAACGTTCTGCCTCCCAAACAACCGGAGGCGGCGTCCGCTCCGCCCGCTCCGAAGAAGCCGCTGTTCTGGTCGGCCGCCATGCGCGCTCAGAGCACCGAAAAGCCGAAAGAGAAAGAAGAGACCCAAGCCGTCGCCGTGCCCGCAGGTTTAAGAAATCTGCAGAAGTGCCAGGCCTGCGGCTTTCCCGTGTCCCAGGGCCGCGCCTTCTGTGTGGAGTGCGAAGAGAGACAGTGGCGTGGCCAACGCCTTCCCCATCCCGAAGTAAAGTCGCCGAAGGATAGAGATGATAAAGATAAGGTTCAAGATAAAGGTAGGGATGGAGATAAAGCCAAGGTTCACGCTCCGTCCTCCGCTCCGAAAGCGCCACCCGTAATCGCAAACACCAAGACTGAAACGCACGGCACTTTCATTCAGGATTTTCTCCCCAATCACGTTCCGTTCCATTCCTCGCCGCCAACCGGCGCGAAACTCACCATCTCAGCACCTTCATCTCGGGCCGCTAGCCCTTCTCAGGGCTTGATCTCTCAGCCAATCGCACCGGCAGCGCCTGAAACGGCCGTCGCACAGCAACCTTCGTCCGCATCGTATGCGAACGCGCCAGCCGAAGCCCCTTTTTCCGATTCCTCCACATTGTTTCTGGCCTCGGCGCAATCCGAATCCTGGTTCGCCTCCAACAAGTACATCCTGGGCGCTCTCCTCGTCGTCGCCATCATCATTACCGCCATCCTCTGGCTCCGCTGACTCAACCGTGTGGAACGGACACTCCTGTCCGTTGCTCTTGCTTTTGTTCTTGCCGTTGCACTTGCTCTTGCCGTTACTCGTGATCCAGGCGTCCACACAATCCGCCTGCGCAACCGTGGATGAGTGGAGCCTCAGTAGTTCGGATTTTGGGTGGCGCAGCGCTTTCAGCGCTGCGATAAAGGCCTGAAAGAAGTCTAGGCTTTAGCCCCTGGACGACCGTCGGCGCTTTTTGTGCGGGTTCTCCTGCCCCGAACCAATTACAATCCCTCACTGAAACTCAACTGATACCGGAGCACCCATGCCAATACCGCCAAACAAGAGCGCTCCAAAGCGAGTTTTCTTCCTTCTATTTCTCCTGGCCTCCTTGGCCTCTGCCCAGACCGCCGAGCAGCGCACCGCCCATTACCTCGACTCCATTCGCAAACAGCCAGGTCTGCTCCTCGCCTTCCTGCGCGACCTGCCCAAAGGCGGAGATCTCCACAACCATCTCGACGGCGCAATCTACGCCGAAGATCTCATCGATTTCGCCGCGTCGGGCAACCTGTGCGTCGACCGCACATCCTCCCACTTGCTCGCTCCGCCCTGTGACTCCTGCGAAACCTACACCGCCAAACCCGCCGCTAGCTGCGCCTACCTCGATCACGTGCTCTATGGCCAGATGGTCGATGCGTGGTCCATGCGCAACTGGCGCCCCGGCGACGAATCCGGTCATGATCATTTCTTCGCCAGCTTCGACAAATTTGGTCTCGCCTCCCACACTCACGTCGCCGAGGCCATCGCCGCAGCTACCAATCGTGCCGGCATGGACCACCTCCAGTACGTCGAGTTCATGCACACCGCCGATGCCGGTGGTGCCGCGCAACTCGCTGGAAAAGTCGACTGGAACCCCGATTACGCTAAAATGCGCGACGCCCTCCTCGCCGCCGGCATGAAAGATGTCGTCTCCGAAACCAGCAAGCGTGTCGCTGCCGACGATGCCCGCGCCAAAGAAATTCTCAAGTGCGGTACCCCAGACGCCGCGCCCGGATGCACCGTCACCGTCCGCTATCTTTATCAGGTCCTGCGCGGCCTACGCCCCGAAATCGTCTTCGCCCAGATTCTTCTCGGCTTCGAACTTGCATCCTCCGATCCGCGTTTCGTCGGCCTGAATCTTGTCATGCCCGAGGACTGGTACGTTCCCATCCACGACTTCAATCAGCACATGGCCATGATGGATTACTTGCACACCGTCTATCCCAAGGTCCACATCACTCTGCATGCCGGCGAACTCGCCGTGGGCCTCGTTCCTCCGGAAGATCTCACCTTCCACATCCGCGCTTCGATTGACAAAGGCCACGCCGAGCGCATCGGCCACGGCGTTTCCGTGATGAACGAAACCGATCCCATTGCCCTGCTCCACGAAATGGCCGAGCGCAACGTGCTCGTCGAAATCGCCCTGACCTCCAACGACATGATCCTCAACGTCAGCGGCGACGATCATCCCCTCCCGATCTACATGAAGTACGGTGTTCCCGTCGCCCTCGCCACCGACGACGAAGGCGTCTCCCGCTCCGACATGACTCACGAATACCTGCGCGCCGTCGAGACCTATCGCCTCTCCTACGCCGACCTGAAACGCCTGGCTCGCCAAAGCCTGGAACACAGTTTCCTTCCCGGCCAAAGCCTGTGGACCGAAACAAAACCGGTGTTCCGCATGGTTCCGCAATGCGCAACGAGTACGTTCGATAAACCCTCCTATGCTTGCGTGGGAGAATTTCTTGCGGAGAACGAACGCGCCCGCGCCCAATGGACCCTGGAAACCGAATTCGCCAAGTTCGAGAAAAAATATTAAAACGAATTCTGAGGTACTTTCGAAAGCGCGCAGTTCACCCACGCCGTAAGATTGGGGTTGGGAAGGGCACGGCTTCAGCCGTGCCGTAAAGACTCAAATATAAGCCGGGCTTTAGCCCCTGAGGCTTCGCTTTCACCCGATAATCTGAAATACCGCGTGCACTACCCTGGAAGAGCGGCGCTTCTGCGCCGCAATCAATGTGCTTAAAATAAACAGGGGCTTAAGCCCCTGCGTTCCCCAACTTTATGAACGATCAATTCCCGCTAGCCGAAACCGCCGCCCAGTCCATCCTGAAGCGAACCCCGCTGCGCCCCCGCATCGGCCTTGTCCTCGGCTCCGGCCTCGGCGGCTTCGCCGACGCTCTGACCGACGCTACACGCATCTCCTACACCGAAATCCCCGCCTTCCCGCGCTCCACCGCCATCGGTCACGCCGGACAAATGGTCATCGGCAACTCAGGCGCCGTCCCCGTGGCCGCGATGCAAGGCCGTGTGCATCTTTACGAAGGCTACTCGGCCCACCAGGTCGCCTTCCCCCTGCGCGTCTTCGGACGCATGGGCATCCGCTCCGTCATCCTCACCAACGCCGCCGGCGGAATCAACCTGAACTATCAGCAAGGCGCGCTGGTCCTGATTCGCGACCACATCAACCTGCAGGGAACCAATCCGCTGGTCGGTCCCAACGACGATCGCTTCGGCGTCCGCTTCCCCGACATGACTCACGCCTACGCCAAGGACTACCGCGCCATCGCCCGCGACGAAGCCGCCAAACTCGGAATGACTCTGCACGAAGGCGTCTACGCCGCCCTGCTCGGCCCCAGTTACGAAACCCCCGCCGAAATCAACTATCTCCGCATCATCGGTGCCGACCTCGTCGGCATGTCCACGGCCTTCGAAGTCATCGCCGCCCGCCACATTGGAATCAAAGTCCTCGCCATCTCCTGCGTCACCAACATGGCCGCCGGAATCGTCGACCAACCGCTCTCTCACCAGGAAGTCATGGAAACCGGCGAGCGCGTCAAGTCCAGCTTTGAAGCCCTCCTCCGTGCCGTTTTGCCGCGCATGGCGCAAGATGTCTCGAAGTGAGCACCGGGTTTACCTTGTCATTCCGAGCGCAGCGAAGAACCTGCTGTTCGCTTGCAGCGCAATTGATTGCACCCACAAAACGTTCATTCCGAACGCCGCCCTTTGGTGCGAGGAATCCCTATCGTCGCCACAACTCTCTTCGAATTCTCACTTCGCTCGCGGAATCCACAACTCCACCGGCGGCTTCACCCCATACACCGCCGCAAAACTTCCCTGATTTACCGCCAGCGCAAACCGTCCCCGCGAGTCGATGTATAAAAGCGGCTGCCCCAGCGGCACATCGCTGAACGTCCGCACAAACTTGATCTTCATCTCCTTCTCGCCAATCCTCACCGGAACTTCCTGCCCCCGTTTGTAGCCGAGCTTCAAAAAATCCTCCGCATCCACATTCGTCACCAGATTCCCAAACGGCCCATCCGTTGCAATCACCTCCGCCGAGATTCCGCGATCGTCCATCCGCGCCGCCTTCAACTCCAGCCGCACCAGCGACGCCACCGCCACCTCAGGACCGGCTTTCGTCCAGTCATCGCCCCGCGCCACGTGCGCTCCCGCCGGAGAAAAAATATCGCGCCCATGAAACGTCGACGACATCTTCGTCCCAATCATCCAATCCGGGTTCGTCACCTCGTGCACACCCTCAATCCCGTCCCGCTGCTCCACCAGCGTCAGCAGCCCGTTATCCGGCAGCACAAAGTATTGCCCGCGCTTCGACTTGGCCACAATCGCCTTGCGCGTGCTCCCCACCGTCGGATCAATCACCACCACAAAAACCGTCCCCGCCGGAAAATAAGGCGTCGCCCCGTACAAGAACCGCGCCCCGTCCCGAATCGAAAACGGCGTCACCTGGTGCGTCAGGTCGACGATCCGCACCTCCGGCATGATCGAATACATCACCCCCTTGCACAGCGCCACCGAATCATCCACCACGCCGAAGTCCGTCATAAAGACAATCGTCTGCGGATATTTTCCCGTCTGTGCCCACGCCATCGCCGAAAGCACCAACCATGCAATGGCCAACAGAAAAAAGGGAAGGGCACGACGTTCAGTCGTGCCGTTGAAGCTGGATAAAGATGCGGGCTTTAGCCCCTGAGGGATCTCCTGTCCTTGCTGCGCAACACTCATTCGCCACACTCCTCTCGCTCCGCAATATGGTCTGCCAGAATACTGGGATCGCCGCCGCGCCGCAAATCAACCTGTCCCCCTCTGACCCTCTCGCTTCGATCTATAATGTCCTGTCACTTCACCGCACTACTGCAAGGAGATCCTCATGCCGGAATCTATTCCCGAAAAATATCGCGACCTTTTCCAGAAGCGCGCCTTCGCCAGTCTCGCCACGCTCATGCCCGACGGTCGCCCGCAGGTCACCCCCGTCTGGTGCGACTTCGACGGTCAACACGTCATCTTCAACTCCGCCAAGGGCCGTCAGAAAGACAAAAATGTCCGCCGCGATCCCCGCGTCTCGCTCGCCCTCATCGATCCTGAGAATCCCTACCGCTATCTCGAGATCCGTGGCCGCGTCGTCGAGATCACCGAAGACGGCGCCAGCGCCCACATCGACAAGATGGCCAAGAAATATCTCGGCGTCGACAAATACCCCTACGGCCAGCCCGGCGAAGTCCGCGTGATCTACAAAATCAAACCCGAGCACACCCAGGTCATGGGCTAGCTTGTCATCGCCCTGCTTGCTTGTGTATGACATGACTTTCATACGCTGTGATCGCGCTGGTTTTGAACAGCGGGCGGATTTTGGGTGGCACAGCGCTTTAGCGCTGTGAACAGTGGGCCATCTCAAGCACCGGCTTTAGCCGCTGCGGTCGCTAACTAGAGTGCGATTTCTTGGGGCACCGTGGAAAGCGGCTCTTTAGCGCTGCCTCAGCATCGCAAATTGATCAGGGCTTCGGCCGCGCCGTGCGGTCTGGGTTTTGGGTGGCGCAGCGCTTCAGCGTTGCGATAAACGACTACTAGTCTGTGGGGCTTTAGCCCCTGAGGGACCTACATTCACACCTGCAACCTCTGCTTCCTCGGCTTCGGCAACGTCAACCGCACCCTCGTCGAACTCTTGCGCGACCGCGAACCCGAACTCCGCGCCCGCCACGGAATTTCTTTTCGCATCACCGGCATCGCCAGCCGCCGCCTAGGTTGGCTCGCCAACCCTGAAGGCCTGGATGCTTATGTGGCGCAGCCGCCCTCGGCTGCGATTTCCCCAAAATCTACTCAGACCTCACGGGATATTGAAACCTGGCTCGCCGCCGCCCGCGCCGACGTCCTCTTCGAAGCCACCTCCCTCAACGTCGCCACCGGCCAGCCCGCCGTCGCTCACATCCGCTCCGCACTCACTTACGGAGCCCACGCCATCACCGCCAACAAAGGACCAATCGTCCACGCCTACCGCGAGCTTCGCGATCTTGCCGCCGCCCAAGGCAAGCGCTTCCTCTTCGAATCCACCGTCATGGACGGTGTCCCCATCTTCTCTTTTTTCGACCAGCTCCCCGTCATCCATCTCCACGGATTCCACGGCATCCTGAATTCCACCACCAACGTGATCCTCACCGAAATGGAAAATGGCCTAACCTTCGACGAAGCATTGAAGAAAGCCCAATCCCTAGGCATAGCCGAGACCGACGCCACCCATGACATCGACGGCTGGGACGCCGCCGTAAAAACTGCCGCCCTCATCACCGTCCTCATGGACGTTCCAATCAAGTTGGAAGAAATCAACCGTGAAGGAATCCGCAACCTGAGCGCCGAAGCCGTGCAAGCAGCCAAAAAACAAGGCCGCCCCTACAAACTAATCTGCCGCGCCAAAAAAACAGAGAAGGGAATCGAAGCCACCGTCCGCCCCGAACAAATCCCGCTCACCCACCCCATGTCGCAAATCTCCGGCACCTCCTCCTACATCCATTTCGAAACCGGCATCTTCCCCGGCCTCGCCCTCACCGAAGAAAATCCCGGCCTCTACGCCACCGCCTACGGCATGCTCGCAGATTTCGTAAGAGCAGTTAAGAGGTAGCTCCGGCGTCCCACCCGCTGTCGTGAGTGCATCCACCCCTGGTTGATTTTGGGTGGCGCAGCGCTTCAGCGCTGCGATAAAGCTTTAAAAATCTAACTCGCCTTTAGGCCCCACGATTGCAACATGATCCTGAACGCAGCCGTTCTTCAGGCGCAGGGAAGGATATCTCATGGAACCCGCTACAGACAGTGCCCAATTCTTTTCAGGGAAATCGCGGCCAGTAGGTCGGCTGGAGATGGATCGCTCCCCGGCTGCGGCTGAACGAATTCAAGAGATATGTACACCCCCCAACGATCACAGGGAAAGACGTCCGGTTCGTCACCGAGGTTCACTGTGATCTCCCCTCGATTTTCGGCGAACGATACGTTCCTCGATTCCAGATACTTTCTAACCTCTGAGCGTGGCATTGCGATTGGAAGGATGCGCTGATACTGCGCCAACTCTGCTTGGAACGTCCCCTCCCTATCCGCCCGGACGCGTTCCGCAGCGGCACTTTGCACCTTTAGCTCCCAATAGGCATATGCGACGCGTACCACCACCACGAGTGAAAAGACACCAAGAACGATGAGAATTATCTTCGCCAGGCGAGGCACGCGGCGTGATGCCACGCGTCCACGAATTCCGCAAGAAGACGAGTCATGATAGAAATTAGTCACGACCATGCGCACCACCGAAACCCTCGCCCCCACCCTCGACCTAACCTATATCCGCGCCCAGTTCCCCTCGCTCGCCCAATCCGTCAATGGCCATCCCGCCGTCTTCCTCGACGGCCCCGGCGGAACGCAAGTTCCCCAGCGCGTCATCGACGCCATCTCCAACTACCTCCGCCACGACAATGCCAACACCTGCGGAGCCTACTCGACCAGCCGCCACACCGACGCCATGCTCGCCGAAGCCCGCGCCGCCATGGCCGACTTCCTCCACTGCGCCACCGACGAAATCGTCTTCGGCCCCAACATGACCACGCTCACCTTCGCCATGTCCCGCGCCATCGGCCGCGATCTCGCCCCCGGCGACGAAATCCTGGTCACCCGCCTCGATCACGACGCCAATGTCTCCCCCTGGCTCGCTCTCGAAGAAAAAGGTGTGACCATCCGCTGGGCCGAAATTCACAAAGATGATTGCACGCTCGATGTCGAGGATCTAGCCGCCAAGCTCAACAAGAAAACGAAACTGGTTGCCGTCGGCTACGCCTCCAACGCTGTCGGCACCATCAATCCCGTAAAAGAAATCGTCCGCCTCGCCCACGCCGTCGGCGCCCTCGCCTATGTCGACGCCGTCCATTACAGCCCGCACGGCTTGATCGATGTCGCCGACCTCGATTGCGATTTCCTCGTCTGCTCCACCTACAAATTTTTCGGCCCCCACATGGGCGTGCTCTATGGCAAGCGCGAGCATCTCGCACGCCTGCGCCCCTACAAGGTTCGCCCTCTCACCGACGCCGTCCCCAACCGCTGGGAGTGGGGCACGCTCAACCACGAATGCATCGCCGGCATCACCGCCTGCGTCGACTACCTCGCCGACCTGGCAGCACATGTGGGGACAGCCGCCCTCGGCTGTCCATCGAGCGAAGCTCGACCCTCTACTCGCCGCGCCGCCATCGTCGCCGCCTTCGAAGCCATTCACCGCCACGAGCGCAGATTGATGGACCGGCTCATCGCCGGTATTTCCGAAATTCCAAAAATAAAGGTCTACGGCATCACCGATCCCTCGTGCTTCGACTGGCGCTGCCCCACGCTCGCCGTTCGCGTCGTCGATCAAAACGAAAATCAGACTCCGCTCGCACTCGCCACCAAACTCGGCGACCGCGGCTTCTTCACCTGGGACGGGAACTACTATGCTCTGAACCTCACCGAGCAACTCGACGTGGAAAAGTCCGGCGGCTTCCTCCGCATCGGCCTCATCCACTACAACACCACCGAAGAAGTAGACCGCTTGCTCGCCGCCCTCCGAGAGATTGTGGAATCCGCGCAGTGATGATGAGATGGATTCTGCAGCCCTTCGATCTAGGACTTGGAAGGGCATGACCGGGAAGGGCACGACTTCCAGTCGTGCCACTTGGAGCAAATTAGGACGCGGGGCTTTAGCCCCTGAGGAATCCTTCCGTCCCAAACACAACAGCCCGGGATAAAATCCTAGGCTGAGAAGAACGCCGCTCCACCGTGCCAAACCCACGCGTCGAGCAGATCAACAAATTTTCGTCGGAACCTACGGCCAGCGCTTCGCTGTATCGTCCCAACCGGCTGCCCGCACCGGCTGCGCCGCTACCACGGGCGGCGATGGAATGCGAATGGGAGCCTGCGGTCCGTTCACCGCCTGAGCCATCGGCTTCACCATGTCGGAGTTGATTTCCTTTTCTTCGGAGAGCAACGGAGCCACCAGCCGCAACGCTTCCACTTCCTTTTCCAGCCGGGTCAACTCCATTTCCTTCTGCCTCAGAACCTCATAAACATTCTTCATAAGCTTGGGCACCTGCGAGTCATCGTTTATGCAGCTTTTCTCGCACTTTAGCAGACTTACCCGCATTGTCAAGCCATTAAACGCGCGCCCTGTTGCCTCGTCGAACGCCAGCCCTCTTTCTCTCTAAACCAGTGAAATCCCTTGTCCAGCGCGGCTTTTGCCCGATATTCACAACTTCCGTTCGACTGCAAGAAGCTGCAATGCCGCTCCCGTGTCGCACCCTGTATCGCCAAACCTGCGCCCAGTCCCCCAAATCGCGCAAATCTGTTGCCCGGGTTGCACAAAATCCTGTCACCCGCCTGTGGACGACCTGCACTCGATTGAAAATAAACTACATAAAGTCGCGCTCTTTTCGTTGACTCAAAATTTAAAAGGAGTACAACAAGATCGTTCTTTGACAGTTTCTTCAGTTTTTCCGGTTGGTGCGGCGTCCGGGGCTCAAGCTGAGTCACTCTCCACATTGCAAAATGTGGAGGGAAGGCAAGTGAGGGTCTATAGCAAAGCGCTGGTCGAGGAGAACGAGAAGCCCAGTCGAAGGCAGGATAGAGTTCCGAGGCGTTGAGTAGGTTTATCCGGTTGGCGGTGAGCCCGGAGCCCGAGCAACGATCGCGTGCAGAGCACCCGCAAGGGAAGCGGCACAGCAGGTCAAGCAAGGGTCTAACGCGAGCTACTGGCCGAGACGAATGGACTCAACACCACCTCGGAACTCTTAATTTTTTGAAGGCAGTTCCCGGTTCTCAGTTTCTGAATCCCGCTTTTGCGTCCCCGGCTCGTCCTCAAGCGTCTCTCCGTTCGCAAACTCCCTGAAAACTCAAGCAACCCCGAATCGGATAGCGCCCATCGCCCTAACCGAGAACCGAGAACCGAGAACCGAGAACTGAGAACTGGGACCTACCTCTTCCTCGCCACAATCACCCACACCGTCCCCCGCCCATCGCAATACCGGCAGCGCTCCTGTCCCAGAGATTTTCCCGTTCCTCGGCACTCCAGGCAGTTCGCCACAATGTGCAACTCCTGTTGCGAACTCTCCGGCAGCTTGGCCGGATCCTTGAACAACTCGGCATGATGGTAGTCGCGCAGCCAAAAGACCAGCTTGCCTTCGAGGTTCTCACGCTCCTTGGTGCTGAGTTGTGCGCAGCGCTGCGCCCACCATTCCGGAATGCAGCCGTAACAAATCAGTTCGCCCGCATCAAACAACGACCCAGGCTCCGTTCGGCGAACAAACTTCTTGCACCATGCGCAGGGATTGACGCCCAACAATCCCAACGCGTCCTTCAGTCGTTCGATTTCCAGTGCCTGCCGCGCCAAGCTCTCTTCGACACTGCCGCCGATTTCGTCGGGCATAGCTCAGTTCCTGAAGCCAACAATACTTTCTCAGGATATACCGACCACGCCAGCAAGGTCAGCATTTGGAATCACACATCCCGAACGAACCGAATTGTTTTCTTCGGGAAACCGAAAGCCAGAACTGACAACTGAGAACTGACAACTGAGAACCGGCCCTAATCCACGTGCTCTCCCAGTTCGAACGACTCTTCCGCCATCGGCAGTACGTCCCGTTCGCCGGCTACCCAAACATAAATCGTCGGCAGCAAAAAGACGCTCATTACGAGAGCTGCAATCAGTCCCCCCACGATCACGATGGCGAACGGCCGCTGGGAGTCTGACCCAATCGCGTGTGACAGCGCCGCCGGCAGCAATCCCAGCGTAGCTACCAGCATCGTCATCATAATCGGACGCAATCTCAACACCGCACCCTCCACCGCCGCGTCCTCCACCGTGAATCGCCGCGCCCGCAACTGGTTGATGTATTCCAGCATGATCACTCCCGTCTGCACCGACACGCCAAACAGCGCCAGGAAGCCCACGCCAGAAGAAACACTGAAATTCGTGCCCGTGAACCACAGCGCCAGCAACCCTCCAATCGGTGCGATCGCAACATTCACCATAATCAGCAGCGCCCATTTGAGCGACTTGAACATCGTGTAAAGAAGAATAAAGATAATCAGAATCGTGATCGGCAGCACGATCAGCAGCCGCGCGTTAGCTCTCTTCTGGCTGGCGTATTCCCCCTCCCACCTTAAGCTGTAGCCAATCGGCAGTTTCACTTTTTCATTGACCTTCTTGATCGCTTCTTCCACCGTGCTCCCAAGATCGCGCCCACGAACGCTGTACTTGATCGCGATATAGCGCTGGTTGCCTTCGCGATAAATCTCGGAACCGCCGTCCGCTTCGGTGATCTTGCACAGCTGCGCCAGAGACACGCGCTCTCCGCTCGGCGATAGCAATCGAATGTTCTCGATCGCCTCCTGCGTATCCCGATATTGCGGCAGATACCGCAACGTGAGGTCATACCGCGCCTCCCCTTTCAGCACCTGCGTAAGCGCGTTCCCGCCCACCGCCGTCTGCACCGCATCCTGCACGTCGGCAACGTTGATCTGATAACGCGCCGCCGCCGCGCGGTCCACCGTCACATTCAGATTGGGCTGGCCCAGCACGCGAAACACGCCCAGATCCTCAATGCCATTGATCTTGGACAGCACATTCACGATCTCGTCGCTTTTCTGCTCCAGCACCTTCAGATCATCGCCGAAAACTTTCGTCGCCAGCGCGCCTTTTACCCCGCTCACAGCCTCTTCCATGTTGTCTTCGATCGGCTGCGAAAATCCCCACACCGCGCCGGGGATTTTATCCAGTTCCCGTTGCATGGCCGCAATCAATTCGTCCTTATCCTGGTGAAATACCGGCCGCCACTCTTCTTTGGGCTTGAGATCGACGAAGAATTCGGTATTAAAAAAACCCGTAGTATCGGTTCCATCATCCGGCCGCCCCGTTTGACTCGTGCACTGCGGAACCTCTGGAAAAGAACAAAGAATGATCCGTGCCTGATTCGCTACCCGTATGCCCTCATCCGGACCGGTGCTGGGCGCCAGCGTGCCTCGCACCCACAGCGCGCCTTCGTCCAGATGAGGCAGAAATTCCGAACCGATGGCGCCGCTGAAGGCCAAATAATTTCCTATGACCACCATAACCAGGACCACGCCGATCGTGACTCCCCGATGGCGAATGGCCCATCTCACCGCCACCCGATAGCGCTCAATCAGAAAATTCATGATCGGGTTGCGCCACTCGCTTGCTCCCTTCGCGAATGCAAAACTTGCCAGCACCGGTGCAATCAAAATCGAAAACAGCAACGCCCCAAGCAACGCGAATGCCACTGTCCACGCCATGGGATGAAACAGCCGGCCTTCCACGCGCTCCAGCGTGAAGATTGGCAGATACGCAGTAATAATGATGGCGATCGCATAAAACACCGGGCGCTGCACTTCGTGCGACGCCTCGCTGATTCTTTCGCTCGGCGTTTTGCCGTCCTCGGTTTTGTATCCCAGATGGCGCACAATGTTTTCCACCATCACCACCGCACCATCCACCACCATGCCGAAATCCAGCGCACCGAGTGACAGCAAGTTTGCCGGAATGTGTCGCAAGTCCAGGCAAATCGAAGCAAACAGCAACGAAAACGGAATCGTTGCCGCCACAATCAGCGCGCCCCGAATATTCCCCAGAAACAAGAACAGAATGATCGAGACCAGGATCATTCCTTCGGTCAGGTTATGCAGCACGGTGTGGCTGGTAAAGTGAACCAGATCGCTGCGGTCGATAAAGGGAACAATCTTCACGCCTGGTGGAAGGATGTGATCGTTCATTTCCGCCACTTTCGCGTGAATCCCCTGTAGGGCTGTATCCGCCGCGGCGCCTTTCCGCAACAGCACGATGCCTGACACCACATCGTCATTATCAATAATCCTTCCGTCTTCCCGGTGAATCGCCTTAGCAAACTGCCCCAGCCGAATCTTCGGACCCTGCGAAACCACCGCAATATCCTTGATCCGAAGCGGCGTACCGTTTTTCGTGAGGATGACCGTCTCCGCAATGTCCTGCGAGCGGTCTACCAATCCCACGGCGCGCACGTTGATCTGCTGCAGCCCTTCTTGTATAAAGCTGCCGCCCGCATTCGTATTGTTGTTGGTGAGCTGCTGTTCGATTTGCGCCAGGCTCAGCCCGTAAGCGACCAGTTTGTTCGGATCGACTCGCACCTGGTATTCCCGCGTAGGTCCACCGAAACTCGAAACGTCCACAATGTCCGGAACCGCTTTGAAATTCTTTTCGACGACCCAGTCTTCCAGCGACTTCAGCTCCATCGGGTCGTACGCCGGATTCGTACTCCGCAGCGTGAAGAAATAAATTTGCCCGACCGGACTCCAGTCCGTTCCCATCTGCGGCACAACATTCGGCGGCAGCGTAACCTGGCTCAGCCGCTCCAGCACCCGCTCCCGGTTCCAGTCGTTGTCCGATTCATCATCAAAAATCAGCTTCAGGTCTGAAAGCCCGAACAGCGAAAATGACCGCAGATGCACCACGTGCGGAATGCCATTCATCACGATTTCCAGCGGAATCGTAACTTGCTGCTCGATCTGCTCCGCTGAAATTCCCGGCCATTGCGTGATCACCTCCACGTAGTTATCCGCCACGTCCGGGTAAGCCTCGATCGGAAGATCACGGAACGCGACAATACCTCCGGCAAAAAGGATCAGCGCGAACGCCAGCACCAGCAATCGGTTGTTCAGGGCAAAATCAACGACTCTGCGAATCATCTATTGCTCCACCGTGTTCTGCAGTTGCAGCGCGTTCGTAACCACTTGATCTCCCGGCTTCAACCCCGAAACCACCGCTTGCATATTGTTGGGCAGCGTCTTTCCCGTCACCACTTCCCGCCGTTTAAAGTGTCCCCCGCCCAGCGGCGCATATACCCACTCGCGATCATGCAAGTGCAGAATCGCAGTCGTCGGAATCGCCGCATGCGTCTCCGCCTGCTTGCCATAAAAAGTCGCCGTCACAAACATTCCCACGCGCATCAGCCCGGGATTTGCCACTTCAAGTCGCACCTTCGCCGTTCGAATATTGGGATCGAGCACCGGCAAAATGTTGTCGATCCGCCCTTTGAACACTTGATTCGGATACGCGTTCAAGTGGATGGCGGCGTACTCGCCCACGTGAACCGCATCCAGATCGTTCTCGTAAACGTCGCAGATAATCCACACGTAAGTCAGGTCAGAGATGGTGAAAGGATTCGGCGAACCCAGCCCCTGCACCCCCGCCGCATTCGTAACCTGCTGGTCGGTTATGATTCCCGAGATCGGCGCGACAATATCGACAATGCCAGACGGGTGCTCCTTATCGATGCCCAGAAGTCGCAGTTGCTCCGTAGCCGCGGTCAGGTCAGCCTTGGCGTCATCTTCCGCATCTTGCGCTTGCTCGAGCGCGCTTTTGGCGACTGCACCTTTCTCGTAGAGAATCTGGGCCCGCTCCAGTTGCACCCGTGCCAGTCGCTCGTCATTTACCGCCTTCACATACGTCTGGTAAGCGCCGGAAACGTCATTGCTCTGTACTCGCAGCAGCAACTGCCCCTTTGTGACCATGTCGCCGAGCCTGGCTTTGATCTCCACCACGCGTCCGGAGGCCAGCGAAATCACCGGCACCGCGCGCGCAATATCCGGCTGCACTACGCCAGTCACGTTCAACGCCGGCGCCGCTTTGTACTCCACCGCCGTTGCCAGCGGAAATAATTCCGGATGATCGACCTTGAAATTGTTCGCGTCCAGGTCCGCTTGAACATTCGCCGGAGGCGGAGCCTCGGCCTTCGGATCCGCCTTCCCTTCATTGCACCCTGCAAGCATCAATGGCAGAGCCAGACAGAATCCAGCTTTCGCGTATTGCCAATAGCGCTTTTTCATTGCACAACCTCTTTGCCGACGGCCTGATTCAATTGCGCCGCTGCCGTCAAATACGAACCCACCAGATTTACGTAGTTCAGTTGCACGCTGCGGTAATCGCTCTCCGCGTTGAGAAAATCCAGCAGCGACGCCCCGCCGTGCTGGTATGAAAATAAAATCGTGTCCCGCACCCGTACCGCCTGCGCCAGATACTTCTGCTTGTAAGGCCGCAGCAAAATCACATTGCTGTTCAACGTGGCATACGCCGAATCCACATCGTTGAATACCTGCGCCTCCGCCGCATCGCGCAGCTTCTCGTTGCGTGTAATGTCCAGCTTGGTATGCAGCTTGTTTCCCTGGTTGCGGTCGAAAATGCGCAGCGGAATACTCACGTCCACGCCAAAATAAAGATCAATCGGCGGATTCCGCCCCACGTCAAAGCTGAACGTCGGATCCGTCGATCCGTTCGCCACCGCCAGCTTGTAGTCCGTCTGCGCCTGTTCCACCGACTGCATCGCAGCCTTCAAATCCGGGCGGTTATCCAACGCGATTTGCCGGTACGCCTCCAGCGGATCGATCTGATCGTTGAAATCAAACGCGCCCACCAGATCGAACTGCTCCACCGGCGTTCGGTCGTTCAACAGCATCAGCATCTGTATCTTCGCCGTTCGTAAATTGACGATCGCCGTCTGCACGTCCGACTCGTACTGCACCCTCTGCAACTCCAGTCGGTCCAGATCGATCTGCGCGATGTCTCCCGCCTGAAATCGATCGCTGCTGATCTTCAGCACGTGGTCGTAGTACTCCAGATTGTCTTTCGAAACCTGCAGCACCGCCTTGGCCTGCAGCGTCTGCACAAACGCGCTGCGCAGGCTGAACAGCAGCCCGCGTTCCAGATCGTTTTGTTGAGAAACCGCAATCGCCGTCCCTTTCTTCGCACTCTCTGTGCGCAACTCGCGCTTGTGTGCGCGCTCGTGCAAATAACTCACAGTCGCCGAAGGCAGCCAGTAGGCAAACGGCCCATGCGATGGCCCGCCATTGAATGGATCGATCTGATCCCCCAGCAGCGTCAGATTCGGATTCGGCCGCAGATGGGCCGTGATCTCGTCCGCCTGCAATTCGCTGATATTCAACTTCCCCGCCAATAGCGTGGGATTATTCAACTCCAGCCGGTCCTTCACCTGTTCCCACGTCCATGCCTGTGGCGGAGCCTGCGGCCTCGTCGGCGCAGCCTGCGCCCCGGCCACAACCGCGGCACAACTCAGCACCATCAGCACGCCACTACACCTCCGCAATCTTCTTCGCATTAATGACTCCACAAATCTCGACCTCACAAATGTCTCCCGATCTCCTAAAAGCCTCGGCGGAGATGTAACGCAATGCGCCCTTCAGCAACGCGTTGCTCCACAAATACACCCGGAAGTGAGTATCTCGGCTCTTTCGTAAGGATTCTCTAAAGATGAGAATCCTCGCTGCGGATTTATTGCTGCATCCGATCAGCGATTCACGACCGATGATTTAACAACGATGAGTCGACTAGGATTCGGCAAACTACCCAAGGAGGGAACTAGGAGGTGAGCGCCCCGCCTGCAAAACGCAAGGCCTCGCCGGTGGCGCCGAATACGAAACACGAACTTCAAGCAGTCCTGCTTCCAACTCAGGGACATGCGCCGCGCTCGCCGCCAGCGCCGGAGGCCCCTGCAGCCGGTTCACCCAGCCTGCATGCTTTTCGCTCGCAGCCTGTCGTACCGTGCGCTTGCTCGAGGCCGATTCTTCCATCTCGGCCCGCATCGCATGCAGATCATCCGTGGCCGAGATCACCGGGAACAACAGTACGACCGCGCATCCCAGCGCCAGCAAACACTGCAACGCCGTCACTCTGCGTTCGAGCCGCGCTCCCGCGCCCCGCCGCCACAGCCAATAAGCGGGCAACAGTAGCAACAGCCACACGAGATTGAGCAGCAACTCCATACACAAGGAACGATCTACAATCCAACAGCTAGTCTTTCAAAAATCTCAAATTCAAGTCAACGTAACCATCGTACCAGCATCATATAGCGGATCATTGGCTACAACCGACCTCATAAATGGTTTTGGGTAGGGCACGGCTTCAGCCGTGCCGTTCAGGACCGGCAAAAATGCGGGGCTTTAGCCCCTGAGGAGCGGACTGTCCGTTCGGAGAAACTATTTTTGAGACCAGTTCTGGTGTTCAGCGATCAGTAAGACCAATTCTCCGCTGCTCGCTAACTGACCACTGACCACTGATCACTGGCCACTTTTCTACGGCCCCACCACCACCTGCAACGGCGCCGGTGTCTGCAGCCGCTCATGGTAGATCGCGTTTCTCCTCGCGACCTCACCCGCCACGTTGACATAAATCACATACGCTCCGTGCGGCAGCGTCTCGCCAAATGGCAACGCCATGCGTTCCGTTCCCCGCTTCAACGGAAAGTGCTGATATCCGATCTCCGTCGCCCGTCCATTCTCCGCTACCGCCTTCACATCAAACGTCAGATCAATGTCATCCGCCGTTGTGTTCGAAACTTCCACGCTGCCCTCGATCCGGTTTACGTTCACCCGCGGAGGATTTTTCCACGCCAGCGTGATCGCTTCCACTACCTTGATCACGAATCCCCGCTGCACCGCCTGCTGCGGTTGTCCGCCATCCTTCACCGACACCACAAACTGAAATTCTCCCGCCCGCTCCGCCTCTCCATGCAGTACTCCGTTATCCTCCAGCCGGATCCCCGGCGGCAACGCGCCGCTCTGCACCCGCCAATGCAGCACCGGTACGAAATTGCCCCGCCCGTGAAAATTCACCTGATATTGTCCCTGCGGATACGTCGTCGGCAACTCGGTCGGCTCAATCACCAACCCATCATTCGTGTTCTTTCCCGGTTCGGTCGAGTCCGCCGCCGGCGCTTGCCCGAACCCCGCCCCGCTCATCGCCGCCGCGACCAGGCACACCAAACCAATCTGTCCGACCTTAATCATCCTGAAATCCCCAAGCCCATCATCTTACAAACCCTGTCATCCTGAGCGAAGGCTGTTGCTTCGCGGATGCGAAGCGCAACCGTAGTCGAAAGCCTGCCCTGAGCGAAGCCGAAGGGGATCCCTTGCACGTCATACAAACCAGCAAGGCATCCCCGCCATGGAGGACGTGTCTCGGGTAGCAGCGGCCACAGTCTATCTACCCCATGCTACCGGAATTCCAGACCCGCTCGCCCATCCGTCCCTTTTTCGACTAGGATGCCGAAACCTCGCCCCTCCGCCCTCCAAAACTCGCCTTCTATCTCAGAATGTAAAGTTCTGTATACATTGCACTTGCAAAATATTTTTCTTCCGCTAGCGCTACTTATTTTCATGGTTCGGGTTCAAGGCAACTGAAACGACTTGTGCTAACCTCAGAATCAATAGTGACCCGATCCACGCTCGATTCAACCCAGGGGGAAGTTATGTCACCACGCAACGCCATCGTCCTGCTCCTCGCACTCTCCACACTCTTATTTCTGGCCGCCTGCGGCAGCAGTTCCAATAAATCTACCCCGCCTCCCAGTGGCGGCTTTACCGCCTCCAATTTTAATGGCACCTACGTCTTTTCGTTTTCAGGCACCGACATCACAGCCAGCAGCTCTGCGTCCAGTGCGAGTTTCTTTGCGGTCGTGGGCACCCTGAGCGCCAATGGCAGTGGCGGCCTTACCGCCACCATGGACATCAACGATCCCGAGTTGGCCGCGGCCACAAACGCCAGCACGAACGTCTTCACCGGCGTAACCGGTACCGGAAATTACAAAGTCACCTCGGATGGCCGCGGCACCGGCACCATCACCGTATCCGTGAACGGCACCAGTGTGCCCCTCGGTATCGATTTCGTTCTCTCCTCCAGTTCGGGCGGCCTCATCACCCGGTTCGATCAGTTCGGAACCGGCAGCGGCAGCTTCGATCTCCAGGCCTCCGGCATCACCCAGAGCAACCTTGTGGGCTCCTACTCCTTCGGCCTTACCGGCGTAGATTCGTCCGGCAATCCGCTCGGAGCCGTGGGCTCAATCACTCTTGACGCGTCCGGAAACGCCACCGGTACAGAAGACTTGAATGACAATGGCAGCTCCTCAAACTTGACGGCTCTCGCGCTGGCAAGTCCCAGTGCGCTTACCGTCGGCTCACCCTCAGGGGTGCTTAACCTTACCGCCTCCGCCGGATTACTCAGCAGCTTGACCTTTGATGCCTGGGTGATCGACGCATCGCATATCAAACTGATCGAAACGGATTCGACCGCCGTGCTCGCGGGCGACGCCTTCGTCTCAACCGGCCAGACTTCTTTTCCCTCCGGCGCACTCGCTTTCACAATGTCAGGCGGCAACAGTACTACCGGTCCGTTCGTAGCCGGCGGCTTGCTCACTTCGGATGGCACGAGCCTGATAACCGGGGGTCTTGAGGACGTTAACATCGGCGGCAGCGTGAACAGCGCGCCCAACGTCACCGGCACCTTCGCCTCGGCGAGTGGGCGCACAGAGCTCACTCTTACCGGCATCTACAACATCGCGGGCAACGCCGTAGCTACGGGCACTTTTAGTTTTGCCGCATATCCCTATAACGGCGGCATCGAACTGCTGGAAATTGACAGCGCTGGTGCCAACGATGGGACCCTCGGAGGAGCCGCCTATCCCCAGACTTCCACTTCCCTCGCTGCATCCCAGGGCTACGGCCTAAACCTTTCGGGGGCCGATGTGAGTTCTAGTGGCTCCTCGGAGGTCGATATGATTGCCGAGTTCTCCACCAACTCCAGCGGCGGATTGAGTGGTCTCTATGACGCCAACAACGAGGGCGCCCTCGTTTCCGATCAAAGCCTGGGCAGCGGTGCTACCTACGCCAACAACTCCAACGGGCGCGGCACCATTGCGTTCCCTAATCTGCAAACCAACAGCAACAGCGTGATTGGATCGATCGGCCTCACCTTCTACGCGGTGAACAGCACCACGTTAGTCTTCATCGAAACGGATTCTAACGGCCAGGTCGCGAGCGGGATCCTGGAACAGCAGAGCTCCGCAGGCAGTTCGTCGGCAGCAAGTCCGCACATTGCCATGTCCCGGCCCGTCTTCCATCCGCACGCCGCTCGTCAGAAGAAAAACTAACTCGCTCACACATCACTCAAACCACCGGGCGCGGCTCACCAGCCGCGCCCACCTTTTTCCCCCGCCCCAGTCCATCCGCCCATCTTCTTCGTGACCTTAGTTACCTTTAATGAATGACCCCTCATCAAGCACAATCTCTCCAGACTTACGTCCAGATCGCCGGAGAACCAGAGTGCTCTGCCAACGCTTTCTTCGTGTCTTTATATTTGTGCTCCTCGCCGCTTCGCTGGCCGCGGCACGCGATCTCGCCGTAGTCTCCAATAAATCCAACGCCGTGGGCGCCATCACAGTTGCTGATCTGGTCAAGGTTTGCAAGGCTCAGACCAATCGCTGGCCCGATGGCAAACCCGTCACTTTTGTTATGCGCTCGCCCTCCGCGCCCGAGATGAAGGTCGTTCTCGAAAAGCTCTACGGCATGTCGGAGAGCGAACTCGGCAGTCTCATCGTTTCGTCCAATCACGCCCGCGCCAATCATCCGGCCATCCTGGTCGCCACTTCCGACGAAGAACTTGTGAACGATGTGGCCTCGATTCCCGGAGCCGTTGGCGTGGTGGATGTGTACTCCATCAACAGCAGCGTCGCGGTCGTCAAGGTCGGAGGCAAACTTCCCCTCGAACCCGGCTACCTGCTGCACGGCAACTAAAACCGGAAAGGATCAGCGATCAGCGGTCAGTGGTCAGAAAAAATCAGGATTCGTTGCTGACCACCGACCACTAGCCACTGACCACTGAAACATGGCAGCTCCTGGCAAAAAAACCGCGCCCGCGCCCCCATCGGCTTATGTGCGCCGCTATCCCCGCTTCGCCATCGACGTTCGCCTGCAAGTCCGCATGTTCCAGTCTGGCGAATTCCGCAGCTGCTGGGGACGCTCCACCGAACTCGGGCAGGATGGCATCGGAGCCACTCTCACCGGAGAACTTGAAACCGGCGAAATCGTTTCTCTCGATATCCCTCTGCCTCTCAGTCCCTACCCTTTGAAAGTTCGCGCCATCGTCCGCTATCGCCAGGGCCTGCGCTACGGCTTCGAATTCCTTACCCTCGGTGAACCCCAGCGCGAGACCATCCGCCGCGTCTGCGAAATGCTCGCCACCAAACAGTGACCAGTGGCCAGTGCTCAGTAGCCAGTTCCCAGCAGATCTACGATTTCACTGCCCACTTTTTCATTCCATTACCTCAGTAACTTTCGAGTAAACCTCTCGCGTTTTACTATCCAATCTGCTGGGCTTCAGAGGGGGAGCCATCAATGGGTGGTCGTGTCACCCGGTCAGCGCAGTCCCAGGAACTTCTGCGCGCCAAGTCGTTGCACCAGGCGCTCGAGTGCGGAGCGTCGCCCTCATTCATTCCCACCGGCAGCCCTACCGCCGCGCAACCATCGTCTCTCTCGTGGAATCCGGCCGAATCGAATCCCAGCGTCACCACAGAGCAAGATCCCATCGATCTCCGCCGTCAGTATCTCGAACAGTTGTTTCAGAACGCTCCCGACTCTCTGGTTGTAGTCGACTCTTCGTTTCACGCGCAGTGTGTCAATCGTGAATTTCAGCGCGTCTTCGGCTACTCCGAAGCACAAATTTTATCCCAGCCCATCGATTCCCTGATCCTTCCTCCGGATCGCGCCGCCGAAGCGCAATGGATTGCGCAGTGCCTGCAGCGTGGCGAACAGCTTACCCTCGAAACCCAGCGCCGTCATCGCGACGGAACTCTGCTCGATGTCTCTCTCTCCACCGCTCCCTTGATCGTCAACGCCCGCAGCGCCGCTTACTATTTCGTCTACCGGGATATTTCCGATCGCAAGCGCGCCGAAACTCTGAATTCCGCGCTTTTTAGCGTCGCCGAAAAAGCCTCCGCCACTGAGGACCTCCAGCAATTTTTTGCCGCCGTCCACAGCATCGTCGACGAACTCATGCCTGCGCGCAATTTCTCCATCGCTATTCACGATCCCGAGTCGCAACTGCTCAGCTTCCCTTACTTCGTCGACGAGCAGGAGTCCGCTCCTGCTCCCGCCCGCGCCGCGCGTGGCCTCGTCGAATATGTTCTTCGCACCGGGGAGCCGCTGCTCTGCACTCCGGAACTCTTGCGGCAAATGCAGAAGCGCCGCGAAATTGAACTCGCCGGCCCGTCTCCCCTGTTCTGGCTGGGCGTTCCCCTACGCGCCAATCATCACGTCTTCGGCGCGCTCATCCTCAAAAGCTACTCCGAAAAAACTCCTCTTCGCGAGCGCGACAAGGAAGTTCTCACTTTAATCTCGCGTCAATTAGCCGCCACCATCGAGCACAAACGCAACGAGCAGGCTCTGCGCCGCTCCGAAGTTCGTTACCGTTCTCTCGTCCAGACTGCCGTTTACGGAATCTATCGCTCGCGTCTCGAAGGCCAGTTTCTCGACGTCAACCCCGCCCTCATCGGAATGCTGGGCTACAACTCCGCTCTCGAAGTCCTGGCTCTCGATCCGCAAAAAGATGTTTTCCTCCATCCCGACGAGTACACGCGCCTGGTTGACGAATTCCGCCGCACCGGCCGCATGGACGGTTTTGAAGCCCGCTGGAAGCGCAAAGATGGATCTGCCATCACCGTCCGCATCAGCGGCCGCGCCGTTGCCACCGAAGACGAGCCCGCCGATGTTCTCGAAGCCATTGCCGAAGACATCACCGAGCGTCGCGTCCTCGAAGATCAGTTCCGCCAGTCCCAGAAAATGGAAGCCGTCGGCCGTCTCGCTGGAGGCATCGCTCACGACTTCAACAATCTGCTCATGGTCGTCAGCGGCTACACCGAAGTTCTCCTCGATCAGCTCACTGCCGAACATCCGCTGCACACCAAGGCCGAGGCCATTCAGCAAGCCTCCGATCGCGCCACCACCCTCACGCGTCAGCTGCTCGCCTTCAGCCGCAAGCAGCTTCTCGAACTCAAAGTCATCGACGTCAACGCCATCGTCGCCGATATGGAGCGCCTGCTGCGCCCGCTCATCGGCGAAGATATCGAACTCACCACCAATCTCGCTCCTGCCGTTGGCTGCACTCGCGCCGACGCCGGCCAGCTCGAGCAAGTCATCATGAATCTCGTCGTCAACGCCAAAGACGCTATGCCCAACGGCGGCAAAATCTGCATTCGCACCGCCAGCGTCACCCTCGACGACACCTACCGCCCCGAAAATACTTTCATCAAGCACGGCCCCTACATCATGATTTCCGTCAGCGATACCGGCCAGGGCATGGACCGCGAAACCCAAGCCCGCATCTTCGAGCCTTTCTTCACCACCAAGGAAAAAGGCAAGGGCACCGGCCTTGGACTTTCCACCGTCTACGGCATCATCAAACAAAGTGGCGGCTACGTCTTCGTTCAAAGTGAGCTCGGCCGCGGTACCGTCTTCACCATTTATTTCCCGCGCGTCGACGAGCCCTCTGAAGCTCTCGCTGCCCCCACTTCACTCGCCGCCGTCGGCGGAACTGAAACCATTCTCCTCGTCGAAGACGAAGAATCCGTTCGCCAGCTCGTCCGCGAGACTCTCGAGTCCCGCGGCTATCACGTTCTCGAAGCTTGCAACGGACAAGACGCTCTCGCCGTCGCCTCCTCCCATCCCGACACGATCCACCTCGTCATCACCGACGTTGTCATGCCCGGCATGAGCGGCCACGAACTCGTTCAGCAACTCTTGCCCGCGCGCCCCGGCACCAAGGTCCTCTATCTTTCCGGCTACGCCGAAGATGCCTTCGCCAGCCCGCTTCCCGCCGACGGCAAGAAAACTTTCCTGCAAAAGCCCTTCACCCTGCAAAGCCTCTCCCGTAAAGTCCGCGAAGTCCTCGGCCCGCCGGCCAACTAATCCTCCGCTGGGGTGGCGCAGCGCTTCAGCGCTGTGATAGGGGCAGGTTTTGTTTTGAAAGGGCGCGGCTTCAGCCGCGCCGCCAAAAGCCGGATTCAGAACCGGGACTTTAGCCCCTGAGCCCCCGCCCCGGTGTAGAATTCTTCTCGCAACCGCGATGCCGCTCCTCTTCATCCAATTGCAGGAAGCCGCTTCGCCTGAATCCGTACCCTTGGCCCCGTCATCAGTACAATAAGAATTCTGGAGGAAAAATCATGGCTCACGAACTACCGCCCCTGCCCTACGATTACGCGGCGCTCGAACCCATCATCGACAAGCAGACGATGACCCTGCATCACGACATGCACCACGGTGCCTACGTCAAGAATCTCAACGCAGCCATCGAAAAACATCCCGAGCTGTCCAAGAAAACTGCGGAAGAATTAATCCGCGATCTGAACGCCATTCCCGAAGACATTCGCGCCGCGGTTCGCAACAACGGCGGCGGCCACGTCAATCACAGCATGTTCTGGAAAATCATGAAACCCAAAGGCGGCGGCGATCCGACCGGCCCAATCGCCCAGGTCATCACCAAGACTTTCGGCAACTTCAAAGATTTCCAGGCCAAGTTCAACGACGCCGGCGTCAAGCAATTCGGCTCCGGATGGGTCTGGCTCGCCGGCAAGCCCGGTGGCGAAGTGCACATTATGAGCACGCCCAACCAGGACAACCCGATCACGCAAGGCCATTTCCCGATCTTCGGCAACGATGTCTGGGAACACGCCTACTACCTGAAATACAACAACCGCCGTCCCGAATATCTCGCCGCCTGGTGGAATGTCATCAACTGGGACGAAGTCAACTCCCGTTACGAAGCCCTCAAATCCGGCAAAGCACTGCACGAGCCGGCAATGGCTGGCCGCTAACAGAACTGTCATCCTGACCGTAGTGGCCGCTCCGCCCAGCGGAGCGGCCACGCAGTCGAAGGATCCCGACCCTGCAGCAGTGTGTGATGCTCGTTCCGTTTTTCCCGCCAGCAACGTCCTATCAAGAAAAACCAGAAACCAGAAACTAGAAACTGCTCGCTGACCACTGACCACTGGCCGCAGCCTCACTCCCTTTCTGCATTTCCTGTGCACCCTCTGTGGACAATCCGCCCTCCCGCTTCCCCCAATGTTTTTCCTCACCGTCCGCATCCAATCGAACCCCCGCTCTCCACGCGCCCTAGACAGATATCTTCACCCAACTCCTTGATCCCTTTGATCCGCGAAAATCCGCTCCTGGGATTTTCCTCAACTGCACCAAAAATACTGAATTGACCACTCTCCCTTTCGCTCGTACATTCGTTCTCGCCCTCCGCAAAAAAACTGAACCACTCAGCCGAGACTGTCACCGGCATGAGACAAAACGCGGACTTCATCATTAGTACCGTTCCGTCAACCATCATTCTTCATCATCGAAAGACAGAACTGGCCAGCACTCATGAAAGCAACGAATCCATGGATCACCTACCGCACCCGTTTTTTGGTCAAAGCAAAACAACTCACCACCAGCCTCACCTTCACCGACGTCCTTGGCCGTCAGCACTCCGGACGCAAGGGCGACTATCTGGTCGAGTCCTCCGATGGTGTTCTTCGCATCGCTCCTCGCCAGATCTTCGAAGATATCTACGTCCCCTTGCTCGCCGGCGAAACTCCCGAGCCGATTCAAACTCCGCAATCGCAAGAAACTCTGTCCCAGCCGGAAACTCGGCGGCGCCAAACCGCGATCCACTTCCCGCTGCCGGTGCGCAAATTTCCTCAACCCGATCGCAGTCCCCGCACGCCCGCCCCCAACCTTGGCTCTCTCTACGATTAGACCCGGGGAAAATAGGCGGAAGAGGATTACGGCGAGAAGGATCAAGGTTCAGAAGAGTGGTGAGTGCCGCAGGAATCCAGCCCTCCCTTGCCGTGAAGTGTTTGCAGGACGTGAAGGCCGCGCGCGGGCCTAACCGCGTTGCTCCGGAACCCAAACTCTCCGCCGCCTTTGGGTGGCGCAGCGCTTTCAGCGCCGCGATAAATGCTTTGCTGGAAATGAGGGCTTTAGCCCCCGAGGTACCGAAGCCCTCAGAAACCAACCCCGGCAAACTCACCACCCGCACCGCCAACAGACTCCCACGCCCGCATCTCCGTACAGAATCGGTATCGGGCCATCTCTTCAGCGATCCCCCAAACCGCTCGGGAAGGGCACGACTTCAGTCGTGCCTCAAGCATTCGGGAAGAAGGGCGGCTTTAGCCGCTGCAGATAACGCCACCATTTTTTATGAACGCCCGATGAATTCCGGTTGTGGAAAACCGACCCGTCATCCCCGCATCAAGCCCGTCATTGCTGGAGATACAACCTATGGTGTTTCCCTCTTGACAGGCACTATAAGCGGGAGTAACTTTGCAATCCCATAGCTTTGAAATTCGCCTCGCGGGAACGGGGCGGGTTTCGGCAGGTGAACTAGAGAGAGTAGTGAGGACGGGATGGCGCCAGGCCAGAGGTGACCCGGCGCCACCTCCGTAAAACGAACAAAACAAAGCCATAAAGGCTAGCCCGATCTGGGGCGGGTCCGGGAGCCGGAAGCCCCAAACCGGTCGCAAAAAGTAAAAGCAAAAGTAAAAAGTGAAGTGCGGTGGCCGTTCCCCGACCCTCCCCCGGGTGAACGACTAGGGGAGGAGCTAAGTCTGCTTTATGTCCCCATGACACGCTCGGGAAAGGCACGACTTCAGTCGTGCCATCCAAGGCAAGAATAAGGCAAGAATGACGTGGGGCTTCAGCCCCCTGCTGTACCTGAATTTTGAGGAGCCCAGGATGGAAGCTTTAACTCGCCTCGTTACCGATTCGCTGACCCGGCACGGCTTCGATCGTCCCATCGACCCCCGCCGCCTGCAATGGTCCCGTTGGTTCCGTTGCGATTCCCCTCACAGTCTCCTCGTCGTCCCCAGTAAGCCCGGCATCTTCGCGATAGCCGAAGAGATCCTGGATTTCGGCAACCCTCATGTAGGGACAGCTGCGCCCGGCGGTCCAGCCGAGCAAAGCTCGGCCCCTGTCTCTATCTGCGCGACCGCTGGTGGGAACACTGATCGGGAAGGGCGCGACTTTAGTTCCGAGCCTGCCGTGAGCAAGCGAAGCGCGCCTTTGGGTGGCGCAGCGCTTCAGCGCTGCGATTCTCCCCAGCCAACGAACGCGGCTTCAGCTGCTGACGTCCCGCCCTCAAAGCGCATGCTCGCCGTCCTCCAGTTCTCCGAAGACGATGACATGGCCTTCACCCTCGACCGCATGTTTACCCGCATCAATCCTATGCGCGCACGCCTTTCCTCCGGACGCTGTTTTCTCCGCTTCGTTGTCATCGCAGACCAGGACCAGCGCCGCAGCATCTGCACCGCGCTCAATCAATGGATGCTGACCTCGGCCGAAAAAGCCAGCGGCATCCCCGCCGGCTTTTCTTCGTCGCTGGAAGTAAATACCGCGGAAGATCCCCTCGGCACACCCCGTGTGGGGCGGACACTCTTGTCCGCCAATGCCAACATCGTTCCAGTTCCGGCCCCGGCAACAGAGTCTCCGCGAGGAATGGATGTAAGCTCGCTCCCGCATCTCGATTCCGGAGCCAACAAAAATCTCCACTGTCCTCACCCCCTCCCCTCCGGTTTTTGACCCGAGGGGATCCGGCGCGCAGTACCCGCCGGAATTTTGGGCGGCGCAAGTTCGCATGGCGCGGAGGATTTAGGGTTGCGACAGCTTGCGTGGCGCGAAGGTTTTTGGACGGTGCAGGTTTGCACGGTGCGGAGGATTTAGGGCTGCGACAGCTTGTGTGGCGCGAAGGTTTTCGGACGGTGCAGGCTTGCATGGTGCGGAGGATTTTGGAGGGCGCAGGTTTTGCATAGAGCGAAAGGTTTTTGGGTGGCGCAGCGCTTCAGCGCTGCGATTAGCGAGCGATTTTGAATTTGGGCTTTAGCCCCTGAGGTCCGGAAGCATGGAGCACGATTGAATCGCTTGGTTCCGATACGCCGAGCAGCCGTGGAAGAGCGGCGCTTCAACGCCGCGACAGAGTAAATAAAGATCCGGGGCTTTAGCCCCTGCAGCACCAAGCCCCCGCATGGGCACAAGTTCTTTACAACGCACGCTTCACCCCGAACAATTTCCCGTTCGGGAACGGCCCAATTCCCCCCGCCACCCCCATGGACGCCGAATCGGGCCACGCTGGATAGAATCTAATTATTAATGGAGAGATCAATGCCCGAGGTCAAAACCACTCCCGCTGAAACCCCTGCGGTCAATTCCGCAACCCCCGCCCCGAACCAGAAGAAGACCGCCCCCGGTCTCTCCTTCCGCCGCTTCTTCACCAAGCCCGGCGTTTCTCCCTACGACGAAGTCGAGTGGGATCTCCGCCTCGCTCAGATCACCGACGCCCAAGGCAACGTGATCTTCGAGCAGAAAGATGTCGAAGTTCCCAAGGATTGGTCGATGACCGCGACCAACATCGTGGCCTCGAAATACTTGCACGGCAAAGTCGGCACGCCCGAGCGCGAGACTGGAGTCCGTGCGCTCGTCACCCGCGTTGCCGAAACCATTCGCAACTGGGGATTGGCCCAGGGCTACTTCAAGACTCCCGAAGATGGAGCCACCTTCCACGATGAGCTCGTCCACATCCTTGTTCGCCAGTATGCTGCCTTCAATTCGCCCGTCTGGTTCAACGTCGGCTGCGACCGCATCGAGCCCAACTCCGACGCTCGCAACTGGCACTGGAATCCCAAGACGCAGCAGGTCGAGTTCGGTGTCACCGGCTACAGCAATCCGCAGTGCTCCGCCTGCTTCATCAACTCGGTAAAAGATTCGCTCGACTCGATTCTCACGCTCGCGAAAACCGAAGGCATGCTCTTCAAGTGGGGCAGCGGTACCGGAACCAATCTCTCTCCGCTGCGCTCTTCCACCGAAGGTCTCAGCGGTGGAGGCACGGCCAGCGGTCCGCTCAGCTTCATGAAAGGTTTCGACGCCTTCGCCGGCGTCATCAAGTCAGGAGGCAAGACTCGCCGCGCCGCCAAGATGGTCATCCTCAACGTCGACCATCCCGATATCGTCGAATTCATCGAGTGCAAACAGAAAGAAGAAGCGAAAGCCCACGCCTTAGTCGCGCAAGGCTACGACGGCTCGCATCCCGATTCCGACGCCTACTCTTCCATCTTTTTCCAGAACGCCAACAACTCCGTCCGCGTCACCGACGACTTCATGTACGCCGTTCTCCGCGACACCGATTTCTCCACTAAGAAGGTGCAGGACGGCAATGTGATGACGACCTACAAAGCCAAGGATCTACTCAGGAAAATTTCCGAGGCCACCTGGCACTGCGGCGATCCCGGCATGCAATACGACACCACCACCAATCGTTGGCACACTTCGAAGAACACCGATCGCATCAACGCTTCGAATCCCTGCAGCGAGTACATGTTCCTCGACGATTCCGCTTGCAACCTCGCCAGCCTGAATCTTCTGAAGTTCGCGCCCAACGGCACCTTTGACGTCGAAGCCTATCGTCACGCCGTCGATGTCCTCATCACCGCGCAGGAAATTCTCGTCGACAACGCCGGCTACCCCACCGAGATGATCATGCGCAACTCGCATGACTATCGTCCGCTCGGACTCGGCTACGCAAATCTTGGCGCGCTCTTGATGGCCGCTGGCTTGCCCTACGACTCCGATGCCGGCCGCGACTACGCCGCGTGCGTCACCGCCATCATGTGCGGCGAAGCCTATCTGCAATCCAGTCGTATCGCCGAACAGTGCGCACCGCTCACTCCCGCAACCGAAACCGTCTCCACTCGCCTCGGCATCACCGAAGCCGCGAAGATGCCCGGCTCCGCCTGCCCCGGCTGGTATATCAATCGCGAACCCTTCCTCGACGTCATCCGCATGCACCGCGCTTCCGTCAACAACATAAACAAAAACAACGTCCCCACCGCTCTCTACGAATCGAGTAAAGCCTGCTGGGACGAAGCCCTCGCCCACGGCGAAAAACACGGCTACAGAAACAGCCAAGTAACAGTTCTCGCCCCCACAGGAACAATAGGCTTCATGATGGACTGCGATACTACTGGGGTGGAGCCGGATTTGGCGCTGGTGAAGTACAAAAAACTGGTGGGCGGGGGGATGATCAAGATCGTCAATCAGACGGTCCCGACGGCGTTGTTCAAGCTCGGCTACGACCACGATCAGGCGAATGCGATTGTCAGTTACATCGACGCCACGGGAACCATCGAAGGCGCGCCGCATGTCAAGGATGATCATCTCGCCGTCTTCGATTGCTCCTTCAAGCCGGCCAAAGGCACGCGGTCGATCGCTTACATGGGCCACTTGCGCATGATGGCGGCGGCGCAGCCGTTTATCTCCGGAGCAATATCGAAGACCGTCAATCTTCCCGAGAACGCATCGGTGGAAGACATCATGGACGCGTACCTGCAGGCGTGGAAGCTCGGGCTGAAAGCGGTCGCGGTGTATCGCGACGGCTGCAAGAAAGCGCAACCACTTTCCGCGGCGGGAACGAAGACGGCGAACTCCACCAAAGACGATGCGCGCAATGCTCTCTCTGCCGCGGCGCAACGCGAAGAGCCGGAGGATATGAATGCGCCTCCGCGCGCGGTGCGGCACAAGCTGCAGGAAGAGCGCGCCTCGATCACGCACAAGTTCAACATCGGCGGCCACGAGGGCTACATCACCGTCGGACTTTATCCCAACGGCGAGCCCGGCGAACTGTTCATCACCATGGCGAAAGAAGGATCGACGGTCAGCGGATTGATGGACAGCTTTGCGCTGGCCGTCTCCATTTCACTGCAGCACGGCGTGCCGCTGAAATTGTTCTGCGAAAAATTCGCGCACACTCGCTTCGAGCCCAGCGGCTGGACCAGCAATCCCGACATCGGCTTCGCCAAGTCGATCATGGATTACATTTTCCGCTGGCTGCAGCTGCGCTTCACCGGACAGCAGCAGTTGCTCTTCGAAAACCTGCGGCCGAAATCAGGGGTCAGCTCTCAGCCGCCAGTAGCAGGCGAGCCTGCGGGTTCCCCGGATTCACTGAGAACTGAGAACCGAGAACTGAGAACTGGTTCCTCCATTCACGCCGCCGACGCGCTGGCCAACATCATCGACCTGGGCGACGCTCCCACCTGCAGCTTCTGCGGCAGCATCATGACCCGCAACGGTTCGTGCTATCGCTGCGGCAGTTGCGGGAGCACGAGCGGGTGCTCGTAGGAAAGTTTCGCGTGGGAGGTCAACGTCCCCGCCCTGTCGCCAAGAACGCGACAAGGGCGGGGCACCCGCTGCCTGGTGATGGATGTACTTCAGGATTGTCGGTCCGATTACCGACGTCGCGATTCGCGAGCGAAAGCGCCTCTGGAAGAATTATGGCAAGGCGCGCTGGCGCAAGCTGAAGGGAATCGCGAAGGTCGAATTCACTGATGGTACGATGTGCGAAGCAGAGATTCACTGGTACGAAGCTCATGGGATTGGCGCGAAAGAATACAAAATCAAGCGGATCATCGAGTGATCGCAATACGGGCGTAGCGCGCTTCGTGCTCTGCGTGCGAAATCGCGATTACCCGGCGTCTCTGGAACTGCGCAAGGTCTATCGGTTGCTGAAAGATGAGCAGGCATCGAAGCACCGTCAGGTGCGCGTGATCGACGAGTCGGGCGAGGATTATCTGTATCCGGAAGAATATTTTGTTCCGATCAAGTTGCCGCAGGCGGCGGAGCGAGCGGTGCTGAAGGCTATCTGAGCTTCGCAACGGCGGATGCGGCTGAGCAGCTTTTGGATTTTTGTCATTCCGACCGAGCGCGTTCTTTGCGCGACCGAGGAATCTGCTGCTGGTTTTGAAAGGGCACGGCTTCAGCCACATTCAATGAGGTCGAGGCATGTGCGAGCCACCGCGCCGCGATTTGGATGACCGAGGTCGATGTGCCCCGGGCTGGACTGCCTTAAGCGCCTTGCAATATCAAAATCACCATGAGTTGTGGCAGCAAATTCTCAGCCGGCCAGTCTTCGTCGCTTCGTTCACCGCGGATTACTGCCGGTTGAAACAAGAGCTTCAACCTGGTTGATACCCTGACTTAGCCCAAAACTGCCTAAGAGGCCGGGGTGATCTTACCTGCCGAACGTGACCAGTCGGCGTGCGAGACGTTGAGCCGGCGCATTTTGTTCTGCAGAGTGGTGCGCTTCAGGCCCAGGCGTTCTGCCGCGCCGCCCGTCCCGGCAATCCTGCCTGAAGCAGCCTTGAGCGCATCGATGATGGCCTGCCGTTCGGCATCGTGAAATGTGCACATGGAACTGGCCCGAGTCGCTGGCATTGGGTTCTTCAGCTCCGCAATCGGAACATACAACTCGCTCCCCGGCGTAAGAATGACGGCGCGCTCGATGAGGTTTTGCAGCTCGCGCACATTGCCGGGCCACGAGGCATTTGCCAAGGCTTCCATGTCGCGACTGGGAATGGATTCGATCTTCTTCCCCATTTGTCGTGACAGCTTAGACACAAAATAGTTAACCAGCAGAGGAATATCCTCTCGTCGCTCACGAAGCGGCGGGATTTCAATGGGGAAGACGTTAAATCGATAAAAAAGATCTTCGCGGAACTTCTCCTCTCGAATCATGGCCCCAAGATCGCGATGGGTCGCGGCGATGATTCGCACATCAACATGGATCGTTCTAGCGCTCCCCAAACGCTCGAACTCCTGCTCCTGAACGGCCCGCAACAACTTTGGTTGCAATTCCAGGCTGATGTCGCCGATTTCATCGAGAAAGAGCGAACCATGATCGGCGAGCTCGAATCGGCCTTTCTTTTGTATCAGCGCGCCAGTGAAAGCTCCCTTTTCGTGTCCAAACAATTCGCTTTCCAGCAAGCCCGCGGGAATCGCAGCACAGTTCATTCGCACAAACATGCGATCTCGCCTGGCGCTGAGATTATGAATTGCGCGCGCAATCACTTCTTTGCCCGTTCCAGTCTCGCCGTGCAGAAGCACCGTCGAGTCGGTTGGTGCGACAATGGCGACTTGTTCCAGCACTTTGCGCAGAGCGGTGCTTTCCCCGACGATGTCCTCAAAGCTGGTGCCCGACCGTGTGTCCGATCCGAGGCGCAGCCGTGCTTCTTGATCGGAAGTGATACATCGCTGGATGGTATTCAACAGTTCTTCATCGTCGACAGGCTTGGTCAGGAAGTTTGCGGCGCCTGCTTTGACCGCGCGCACTGTCATTGGGATGTCGCCGTAGCCTGTGAGGAATATGATGGGGATCTGAACGCCCGATTTGGCAAGCTCCTGTTGCAGATCGAGTCCGTTTACTCCGGGGAGATTCACATCCAGTACCAAACAACCTGGCATTCTAGGCCTTGGCGCAGCCAGGAAGTCCTCCCCTGAGGCAAAGGTCTCCGCCCTCAGTCCAGCGGAACGAATCAGACCCGCCACGCCTTCGCGCGCCGATGGATCGTCATCCACCACGTAAACCAAAGGTCCTTTGTCAGTCATAAGGAGATCTCCTTTGCCGAATGGTGATGTTTTAATTGCTGGGTTTCCAACTCGAAGCCGCATGGACGGCATCGAGCAATTCATCTTCACTGAATGGTTTGGTCAAGTAAGCAACCGTCCAATCCGAGGCAGCTTCTGACCTTGCACGGTCGTCATATCCATGTGCCGTCATGAAGATGACCGGCACTTCAGACTTGCGGGCTACCAGGTGATGCTGGAGGTCGAAGCCACTCATGCCTGGCAGGCGCACGTCCAATATGAGACAGTCCGCCTTGCGAGGATGGACTGAGTTCAAGAACTCCTCCGCCGAGGCGAACACTCTCACCTCCATGCCGACGGATCGGATCAGGCTTTCAAGCGATTCGCGCACCGAGATATCATCGTCGACTACTGCAATAAGAGGCGCCATTGGAGGCTTCCATTCATTGGATAGCAGAGGAGGGTAAGGAAATCTATTACATCTTGGTGCTACATCTACACGGAGATCGCCCGAAGTTCTCTTCCGACCGAGTTAAGCTTGTAAGTTGTTGATTTCAACTACCGGCAGACCGCTTAGGCGAGTGGATCCCGAGGTTCTCCGCCATTCTCACCAGATCCGCCAGAGACTCGGCGTGCATTTTGCGCATGACGCGCCCGCGATGAATCTTGACCGTGTACTCGGTTATGTGCAGTTCGGCCGCAACTTGCTTGTTAAGGAGCCCGGAAACTACCTGCTGCATGACTTCCTGCTCGCGCGCCGTCAGCGACTGATACCGATTTTGCAACTCACGGATGTCGGCGTGCTGCTGGCGGGTTTGCCGATCGCGTTGCACGGCTTCCTGGATTGCCCGTAAGAGTTCCTCGTCATCGAACGGCTTAGTCAGAAACTCAACCGCTCCCGCTTTCATGGCCTGCACGGAAGCTGGGATATTGCCATGGCCAGTAAGGAAAACGATGGGGATCTCCAGTCCGGCCTCGGCCATGCGTTTCTGCAAATCGAGCCCACTCAGACCCGGCAGTTGCAAGTCCAATACGATGCAACTTGGCGTCTCATCGTCGGGGCGCGCCAGGAATTCCTGCGCGGACGCGAAAGTTTCCACCTTCAAACCCGCAGACCGAATCAGACTGCTCAGTCCTTCCCGCACCGAGGGGTCGTCGTCCACAATCGCGATAGTTGCGTTAGATTGCCGTGACTCCTGCATTGGATTCTTCTTCGTGGTACTGCGGAAGAGAGAAGCAAAAGATTGTGCCTGCGCCATCCTTGGGCATCGCCCAAAGCCGGCCTCCGTGGGCATGAAGAATGGAACGGCTGACCGAAAGTCCCATGCCCATGCCGCCGGACTTGGTGGTGTAGAAAGAGTCAAAGATTTTATCTATCATCTGGGGGTCAATACCTGTCCCCGAGTCTTCAACGGTTACCTGCACCTGGTCCGGGTCAATGTTCCGGGTAGTGATCACCAGTTCGCGTGGCCGTTGATTTACACTGCTCATCGCTTCGATCGCATTCATGACCAGGTTCAAGACGACCTGCTGCAACTGCACCTGATCGCCGAGAACAGGAAAAACGTCGTCCCCAAACTGGGTTCGGATAACCACGGTGTTTCTCTTCGCTTCGTCGCCGGCGAGGGCAAGGACTTCCCGGATGGTCTTATTCATGTCCAGCTTTTCTCTAGACGCTGCGGCCTTCTTTGTCAGGGCGCGAATCCGGGCGATGATTTCACCGGCTCGCTTCCCGTCGCGAACAATCCGGCTTGCGGCTTCTCGCGCCTCGTTAAGGTTGGGCACATCTCTGGCCAGCCAGCGCAGACACGCGCTACCGCTACTCACAATGCCCGAAAGCGGCTGGTTGATTTCGTGCGCGATCGAAGCGGTCAGTTCCCCGAGTATGCTCACCCGGCCGATGTGCGCCAGATCGGCCTCGAGTTGCCGCAGCCGGTCACGCTGCTCTTCCGCACGCACGCGGTCACTGATGTCCCGGGCAACCTTCAGCAGGAAGCGACGACCGCCATACGAAACCAGGCTGGTGTGTACTTCGACCGGGAACGTTGACCCGTCCTTTCGCCGATGCCAGTGTCTGTCGAATACCATCTCGCCCGCCGCCGCCCGCTTCGCGACTGATTCCATCTCTGCTTGATGCGAATCCAGGTGGAAGAAAAGCGACGTCTTCCCGATGATTTCCTGTCGAGGGTAACCAAGGCCCTCGCAGGCTGCCCGGTTCACATCAACAACGGTCCGCTGCTCAAGATCGTAGACGAAGAGGGCGTCGCCTGCGTGGTCTACAAATGTGCGAAAGCGCGTCTCGCCCTCGCGCAGCGCGTCTTCGGCGCGCTTGCGTTCGGTGATATCTGCTGTCGTGCCCACCACTTCAACCACCTCTCCATTGGCATTCAAAACGGGATGGCCTATGCCATGGAGGTGTTTGACTGTTCCATCGGGCAACACGGTTCTGAACTCGACGTCGGAATCCACTTTCTGATGGATTGCCCGATGGAACGCCTGCACGTACTTGTCGCGGTCTTCCGGGTGTACGCGCTGCATCGCCTGGCCGTGCGTCGGTAATCCATCTTGCGGGTCCAATCCATAAAGCCGGAACAATTCCTCCGACCAGTACAATGGCTCGGGCACGGCGTCGGTGGCCCAGCTACCTGTGTGGGTCAACCTTTGCGCTTCCGCCAGGTAAGCTTCGCTGCGGCGAAGTGCTTCCTCGGCGCACTTGCGTTCCGTCACATCTGCCGTCGTGCCGATGTATTCAAGAAGGTTGCCGGCGCTATCGAACACAGGATGGCCGATTATGTGAAGGTCCCGGACCTCGCCATTCGGACGTACGATTCGGTATTCGTCCTCATAATTGGTCTTCTCGCGAGCGACTGTCAGCAATCGCTCCCGCAGTCGAGGCAAGTCATCTGGATGGACTCGCTCCAGAAATCTCTCCAGACTCGGCACACCCTCTGCTGGATCAAGACCCATAATCCGATAGCATTCCTGGGACCAGTATTGGATCTCGCTGGAAGTCCAGGCCCAGCTGCCTGTGTGGCTCAATCTTTGGGCTTCCGCCAGATGAGCCTCACTCTGCCGCAAGGCTTGCTCGCTTTCATGCAGGCTGCGGAAGACGAGCAGGCTGGTGAGCGAGTCCTCCAGCCGCCGGGCGATCTCCTCCAGCAGCTTCCTTTCGTTTGGCGTCCAGACGCGCGGGTAGGAGCACTGGTGCATCGCTAGCACCCACGGCTTGCCTGTCTTCGGGTGCAAGGCGATCCCAATCGAGGATTTGTGGCCGAAACGCTTCGCGAAGTCGCCTATCAGGGGGTGATCACATCCGGGACCGAACGTTACAATCCCGCGTGCCGCAAGCATGATTTGAAAGCCCTTGGCCGTATCCGGAGTCATGGGATTCACGCCCGTTGCTCCCGGATATTCCAATCGGGTCCGCTGCATGACCGCCTCAAATGAAGGGGCATCGGGATCGCAGGGGTAGTACAGAAACGCCCGTTCGCTATCGAAAATAGACAGCATGGCATCGATGACATCGCGCGTCACCTGCTCGAGATCGTTCGTCCCCTGCATGGCCCGGTTGATCCGGTCCATGCTTTCCAGGAACCAGACCTGAGTCTGACGCTCCTCTTCGGCGCGCTTGCGGTCTTCGATATCGGTGCCCGCGAGGTACCAGCGCGTGATGCGTCCCTGTTCGTCGCGCAGGACATTGTCACGAACTAAGAACCATCGATAGGTTCCGTCGTGTCTCCGCATCCGGGCTTCGAATTCGTGCGGAACCTCGCTTGCGGGGTCGGTGTAGACATGTTGCGCCACGCGTTCCCGGTCATCCGGATGATAGAACCGGAAAGGATCGGAAATACTTTTCCATTCCTCAAGGGTTACGCCGAAGTAATCGAGCGTGGGCTGATTGGCGTATAGACGTTGTCTGTCGGGGCCAAACTCTGCGACCAGCTGTGGTGTCACATCCAGGACTTGTCGCAACTCCGCCTCGTGCCGGCGGATGGTCTCTTCCGCCCGCTTGCGCTGGCTGACATCCATTGCGGTGCCGACCAATTGAACGATCCCTCCCGCCTCGTTCAGGACTGGATGCCGGATGATGTGAATATGTTTGAGCGTTCCGTCGGGGAGCGCGATCCTGTAGTCGTCGAACGTGTCTACTCTTTCGCGCAGCGACTTCTGAAAGTTGCCTTCTACTCCGCTCCGATCTTCAGGGAGGATTTGTCCAAAAAGTGCTTCCCTGGCCGGTATGCCTTCTTGCGGATCGAATCCAAAGATTCGGAACATCTCCGCGGACCAGTAAGTCCATTTGTCACTGGCCACGTCCAGTGCCCAACTGCCGGTGTGGCTCAGCCGCTGCCCTTCCGTCAGATAAGCCTCACTTCTCCGCAGTGCCTGCTCTGCCTGTCTGCGCGCGGCCCGCGAACGCAGGGTGACGATGCCGAACGCCATGTCGCCAGCCAGTTCCTCAAGCAGCCGAATCTCTTCCGATGTAAAAGTATTGGGCTGTGCAGAATGAATGGTGAGGCTGCCGAAGGGTTTGTCGTTTTCGTCCTTGAGGGGCAAGGCGATGCCGGAACGAAAACCGCGCTGCAAGAGGCCCTCCCGCCATGCGGCGAGCCGGTTATCGGTTGCGAAATCCTGAATGCAGCAACTTTTCCCACTCCGGATGGCCTCTCCAGTGGGGCCGCGTCCACGGTCCGTGTCAGCCCAGGTTATGCCGGCGGATGCGAGATATCCCTCCTCGGCCCCGGTCCACGCGACGGGGCGCACGCTTTTGGCCTCGTCGTGTTCGGCATAGCCTACCCACGCCATCCGGTACCCCGCCTCCTCGCAGACGATCCGGCAGATTTTTTCGAGCAAGGTCTGCTCATCGGTGGCGCGCAGGAGGACCTGGTTGCAGTTACTGATCGCTCGCAGTTCGCGATTCAAACGACGCAACGCCTCCTCGGCACGCTTGCGCTCGGTGATGTCGTTGTTGGTCTCCAGGATTGCAACCGGCTCACCCCGCTTGCCTCGCTCCAGCGACCAACGGCTTGCCGCCACCAGCTGGCTTCCATCCTTTCTAGTGTGGAGAAGCTCGCCTTCCCAGCGACCGGCACGCGTCACTTTCGCTTTGATCTCGTCAAGCGGCGCCGGGAAGACTGTCTTCAGCAGGTCATGAACGATTTTGCCCACCGCTTGGTCCGCAGCCCAGCCATACCGCTCCTCGGCACCACGATTCCAATACTTGATCACCCCATCCATATCCATCACAAAAACAGTGTCGTGTGTGAGGTTAAGGAGAGCTGCCTGCTCGCGCAGACCTGCCTCGCCCCGCCGCCGAACAGTGCCGAACCAAGACAGGAGCGCCGCGAACGATACGAAAATGACGAAATATGGGATCTCGGACCGGTTGATGTAGATGGTGCGGACGGGTTCCACGAAGTACCAGTAGAAGCCGATCGTGGACAGGACAACTGCCAATACCGCAGGCCCTAGCCCTCCAAACCAGGAACTTATGGCCACAGCAAACAGCAGCAAAAGCGACGAAGGGACGCGGAAGTGGAAATACTGAAGGAGTAGCGAAATCCCGAGCGCGACGCCGATGGAAACAAACGCAAGACCGTAGCGTAGGAGATAATTCAGGGGCAACACCCCTGATGGTCGATGGGCTACCGAGTCATTCGCGTCCATACCTGAGGGGTTCATTGCACCACCTCCGATTCCGAGCCAACGCCCTCTCAGTAAGAGGCAGCCAACTTAACCCGCTATTGTAATGCCAAAGGTAGCAAAATCACTTCACGCTAACACCCAGGTCGCTTGAATCTCTATGAATGTCGGGCGACCCACACGGAGGGAGTAAGGTCTGAAAGGCAGCGGATCGGGAGATCGGCAAGCCCGGGGAGAATCGTGGAAAAGTAATCCAGCGCTCAGATAGATGCGTGTGGCTGGACCCAGTCCGAACACGGCTTAGGCGCGCCCGAGGTTTCTGGAATTGATTTACACATTTAAATGTGTAATAATCTACACATGGCGACGAACCTGGCTCTAGACGATCGATTGATTGAAGAGGCGCGGCGGGCGGGGAAGCACAAGACGAAGAAAGAGGCCGTGACGGCGGCGCTGGGTGAGTACATACAGCGGCGGAAGCAGATGCGCATCCTGGAGGCGTTTGGCAGTTTTGAGTTTGATCCGCGATATGACTACAAGGCGGAACGGCATGGTCGCAAGCGCCAGGCGCGGGCATGAATGTCTTGGTAGACACTCCGGTGTGGTCGTTGGCGCTGCGGCGCAAGGCGGGTGATCTGAGCCCGCGCGAGCGGGTGCTGACCGGAGCCTTAGCTGAGTTGATTCGGGAGGGCCGGGTACAGATGATGGGAGCGATCCGGCAGGAGTTGCTTTCGGGCATTCGCGAGGAAGAGCGGTTCGACAAGCTGCGGGATTATCTGCGGGCGTTTGGCGAGCCGGGCATCGAGATGGCGGACTATGAGGAAGCGGCCCACATGCACAACTTGTGCCGGGCACGGGGGATCGCAGGGTCGGCGATTGATTTTCTGATTTGTGCGGTGGCGCAGCGGCGGGAGTGGGATATTTTCACGACCGATCGCGACTTTGAGCGGTATGGGCGGGTGCTGGGGCTTAAGTTGTATGCGGTCGCGTGAGATCGTCCACTGTCGACCCCAGCTGATTTTCCTGTCAAGGGGGTGACACGATACAAAATCGAGTCATCGTGATGAAAGGAAAGGGGAAATAGTTTGGGCTAATGTGTCCCAACGGGGGTATGCGCAGGGCTATAATTGAATTATAGGGTAGAAAGTTAGTCTGAAGGACAGACGGACGTGGGGCTATAGGGATCCTTCGACTGCGCGGAAGGTTCGCGTTGCGAACTTTCCACTTCGCTCAGGATGACATTAGGAATCGCGGCGCTTATGGGCCGCGATTTTTTTTGTGCGGAATACGTTGCTGATGACGTTGTGGCTGGATGGGAGGCGGGCTGATGGAGAATCGGAAGAGGATGGGCGGGAAGATCAAGGGGTGCAAGGAGCGCGGGGAGTGGGCGGAACTTTATTTCATGATGCTGGCGCTGGAGCATGGGCTGAAGGTCTCGAGGCCGTGGGGAGAGGCGGGGAGGTATGACGTGGGAGTGGAAGGGAAGGGGAGGATTCTGCGAGTGCAGGTGAAGTCGACGATCTACAAGCGGCGAGGGGAGTGTTACAGCTTGAATGTGATGGGGCCGAAGCGGAAGCCGTACGCGCCGGGCACGGTGGATTTTTTTGCGATCCTGCTGATACCGATTGATGACTGGTACATCATTCCGTTTGAGGTGATGGGGAGGAAGAATTGTTCGATCCACTTCACGCCGATGAGCCAGCGGCAGAAGTATGGGAAGTATCAGGAGGGGTGGGAGTTGTTAAGGGGCGAAACGGGGCTCACGATCCAAGCTTGTTGGGATGAGACGGAGGAAGCGGATTCCTCGCTGCGCTCGGAATGACAAGAACTCTTATGCGGCAAAGGTTTCGAGAAGAACGAAAGGCCCGTGGAGTCCCACCTTTCGCAAAGGACGCGAAAGATGGGGCACCCGGAGATCTCGACGATCAGTTCTAACCAGCGAGCGGGAGGTTGGTGTTCCAGCTATCGGCGACGATGAGCCAGGCGCCGAGACGGCGCCAGACTTTCACGTACTTGCCGCGGTCGCCCTGGATGGTGCCATCGGGATTGTGGAGGGCGACGGTGTAGCGGCCGACTTCCATGGCCATGTCGGCGGAGGACTCGACGCGGACGGTTTCGAGGCGAAGATCTTGATATCCGGCGTCGCCGAGGAGGTGGAGAAGGTGCTCGACCGCCTTGGGGCCGTAGGCGGGATCGTGATGCGGAGCGAGAAATGCGCCGTCCGGGGCGAAGAGAGCGGCGGCTTGATCATAGTTGCCAGTGTTGAAGGCGGTGACGAAGTCTTGCGCGAGATCGCGGATCAGGGACTGGACATCCAAGGGCGGACGAGAGTCGGCCAAGGAACTGGAGTAAGAGCGATACATCTACTACCTCCTGGGGGAAGGCCAAGAGCGGTGCCGGGGCAATCGGTCGCTCGTGAGTGCAAGGGCATTCTAGCGCAAGTAGCTGTGGAAAGCGCAAAATTTTGCGGAGCCTTGATGGGCGGGCCGGGAAGACGGATTTCTACTTGTGCGCAGGTGCGCGCGAAGGTTATGTTGCGCCGATGAGCGTGAACCAGCAAGGGCGGATTGAGGGAGATCGGACGGGCGAGAGGCAGGTAGAGACGGAGCGAAGCGCGAAGCATCCGGAGCAGTTTTGTCCGAACTGTTCGGCGGAATTGAAGGAGAGCCGGTGCAAGATGAGTTGTCCGGCGTGCGGATTTTATTTGAGTTGCTCGGACTTTTATTAAAGGGGATGGAATCGTTCTGGTTTATCGCAAAGGAGTCGGACTGACAGGCTGAGCGGACTCCGTCTACAATGTTCAGGTACTTTATTTCCTGATCATGATGAGGAGAACGAGATGGAACGCAAGGCGAGCGCGGTGTGGAAGGGCGGGCTGAAGGACGGTAAGGGATCGATTTCGGCTCCGGGCGGAGTGTTGAAGGATACGCAGTATTCGTTTGTCTCGCGATTTGAGAATGGGCCGGGGACGAATCCGGAGGAGTTAATTGCGGCGGCACATGCGGCCTGTTTTTCGATGGCGCTATCGGCGCAGTTGGGCGGAGCGAATCTGACGCCAGAAAGCATCAGCACGAATGTGACTTTGACGATGGAGAAACTGGATTCCGGATGGACGATTACCGCGAGTCATCTCGATGTGGTGGGGAAGGTTCCGGGTGCGGACGCGGCGACATTTCAGAAATATGCGGAGGCGGCGGAGAAGGGCTGTCCGGTATCGAAGGTGCTGAACGCGAAAATTTCGATGACCGCGAAGCTGGGATAGGGAAGCGCTCCGTGGTGAATGGTTTGACAGTCTCTCACGTGGCTGTAAAATAGAAGTGTTGATCTTCCTGACACGGCGGCCTTCGGGCCGCCGCTGCATTGCAAATCAGATTGCCATCGTGGCGGAATTGGCAGACGCGCATGGTTCAGGTCCATGTACCGGCAACGGTGTGGGGGTTCGAGTCCCTTCGATGGCACCAAAGATTCTTCTTCTCCTGATTCTTCGCGGCATGCTGCCGGCTTTTCCAGGAACTGCCTTCTCGCCAGAGCGCGAGTGAAGTAAACTCGGCAGATGAAAGATTCACTCTGCATTCCCTGGAAGTCTGGGCAGTTTCTGATCTTCATTGTTACCTGCATCTTCCTCTTTGCATTTTGCGGGCCCTGCTCGGCGCAGAAGCTAGCCATCACATTTGACGATTTGCCGCGGAATGGAGAGTTGCCGCCGGGAGTGACGCAGGCGGAGACAGCGAAGAATGTGGTGGAGATCCTGAAGAAGCGGCATGTGCCGCCGGTGTATGGATTCATCAATGCGAAAAAGCTGGAAGGGAGTCCCGATGGTGCCGATGGGCTGAAGGTGTGGGCAGCGGCGGAGCCGGTAGGAAATCATACGTATTCGCATATGGACCTGGAGCAGAACACAGCGGAGGCATTCGGGCGCGAGATTGCAGAGGATGAGCCGGCGCTGGAGTTGTTGCAGAGCAAAGATACGTGGCATTGGTTCCGGTATCCGTACTTGCACGAGGGCGACACAGTGGAGAAGCGGCGCGCGGTGCGGGCCTATCTGAAGACTCACGGATATCGGATTGCGCAGGTGACGCTGGATTGGGAGGACTACTTGTGGAATACGGCGTATGCGCGGTGCGTGGCGAAGAATGAAACGAAGTCGATGGAGTGGCTGCGGTCAAGTTATTTGAGCACGGCTTCGGCATTTCTTGACTTGGGGCGGGAGCAGGCGAAGCTGATTTATGGGCACGAGATCAACTACGTTTTGCTGATGCATCTGGGAGCCTATAGCAGCACGATTCTGCCGGATGCGCTGGATTTGCTGAAGAAAAAGGGATTCAAGCTGGTGACGCTGGAAGAAGCGGAGAGCGATCCGGCCTATGATGGCGATCCGGACGTGGGACTGCATGATGCGGGGACGATGCTGGACCAGTGGATGCAAGTAAAGGGAATCAAAGATCCTCCGCATGTAGAGAAGCCTTATAAGGAGCTGGAGGCGGTGTGCCAGTAACGGCGTCGACGCCGAAGATAAGGCCGGACAGCCCGCGCGGAAACATCTATCGAAGGCACAGGTCGAGTGGTGGCGGTAGAGATCCTTCGACTGCGGTTGCGCTTCGCCTACGCGAAGCACAGCCTTCGCTCAGGATGACACTGTAATGGTGACATTGTCATAAGATTGCCCGCTCGATTCTCGAGTCTCGCCTTCCCGTATAATTCAGGCACCCTATGCCTGTTTCCCTTGATCAAATTGTCCGCTCCACGCGCGTGAAAGTCGCAGAGGCCAGACGAACGGCCGATTTGCGGGAATTGGAGCGACGGGCGGAAAGGCAGGTGCCGCGAGGGTTTCGGCGGGCGCTGGTTGAAAAAAGCCGAGCGGGCGTGGCGGTAATTGCGGAGTTGAAGAAGGCCTCTCCATCGAAGGGATTGATCCGGGCGGAGTTTTTTGTGGAGGAGTTGGCGCGGGATCTGGAAGCGGCGGGGGCGGCGGCGCTTTCGGTGCTGACCGACGAGGAATTCTTTCAAGGATCGCTGGGGAATTTGCGGAAGGCTTCGGCGGCGGTGAAGGTGCCTTGTCTGCGGAAAGATTTTATTGTGGACGAATTTCAGTTGCTGGAGGCGCGGGCGAATTCGGCGGACGCGGGATTGCTGATTGTGGCGGCTTTGAAGCAGGAGGAATTGACGGGGCTGGCGCGGGGCGCGCGATCGCATGGGTTGGATGTTTTGTGCGAAGTGCATGATGAGGACGAGTTGGAGCGGGCGCTGGATGCGGGATGCGATTTGATTGGAGTGAACACGCGCGATTTGCGAACGTTCAAGGTGGATGCAGAGACGGCGTTCCGCCTGGCAGAGCGGCTTCCGGAAAATGTGGTGAGAGTGGCGGAGAGCGGGATTCGGACGGGAGAGGATATTGCGCGGCTACGGGCGGCGGGGTATCAGGCGTTCTTGATTGGGGAGTCCTTGATGCGGGCGGATTCCCCGGGGGAAGCTTTGCGGGAGTTGGTGGCTAGTACCGAGTACCGGGTACCGAGCGGACAGTAGATGAACGTACGCAACTGTGAAGAGGACGCCCATTGAGGGTACCGGTTGGGTTGAGTTGCAAGGGATCCTTCGACTACGGTTTTGCTTCGCTGGCGCGAAGCAAAATCCTCGCTCAGGATGACAACGGTTGAAATGACGTGGATCAAGATTTGCGGGATGACGAATTTGGAGGATGCGCTGACGGCCGTGGACGCGGGGGCGGACGCGGTGGGGTTTGTCTTTTATGAGAAGAGTCCGCGGAACATTAGCGTGGAGGCGGCGCGGGAGATTGTGGAGAAGCTGCCGGAGAGTGTAGAGAAGATTGGGGTGTTTGTGAATGGCGCCGCGGTTGAACCATGGAAGATTGTTCTTGAGGCCGGATTGACTGGATGGCAGACCTACATGTCCGCAACAAGTGGCGCGCAAAGCGGCGGGAATAGTGGAGTCGACCTGAGCCTCTTGCCGAAGCTGACTAGATTTCTTCTGTCACTGCCGATGAATTTTCTTGGTGAGAGCGAGGAGCAGATACGAGGTTTGGCTTCGAGTTTCGCGGCATGGAAGAAGCCACCGAAGGGTCTCGCGAAGCCCGACGGATTGTTGAACACGATTGTGCTGGACTCGGGGGATCGGCGAATGCCGGGTGGGACCGGGATAAAATTTGATTGGAAGAAGGCGGCACCGATTGCTGAGGGAATGCGGCAAGGCGGGGTAAAGTTGGTTATTGCGGGTGGCTTGACGCCGGAGAATGTCAGCGAGGCGATTGCGATCCTTCAGCCTTGGGGAGTGGATGTGGTTTCGGGAGTCGAAGCGAAGCCGGGGAAGAAAGATCCGGAGAAGGTGCGGGCCTTTGTGAGGGCGGTACGGGAAGCGGATCGGAAGATGAGTTAGGAACGGCTACGGTTCCAGCCTACTTCGAGAGTCAAAATCCCCATCCTGCGCAAAGGGCGCGCAAGGATGGGGCACCCGGGACGGGTTCCTCACCGGCTGCGCCGGTTCGGAATGACAAGGGGTTGAGTTAAGAAAATGGCTACGGTTCCAAGAGCGGGAATGAAAGTCAAAATCCCCACCCTGCGCAAAGAGCGCGCAAGGATGGGGCACCCGCGCACCCTGCGCATCACGAGTGAGCCGGGGCGGTTCGGGGTTTACGGCGGGCGGTACGTGCCGGAAACTCTGATGGCGGCGCTGGATGAGTTGGAGCGCGAGTATGAGAAGGCGAAGCGCGATCCGAAATTTCAAAAGAGATTGGACGAGTTGCTGAGGAATTATGCGGGGCGTCCTACCGCGTTGACGTTTGCGCGGCGGCTCACGCAGAAGCTGGGTGGGGCGAAGATCTACTTGAAGCGGGAAGATTTGCTGCATACCGGGGCGCACAAGATCAATAACTGTTTGGGGCAGGCGCTGCTGGTGGAGCGCATGGGCAAGCGGCGGGTGATTGCAGAGACGGGCGCGGGTCAGCATGGCGTAGCGACGGCGACGGTGTGCGCGCTGCTGGGATTTGAGTGCGTGGTGTACATGGGCACGGAGGACATGCGGCGGCAGGAGTTGAATGTGTTCCGCATGCGGCTGCTGGGAGCGGAAGTGCGCGGGGTGGAATCGGGGTCGCGAACGCTGAAGGATGCGATCAACGAGGCGATGCGCGACTGGGTCACGAACGTGCGGACGACACATTATTTATTGGGGAGCGTGCTGGGGGCGCATCCGTATCCGACGATGGTGAGGGATTTTCATCGAGTGATCGGGCGGGAGGCGCGGGCGCAGATTCTGAAGGCCGAGGGGAAACTGCCGACGGCGGTGATTGCGTGCGTGGGCGGAGGATCGAATGCGATTGGGATTTTCTATGAGTTTATAAAGGATAAAAAAGTTCGATTGATTGGCGTGGAGGCGGGCGGGCGCGGCGAGAAACTAGGCGAACATGCGGCGCGGTTTCGCGGAGGGTCGCCGGGAGTGCTGCAGGGGACTTATTCTTACGTGCTGCAGGATTTGACGGGGCAGATTGCGAATACGCATTCGGTGTCGGCGGGGCTGGATTATCCGTCGATCGGGCCGGAACATGCGGCGTTGCGGGATGCGGGGCGGGCGGAGTATGTGCCGGCGTCGGATGCGGAGGCTCTAGAAGCCACCACGCTTTTGGCGCGGACGGAGGGGATTATTCCGGCGCTGGAGTCGGCGCATGCGGTGGCGGAGGTGGTGAAGCGCGCGCCGAAAATGAAGAAATCGGATGTAGTTATTGTGAATGTGTCGGGACGCGGAGATAAGGATATTGGGATTATGCGGGAGAATTTGAACCTGGATTGAGTAATGGAAAGGGGACGGCGGATTCCTCGCTGCGCTCGGAATGACAAGGTTGTAGGGAAGAAAGGTCTGCTGAAATGCGTGGCGTGGTCGCGGGCAGCGCCGATGTGAAAGGGATTCTTCGACTGCGGTTGCTCTTCGCATCCGCGAAGTGCAGCCTTCGCTCAGAATGACAAAATGCCTTTGACGTTTTACAAAAAGCCGGGGCTTGTAGTGTATGTGACGTGCGGCGATCCGGATCTCGCGACGACGCGGGCGGTGGTGCTGAGCGCGATTGAGGCGGGAGCGGATGTGATTGAGCTGGGGGTGCCGTTCAGTGATCCGGTGGCGGATGGGCCGGTGATCCAGCGGGCGAGCGAGCGGGCGCTGAAGCACGGGACTTGCCTGGCGCAGGTGCTGACGTTAGCGGCGGAAGTGCGGCAGCATGCGCAGTCGACGGGGTTGGTGGTGTTTTCGTATTTGAATCCGATCTTACGAATGGGGATGGAGAAGTTCTGTATGATCGCGCGGCATGCGGGGGTGGATGGCGTGCTGGTGACGGATTTGCCGGTGGAAGAGGCGGGGGAATATTTGCGGGCGATGAAGACGCATGATCTGGCGCCGGTGTTTCTGGCGGCGCCGACGAGCCCGGATGAGCGACTGAAGAAGATTGGCAAGGCATCGAGAGGATTTGTGTATGCTGTGTCGCGGACGGGAGTGACGGGGGTGCGACAACAGTTGGCGGCTGACGCGGAGAAATTGGTGAAGCGGTTGCGAAGTGTGACTAAGTTACCGGTTGCGGTGGGGTTTGGGATTTCGAATGCGGAGCAATTTGCGGAGGTTGGGGAATTTGCGGATGCGGTGGTGGTGGGCAGCGCGATTGTGGAGACGATTGAGAGGAATCGCGGGAGGGAAGCGGAGGCGGTGGGAGAGTTCGTGAGGAAGCTGACAGCTGCGAGCTCTCAGCCATCCGCTAGGGCATAGAGAATCCCCTTTGGCAAAGTCCGCACAAGCAGGGATCCTTCGACTGCGGTTGTGCTTCGCTGGCGCGAAGCACAATCCTCGCTCAGGATGACAGGTAGGAATAAGAACTTCATGGATATTGCGGATTGGCGAAAGAAAATCGATGAGGTCGACCGGCGGCTGGTCGAGTTGCTGAGCGAGCGGGCGCGGGCGGCGGTGGAGATTGGGCGACTGAAGCGGGATACGTCGTTGCCGATTTATGAACCAGAGCGGGAGCGAATTGTGTTTGAGAATGTGCGGGAGATGAATCGAGGTCCACTGCCGGGGCAGGATCTGGTGAGAATTTTTGAACGGATCATGGATGTGATGCGGAATATTCAGAAAGAAGAGATTGTGACGAAGGTGGAAGCGAAGAAGGGCGAGACGGAATTGGATTCGGAAGTGAATGACTGAAGCAGGGTTGGTGGTGGTGGACGCGAACGGCAGGTTCCTCGCTGCGCTCGGAATGACAAAGACATTTTTCGGAATGGCAAACGTTTGTCGAGCCAGAAGCTAGAAGCAGAGACTTTCCTATGATTGTGGCGATGCAGGATGTGGCGGATGAGGGGCAGATTCAGCAGGTGATTGAACACCTGGTGAAGATGGGGTTCGAGGTGCACCGGTCGTCGGGAGCGCGGCAGACGGTGCTGGGCGCGGTGGGATCAGGGATTGATTTTGATATACGCATCCTGGAGCTGCTGCCGGGAGTGCAGGAAGTCCATCGCATCAGTTCTCCCTACAAGCTAGCGGGGAAAAGTTTTCGTCCTGAGGGGACGATTGTGAAGTTGGCCAATGGAGTTGCGATTGGCGGAAATGAAGTGGTGGTGATGGCGGGGCCGTGCACCGTGGAATCAAGAGAGCAACTTTTCACGACGGCGGAGGCGGTTGCGAAGGCGGGGGCGCGGGTGCTGCGGGGCGGAGCGTTCAAGCCGAGGAGTTCTCCTTATTCGTTTCAGGGGCATGGGGAAGATGCGCTGAAGTTATTGCGCGAGGCAGGGGAGAAATTCAAGTTGCTGGTGATCAGCGAGGTGATGGAGATCTCGCAGATTCCGATGATGCTGCCCTATGTGGATATCCTGCAGGTGGGGGCGCGAAATATGCAGAACTTCAATCTGCTGCGCGAGCTGGGGAAGGTGCGCAAGCCGGTGCTGCTGAAGCGCGGGATTGCGGCGACGCTGGAAGAGCTGCTGCTTTCGGCCGAATACATTATGGCGGGCGGGAATTATGAAGTGATTTTGTGCGAGCGCGGGATTCGGACATTTGAAACGTACACGCGGAACACGATGGATATTTCGGCGATCCCGATCATTCATAAGCTCTCGCATCTACCGATGACGGCGGATCCCTCCCATGGGACGGGACGGCGGGACAAGGTTGCGCCGATGGCGAGGGCATCAGTGGCGGCGGGAGCGGATGCGCTGCTGATTGAAGTGCATTGCGATCCAAACCAGGCATGGTCGGATGGGGCGCAGTCGCTGTTTCTGGAGCAGTTCGCGAAGTTGATGGATGAGTTGCGGATGATTGCGCCGGCGGTGGGAAGAAAGATCGGGTAAAGTTTTTCACCGCCGAGAACGCAGAGCGTGCCGAGATTCTTGAGTGAATTCTCGTTGACGTCGGCAGATCGAACTATGCACGTCGACCTTAATCTTCTTTGATCTACAATTCCTTTCTTCGCGACCTCGGCGCGCTCGGCGGTTGAGTGTTTAAGAGTCTTTATGGCCATTCGGCAAATCACGATTATTGGGACGGGGCTGATCGGCGGGTCGTTTGCGCTGGCGCTGCGGAGGCATCGGTTTGCGGGGAAGATTATTGGGTGCGACCGGCAATCGGCGCTGAAGCGGGCGAAGATGTGCGGGGTGATCGACAGTGGATTTCCCGAGCCGGCTGATGCGGTGCGAGGCAGCCAGTTGGTGGTGCTGGCGACGCCGGTGCTGGCGATTGTCGATTTGATTGGGCGATTGGGGCCGGCGCTGCCGGCGAGCACATTGCTGACGGATGTGGGGAGCACGAAGGCGGCGGTGGCCGAACAGGCGCTGAAGGTTTTTGGAAAGAATGCGCGGCATCGATATCTGGCGGGGCATCCGATGGCGGGGAAGGAAAACAGCGGCGTGGACTTTGCAGACGCCGACTTGTTCCAGAACGCAGTTTGGTTCTTGACGCCGCTGCCGGGACAAAATTTGCAGGAGCCGTTGTTCGCGGAATTTGTGGGATGGATCGATCAGATTGGGGCGCGGGTGGCGATTCTGCCGCCGGAGGATCATGACCAGCTCTGCGCGTGGATCAGCCACGTGCCGCAAATGATTTCAACCGCGCTAGCGGCGGCGCTGGTGGAGGAGTTCGGCGAGGAGGCGCCGTTGCTGCCGGCCGGGGGGCGGGCGCTGCGGGAGATGACAAGGATTTCGGCAAGTCCTTATTCGATGTGGCGGGATATCGCGATCACGAACAAGAAGAATCTGGAGGATGCACTGTGGAAGGTGGAGCAGCGGCTGGCGCATATCCGGGAGAATCTGGCGACACGGCAACTGGCGGAGGAATTTGAAAGGGCGCACGGGTTGAGGAAGAATTCGGGGAAGAAAGAGTAGTGCACCACGGAGACCCGGAGGTGCTCGAGTGTGCTGGAAATTCCCTGCGAAGCTTGAGGTTGTTCCGAAGGGGCAGGGATCCTTCGACTGCGGTTGTGCTTCGCTGGCGCGAAGCACAATCCTCGCTCAGGATGACAGTGTATTTAGTGTGTCTGCTCGGTTCATTTCGTTTAGAATTCCAGCGCTATGAATAAGGTTGTGGCGAGTGCGGATGAGGCGATTCGCGATGTGGGCGATGGCGCCAGCATCATGATTGGCGGGTTTGGGCTGTGCGGGATTCCGGAGAATCTGATTCGCGCGCTGGTGCGGAAGGGATCGAAGAATCTGACGACCATCAGCAATAACGTGGGGGTGGACGGGTTGGGAAATGGTCTGCTGCTAGCGGCGGGACAGATTGTGCATCACATTGGGACCTACGTTGGCGAGAACAAGCTACTGGAAGAGATGGTGCTGACGGGGAAGATTCATCTCGATCTGGTGCCGCAGGGGACATTTTCCGAGCGGATCCGCGCGGGGGGTGCGGGGATTCCAGCATTTTTTACGCCGACGGGTGTGGGCACGATTGTGGCGGAAGGTAAAGAGACCCGCGAGTTCGAGGGACGGACTTACGTGATGGAACATGGGCTGAAGGCGGACTTCGCGTTTGTGAAGGCGTGGAAAGGCGACCGGATGGGGAACCTGGTGTACCGGAAGACGGCGCGGAATTTTAATCCGATCATGGCGACAGCGGCGAAGGTGACGATCGCGGAGGTGGAGCATCTGGTGGAAGTGGGAGAACTGGATGGGGATTCGATCCATACGCCTTCGGTTTACGTGAAGAGAATTTTTCAGGGGGAGTTGTATGAGCGGAGAATTGAGAGAAGGACGGTGAGGAAGGTGGGCTAGTACCGAGTACCGAGTGAACTCCCTGATGAGCCGGCGGGTGGCGTTGAAATGCAAGGGGTCCTTCGACTTCGCGGATGGGTCGCTTCGCGATCCATCCACTACGCTCAGGATGACAACTGGAAAGATTATGAACAGAGTCGGCAAAGATACCGAGAAGCGGGAGCGGATTGTGAATCGGATTGCGCGGGAGTTGCGCGATGGATTCTATGTGAACCTGGGCATTGGGATGCCGACGCTGATTGCGAATCACGTTCCGCCGGGGATTGAAGTGGTGTTGCAGTCAGAAAATGGAATGCTGGGGATTGGGCCGTATCCAGTGGAGGGGCAGGAGGACGCGGACCTGATCAATGCGGGTAAGGAGACGGTGAGCGAGATGGCGGGGACGTCGTATTTTTCGAGCGCCGATTCGTTTGCCATGATTCGCGGGGCGCACATTGATTTGAGCGTGCTGGGCGCGATGGAAGTGGATGAGTCGGGGAGCCTGGCGAATTGGATGATCCCAGGAAAGATGGTGAAGGGGATGGGCGGAGCGATGGACCTGGTGGCCGGAGCGCGGCGCGTGGTGGTGGCGATGGAGCATACGACGAAAGATGGTGCGCCGAAGATTTTGAAGAAGTGCACGCTGCCGCTGACCGGCGTGCGAGTGGTGGATACGATTGTGACGGAGATGGCCTACATACGGGTGACGGGGTGGGGGCTGGTGCTGGAGGAAGTGGCTCCGGGGCTGACGGCGGAGGATGTGCTGCGGGCGACGGAGGCGAGTTTGGTGGTGAGTGAGAGGTTGAAGGTGATGGAGGGGTAGGTTCGCCGCCAGGCGAACCGCAGGGGCTAAAGCCCATTCAATTTTAGCGGCATTCTATCGCAGCGCTGGAAGCGCTGCGCCACCCAAAATCCAGACCTTCCGGGGACTTAGATTCTAAATGGCGCGGCTAGCAGGCGGAATGGGAGTGTGATGGCGAGGAAGACGACTTCGAGCACTCCCTTTACGGCGATGCCGACGATGCGAAACGGGAGCAGCAGCAGCCAGATGAATGGATAGGCGATGAGCGCCAACAGGGCTAGCGGCCAGCAGATTACGAAGAGGAAGCACCACAAGAGGAAAGTGAACATGGGAGACCTCCTTCTTTCTAATCCTTCCATTTAATTGTACGGCGAGGAGGCGGGGAAAGTTCCGTGTGAGAATTCCTTGCGGAGCCCGCGGTCGCAACTGGGGGCAGGGATCCTTCGACTGCGGTTGTGCTTCGCTGTCGCGAAGTACAAACCTCGCTCAGGATGACATTTCCGCCAAAAAAATCATTCGTAGCGGAGGGCTTCGGCGGGGAGGGTGCGGCCGGCGGACCAGGAGGGGTAGAGGGTGGCGATGAAAGAGACGCCGATGGCAACGATGGCGACGAGGACGCCGTCCATGGGGCGCGGGGCGAAGGGGACGTAGTCGATGGAGTAGACCTCGGGGGAGAGGGAGATGATGTGGTAGTGGCCTCCGGCGTAGGAGATGGCGTAGCCGACGAGCAGGCCGATGGCGGTGCCGATGACGCCGATCAGAACGCCTTGCGCGATGAAGATGTTGCGGACTTGCGATTTGCGCGTGCCCATCGAGATGAGGACGGCGATGTCTTTGGTTTTTTCCATAACCATCATGATGAGGGAAATCAGGATGTTCAGGGCGGCGACGAAGACGATGAGTCCGATGGTAATGAAGGTGACCAGGCGTTCGAGGCGAAGGGCGTGGAAGAGAGCCTGGTTCTGCTCCATCCAGTTGGTGGTCATGAAGCCTTTGCCGGCGGCCTCTTCGAGTTGGCGCGAGACCTGAGCGGCTTTGTAGATGTCGTCGACCTTGAACTCGATGACGGAAATGAGATCGCCGAGACCGAAGAGGCTTTGGGCAGCAGAGAGGCGCGTGAAGGCCCAGGACGAATCGTAGTCGTAGAAGCCGGAACTGAAAATTCCTACGACGCGGAAGCGGCTGTATTTCGGAACCATGCCGAAGGGCGTGAGTTCGCCTTGCGGGCTGGTGACGAGGACGACCGAGCCGACGGTCGCGCCGAGGTTGTCGGCCATATCTTTGCCGAGAATGATGGGAGGCATGGCGGCGATGCGGGCGTGGACGCCCGCGAGGGAATCGGGGGAATCGTCTTCGGGGGTTGAGGCTCCCGGGGCAGGCTTAGCGGCTGTCCCTACTTGGTTATTCTCTGGAGCCGGCGGTTCATCGAGAGCGTCGGCTGATCCCTCCTTTATTGTGTTGAGCAGGTCGCCGATTTTGCATTCGTCGGCGGGGATCATGCCTTTGAGGACGGCGCCACGGGCGCGTGGGCCGCGGGAGATGAGGACCTGCTCGAAGATTGCAGGAGCGGCGGCGACGACGTGCGGCTGTTTGGAAAGACGTTCGAGGAGTGGAGGCCAGTCTTTGATGCCATCGTCGGCGATGCGGAGCAGGCTGATGTGCGAGGTGGATCCGATGAGGCGCTCCTGCAGGTCCTGGCGAAATCCGTTGTTGATGGCGAGGGCGATGATGAGCGAGGCGACGCCGGCGGCGACTCCGAGGATGGAGATGCCGGTGATGATGCCGATGAAGGCTTGCCTCCTCTTCGCTCGTAAATATCGCGTCGCAATGAACAACTCGAATCTCATTAACAGGTCCCTCGCGTTGCTCGGGATTTCGGCGCGCGGCTCGGACGCCGCGCAAACGCCTCAACCTGGCGGCGTTTGGCGCGGAGGTAGCGGGTTGCGATGAAGAGTTCGAAGCGCATGGAGCTTTAGCTGTCAGCTGTCAGCTTTCAGCCAAGTCGGATTATAGCGACTAAAACAAAATCTCACCGCAGAGGGCGCCGAGTTGGAACTGGGTTGGATGGATCTGCTCACTGTTCATTATCTTAGCTTGGGGATAACGGCGGGCACTGTTGATCGGTATTGGCGATAACCTTCGCCGAAGCGGGCCTCCAGTTCTCGATCTTCCGTACGAATCATAATTGCGCCGGTTACGAGTGCGAACGCTGTCAGAGCCCAGCAGACGGCCAGGCCCGTGCCGGCGGTCCAGGCCAGCATTTCGCAGAGATGGCCGAGATAGACGGGATGGCGCACGTGGGCGCGGATGCCGGTGGTGGCGAGGCGCTGCTCGCGATCTCTCGGGAGGATCTCGGACAGGCCGCCGAGTTGCGCCAGAGTGAAGTGGTGGTGGGAAAGTTTGTAGAGCATGAGGCCGGCGCAGAATAAGAAGACTGCTGGAATCCAAGTCCAGTTATTTTTGTAGAGGACGACACTGCGCCACGGGGCGGTGATCGCGGCCATGGCTGCCCACATTCCGATCCAGATGGGCAGGAGGATTTTGTAGGGCGACCGAGGGCGTGAGCGCCAGAATTCCACGCGGGGATGAATCAGCATCCAGAAGGCGGGGATCGTGGAGTAGACGAAGCAGGCGATCCAGCCGATGGTGCGCAACAAGTGCATGGATAGATTCTAGCTGCTTGGTTTCTCCGGCCATGCAGGTGAGCCGTTTCTATGGCACATTAGAAGATCCATGCCCGCACCTGCTGACGCCAGAGCTGGACGCATCGCGTTTACTCATCCTGACTTTGTATTGTTCCAGATTGCGCGATTTCTCATTGTGGCCGCGGTGGAGATGCAGGCGGTCGCGGTGGGATGGCAGGTTTACGACATTACGAAACGCGCGCTGGATCTTGGGTTGGTCGGGCTGGCGCAATTTCTGCCGGGCATCTTGTTGTTTCTTGTTTCGGGGCATGCGTCGGATCGGTTCGATCGTCGCAGGGTGCTGGGTACATGCTACGCGGGCTTTGCGCTGTGTTCCGGGCTTTTGCTGATGCTGGCGCAGAGGGAAACGCACGCGGTGCGTCCTATTTATGTTGTGCTGATTCTGCTGGGAGTGGTGCGATCGTTTAACGGAACGGCCAGCCGGTCGATCCTGCCGCAACTGGTTCCGGAAGAGCACTTCCCGAACGCCGTGGCATGGAATGCGACGACGTTTCAGGCGGCTACGATTCTGGGGCCGTCTCTGGGCGGGATTCTGTATGCGGCGTTTCATGGTCCGTCGGCGGTATACGCGGCGGCGATGCTGACGGCGGTGGGTGCGTTGGTCTCTACGTTCCGCATCAAGGCGCGACAGCAGGCGCGAAAGCGCGAGCCGATGACGATGAAGACGGTGTTCGCCGGATTGCATTTCATATGGCGGGAGAAGTTGATCCTGGGGGCGATTTCGCTAGATTTGTTTGCAGTATTGCTGGGTGGAGCGGTGGCGCTGCTTCCGGTTTACGCGCGCGACATTCTGCACACCGGGCCGTGGGGGTTGGGGCTATTGCGGACGGCTCCGGGAGTGGGAGCCGCGATCATGGCGGTAGCGTTGGCTCACCGGCCGCTACGCGGGCGCGCGGGGCCGACGCTGTTGTGGTCGGTGGCGGGGTTTGGAGTGCTGACCATTTTGTTTGGGGTGTCGCACAGCATTGTGCTGTCGCTGATGGCATTGGTGCTGCTGGGAGCGACGGACATGATCAGCGTAATCATTCGCGCGACGCTGGTGCAGTTGCGCACGCCGGATGAAATGCGCGGGCGGGTGATGGCGGTCGACATGGTTTTCATTGGGACCTCGAATGAGCTGGGGCAGTTCGAATCTGGACTGACGGCGCAGTGGTTTGGCACAGTTCCAGCGGTGGTGCTGGGAGGCGTGGGAACGCTGGTGGTGATTGGGCTGTGGTCGTGGATGTTTCCGGAGCTGCGGCGAACGGGGGAACTTGGCGCCATGAAGGGTGTGGCTGAGGACGCTGCAGAAGCGGCGGAGCTGGGGCAGTAGGGATCCTTCGACTCCGCCGAGGGCTCGCTTCGCGATCTATCGGCTACGCTCAGGGTGACAACTCTACGGGACGGTTCGGCGCTGAAGTGTCGCTCTTCCACGATACTGAATGCATGTCAAGCGCGCGAAAAAAAACTATTTTTGCGGGATCAAAGTTTTTGCGGCGCCCATGTTGTCGTAACGGTCGTAGACGCGAACGACGACTACATGCTCGGAGGAAGCTGCGCCATCTTTCGCCGCTTCGGGAGTGGCTTTGAAATCGTAGGTCTCGGTTTTTGCGTCAGAGAGTTGGCCGACGGGTTCGACGTACTTCCAATCTCCGGCATCGACGGAATATTCGGCGCGTTTGACGGGAGAAAAACCATCGACGGCGCGGAAGGTAACGTGAATCTGGTTGCCGTCAAGAGTAGCGGAGAGGTTTTCGATGCGCGGAGGAGTGGTATCGACCTCGAAGCGGCGGCTCTCTTTCGACGCGGTCAAGGCCTCGCCCGGGGAGTGCGAGGGCGCGTCGGAGGCGACCACTTTTACGGTGTAGCCGCCGTCGGGCAACAGGCTGGCGTCGAAGGAATAGGCTTTGTCGGTGAGGTCGTCTTTGAGAAGAAGCCAGCGCTTCTGGCCGTCACCGCGGTAGTAGATGGAGTAGACGAGCTGATCGTCGTTGTCATCGTGCGCGCTCCATTTCACGCCGATGGAATCGCGATCATGCGAGCTGGATGGGGGAGATTCGAAGTGGGTTGTTGAAGACAAGGTCGACGAATCCGTTCCCAGGTTAAGGGCGGTATTTTTCGGTTGCGGCTGATACTTTACGCCGACTTGCACGGTGACGTCGTCGATCTCTGGAGCGACATTCTTGGGCAGATAATTGAGCGCTACGCTATCGACATTTGGAGCTGGAGATCCCGCATGCAGCACAGCTTTCCACTGGGCGTAACGGGCGGCGGGAACGCCGGTTTCGTCATCTTTGCCGAGGTCGACCTTCTTCCACGGGCTCCAGTTGCGGTCGGGATTATCGACGTTGCCGCTGCGGGCGTAGAGATCGACATTGCCAATGCCGCGGAATTCGACGCGGCCCCAGCGGGAAAAAATCTTGGCGTCGAAGACGTCGCTCTCGTAGGTGCCCTGGGCTTCGGGTCCCGGGCCGAGGACAAAAACTTTTCCCAGATTGCTGGTGGCCGCGTAGACGCCACCGCCGGGCGCTTTGGCGAAGGCCGTCACCTGCGAGGCAGCCGCTTTCAGCAGATCGGAGAAATCATCAAGGCCGGTGATGGCGAAGATGTGGCCACGATTTCCTGTGCCGGCGAGCAAGCGTCCCTGTGAATCAAAGGCGAGGGCGTAGACGATATCTTCGTGCGATGTCCACAGGCGGGTCGGAGAGCCGTCGGGAGCGATGCGGTAGACATCGGAACCGCTGCTGGCGCCGCCGCCGGGAAACGGGAAAGGCCCGGTGATCGCTGGACCCGCAGGGTTGGCAGTCATGGTCATGCCGGGAACCTGCGGCGCGCCGCCTACGGGGACATTCGCGCCCATGGTCAACAGGGCGGCGTTGAAAGCTGTGGAGGTCGAAGCGCTTCCAGGCTTTTTCTCGCCGACGGCGGCGGCGTAGATGTTGCCGGAGCGATCGAGCGCCAGCGCGGTGATTTCTTTCTTGGGGGCGCTGTAGAGCACGAAACCGTCGCCGGCGGGAGAGATGCGGTAGATGAGGCCGCTGCCATCGGAGCCGGCAATCAGGTTGTTCTGCGCATCGAAGGCCAGGACGCGAATGTGAGTCTCGTCGCTCTTGAAAAAGACCGAGTGCTCGCCTTTGGGCGTAACGCGGAAAATCTCGCCGTGGTCGCCGGTGGCGACGTAGAGGTTGCCGGACTTATCGAGCGCGAGATCCCAGATGTATTTCGTGCCGGGTTCGAAGTAGACGGAAGAACTCCAGGAAGGATCGGGAGCAGGAGATGAGTCGGCTTTGGCGGGCTGCGCTTTGCCGCCGGAGTTGTGTTCGATCTTGTAGACTTTGCCGTCAGGAGCGGTGGCGGCGTAGATCGCGCCTGCGGAGTTGATCTGCAGGGCTTGCACCTGAAGTTCTTTCGGCTCAAAAATGATGGTGGCTTTACCATCGGGCGTGATGCGATAGACACGGGCCGGGGCGCCGGCTGCAACGTAGACGTTTCCGGCGTCGTCGGCGGCGATGGACCAAATGTAGGTGGATGGGGTGGCGTAGAGGCTCTTGAAAGTGGGGGCCAACTCGAGGCCGCCGGCGCTGCGAATGGCTACGCCGGTGGCTGTGCCTTTGGTGAGGTCTTCAAACTTTGACTGCTCCCAGGAACGCGTGCCTTCGGCGAATGCCGTAGAGATCAGGCCGGAACCACAAATGCATGTAACAAAGAAAGCAATAAGAAGGAAGAAGAAAGGCTTTCGCGTACTGTGCAATTTCATACCTCTGGGCATCGTTGTGGGGAACTGTTAGGTTATCACGGCAAGGAGATGGGAGGCTGCCGTTGTGGGCGAGTTGTAGTGGGCCAGTCTGATTTCCAGAAGGCGTGTCAAAGTCTTCCTGTGAGCGCCATGAAAACGATACCGATGGATAGACAGCCCATCAGTAGACCACCGATCACGCGCAGCGCTCGGTCATACCACCTCGGCGAGTCAAGCACTCCTGGTCGCAGACTGCTACGAATAAGAGCTACGCAGGCCCATCCACTGCTCGCAGCAGCTAGGACAATCCGTGCCGACCTCACCTTGCAACCTCCGCGAGTGATTTCAGGATAAGGCCCTTGTCAATCGGCTTCGCGGCGGATCAAGCTGACCCACTACGGGGGCGCGAGCTGTGAGGCCCACAGAGGCTGATTTCCCGTGGTATTGTTGAATTTCATGAATTCATCGCGTCAGGAATTGCTGCAGTTGCTCGCACACAAGTCGTTCCGGCTGGGCGAGTTCAAACTGTCTTCCGGCGGCACCAGCGACTACTACATCGATTGCCGGACCACCACTCTGGATGCCAAGGGCGCGCGGCTTACCGGGCAGGTTTTTTACGACGAAATCAAGCAGCGGGGTTGGAAGGCGCAGGCCATTGGTGGGCTCACCATGGGGGCAGACCCGATTGTGGTGGCGGTTTCGGTGATAAGCGGCGGGCTGAATGGGTTTCTGGTGCGCAAGGCGGAAAAGCAGCACGGGACGGGGCAGCGGATTGAAGGCTATCGCGAGAAGGGCGCGCGGGTGGTGATCGTGGACGACGTTTGCACTACGGGAGCTTCGACGGTGCAGGCGATTGAGACGGCGCGCGAGTTTGGTTTCCACGTGGTGGGAGCGATGTGCCTGGTGGAACGCGAGGAAGCGAACGGACGGCCGAATGTAGAAAAGGCTGCGGATCCGGCGCCGTTTGTCTCGATCTTTACGGCGAGCGAAGTGCGGGCGCAACACATTCTGCAGACGGACGATACGCAGCCTGCGATCTTTGCGGTCGCGGCGGTTTGCGAAGTTTGCGGGCGTCCGGCGGCGACGAACAATCCGCGGAATTTGTGCGAGGCGCATAGGGTGTCGTGACAGAAACGCCTTGCGGAGCCGTTGGTTGAGCAGAGTTGCAGGGATCCCCTTCGGCTTCGCTCAGGGCAGGCTTTCGACTGCGGTTGTGCTTCGCTGTCGCGAAGCGCAATCCTCGCTCAGGATGACAAGAAGATAATGATTCAGACACTGGAATGGACGGAACAGGGGGTACGCTTCATCGATCAGACGAAGCTGCCGACGGAAGAAACTTATGTGACCTGCAAGACGTACGAGCAGGTTGCCGATGCCATCCGGACGATGGTGGTGCGGGGAGCGCCGGCGATTGGCGTGGCCGCGGCAATGGGAATCGCGCTGGGAGTACAGAACTCCAAGGCGGAGACGGTCGCGGAGCTCAAAAAGGATCTGGATAAGATCTGCGACGTAATCGGGAAGACGAGGCCGACGGCGGTGAATCTTTTCTGGGCGATCCGGCGGATGCAGGAGAAGTTTGAGCGCCTGCGGATTCGTCCCATTGCGCAGATCAAGCGGGATCTGGTGGAAGAAGCCAAGCGCATGCATGCGGAAGATATTGCCGCGAACCAGGCTATGGGACGCCACGGCGCGACGCTGATGCCGAGCGAAGGTGGAGTGCTGACCCACTGCAATGCCGGAGCGCTGGCCACAGCTGGATACGGAACGGCGCTGGGAGTGATTCGCGCGGCGGTGGAGCAGGGGAAAAAGATACACGTCTATGCGGACGAGACCCGGCCGTTCCTGCAAGGGTCGCGGCTAACGGCGTGGGAATTGATGAAGGATGGCATCCCGACCACGGTGATTTCCGACAACATGGCGGGCGCCATGATGAAGCAGGGAAGGATTGGAGCGATTGTGGTGGGCGCCGACCGGATCGCGGCTAACGGAGATGTGGCCAACAAAATAGGAACGTATACGGTCGCAGTTCTGGCTAAGGAAAACGGGATCCCGTTCTATGTGGCGGCGCCGATCTCAACGGTGGACCTGGAGTGCCCGGACGGCGACCGGATTCCCATCGAGCAGCGTAATCCGAAGGAAGTAACTCATATCGCGGGAAAGCAGATGACGCCGGATGGCGTATCGATTGAGAATCCTGCGTTCGATGTGACTCCGGCGAAGTACGTGGCCGCCATTATCACGGAGCGCGGAGTTGCGCGTGAGCCTTACCGGGAGGCTTTGGAAAGACTGGCGGGTGCGGAATCGAAGGTCGAAGTATAGAAAGCAGAGGGCAGTGGGCAGTGGTCAGAAAAGGCAAGAGCGGCGCCGCGATCAGTTTTGAAAAGACTGGCCACTGACCACTGGTCACTGGCCACTGTTCTTGGCATAGTGCATCGTGATGCAGGTCACATCGCGGGTACTGGACAATGAGTACAGTTTTCGGTAGGCGGCTTTCTAATGATCGGCAGAGCCGCTGCGACAGGATCTTCCATATGGTGCAAAGGTGCCATGTGGAGTGCGGGTCTAGTGTGAGAAGATGTCCGCTTCTACTGTTCCCGCCTGCGGTAGCCTAGGGCCGGGACAGGATGGACCGAAGCGGGGGCAAAGTGCATCTAAGTGAACAAGTGGCGAAACAGGACACTTTGCTTCGAGTGGAAGGGTTAAAGAAGGTTTTTCGATCCGGCGAATCGGATCTGGTGCTCTTTGAGAATTTATCGTTCGAGGTGAAGCGAGGCGAGATGCTCGCGATCGTCGGCGAGTCGGGAGCGGGGAAGAGTACCTTGTTGCACATCCTCAGCGCTCTTGATCACGCTTCCGCGGGTGACGTATACTGCGCGGAATTGAAGCTGAACACGTTGTCGGCGGATGAAGCATCGAAGTTTCGCAATCGTGAGACGGGCTTCGTCTGGCAACTTCACTATCTGCTGCCGGAGTTTACGGCGGCGGAAAATGTGGCGATGCCTCTGCTGGTGCGGGGGCGCAGCTGGGCAGAGGCTGCGCCGGAAGCGTCGCGGTGGTTGCGCGAGGTCGGGCTGGAGAAACGCGCGCATCACCGCTCGGGAGAGCTTTCGGGCGGCGAGCAGCAGCGGGTAGCTCTGGCGAGGGCGCTCATTACCGGTCCGAAGTTGTTGCTGGCGGATGAGCCTACCGGGGACCTTGACGGGCCGAACGCGGAAGCGGTTTTCGAATTGATTGCGCGATTACATCGCGAGCACCAACTCACCTCCCTCATTGCAACACATAATTATTCGTTCGCCCGGCGTTGCCACCGGGTGTTGCAGCTACAACGAGGGCACGTGAAAGAGGTTAGTCCGGAGTCGTTGCCGGTTTGATAAGTTGGGCACGGTGAGTGAAAGATTAGTTAGACAAAGTGCAAGAAATTGGAATTAGTGGAACGCGAAGGAGATTTCAACAGATTCCTTCGGTAACATTGCAGTAACGTTTCGGTACTTGGGTTTGGTGGCCGTTTGATTGCATAATGACCGGGTGACACAAATCAGAATGCAGGACGTACACGAAATCGGACGGGGATTCAGGTAGGTCGAGCCGAGCTAGCGCCTTCTCGACCAGAAGGGTTCAGGGGGAAGCGCATTATGTTTGAACGTTATACGGAGAAAGCCAGGCGCGTAATCTTTTTTGCGCGCTATGAAGCAAGCCAGTTCGGGTCTCCTTATATAGAGACCGAGCACCTGCTGCTGGGGCTCCTGCGCGAAGACAAAGCCCTGACCAATCGATTCCTGCGCTCGCACGCCTCGGTGGAATCGATCCGCAAGCAGATTGAGGGTCACACGACGATTCGGGAAAAAGTCTCGACCTCGGTGGACCTGCCCTTGAGCAACGAGTGCAAGCGCGTGCTGGCCTATGCCGCAGAAGAAGCGGAGCGGCTTTCGCACCGGCACATCGGAACCGAGCATTTGCTGTTGGGGTTATTGAGAGAAGAGAAGTGCTTTGCCGCCGAGATCTTGCACGAGCGCGGGCTGCGACTCTCGACCATTCGGGAAGAACTGGCGCGAACCAGCCAGGAGAAGGCGCAGCCGCAACGGCAGCGCGAGTCTTCGCTCTTGAGCGAGTTTTCGCGCGATCTGACGCAGGCAGCGATGGATAGCCAGCTGGATCCTCTGGTGGGCCGCGACGGTGAGTTGGAGCGTGTGGTCCAGATACTTTGCCGGCGCACCAAGAACAATCCCGTGCTGATCGGCGAGCCGGGTGTGGGTAAAACTGCCATCGTCGAAGGATTGGCGCAGCGGATTGCTGACGGGGAGGTTCCATCCTTCCTCGCTGACAAGCGGATATTGGCGCTTGATCTTTCTTTAATCGTTGCCGGAACGAAATATCGCGGACAGTTTGAAGAGCGGCTGAAGACCATCATGAAAGAGCTGATGGAGTCGCAGAACTCCATCATCTTTATTGATGAGCTGCACACGCTGGTGGGCGCGGGATCGGCAGAAGGATCGCTGGACGCGGCGAACATTCTCAAGCCGGCGTTATCGCGCGGCGAGATTCAGTGCATCGGCGCAACCACCCCGGGCGAATACCGCAAGTCGATCGAGAAAGACCGGTCGCTGGAGCGGCGCTTCCAGGCTGTGAAAGTTCCTCCACCGAACGAGGCGGACGCGGTGAAGGTGCTGTTCGGCATCAAGGACCGGTATGAGAAGTTCCACGCCGTCACTTATACCGACGACGCCATCAACTTCGCGGTCTCGCACTCGAACCGTTATATTCCCGACCGGTTCCTGCCAGACAAGGCGATCGACCTGGTCGACGAAGCTGGGGCGCGGGTGAAGCTGCGCCAGACTTCACAGCCGGAAGAGATCACGGAAGTGCAGAAGCGGATCAAGTTCATCGTGCACCGCATGGAGAATGCGATCGCCAACCATGAGTTCGAAAAGGCTCGCTTCTATTCGGATGAAGAACGCAAGGAGCGCGAGAACCTGCGCGCGCTGCGCGAGAAATATCATCTGGATGAATCGTCGACTGGAGTGGTGGGACGCGAGGACATCGAGGATGTAGTGTCCCGATGGACCGGCGTTCCCATCACTTCGATCAAGGAAGAAGAGACGCAGAAGCTGCTGCGCATCGAAGAAGAGCTGCACAAGCGGATTATTTCGCAGGATAAATCGATCAGCGCGCTGGCCCGGGCGATCCGGCGTTCGCGCGCAGGGTTGAAGAGTCCGAACCGGCCGATCGGGTCGTTCCTGTTCCTGGGGCCGACCGGCGTCGGAAAGACCGAAGTGGCTCGGACGCTGGCGCAGTTCATGTTCGGCACGGAGAAAGCTTTGGTTCGCTTCGACATGTCGGAGTTCATGGAGAAGCATTCGGTATCGAAGCTGATCGGCTCGCCTCCGGGATACGTGGGCTACGAAGAGGGCGGCCAACTTACTGAGCGGGTAAAGCGGGCGCCATATTCGGTGGTGCTACTGGATGAAATCGAGAAGGCGCATCCGGATGTATTCAACATCCTGCTGCAGGTTTTTGAAGATGGCCAGTTGACCGACGGTTTGGGCAACACGGTCGATTTCAAGAACACGATCCTGATCATGACCTCGAACATTGGGGCGCGGCACTTGCAGAAGCGCGAGGGATTTGGCTTCCAATCGACCGCGGAAGATCAGGTTTCGGGCAAGGTCGAGGAACTGGTGAAGGGCGAGGTGAAGCGTACCTTCAATCCGGAATTTCTGAACCGACTAGACGAAATCATTCTGTTCCTGGCTTTGAGCGAGAGCGATCTGATCCAAATTCTGGAACTCATGGTCACGCAGCTCAACGCGAACCTGGCGCAGAAGGCGATTACGGTTACGGTGGCGGATGAAGCGAAGAAGTGGATCCTCAGCCAGACGCTGACGGATCGCTCCTACGGTGCCCGGCCGCTGCGCAGGGCGTTGCAGAAATACATCGAAGACCCGCTATCGGAGGCGCTGATTCAGGGAACGATTACGACGCGACCGGCGTTTATCGAGGTCTTCCTGGAAGACAACAAGCTGTTCTACCGTCCGGTGGACGCGGAAAAGACCGAGGGCGTGCTCTTGTATGAGAACAGTTAGGTAGGGCTAGCTATCAGCTTTCAGCCGTCAGCTTTTGCTGGCGGCTTTTCTTTTGGTCGTTATTTTGGTCAGCGCCTTGGCGTACTCCCGGATCGTCTGAGGCCGCGATTTGAGGTAGATGAATTGTCCCTCGCGGCGTGTCTCGATCAGGTTCGCATCTGCAAGGATTTTCAGATGATGTGAGATGGTGCCCGGGGTCAGCCCATATTTCTCGACCACCTGCCCGCAAAACATTTCCTTGCTGGAGGAGATCCCTTCGTAGATCTGGAGGCGAGTGGGATCGCTCAGAGCTTTGGAAATTTCCGCTAATTCTTTTCTTTCCATGGAGTCAGGTCCCAATGTAGCATGCCGCTTCGAAGAAATTGAAACCACCATAGTTTGATGATCATCAAAGTGTAAAAGTACCGGAAGCATTCGGCGCGGGACCTGATCAGCCCGCTCATTCAAAAAGGAGAAATCATATGGCGAACAGGTTTGAAGGAAAGACAGTGGTAGTTACCGGCGGCAACAGCGGCATTGGTCTGGCGACCGCCAAGCTGTTTCATGACGAGGGAGCGAAGGTTGCGATCTCGGGGCGCGACCAGAAGACGCTGGATGAGGCGGTCAAAACCATCGGCAACGGGACGCTGGCGGTGAAGGCGGATGTATCCAAGCTGGCGGACATCGACCGGCTGTACTCGCAAGTAACCGGAAAGTTCGGCAAGATTGACGCGATTTTTGCCAACGCGGGCATCGCGAAATTTGCTCCAGCGAGCGAAAGCAACGAACAACTGTTCGACGAAACCTTCGACATCAACGTGAAAGGGCTGTATTTTACGCTGCAGAAGGCGCTGCCCCATCTTAATAACAATGCCGGAATCGTTCTGAACTCGTCGGTGGTAAATGCAAAGGGTAGTCCCACAACCAGCGTTTATGCGGCCAGCAAGGCGGCGGTACGCTCGCTGGCGCGCACGTTCGCGGGAGAGTTGGTGGACCGAGGAATTCGAGTGAACGTGGTCAGTCCGGGGCCGATCGAAACTCCGATCTTCGGAAGGACGGGACTGCCGCAGGCAGCGGTCGACGAGTTCGCCAACTATATCAAGACAGCCAACCCCATGAAGCGCTTCGGCACTCCTGAGGAAGTGGGGCATGCGGTTCTCTTTCTGGCCAGCAGCGAGGCGTCCTATATTACAGGGGTTGACCTGGGTGTGGACGGCGGCGCGGGGCAGATTTAAGAGGGCGTTGTATCGAAGAGGACGACAGAATCAAAATCCCCACCCTGCGCAAAAATCGCGCAAGGGTGGGGCACCCGATTTTGCGACCAATTCGGTTTCCAGCGAATCTGTAGAGTGCGGTCAAAGTCAGTAGGGGGAGCGCTTCATGACCAAAGTCAACATCGCCGATAAATTCGCGAAGATTTCGGAGTACTGGAAGCCCTACATTGCTGCCGAGTTGAACGGCCAACACGTGAAGCTCGACAAATTGAAGGGCGAGTTCGTATTTCATCATCACGAGAACGAAGACGAAATGTTCCTGGTGGTGAAAGGACGCTTCCGCATGGAATTTCGGGACCGGCACGAGTGGATTGAGGAAGGCGAGTTTATTGTGGTGCCGCGCGGTGTGGAACATCGGCCGGTGGCAGACGAGGAATGCTGGCTTATTTTGTTCGAGCCAGCTTCCACGCTGAATACGGGGAACGTGGTTAATGAACGTACGGTGAGGCAACTGGAACACGTGTAGGATACGATCGGGAAACGTAGCAAGTTAGCTGCGCGCGACAGATCGTCTGAAATCACTATCCAATCGATCTATGGAACTCACCGTTTACTCTTCTGCCTGGTGCCCGGATTGCCGCGAGGCCAAGCGATTTCTGGCCAAACACAACGTACCCTACAAAGATATCGACGTTGAGAGCACGCCGGGCGCGGCAGAAGAGATCGTCAAGCGCACGGGCAAGCGCGCCGTGCCACAATTCGTGATCGACGGCGAATGGGTGCAGCCCTACGTGGCGGGCGAAGGCTTTCTCTACGAGGCGATGGCCAAGCGGCTGGGGCTCGGAAAGCCTTAGCCTGCTAGCATTTGGCAGCCGCCGCTGGCTGCCATTCTCACCGCTCGTTTGGTATCCCCTGTACATCATCTTCCGTACCGTGGAAAAGCCTTGCCAGACAGGGCAAGATGACGACTCGCCTGCTTTTGGTGCCGGGCGCGCGTTTTCCGTCCTCCCGCGCGCAGGAACTGGAAGAGCGCGGCATCCACACCCATGGCCGAACCGGAAGTTCCACAGGAATCGAACGAAGTTACCGAGAGCTGGCAGCAGGCGGTACAAGCCGTCCTGGCGATCGTGTTGCTGATCGGCGCCGTAGCTATGTTCCATTACTATGCGCCGGGAATGGCGCAGGGGCCGCAGCCAGACGATCTGCAGAAGCAGGTGCATGCGCTGACGCAGCAGGTAGCGCAGCTGGAAAAAGAGCAGGCCATGCCGGCGCTGGTGCTGAACCGGTACCGGAATTCTATTGGCTACATTTACGGTGTGTATCAGGTGGGGTTTGCGAACCAGCCGGCGGCGATTCGAGCGCGCGTGTCGGGCACCGGATTTCTGGTGGGTGACGGATTGCTCGCCACCAACCGGCATGTGGCCGAGCCCTGGTATGGCGATAGCGAGGCCGAAGCTTTGATGCATCGGGGAGCGGCGGCGATGCTGGAGAGTCTGGTCGTGTTCTTTCCCGGATCGGCGACGCCGGTCAGCTTGACACCCGGATCGGTTTCTTCAACGGGCGACCTGGCGGTGCTGAAGATTGTGAATAAGGACGCGGTACGCGGACTTGCCGTGCTGCCGCTGGCGCGCGGGACTGCGCTGCCAGGAGAACTGGTGACGGTGATCGGTTATCCGATGGGGATTGCGGGGATGGTGGCCAAGTCGCCGAGCGGGATTTACCAGCGGCTGGCATACCGACACAACGACATTACGGCGGCGAGTGAACTGGCGGCGTTGTCGCTGATTCGTCCTTCGACCACATGCGGACATCTGGGCGATGTGGTGGGAGACAAGCTGATTTATGATGCGCCCACGGCTCATGGCGGCAGCGGTGGGCCGGTGTTCAACTCCAATGCGGAAGTGATTGGAATCAATTCTGCCTACATCGACGGATTTTCCGGGGGTACGCTGGGATTCTCGGTGGACGCGCTGCGGCCGCTAATTACGGAGGCGGAGCAGCGACCGTAGAGTTCAGCGAAGACTCTGAAATCAAAGCAAGAAAAAAGCCGGGAAGCGATGCTTCCCGGCTAATTGTTTTAGGCGGCGATCAGAATGCCCAGCGCAGCGAGAACTGGATCAGGCGCGGAGTTCCCGTGGTACTGACGATCTCGCCAAATGGATCCGGACTGGTCTTTGGGCCGGACGACCAGGCCAGATATTGTTCATAGTCGGTGACCAGCGGAGTGCCGAAATTCGGGTGATTCCACAGGTTGAAGAAATCGGCGGCGAAGCGGAGATCCTGCCGCTCCGTAATTCGGAAGTGCTTGATCAGAGAGAAATCCCAGTTCTGCTGGAAGGGGCCGCGGTAGATATTGCGGCCAAGGTCGCCGAACCCGGTGGTGCAGAAATTGGCGCTGGCGGCGCATTGCGTGGGATACAGCAAGGGGGCAGTGGTGAAGGCGGCTGGATTCAGCCATCCGCTTAAGCGTTGTGAGACGCTGCCGGAGCTCATGCCACTGCCAATGGTGGCGCCGGAAGCCAAACTTGCGGCCACGGGCGATGTACCGGCTCCCAGAAAAGCGTTGCCGCCGTTGGAGTCCAAAACTGAAAAGGGCAAGGAATTTTGGAAGCTGGTGACGCCGCTGACCGACCATCCACCCAGCGCGCCACGCCTGAATCCGGTTGCGTGTTCGAAGAATGGGAGTTCGTAAACGTAGCTGAGTTTTAGTACGTTCGGACGGTTGAAGTCAGAGATTCCGCGGGAGGCGTTGATCGTGCTCTCATCGTTGAAAGCGGTGTTGTTGGCCGTGTTCCCAGTGGAGGTCGCATCAATATTTTTGGAAAAGGTGTAGGCGGCTTGAATGTAGCCGCGGTCCCAGCGCCGGGAGACGGTGCCCTGCAGGGAGTGGTAAATGGAGTAGGCGTCGTTGGCAAAGATTTGATAACCCGAGTAGCCGTTCAAGCCGGGCGTGGGTGTGCGGGCGATGGCGTTGGAAAAGGTATTGTTGGTGATGGTGTAATTGTTGCCGCTGGTGTCTGTGACGACGAATGGATTTGCGGGTGTGGCGTTGACTGACTGAATCGCGTCACGCGTTTCCCGCAGGTGGGTGCCCTTGGTGCCGACATAGCCGACTTCCAGTACCCACTTGCGGCCTAGATCGCGCTGGACGGTTAGGTTCCACTGCTGCGTGTTGGGGACCACGAAGTGCCGGGGAACCTCCAGCACAAACAGGTTCTGCGTAGAATTCACTCCGGGACCGCCGGTGCAAGCGTAGGTTCCATCCTGGCCAGAAGGACTGTTCGGAGTGAAACTGATGAGATGAGCCAGGCAGGGCAGCCATGCGCCGGATAACTGCCCAGCGGCGGGCACTGCGTTGGAGTTGGTGGCGGGAGTTCCGGTGAAGAAATCAGACATGGTGAAGCCGGGGGTTTGTCCGAAAAATACGATGGGGATGAAGGGAGACTGGAAGCTGAGCTGGTCGACGGCCCCTACATCTTCACGCACGTAGAAGATGCCGTAGCCGCCACGGATGGTCGTGTTGTGATGGCCCATCACATCCCAGGCGAAGCCCACGCGCGGGCCGATTCCGGTGGAGACGCTGTTCTTGAAAGTTGATCCGGCAGCATTTCCAGTAAGGCCGGGAACGCCCAGCTTATTGACGCAGCTGGGATAGATAAAAGGATACTGGCCAGACTTGGTAAGGTCTGATTCCATATTGCCGATGTGGCAGGCGTTGTCGCTCCAGGCGCCGAAAAATTCGGTGCGGAGACCAAGATTCAGAGTCAAGTTCTGTGTCGCCTTCCAGTCGTCTTGCGCGAAGATGGCGGAATTTTTCTGGCGGTAGTTGTGGTTGTAAACGCCGCCGCCGCCGAAGCTGAATTCCGGAGCGCCTTGCAGAAAATTCGCGAAATCCGTCACGGAAGAGTCGCCGAAGTAAAGTTGGCCGTTGAAGACTTGCGGGAACTTTTTGTTGAGCGCGACCGGCGTAAACTCCCCGCCGAATCGCCAGTTGTGTTTGCCTCTCACCCAGCCCAGCGTGTCGATGAAATTGAAGTTGTTCTGCGCCTGATACTGGTTAGCTTGCGGGGTGGGACCGAACTGAAATCCGGAGCTGACGAAAGTGAATTTGTAAATGTTGTCGGTGAGATTGTTGGTGGGGCGGGTGATTCCGGCATCGGCAGCGGTGACCGGCGGAACGTTGATGTCACTGTTGTTGATGCGGATAAAGCCGAGGCGGAAGTCGTTGACGAGGGCGGGAGAGAAAATGTGAGTCTCGGTAAACGAGAAGACACGGTCGTTCACCGGGAGCTGGTAGGGAAAGTTGAGGTCTCCACTGCTGATGCTGCCGCCGAGAGAGGCTTGCAGACCACCCGCGCCGAAGGGGACGTCGGATTGGAAATTCTGGAAAAAGAAATTGATCGAGAGCTTGTCGTTGGAGTTGCGAAATTCGCGATCCCAGGTCGCGGTGAACTGATCGTCGGTGTAAGAGCCGGGGATGCTGGTGGTAAATGGAACGACGCTTCCGGCCGCGGTTCCGGCAGGAACATTGGGCATGGGATAGAGATAGCCGTTGCCCGCCGCACCGAATTGATTGCTCTGGAAGGCGACCAGCGAGGCAGCGACGGGATCAATGCTGGCCACGCCAAAAGCCGTTGCCAGCGCGGCTTGACCGGAGGGTCCGCGATCGGCCGCAGGAATATAGGGAATCAGAGTGCTGATGATGGTTCCCGGGGAATCGCCGCTACGCTGGCGCGTTCCCGAATAGTTCACGAAGAAAAAACCGAGCTTGCCGCCGGTGCCGATAGGGCCGCCCAGATCGCCGCCGAAGATGTTCTGCTGGATTACGGGCCTGGGTTCGCCTGCGCCATTGAGGAAGTAGTCGTTCGCGTCGAGCACGGTGTTGCGGAAAAATTCGTAGGCTTCGCCGTGGAAGGTGTTGGTGCCCGTCTTCAGGATGGCGTTAATATTTCCACCACCGTTGCGGCCCTGCGTGGCGTCATAGAGCGAGGTCTGTACCTTGAATTCCTGAATGACGGCGGGATTCGGCAATGGAGTCGTCGTCAGTTCCGCAACGTTGTAGTCGGTCGCGCTGATGCCTTCAATCTGATAGTTGTTGTTATCTTCGCGCTGGCCGTTTACTTCGATGCGGACGTTGCCGCGTCCCAGCTGCGAGGCGGCATTCAACTCGCCTTGCGCGCCACTGGAAAGCGTGAGCAACTGCTGAAAGTTTTGCGTGGCGAGCGGCAAGTTCTTGATGGTGCTTGATTCGATGGCCTGTCCGGTGGTGGCGTCGGTGGTGTCGACCTGCTGTACCTCGGCCTGAACCTCCACTTGCTGCTGCACGGCCTGGGTCTTGAGCTTGGCAATCAAGCGCGTGGTCTCGGTGACGCGCACGACGATGTCACGAAACGTAGATTCGGAGAAGCCGGGCGCATGGACGCTCACTGTATATTGACCTACCGGCAGCAGCGGAGCGGTGAAAGAACCGTCGCCGCCAGAAGTTACGCTGCGCTCCAGCACGCCGGTTTCCTGGTTGGTGATGCGCACGTCGGCGTTGGCAACGACCGCGCCGCTGGGATCCTGAATTGTGCCGGTGATCGCGCCCGTCGCACCGCCCTGGGCGAAGGCCTGGGCGAGGAAAGCCATCGCGAGAAAACTAATCCAGATCAACCTAGCTTGTAGCTTCAGCATTGCTTCTCCCTGAGTTCGGACTTGAAATTGTCGGTTATTGCTGAATCGGACTTATGGCGAGCGGACAAGCGGATCGACAACAGAAGAATGGGCGCAGCCGGTGTTGCACGCTTAAGCCCTGGAGTGGGCTGCGCAGATGAGGACGTGATCGCTTGAGGTCAGCTATCGCCATCGGATACACGCTTCCCTGCAGAGGGTGGCTCTGGGGATTGCGGAAGAATACTCAAAGACGGCGACTGTTGGCAACAGAAATCATGATGCCGGTGCAGGAAAGGCGAACATTCACGGAGAGTGACCCTGGGGCAGAAATCGCCGGGAAGCTAATCTCACGCGTGTGACTCTGGATACTCCCGTACCTTCTCGCCTTCGTGCAGACGTTGGTCGCCTGAGGCTGAGGCATCGCCGGAAACCGCGTAGGCTACGGCAGCTCCGATGAGAGCGGGAACGATGAAAGCATGACCGCCGGTCGCTTCCGCAACAAAAACAACTGCAGCAAGTGGTGTTTTATAGCCCGCGGCCAGAAAGGAGGCCATGCCGACGGCAGCGTAAAGATCGAGGCTGGGGCTGATCGCGGGCATAGACCGCAGTAAGGTCTTCACGAACGAGCGAAACATACTTGTGAAGCAAGCGATGCCTCAGGAGGCGGTTGGCTTTCAGGTTCAAGAATGCTTGGTGGTCTTTGCTCTTTCGGACGAGGCTTTTTCGTGGGAGTGGGGAAAATGTTCAGCAGTGGGGTCATTGCCCTCGCGCATGATGCGGCGAAGAGCGGACACCAGTTCGGGTCCGGCGCTGCGGAGTTCGTCATGATGATGGAGCGCCAGTTCGGCGAGGACCTTCTCTCCCTTGGGCGTGAGAGCGAGCAGCACTTCGCGGCGGTCGTCCTGGGCCCGGGTGCGATGAACGAAACCTCCGGCTTCCAGGCGATTCACCAATTCCACGGCGCTATGATGGCGGATTTCCATGCGTCCGGCTAATTCGCGGATGCGCGGGCGTATGCCAGACGGCATACCCTTGATGGCCAGCATCAGCTGGTACTGGCCCCGCTCCAGACCGGCCTTCTTGACCGCTTGCTCGCTGAAATGGAGGAAGCGGCGGATCTGGTAACGGAACTCGGCCAGCGCCTGGTAGTCCGACAAGGTGAGCCTCTTCATCCCGCTGATTGTATCGTGCCGCGATCCACTTCATTCATAGTGTATCGTAAGGCGATATATATGGGAAATAGGGAAAAATCCGGCCATTCCCAGGCGCTGGCCTCTTTTTCCGGCTCCAGTTAGAATCCTCTGTCCTACTTGCATCGGCATCGACAGGAGGCGTTCGAGTTGATCCCGCGCTACACCCGCCCGGAAATGGGCCGCATCTGGAATGATGAGAATCGCTTCCGCACGTGGCTAACAGTCGAAGTCGCCGCCACGGAGACTTTGGCCGAGATGGGGATGGTTCCCAAGGCCGCGGCCAAATCCATTCGCGAACGCGCCGATTTCAACGTGGAGCGCATCCACGAGATTGAAGCGGAAGTGCGCCACGACGTGATTGCATTTACGACGGCGGTGGCTGAGATCGTCGGCCCCGATGCGAGGTGGTTCCACTACGGACTCACTTCCAACGATGTGGTGGATACCGCGCAGGCTCTGCTGATCAAGCAGGCGTCGGCGCTGATTGCGCAGGATCTTGAACGGCTGGCCGAGGTGCTCGAGCGAAGGGCGTGGGAATTCAAAGATACGCCGATGGTGGGGCGAACGCATGGCATTCACGCCGAGCCGATTACGTTTGGCTTCAAGCTGGCGAACTGGTATTCGGAAACGCAGCGCAACATTGTTCGCTTCAAGGCGGCGGCGGAGGATTTGCGGGTTGGGAAATTTTCGGGAGCGGTCGGGATCTTTGCGCATCTCACGCCGGAGATCGAGGAACAAATTTGCGCGCGGCTGGGTCTGAAGGCTGCGGCCGTCTCATCACAGGTGATACAGCGCGACCGGCACGCGCATTATCTGGCGACGCTGGCCGTGATCGCGTCTACGTTGGATAAGATCGCCACGGAGATACGGCACCTGCAGCGCACGGAAGTTCGCGAGGCTGAAGAGTTTTTCAGTGAAAAGCAAAAAGGATCTTCGGCGATGCCGCATAAGAGAAATCCGGTGACCAGCGAGCAGATCAGCGGCCTGGCGCGAGTGGTGCGCGGCAACGCACAAGCCGGATTTGAAAATGTCGCGTTGTGGCACGAGCGCGACATCTCACACTCATCGGCCGAGCGCGTCATTCTGCCCGATTCCACCACACTCATCGATTATCTATTGAGTAAGACGGCCAGTCTGATTGAGACCATGTTTGTGTATCCCAAGCGGATGCTGGCTAACCTGGAGAGCACGCATGGGCTCATTTTCAGCGGGCAACTCTTGCTCGATCTGGTGGAGCACGGAGTGTCTCGCGAGGACGCGTATCGTCTGGTGCAAACGCACGCGATGCGCGCGTGGAAAGAAGGCCTGAACTTTCACGACCTAATACTTGCGGACAAAGAGATCACAGGAAAAGTTCCGCGCAAGCAAATCGAATATGCGTTCGACCTGCAGCGTCAGCTGAAGAACGTGGACAAGATTTTTTCCCGCGTGTTCAAGACTGAAGAGGCGAGCCGCGCGAAATCCACCACTGGCGCCCGCCCCCCGCGGACGCGGACTCGTCGCTAACCTCGCCTCCCACGTTTGTGTCTAACCCGACAGACCTGAAGAAGTTGCGGACAGCTTTGGCCTGGCTGCGACAACCCACCAAATGCATCTCCGGCATACATGCCCGCATCGAAGGAATTAACCAAGTGGTTAGTTCGTAAAGTTTCGTCAAACTTGGGTCGGAGGTGACCTATGACAGTGGTGATGAAGAAGAAAACAGGCTTGCTGAAAATTGTGGGTGGGCTGCTGGCGGTGGGGCTAATGAGCGGGATGCTCCTGGCCGAGCCGGTGGCGGCGACGCGCTACGACAATCAAATTCAAACAACGGTTATGCAGAAGCTGGCAGCGAAGGATCAGTTCCGCAACGTGCAATCGAGCACAGAAGATGGAATCGTAACTCTCACGGGTACGGTCGATCTTTACCAGCGCAAACTGGATGCCGCAAGGCTCGCTCGAAAAGCTTCGAACGTGCAGGGCGTGCGTAACCTGATCACGGTGGGGGGGCCGAATGTATCCGATGCGCAACTGGAACAGCAACTGGCTAAGAAGCTGCGCTACGTGCGGGAGGGTTACGACATCACGTTCGACTACTTCGCGCTGGGGGTGAAGGATGGCGTGGTCACGGTGGAGGGACAGGATCGAACGGGAGTGGGCCGGGACGAGGCTCTGGCCGACATTCAGAACATGCCGGGGGTGAAGGATGTGATCTCGAACATCTCACTCGAACCGGTCTCCCTGTTCGATGATGGTCTGCGCTTGCGCGCGGCTCGGGTGATCTACCGCGACTCTGTGCTGAGCAAATACGCCATCGATCCAGCGCGGCCGATCCGCATCATTGTCGACAACGGCCACATCACGCTGTACGGTTCGGTGGATACCGCCATGGACAAGAATGTCGCGGGCATTCGAGCCAACCAAATCTCCGGCGCGTTCAGCGTAGAGAACAAACTGGTTGTGGAAAAAGATTCGCGCCAGGCGAATCAATCCAGCCTGTCGGGGATGTGATGTTGGGGGTGAGCCTTGGGCGCGGCGAAGGTCGCGCCCGTTTTTATTTACAGCCGGTTGATCAGCGAAGCCACGTATCCCGCGCCGAATCCGTTATCGATATTCACCACGCTCACATTGGACGCGCAGGAATTGAGCATGCCGAGAAGCGCGGTGAGTCCCTTGAACGACGCACCATAGCCGATGCTGGTGGGCACCGCGATCACGGGCACGCCGACGAGACCGCCGACCACGCTGGGCAGAGCACCTTCCATGCCGGCGCAGACAATCACTACGCGAGCCTTGGTGAGCGCTTCGCGATTGGCCAGAAGCCGATGAATGCCGGCAACGCCGACATCGTAGAAGTGCTCCACGGAATTGCCCATCAGTTCGGCAGTGACGAGGGCCTCTTCCGCCACGGGAATGTCACTGGTTCCTGCCGAGACGACAGCGATCGTGCCTTTGCCGTAGGTCTGTGGGTCGCGTTGCAGAACAATTGCGCGCGCGAGTTCGCGATATTCGGCGGCACGAACCTTTTTCTTGACCGCAGCAAACTGCTTCTTGTCGGCGCGTGTGGCGAGGACGTTGCCGCCGTGCTTGGCCAATCGCGCGAAGATTTGCGCGGTATGTGCGGGAGTCTTTCGCTCTCCGAAAATCACTTCCGGCATGCCGGCGCGCAGGCTGCGATGATGGTCGACCTTGGCGAAACCAAGGTCTTCAAAGGGTAGATGACGGAGGCGCTCGACGGCATCATCGGGCGTGATTTCGCCGTGGCGCACTTGCTCGAACAATTTGCGGATGGATTCGGCGTTCACGGCGGTGCTCGGTGGTCGACTGCCCGACTTAGATGCCAAAACTTAAGACGCAAGATCAGGGCGCGAAATCTAGATTAGCATCTGCGCCGAGTTCCGAGGGTTAGGAGTGTGCGTTGGAGGAGGAGCGCACTCGCGCAAGTACGGCGGTGCAGACTTTCCGCGGAAGTCCGGGTTCGTCGAGATGGGTCAAGAAAAGACGGCGAAGGCCACTCGGCTTCACCTTGCCGGCGAGATACGATTCGTAGATCTGGTTCCCGAGACGGTATCCCCATTCCTGTGCGGTCGCTTCAAATCTTGCCGCATCGGCGCGGATGGCCGCCTGCGCGGCTTTCTCAACCGTGGCACGCGACAACGCTGGTGCTTCGGTTTCGGGCGCGGGCCGCGAAGGGTAAAGCACGCGCGAGCCGAAATAGGCGACGGCATTTTCAATCACCCGCGTATAGAAAGCGTCGGTCGCGGCCACTGCGCTGTCATTTCCGCCGGGGCCGCCGCCGTTCGTGGTGTGTCCATTCAAACGCTGGGGCAGTCCGCGGCAGGCGTGATGGAGAAAGCGGGCGGCATCCTCGGCCGCGTGGACCAGCTGAAATTCGCGAATGTGAAATGCATTTACTTCGGGGAAATAAGCACAGCCGCGCTCCTCCACGCTGGCCAGCATGGTTTGGAGTTGTGGCTGGCTGATGGACTTGCGCGAGAGCAGGCGCCGCAGGGTGGCATCCGACGAATTGCCGTGAACCTCGGGCAGCAGGTCGACAAGAAACTTGGGCTGCGTGCCATTGTGCGGCGAATAGCGATTGATCTCGAGAAAGCTCGCCAGGCTATCGATAAGGTTGTAGATGGTCGGCGCGAAGTCAGGGCCGGTCTCGCAGCGGCTCCATTGATCGAGGAAGAGGCGGTAGCTTTCGTACTTCTCCAGCGGGGTGGCATTGAAGACGCAGAGGACGTCTTCTTTGACGCGGACTGCGTCGACCTTATCGACCGGCTCGCCCGCTGCGCGCCAATACAAGGCATCGATGTTCTGCAACACGGTGAGAGTTTTGGCGCCGGGCAGGTCTTTCTGCAGCACACGCGGGAGGTGTCCGGGAGCGAGGTGGGATTCGCCGAAGAGAACGAAGATCACTGCCTCGGGATGACGCACGCGAATCTCGGCAATCTTGGCAGCAGCATGGCGATCGCGGGCGCCGATTTTGCGCAAACTTTCGCGCGGCATGCAATCGAGACCATAGATCGACTCGCCATGGTCGCGCGCCGCGACCAGCAGTTCGTAAAACGGAGCCCAATCGTATCCCCAGTCGAGATCGAAGCGGATACGCTGGCGAAGTTCGGCTTCATCGATTTCGCGGCGCCACCATTCTTCGAGAATATGCTGATCGCGGGCGAAGATGGTTTCGACACCGAGGACCACCGGCCGGTCTCCAGCCAGCGCGCGCTCCTCAAACAAAGATGCGGCATAGCGTTGCGCCGCGGGCAGGGCGTGATAGTCGCCGACGAGAACCACGTCGGCTGCATGCAGAGCGTTGTGAAATTGTTCGCGATCCAGAAGAGAATCGTACTGGCTGAAGGCCTGGGTGAACTCGCGCAGATATTTACGACGGCCGTTCGAATCCTGGGCGCGAATTTCGCGCTCCACGCCTGCCAGCGCATGGCGTTCGGCTGCGCTGCGGCGGGATCGTAAATTGGCCGTCGATGCCATAAAAAGCAGCTTCTAGCTTTTAGCTCCTAGCTTCTGGCTCTGCTCCTTCACCTTGACTTCCACTTCGGCGACTCCCTATGCTCCGGAGTTGAGGCTGCGCTGGTTTAGCCTCGCCGGAGAAATCTTGCTGAATCATCCGCCACAAAATCTGACCATCGCGACCACCGGCGCCAGTGGATCGGTGTTTCTCCGGCAATTCCTGATCGCCGTCGAACGCGATGCGCGAGTACAGACTGTGAACTTCATCGCATCGGACTCTGCCCTGCGCGTGCTTGCCGAAGAACTGGGCATTCGAGGGCGAGCGAATCTCGTGCGGCAAATCCTGCTCAACGAAAGCAGCGCGTCTAAATTGAAAGAACAAAAAATTAAGATCGAAGAGCAATCGAACGCCGATATCGGAGCCAACGTGGCCAGCGGTTCCTATCCCGCCGACGCCATGGTCGTCCTCCCCTGCAGCGTGGGCACTCTGGCCCGGATTGCCAACGGCGTCGCCTCCCACTTGATTGAGCGCGCTGCCGATGTCAGCCTGAAAGAGAAGCGCCCGCTGGTGCTCTGCGTGCGCGAAACGCCGCTCAACAAAATCCACATCCGCAACATGTACCGGGCCGCCGATGCCGGGGCGACCGTGTTTCCACTGATCCCCGCGTTCTATTACCGGCCTGCCACTTTAGATGACATGGCCCGCGAGTTTGCCTATCGCGTGCTGGCTCACATGGGCCTTCCTCAGCCGGAGGCCTTTCAATGGAAAGGCTGAATTATCAGCAACTTACCGGGCTACAGATAAAAACTCCTCCCTTTACCAGATGATCGGCTTTGAGGTCAGGGAATCTTAAGTGTAGAGAGCCTTCGGTTCCGGTCCCAGATACCCGGCGGTCATGTACGGCGGGGAGTGCCGAAATGGTCCTCGAGTTGGGGCCCGGTTTTCCAGAGCGACGATCGCGATTGCTTAGCGTAGAATTCGGCAAATTTCCTGATAGGTGACCCATGTCCCTGAACGTTCTTCAACGGCGGGCATTTCTCGCCGTGACAGCTTGTCTGATACTGCTGTCCGCCACCACCTTGTCCCACGCCACAGACGACCACAATCCTTATGCGGGCGATGCCAAGGCTGCGAAAGCGGGAGAGTATGAGTTCCGCATCAATTGCGCGCTTTGCCATGGACTGGGAGCGCACGGGGGCGGGCGCGGTCCTGACCTGACGCGAGCGCAGAAAAAGCATGCACACTCGGATGCGGAGCTGTTTCAGGTGATCAGTAACGGAATCCCGGGGACCGTGATGCCGGCGAACGGAACCAACGGGCAGGGCGTAGGCATGACCGACGAGGAAATCTGGCAGATCATTACTTATATCCGCAGCGTGGAGGTGAAGGCTGCGGTCAATCCCACGGGCAGTGCGGCGCACGGCAAAGAACTTTTTTATGGCGAGGCGAATTGCTCGCTCTGCCACATGGTGGAGGGCAAAGGGGGACGCGTGGGGCCGGAACTCACGAGCGTGGGAGGATCGCGGACACGGGCCGCGATCATCGATTCGGTGAGGAATCCCAGCCGGAGGCTGGCTTGGGGATTGACCGAGGCCACGAAGGAGTTTCCCCAGGAATACGAGACGATTACCGTGGTGACGAGCGATGGAAAGGAAATCAAGGGCGTGGCTTTGAACGAAGACAGCTTCAGCGTGCAGATGATGGATGCGAGCGAGCAGATTTATCTGCTGGACAAAGACAAGCTACGGTCATTTCAGAAGAGCCGCGACTCGATGATGCCCACCTATACTCCGGAACTTTTGAGCGACAAAGATCTGGAGGACATTGTGGCGTACCTGGTCAGCGTGGGGGCGAAATGAGCGCTAGAAAAACTTTTGCCCTGTGGGTGACATTTCTCTTCTCCTCTGGCTTCTTCACATCGCCAGCACTGGCGCAGGTGACGTTCGAACGGCTGCTGAGTTCTGGAAAAGAACCGCAGAACTGGATGACGTATTCCGGCGATTATTCGGGGAAGCGGTTCAGTTCGCTGGATCAGATCAACACCGCGACTGCGCACGCCATGGTGGCGAAGTGGGTATTCCAGACTGGGGCCACGGGCAAGCTTGAGACCTCGCCGCTGGTGGTGGATGGAATTCTCTACGCGACGGCGCAGGATGATCGCGCCTTTGCGCTCGACGCGCGCACGGGGCGGCCGATCTGGCTGTACCAGCATCAACTGCCGGTAGATATTCGTCCGTGCTGCGGGCGGGTGAATCGCGGTCTCGCGATTTTGGGCGATAAAGTTTTTCTGGGAACGCTCGATTCGCACGTGATTGCGCTCGACACGAAAACCGGCAATGTGATCTGGGATGTTGTGGCCGCGGATTATCAGAAGGGATACAGCTTCACCGTCGCGCCGCTGGCGGTGAAGAATCTTGTGGTGATCGGTGTCTCTGGCGGCGAGTACGGTGTGCGCGGCTTCATCGATGCTTACGATGCGGCGACCGGCGAGCGCAAGTGGCGCTTCTACACCGTGCCGGGGCCGGGCGAGCCGGGGCATGAAACCTGGGAGGGCGATTCGTGGAAGGTCGGTGGCGCTCCGGCGTGGAACACGGGAACCTACGACGCGGTGACCAACCAGATTTTTTGGCCCACGGGAAATCCTTCGCCCTCAAATCGCGGCGAGGGACGAGCGGGAGACAATCTCTACAGCAACACCCTGCTGGCGCTGAATGCGGACACGGGAAAAATGAACTGGTACTTTCAGTTCACGAAGCACGATGAGCACGATTGGGATGCGACCCAGGTTCCGGTGATCATTGATTCTGACGGCAAACATTTGATCGCGCAGGCGAATCGCAACGGTTACTTCTACGTGCTCGATCGCACGAACGGCAAACTGATTTCAGCCAACGCCTACGGCAAGATCACGTGGAGCGACAGCAAAGATGCGGAAGGACGTCCTGTAGCGAAGAAGGAAGCTTCACCGACGCTCGAAGGACACACGGTGTGTCCGGGAGCGCTGGGGACGACCAACTTCATGGCGCCGGCGTTCGATCCGCAGACTTCTTTGTTCTACGTGACAGCGCGCGATCAGTGCGACATTTTCTCGACCGCGCCACAGCCTTATGAAGCCGGCCATGCATATTACGGCAGCGCGTATTTTCCGTCGGAAGAAGCCGAGCCGTATCGCGGATTTCTGAAGGCGATCGATCCCGCGACGGGCGAGATCAAGTGGAAATTCGAGCATACGTCGCCGACGTGGTCGGGCGTGTTATCTACCGCCGGAGGATTGGTCTTCACCGGCGACGCCGAAGGAAACTTCATTGCGCTCGATGCCGCTACGGGCAAGGCACTGTGGCATTTCCAGATGGGCGGAGCCGTGTATGCGGCTCCCATGGCCTTTGCCGTGGACGGGAAAGAATATGTGGCGATCGCGGCGGGCAGCGCCGTGTACGCATTCGGGCTGCCGTAGAAAAAAGCGTTAGAAGCGTAGCGAAAGTCCCGTCGAAATCCGAATGTTGTTCTGGTGAAGACCGAGGTTGTAAAACACTCCGGTATTGAAAGTGCTGTCGTAGAGTTTATCTAAATTGTGATAGGTGCGGAGATCGTCCACCTGGAAGAGACGAAGAGCCAACCGCCGGAACAGACGGTAGTCGAGTCCGCCGCCAAAGGCGACCGTTGCGTCGGTGTCAGTCGTGGCCGTGGAGGAGAGAGGATTTGCCAGCCCCGAGATGGTCGTCGCGTTCAGGCTGGTTCGATCAAAACCGAAGAGCACGTGGACGAAGGGCGTCAGCTTTGATTTGCTCCGGAACGAAAGCACGGGACCAACCAGGAATGAATAGGCAGTGGTCTTGGGGAGTCCGGTGAGCGTCGCGAACCTTGATGAGATGATGGGCGTGCCATAGCGGCCGCTCACGTCGGCGACGATTCCGATCATGCGGGTGAAGTTGTATTGCGCCTCCGCGTTCCAGCCGTTAAAGTTGGAACCGATCGCGAAGGGGTTGTTCGGCTCGTGCAGCGCGGCGTAGAGCGTGTTGGGCGACAGGCCGCCGTTATCCACGTGTACGAAGGAGTAGCCGCCAAACACCTGCACTTTCGGTGCGGAGTCCTGCGCAAAGGCACACGCGCTCATCAGGGCGATCAAAGCAAGGGTTGCAACGGCCAGGCGAATCATTTCGAAGTTTTTTCCTTTCAACAACTGCGCATACGGGAGATCAACATCGCAAAGAATTTGGAGCACGGTTCTGCCGATCGCGTCACACCGTGCCATTGCCGAAACTAAGTAAGAACGCGAAACCACGCAAGCGGGTTGCAAGTGGACACGTAAATGTGGGTAATTTTGTAAGTCCTTGATTATAACGTGGGACGAATCTGAGTTGGGGTGGGCGTGCCGGCGGCGTGTTGATCTAATTGTGGCGTTCTCGCTTTTTCCTTCGAAAGAATGTCCCGACGAGCCTAACCAATTGAAGATGAGTCCGAGGTCTAGCAACTTGAATAAATCCGAGCTGCGATTTGGTTCGCGGTGTTTCTATTGACCCATTCCGCACCTATCTACCAACGAATGTCAGTTGCCCACAGTTTACGCTCGAACTCGGTCAGCACCAGGGGCAGCCGTGCAAGCCGCATAGCACACTACCTGACCTGCAGCACTTGAATCGGTGGGATCGAAGCGGGTTTTGACTTCCGATCTGCACTCCTTATTCCCGCAGGGTGATCTAAACTTAGAGTCCATGACTTCGGATACGCCGCCACTTCTCGACCTGCAGCACATCCGCGTGATGCGCGGGCAGAAAGTCGCGCTCGATGACTTCAGCCTGCGCATCCGTGCCGATGAACACATCGCGATTCTCGGACCGAACGGCTGCGGCAAATCGACGCTGATCAAAACGATTACACGCGAGTGCTATCCCGTGGTGCAGGAAAACTCCTCGATGACGATCCTGGGACAGGACCGCTGGGACGTGTTTGATCTGCGCACACTGCTCGGCGTCGTCTCGAATGATCTGATGCTCTCCTGTACTGGAGACGCGAGCGGACGCGATGTCGTGCTGTCGGGATTCTTCAGCAGTATCAAAGTCTTTCCTCACCATACGGTTGATCCCAGGCACCGGGAGTTGGCCGACGCCGCGCTGGCACAGCTGAAGGTTTCCTATCTCGCGGACCGGCCGGTTTGTGAGATGTCATCGGGCGAAGCGCGTCGCGTGCTGATCGCGCGGGCCCTGGTGCACAATCCTCGCGCATTACTGTTCGATGAGCCTTGCAATTCTCTCGACCTCGCGGCCCAGCAAAGTGTAAGGCAAACTATGCGATCGCTGGCGAACTCGGGAATTGGAATTGTTTTGGTGACTCACGAACTCGGCGACATCATTCCAGAAATCGAGCGCGTCGTGCTGATGAGCCGGGGACATATCGTTGCCGATGGACCCAAGGAAGAAATTTTGCAGGCGGAGCGTCTGGCGAAAGTTTTTGGCGCGCCGGTAGAGATAGCACGCCGCGATGGTTTTTACCAGATGTGGTGAGCGCGGCAGTTTCTCAATCGGCCGCGGGGCTGGCGTAGGTCAGATGCTTCTTGGTTTCTTCTGAGGGTTTCTTTTCACTTTTAAAATCGCGTAGGGTAAGTTCGAGGCCGCCGAAATCCGGATGGTCATTGTGGCCGATGGTGAAGGCGATGTCGATAGCGTCTCCGGCGAGCAGCGGAGACCGCTGCAGGCGGTCGGCCATGTTCCAGCCGAGAGCGTCGAAAACAGTTCTCAGTTGTCGGTTGTCAGTTCCCAGTTCCTGCACACTGCTATTGGCTTTCAATTTCAACTTGACGTGCTTGTCTTTCAGGATTTTCGGTGGAGCGATTAACTGAACGTTCCGGGCCGTGAATGCCGGCTCGTGATTTCCTGTTCCGTAGGGCTCGAGCAAACTCAGCATCTGGAAAAGCGAGGGAATGACTTCGCTGAGATCCAGTTCCGCTTCGACTTCGAGCACCGGATCGAAATCGGTTATGGTCAGGCGGGTACGGGCGAAAGCATCGAGTTCAGCTCGCAGTTGCGCGACATTGGCCGAAGGCATGGCGAAGCCGCAGGCGTGGGAGTGTCCGCCATAGCGGGTGAAAAGATTGTGCGACGATTCGACGGCTTCGAGCAAATGAAAAGGACGAATGGACCGGCCGGAGCCGAAGGCTTCTGCGCCATTGCTCGAGATCACGATCGCGGGACGGTGATAGCGTTCCACGATGCGCGTGGCGGCGATGCCGATGACGCCGCGATGCCAGCCCTCGCCATCCACCACAATGCAGTAGGCCTCACAGAGCGCGGGATCGCCAGCGATACGGTCTTCGATCGACAGCAGGATGCGGCGCTCTTCCTCCTGACGCTCGGCATTCAAGCGATCCAGTTTCCCGGCCAGCAGCCGGGCGCGATCTGCATCTTTCACGCTGAATAGCTCAATCACGTCGCGGGCAACATCCATGCGTCCGGCGGCGTTGATGCGCGGGGCGATGCGGAACGCAACTTCGGTGGAATTCGGCGGACGCTTGGTGGAAATCTGCGCGACCTCGAGGAGCGCCTTGAGACCGGGATTCACGGCGCGGCGCAGGGCTTCGAGGCCGAGGCTGGCAAAGACACGATTCTCCCCGGTCAGCGGGACGGCGTCGGCTATGGTGGCGATGGCGACAACTTTCATGAACGAGAGCAACAGGCGCGTCTGATCTTTCTCTGGGAGACGGCGCTGCATCAAACCCTGCGCTACTTTGAAGGCGACGCCCGCGCCGCAGAGCTGCTTGTAGGGATATTCACATCCTGCCTGATTGGGATTGACGACGGCGCAGGCGTTCGGCACGCCGTCCGGGCCTGGCAGGTGATGATCGGTGACGATGAGATCGACGCCGAGGCGGTGCGCGGTTTCGGCGGGAGCAAAGGCTCGAATGCCCATGTCGACGCTGATGATCAGCCGAATACCGGCGGCAGCGGCGCGCTCGATCACATCGTCGCGCATGTCATAGCCCTCGCGGATGCGATGCGGGACGTGGAAGTCAGCGGTGCCGCCGCAGAGTTCAATCGCCGTCTTCAGGATGATGACGGCCATGGTGCCATCGACGTCGTAATCGCCGTAGATCAGGATGGGATCTTTGCGTTCGATGGCGGCGTCAAGGCGATCGACAGCGCAGCGCAGGCCGGTCATTTGCTCTGGCGAATGAAGATGATCAATGGATGGCGTGAGAAAACGGGCGGCAGACTCGGCATCGGTCAAGCCGCGATGAATCAGCAGACGTGCCAGAGTTCGTGAAGCGGCGGTGCGTTGCGAAGCGTTTGCATTGCTGCGGTTAAACGGAAGGTGAGGCAGATCGCAGAGAGCCGCGGCCAAGGCCTGTACCTGCGCTGGATCTGCCGCAGCCAGTTCCCAGCGGGCGTTTCCTCGCACGGTTAGGTCTCGTCGTCCTGGTCCGGTTCGTCGATGGGGATGCCGCCGAAATCTTCCGACATTTCCAGCAGGCGCTGGTAGCGCTCGTACCACTCGGTGCTCACTTCGCAGAGAAACATCGATCCCTGATAGGCCCAGCCGAGCTGCAAGAATCCGATCTTGCCGGTGTGAGCGCGCAGCCAGCGCGCGTCTTCTACGTCGTCGCCATCAGAAAATTCGGAGTGCGAAAGGCGCTGCACCAACTCGTCCAGCTCTTCGCGCTCCAGCTTCCAGGAGTGCATGGTGAGGAATGGAGCGCCCGCGCTCTTGGCCAGCTCGACGAAATCCTTCCAGGCGTCAGGATTGTCCCCGGTCTCCCACATGACGCACTGCACTTCCTCGTAGTCCACGTAGCCGTGGAAGCGGCTCATGCCGTGGCCTTCGATGAAGGCAATCATGTCGTCTTTAATAATGGTTAAATCTTCTGGGGTGGGTGACATAGCAAATTCGGCTGATAAAGCATTGTATGCCGTTTGGAGGGGAAGGTGCCAGCGGCGAGGCTGACTGCAAAGAAACGTCGCGCGTAGAAACGGCTATGCGCTCTTCCCAAGTTCTCTCCACTTTTGATCGGCCAAGACCACTGAGGTCTCAATCTGGCGCTCGGGTATGTTCCAGTACTTTTTAAGCAGCCGATCTTTCTCCTGTGGACTCACCATTTGAAAGCCATGCTTTTCGTAAAAGCGAATTGCCCAGGCCGCATCCCCCCAGGTGCCGATCAGCACGGGGCCATCTGTACGCCTCCGCAGATGAGATAGCAGTTGTCCTCCGATTCCCTGCTTCTGGTTGCCGGGGCGAACGTAGGCGTGGCGAATGAGAGTCACGTCCTGTACGTCTTGAATTCCCATTACGCCTGCGAGGTCTCCGGCCTCCTCCCAACCCCAGAACACCACGCCATCGTCGATTTCATGCCGCAACTTCTCGCGAGACATGTACGGTTCTGTCCAGCGATCCGCCGGGATAACTCCTTTATAAGCCTGCGCACCATCGTTGATGATGGTCCAGATCAAGTCGAAGTCGCGATCGTCACAGCGGCGAATCATGAATTACGCGGCCTCCCGGCCCCAGCATGCCGTGTTACACTCTATGGTTCACAAACAAACCCCTGCTGATACAGGACATTCTATCCGCACATGCTTCTTTCCAAAGAATATGTGGGCTACCTGGCCCGCGAAGTAACCAAGAAATTGATTGCCGGCAAGGCGATCGAAACCACCGCCGTGCCCAAAGTGACGGAGCGCGTGCACGCGGCGCTGCTCGAGGAACTCACGCTGGAGGACCGCATTAACGATGAAGTGCGGGTCATCCTCGAAGCCTACGCGGAAGAGATGAACAAGACCGGCGCCAACTACCAGGAGATGTTCCGCAAGGTGAAGAGCGAGCTGGTGCGCAAGTATAAGGCGGTGCTGTGAGACTGAGCCGCGATAAAGTGAATGTGCTGGCCCGGGCTGTCGCCGACGCCCTGAAGACGATGGACGAAGTCGATTTCATTGAGGACCCCAATACCATCCGGCAGGAAACCCGCAAGATTCTCGAAGACCTTCTGGCTCAGGAAGCAAGAATCGACCAATCCGCCCGGCTGAAGATCGAAAGCCAGAAGCGAACCATCCTCGAAGGCTCGCAAGAGTGGGACATTCTCTACCGCAAATACTACAACGAAGAAGTGAAAAAGCTGGGGATGTAGTCGCATCGGGCGATGACTCGGGCTTGGTAACTTGCACCCGAATGGACGTTCGTAATTTGCCAGCCAGCTCCCGCCGTAGTGAAATCAGTTTGCCCGCCACTTCACACTAGGCAACTTTGGTCCATCCCGGACAGAAGCACGCCTCCGCGAAACCTCAACTCTGGCCAACTGGAAGAAGTTGGAGCAGTCATGTCCGGGCTCAGAGCAACCATTCTCTGCATCGACGATCACCTCAACGGACTCATCGGCCGAAAGATGTTGCTCGAAAACAACGGCTACGAAGTCCTCGAAGCGACCGGCGGCGACGAAGGCCTGAAGCTATTCGCCTCGCACTCCGTGGATGCGGTGGTTCTCGATTACCAGATGCCCGGGATGAACGGGGACGTGGTTGCCAAGAAGATGAAGCGCGTCAAGTCGCACGTCCCGATCATGTTGCTCTCCGCCTATGGACCATTGCCGAAGAGCAAACTCGAGGCCGTGGATACCTTCCTGTCTAAATCCCAACCGCCGACCATGCTCTTGTCAACTCTCCAGGATCTACTGAACACCCGACCCAAAACCTTTTTCAGCCATTGGCTCGATACGTGGAGAAGCCGGAACCAAGGAGTAAAGCAATGAACCTATTGAAGATGTTTCTCGGACGAGGGTGCTCGCATCGGTTTACCTGGCCGCGCATCGACGACCACGGCCGCCACTATCAGATATGCCTGTTGTGTGGAACGGCCTACGAATATGACTGGAGGATGATGCGGCGGACGGATCGGTTACTAGTGGCGGATGTACGCCACGCGTAAACCGGACCGGTTCTTCCGTAACCTGCCATTTTCCGGGTATCGATCCCATACTAGTATGAGCCTCCATGCCGTACCTTCCCCAGCCGCGCGCCACCCGGCGTGCCCCGCGCACCAGTTTCGCCGAAACTACCCCCGTCGTCCTGCGCTGCAAGGATGGTCGTCGCGTACCCGGCAAATTGCAGGTCATTTCTCTCTCTGGCGGCCTGCTCTGCCTGCCTCAGCCCCTGGATCAGGGCTGCCAGGTGAAGGTTATGTTTCTCACCCGAAAAGGATCGGTGCTTGGCGCCGCGGAAATGTTGAGTCCGATCTCCTGGGGTACTCAGCCTTTCAAGTTCGTCAAACTCTACGATGACGACGAGCGCAGGCTGAACGCGGCGATTCAGTTGTCGGTTGAGCAGAACCGCCTTCAGCGCGTACAGATGGATAATCCCAGGGCCTGGTGATCGGAAGCGGCGGGGCGTTAGCCGCCGACGGCGGCCTGACATGGTTCCACAAAAAAGCCCCATGCGTTTTCGCACGAGGCGTGCTGTCTTCACTAGTCTTCTGCCGCGTTTACTTAGGCGCGACGACGTAGCTTAGTTCGGGTTCGAACTTCCACATACTCCATTCCGTGCTTTCGATCAGCGACGACACCTTGGCCAGAAAAGCCTTATATTCCGCGGCGCTCATCCCTTTCTCGGTGCCGATCGGTCCATCCAGGTCCGCCCAACCGTTCAGGCCCAGGTAGCTGTGAAATTCATTCGAAGGAGTCCCAAACCGCGCCACGGCAACTCCGTAGTCGGTGGCACCGGACTTCTTCATCGCCGGCACGATCTGCTCACGGAAGACGGCCTTCATTTCTTCCATTTTGCCGGAGATCACTTTCGTCCTGGCAACCCGCACCATCGGGGGAATCTGAGTCGAGCGAATCATCATCTCGGGCTGCATTTCGTCGACCCAGGTCTCAAGGCTCTCGGTCACCGCGTCCAGGCGTTCAAAGAGCCTGGCCATGTCGGCTTCTACCGGCTTCAGCTTCGGGTCCTGCTCATCGATCTCCTTCCACTTCGCTGAGTACCAGACCACCGCGTGTTGCGCCGGTCCACTCGCAGACGACTCCCAGACGGTGAATCCCTGTTCTGATCCCGCTTTTTTCACCGTCGCGGCATAGTCTTTTACCGCAGCTTTCCAGTTTTCTTCCTGACCCATTTTCACTTTAACGAACAGAACCGTGCGGATGTTGCCTTGTCCCCAGGCTGGGATGCAGAAGGCGGTCAATGCCGCTGCAGCCAGCAAACATCGGTGAAGCAGAAACGGTTTTTTCATAGGTAGGCTCCAGGCCTCGTGAAAGCGATTCGCACCTCTCGACAGCCGGAAACAATGGTTTGTGGTTGGGGGTGCTGAGGCGGCGCAAGTATACACGTTAAGGTGAAGAACGACAGGGTAATCTCGAGTCTTGAAAAAAAGGCCCCGCGCATGGCGCGCGAGGCCGGGGTCAGGAGGACCCAGCAAAGGTTTAAGCGGCTTCCCGCCGCTGCTGGATGGTTTCCAGGTGCTGACGATACTTCTGCGCGTTGCCTACGATCTTGCGCTGGGCCAGGCTGTTGACCCACAAATCGCGCGCAATGTTGCGGCGCTCGCGGCGCGTGCCAACTGTGCCCCGGTTGCGGAGATTGGTGGGGTGCTTCTCTGCTGTCGTCTGCTGCCAGCCGTTGCCCGAGGTCACGTTGAAGGTTCCGATGTACCCGCCCGCCAGCAACTGCAACGGATTTTGAATCTTGTTCAAGCGATCGAATTGGGTCGAACTTTCGGTATGGAAGCTTTCAAACCAAGCGGGGTAAACGAAGTCGGAAAGCAGAATGTTGTCGATGGAATAGCCAAAGCTGTCGTCCTCGCAGGCGTCGCAAACCTCATACGCGTAAAGAATTCCAGCGGTATTGTTATTCTGCACGAAGACGGTGAGATCGATGTTGGGATCGCCCAGCATTTCGAGTAATTCGTGACTGGCCGTAACCGTCCACGAAGTTCCGGCTTTCAGATCGCTGGCGGCAAACACCTTGCCAATCGGCAAGCCTTCGGTGGTCAGATCGTGGTACCCAAGCGCGTTAGCCTGATCGGAATCGTCGAGCAGCACTAGCCACCAACTCCCGGTTGTGGGTTGCGTGCCTTTGGGAGTGATGATGAGCTCGGCATCGGTGGCCCAAACCGGGCGGAAGTCGTTGGTGACTTGTTTTTGGAGGGCGGCTACGGCCGCCGTGACATCCGCGTCGGCCAAAACCGTGCTCTCGTTGATGACTGAGATCTGTATGGTGGGCGTTTGGGTGTGAGTGGTTTGCGGCATATAGCTTATCTCCTAGAAAACTGATTCGGAGAACACGCAGCTTAAAGCTGCGTAACTCTGTGGTGAAAAGCTTATACGCTGATCGCGTGCAGGCGAACAGTTTTGCAATTTAAAATTGCAGTAGAGTTCCGAATTGGAACTGAGACTGCGCGACTTCACCCCTAGCTAAAGCTCATTTTGTATTTTCAACCACGATGTTCCGATCCACTGAAATCACGGCAACCGTTATGCAAGCTGCGAAGGACGCGGGCTTCGATCTCGCCAGCATCGCGCCGGTGGATGCTTCGCCGGAGCTGGAATACTTCCCGCAGTGGATCGCCGAAGGCCGGGCCGGGGAGATGAAATATCTCGAGGGGCGCGATGAGCAAGGCCGATTGAAGCGCGCGTCTCTGGCACACGTTGCTCCGTGGGCGCGCAGCGTGGTGGTTTGTGCCATCAACTACAACACAGCGCAACCTTATTCCACGCAGGTTGCGGATCAAGCTGCGCCAGGACGCGGCTGGATTTCACGTTATGCGTGGAGCGGTCATGATTATCATGACTCCGTGCTCGAGCGGCTTCGCCTGGTTGAAACCGCCGTGAGAAACGCCGCCGGCGACGATGATGTAGTGACTCGCTCCTATGTGGACACAGGGCCGATTGTGGAGCGCGTGGTCGCGAAGTACGCGGGCATCGGATGGATCGGCAAGAACACTTGCCTCATTAACCAAGGGCTCGGATCGTGGCTCTTCCTCGGCGTGATTCTCACGTCGCTCGAACTCGAAGCCGGACTGCCCGCGCCGGATCGCTGTGGCACTTGCACTCGCTGTATTGACGCTTGCCCCACGGATGCGATTATCGCGCCCTACCAACTCGATTCCAATCAATGCATCGCTTACCTCACCATCGAAAAACGCGGCTCGATTGCGGAAGACCTTCGCTCAGGAATGGGTCGGCATATTTTCGGCTGCGACATTTGTCAGGACGTTTGCCCCTGGAACCGTAGAGCCCCGGCGACGGTCGCCAAAGAATTTCAGCCTCGTCCAGAGTTGGTGAATCCCGCACTCGACTGGCTGGCGGAGTTAAGCGCAGAGGAATTCCGCGCAACCTTTCGCGACTCACCGCTGAACCGGACCAAACGCACTGGCCTGCGGCGCAATGCAGTGATCGCTCTGGGCAATAGCGGAGACGAAAAATTCATTCCGCTGCTCGAGCGAATGAAAAGCGATGAGGACGCCGCAATTTCCGAGAGTGCCGCGTGGGCCCTCGAAAAGCTCCGCCGCGGTGTGAAATCCGCCTGATTCAAATTTTTCATAGTACTGTCACAATTTCGTATCTGCTTATGTTTCTGTGACATACAGGACGCCTGGCTTGATTCAACAGTGACCTCCTGACTTCGGTAACTCGCAACCATGACTAGCGGCAACTAATCTCTGCAGGTGGGGTTTTTATCCACAAGTTCTGGGTAATGAACGGTTATGCCATGTCTGGGGAGATTACGGCGCACGCTAAGCACTGTCTCGGTGCTGGCGGTGATGTTCGCCTCGTCCTCGTTGGCTAATGCCTCGGCCACACTTCTGCTCGAAGAGCCCTACGGGAAGCTGGGATTCTTCACCGCTACGGGTCACGCGGCCGTGTATTTATCCGGCGTGTGCGCGGAGACGCCGCTGGTGCTGCGCGCCTGCGCTCCGGGTGAACTGGGCTCGGTGATCAGCCGCTACGACGGAGTTGGCGGCTACGACTGGGTGGCGATTCCGCTGATCCCATATCTCTACGCGGTCGAGAAGCCGGAAGACATTCCATTATTTGTGGATCCGAAGCTGGTTGCTTTTCTCCGCGATCAGTACCGGCGCAAATATCTGCAAGAGGTCGCGCCCGATCTAAGCACCGGACAAGCTCCGGGCGGAAATTGGTATGAACTGGTCGGTACGGCGTATGACCGGGCATCCTACGCGTTTGAAATCGAAACTACCACGGCTCGGGACGAAGCTTTCATCAAGGCGTACAACGAAGCCCCGAATCGGTCGCATTTCCGGACCGTTTCCCGCAACTGCGCCGATTTTGCCAAAGGCGTGATTAATTTCTACTACCCCAAGGCGTTGCATCGCAGCTTCGTAGCCGACGTAGGAATAGCAACTCCCAAGCAGATGGCGAAGACTATCGTGAAGTTCAGCGCGCGCCATCCGGAGTTGGAGTTCTCGCGCTACGTTATCCCGCAGGTCCCGGGTAGCGCCGCGCGCAGCACAGCGGTTCACGGAGTGGTGGAGTCGTTTTTCAAGTCCAAGAAATATATTGTCCCCAGCGCAGTGGCGAGCCCGGTGTTTGCCGGTTGCGTAGCAGCTGTGTACGTGGGCACCGAAGCAGGTCGCTTCGACCCTGCCAAGAAAGCGCTGGTTTACAGCGCGGATCGCAGCCTGGAACCGCCGATCGGGCCGGAAGACCGCCGATCCTACGAACTCGAACTGAACCATCTGGTCGCGGCAGAGACACTGAAAACGAGCACCACGCACGTGGAGAAAACCCTCGCCCGAATGATGAACACGGGCGCACCTGGCTTTGATTCCGAGGGTCGTCCCATGCTGCGGATGCATATCGGCGACGAAGAGGTAAACCTGGGCGTCGCGGAAGGAAACATCTTCGCCGCGGCATCTTCGGGGCGACTGGCGCAACAGCTTCTGGAAGCACGACTGCAGGAAGAGTTGCGCCGCGGAACTCCCAAGGTTTCAGTGAACGACGTCGAGCGCGACTGGGCGCTGCTGCAAAAGGCTGTGAACGCTCCCGATAATCAGGTCGCCGCGCGGGACCTGAGGCTGTTGCCAGCCGCCTCGCTTTTACGTTGGGTTTCCACGGGCAACCGGCCCTGAGCTGGTCCTTAGCCTTGCCGGTTACGATCCTCCACGAACAATCTAGCTAGCGGCCCTCCGGACGTTCTACTGCTGATCCGGAGCAGGTTGAGGCTGGTGCGGAGCTGGCGCGCCGGGAGGAGTGGGAACTCCCGCCTGACCTGCCTGCTGTTGCATCTGGAGTTGGCGCTGCTGCATTTCCTGTAACAATTGCTGAGGCGTCTTCACGCCGGGCTGGTCCCCTGGAGCGGGTTGTTCAGCCTCCGCCGCGCTCTGGTCCACGCTGTCATCCCCTGGGCTATCATCTGCGGCTTCGGCTTCAGCAGCCTCCGCCGCGTTGGCGGCTTGCGCGGGAGCTCCGTTGCTGGCGGCCGCGGCCGCATCGGCCGGAGACGGAGTGTCCGGCGTCTTTGCGACCAATACCACCCGCACCAAGGCATTGGCGTCTGCCGGCGATCCCAGCAAGATGTAGTTGAAGCGTGATCCGTTCAGCAGCTCCGCCATCACTTCGCGAGCCGGCGCCGGACCTAGACGCGTCACTACCCGTTCATTCGCGGTTGCAGGAATATCGATATCGGCGGAGGTGTACTTTCGAACGCCACGCAGGATATCTCCCAGCGTAGAATTCGGCGCCACAATAGTGAGCAGTCCATCCTGGTAACTGACATCGGGAGCGACCGCGGGAATAGCATCGAGTGGAACCTGGGGAACGGGGCCTCGCGTTCCTGATGGCAACGGAGGCGGCACGACGGTCTTCTTCTTACTGTGCACACGATGGGTCGTCGGCGCATTCTGCGTATCCGCTCGCCCCACTGCGGGCAAACACAGAACGCCGGCCACCAATAAGCCAGTAAGCTTCAATCCCGTACTCATGAGAACCCCTCCACTTTGATACTGATTCTTGGGGAGACGGTGGCTATCTTAAGAGCAATTCTAACACCGCTTTCCACCCTGCCTAGATGGCTGCGGCTGCTCTACCGCTTCTTTACCCGATAGAACGTATTGACTTTGCGCTCTTGCGAGGCGAACTTTTAGGCAGGGCACACCTTTCGGTGTGCAATGTTTTGCGCTCCTTGGAATTTCGCTGGAGCGTACAATTTCTCGTGGGGGGCAGAATGAAGAGCTTCTGTGCTCGCTGGCTTCTGAAACGCTGGCTCGTCGGAGGTACCGTACTCGCAGTAATGACTTGCTGGGCCGTAGACTTGGCCGCGGAAAATTGCGTCACCGCGAGCGACATGGATCCGGCCACGCGCACCGCCCTGCTCTCTGCCGGTCAGCGCTATTTTGACTTAATCGCGAAGGGCGACGCCGCATCGCTCCGGCAAAGTGCCATCCCGAGCTTGGCCTCGGATTTTTCCGGAATCGAAGCCACGGTCAAAGATAACCAGTCCGCATTAGCGGGATCCAAGGGAACGGCCCGTCCGCCATTTTTGCTGGAAGCCGATGCCACTGCGCCAATCCCTCGCGCGGAATTTTACTGCGGAGTTTTTGGCAGGAACGGCCAGACCGCCGACAGCGCGGCTTTCTACCTGAACAATCTTCCCCCCGGCGAGTATGCGGCGGTCGTTTTCGATGCACCGTCCTCTAAGGGCGGCGTGTACACCGTTTCGTTCATATTGCAGCAGATCGCTTCCGACTGGAAGCTGGGAGGCCTTTACATCAAAGCCGCGCAGACCGGCGGTCACAACAGCGATTGGTTCCTCACCCGTGCCCGCGAATTCAAGACGAAGGGACAGGCCCACAATGCGTGGCTGTACTATCTGGAGGCACGCTCGCTGATCTCGCCGTTACCATTCATGAGCACGGCCGCGACCGACAAGCTGTATGACGAATCGCAGAAAGCGCAGCCGGCCGATTGGCCGGCGGACGGCAAAACGGTAGACCTTCCCGCCGGAACCACGACCTACAAGCTCGTCGACCTTTTCCCTGAGGTCGTGGGCAACGATCTGGATTTAATTGTGAAGTATCAGGTACCGGACGTTTCCAATACGAGTCTCGCGTATCAAAGCAACATCGCGGTGATGAAAGCGCTGCTGGCAAAATACCCGGAGCTGCGCGATGCGTTCACGGGGGTTGTGGCGCGAGGCGTGGACCCAAACGGTCACGACTACGGCACGCTGCTCGCGATGAAGGATATCAAGTAGCGAAAACCAGTTCTCAGTTCTCACTTCTCAGAGTTCGTTCCTGCTCCAGCGTACATTCTTTCGGATCTTTGTCGTCGCGCAGGCCAAGGAACACGGGCGCCCGCAACTTCGGCCCCGCGCCGCTCATGGTTCCTTCGGTCCATTCGGCGTATTCGATCTCGGCGACCAGTTCGGGCTTAACCCAGTACACTTTCCGCAGCGCTTCGACTTCGCCGTAGAACGGTTTCCTCTTGGTCTCCCGCTTCTTCAGCAGTTTCCAAACTTCCTCCAGCGACTTCTGATCAAAGCCGCTGCCCGCCTGTCCCACGTGAATCAGCCGGCCTTGCTTGTCATAGAGCCCTAGCACGATCGAGCCAAAATGGGCGCGGCTGCCCTCCGGCTCGGTGTATCCGCCAATCACGCATTCCAGCCGGTGCGTGATTTTGATCTTCAACCATTCGCTGCTGCGCCGCTCCTGATAGATGCTGTCGCGCTTCTTAGCGAGGATTCCCTCCAGCCCTTTCTTACGCGCGATTTCAAACAGCGCCTTTCCCTGCTGCTCGTAGTGGTCGGAATAGCGGAGCGCATCGCCCCCGACCAGCACAGACGCTAACTTCTTCTTGCGTTCTTCGAGCGGCACCCGGCGCCAATCGTAGCCGTCGAGATAAACCAGATCGAAGGCGTAATAGAGCACCGGCACATCCGCATTCGTGGCGCCGCGACGGCCTCCGGGGCGAAAGCCGGTTCGCTGCTGCATCAGGCTGAACGAAGCTCGTCCCTGCTCGTCAAGCGCGACCACTTCACCATCGAGGATCGCATTCTTCGCCCTGACGAATTGCGGCAGATCTTTCAGTTCAGGATAGCGCTCGGTCAGCTCATTCTGATTGCGCGAGACCAGCCGCACTTTGCCATTCTCGATAAATGCCACCGCCCGGTATCCGTCCCATTTGATTTCGAACAGCCACTCCGCTCCGTCAAAGGGCTTGTCGATCGATGTGGCCAGCATGGGATGAATCGCGGTCGGCATGGGACGCTTGACCGGGCCAGGAGGAAGATCATTTAACACAGCGGGCACTGAGGACACAGGGTAATTCTTTGGAGTTTGGACTACCCTGTGTTCCTCGGTGTTCCCTGTGTTTAGTTTTTTATTTTTTTTTTAGCGACCGGCTTTTCAGCGAGTTTCTTCTTATCGAGTTTCGCCACGGCATCCGCCAGCCAAGCTGCCTTTAACTTACCGCGTCCTGCTGGCCGGCTTCTCCACTCCGCCGATCCCGCATCTCCGGCAATTTCCGCCAGGCTGCGCTTACTCAGGACCGATTCGTCATAGGCATCGATGTCGTATCCCTCGACCACATGGTCGTCATGCTTTTTGATCAGCAGCCATTCGTTGCCTTTACTTCCGGGACGGCGCCCTTTCATCTTCACCAGCGCAAAATCGCCTTTTAACTTTTTCCCATCCAACCGAAACTTCAAATCACCCTTGGCCAGCATGGTGACCGCTTCGGCCTCCGTGCCAGGCACATATTTTCCATCCACGGCAACCGGAGAGAGCGGCTGCCACGTACCCACATCCCACACCATCACCGTGCCCGCACCGTAGTTATCTTCCGGGATGATGCCTTCGAAATCGAAATACGAAACCGGATGATCCTCCACCTGCATGGCCAGTCGCTTGTCCGCCGGATCGAGCGACGGTCCCTTGGGTACCGCCCACGATTTCAGCACGCCTTCCATCTCCAGCCGAAAGTCATAGTGCAGCCGCGTAGCGTCATGCTTTTGCACCACGAACCGGTGCCCCGCTTTGCTCTCAACTTTCGCCGGAGGCTCGGGTGTTTGATCAAACTTCCGCTTCCGTTTGTATTCTTCCAGTGCCATAGCGCAACTATTTAACCACAGCGACAGAGACAACGAGCGAATCTGCTCGTGTGTGGACAGCCGCCCTCGGCTGTCCATGCCGGGCAAGCTCGGCTGCTGCCAGCGCCGACCTCAACTCCCAATTCGATTTAGAATCCTTTGACACATGAAACGCGAATTTCCCGAAGTTCCGCTGGTCGGCGTCGGCGCAATCATCATCGAAGACGCTCGCGTGGTTCTGGTGAAGCGCGCGCATCCGCCGCTGCAGGCCGAGTGGTCCATCCCCGGAGGCGTGCTCGAAGTCGGCGAACTGGTGCGCGAAGCCGCCATCCGCGAGGCTCGCGAGGAAACCGGACTCACCGTCGAGCCCGGCGAACTCCTCGGCGTCTTCGATCGTGTCCTGCGCGATCCCCAACAGCGCGTGCAATATCACTACGTTTTGATTGATTTTCTATGCCGCCGGGTTGCGGGAGATCTCGCCGCCGCCAGCGACGCCGCTGAAGTTCGGTGGTTTGCACGCGAAGAATTGCCGGCGCTGAAGCTTGCGAAAGATACGCTGGAAGTAATTTTTAAAGGCTTTGCGACGGTCAGCATCAATGCATAGAATTTGTCGTAGCTTGAAAGTCGGCAATCGCCCATGAAAAACCCGCGCGAGGCGAAAGAGTTTCTTATCTCGCAGATCGTTCTGGAGGCACAGCGAGAAAACGTCGTTCTCTCTGAAGTCGAGCGCAAGATGCTGTATTTTTCGGAGACAGGCTGGACGCTCCCCGAGATGGCTACCGTGAGCGATGAATTTGATGCGGAATACAACCAGGGTAAGTACGAAAGAAAAATCGCGCGGCTTATTCGCGCAGCATATAGACATGCATGTAGAGAAGACCGTGAGAGTTACGACAAATGGTGGGCTAGTATCCGTGTCCTTAGTGTTGAGGATCATTACATTTTGGTGATGATCCGGCTTGCAGGTTTGCGGCCGCGCCACGACCGAGTGAAACTGTTTGTGACCGCCCTCGGCGTCACGAGCCTAATGTTGGCGGGAATTTTTCTTTCCGCTAAACATAACAGTCACCTCCCGGGCCTCGGAAGACGGCTCCCCTTGCATGTATCTCTGGGCGAATACATTTGGGCAGCTGGAGTCTGTCTCTTCATCGCCTATCAACTTCTTCGGTTCGTAATCGGTGCTAAGAGAACCGACGACCTAACCTCTAAGGCTCTCCGCGCGTTTGCAAGAGGAGCCAACCGCGTCAGATAGGAGTGCATTGCGACGCGCGCCGGCCCACCACTCACTCTACGGTCTTTCCCAACGCCCTGAATCGGCAGAGCGAAAGATAGCTTCGATCACCGCCATGTTCTTGATGGCATCTTCGAGCGGAACGGGAACCTCCTTGTTTTCCAGAATCGCCTTGGACAACGCATCGCCCTGCATGGTGTATTGATTGCCAGTTGGAAACGTTTCCGTGGTGATGTTCTTGCCGGAGATGTCACCGCCATCGTCAATGAAGATGCGGGTGGGGCGGTCGATGGGCGCGTTGAAGGGAATTTCGATCTCGATGCGTCCGCGGGTCCCGAGGAATTGAACCCGCTGGTAGGGCACCAGCTGCGTGCTGCAAGTAAAGATGGCGTGGCCGCCGGGAAAATCCAGAATCGCCGATGTAAGACGGTCGGTCTTCATCTTGGGATCGCGGTCGATCGCAGCCACCACGCGCTTGGGTTCCTGGGCGAAGGCGTAGCGCGATGCGTGAATGAGATAGCAGCCGATATCCATGAGAGCGCCACCGCCGCAGTCGAACTGGTTGCGGATGTTGGCCGGATCGACGTTGAAGTAGCTGAAGCATCCCATGACGGAGCGGAGTTCGCCGATGCGCCCCTGACCCAGAAGTTCGCGCAGGCGCAGCCATTGCGGAAAACTGCGGATCATAAAAGCTTCGCCGATCTTGACTCCGGTACGGTCGCGAACCGCAAGCAGAGACTTCGCTTCCGCCACCGTGAGGCTGAGAGGCTTCTCGCAGAGCACATGCTTGCCGGCTTCCGCAGCCTTGGCCGTCCACGGAACATGCAGCTGATTGGGCAAGGGATTATAGATCGCGTCGATATTGGGATCCGCGAGAAGTTCTTCGTAAGAGCCGTAGGCCATGGGAATGTTGAGAGCTTTCGCTGCCTCCTGCGCCTGCGCGACATTGCGCGATGCAATGGCCGCAACGGTGGTGTACTCGTCCAGTTGCATGGCGGGGATGACTTTCTTGAGACCGATATTGGCGGTGCTGAGAACTCCCCAGCGGATTTTGGTGGACATGGTAGTCATGATAAAGGCAAGCGGCAAATGAGGCGCTGTTTTCACAGCGGGTGATTGCGATAATTGTCAGCCGGGTCAATCAACTTTGACCAAGTCAGGCGGAGCAACGTCTCAGGCCGATCGCAGCAGTTCCGTCTTATACTGCGGGGCGAGTGCTTGAGCCTTGGCTCGAAACTCAGCCTCACCTTTTTCGTCGAGTTTCGGCGGAGCGGTCGTCCGGGTTGCAACCGGCACGCCCACCTTCGCGAAGAATTCTTCCTGCCCGGCAGGAGAACAAATGCATAGCAGCCGTGCCGGCCGGTCGCTCTTGTTATGAAACTGGTGCGGCGCGTTGGCAGGAATGTGAAGGGTCTGTCCCGCGGCCGCAACGGACTTTACACCGCGAAACGTAGCCTCGATCTCGCCTTCGATGACAACGAAGGACTCCTCGAAGTCATGCCGGTGAGGAGGCGGCCCGCCGCCCGGCGGGATGTGCATGTCGACTAGGCAAAACCGTCCCGCTGTGTCCTTGCCACTCAAAAGAGTTGTGTACGTATCGCCGACCAATCCGATATGCGGCAGGGTCTGGTCGTCGGAACGAGCGAGGATCAGATTTCGTCTGGGATCGTCCGGTGGAATGGAAGGACTAGGCAGGCTCGTGGCATCGGATCTGCTGCTCATTGGAGGCTTTCCTTTGCTTCTGGATCGACTCGATTATGGATCTGCGAATCAGCAATGGGATCTGGTTTCGCGGGCGTCAGTTGCCGTCCCCCTCCCACTCCGCATCGCAGGAGTGGCAATGCCAGCCCGTGCGCTGCACAGGCATCGGCACGCGCAGGAACGCACTCATGTACGCAATGGGACGGTCCAACTCCTGAAAGTTCACATCCAGCGACTGACATTTGGGACAGCGCGGCTGCTCATAGAGTCCGATGCCGTGCACATATAGACCTTCGAGAATCGGCTCGTCGAGAATCTTCTGCGCGTTGATTACGTCTGGGCCGCGCACCTTGAGCTTGATCCCGCCGATAAAGTTTGAAATGAACCAGTCCAGCCGAACCAGGTTTTCATCCGCCAGAAAACATTCAATGCCCGAAGATTCCAGACTGCCCTTAGCCAGCAACGCCTCCGGCAGGTCGCGAAACTGGCGTATGGTCACAAGCTCGCGCACTTCCATTTCCTGACGCGGCTCGGCTGGCGCATCGTCGGAAACTTCCAGGTGCCGCCGGTCCATCTCATCCTCGAGTGCATCCCAGGCCAACTCGGTCAGCGACTCCGCATTCCGCGCCAGTCGCTGCAACTCACCGTCCGTCATGCCGGCATAATTCTCCGCCAGCCTGCGGCGCTCGCGTTGCGCGTCAAGAAAAGACTCGTCCAGATGTGACACTCGCCAAGGATACTTCGACTAGCTTCATTCAGCAAATTCCGCCAGGGGCCAGATTCCAAGGTTCAAACGGATACTTCCACGCTCCAAATGTCAGCCGGATCTCGAGCCACCAAAACAGCAAACGGCCCGCAAGCTCTTTCGAACCTGCGGGCCGTCCGGTGGACTGTTTGGGATTGACCAAGAGGTGGTCACTCTACGTGGCCTCTCACGGCAACTCCCGGGTCAGGCCGAAGCCTAAGGACGAAAGCCTTCGCGCGACCGACGCGATGCCGCCATCCGTACTCACCGGCTAGTGTGCGGGCTGTAGCTCCTGGCGCTCGTCAGATCACGCGCCCAGAGCCCCGCTTAGAGCAACCAGCTCTAAGTCTCAGCCACCTCACCTGGTCTTAGACTCCCACAACATTTACCACTACAATCAGAACTTGTCATTCGACCACCTCCTTCCCGGTGTAACTGCAGACTAGTACGAAATCCTGTGCAGCGTCAACCGGCACAAAAGTGGGTATCGAAGACGTCACTGCCGCTCTATTTCTCGGTTGCAGTCTGCATCAGGCCGGTTTCAACCAGGCCAGCCTCGGCCAGTGCATGCTCCATCTTCAGATCATTCGCAGTTGCGGAGATCTCCGTCGCCAGTTGCGATTGGAATTCACGGCTGACACTTTTCAACCGGGCAAGCAGCTTCCCGGCCTGTTGCGCAACCTCGGCCAGCTTCTTGGGTCCAAAAATAACCAGGCCCAGCAATCCCAGAAACAGCATTTCAGACAAGCTCATAATTTTTCCTCCGTCGTTTTCGGCGTCGGCGCCAGCACCGCCGCCTCCTCTTTTCCTTGCATCGCGGCCTTGAAGCCTCGAATGCCTTCGCCCATGCCTTTTCCTAATTCGGGCAGCTTCTTCGGGCCAAAGATGAGCAGAGCGATTCCTGCGACAATCAGCAAATGCATGGGTTGAAACAAGCCTTCAAACATCGGTGTTCCTCCAATCGAATAAACAACGTAGTGAACGTTTCAGCAAAAAATGGGCGCTGCGACCCGATGAATTAGTCCACAGCGCCCGCCAGCGCGATCCGCGTAACAAGCCATCCCCCGAAAGCTCTCACGCGATTTCGCGAACCTTAGGCCCCGCGTTTCGCTGCGTCGGCAGCGGCGGCCAGAGCGCTCAAAGTGCTGAAGAACTGCGGCGATTGACCGATGAACAGCCCGCTAGCGGTAAGGCCCTGGACCGCGGCCATGGCGCCGGCAAATTGATCGGTGATCGGACGAATCATCGAAACACGAGGCAGGTTGGGGCTGAATTCAAACGGGACCGGGAAAATCAGGCTGGGCTGAACCAGCGGATTGAGTGGACTGAAAAAGTTAGGGAATTTCAGACCGGAAATCGAGTCCTTGAACGGTGCGATCGGAGCCTGCACCCCGTTGCCCGAAAAATCAACCCACTCCAGAAAGTGAGCAATCTCGTCTCCACCAATGCCGAGGGTAATCATGAGCACTTGCGGGCTCGTCACTTTCTGACTCATCGCCGCGTAAAGGCTGGTTCCGCCTTGTTCGATTTGTCCAAAGTGGAAGGCCGCCACATTCGCAATCGCCTGAATGTGATCGTTGCCCGGAAAATTGGGGTTTGATTTGCCTTCATAATCGGCATCGGTTCTCGGAATGGCGGTAACTCCGTTCAGAGTGACTGCCTGCGGGAAGGTCGCGCCGAGGTCGGGATTGGCGGTGCTGCGGTAGCGAACGAACCAGCTGGTGTCGACATTCAGGTTCATAAGGTTCGTAAGCCGCGAGCTCCCCGTCGACCCCTGCGCCGTGCTTCCCGGCAATGTTACAAACTCCTGGAAGTTCACCGGCTCGGCGCCTACGGACTCTAGAAAGGCGTTGAGAAAGGTCGCGTGGCTCACTTCGTCCAGCGTGTTGCTGGCGACATACTGCGGGCCATCGGAATCGAGGTTCGACAAAGCCACCTGGTAAGGGTTCAGCACCTGGTTCGGGTCCACTTCAATGGGCGGGTTATTGCCGATACCGCCGAGTTCCGCATACTGCGTCCACAGGTCGGACTCGATCAGTTCAGCGGCCGCGAGGAATCGAAGGATCGCAATATCTCCCTTGGTGATGGTTGTACTGCTGCTCTGGGCGAAGGCAGGTAGCCCGCCACCCAGGATGCCAGCTCCAACAGTCGCCACTGCTCCAGCGACCATGCTGTTCTTGAGGAACGCGCGCCGGTTTGCGGAGCGTTCCAGAAATTCCGTGAATTGCTTCATGATTTCCTCTCTTTCACCGCATCCACTGCTTGCATCGGTCACGGTGTAAACGGAGAGTAGCTTGCGCTCGTGTGGCCCCATGTCACGTGAAAGTCAAAGCTTTGTATTTTCTAGGAGTCTTTGTCTCTGCGAAATCTCGCGGGGCCTGCATTAGACTGGACTTGCGATGCCTCTCCCGGTCTACCGCCTACGACGCTGGCTGGTTGTCATCACCGTGCTGTTCATCGCGGTGGTTGCGGGCATGTATTTCTATGCCCGTCTGCGCCAGCACAGCATCCTCAAAGGATTTCCCGGGAAGATCTCCTACGACATAAAGCAAACCGCGAGCGGCTTTCAGTTTTCGAAATCCGAGGCCGGACGCACGGTCTTTACCATCCGAGCGAAGAGCGTGAAGGAGTTCAAGCTCAACGGCCGCGCCGATCTGCAGGATGTGAATATCGTCCTCTACGGACGCGACACTTCGCGCTTCGATCAGATCTACGGCGACAATTTCACCTTCGATCCAAAATCCGGCAACGTCACCGCCCGCGGTGAAGTGCAGATCGATCTGCAGGCCAACCCTGCCGGTGTTACCGCACCCGATCAGGCTGCTCCGCAAGAACTGAAGAGTCCCATTCATCTCAAGACCAGCGACCTGGTCTTTAATCGCGATACCGGGAACGCCTCCACCGATTCGCGCGTCGATTTCAGCACTCCGCAAGCGACCGGGTGGGCCGTGGGTGTTCGCTATGCCGCCAAGACTGCGACGCTCACGCTGGCCTCGCAGATTCATGTGACGATCAGCGGAGAGAATGCTGCCACCATCGTTGCCGCCCACGGCACTATCACCCGCGAGCCCCGGGAAATTGTGCTCGACCATCCGGTCATGAAGCGCGAAACCGGAAGCGTGCAGTCGGAGGCGGCGACATTTTTTCTGGGCCCTGAGAACGAGGTGCAGCGCGTCTTGGCGATGGGCAACGTGAATGCAGACTCTGCTGTCGAAGACTCCGACGCGATGCGAGCCCGTGCCGATCAAGCCGAACTCCAACTCACGGGAAAGGAAAACCTGCTACGCACGGCCACGCTGACGGGCAATGTGCACCTCGAGCGCTCCGGATCTCAACCCATGCAAGGCGATGCCGGACTCGTGATCCTCGATTTTCGAGGTCGACTCTTCCGTGGGCAGAATGATCTCCAGAAAGTTCACGCCGCCGAGGGTGTGCACCTGGCGCAGCATAGCCCCGGCACCAACACCAGCACGACGGCAGATGCGTCCGCGCCGCAGGACTTCGATCTGACCGCGCCGGTCATAGACTTTTTCGTAGCCGATGGACGCCGCCTTGACTTCGCGCAAACGTCAGGCGCGGCTGAGATCACGATTTCACCGGCGCAATCAGCAAGCGGAGCCAGCGCGCCGGGTCAGCGCACCGTGATCACCGCTGGCCGATTCGAAGCAAAATTTGCCGCCACTCCCGACGGCAAGAGCAAGTTGACCTCGATGCGCGGTGCGCCCGATGCCAAGATCGTCAACCTCGCGCCGGGCCTGCCTGACCGCGTTAGCACGAGCCAGACGCTCTACGCCGCATTTCTTCCCGCGGGAGGGATCGCATCCATCGTTCAGCAGGGAAACGTCGCCTACACGGACGGCCAGCCGCCAGAAAAGCGGACGCAAGCCTGGGCCGACAAAGCCCTTTATACCCCGGCCGACCGAATTCTGCTGCTCACCGGCAGTCCCCGCGTTTCCGATGGCGGCATGATGACGACCGCCAACAGCATTCGCATCAATCGAACCACCGATGACGCTATTGCCCAGGGAAATATCAAAAGTACTTACAACGATCTCAAGGAGCAACCCAGCGGCGCCCTGCTCGCGTCTTCCTCGCCGATCCACGTGACCGCAGCTACGATGACCGCGCACAACTCTCCCTCCATTGCACTATACGAGGGCAACGCCCGCCTCTGGCAGGACGCCAACCTGATTGAAGCTCCCTCCATCCAGTTCGACCGCGATCATCGCTCCCTGGTCGCTCAAGGAACGGCTGCCCATCCGGTCTCCACTGTGCTTGTTCAGGAGAAACTGGGTCAGGCCGATCAAAAACCGGACGAATCCAAGCCTAGGAACATCCAGGTCAAAGACAAGCGTAAAGCGAATTCGCAGTCTGCACATAACCTGGGCGGAGCCAGCCCCATTACCATCACTTCAGGGCGGCTTACTTACGCCGATGCTGACCGCCGGGCTCATTACGACGGAGGAGTCACCGCCCGCGGTACAGATTTTCAAGCCACCGCCAACGAGATGGACGTCTATCTTGTGGCCCGAAGTCAAAGCTCGAACGCCGAGTCACTTGCCGGTCCGAGCCGGCTGGATCGGATGGTCGCGCAAGGCCACGTCTTGATCCAACAGCCCGGCCGCCATGCAGAAGGCCAGACCCTGGTTTATACGTCCTCCGACGACAAGTTCGTCCTCACAGGTGGACCGCCTAGCATTTTTGATGCCGAACGGGGCAAGATTACCGGGGTTTCGTTGACTTTCTTTAGGGCCGATGATAGGGTGCTCGTAGAAGGCGAAGCAAGTACTCCTGTGGTAACACAGACGCGAGTGGCCAGATAAATGGCAAGCTAAATGCGTACCCTAGCCACCGATGAAATTGGCAAGTCGTACCGCGGTCGTCGCGTTGTAAATGGTGTTAGCCTGCGCGTGGAGCAGGGCGAAGTTGTTGGTTTATTAGGCCCTAACGGTGCGGGGAAGACTACAACTTTTTACGCCATCGTTGGCCTGATCCCCCCTGATACTGGCCGAGTGCTGTACGACGGTCAGGACATCACTGACGTTCCTATGTACCTGCGGGCACGCCAGTACGGTATCAGTTATCTCCCACAAGAGGCTTCGGTCTTTCGCAAACTCACGGTTGAGGAGAACATCCTCGCGGTGCTGGAGGCGCAGCCTATGTCTTGGCACGAGCGCCGCGAGAAGATGGAGAAGTTTATCGATGAACTTGGCTTGGAGCACATACGGCACAACCGGGGCTATGCGCTTTCCGGCGGCGAACGCCGCCGCGTGGAAATCGCCCGCTGCCTGTGCATCAATCCAACGTTCATTTTGCTCGACGAACCTTTTTCCGGGATCGATCCCATTGCTGTTCTCGACCTGCAAAAAATCATTAGTGGCCTGCGGGCCAGCGGCATCGGAGTACTCATCACCGATCACAACGTGCGCGAGACGCTTACGGTGACGGATCGCGCTTACATCATCGACGACGGCAGAATCTTCCGTCACGGCCAGCCGGAACAATTGGCTGGCGATCCGGAAGTGAGAAGGGTGTATTTAGGAGAGAGTTTTTCGCTGGTGTGAGATTTTTCTTGTCATTCCGAACTCGGCTTCAGCCGGCACAAAGCAGGTTCCTCGCTTCGCGAGGAATGACAATACAGGCGGTTTAGGTAAAGAGAATTTCGGCCCGAACTTATGGTCCTGTTACAGCACAAATTAAGCGTCAAACTATCCCAGCGCCAGATCCTCACCCCGGGCTTGGTGCAGATGGTTTCCGTCCTCGCGCTCAATAAGCTTGAGCTCAAGGACATGATCAATTCCGAGATGGTCGAGAACCCGGTCCTCGAGGAGCTCGAAGATTCCGTTCCGTTGATCGATGAGGTTGGCCGCAAGGAAGAAGACCTCGACCGCGCCACCACCAAGACTTCCACCGAAGAAAACCCCATCACCGCGGTCGAAAAGAAAGACCCGTTCGAAGAGATCGACTTCGGATCCTTCTTTCAGGATTATCTCGATCCCGGTTATCGCACCCGCGGCGAAATGGAGGAGATCGAGCGCCCGTCGTTTGAAAACTTCCTCTCCAAACCCACGACTCTCACCGATCACTTGGCGTGGCAAATCGGAGCCTTGAGCCTGCGGCCCCAGGTTCGCGAAGCCGCCGAGCAGATCATCGGCAACCTCAACGAAGACGGCTATCTGATCGCCAGCGACGAGGAAATGTTGGGCGTGGCCCCGCCTGCATCTCCGGAAGCCGACGCCGAGGCGGCCAGAAACATCGTCATTGAAGCGCAGGCGCTGGGTTTGGATGAAGCTGCCGCGGACGAAACAGCTTCGGCCGAAGCAACCTCGGCGGAAGAAAATAGCGACGCTGCGTTTGGTGCTATCGATCAGAACGAGTCCACGCTTTCGGATTCCAGCGCCACAGATTTTTCCAGCGCCAATACACGCGGCGAAAATTTCACGGCTGCTTATGATCTGCGCCCGGCCGCCACTGCGCCGGAAAGTTCGTTCGTCTCCTCCAATGGAAACGGAGCCGCGGCAGCCGCGTCTGCACCCAAGCCCGCGCCTGCTCCTCAACCCGCGCAGCGACCGGTCCAGACCGCGAATTTCACGGTGGAAGATCTCCACGAAGCTCTGGAAGTGGTTCGCCAACTCGATCCTCCCGGCGTAGGCTGCCGCGATCTGCGCGAGTGCCTGCTGCGCCAGTTGCGCTACCACCAGCAACAGCTCACGCATCACAAAAGCGGAGAGAAAAACGGAAACGGGACTACGCAGGTTTTGCAGGATGCCATCGCCATCGTCGACCAGCATCTCCGCTCCGTGCAGAACAAACAGCACAAGGAAATTGCCAAAGCCATCGGACGTCCCGCCGAGGCCGTACAACAGGCTCTCGACTACATTCGTACGCTCGATCCCCGGCCCGGCCTGCAATACAACAAAGTCACGGCGCGGCTGATCGAGCCTGACGTCGCCTTCGTCAAACACGGCGATGAGTGGCTGGTCCTGATGAACGACGATGACCTGCCCCAGCTTCGCCTGAATCCCGCTTACAAGAAACTGGTCACCCGCGACACCAACGACAAAAATACGCGCGACTACGTGAAGGAGCGCTACAAGAGCGCCATCCAGCTGATCAAAAATATCGAGCAGCGAAAACAGACCATCACCAAAGTCTGCTATTGCATCGTCGCTCGCCAGCAGGATTTTCTGGAAAAAGGTATCGATCAACTGAAGCCCATGATGATCAAGGAAGTCGCCGAAGAAATCGGCGTGCATCCTTCCACCGTGAGCCGTGCCGTCGCCAGCAAGTATGCGCACACCCCGCAGGGCGTCTTCGAGCTGCGCTACTTCTTCAGCGAAAGTGTGCAGGGGCCCGAGGGCGGCAATACTTCGTTGCTGATCCTGAAGCGCCGCGTCAAGAAGTTAATTGACGAAGAAGATCCGGCGCGTCCGCTGACCGACGAGCAGCTCACCCGAATTTTGCAGTCGCAAGGGATTCAAGTCACTCGCCGCACCGTGGCGAAATATCGTGAAGACATGCGCATCCCGAGCACACACCAGCGCCGGGTGCGGGAAGGGAGATGATTGGAGAAACGAGAATACGAAGAACAACAAATTTAGGCTTGTCATCCTGAGTTCGCCGTCTTTGCGGACGCAGGATCTGGGCGAGCCACCGCGCACCGTCGCGCGAACGCGGGACGGCATTCAGCGCGAGGCGAGCTTCCATATTGCAGTGCCGATTTTCCTCGATCAAGAATCTAAGGAGGGGCGCTCATGAACGTGGAATACACCGGAAGACACTACGAAGTAACTCCCGCCATCCGCACAGAAGTTGAAACCGGCCTCGGAAAAATCCGCAAAATCTTAGGCGACCGCTTCGAAGCCAAAGCCATCCTTGCCGTAGAAAAGCACCGTCATAAAGCCGAAATTACCATCAATCCGCGCAATGGCCCGCTGGTCGGCCTGGCCCAAGCCAAAGACATGATGATCGCCGTCAGCGGAGCCCTCGATCACCTCGAAAAGCAGGCAGTCAAATACAAGACCAAGTGGCAATCGAAGAAGCGCTCCGCCCGCAAGAGCGAGGAAGTGAAGAAGTGGAACGGCCATTCGACGCAGGAAGAAGTTCACACCAAAGTCGGCCTAACGGAAAAAACGGCCGTCCCCGTGGCCGTGCACCGCTATCCTCCTGTGGCTAAAACCACTGAGGTTCACCTGGTACGCTCCGACGAAGCCGTCTCCATGCGCCCCATGACCCTGGAAGAGGCGATAAAGGAGGCCCATTTCCGCGATCGCGATGTCTTCGTCTTTCGCGATCCCAAGGGCAAAGTCATGATCCTGCACCGCACGCGAGACGGCAAAATGGAACTGATCGAAGCCCCATAATGCGCTGACCCATCACTTCAACCCAAAAAGTCTGTGATCTTGAAGCGAAGCGGCTGATTCTCGAAGAGAATCAGCCGCGTAGTGCAAGATCCCTTCTACGCCAACCCATCTCGGTCGACTCTTATTCGTCCGGCTCAGGCGCGGGCTCTGATTCCACCGCAGCGCTCTTCGGCTGCCCCACAACAATCGCCTGCCAGTTCAGAATCGCGTTCCACAAGAGCCGCTGATCTCCACGGTTCAAATCGCGGTGCATGGGATTGAAGTTGAACGACACCACATGCCCCTTGCCAACCGGCATATCCAGAATCGCCGGCCGCCCAATCAGATTCTCTTCTCCCCACGCCTGCCCGCTCACTACGAATGGCTGCCCGTCGCTGTCGCCCCACTCCATCACCACGCCGCTGCGATCCTCGGGACCATCCAGGCACGTGGTGCAATATGCCATACGCATCCACCGCCGCGGCGTGTCATACAGAGGGAAATTCTGCCGGAACACATAAGTGTGCGCCGGATATCCGTACGCAATGGGATGATCGGGGCGGTCGAATGTAACCCGCACATGCGCTCCCGGTGTGCGCGTCGCTGCATGTTGCGATGCCGCTGAGGACGCCCCGCCGCCGCCCGCCGTGCTCCTCGGGACCCCTCCCGACGATCGCCGCACAAAGCGCACCAGGCCACCTTCCAGCGCCAGCATGCTTCCGCTACCCAACGTCACCATCAGCCCGCCATCTTCGATGAAGCGCTGAATCTGCCCCAGCCCCTCATAGCCGATCCCTCCCGTTATGTCGTCCGACTCTGCGGGAGTTCCGAAGCTCGGCGTCTGCGCTGTCTTCTTGAAAGGCATCGGCGACCAGGTTTTCGGCAGCCCTTCGATCTGCTCTGCCAGCTCCAAATCCACGTGTCCATAAAGCAGCACGTCGATGCGCGACCGCAAATTTCCTGCGCGAATATCTTCATCGCGCAAATACGTGTAAGGAACCTTGCGCTGATCGAGGGAGTAGCGAATCCATCCGATCGAATCCGTATCGGCCCACGGAACCCACACACCAATGCGCGGAGCCTTCGCCATGTGATGCGGCACGTCCGGCTGCGCAGAAACCCGAGTGAAGTCGAGGCCTAATTCCCGCGCGACCGACGCAATTGCATTGGGCAGCCCGCGCTGGTCGCTGAGAATCCAGGAGCCTGCAGGAAACTTCGTTCCTCCTGCGTCGAACTCATGCTCCGCAATTCCAATTTCAAAATTCGACAGCCGATAACGTGCGGCAAGAAACGACTCCTGTCCTGTATCCTTCAGCAAATAAATCGGCCCCGTGCCGCTCACATGTCCGGCCACATGCGGCACATCGGTCAGCGGCGTCAATGCAGCCTCTCGGATCGACGCGTCGCCGGTCGGAATCGCCTGCAAGTGATAGTGCGCGGGAAGTTCCCAGGAGACGTCATCGTATGGCGCCTCGCCATCTTTTGGATAATGTTGCGGCGTCAGCAAATCCACAGCGTAGTTGCGATAAGGCTGATCGAGTCGCACCACGTATGTTCCTGCGGGGAAGCTTCCATCCTTCAACTGAATCGAACTCTCCGCCCGCGCCACCTCGATGTGCTGGCTCATTAGCCGCCCCACCATCTGCGCGACACGCTCCGGATCACCTTGATCCTCCGGAATCAAGAACGCATAGGGTGGCTGCGTCAGCCCTTTCTGCCACGAATCCCATCCCTTCTTATAAAAGTTGTGCAGCATTTCCTTGGACTGACTGGCTGTATCATCCAGCGCCGCCAGCGCACCGGTTTCCTGGTAGTTGAGATTGTCGCGAGCTGACCAAGTCACCACGCGCGGCGGGGGCAGAGGACGGTACCACTCCATGGTTGCCGAGGACGCCGAAACCGCGCGCTTCTCTGTCTCCGCGCTACCATTGCCGAAAGTTTCGTAGCCGCGTCCGATGCTGTTGTGATTCATGGCCACGGAATCGAGATAAAGATGTGCGAACGCCTCGCCGAAATTCCATGTCGAAACTCCGGGCATGCCCATCGCCGTCATGGCCTCGACTTCGTGAAAGCTGAGTTCCAGAAATTCCGTGTAAGTAATGGGATCGATGTTCGGGTTATAAGGCCCGGTGCCGTTCCACGTCATCATCAGCGGCGTACCTTCGTGGAGATCGTGCACCACCGTGGGATGCCACTCATGAAACATGCGGTGCACCGCCTTCGTGGTCTCATGCGTCTGCTGATGGGTATCGCGGTTGATGTCAACAAAGGTGTACTTCGACCAGTACGGAGGAGATTGGCGAGGCAAGGTCTTGCGGTCCGTCTTACCTTTGAGATATCGGTAGAACCAGTCGACCATTTTGTCGCGGCCATCGGGATTCGAAATCGGATTGATCAGCACCACCACGCGCTCTCGGATCCGATGGATCATCGGCTGCTCGGAAACTGCCAGCCGGTACGCTAGTTCGAGCATCGCTTCGGTCGATCCAGTCTCATCGGAGTGGAGTGCGGCGTTGAAGTAATAAATAGGACGCGCGGTTGCGATCAATTTATCCGCGGCCGCGGGATCGGTTCGCCGGGGATCGGCCAACGCAGCCGTAGCTTCCTTCAGGCGATCGAGATCGCGGATGCCGGCCTCGTCCGCGACGGCGAGCATGACAATTTCGCGGCCTTCTTCGCTCCGCCCAATGGTGAACACGCGAACCCGTGGGCTGGCCGCGGCCAACGCGCGGGCGTAAGCGTATGCCTTTTCCGTTCCCAGCAGCTCTCCCGGAGCGCCCATGATCCGGCCCAGGAATTTCTCTGGCGACGGGACGGTGCTCGATTGCGGAATATAAGCGACCCAGGGCGAAACATAATGTGGATCGGTCGTGGCTGCCGCGATCGCCTCAACCGACCCTGCCTCCGGAATATCTGGCGCGGCAATATCAGGACTTTGCGCAGCCGCAGCCATAGTCAACAACCCGAGTGAAGCCATCCACACCAGTACCCGTCGGAACATGAAGCCCCCTGAGATCAATCGAGGCGAAAGTTTAGCACGCGTTGTGCGGCGCGGGACGTAACGAGCAATCTGTGATGTCCCAGACCGGAGCTGCAAACCTAGGATTCCTCGCTGTGTGACGTGGCTCACAGACGGGCGAAAGTGGCGCCAATACAGTTAAAGCGGTGTAAAGTCATTCTCCGTCGAAGGGCTTAGCGCATGGCTACTGTTGTCTCTACAACTACAGCACGAGTTCTGAATTCCGCTCTGGCGCAGAAGATCATGAGCGCCGAAGAAGCTGCGGCTCTCATCAAGTCCGGTGACCAGATTGGCATGAGTGGCTTCACCGGATCTGGTTATCCCAAGGTCGTTCCCATCGAACTGGCGCACCGCATCGCGGACGCCCACTTTCACGGCCAGAAGTTTCAGGTCAGCGTCTTCACCGGAGCGTCTACTGGCCCTGAACTCGATGGCGCGCTCGCGATGGCCGGAGGCATTCATCTGCGCCTGCCGTATCAGTCCGACCCAGAAACCCGCAAGCGCATCAACGCCGGCGAAATGGATTACATGGACATCCATCTCAGCCACGTGGCCCAGTTCGTCGAATATGGATTCCTCGGCAAGCTCAACGTCGCGCTGATCGAGGTGACCGCCGTGCTCGAGGACGGACGCCTGGTTCCGAGTTCCTCGATCGGTAACAATAAGACGTGGATTGATCAAGCGGAGCGTGTGATTCTCGAGGTGAACTCGTGGCAACCAGCGGCGCTCGAAGGCATGCACGATATTTATTACGGTCTCCGGCCGCCTCCGAATCGCGGACCGATTCCGCTGGTGAGTCCGGGCCAGCGCATCGGCACGCCATACCTCGAAGTGCCCGCGGAGAAGGTCGTCGCCATCGTGCTGACCGATTCTCCCGACCGCAACAGCGCCTTCAAACCGCCGGACGCCGCTTCCAAACTCATCGCTGGACATATTCTTGAATTCTTGAATTGGGAGGTGCAGAAAGGCCGCATGCCGGCGAATCTGCTGCCGCTGCAATCGGGCGTCGGCAACATTGCCAATGCAGTCCTGTTCGGGCTTGAGGAAGGTCCGTTCGAAGGACTCACATCCTACACGGAAGTGATTCAAGATGGCATGATTCGGCTGCTGAAGTCGGGCAAGGTGACTTCGGCCTCGGCTACTGCATTCTCGCTCAGCCCCGAGATGCTGACGGAAGTAAATGCTGATATGGCCAAGTACCGCGAGCGCATCGTTCTGCGGCCGCAAGAGATTTCCAACCATCCGGAAATCATTCGCCGGCTCGGCGTGATTGCCATGAATGGCATGATCGAAGCCGACATTTATGGCAACGTGAATTCCACGCACGTCATGGGATCGCGCATACAGAACGGCATTGGCGGTTCTGGCGACTTCGCCCGCAACGGATATCTGTCCATCTTCATGGCTCCGTCCACCGCGCAACATGGAACTATTTCGACCATCGTTCCCATGGTCTCGCACGTAGATCACACCGAGCATGACGTGCAGGTCGTTGTGACCGAACATGGGCTCGCCGATTTGCGCGGACTCTCGCCACGTCAGCGGGCGCACCTGATCATCGAGAAGTGCTCGAATCCCGATTACAAACCGCTGCTCCTCGACTATTTCAACCGCGCCGAGCGGCTGTCGTATGGCAAACATACGCCTCATCTCCTGGGCGAGTCGCTGGGCTGGCACAACCGCTATCTTCGCTGCGGAAAGATGAAGCCTCAGGAAGAGAACTAAGCGACGCAGGAAGAACCCGATCGAAATCTCGCCGAGCCTGCAAAAGGCCGGCGCTTCCTCATCTCTTCGCCTGAGCGTATGATCCTCCCGCCGTAAATTGACCCAAAACAGGAGATGCCTATGAAGAAGTTCTATGGAGTCGTCGTGTTCGTGTTGCTGGCGCCGGCATTGTTCGCGCAGGAGCATTACACCGAAGGTCCCATCTGGCGGGTTCAGCTCATCCGCGTGAAACCCACGCATATGGATGAATATTTGACCAGCTTGCAGAAGTCGACCAAGCCGTTCATCGACGAAGAGAAGAAGGAGGGGTTGATCGTCGACTACAAAGTGTTTCTCAAGGAGACCAAGAACAATCCCGACGATTGGGACATCTGCGTGGCCATTCAATATAAGAACTACGCTGCCATGGACGGTCTGTCGGCGAAGGGCGAGGAAGTGCGTGACAAGATCCTGGGGGGCAAGGCTCCAGCGCAGAAGCTTAGCGAGCAGCGCGCGGAAATTCGGGAGATCATCAGCTCAGAGCTGCTAAGGGAAGTCTTCTTGAAATAGGGGGCGACAGAGTTTTTCTCATCTGGGCCGGATCATCCGTCCGGCCCATGCGTTTTTCAGCTATTCATACGTTTCAATAGAGACATTCCGCGTGCTAAAATTCGCCGCCGGGAGAATTTGCCGATGACGACTCGTATCTGCACCATCTCTTCCATCCTGCTCACGATTGTGATTGCTTCCTGCCTGGCGTCGGCGCAAGCCATCACACCACCAGCAAAACTCTCCGTGCACTGGGAAGAACTTACCGCGGCAGATTTCCGCGAAGGCATTCACCGTTCGCAGGGAACCTGCCTGCTTCCCTTCGGTATTCTGGAGAAGCATGGCCCGCATCTGCCGCTGGGCACAGATCTGCTGGACGTGCGTTATGCCGCGCTGCACGCCGCCGAGCGCGAATACGCTGTTGTCTTTCCGGAATATTATTTTGGACAGATTGCCGAAGCACGCCACGAGCCCGGAACCGTAGCCTATAGCCGCGAGTTGCAACTCGCTCTTCTGCAGGAAACCACTGACGAGATGGCTCGCAACGGCTGCAAGAAAGTGCTCATCGTCAATGGACACGGCGGCAACGAGCATCTGCTGCCCTACTTCGCCCAGACGCAACTCGATAAGCCGCACGATTACGTGGTCTACGTTTTCGATGAGCGCACGCCACCGTCGGGCGGTCCAGCGAAGAAGACCACCATCGACATGCACGCTGGCGAAAGTGAAACCTCGAAGATGATGATCGCCAGACCCGACACCGTCCACATCGATCGCGCGCCCAGCGAATCCGGCGCCGACCAACATCGACAGAATCTCCCTGAAGATGTGTACACCGGCATCTGGTGGTATGCGCGCTTTCCTAACCATTATTCGGGAGATGGCGCAGCCGCAACTCAGGAGCTGGGAAAGTTTCAAATGGATTGGTGGATCGATACCCTGGCGAAGACAATCCGCGCCGTCAAGGCCGATGACGAGAGCCTGAAGCTGCAGAATGAGTTCTACGAAAAGAGTCAGCATCCGCTCGAGACGCGGCCGTAGTGCGGGTTAAGAATTTCCGATCAGCGCCCCGGTGATGAATACCAGCACTCCGCCCAAGCCAACCTGGAGCGCCGCGGAAATCCACGGACTATCCATGTAGCGGTGGCGAATCCATGTGATGGTTGCGAGTTCCGCGAGCACTACAATGCCCGCCGCCCACAGCGCGACGCGAAAGTCCTTCAGCAAAAACGGCAGCGTGTGTCCGATGCCGCCGAGCGCGGTCATGGCGCCGCAGATCAAACCACGTACCCATGGATGGCCTCGCCCGGTCAGGCTTCCATCGTCGGATAGCGCTTCGGCAAATCCCATGCTGATGCCCGCACCCGCCGACGCTGCGAGGCCCACGAGAAACGCGTCATTGGAGTTGTGCGTGGCGAATGCGGCAGCGAAGACCGGCGCCAGCGTGGAAACCGAACCATCCATCAATCCCGCGAGACCGGGCTGCACAATCTGGAGCACGAAGAGGCGGCGCTGCGCGCGCTCCTCGTCTTCTTTCACGTTACCTGGCAGTTTCTCGGCATCGAGTTCTTGCGCACGATGTTCGTGGGTCCGTTCCTCACTTGCAAGGTCATCGAGAAGCTGCCGTGTGCTTGCGTCCTGCGTGATGGCCGCCGCCCTTTCATAAAAGCGTCGCGTCTCCACTTCCATCGTGCTGGCTTCCTTGCGCACCGCGTCGATGCGCATCGGCCGGATCAGCCACAGTGCCGGTCGCTCGACGAATCCACGCACGTCCTGGCGGCGAATCAAGGGAATATGTTCGCCGAACTTCTGCCGATAAAGTTCGATCAATCTTCGGCGATGTCCCGATTCTTCCTCACGCATGCCTTCGAACATGGCTGCGGATGCGGGATAATCCTGCCGCAGGCCTTCGGCAAAATCGGAGTAAACCCGCTCGTCCTCTTCTTCCAGAGAAATGGCCAGGGCCAGCACTTCACGCTCAGTAAGTTCTTGAAATTTCTTCATGGCGACCTAGTAGCTTACATTTCCGCGCCTACTTAGACAAATTCGAAGTGCGACTTTCTCCCATGAATGCTGCCTCGGATGCTACTATCCTGTGCATGCCGCCACGAAAATCGTCGATGCGCGCGAAACGCGTGAAACCGCCGCGCGCGGGGAAGAAAACGCCGAAGGGCATCCCTCACGATGCACCGCATGCTCCGGAACTGGTCATCATTACGGGGATGAGCGGTTCGGGGAAAGCTTCCGTGCTGAAGGCCTTCGAGGACCTGGGTTATTATTGCGTCGATAATCTTCCTGTCGAACTTATTCCACGCTTCGCGGAGATGGCGTTGCAGTCGGCTGAGATCCGCCGCACCGCACTGGTGGTGGACGTGCGCGAAGGCTCCAAGTTGGAGAAACTTCCCGGAATTCTGAAAGCGGTTCGGCGCACAATTCCGACCAAGGTCGCCTTCCTGGAAGCCTCGGATGCCGTCCTGCTGCGTCGCTTCAGCGAGACGCGCCGGCCCCATCCATTGGGCACGGACACGCCGGTCAATACCTCGATCAAAGCCGAGCGGCGGCACCTAGCCGCCATTCGTGCCTTGGCGGATATTGTTATCGATACTTCGAAGTTCAACGTGCACGAGTTGCGTGCCCATATCACGGAGACCTTCCGCGAGCAGGCGCCGGGAAAAGGGATTCTGGTTTCCTGCGTGAGCTTTGGCTTTCGCCACGGCGTGCCGGAAGAAGCGGATCTGGTGTTCGACGTCCGCTTTCTTCCCAATCCCCATTTCGTGCCGGAATTCCGGCAGCTTACGGGGCGTCATCCCAGCGTGGCCAAATACATCCGGTCGTTTCCGCAGACGCAGGAGTTTATTCTGCGCATCTCGGATCTGCTGATTTACCTTCTGCCGCACTACATTCACGAAGGCAAGAGCTACCTGACCATCAGCTTCGGGTGCACTGGCGGCCAGCATCGTTCCGTGATGATCGCTGAGGAGGTCGGCAAGCGCCTGCATAAAGCTGGATATCGCGTCAAGATTGTGCATCGCGATATGCCGAAGTAGGCTCGGGGCTTAAGCGGCCACTTGGGGATTCCCGATGCGAGCAGTAAAATAAGCCCTTGCGTCCCATGCCCATGCCAGCGCCAGTGAGCCACCGCGGCCTGCTCGGAGCCCTATGCGCCAACTGATACGCCTGGTCCGCTACGCGCTTCCGTACTGGTGGCACATATTGTGTTCTGTCGTCCTCATGGCGTTGGTGGGAGCGCTCGACGCGTTCAAGTTTTTGCTCATTCGTCCAATCTTTGACCGGGTGTTGAATCCCTCGACCGGATCGAAAGATATTCAGCTGTTTGTCATTCCGCTTACGCATCACCCGGTTTTCTTGCAGCAACTGGTACCTTCCCGTTTCACAAATGCATGGACCATGGTGGCAGTAGCGCTGGTCGGCTCCACGGTGCTCAAGGGAGTTTGCGATTACAGCGGTACGTATCTGGTGAACCACGCCGGCTACGGCATGATCACCGACCTCCGCGACGATCTCTATAACGCCATCATGCGCCGCTCGGCGGCATTCTTTTCCAAACACACCACCGGAACGCTCCTCTCCGCCATCATCAACGATATCGAGCGAGTGCAGTACGCCATGTCTACAGTGCTGGCGGAATTTCTGCAGCAGTTCTTCACTTTTTTGTCGGTAGCGGCCGTGGTCGTGATTCTGGGCGGAAAGCTGGCCTGGGTTCTGTTGCTGTTCGTTCCCGTGATTGTTTACTCTTCGCGCAAGATCGGTTCCCGTGTGCGCACCACGACGCGGCAAGGTCAGGACAAACTGGCGGAAATCCAAAACATTCTGCACGAAACCATTACTGGCAACCGGATCGTGAAGGCGTTCAACAGCGAGAAATGGGAGATCTCACGTTTTCGCGGAGCAGCACGCCGCTTGTTTCGTGCCAACCTCCGTTCCGTCGCGGCCACCGCGATCAGCTCTCCATTGATGGATATTTTCGGCGTGATCGGAATTGCTCTGCTGCTCCTGCTCGGGCGCGGCCGGATCGCGCATGGCGAGATGACCCCGGGTATTTTCGTCGCTTTCATAACGGCTGTGTTCAGTCTCTACAATCCCGTCCGCAAGTTCGCCCAGTTCAACAATAATTTTCAACAGGCCCTGGGCGCTTCCAGCGAAATCTTCAAGTTCATGGACATCGAAGATGACGTCCGCGAAAAACCGCGCGCCGCGCGCCTGCCCGCTTTCTTGAAGACCGTTCAATTCGATCACGTGAGCTTCACCTACGGCGATGGCGCAGACGCCGCTGTACTGCACGACGTCAACCTCGAAGTTCGCCGCGGAGAAGTGGTGGCCATCGTTGGCTCCAGTGGTTCGGGAAAGAGTACCCTGGTTCATCTCATCCCTCGATTCTTCGACGTTTCGCGGGGCCGGCTGCTCATCGACGGCAATGATGTGCGCGACGTTACTCTGGCTTCATTACGCGAACAGGTGGGAATCGTGACCCAGGAAACCGTCTTGTTCAACGACACGGTTCGCAACAACATCGCCTACGGCCAACCGCATGTGCCGCTGAAGGAAGTGGAGGCCGCGGCCAGGGCGGCGTTGGCGCATGACTTCATCAAAGCTTTGCCCGCAGGATACGATGAAGTAATCGGCGAGCGCGGCGTGCGCCTTTCCGGCGGCGAGCGGCAGCGCATCGCCATTGCCCGCGCCATCCTGAAAAATGCGCCCATCCTGATTCTGGACGAGGCCACGTCGGCGCTCGATAGCGAATCGGAGGCGTTGGTGCAGTCAGCGTTGCATAATCTTATGACGGGCCGTACCGTGTTTGTGATCGCTCACCGGCTCTCCACTGTGCGCCGCGCCGATCGCATCGTCGTCATCGAAAATGGCGCCATCGCCGATATTGGCACCCATGAGGACCTCATGATGAAGCTGGGCACTTACCGGCGTTTATACGATTTGCAGTTCGCTGATCTTGAGCAGAAACTGGAGCCGGCGCGGCCGAGCTAGCGTCTGATTCCAGAATTGGAAAGTTACTTATGCCTCTCCGTTCGATGACGGGTTTTGCGCAGGTCAAAGGCGAACTGGTAAGCCAAGGTGAAGTAAGTGCGGGTTCGCAGCTGTCGGGATCGACTGCCCAAAGCAGCGGCCGGCTCGCCTTCTCGCTCTCCTTGAAGTCCGTGAACCATCGCTTCCTCGATCTGCATTTTCGCTTGCCCTCGGGCTCGGACTCGATCGAGATGCAACTGCGGCGGCTGCTGAAAGAAAAGATTGCTCGGGGCCATGTGGAAGTGACGTTGAGCCTGGAGCGCGGCGGCAGTGAAACCCTGGCGCTGAACCGTCCACTAGTGAGCGCTTACATTGCGGCATTTCGGGCGGCGGCCAGCGAATTTGCCGTCCCAGCCGAGCCTGATCTCAACGTCATCCTGCGCATTCCCGGGGCGCTTGATTCTACCGGCAATGCCGTGGATGGAGCGCTGGAATCGGCAGTGATGGCCGCCGTTAGCGAGGTGCTCGATCGACTGAATCAGATGCGGGAGCAGGAAGGTCGTGGGATTGAAACTGAACTTCGTGAGCGCATGAAGCATCTTCGCGAAGCCGTCAAGATTGTGCAGGAGCACCGGCGTTCGATGCTGCATAGCTACCTGGAACGACTGCAGTCGCGGCTTCAGGAGTTGCTGGGTGCCAGTCCGGACCGCGAGAGAGTGCTTCAGGAAGCAGCGCTGCTGGTCGACCGCAGCGATATCCAGGAGGAAATTGTTCGTCTGGAAAATCATGTCCAGCATTTTCTAGGCTTGCTCGATGAACACGGCGAAGTCGGAAAAAAACTCGACTTCCTGCTGCAGGAGATGAATCGCGAGGCGAACACGCTGCTTTCGAAGACCTCCGGTCTGGCGGGAGAGGCGCTGAAGATCACCGAGGCTGGACTCAGCATGAAAGCGGAGATTGAAAAATCTCGCGAGCAGGTGCAGAACCTGGAATGAGTTCTCCTCACAAGCCGCTGATATACATTATTTCGGCGCCGTCCGGTTCGGGAAAATCCACGCTGGTCAACGAACTGCTGAAGAAGGTAAGTGACCTGGAGTTTTCCATTTCTTACACCACGCGGGCTCCGCGCGGCAGTGAAATAAACGGCCGGCAATATTATTTTGTCTCGCGCGCTGAGTTCGAGAAGATGATTCAGGAAGATGCATTCCTCGAATACGCGGAAGTGTTTGGAAACTACTACGGCACCGCCCGCCGTTTTCTCCATGAAGCCGAGCAACATGGCCGTGACCTGCTGCTCGATATCGATGTGCAGGGCGCCAAGCAAATCCAGGACAAGCTACCTGATGCCACCAGCATTTTCATCTTGCCCCCGGATCGCAAGATTTTGGAGGAACGTCTGCGTAAGCGTAGTGAAGATTCCGACGAAGTGATCCAGCACCGTCTGGATAAGGCGACGAGCGAAATCGAGAACTACCCCCGATACAACTATATTCTGATCAACGACCAGCTGGAAGATTCCATCAAGTTGTTGCGTGCGGTCGTACGCGGAGAACGTTTGCTGCGCGCAGGTCGGCCGCTTTCGGAAGAAGAAGCGAAAACCGTCGCCTTGGCGGATTGTTGCCGCCTCGCCAACGTTCGTGGCCGCCTGAAGCGGATTCTCGATTCCTTCAAGCCGCCCGACGATTCCGGGAGGGTTAGTCCTCGGTAACCACTTCAGACGCCCGTTGGCCCCCGCAATGTTGAATTTCGTGGGAAAATAGGAAGCGTAGTTCTTGGCTTCGCTGGCGAAGAACACAGCGTACCGACTTTCGGCAATCAAAATCTTGTTTCCCCCAAAAAAGGGAGAGAGCCCATGAAATTGATCGAAGGCTTCGACAGCAACTATCGCTACATTCTGGTGGCCGCTCGCCGAGCCCGGCAACTGCAATCCGGAGCGCCGCCGGTGGTTCAAACCAATTCCCGCAAGCCGTGCCGCATTGCGCAAGACGAAATTCGCGCGGGCAAGGTGAAGTGGGAGATTCCTGAAACCCGCAGCGCTGCCGAGCAAGCGGCTGAAGTTCTGGATCAGGCCTTCGGGCACGATGCTTAACGGCGTTGCCCGGAGCAGCGACGTTTCCACCGTTATGAAAATTGCTCTTGGAGTGACGGGTGGAATCGCGGCTTACAAGGCGGCTGAGATTGTGCGCCTCCTGCAAGACCGCGGGATTCGCGTGCAAGTGGTGATGACACGCGCGGCGCAGGAGTTTGTCCGCCCTTTGACCTTTGCTGCGCTCTCCGGTGAGAAAGTGATCACGGGAATGTTCTCGACCGGCGAAGAGCGTACTCCCAATATCGATTCTGCCATTGAGCACATTGCCGTCGCGCAATCGATTGACGGTCTTCTGATTGCTCCCGCCACCGCCGACGTTCTGGCGCATTTCGCGCAAGGCATCGCCAGCGACTTCCTCACCACGCTTTATCTAGCGACCACCGCTCCCGTCGTGGTTGCTCCGGCGATGAACGTTAACATGTGGAATCATCCGGCGACCCAAGCGAATCTCGAAATCCTGCGCCAGCGTGGGGTGAAAATCGTTGAACCGGGTTCGGGATATCTTGCCTGTGGCATGACCGGAGCCGGCCGGCTCGCCGAGAACGAAGCCATTGTTGCCGCGTTGCTCGAAGCGCTGGGCGCGACGCAGGACCTCGCCGGCGAAACCGTGCTGATCACTGCCGGGCCCACGCGCGAGAAAATTGATCCCGCGCGCTACCTGACCAACCGTTCAAGCGGGCGCATGGGATACGCCATGGCTGAGGCCGCCTTGCGCCGTGGCGCGCATGTGCTGCTGGTCAGCGGGCCAACCGCACTGACGCCGCCGGGAGCGGCCGAGATCACGCGTGTGGAATCTGCTGAGCAGATGCGCGATGCCGTATTGAATCTGTTGCCGCAAGCGACCGTCGTCATCAAGACCGCCGCGGTTTCGGATTATCGCGCGAAGTCCACCTCTCCGCAGAAAATAAAACGCAAAGGGCCGATAACACTCGAACTTGAACCGACCCCTGACATTCTTAAGGAAATCTCTCTCCGCAAGCAGTCACAGATCGTGGTAGGCTTCGCCGCCGAAACCGAGAACGTCCTCGAAAATGCCCGCTTGAAGCTCGCCGCCAAGCAGCTCGATGCCATCGTGGTCAACGATGTGTCCCGCGAAGGCGTCGGCTTCGACTCCAATCGCAATGAAGTGACCATCATTACCCACGACGAAGTCGTCGACGTTCCCGAGACGACCAAGTGGGAAGTCGCGCAGCGCGTTCTCGACCAGGTCGTGCGCATTCGCCAACGCCGCAAGTCCCCGGTGCAAGCCTGACCTCGCGTCCCGCGGGAACTGGCGTACAATTCCGTCAAACATGTTAAGGAGCTTGTGATGACACAGAAAGTGATTGAAGTGATTGGAACGTCCAAAGAGAGCTTCGCCAAAGCTGCCGAGGCTGCGGTGGCCGAGGCGGCAAAGACCGTGCGTGGAATCAAGTGGGCGCACGTTGACTCACTCGACATGCAACTCGAGGGAGCCAAGGTAATGCTCTATCGGGCGACGACAAAAATTTATTTCGACGTGGAGCACTGAGTCAGCTTTGTCCTCTGATCGCCAGAAAATCATGGCCCGTACACTAGATCCTCATTTGCGGCGCGCTCTCGCCGAGCGCGTCCGCTTCTGCCATGAGATGGGGATCTATGACTTCTACCGGCGTGACTTCTACCAACGCGATTTCGATCAGGGTGGGCCGCGGCTTTCTAAATCCACGGAAACCGACTCCGCCACCGAAACCGTAGTCCCAGCATCGTCTTTGCCCGAGCTAGAACAGCGAGAGGAAATGTCCGCAAGAAAATCCGCCGTCGTTCGATCGAGTGCCGAGAAAAATGTTTTCGAAATCATCTCGTCCAGGCTGGAGTCCGGAGTAGCTGATCCCGTGGTGGCGCTCAAACTCATTCGTGAAGATCTCGGCGATTGTACCCGTTGCAAACTACACGAGCAGGGACGCAAACAGATCGTCTTCGGCGTAGGCAATCCGTGGGCGGAATTGATGTTTGTTGGCGAAGGTCCGGGTGCTGACGAAGACGCCCAGGGCGAACCTTTCGTAGGGCGCGCTGGGCAACTGCTCAACAATATGATCAAGGCCATGGGCCTGCGCCGCGAAGATGTTTACATCGCGAACATTGTGAAGTGCAGGCCGCCGGGCAACCGCCAACCCGAGCGCGACGAGTGTGACACCTGTTCGCCATTCCTCATGCGGCAGATTGCGACGGTCAAGCCCAAGGCGATTGTTGCACTGGGAGCGACGGCCGCGAAAAATCTTTTGGCCATCAACGCACCAATGACCGAACTGCGTGGCCGCTGGTACGATTTCAAACCGGCGGGCAGCGATCCGTCATGGCCGGGCGCGCGCCTGGCTGTGACTTATCATCCGGCGTTCCTGCTCCGCGACCCGCGACAAAAGGGCGAGGCCTGGAAGGACCTGCAGATGGTGATGAAGTATTTGGGCATCGAGCCTCCGAAAAAAGCCGCCGAGTAAATAAGCGCTCAGAGTTTTTCCGCTACCGCTGCTATTCTCTGAGACTGTTGAGTCCATAGCTGTCGTTCACAATTTCAATGCCCGAGTTCTGCGATGTCGCCCTGCCCGTGCCGCTCGACATGGTCTTCACCTACCGTGTCCCCGCCGACCTCACTCTGGTGGTGGGCGGACGTGTGCTCGTTCCTTTCCGCCAGCGACGGATGACTGGCATCGTGGTTGAATTGCACGATCGCAAGCCTTCGGTCACAATCAAGACTGTTTCCAGGGTGATCGACGAGGCGCCAGTGCTCGACGATCAACTGCTGCGTCTCGGCCGCTGGATCGCCGACTACTATCTCGCCCCGCTCGGTGAAGTTTTCCGCACGATGCTGCCCCTGAATGCGGAGTTCAAACGCGGCGTTGCTTATCGTATTACCGCAGAAGGTCAGATGGCGCTCCATTTGGCCGGTATGTCGGGATCGTCCGCTCGCTCGCGGCGTAGTCCCGAGGAGCAAGCCTCCGAGTTCCGCGTGCTGGATTACCTGGCCGCGCAAGAGCCCGCGCCCGGAGAGAGCATTCAAGTTCGCGAAGAAACTCTGCGTTCCGCCACGCGCGTCGCGAAGTCAGTCTTGAGCGGGATGGTGCGGAAAAAATGGCTGGTGCGCGAGGATGTCTCCGCCGTCCGCGACGCAACCCGCACCGTCAAGATCGCGATCCTCAAATCTGCTGACGGAAAACTGAACGACAATCAGCGCAAGCTGATCGAAAGCCTCGCCGCGTCAGGTGGTCAAGTTCCCGTCGAAACCTTGCAGGCACTCGAGGTTCCGCGAACGACTCTAAGCACGCTCGTCCGGCGTGGTCTGATTGAGATTATCGAAGAGCCTGCGACATTTGCCGTTTCGCGCAGCAAGCCGCGGCCTGAGCGACTGGAATTCGATTTCAATCCAGCCCAGCAATCCGCCCTCAATCGCCTGCGCGAAGCTGTGGACGCGAGAGAATTCTCCGGAATCCTCTTACACGGCGTTACGGGATCAGGGAAAACGGCCGTCTATCTCGCCGGGATGCGTGCCGTGCTTGAAGCGGGACGCTCCGCCATTCTACTCGTTCCGGAAATTGGCCTCACGCCCGCGGTTGCCGCCGATCTGCATCACACTTTCGGCGACGAAGTCGCCATCCTGCACTCCGCGCTCTCCGACAAAGAACGCGCCCAGCAGTGGCATCGCATCAAAAGCGGTGAGGCTCGCATGGTCGTGGGCACTCGATCCGCGGTCTTCGCGCCAGTTGCGGATCTCGCCCTCATCATCGTCGATGAAGAACACGATTCCTCCTACAAACAGGAGGAGACGCCACGCTACCATGCCCGCGATATTGCCGTGATGCGTGCCAAGATGGCGAATGCAGTTGTGGTCCTGGGTTCGGCCACGCCCTCGCTGGAATCCTATTTCAACGCGAAGAAAAACAAATATGCGCTGGTCGATTTGCCCGACCGCGTCGAGCAACGTCCTCTGCCGGAGGTCGAGATCATCGATATGCGGCAGGAATTCCAGGAAACTGGCCAGGAGCAAGTGATCTCGCGCAAACTTGCAGCCGAGATCAAGGAGCGCTTTGACCGCAAAGAACAAGTCCTGGTGCTGCTCAATCGCCGCGGATTTTCGCCTGTGGTGTTGTGCCGCGCCTGCGGCAAGACGCTTGAATGCCAGAACTGCGCCATCGCGATGACTCATCACAAACGCGAGCATAAGATGGTCTGCCACTACTGCGGCTATACCGCGCCCGTGCCCAAAGGCTGCGTCCATTGCGGCAGCGAGTATGTGTATTTTCTCGGCACTGGTTCGGAGAAGCTAGAGGAGTTGCTGCACGGGATGTTTCCGCAGGCGCGCATCGCCCGTCTCGACCGGGACACGGTGCGCGGCCATGAAGATTTTGAGCGCACTCTGAACGCGCTTAGCGAGGGCGAACTAGACTTGGTCGTCGGTACGCAGATGATCGCCAAGGGCCACGACATTCATGGCGTCACGCTAGTCGGAGTAGTTGGCGCCGATAGTGCTCTGGGGATGCCTGATTTTCGCGCCGCTGAGCGCACCTTCCAACTGCTCACTCAAGTGGCGGGGCGCGCCGGCCGCGGCCAATCTCCGGGCAAAGTGATTCTGCAAACTTATTTTCAGGACCACTACGCGGTGCAGTACGCGGCGCACCACGACTTCGCCGGGTTCTACGAAAAAGAATTACGCTTCCGTAGCTGGATGCACTATCCGCCATACTCCGCACTGGCGAACGTGCTGGTGCGCAGCAACCAACTTGACGAAGCATTACAGTGGTCGGGCACGTTGGGAAAATGGTTTGAGCAGACCCGGCACGAAGGTGTGCGCGTGCTTGGCCCGGCTTCCGCGCCGATCATGCGGTTGAAGCGCGATTACCGTTACCACTTTCTGCTGAAATCGCCCAGCCGAGAAAAGCTCAACGCTACCCTGCGGGCTATGTTGGCATATGCTGCCAAGCAGAAAATTCCGCGTACACAGGTGATCGTTGATGTGGATGCACTTTGGCTGATGTGAATAATTGTTCGGAGATTCACCCGTATGGCATCGAAACCTCGTTTCTTCCCAACGCCATCAGCCTGGCGCGCGTGGCTCAAGGAGCATCACTCCGAGGCCGAGGAACTGTGGGTCGGCCTCTACAAACGAGATTCCGGGAAGCCGAGCATCACCTGGCCGGAAGCGGTAGATGGTGCGCTCTGCTTCGGTTGGATCGATGGCGTCCGCAAAAGTGTCGACACCATCAGCTATAAGATTCGATTTACACCGCGAAAGCCGCGCAGCATCTGGAGCGCAATCAATGTGAAACGCGCGACGGAGCTCTCCGCCTTGGGGTTGATGCATCCCGCCGGCCTAGTGGCTTTTCAGAAGCGTGATGAGAAAAGATCGGCAATTTATTCCTACGAGCAGAGAAAAACGGCAAAACTTCCAGCTGCCTACGAAAAAGAATTTCGCGCGAACTCAGCTGCATGGAAGTTTTTTCAAGCTCAAGCTCCCTGGTATCGGAGAACATCCAGTTTCTGGGTCATTAGCGCGAAAAAAGAAGAGACCAGACGAAAGCGCCTGTCCTCGCTCATCGAAGATTCCGCGCATCAGCGAACTATTCCGGTTCTCGCGCGCCCACCGAGAGCAAAGTAACAACTGGATTGCGCGGTGACCCCAAGGCTCACTGTCTGCCGATTGTTCCTCGAATCACAACCACCGACGCTGCCGGCAGATCGTACACTGCGTCCTTGGTCGCGTCTTGGGTTGTGTGCAGGATCGGGCCGTCGGGATCCGCCCAGCCTTTGCTGGTCGGGACGATCGTACGTTCGCCGGAGTTTTCCGCGTGCGCCATAAATCGCGTCTGCGGTGGATGCCATTGATATTGGGCGCTGCCGAAAGTCGACACTTCAACGGGCCCGGAGAACGTGCTACCTTTTTCCGCGGCTCCTTCAAAACTGATTCGCACTCGGTGTGCATTCTGCTGATCCCGGTTCACGGCCATCACCGCCCACTTTCCATCGGGACGCTTCACCGCATACGCCGTCAGCAATTCATGGCCGGCGCCATCTTGTACATCACTCTTCGCGGCAAACACCTCATGCTCCGCCGCACCAGGCTGCACCCACTCCAGATTGATCAGCTGCGCTACGAAGAACTGCGCCAGCGGCTGCTGAATCTGATAATTGGCGTCGATAGTAAACATTCCAAATGTGCCGGGCGAGCTGTTGCATCCTGGCTCCATTTGCAGCGGCAAGTAATGGAAAAAGTAAACAGCTTTCCCGCCTGAGTTCAGAAACGACCCGATGTAATCAGCCAGCCAGATTCCGGCAAAAATGTCCTGATAGGTTTCGCTCGCGCCCGAAGAGAGATTTCCCTCGGTGATGAACATCGGCATGTCCGCGGGAATTCCGTCCTCGCGCCAAACCTGCATGATGTGGCTCACCAACTCCGGCTCGTCATAGAGCACGCCCCACGGCGTCCGGCAGGGATCGTAGGGATAATGTTCGAAGGAAAAGAAAGCTAGGTCATTCATACGGCCGTGCTGCTTCAGGTAATCCACGAAACGTGCGGTCCACGAAACTTTGCCATTTGCGTCCGGCCAAACTTCAATGTCCTTATTGACTCCCTGAAACGACGGACCGCCCAGCTTCAGCTTGGCGTCCACGCGATGAATTGCCGTTGCCCACTGCAGGTACAGCGCGGCGTAATCTTCCGGAAGCATATACTGCCCATCGGCTTCTTCGCCCATCTCGACAGACGAAATCGAATAACCACGCTTCTCCAGATACGCAATCTCCGCCGCCGCATTGTCAGGAGTGTCGTATAGCATCGCGACCGGCAACATGGCGGGAAGCCCGCGAGTCACGCCACTGGTGTAGAAGAGATCGAATCCCACCTGGGCCTGCTTGGTCGATCCCAAATCCGACGGCTGATGCCACGGATCGACCGACGAACAATACGTTGTCGTCTGCTCCTGATCTGGCGTGTGGCGCAGAACATCGTGAAAGTCACCGTCTTCCGTGCTGGTGCCGAGGTATAGTTCGCGAATCGCATAGCCGGCACAATTCCGCGGATCACCCGGCCCATCGGCATCACAGGTATTCGACGACTCAGTCATCCATATCCGCACGAAGCGCACCGGTATCGGAGAGCTGTTCAAGCGAATGGTTTCGCTCCCGCCTTTTCCATCACTAACCACCCCTCGCGGAAATGTCTGCCACACTCCTCGTGTTACGGCCTTGATCGGATCATCGCCCGTCCAGTACTGCACCACGTAGTGCTTGGCATAAGGTTCGCCCCACGCGATCCGGATGCTATCAATTTGCTGCAGCTGCGCCAGATCCAGCACCACCCACTGCGGATGCAGTGCGTCGCTTTCGCCGGTGAATCGCTGTGTGAGATATGGATTGCTCTTCCAGAACGTATTCACATCGCCGTCGGTGAGCCGTGAGAAGCCGACGTTATCGGTCCCATCGTTGCGAGTGAACCCGCGGCGCGGCAGCGAGTAGCCATAGGAATAGCGGATGGTTTCTGTTGGAGTCGCCGAGCCGGTGAAATATCCTCTGCCGCTGGCGTCGTGAACGTCGCTCCAGGTTCCTTGTGGATTCCAATGCCACGCTTCGACGGCAAGCTCGGTGTTCTGACGATAGGTAACTGGCTGCCAGCCCGATACCATTGTTTTCTCCAGCGTCGGCTGCAGGAAGTCTCTATCGATCGCCTCTACTGCGATGCGATCCACGCCTGCACCGAGCGTCTGGTTCGGCACGAAGTGGTTGGTGGGGTGTGAGACGTCCACTGTGATGGTTTGACTGAAAGAAGGAAGCGCAAGGGCGAGACAGACAAAAACGGCGGGCAGATTTTTCAAGAGAACCACCTCCCATCGCTATATTAAAACGATTGAATAAAGGAGTATACGGGAGAGAAACGGTTGCGTGCGCAATAATTTTCCGGCTTGAGATCGAATCCACTGCCAGGTCAGTGAGCGAACAAATGGAAAATCCTGCTGAGGGCCTGGTGCAGGATGTGACGCACCATTTCCGGCGGAAGAATCTCCCGCAAGGAGGAGTGCGCCGTCGGCGCCGGAATGATGGTGAACATCAGCATCAGGAATGCGAACACCGCCAACCACATGCGCACGCCGGAAACTCGCGGCCAATCTGCCACTTGTGGGTGCCGCAGGCTGCTCAGCCACAGCAGCGCCGCCCACACCAGCCATCCCGTCCACAGGAAATACGCCATCGGCAGAAGGATCAGAATGGTCAGGCGCGATACAAACTTGTGCACCTCGGGTGCGATCGAGAAAACAATGTGTCCTCCGTCGAGTTGACCGCCGGGGAGCAAATTCAGGGAAGTCGCCAGCATCCCTACCCATGCAGCGATTGCGGTGGGATGAAGCAACACGCGATCGAGGGGAAGCGCAGCTGCTCCGTGAACCAATCCCGTTGCCACCAGAAATCGATGCACAACGTGGAAAATCAGCGGATAGCCGAGTTGATAATCTTCCGGGCCCAGAGCAAAACGCATCGGCCTCGACCAAGCCAGCGAAACGACGAGTACGGCCAACGCAACCACGAAGCCCGCGATCGGCCCGGCGATGCCAATATCGAACAGCGCAGTGCGGGAGCGAATCCGCGACCGGATCAGAATCACAGCTCCCATGGTCCCAATCGGAGTGGGCACGGGAATGAAGAAGGGCAGCGTCGCGTAAACGCCATAGCGGCGACAGTACAAGTAATGGCCCATTTCGTGAGCCAGGAAAAAAAACATCAATGTGGCCATGAAGGGCAAACCGCCCAGCAGCCGTGCGGGATGGGAAAACGCCCAGTTTGCGGGAAAAAACGGCAGAGAATCGTCATTTACCGAGAGCGCCGGCTGGCCGTGCTGGAAGTTGTATTCCATGCGCGCGCCCATCACGAGCGTGGTGAAGCAAGTCGCCAGCAACAGCAGAAGATGCAGCCAATAACGAGGTTTTGGAGGTGACGGCGCCCGCTCCGGCAACGGCCGAACGTATTCAAGGGTGGAAGAGGCAGTTGGGGGAGTGGGTTCCGACATGCGATTCCTGGCCTCGCGATTTCATCGAGGCCCTTGGTTAGATGCTACTACGCTGGGGTCGACTAAGTCTGGGTCGACTGGCGTGGAACAGATCGATCCGCTTCTTAACTTTGTAAGGAACTTCCGCAGATTTCCCTGAAACTAGAGGCCACTAGCCGGAAGACGCCGCTCTCAATCAATCAATCGATTGCAGTTCTTTGCCCGGCTTGAAGCGCACGGCTTTTCCCGGCGGAATCGACACTTCGGCGCCAGTGCGCGGATTTCGTCCAATGCCGGTCTTTCGCGGGCGCACGTTAAACACGCCAAATCCCCGCAGTTCAATGCGATGGCCGCGGGCCAGCGACTTCTTCATGCTCTCGAAGACGGTTTCTACCGCCAACTCGGCCTTGGTCTTGGTGATGCCGGTTTTGGCCACCACTTCGTTGATGATATCGAGCTTGATCACGAACGGCTCCCGGGTGCGGTGTGAAGATTATGCTTCAAGTGATTGATGCTATGGGAGATAAGAGAGATTGTCAACGGGAGCATCTGTACCGTAAACTGGCTGGTCTCCAAACACCAACTGAGCAATTGTGCAACCGGGTAATTGTGTGATTTCAGAACAAGCGGGTGAAGTATGCAGGTTTTGAATCGCCCGATTACAAAATTACCCAATTACTCAATTTTCCCAAGGAGCTCCATGCTGAAGAGTGACCGGTGGATTCGCAAAGTGGCCCGCGAACATGACATGATCAACCCTTTTTCCGAGAAGCAGGTGCGCGAAGGCGTGATTTCTTACGGCCTGTCATCTTACGGATACGACCTGCGAGTGGCCGACGAATTCAAGATTTTTACCAACGTCAACAGCACCATCGTCGATCCCAAGAATTTTGACGAAAAGTCTTTTGTCACGGTGCGCACCGATATCTGCATCGTTCCGCCCAACTCGTTCGCGCTCGCCCGCTCCGTGGAATATTTCAAAATCCCCCGCGACATTCTGACAATCTGCGTCGGCAAGAGCACCTACGCCCGTTGCGGCATCATCGTCAATGTCACCCCATTCGAGCCCGAGTGGGAAGGCTTCGTCACCCTCGAAATCTCGAACACTACGCCGCTGCCGGCCCGCATCTACGCCAACGAAGGCCTCTGCCAGATTCTTTTCTTCCAGTCCGACGAAGTCTGCGAAACCAGCTACGCCGACCGCAAAGGCAAGTACCAGTCGCAACAGGGAATTGTGCTGCCGAAGTTGTAGCGTGGACTAACGGGAAGGAATCAGGAAATGCTTCTTTGACGGACAGAAGAATCTGCGGTATAGCCCGTCTGAATCACATTCGGTAAACCGCCAAATTACTCTCTCATCTACCGCCCGTTCTCATCTTCCTTGAACATGTACTTGATGGCGGGCTTGTAAATCATCAGATTCGGTCCGCCATCTTCGCGGACCACCTTGATGCAGCTCTTGTCGTACCACTCGATGATGCCATGCACTTCCTCGCCGTCGCGCAGCACAATCACCATCGGCGTTCTCGACTGCATCTGCTTCTGATAATAAAAATTCTCGGCGTTGGTCTGCTCCGGCGGAGCCGTCTTTCGTCCGCCGCCCCCACCTCCGCCCATGGAACGATCGCCACGGTCACCGCGATCATAACTGCGCTCCGGCCCGCGCTCCATTCCACGCTCCGGGCGCTCGTGCCGTTCCCGGCGCTCTGTCACCTGCATGTGACCGGAATTATGGTTGGAGTTGTGATTGCCGTGATTATGGTCCACGCGCGGCAGCGCGGGACGGATCAGCTTGCGGTTGGCAAAATTATCTTGTTCGTCCGACGGTTTGACTGGGGTCGGATCCATTGTTTCTTTCATAGCGGCGCTACTCCTGCACACCCTCTCGCGCAAACGATAACGTCAAAGAGCCCTTGAGAGTATTTACGAAGGCGTGAAATTTAAACTTACCGTACCACAGGAGTCTTCCCAAAACAATCCTACTGTCGTGCCAGTATCGTGCCCTTTACGGGCACCAGTAGGCTAAATCTTGCACACACCGTTTGCTGGTTTCAGCTCGTATTTGTCATGTCGGTGCCTTTTCGCTCCCTGCCGCTCCAGGTCACCAGCGCCACCAGCGTTGCCACCACTACCACGGTCCAGGCCAGAACTGGCGGATACATGCCGCTATAGCGGTTTTCCGCCAGCTTCGCTTGAATCACCACATTGCGTGACGAAAGCAGATTGCCCAGTTGATACGCAAACCCGGGAAACGTGCCGCGCACCGCCGAGGGGGAGAGTTCATTCAAATGGGCGGGAATCACTCCCCATGCGCCCTGCACCATGAACTGCATCAGAAATCCACCCAGAGCCAACATGGGGACGGTATGCGAGTATGCCCATAAAGGAATCACAGGAATAGCCAGCAGCGCGGCGGTCACTATGGCACGCCGCCGTCCAATCTTTTCTGACCAGGTGCCAAACAAAATGCCGCCCAGCAGAGCGCCGACCATGCCCATCACCGTGATGAACATCACCGTCTGCGGTGAGAATTGATGTCCCTTGGTCAGAAATGTCGGATACAGATCCTGGGTCCCATGGCTGAAAGAATTGAAGGCGAACATCAGCAGCACCAACAGGAGGAAGGTTCCGAAGTAGGTCAAGATGTCCTTCCCCAGCCCACTCTCAGCCTTTTTCGATACTTGCCCCTGCAACCACGCGGGAGACTCATCCACCTTGCTGCGAATGTAAATCACCAGAAAAGCCGGCAGTGCGCCGATCACAAACATTCCCCGCCAGCCCACGAAATGGAATGCCGTCCCGTAAACTAAGGCCGCCATCAAGTAGCCGACGGCGTAACCTTCCTGCAGCAGGCCTGAGAAAAATCCACGTCCCTCGGCCGGCAGCGTCTCGAATGCCAACGCCGCGCCCACCCCCCATTCGCCGCCCATCGCGATTCCAAATAACGCCCGCGTGATCAGGAAAACTTTCAACGAAGGAGCGAACGCCGATGCCAGTTCGAAAACCGAATAGGCGATGATATCGACCATCAGCGTGACTCGCCGACCGTACTTGTCGGCCATCAGCCCGAAAAGAAATGCGCCCACCGGACGAAAGGCCAGCGTGATAAAAATCGCTTCTGCCACCGCAGAAATCTTAGCTTGGAATTGCGTGGCGATCGCACTCACGCAGAAGGTGAGAATGAAGAAATCAAAAGCATCCAGCGACCAGCCCAGAAAACAGGCCGTGAACGTGTTCCTTTGCACCGGGGTCAGCCGGCGAAAGTGGCCGAGAAACTCCATCCGGATTCCTCCGCGTTATTCGGAACGCACTGAAAAGTTCTGCGAATGCTAGCATATTGGGTTCGATCAAACAGTGGGAATCAGCCACCGACAATTTCCTCATGCCCGACCTCGACTCTCCGCAACGCCAGGCGCCCGATTCGCTCATGCTGACCGGCTTCTGGTATCGAGCTCTGCCCGCCGACCGCGTCCACCGCAATCAACTGCACAAAGCGACGCTGCTCGAGATTCCGCTGGTTATCGGACGCGATCGGGTCGGCCATCCCTTTGCCCTGCGCGACGCCTGCCCGCACCGCGGCATGCCGCTCAACGGCGGCCATTTCGATGGAGAAAATATCGAGTGCCCCTACCATGGCTGGACCTTCGACGCCCACAATGGGCAATGCCAGGTCATCCCCTCACTCACCGCCGAGCAAAATTTAAAAGTCGATCGCATTTACGCCGGCAGCTATCCCTGCGAAGAACAGGATGGTTTCATCTGGGTCTACATCCCGGATCAGGGGCCGCCGGGCGCAGGCTTCACCGAACCCAAAGAAGCTCCCGAACCCGCGCCGATCATCGAAAAGTTCGGCGCACCAGGAGATGACAAATACAAGCTCGCCTACCTCACCGCCGATATGCCCGTCAGCATCGATCACGGCATCATCGGACTCATGGATCCGGCCCACGGCCCGTTTGTTCATCAAGCCTGGTGGTGGCGCAGCCGCCACAGCATTCATGAGAAGAAGAAAAACTTTGAGCCGATTCCCAACGGCTTCCGCATGAGCGCGCACACGCCCAGCTCAAACTCCGCGCCCTACAAGCTGTTGCGCCTCTATGCGGCCGCCGATTCCATTACCACCACCATCGACTTCACCCTACCCAACCTGCGCAGCGAAACTATCCGGGCAGGGAAGTACTGGTTTTCCTCGCTCACCACCGTCACGCCCATCACGCGCAACCAGTGCCGCATCGATGTCGTCGCCGCCTGGAATCTTTTTCGCTGGTTGCCCTTCGGCCCCGAGCTGTTGAAATTCGTTTTCGCTAAATTCGTCGAGCAGGACCGCCGCACTATGGAACTCCAGGCCGAAGGCCTGAAGTACAATCCTCATCTCATGCTGATTGATGACGCCGACCGCCCCGCCAAATGGTACTTCCAACTCAAGGCCGCGCACCTCGAGGCCAAACGCACGGGTAGTGCGATGAAGCATCCCATGTCCGGGTCGGTTACGTTGAAATGGAGAAGCTGAGGAGCTTTCTGGGCGTGTACCCTGGCGAAGCCAAGAGAAGCCCGCATCCGACCCGTGCGTTTGTCGGTACGGATCTTTACCAGATGATCTTCAGCCCCTGGTACAGACTGAATTTCTCATCCGGAGTGGCAATCGGGATCTTCTCGACCAGCGCCTGCGCGATGATTTGACGATCGAACGGATCGCGATGATGAAGGGGTAGCTCGAACAGATGGAATGCGTGTTCGGACGTGTAGGGCAGGATGCGAACGCCGATCTCATCGACCGCTCTGCGAGCATCCTCCTCGGAGAGTCTCAACTTGCCCAGCGCGCTCTTGATGGCGATCTCAACCAAAGAAATTGCGCTCAATTCAAGAGTGTTTTGTGGATTCTGCAACACGGCCTTTGCGCGAGTGCTGAGATTCTCTGGAGACTCCACCGCGAAAATCAGAGCCGCAGTGTCGAGAAGCAGGCGCACTTCAATCCCGCCCCGTGACGAAAGCTTCGACTTCCTCGTCCATCATCGGTTTCCACCAATTCTGGTCGAGTACCTGGATCTTTCCTCGTAGCGTCCCCAGCGTGCGCTTCTTGCCCGTAGGCTTCGTGGTGCGCACAATATCGACAACCGGCACGCCTCGGCGGCAAATCGTCACAGGCTTGCCATCTTCTGCCGCCTTGATCAGCTCCGGCAACTTGTTCTTGGCGTCGGCTACGCTGACTTTCACAATAGCATTATAGCTATTTTACATAGCTATGTACAGATACGTCTCAAGCCCGCGCCCCCGGCCTGAATCAAGCCCTTCCGCGTCACCTTCCCGCTTCAGTTGTGCAACTCGTTTCCAGCCAGTGCAGATACGTTTCCATCGCATGCCAGATCACGAGGCTATTCTTTGCGAAGGAAGAAGAACAAAACGGGTAAGCGGAATCGACGTGGGTGTAATCCAGCAACATGGGGATATACGGCGGAAGCTTCGGCACCACATCGAGCGTATTCACGATCCGCCACGAATCGATGGGCAGTTGACTGAATTGCCGGGTAAATTCCTTGTTACCGACGCGCGGCGAGGCAAACGTGCACAGGGTTGTGATATCGAACTTGTGTTTGGTCGCATTCTCCATCACAAACAGCGTGGTCAATGCGCCGCCTAGACTGTGGCCGGTAACTACCGTAGGCCGTTGCCTGCGTCCTTCCGAGGCTGATCGTGCGACTCCGCGCGCCGCTTCCCGGCTGTTTGCCAGTTGCTCCAGTTGGTCGGCGAAGGATCCGCTGAAGGTCTCAGGCGCCGGGACTGCGCTGGCAGTTCTCGCAGCGAATTCCCGTTCTTCAGGCAGCTTCCGCTTTATTAACTTCAACGAACTGTAGATCGTGTCGAAACCCGTGGCCACGCGCCCCGCGGCCGGAACTTGCCGGAAGGGAATCGGGATTGCCGCGGCGTCATCGATCCACTCCATCGCTCCCTCGGTACCCCGAATGGCAATGATCCGCGAATCCGGGTTTTCGACGTTATGAACGACGATCCCGTAAAACTCCGGCTCCTTCAGGTTGAGGACGAAGTCCGACATGTGGATCCACGCCCCAAGCTCCCACCCCTCGGGAATGCCTGCAGGCTCGGGCCTCAGCGGGTCTCCACCCTGCGGATTTCTGAACATGGTGTACGCGGCCTGCACAAACTGGCCGCAGAAAAGTGCTTTTTTCGGATCGAGTGGTTGGCCCATGGGACGCCTCCTCGCTTTTCTCGCCGCGCCCTCTGATCGATGCCCGCCCGTTGCCGCTTCGCCGTGGCGGCTAACTGACATTCCCGAGGCGACGCCTCCTAGGTAGGTCCCCCAGGACGTGATCCGCTACCCGCAGCTCTTCGTCGCTCACCAGCCAGTCCATCGCCTTCTCGCGAGTCTCAAAGGCGGGCAGATCGCGCTGCGAGAAAGTCTTGATATGTTCGTAAAACACATGGGGCAATTTGTCGATGCCCACCCATGCGGAGCGCTTCAGGTGCGGCCGGTCGAAGACGGTGCTCTCTTTCAGCCGGTCGATCGCGACCCGGTCAAACTCCGCTCCGCTGAAGTCGGCGAGCAACAGCACCGAGCCCCGGGGCTCGCTGGTCACATACGAGGGAACTAAAAGGGCAATCTTCGCCACCTCTGCCGGAGTGCAGTGGGACATGTCCACCAGAAGGATCTGTTTTCTTTGGTGTTCAATGAAACCGATACGGTCTTCCATGGGCACCTGCTCGGGCGAATGCTAAGCCCCCAAAAGCGAGTCCACGATGGTATACGCCTCATCGAGCGCCGAGTCCAGTGCGGCGGCGTCCTTTCCACCCGCCTCGGCCAGGTCAGGACGCCCTCCGCCTTTGCCGCCGACTTTTTGCGCCACCGGCCCGATCACCTTGCCCGCCTGCACCCGGCTCGTAAGATCCTTCGTCACGCCCACGATCAGCGACACGTTTCCATTCGACGCCGAGCCTAGCACCACCACACCCGAGCCAATCTTGTCGCGCAGTTGATCGACCAGCGTCCGCATCTGCGCCCGCTCCAGATTATCCACGCGATGCGCCAGAACCTTCACGCCTTTCACATCTTTCACTTTGTCGCCAATGTTCGCCGTACCGATCGAAGCCGACGCCGATTTCATCCTGACCTGATCCAGTTCCCGCGCCAGCCGTTTGATCTCAGCATCCTTCTTTTCCAGTTCGGCCTTGAGAGCCTCGGCAGGCGATGCCGAAATCTCATCGGACGAGGATGCCCCATCTTTGCGCGCTTTTGGCGTAAGAGTGGGATTGGCAAATGTCGATACCACCTTTTCAAGTTCGTGATCCTTGCGGAAATGGCGCAGCGATCCCTCGCCAGTTACCGCCTCCACTCTCCGCACGCCCGACGACACGCTGCCTTCCTTCAGAATCTTGATCAGCCCAATCTCACCAGTCGCGCCCGTGTGCGTGCCTCCGCAAAGTTCGGTCGAGAAATCTCCAATCCGCACCACGCGCACCTTCTCGCCATATTTTTCGCCGAACAGTGCCATGGCGTGATACTGGTTGATCGCCTCTTCAATCGGCACATCGGTGATGGTCTCAACGATCTGGTTGCGTAGCACTTCCTTGTTGATGATGTCCTCAATGTCCTGCAATTCTTCGTCTTCCACCGCCGTGAAGTGCGAAAAATCAAAGCGCAAATGATCCGGCGCCACCAGCGACCCCGCCTGCTTCACGTGCTTCCCCAAAACTTCGCGCAGCCCGGCATGCAGCAAATGCGTCGCCGTGTGATTCCGCATAGTCGATTGCCGAATGTCAGCATTCACCACCGCATCGACTTTGTCGCCAACTCTGAGGGTGCCCCATCCTTGCGCGCTTTTTGCGGAGGGTGGGGATTTTACGACGACCTGATGCGCCCGCACGCCCTGAATCGGCGAATAGCAGCCAGTTACTTCCGCGACGACCGTATTGTGATCGTCCGAGTAGAGCCATCCCTTATCGCCTACCTGCCCGCCGGAATCCGCGTAGAACGGCGTGTGATCAAGAATGACTTCTCCAGACTCTCCAGCCTTGAGTTCCCGCACGCCCTGCCCGTTATGAATGATGGCCAGAACTTCGCATCCGTCGGAGCGCGTCTGCCGATAGCCTTCGAAGATTGATTTCGGCAGCTGCTGGTATGCGGGATTTGCTGTTTGCTTCGCGCCACCTTTCCAGGAGGCACGGGCGCGAGATTTCTGCTCCTCCATCGCATGATTGAAGCCTGCCTGATCGAATGCGACTCCTTGATCGCGTGCAGCATCCTGCATGAAGTCGAGAGGCATGCCAAACGTATCGTAAAGTTTGAACGCTTCGGCCCCGGCGAGTTCGCTCTTGGATCTCTTCAGAAGCTCTTCCAACCTTTCGAGGCCGATATCCAGCGTGTGTGCAAACCTGGTTTCCTCTGTCAGCACATTCTGGGACACACGTTCGGATGTTTCCTGCAATTCGGGGTACGCGTCCTGCATCAGATCGCGGACTGCGAAAACCATTTCATGCAAGAATGGCTTGGTCTGGCCAAGCAACCGCCCATGCGTGATAGCTCGGCGGATAATTTTTCTTAGCACATATCCGCGGCCTTCGTTTGAAGGCACCACACCATCAGAAATGAGGAAGGTTGCTGCCCGCGAGTGGTCCGCAATGACCCGTAGAGAAGCCGCCGATTTTCCTTTCGCATCTTTCTGAAGTTCTTTCGTGAGCGATGTTCCCGTCAGTTCCGCTGCCCGCTTGATCAGCGGGGTAAACAAATCCGTCTCGTAATTCGAGATTACTCCCTGCAGCACTGCCGCCAGCCGCTCCAATCCCATCCCCGTATCAATCGAAGGCTTGGGCAACGGATTCAGTTTTCCGCTCGTATCGCGGTCGAACTGCATGAACACCAGATTCCAAATCTCGACATAGCGCCCACAATCGCAGGGGAATCGGCAGTCCACATGCCCCTGCTCCGAAGCAATCGCGCCCATGTCGTAATGAATCTCGCTGCACGGCCCGCAGGGCCCGGTGTCGCCCATCTGCCAGAAATTATCTTTCAAGCCACCGTCGAAAATCCGTTCTTTCGCCACTCCCTGCGCGACCCACAGATCGTAGGCCTCTGTATCACGCGAGACCGGCATGGGCTCGCCCGAGCCTTCGAAAATCGTCACATACAGCTTGTCCTTGTCAATCCCGAACCATTCCTTCGAGGTGATCAGCTCCCAGGCGTAGGCGATGGCATCCTTCTTGAAGTAATCACCAAACGAAAAATTCCCCAGCATCTCGAAAAACGTGTGATGGCGATTGGTGAAGCCGACATTCTCCAGATCGTTATGCTTGCCGCCGGCGCGAACGCACTTCTGCGAAGTGGTGGCGCGCGAGTAGTCGCGCTTCTCCAGTCCCAGGAAAACGTCCTTGAACTGGTTCATCCCGGCATTCGTGAACAGCAAAGTAGGATCATTCGCCGGCACCAGCGACGACGAATGCACCTCTTTGTGCCCCTTCTGCACAAAGAAGTCGAGAAACTTACGGCGAATTTTAGAGCCTGTCATCATTGGGTTGAACGACAGCCAATTCTAAATGAAAACGAAACCAGACACAGCCGGGCGGAGAGCGCAGGCCATCGCGCGCCCACCGAAAAAAAGCCACGCAGCACTTGCCGCGTGGCCCTAAATGCGAATTTTGCGCGCGATCTACTTCACCGCGTCTTCGGTCTTTTCGCCAGCCTTCTTGATCCCATGTCCGGTGGCACCGACGCCCTTCTTCACCGCGCTGCCTGTCTTCTTGGCGGCCTTGTCGGTGTCTTTGGCGGTGTCCTTGGCTACCACTTTCGTCTCGTGGCCAGTTTTGTCCGCTGCCTTTTCGGTATCTTTGCCAGCCGTCGTGGCGACCTTCTTGGTTTCGTGTCCAGTGGCCTTTGCGGCTTTGTCCGTGTCCTTCGCCGTGTCCTTGGCCACGACCTTCGTCTCGTGGCCAGTCTTGTCGGCCGCCTTCTTGGTGTCGGTAGCTGCACCCTGAGCCAGTGCCAACGGCACTGCGCTAAACAACACTACTGCGAGAATAGCTTTCAAACTAACTCTCATAAATCCTCCTGAGTAAACGGTTAATTGGGGTCGGCATAGGAGTATGCATCATCGAGGCAGCCCTTGCCAAGTCAACTTTACGGTCAGGCCGTCTCGCTCTCTAGAGCGGTCAAGGTTTCTTCATCCACATCCCAGTTTTTCAGGATGGTAAAAATCGTCTTCGTGCCAAATCCCGCGCGCGCCAGTTGACGGAAAATCCGCGCTGTCGCCTTCTGATCCTTCGGCTTCACCATGCGCTTCCGCCGCAGATATTCGCGAGCCTGCTGCTCCTCGCTTACGCCTTCGAACGTCGCATCCACGGCCTTTTCAATTACTTCACCGTGCACACCTTTTATTTTCAGGTCGGTGACTACGCGCATGCGCCCAAATTTTTGATTGTCCCGCCGCAGGGAAGAGAAGTAGACGGCATACTGCGAATCATTCAGATATCCGCGATCCTTGAGTCGCCGGATCACCAGTTCGATCAGCGTCTGCCCGTACTCCGATTCCGCATCTTCCACCCGCGCGCGCAACAACCGCTTCAGCTCCGCAACAGTGCGCATGCGCCGCGCCAGCGCGCCCACCGCATATTCGTACAACTCATCTTCGGAGTACGACCGCTTCTTCGGTCGCGAGAACGTCATGCCCTAACGATAAACGAATTGAGGATGGGAAGGGAAAGAGAAATGGACCTATGGCGTCCGGCCTCCGCAACCCGGCTTCCTGAAGCTGAACGCCGGGATCCGGAAGCCGAACCTCACCGTCCGCCGAATCCGGCCGACTGCATGGACTGTCTCGAAATGTCGGCTGTCGACGCAATACCCTGCATGCGCAGCTTGAAGTCGTCGGCGTTGGAAGCGTTCTCGAGTGCGGTTTCGTATGCGACCAAGCCCGCCTGAAACAGATCCCACAAAGACTGGTCAAAGGTCTGCATGCCGTATTGCGATGTGCCTGCCGCAATCGCGTCGCGAATCGACCGCGTCTTTTCCGGCACCAGCACGCATTCCCGGATGAACGCCGTATTGATCATCACCTCGACTGCCGGCACGCGTCCTTCGGAATCGCACCGCCGTACCAGCCGTTGGCTGACGATGGCGCGCAACACCGCCGCCAGCTGCAACCGAATCTGCTTCTGCTCCGGCGGTGGAAAAATCGAAATGATGCGGTTCACCGTTTCCACGGCATCCAATGTGTGCAAGGTCGAGAACACCATGTGGCCGGTTTCCGCCGCGTGCAGCGCCGTCGAAATCGTTTCCAGGTCTCGCATTTCGCCGACCAGAATCACGTCCGGATCTTGACGCAAAGACGCGCGCAACGCCGCGCTGAATGACGGCGTATCCACGCCGATCTCGCGCTGGTTCACATAACCTTTTTTGTCGCGATGCAAAAATTCAATCGGATCTTCAATCGTAATAATGTGTTCGGCGCGGCTGGAGTTCACCCGGTCCACCATCGCTGCCAGCGTTGTCGACTTACCCGAACCGGTCACGCCCGTCACCAGCACCAGCCCGCGCGGCATTTCGCAAATCTGTTCCACCACCTTGGGCAGGAACAGTTCATCAAGCGCGCGAATTTTCGTTGGAATGACGCGCAGCACCAGTCCCACGTTGCCGCGCTGCTGGAAGATGTTCACACGGAAGCGTCCCAGCCCGGCTACGCCGTAGGCCATGTCGATTTCCGTGGTCTCTTTGAATTTTTGTTTCTGCCGTGCTGACATCATGCTGAACGCCATGTTCAACATATCTTCGGCGCTCACCCGCGGCTGGTCGGTCAAAGGCACCAGTTCGCCATCAATGCGCAGGTGAGGATAGTTTCCCACCTTCAAATGCAAGTCGGAAGATTTGCGCTCCGTCGCGATCCGCAGCAGATCATCAATATTCATTGAAGGATTTCCCTGGGAGGCTTCAGCCTCACAAGCTTTCCCTATGATGGACCGAATCGTCACCTTCCCCAAGATGACCTAGGTAATGGCCTGTCCCCGGCAGATGGCCAGCCCCTTACGTTCGACAGAGACCAAGGCTTGGGAAGGGGAAGACTGCCGAGCGCGCGGAAAACTCGCACGCAATCCTTGGTTTTGGGTGGCGCAGCGCTTCAGCGATGCGATAAGAGACCTGTTTTTCAGAACTTGGCTTTAGCCGCAGAGGTTTGCCGCTGGGTAGGCAACGAATTTTTCCGCGGCGTATACGTCCGCTCTACGCTTCCGCGCCCGCCGCCCTCGCGGCAATCCGTTGGCCAGCCGTCACCGTCTTGCCTTCACGTTGCCATTTCCTCGACAACTCTTCGAGCTGATGCAGCACCTTCTGAATATCCTGCATGCGGTCGGTGATGCCGTAGGTGACGGCGGGAGGGATGGTCGGTTCGTAATGCCGGAAGATGAAATGTGCGTCTTCCAGCGTGCGCAGCCGTTCCGTCAGCACGCGGGAAGAGATCCCCTCGATCTGCCGGCGCAGCACGCCGAACCTCATGGGGCCCTTGTTGCTGAGAGCCCACAGAATGTGCAGCGTCCAGGGCCGCGTCAGAAGCTCCAGCAATCCGCCAATGGCGCACGGGGATTGGATTTGTTTGGATCGACGAGGAGCCATATTGTTACTAAGTTACTATAAAGTGCCTACTATGTAAAATACTAACAGTTATTTATTGTAACTGTAGCACCGAGTCTTCTATCTAACCGTGCTGAAGTCCGCCACGCTTCGTGCATACATTCATTAGTTCGCAATAAGGAGAAGCAAAAATGTCATCTGCCAGTTCCACCCTTCCCCAACGCTCTCTAGCCCCGTCGGTTCCGTCCGCGGGAACAGGCGCGATTGTTCTCTTGGGCCGCTTGCTCTTCGCCGTGATCTTCATCATGTCAGGGCCCCGCCATTTCATGAGTCAGACCATTGCTTACGCCGCGTCGCAAGGTGTCCCCATCGCCTCCATCGCCGTGCCGTTTTCGGGCGTGCTCGCGTTTGTTGGAGGCCTGTCCATCCTTCTTGGCTACCGCGCCAAACTTGGCGCCTGGCTGATTGTCCTTTTTCTTTTGGGAGTGACTCCGATGATTCACAAGTTCTGGGCGGTCACCGATCCCATGATGTATCAAATGCAGCTCGTCATGTTCATGAAGAATGTTTCCATGCTGGGCGGCGCGCTTCTCATCACGCAGCTGGGTTCCGGGCCTTGGAGCCTGGATGCGCGCCGGAAATAATCGCGGAATTTGCAAGGAAAGCCATCTCAGTGCCATCCCACAAAATACAAAGGAGAAAACAATGTCAGATCCAACCGTTAAGGTTTTGCCCAAAGGCCCATATTTGGTGGAAGGGAAGATTACCCTGCTCGACGCGAGCGGCAAGAGGATTGAGGCGGGAGAAAAGATAGCGCTGTGCCGTTGCGGCGCTTCCACCAACAAACCCTTCTGCGACGGAACCCACAGCAAGATCGGATTCGACGCGGCGGCCGCGGCCGTCCCCGGTAGCGCCGAGTAACACCGCCTGCTTTTCTCCGGATCGGACGGTCGGCTAGCGCGTTGCTCCGACCGTCTGAGCCGGAATCGCCTTCGACCCCGGACGCAGCCACCAGATCAGCCCGCCGCCGATCACCAGCCCGATCGCGATCAGTTGCGTGCCGGACATCGCTCCGCCAAACACTGACCCGCGGCCCGGGTCGTCGCGCAGGAATTCCAGGAAGAATCGCGCTACTCCATAGATAAACAGGAACGCGCCGAAAATCTGTCCGTCAAATTTCCTGCGTTTCAGCAGCCACATCAGGAAGAAAAAATTCGCGAACTCCACGGCCGATTCGAACAACTGCGTTGGTTCCAGCGGAACGTTCAGCGGAGTACCCGTAATCTGATTCGCCAGTGGATTGCGAAACACCACGCCCCAGAAATGATGCGTCTCTTTGCCGTAGCAGCATCCCGCCGCAAAACATCCTAGCCGGCCAATGGCGTGTCCCATGGCCAGTCCCGGCGCAAACGCGTCGCAGGTTCCCAGCGGAGGCATGTGATGCTTGTGCACATACCATGCCGCAGCCGCAAAGGCCGCAATCAATCCGCCGGAAAAAACTCCTCCCGCCTGGAGTGTGGTGACGCTGAAAATTTCCCCGGGATGCGCCGCGTAATAGCTCCACTCATTGATGACGTAGAGCACCTTCGCGCCTATGATTCCGCACAGAACCACCAGAATTCCGAGGTTCCATGCCTTTTCGCCGTCAATTCCCAGGCGCTCGGAGTTGCGCACGCTGATCCATAGACCAATCAGCACCCCCATCGAAACCAGGAAGCCGTAGGTTGGAAGAAAGAACCGCCCGAAATGCACTAATTGTGGATACACAGTTTGATTAGATGCGGGAAACCGAGATTTGCTACGTCAACCAGTGTAGCAGGGAACGGGAAGGGCACGACTTCAGTCGTGCCGTAAAGGTGAAAAGAAGACGTGGGCTTTCGCCCCTGGGGCTTTCCAAAATCAAGTCGACCCACTGTGCCGTGTGACGGGCCGAGAATGAACCGTCAGGTAGACGTTGGGAACCCGCCGAGACCCTTTAGGCATCTCCGCATGGCGGAGCGTTGCACACCGGATCCTAGTTCGAGTCGAGTCCCCGTTCATTCAGCATTGGTTCAAAAATCGGTTACCGTCATCACCAACCCCGCAGGCCGACTTTCACCTGTGATGCTAGGAGAACTCCCCGTGGATTAGCAATAGGGGAGGCGCAAATAGTTGGCAGATCACTTGCAACCAAAGTAATCCCGCTTTCACAATCCCCCCTTGCAATCGGCTTCGCCGCTTTGTGCAAAAGAGAAACCGTATTGTTTTTGGAAATTCGGCGCCGCAGCACACCGGATGAAGTTGTTCTTTCGACGAGGAAGAACACTTCGAAGGTTTTAAGCCACTCAGCCTGCCTTGCGGGTCTCTCTCAACACTTCGTCCAGCGCGCTTGCCAGATCATGCGCGCGCTTCTGATAATCCATTGACCCATTCTCCTGCTTCCGCTTCAGCAGGTGATACTCATCGGCAATATTCAGCGCCGCCAGCACCGCCAGTCGCACCGTATCAATCGTGTTGGTCGCCTCGGCCACGGCTCGCATCTTTGAGTCGACATACTCCGCCAGCTTCAGAATGTATTCCGGATCCGACCCGCGCAGGTTATAGGCCTGATCAAAAATCTCCACCCGCACGCTGCCGTTTTGCGCATCCTTCAATGTAGAATCCTTAGCCGCCGTTGCCATAACTATCAGCCTTCGCTATTGGGTAACGCCGTAAATGCTTGTCATTCCATCAATATTTTGTCATTCCGAGCGAAGCGAGGAACCTGCTTCTTGCTTGCAGCGTCCCGGATCTCACAATCCACCTCGGGAGCACGCCGCTCTAGCTTGCTTCCGCAATCGTCTCGATCTGCTCCAGCATCTTCTCCACGCGTGCGCGAATCTCTTCCCGTTCTTTCCGCAACTGCACCGCCTCGCGCCTCAGCGTGACCAGCTGTTCCTCGCGCTCCTCCAGTTGCTGCCGCGTCCGTTCGGCGTCGCGTTCCGCCGTAGCCTGCGCCTGCCGCGCCGCCTTGTACATCTCGATAGTGCGATAAATCTTCTCTTCCAGCGCCTGAAAATCGTCCGCCGGAACCTGTTCCGTCACCTGCTCCACCGCATTCAATGCCATGAGTCCACTCTTCCCAGGAAAGATTTCAAACTTTCTCGAAGTATACTCCACCCTCCTGTGGATCGAGCATGGCTCCTTGGTGCCAACATAATGTGGCTTTGGCTATAATCTCCCGCATGAAAACCATAACCCTCCCCGCGTTCGCCGCCGCTGTTGCGGTGATAGCTTTCGCTCTTCCCAGCGCAGCCAAGACCAAAGTTGCAATGACGGACTCGCAAGGCAAAGCTGTCGGCACCATCATCGTGACGCCGCAGGGATCAGGCGTCAGCCTCAAGCTTCTTCTTCACGATCTGCCGCCCGGCGAGCACGCTATCCACTTTCATCAGAACCCCAAGTGCGATCCGCCCGATTTCAAATCCGCCGGCCCGCACTTCAATCCCGAAAACAAGAAGCATGGATTCGAGAATCCCGAAGGCCATCACGCCGGCGACATGCTGAACTTCGTGATCGACGTGAAAGGAAAAGCCGATGCGACCGTGGAAGACAAAGACGTAACCCTCGGCGAGGGCCCTCATTCGCTCTTCAGCAACGGCGGCACCGCCATCATCATCCACGCCAAAGCCGACGACATGAAGACCGATCCCTCGGGCAACTCCGGCGACCGCATCGCCTGCGGTGTAGTGACGAAGTAAGTCATGAAGTAGGAGTTGAGGGACTCTGGAAGTCGGCGATGGCAGCCCTAGCTTGTCGTCATTCCGCCGGCTCTCCCCACTCCACAGTGCGCTTTTCCCGGCTGCTCTTGTGTGCCAGAATCACCGCGCGCATCGTGCGCAGCGCCTGCTCCGGAGTTACGTCCAGCGGCACCTTCTTCTCGATCGCATCCCGCACATTCGCATAAAACCCGCGATAGTCGCCGCGTTCCGTCTTCACTTTCACGCTCGGCTCGCCCACCAGGCTCAACGTCCCCCACAACTCCTCCGCTTCCACTCCCCAATTCGCGCCCCAGTCCAATCCATCCGGACAATTTTCCCCCCGCAGCTGCGCCTCCTGCGGATCCATGCCATACTTCACAAACGATCCTTTCGTTCCATGAATCAGAAAGTGTGGCCCCGGCGCATATGCGACGATCCGCGCCCGTCCCATCGCCCGCAGCCTGGGATATTCCATGCAAACATCAAACGAATCGTCCACCTGCGATGTTTCCCGTTCACAGAATGCCAACGCCGTAATCGCCCGCGGCTCGCCAAACAACACCAGCGCCTGATCGATCACGTGCGGCCCCAAATCAAACAACACGCCCGCTCCCGGCTGGTCCGCTTTTTCCCTCCAGGCATTCGCCTTCGGCTCCAGACGAAACCGGTCATAGCGGCATTCGTATTCCACGATCGTCCCCAGCCGTCCCGACTGCACAATCTTTTTCACCGTCCCAAAATCCCCGTCCCACCGCCGGTCCTGATACACGGTGATCAACCGCCCGTGCTCTGCTGCCAACCGCACCAACTCTTCCGATTCCGCCAGTGTCGGCGCGAACGGCTTATCCACCACCACGTCCCGCCCGGCCAACAAACATGCCCGCGCGAATTCAAAGTGCGAATCATTTGGAGTCGCGACCACACACAGTTGGATTTCTTTGTCCGCCAGCAATTCATCGAGCGTCCGCGCGACTCGCACCTCGGGATACTTTTCCCGCGCCCGCGTTCCCCGACGCTCCAGGATGCAAGCTAGCTCCATCCCCGGCACGCCGCGAATCACCGGCGCGTGAAATGCCTGTCCCGCCATTCCGAATCCAATCAACCCCACTCGCACCATGACGAACTCCTTGATTTTCGCTGCATCCTCTACCACAGGAACGGCAGCGATTTACAGTCTTTTGCTGATATTGCTTAGCCCTGCTCCGCCGTATAAACGAAATAGGTTCTGCTGCCGCTTGGTTGAACTCTGCTGGGCCGCGCTTTGCTGGGTCGAACCGTGCTGGGTCGAACCGTGCTGGGTCGAACTTGGGAATGCTAACGTCTTAGGAGGCGTGGATGCGATTCGGACCGTTTCTCGTGATTTCTCTGCTGCTGCTGATTCTCTGGGCTGGCGGCTTTCTGATGTTCCATGTAGCCAGCGGACTAATTCATCTGCTGCTGCTCTTCGCCGTCATTTCATTTGTGGCGCACCTCGTGATGGGGTCAAGACCAGCATAGATTTTTGCAGGCCAGCCTTGCACGTCGGAGCTAACCGGCTCCCTGAGCGTGCAAGGTCTGGCCGTTCTTTCTTCTGCCGACCATTAGCTCGTCTTTTCCCTAGCTCGGCTTTCGATCCTTCACGCGCCGCACAAACTTCAGTCCCGACCATACCTCCGTCACCGCGCACACTTTCACATCCACGAGTCCCGCGTCGAGTCCAATCCCCCGCACCACGTTTTCGTCGACGTCCGTCGCTACGCCAGAACTCTTTTTCGGCCAGCTCACCCAAAGCATTCCCGCCGGAGCTAAGGTCTTCGCCAGCCGCGAGAACTCCTTCGTCAATTCAGTCCGCGACTTGCTGAACAGCATGACAAAATCCAGGCCGTCGCCCTGCTTGAGAACTTTGCACTCCGCCAGCGCGTCGGACAATTCTGACAGCACCTCCGCCGGAACATGCGCGAATTGCACCCGAGCCCCCGCCTTGATCCCCAATTTTTTCGGAAGTGGTGTCCCCGAATATCCCGGCATTGGTGTGCTGTTGGAGAAACAGACTCAAACTGGAAACAGGAAACTGGAAACCAAGACCGCCTTACTGCACCGGCGCGTACCATCCTCGTCGCGCCCTCACCCGGAAATTTTTCCGGTCAATCGCCACAATCTCAATCGTGCGGAAGTGCCCATCCGGCTTCAAGTCCGCTGGCTTGTAAGAGACGGCATACTGGCTGCGCAATTCATCCTGAATTTCGGCGAATGCGTTCGATACTTCGCGAATCTGGAAGGGAAAAAATGCTCGCCCTCCAGTCGCGTCGGCCATGCGCTCCAGCACCTTGTCGCCCGCTCCCTTGCTCCCGCTCACATTTGTGCTGATGGTGTAAATGATAGCTTCCGCCCGCTGCGCCATTTCGATCGACTCCTCGCGCGTCACGTGGCTCTGATTATCCTCACCATCGCTCAGCAGGATAATGGCTCGCCGCGTCGGCCCAATCTGCGGCGCTTTCAGCAGTTTGTCGCGACAGGCATAGTACAAGGCATCGTACAGCGCCGTCCCGCCGCCCGGCCGAAGCTCGCGGACGCCGTGCGCCAGCTTTTCCGTATCATCGGTGAAATCCTGCGTCACCTCCGGCGTCGCGTCGAATCCCACCACAAACGCCTGGTCGTAACGCTTGCGCACCGTCTGATTCAAAAACTCGATCGCCGATTCCTGCTCGAACTTGAAACGGTCCCGCACCGAACTGCTGGCATCGATCAGCAGCCCTACCTGCAGCGGCAAGTTCGTTTCCGCGTGAAAGCTTCGAATCTCCGTCGCCGGCTTGTTGTCATCGACGAATCGAAAATCGTTCTGCTTCAAATCCGTCACGCGCTTCCCATGTTTGTCCGTCACCGTGAACACCACGTTCACTTCGTTGATGCCGACCCGTATTTTCGGAACATCTCCTGTGTCAGCCCCCGAACCGGCGCCGTTATCCCCCGTGGCTGGGCCTTGCGGCGTCGCGTCCCCCGCCTTTGGCGATTGAGAAGGAGATCCCGCGGCAGACTGCGAAGACGAGGTCGGCTGAGACGACGAAGCCGGCGCCGTTCCAACCTGCGCCCCGCCAGCCTGCGCCATGCTAACTCGCTGCGCTCCCGCCACCAGTAGCAAAACCGCTACCCACGCCAGAATCGAAGTTCTCAGGAAGATGTTTCGCGTAGCCATGCCCCTCATTTGATATCTATTATATCTGTCCTCGCAACCGCTCCGGATCCGTTGCAACATACTTCAATTTCGGCTGGCTAGCGCCTCAATGCGATAGATACACTCCGAACTTGGGTGGCGCAGCGTTTTCAGCGCTGCGATAAAAGACCTCTATGCCTCAGGGCTTTAGCCCCTGAGGTGCGGGGCCTTCAGCCGTCCCCCAAAACACCTATTCCTCCAGCTTCCTCAAGAACTCCTGCAATTCCTCCGGTAGCTCGCTCTTCAAAGCAATGATGTCTCCCGTACTAGGATGCCGAAATTCCAACTCCGCCGAATGCAGAAAATTCCGCCCCAACCCAATCCCGGGTGCCCCATCCTTCTCGCGGTTTTTGCGAGAGGATGGGGATGTTGACTTTGCGTTGGATATAACCCGCATCTCCCCCGGCGCCCCATACATCGTATCCCCCACCACCGGATGCCCCATCGCCGCCACATGCACCCGAATCTGATGCGTCCGCCCCGTATCGATTTTCACATCGAGCAAAGTAAATTTCCCAAACTTCGTATCCAGCCGCCGCAGCACGCGATAATGCGTCACCGCCGTGCGCCCACCCTCCAGCCGCGTCGTCATCCGCGTGCGCCGCACCCGATCCCGGCTGATGCTCTGCGTCAGCGTTCCCGAATCTTTTTTTACCCACCCATGCACCAGCGCCACATATTTCTTCTTCACCTCACGCGCCGCAAACTGCGCGCTCAGCTTGCGATGCGCCTCATCGTTTTTCGCCACCACGATCAGCCCGCTCGTCTCCTTATCCAGACGATGCACAATCCCCGGCCGCAACTCCCCGCCCACCCCCGATAGGCTCGCCAGATGATGCAACAGAGCATTCACCAGCGTCCCGCGATTGCGCGCGTCGTCGGTCGCGCCTGCTCCCGCGTGCACCATCATGCCCGCCGGTTTGTTGATCACCGCCAGATCATCATCCTCATAAACAATATCGAGCGGAATCTCCTCGGCGATGGCCTTCAGCGGCGCTCGCTGCGCCTCGCCCAGCACGGATATGCGTTCTCCACCGCGCAACTTGAACGAAGCCTTCGCCGCCGCATCATTCACCAGCACCTCGCCGCCGGCGATAAGCTCCTGCACCCGCGCCCGGCTGACGGACTCCAACCGCGCCGTAAGAAACTGATCCAGCCGCTTCCCGGCATCGTCTGCCGCCACAGAAATAAGGATAGGAAATGCTTCCGGCATTCGCTGGAGAATACTACAAGGTAAGTTATGAGATGGTTCAGTCCTATGTGATCTCACAAGGGCTATTTCCAGCGCGGCCGATCCAGATAGGTGACGGTGAGCAGGATAGGCGTGTGGTGGTATCCGGCATGGGCCCCGAACAGCGAACCCGTCGCGACAACTCTCCTGCCAAGCAATTCCTTATATCGCTCATACGGCACTTGATCGAGCACCAACTGTACTCGGCGGATATTCTTGTAACTCGGATTGAGACCAGGCTCCGACGCGTCCTGATTTACGCAGATGGGGGAATCCAGATTCAGCAGCCAGTATGTCTCGGCTTTGTCGCCCTTCTGAATGTCGCTATAGTTCGGTGGCCCTGCAAATGTTTCGCGAGTCAGTGTGCCACGAAGCCCTACGACGGCGGGCTCATATGAACGACAACCTACGGGTTCGAGTTGCGCGATACAAACCGCAGGCAAGAGCAGTAGCAGAAGCGCACCGATTCGCACTAATGACATCATCGACCAGCCTCACTGAAGAGCGCTTTACCGGGCAGCCCTCACCGCCTGTGCCGTTACTTTCTTCGCTTCTACTCCGGCCCCCTCAGCACAATCTCAGATTTCAACGCGTAGCCACTCGGATCCGTTTGTTTGAAATCCGAACTCAGCTTCAGGGAAACGCGGTCGTACTCCTGAAGCGGGTCACCGCCCATCAATGTGACGACGACCGTTTCTGGCTTGCGGTCGCACTTCTGACGCCATTCCCCGACCAACACGGGTTTGCGGCTTTGGGTAAGGAAGTCAACCGGAAGCGTCGCCTGAGTCGCTTCCCGCGTTGTCTCGCTTGAGTCGCTTCCCGCGTTGTGGGGATAAACAAGCTCTACGCGAACCGTGGCTCCGCGAGGCGCGTGTTCGACTCGCCCTTTCACCACGACGACGTCGATCGCGCACCCGACATGGGCGACTGTGGAGGCAGGCAGACCAAAGCAGAGCAGCGCGACAGCAGCCTTAGCCTTGCAGAAATGCATGAGAACCTCCAAGGCGGAGAGGCTAGCCGGGTGCCTCACTTTTCAGCATTTGCGAGAAGTGGGCCTTTCTCGGAAAAAATCAGTTCTAAACGCTAACCGGCTGCTTGCTCCGTACCGGAACCGCCGTCAGCCACCCATGCCGATCGGCTTTCTCCCCGCGGACGATGGCATAAAACTCCTTCTGAATCGCCTTCGTGATCGGACCCATCCCGCCCTTGCCCACTTTAATTTTGTCGACCGAGCGAACTGGCGTGACTTCCGCCGCCGTGCCGGTAAAGAACGCTTCGTCGGCAATATAGAGCATCTCGCGCGGAATCATCTGTTCGACAATCGGAATATTCAAATCGCGCGCAATCTGCAACACGGAATCCCGTGTAATTCCCGGCAGTACCGAATTGCCCAGCGGCGCCGTGATCAGCTTCTCGTGATGCACCAGGAATACATTCTCTCCGGAGCCCTCGCTCACATAGCCATTCACGTCCAGCGCAATGCCCTCCGCGTAGCCGTTGACGATGGCTTCCATCTTGATGAGCTGCGAGTTCATGTAATTCGCGCCCGCCTTGGCCATCGCCGGCAACGTGTTTGGAGCCAGCCGCGTCCACGACGAAACGCACGCGTCGCAACCGTCGGTCTCGCCGCCCAGATACTTTCCCCACGGATAATTAATGATGTAAACCTCGGTCGGCGAGTTGAACGGATTCACTCCCGCCTCGCCGTACCCGCGCAGCACGATCGGCCGCACGTAACATGGCCACGCCCCGTTCTTGCCCACCGTTTCCAGCATCGCCTTCACCAGTTGGTCGCGCGTGTAGTCCACATCAATGCGGTAGACTTTTGCGGAATCGAGCAGGCGCTGAATGTGCTCATTGGCGCGAAAGATCGCCGGTCCGGAAGGCGGCGCGTAGCAGCGGATCCCCTCAAACACCGACGACCCGTAGTGCACCACGTGCGACATCACGTGAATCGTCGCCTCATCCCAGGGAATGAGTTTGCCGTTGTGCCAAATATATTCCGATTTCTCGATTGCCATGCGGACTCCCTTCAGCAGTCTTCTATAACGAGGCTGAATCCGTCCTCTGGAACTGCAGGGAGCGAGGCGGGAAAACCCAACCAGCGTTACAACACATTATAGCCGACGCCGATGTTGCGGTTTGTCGCAAAAGCGTCATTGCTGTCCTTAGATTTCTAGTCTGAACAGATCGACCTGGGCGCCACTGAGTTGCTCCTGGCGGCGCATGGTTTTTTCCCGGCTGCGTAGGTGGATTGTAGACAGCACAACTCTGCTGATCCTGCGCTGGGAGCGAACCCGCCGACAAAAGCGCAAACAGGAACCATATCGTTCTCATTGGAGGCTCCCTTCTAGGTCGGCGCCGTAAACCCCGCAGTGTAAAGCAGAGAGATCACAGCAAGCGTCCCCGCGTTTGCAGCTTGCATTGCTGTGCTGATTCCCATTGAGGAATGCGCGCATTGCCGCGTTGTTACGGTACCGCGCTGTCTTCAAGAGAACCTGCGGATAGACCGGTTTGCTCAGAAGCTCTTGCAACGTCCCGCCGCCGAGAGCGACAACCATATCGCCGGGAGTCACTTGCCCCTGCCCATCCGGGCCGAAGAAGAAGTTTGCTCGATAAGTACGACTGCGCCCCTCGAAGGTAACAGCGGCGGTATAGGTGCAGAAGCGCATGAGCGCCGAAATCCCCGACTCTCGTTCCATGGCCGGAAGCATCTCGGCTACGGTGCCCTCTGGGACTGGACCGTTCGGCCCGTGCGACCAACGGGCCGCCGCGACGTTCATACTGGTTTCGGTTTTCGCGCCGTTCGTTTCTTCGGTGTAAGATTCGGTCACGGACCCTATGTCGACCACATCTCCGCCATCTCTGATATCAGAGAAGACTTGTGCGTACTTCTGGTCAAGAACGCTGGAGATGTCGTTGCAGGAAAAATCGCTCAAGCTGAACGTCAGAGCTTCCTTAGCTACTTCCTGCGCCAGTTGAGCATAAGTTATCTTAGGGTTGTGTTTCACTGCTCGTATTGCAGTTTCCAGGTCTACGGCGTAAGACAGTTTCGCGTAGGCGGTACGAACTATTGTTTCCTCCTGACTCATATCAGTGGCGCTCGCCACTAGAGCACAGAAGCAAAGCAGACCTGCTAAGTGCCGCATGGGCTAGGCCCTCCTTTGGGGTTGGCGACATAATGCCACGCAGAGGCAGGCGCGGCTAGGCCTTGTTGAACTTGTTCGGATTTAGTAACAAAGACTATCCCAATGGATAGCTTATTGACCCGGATACCTATCTCGGTTCTTGCGGTAGGCGGCGGAAATGACTCTGGAAGTAAGATCGCTTTCCCTTCCTTCCTCTACCGCTTTTAAAGCCCTTCTGACCGCGACATAACCTTTTACAAGCCTCCGACAATGTCGTGACACCCGCATGCGCCGCCGTCGCTAATCTCCAGACTGTAAGCGGGTTGCAATACGGAAGCGGGCTGAAACCTTAACCTCGACAGCAAGCGGTTCGGAGCCGGTCCCGAGTAATTCGCAACAAGCTAAATAAAGGAGCTCAACATGAAAAAGATAAGTTTGTTATTCGGGCTGCTCGTGACACTTGCGATTCCTTCAGCGCTGCTAGCCCAGACCGGTTATTCTCAGACCAACCTGGTCTCTAACACTGCCGGAGTAGCCACTACCACCGACTCACACTTGTTGAATCCCTGGGGAATCTCGGCCCTGCCCGGCCAGGATTTCTGGATCTCCAACAATAACAGCGGCACTTCCACCCGCTACGACGGCAATGGCAATCCAAATTCGTTGGTCGTGACCATACCCGGCGCCGGGAGCAATCCCAACGGCAATTGCACTCCGGGTTGCCCCACCGGAACCGTGGCTAACGCCACCGGCACCTACTTCAGCGGCGGATCGATTATCTTTGACACGGAAGATGGCCTGATCGTGAGCTGGCAGTCCAGCGACAATACGCAAGCGACCATCGCCTTTGATAACTCCGCCAGCGGCGCCGTCTACAAAGGCCTCGCCCTGCTCAACAGCACTTCACTCTTGGCGGCAAACTTCAACAGCGGCAAAGTCGATGTCTACAACCAGAGCTTTCAACCCGCCCCGTTGGCCGGTTCTTTCACCGATCCCAACCTCCCGGCGGGCTTCGCTCCCCACGGCATCCACGTGATCGGTAACCAGGTCTACGTTGCCTACGCCATGCAAGACACTCCCAAGCACGACGCCATGCCCGGCGCAGGTCTGGGGCAGGTGGACATCTTTGATTCCACCGGCAACTTCGTGAGCACCTTCGTCGCCTACAGCGCGCAAACCCCAAACCATCTCAACGCGCCCTGGGCCGTGGTGCAGGCTCCGGCCAGCTTCGGAACCTTTGCCAACGATATCCTCGTCGGAAATTTCGGCGACGGCACTATCAGCGCCTTCGACGCGCAGGGTAATTTCATGGGCCAGCTCACCGACTCTTCGAACAACGTCCTGGTCAATCCCGGCCTCTGGGAGTTGGTTTTCGGCGGAAGCTCGAACGTCGGCACGGCTGGCTCTTTGTATCTGACGGCTGGAGGCAGTAATCAACCGAATTTCCCCTCCGGTGGCAGCACCACCGCCGTGTTCGCCAGTCTGATCCCGGCGACTGCGGCCGGCAGCGCAAATTTCTCTCTGAATCTCTCTGCCCAAAGCGCCACGGTCAACCCAGGCGGTACGGCTAGCCTGATGATCACTGCGGCGGCGGTCGGAGGATTCAGCGGCCAGATCTCCCTGACTTGCACCGCCCCCTCTGGTTTAACTTGTTCCTTCAATCCTTCAACGATCGCTCCCGGCGCCCCTGCCGCCACTCTGACCATCTCCGCCAACTCGACCCCGCCCCCTACCGGCTACAGCGCGCCCAGCCTGGCCGCTCTGCTGCCCGGACTGGGCTTGTTCGGGACTGTTCTCACCGCCCGCAGAAAGAAATGGTTCACCCGCAAGAGCATCGGTTGGATGAGCGTCTTAGGCTTGCTGCTCTTCATCTCACTCTTCGCTCTCGGCTGCGGCGGCAGCAAATCAAGCAGCACCACCATCACCACACCAGCCTCAGCTCAGGCTACTTTAATGGTCACCGGCACATCTGGCGCGCTCAGCCACACGAGCGCCGTAACCGTAACGATTAACTAAAACCATACTGGGCAAGGACGCACTTTCTACGCCCTTGCCCAGTCTTCCTTTTCCGCATTCCCACTCTGGCACTCGTCCTCAAAAAGAACCACTCCCCGTCACCGCAACGCCTCTGCCCTTCGTGCTACAAAAGAATCGGGTTTCCCACCCCGCTCGCCTCCGGTCCGCGCGGAAACAAAAGCCTCCGAGCCTCATCTCGATCAAAGGTGGGACTCCATGCCGCGCGCCCCGTTCCTTACCACTCGCGTTCTGATTTCTTCTTTGTTCCTCGCTTCATTCCTAGCTCCCCTCGCCCTCGCCCAAGACGCAGCCACCGGCGCCATTCAAGGCTCCGTTCTCGATCCCGCCGGCGGCCTCATTGCCCAAGCTTCCGTGGTCGCCGTCAACTCGGCCACCGGCGCCCGTTACTCCACCACTTCCAATGCCGAGGGCCGCTTCACGCTCGAACTTCTGCCTCCCGGCGATTACATTGCCCGCGCCGTCGCCGACAAAATGTCTCCGCAGGAAACTCCGCTCCTCCATGTGGACGTTGGCGCTGCGGCCGAACTGGATTTTCACCTCACCATCGCCGGACTCGAAGAAACCCTCACCGTTTCCGGCGCCCCCAAACTCGTCGATACCAAGACGAGCGCCGTCTCCACCCTCCTCGACGAACGCGCCATCGCCGATCTCCCCCTTAACGGCCGCCGCTTCTCCGATCTCATACTGCTCTCGCCCGGCGTCACGCAGGACCCTCGCTCGCTCACCTCCGCTACCAACGGCGATCTTTCTTTCGGTGGCCTGCGCGGATTTCAAAACAGCTTCCTGGTCGATGGCGGCGATTTCAACAACGCCTTCTTCGCCCAGGCTCGCGGCCTGTATCGCGCGCCCTACCAGTTCTCCAACGAAGTCGTCCAGGAGTTCCGCGTCTCCACGAATTCCTACGGTGCGGAGCAAGGACGCGCCGGCGGCGCCGTCATCAACGTCGTCACCAAATCTGGCTCCAATCACTGGCACGGCTCCGGCCTCTACTACATCCGCGACAGCGGATTCGGTGCGGCCGATCCCATGATGACCTTCAAGCCTCACAGCCGCCAGCAGCAAGGCGGAGCCACGCTCGGCGGTCCCATCAGGAAAAATAAAATCTTCTTCTTCGGCGGATTCGATCAGCATTACTTCCACGTCCCCGATGTCGTCGAATTTCTCAACGGAACCATGACTGTCCAGCCCCAGGCCGGTATCGGACCTTACTCTCCCGGCGATTACGAAGCCAGCGATCAGGCCCTCGTCTTCGCCGCAGCCGCTCATCTCAGCTCGCTCGCTGGATCATTTCCCGCCGCGCAAATCGGCAATGCTTCCTACGCCAAGCTCGATATCAATCTCACTGCGCGCAACCAACTCGCCCTGCGCTTCAACTCCTCCCGCTACTGGGGATCGAACAACGTCTTCCTCGATCCCGCCAGCCCTGTCACTTACGATTCGATTTCCGATAACGGCGAAGAAACCGTCTCCACCGAAACCGGTTCCGCCTCACTCATTTCCGGCCTGACCCCGCGCCTCATCAGCCATCTCCGCGCCCAGTTCTCTCGCGATCTTCGCCAGTCCTATACCAACACCAGTGACACGCTTATCAAGATTCCCGACATCCTCGACGGTATCGGCCGCTCCGACCAGCTCCCTCGCGCCACGCGCGAACATCGCGCCCAGCTTGCCGAAACCCTCAGCCTTGATACCAGTCGCCACTCCCTCAAATTCGGCGGCGACTCCCTCATCACCTGGATTTACGATTTCTTCCCCAGCCAGCAGAGCGGCGAATATCTATTCGACATCATCAAGGTCAATCCTTTTACTTTCGAGCCCATGGAAGCCGGCCTTCCACTCACGCCCCTCCGCGCCTACGCTCACGCCGACCCGAAGTACTATCTGCAAAACTTCGGCCCGGCCGCCTCCAATCCCAACAGCAACGACTATGCCGCCTTTGCCCAGGACACCATTCGCGTTACCGACCACCTCGCCCTCAACCTCGGCGTTCGCTGGGATCTCCAGACCTTCACCACTATCGGGCTCCAATCCAACCCGCTCTTCCCGCCCGCCGGAAAAGTTCCCTTCAAACCCTACAACTTCGGCCCGCGCGCCGGGCTGGCTTATTCCCTCGGCAGGAATCATCCGCTCGTGATTCGCGCCGGTTATGGAATGTTTTATGTACGCATTCCTCAGATCTACAACTCCGCCATCGCTACCGAGAACGGAATGACCGATGCTCAAGTCTTCCTCAACAACTCCAACTACTACGACCATCAGGTCTTCCCCACCTATCCCAATCCGCTCGTGACTTGCTCGGTCACCTCGCCCTCCTGCAATCTCCCGGCAGGATTCACCGAAGGCGTCACCAACAATGTTTCTGCCTTCGCTCCGAATTTTGTCACCCCGCGTGTGCAGCAGACCAGCCTTACTCTCGAGCGCGAGGTCGCCGACCACACCACCGTCGCCGTCTCCTACCTCTACGTACACGGCGAACATCTCATCCGCGCGCTTGACGTCAACCTTCCACAACCTGTTGCCCTCACCTATCCCATCTTCGATTCCACCGGCTCCATCTTTCAGAACGGTTACTATACCGTCGATTCCTTTGCCACCTGGCAGTACACGCAATCGCTAACCTGCCCATTTCCACCCTGCATCAATCCTCTCGGACGCCCTATTGCGCAACTCGGCGCCATCGACGAATTCCAAAGCGCCGCTTCCAGCGTCTACAACGGCGCAACTCTTTCCATCAACCGCCGCGTGTCGCGTGGCACTTATCTCCGCCTCGCCTACACCTATGCCCGCGCCATCGACGATGGCCAGGATGCCCTGGTCGCCGGCGAGCCTGCCACAGTGCAGAATTCCTATGCACCCAACGCCGAGCGAGGACCGAGCGTCACCGACCAGCGCAGCCGCTTCGTCGCCGCCTTCTCCGCCGAGCCTCGTCCCTTCCATCGCGGACACGAACTCCTCGGCCACATTTTCAACGATTGGAAACTTTCCAGCATCGTCACCGCTGGCAGCGGACGACCCGTCAACGCTACCGTCAGCGGCGACCCCAACCAGGACGGAAATTACGACAACGATCGTCTCCCCGGCTACAGCCGCAACGCTTTCACCGGCCCCGACTATTCTTCGACCGACCTTCGCCTGGTCCGCAAAATCCATCTCGGTCAGAGCTGTCGCCTTGAGCTCACCGCCGACTCCTTCAACCTCTTCAACCGCGATAACCAGCGCGTAACCATCACATCAGACGGCCTCACCGCCGAAGCCACCACCTTCACGCAGTACACGACGACGGTCGGCAACGTCACCTACCCCGCCTACTACCAGCAGCCGCAAAATTTCATGAAGCCCAACGCGGCCTTCGCCCCTCGCCAAATCCAACTCGGTCTGAAAATGACCTTCTAGTTCTTCTCACGCTGTTGTCATTCCGAACCGGGCGCGAGCCCGGGGAGGGACCTGCTTCGCCCGCTGGCAGCAAGACGAAAAAGGATGCCCCATGTTTCGCGCATTTTGCGAAACGTGGGATTCCACGGTCCCATCCCTGTAAAGGATTGAACGCAGTCGCACGAACTTGTGTAGGGACAGCCGCCCTCGGCTGTCCGCGGAGCGAAGCTTCGCAGGTGTTGTTCCATCCTTCCAATTGCACCCAGTGCTCGCCCCAACTACAATCTCCCCGGGGCACTCAAAGAAAGGACAAACATGAAAAACCTTATCGGACTTCTCGCAGTCTGCTTTCTGTTTTCCTGCTTAGCCTCGGCCCAGCATCGTGCCGAAGTCGGCGGAGGCCCAAAGAACATTCCCTCTCATGGTCCAGCTCCGGCCCGCGCGTCCCATCCTGCGCCCGCGCAGGCAGCTCCTCACTTCGCCGACAAAACCGGCCATCCCGACGCTCCTCACGTCCACTCCAATGGCAAGTGGATCGGCCACGACACCGGTCGCGACGATCCTCACTACCACCTTGATCATCCGTGGGAACACGGTCACTTCACCGGCGGCTTCGGCCGCGGCCACGTCTGGCATCTCGGCGGAGGCGGTCCCAGCCGCTTCTGGTTCGGCGGCTTCTACTTCAGCGTTGCCCCCTACGACGTCGGCTTTTGCGACGATTGGCTCTGGGATAGTGATGACATTGTCATCTACGAAGATCCCGACCATGACGGCTGGTACCTCGCCTATAACGTCAGGCTTGGAACCTACGTCCACGTCATGTACCTCGGAACCTAACGATTTCCTTCAAGCAGCGCTACGGAAAAGGGTGCCCCATGTCTCGCTTCTTTTGCGAGACATGGGATTCTCATTTCCCTGAAGCCTCCGACGCTCCCGAAGACCCGTTCTAACCTTCCGGCTTACGCCAAATGTTGCAACTTTTTTCACTTTCTATGCTTGACTTCCAGTCAATTCCTTGTAATAACTATTCGGTCCTACCGGACGGGTTTGGGGGTGTATTTGTTTGGCGGAAATTCGACTGCAGGAGGGTGAATCCCTCGAGAATGCGCTTCGCCGTTTCAAGCGCAAAGTGCAGCAGGAAGACATCATTAAGGAAGTCAAGCGCCACTCCTTTTACCTGAAACCCGGTGAGAAAAAGCGCGTGAAAGCCGCGCTTGCTCGCAAGCGCGCTCGCAAGAAAGTTCGTAAAGAGCAAGATTGAAGAAGTATCGAAGGAGTAAGGATTGAGGGCATGAAAGGGTCGCTCCCTTCCCGGGGTGGCCCTGCTCCTTTGGTCCCCACCAGCGGAGTTGCATTGGGATTATTTCAACACTCATCATTCTTCGGCATTTAAGTAGGAATAGCTGTACCCACGCGCCGTTCCAGGTGCGTGGCGGGCCGAGTCCAGGGGCAGTTCGAGGGGGGATGTACACAACCTGTGTTTGCTCTTCACCACCGCCTTCCCCGCGGTTGGCCGGAGCTCACGGGCACAAGGGAGCCATCCTCAATGGAATTTCAGGATAAAGTACTGACTTGCATCGACTGCGGTGCCGACTTTGTCTTCACCGCCGGGGAACAACTGTTTTTTCACGACAAGCAATTCCGCAACGAACCCAAGCGCTGCAAGACCTGCAAGTCTAAGCGCGTGGCCGTCCTCACTGCCCCGCAAACCCAGGGCAACGCGCACCATTTCTCGCGCGTCGAAACCCGCGCTACCTGCTCGCAATGCGGCAAAGAAACCACCGTCCCATTCCGGCCAACGCAGGGGAGGCCGATTTTTTGCCGGGAATGCTTCACGCAGAAGAAAAGTGTGGCCACGGCCTGAACGGCTTCACTCTTTCAAAGGCGAGGCGCACAAATCCGGCGGTTGCGCTACGATAAATCTGTGGCCACCTTCCACGTGGAAAATTTTGGATGCCGCGCCACGCAAGCCGATGGCGCGGCGCTCGAACGCCAGTTCGAAGCGCGCGGGCTGGGGCGCGCGTCCGCCGAACACGCCGATTTTGTGATTCTGAATTCCTGTACGGTCACAAATTCCGCGGATCAGGATGCGCGGGCGGCGATCCGGCGCGTGCAGCGGCAGAATCCACTGGCAAAAATTATTGTTACGGGATGCTATGCGCAGCGGGCTCCGGAAGAAGTTGCGGCGCTGCCGGGGGTCACGACCGTCATTGGCAACTCGCACAAGCATCAGCTTGCGGAACTGGTGCTCGATGAAAACTTTTGCGAAAGTAAAACGTTCCTGCCTCTTTCCGCTCTGACGGAGAATCGAGAACTGAGAAATGAGAACTCGATTTTCGTCTCCGACATTTTCGCGCACACGGAATTGCTGGCCGCGCCTGTTTTCGAATCGACGAATGGCGGAGGTCACGAGAATGAGCGCACGCGTCCGAATCTCAAAGTGCAGGATGGATGCGACAATCGCTGCTCGTTCTGCGTGATTCCGAGCGTGCGTGGGCAGAGCCGGTCGCTTCCCGCGTCACAAGTGATTCGCGAGATGAATGCGCTGGTGGCCGCGGGATATCGAGAAGTCGTGATCAGCGGGATCAATCTCGGAAGATGGGGACGGGATCTAGCTATCAGCTCTCAGCTGTCAGCTCTCAGCGTAAATCCGGAATCGCATGGACGGCGGCGAACGCCGAACGAGCAACGGTTGGTGTCTCTTATCCGCGCCATCCTCGCCGAGACGCGGCTGGAAAAACTGCGCATCTCTTCGGTCGAGCCGATGGATTGGTCAGACGAACTGATCGCGCTGGTCGCATCGTCGCCGCGCATTGCCAAGCATGCGCATGTTCCGCTGCAATCGGGGAGTGATGCGGTGTTGCGGCGCATGCATCGGAAATACCGGCCGTGGCATTATCGCGAGAAGATTGAAAAGATTCGCGCGGCGATGCCCGCTGCTGCCATCGGCGCCGATGTGATGGTGGGATTTCCGGGCGAGACGGATGCGGAATTTGAATGCACGCGAAGGCTTATCGAAGAGTTGCCATTCACGTACTTGCACGTCTTTACCTACTCGGCGCGACCGGGTACGCCAGCAGCGGCGATGGCGAAACAAGTTCCGGTCCAGGTGGCGCGGGAGCGGAATAGAATTTTGCGCGATCTCGCTGCCACGAAGAAGGAAGCGTTCATGCAGTCGTTCGTGGGTGAGCGACTCGATGCGATCACATTGAGCGCGGTACATGACGGCCCCGACGGAGAGTTCACGGAAGCGCTCACCGACAATTATCAGAAGCTTTTTCTGAAGGGACGTCACGAGGCCAACCGCTGGGTTCCGGTGCAGATCGAAGAAGTGGGAAACGGCGCGCTGGTGGGGAACTCGACAGAGACGGCGATGCCGATGCCAGTTTTCGCGCCGTGGCGCATGGCATAAGGTCCTGTGAAGCATCCTCCAGTTTACACGCAAGAGATGGCATTCCGTTTCACTGATCGACAGAATCAGCGTCTCTTCCGCGACACGCTCATTTGCTTGCTGCAATCAGACAATCTCGAATACAAGGAACTCAGGAAGGCTGCATAGTGGGCTACCACGATGCTTTCGCAATGAGAACATATATCTCGTCATCTGGCTCTTTTTCGGACTCGGTGACGTGAGCTTTTGGGAAGAATGCAGAGATTGCAGTGATTGCCGTTTTCGCAATCTCACTGTTGCGATCCCTCACAGTAACGTATAGACCCAAACAATCGTGTTGCTGGTCTGGAAAACACATACTTCCGGCGTAGTTGGAGGTCTGATCTGGCGTCCATTGTGCGTGCAAGAACGCATAGTTAAGAAATCCAGCCATCTTCATGCCGCCAATATCCTCCATCAACCACTCCAGTCGAAACTTTCCCTTCGTTTGTTTGAGCGTGGCTATTAATGCGTTTTGTTTGGCGCCGTCCAAAAGACTTTCCCAATCTTGTGCTCCTAGGTTTACCTGGCCAGCAGTTATCCCACCTTGTTGGCCAATGGATGCAGCACAGTTCCCGCCCCCGCAATCTTGTGATATTGGCTGCCTTCCGGCATTCGCATGGGCTCCTATTGCCACTGAGGTTGAATCTGCTTTAGCTCCATTGCCAATAGCAAGACCACCTCGATTCAAGATGGTGTTTCCATTGGAGTCTGTTGCTCCGACAACGGTGCTCCTGTCGCCAACCCTTGAACCAGGAGGAATCTGCCCCACCACGGTGCTATCTTTCCCGGTGACTATGCCATTATCCTGCGACCGCTGATTTGCCAGATAACTTGATAGTCGCTTCGCTGCCCTCGCTTTCGAAGTCGGCGGTACTTTTGGCATATCGTTTTTCTCCTGCGGAGCAGGAGTTGACCCCCTGGTTTCTGATGGTGCAGGCGAAGGACCTCCTATCTTGCCGGCGCTTTCATGATTGGTTTTTAGTATTTTCCATCCAACATATCCAACTCCCCCAAAACACGAAACAGTGATTGTGATCGTTGCTAGGGCAGATAGAATTGTCTTCCACGGGTGTAATTGGAAATACCTGGTCAGCTTTTGCCGTCGGGTAATAAGCTTGTCATGCGTCCATACCCACCAAGCAAAAGGAACTAACGGAGCTAGCCATAAGAAAAGCAGCCAGCCATCCGGTATATTGGCTCCGTACTTTGCCATCGTTAACTGAAAAGCCATACTCAAAATAAAACTGGCCGCCGCAAATATTAGTGGGCGCATAATTCCGAGATTGTAGACCTACATTCAATCAGGGTGATAATCTCGTCTGGTTTTGCGTCTGATTTTTCGCACAGGCTTATGCCCGGTCTCGCCGGTTGGTTGGGACGTCTGGGCTGATTTTTGTTTTCCTCTCCATTGCCGCAGCAAGTACCAGGACTCCAGGTAGCGGTCGTAGCGTGCGCCACGTTTCCAGGGAGAGAGCCAGATGGATCCCTTCTGCTTGCGGACGATTCCGACGGGAATGATGTACCAGATGTCGGCTGGGATGACGTAGGCAGCGATGAAATCGACCTCCTTGAGCAGGCGAAGCATTCTCTTTTCGCTGGGTAATCCGCAGGCGTAGGAGCAGGGTCCAACGCGATGGATGGTGGACTTGACCTGGACGCGATAGACCAAGCCGTCGCGCTCGACCATCAGATCGTAAGGGGCGGTGTTTCCCCAGGGCTTGGAGACGCGAAAACGTTGTTCGATGGCGCGCGCCAGAAAGCGGATTTCGGCCCACTCCCCGCGTTCGGCGGTGTTCCTGAACTGCTTGGTCCATAGACTCATTGGTGGTGATGCCTTCCCAAAACACAAAAGGCGCGGACCCTGTAGGCCGCGCCTCGCGCTCTTATTAATTTTACTCTCTATATATAGTATATCAATTGGCAAAGGGTGATTGGGACATGTTTGCTATAAATATTTTGGCTTTGGTTGCTAGGAGATAGGGGCGATCGTGTAAGTTCTGCCTATTGACAAGAAATTGGGGAGGGGTAGGGTACTGCCGATTGCAGGGATCCTTCGACTGCGCTCAGGATGACAAGTCAGATTTCTTCTGGTTCGTCGGGATCGGGTTCGCGGACGGGGGCGTCGGGATTTTCTGGAGGAGAAGGCGGTTCCTTGATGGGCGGGGGCATGGGTTCGGCGGGAGTGCGGAGGCGGAAGGGCGGGAGCGGCGGCGCGATGAGGTTGCTGTCGAGGTGCATGGAGTTCAGATGCAGGAGTTGGGCGAGGGGTTCGGAGGGGTCGGGACGTGAAATCCCCACCCCTTCGGCTTCGCTCAGGGCAGGCTCTCTCGCAAAAGACGCGAGAAGCGTGCGGCACCCTCGGTCGTGATGGTCCCGCAGTGTCGCGATAACTCGGGCGGTAGAATCCCCACCCTCTCGCAAAAAACGCGAGAAGGGTGGGGCACCCTCGGTCGTGATGGTCCCGCGGCGTCGCGATAACTCGGGCAGCGAAATCCCCACCCCTTCGGCTTCGCTCAGGGCAGGCTCTCTCACAAAAGACGCGAGAAGGGTGGGGCACCCTCGGTCGTGATGGCGTCAACGAGCGGGAGAGATTCGATTTTCAGATAGACGCGCATTGCGGGAAAGCGCATCTAAGGTCTGAATCCTGGACCATGCACGGCTCGGTCCTGGTTTGGACTCTACGAAGACGAACAGTGTCAGTGGACCGGCGGAGGGTACAAGGCGGTGACGTTCAGATTTTTACTGTTTCTCTGAATCGAGCCAACATTCTATCTACACCGGTCCTTGAGTCCAACGCAGTCAGGACTTCGCAATCGCGTGTTATAATCTTTTATTCTCAGACGCTTAGAGCGCGGAGGACCGTATCGATAAACGTTTTATCCGAACCAATGACCGTATACGAGCGCGCGAGATTCGCGTGATCGGCGATGAAGGGGAGCAGATTGGCGTGATGCCCCCGTTCGAGGCGCTCAAATTGGCCCGCAGCAAGAACCTGGATCTGGTCGAGATTTCACCCACCGCTCAGCCTCCCGTGTGCCGCATCATGGACTACGGGAAATATTTGTACCAGCAGGAAAAGAAAGAGCGCGAGGCCAAGAAGCACCAGAAAACGATTACCGTAAAAGAGGTCAAGTTCCGCATCAATGTGGACGACCACGATTACGAAACGAAGAAAAATCACGTGCTCCGGTTTCTGGATGGAGGAGACAAGGTCAAGGCGACCATCTTCTTCCGTGGGCGCGAAATGACGCGAACCGGGCTAGGGCGAACGATCCTGGAGCGGCTGATCAAGGACGTGGAACCGCAGAGCATTGTGGAGTTCCGGCCGCGACAGGAAGGCAACACGCTGCACGCGATTCTGGCGCCGAAGAAATCGGCGGCGGAGCGGGAAAAGGAAAAAGAGAAAGCCGCCAAGGCGAAAGCGAAGGCGGAGCGACAGGAAAAGATGTTGCAGGAAAAGATTGCGCAGGGCAAGTTGGCGCCGGAGAAAAAAGATGAGCCGGTGGCACAAGCGGCGGCCGCAGCGTCGGAGGCTCCGACTCCAGGGTCGCAAGCTTAGCGCGCAGGTTTAGGAAGTTCGCCGAGGAGGGACGCGAATCGCGTCCACGATTCCAAAGCAATTGAATTGTAGAATTGAAACTCAGAGCTGACGGCCTGGGGCTGGCAGCTGATTCCGAGGAACTATGCCGAAATTGAAATCGCACAAGGGCGCATCGAAGCGCTTCAAGAAGACGGCCAGCGGCAAGGTGAAGCGGGGACATTCCGGCCTGCGTCACATGCTGAGCTCGAAGGCCAAGAAACGGAAACGCAAGTTGGGTACGGCCACGCTGGTCAGCGATGGCGATCTCCGCAAAGTGAAGCGGATGATTCCGTACCAGTAGAAAGAGTTTTCCCTTCGTGCAGTTCTTGGCGCGAAGGAGTGTGGACGGAAAGTCCGCATCGCAGGCTGACGTAGAGCCCGCAGGCGCGTGAAGAGGCCATGAGATCGCCGCTACGGCGAATCGTCCTTGCCTCCAGCCGCCAGTACATAGAAAGCAAAAAGGAGAATAGCCATGCCACGTGTAAAACGCGGAACCAAACGCCGCGCCAAACGCAAAAAGATATTAGACCGCGCGAGCGGATACTTTCTCACCAAATCAAAACTGTACCGCTCGGCGAAAGAAGCGGTCGACCGCGGACTGAAGTTTGCTTTTTCCGGACGCAAACAGCGGAAGCGGCAGTATCGCTCGCTGTGGATCGTGCGGATTGGAGCGGCGGCGAAGCTGAACGGGCTGAGCTACAACCAGTTCATCCACGGCTTGAAGAAAGCGGGAGTGGAACTGGACCGCAAGATTCTGGCGGACCTGGCGGTGAAGGATGCGGCCGCGTTTAAGAACCTGGTGGAACAGGCGAAGGGCGCGCTGGCATAGGCTTCCGGGCTGTCAAGTCTTTGCCAAACCCGGGAAGGGCACGGCTTTCAGCTTTGCCGAATTGCCGACCTTAATTTGCAACTTGTCATTCCGAGCGAGGCAAGGGATCCGCTTCGAAGGCAGTGGTGGAAATTCCCTGCCACGCCGAGGGGCTGATTAGCGGATGGGGATCCTTCGACTCCGTAGACCGATTCGCTTCGCGAATCGGTTCGCTCCGCTCAGGATGACATTCTTAGCATTCCTGGATACTTAACAGAGTGGCTTATACCGTTCCAAAATTGACGGATTATTCGGCGGCGGCGCTGGAGAAGGCTGCTGCCGAGTGCGTTCGTGCGTGTGCGGACGAAGCGGCGGCAGTTCGTAGCGAGGCGGAATTGAAAACGTTCCGTGACCGTTGGATGGGACGCAAGAACGGGCTTCTCACGCAGATTAATGACTTGTGGTTAAAGGGCGCTCCCAAGGATGCGAAGCGCGAGGCGGGAATTCGCGTCAATGAACTGAAGGCTCGGATTCAGGAGTTGGTAGAGGAAGCGCATATTGGCCGGGACGACAGTGCTGCGGGCGCGGAGCGAGTCGACATTACGCTTCCGGGCATTCGGCGTGCGATTGGGGCGGAGCATCCGGTTATCAAGACCACGAACGAGATGGTTCGCGTCTTTCAGAAGCTCGGCTACTCGGTGGCGGACGGGCCGGTGGTCGAGACCGATTATTACAACTTTGAGGCTTTGAATTTTCCGCCGAATCATCCGGCGCGGGACACGCAGGATACGTTGTTCATCGCGGGGCAGCAGGGGAAGGCGCAGCGGGAGCGGCTATTGCTGCGAACGCATACTTCTCCGGTGCAGATTCGCACGATGGAGAAGATGCGGCCGCCGATTCGGATTGTGATTCCCGGGACGGTGCATCGCAACGATCCGCCGGATGCGAGCCACTCGCCGATGTTCCATCAGATTGAGGGGCTGGCGGTCGATAACAATATTACGTTCGGCGATTTGAAGGGGACGCTCGATCACGCGATGAAGGAGTTTTTTGGATCGAGCGTGAAGACAAGTTTTCGTCCGTCGTTTTTTCCGTTCACGGAGCCGAGCGCAGAGATGTATGTTTCGTGCTTCATCTGCGGCGGGAGCGGAAGGCGCGGAGCGGACCCGTGCCGTCCATGCAAGCAGACGGGATGGATTGAGATTCTGGGCTGCGGCATGGTCGATCCGAATGTGTTTGAGTTTGTGAAGGACAACGGGTATGACCCGAAAAAAGTTTCGGGATTTGCCTTTGGCATGGGCGCGGACCGGATCGCGCTGCTGAAGTATGGCGTGGATGATTTGCAGTTGTTCTTTCAGGGGGATGTGCGGTTCCTGGAGCAGTGGGCGTAGCTGTTGTACGACTACGGCGAAGCAACGGAAGACAGCTATGAAGTTCGAAAAAAAAGTCGTCCTTATCCTGCTTTGCACAAGTGTCACCTACGTATTGTGTGCTGGCGGCAGTCTCTTCCTATACATTCACGCGCATCCTGGTGGGTTGATTCCTCGGTGGATATCCGTACCTATGCTGTGCCTATTCATCCTCACGATCGTAGTTGGGAGCCTTCTCGTGAGGCGCGCGGCTCGGCAGGAAGCCAAGGTCGAAGGGGCCGAGGAGGCGCATCTCAGAAGAATGCGAGCGATGAAGGGAATGAGGATAGGGCTAATCGTTTGGGGCGTCATCCTACTCAATGACATTAGGATGCTCCTGCAGCGAACAATACCTTGGACTGCTGCAGTCCCGGGATCCGCAATTGTTCTGTTGATGTTCGTCGGCACTTGGGTTTCGTTGAGGCGACTGCAAAAAGCTGAAGCGGCGAATCCTGAAACCAAACAGAGACAGGCCCTTTAATGAAACTCTCTTCACAGTGGATGCGCGATTTTGTTGATCTCGGCGTCGATGACCGGCGGCTGGCGGAGGATTTGACTGGGGTCGGGATCGCGGTGGAGGGGATGAGCGGGTCGGGCGCAGATACGGTGTTCGAGATGGAGATTGGGACAAACCGTCCGGACGCGATGAATCATTATGGAGTGGCGCGGGAGGCGGCGGCGATTTATAACTTGCCGCTTTCAGTTCTCAGTTCTCAGTTCTCGGTTCTCAGTCAAGGGCAGACCTCAGCGGCTAAAGCCGCGTCTTCTTCGGCCTCTTACGGCACGACTGAAGTCGTGCCCTTCCCGAACTCTCCCTTCCCGATCACGGTGGAGGAACCTGTGCTTTGTCCGCGGTTTTCGGCGCGGGTGATACGCGGAACGAAGATCAAAGCGTCGGCTGAAAAAATCGCGCACCGGTTGCAACTGCTAGAGCAGCGGCCGATCAGCAATGCGGTGGATGCGACCAACTACGTGCTGTGGCAGATGGGCAAGCCGACGCACGTGTTCGATATGGATTTGCTGGAGGGCGGGCGGCTGGTCATTCGAAAAGCGAAGAACGGCGAGAAGCTGAAGACACTGGATGGAGTGGAGCGCACGCTGACTTCGGAAGATCTGGTGGTGGCGGACGCGAGAAGGCCGGTCGGGCTGGCCGGAGTGATGGGCGGCTTCGACACCATGATCACCGAAAAGACGCGGAATATTCTGATTGAGTCGGCGTGGTGGGATCCGGTGACGGTGCGGAAGAGTTCGCGGCGGCATGGGATTCATACAGACGCGTCGCACCGGTTTGAGCGCGGGGCGGATTTCGAGTCGACGATTCTGTCCTGCGATCTGGTGGCGGCTTTAATTCTGGAATCGGGCGGCGGAGAACTGGTGGGCGGCGCAGTCGATGTGGTGTCGAGAAAATTGGACCAAGCGCCGGTGGTGCTGCGGATTTCAGAAGTGCGGCGGATATTGGGCGGCGATCTGGAAGAAGGACACATTCTCCGCATCCTGAAGAAGCTGGGATTCAATGCGGTTCCCGCGGGATTGTATGGCGGCGAGTTTTTCGTACACATTCCGAGTTGGCGGCTGGATGTGGAGCGCGAGATCGATGTGATTGAAGAAATCGCGCGGCTGCACGGTTATGACAAATTCGAAAATACTTTGCCGGCGTATAGCGGCGCGGTGGTGGAAGCGCCGCATGCGGCTGTGGACGCGAGGTTTCGCGAGCGAGCTTTGGCTTTGGGATATGACGAGGCGGTGTCGCTGACATTTATTTCGCATGCGGATGCGGAGATGTTCGGGTTTTCCGGAGAAGAGGTGAGTACCTCAGCGGCTAAAGCCGGTAGTCAATCGGAAGATAAAATCGCAGCGCTGGAAGCGCTGCGCCACCCAAAAGCGCTGGGCCACCCAAGCCCGCTGGGCCACTCAAGCCTGCTGGGCCACCCAAAAACCATTTCGCGACAAGTGTTGGAGTTGGAAAATCCGCTGAGCGAGGAAGCGGCGGTGATGCGGACATCGATGGCGCCGGGGATGCTCGACATGCTGGCGTGGAATTTGAATCGGGATTCGGAAAACGTCCGGCTGTTTGAGATGGGGCGAGTTTACGAAATGCGGGGGGGAGAGCGGGTGGAACCGGCGCGCGCGTGCCTGGGAGCGACCATGGCGGCGGTGAAGGCTTCCTTGCCGGAGGGTGGTGTGCTGGATGTGAGTAAGGGCGAGCATGCCGCAGCGGCGGAGGCGTTTCGATCGTTCAAGGGAGATGTGGAGAATTTGCTGGCGCCGTTTGCATACAGTGAGCTGAGTTTCGATCGGGAGACGGCGGGATATTTTCATCCGGGAAGATCGGCGCGGGTGCTGATGGATGGCGCGGTGGTCGGGCAGTTTGGGCAGATTGCGGAAGAGGTGAAGTCGCAGAGGAAGTTGCGGCAAGATGTTTTTCTGGCGGAGATTGATCTGGAAGTGTTGCACGGACGCGGATTGCGGACGGTGAAGTTTGCGCCGCTGGGCAAGTATCCGGCGGTGGAGCGGGATTTCTCGTTTGTGTTTGGCGATGAAGTGGAGTTTGCGGCGATGCGGCGCGCGGTGATGGGGCTGGGGATTCGCGAGCTGCGTGAATTCAACCCGGTAGAGATTTTTCGTGGCGGGTCGATTGGCACGGGAAAGTATTCGATTCTGCTGCGGGCGAAGCTGCAGTCGGAGGAAGAGACGCTGCGGGATGAGCAGATTGCGGCTTGGGCTGGGAAGATTGTCGGGGCGCTGCAGGGGTTGGGGGGAGTGCAGAGAGCGTAGGGCTTACCGCGGGGGCTAAAGCCCCGGTTCCATATAAGAGACAGTTAACAGCAGCGCTGGAAGCGCTGCGCCACCCAAAAGCGGTTACGCCACCCAAAACCGGTCACGCCAGGCAAAACCGGTCAGGCCGAATCGGTCTGCGCGAAATCGGTTACGCTACCTTAACATCGGTCACGCCCGCCGAGATTGGTTGCGCAGCCGAAAAGCGGTCACGCGGTGGTTTGGGGTGACACGTAGGGGTCCTTCGACTGCGCATTTGCTCTCGCTTCGCGATAGCAAATACTCCGCTCAGGATGACACGTTATATTTGATTTCTTGTGCTAATCTGCCTGCTATGGCGGACGTAATTTCTTCTCTATCCATTCACAAAAAACATTTTCTGAGCGACAAGGTGTCGCAGTTTACCGAGTCGGTGATCCGAGAGATGACCCGGCAGGCGATGCTTTATGGGGCGGTGAATCTGGCGCAGGGGTTTCCGGATTTTTCGGCACCCGCGGAGATCAAGGCGGCGGCGCGGGCGGCGATCGATAGCGACGTGAATCAGTATGCCATCACGTGGGGCGCGAAGAATCTGCGGAACGCGATTGCGCGGCAGATGGGCGTGTGGCAAGGGATTGCGGTTGATCCGGAAAAAGAGATTACGGTATGTTGCGGATCGACGGAGGCGATGATTTCGACGTTGCTGGCGGTGTGCAATGCGGGCGATGAGGTCGTAATCTTCGAGCCGTTTTATGAGAACTACGGGCCGGATTCGGTGCTGAGCGGGGCGCGGCCGCGGTTTGTGAAGCTGCGTCCGCCGACAAGTGAAAATGGCGAGTGGACGTTTGATGAAAAAGAATTGCGGGCGGCGTTTGATAAGCACACGAAGGCGATCATCTTAAATACACCCAACAACCCTACGGGAAAAGTTTTTACGCGAGCAGAGCTGGAGTTGATTCGCGATCTGTGCATCGAGTTTGATGTGCTGGCGATTACGGACGAGATTTACGAACACATTTTGTACGAGGGGACGGAGCACATTTCGATGGCGTCACTGGAGGGGATGCGGGAGCGGACGGTGACGATCAATGGGATGTCGAAGACCTACGCCGTGACGGGATGGCGCGTGGGATGGGCGGTTGCGCCGGAGAAGATCACGAACGCGATTCGCAAGGTGCATGATTTTCTGACGGTGGGCGCGCCGGCGCCGTTGCAGGAGGCGGGTGCGGCGGCGTTGAGTTTGCCGGCGGAATATTATGCGAAATTGGCGGAGGGATATCGTGTGCGGCGGGATCACTTGATGCCGGCGCTGGAGAAGGCGGGGTTCAAGTGTTTTCGTCCGCGGGGCGCGTATTACGTGATGACGGATATTTCGGCGTTTGGATTTGAGGATGATGTGGAGTTTACGAAATACCTGGTGAAAGAGATTCGAGTGGCGGCGGTGCCGGGGTCAAGTTTTTATCGGGATGCGCGGGACGGGTCGCGGCAGGTGCGGTTCGCGTTCTGCAAGAAGCTGGAGACGCTGGACGCGGCGGCAGAGAGGTTGGGGAAGCTGCGAGCGCGGTGATCGAGTTCTGAAAATTGCTGACTGTCTTCTCTTGTTTTTTCTTCGGCTAAATTTTCTTCGACTAAGGTGAGGCTGGACACTCAGCCGATGTAGCGGAGACCTTTCACGATCTCGGTGCTGGCGGCGGAATATGAAGGGATGATGCCGCTCAGGAAACCGACCAGCGTGGCCGTCGTCACGGAGACGGCCAGCGTGCCCCAGGTTGCGCGCAGGCCATTGAACAAGCCCGTCATCTGTGGAGCGTCGGCCATGAAGCGAACCAGACCGGCGCCAGCCATCGCTCCGAGCAAGCCTCCCAGTAGGGCCAGGGCCATGCTTTCTCCTACGAAGAGAGTCAAGAGAAGTTGTCTTGTGAAGCCGAGCGCCTTGAGCACGGCCACTTCGCGGGTGCGCTCGCGTACTGACATCGCCATAGTGGTGGCAGTGACCAGCAGGATGGCGAAGGCGACGGCCGCGCAGACGCCGAGGATGAATGCCTTCACGTTGCCGAGCGTGGCGACGAAGTCGAGGGCAAAGGCTTTTTCTGTTTCGGTTTTGGTGGGGTAGGGAGAGTTGTGAAACTTTTCGTCGATGGCTTGGGCGACCTGGGTAGCGTTTTGCGGTGAGTCGACCATGATGGCGTAGAACCCGGCGTAGCCGCGGAACCAGGGAACCGATTCTTCGAGGTATTGCTCGTCGAAGAAAAGAGTGTCGGAGGGGATGGCGGCGGTGTAAATGCCGCGAATGGTAAGTTCGAGGGTGACGGGGAAGACGTTGCCTGTAATCACTACGCGGTCGCCCAGCTTCCAGCCGTGTTTTGCCGCGAGCTTGGAGTCGACCATGCATCCGGCGCGATCGTGCGTCCAGGCTTTGAGCTGGTCGTCGGGAAGCCGATTTTCGGGATAGGCCTGCATGATCGCCTCGGGATCGGTAGCGAATTGCGCAAAGGCATTGTCGGACTTGTCATTCATGTACAGTCCGCCAAACCAGGTCATGGGAGCGACCGCGACGACGCCGGGAACGGAGCGGATCTGCTGCCGGTGCGAGCTGGGCAATAGATTGGCGAGCGAAACGCGGTGGCGCAGGAGCAGGCGCTGAGCGGACTGGGGTGTCCCCTTATCGACGTAGAACCGCTGCCAGATAGTCATCATCAGGGTGAGGAGCAGCATAGAGAAGGCGATGCTGAGCACGGTCAAGATGCTGCGGCGCGGGTTGCGGAAAGCGTTCTTGCGAACGAATCCGGGGAGGGTCATGAGAAGCGCATCTCCTGCGGAGAGTTCCCGGCTAGGCTGAGGGCGTACGGGTTGCGATCATAGGAATCATGCGCGGGTAGGGGCCAGAGGTGCAGTGATCTGGGGCACGCTGCGTGGTGAGGGAATCTCTCAGAGAAGACAAAAAAGGAGAACAAAAGAAAAGGGCAGCGGACAGGAGTGTCCGCTCCACATTAATTATTGTGGTTGCTGGTCATGGGCCATGGCGTAGTATCCGGCGCGAGTTTGGATTTTGTAGCCCTGTTTGGATTTGATTTCCAGTTTGCGATAGCCGCCGTCGAGAACGGTATTGGTGGAGGTGTAGCCGATGTTGTACTGGCTGCGGAGCTCGGCGGAGATCTGGTCGAAGGCTTCTTTCAGTTTGTCGAACTTGTTTCCCACGTTGATGACGCGGCCGCCGGTGGCTTCGGTGAGTTTGCGCATTTCTCCTTCGCCGCTGTAGCTCATGCCCATGCTGTAGTAACCGCCGCGATCGGCGCAGAGCAGGACGTAGACGATGGCGTCGGCTTTCTGGGCGGCCTCGATGGCATCCCTGATTTTGAGCTTGCTGCCCTCATCTTCGCCGTCGGTGAGAAGGATCATGGCCTTGCGGCCGACTTCTTTGGCGAGCATGTCGTGGGCGGAAAGATAAACGGCGTCATAAAGAACGGTGCCGGGAGCGTTGTGCACCGGAACCGGGCCCTGGCCGAGGCCGGGGATTCCGCTGCCGCCGCTGGAGACGCCGCTGTTGATCTTCACTTTGTTGAGAGCGGCTTGCAGGCGGTGAACGTCACTGGTGTAGTCCTGGATCAGCTCAGAGTCCACGTCGAAGTTGATCACGTAGGCCTCGTCCTTGGGGGTGAGAACCTGACGCAGGAAGGCACCGCCGACTTCCTTTTCCATGTCGAGGACGCGAGTCTGGCTGCCGGATGTATCGATCATCATGCCGAGGGTGAGCGGGAGATTGGATTCGGCGGTAAAGTATTTGATGGTTTGCGGCTTGCCGTCTTCAAAGACCTCGAAGTCGTCTTTGGTTTGATTGGGGATGAGGGCGCCGTGCTTGTCTTTCACGTTGAAGAAGACGCCCACTACGTTGACGTTGACTTTCAGGGTCTGGTCCGATTTCTCGGTGTCGGATTGTGCGGCATTGGCTTGGGAGGTTTTAGAATCCTGAGCCGAGGCGGCAGGAGGGAAGGCTGACAGGGCAGCGATGAAGAACAGGATCGAGACAGCGGAAAGTTTGGGCAAAAATCTCGGTTTCACGGATAGTTTGGGCACGAATGATTCCCTCTCGAGGTTTTTGTTAGTCTAGTCCTTGGGAGTTAGATGCACCAAATGGGTTGGTCCAGCATCCCAGGGTGATAGAGTGGTTTTATTTTTTGCAGCTGGATCCGGAGAAGGAACGGAAGGTGACTGTGAGGAAGCAAACCGAGGCTCAAAAGAGAGCACGGACGAGCGTAGGCGGATGGATGGCCACCGTTCTAGTTGCCGGATGTCTCGGCGGATTCCTGGGTATCGGCGCCGGCGAGGGTGCGGCGCAAGCTTCCGGGGGGCAAACACCGGCTCAGCCTGCGCAGAGCCAGCCTGCGCAAAGCCAGCCGGCACAAAATCAGCCGGCACGGGCCGAAGAAATTCCGGATGCGCCGACGGTGCAGCCTTCGGCCACGCCGCCGGAGCCCTCGCCGATTCCCAAGCCGGAGGAGAAGAAACCGGCTACCGCGGACAAGAATCCGTGGACGAACCAGCCAAATAGCAAGCCGGCCGAGGCGAACCCATTTCCGGAGGACGATAGCACTCCGGCGCCGGCGATGCCTCCGGTGAAGACGGTGCCCCCGGGTACTACGGCGAAACAGCCTCCGCGCTCGCAGGAGCAGCTTTACACCTTTGTGGTGCATACCAACTTTGTGCAGGTACCGGTCACGGTGAAAGACCGCGAGGGGCGGATGGTGGATGGGCTTCTGCCTACGGACTTCAGCGTCAAAGAAAATGGGACGTTGCAGAAGTTAACCTTCTTCAGCAGCGATCCTTTCGCGTTGTCGGTGGCAGTCGTGCTGGATCTGGGCATGCCAGATGCGGATGTTCAGAAGGTAAACCAGACTTTTCCGGCGCTGGTGGGTGCGTTTGCGCCGTATGACGAAGTCGCGCTTTACACCTACAGCAGCACGGTGAGCGAGGTCAGCGATTTTGCCGGGGCCAACCGGAAACTGACGCAGTTATTGAATCAGATGAAGACGGAACGCGGGCACAACAACGGCGTTCCCGTGTTGAGCGGTCCGCTGGCGCCGAATGGACCGATTGTGAACGGAGTCCCGGTGGGGAGTCCGACGGAGCCGGTCTACACGCCGCCGAAGGAGGCGCACGTGTTGAACGACGCCATTCTGAGAGCGGCGCTCGACCTGAGCAAGCGGGATCGGACACGGCGGAAGATCATTTTTGTGATCAGCGACGGACGGGAATATGGCAGCGAGGCCAGCTACCGGGATGTGCTGCGGGTATTGCTTACGAATGAGATTCAGGTAAAGGCGGTGGCTCTTGATACCGGGGCGCTGCCGGGGTATAGCAAGATAGAGCGGCTGCATTTGCCACACGAGGGCTATAGCGACATCCTGCCGAAATACACGGCGGCCACCGGCGGCGGAACGCCCTATAAGGAGCTCACGCAAAGCGCAATTGAAGACAGCTACGCTCAGGCCATGGGAGATGCGCGCAACCAGTACACACTGGGCTATACGCCCGCCCGCCCGAAGACTCCAACGGCCTCGCCATACCGGAGCATCGAGGTGCTGGTGAACCGGCCGGGGCTGAAGATCTACGCCAAGGATGGATATTACCCGGCAGTGGCGGCGCGGTAGGGCACGGATCTCTGAAAAATCTTCGAAGATTAGCCTGCTTTGGAACCGCCTTTTGGCCGGGGGTCACCTGAGTAACCTGCCGGGTACCGTGCGTGTGTGATATAAAAGCCGCGAGCCCCCAAAGGGATATTTTTGCGCGCGGAAGCTGCCTAGCAAGGTGTGCGATCGGCGCATATTGAGGAAAGCCTTGAGTTTCATCAACTTCGCAGCCCGCGAGATAAATTGCAAAATCGTGTATTACGGCGCCGGGCTGGGTGGCAAGACCACGAACCTGCAGGTGATCTACCAGAAAACTGCGGAACAGCAGAAGGGGAAGATGATCTCCCTGGCCACGGAAACGGAGCGGACGTTGTTCTTCGATTTCCTGCCGCTCGATCTGGGATCGGTGCGGGGGTTCAAAACACGAATCCATCTTTATACTGTGCCGGGGCAGGTTTTCTATGATGCCAGCCGAAAGCTGATTCTCCGCGGGGTGGATGGCATTGTTTTTGTGGCGGATTCGCAGGAACAGCGCATGGACGCGAACGTGGAAGCGCTGGACAATCTGATGTCGAACCTGCAAGAGCACGGCTACGACTTCAACAAGATTCCTTACGTGCTGCAGCTGAACAAGCGGGACCTGCCGAATATTCTCTCGCCTGAGGCGCTCAACAAAGAGCTGCGCAAGAAGAACGAAGCGGTGGTGGAGGCGGTGGCGTTTCAAGGCGTAGGAGTGTTTGAGACGCTGAAAGAAATCGCCAAGCAGGTGCTGACGGAGTTGAAGGCAGGCGGGTAAAGCCGGTTGCCGGCGCAGATTGCTCCACGTCGCGAAGTGAGTTGCGTGGAGGAAAGCATGCTGAAAATCTTTGCACGAGAAGTCGCGGGACTGGCTTTGGCGGCCGCGCTCGCGGTAGTTCCAGCCTTGAGAGCGCAACAATCCAACGATGCAGCAGCGCCGAGACCTGCGCAGATACTGACGGCCAGAACGATTTTCATTTCGAACGCCTCGGAAGAGTGCCCTTCTTTCTACTGTAGTGCGCCTGACCAGCCTTACAACAACTTCTATGCCAGCATGAAGAGTTGGGGACGATATGAACTGATGGCGTCCCCGGAGGAAGCGGATCTGATTTTCGAAATACGTTTCATCCCCAGTAGGCCCGGGGAATTTCCGCAAGTGAGGTTGGTGATCCTAGATCGCAAGACTCGGGTAGTGCTGTGGCGGCTGGATGAAACGGTGGCCACAGCGGCGCGGCAGGCGACTGGACGCAAGAACTTTGATAAGGCGATGTCTGCGCTGCTGCAGGACGTAGAGAAACTGGTCATCCCGTCTTCGGCCGCGCCTGGCGCTCCCACTAAATAGGGACGCCGATCCGATTAAATCCTGCTCAGGTCCGAATTCCGGCTACGATTCGTCTAGAATGGCAGCCTCGGCGCGGGGAGCCGGGAAGGACAAGCACGCTCGCAGTTCACGGGTTGACGATGAAGAAAAATTTTTGGAGAGCGGTGATCGAAGTCGGATTCATTATCTTCCTGTTTTATTCCAATCTCTTGATGGGCGAATTTGAGCGCTCAGGGATGGGGCGGAGAAGGGGATTCGCGTGGGCGATCGGAGATGTGTTTACCTCGGCTAATTTTGTGATTGCCATGACCGCGGCGCTGCTCGGCTATGTCCTGTTTGAGTTTCTGAGAAAAAGATTCTAGGTATGCGATGCGGGGGCGATGGAGCGCTCACCGACGGAGCGCTGATTCGTCTAGAATGGCAGCCGCACACGGCTTGCTGTTTTGATCCAGAATTATTTGAAAGGGGCATCATGCGCAAGTTAACAACTTCGTTGTTGGTGTTGTTGTTTTCTTTATTTCTCTTTTCGCAAATTTTGTTTTCGCAGGGTAGTTCACAGCATGGAATTGACGTCACGGATCTGGATCGGAAGGCGGATCCTTGCACGGATTTCTACGAATTCGCCAATGGGACGTGGCGGGCGAACAATCCGATTCCAGCATCGATGACGCGCTGGAGCAAGCGGTGGGCGGCGGGAGAATCGTCCAAAGACAAGTTGAAGGAAATTCTGGAGACTGCGGCTGCTGACAAGAGCGCGGCGAAGAGCAGCACGGAGCAGATCATTGGCGATTACTACGGAGCGTGCATGGATGAGTCGCGAGTGAATGCGCGCGGCATGGAGCCGCTGAAGCCGTGGTTCGCACGCATCGATGCGGCGAAAGATACAGCGGACTTGCAGCGGGTGATGGAAGACATGCACGACATACTGGTGGCCGATCCGTTTGTGTTTGGCAGCCAGCAGGATCCGCATAAGCCCTCGTGGGTACTGGCGGATATTGGCGCGAATGGGCTCGGGCTGCCGGATCGTGATTATTACTTGAAGCCGGAGGCGCGGTTTAAGGAAGCACGCGAGAAATATGTGGTCCACATTGCTGCGATGTTCAAACTGGCGGGATGGGACGAGAAAAAGTCGGCGGCCGCGGCGCAGACCATCATGGGGATGGAAACGAAGCTGGCCGAGGCTTCGCTCGACAACGTGACGCTGCGCGATCCGGCGGCCACGGACCATAACACGACGTTTGCGCAGTTGCAGGCGATGGCTCCGCATATCGACTGGGCGGAATATTTCAAGCACAAGCAGATTCCGCAGGATGTCGACATGAATGTTGATCAGCCGAAGTTCATGCAGGAACTCGACCGGCAGATCCACGAAGATTCTCTGGCGGATTGGAAAGTTTATTTGAAGTGGCATCTGCTGAACTCGACGGCGAGCTCGCTTTCGGCACCATTTGTGGAGGAAGATTTCGCTTTCAACGGAAAGTATTTGAGTGGTACGACCGAGATGAAGCCGCGCTGGAAGCGGTGCGTGGAGTCGACGGATCAGTACCTGGGAGAGGCATTGGGGCAAAAGTATGTGGAGAAATATTTTCCGCCAGAAGCCAAGGCGCGAATGCAGGAGATGGTGCGCAATCTGCTGGCGGCGATGCGGGATGACATCCTGAGCCGGCCGTGGATGAGCGATGACACGAAAGAAAAAGCGATGGCGAAGATTGCCACGTTCAATCCGAAGATCGGATATCCGGATAAGTGGAAAGACTACAGTCGTGTGGAGATCCGGCGGGATGCGTTTTTCGAAGATACGATTGCGGGAAGAAAAGTTGTGGAACAGGACGACCGGTTGACGATCGGAAAGCCGGTGGATCGCGGGCGCTGGGGGATGACGCCGCCGACCTCGGATGCTTATTACAATCCGCTGCTGAATGAAATTGTTTTCCCGGCGGGGATTTTGCAGCCTCCGGCGTTTGATATGAAGGCGGTGGATGCGGTGAATTACGGCGCGATCGGGGTGGTGATTGGGCACGAGATTTCACACGGGTTCGACGATCAGGGAGCGCAGTTTGATTATTTGGGACGGTTGCGAAATTGGTGGACAGATGCGGACTTGAAGCAGTTTCAGACAAGGGCGGCGTGCGTAGCCGATCAGTTCGACAACTACTTCATCGAGCCCGGCGTGCATCACAACGGCAAGCTGGTGCTGGGGGAAAGCATTGGCGACCTGGGCGGAGCGAAGGTGGCATTTCTGGCTTACGAGAAGTCGCTGGAGGGAAAGCCGAGGCCGGCGGATATTGATGGATTCACGCCGGAGCAGCAGTTTTATATTGCTTGGGGACAGTTCCGCGGCGATGAGATACGGATCGAGGCACAGCGGCTGATGCTCCAGACCGATCCGCATCCGATTGCGAAGTATCGGGTGATCGGACCGCTTTCGAATCTGCCGGACTTCCAGAAGGCGTGGAGCTGCAAGGCGGATTCGGCCATGGTGCGGGCGGAAGGGAAGAGATGCGACGTGTGGTGAGGCCGCAGCAGACGTGCACGATTAAGCGCGTAGCCAGACCTTGTAGCGGTATTTAATTATTTTTTCCTCGCCGGCCTTCAGGGTGACTTCCCAAGTGAGGCGGGAGAGGGGGTTATCGACGGCGATGGCCTCGGCCAGTTTATCGGACTTGCCGTCGTCGGTTTGCGACTCCACGGTGCCTCGAACGCGATCAGCAATGCTCAATCGAACTTCTTTACTCTTATAGTTCTTGACGGTGAGAGTACCTTCGACGGTGACTTCGTCGTAATTGTGATTGCGGCGCCGCTGGATATCTTTTTGGCGATCGACTTCGTTTTCTTCATGAGAGGCGCGAATGTCGGTGGCGATGGTCAGCTTCAGACTTGAGGTGGCGCTCCTGGGCGTGTAGGGCATGGTGTCCTGCGCGAGCGGCTTGGTACCGGAGATCACCATGGTGGGGGCGCTGGTCCAGGGAAATTTTCCGGTGTTTTTCAGACGCAGGGAGTGCCAGATATTGTCTTTCTGGGAGCGATCCGTTCCCGGATTCGGGATGTTCTGAGGATTGCCGAAACCATCGACGCGCGGCTGGTCTTCCAGGTTCCATTCATAGATGTGCTCGTAGTTTACGGTTTCGGAAAAGACGTTGTAAGTGGCGCGCTCGCCTCGCGCCAGAGTCACATTCTTTCGGTTGTACAGGAAGAGGTCCTCTTCCTGGGCTCCCTGTAGTTCTTCGACGCCAGACGCGAGACTTGGTGTTGCGGCAGCGTCAAGGCCAATTACGCCGCCGATCGTCTGGCCCGTGAGTGCGTTGGAATAGCGTCCGTTTGCACCATCTTTCCGCGAGGCCGCCTGCATGAACTCGAGCAGGCTCTGTTGCAGCGCCATAGGGGAAGGGATATTGGCGTAGGCAAAGTTCGGAACGCCTACGACGAAGAAGAGTTCGGCATCTTTCAAATCCTCGGCATCGTTGACCAGCACGGATTGCATGGTGATCTGCGCCGTTTTGTCGTCCTGCAAGGAGACGAGGTACGAAGGAGTCCAGCCCAGGCCGTGTTCCAGATATCCCATGGTGAGGTTGGCGTGTGTATTGGCGCCTTTGATTTTGAAGCGAAGCGCTTTGCGATCTTCTTCCTGCGGGCGGTCGAGTGTGGGGTTCTCCGGCAGAATGACGCGCGCGATGTTGCGGAAGTAGAGAGCCAGAAGCTTGCCCTCGGATTTGAGCAGGAGATATTCGGGCATGGCCGGCTGAGGCGGGGGCACAGGGATCGGATAGAAATTCTGGTCCGTGGGATTCGACGGAGCGGGTGGTGCGCCTGATTTTTCGGTTTGCCGAAAGCCAACGATCTCGCCTGTGTACTCTTTTTGATTGTTATCGATAACGGTGACAACTTTGCCGGCGTTGGCGAGCAATACTTCCGCCAGGACCGTGAGGTTTTGTTGGGCTGAGATTTTGTAGTGGTGAGCGACAACCTCATCCAGGGACGTGCCGGCGTCGTTGGGTGCGATCCACAGGGAACCGAGGGTTGCGTTGGGGACGGGGGAAAGATTGCCGACGCCGTTTTCCAGGCGCACGTCTCCCTGCTTTACAACGAAGGACAGGCCGTTCTTGAAGGCGGCGACGGCTGTCGTCTTGAGGTCGGTTTCGGGCGCCTCTCCGGAATGAGCTGTGAGTGACCAGGCAAGGCAGGTGCAAGCGAGCAGAGCGGAGCGGCGCAGGAATTTCATCGAGACCTCCGGAGAAGCAATCGACCATGATTATGGGTGGGGAATAGAAGGAGAGCGAGAGGCAAGTTAGGTTCTGCCTTGGGGATGTGGCGAAAGCGCTTAAGCAGCGCGGCTCCGGCCTCATCTCGATTACACCCGTACTGACTCTTTCGGGCCATTCCGCTCGACACCCACCTAGGCTACGATCAATCTGCCCGAATTTATCGAGCGAGTGCGTTGGTGGGGGAAGGAAGCATCGAGCATTGTTTATGGAATATGCAGAGTTTGTAACGAAGCCGGTGACCGACCGGCACGTCATCATAAGACCTGAGCCGCATCCGGTTCGGCCGTTGAAAACGACATCGGTTCCGGAGGGCGGGGCCACGATATTGTTCGTATTGGCAGCGCTTACCGCAATGGTATGGGCGGCGGCCAAACGATATGGCGTACGGGTGGGCGGAAAACAGTAGACGGTCTGTTTTTTGTCACATCAGGGAGAACTGAGCCGACGAGCGAGTGATCACGCTACTTTGCCTGATCGCTTTCGAGTTGCGACAGATATTTTTGCACCATCGCGACATCCTCGGGATCGGTGGCGACTTTCAAATATTCCCGCAACTGAGCGGTTGCATCGGGACGATCGCCCTTGGCGACGTAGATTTGTGCAAGCAAGAAGTGAACCCGTGGATCGGTGTTATTGCGATCGATCGCGGTAGCCTTCAACGCACTCTTTTCCGCTTCGAGTAAATGATGCAGGTGGAGGTTGGCGGCTGCGTTATAGGCATACGCCGCCGCATCGGCCGTGGGGTCGATTTCGAGGGCGCGGGTGCTGAGCTTTAGCACGTCGGGCCAATTCTCGGAGCGAGCGGAAATATCGGTGAGGCAAAGATACGCGGGCAGGTAGTGGGAACTGACGGTTAGCGGACGCGAACAGGCTTCCTGGGCTTCTTCTATGCGCTGTTGTTTTTGCAGGACCTGACCCAGCAGAACCCAAGCAGCGGGATAGTTGGCGTCCTGCTTTACGGCCTTGCGCAGGTGACGCTCGGCCTCGGCGATCTTCTTTTTCCGGAGAGCTGCGCAGCCGTCTTCATACTCCATTTGCGTCTTCACCGGAACTTGCAAATCTGCGACTTCCACCGTGCCTGCTTGCAGCCCGTTTATTGGTGGAAGGAAACAATTGTTTCCAGCTGGGTTCTTAGGCGAAGCAGAACTTTCGTTGTTACTGTAGACCACATTGGTTGGATCTAAAGTGGACGGGAGCGGGGACTGTACCGGGACTGGAGCCGAAGACGCGACAGGTGGTGGGGACGCGCCTTTCTTCTGGCCCTGCGCCGGCGTTGCTGCCAACAGGAAGATGACTGCGCAGAGGAAAGTCAGAGTAGAGAGGCTGGCGCGAGGAGCAACCGATCTCCGTTTCACGAGTCACCTCCGTCGCGGCGTCGAACGTTCGGTTCAACGCGCGGCCGTGGGCTTTTGATCTTGTAAAATTGTAGCCCGTTTTCTCCTGTCTGGTCCACCTAAAGGTTGAAAAAGGCAAATGGGTCGTGGACTGGCCCCGATTTCTACTTTACCGATTCCGGGAGCAAGCCGAGCTCCTTCATGAATCGGAGCTGATCGAATTCGCTCCATTCTTCGGTGATCTGTCCGTTCACAATCCGCCAGATCGTGATGCCGCGGCCCTCGATCTTTCTCCCGGTCGCGGGAAGGCCATTGCCTTCGCCGGTATTCGTGCCGGTTACGCTATAAAGCACCGTGACCAGATCGCCTTCGGCGATTTCCTTCAGCACCGTCATTCTCAGATCGGGGAATGCGAGCTTCCATCCGCGGGCGGCGTCTTGATCTTCTTTGAGGCCGGCATCGCGATGGATACCGTGGTTTACGAAATTCCTGGCATAGATTTCGTCAGCTACTTCAAACCGGCCCTGGTTGAAAATCTCGTCGAAGACGCGATGGGCAACAGCTTTGTTCTTTTCCAAATCATTGCGGGGCGCTGCTGAAGCCGGCAAAACTGCGAACACTAGCGAGAGCAACGTAAGGAAAACGCTATAGCGTCTTAACTTGGCCATGTGGCCTCCTGGTTACAGCAGGTCTGATTCTTCGGACCGCCGACGAGGCCAGTATCGGGTCTATACCGAGGTATAGAGTCAAGGGAAAGTTTTGAGGCGGGATTTGCGGGTGACCTAGCGGGCTTTGGCCGCTCTTAGCTTCCCTGCGGCGGCTTGAACTGGTTTTGGCGGAGCATTGAGTCCCGCACGAATTTGCTTCAATGCCTGCTCCAATTCTTCGCGCAGTTGAATGGAAGCGCGGATCTGCTCGTTCATAGCCTGAAGTTTGCTCTCCCCCAGTTTCAATGCCTGGCGGAGACATTCCCGTGAGCCTTGCTGGTAGGGAGACGCGGCGCCGGTGTCACTGGGTAAAACCCATAGCTGCAAGACGCGGCGAATTTCAGCCAGCTTGAAACCGAATCGCTGCATCTTCTTGATCACGGTCACGATCTCAAGCTCGGCCTCAGAGTAAATGCGGTATCCCGCGGCCGTCCTGCGTGGCGTGCGCATCAGGCGCCGGCGTTCATAAAAGCGAATTGCCTGCACGCTCACCCCGGCCCGCGTCGCGAGTTCCCCGATTCTCATACGGAATGATACCAATGGCGGCAAGTAGCGGCGTAGGCCCCGACCGCGAGGCTTCAACCATTACCGAGCAGAAAAAGGGCGCCGGAAGTTCCGGCGCCACGAGGCTCGCGAGATGCGGTCAAGCGAGTTTTGTAAATTCGAAGAAAGTCTATTTGCTCTCCGCGACGGGGCTGGCGCCGTAGTCGCGGCGATTGTTGACGGCGGTGCGGGCGGCGCGGGCGGTCGGCATGTTGGCGGCCGCGGCTCCGTAGCGTTCCAGCAGGACGGGCGCCATGGTGTTTTCCGCTTCCTTGACGAAGATCATTTTGTTCTCGGAAGCCATGTCGACGCGGACGAAATCGCCCAATTTGACCTGTCCGGTAGCGACCAGGTTGGCCAGCGGGAAGACCAGATTCCGTTCGATGGCGCGCTTCAGGTGACGTGCGCCGTAACGCGGGTCGGTGCCTTCCTTCAGCAGAAATTGCTTTACGCCGGAGGTGCAATTGAAGACGAACTGGTTGGCGCCGGCGGCCATGAGAACGCGCTGCTGCACCATGCCGAGCTCGATTTCGAGGATCTGGGCGAGGTGCTCGTCACGCAGAGTTTTGAAGACGACCGTCTTATCGATGCGGTTCATGAACTCGGGCGTGAACTTGCGGCGAGCGGCTTCGACGGCGGTGCGCTGAATCTTGTCGTCGAAATTATTGTCGACTTCCACGGCTCGGGGTGCGAAGCCAAAGCCACCATCGATCAGATCGGTCATCTCGCTGGCGCCCAGGTTCGAGGTCAGGATGATGATGCATTGGGAAAGATCGACGCGGCGATTATCGCCGAGGGTGAGCGTGGCTTTATCGAGGATGCCGAGCAGCAGTTGCCAGAGCGAGTCGCTGGCTTTCTCGATTTCGTCGAAGAGAAGAATCGAGAGCTTCAATTTCTCGGTGAACCACTGGTTCAAAGCTTCCTGCGTGAGCAGGGGATGAGTCTCGCGATGGCCGAGGTAGCCCGGAGGCGAACCGATCAGCTTGGCGATCTCGTGGGAGTGCTGGAACTCGGCGCAATCGATCTTGATGCAGGCGCGGGAATCGCCGAAGAGAGCTTCGGCCATGGCTTCCACGACGCGAGTTTTGCCCGAGCCGGTGGGCCCGAGGAAAAGCAGGTTGCCCACGGGACGTCCGGGAGCATTCAAGCCGGCCAGAAACATCTGATAAATTTCGGCGACCTTCTCGACGGCCTGATCCTGGCCGACGATCTTGCGGCGCAGGGCGGCTTCAAACTCTCCAGCATCGTTGCTGCGGCGGTTCGGGTCCAGCACGGTTGCGAGATTCGTTCTCATAAGGTCATTGGTCCGGTTTGCACCGGGCGATTCGTTCCTTTTCCAGGCCGTATCCTCGGCCTTGGCCAGATTCAAGGATCCGGACCCTTTTTGCGACTCCCCTATTTCCTATAGATGACAAAAAATGTCACTTGGAAACTTGTCGCTTGCCAGGCCCGATGGCGCGTCCCTGATGCCTTAGGAATAAGCAAGCCGCTGGCCACGGTGGAACGCTGGATTGTGGAAGCGAAAACTCTCTAACGGCAGGAGTTACGTGCCCGGCCCCAAGATTAGAACAGGCGCCAGTGAAAAGATAAAGAGGGTTAGGAGAAATAGTTTGCGCATGAGGGAAGGGACTGTTCCGGGAGGGTTTAGGTCCAGGAGAAGAGAAACGGCGGGCCGTTTTGGAAGTTCTTCTGAGTGCGATCCGTTTTTCCTATGCTTGAGGACGAGGGATGCATCTTCCGCGAGGTTGCGCGACTCGAACAACGGGGAGATGACCGCTAGTAACTAGCAGGTCGGGAGCGTGAGCGATAGCATCGCGATTGGGGCGTTCCCGGAGGGTCTCTTGCGTCGCTCGTCAATTCTAACCATCTCAGCAGTTTCGTGTGTGCTGTTCGGCGTGGCCGCGATGCGGCTGAACTTACGGTTCTCGTCGGCTCAGGCAGCGGCGCAAACCGCACAAGCGATTCCCGCCGTCGCCGCGGCGACGCCGCAGGGTGAGCACCTGGAAGCAGTGAAAGCGACACTGCCGACTACTTTGAAAACAGCGGACATTCCCTCGCCGCAAGTTTCATCCCTTCCCGGAACGTTGATCTACAACGCGAAGCGCGGGGACACGATTCCCGGCATCGCTCATCAGTATTTAAAGAGCACTTCTTATCTGACTTCGTCAGAACTGGCGGAGGCGATCCGCGGAGCGAATGGGAATCGGGCCGGCAACATGCTGAAGGCGGGGGAACAGCTTACGATTCCTGGGATTCTTCCCGCGCCGATCGTCGAGAAAACTGTTCCTGTGGCCAAAGATTTTGAAGTGCGGGCGATTTACCTGACGGGAGTGATGGCGGCCAGCGATCACGGAATTCGCATCATCCGGCACTGGCGCGAGGTGGGCGGCAACGCCGTGGTCTTCGATATTAAGGATTCGGATGGGAGCGTGAACATTCCCTTCGAGCATCCGCTGCTGGGCAAGCACCAGGTGTATATCCACGATCTGCCGAAGTTCGTTCACTTCCTGCACTCCGAGAACATGCACGCCATCGCACGCATTGCCATCTTCCGTGACGAGCGCATGGTGGTTGAGCATCCCGAACTGGCGGTGCAGTCGAAGAGAACGAAACAGCCGTGGCGCGAGAACGGCAAGCTGGTGTGGACTGATCCTTCGCAGCCGAAGGTGCAAGAGTTCGATATCGCGCTGGCAAAGTTCGTGGCGCAATCCGGAGCGGATGAAATTCAGTTCGATTACGTACGCTTCCCGGCCGAGGGCGACCAGAAAGATGCCAGCTTCGTGTTTCAGAACGAACATCCGAAGTGGCAGCGGTCGGACGTGATTACGGACTTCCTGAAGAAAGCTTATGCCGAGCTGCATCCCACGGGCGTGCTGTTTTCGCTGGACGTTTTTGGCGTGATGGCGTGGCAGCGAACCGTAGATCTTTCACACACCGGGCAGGACATCGTGGGGATGGCGAAATATTGCGACGTGCTCTCGCCGATGATTTATCCTTCGCACTTCTTTGGCATGGATAGCATTGAGCATCCGGGCGACGCGCCGGAGCACTTCATCGGCGAATCAATGGAGCGCTTCGAGCTGATTACGAAGGGTAGTGGAGTGGTCATCCGGCCATGGCTGCAGGCCTTCCACTGGCGGACGAAGACGTATTCGCCGGAATACATCAAGGTGCAGGTCGCCACCGCGAAGGAAAAAGGCGGCATCGGATTCTTGTTCTGGAACGCGGCCAACGACTACAGCAAGCCGTATGTGGCCATGCCGGAGATGAAGGCGGCGAAGGACAAGTATTTCCGCGGAGATGAGTTGTCCGGCCCGGCGGTGAAGGCGAGCCTGACGCCAGCGGTGGTTCCGCCAGCGCAATAACAGAAATCTAACTTTACTTTCGATACTTCCCGCGAAGAGTGATCAGCTCTTCGCTTTTCTTATGGAGATGCCCAGGTCGCGTAATTGCGCATCGCTGACGGGAGTGGGTGCGTCGACCATCAGGTCGACGGCGCGGGCGGTTTTGGGGAAGGGAATCACTTCGCGCAGGCTTTCGGCGCCGGCGATGATCATCACAATACGGTCGAGGCCGAGGGCGATTCCGCCGTGCGGAGGAGTGCCGTACTCGAGGGCTTCGAGGAAAAATCCGAAGCGGGCGCGAGCTTCGTCTTCGGTCATGCCGAGGGCGCGGAAGATTCGGCGCTGCACGTCCTGGCGGTGAATACGAATCGAGCCGGAGCCGAGTTCGGTGCCGTTCAGGACAACGTCGTAGGCGAGGGCGCGGACGGCGCTGAGTGGCGATTGCGGATCATTCACGGACTCGACGCCGGATTCGAGCAACTTCATATCTTCTTCATGCGGCGAAGTGAAGGGGTGATGCGCCGCCATCCACTGCCTGGCTCCCTCGTCCCACTCGAACATGGGGAAGTTTGTAACCCAGAGGAAACGGAAGTCCTGAGCGGGGTCGCCGGTCTTTTTGAAAATGCCGTGACGGTCGGCGTACTTCTGCGCCAATGCGAGGCGCAGCAGGCCGGCGGAAGCGTAGATGGCGAGCTCTTGCGGCGTGACTTTGCGGTGCGCGGGCATGGCAGTTTGCGGGCCGGATTGTGCGGAGCCGGCGACGAGGACGAGCAGATCGCCTTCCACGGCGCTGGTTTTCTTGGTGATCGCGGCGGCGGCCACGGGATACTTGTTGGCGATGCGTTTGAAATCCTCGAAAATTTTCGCGCCGCCTTTGGAGTGAAACATTGGCTTAATATCGTCGCGCTCTTTGCGCGAGAGTTCGCCGACGTTGGGCGTGCGGATGGCGATCAGCGGCAGATTCGGGCTGACGGCCAGTTCGTGCAAATTCTCAGGAGTGAAACATTCGCGAACGTCGGTGAAAGCGGGCAAGCGCAGATCGGGCTTGTCGATGCCGTAGAGGCGAATGGCTTCGTCGTAATCCATTCGCGGAAACGGAGTTTTGATTTCGGATCCGGCGGCGCGGAAGGCGGCGGTGAGAAATCCTTCGACCACTTCCCAGACGCGTTCGGGCTGGGGATAGGACATTTCCAGATCGATCTGCGTGAATTCGGGCTGGCGATCGGCGCGGAGATCTTCGTCGCGGAAGCAGCGGACGATCTGAAAATATTTATCGAAGCCGGAGATCATGAGGATCTGCTTGAAAAGCTGCGGCGATTGCGGAAGCGCGTAGAACGTGCCCGGCTGCACGCGGCTGGGGACCAGATAATCGCGCGCGCCCTCGGGCGTGGAGCGGGTCATGAACGGGGTTTCGATTTCGAAAAATCCCTGCGCGGAAAGATAGTCACGGATGGCTTTCGCGACTTTGTGACGCGTCTCGATGTTGAACTGCATGACGTCGCGGCGAAGATCGATATAGCGATATTTGAGGCGCGTTTCTTCGTTGGTGAGGGCGGTGTCGCTGGGCAGAAATGGCGGCAGCTTCGATTCGTTCAGGATGCGCAACTCTTCGGCGACCAGTTCCACCTCGCCGGTCGGCATATTGCGGTTCACGGTGTTGGGATCGCGCAGCTTGACCGTGCCGGTGACGGCGATGACGTATTCGTTGCGCAGAGCCGCGGATTTTTCGTGGATGGCGGCGTCGCGCTCGGCGTTGATGACGACCTGGGTGATGCCGGTGCGGTCGCGCAGATCGATGAAAAGCAGGTTGCCGTGGTCGCGGCGGCGGTTGACCCAGCCCATGAGAACTGCCTTTTTGCCGGAGTCGGAAGCACGGAGTGCTCCGCACATATGAGTTCGTCGAAGATCGCCTAGGAAGTCGAGCAAAGTGTGTCCTTACAGTGAGAAATGCGGATGAATGCTGAACCTACGATTATAAACGGTGGAGGACGGGCGCAGAGCATCCAGGGCCAATGAATATCGTCTCGGGCCCTTTACGGGATTAGCGATGTGCGCGATTTATTTCTTGCTGGCTTTTCCGTCCATCACGGTCGACCACTTGGTTCCGTCTTGTGACATATCGAAGGTAAAGGTGTAGGAGGTGGGCGAGGTGATCTTCATGATGAAGCGGCCTTTCATGGTCATGCCTTCCATCTTTTCGTCGCTGGTCCAAGTCCAGGTATCGCCATCGACCATGCCGCGGGAGTCGTCAAATTCGCCGAAGCTGTTGAACTCGCGATAGGTGTAGGCTTTGTCGTCGGTGGAGTATCCCAGCACGGACAGGCCCACGCCGTTGCCCATCGAGCTTTTGTAATCGGAGTGGCAGATGACGTAGAAGCCGCCCTCCATCCAGTCGCATTTTTCGTTTTCGGTCATGGAGCCGCCGGGGCCCATCATGCCCGGCTTCATGGTGCCGTCGAGACTCCATGTGCCCACAAACATGTCCAGCTTCTTGAGCTCGGGTCCGGGCTTGGGAGGCGGGGTTTGGGCTGAGGCCGCTGCTGACATCAAGACTGCCGTGAGAATGATTCCGAGGGTTTTCATGGGTGCCTCCTGAGTGCGTTCGCACATATCGGTTCGACGGCAGCGACATTCTACCGTTAGCAGGGGAAAGGTCAATGGGAAATTGGACGTTCCGTATGGGCCCCGCGCGAGGTTGCTTAACCGAAGGCAGCTGCTGCCCTGTCGTCTACCAGTCGCCCCAATGCGCGGCGGTGGCCTGATGAAATTTCAGCTTCCACTGATCTCCGTGCTTCACCCACACCGAACTGAAGTGCTGATAGCGCGGCGGGGGGCCCTGATCCTCTTCGGGGGCCTCGCGAACGATGGCGTCGTAGGTGACGATGGCGCCGTCGTCGCCAAGGGCGACTACTTTGATGTCGTAAGGCGTGAGTTCCACCAGGCCGGAGTCGCCCAGATTGTCGACTGCTTCCTGGCCTTCGAGCAGTTTGCCATCGACCCCGACCAGCGAAAAGTCCGGGCTTAAGGTGCGCTTGAAGAAGGCGCCATCGTCTTTTTTCTTGGCCTCGATCAGAGTTTTCTCGTTGGTGATTGCGGTTTGCTCCAGCGCGGTGGGAGCTTTGGTGGCGGCTGGAGCCTGCGCGATGAGCTGGGTAGCGGCGATTAAGCAAAATAGAAAGGCGGAGAAAAGCCAGGAAGATTTCATACGACCTCCTTCGATCGACTGCTATCAGGTTCTAAACGGAGATGCCGGGCAGCCCATCGATGCTGCGCTGGTTCTTCCGTTCACGATAAGCCTTCAGGCCTTCCGGTCCCTGCTTGCGGGCCCAGGCGTTGAGCTGTTCGCGCTCGCCATCATACTTGAAAAACGGGACGCCGTAGCCGCAGGAATCGGTGACGCGGGTGAGTTCGACGACGATGATGGAACGCGGGTTCTGATGGGTGGGAAAGTTTTCTGCGAGCGCGGCGAATTCTTCTTCGCGTGGCTCGACTACGCGGCCGTGGCCGTAGAGGCGAAAAATATTCGGCGGACCCTGGAAGGAGCAGAACATGAGAACGATTCTTCTGTTCTCTTTCAGGTGAGCGATGGTCTCGACGCCGCTGCCGTTGAAATCGAGGTAAGCGACGGTGGTGGGGCTGAGGATGCGAAATGTGTCGAGACCTTTCGGGGAGAGGTTCACGTGGCCGGCGGGATCGAGCGGCGCCGAGGCGACGAAGAATATGCGCTGCGCTTCGATGAAACGCCGGGCGGAGTCGTCGAGCATGGAACGGGTTTGGCCCATGATTATTCGCGGATCTTCTGCGGCAGGTCGGCGCGGGGGACGGAAATCTGTTCGCCGGTTGCCAGATTTTTTAAAGCGAATGTGTTGGCCTGCACTTCATTTTCGCCGACGATCAAGATGTATTTTGCTCCCGCCTTGGTGGCGGCTTCAAAGGATTTTTTCAGGCGAAAGTTTTCGTCTCCCAGGTCGGCGACGATCTCGTGACGACGTAATTCACGCGCCAAGCGGGCGGCTTCGGGGTTCATGCCGGCGCCGAGGGGAGCGATGTAGACCTCTGGCCTCTTGAGTACACTTTCTGCCGGCGAGGATTCCTGCAGCGACATGACGAGGCGGTCTTCGCCGATGGCGAAACCGATGCCGGGAGCCGCGGGGCCACCGAGGGCTTCGGAGAGTCCGTCATAGCGGCCTCCGCCGAGGATTGCGTTTTGGGCGCCGAGCGCTCCGTGAGTGAATTCGAAGGCGGTGCGAGTGTAGTAATCGAGGCCGCGGACCAGGCGGTCGTTCAAAGTGAAAGGGACGCCGACCGCGGTCAGGATTTTCTTTACTGCGTCAAAATGCGCGCGGCAGGCTTCATCCAAAAACTGGCTGATGCGCGGGAGGGTATCGATGATGGGCTGATCCTCCGGAACTTTGCAATCGAAGACGCGAAGGGGATTGGTGACGGCGCGGCGCTGGCAGTCGACGCACATCTTTCCCACGACCGGCTCTAAAGCCTTGCGCAGCGCTTCATTGAAGGCGGCGCGATCGTTGGCGCAGCCAACGGAGTTCAGTTCGAGGGTCCAGCCCTTCATTCCGAGACGATCGAGGAGCGTGGCCAGCATCTCGAGAACTTCGGCGTCGCGCGCGGGAGAGTCGCTGCCCGCCGACGCGGGACCGATGACCTCGGCGTCGATTTGATAAAACTGGCGATAGCGGCCCTTCTGCGGGCGCTCGCGGCGAAACATGGGGCCGATGCAGTAGAGCTTGCTCAGGCCGCGATCCCAAAGTTTGTGTTCGATATAGGCGCGGACGATACCGGCGGTGGCTTCGGGGCGCAGGGTGAGGGATTGTCCCTTGTCGCTTTCGGCGCGGCCGCGGTCTTCCCAGGTGAACATTTCCTTCGCAACGATGTCGGTTTCTTCGCCTACGCCACGGGCAAAAAGTTCGGTCGACTCGAAAATCGGAGTGCGAATTTCCTGGAAGTTGTAGGCGCGGAAGACGTCGCGGGCGACAGACTCGACGAAGTTCCATAGCGCGGTGTCGGGCGGCAGAAGGTCTCGGGTTCCTCGGACGGCTTTGATCATTTATGAAGTTCTCGTATGAAGTTCTCAGTTCTCGGTTCTCAGTGTTGATAACAAAAAGCATAGTGGGCGATAGGGATGCTTCGAGTTCGCAAACCGATTCGTAATGCGAATCGGTTTGCTCCGCTCAGGACGACTGGGCAGCAAAACTTGCTGTCTTAGCGCTCGCGCAAGTAATCCTCTTTGTAGCCCAGATAATTGGCGGCATAGCGCATGATCGTCTCATCTTCGCCCTCTTCCAGTTTGCGGCGGAATTTTCCGGGAGAGCCCATCCATAGCGACCCGGGCTCGACCACCGTACGCTCGGGAATCAGGGTACCGGCTGCGATGATCGATCCCGCGCCGATTTTCGCGCCGTTCAGAATGACGGAGCCCATGCCGATGAGGCAGCGGTCCTCGATGACGCAGCCATGCAAAGTGGCGGAATGGCCCACGGTGACAAACTCGCCAACCGTGACGCCGTAGATATTTTTCATGCCGTGCAAGACGCTGCAGTCCTGAATATTCGAATGAGCGCCGATGCGGATGGCGTAGACGTCGCCGCGCAGGACGGCGTTCATCCATACCGAAGCGTGCTCGCCGAGAACGACATCGCCGATGATCTGCGCCGAGTCGTCGACGTAGCAGCTTGCGGGAATAGTTGGCTGCAGGCCTTTAAAGGACCGAATCATTGCGTCGTCCATTCAACCAGTCGTTCCTTCAACCAGATCGGCATCAGGAGACAAGAATAAATAGTACCAGCAGCCGGGCTTCATGCTTCTCTGCGCACACATCTTTGCCATCCGTCGTGTCATCTGCGAAACTGGCCTATCCCTCAGCGGCTAAAGCCGAGAGTTTATCGCTGCGGAGCGGCACCCTTCGGCTTCGCTCAGGGCAGGCTAGAAGTCGTGCCCTTCCCGGGCTGATCGAGGGGCGGGAAGCGGCTGAAGCAGGAAGTTTATAGGCAGCGGGCGGCAGCCTTCGGCTTCGCTCATGGCGGGCTAGAAGTCGTCCCTTTCCCGGGCTGGTCGGGAGGCGGGAACCGGAGCTGAGAAATTCTGATGGGGCGCATTCATTTACTTTCCGAGCAGGTTGCCAACAAGATCGCCGCGGGCGAGGTGGTGGAGAGGCCTGCGTCGGTGGTGAAGGAGCTGCTGGAGAACGCGCTGGACGCGGGCGCGACGCGGATCAAGATCAGCGTGGAGGCGGGCGGGAAGAAGCTGATTCAGATTACGGACAACGGATGCGGCATGGTGCGGGATGACGCCATGCTGGCGTTTGAGCGGCATGCGACGTCGAAAATCAGGGATGCGGAGGATTTGCTGAGCGTGGCCACGCTGGGATTTCGCGGGGAGGCGCTGCCTTCGATTGCATCGGTGTCGCGGCTGCGGCTGGAGACGTGTGCGGGAGAGGTGGATGGGTTGGAATCTGGGACAGAGAAATCCCCACTCAAGCCAGAGGAGGGCTTGAGTGGGCCACCCGCACCTAGTTCGGGAACAATTATCGAGATCAATGGCGGGAAGATGGCGCGGGTGGAGGAGGCGGGACTGCCGCAGGGAACGTCGATCACGGTGCGGGATTTGTTCTTTAATACTCCGGCGCGGAAGAAATTTTTGAAGGCGGAGTCGACGGAGCTGTCGCACATCGCTTCGCTGGTGACGCATTATGCACTGGCGCATCCGGAGAAACATTTTGAGTTGCACTCGGCGACGAATGCCATGCTGGTGGCGCCTCCGGTGGCGGGATACAGCGAGCGCGTGTATCAGGTGTTCGGCAGGGAGACGCTGGACCAATTGATTCCAGTGGCGGCGGTGCAGCCGCTGGAACGAGTGGGGTTGCCGCAGCCTCCGCCGTGGAGAAGACAGGAAGTGGAGGAGGAGGAAGAAGGAGTACAGGGCGCGGGCGCAACGCCGGGCGAGATGCGGCTGCATGGATTTGTGTCGAAGCCGGAGATTCAGAAACTGAATCGCAATTCGATTTATGTGTTCGTGAATGGGCGGCTGATTCGCGACCGGCTGGTGCAGCATGGGCTGACGGAGGCTTATCGAAATATCATTCCGCCCACGGTGTATCCGGTGGTGCTGCTGTTTCTGGAGTTGCCGGCGGGCGAGGTGGATGTGAATGTGCATCCCTCGAAGACGGAGGTGCGCTTTCGGCAGTCGACGGTGCTGCATGATTTTGTGCGGGATACGGTGCGGGCGGCGCTGATGAAGGCGCGTCCGGCGCCGCAGTTCACAACCGAGATTCATGCGCACGCGACGGCGAGTTCGGGGCTGACGCCGGGAGCGCGGGAGTGGGAGTCGGTTTCTGACATCGTTGCCGAGTCAGGAGGGCGAACATTTTACGAGCCGGCGGGCGGGGCTGGATTTGCATTGCAGGCGCCGGTGGCTCCTCCGGTTTCGGCGCGATTTCAGTTCGAGGGCGGGATTGCGGTGGAGGCGAATGCCGCGATTCCGGTGGCGCGAGGACTGGAGAGTCAGTTCGCGGAAGCGATTCCGGATAACGGTTGCGCTCCGGAACTGGAGGTGCGAGAAGAAGAGCCGACGCTGGTGGCGCTGGCGACGCTGCGGCCGCTGGGACAGATTCGGAATTCGTTCATCCTCGCGGTGAATGAAGATGGATTGTGGATTGTCGACCAGCATGTGGCGCACGAGCGGGTGCTGTTCGAGCGGGTGCTGAAGCAGCGTGCGGCGCAGAAAGTGGAGAGTCAGCGATTGCTGATGCCGATCGTGCTGGAACTTTCTCCGGCGCAGCAGGCGGTGTTTGCCGAAATTGCCGATGAGCTGCAGCACAATGGATTCGAGGCGGAGCCGTTTGGGGCGCGGAGTGTCGCGGTGAAAGTTGCGCCAGCGGGAGTGGACGCGGCGGCGGTGGAGAAAATGCTGCATGAGTTGCTGGATCAGATTTCGCGGGAAGAGCAGTCGCTGAATTTGGAAAAGATTCGGGGGCGGATTGCGGCGTCGATTGCGTGCCACGCAGCGATCAAGGTCAACATGCCGCTGGAGCAGAATAAGATGGAGTGGCTGTTGGCGGAGCTGGCGAAGACGGATCATCCCATGTCGTGCCCGCATGGCAGGCCGGTGGTGCTACGGTATTCTGTAAAGGATATTCAGAAGGCGTTTAAGAGGATTTGAGAGGCGGCTTCCGGTGAAACCTCAGGGGCTGAAGCCCTCATCTCGATTGCGCTGGGACGGCACGACTAAAGTCATGCCCTACCCAAACTTGATTCTGCTCGGGCGGCACGACTAAAGTCGTGCCCTTCCCAAACTTTTTATGACTGAACAGGAGTTACAGCAACTGCGGCGCGAGAAGTGGCGGCTGGATGGGAAGGCCATCCGGACGATCGAACAGGCGCGCGCGTTTGTGGAGGGCGTGGGATTTTGCCTGATGTATCCGGTGCGTCCGGCAATGCCGGTGCCTACGTTTATTGGGGCGTTTGTGGGGTCGGACAATCGGTTGCCGACGTGGCAGCATGCGTTTTCTGATCCGCGGGCAGCGGAGGCGACGGAGCTGATGGTGCGGCTGCTGCGGGAGCGGTCGGCGTATGAGGCGAATTTGTTTGAAGAGAATAACGCGTTCCTGGTGGCGGCTTCGGTGTTTCCTTATTTCTATGCGCTCGTGGGGGAACGCAATCCCAAGCTGGCGCCCAAGGCGGGACCGCGGTCGGGTTACTCGCAGCTGGCTTGCGACGCGTTTGAGCTGGTTCGGCGCGATGGGCCGATCTCTAAACACAAACTGCAGGAGACGCTGGGTGGCAGCGTTTCGATGGCGGTGCTCGACAAGGCGCTGGGGGAACTGCTGGCCAAGTTGCGCATCACGCGCGTGGACTATAAGGCGAATGAAGGCTCGTTCTGGGATGTGCTGTATCGCTGGGCGCCGGATGCGGTGCGCGAGGGCGTAGGATTGTCGGTGCAGCAGGCGCTCTCGGCGCTGCTCTCGAAATATCTGGATTGCGTGGTGGCGGCTGAACAGACGGAGCTGGAAGCTTTCTTCGGAAGATTTGTGGCGCGGTCGCGGGTGAAGGAAGCAGTGAACGCGCTGCTGGCGGCGCGGGAGTTGAGCTTTCTGCATGTGAGTGGAAGATCGATGGTGCAGATTACGCCGGAGAAGGAAGCAGCGGTAATCGCTGTCAGGCCGCATCGAGCGACGAGGTAGACAGGCTGTCCGTCGCGGCGTTCCGTGTACAATCTAGTCGCGAAATGACTGAGAATCCTCTCGACGAACAATCCCAACGCAAACTGATCATTGCCATTGACGGGCCGGCGGGCGCGGGCAAGAGCACGATCGCATCGCGGCTGGCGCGCAAGCTGGGGTATGTGAACCTGGAGAGCGGAGCGATGTACCGGGCGCTGGCGCTGAAAGCCATTGAACAGGATACGTCGTTCGACGATGAAGGTGCGCTGGTCAAGCTGGCACACGAGTCTCGCATTCAGCTGGAGCCGACCCGAGATGGAAACCGGACGCTGCTGAATGGGCATGACGTTTCGGCGCGCATTCGGGAGCGCGATGTGACGGAGGCGGCGTCGCGGGTGTCGGTGCATCCGGGCGTGCGGGAGTGGATGGTGGCTCGTCAGCGAGAGATGGGCGAGGGCGGGGGAGTGGTGATGGAAGGACGCGATATTGGGACGAAGGTTTTTCCGGATGCGGATTTGAAAATTTTTCTGGATGCTGACCCGGTGGTGCGCGAGCAGCGGCGAATGGAGCAGCAGAAGATCAAAGGCGTGGTGGCGGCGAATGTGGCGGCGGATTTGCGCGAGCGCGATCACCGCGACCGGACTCGCGCGGCATCGCCGCTAGTCGCGGCGACGGATGCGGTGGTGATTGATTCGACGAAATTGAGTGAGGATGAGGTGCTGGCGCGGGTGGAAGAGCTGGCGATGAAGAAATTGGGAGGGTGAGGTATTGTCTACTAACCCAGTACTGGGCTGCATCGGTGGACAGCCGAGGGCGGCTGTCCCTAGATGAGCATCTTCGTAATTCAATTGTCGGTCGGCTCGACTTTCGCTTTGGGTGCGGGCAGGGACTTGGCGGGCTTCGCCGGGGTTGAGGGAGTGGCGGGAGTCGCCGGCGCAGCGGTTGCGGAGACTTTGCGAATCTCGATGCCGTCGTGCTCGTTGTTGATGACGATGTGAGAGGTTCCATTTCCCACGCTGCCGGTGGCCGTGCCTTCATGGTCGCCATTCTCGATTTTCAACTCCGGAAAATCTGATTGAATCTCGCCGTCGCGAGTCCGCGCATCCACGCGGAAACCGGCTTTGTCGGGCACGCTTAACTGGACATCGCCGTTGCGGCTGTCGATCTGCACATTTCCCAGCGAACGCATGGATACGTCAATGCCACCGTTGGAATCCTGCAGGCGGACGTCGCCGGATACGTCCTCCAGACGGATCTGTTTGGAGCGGGTGGTCAAGTGGACGGGGCCGGTGACCTTTTCCGCGTGCAGGTCATCGGAGTCGAGATCGAGTTCGCCATCGAGCTGGGAGAATTCCATATCCGTGCGGGAAGACTTGAAGGCTACAGTCTTGCTGATGCGGGCGAGCTTGACGCTCTCCTGAAATTCGCCGTCGAGTTGAGCGGAGCCTTTCACGTCGGTGACGGAGACTTCGTTCAGGCGGCCATCGATGTGGACGTCGCCGGTGATCTGTTCGACCTTGGCGGAGCTTCTTTCCAGATTGAGTTTCACGTTGCCGTTGACGTCTTCTACGGACGTCTCGCCGTGCTGGTTGGCGATTTCCACCTCGCCGTCGCGACCGGTGACGGAGACATCGCCGTGGCGCCCGGTGATGTGCAGTTCCATTTTGCGGGGGATCGAGATATCAAGATCAGTTTGCACGGAGTGATCGCCGGCGGCCTGAGTCCTGGCATCGAGAACCATGGCATTGCCGGCCACGGCGATTTCGGGCTTGGTCTGAAGGTTATATTTGTCGGCATCACTCTGGCTTTCGGCGCCGATGCGCTTGCGGACCACGACGGTGATTTTGTTGTCGTTGGCGATGCTGACGTGCACCGCGCCGTGATCGTCGTTGACGCGCAGGCTGGTGACAGTGGGAGGAATGTCCTGTTCGAGGTGGTCGTCGAAGTTGTAGGTTTCGCCGAAGATGTTATCCAGATCGCCGTCGTCGATGTTCATGTTGTCGCGGATTTCGCCCCAGTTGAAGCGCGAGGCCTGAGTCGCGATGAGTCCGCAGACGACGATGCAGATGACGAGAAAAACTCCGCCCGCGCCGATGCCGCGGGAAGGCAATCCGTCGCGCTGGGCTTGCTGGTGCTCGATCAGCTTGATCACACCCCAAAGAATCAACAACACCGGCCAGTAGTGAGCGAACCATGTTCCCAGGCGCGCCCACGACAGCATGTGGAGATTGCCCAGGAGGAAAATAATTCCCAGGACGATCAGGACGAATGGTCCGGCGATCGAGCGGCGGGGACGCCGCGTCTGAACAGGGCTAGACATGGCGCGCCTCCCCGGAGGGGGTTGCGCCCGGATCGGAAGATGGTGGCGGTGCTGACGGCGCGACTGGTGGCGGCGTCAGACGATCGATGTGTCCTGCCGAGGAAGCATTGCTCTGCAGCAGTTTGACGACGCCGATCACCAACAGGATTGCGGGCCAGGTGCGTTCGAAGCTGGCGACATGGAGACTTTGGAGCAGAAACAGCGTGCCGAAGGTCAGCAGCATGGCTGGGCCCATGATCTTGCGCATACGACAGCGATCGCACTGACAGCCCATGCGGTGAGTCGCGACCAAGCCCCACTGCCGGGCGAACATCCATCCTCCGAGTCCGATGAGGATGAGCGGCCACAGGCGGTCCATGCCGAACTCCCAGATATTCATGGTGTGCAGCAGGAAGAGCACGCCGAGTCCGATCAGGATGATCGCGACCGTGGGAATGTTCTTGGTCTCAGTTTTGTCTCCCATGCTGAAGGCTTGCGCGAGGCCAAACGGATCTGGCGCAGGCTGGCCTTCCTGAAGGGCACGGGCGGTGCGCACGGCGTCAATGATCTGGTAGACGTAGAAAAACGCGATGCTGATGCCGAACAGGGCATCCCAACTTCCGGCATGATCCGAGGCGAAGATAAGCAAGCCGAAGATGAGCAGGTGAGCCAGTCCCTTGGCGTATTGCGAGCAATAGACGGCGCCGACGCCGAAGGGAAAGAATCCGGCGAGGATGCCGGCGACTGCCGGATTTGGACCTGAGCCCGAGGATCGTGGTGCTGGCGGTGTGCCGACTGGCGGATAGGCAGGCTGCGGAGGGACGAATCCGGCCGCCGGGGCTGTGCTTTCCAGACGGGCCGCGAGACATGGCTCGCAGTAGACGACTCCGCGGACGTCGCGGGTGCAATTGGCGCAGAGCGGCTTGCCGCAGGTGCGGCAAAACGCGACTGCGGCCGTATCGTTGTGCGTGGCGCAGTTCATACGAACCTCCTGTACGTGGTCACCGACACTACAGGCAGATCCGGATTTGACGGATCGACGACAGATGGACCCAGAGGAGCGCAGGCCAGAACGAGATGATTTTCGGTCTGACTGTAATTGCGCTCCTGCTTCTGTTCGGGCTGTTGCGTTGTGTCGTTCTTGTGATCTTTCTTTTCCGGCGCGGGTTCGGCGGGCGTGACGTTGCGCTTGAGTTCGCGCACGCGCGATTCCACCTCATACACGAACCGGATATTTTCGTAATACCGCACTACGCGGGCTTGCGTATTGTAGTACGTGTGGCGAATGGCGGCGGGACGCAAACTCACCTGGCGAAGGTCGGCGGGCTTTACGCCGAGTACGCTCAAGGCCACCGACAGCGAGAAGAATGCCATGCCGAAGGACATGGCGAACCGGGGCTGCCGGACCGTGGCCCAGATGGGTTGCATCGCCTCAAAGGCCCACGCCTGCGCCTTCTCGATCCATGTAGCACGAGGCTGCGGCGCAGATACGTTCACCCGCAGGCGTTGGGTGTCAACGCCCGTTGTGGATGCCAGAATATTCGTAACCAGACTGACTGGAGGCTCCACCTCCGTGAGATCCTTCAGCCAGTTGCGGCCCGCCTGAACTTCGGCGAACAGCGGCCCGCAGGCGGAACAAGTCTGCGCGTGGGCCTGGAAGCGGTCGAGTTGAAGGCCAGTCAGAACGCCATCGAGGGCGTCCGTGAGCAGGCCGTCAAACTCCTGACACTGCATTCCGTTACTGGTAGGGTCTGGCATCACATCACCTGCCTATAGGTACGTTGTAGAAGGCGCGCAAGTTCCGCTCGCCCACGATTTATTCGACTTTTCACAGTTCCCTCCGGAACCTTCAGAACGGTAGCGATTTCGCGGTATTCAAAATCTTGTAAGTCCCTTAGAATCACAGCTTCACGGAGCTCGGGCGAGAGTTTGCCGAGGGCCGCGTGAACGGTTTCGCCGACCTCCCGGCTGCGTACGTGCTGGTCGGGAGGAGCAGATTGGTCCTGAATTTGCTCACTGAGCGGCTGCGCATCCTCGTGAGCGGAGGATGTGGCGTCGAGCGAGTCGGTGATGCGGTCCTGCTTGGTTTTGCGGAAATGATCGACCAGCAGGTTGCGGGTGATGGTCGTGACCCACGTGACGAAGGCGCCTTTCGAACTGTCGTAGCTTGAAAGGGTGCGGTACATCTTGATGAAAACTTCCTGCGCGAGGTCTTCGGCGTCATCGGCCGATCCGGCGAAGCGGTAGCAGATGTTATAGATACGGCGGTTGTAGGTGCGAACGATTTCTTCCCAGGCAGCGGCGTCGCCAGCTACACAGCGGCGGACCAGCATCGCGACTACCTGGACATCCTCCAAATGGAACTCCCCCGGAGAAACAGCTATCAGCGATCAGCCTTCAGCTCTCAGCAAAATCTTTAGTATTCCGACCGGGCCCAAGGCTCTGTGAGGAGCCTGCTGCTCTCGGTCAACAGCTCCCCTACAAGACAGTACGCGGATGTAGAGCCGTAAGTTCGGCAACCCAACGATGCCGATGTAAGTTGTTTGAAACAGGGCATTGTAACAGTGGGGAGATTGTGCGCAGCAGGGCTCGCATATGGCGAATGTCGAGGCGGGTGGCAGTTAGCGTTCTATTTCACTGGGGGCGCAGAAGTCAGGGCACAAACTTCGTGTTTATGCGCGACACGGATATTACGCACCGGGGGGGAGCGAGCGAGGCACGCCAGGGGTAAACGAGGGCTTACTCGCTGGTGAAATAGTCGACCGTCATCCTTCTCGATCATCACGTCATCATGTCAGTCCGGAATTCACTGGGGTAATTGGCGACAAACTACGATGAGGACGGCCGAATCTCAATGAGCGTTGTCGCCCGTTCTCGACAGTCCTACTGCTGGCCCGAAATTCCCAAAGTCTAAACTTAGCCTTCCGAAATAACTTTGAAATCCTCGCAGCCAAGGAATATGCTTTACGCGCCGGGGCAAGTCTTTATGGACTACCGACGGATGAGCAGCATCGAGTCGGACTTCGCGGATCACCCCGGCGACGGCCCGCCTGGCGCTTTCATTGTTTGGATTGTGCCAGTGTTTTGGCCATTCCTGATCATTCGTATTCTCCTGTCGATCATCGAGAGACCTCCTTCTCCGCAGACGCCGAGAGGACCTACGCCAAAAGCATCGCGAGAACGTTCGCCACAGACTCCGCCTTCCGGTGGCGGGTTTGTGCCTTACCATCCGCCCCCCCGAAGTTCATAAATGGTCAATCGGCCGATTCTCCTCAGCGCCGCACGCTCACCTTCCGCGGCTGACGGGCGTTAAATCTTTAATTACGCTCATTGAGCGGTTGTGAGGGCGTGCCCCACGCCAACGTCCCATGTAGCGGGAAGATCGGCATGAAATTCTGCCATTTTGAAATGTTCCGGATGGAACGTTAGGCGCGAAACTGCCGGCACAAGGCTTACTCGCTGGTGAAGTAGTCGACGGTTACGGGATTTTCGAAAAGCGAGTAGTCACGAGTGACGACGGTGATGCCGCTATCGGTGACGAAGTAGCGGGAGCGGTCGGCCTCAGTGTCGTAGCCAATGGTGGTGCCTTCGGGCAGATGGACGTTGCGGTCGATGATGCAGCGGCGGACGCGGCAATGGCGTCCGACGGCGACGTGCGAGAAGAGGATGGAGGAATCAACCTCGGAGTAAGAGTTGATGCGCACGTCGGGAGAGAGCACCGAATTCTTGACCATCCCGCCAGAGACGATGCAGCCGTTTGAAACGATGGAATCGAGCGCGGTGCCCATACGATCTTTTTCGGCGAAGACGAATTTGGCCGGGGGATACTGGCGCTGATGGGTGCGGATGGGCCACTCCTGATCGTATAGGTTGAAAATCGGCGACACGGAAACGATATCCATATTGGCTTCGTAGTAGGACTCGAGGGTACCTACGTCGCGCCAATAGAGGGCTTCTTTCTTATTTTCGTCGATGAAGTCGTAGGCGAAGACGCGATAGTCATCCACCATCTTGGGGAGAATGTCTTTGCCGAAATCGTGACTGGAATTGGGATCTTCGGAATCCTTCAGCAAGGCCGGGATGAGGACATCGGCATTGAAAAGATAGACGCCCATGGAGCCGGCGGCTTTTTCCGGATTCAGGTGAGAACGCAGCTTCGTGGTAGCGGGCTTCTCTTCGAAGCCGTTGACGCGGCCGTCCTTATCGACATCGACCACGCCGAAGCGGGCGGTCTCCGCGAGATCAATCTGGATGGTAGCCAGGGTGACATCGGCCGCAGAATCCTCGTGCTGCTTCATCATCTTGCCGTAATCCATTTTGTAGATGTGATCGCCGCCAAGGATGAGGACGTACTTGGGCTGCTCGGAGCCGATGGAGTAAATGTTCTGATAGACCGCGTCGGCGGTGCCTTGATACCACTGATCGCTGACGCGTTTCATCGGGGGCAACACTTCTACGAACTCGCCAACCTCGCGGCCCAGAATGTTCCAGCCTTCGCGGATGTGACGATTGAGCGAGAGGGCTTTGTACTGGGTGAGGATGTAGACGCGGCGAAGATCGGAGTTGAGACAGTTGGAAAGAGTGATATCGATGATGCGATACATTCCGCCGAAGGTGACGGCGGGCTTGGCGCGGTCGCGGGTGAGAGGGTACAGGCGCTCTCCAGCGCCGCCGGCAAGAAGGACTCCGAGAGTGTCTTTCATCGGACTGTTACTGACTTTCGAACGGACTGAGTTCGGTTTTCCGCTGCCACAGAAAACAGTAGATGGTAGCACAGGGCCATGGGGTTGGCGCTGAATCGGAGGTCCGTGGCGCTGCCCGGGTGTCCTGTTTGGGAATCAGGGGAGTTCGGTCGAGTTCTCAACCGCGGGATGTTGCCGGTAGATTGCGATCTGTTGCTTGACGGCGTCGAGCGCGCCGAAGCCCCAGAGATTGGCGGGCTCGATATCGTCGTTGGTATTGGCGTTCCATCCTTCGTCGGGCGGAGTGAATTCGTTGAACTGGTCGACGATCAGGAAGATGGGATCCAGTTGGCGGGCGTAGGTCATGAAAGCGTCGAAGGTGACGTAGGCCCGATCCTTTCCGAAGCGCAGGGCATCGTCGGGACAATAGGGCGGAGCGTTCGAGTTGGGGCAGCCCCAGCCGCTCTGACCGGCAGTGGCGATGGACGCGGTGAAATTTTCCACTCGGGGGCCGTTCCTGGTGACGACTTCGTTGTAGGTGGGGTAGTAGGGGCATAACGGGGCCACGGTGCAGGTGGGATTGAGGCGATCGACGACACTCCAGAAGCCGTAGACCGGGTTGATCTCGATGGGGCCGTCGGGCGTGCCCTGCGTGGCCCACAGGCCGGGCTGGCTATCGAGGTACCCGGCGATCATCTTGAAGGTGTACTGGGACGCGATCTCGGGATGCTTTTCGAGGAACTCCCGGATTTGAAACCACAAGGGATGGTCTGACTGGTTGGGATCCTGCGCGGCGCCCAGGTAAATCAGCATGAGAGGCTTATCCTGGTAGATCACGTTGAGGTTGGGATACTTGCGGATGCGCACGCCAAAGTAGTCGATTTCCTTTTCGAAGGCGGTCTTGCCGTCAAGATCCTTGAACAATGCATTCTCGTCGATTCCCCCGAGGAGTGGGATCAGCTTCGGCGTGGTTTCAAGCCCGGACCATACGGGATAAAGATTGCCGGTGTTGTTGCGGATGTTTTGGTTACTGACGCGGAATGAAGGCGTGCAGTTCGGAATGTATTTCTTGATGAACCATTCGCTGTTGAAGATGCAACTGACGTTGTTGGTTAGATCGATGGTGACGGCGTCGATGCCCATGTACTCCATCCAGGCGACGTGCTGGGCGATGACGGCAGGATCGGCGCTGTCGTAACCGCCGCCTACGGGCTGCATGTCAGCTGACTGCAGGAGCGGCATCGCAGAACTGCCTTGAAACGTGACCGCGTTGGGGCCGAACCAGGCTTCATATTCCAGGACGACGACGTGGCTATTGGCGTCGACGACGAGCGGGCCGGCTGGTGACGAAGAGGAAGCGGCCGCCAGCGCGGGCAAAAAAATCAGGGCGAGAGTTAGCGAAACGATCTTCCAGGGAAGAAGAGGAGGTTTCATAAATCAATGGAACCCGGCGGGTTCGGGAGAAGTTTCGGCGGTCTATGGGAAAACCAAGAAACTGAGATAAACGTTTCGAGCTGACTACTTTTCGTCCTCGATTTTGATGCGAAGCTGCTTCAGGAACTTGAGATCCTGGTCGTTGATCTTGAACTCGGGATTGGTGGAGAGAGTGGTGACGAGAGAAGTTTTGTCGGAAGACTTTTCGCCTTGCTTGCTGACGCCGATGGTGGCTTCGAGGACCAGAAAAATGTCGTAGCCGCCCTCTTTGATGCGAGAGACGACTTCGGCAATCTGTTCAGAATCGGAGAGAGATTCGTTGATGGCTTCGCCGAGTTCCTTCATTAAGTCTTTCAGTTGCTGGTCCAAGTGGTCCCCCGATCGCCGTACGGTGAAAAAACCCTTATCTAAGACTTAGATGCCTGGAGCCGCGCAACGGTTCGATCGCGGCCAAAGGTTTGGGTCATTGTAGCGCCAGAGGCTGTTAAAATCGAGCGGTGAGTAAGGTTTCTACCGCACGGAAGTTAGGAGTGGTGGCGCGGGTGGCAACGCAGCAAGCCAAGCGCAGCCGGACCGTGAGAGCGGCCACGGGCGCCTTGGCGACTACCGGCCGGGCCTTCGGCCGCGTCTTGCACCAGTTGTGGCTGGAGGTTACGGGGGTTATTTTCCTGATCCTGGCGCTAAGCCTCGGCGCTGGTTCGGTGCGGGAGTACGGAAAATATCATGCGGGACAGGCAGGGCCGGGACGGATGGCGCTGGCAATTTGTTGCACAGTGGTCTTCGCTTGGTTTGGACTGAGTTCGTTCTGGAGAGTGAAGAAAAAGGGGAAAAGCGGCGCACGGTGAGGTGGGCGAGATTTGTGTGGCTGCACGGTACGGTAGATTCCTCTGCGCTACGCGCTTCGGAATGACGAAGATCTTTTTCTGGGGGAGCGGCGGGGTTAGAAAGAGTTGTTCATGATGGCTGAGAGAGTAAAGGTAGCGGATCGGAAGCCTGCAGCGGAGGTCGAGACATCCTCGCACATTGTGGTGAACCCGCTATACACGCCGGCGGATCTGAAGGGCTCGGATTATGACGGCGAAGTGGGGTATCCAGGGGAATATCCGTTCACGCGCGGAGTGCAGGCGACGATGTACCGCGGGCGGTTGTGGACCATGCGGCAATATGCGGGCATGGGTGACGCCGAGGAATCGAACAAGCGCTACAAATATTTGCTGGCCAACGGAACGACGGGACTTTCGGTGGCGTTCGATTTGCCGACGCAGATTGGGATGGATTCGGACCACGCGCTGGCTGCGGGGGAAGTGGGCAAGGTGGGTGTGGCGATCGATTCCATCGATGATATGGAACGGCTGTTCGGCGGGATTGAGCTGACCAAGATTTCAACATCGATGACCATCAATGCGACGGCGTCGATTCTATTAGCGTTGTATGTGGCCGTGGCGCGGCGGCAGGGCGCGGACATACGGCAACTTTCGGGTACGGTACAGAACGATGTGCTCAAGGAGTACATTGCACGCGGAACGTATATCTATCCGCCGCAGCAGGCGATGCGGGTGATTACGGACATGTTTGCTTGGGCCGAGAAAAATGTTCCGGAGTGGAACACGATTTCGATTTCCGGCTACCACATGCGCGAGGCGGGATCGACGGCGGTGCAGGAAGTGGCGTTCACACTGGGCAACGGCATGGCGTATGTGGAAGCGGCAATCAAGGCTCGGCTCGATGTGGATAAGTTCGCGCCGCGGCTTTCCTTCTTCTTTAATGCCCACAGCAATTTTCTGGAAGAAGTGGCGAAGTTTCGCGCGGCGCGCAGGATGTGGGCGCGTATTATGCGGGAGCACTTCAAGGCGAAGAATCCGCGGTCGTGGATGCTGCGCTTTCACACCCAGACGGCGGGATCGACGCTGACGGCGCAGCAGCCGGAAAATAATATTGTGCGTACGGCGATTCAAGGGCTGGCGGCGGTGATGGGCGGGACGCAATCACTGCATACGAATTCTTATGACGAGGCGCTGGCGTTGCCGACGGAGCAGGCGGCAAGAATTGCGCTGCGCACGCAGCAGGTGATTGCCTACGAATCGGGCGCGGCGCAGACTATCGATCCGCTGGCGGGATCGTATTACATCGAAGCGCTGACCAATGAGATTGAGAAGCGGGCGGCGGAGTACTTAGGGAAAATTGAAGTGATGGGCGGAATGCTCAAGGCGATTGAGCGCGGATTCGTGCAGCAGGAGATCCAGAACGCGGCCTACGAATATCAGCAGGCGGTGGATCGGGAAGAAGCGATCGTGGTGGGAGTGAACCGGTTTGAAGTGGAGGAGGAGAAGCCGATTCCGATTCAGAAGATCGATCCGGCGCTGGAGCCGAAGCAGATTGAACGCGTGCGATCGTTGCGGGCGCGGCGCGATGCAGGGCCATGGAAGGCCGCGCTGCAGAGCGTGGAGGATGCGGCGCGATCGGGCGCGAATGTTATGCCGCGGATTCTCGAAGCGGTGGAAGCTTATGCAACGGTGGGCGAAATTTCCGACGCAATGCGGCGGGTGTTTGGCGAGTACCGGGAAGCGGTAGTGGTCTAGTGCTCGTCGGAAGTTTTGTAATCGCAGGCGTGGCGGCAGGCGTCACAATACATCAGGCCATCCGTGCAGATGCGAATGTCGAGCTGCGACTGACAGAGGCAGCAGAACTTGTCGCAGATGCACTGATCTTCCGGCAATTCACACTGTCCACAATGATATTTGCCGTGGCTGGTTCCGGCGCTCATACCGGTAATGTAGCGCTGGCGGGAGCAAGTGGAAACGTGCCGTTGGTAACCGGCGGCGCCGGGGTGAGGGCTTACCGCAGCGGCTGAAGCCGCATTCAGTTCAGCTGGCTTACGGTACCCTTCGGCTTCGCTCAGGGCAGGCTAGAAGTCGTGTCTTCCCGATCGGTTACGGAAAATGCACTGTATCTTCCGAGGTTATCCCGCTCTCTGCGTGCCCTATAATTCTCAGCAATGACCTTCCAACAGGTGCTGGATGGAGCGGAAGTCCTCGCGCAAAGCGGGGATCCGGGCGTGACGGGTGTGGAATATGACTCGCGGCGAGTGAAGCCGGGGTGCGTCTTCGTGGCTATGCACGGGGAATCCAGCGACGGGAACCGGTTTATCGATCAGGCGATTCAGGCGGGAGCCGTAGCCGTGGTAACGGATTCGGCGGCAGAGAAACCGCGCGAGGGCGTGGGCTGGGCGCTGGTTCCGCACGGACGGCGGGCGCTGGCGCGAATCAGCGCGAACTTTTACAAACGGCCTGCGGAGCGGATTGCAATCACCGGCATCACCGGGACGAATGGGAAGAGCACGACGGCGTTCCTGGTGGAAGCGATTCTGACGGCGGCGGGGCGAAAGAGCGCGCTGATCGGGACGATTGAATATCACGTGGCCGGGAGAGTGTTGCCGGCGCCGCATACCACGCCAGAGGCGCTGGAACTGAATCGCATTTTCAATGAGGCGCTGGGGAACGGGGCGACGGAAGCGGTGATGGAAGTTTCGTCGCATGCGCTGGCGCAGGAGCGCGTGTTTGGTGTGCCGTTTGATGTGGCTGTGTTTACGAATCTTACGCGCGACCATCTTGATTATCACAAGACGATGGAAGAGTACTTCGCGGCCAAGCAGGTGCTGTTTGAGGGGTGCGGCACGGATGCGCCGCGCGCGGTGGTGACGAATGTAGATGATCAGTACGGCGCGAAATTGGCTGAGTTCAGCCGGAAGAAAAGCGCCGTGGTGCTGAAGTATGGATGGGAGCGCGGCGATCTGCGCGCGGAAAACGTGGAGATCACGACGCGCGGGACGCGCTTCGATCTGGCAACGCCGGAGGGAAAGATTCCGGTGTTCTCCGCGCTAATTGGGCGCGTGAATGTGTACAACATTCTGGCTGCGGCGGGAGCGTGCTACGCGCGGGGATGCAAAGCGGAGGCAATCGCTAACGGGGTCGGCGAGCTGGCTTGCGTTCCGGGAAGGTTTGAGCGAGTGGATTGCGGCCAGCCGTTCACCGTGGTGGTGGATTATGCGCACACCGACGATGCGTTGCGGAATCTGACGGCGCTGGCGCGGGAGTTGGTTTCTGGGGCGGCCACGAAGGGCCGAGTGTTGACGGTGTTTGGGTGCGGCGGCGATCGGGACCGGAAGAAGCGTCCAATGATGGGTGAGGCGGCGGGGCGGGGAAGCGATTTCGTAGTGCTGACGTCGGACAATCCGAGGAGTGAGGATCCGCTGGCGATTATCAACGATGCGGTGGTGGGTCTGCAGAAAACTGGCGTGAAATACAGTGTGGAGGCAGACCGGAGGAAGGCGATTGCGCTGGCGATTCGCGAGGCGCGGCCCGGAGACATTGTGCTGCTGGCGGGAAAAGGACACGAGAAGGTGCAGGTGACGCGGGAGGGCGCGGCTCCGTTTGATGATTTGGAAGTGGCGCGCGAGGCGCTACGGGCCGCGGGATACGAGTGCGAAGCGGCTCGAGCCGGAGCGAAGGGATGAGGCTGACGCTTGCGAAAGTTGCCGAGTTTATTTCCGCTGCGGGGGAGTTTGCGGCCGAAGAAACCGTGCGTGGTTACTCGATCGACTCGCGGACGGTGGGAGCGGGCCAGCTTTTCTTTGCAGTGAAGGGCGAGCGGCTGGACGGGCATGACTATGTGGAGCAGGCGCTGGAAAAAGGGGCGGCTGCGGCGGTGGTGCGGAAAGATCAGGTAGGGCGGTATGCGAGCAAGACACAGTTGCTGGCGGTGGAAGATACGCTGGTCGCGTTACAGACTCTGGCAACGGCGGTGCGAAAGTTGTGGGGAAAGCCACTGATCGCGGTTACCGGTTCGGCGGGGAAGACGACCACGAAGGAAGCGATCGCGCATGTGCTGAGCGCGCGCTTTCGGGTGCTGAAGTCGGAAGGGAACTTCAACAATCATTTTGGCTTGCCGCTGATGCTGCTGAAATTGGAACCGGAGTACGACGTAGCCGTGATCGAGATGGGAATGTCGCATGCGGGGGAAATCCGGGCGCTGGCAAAGATCGCGCAGCCAGAAGTCGGCGTGGTGACGAACGTGGCGGCGGTGCATCTGGAGTTTTTTGATTCTGTGGCGGGGATTGCGCGAGCGAAATATGAGCTGATTGAGTCGCTGCCGGCAAACGGAACGGCGGTGTTGAATGCCGACGATGAGTATGTCTCGCAGTTTGGACGTGGCTTCAAGGGAAAAGTTGTGATGTATGGCATGCGGGCCACGGCCGATGTGCGTGCGGAGAAAATTCAGTCGAAAGGAACTGAGGGCACGGAGTTCGACGTGGTGGTTGGAGGCGTGCGCGAACGTGCGCAGTTGGCGTTGGTGGGCGAGCACAATGTGCGTAATGCGCTGGCGGCTGTGGCCGTGGGATTGGAGCGCGGGCTGAAACCATTGGAGGCAATCGCAGCGCTGTCGACGCTGGAGCCGGCGGATAAGCGTGGGCAGGTTCTCCAACTGGGTAACATCACGGTGATCAACGATTGTTACAATTCGAATCCGAAGGCGCTGGAAGCGATGGTGGATGCGCTGGCCGCGATGGTGGCAAAGCGGCGCATCATCGTGGCGGGCGAGATGCTCGAACTTGGTCCGAGCGGCGCGGAATTGCATCGGCAGGCAGGAAAGCATATTGCCGAGAAAAAGATTGATGTGCTGGTTGGCGTGCGTGGGCTGGCGCAGAGCATGGTTGAGGCCGCAAAGGGAATCCGCGCAGAGTTTGTGGCGTCCGCGGAAGAAGCCGGTGAGTGGCTGGCGCGCGAGGCGCGCGATGGAGACCTGATTTTGTTGAAGGCTTCGCGAGGCGTGAAGCTGGAGAAAGCGCTGGACAGTTGGAAGGCGCGGCGCGACGGCAAGAATTGAGACGATTGCGGGACGGAGGCTGATTGTTCTACTGGCTGCTGTTCGTGAAGTTGCAACATTATTTTCCGCCCTTCCGCATCTTCCGCTATCTGACCTTCCGCACTGCGTTTGCCAGTCTTACCGCATTGTTTACCGCACTCATTGTGGGGCCTCTGGTAATCAACCGGCTGCGCGAATTCCAGATTGGACAATACATTCGCGAAGAAGGTCCGAAGGCGCATCAGAAAAAAGCGGGAACGCCGACCATGGGCGGACTGCTGATTGCGATTGCGATTGTGGTGCCGACGCTGCTGTGGGCGGACCTGAGCAATCGCTTCGTGTGGATTGCGGTCTTCGCCACGTGCGCCTTTGCCGCGATTGGATTCACGGACGATTACACCAAGGTTGCGCATCGCCGGAATTTAGGGCTGACTGGAAAAGCCAAGCTGGGCCTGCAGATTGCCACCAGCGTCGTCATCGCGGTGATGCTGATTGCGATGCAGACCTACGGGATGTATTCGACCAAGCTGATCGTACCGTTCTTTAAGCAGTTTCATCCCGACCTGGTGATGCAGAACCTGGAACGGTATCCGCATTTGTGGCCGCTGGCATTTTTGCCGTTCATCGCGTTCGTGGCGCTGGTCATCGTGGGATCGAGCAACGCGGTGAATCTTACCGACGGGCTGGATGGGCTGGCGATTGGATGCACGGTGATTGCTGCGGGGGCGCTGACGGTGCTCACGTATGTGAGCGGGCACGCGACGTTCGCAACTTATCTGGAAATTCCGAAAATGCCGCAGGTCGGCGAGCTGACGATTTATTGCGGAGCGATGGTGGGATCATCGATCGGGTTTTTGTGGTACAACGCGCATCCAGCGGAAGTGTTCATGGGCGATGTGGGATCGCTGGCGCTGGGCGGGGCGATTGGGACGGTCGCAGTAATCATCAAGCAGGAACTGCTGCTGCCATTTATTGGCGGAGTGTTTGTGATCGAGGCGATGTCGGTGATTCTGCAGGTGGGATCGTATAAGCTGCGGAAGAAGCGGATTTTCAAGATGGCGCCGATTCACCATCATTTTGAGTTGATGGGGTGGTCGGAGTCGAAAATTATTGTGAGGTTCTGGATTGCGTCGCTGGTGTTCGCGCTGTTCGCGCTGACCACGCTGAAGCTGAGGTAAGAAAGCAGTGGCCAGTGGTTAGTGATCAGTGGCCAGGGCAAATCCTCGGTCTGCCATTTGTTTTTACTGGTCACTAGCCGCTAGCCACAGCCACTTTTTAACGATGGAACTCAAAGATAAGCGCGTGCTGGTGGTTGGACTCGGAAAGTCGGGTGTGGCTTCGGCGCTGTTTTTGAAGGCGCATGGGGCGCGGGTATCTGTTTCCGATACGAAGAGTGGAGACGAACTGCACAACGAAATTCCGGTGCTACTCGATCATGGAATTACGGTTGAGACGGGCGGGCACGGGGAGCGAACGTTTCGCGGGCAGGACTTGATTGTGGTGAGTCCGGGGGTTCCGGTGGATGCGGCGCCGCTGTTGCAGGCGCGGTCGCTCGGCGAGTCCGTGATCGGCGAGATTGAGTTGGCGGCGCAGTTCTTGCCGGGGCCGATTGTGGCGATTACTGGATCCAACGGGAAGACGACGACGACAACATTGACCGGCGAGATTCTGACGGCGGGTGGGTTCTCGACGCTGGTGGGCGGGAACATCGGCACGCCTGCGATTTCGCTGGCGGAGCAGGCGAAGCGCGAGACGGTGATTGTGCTGGAGGTATCGAGTTTTCAGCTGGAGACGATTCAGACGTTCCGTCCGAAGATCGCGGTGGTGCTGAATGTGACGCCGGATCATCTGGATCGGCACCGGACGCTGGAAGTTTACGTGGCCGCGAAGGAGAGGATCTTTGAGAATCAGCGGGGTGCTGACTTTGCGGTGCTGAACGAAGATGATCCGACGTGCGTGGCGATGGCGGGGCGGACGCGGGCGCAGGTGTTCTGGTTCAGCCGGCAGAAAGAAGTGAAGCAGGGCGCGTGGGTGCGGGACGGGAGTATTTTGTTCCGCGATGAGCGAGGGCAACGCGAGATCATGGAGGTCGCGGAGATTCCGCTGAAGGGCGCGCACAATCTGGAAAACGTCTTAGCGGCGGTGTGCGCGAGCGCGCTGATGGGATGCGTGCCGGAGAAGATCCGGCAGGCAGTGCGTGACTTCAAGGCGGTGGAACACAGGCTGGAGTATGTGGCGACGATCCGCGGAGTGGATTATTACAACGACTCGAAGGCCACGAATGTGGATGCGACCATCAAGGCGCTCGAGTCGTTTCCGGCGAATATACACCTGATTCTCGGTGGCAAGGACAAGGGCAGCGACTACACCGTGTTGAACGATCTGCTGCGGCAGCGGGTGAAGCGTGTGTACACGATTGGAGCGGCGGCGGCGAAGATTGAGTCGCAGATTAAAGACGTCGAAGTGGTGCATGCCGAGACCTTGGAGAATGCGCTGCGCAAGGCGAATGCTGCGGCGCAGCCGGGGGACGTCGTGTTGCTAGCTCCGGCGTGCGCGAGCTTTGATCAGTTTAAGAGCTACGAGCATCGGGGCAAGGTGTTCAAGGAGATTGTGCGGGGGCTGGGGTGAGTGCCTTTACGCGCTGGCGGGCAGAGCGTAAGACCGCAGTGATAGGAACTCTGTTGGGGGCCGCTGCTCGCGTAGTAGTGCAAGGGATCCTTCGACTTCGCAAATGCTTCGCGTTCGCGAAACATTCGCTCCGCTCAGGATGACAATGCTTGTCCGATGACAATGCGGTCTTAAGATCCGACCGGAACCAAGACAATCAACAATCTAAATTCAGCAATTAGAGATTCCTTCTCCGTGTCTCTGTGACTCCGTGGTGAAATGAGTTTCCATGGCAAAGCGGGTGAGTGTGGATCGCTGGCTGTTTACCGTCACCATGCTATTGGTGTTTGTGGGGCTGGTGATGGTGTTTTCGGCGTCGGCAGTGATGGCGCGGGAGCGGTTTGGGTCTCCGTATGCCTTCTTGCTGAAGCAGTTGATCTGGGCGGCGGCGGGATTGGTGGCGATGGTGGTGACGATGCGGGTGGACTACCGGCGCTACAAGCATCCGGCGCTGGTGTTTTCGGTGATGGGGGTGACCACGCTGCTGCTGATCTTGGTGTTTTTTCTGGATCGATCGCATAACACGCATCGCTGGATTCACGCGGGAGGATTTTCGTTTCAGCCGTCGGAACTGGCCAAGCCGGTGCTGATTTTGTTTCTCGCGTATTTTCTGGAGGGCCGCGCCAAGACCATGGATGATTGGCGCAACACGCTCGTGCCTGCGGCGGCGCCAGTGTTGGTGCTGCTGGGGTTGATCGTGTTGCAGCCGGATCTGGGGACGGCGATCGCGTGCGCCGGGATCGCGGCCTGCATTCTGTATGTGGCGGGGATGCGGTTGCGGTATTTCGGATATGCCTTTGCGGCATCGCTGGTGCCGCTTTATTTTCTGATTTTTCATGTGAGCTTCCGGCGCGATCGCATCCTGGCGTTTATGAATCCGTACGCGGAGCGGCAGAAGGCCGGCTTCCACCTGATTCAGTCGCTGATTGCGGTGGGCACGGGCGGAGTGACTGGAACCGGGTTGATGGAGGGGAAGCAAAAGTTGTTTTATCTGCCCGAGCCGCACACGGATTTTATTTTTGCCGTGACCGCGGAAGAGTTGGGGCTGGTGGGCGCGATGTTTGTGGTGACGCTGTTCGCCATCTTTCTGTGGCGCGGGATGCGGGCCTCGTGGCGGACGGAGGATGTGTTCGGGCGATACCTGGCGGTGGGAATTACGAGCATGGTGGTGCTGCAGGCGTTCATCAACATCAGCGTGGTGCTGGGCATGATGCCGACGAAGGGGATTCCGCTACCGCTGGTGTCGTATGGAGGATCGTCATTGTTTGTGACGCTGGCGTGCGTGGGCGCGCTGCTGAATATTACGAAGCAGGCGGAATAAGAAATTGCCACGGATTTCACGGATCTGAGCGGATTAAGAAGCATAAGGAGGACGGTTGAAACATTTATTTCTTGTCTCGGTGCTGGGCTGCGTTCTGGGGACGATGGCGATGGCGCAGAAGACGGACGAGCGTCAGAGCGTCCAGATGCCGCCGCAGGTGCCGATGTTCAGTGCGGCAGAGCTTGCGGCAAAGGTTCCGGCGGCGAAGCCGGAAGACGTGAAGTCGATGAGCGCGATTCTGGCCGGGATTTACGACGTGATTTCCGGACCGGCGGGCGGGCGCGACTGGAACCGCTTCCGGTCGTTGTTTCTGCCGCAGGCGCGTTTCAGTCAGGTCAGCACGGGGCCTGACGGGTCAAAGGTGATTCTGACGTGGAATGTGGACGAATTTGTTCGCGATGCCGGCGAGGTCTTCGCCAAGGAACCGTTTTACGAAAAGGCGATCGTGAACCGGCCGGAGAGTTTCGGAAATATTACGCAGGTGTTCAGCAGCTACGAATCGCGACACAGCCCAACTGACAAGCCTTTCGAGCGTGGGATTAACAGCATTCAGTTGCTGAACGACGGCACGCGCTGGTGGGTGCTCTCGATTTTGTGGGATACGGAGCGCGCGGGTAATCCGCTGCCGGCGAAGTTCCGGAAATAAATAAAAATGGCCACGGATTTGCGCGGATCTTCATGGATATTTCGTCGCGTCTTCTTTTATCCGTGCGACTCTTTCGTCTTTGCGAATCCGTGTTGATCCGTGGCACTGGTTTATAGTCACCTCATGCGGGCCATTCTGGCAGGCGGCGGGACGGGCGGGCATGTGATTCCGGCGCTGGCTATCGCCAACGAACTCAATAAAAATTATCAGGCTGAGGTGCTGTTTATCGGGACGGCACGCGGGATCGAGAACCGTCTGGTTCCGGCGGCGGGATATCCGCTGCAGCTGGTGCGGGTGGGAGCGCTGAAGAATGTGAGCCTGATGACGCGGGCGAAGACGGCGTTCGATTTGCCGCGCGCGGTCTGGGATGCGGGGAGAATGCTGAATGAATTCGCGCCCGATGTGGTGATTGGCGTGGGCGGATACGCGTCGGGTCCGGCGATGATGGCGGCGCTGGTGAAACACATTCCGACGCTGGCGTTCGAGCCGAATGTGGTACCGGGATTTGCCAATCGCGTGGTGGCGCGGTTTGTTTCCGGAGCGGCGGTGCATTTTGAAGAGACGGCGAAATATTTTCGTCACGCGGAAGTGACGGGCGTGCCGGTGAGACGGGCATTTTTTGAGATTCCGGTTCTAGCGGATAAAAAGCACGGAGGAACGCCAACTTTGCTGGTGTTTGGGGGAAGCCAGGGAGCGCATGCGATCAATGAAGCGATGATTCGATGCTTGCTGGAGTTGCGGCGGCAGGCGCCGGGGATTCACATCATTCATCAGACGGGGGAGCGTGACTATAATGACGCGCTAGCGGCGTATGGTCGTTTAGGTGGATCAGCCGAAGTTTTTAAGTTTATTGAAGACATGCCGGGAGCATTTGCGCGGGCGGATCTGGTGGTGTGCCGGTCGGGCGCGAGCACGGTGGCAGAAATTGCGGCGGCGGGAAAGCCAGCGATTTTTGTGCCGTTCCCGCGAGCGGCGGACGATCATCAGCGGGTGAACGCGGAGGCGCTGGCGCGGTCGGGAGCGGCGGTGGTGGTGGAGGAGTCGAAGCTAGAGGGAGTCTGGCTGGCGGAGACGATTGCGGCGCTGCTTGGAGATCCCCGGCGATTGCACGTGATGAGCGAGGCGGCGAGAGGCTTGGCACATCCGAATGCGGCACGGGATATTGCGGCGATGGCGGCGAGAGTGGCGGGGATCGATGCAGAGGATTCTTAGAGGGAAACGGCTGAATGAGTTTTTGGTGGCGCCGAGCTGACAGAGATCCTTCGACTGCGTAAGTGCTTCGCGTTTGCGAAGTACTTACTCCGCTCAGGATGACAGAAATGGAAAGAAGGGCATGAACCGAATCTGGGGACGCCGATTGGGTGCGGTCGCCATCGTGCTGCTCGTTCTGTTTGGAGTGCTGTACGCGGGCGACTGGCTGGTATGGCGGTCGCGCGTGGCGCGGGGCACGGCGTTCCGCACAGTGGAAGTTCATCAGTTTCTGGCTACGTCGCTGAAGGGAAGCAAAACCGAGTATGACCTGGTGGGTACGATTCAGCAGCAGTGCAGCCGGTCGATCTTCCCACAGCAGGGGAATCCCGCATGTTGGTGGCTGGAGAGGCATAACTCGCAGTGGGAGTGAAAAACATTAGCCGCGGATTCGCACGGATTTACATGGAGGCGATTAATTGTATTGGCAAAGAAAACGCCTTTACGAGTCCGCGGCCAAGCCTGAGTGAAAGGGATCCTTCGACTGCGTGAGTGCTTCGCATTCGCGAAGCACCTACTCCGCTCAGGATGACAGGAGCGTACGGTTCACTGAAATGTTTGCCAAGATTCAGCAGATTCATTTTGTGGGGATTGGTGGGATCGGCATGAGCGGGATTGCCGAGGTGCTGCTGAATCTCGGATACAAGGTTTCGGGATCGGATCTGAAGCATTCCGGAGTGACCGAGCGGCTGGCGGGACTTGGCGCCGCTGTGTTTGAGGGACATCGCGCGGAAAATATTGCGGGAGCGGAAGTGGTGGTGACGAGTTCGGCGATTGCGGCGGAGAATCCTGAGGTCGTCGAAGCGCACAAACTGCATGTGCCCGTGATTCAGCGGGCGGAGATGCTGGCGGAGTTGATGCGGTTGAAGTACGGCATCGCCATCGCGGGGATGCACGGCAAGACGACGACGACTTCGATGGTGGCGGCGGTGCTGGCTGGAGGCGGGCTTGATCCTACAGTGGTGGTGGGCGGGCGCGTGGATGCGATGGGGTCGAATGCACGGCTGGGGAAGTCGCAGTATCTGGTGGCGGAGGCGGATGAGAGCGACCGGTCGTTTCTGAAGTTGTCGCCAATTCTCTCGGTGGTGACCAACATCGACCGTGAGCACATGGATTGTTACCGCAACATGCAGGATGTGAAAAAAACTTTTCTGGAATTCATGGACCGCGTGCCCTTCTATGGGATGGTGGTGGCTTGTAATGATGATCCGCTGCTGCGGCGATTGCTGCCGGAGGTGCGGCGGCGCACGGTGACGTATGGGACGAAGCGCGGATCGGACTTCTGGATCAAGATTCGCAAGACAAGTGAAAGTCAAAAACCCCACCCTGTCGCACAGAACGCGACAAGGGTGGGGCACCCGCTCAGTAGTTTTCAGGTTCGGTATGGCGGAGAAGACTTGGGCGAGTTCACGCTGCATGTGCCGGGAGTGCACAACATTCTGAATGCGACGGCGGCGATTGCGGTGGGAGTGGGGCTCGATATACACACGGAGGCGATCCGGGCTGGGCTCGATCAGTTCCGGGGAGTCGACCGGCGCTTCCAGTTGCGCGGGCGCATGGCGGGCGTGAGCGTGATTGACGATTACGGACATCATCCTACGGAGATCAAGGCGACGCTGGCGGCGGCGCGGCAGTGCGGCTTTCGCAAAGTTCATGTGGTCTTCCAGCCGCACCGGTATACGCGCACGCGGGATCTGATGGAGGAGTTCACCACGGCGTTTGGCGACGCGGATTCGCTGTTTGTGCTCGATATTTATGCGGCGAGCGAGAAGACGATCGAGGGCGTCAGCGGGGAAGCGCTGGCGCGGGCGATCCGCGAGAAAGGTGGACGAAACGCGGAGTATTTGAGTTCGTTCGCGGATGCGGTGAGTGCGGCGACGGCCGCTGCGGAGGATGGAGACATGATTCTCACGCTGGGAGCGGGCAGCGTTTCGCAGCTGGGGCCGATGATTGTGGAGAAGTTGAAGGAGCGGGAGGGTTAGGGAACCAATCCTCGGCCCCGCACGTATCTTCTACTGCTAACGGATTCTATTGGGGCTCGTCCAATTTGCCATAAGGGGTTCAAGCCATGAAAAATACACAGGCATGGGGATGGCTGGTGGCTGGAGTGCTGGCGTTGGGGTTGAACGGGATTTATCAGGATGGCGGCGCGGCCTGGGCTCGACGAGCGGTGAGTCAGGTGATGGGCGACATTAGCGCGAAGACCGGAGGGGTATTGGCGCTGGCCGCTGGGCGGGCGGACTGGTTCATGGCGAAAACCGAGGCGGTGAGGGCGCAGGATGAAACTGCATCGTGCCGGTGGGCGACTGAGGTGGCGCGTCTGCAGACCCGACTTGCCCGGACCGGCTTTGTCCGAAGCCAGAGTGATATGGCGCGGCTGGAGGCGATGGCCGCCAGGGAAGAGGCGCAAATGGCCCGGTGGGAGGCGAATCGGGCGCGGGTTGAGGCGCGGGCTGCGCGGATGCGCGTGATGCCGGCGACGTTCAATCCGTTGGCTTGTCCGCGGGTGCATGTAAGCATTCCGCGGGTGGAGATTTCGGTTCCGGGGGTGCATGTGGATACGGTGAGTCTGGGAAGCGAAGAATAGTTTTCCTCCTGAAAAAGGGCGGACGCGGAATACGAGCCGCGTCCGCGTTTTGTTTTGTGGATAAGATTCTTAGTAGGCCGCGGCTGAGCTTCGCCAGTTCCACAAAGGCTGGGCCGGACAGCCGAGGGCGGCTGTCGCTACATGAGCTTTTCCGCCATGATGCCCAATGCGATTCCTGGCTGTGCAAAAATGCAATATTTTGTCTGTCTCAAATCGCGAAATAAAGTTATAGTTTGAAGGCTCAGCGATTCCACAGCGACAACTGACCTGAACTGATGGCACGGAAATCAGGACCGACCATCTTGCAGGAAGAGTTGTACCCACCTAGCGCTGGAGCTGCGCGCCCGGGTCTCCATGATCTGCACGGGCATGATCTGGAGATGGACGACGCGCGCCTGGTCGATCTGGATGTGGATGAGGAATCGCCATTTCTACGCGGGCAAAAGCGCGTCTCCGCCCGCAGAAGTTCACTTCCGAAAAAAACTGCAAACCGGTTGTTGTGGGCCGTGGTGGCTGCCGCTGTGGTGTGCGTGGCGGGATTAGGTGCGGCCGCGCTGTATCACTATGGCGAGCACTCGTGGCGCTTCCGGGTGGACTCGAGCGACAACATTGAAGTCACGGGCATGCAGAACGTGACCAAGGCGCAGATTATGGAAGTGATGGGCGCCGATATTGGGCGCAACATTTTTTTCGTTCCGCTGGCGCAGCAGAAGGCGCAACTGGAGCAGATTCCGTGGGTGGAATCGGCCAGCGTGATGCGCTTTGTTCCCAACCGGCTGAAGGTGGAGATTCAGGAGCGAACGCCGGTGGCGTTTGCGCGCGTGGGGCCGCGGATGTCGTTGATTGACGCGGGCGGCACGCTGATGGAGTTGTCGCCGAAACACAAGTATTCGTTCCCGGTAATTCTCGGAATGAATCCCGGTGAGCCGCTCTCGACGCGAGCGCCGCGGATGAAGGCTTACAGCGAGATGGTGCGCGAGCTGGATTCGGGCGGGGCGCGCTACTCGCAGGATCTGAGTGAAGTGGATCTGTCCGACCTGGAAGATGTGAAGGTGCGGGTGAACGATCCGGCGGGCGATGTGCTGGTGCATTTGGGATCGTCGGATTATCTGCGGCGCTACAAGATTTATGTGAGCCACGCCCAGGGTTGGCGGCAGCAGTTCCAGAGGCTGGAGTCGGTGGATCTGCGCTACGACAACCAGATCATCGTCAATCCGGATATTGAGCAGACTGCGAAGCGGAGGCCGTCGACTCCGACGATGGCAAAGGCGGCGGCCGCGGCGGGAGTGAGACCGGCGGCTTTGCTCACCCGGGTGGGGCCGAATGATCGTCCGGTGCCGAAGCCGGCGTTCGAATTGACGCCGAGGAAACTCGATCCGAAGTCGGCTGCGAGCGGAATGAAAAGGCCGGGCAAGCCAAAGGTGAGCAAAGTCTCGGTGAAGTCGGCCAGTTCCGCGGCAGAGAAGAGGACGCTTCCAGCTGAGAAGACCGCAGCGTCTGAAGCTGCCAGGAAGCGGGCTGCGATGGTTGCGGCCAAGCGCCGGGCAGCCGAGCACAAGAAGCTTGTGGCGCGGAGTGCGGATGCGGCGGCAAAGGCTCCGATTCATATGGGTGGACAAAAGCCGAGTCCGGCGATTGCCAAGACTCAGGCGACCCAGGAGCCGAGCGATTGAGATTTCAAGTTCATAACGTGCGATGAATTTTATCGGGGACTCATTCAGAGATGGCGAAGCAGCAGGGAAATGTTCTGACGGCAATTGATGTGGGCAGCGCGAAGACGTGCGCGCTGATGGTGGAGGTCACCGATGGCGGCCTGCGCTATCGCGGGCACGGCGTGGCGGAGTCGCGAGGCTCGCGCAAGGGCGTGATCGTAGAGCTGGACAAGGCGGTTGCGGCGATTCAGAAAGCCGCGGAAGCGGCAGAGGATGTGGCCGGTGCGGCTGTAGAGCACGCGATTGTTGGCATCGGCGGAGCGCACGTGCGCGGAGTCAACAGCCATGGCGGCATTAGCCTGGGGACGCGTCCGCGGGAGATTGGGCGCGATGAGATCAAGCAGGCTGTGGAGCGGGCGCGGGCGATCCCACTGCCCGCGGATCGCGAGGTGCTGCATCTGTTGCCGCAGGAATTCATTCTCGATGATCAGGCCGGGGTGCACGATCCGCTGGGCATGATGGCGGCTCGGCTGGAGGTGCGCGTGCATCTGGTGACGGCGGCGGCGAGCGCGGTGCAGAACGTGATTACGGCGGTGAACCGCGCCGGCGTCCACGTGGATGACACGGTGTTTGAGCCGCTGGCGGCAGCGGATTCGGTTCTACGGGCGGATGAGCGCGAGTTGGGCGTGTGCCTGGCAGATATCGGAGCAGGGTCGACGGAGCTGGTTGTTTTTCTGCAGAGCGCGGTTGCTTATACGGGAGTGATTCCGGTGGGCGGCGATCACTTCACCAGCGATTTGTCGATGGGAATGTGCACGCCGCTGGCGGAGGCGGAAAAGATCAAGAAGGTGTACGGGAATGCGATTGTCACGCTGATCCCGGAAGGGAACGAAGTGGAAGTGCCGTCGGTGGGCGACCGGCCTTCGCGTTTGTTGCCGCAACGGCTGGTGGCGGAAATTCTTGAGCCCCGGGCCCGCGAGTTGTTCGAGATGATGCGCGACGCTTTGCGGCAATGCGGGATGTTTGACGCTTGTCTGGCGGGCATCGTGTTATGCGGTGGAGGGTCGCGGCTGCCCGGGATTTTTGATGTGGCGGAATCCGTGTTGCGGCGTCCGGTAAGGCTCTCGTGGCCGACGCCTCTGGCGAAAATGCCCGCTACGCTGGCCGAGCCGGAGTATGCCACGTTGCTGGGCATGGTGAATTACGGGCAGCGGGCGCGGGTGGCGCGTGGGTTTCAGGGGGATCGGTGGGGATCGAGATTGAAGGCGATGTTAGTGGGATGAAGTAGCGAAAGCAGGAAAGCAGCTTCCTCGCCGACTCAGGTCAGCTCGGAATGACAAGCGGTAGAAAAAGGGAACTAGCGGAAGAAAATCAGCTCACGGTGGAGAATTATGACAAACGATTCGAGCATTCGCATCAGCTTCAACGAAGAACCTCTTAACGACGCCAAGATCAAGGTGATTGGCGTGGGCGGCGGCGGCGGCAATGCGGTGAACCGCATGATCGATGCCGGAGTGGAAGGCATCGAGTTCATCGCGGCCAACACGGATTTGCAGGCGCTGCGCATGTCGCATGCGCCGGTGAAGCTGCAGTTGGGCGTGAAGCTGACGAATGGGCTGGGCGCGGGAGCGAATCCGGAAGTGGGGCGCAAGGCGGCGCTGGAGGACTCGGACAAAATTATTGAAGCGCTCGAGGGCGCCGACATGGTCTTCGTGACCACCGGCCTGGGCGGTGGAACGGGCACGGGCGCGGCGCCGATCATTGCGTCGCTGGCGAGTGAGATGGGAGCGCTGACCGTGGCCGTGGTGACCAAGCCGTTCTCGTTTGAAGGGAAGCGGCGCATGACGCAGGCGGAGAAGGGCATCGCTGAACTGATGGAATCGGTGGATACGACGATCGTGATTCCGAATGAGAAGTTGCTGGCGGTGGCAGAGAATGCGGGATTCTTTGAATCATTCCGCATCGCCGACGACATCCTGCGGCAGGGGGTGCAGGGAATTTCTGACATCATTACGATCCCGGGCATCATCAACCGCGACTTCGCCGACGTGAAGACCATCATGGCACGCATGGGATATGCGGTGATGGGTACGGCGACGGCGAGCGGGCAGATGCGGACGATCGAAGCGGCGCAGCGGGCGATTGCTTCGCCGTTGCTCGAGGCGGGCGCGATCGACGGAGCGCGCGGCATTCTGATCAACATTACGGGATCAGCCTCGCTGAAGCTGGCCGAGGTGCAGCAGGCTTGCACCATCATTCAGAGCGCGGCGCATGAGGACGCGAATATTATTTTTGGCGCGGTGCTGGATGAAAAGATGAAGGATGCGGTGAAGATCACGGTGATCGCTACGGGGTTTCGCGAGATTCCCCGGTCGCAGCAGCGGCCGGTGGAGGTTCATCACTCGTTTGCGACGTCGCACGATAACGCCATGGATTTTCCGGATCCCGTCGGACCGGCAGAGCCCGATTCATTCCCGGAACCGGTGATGGAAGAGCACCGGATGGCGGAGGCGAGTCCGGTCGCAATGGGTCACGCGGCCGCCGAAGTGATTTCGCTCGACAGCATGCGGAACGCGATGGTGGCGAACTTTGAGCAGGAGGATCTGGATGTTCCGGCCTTTCTGCGCAAGCGCGGCGAAGTGATGTGAGGACGCGGCGGTGGGCGAGGAAAAAGTTTGCCCATTCGGCCGTACCTTTTCAGTAATGAGGTAATACGTTACCGAGGCAGCGGTACCGAAGTAATTCCCGTTTAAGTACTTGTTCCATCACAACTTATATCCAAGTAATGATTCGGCTCAAGCAAAACTTTGTTATTGCCTGAAATCCGCTAACTCTCGTAGTATCGATAAGTTGGGAGAAGTTACCGGCGACGAGGGTAACTGGCAGGCTTCGTGCATCGTAGTAAGCAGAGAATTCCGGGGAACAAAGGGACGATCAGAAGATGTCTAAGTTGGGAACGCGCTATCTTCGTCTGATGGTGGTGGTGGGGGGTCTAGTTCTGGCGCCGGGGATGTGGGCGGCGCACGTCAACCCGCACCCGCTGAACAGCAAGCCCAAAGCCACGCGAAAAGTGAGCGAGAGCCAGCGGACAAGGCGGCGCATGCGGCATCTGGCGCGCAGCCGAAGCGCGAGCAGCCATAGCGCGAGCTTGACGCGGACCTCGACCCGCGGAACCTCAACTACCAGAAGCTCGACCGGGGCGCGGCGACACACTTATCACGAGCGCTTTTACATGAGTTCTTTCGCCGACGGGATTACCGGCGGCGACATTACGGACGGGGAAGATCCGGTGGTGCGCCAGGCGGCGATCGATGCGCTCGGCAACATGAACGGCACCGTGGTGGCGATTGAGCCGACGAGCGGACGGGTGCTCGCCATGGTGAATCAGAAGCTGGCGCTCTCGAGCGGTGCGCAACCCTGCTCGACCATTAAGCTTTCAGTGGCGCTGGCCGCGCTGAGCGAAGGACTGATCTCGAAGGAAACCGAGGTCTCTCTCGGCGGCCACTATCGAATGAATCTGACCGAGGCGCTGGCGCACTCCAACAACGCCTATTTCGAGGCGGTGGGCCGCAAGCTGGGATTTGAAAAGGTCGCCTACTATGCGCACCAGTATGGTTTGGGCGAGTTGGCGGGTTATGACATTCCAGGGGAACAGTTGGGGACGTATCCGGATGAGGTGATCCCAGAGAAGCTGGGCGGCGTGGGGAAAATGTGTTCCTTCGGCGAGGGCATCTCGATGACCCCGCTGCAGTTGGGAGCCATGGTTTCGGCCATCGCGAACGGCGGGACGCTTTATTACCTGCAGCATCCTACGACGCCGGAAGAGATCACGGACTTTCAACCGCGCATCAAGCGGCAGCTGGATATTGCGCCGGCGATTCCGGAAATCTCGGATGGCATGGCCGGTGCGGTGCAATACGGCACGGCTCGCCGCTTAGGGCTCAACTTCAACGAGGAAGAAATTCTGGGCAAGACTGGGACCTGCTCGCACGATGGCACACGCTTTGGCTGGTTCGCGTCCTATGCGAATACCAGCAGCGGCCGCATCGTCGTAGTGGTGTTTTTGCAAGGTGGACGGCCCACGTTTGGTCCCAAGGCAGCGGAGATTGCGGGTCACATGTACCGCAATCTTTACGATCACAACTTCTTTCTGGCAGGTCCCATGCGGCCTGCGGATACGGCTGCTGCGCGGTAAAGTCTCCGGGCAAGTTCAGACAGACGGTTTAATTCACGATCGTTATAACGATAAGGGCCTCCTGCCGGAGGCCCTTCTTATTTTCCTGTGGAAATCGCCGATCCCTGCCGCGCACGAATTAACGATTTCTAACGCGGAAGTCCTGCATGCTGCCGATGTACAGCGTAGAGGCTCTGTGCCGGCGAAGTACGGTCCGGACCGTGGAGGTAACAAAGACCGCGCCAGGAGCGGCGGATAACCCTTGATCAACAAGATGAATTCCTTCCCTGCAATGAGCGGCAGTTACGACCACGGATTGGTAGCGCTTTCCATTCTGCTGGCCATGGTTGCGTCGTATGCCGCACTGGACCTGGCGGGGCGAGTGACGTCGGCGCATGGCCGCGTTCGTGCCGTCTGGCTAAGTTGTGGTGCGACCGCAATGGGGCTGGGGATATGGGCGATGCACTACGTGGGCATGCTCGCCCTAACCATGCCGATGCCGGTTTCTTATCATCTCCCGACGGTGATCCTTTCGCTATTGGCTGCGATTGCGGCTTCGGCCGTGGCTCTCCTCGTAGTCAGCCAGCCGAGCATGAGCTTATGGCAAGGGATCAGCGGCAGCATGATGATGGGCAGTGGAATTGCGGCTATGCACTACATCGGCATGGCTGCCATGCGCTGTTCGGCCGCGATTGTTTATGACATCCGGCTGCTGGTTCTGTCGATCGTGCTGGCCATCGCGGCTTCTTACGTGGCCTTGCAGCTTTCTTTTCGAGCACGGGATGAGAAACGAACGAGTTGGCAGAAAATCATCAGTGCGCTGGTGATGGGTAGCGCCATTCCGCTGACGCACTATACCGGGATGTGGGCAGCGAAGTTTTACGCTTCCGGCGTTGCGCCAAGCTTGAGCAGGACCATCAACATTTCCGCGTTGGGCGTGGTTGCTATCAGCGGGAGCACGCTGCTCATACTCGCTGGTGCGATCGCGTTGTCGTTCTTCGACCGGTTCATCCTTGTACACAGATTCGATCTCAACACCTCCCGCGAACGCGAATTGTATTTCCACACGATGGCGGAGGCGGTCCCGGAAATTATATGGACTGCCGATCCCAATGGTGAGGACGACTACTTCAACCGGAGATGCTTCGATTACACCGGGCTGACACTCGAGCAGATGCGAGGGAGCGGGTGGAAGGAAGTGGTCCATCCGGACGACGTAGACGACTGTTTTTCAAAGTGGCAGAACGCGCTGCGGGTGGGCGAGCCCTACGACGTGGAATATCGCCTGCGCGGCAAAGACGGGAACTACCGATGGTTTCTGGGGCGAGCGAATCCCATCCGCAATCCAAACGGAGAGATCATCAAATGGTTCGGAACCTGTACCGACATTGAGAATCAGAAACAGAATCAGCAGATTCTGGAAGAGCAGATTCTGGAACGAACCACGCAACTGGCAGATGCCAACACCCGATTGCAGGAGGAAATGCTGGAGAGAGATTTCGCACGCACCGCGCTGGATGAGCAGAACGCACGCATGATGAAAGAGTTGGAAAAACGGTCGGAACGGGCGACGATGCTGGCGAAGATGGGAGAACTGTTGCAGAGTTGCATCAGCCGGGAAGAAGTATTCGCGGCTGCCCTGGGATTTGCACCCAAGATATTTCCCACTGCCCGTGGGGCAGTGGCTCTGCTGAATGGCGGACGCAGCCAGGCGGAGGTGATCGGATCATGGGCCGACTGCCAACTTCCTGCGAAGGAGTTTGAACCCGTGGATTGCTGGGCGCTCCGCACGGGACACCCGCATCTGGTGGTGGCCGGCGATACGACCGCGCCTTGTGCTCACGCGACCGGTGTGCAACACACTTACCTGTGCATTCCGATTTTGGCGCAGGGCGAGACTCTAGGCATCCTGCATCTTCAGGCGACGGATGAAGTGCCACAGCTGAATTCAGCAGAGGTCTCGTTCAAGACAACCTTTGCGGGGCAAGTGGGACTCTCGATCGCCAATATAAGACTCCGGGAAGCGTTGCATACGCAATCGGTTCGGGATGCCCTGACCGGGCTTTACAACCGGCGATACCTGGAGGAAGTATTGGATCGCGAGGTAAGGCGTGCGGGGCGTGCGGGACAATCTCTCGGTGTGCTGATGCTCGATCTGGATCATTTCAAGCGCTTCAACGACACTCACGGCCACGACGCGGGGGACGCGGTATTGCGCGAGACTGCGTCCTACCTGTTGAAAAATGTCCGAGCGGAGGACTTCGTTTGCCGCTATGGCGGAGAAGAATTTGTGGTGATCCTGCCCACCGCCGGGATCGAGGGGATGCATACCCGGGCGGAGCGATTGCGCTCCAAAATGAGGGAACTGAACATCCTGTATCAGGGAAAGTCGCTGGGCATGGTCACATTTTCAGTCGGCGTGGCGGCATTTCCCGAACATGGGAGGTCGCCCAAGGAGTTGATGGCTGCGGCCGATGCCGCCCTGTATGAGGCTAAACGCGGTGGGCGCGACCAAGTGGCTCTGGCGTCGGCAAAAGGAGCGGAGCAGATGGCGATTCCTGTTGCAGAAAAATCTGGTTTAGAAAAATCGCCGGCCAGATGGGGTTAGTTTCGCCGCGAGTTTCTGCTGATGCACCTAAGTTTGACTTCGACGACTTTATCTCTTGCGCTCATCGCGCTCGACGACGCCGTCTTTGATGTTGACCACGCGGTGCGCGTATTCGGCGATGTCGTGCTCGTGGGTGACCAGCACAATGGTGTTTCCTTGCTGGTGCAGGCGGTCGAATAAAGCCATGATTTCGTTTCCAGTTTGCGAATCGAGATTGCCGGTGGGTTCGTCGGCCAGAATGATGGAAGGCTTGTTGACCAAGGCTCGAGCGACGGCAACGCGCTGGCGCTGTCCACCGGAGAGTTCGTTCGGTTTGTGCGTCATGCGGGCGCCCATGCCGACGGCGGTTAATGCAGCTTTGGCGCGTTCGATGCGTTCGTCCGTTGAAACGCCTGCATAGATGAGCGGCAGTTCAACATTGTGGAGAGCCGTCGCACGGGCCAGCAGGTTAAAGGTCTGAAAGACGAAACCGATTTCCTTGTTGCGGATGCGGGCCAGTTCATCGTCGTCGAGCTCGCTGACCAGTTGGCTGTTCAGCCAGTACTCGCCTTTGGTGGGCGTGTCGAGGCAGCCGATCAGGTTCATCAGTGTAGATTTGCCGGAGCCGGAGGGTCCCATGATGGCGACATATTCACCACGCTCGATGCGCAAGTTGACGCCACGAAGAGCGTGCACTTGCTGCTCAGAGCCCATGTCATAGGTCTTCCAGAGATCCACGGCCGCGATCATGCAGGACTGCGGGGGTGCGCTGACGGCGGCGGACGGCATGCTAAGTACTTCGGCGGTAGCCATATTTTTCTCCTGCTCCGGTGCCACTGAGTTCTCCGTATGTGAATTCGATTCCGTGGGCTCCGTCTGCTATGTGACCGTGAAACTTGCGCTCAAGACTGTGATTCGAGACCCCCGCTTCGAGACCGGCTTCTCCGTTGGACGGATGAAGCTGGCGAACGTCATGACGATTCTTCTTCCTTCTTTGGAACCGAGTTATCGATTTTGACGCTACTTCCAGAACGCAGTGTGCGCAAAACCTTGTAACTGCCGGTAATCACTTCGTCCCCTTCGCGCAGGCCATTGACCACTTCGATGTCGGTGGTGCCCGTGATTCCGGTAGTGACGGGCACGAATTCCGCTTTCTTATTGCGAATCACGAAGACGCCTTGCACGTCCTGCTGCTGATCTTTACTACTATTGCTATTGCTCTTGGATGCGGTTTCCTTGGGTGCAGGTGCGGCGGCATGTACAGAACCGGGGGTTGATTTTTCTTGTTCCAACTGGGCCTTGGTGCGAACGGAAAGGGCTTGGATTGGAATTGAGAGGACTGCGCTGCGCGCGGCGGTTGTGATCTTCGCGGTGGTCGAAAGGCCGGGGCGGAGATCGGGCGGAGGGTCGGTGACCGTGACGACTACCTTGAAATCTTTAGCTTCTTCGCTGGCAGTCGCCTGCTGAGAAGTTGCTACTCCAGTGGAGCGCACGATGGCGTTGTCGCCAATTTCGGAAACCGTTCCGTGGAAAATTTTTCGGGGAATGGCATCGATGGTTACTTCGGCGGGCTGGCCCAGGTGAACGTTGACGATGTCGGTCTCATCCACTTTCACTTCGGCGGTAATGACGGACATGTCGGCCAGCGTGAGCAGTGTGCTGCCGAGAGCATTTTGAATGCCGATGACCACCGACTCGCCTTCACGGACGGGCAAGTTGGTAACGACTCCGTCATAGGGTGCGGAATAGGTAGTTTTCTGCAACACATCGGCGACACGGGTGAGATTGGCGCGCGCCTGCGCGACATGGCGGTCGGCGGAGTCTTTCTGAGCCTTGGCCTGGGCGACGCGCGCTTTGGCTTGTACCAGGCCGGCATCGGCTGTGGCCCAGGCGTTCTGGCGGCTATCGAAATCGGATTTCGAGATCAGTCCATCGTTATAGAGATTTTGCGCGCGATCCCAGTCGAGCTTATTGCGCGCGTAGTCGGCTTGAGCGCGCTGCAGATCGGCGTCAGAGGTCTTGAGTGCCGCGTCGGCGGCAATGGCGTCCGTTTCCGCGGCCTGCACCGAAGCCTGGTTGGCGCTGACATCCGCCGTGGACTGAACGTTTTCCAGTTGTGCCAGCAATTGCCCCTTCTTTACGTGATCCCCTTCCTTCACGTACAGGTGGGTGATCTTTCCATAAGCATTGGCGCCAATGTTGACGTAGGTTTTCGGCTTGATCTCCCCGGAGGCGCTCACCACCGACGCCAAATCCTGGCGCTGAACTTTTCCCGTCTGCACCGTGACCACATTCTTGCCGCTCTGATACACGGTGAAGCCGACGATGGCGGCTAACACCACCACTATGCCGACGCCAATCGCAATTTTCTTCCAGGTTTTCATTGTCTCCGTCACCTGTCCTGGGGCTTGGCGTTTATTACCCTGCGGGCCTGCAGTTCGATCTTCAAATATTGGCCAGTCCGGGGACACCGGTCTGCCGGACACGTCTTTTGATACGATCCTGCCAACAGGAAAGTTCCATCGAGGACGCGCTAACAAGGCCTGCCTGGGAAGTCCAAGAGCCGAGGATATCGGACCCGGAACCAGCAATTATAGCCTGCTCTTGGCCAGGGTCGTAGTTTCAATCCTGGCCCGTTTGGGGCCTACATGTTGGGCAGCTTCTGGTTTGTACAGGCAACTCGGAGCGACCGTGGCCGCGTCCAACAGAAGTTGGCTAGGGTCGGCAGGCCTTTCTTTTACTGTGACTTAACCTTGCATTCGCTCGATTGGGAGCCTAGAATACTGGACGAAAGCTTTGCCGTCGCAGGAGTCCCTCTCATGGTTCGGGTTCGTTCCCGTTATTTCTCGTCTCTTGTCATTTTATTCGTAGCCGCAGGCCTTGCCGGCCCGGCCAGGGCGCAAAGCGACAAGCCGGCCACTCCCAGCCAGCCGCCAGCGGGGACGCAATCAGCCCCGGTAGCGGCGACCGACCCGCAAGCCCAACCTGCTGACGATGCCGATCCCCTGAAGCGCAGGCCGAATGACAAACAGAAGAAAGCGCAGAAAAGAGCCCTGAACATCGAGCTTAGCAAGACTTACAAGAAGTGGCTGAACGAGGATGTGGTCTGGATTATTACCGACCAGGAACGGGCCGCGTTCAAGCAGCTTTCTAACGATGAAGAGCGCGATAATTTCATCGAAGCTTTCTGGCAGCGCCGCGACCCGACTCCCGACACGGAAGAGAACGAGTACAAGGAAGAGCACTACCGGCGCATAGCCTATGCCAACGAGCACTTTGCCGCCGGCATTCCCGGCTGGAAGACGGATCGCGGCCGTATCTATATCATGTACGGTCCAGCAGATGAAATTGATTCGCACCCCTCAGGCGGATCGTATGAGCGTCCCATAGAAGAAGGCGGCGGCGAGACCTCCACGTTCCCCTTTGAAGACTGGCGTTACCGTTACCTCGAAGGTATAGGTCAGGAAGTAATCATCGAATTCGTCGATACCTGCATGTGCGGCGACTACCACATGACGATCGACCGCTCTGAAAAAGATGCTCTCAAGTACACGCCGAACGCCGGCTTGACTCTCTACGAGCAGATGGGAATGGCGAGCAAGACGTCCAGGTTCACTGGGGGTATGGAGCAACTTGGAGCCGGACCGATGAGTTCAGATCTGCAGACCAAGGAGTTCGACCGCCTGGAACAGTTCTCAAAATTGCAGGCTCCTCCTCCGGTCAAGTTTAAGGATCTGGAAGAAATCGTTAATACCAAGCTGATCACGAACCTGATGCCGTTCGACGTGCGCACCGATTACGTGAAGGTGACGGGCGATACGGTGCTGGTGCCAGTTACCATCCAGATGAAGTACCGCGATATCACCTTCGCCAATAAGGATGGGGTGCAGCGCGGTACAGTGAACATCTTCGGCCGCGTGACCACGTTGACCGGCCGCGTGGTACAGACTTTCGAAGACACCGCGCAGGTAGATGTTCCGGCGGAGTTGCTGCCACGCACCGCGGAGAATTCCTCAGTGTATTGGAAGGCGCTTCCGCTGCGGCCCGGACGTTACAAGATCGAGGTTGCGGTGAAAGATGTGAATGGCGATCGCAAAGGACTGTGGAGCCGCGGCATTGTGGTACCGGAGTATTCGGACGATAAACTCTCGACGTCGTCTCTGATCGTTGCCGACCAGATGGAACCGGTGCCCACCAAAGATGTGAGTACGGGAAGTTTTGTGATCGGCGTAACCAAGGTTCGCCCGCGCGTGGCTCCGGCGGATGGCAAGCCTGCGCTGTTCAAGCGAAGTCGCGATCAGAAGGTAAATTTCTGGATGCAGGTCTACAATTTGGGCGTGGACGAGAAGACGCACAAACCCTCGGCCACTTTTGAGTTTGACATCGTCAACATTGCGACTAACAAACCCGTGGTTCAGAAAACCGAGTCCACCGACACGATGGGAAATGTCGGCGACCAGGTGACGTTGCAAAAATCGATTGCCTCGGCAAACCTGCAGCCGGGTGTGTACCGGATCGAGATCAAAGTGAACGACAACATCTCCAAACAGGTTGTTGATCCCTCAGCGACGTTTGCTGTAGAGTAACTGCCTGTTTGATTTCCCGGGGGTAGGAGTGAAGCTTCGCCAGCTCGGAACTTGGGCGGTGATCATAGCGTTGTCGCTTCCTGCATGGGCCGCGGAGCGGCCAGGGGCGATCTCCGGGTACGTGCGCGATGCCTCTGGGATTCCCCAGATGGGCGCGGTGGTTGAGATTGTCGGGACGGCGGCGCGCACATGGACCGTGTTCACCGACGGCGCCGGATTCTACTACGCAAGCGATCTGGTGCCCGGCTTATATACGGTCAAAGTTTCGGCCGCGTCCTTCTTGCCGGCTTGGCGCGACAAAGTCGGATTGCATCCCGGCACCAGCACTCACCTGAACATCACCTTGAACACGCTGCTGAATGCCATGCGCGTGGGCCCGCTGCGCGGCACAGCCGATGATGACGATTGGAAGTGGACGTTGCGTTCGGTGGCGAATCGTCCCGTGCTGCGGGTGTTTGACGATCCAACTTTGAGCGCCGATAAATCGGATCGAAACCTTACAGGCAGCCTCTCGTTCCTGGCGGGCTCGGCGGCTGGCGGTTATGGCAGCGGATCAGACATGAACACCGGGTTCTCCGTAGAGCGGTCCGTTTTTTCGACGGATCGTGTCGGGCTGAGCGGAAACGTCGGCTATGGAGACGGGCTTCCCGACTCGGTTTTGCGGGCAACGTACTCGCACCAGTTACCCGACGGTTCCGGGCCTTCCATGGGGGTTGCGATTCGTCGTTTCGCACCCTCGGATCCAAATCTGCATGACGCGTCGCTGCAGTCATTGGCGCTTTCGGGCGCAGATGATCTCTCGCTTGGCGATGTGGTGGAGTTAAAGTTCGGCAGCGAACTGCAGACCATCCAATTTCTGGGGCGTGTAACCGCATTCCGGCCTTATGGCTCCCTGGATCTGCACGTCTCACCGAATACAGTGGTCGGATACTCTTATGCGACGTCGCTGCCCACTCTGCGGGATGATAAGGCTTTTGATTCGGAGCCAGCAGACTTGAATGGAGGGTTGAACCAGAGCGACCCGCGGATCAGCGTCTCCAACTTTTCGCAGCAGCTTGAAAGCGCTCACCATCAGGAATTAAATGTTTCGCGGCGGATCGGCCGGAACAACATGCAGTTGGCGGTTTTCAGCGATCGCGTGGAAAATACTGCGCTGCTGGGAACCGGTGAGGTTACCGCAGCTGGCGGCTTCCTGTTGCCCGATTCTTATTCGGATACGTTTACTTACGCTGGCGGCACGCTGGCCACCCACGGCCTGCGCCTGGTACTCGAGCGCAAGCTTTATGCAGACCTCAGCGCTACGCTGGATTATGCGTGCGGCGATGTGCTGGATCTCGCCAAGCCGGATGTAGAGATTCAGAACGCCGGGCAGTTTATCAGCACACAGCGCCGTCAGGCTGTAGCCGCGAAGTTCAGCGGCAGCATTCCGCGCACCCATACGCGATGGATCGCCTCTTACCGCTGGGTGAATGGTTCAGCGCTGACGCCGGTAGATATGTTCAACGCCTCGCCCGGACAGAGTGACGCGTTTCTGAACCTCTTTGTGCGGCAACCAATCCCAACCATGGGTTTCCTCCCGGCGCACATGGAAGCGGTGATTGACCTGCGGAACCTGCTGGCGCAGGGCTATGTGCCGGTCATGGGCCAAGACGGTCAAACGGTTTATTTCGTGCAATCCGCCCGTGCTGTGCGGGGCGGAGTAACGATCACCTTCTAGACTAAAGTCCTTCCCCAAAATAACTCCTCCGAGTCGAAGGTCCTATGGAGTACCTTATTCGTAAAATCTATCGATCGGATCGTAACTGAACGGTTGACTACCGGGATAAGCTTTCGATAATGTTCTGGATGCGGCTGGGGCGCTGCATCTTATTCGTATGCAAGGAATTGCAGGCCTGTAATTAGCGGCCTGAGAGCTTGACCCGCCGCACCAAACACCACTCCCCGACACGATCCACTTCAAGGAGACTTTATGAGAGCGCGCATCACCCTGGTGCTTGTGCTGTTGGCCGCAGTCAGCCTGTCGGCGCAGACCTTCCGCGGCACGATTCTTGGCACCGTAACGGACGCGTCCGGCGCAGTTGTATCGGGCGCCAAGGTGACGGTGAAGAATGTGGCGACAGGATTGGAGCGAACCACCGAGACCAGCGCGGACGGGAGTTACTCACTGCCGGAGTTGCCCATCGGTACCTACACGGTGACGATTGGCCAGAGTGGCTTCCAGACCTTCGTAGCCAAGGGTGTGGCTGTGGAAGTGGGTAGTGAGCGTCGCGTCGATGCTTTGATGAAAACGGGACAAGTGTCGACCAGGGTGGAAGTCTCTGCTGATCAGCTGCCGCTCGTAGAAACCACGAACAACGAACTCGGCGGCGTGCTGACCCAGAATGATGTCAAGGACCTGCCCATCAACGGACGCGACTATACCAAGCTCATCTTCCTGAACCCCGGCGTAGCAGGCTCGCCCGATCAGATCACCGATTCACCCGGCTCTTTCGGCGAATTCTCCATGAACGGCGCGCGCGGCCGCTCCAATAACTATCTGCTCGACGGCACCGACATGAACGATGGCTACCGCAACGACCCAGCCATCAATCAGGGCGGCGTGTTCGCCACGCCCTCGGCCATTCTGCCGATCGATGCCGTATCCGACATGCGGGTGATTTCGAACTTCGAGCCGGAATATGGCCGCAACGCCGGAGCCGTGGTCAACATTGTGACCAAGAGCGGCACCAATGCGCTCCACGGCGATTTCTTCGAATATTTCCGCAACAACGCTCTGGACGCGCGCAACTATTTCGATCAATCGCAGTTTCCAAAAGCGCCCTTCCACAACAATCAGTTTGGTGGCTCGGTAGGCGGGCCCATTATCAAGGACAAGACGTTTTTCTTTCTCGATTACGAAGGCCAGCGTGAGGGGGTGGGTGTTGTCTCAGTCGATTGCGTGCCAACGTTAGCGCAAATTTCCCAGGCTGAGACCAGCATCGCGAATGCCGGAGGAACCGTTAGCCCGATCGGCCAGGCGCTGGTTAATTTCTATCCGCACAATTCCAAGAACTATATCGCGGGAATCACGTCCAACGACGCTGGCTGCTTCGACGGCAACGGCAATTTCGCCCAGGATTACGTCGCAATCGCGCCCTCGCTCAACAACCTGAGCAGCGTGATCGCAAAAATCGACCATAGCTTCAACTCCGCCAACAACATCAGCGGGCGCTACTTCTTCGGCGACAGCACGCAACAGTTTCCTCTGGCCCTCAACGCGACGGGTGGCCAGCTACCGGGATACGATACGGTTACGCCCACGCGGGTGCAGCTCGTTTCCATCTCGCTAGTCAGCGTGCTCTCCCCGACAAGGGTCAACGAACTCCGCTATGGCTGGAACCGCTTCGCCGAAGGGTTTTTCCCGCAGGATCAGAATTTCAATCCCAACAGCATCGGATACTGTAATACGCCTGTTACCTTCTCGACATGCGATTCGAAGGGCTTGCCAATCGTCATCCTTGCGCCCAACGCGACCGGTGCAGCAGGCTTCTTCTCGCAGTTGGGAGCAACCTCCGGTGATCCCCGTCAGCGCGTGGATACCAACAATCAGGTGATCGACAGCCTCTCCTGGAAAATTAACAAACACGAGATCAAGTTCGGCGGCGAATTTCACCGCACCAGCGTGGAGCAGCACTTCGATAAGTACTCGCGCGGGCGCATCCGGTTCGGCACGCTCGAAGACATGCTGCAGATGATTCCCCAGCAATCTGAATTTGGCGCCTTTGACTACACTGGGGATAGCTTGCGGCATACCTACGAGAACGGATTTGGATTCTATTTTCAGGATGCCTTCCACGTAACCCCACGCGTCGTCTTCAACTATGGGTTGCGATGGGATTACTACGGTGTGGTCGCAGAGAAAAACCATTTGTTCTCCGACTTCATTCCCAGCACCGGTACTCTGGAGCAGGTCGCCTCAGGCGGCCTCTCCAACCTTTACAACCCGGACAAGAAGGATTTCTCGCCGCGCGTAAGTTTCGTGTGGGACGTCAGCGGGAAGGGAAAGACGGTAGTCCGCGGCGGCTACGGGCTGTTCTTCGACGCTTTTTCGCAGGACATGATGCTCGGCCACTTGCCCTACCCGACTTTTTACGCGCCGGGACCTGCCTATAACAATATCGGGCCAGACCCCATCCAGATGGCGAATGTCAACCCGGCAGCCTTCACTGCGAGTGGTGTCTACATTCCGAACAGCCATTTTTTTGGGGTTCCCGGGTGCAGCCCAAGCCTTGAGTGCGACATCTTCTCCTTCGATCGCAATATCAAGACGCCTTACATGGAAAACTACAACCTGAACATTCAGCACCAGCTTTCCAGCAAGGTGTCGCTTTTGGTGAGCTACGTAGGATCGCAAGGGCACAGGCTGTTCCGCTTCTACGACATCAACCAGCCAAGCCAGCAGGAAATTACGGCCGCAGACCTCGGCTGCAACTGCATCAACGACTTCACCGTGCCGCGGAACTTTTCCAACGTTGCCCAACAATACGGAACGGTCTACATTTTCCAGGAAAACTCGCAAGGAAGCTCCTTCTATCATTCGCTGCAGACGAGCTTCCGCGTCGCCAACTATCATGGGTTCACGTCGCTCGTGAACTACGTGTGGTCGAGGTCCATCGATAACTCCAGCGACGGCGAAGACTTTGTAGTCAACGCGGCTCAACCCCAGAACAGCACCCAGCCGCAACTCGAAAAGGGACCATCGAACTTCAACATCCCGCATCGTTTCGTCTGGATCGCCAGCTATACGCTTCCGAAGATGGACGGAAACATGGCGAAGTTGAAAAACGGCTGGGGAATCGACAGTGCGGCCACGCTGCAGAGTGGCCAGCCGTTCAATCTGAATTACAACTTCGAGGATGACTACAGCGGCGGAGGGGACGGTTTTGATCGTCCGGATGTGGTCGGCCCGGTTGTTTACGACAAGCACCATCCGCTCAACTATCTGCAGTTGAGCTCGTTTGCCATGCCGTGCACCAGCGGAGCGACTCTCGCGACATATAACGGCTTTGCGGATGACTGTGTGCCGGGCACACGGCACTATGGCAACCTCGGCCGCAACTCGCTCAGTGGCCCGACGTTCAAACAGTGGGACGTAGCTTTTTACAAGGACACGGCCCTAACCGAGCGCCTCACCATGCAGCTTCGCGCCGATTTCTTCAACATCCTGAACCACCCTAACTTCTCGAACCCGGTGCTGCCGGCGTTTATCGCCGACCCCGCAGCTAATCCGATCTCGCCGCTGTTTACCTACCCCGGCACAAGCGTCGCGGGTTGCGCTTGCGGGTTTGCTCCCCCCAACGCAGCCCACCGGGAAGTCGGTAACGGCGCCTACCAAGTCGTCGCCACGGGCGATGTAGGAATCGGCAATCCGTTCCTGGGTGGCGGCGGACCGCGGGGCATCCAGCTTGCGGCCAAGTTCACCTTCTAGATGATCCATGGCTCAAGGCCCTTGCCGCCGGCGGCAGGGGCTTTGTTTTGGGGAAACTCCGGCAGCACGCTGACCCGGTGAGCTTTGTGCTGCGAGCGAGCCTGCGCACGATCCCCGGCCGTCGTAAGCCTTCCGTCACTAGGGCAGGCGGTTACTCGAATGTTACGCTGCTCTCATAATTCTTCCCCCAAAGCGTCTGTTGTGGAGACTTCGAATGCGTCGCTCTATCTGCGCCGTCCTCATTCTTGGCGTGTGCTTTGCCGCGCCGCTGTATGCCCACCACCTGAAGCAGAGTAATACCTCGACGGTGCCGGTAACGACATCGTCTGTGGAGGCGCGTGCGCTTTACCAGAAGGGAATGCAGGATTACGAGAACCTCTATCTGGAGCGCTGCAACGACGATTGGCGCGCTGCGGTGAAGGCAGATCCCAACCTGGCCGTGGCCTGGGCCTGGATTGCTTTCAACAGCAGCGATCCTAAAGAAGTGAGCGTCGCCCGCGAAAAAGCCAAGGCCCTGGCGCCTAAGCTGACACCCGGCGAACAACTGATGATTGCCTGGATCGTCAAAGTGCAGGAAGGCGACTTTATCGGCGGCATTTCCGCCATGAACGATCTGATCGAGATGTATCCCAAGGACAAGCATCTGCTGTACCTGGCGGGTAACTGGCTGATGGGGGAGGAAGGCGCTGAGCAATCGGAGAAGATGATGGAAAAGGCGCTGGCTCTCGACAAGAACTTTCCCGCTGCGCTCAACGACCTGGCCTATGCGGAGGCCCGCAACCGTGAGTTCGCCAAGGCGTTCGCAGCTATGGATCGCTATGTTGCTCTGTTGCCCAACGAGCCAAATCCGCAGGACTCCTATGGCGAGCTGCTGCGCATGGCGGGAAATTTTGAGGGATCATTGCAGCATTACCGCGCCGCGTTGAAGATCGATCCTGATTTTGTTACCTCGCAAGTTGGACTAGGCGACACCTACGCGCTGATGGGAAATCAGGAGCAGGCTCGGATTGAGTATGACAAGGCGATTCGGTTTGCCCACAATGAGGCCGACCGGTTGACCTACAGCATGCAAAAAGCGATGACCTGGGTGCGTGACGGCAAGTTCGCGGATGCGGACAAATGGTTCCTGGAGGTTGCCGAGACCGCTCATGCGAAGGAGCAGGACTTGCAGGAAGCGCAGGCCTACCGGCATATGGCCGAGTACCAGGCAGACGATCACGCCGCTCTGAAATATCTGCAGAGTGCCGAGGATGCGCTGGGACACCGCAGCACGATTTCCCAGTCTGACAAAAGTGACGAGCTTTCTCGAATCCTGCGCAACCGCACCGTGCGCGCCGCCCATGCCGGCGATGCGGCGCTGGCGGACAAATCTTTGAAGCAGCTTGAAGCAATGGCCTCAGGCAGCCGTAATCGCGTGATCCAGGGATCCTACAACGGGGCAGCTGGAACCTTGCTGATGGATCAGAAGAAGTTCGAAGAAGCTATCACTTATCTGGAAGAAGACCAGAACAATCCCTTTACCATGGAATTGCTGGTGCAGGCCTATTATCAGACCAACCAGTCCGATAAGCTGGCCGAGGCCGAGGCTAAGCTGCGAGGCACCAATGTTCCCACAATGGAACAAGCCTTGGTGGTACCTGCAGCACGCTTGCGGCGACCGGAAATGTGAGCAATCTCTTAATCCTCGACCTGACTTTGGTCTATACTGGCGAGCGCCAGCGGGAAGGCAAGAACCTTTCTGCTGGCGTTCGCCTTTGATGGCTTCCGGAAGATGAATGAACTCTAAGATTGATCGACGTTCGCGCCAAAGGGTCGTTGCCCAAGTCCCCGTCCGTGTTCGAGGCGCGGGGGCGGCGGAGGAACTGTCCGCCGAGACTCGAGATGTGAGCAGGAATGGCGTATTCCTATATACAAAGACTGCTCTGGAGGAAGGCTCTGACGTCGAATTGGTTCTGATGCTTCCTCCGGAATTGACAGCTGGGGAGAAGTGCTGGGTATGCTGCCACGCCCGCGTGTTGCGTGTGGAACGTGGCTCCGGCAAGGAGTTTGGAGTTGCCGCGGAGGTTCAGCGCATGGACGTGCTGCCGGAGATCTCCGATCTGAGGTAGCTTTTCCCTTCCTATAACGGCGACCATCTTCCCGAAAAATTTACCGCTGGCCTGGAGTCTGAAGACTCGGGGCGGGGAGTTTTCCAAAAAAGTTCGAGAAAATGCTTTCTTTGGCACCGACCTTGGTGCAATAATAGCGGCCCTAGAATTGCTCTGGCCAAACTCAGTAGTTAGGTGGGCCCAACTCATGTGGATTGATAAATTGGCAGATGGTGTGGTGCAAGTGCAAACCCCCATCGGGCCGCGATACTTAATGCCTTCTTTTGTTCAACGTGCATATTTTCTTTGGATGTTCCGTCACTTTCCGATTCTTCCTCATGCCGTACTGAGTTCCTGGCAGCAGCGCCTGATTGACCGCCTATGTTCCGAACAAAGGTTCGTCTCGATGGCTTACGCCGATGGGATGGAAGATGCTCCGGTGATTGGCACGGTGGAGAGACGCCAGGCGATGGAGCCGGAATCCTTGCCGCCGCGTCGTCCGGTGGTCAGCGAAGGTTCACGAGGCTTAGCGGCAGAAGTGCGACAGCGCTCTTAGCAGGTGCTGCGTATGCGAAACTATCTTGAGTTCTGCGACGAACCCTTAGAGTTGCATGAACCTCCCGTGGCGAAACGATGCCGCCAACTACTCGCGTGAATTGTGAGCGGGATCTGCATTTTCATCTCTCCTAATTTGCAGCGATGAGACTCGCGATGTAACCCGGAGATGCTACAATCACAAATTGCCCCGCCGGAAGATTTTCGACGTAGGGCGCGTAGCTCAATTGGCAGAGCAACTGACTCTTAATCAGTAGGTTGAAGGTTCGATTCCTTCCGCGCTCACCACTCCTTTTCAACCACTTGCCGATCCATCTGTCTGGTTAACTGTCTTATAACTATGGCTGTTTTTGTGGCTGTGCGATTGTTACGTCACGTACTTCTGCTGATTCAGCCGATCAATGACGAGACGCTGAGGCAAACAGGGCGGCGTGCGACTAGAACGGCTGCAAGAATCTTGTTTCCAAGAACTCTCCTGACTTCGCGGTAGCCTTGAATTGAGGAATGGCATCCAGCTGTTTGAATGCTGACGTGAAATCATTCGAAACGCTCCAGATCGACCGCGACGAAACTCCTCATACTTCGGCTCGAAGTTCCTCGGTGGTCAAATTGGCCTCCTCTCGGTCTCAATCCGCCCAGTCAATGCCGTGGAAAAGCGCCGCCGGTACGCCGTCGGAGAAATCCCCAAGGCGCGCGCGAAGTGAAGCCGCAACGTGGCTGCCGATTCCAGACCCACTGCCCCCGCGACCTGGTCGATACTCTCCGCCGTCTTCTCCAGCCGGCGCTGGGCCGCCAACACGCGCTGATGCATCAACCACTGGTGCGGCGTCGTGCCATTCTGCCGCACGAACTGGCGCGCGAAGGTTCGCGGCGACATCGCGGCCCGCCGCGCCAGATCGTCCACCCGCAGCCTCTGCGCCAGGTTCGCCTGCGCCCATGCCAGCACCGGCGCCAGGCCCTCGTCGCGCCGGTCCCGCAGCGGCTCGGCCACGAATTGAGCCTGCCCGCCATCCCGATGCGGCGGCATGACCAGGCGCCGCGCCACGGAGTTCGCCACTTCCGCCCCATAGTCCCGCCGCACGATGTGCAGACACAGGTCGATCCCTGCCGCACTGCCCGCCGAAGTGAGAATGCTGCCCTCATCCACATAGAGGCGGTCCGCTTCCATCTGAATGCGGGGATAACGCGCGGCCAACCGTTCCGCATACCGCCAATGCGTGGTGGCCCGCTTGCCATCGAGCAGCCCTGTGGCCGCGAGCACGAAGACGCCGGAGCAAATCGAAACCAGCCTCGCCCCAGCCGCGTGCGCGGCCCGCAGTCGGCGGAGCAGCGCCTCGGGCGGAGCTTCGTCGACGTGCCAGCCGGGAATAATGATGGTCCCAGCGCTTCCGAGCACGCCCATCCCATACGGCGCCTGGACACGAATCCCGCCGGTGCCTCGCAGCGGTGCGCGGTCCAGGGAGAATACGCGGAACTCATACCAGGGGACGTTCAGCTCCGGCCGGGAGAGCCCGAACACTTCGGAAACGATTCCCAGCTCGAATGTGCCCATGCCGTCATATGCCATGGCGGCAAGCTTGCGCGGATCGCGGAGCGCCATGGCAGGATTTTAGCGCATATTGGCATTTCTGCCTCTCGACCCTGGCCACCCGGTCGCGCGAAAGTAATCCCATGACCGCCCTCGAGCACTTCGAAAAACTGCTGGAATTCGAAACCGACTGCTGGGATGTCCACGAGGACCTGAAGTTCGGCAAGCCCGATTACGTTATCCTGGATGTCCGCAGCCCGGAAGCTTATGCCGTCGGCCACGTCCCCGGAGCCGTCAACCTGCCCCACGGCCGAATCATCGAGCGCAACCTGGCCGTATTCCCTGCCGACGTGGCCTTCGTGGTGTACTGCACCGGACCCCATTGCAATGGAGCGGATAAAGCGGCAGTCCGCCTCGCGCGCCTCAATCGAAAAGTGAAGAAGATGCTGGGGGGCATCGCGGGGTGGAAGTGGGAGGGGTTCGATTTGGAATAAATGGTTGCATCCCGGCTCCACAGACTCAAATTGAAAGGAGCGAACGTGCAGGAGACTCCGCAACAATATACTCGGCGCCTTCTGAGCCATATCGAGGGCAAAGACCCTCTGAAGGTGCAACGCGAGACACCGAAAAAACTTGCAGAGCTCATTCGAGGGTTGAGCCGGAAAGAACTCACGCGAAAGCCGGCGCCCGGCAAGTGGTCGATCAGCGAACTGCTGGCTCACTTCGCGGATGTCGAAGTTGTGGTCGCTTGGCGCCTGCGTCATGTGTTGGGCAACAATGGCGCTGTGATCCAGGCATACGACCAGGATATCTGGGCGGAGACGTTTGACTATGCCCACCGCGATGCTAAAGAGTCCCTGGAATTCTTTCGGGTATTGCGTACCCATAACTTGGCGCTGCTCAAAGCGCTGCCTGCGGAACTTTGGGAGAACTATGGCATGCATCAAGAGCGGGGCAAAGAATCGATCGCTGATATGCTAAGGCTGTACGCTGGGCATGACCTGAATCACCTTGGGCAAGTGGAGAACATCAAGGCGACGACACCCACCGTGTAAAGCCAAGGGCGATGAGATAGATGGCAACCGACCCGAGGTGGCAAGATCGTCGTGAACTCGCGAAACTCATTTTCGAGCAAATTGAACCTTTCCAAACCCTGTGTCCATGATCGACCAAATAATCGATTGAATCGATCGACCCAATGTGAGCACGGTGACCAGGCCTCCGTCGGGACAAGGCGGAGGCCTCGCATCCCAGGATTTCGAAACATCGTCCGACGCGTGTTAGGCGGGTACTCGCCAAGACGGGATTAGAAGGTCGCCCCCCCACGGATGGCGATAAGCCATGAGTGATCGAAGCACGCTGCGCGGCATCGCGGGAGCTCTCGTGAGCGACCGCATCGGCGAAACCCTGCAGTGACATCCAGATAAACCCGTCTTCGTCGGGAATAAGAGCAGGGGCACTCGCGTGAGATGCAGCGCGATGCAGGAGTTCGCCGACAGTCTCACCTTCGTCAGGCGCCATTGCCGTGATATAAACAAGAGCCTTCACGTCCGGGTTCCCGGTGCCCGGCAGTGGTGATGACTGCATCCCCGTAGGAGCTCGCAGACGCACGATTGATCGCAATTAAGTGCAGATGACGTTATTGCGCCTTTTATAGTTGGCGGGCTGACGAGCTACTCTTACCTAACCAAGGGATAAGGAAGCGTCTTGCCGACGATCCGATAACCTGACGCCTCGCTGTAGGCATAGAACGGTGCTGCAATTCGCCGGATATACTAGGCAAGAACTAAGCCGCAGGGGGATTGATGAAGCGCACATGGACCATCATTGGGGTAAGCGATGTCCCACGCAGCTTCAAATGGTATCAGGCGCTATTCGGTCAGCCGGTTAGCTTTCCTGCCCATGACTACTTTGGGCAAATCCTGGATTTGGATGGAACTGTCTTGCTCTGCCTCCATAAATGGGGCACCCACGACCATCCGTCATTGATGAGCCCCGACCAGGGGAAACCCGGCAATGGCCTCCTGTTGTTCTTCCGCGTCGATGATTTCGACCTGGCACTTCAAAGGGCACGCTCTCTCGTCAGCCGGTTCGAAGAGGAACCACACCTCAACTCGAACACTCGAACGAACGAGTTCTCGCTCCGGGATCCGGATGGATATTACGTTACGATCAGTGCGCTGTCTGCAGGCTGAAATAAGCGTGGCAGCTGCCGAAGCTGCTCGGACCTGCAAAGAAGTTCCCCCTCCGTGTGTGAGGCCGCTTCGTGGAGCTTTGGCAATGTTGATCGAGTCACCGCAATCGGGCGACCCTTCCATCATCGGATAAGGGAAGGGTTGCAGACCATCCACCCGGAGTCGCTAGCTGGTCACTCTCATGATCCGATTGCCCAACCTTGATTGTTGCTGTAAACCCGCATCTAGGGATGCGAGTAACTAAAGCGAAATTGGCTGTCTGGCGCGATAACCCGACCGGAGGGGCCGCTTTCAAGGAGCTTTGCTGGGTGCGGGCTTGGACGCGGCCGCCGCCTGGGACAAAACAAAGGCTTGAATTGACCGCACCTGGTCCGGTTTCAGCGCGTCTTTGAACGAAGGCATGCCGCCGTATTCGAGAACGCCGCCCAGCACGATGTCTTGGAACTGGTGATGTGTTTCTGCGCTGGCGTAGCGCAGGTCAGGAATGCTGGAGCCTGAGACAGCGCCCACTCCATGGCAGTAGATGCAGTAGCGCCGGAATAAAACGCTGCCTTCCCGGATCGAAGCGGCGGCCGCGTTCATGTGGATCACGGGTGACGGAGGCCGGGTATGTCCGAACGACGGAACTTCCAGCTTTACGTTGGCGCCAAGAGAAAAAGTCAGTACACGTCCAAAACCCCGCTTCACCGGGCCGCTGCCGGGGAGATTGACTAGTCCTGCGGCTCCTCCCCAGCCAACCATCAACGTCACGTACTGAACTCCGTCGCGAAGGTAGGTGACGGGCGGAGCCATAATGCCTGTCCCCGCGTCGAACTCCCAAAGCTTCTTGCCATCCGTCGCACGATAGGCGCAGAAGATTCCGTCCGATCTGCCTTGAAAAACGAGGTTGCCCCCAGTCGCCAATACGCCGCCACTTTCGACCAGTGGAAGATCGGCACGCCACGCTTCATGCTGTTCGACCGGATTCCAGGCGATTAGGTGGCCGGTCATGGGCGGAGAAGCGAGTGCTTTTTGCGTGACTGGCCCATCGTAGGCAGCATCCTCACCACGATTCCAAAGTGTCGGGTTCGACTTCCAGTTCTTGTCCGGAGCACTGAGGAAGACTGAGTTTTCTCTCGCCGGAATGTAGACCAGGCCAGTGGCGGGATGAAACGCCATGGGGTACCAGTTGTGTCCACCACCGGGCGATGGGGATACAAGTACCGCCTGCCAGCCATTGTGAGCACTCAACGATTCCTCTGGCCGCCCAGTCTCAGGATTGATACCCGTGGCCCAGGTGATGCCATTGACGAAGGCTTTTGCGGAGATGAACTGGCCGGTCTGGCGATCGAGCACGTAGAAGAATCCGTTCTTCGAGGCCTGCATAATCACCTTGCGCGTACCACCTGCGATCGGCAAATCCGCGAGCATCAAAGGTTGTGTGGCGTCGTAGTCCCAATTATCTCCGGGCGTAACCTGATAGTGCCAAACCAGCTCGCCGTCGCTCACGCGTAGTGCCAGGATGGAAGCGAGGTACAAGTTGTCGCCACCGCCGGGGCTGCGGAGATCGCGGAACCAGGCGATTCCGTTTCCGGTGCCGGTATACACCAAATCGAGGTCAGGGTCGTAGACAATGGAGTCCCACGGCGTACCTCCGCCCCCCGCAATCCACCACTGGCCGTGCCAAGTTTTCGCCGCGGCCTCCATGGCCTTGGACTCGAAGCCTTTGCCAGGATCCCCGGGAACGGTAAACGTACGCCAGAGGAGCTTGCCGGTCTCGGCATCGTAGGCCGAGATATAACCGCGCACACCAAATTCTGACCCCGCGTTGCCGATGAGGACTTTTCCTTTGGCGATTCTCGGAGCGCCAGTAATCGCATAAGGTTTGGATTGATCAACGGTGATGACTTCCCAAACGGGTTTACCGGAGTTGGCATCCAGGGCAATTAGGCGCCCGTCGAGTGTGCCGAGATACACCTTGTCGTTGTAAAGGGCTACTCCACGATTGACAACGTCGCAGCAGATGGTGCGAGCGCGTGCACGAGGCACCTGGGGATCGAAGGTCCAAAGGATCGCACCGGTTTTTGCGTCCAATGCGTACGCGACGCTCCACTCTCCGGTGGTAAAAATCACGCCATTCGAGACTAGTGGTGTTGCTTCCAAGCCTCGTGTCGTGCCGAGCTCGCGGTCCCAGAGCAACCCGAGTTGGCCAATATTCTGCTCGTTGATCTGGCTCAAAGGGCTGAAGCGTTGCTCGTCGTTGGTCCTTCCGTACATTGTCCAATCGGCTCCCACGGCGACGGTCGTTGTGGGAGGGGATTTCTTACAGGCTCCCATCGAGAGGACTAGTAACGCGACAAATAACGGCGACACGCTGAGGCGCATCTTCATGAGATCTCCCTTAAGCCGGAATCTCCTTCTTGGTTCAAAAACGGCACTGATCATATACCCATCCCGCTTTTGCCGGCAGGCTGAGACTGGCGGCTCTTATCCCGTAAAGCCTCTGGACATCTCCACCTGGCGGTTGACGGGCAAAACGGAACTTGAGCGACCCGGAGGCAGGCGGGCCAGAAGTCGGCTTGGCGGAGATTAGCCCGATCAGGATCGATAAACGGGCTTGGAGGAGATCAAGGGCAATCTCCCCGAAGCCGACTCCTGGACAACGTTTTCGGAGTCTGGCTTAAGACATAACTTCCGGTTTGCTCGTCATTCGCTCCGAATGACAGGATCGCGGCTAGTTCATTTTTCCACAAACTTTCTGGAACTATTCTCCGGTTCGCAACGAAAACAATATGAAGGTCAGTGCATCGAACCTGAAGAGACATGGAAATCTCCCAAGAGCTCTCAACCCGCTCCGGCGCTGAACTGTTGCGACTCGCGGCAGCTGGAGAAGAACAAGCCTTCTTGCTACTGTATGGAAGACTGAGAGCCGGGATTTTTCGCTATGCGTTCTATATGACCAGTTCGAAGGTGAACGCGGAGGAAGTGACGCAGGAGGTTTTCATCACTCTGTTGAAAGAGTCACACAACTACCGGCAGGATCGCGGCGATCTCGCCGCCTTCGCTTTTGGCATCGCTCGCAATTTTGTGCGGAGAATCGAGCGCCGCGAGCGGCGCTACGAGGCGCTCCCAGAAGATACCGCCTTCGCGACACTGTCTGGCAAACTCATTTCCGAATCGGATGCGCTGCCCGCGCAAATGATCCGCACTGAAGTCGCCGGGCGCGTGCAGGCCGCGGTGGCTTCGCTCCCCGATCACTATCGTCAGGTTGTCGTGCTCTGCGATCTCTGTGAGTTTTCGTATGCCGAAGCCGCTTCCCGCCTGCGTTGCGCGGTGGGAACAATCCGGTCTCGCCTGAGTCGAGCGCATGCTCTTTTAGCCGACAAATTGAGGCCGCTCCGCAGCCCGCAACCGGAGATCGGATCGGCTGGCCCGGAGGGATGTCTCATATGAGCTGCCATGAACTTCGCCTGTATTTTGAGGATCCCTTGAGTATGGATGCCGAGTTCCAGGGCGAAGCTGAGCATCTCGCCCGCTGTACCGAATGTACCGCCTTCGTCGAAGAGCGCCACGAACTCGGAGCCGGTCTGCGTCTCGTTCGCGAGTCAGCCCCAGAACCTTCTGCGGCGCTCGAGGCCGCTGTTCTCGCGAATTACCGGCGATGGATCGCTAGCAATCGGCCACTTATGCGATCGAGGACACGAAGATTCACGGTTGTCTGCTGGACCGCGGCGGTAGCCGCACTGCTGACTCTAGCAACCGTTCTTCTTCATCCCGCGCGGAGATTGCAGACTTCGAACTTAAAGATAGAGTTGGTGCTGCCGCCGCCAATGGCGCAGCCGAGTACCTCCGAGAAAGGCGCAAAGGGACTTTCTTGGACAAACGCTGCTTCCTCGCCGAAAACACGACCGCGTTCCTCCCGACAGCCCCGCCGGGCTCCGCAACTGGCGACCACGAAGAGTCCATCCTTCGAAGATTTTCGCAGCTTGATGTACTGTGACGCGCTCAGTTGCAGTGGAGCCATGCAACTGATCCGCGTGCAATTGCCATCTTCGGCGGCATACGAGCCGGCTGCAGGGTCACCCGATGGGGCGATTTATGCGGACGTACTGGTTGGCGCAGACGGGATCGCTCGCGGCATTCGTGTCGTGCAATGAGAACTCTCTGTTTTGCAGGAGGAAAGGAAATCCTATGAAGTGCCTGAAGGTTGCCACTCTCGTCTCAATCGCAATCCTCGCGCTCGGCGCAATTGTGGTCGCGCAGGGACAGCAGGAATCCGGCGTCGTCGCGGCATCTGCCACGATGCCTCCCCCTAGAGCCGCCATGCTCGGTATGCACTTCGAAGACAACATGGATGTTACTCCCGTCAAAGGCGCGCCGTTCTGCGCCGCCATTACCACCGAGCACACCCAGACCTTCGCCGACGGCAACCGCATTCACACCGCGGAAAATTCAAATATCTGCCGTGATAGCGAAGGCCGCACTCGCCGCGAGGCGAGCCTGAACCTTCTCGGAGCCGGTCCGCAGGCCTCGGCTCCCAAGTTGATCACGATTCTCGATCCGGTCGCAGGTGTCCGCTACATGCTCGACAGCGAAAACAAAGTTGCCCATAAGATGATTCTTCCGCCGCCAGGAAGCGCTCCTGACAGAGCTCTGCCAAAAGGGGGAGAAGTGTTCATTATGCGAAGCGCAGATGGCGGCGCGGGACAGACGTTTCCCACCAATATGATGTACAGAAAAGCAGGGCATGATTCCAACGAACCAGCGCCGGCCACCGAAAATCTCGGTGACCAGACCATCAATGGCATCCATGTCGCTGGCACGCGCATATCCACCACCATTCCCAGTGGAAAGATGGGAAACGACAAGCCGATTGTCGTCACCTCGGAGCGCTGGTACTCCCCTGATCTGCAAGCGACGGTGATGACCAAGCACGAGGACCCTTGGGCTGGAGAATTGGAGACGCAATTCACCAACGTCAACACTTCCGAGCCGGATCCGTCACTGTTCGTGGTTCCCAGCGATTACAAGATCGTTGACGACAAAGACGGGCCGGTGACCATCCGCATGGTTAGCCCCGCTCCACTACTGAAATGAAGGTGCGCGCCGACGCCTCTCTGCCAGGTCTCCACCTGCCTTCGCATCGGTTCAAAGTTGCGCTGCATGCGATCCACGCCCACCAAAATGGAGTCGCTGAGCGATGGCGACTTCGAGTGTTTTGCTAGCACTGTGGACAAATGTTTCGAGATTCGGCCCGGTGAGTATTAGATTCTCCCAGAAGCCGACTTCGGAACAGTATCGTGTTCGACTCGAGGTACGCACCAGCGACTCTCTAAGGGGATGGCCTTCAAAGTCGGGGCGATGCAATTCTTCCCGAACGCTCGGCGGTAGTAGCAATCGATTGGAGCATTCCTCTAAAAATCCAGCGATGAATGGGATAAAGTGCGTACCAGTAAACAAGTCCCCCCAACCCGGCAGGATCGAAAATCGCGGTCTGCCTGATCACTGAGCCTCGGATATTTGGTTCAACCTCGAATTGAAGCCACGCACGGCCGGGAACTTTCATTTCGGCGACAAGATTCAGAAGACGGTCCGGTTGAAAGCTCTCGACTCGCCAGAAATCCAGGGCATCACCCGCGGCCAGCGTGTCTGGATCGCGTCGCCCCCGGCGCAGTCCGACCCCGCCTGCCAGGAGGTCCAAAGACCCCCGAAGCCACCAAAGGATATTTGCGAAGTACCAGCCATTCGCACCTCCGATCTTCTGGACCGGAGCAAACGCCAAATGCGGCGAAACCGATACTTGTGCGGCCCTGGAGTCGACGAGTCTGGTGCCCAACTGCACACCGCCCCAAGACTGTGACTTTCCGCTGGAAGAGAGTGCATCGGACCAACGGGTGAGCGCAAACTCGCGGTCCTCGTTTCGAAGCCCTCTCTCGATCGCTTCTTTCAAACCTTTCGGCTTGACGTTGAACGCGGTTAGCGCCGATTTGTCCCTCACTAAAGTTGGATGGCGCATGCTGTCCACGAGCTTACGTCCCACACGGGCATAAATCGGGGTAACGAGGCCCAACCACAAACTCGAAAGGCGGGGAGTAAGGACTGGAACCGGGATCATCCATCGGCGAAGGCCGCATTGTCGTGCGTACTCCTGCATGATTTCACCGTAGCTGACCTGATCGGAGCCACCGATCTCGAATATAGAGCTCTGTTCCTGCCGTAACTCGAGTGCGGCCATTAAGTACGCAATCACATCTTCGATTGCAATCGGCTGGGCTTTTACGTTTACCCAGCGGGGACAGATCATCACAGGCAGGCGCTGAACCAGGGCGCGAATCATTTCAAACGAGAGACTGCCGGAACCGATTACAATCGAAGCGCGAAATTCGATGGTGGGAACTTCAGAAGAACGAAGAATATCTGCCACTTCTTGACGGCTACGCAGATGGGCGGACAATGGTCGCTCCGCGGCGCCAAGTCCGCCTAAGTAAATGATGCGGCGTACGCCCGCTTGGTGCGACGCTGTGGCGAAATTATGCGCCGCCGTGCGGTCCTCCTCTTCAAATTTTCCTGAGGAGCCCATCGAGTGGACCAAATAATACGCTGTGTGGACTCCAGCCAACGCCGGCAACAGTGAAGCTTCGTCTCGGCAATCTCCCTTCACAACTTCCGTGCCTGGGGCGACCCGCGACTGCAGAAATTCCGGGCGTCGAGCCAAACAACGAACTCGCACACTGGAGTGTTCGAGGGCCTTGAGAAGACGCCCTCCGATGTACCCAGTGGCCCCGGTCAGCAAGACCAGCGGATCGCTCTGCACAACTCCACACTCCCTCTATAGTTTGCCAGGATCGAAGGTTCGGGATGATTCTTCCTGTTATCGTCCAGCTTCCGACGCGCGCTACATGTGGTCGCCGGCCCACTCTTTCCCTGCTCCACTGCAGTTCCCGTAGATTTGCTTAATTTTCTGAACATCGATGGTGAGATAACCTACGCCAGTGGTGGTTCCTTCGTTGTAAATTCCGTTCTGATTGGCCAAGGCATCGTTCTTGCTGACAGTACCGACAACTTCAATCGTATGACCAATCTTGCCTTTGAGGGAAGACACGTCTCCAGAAACGATACGGAATTGCTTGGGACCTGGCGCGCCGCCCGTGATGACATAAGTTTTATCCGTTTTAGAGAGACAGCCAACCACAGTTCGTAACCCGGTGGGCTGATCCACGGCGCCCGAACTTTTGTCGGTCATATCTTTCTGCGCCAGGGCGCCCCCGGCAAGGGCTAGCGTAGCAAAGCAAATCAAAGTAAAAGATTTCATTTTCTCCTCGCGTTAACGTACAAAAATTCTGGATCGGACGGGAGAGAAGAAGAAACTTCTCCCCCGCCTTGCCCCTGATTGGTACTACCGGGCTCGAACTGCCACTGGCTGCCCCCAGCGGTGCTGGATTCCCTTGAACGATACCGCCTGATAGAGCGCCGAAAGTCCAACGAGACCGTAGACGATCGATGTGAGAGTTGAAGTTTCGCCGAATTTCATTCCGAAAATGGCGGCGACAAGGTCGAAGTGCGCGACGCTCACCAGACCCCAATTGAGACCGCCGACCACTAGAAGCACAGCTGCGATTACATCTAAGGTTTTCATTTTTCCTCCGTTATTTAGTTTTTGGGTATCAGCACGGTGTCGATCACGTGGATCACACCGTTGGAAGCCATCACATCAGCCTTAATCACCTTGGCGTCGTTGACCATTACCGTCCCGTCATTAACCATAAAGTTTAGCTTTTGGCCATCGAGGGTCTTAGCCGATGACATCTTCATTACCTTCGCCGCAGTGACATCGCCCGCGACGACATGGTAGAGAAGAATCGACCTCAGCTTTTCTTTGTTTTCCGGTTTCAGAAGCGTCTCAACAGTGCCTACTGGCAATTTGTTGAAGGCCTCGTCGGTTGGCGCAAACACGGTAAAGGGACCCTTACCGTTTAGGGTTTCCGCCAGTCCGGCAGCTTGGATTGCCGCCACCAAAGTCTTAAAGTTACCGTCGGATACGGCAATATCGACGATGTCTTTTCCAGAGCCGGCCGTCGCCGGCAACGCGCTCGCAAGAACACCTAACATCAATACAAAACTTGCTGCTCTCACTTTGTTATTCCTCCCGTGCTGTTGTCTTTGATTTCTTGTAATAAGCAATCTTTTGCTGTATTAACTATAGAGAATAGTTATTTTCTTAACACGACAATCATCTCAAGTACTGCAACTCATGTGAGCAACAGTGAAAATTTCCACGCTCGGTTGTACTGGCAGGAAAACAGGAGAGCTGAATGGTCAACAAGACGATTGAGGACGGCCTAAAACCCTATGCCCTGGGTGAAAAACTTAGAACCTTGCGTCTGCGAAAGAGTATGGGATTAGTGGAATTGGGAAAGCATACCGGCCTCTCGGCGGCAATGCTTTCAAAACTGGAGCGCGGCAAGCTGTTTCCGACGCTCCCAACTCTGCTGAGAATCGCACTGGTTTTTGGAGTTGGATTGGAATATTTTTTCACGGACGAGCGCAAGCGTCATGTGGTGGCGATCGCGCGCAAGAAAGAACGCATGCGGTTTCCTGACAGCCCTGGAGGAGGCAGCATCGCATATAATTTCGAAAGCCTGGACTTCAAGGCAACCGAGCGTAAGCTGAATGCTTTCTACGCCGAATTCGAACCCGTCGCGGCCGAAAGGTCCCGGCCTCACCAGCACCCAGGTGTCGAGTTACTTTATCTGATCTCCGGCAAGCTGGAACTTACCATCGGCTCCGAGCAGGTCTGTCTGGAAGAGGGGGACGCCATTTATTTTGATTCCGCCGTACGTCATAGCTACCACCGTGCGAGTAAAAACCGGTGCACTGGCGTCATTGTTACGGCGTAAATTGATCCGCGCTCCGGATTCACGATTCGGAAGAGGCTTCCGGGACCTCTCTGCCGCGTCAACGGGAATAGCCCGCGTGGGGTCTTGGTTGTTTCAGAGGAAGAGAACCGTGCAGAGCGCCCGAATGCGAAGAAGCGTTGCAGTCATTGGTTCCGTCGCCGCGTTCCTGCTGCTCTGCTCCGCACAGCCTTTTCAGCCCGTGCCGAAACTGTATCGCGCCAAACCGGAAGACGTGCTGCCGTGGGCGGAGCAGGGAAATTTTCGTTTCATCCGGCTGGACGGCGGACAAATCGAGAGTTGGAAGGCCGAGCGGACCTGGTGGGGCGAAAAGTTCAGCTCCAACGAGAAGGAAGTGCTGAGCCACATCTATGACCGCGAGTTCGAACAAATGCTCGGCTTGCTCAAGCAGGCGGACTTCAACTGGATCTGGGTCACCTGGAGCAACGGCTGGTCCTTTAAGGATGAGGAAGAGAACCGCGAGAACCTGAAAAAGGTGATCGCCCGCTGCCATGAGAATGGCATCCACGTCTCGGCCTACCTGTCGGCTTCCAACATGTTCCGCAAAAGCGCCTTCCGCGACGACCCGGAAACCAAGAAATATGGCCTGTGGATGCACCACATCCCCTTGTTCTATGCCGGGCCGACCAAAACCGATCTGCAGATTTCCTGGGACCGCCGTCTGGCCGACACGCGCAAGCCCGGCTGGCGGGCCTATCTTTTGAAAAAGGCGGAGTTGGCGGTGGATGCGGGCGTGGACGCAATCGCCTGGGACAACATGATCGGGTACAACGACGGCCTGGCCCAGTTGCTCGACGATACCCAGCGTATGGCGGAGCGAAAGGCGCGGGAGACCGGCCGGCCCAAGGTCATGGTCTATGCGAATGTCCATATTCCGCCGGACCGGTTTGCAATGAACGATATCAACGAGGTGATCTGGGAGGAGGACGGCAAGGATACTCCAGGAGTGTGGGACGGTCATTGGCTGGTCGACAACGCGCGCAAAATCAAGTTCCTGAGCGGAGAGAAGCAGCTTTGGCAGCCCCTAATGTATGAGAACGACCTTTACCACTGCGGCCCACGCGAGCTCTGCATCCCCAGCCCGGCCGAGCAGAAGCTTTCCATCGCCGAGGCCTACGCGTTCGGCGCGGCCACCTCGCGCAACATCGAGGGCCGATTTCTCCATGGGCTGATCAAGGGTGAACCAGAGGCTCAGGAGGCATGGAACGCCATCGCCCAATACAACCGTTTCTTGGCCGAGAACAAGAATCTGTATCATCAAACAGAGCCAGCGGCACGGATCGCCTTGCTCTCCGCGGAGCCGCACAACCCGTTGGCGGACGAATTCCTCAGGCAGAGCATCTTCTTCGAGACCAAAGTGCTCGCGCACTTGGACAAAGGAGCTCCCTTGGACCGGTTCAAGGTGTTGGTGATGCCGGCTGACCTGCCCAAGTTCAGCGCCGAGCAAAAGGCCCGGTTAAATGCGTTCGCCGCCGGCGGGGGTGTCATCATCAACGCCGGAAAAGCGGGGCCCGGGATTGCGGCGCGCGCCGAAGACGCGGCCGGAGGACCTCGCCTGAGCCTGGAGCCCCGCGGCTACGTGCTGGGCCAGTTGACTCGGAAGCCCGACGGTCGAACTTTTATTCTCCACTTGCTCAACTACAATCACCAGGCCCCGGCAGAGAACGTGAAAGTCAGGCTGGAGCTGAGCGGGTTGGTTGATCCGGGAGAAGCCAAGGACCTGAGCCGCTGGGACGTGAAAGTCCTTTCGCCGGACGCGGCCCAGCCTCAGTTCGCTAGCCTCTCACTGCACGGGACCGTCGCCGAGTTCACCCTGAGCAGGATCGAGCGGTACACCGTGGTGACTATCTCGGCAAAGTCTGCCAGGTAAGTGAAAGTCGCGTTTTCACGAAGCTTTTGAGAATGGCGGGAAGGGGTCTTCTTTTCGGCGCCATCCTAAAGAGCACAGATTGATGCCGTTACCATGGGTGGGCGACTTCTCATTGTCCAACCGGTGCGATTGACGATTGGCTATGCTCCCCTCTACGCTGCCGATCCTGGTAGGCAGCGACTTTGATCCTGTTCCCGCACAGCCTCATACTGCACCAACGTCGAGCGTTCTTCTTGCTCACATCCAGAAACTGCACAATACAGCTTTCACACTTCCGCACTCTGCCCGGCTCCGTGTCCGTGAACAACTTCTCCGTTTCGTGCAGCAAAGCTGCCCAAAGAGTGTCGGCTAAGGATGTACCGCCAATCTGCCGGCTCTGCATCTTGCCGCTCTTCGCCGCAATTGCTCTGCGTAGGGGATGCGCGAAAAGGCGTTTATTCAAATCCGCAAGGAAGGCAGGACTGGGCTGCTTGCCGTCTTCCAACCTCAGCACGGCCTCACGCAGCGACTCACGAAAAATCAAAAGCTCGCGCAGAAATCTTCTCCCGTCCGGCTTGCCACTCCATACCTTGAGTTCATCCTTTATCTCTGATATGGGCGCCAGACCCGAGAGAACCAGCCAACGCACGAGCGCGGACGTGTCCGTCAGCATTTCCTGTTGTTGTCCGTCCGCCACGAGCCTTGTGTTCAGCAGGTCCAGGGCCGGTTGATTGCCGACCACCAGAAACCCGTCGATCCATTCTCGTGAGGAATCCGTCATCGCGCCCATCGATAAAATATTAACACCTTTATTGTATATTTTGTAGGTGTTACCGTATCTAAGGGTTCAAAGGCGGTCGCTGTTGGGGCGTTCGCCTACTTTGAATACAACAAGGAGATGGCGCATGGCACCCGCGGCACAGAACAACGATTCACATCTGACTCACCACAGGATAGCTATCGTAAACGGACGCAAAGTCTTTTATCGAGAGGCGGGCAACCCCGCTTCACCAGCCATCGTCTTGCTGCATGGGCTTCCAACCAGCAGCCAAATGTTCCGCGACCTCATCCCGGCGCTTGCCGACAAGTTCCATCTCATCGCTCCCGATTACATCGGCTTTGGTCACTCCGAAGCCCCCTCCCGGGATGAGTTCCAATATACGTTCGATAATCTCGCCGCCCATGTGCGCGCGCTGCTCGATCAGCTCAATCTCACGTCCTACATCCTTTACATGCAGGATTACGGCGGACCCGTGGGCTTCCGCCTCTTCGCCGAAAAGCCGGAACAGGTGAAAGGCTTCATCATCCAGAACGCCAATGCGTACCTGGAGGGCGTGGGCGAGCTGCCGAAGGGCGCGCTTGTCCCCCTGTGGGAAAGCCGTAACGCCGAGACGGAAAAACCCGCAAAGCAATTCCTGAGTGCGGCCTCGACCAAGTTCCACTGGACGGTCGGCGCTCGCAAAGAAGAGAACATCAACCCCGATCACTGGGTTCTCGATCAGGCATTTCTCGACCGCCCCGGCACGCAAACCTACCAGATCGATCTTCTGGAAAACTACAAAACCAATGTTGCGTCCTACGCAAGCTGGCAAGCGGCTTTTCGTACCCACCAGCCCAAGACGCTGATCGTCTGGGGTAAAAAGGATCCCTTCTTTGTCCCGCCCGGAGCCAAGGCATACCTGCGCGATCTGCCAAAGGCCAAGCTCGTCTGGCTCGACGCGGGGCACTTTGTCCTCGATGAGAATCTGCAGACGGTTGCAGAAGAGATCCGGACTGTCTTCGCCAACTGACCGGCCTCGCTTCCCAAAAACAACAAGCCAACAACCGCTTGCTGCGTGATGACCGAAATCGGCGGCACGCAGCAGCGTTCCAAACCGGCATTCGAAGGGGACCTTTGCGAGGATTTCTGGCTAAACATGTGCTCGTCACCGGTTCAGACGAGGCATCGGCGCAGCAATCGTTCGCCTCTTCTCCCTGGAGGGAGCGCGTGCGCATCTCACAGCGGTTTCTAGTTTGCCGGAGGGTGGTTCTCTCGGCCAGATCGGGGCCGTAGTTCGATCGAACCGCCGGCAACCCAATCTCGCGTGCCTACCGGCTAGTTAACCAGAGCAAAGCGCGGTACCCCGCTCATCGATTCGTGGAGTGTAGTCGCAGATAAGAACGGTCAGGTCGTCGTCCTGTTTCCCCGACCATCGGCGGACTGAAGAAACAATGGAGTCCGCCGCGAGTGCAGGCGAAAGCGCTCTGGTCTCAGTCAAAAGTTCGCACAGCGTATCCTGTCCGAAGAAATCTCCAGCGGCATTGGAGGCCTCCACAATCCCGTCCGTGTACATCACGATTCGATCGCCTGGTTCGATCTTATGGACGGTAGTCGAATAGGACGCAAAAGCGAAGGCGGCAAGCATCAATCCATTCTCTTCAATTTGTGTAACTCTTCCATCCCTCACAAGCAACATTGGTGGATGCGCCGCGGCTGAGTATCGCAGTTCTCTCGATTCTGAGTTCAGGTGGACATACGCTGCGGTAACGAATTGATTCTGTGTGTTTCCCAATAGAGCCGAATTCATGCCGGACAAGAATCGCGAGGGATCAGCAGCAACCGCTCGTTGCGAAGCGGCCGCGAGCTTTACCATCGATGCGATAAGGGCGGCCGGGACACCATGTCCCGACACGTCGGCAATGAGCAGTCCGACCTGGTGGTCATCGGCAATGATGAAGTCGTAAAGGTCGCCTGCCACAGAACTCATGGGCACATATCGGGCGGCTACCTGGAAGCTCATGGAAACGGGAAATTCGCTTGGCAGAATGGATAACTGGATGCGACGGGCGACCTCCAGTTCGTTTTGGATATCCTTTAATTGTTGATCCCGCCGTAAGGTGCTACGCGCAGCAACATAACCCATCGTGCCGAGAAATGCGGCGAACCCGAAAGGTTCGAATTGGGGCAGAGAAGTGGGAAAGAATTCCATCAAGTTTTGCCAAACCACGAAAGCAATGAAGATCAGCAAACCCCAGCGAATCACTGCAAAATCGGCGGTCTCGTGATTCTTACTCTCGGCGGAACTGTGCGCCATGAAGCGAATGAGAAAAAACGTCGATGCGCTGATTACCGCGAGGCTGTTCGTTCGCTCGTAGATGGCCGAATCACCGAACAGGAAGGTGGCCATGACCAGGACGCAGCCTAAACAAACCATCGCATACCCGACTGCCCGCTCAATTCGTCTTGGCAGACCGAGCGAGATGAAAAATAAGAATGCGGGGATCAGGATGATGTAGTTAAAGCCCGCACGAACTCGGGCGTAGAGGACCGACCCCGGAACCGTCATGGCAAGCAGGGGTGACGAAATCCAGAGCCGAAGGCCATATAGGGCGGCAAATAATGCGAAACAGATAAGGAGCGAGTCGCGCTTGCGGCGAAGAACAGCGAACGCAGCCGACACCGCGCCGACAGCGGCAAAGGCCGCGCCCAGGAACAGATAAGGAGCGTCGTGCAGGAATGCGCTCAAGACCTCTTCAGCAGTCATTCCAAACCTTCCACCACCGGGTCAGAAGACTTTCCACGTCTGAAACCCGAAAGCTAGTTTCCATCAGGAACCGCAGCAACATAGTCTAACCGCCGAGGAACTCGCGGTGCTGGAGTATCTTGCCGATTCCTTGAATGACTGCTGGAACGCTTGCGCCCCGATCGTGAGCACGATTCGCCCGTTGACCTTCCCAGTCTTGCGGCGCTGGAAAACGTCGTTGATCGATTCGAGCGGCTGCGTCTCGATGATTGCCTTCACCTTGTCTTCAGCGGCAAAGCTCAAAGCCTCTTCCAAGTCGAGCCGCGTGCCTACAATCGAGCCCCGGATGGTGTACGAGTTCAGTACCACGTTGAGAATTGAGACTGGGAAGTATTACAGCCGAGAAACGGCCATAAGCTGGCTACTAGCATGGCTCGAGTTCTTGCCGGAAAAGCTTTCCGTGTCATTTCTTTAGCGCCGCATGCTGGCGAACAATCCCGTAGAACGCAGATAAAGGATGAACTAGCCTCCAGCGATCGAGGGTCCAGCGAGTCGGGATTGCGAACGTGCTCGGCAGTCACCGCATCGACCGGGCGCGATGGGCCGAAACACGGGACTTAGAGCTTCTCGTCGCGTGATTTGCCCATTCCCATTCAGCGAGCCAGTTTCTGCGGCATCTCCCGTCACATTGGAATTCCGACATCGGGCCCCCGCATTGAGGGCAGACCAGATTGATGATCGACGAGATGATCTGCGCGTTCGATTCGCCCGGCAGTGTGTCAAAGGTGCTCATAATCGCTCTCCTATCCAGAGATCCGACAAATGCGCGAGGGGCAGATACCGGGGCCACAAACAACGGAAATGTGCCGCGCGGGTTTTCTACGCTCTGTGACATGCGCTCCGAACTGGTTGGCTGCGGAGTCCGTCTCGGCCACCAAATGCCTGCCGCCTCGCTGCAAGACGAGAGTGCACGCGCAATGCCAATGCCGAATTGCCAATAAGAGCCGATAACCGAAGCTATCCCTGAGTGAGTCGCATATTGAAGGTCAAAACTGTTGCCCTGCGCTAGGCAGCTATGCCCGGATGTGGTCGCCACCTGAGTATCGAGCCGCCACTCCCCAACACGGCGCGCGGCAAAGACATGAAACGACAGCCTCGGTGAAGGCTCTACAAGCGCTTCGGCGATTGGCATGTCGATTGCTTTTTAATGCGGATGTTAAGGGCTAGCTCCCGACTTGGCGAACGCTTGACCGCCGAGAAAAAAGGAGCAATAGGAGTAGTGATGCTACGAAGGCTAATACCTGTATTGACCCTGTGTCTCGCTACGTTTCCGGCGCTTTGCCAGTCCGCGTCGAAGTATCAAATAGGATTTATTACTGACGTCAAGCCGCGTCAGAGTGCAGGAGACGCTGCGTCCGATCCCGCCACCTATGACGTTTCCGTCAAAGTGGGCGACACAATTTACGTGGTACGGTACACGCAACCGTTGGGCGAGATTCCCGCCAAGTACGCTACAGGGCACGAACTGCTAGTGCTGGTGGGACAGCACACAATTACTTACAACGACATATTAGGCCGGTCTCTTCAAGTTCCGATTGAAAGCCAGCGGCCGGCTGCAGAGCACAAAGACTCGAAATAACCTTTGCTGGTACGCGGCAGGCATTCGAGTGCAGGGGGACCGAGCGCTCCGCTCTTTTTGGCAGCAATTTGATACGGACGATAAGTTACGAAACGCCGCTTACCAACTCGATCAGCAGCCGGGTCCATTACGATGCGCGGCCCGCGAGAGGAGCACCGATGAAGTCTCGACAGATTCTTATTGCGATGGTGATGCTTGCCACACTATGGCACACTGCCGGAGCCCAGCCGAAGAAAAGGAGCATCCAGGCAGAAGCCCCTCCACTGGATAGCGTTCTGGCGAATGCAAGTATTCAGTCCAACGCTGTACTACCCGATTTGATTGCGGTCAAGCCCATGATGCCCTTGGGCCCACAAGACGTTCTCAAATCCTACGAAATCGCCATGAGCGTGGTGGCAGACAAGACATCGGCCGATTTCTCTGTCATCGTGCAGGCGCAACAAGCAAATCAAATTACGCGCGAACAGGCCGAATACCTTTTGCAGCAGATATACCAAATGGCAATGATGCAGTATCAGGTGCTTGGCGCGCTTCATGACGTTTTAAGACATGACATCGACGAAGCTAGCCAAGAAGGAACGCAGTCGCCGAAAACTTCAAGCTCAAGTACGGTTCTCGTGGTTCCTTTTCCGGGATCCGTCTCTGCATCCAGATGAAATCAAATTCCAGCTGGCCCGGGTCGCACGGAACTTCAGGTGTATCGCGGGCAACAGAGGAGTCGCGAATATAACATGACATCCCCGGAGAAATTGATTGAGCACGGTGAGGGTGTTGCCTTGAGAACGGGGACGTGTTCACGTGCCCAGATGTCGTCTGTTCTGCCGCATTGCTTACCGTCTCTTTATCGATACGCATATAGATTCTTGGGGAACGAAGCTGATGCCGAGGATGCGGTGCAGGACGCGCTATTGGCAGCTTACAAGCACCTGAACCAATTCAGAGGCGACGCGCAACTTTCGACCTGGCTGACCTCTATTGTTATCAATTGCGCAAGAATGCATTTGCGCAAGCGGTCACGCTATATCCACATATCCCTCGATTCACGAATCGGAGAAGAGCAGGAGTATCCGCTCTCCGATATTTTGGTGGACCATCGACCCAATCCCGAAGATGAGTGCCGTAGGTCTACGCTGAATGCGAGGTTAATGAAATCAGCAGCACAACTATCACCGACTCTCCGGAAAACGTTTCACCTCCGGTTTGTGGATCATCTTTCGATCTGCGAAACAGCTCGCGTTCTGGGAGTTCCCGTCGGAACTGTGAAAGCGCAGACGGCGCGGGCGAAGGCCAAATTGCAGAAGTTAGTGCGAGGAGTACTCCACACGGGATCTCGTTCTCGTGGACGCCGCAGCTAGCACAACCATTCGATACTCCCGCTGAAGCGGTCTGACACAATCTTCTTCGCGTGAGCTAACCCGCAGGTCCAATCGCTCGCGCAGACCGCGTTGCTTACGCTGAGCCCAGAATGTAAGAGCTTCGGGACGTGAGAAGCAACCAATCCGAGCTGATCGATGACCCAATAGGGTCAAAATCCAAAGACAGCTAACCTCATCTGCCCGTATTTGGGCGCGACTGCCCTGATAGTGTCCACAGGGTTCGCTTCACTATCCCGTCGGCTGCGCAAGTACTTGAGTTTCCTGTGATTATCACTGGCCAGGCAATGGCCATGCTCTTGCCGATAACATTTTCGGGTTGATCTTGGCGATTGTCCGTCATGAGGACTGCGAAATAGCGACGAGGAGGAGCCGTTACCCTTGCTCGATGACAAAGAGAGCGTTGATAGACCGGGAATCGATATCGTGGAAACCAAAGATGGCGCTCTGGCGTCTTTGACGGGCCGCATCGACATGGAGTCCTCTCCAGCACTGCGCGAACAGCTTATCGCCCTTTTGCACGCGCCGCATTCGAGGACAGTGAGCATTGACTTGTCCGGCGTCACCCATCTCGACAGTTCTGGCGTTGCCACTCTGATTGAAGCGTTGAAGATCGCACGAAACTGTAAAACCGAACTTAGGCTGCAAGGATTGCATGATCGTTTACGTCACCTGTTTGAGGCGACGGGCATTCTATCCCTCTTCAATGAGGGTAGTGAGAGATGAATCACTTCTGGTGCGAGGGGATCTGATGGCCAACGTTTTCGAGAGTGCCGGGAGAGAGACTCTTAATCAACTTGATTATGTCGGGAGCCTCAACATTCAGTTGTGGGCTACCTTGCGTGCGATGCGGAAAGCTTTGCCCCTGATTGGAAACCGACATCGTTGGCACGAGGCTGTTCACCAAATGCTTGACATCGGAGTCGAGGCACTGCCGATGGTTGCTCTGCTGGCGATGTGCAGCGGATTCATCCTGGCGATGCAAGGAGCATCTGAACTGAGGCGGTTCGGGGCTCTGCACTATGTTATCGACTTGGTCGCGCTCGGCTTCACGCGCGAACTAGCTCCGCTGCTGACGGCAGTCGCCGTCAGCGGACGCTCTGGGTCTGCATTTGCCGCCGAGATCGGCACCATGAAGGTGACAGAAGAAATCGATGCGCTTAAAGTCATGGCCTTCGAACCGGTGGAGTTCGTGTTAGCGCCAAAGTATCTGGCGGCACTCGTGGTCGTCCCCTGTCTCAGTATCGTCGCGGGCCTTTCCGGCATTCTCGCCGGGGGGCTATTCATGTTCTTTAGCACGCACCTTGGACTCCTGCTTTATTTCCGATACGTGCTGACCTCGATTGAGCTGCGTGATGTAGTCGCCGGGATGATCAAGAGCCTGGCATTCGCCACCATTATTACTCACGTGGGATGCCTGGAAGGGCTTCGCGTGCGCGGCGGCCCCGACGCAGTAGGTCGCTCTACAACCACGGCAGTCGTGCGGTCAACTTTTCTGGTCATCATTGCGGATGCAATATTCACGACCATCTTTTACTTCGTGGGAAAAACGTAAATGTCCATAATTTCCGTGCGCGATTTGGTAGTCGAATACGATGGCCGGCGTGTGCTCGATGGTTTGAACCTTGACATCGAGCCAGGCCAGATCACGGTTCTGCTTGGGGGCAGCGGTTCAGGAAAGAGCACATTGTTGCGGCAAATTCTCGGTCTCGAGCGTCCGAAGGCGGGCAGAGTCTCGATCAAAGGCACAGACATCACGCACTGCTCGGAGGCGGATTTGAACAAAGTCCGGCGCTCGATCGGGGTGGCCTTTCAGAGCGCCGCCTTGTTCAATTCACTATCGCTGGAAGACAATGTCGCCCTCACTTTGCGGGAACACACCGCGCTCGCCCCTTCAATCATCGACCTGATCGTCTGGTTGAAGTTGGCGGTGGTGGGACTGGCAAATTTCGGCAAACTGCTCCCGCAGGAGCTCTCAGGAGGCATGAAGAAGCGGGCGGCGGTGGCGCGGGCGCTTGCGATGGATCCCGAAATCCTGGTGCTGGACGAGCCTTCGGCAGGGCTTGATCCTATCGTGGCGGCAGAGTTGGACGAACTCATTTTGTTTCTCAAGGAGACGTTTCAGATCACGGCTCTTGTTGTCACCCATGAGCTTGATAGCGCTTTCCGCATCGCCGACCGGATTGCAATGCTGTTCGACGGAAAGCTCCTCGCGGTGGGAACAAAAGACGAATTACGCGCAAACCAGCACCCACGCGTGAGGCAGTTTCTCAACCGCGTGCCTGCCAACCCGGTGCATACGCCCGCCTTGGCTTCCTATCTGGAGCGGTATGTGCAAAGTCAGGAGGCGGAACCATGACCACCGAAGCAAAAGTCGGTGCCTTTGTCCTCGGCTGTTTTGCTGTACTCGCGTTCACCATCATCTACTTGTTGAACGCGCAGTATAGTGGCGGCACCGTGCAATATCGCACTTACTTGCGGTATGCCGGAGGGCTTGAGCCCGGAGCTTCCGTGCTGTATGGAGGCATGAACGTGGGCAAAGTTACCGCCGTGCGACCTTGGGGCGCGGATCCAACCCGAATCGAAATTCTACTGGACGTCAAGAAAGATACTCCGCTGAATGAGAAATCAGTGGCCAAGCTGGGCTTCGTCAGCGTCATGAACAGCGCGGCCCTGTCGATCACAACCGGGGCCATTGATGCCAAGCGGCTTGCTCCGGGCTCAATCGTCCCCTCGCAAGAAGCGGCCAGCCTGGATGAGATTGCCGGGAAACTGGCAACCGTTGCGGACAGCGCGAATACGCTGATTACGCAGGCACAGGGGGAACTCAATGGTATCAGCGGGAACGTAAACCACCTTATTGCGAACCTGGACACGATGACTGGGCCACGGAATCAGAAAAAGGTCCAAGCCATTCTGGACGACGTTGATCGATTGGTGTCCGACGAGCGCCCAAAGATAGATCGTCTTACAGATCAGTTGAGCCGGGTCAGCGAGCATGCCGACGACACCATTCAGAATGTGAACGGCACGGTGACGGATTTGCGCGATCCCGTGCGAAAAGACCTGGCTGAATTACAGACAACGCTGGAACAGGCCAAAGGCCTGCTGCAGTCCATGCAGACCGTCGTGAGGGCTAACGACTACAAGATTGACGATACAGTAGAAAATTTACGCGAGGCGACTGACAACCTCAACCAGTTCACGAATTCACTGAAGCAGCGACCTTGGAGCCTGATCCGTACCACGCAGCCGGGGGACCGGCAGGTTCCGAAATAAGGCGGTCAGAGGAGATTCGACAATGAAAAAGCTCGCGACGGCGCTTGTGTTGGTTGTGACGCTGTTACCCGCTCTGTCCGGATGCGGCAGAGTAAGATATCCCGCATATTACACCCTCAATTTGCCGGTTCCGCCCGATCCGTCCGCTGCGGAAAACGTCCGAACCTCAATCGCAGTGCGAGAGTTCCAATCGCCTGGGTATCTGCGGCAGGGGCCCATTGTCTATCGAACCACGCCCGAGCAAATCGGCTTCTACGAATACCACCGCTGGGCGGCGGATCCGCGCGCGCTCGTGACCGGCGCAGTCATCGATCATCTGCGTGCCAGCGGTCAGTTCTCCGCAGTTTCGATGTATAACGGGAGTCCTGATATCAACTACGTTTTCAGTGGAAAGTTGGAAAAGCTGGAGGAAGTGGATTACGAATCTGGGGTCAAGGTCGAGGTTGCAATCTCTGCACAAATCACCCGCGTCGCAACCGGTGCAACAGTCTGGAGCAATGCTGTTAGCGAAAATGTACCCGTATTCCAACGAAATATACCCGGAGTCGTGTCCCAGATGAATCGGACTATGGAACTAGCCATCAACAAGCTACTATCTACGGTTCCAGCGTCGCTGGGGAGTGAACGATAGGAAAACCCGAGCCGCTGAAGTTGGTCGCATCTATAAGCCGAGAATTGCGGAGAGCTCACGTACCATGACCATCACTCAAGATCGATATCGAACGCTGCTGGGTGCGTCCAGCGCCCTGGCTGATCAGCCCACCGTCAAAGCCGTTCTGCACAGCCTGCGCGACGTTCTGTCCAGCAGTTGTCGGCTTCATGGAGTTCACCTCTACATCCTGGATGATGACCAAGACAGCCTGTATCTGTTCGAGTTCGACCAAGATGCGGAAGGGCCCGCGATCAAGACTGGAACAAAACTCCTCCGTATTAGCGCGGTCGCGCGAGTACTTGAGGAACAGCAGGCAGTTTTCCTACCCGACGTATCTGAGGAAATGTCGAAGCATCCTGAGCTGGCTCCGCTTGCACCCGAGTCCGTGGGGCGAAGGAGCTATTTGTTTCCAGTCTCCACCTCTCAGAAACGATACGGAATTCTTTCAGCGACAAGGCTGCAGGAACAGGAATTCATCCCCGAAGATGTCGAACTGCTCCGTTCTCTGGCTTCCCACGTTGCGGTTGCCCTGGAGTGCGCACTGGCGCGAGATACCGTGGAGGTTTACCACCGAGAGGTCCTGAAGCAGCGAGATCGGCTCAGCTTGTTGCTGGAGATCAACAATCATATTGTCAGCAAGCTGGAAGCGGAGGAACTGTTTCAGGCTGTGGCAGGTTCGATGCGCAAGCACCTGGGCAACGATCTCACGTCCTTATGGCTCTTTAGCAAGCAAAGAGATTTTTTGGAACGTAAGTTCCTCGATTTCCCGGCTGGGAAAGGCTTTCTAGACAAGGTCGTTGTCGTCGAGCCTACGAAACTATGGAGCGAATGGTCTCGCCTCCGCATACCGCAGTTCTATTCACCGTTCGAAGCAGACATACCTCCGGCCCTCCGTGAAGCGTGTCGATCTGAATCGCTCCTGTCGGCGGCCCTTGTGCCGCTGCTGGGCACCGATGGCCCCTTAGGTTTGCTGACCATGTGCGGTCGTAAGGCGAATGCCTTCAATGAGGCCGACCGCGACTTGCTGTTTCAAATCGGCACCCAGATCTCTTTGGTACTCGAGAATGCTCTGGCCTATGGACGGCTCCGCGCGTCGCGCGACGATCTGGAAGAGCAGAGGCTTTATCTTGAATCGGAAATCGAATCTGAGTACAACTTCGAAGACATAGTCGGCAAGAGCGCCGGAATCCGCAAGGTGTTGGAGCAAGTCGCGATCGTGGCGCCAACCAGTTCCACGGTGCTGCTACATGGTGAGACCGGTACCGGAAAGGAACTGGTTGCCCGGGCACTTCATAATCTCAGTCCACGGCGGCAGCGCACATTTGTTCGTCTGAATTGTGCGGCGATTCCTTCGGGCTTGGTGGAAAGCGAACTCTTCGGCCACGAAAAAGGCGCCTTCACGGGCGCTCTCATGCAGAAGCGGGGCCGCTTTGAGCTGGCGGATCACGGAAGTTTGTTTCTCGACGAGATCGGCGACATTACGATGGATCTGCAGCCCAAGCTGTTGCGAGCCCTGCAGGAGCAGGAGTTCGAGCGTCTCGGGAGTGCCAGGACCATCAAGGTCGATGTTCGTTTGATTGCGGCCACGCATCGGGACTTGGAAGGCATGATCCGCAATAATCAGTTCCGCGAGGATCTTTTTTATAGGCTGAGAGTCTTTCCGATCGAAATCCCGCCGCTGCGCGAACGACGCGAAGACATTCCGCTCCTGATACACTTTTTTGTGTCGCGCCTCTCCCGCCGTATGCAAAAGCGCATCCGGTCAGTCCCGAGACCCGCCATGGAGGCTCTGGTCAACGCCAATTGGCCAGGAAATATCCGCGAGCTGGAGAATTTCATTGAGCGCTGCGTGATACTCACGCAAGGGGACGAATTGAATGTGCCACGGGCAGAGCTGAACAGATCCGCTGCCCGGACTGTCAATGCGGCCGCGTCGACCTTCGAGCAAGCAGAGCGGCAGGCAATCCTCGATGCTTTGAAGGGCGCGTCCGGAAGAATAGCCGGCAATGGTGGAGCGGCAGAACGACTCGGGCTTAAGAGAACCACGCTGCAGAACAAAATGCGCAGGCTAAGTATCACTCGCGCTGATTATTCGGCCTGATAGCAGACCATCCGGCTTCCGCCTTCTTTTCCACTCCTCAGGGCGATGGCTTCCGCTGCCTTGATCTTTAGCCCGCACCAAAAGGCTGCCCTCATGCTGGCACTGCCCGCTCCTAACGGCGGCATACGCTCGAAAGACTGTTTAGTCTCAATAAGTTGCGCCACGAGTCCCTGGCAAAATAGCTGCAGAGACGACTGTAGCCAACGAGGGGCCCATAATGCTACGTGTACAAACGCAAGAATCCGACGATGCTTTGACTTGCCGGCTGGAAGGCCGATTCACCGGCAAGGGAGCTGAAGAGGTCCGCGCGCTCGTCACGCGCTGCGACGGCAAACTGGAATTAGTTGTTGATCTTACGGACGTGATGTTTATCGACGCCATCGGGGAAGAGGTGCTTTTGTTTGTCAAGAGGCTGGGAGCCCAGTTCGTTGCCGAGACTTCGTATCCCCGCGACGTTTGTGAACGGCTTCAGCTCCCATTGGTCGGCTCGCAAAAAACGTAACGCGCACGTATCGAGTGACTCAGACGGAAACGGCCATCGTCCTCGCCGCCGATGATTAGCACGCCAAACCGGCACCCAAGTCCAGTAGTTGAGCGACGGAATGCGCGAACGGCTCTACCTGTTCGCCGGTTCGTCGCGAGTGACATGTGTCTTCGGCGTCGATCGCGACGCCTTCGTTCTTCATTCCGTATTCAGAGCGCCGGTAACTCTGTTTCTCGTGCCCGAACTCGCAGACAAACGGAGGGAATGCGACGCCCTGGACACGTCCTGGAAGCGATCGGAACTGCCCGTGCACATTCAGGCGCTGTTGGTCCATCGTGAGGATGTTTTATGGCCGTGCGCTCGGATCGTGCGGCTTGGCCGGAGAAAACTCTCCCGCGACGGCGCGCTCGTGCAATTCCCACGGCGACGCGCCCGCCTGGCGTGCCGCGACCATCTGTTCGGGGTCCACGTGCGCCATCATCATTCCGCGCGAGACTCTCAGGTGCTCGGTCGCGGTCCAGGCATCGCTGTAGTTGCTGGCGTTGATCTCGACTCTGTTCTGCTCGGGATCCTCGTAATATAGCGAGACTCCCACGCCATGGTCGGCGGCCCACAGCGGCGAGACGCCTAAATTCTTTAACCGAACATACGTGCCCAGTAGGTCATCCAAGGTGGCACATTCGAAAGCGACATGCTGCAGTCCGGTGTGGCGGCGTCGGTCGGGATCGGCGAACGCCCCACGCACTTCAAACAATACGAGGCGGTGATCGAGTTGATCGTTGCTGAGAAATGCAAAGGCCGAAAACGGCGCGCGGTCCTGTGCCTCGGGCGGCACCGCCGCACGATGATTGACGGTCATGCCGAGCACTTTGCGGTACCAGTCGGTCATGGCATCCAGATCTGCGGCGGTAAGTCCGTAATGCTGTAGTTTGGGATGGACGGTGATTTGGGTGTTCATGGGAACTCTCCTTTTAGGTGGGCCATAATGGTTAGCCACCGAACAAATGGATGTTAGGTTCCTAACAATAGTTGCAGAATTTTTGTGGGCAGGACTTGCCAGCTTGCGGGTTAGGAGCGGCCAGCTGGAATGTATTGACGTCTCAAATGGTTAGGTGCCAAACTGATTCCGGAGACAGGCCATGAGCGTTCGAAAGCCGGTCGAGCGTCCTCCAGGACCACCGCCCGCGGTCATGCAGAAGATTCGCCAGCACCTCTCAGAACCCGAGCTGCAGGGGCTGAGAACGGTGTTCACTCTGCGCGCGACCGCGCAGCACATTGACAACGCGATCAGCGAGTGGATGGCCGGTTCCGTGGGATCGGTCGCACGTTACCAGATCCTGATGGCGCTGTGGGCGACGAAAGGGAAAGGCATCTCGCACAAGCAGATCGTGGCGGCTATGGGCGTGACGCGCGCAACCGTGTCCGGGCTGATGGCAGCTCTCGAGCGCGATGGTTTGGTGAAATCGCAGGTAGACGGCGAGGACCGTCGCAAGCTGATCGCGCGACTGACGGCGAAAGGCGGGGCCGTCATCAAAAAGCAGCACCAGCTGAACCTGGCTAAGTTTCGTGCAGTCTTTTCGCCCTTTACTTCAGAGGAACTGTCGAGCCTCACGGCACTCCTACACCGTTTCCGAGAGGCATTCGCCGCCCCTGCTGAACCCTAGCGATCCCGACCTCCGACTTTGTGGCCGATTTCGCTCCGACATTCCTTCGATGCCTCGGTGTCCTGCCCGACCGTCCCACTTATCTTCGCAACAGATGCGGGGATAAGGCCAGTGCCCGCATGAGGGCAGAGGCCGTCGACCGGATACGGGCATTCTTCAGCATTCTTGGATGCTCGCACTTCTGATTCAAGAATTTGCAAGGAAGTCCGGGTTGGTACGGAACCTGCAATCTTGGTGAACACGAGCGATAACGCGATTCGCTCGAGTTCAAGGTGCCGTCAGGCCCCAGCCGAAGTCCGGGCAAAAGAATGATGAAATCGAACCATCTCGCAGGGCTGCTTACAATTCTCGTCTTTGCATTATCGGTTGGGTCGTCTGCTCAACAAGCCCAGCTTTCCATCACGCTGCTTAGCCATGAATATCGATTACTAATAAGGAGCTCACCATGATTACTTCCACCAGCGCTGCCGGTCTATTTTCAGAGCTGAAAACCAGAATTGAAACTCGCCAGGCGCGGGTAGGTGTGATAGGTCTCGGTTATGTGGGCCTGCCACTTGCTTTGCTCTACACGGAAGCGAAATTTCGGGTAACGGGTTTTGACATCGACCAGCATAAGGTCGCAACTCTAACCTCGGGTGGATCCTACATCCATCGAATTCCACCCACCGAGATCCAGGGCGCACGCTCACGAGGTTTCTGCGCGACTGGGGACTTTTCGACCCTGACAGACATGGACGCCATTATTATCTGTGTGCCCACGCCTCTGGACGAATATCGAGAGCCTGACCTCAGTTTTATCACCAATACCGCTAAGGCTATAGCACCCCATTTGCGTGCCGGCCAATTGGTTGTCCTTGAGAGCACGACCTATCCCGGCACCACGGAGGAAGTTTTGGTTCCAATCTTGGAGGAAGGCAACGGCTGCGGCCTGAAGGCCGGCCGCGATGCAAGGGCTAACGGAAAGGATGAGTTTTGGGTCGCCTTTTCTCCCGAACGAGAGGACCCGGGCAATGACAGCATCGCGCGTCGTGACATCCCGAAAGTCGTAGGAGGCCTGAACTCCCAGGCCTCAGAACTGGCCGCGAAGCTGTACGGGACAATCTTTAACCGCGTCGTCCCAGTGTCCTCCCCGGCCGTCGCCGAGATGACCAAGCTGCTGGAAAACATTTACCGCTGCGTGAACATCGCCCTGGTCAATGAATTGAAGCTTTTGTCATTGCGCATGGGACTGGATATTTGGGAAGTCATCCAGGCTGCCTCCACGAAACCATTCGGCTTTCAACCCTTCTACCCTGGCCCTGGCCTCGGCGGACACTGTATCCCCGTCGATCCGTATTATCTATCATGGAAGGCGAAGGCGTGGGATTTCCAGACGCGCTTCATCGAATTGGCGGGAGAGATCAACAGCGCCATGCCCTATCACGTGGTCTCATCCGTCAGCAGGGCTCTGAGTCAACAAAGGAAGGCTCTCACTGGTGCCAAAGTGCTGGTGCTGGGTGTGGCCTACAAGAAAGACATCGATGATCTGCGCGAGTCCCCAGCCCTGACCATTATCGAGCTGCTGCAGAAGGATGGTGCTGAAGTCAGCTACAACGATCCCTATTTTCCGTTTATCGGCAAGGGGCGCCATTACGATCTGCAGATGAAATGCGTACCCGTGGAAGATGTCGCCAAATACGACTGCGTCCTGATCGTCACAGACCATTCGGATTACGATTACGCCTGGATTGCGCAGCATGCATCCTTGGTGGTCGATACCCGCAACGCGATGAGAGGCATTCACGGCGCCAACATTGTGCGCTGTTAAGGGAATCGCTTCCGAAGAGAACACGACGGTGCCGCTTGCGACCTTGGTTATGCATGCCCTTCGGAAATGAGTGAAACAAGTGTGCCGCGAAGCCTTTAACTACGAGGAGCGATCTCGAACATGGCCTTGCTTCAACAAGCTGGTGCCGCCGTTCTTCTCTTGTCGATCACACTATCTCTGCAATGTGGCGGCGCCGCTGCGCTCATCCTTTGGATAAGAAGTATTCCAAGAGAGAGTGAAAGAGTGCGGGTGTTACGCTGTGCCGCGCTCGTCATGCAAACCACTGTAGCCGTCATCGTACTGCACGGAATCGTTATTCTGCTATGGGCGAGTTGCTATCGCTGGCTTTGCTTTGCGTCCTGGGAGTCAGCTTTCTACTTTTCGGCGAGCAGCTACGCGACCGTTGGATGCGGGGATGTGGTTCTTCCGTCGAAGTGGCGCCTGTTGGGCCCCCTCGAAAGTATGGTTGGCATGCTGATGTCCGGAGTATCCATTGGACTTCTGTTCGCGGCTGTCACTCATCTGGTCGACGGCGACTCACGCTCTCGTCTACCACTTCGCTCCGAACCCGTGAATGCGGATGTCATCGGCCTCCCACAAAGGTGAAGCTGTTACTACGGCCGCTCGCGGTCGAAGGTCATATCCTGAGGAACACCTAACCGTTAGTACGGGACTATTGGCGCCGCAAACTACTTCATATGTAGTTGCCAGATCCAGGCGGGAGATCACTCCGGCGTAGGCCGAGTGATCGAGCTCCATAATAATTAACGAGGTTGGCTTGCAGTTTGTCAGCAGCCTCGAGCCATCAATCGGGCCAATGCCAGGCGAATGGTAAAGCACCTTCTCAGATGCCGCGGAGAAATCGGTCGTGATCTATACCGAGCGTGGCTTGAGGACCGCTACGATGTGTGACATGTTGAATCAAGCGCCCTCTTGCCATTAAAAAGACCGTCGGATGAGGTGCGGGCGACTTGATCCGTGACTGCTTGGGGAGAGCTGGGATCAAGTGCCGCGCACCTCGACTGCCCCGACGGCTTTGCGTGCGCACTGAACTTCCTACCAGTGTGCATGCAATCTGCCAAACCGTGCTGACAGCATCTCCGTGTAGCGCCACAATCTCTGCGATCTTTGTCCTTCGAGCTTCTGCCCGCATCGAGGCACTGCCCGAGGCAGGGCATGTCCCCAGGAGAGAAGAGCGGAGAACGTACCGAAAATAGCTTGGTTGCACGGGCGATTGGATTGGCAAACCATCTGCACGGCTAGACCAGTAAGCAGCAATTCGGAGTAGTGTTGTTTAAACACGGCAAAGTCGGATAGGATTCGCACTTTCAGGCTCAGCAGGCGCAATGAACGTAATGGTTCTAAACTCGGGAAGTTCCACCCTGAAGTTTCAGGTGATCGCCACCGACCTTGAACGGATCGCTCAAGACAAAGACGACCGCATCTGCCGGGGCGATATTGAGGGCATCGGAGGAGAGGCGATCATCCGTATCCAGCACCGCAACCAGCCAAGGCTGACTCTCACAGAGCCGTTGCGAGATGTGGCGGCGGCACTCGAATACCTGGTTCGCTATATCGCTTCGGATCGATCAGGAGTTTCTGAGATCAAGAGCGCGGCTGACATAAGTGCGGTAGGGCACCGAGTGGTGCATGGGGGCGAGATGTTCAAGGATTCTGCCCTGATTGACGACTCGGTTTTGAAGGGACTTGAGGACTGCATCGATCTGGCCCCACTTCACAATCCAAACAACATCAAAGGTATCCGGGCAGCCCGCGAATTATTCGGCAAAGACGTTCCCCAAGTAGCGGTGTTCGACACTTCCTTTCATCAGTCGATTCCCGAGCAGGCCTATCTGTATGCCATTCCGTATCATCTTTACCGGCGGCACCGCATCCGGCGGTACGGATTCCATGGTACCTCGCATCGCTACGTCGCTTTTCGCTATCGCGCCATGCGAGGACTGACGCGCGAACAAACCAATATCATCACATTCCATTTGGGCAACGGCTGCTCGGCAGCGGCAATAAAGGCTGGATGTTCCATCGATACATCGATGGGTCTAACGCCGCTGGAAGGTCTGGTCATGGGCACGCGCTCAGGAGATGTCGATCCCGCTGTGGTCAGCGCCATCGCCAGAAAAGAGGGGCTATCGGCCTTCGAAGTGGACAGGCTGCTCAACACGCAATCCGGCTTGCTCGGCATTTCTGGGCTCACGAATGACATGCGCGAACTGCAGGCTGAGTTGAAAGAGCATGAAGACCGCCGGGTCCGTCTGGGTATCGAAATCTTCTGTTATCGGGCGAAGAAATACATGGGCGCATACCTGGCTGCGATGGGTGGAGCTGACGCAGTTGTTTTCACAGGCGGCATCGGTGAAAATTCGCCGGACGTTCGCGCAAGAATTTGTGCGGGGATGGGATGGGCAGGACTTTGCCTCGACCCGGCGAAGAATCAGAAGACGGTTGGTCGCGAAGGCAAGGTATCGACGGAAGACTCCACGTTGCTCGCATATGCTATCCCGACCGATGAGGAGCTCCTCATCGCCCGGGACACTGTGCGAGTTATCTTAGGCGTGCCCCACCCGTCATAAACGCCACGACTCCCGCGCAAAGTCGCGCCGACAGCGAGTTGAAACCTGCTCCAATGGAAATTCTTGTGGATCTGGCCAGATGGGAGAAGAATACTTTGACCGCAAGCTGGATCTCGAAGATGCTCTCGGTCAGTCCTGAGCCTGCAACAAATTGTCGAATGCGTTCGTGTCCAGAAGGTCGAGAGATCGCACTACAATATCTGCTGGCAAATGCTTGCCATTCTGACTCACGCCGATGCTTTTCATTCCGGCGGCGCGTGCGGCCTCGATTCCATGCTCGGCGTCTTCTACAACGATGCAAGACTTGGGCGCGACACCCAATTTGGTAGCGGCAGTAAGGAACACTTCAGGGTCAGGCTTACCCCGGTGTACATCGTCAGCGGACACGATGGCTTGAAAGTACCCACTAGCGTGTAAGACATCGAGGATCGTTTCTATATTGGCGCGAGGAGCCGCCGATGCAATCGCTTGTCTCCAGCCTTGTCGGTGCAGCAGCTGTGCCCACTGGAAGGCTCCAGGGAGCGGCGCAATCCCGTGCTCGCGAACATGTTGCCGATAGAGCGCTTCTTTGGCATCACCGAGGCGCTGGATCAATTCGGGCGTAGCCTTTTCGCCCAGCCATTGCCGGAGAATGGAGTCATTACGCTGCCCGAAGGTGGCCAAGAACTGTTCGTGAGTGATGGGCGATCGCTCGTGCGCCATCGTGTCGCGCCAAGCCTGCCAATGGTATTCGGCAGAGTCGACGAGGGTTCCGTCCATGTCCCAGAGGACTGCTCGATTCATGGCCACCTGAATCCAATAGAGATTTCGGTGCGGACTTTCGGCGTCCATTGACCTTGGTAAACCATTCCTATTCTTCTACCACGCCGCTTGTTTGGCGTTCCACCGATGCTTCGCTCCCGATGGGAACCGCCGCGACGCCGCAGATAACGGTCGGATCGGTTCGAATTGCACGGACTTTGGCGAGGCGACGACGGTGCCGTTCCGCTCCACTGAACTTTGCTTCAAGGAAGCTTTTCACGCAATTCCAGGCAACGGCAACACCTGTCGTCAAACCGCCGAGGCAAAGGATGTTCATATCGTCATACTCCACGCCCTGGCGCGCTGAAAAATCATCGTGACAAACTGCTGCGCGTGCCCCTTCAATCTTATTGGCAGCGATGGACGCCCCTATGCCACTGCCACAGAGCAGGACACCGCGTTCAACGACTCCCTCTGCCACTGCGCGGGCCAGCGGAATGGCAAAGTCGGGATAGTCGTCGTCCCTGTCGTACGACAGATTGCCGAAGTCGACAACCTCGTGGCCCCTTGCGCAGAGCAAGATGTATATCTTTTGTCTCATTTCGTATCCGCCATGATCGGCGGCTATGCCGACTTTCATCTTTTCACCTCAGATTCTAGTGCAGTATGAACTCGGGGCGTGGACCTTCTGCAGGCTGCACTCATCGGGCCAAAGCAGAATCACGGCATTTTTCGTGGATACCAGAATTGTGGTTGCCGTGGTTCCTTTCATCAATGCCCACATGGAGGCGCTGCCCTAGGCAGGGCACGCCGAATCCGAGTGGCTCCTGGAACATAAGCGGAATTAACGCTTTAAGCAGACATCTCGATTGGCAATCCATGTGCTGTTTCCTCAATGTCCAGGTACGTAAATCGGCTGGAAATGGGGAGAGCGACATGGGAGCCGGCAACTCAGTTATTGAATGTGCGTTGATGGGGATCCAGCAGACGCACAAGCCGAAGAAGGCAAGGAGATGGAGAAGGATCCTCAAGCTGGTGCGCCAAGGCGGTACGGGCGCAACACTACAGTCTCTCATTCGGCTCTCTCTCCGATTCTTAGCAGCTCTGCTTGGGCTTGGCCTGCTGAGCTATTTGGTGTTCCGAAGCGGGCCAGGCGTCGTGTGGAAACAACTGCAGACCGTCGGCTGGGGTCTGGCTCTGATCATCGTTCTGGGAGGGTTCTCTCAATTCATCAAGACATGCGCCTGGAGAAAGGCGTTTACTTGCGACATTAGTCAACTTTCGTGGTTTCGCAGCTTTGTCGCGCAATTGATCTCGGACGCGATGGGGCAATTTGGTGTCGCTGGAAAGGTAGTTGGCGAGGGGGCGCGCATATCGCTGTTGGGTCGCGCAGTGCCCCTATCCAATGCATTATCGGCGGGTGCGATTGACGGCGGACTGCATACCTTCAGCGCCTTAGTGGTGACGGTCGTGGGCATCTCAGCCGTTCTAATGATTGGCCCTGTGTCTGTTAGGTGGCGAGTGTATGCAGCGCTACTCATTGCCGCGTTGGTGTCAGTGGTGATCTTGGCGGTGGTGGCTCTCAGAAACCACTGGCAATTGGTGGGCAATGCGACCCGGGCGATTGGCCGATTGCCGCGGCTGCGCAACTGGGTCAGTGATAAACAGCCCATTGTTGACTCGGCGGAAGACAACCTCCTCAGCTTTCGTGACAAAGCGCCCGCCGCGTTCTGGGCAACATTGATCTTCAATCTCCTATGGCACATGCTGGCGGTCCTGGAGGTCTACATCATTCTGCGGTTTATGGGAGCAGGGTTCACCGTAGGCGGCGCGTTCATCGTGGAAAGCCTGACCAAGGTGATCAATCTCGTCGGCGCGCTGAATCCGGGCAACTTCGGGACCTACGAAGGGGGCAGTATGCTCATTGCAAAGATGTTCGGCGTGGGGAGCACCACAGGATTGACGCTCGCATTGTGCCGACGTGCGCGCACTGTCTTCTGGGCGGGGGTTGGAGCCACGTGCATGATCGTCATGAAGAAGGCCAAGGCGCCGAGGACAATAGCGGCGAAGCTAGATGTGGCAGTAGAGCCGTCCCACGGCGAATAGGGCTCCGCGAATACTCTTATGCCCGGGAACAAACGGATCTTCCAATCGACCCAGGCGTGACCAGATGAGGTCCCGCGTGCCCGTTACCGGGCACAGTATTGTCGTCAGTTGCCGCGTTTATTGCAGAACCACAACATAAGAAATGGTTTGACTCTGTGGTGAGTTCGGCAAGCGTCGTGCCTAGATCATCTCGTGCAACTGCTTCTCATCTTTTCGAGGAACCGTTCACAAAGAAGGTATCGAGCGCACTGCGCCGCTGCGCCGACGAATGACACGAAGTAAGCGGCTTAGGAGTTCAGTCAATGACGAAAAATTCTACATTACTCATGGTTACGTTCGCGATACTCGCATTTTGCCCTCTTGGCCGTGCTCAAGATCAGGACCTCACCATCGACTCCACCATCGCAGTGGTGAGGGCCAATATGCAGGCAGACAGGACTGCCCTCGTCACAGCAGGAATGCATTTCAACGACAAAGAGGGCGCCGCATTCTGGCCGATCTATCAGCAATACGAGTACGAGCGATCCAGGCTGGATGATGGTCGCGCTGCCGTCATAAAGCTGTACACCCAGAAGTACCCGAACCTGACTGATGCCGAGGCCAAGGCAATGGCAGACCAAATGTTGGACTGCGAATCTCGTCTGGCTGAGTTGAAGAAGAAGTATTACAAGAAGTTCAACAGGGTGCTTCCGGCCCTCACCGTGACGAAGTTCTTTCAGTTGGATCGTCGCATCGATCTGATGATGGATATGCAGGTCGAGGCCTCCCTGCCTCCGCTCACCCAGGCACAATACACCGTGCAGGGAACTAGCGTGGCAGAACCGCCTGAGCGATGAAACACGATCTAGTTCGAGCCCGAGTTTGAGCCAGGAACTAGTCGATGTCCAACATGATGAAGCATGAGCCGGTGGCGCTCGGGACGATGCTGTTGATGGCGGCCATAGCGATTGGCGCAATCGTTGCGCAGGCTATTGAAGGTCCGGATCGCGCTTGTCGTCCGCCGTTCGTAGTACCGGAAGAGGTTTGATGCGTACGGAATCGATGATGTCGAAAAATCTCGAGTCATGAATGCACTGAGTGAATGCCTATCCCAAGCGCCGTCCGAAACATCAAGTTCAGCGCACATTCGCCTCAAGTGGGCACACACAGAGGGGCTTCCATTGCCGCTGGGGGTTACCTGGATCGAGGAAGACCAGGCCTTCAATTTTGCGGTGTGTGCCGAACATGCGAACAGTGTGAAGCTGTTCCTCTATTCCCCTCACGATTTAGCGAATCCCATTGTGAGCTATCAGTTCGATTCTCTTCGTAATAAGTCGGGGCGGATTTGGCACTGCAGGATCCCGCTAGAGAAAATAAGCGATGCCCGCTATTACGCTTACTCGGTTACAGGGCATGCGGTTGCTGGTCTCAACGGGTTTGACGACGAAAAGGTTCTTCTCGATCCCTATGCGAAACGAGTTTTTTTCCCGCCGGGATTTGATCGCAAGCTGGCTATGAAACCAGGCCCCAATCATGAAAGGGCCCCGCTCGGAGTATTGCTCGAACCTCGTCACGCCTTCGATTGGTCAGGAGAGGTTTCGCCCGGGCCTGAATCGGACGCGATCGTCTACGAACTTCACGTCAAGGGATTCACCAAGAATCCAAATTCCGGTGTGGATTCCTCGCGAGCCGGCACCTATGCCGGATTGATCGAAAAGATCCCGTATCTGAAGGACCTCGGGATTACCGTTGTCGAACTGATGCCCATATTTCAGCGCGATCCTCACGAGGGTGACTATTGGGGATACATGCCTCTGAACTTCTTCGCACCTCATGCGCAGTATGCATCGACGGTGGATGATGATGGGCAACATCTTGAATTCAAGAATATGGTCAAGGCTTTGCACAAAGCCGGAATCTTTGTCGTGCTCGATGTTGTGTACAACCATACCTGTGAGGGAGATCATGTCGGCCCTACCTACAGCTTCAAGGGTTTCGACGCCGCAGGCTATTACATGCAGTCCTCTGACCCGGCGAGTCCATACGCCAATTACTCGGGCACCGGCAACACGCTGAATTTCAACCAGCCTCACGTGCGCAAAATGGTTATGGACAGCCTGCGGTACTGGAAGAACGAAATGCACATCGATGGTTTCCGCTTCGATCTGGCATCGGTGTTTAGCCGCAACGCAGACGGATCACTGAATTGGGGAGATGCTCCGATATTCAGTGAAATTGCCGCGGACCCCGAGCTAGGCCGGTTGGCGTTGATCGCGGAGCCTTGGGACGTGGGCGGTTATCAGCTGGGTCGCGGATTTCCGGGAACGACCTGGCTGCAATGGAACGCGCGTTATCGCGACGATGTCCGCCGTTTTGTGAGGGGCGACGCGGGGATGGTACCGGACCTTATGCGTCGTATCTACGGCAGCGATGACTTGTTTCCAGACAGCCGCGAGCATGCCTATCACGCCTTCCAGACCGTCAACTATATCGATTGCCACGACGGCTTCACGCTCTACGATCTGGTTTCTTACAATCAGAAACACAACTGGAAAAACGGTCATGACAATCAAGACGGTATGGATGCGAATTACAGTTGGAATTGCGGACACGAAGGGGACAAGAGCGCGCCAGCGGAGGTCCGGGCACTTCGCCGGAAACAGGCCAAAAATTTCTTCTGCCTCCTCATGCTCTCGAACGGCATCCCGATGTTCCGGGCGGGTGACGAATTCCTGAACACACAGTTCGGGAACAACAATCCTTACAACCAGGACAACGAAATCAGCTGGCTGGAGTGGAGCCAGCTCCAGGCGAATCAGGACGTATTCCGCTTCTTCAAAGGCATGATTGCGTTCCGAAAGTCTCATCCTTCCCTGTGTCGCAGCAGATTCTGGCGTGAGGACATTTCCTGGTACGGTGTTGGACCTACGGCCGATCTGTCGGCAGATTCACGGAGCCTGGCGTTTTGTCTGCATGGCGCGTCACAAACCGACGACGATGTCTACGTAATGATCAATGCCTATTGGGAAGCGCTGCGGTTCCAGATCCAGGAAGGTTCACCTCAAGATTGGATAAGAATTGCAGACACTGACTTGCCGAGTCCCCTCGATTTCACAGAGGACGGTTTGCCGTTACAGCGGGCGATATACCAAGTAGCTCCCCGATCCGTTGTTGTCCTGGTGCGACGTAAACAAAATGGGTTCCCGTGAGAACTTGTTGCCAGACAAGAATCGCTGAGATGGGATGGATGCATAAGGAGTCATACATGTCAAAGAAGCGTATTGGCATACTCACCGGAGGTGGCGACGTCCCGGGATTGAACACCGCGATCAAATCGGTGGTCTACCGTGGGGCGGAGCTCGGATACGAAGTGATTGGTATCCGCCGCGGCTGGGAAGGATTGACCCACGTCGATCTGAATGATGCGGCGAGTAAGGCACATTACATCCTGCCCCTGAACCGCGAAAACACGCGCACCATCGATCGCACCGGCGGAACCTTCCTGCACAGCTCGCGCACGAATCCTTCAAAGATGAAGAAGCTGCCCATCGTCCTGGAGGGGCAACGGTTCGAAGCCAAAGAATCAACCACGAACGGCACCAGCAGCACGGTTTTCGATGTGACACCTGCAGTGTTGAAGAACCTCGACATGCTCGGTCTTGATTACCTGATCGCGATTGGCGGTGATGACACACTGAGCTATGCGTCCGAACTCGATCGCAAGGGCATTAAAGTCATCGCGGTGCCGAAGACCATGGATAACGACGTCCGCAACACAGAATACTGCATCGGTTTTGCGACCGCGATCACCCGCGCCATGGACGCGATCGAACGCCAGCGCACTACAGTCGGCTCGCATGAACACATCGGGATCTTCCGTGTCTTTGGCCGCGATGCGGGCTACACGGCGCTCTATACGGCGTACGTGACCGGACTGCGGTGCTGCATTCCCGAGCACAAAGTCGATCTCAAGCACCTAATTGCATTGCTCATCGACGACAAGCGCAAGAATCCGAGCAATTATTCCCTGGTAATTCTCTCCGAAGGCGCCGAATGGCAGGGCTACACGGTGAAGGAATATGGCGAGGCTGATGCGTTCGGCCATCGCAAAAAGATGAGCGTTGCGGAAGACTTAAGCGGGGAGATCAAGCGGGCAACAGGCGAAGAAAGCGTCATTAGTGACCTGACTTATGACCTGCGCTCGGGCAGTCCGGACTTCATCGATCGCCTCGTGGCATTTACGTTTGCGGGGATGGCCATGGATGCGCTGGAAGAAGGCAAGTCTGGCTTGATGACCGCGATCAACGAAGGACGGTACGTGATGGCGCCGCTTCCCGATCCGAAGCTGGGGCCACGCAAGGTGGATATCGCATCGATGTACGATCTCGAGTGCTATCGGCCGCAGTACGACTACAAGACTGGCATGTCGATCTTCCTTACGCGGCCGTAGTGCGGTCGGGCAGTTGATATGAGCAGGCGCGCCAAGTCACAAATTGTGTCTCTCGTCACTGACTGCAGCTGACCTTTTGTGCTAGTAAGTTTTTAGGGAGGTGAGTATGAGCGAATCTGGCGAAACCTTCCGGAATTGGCCTGGATTATACAAAGCCGCGCTGTTCGAGACCGACACGGAGAAAATACCATCGCGTATTGAAGAAGCCCGCAGGGCGCTCGTCTTTCGATCCCGAGAGTTATTCGAAACTTCTCCCAATTATGGCGGTGAAACGGAGGCTATCGAGACTGCCCTCTATGCCCTGCAAGCCTTGGAAAACTGTTTGAAATCGAATACAAAAGATCGCAGACGCGCTGCCCGAGCTGGTTAGACTTTTCCCGGATTACAAGAATGCCTTGCCGTTGGGGACAAGGTTGCGGTCCCCTAACTGCCCGTGGAGCGGAGCGGACAAACCCATCTTCTTCGCAGCCCGTTCCTTTTCAAGGATCACCCCTCCCGGTCAGCGCTATCATAGTTTGGTGGTTTTTCTTGATGTAGACCATGAATAAGCGCGGCAGAATGAACTGTTGTCTCACGCGATTCGGGTTTCAACATGGGAAACATAGCTCCTCGCCAACCACTTCTGCTTCGCTTTAACTGGCCCTCCGTGATTGCGGCGACGTTGGGCTCCTGTTTCGCCTGCGTATTGTTGCTGGCAGGCACGGTTCGCGCCCTCGATCCGAACAAACGCCTTACCCAGTACATGCATACCTCCTGGCGGACCCAGGACGGTTCCGCGCCGGCGGGTATCGAAGCGATTGCGCAAACCTCGGATGGCTATCTTTGGTTTTCATCTGACTCCCAGGGCATGTACAGATTTGACGGTGTTCGGTTTCTTCCGTGGACTTTGTCCTCCAACGGTAAAGCGATTAACAAGATTGTGAACGTCTATGGAGACCATGCTGGTGGGCTATGGGCACTGGGCGAGCGTGAAGTCGTTCGCCTGAAGGGCGGTGCCGTCACTTCTCACTTCGACTTGGATGGGCTTCAGCAGTTTCAGCAGATCAGCGAGGACGCTGACGGCTCCTTGTGGGTCGTGCGAGGGCGGGCGGCTGGCTCAGACGCGCCGCTTTGCCGTATTACCGAGCGAGCCGTCAAGTGTTTCGGAAAGTCTGATGGAGTCCCGATTTCCCCAATCGATTCTCTACTGGCTGATGGAAAAGGAGGCTTTTGGCTAGGAGGGCAAACGGCGCTTGTTCACTGGCACGATGGCGCCTCGGAGACGTACCGGATCGAAGCCCTAAAATCCAACGCTGGACAGAACGGGATTGCAAGCCTGGCACATGGTCCAGATGGATCCCTCTGGGTCGGCATACAAGCAGAGGGACCTGGCCTGGGCCTTGCTCAGCTGAGGGATAGCGCTGTGAAACCATTCGTGACCCCCACCTTCGATGGGAGTAAGTTCGTCGTCAGCGCGACAATCTCCGACCGTGACGGCAATCTCTGGGTAGGTACCGCCGGCAAAGGAATCTTTCTTATCCATGGTAAGGATGTGGACCATTATCAGCAGACGGATGGGTTGTCTAGCGATTCCGTACTTGATCTTTTTGAAGACAGAGAAGGGATCGTGTGGGCTGTAACATCAAATGGAATCGATAGCTTCCGCGATCCGAGCATAACCACTTTCTCGGCAAGGGAAGGCTTGAGGACAGACGCGGCAGCCGGCGTCCTGGCGAGCAAAGATGGCACCATCTGGGTCGCAAACGCCGGCTCTCTTGATCAGATCAAGGACGGGAAAGTCTCGTCCATTCGCACAGGGAGTGGTCTTCCGGGTCATCAAGTCACCTCCTTGCTTGAAGATCGCGCCGGAAACATGTGGGTGGGGGTGGATGACGGACTGTATCTGTTCAAGAATGGGCGATTCCGTCGCCTCCCTGAACCCAATCACCAGCCGCTTGGAATGGTGGTTGGAATGACTGAGGACAATGATGGGGACATTTGGGCAGAGTGCCTAGGCAATCCGCGAAAGCTTGTGCGCATCCGCGATTTCCAGGTGCGTGAAGAGTTCCCTGCGTCGCAAATCCCCCCTGGACACAGCCTCGCTTCGGACCCGCACGGGGGAATTTGGATAGCAACCAAGAAAGGAGATATCGCACTGTTCCGGAACGGCGTTCTGGAAACGAAGTTTCCGCTAAACCCGGGAGGCGATCCGTCTAATCGCCAAATTATGTCCACGGCAGATGGTTCCATTCTTGCCGGTTCCAATAACGGACTTGTCGAATGGCGACAGGGCAAAGTGCACCGCATGACGACGAAGAACGGTCTGCCTTGCAACTCGGTAATTTCGTTCATCGAGGACAAAGAGAATTCCTTGTGGCTGCACACTGGCTGTGGCGTCGTGGAGGTCCCAGATTCCGAGCTCGAGCGTTGGCGGGCCAACCCCGAAGCGGTGGTTCAGACCCGTGTTTACGATGTCTTGGATGGAGCGCGGCCGGCAGGCGGGCCGTCCTTCGATGCTGCGGCATACTCTTCGGATGGGCGCGTGTGGTTTGCGACGGGATTTGTGGTCGAGATCGTGGATCCCTCCAAGCTCTCGCAAAAAGCGCTCCCGGCGCAGGCCTACATCGAATCGCTGGTTGCGGACAGAAGGGAGCTCGAAGCAACGCCCAACCTCAAGGTCCCGCCAAATCCGAGGGACTTGCAAATTGATTACACCTCACCCACCTTTTCGATTCCACAGAAGGTGAAATTTCGCTATCGCCTCGACGGCTATGACCGTGGCTGGCACGAGGCCGGTACGCGCCGGCAGGCGTTCTACACGGATTTGCCTCCAGGGAAGTATTCCTTCCGCGTGATCGCATCCAATAGCGATGGGGTCTGGAACGAGCAGGGTGATACGCTGGAGTTCTCCATCGCCCCGGCGTATTACCAGACGAACTGGTTCCGCGCCCTCTGCGCGATTATATTTTTTGTATTACTGTGGGCGGCCTACCAGTTGCGTGTTCGCCAGCTGCGGAGGGAATTTAACACCGCCATCGAAGCACGGGTGAGTGAACGAACGCGTATCGCCCGCGAGCTCCATGATACTTTGCTCCAAAGTCTGCAGGCGCTGCTGTTTCAGTATCAGGCGGCGCGTAACCTTTTTGCCGCTGGCTCGGAACGCGCGATGCAGGTCCTCGATGTCACGCTTGACAGGACCGAGCAGGCAATCGCTGACAGCCGTGATGCGATTCACGACATACGTTCCGACGTTGTTGCCCAGAATGCCTTGCCCGAGTTGTTGACCAGAGCGGGAAGTGAGTTGGCCCAATCGCAAGCGGATAAGGATGTGCCTACATTCGGTCTTACAGTGGAGGGGGAGCGGCGTACGCTCACGCCAGTCATTCGGGAAGAGACTTATCGAATCGCATTGGAACTGTTGCGAAACGCCTTCCGGCACGCGAAGGCCCATCGCATTGAAACCGAGATTCGATACGATGACGACACGCTTAGTCTGCGTATTCGTGACGATGGAAAGGGCATGGACCTAAAGGTAGTGCAGGGAGACGGCAGCGGCCATTGGGGGTTGCGCGGTGTCCGAGAGCGCGCGGAGCGGATCGGAGCAAAGCTGGAGGTTTGGAGCGAAGCCGGAGCAGGTGCCGAATTCCAACTAACCGTTCCCGCCGGGATCGCTTACGACGGGTCTGGTGATAGTCTTCCATTCCGAATACTTCGCAAGGTAAAAGGTTATGCCTACCGCAACTAGAACGATCCGAATTCTGATATGCGACGATCATGCCCTCCTGCGCGAGGGCGTGGCGACCCTGCTGAGCGCCGAAGCTGATATGAAGCTGATCGCAGAGGCGTCGAATGGCGAGGAAGCTGTCGAAAAATTCCGAATGCATCGCCCCGATGTCACCCTGATGGATTTACAGATGCCGGGGTTGAGTGGTATTGATGCAATCGCTCGCATTCGCAGCGAATTTCCTGACGCTCGGGTGATCGTGCTGACGACATACACAGGTGACTCCCAGGTGATCGGTGCTCTAAGAGCGGGGGCTCGGGCCTACCTGTTGAAAGCACACGTGCATCGAGAGCTTCCGGAAATTATTCGTGCCGTTTACGCTGGAGAAAAGCGAATCCCTCCAGAGATCGCGGCAGAAGTGGCGGAACATCTGGCGGATGAGAGCTTAACGTCACGTGAGATTGATGTGCTGCGCCTGATTGCGGCCGGCAATGCCAACAAACAGATTGCCGATCAACTCTCCATTGGAGAGGCGAGCGTCAAGAGTCACGTGGCCAGCATACTCTCCAAACTTGGTGCGAACGACCGGGCGCACGCCGTTACCCTTGGGTTAAGGCGCGGAATTATCGACTTGCAAATCCCCTGAATGGGGGAGCCCTGCTTCCCCCTTTTGCCCGTGGCGCCTTGATCGCGAATACCTTAACTTGGATTGTGCAACGTTTATTCTCGACCTTCGCGGCCGGGTGGCCCGGCATCGGTCTCCTTATCCAAAGATTCCTCATCGCTACTATTCTCTTACGTGAGGCATTCCTACAATCGAGCGCTAGTCCTAATTTCGCGACGATCGTATTGCAACTGATTGCGTCGGTCCTTCTTGTAATAGGACTGGGCACTCCGTATGTAGGCCTTCTGGTCGCAGCTAAACAGCTATGGCTAGTTTTCTTGGGCCCGGCTGATCCGTGGACTGCGATCATCGTTTGCGGATTAGGTCTCAGTTTGGCGATGATAGGACCGGGTGCCTGGTCGATGGATGCTCGCTTCTTCGGGCGAAAGCACGTTGAGATAGTCAAGAAATTGAGCGTTTAGGCCCCCCTAAAAGAATAACGTCCAATCCCCCAAAAGTGTGCACCCCCCTCTCCTGGAAGTACAACCCGAAACTCCGAGCATATTCCCAGACCACAATCACCAGATCTGACCTTGTGAGCAGACGCAGGTTATTCCACACTCACCGCATGAACAAGACCTCAGTTGCAGGGAGATTCAATAGGAACTAGGAGATTGTTATGGCAAAAGTAATTGAGTTTTACATACCCAAGAACTTTCGGAAACCGTTGCGGGCGGTGGCTCCGCCGCAACTCGGAAAAATCATCGAGTTTTGCCAACAGACGAAGAGATCAGCTTAGCTGCTATCCAGCTTTGCGGATTGAGAGGAAATATGACGTACGTTCCCACACAGAACGGCTGCATGCGTCTGGAAGATTCCGAAAAGCTGTTACGTGCCATCTTCCCAAATTATCCTAGCCTGCAACCGTGCCATCGGGCGCCAAGTCTGGAACCGATTGCTCAGAGCATCGGAGCATGCTTTCCACATCCATAGCCGCCAAAATGAGAACTTCGGCGAGTGTGTCTGCAACCGAAAACTGCGGCCCGGTTAGAAGGAATAAACGGCACTCAATTGGATCGTATGCCCCTGCCACAGGTTGTCCCGCGCCCATTCGGATGGCGAAACAACGAGGGGATTCTGAGTGGGAACAAGCGACCCGAGTGGTGTGTTGCCGCAGTTCGGAACGCTGGCGCAGGGCATCCAAGCACCATGGTGCCAAGTGGAACCGGCATTGAATATCTCGAACCTTGTCTGCAGATGCTGCCGTTCCGTGATGGGAAAGACCTTGGCAAAACTCAGGTCGAGATCCTCATAGTACGGTCCGCGCAACCCGCCTTTCTCCGCGTTGCCGTAAAAGCCCGGGGCCGCCAGCGAAAAAACATTGGGATTAAACCATTCTGTAAAGCTCCGGTAGAAACCGCTATTCGGATTTCCAGATTGCATCGGCCGGTAGCGCGAATCGTAGCTGCTGCCGTTGTATATGCCCATTTCATCCAGGTTCGCACCGTTGTACCCATACGGCGTGAGCGTCCGGCCTGAAGTGATGGTATAGATTCCGCTTGCCTTCCAGCCGCCCAGAACCCAATTAGCGGATCCCAGCGACCAGTGTTTGCCTCTGCCCACCGGTATTTCCCAGCTTCCATTCGCGGTCAACCGGTGAGTCTGGTCGAAGCTGGACGGACCATAGTCGGCGCCAATGTGCTGCGGATCCTGGATGAAGTTATTGTTTCCATTCACCAGATTGATACCGGAGATCTCATCCAAAGACTTCGACCATGTGTAGGCAATGTTGTAGGTGAGACCGTGATCGAAGCGTTGCCTTACCTGCACTTGAAGGGAGTTGTAATTCGACCCGAGGATGTTCGCGTTCGCATACATTTCGGATGGAAGGTTCGGATAGGGCACATGCTGATCGATCACATACAGGTTGGGATCGGTTAGACACGGAGATCCGGCTGGAACCTGCGAGATGTCGAGATACGGACCAAGCGCGGCGCTGCCGCCGCCATTACAAGGATCAGTAGGGACTGGGGGCGGAGGTGCAGTGTTGAACAAGAAGTACGTTGGCAGGCGAAGACCATGCGATCCCACGTATCCAGCGTCGAGCAACAGAGTTGGTCGCAGGGCATACTGAAAGTCGAGCGTCCATTGCTGATTATAAGGATTATGGTTCCACGGCCAGTTCACCTGATTCAAAATGTAGCTGGTGTTGAGAAAGTCATTACTATCCCACTCGGGTAACGTAAACGCTCCAGTTCCCGCGCTTCCTCCCGCGCCTCCAAGGCCCTGAATCGGAGCTGACCACAACTGATTGAGCTTTGGTCCTGGATAGGTCTGTCCGTTGCCGCTGGCTGTTGGGTAGCTCGCCGGCAGAATCGTCTGAAGAGAGTTCTCGTCGTAGTTCTGCACCTGGTCGTAATATCGCATGTAAATGTCGTAGAAGATTCCATAGCCAGCCCGTACCACGAAGCGGTCAGTGTCAAACGGTCTCCAGGAAAGGCCAATGCGCGGAGCGAAATCCTTCGTGTCGCGCGGAACGAGAGTGTTCTGGATACAGCAGTTAAGAAAGGAAGGAGTCACGGTGAGGCCTTGACCCGCAGCCAGCTGGTAGATGCCCTGCACAAAGCTCTTGCTTACCCAATCGAGGCTGCCTCCGTTCGCGGGATCGAAGCCCCATCCGCTATTGTCAATGCTATGAAACGCGGCTGGCAGTTCATAGCGTAACCCGAGGTTAACCGTCAGGCGCGGACTGACGCGAATATCGTCCTGCGCGAAGAAGTTCCAGTTCGTACCGAACGTATGAAAGTAATCGACGCCCAACGGGTAGGGCCCGGAAAGACCGCTTGGATCGCTCAACAGCATGTCGGCCACGCCGTTGCCGAGGCCAAGTCCGGCGCTTCCCGGTGAACAACCGGTGCTGCCAGCATTGCAGTTGGCGGTGTACTCGCCGTTGAAACTTAGGCTGCCGTTGCCCAGATAGTTATCCTGTTCGAACTCTCGCAAGCGGCGAATGTCAACGCCAACCGTGATCGCGTGTTGGCCCCGAATCATTTTCAGATTGTCCACCAGCTGGTACGTCCCGGTCTTCGTGGAAGTTTCGTATTGGCCGTTGCCGATGGCGCTATAGCTATCGTGGAGATTGATGGTCGGAATCGCGTAAAGCCCCGGAGCACTAGGAGTGTTTGAAAAGCCGAGTTGGGCCTGGATGTTGGGCCCGTAGGCCGTCTGTTGAACAGTCTGGAAGAACAAGTGGTTATAGCCGACTCGTACGGTGTTGACGGTGGAGGCGTTAACGGTCCGTTCCCAATTCAAGGCAAAAAGTTGCGAGCTGGTGGACCTTCTGGAACCAGAGTAGGGAAGCATGCTGGGCCGAGGCTCGTCGTCGCTGCGCAGATCGCCGGTAAAATAAACACGGTCTTTGTCGCCGAAATTCTGGTCCACGCGGAAGATCTCGTTGTCGGTCGTGATGGTGAACCGTAGCGGCATAACGTAGTTGTTGCACGGCATGCTGCAGTTGATGTTGGGCAGAGGGTACAAATTTACCAGCTTCTGTCCGGTCGCATTGATTTCCGAGGATGGAATCTGGTTGCCCGTAAACGCGGTACGGGTGGTGGCGTCGCAACCCGAACTCGTGCACACGGTCGTCGCGGGATCGTAGAGTGGATACGGCCAATCGGAGAAATTGCCCGTGCGTTCCTGCGCGGTTGGAACTTGTATTGCGCTCTGAGTGGGAGATGTGTGTCGCCGGCCACCGTCAAAAGCGAAGAACCAAAATGATTTGTTCCTTCCGTTGTAAAGCCAGGGAATGCGAACCGGACCACCCAACGTTCCACCGAACTGATTCTGTTTCAAGGGGTTCTTGAGTGGAACGTTACATTGCGGGGAATTTGGTGATGCTAAACGGCACACGTAATTCTGTTCGGCTTGAAGCGGGTTGTCAGGACTAAACATGTCATTCTGTATATAGTCGTAGCCCTGACCGTGCCAGTCGTTCGTTCCCGATTTAATGGCCACGTTGACCTGCCCAGCCCCTTGTCCGTACTGGGCTGAATACAGGCCAGTCTGCACCTTGAACTCCTGGATCGCCGACTCAGGAGGAATCGCCGCAGCGCTCGAAAACATGTTATCGGTGTCGGTTACACCGTCCACCATAAAACTGATGGAGTCGGGACGGTTCCCGTTCAGGCTGGTCTCGGTGAAGGTGTTGTTCAGTCCGTGATTAACCCATCCGTTGTTTTGCGCGCCGCCAGTGAAGTTGCCGGCACCCGCGACCAGGCCCAGGAGGTTATTGAAATCGCGACCGCTCGAAGGAAGTTCCTCAATTGCCTTCTGATCCAGAACGTTGCCGATCGTTGTGTTGTCCGCTTGCACCATTTGGGCGTCGGCGACAACCATTATTGTTTCCTTCATAGTGCCGACCTGCAGTGTGAAGTCCTGACGGAGAGTCTGATCCACTTCGAGAATCAAATTGCCGCTGACCTCCTTCTTGAAACGGTCACGCTCAACCGTCACCTGATACGCGCCCGGAATCATGTTCACGAATGCGTAATCGCCGGCGCTGTTGGTAATGAAGTGGTTGGTCACGTTCGTACTGACGTTCTTGGCGGTTACGCTCGCGCCAGCGACGGCAGCGCCGGAAGAATCCTGCACATGCCCTAGAATCGTTCCTTGGGAGTTCTGGCTATGCGCAGCGATCGAGACAAAAACAACGAGGAAGAATACGCTCAGCAGTGGGACAATAAGCTTCTGGCCGGAGGTGGTTTTTGCTTTCATACCTCCTCCCTTTTTCGGGACGACGAACTGATGTAGGTTTTCTAATAACTTGCAACACGTCACGCTACTAAGCTGGGGTGCTGCTGTCAAGGGGAAAAGGGTACTTGGCGACGCGGCTGACGGCCCCTTTTCAGAATCCGCTCTGCGCAAAGATTTCTACGCAGTCGTGCATTTCGCACATCATTTATCAAGTGGGTTGATCGGTTCTACCACACCTGACAAACAACGACGAGAGTGCTAAATTCGCTGGTAACGAAAGTAGTTGCACATGAATCGGAGCCATCGTGTCTGATGCCGAAAAAATGGCTTCTCGCCGACCGCTTCTGCTTAGCGATAATCAGTTTCGCACCATAGCGCGATCCCCAATGCGGTCTTGTGTCACTTGCGTGTTCCTGCTGGCGAGCGCGGTTCCTTCGCTTGCTAATCTCCCTCCTGTGCACGCAGAATCAACACCCCCGCAGTACGTCACAAAGGTTTGGCACACGGAAGAGGGTCTGCCGCAAAACTCGGTCAATGCGATGCTGCAGGATCGCCGTGGCTATATCTGGATAGGCACGTTCGGGGGGCTCGCGCGCTTCGATGGCGAGCGCTTCACGGTTTTCGATTCGGCGAATACGCCAGGTTTCGGCAGCGATCAGATTGTCTCACTGTACGAAAGTCGCCACGGGGCGTTGTGGGTCGGCACTGTGGATGGCGGTCTCATCCGGCTGCAGGATGGTGTTGCCACCACCTACACCGAACGCGACGGCTTGCCAAACAGGTGGGTCACTTCGATCCGCGGCGATGCCGAAGGGCAGGTCTGGATCAACACTGCAGAGGGGCATGTAGCGCATTTTGCCGGTGCCAGGCTGGAAGCCTATCCTACTCACCGCGGAAAAGCGGTCCGAGAATTCTTTCTGCAGGCGCGGGACGGAAGCATGTGGTTCCGTTGCGGACAAGATGTTGTACGTTTCGCCGCCGATGGCTCCATGGCGACCCTGCATTCCACCCAGCCGAACGTTTTTTTTGTCCACGAAGCTCGCGACGGCAGTGTCTGGATTGCTTTGCGTGACCAGTACCGTCTAGTGCGCTATTACCAGGGCGTATTCTCGGATGTTTCGCTGCCGTCGGTTAAGCACCGCGAGTTGAAGAGCGATCTTTTTTTGTATTCCTTTGCCATGACGGAGGATACAGATGGGGAATTGCTGCTGCGCACGCCAGCCGGCCTAAGCCGCCTTGTAAATGGCACACTCAGTCCTCCCGAAGCGCTACCGTTGCCTGCGAATGCCGGCGAATTGCTCAAAGTACGCAGCCTGCTCGGGGACCGCGAAGGCAACATATGGGTTGGAACCATTGGAAGAGGACTGATTCGTCTCCGGCGAGCCCCCTTGACAGCTTACGGAAAAGACGAAGGTCTCTCGGACTCAAACTTCAGTAGCGTGTTTCAGGATCGGGAAGGCCGCATCTGGCTCGGTGGCGACTTACTCTATTGGTTCGATGGGCATCGGTTTCACCGGGTGCCGCGCATGGGAGACATTCTCAGCATTGCCCAGACACGCGATGGCGACCTATGGTTTGGCGGGTACGGAGGCCTGTATCGCCTTCGATCGGGTGTGTTCAACCATTTCACTTTCGGCGCCCCCGCCGTGAAGACCATTTTTCAGGACCGCGAGGGCACCCTCTGGGTTGGCGGGCTCACCGAGAGTGCTCCCGGCGGCCTGTACCGCTTTCGTGAGGATAAATTGGAGCAGGTCCCCGGCATCTCCGACGTGCGCGCAATCGTCAAAGATCGAGACGGTGGCCTATGGCTGGGCGGCCTCGAAGGGCTAAGGTACATGCGCGGCGGCAAAGTTGTGACATACGACCGGAAGCAAGGATTGTCGAGTAACTCCGTATATGACATCCACCAGGATTCGACCGGAACTCTCTGGGTTGCGACGTACGGCGGCGGATTGAACCGTTTCCGGGACGGCCGATTTAAGGCGATTACCACTGAAGACGGTCTGCCCGATAACTTGCTGCTGGGCCTTTTGGAGGACGGCGAGGGCAATCTCTGGTTCAGTGCGAATCAGTGTGTATTTCGGCTCAGCCTGAAGGAGCTAAATGACTTTGCCGACGGGAAAATCTCCTTCCTTTCACCCGTATCTTACGGGGCTGCGGAAGGCATGAGAAGCACCGAATCCAATGGTGGGAGCCCGGGAGGCTGGATAACTCGCGATGGCCGGATATGGTTTCCCACCCTGCGGGGCGTGGTGGCTATTGACCCGACTGCGGGTAATAGCCTACCTCCGCCCGTGGTGCTGGAGGAGGCTTGGGCCAACAAATTCACATTGGCTCGGAACGAGCGCACTTCCGTACCACCCGGCAACAACACATTCGATTTTCGCTTTACAGCCCTGAGCTTCTCCGCTCCGGAGAAACTTCATTTCAAATACCGGCTCGAACCCTTTGAGAAGGACTGGGTGAACGCCGGCACTCGCCGTACTGCACACTACACGAACATGGGCCCCGAAGATTATTCCTTCCACGTGCTTGCGGTAAACAATTTTGGCATTTGGAGCGAGCACGAGGCCAGCGTGCACTTTGTGCTGCTGCCGCACTTTTACCAGACGAATTGGTTTCGCGCTCTTTGCGCGGCGAGTATGCTGATAGTGCTGTGGTGCGGCTACCAGTTCCGCGTCCGCCAACTGGCGCATCAGTTCAACATGCGTCTGGAAGAGCGCCTAAGCGAGCGCACCCGGATTGCTCGGGACCTGCACGACACACTCTTGCAAAGTTTTCAGGGTTTGGTGTTCCGCTTTCAGGCGGCTCGGTATCAGCTTCCGGATCGTCCTGAGGAAGCATCTGACGCTCTAGACAGCGCACTGGTTTCCGCAGATCAGGCAATCGCCGAGGGTCGTAGTACCATACAGGAACTACGTTCGGGCTCGTCCGAGGAAAGCAACCTCGAACAGATGCTGCTAGCAACGGGGAGCGAACTGGCATCCTCACGGAATGGTGGCGACAGTGCCCCGTCTTTGCGAGTGATTGTAGAGGGCGAGCGGCGAACCAAGCGCGCGATGATCCGGGAAGAGGTCTATCGAATCGCACGCGAGTTGCTGCGCAATGCTTACCGGCACGCCCGCGCCCGGAACATTGAAGCCGAGCTACGCTACGATGATGATGCTTTTCTGTTAATCGTGCGAGACGATGGAAGAGGGATCGATCCCAAAGTGCTGAAAGATCGCGGTCGCGCTGGACATTGGGGTCTGCCTGGCACCTACGAGCGGGCAGAAGGAATTGGAGCCCGATTGGATATCTGGAGCGAAGCCGGCGCCGGCACAGAAGTGCGCTTGACAGTTCCAGCCGCGATCGCCTATGAAAAATCCGGCGATAGGGGTAGATTTAAGCTGTTCCGAAAAACGAGGATTTATGAGCACCGCTCCTAGTCCGATTCGGATCATGACTGTTGATGATCATCCTCTCTTGCGTCAGGGGGTCGCGGCCCTCATCAAAACTCAGCAGGATATGGAACTGGTAGCAGAAAGTTGTGACGGTGAGGAGGCCATCGCACAATTTCGACGGCACAAACCGGATGTCACTCTGATGGATATCCAAATGCCGAATATGAATGGCACTGAAGCCATCAGCCGGATCAGACAGGAATTCCCCGACGCCAAAATCCTGGTCTTGTCGACCTATTCCGGCGATGTTCAGGTCCTACATGCGATCAAGGCCGGTGCAAGGGGCTACCTGCTGAAAGGAAACGTCCGAACAGAACTGCTGGAGGCGATCCGCACCGTCCATGCCGGGCGCAAGCGAATTCCGCCTGAAATTGCGGCGGAGCTGGCCGACCACGCTGCCGACGATCAGCTGAGTTCGCGCGAAATTGACGTGGTTCGTTTAATTGGCGAGGGCAATGCCAATAAGCAAATCGCCGACAAGCTCTCGATCGGAGAAACAACGGTCAAGAACCACATCTCGAACATACTCTCCAAACTGGGAGCCAACGATCGGGCGCATGCCGTTACCATTGCCCTCCAGCGCGGGATCATCGAGCTAGGCGAGCCCAAAAGGTAGACTCGAAAACCCTACTTTTAACCCTTTCGATGTCTTTCCAAGATCACTAGCATGAGACTTGTAATGGGAGAATACCTCTGCAACGTCTCTTTTCCACATTCGCCGAAGGCTGGCCTGGCGCTGGTCTTTTGCTTCAGCGCGGGCTGACCAGCACGATTCTGCTCTATTTCGGGGCCTCGCATCTGCTTGAAAACGCTAGGTTGGCGCCCAGCATCCCTTATCTGATTGCGGCTGTCGCGGGTGTACTGCTGCTTCTCGGCCTTTGGACGCCATTGGCCGGAATTACGATTGCCCTTGTCGAGACCTGGATATTCTTCGCCTCCTCCGGCAACTCGCTGACCGTAATCACGCTTGCCAGCCTGGGGCTCACAGTAGCGATGATCGGACCCGGAATCTGGTCCTTCGATGCCCGCCTCTACGGAAGAAAGCACCTCCAAGCCCCAGGACGCTAGATAACGTCCGGCTCCCAAAGGTACTGACGCTTTCCTCTCCTGCAGTACAACCTGCAGCCCCCACCATATACCCAGACCGTGATCCCCCGATCTACCGTTGTGGACTTAAGGCAGGTCGTTGCAGACTCATTCCGTAAACAAGGTTCCCGGGGAGAGCAAATATGACGTACATTCCCACACAAAACGACTTTATGCGTCTGGAAGATTCTGAAAAACTCTTGCGGCTTATCTTTCCAAACTATCCCAGCCTGCAACCGTGCCATCCCGGCCCACGTCTTGAACCGATTGGCCGAAGCAGCGCAGATCGGAGCAACTAACCATGTTTCGCATCACTTCCGAAACTTGCCATGCTTTCACCTTTGCCGAAGTTTTAATTCTGGCAGCTATGAACCTGGAAAGCACCCGTCTAGCAGCCGAAGGCCAAGTCCGTTCTAAGACTGCAGCGCAGAGAGGATATCTCTCGGCTACTCAAGCTCTTCGCACAGAAGTTCGCAAAGCACTACAAGTGTAAAAGGTACAGGAGGAGACTATGGGCGCGGCCGTTGCTTTCGCAGACCCCGAAAATCTGGCAGGAGCAGGTTTTCCCAACGTGAGAGAGATCGAAGACCAGCAGCTTCATCTGGAAACAGAAATTAGCTCTGAGCACTGCTTCGAAGACATTGTCGGCAAGAGCCCAGCCATTCAGTCGGTGCTGCAACAAGTTGCGATCGTCGCACCCACCGATTCCACGGTCCTGCTGCATGGGGAGACAGGAACGGGGAAGGAGCTGATTGCGCGCGCGATACACAAACTGAGCGCTAGACGCGAACGGCCCTATGTGCGCATGAACTGCGCTGCCATCCCCTCGGGACTGCTCGAAAGCGAACTGTTTGGGCACGAAAAGGGTGCGTTCACGGGAGCGTTATTGCAGAGGAAGGGCAGATTCGAGCTGGCCGACGGAGGTTCACTGTTTCTGGATGAGATCGGCGACATCAGCCTGGAACTCCAGCCGAAACTGTTGCGGGCAATCCAGGAGCAGGAGTTCGAGCGGCTGGGAAGCTCGAAGACGATCCACGTCAACGTGCGGCTGATTGCCGCCACCCACCGCGATCTCCGAGCCATGATTCGGGAGGAGAAATTCCGCGAGGATCTGTTCTACCGATTCAACGTCTTCCCCATCGAGATCCCGCCGCTGCGCGAAAGGCGCGAGGATATTCCACTGCTGGTGAGCTACTTTGTGTCAAAGGTAGCGGGGCGGATGCGGAGACAGATAAAGTCAATCCCCAAACGCGCAATGGAGGTGCTGAAGAACTGTCCATGGAAGGGCAATATTAGGGAATTGGCCAACTTCATCGAACGAGCTGTCATCCTCACACGTGGTGAGGAGTTAGAGGTGCCGCTTACCGAGCTTGCCGCCTCATCCGAGACCAATGTTGCTCTCGGAACGGCCTGTATGTTTAGACAGGCAGAGTCCTCTGTAATCATCGGCGCTTTGAGAGCCGCATCGGGACGGATCGCAGGCAAGGGCGGAGCCGCCGAGCGTCTCGGATTAAAGCGCACGACGCTACAAAACAAGATTCGCCGACTGGGGATTTCGAAGGCGAATTATTGCGAGTAGGTTTATGCCATGTGTCCGGAGTGCACTTGCCTCTAGCAATCAGCGGAAGGTGGGTTCCGAGGGTGGCCTCAGGCATCCCCGCTCAGCGGTCGCTCGTTAAAATGGAATTCCAAAACAGACTATCTCAACGGTGCGTCTGATAGTCCCCCTTACAGATCCCGAGCCGTCTCATCTTGTTCTGCAGGGTCGTACGCTTAAGACCCAGGCGTTCGGCCGCTCCGCCCTTACCGGAGATTTGCCCGGACGCCGCCTTCAATGCCTCGAAGATGACTCTCCGCTCGGCCTCATGGAAGGTAGAGGCCGGGTAAACGTTGTGGCAACAAGAGACTTGAAGCTCGGCGATCGGCACTTCCAGTTCTTCACCCTGCGAGAGTATGACTGCGCGCTCGATGAAGTTCGCCAATTCCCTGACGTTACCTTTCCAGGGAGAGTTCCTCAGGACCTCCATCGCCTGCCTGGGGATAGACTTGATGTGCTTCCCCATTCTCCTGGATAGCTTCGAAACGAAATACCTGACCAGCAGGGGAATATCCTCAAGCCGCTCCCGCAGTGGCGGGATCTCGATCGGGAAAACGCTGAGTCGATAAAAGAGATCTTCGCGAAAACTGCCCCGTCGAATCATCTCCGGGAGATCCCGCTCGGACGCGGCGATCAGACGTAGGTCAACCTGCGTTGTTCTGGTGCTTCCCAGCCGTTCGAATTCCCGCTTCTGCACAGCACGCAGCAATTTCGGCTGTAGTTCGAGGCTGATGTCGCCGATCTCGTCCAGAAATAACGAGCCTTTGTCGGCGAATTCGAATCTGCCTTTTTTTTGCGTGAGAGCGCCAGTAAAGGCCCCCTTCTCATGGCCAAATAGTTCACTCTCCAGCAACCCAGAGGGAATAGCCGCGCAGTTTAGTCTCACAAACATACGCTGGCGCCTGGAACTGAGATTGTGAATGGCACGTGCAATGAGCTCCTTGCCGGTGCCAGCTTCTCCGTGAAGCAAAACCGTTGAATCCGTGGGCGCAACGATGGCCACTTGCTCGAGGACCTTTTGGAAGGCCGAGCTTCTGCCGACGACATCCTCGAAGTTGTATTCGGAGTTGATTTCCGACTCCAGATATAGTCGTTGGTCTTCCACATGATCTCGCGATGCGCTGAGCCGGCCATAGGCCAGTGCATTGTCGATCGCCAGAGAAACTTGACTGCTAACCTGAGAGAGCAAATCCATGTCTGCCTGGGTGAAGCTATTCTCTTTCCGGCTCCCGAGCACCATGGCCCCAATCGACCCCCTCGCGACAACCAGTGGCAGTGCCGTAACTGAGGCGATGGACTCCGCTCGGAGCATCTGCGCAATCATCGGCGGCATCTTGTCGGAAGACGTCAGCACCCTCGGCTGGCGGGCCCGCAACCGTTCCAGGTCTTCCTGCGCGACATCGACCGGGATATCGCTCATGAAGCCGTGGCTGGCAGGAAAATCCAGGACTACAAACTTCAAACGATCACAACCGTCGTCGAACAGCATGAAGCTGGTGAAATCATTTGCGAAGTGCTTGCGGATTGATGCCGATGTAGCCCGCAAGAGATCGTTGATATCGAGAACCGTCACGACATGGTTGTTAATCTCTAAAAGAAGACTAAGACGATCACGCTCGCGCGTCAGATCGCGCTGATATGCTTCCATCGAAGTTATGGCAAGGGCGTTCCCCAGGGCAACGGCAACATGTCCGCCAATAGAACGCATAAGTTCGACATCAGCGGAACTAAAGTCAAGTCTCTGTTGCCTGACGAATACCAAGGCCCCGAGTTTTGTTCGGGGGGTTGAAATTGGAAAGATGTATGCGCTCTCCGCTTGATCAAATCGGGAGGAGAGTTCAGGATAGATCGCTACCTCCTGCTTTACGTCGGGAACAAACACCGGGACCTGGTCTTTAAGCGCACGTCCGAGACCCGTACCCGCGCACATGATTTCCGTGCACAGCTCGATTGCCGGAGCGTCGTGACTGCGCTCGAAGGGGCGCAGTGCCAGGCGTCGGCCAGAAGGATCAAACAAGAGCAGGGCGATATTGTCGAATGAAACTACGTTGGACAACAGGGTAGCTAGGCTATGGAGAACCGCGTCGACCGTGGGCTGCGCTCCGATGGTGCCAGAACTCTTAAGGAGCGCGCGGTATCTTATTAAGTCACCGTTGATAGCAGCATTGTCTTGGTCGGTCGTCAATTTCGTACTCAGCAATCGTTACGTTGGTAGTTCTCTGGCCGGCTGCTCGAATTTGGTCGCCAGTTTGTATAGCCTCTCGGCTACTTCGGAAGTATCTGCATAGCTCAAGTGTTCCTGCGCTTGTCCGAGAAGAACCGTATGCAGCAATCGAGTGTCGTCTTCGTTCATTTCGATAATCATGAGATCCTCGACAGAAAATCAAGAATAGCTAGGAGGATTGCCATGACGTACCTTTGCGACTTTTGCGTCTCTTGATCGCGTGATCCCTTGCGAGCGTCGAACGGCGCCGTTTCCGGCAGATGAACTAAGGTCAACGAACAAGTCCAACTCCCTTAACACGGAACTCGATTCAACCCTGACAATGCAGGCCAGCCACCATTTCAGGCCTGTCCCTAAGTCCTTGGTTCTTGGTGCAATTCCGCATTCTGCCCGTCGGCTGTCCTGACCTTTCAAGGGCACTGCCACAATGTGGGCACCGATCTCCGGCCCGATGCTCGTCCACATGCCTGCAATTCAGTGATTTGCCGCGTTAAGCCTTTGGCGAGCTAAGTGCGATGACACAGCCGGCTGTACCAAATGTTATGCAAGCCGCTGCCGTGCTGAAGCACAAGAGCAAGAAGGAGTTGAGATGTACTGCACAAAATCTTTGAATGGCGTCCCTACGATCCAGCGGGACGGACAGAATGTCCTGGGTGTCTGGAATCAGAATTGGGAGTTTGCGAATGAGATTTGCGATTTGCTCAATTCCCTGGAAGACGATCCGCACATCTTTCTAACTGAGCACGATCGGAAATGGCTGAAGGCGATGGATCGCGCCTTCCGGAAGGTGCAGCATGCCTGATCTCAAGACTGCCGCGAGCGTTTCCATTGTCGTGCCGTTTCATAACGAAGAATCCAACGTCATCGAGATGTACGGACGCCTGCAAGGCGTCATGGAGGAGCTTGGTCGCAGTTACCAGTTCGTCTTTGTCGATGATGGCAGCACGGATCTCACTTACAAGCTGCTGAAAGAAGTCGCGCTAATTGATCCGCACGTGACCGTTGTCAAGCTGCGGCGGAATTTTGGCCAGACCGGAGCGCTTGCTGCCGGCATCGCCGGCAGCAGCGGCGACTACGTGATTGCCATGGATGGCGATCTTCAGCATGATCCGGCGGAGATCCCTGCCTTCCTCGAAAAAATCGAAGAGGGCTACGACATCGTGAGCGGGTGGCGCAGCCACCGCATCGACAATCTGCTGCTCCGAAAGATTCCTTCCCGCTGTGCCAATTGGCTGATGGCCAAGCTCAGCGGCGTCAACATTCACGACTTTGGGACCACGTTCAAGGCGTATCGGGGCGACCTGCTACGACAATTGCCGCTCTATGGCGAAATGCACCGGTTCATCCCGGCTTTGGCTTCATTCTATGGAGCCTCGATCTGTGAAATACCCATTCAAAACAAACATCGGAAGCACGGTGAATCGCATTACAACATTTCTCGTACGTTCCGGGTATTTTTCGACCTCATGACGATCCGATTTCTTCTGCGCTACATGTCGCGCCCGCTTCACTTCTTCGGCCGGCTGGGCGCGGTCAACATGGGGTTAGGCTCGGCGATTGCAGTCTGGCTCCTGATCTGGAAGGTCGCCACGGGAATCGATGTTCTGCAGCAACACGGGTTATTGCTGGTGTTTGCAGCTGTCCTGATATTGGTGGGGCTCCAGCTAATAGCGCTCGGACTCCTGGGTGAGTTGGGGGTGTGGCAGTACTTCAATCGATCTGAGCGCAGGCCTTACGCTGTCTCCGAGGTGCTCGGTCAGCCAGCTAATCGGAAAGCTGCGACCCCATCGGAGGTGAATTCGTGAGCACACGGCGAGGGGCGCGGAACGCGAAACGAGTTCACTCAATTGGGACCTCTGCGGCACCGGTTTCTCGCGAGACTGTGGACTCGAAAATCACTGTGCTTGCGGTCGAACAGGCATTAACGGAACTAGGAATCCATGCCAGGCTGAGCGACATCGTTGCTAAAGCTCAATCCATGGAGAACGGAATCATCCAATCGCGTTCGCGCCGTAAGCGGGAGCAAGTGTGTTGAGCGAGATTCCAGATCGTCGATTTGGGAATTACCGGGAGGTTGGCATCGCGCTTCTGCTGACGGTCCTGGCATTTGCAGTTCGTCTGTACCGGGTTGACTTCAACAGTCTATCCGAGGACGAGTCGGCGAAATGGGCGGCCGTTCAAGAGTATCGACACGGGCATTTTGCGGGGGTCAATAGCGAGCATCCGATGTTGCCAAAAGTGCTTGCCTGGGCGAGCCTGACTGCAGGGGAACGCTGGAGTCGGGTGGCCACGGTGCATGGCTGGCCTTCGTTGAAACCGGAGGGCTGGCTTCGTATGCCCAACGTGCTGTTCGGCGCTGCCGCCGCTGCAATCCTCTTTCTCCTGTGCCGCCGAATGATGGGCCTCGTGGGATCTTTTGCAGCGAGCTTCTTCTGGGCGGTTGCGCCACTGCCTGTCGCGTTAAATCGACTCACGAAGGAGGAAACGCCGCTCACCTTCTTCACCTTGCTGGCCTGTTACTTCTACTGCCGCGCTCAACAGGCGGATGCGGAGAAGAGCGCGCGGCGATGGTACGACCTGAGTGCCATCGGTTTTGGTCTGGCTTTGGCCTCGCAGTACATTCTTCACCTTCTTGGCCTCAATGCGCTTACCTGGCTCCTTGCGGGCAGAATTGGCCTTACGGCACAGCCATCACGATTCAGCTACAAACGATTCTTCCTCGTACTCTTCGTTGCCTTCATCCTGGTCAACCCGGTGGTTCTCTCTCCGGCCAACTTCAATGCGATCCTGCATTGGCTCCATCATGATGGCGTGCGGCACAGCGGCTACGATTTCGACGGGACACTGTACATGAACTTTCCCGCTCGCCTGCTTGCCGGAGTTCCGTGGTTCTACTATGTCTGGCTGATGCTGGTAAAGACACCAATTCCAATCCTGGTGGCCGTCGTAATTGGCAGCGCGCTACTCTTGCGCGATCGCCGGACACTCGCGTCGTGCTTTTTCCTGTCGCTCGGAATGCTGCAGTTCGTCGGGCTATCTCTGAGTGGAGCAAAGTGGATTCGCTATTCACTTCCCATGCTCCCTTTTCTTTATTTGGCCGGCGGATATGCGGTACAAGAGATCTGGAAAGGTGTGAAAGGAAAATCCTGGTCCCCGGCCCTCGTGGGAACGGCCGCAGTCATTTTGATTGGGTGGCCTCTTCTTGAACTACAAGCTTGGGCGCCGTACTACTCCTTCTACTTGAATTCAATCGGCGGAGGCACGCGGAACGTCACACGCTATTTTGCGCCTGATGAGGTGTCAGAGTTCGACACACGCGAGGTCGCACAGCAGGTATGTCCCTTGGCCCCCTTCGCGACGAGGGTGGCGACAGCAAGACCAATGAGCATGGCCTATTACGTCAAGACCTGCGGGCGCCCCGACATCCAGATTGTGCCGCTGTACGATGCCCATTATGCGCCTCGGAACGGAGATCTGGTCATTCTCGAGCCCTCGCGCCGTTTTTTTGAGACCCAGCGCTACTTCGATGTTCTAAAACGCTCTGGCATGTCTCACAGCGACGTTCGAGTGGGACCGGTTTTGGCGAGCACGATTTATCTCTTCGACCCGTCCGTGCCAGGGCCCCAGAGCGGGAGGGAAGAGTTCACGCTAACTCAGCTGGGGGGCGCACCACCTCGGCTTGAGAACGATGCTCAAGAAACCGCGTCGACCGGCACGAGCAGGTTTGAATTCTTAGATCTCACCAGGAGACTCATACAATGACTCCGCTTTACCACGCAAGGAACTCTCATGTGCGCTGGTTTGTGCGCGCAATCGCCTTTTTGATCATCGGCCTCCCAGCTCTTGCACAGCAGGCAAATGTATCTGCGCCTCTAAGCGCTGATGAAGTGATGGGACGTGTCGCGGAGATGAACGAAGTGCGTGCCAAAGCACTGGAAAGCTATTCCAGCGTTCGCAGCTATCACCTTGAGTGCCACTGTCTCTCACATAAGAAGGCCGACATGGTCGTACGGACCGACTATCAGGCACCGAATAAAAAAGAGTTCACGATCGTGTCAGAGAGCGGCTCTGGCACGGTACGGGACCGTGTGTTCAAGAAACTCCTGGAGGCGGAACAGGAGGCAATGCGGGTTGAGAATCAGCAGCGGTCCGCCATCACGCCCGAGAACTACACATTTCAAGTGTCTGATTACGAGAAGAGCGACAGCGAGGAATTCTACGTTCTCGATGCACAGCCGCGAAACAAGAACAAGTTTCTGTTTCGGGGCCACATCTGGGTGAATGCGAAAGACTTCGCGATAACGCGAGTTGAAGGCGAGCCAGCTGTCAACCCTTCCTGGTGGACTGTCAGAACTGACTTCAAACGTCGCTACCAGAAAATCGGTGACTTCTGGTTGCCGGAATCGAACGAGAGCGAAACCAAGGTGCGCGTTTTCGGCACAGCGGTTCTAAGCATTGAATATCGCGATTACCAGATCACGCAGGCCGGAGGCGCAACAGTAGCCTCGCCCCACAGCGAAGCATCAGCAGCTACAGCAGCCGAAGCGTTTTAGAAAGAACGTCGATGTGCACTGCATTTGTGGCCCGGCGGTCCTTCCGATCACCGCGGCACTCGCCGCTTGCATGAAGGAGCCGCCGGGCGTTCGTATAATTTTACCTTCGTCGGCGCAGACGGGGTCTTTTAGCGATCCCAGGGTATAAAACCCGCAAAGACTGCGCCGACGCCGTTTCTTTTTCACGAACACCATTGAAAGAAATAGCGCGCCGATCGAGGATGAAAGAAATCTGGTCCGCGGCGGTCGACCTTTGATGTTTCGCCTTAGACCCGCGACACAACCATTCTGTGCCCATAGCTTCTGATTGACCTTTTGTAGGCAGCTGCCCTCATCTGGGCACAGGAGATGCGATTTCAATCGTCCATGTTCCTGTCCTAGAACGAGTTCTACTTGGCCCGCAAAATGCCTTTACAAGTGGGTTATGGCGACTCTTGACTATCCTCCAGTTCATCGCATCGCATACCCGACCGTTCAGAGACCGGGCTTGCGAGTTGATTCGCGCATTGCAGCATTGCCCACGGAAGAGGAAAAACAGCTTCCCGTTCGTTCCGAGCAAGAACTCGGCGACATTTTTTACTTCATCGAGCCGCGCCCGCGCAATCCGTGGGCGGCATCTGGATCGCTGGCGTTCCTGTCGCTCCTCCTGCTCGCGCTCATTGTCATTCCGCTGTTTCACACCGATCCACTCCCCAAGCGGGAAACGCTAACGATGTTGTATCTACAGCCGCCACCGGCCGCGGGCGGCAATGCCGCGAAGTTCCAAGCGCCTAAGCTCGTATCCACATATACCCCGACAAGTACTGGTATTACCGCACCAGTGCATAAGACGCAAGAAGCGCCGCCACCGCCGGTCGGCGCAACTGGTGGAGTGGCCGGGGGAGTTCCCGGTGGAGTGGTCGGCGGAGTTCCTGGCGGAGTGTCTAGCGAAATGCTGAATAGCGCACCAAGCGTTCCAGTTCTTGCGAAATCGCCTGTGCCGACGCCGGTTAAGAGAATGCGTATCGCCTCCCGCGTAGCGCAGGCGAACCTCATCCACGACGTTCCGCCGCAGTATCCGCCGGAGGCGGGTCGGGCGCGGATCGAAGGGACAGTGGTGCTGATGGCCGTGATCGGCCAGGATGGCACTGTGAAGGATGTGCGAGTCGAGAGCGGTTTACCTACGCTCGCGCAAGCTGCTATCGATGCCGTGAAGCAATGGCGTTACAAGCCTTACATGATCGACGGAGAACCGGTGGAAGTGGACTCTCGGATCACGATTAACTTTACCCTTTCCACGAGCTAGGAATATCGATGATCAAGAACAATCCACACGCCTTGCCCAACAGGTATTTGGACAGGTTCCTGAAACTGACACACGCGTTGCTAATGATCGCTGTGGGCGGAGTGAGCTTTGCAGTAGCGGTATCCGCACAGTCTTTTGAAGCGGCTAAAGCAGAAACAGGATGCATCGGGGGTACGGTGGTCGACACCAGCGGCGATCCGATTCCCGGCGCCACAATAGTCCTTCAAGGGCCGCCTGGCGATCGTCTCACGGCAGTTACAAAGGACGATGGAACCTTTGCATTTAACGAAGCCCCGGCGCCAGTCGCGTATCAGATCGCCGTCACCGCTGAAGGTTTTGCAGAGTGGAGTTCTTCCATCACAGTCGAACCAGGCCAGGATAAGACTCTTCCCGAGGTCAAACTACGCATCTTGGCTGTGCAGCGAGCGGTTACTGTGAATTATTCCTCGAAAGAGGTTGCTGCCCAGCAGCTCAAAGCTGAAGAACAGCAGCGCATTTTCCGTTTCATACCGAACCTTTATGTGACTTACGAGCCTCATCCCGAGCCTTTAAGCACGAAGATGAAGTTCCACCTAGCTTACAAAGATCTCACCCAGCCAGCTTTCTTCGTCCGTGTGGCTGGGTGGGCCGCAGTCCAGCAGGCCGCTGGCAGTCCTCATTGGCCCCAAGATGCCCAAGGATATGGCAAGCGGTTGGGGGCGGGCCTCGCCGACGCTACTACCGAAGACTTAGTAGGTAACGCTATTTTGCCATCGCTCCTGCATCAGGATCCACGCTATTTTTACCAGGGCAGCGGCACAAAGAAGTCCCGGGCGGTCCACGCTGTCTTAGCTGCATTTATTTGTAAGGGAGACAACGGAGCGTGGCAGCCGAATTATTCCACATGGGGTGGCAGTTTAATCGCCTCGTCCGTTTCGATGGCTTACTATCCAAGTTCCGATCGTGATGCTGCACACGTATTCAAGAATTTTGAGATTGGCATGGGCCTACATGTTGCTGGTGGTTTGGCCCAGGAGTTTATCTTGAGCAAATTTACCAGCAGAGGTAGGCACTAGTCAGAAGAAGCCATTTTAACTCTGTCGCGAAGTAAGTTTGAATTCAAGTTTCAAAGATCATCGCGGTCGATAGACGTTGTCCACTATCCGCATTCGAAGATCACCGATGTGTAGACCTCACGTGCAACTTCGGCAGCTTGTTCGGCTCTCGGTCGCTCTCCTGGGCCTCGCTTTGCTGGTTTCCCTGCTACGCGAAACCGGACCGTCCAGAGTGGCCAATCAGCTAAGGACAATGGCATGGGGCCTGGGTCTGATCGTCGTTTTGGCCGGGATCTCCCATCTCACAAAGACATTGGCGTGGCGGCTGACATTTCTGTGCGACATCCGGGACGTTTCATTTGCGCGGATGTTCGGTCTTCGGCTGGTATCAGAAACCATAGGAAGCTTCGGTCTTCCTGGTCAAGTACTCGGGGAGACCGCGCGAGTGTACTTGTTGGGTTCCGCGTTGCCGGTCGCCGATAGCGTTTCGTCGGTCACACTTGATCGTGGACTCTACATCCTGACCTCAGCGTTGGTGAGCGTGACCGGAATTATTGCGGGTGTTTTCCTGCTATCGCTTTCTGCGACCTGGCGACTGTACGCGTCGCTGTTTGCATGCTCCTTAGTGGTGTTGCTCGTAATAACCGCAGTGGCTTTTCAAAGACGTTGGCCGGTATTGTCCGGCGCTGCGAAATCGATTGGGCGTTTGCCGTGGTTTAAGAATTGGCTGGAGGGCAAGCAGTCAGTGTTCGAGTCTGCCGAGGGCAATCTTTTCAGCTTTCACCGCGAAGCGCCCAAAGCTTTCTGGGCCAGCTTGACTCTCAACTTGGCTTGTCATGGCATGGCGGTATTGGAAGTCTATGTTCTGCTGCACTTCATGGGTGCAAGAACCGGTCTCCTTGGAGCCTTGGTGCTCGAAGCCTTCACGAAGTTACTCAATGTCGTTGGCGCATTGAATCCAGGAAACTTCGGGACCTATGAGGGCGGAAATATGATTCTCGCTCGCCTAATCGGTATTGCAGGCGCCGCAGGATTGACTTTGGGACTGTGCCGGCGAGCGCGGTCCCTCTTCTGGAAGGGGATCGGGTTCCTATGTTTGCTCACGATATCGAGATCCACCCTGCAAGGACGTCGAGATCGCCCCGAGCTGCCGCAGAGGACGGCAGCAGTTGAAGCATCCTTCACTTCCATCTCCATGGGTGTGAGATAGGACCAAACATGAACGCGACTTTTCCGACTCGTGGTTCGACGATTGGCGAAGAAAAGAAGACGAATCTCTCAACAGACAGATCCGAGATAGGAGGAACAACCATGTGCTCTCCGGTGCTAACTGTGCAGGCAGCCCCGATCAGCGCCTCACCCGTGCAAGGTGCTTGCTGTGACACCTATCCCCCAATTCACGAGGAGTATGTGACCGAATTTAATCATGTACGTATGAACTGGGTTTTGGTCGACGACACAAAGGGAAATCTTCGAGCCCAAGTGCGATGGGAGGTAGACCGATAGGCATGCCGGACTCGAATACTTATATACGATCTGCATCGGTTGCTCTTCCACCCGCCGACGGCTGTCGCGCTTCAAGTGTTGTTGCTCTCGGCTGTGTACTCGTCGTGATCGGCGCATATTGTTTTTGTGCGAGCGCATTTGCTCAGACATCGGATTCCCAAACGGCGGAGGTGCCGACCACGTCGTGGACAGCCACAACGGACTTAAAGAGCGACGATCTACTTCCTGAACGTCTTCCCGCGCGCATCAGCGAAAGCCATAGCCAGAATGGCAACCTGATGTTGGACAAGAGATCGGTCGAGATCCGCGGGACCGATGGACATTTCGAACCTTATCAGGACATAGAAACGGAAACCCTGACCGTCGATGCTTCCACCGTGAGAACCACGATGCGCACCTTAACTCAGGATGTAAATGGGAGGAAAACCCTCGTGCAGGTAACGGAAGAGGAGAAGCACATCCTGCCCGGCGAGGACTCGAATATAGTGCGCGTGACCTACAACCCCGATGTCAATGGACGGCTTCAGGCAGTACAACGCGAAATCGCGGAGACGAAAAAGATCGGGAAGGATCTGGAAGAAACGAACACGACGGTCATGGTCACAAACATCAACGGCGGTTTAGCTCCAGCTTTCAAGACGCACGAACTCCGCAAGCGAGCCGCGAACGATACGGTGGAAACGGAAAAAACCACATGGCTTCCGGACGGTAACGGAAAGTGGCAAGTGAGCGAAGTACGCCAAGCCACTACCAGGCAAGAAGGGACGAACCGCACCACCGAGGAGCACATTTCCCGGCTCGACTCCGAAGGCAAGCTAGGCGAAGTCTCTCAGGTCGTGAGCCAGGAGTCCGAGAGCCCCTCCGGAGAAAAACGCAGCGTCGTGGAAACCTATTCCATCGATGTCCCGGGTACCCCGCGGGACGGTAGCCTGCACCTCGTTGAGCGCAAAACCAGTATCGAGAGCTCGAGTTCCACTGGCGAGCGAGCAACCGAAGAACAAGTCGAACAAACCAATCCGGGCGATCCCGGCGCGGGTCTCCGTGTGTCTGTAGTCGTCGATGGCAGGATGGTCCCCGGACCCTCGGGAGAACAGTCCACGGTAATCATTCGCGCGCGCGACTCGAACGGCAGCTTTGGCATTGTCTCGGTGGATATGACGAAGTCGGATCGGATCCCCACCATTCAGGTCCAGCAACCGCCTGCCGAAAAGCCGTAAATAAGGCCATCGCAGATTGATCTTTTGGCCACTTCGAGTAAAGGCCAGCGGCTGGGACTAACTTCGGCTTGGTGCCTCAATTCGGTCAGTGCCCTTGGCAGGTCATTGGATGTCTGTGTCGGAGCTTCCAATCCAGTTGATAGACAGGTATTTTCATCCACTTACAACTGGCCACTTCTGGCACCCGGATTGCGAATAAGGGTGCGACCTTCAAATCGCTCCAGGGGGTTGGCCATGCTCGGAGAATTGACGAACATCCCGACTGACACGCTCATTGACATGCTGTACATCATCCTCGCCGGCGAAGTCGCTATCAGCGCCAGTGATGCTGCGGAAATTGAGCAGATTCAGCGCGAGTTGCAATGTAGAGGCGACGAGCAATGCTGGAGCTTTCAAACTGTTAATTGAAGGAAGGTGTGCAGTCAGTTGTTTGGATCAGTGTTTGACCTCCACAAAGGCGGGCGTTCGATGAAGCCCAAAACTCAGAGTTGCACAACGCGGAATGAGGAACTTGAAAAATGGCATCGCTAACAGAAATTGAAGAATTAGCCAGACCACTGAGCGCCGAAGGTACAGCGCGGTCAACCGTTGCAGGTGCGCCACTCGGCGCCGATGATCTGATTAAGATCGATGCTTATTGGCGAGCATGCAAGTATCTGGCTCTGGGAATGATCTACCTTCAGGCAAATCCCCTGTTGCGGGAACCCCTGAAACCAGAACACATCAAGAGCCGGCTGCTCGGCCATTGGGGATCAAGCCCGGGTCTCGCCTTCATCTACGCCCATCTGAGTCGTCTCATAAAGAGAGACGACCTCGAGATGATTTTTCTTGCAGGCCCAGGGCACGGCGCACCGGGAGTCTTAGCGCCTATATATCTGGAAGGCAGGTACAGCGAAATCTATCCGGAAAAAAGCCAGGATGAGAAAGGCCTGCGAGAGTTCTTCAAGCAGTTCTCATTCCCCGGCGGTATCGGCAGCCACTGTACTCCAGAAACGCCGGGTTCGATTCATGAAGGAGGCGAACTTGGATATGTCCTCTCGCACGCTTGCGGAGCCGCGTTTGACAATCCCAATCTGATCGTGGCGGCAGTCGTGGGTGACGGCGAAGCCGAAACTGGACCGCTCGCGACCTCATGGCACATCAGCAAATTTCTGAACCCAATTCGCGATGGGGCGGTTCTGCCCATACTTCACCTGAACGGATACAAGATCAACAACCCGACCCTGCTGGCGCGGATCACTCACGAAGAACTGGAAGACTTGTTACGCGGGTATGGCTGGAATCCCTACTTCGTGGAGGGATCCGAGCACGACAGCATGCATCAGGCAATGGCGGCGACGCTGGAGCGTTGCATTGCCGAGATTCAGGAGCATCAGAAAGAGTGCCGTAAGAGCGCCGTTGCGACCCGGCCGCGGTGGCCGATGGTGGTGTTGCGGTCGCCAAAGGGCTGGGGCGCTCCGTTGGAAGTCGACGGACATCGGCTTGAAGGCTCCTGGCGTTCGCATCAGGTTCCCCTGACCGACGTGAAAACCAACCCAGACCATCTGCGTCTACTCGAGACCTGGCTGCGATCGTTCAAGCCGGAAGACCTCTTTGATGAGTACGGGAGAGTGCGACCGGAGATCGCCGGATTTGCGCCGCAAGGGCAGCGCCGCATGAGCGCCAGTCCGCACGCGAATGCAGAGCTCAGGAAAACAGCGCGGTTGCCCGAGTTCCGCGATTATGCCGTCAAGATCGACCGCCCAGGAAATGTTGAAGTAGAGAACGTCCCGCCACTGGGACGTTTTCTGCGCGATGTCATGAAGTCGAATATGGACAGCTTTCGAGTGTTCGCGCCAGACGAGAATACGTCCAACAAGCTTGACGCGATTTATGAGGTCTCGAAGAAGTTCTGGATTGCTGAAAATTTCCCCGAGGACCGTGACGGAACAGAACTGGCTCCAGACGGTCGCGTTGTCGAAATGCTCAGTGAGCACACGATGGAGGGCATGCTCGAGGGCTACTTGCTTACCGGTCGCAACGGCTTTCTTTCATCTTACGAAGCCTTTGTTCACGTCATTGACTCCATGTTCAACCAGCATGCCAAGTGGTTGTCCATCTGCAACAACTTATCTTGGCGCCGTAAGATCGCATCGCTGAACCTTTTAATTACCTCAACCGTGTGGCGTCAGGACCACAATGGCTTTACGCATCAGGATCCTGGGTTTCTGGATGTAGTGCTCAACAAAAGTGCCGCGGTCACGCGCATCTATCTCCCACCGGATGCGAACTGTCTGCTCTCCGTAGCCGATCATTGCCTGCGATCCGAAAACTATATCAACGTCATTGTCTCGGACAAACAAAAGCATCTGCAGTACCTCGACATTGATGCCGCGATTACCCATTGTACTAAGGGCATTGGTATCTGGAATTGGGCCAGCAATGATGACGGACACGAACCCGATGTTGTTTTTGCTGCGGCCGGCGACATCCCTACCCAGGAGGCTCTGGCTGCTACCGCACTGCTCAGGGAGCGCTTCCCGGACCTCGCAATCAGATTCATCAATGTCGTTGACCTATTCAAGTTGCAGCCGAGCACGGAGCATCCGCATGGCTTAACCGACGCGGACTTCGACTCTCTCTTCACCGTCGACAAGCCGATCATCTTCAACTTCCATGGTTATCCCTGGTTGATTCACCGTCTCGCCTACCGCCGCACGAACCATCGAAACCTGCACGTGCGGGGTTACAAGGAGAAGGGAAACATCAATACACCAATGGAACTGGCGATCAACAACCAGACGGACCGATTCAGTCTCGCCATCGACGCGATCGACCGCGTCCCGAAACTGCAACGAATCGGCGCGCATGCCAAAGAGGCATTCCGAGATTGCCAGATTGTATGCCGCCGTCATGCTTACGAGCACGGAATCGACAGCCCTGAGATCAGCAGCTGGAAGTGGCCTTATGGCAAGCAGTGACTGAATGCCTACTATCGCTATCCCTCGACCATGCCCGTGAGTTCGCAGCGTGCGTCAGAGTGCCGACTGAAATGGGACATCGGGTAACTCCCTGATCCGGAGAAATCGCCAAAGGAGTCTAAAACATGAGCACGAGTGCAACGGCCAAACGGCCGGCCTCGCCAGAGGAAGCTAAACGTCTTAGTAGTAAGTATGGCTGTGGTCCGGTGCAATTCTCCGGAACGGACGAAGCGCTCTATGAGCGGCACCTGCTGTTTGACAGCGGAGTTAATCTGGCGGACGCGACGGCGCGCGACAGGTTCGAGGCTCTCGCGCGGTCGGTGCGAGACGTTCTATCGCAGCGATGGCTTCTCACTGAAAAGACCTATGAACAAAAAAATCCCAAGCGGCTCTACTACCTCTCGATGGAATTCCTCATCGGCCGCTCGCTCGCAAACAATGTTACGAACCTGCTGCTGGCTCCGCTCACAGACCAGTTTATACAGGACAAGAAACTGAACCTCATCGAGATCCTGGAGCAGGAGCCCGATGCGGGACTGGGCAACGGCGGTCTTGGACGTTTGGCCGCCTGCTTCATTGAATCTGCTGCAACCATGCAGTTCCCCGCCATAGGTTATGGGCTGCGCTACGAATACGGCATTTTCAAACAATCCATCCAGCACGGATGGCAACAGGAAACACCGGACAACTGGCTCCGTTCTCCGGATCCATGGGAGATTGCCCGCCCGAACGAAAAGGTGGAAGTCAGCGTGGGTTGCTCGTTCGAGCTCAGCGGAGGAACCCTGCGCCCGGTTCCAGGGCGCCCAACGACTCTGATCGGCATCCCATTTGACCGTCCTGTGATCGGCTACGGTGGTACCACGATCAACACCCTTCGACTCTGGGCGGCGGCAGCGCCCGACTACTTCAAGTTTGAAGAGTTCTCGCACGGCGATTTCGTAGAAGCATTTACTCAGACCCTTGGGGCCGAGACCCTGACCCGCGTCCTTTATCCCGATGATTCAAAAGTCATGGGGCGAGGGCTACGCCTGCTGCAGGAGTACTTCCTTGTGGCGTGTTCGCTGGCGGATGCAGTGCGGCGCTTCCAACGGACCAACTCGGATTGGCGCTTGTTTGCAGACAAGGTAGCAATTCAGATGAACGATACGCATCCTGCTCTAGCAGTTCCGGAGCTCATGCGACTCCTTGTTGACCGAGTGCACCTTGAATGGGACGAAGCCTGGCATATCACCCAGAACACGCTGGCATACACGAATCACACCTTGTTGCCCGAAGCCCTTGAAAAATGGCCCGTGAAGTGGTTTGAAGACATGCTGCCCAGGCAGCTGGAGATCATCTACGAAATCAATCGCCGTTTTCTAGGAGATGTTCGCGGGCGGTTTCCCGCCGACAAAGACCGTATTCAGCGCGTGAGCCTTGTCGAAGATGGCCCCGAGAGCAAGGTCCGGATGGCGAATCTGGCGGTCGTAGGTTCTCACAGCACCAACGGGGTAGCAGAGATTCACTCCAAGCTGTTGCGCGAGACCACACTCAAAGACCTGGCGGAAATCTTTCCCGAGCGTTTCAACAATAAGACGAACGGAGTCACTCCCCGGCGCTGGTTGCAATTATGCAATCCCGGACTTTCTGGCTTGATCACCGATGCCATTGGAGATGCTTGGATCCGTGATTTAAGCGAATTAAGCAAGCTCAAAGGGTTCACACAGGACAATGGCTTCCGTGAAGACTTCCACAAAGCCAAGCGAAATGCCAAGGGACAATTCTGTGATTGGCTCCGCTGGTCGACAGGGCAGACTGTTGATCCGGAGTCGATCTTCGATTGCCAGGTCAAGCGCATCCACGAGTACAAACGTCAATTCCTGAATGCGCTGCGGATCGTTGTGCTCTACAACCAGCTGCGCCAGGACCCGGGGCTCAACCTGCATCCACGTACATTCTTTTTCGCCGGCAAGGCTGCGCCTGCCTACCGGCTCGCCAAGGTGATCATCAAGTTCATTAACAACCTGGCTGCGACCGTTGACGGCGACCCTGCAGTACGCGGGCGGCTTAAGGTGGTATTTCTGCCTGACTACTGCGTCTCGCTTGCGGAGCACCTCATTCCCGCCAGTGACGTCTCCAACCAGATCTCGACGGCAGGCTATGAAGCCAGCGGTACAAGCAACATGAAGTTCATGATGAACGGCGCATTGACAATCGGCACACGCGACGGAGCGACGATTGAAATGGCAGCAGAGGCGGGCGAAGAAAACTTCTTCCTCTTCGGTTTGACCGCTGACCAGGTGATCGGCAGCCGGGAATGGTACAACCCGCACTGGCATTACGAACACGAGCCCGAAACGCGTCAAGCCCTGGACTTGATTTTCTCGGACTATTTCAGCCGTTATGAGCCTGGCGTGTTCAGCCCCCTGCGCGACATGCTACTCACGCAGGGCGACCATTACATGCACTTGGCGGACCTGAAGTCGTACCTCGAGGCAGACGAGCGGTTGTGCGCCTTGTATGCCGATCCTAACGAGTGGGCGCGCAAGGCTATTTTGAATGTCGCGGCCTCGGGGAAATTTTCGAGCGATCGCACGATCGCCGAATACGCAACCGAAATTTGGGGTGTAAGTCCGTGTCCAATCCCAGAGAAAGCGTAAGAGTGGGCGCGGGCACAACACAAAGATAAGGGAGACGGCCATGAAATTTACAAAGGCAATTATGTTTCCGCGACGTACAAGGTTTGGTCCTGCATTGGTCCTGGGGCTCGTCGCGTGCTCCGTGACATACGCGCAGGACGTGAGAACCAACTACATGCCGGGAACTGATTTTTCAAAATTCCATACCTATGCGTGGGTCAACGACGTACAAGGCGTGCCCGCGGTAGGTGGCCATCCCGACCAGATCCTGGACGCACAGGTCAAGCAGGCCATCGATTCACAAATGGCCGCCAAGGGCTTCACGAAAGTGGTGGATGGCGGTAAAGCTGATTTACTCCTGGGCTACCAGCTCGCGATCGATCGGGAGAAGCAGATAAATGGCTTCGCGAGCGGCATGGGCGGGTGGGGTGGCTGGGGCCCGTGGGGGAGCGGTCTCGATTCATTTTCGGCGACTACTGCAAGCAATTACATCGGGACTTTCGTCGTTGGTATGTATGACCCTGCTGTAAAGAAGCTCGTTTGGATTGGTGCTGCCCAACATGCGATTGAACCCAGCAAAAAACAGGAGAAAAACCAGGAAAGGCTCAATCAGGGAGCACAGAAACTGCTGAAGGACTTCCCTCCGGGACGCAGCAGATAAACGAGTAACGATCGTAGGAACATTGAATCCTGCGATCAAACAGCGGGTGAAGGGGTAGAGAAGAATCTATGGAGTTTGGTTAAGCCTAGCTGTCCGGACTTCAAGGCAACGCAACACAACGAATATGCAGGAGAACTAGTGATGGATGCCAAGCAGATTTGTGGAGTGATTATCGCCCTATGTATGGCAGCGGTAGCTGCCACCGCGGACTCTTTAGAGTTGAAGAATGGAAGCCTGATCAAGGGTAATTTCATGGGTGGGACCCAGACCAGCATCACCTTCCAGGTAGGATCGGCCGTACAAAGCTATGATGTCGCTGATATCCGTTCGCTCCGATTCGATTCCGATGCGCCCGGTACCTCGCCCTCTGTCCCCTCGAAGCAGCCGAGTTCGCTTCCCGCGATAGAAGAAGATGAAGTCGCGAAACCTGTGCCTTCGGTGACCATTCCTGCCGGTACACGGATTTCGGTTCGCATGATCGATTCCATTGACTCCACCAGGAATCACGTGGGAGATCGTTTTCAGGCTTCGCTCGAAGAACCTCTGTGGGTAGACGGCAATATGGTGGTTCCGAAGGGTGCAGACATTTATGGCCGGTTGGATGAGTCCAAAGAGACCGGAACTTTCGCGGGCAGGTCGCAACTTAAACTCCAGCTGACGGGAATCGTCGTCGACGGCCAAACTCTGCCGTTAGTCACCGGAGAATACGAAGTCTCAGGTAAGTCTAAAGGAGAGAGTACCGCGAAAAGGACCATTGGGGGAGGCGCCCTTGGAAGCGTCATTGGTGCGCTTGCAGGTGGCGGGAAAGGGGCGGCCATCGGGGCGGGAACAGGGGCCGGAGTGGGGGCTGGCTCGGAAATTATCACCAAGGGTGACCAAGTGAAGATCCCGAGCGAGACCTTACTGGAATTCATTCTGCAACAGAGCGTGACGATTCCGAAACACCCAGCCTGAACGGGCACCGCCGATTCCAGCGCATCACTGAATTCCGTCACTCTCGTGATGACGTCTTTCTTCCTGTAGGGCGCGGTGTGTCGGTCGGGGAAACTCACCGCCGAGGGCCGTTACTAATAATGCCGAGGGCCGTTACTAATAATTAAAGGATAGGCGCAAACCACCTGCCCAGGACTGGACTGCTCCCGGTGGGACGCGGTACTCGATTGGCTACTTATCCAGTCCGGGAATGACTTTTCTTTTCGACAAGACTTTCGGCGCGTTTACCAATCGTCTTCAGCGCCGCTTCGCGTTTGCACGAGGGTTTTGGTCACATTGCAGAGGGTTATTCATCACCGCCAACGATTAGCATTCATGCAATGCTGATAAAGTAGTTCTCCGCGCAAGGGAGGCCAGCCTTTGCCCCCGCCAACCGTTGCCCCGCCGAAACTGTTCACTCCAGCCAGCGCTTCGCCCACAACTTCCAAACAGCTCCGAAAGTGGATTGGGCCGCTGGCCTTAGGCATTATTCTGTTTCTGATACCAGCGCCGTCCGGCCTGAGCGTGACGGCCTGGCATTACTTCGCGCTGTTTGCCGCTGTGATCGCTGCCTTGATAACGGAACCGCTGCCAGGAGCAGCCATCGGCTTCATCGGTGTTACGGTCGCCGCTGCGTTCTTATGGGTCGGGAAAACACCGGGCGAGGCCACGAAATGGGCGCTCTCGGGATTCTCCAACGATGCCGTGTGGCTCATTTTTGCGGCCAACATGTTTGCCCTGGGATACGAAGTGACTGGGCTGGGCCGACGGATCGCCCTGCGGCTGGTCAAAGCTCTAGGGCGCCGGACCCTCGGCCTTGGTTACGCGATAGCACTCTCCGACCTATGTCTCGCTCCCGTGATGCCGTCCAATACCGCGCGCAGCGGCGGTACAGTGTATCCCATCATAAAGAACATTCCACCGCTCTACGGTTCATTTCCCAACAATAGCCCGCGAAAAATCGGCGGATACCTGATGTGGACCGGCTTTGCCACAACCTGCGTCACCAGTTCCATGTTTTTGACCGCGCTCGCGCCTAACCTGCTGGCGGTCGAAATTGCACGCAAGGTCGCCCACGTGGATATCTCGTGGGGCATGTGGGCACTGGGTTTCCTGCCGGTCGGGATTCTGTTGTTCGCGACGACACCTCTGCTTGCCTATTACCTTTATCCGCCGGAGATCAAACGGGGGGATGAGGTTGCGCGCTGGGCTGGCGACGAACTCATCACCATGGGACGAATCACGCGCCGCGAGGTGACCATGGGTTTGCTGGCCCTGGCAGCGCTCGTGGGCTGGATCGGAAGTAGCCGCTGGATGAGCCCTGTTACCGTGGCTCTGGCAGTCATCTCAGTAATGCTGCTGGCGAGGGTGGTCACCTGGAATGATATTCTTGCCAACAAGCAAGCTTGGAGCGTCCTAGTCTGGTTTGCCACGTTGGTGGCCATGGCGGAAGGTCTGAGCGATGTTGGTTTTCTCACCTGGTTCGGCTCTCGCGCATCGGCTTACATGACCCGCATCCCGCTCATCCCGATGTTGATCACGGCCGTGGCGGTCTTCTTCATCATCCACTACCTATTTGCCAGCATTACGGCGCAGACAACAGCATTGCTTCCAGTATTTCTGCTGGCAGTTTTGTCCGTACCCGGCGTTCCCGCAAAGGCCATCACTCTGATTCTGGTTTACTCGTTGGGTTTGATGGGCGTCCTCAATCCTTATGCGAGTGGCCCGGCCCCAATCTGGTACAGCAGCGGCTACATCCCAAACAGGGATTTTTGGAGACTCGGTGCGATCATGGGAGCGCTGTATCTGGTGGTGCTGCTTGCGGTCGGCCTGCTCAGGGTCATCTCAGGCTACTAGCAGCGTTTTTCATTCGGTGGTCACACCCTCACTATCTGTTGAGCTTGGCTATCGCCTTTAGATTCTTGTAATTCTTATCCGAGTCTTTCTCGAGATGAATGGGATTGCTAGCGTCTCCTCGCCAAATCAACTGCTTTTTTCCCCGGTCACATAGGTCCACCGCTACCGACTAGTCCTTACACCAGGGAAGCAAGCATATTCCGGCTAGAACCAGCCACACCGCGGAGGACTTCCAGACTCGATTCATGGAATCTGCTCGCTCCATCTGGCTTTTTGCCCTTGTGAAAGTGGTAATCCACGAAACCGCTCCGACCAGGTAATCGCAAGCCGGCCTCCAAATCAGACCCATTCCAAGCAGCTATTCAACTATGAGATAGGGATAGGGATAGATATTTCTTCTGGAGACTGACCATATTCGGGCATTGACCGAAACGGGGCGCGCGCGACATGGCACGAATTGGTTACAGCCTCATAACGTGAGGTGCTTCGCAGGAACTCGGGTTGGCAGGTAATTTGCACTATCGATGGCGTGCATCGGGATGTGGTGGTTATGTTCAAGATCACGCACAATACGATTCATCGCTTCTCTCTCGCCGAAATCCTCTTGATGGCGGCGATGAACCAAATGGAAGCGAAGCGCAAGGTTGACCCCGCGCTCGCCCGCGCGGTAACTCTGCGGTGACCTGTTCGGTCGTTGAGCGCTGGATCCAGGCGAGTGTAGTTCAAATGCGCCGGCACATTAGTTACTCTCCCTTGTAGGCTACTCACCCTCGGCAACCTTGGTGCGGTGCAATGGATGCGCAACACCGTGATTGTGCGCGCATGAGAAATGGAAACGCCTAACAAGAGCAATATCGAGACCGGCATTTCGTGATTGCGGGCCTACCTGAGCTCAGCTTCAAGAGAGCTCGCCGATGAGCTCACTCATCAAAACTGCGAGCACCACCCTTCAGCCGATTCGTGATGAGCTGCGTCCAAACCCACTTGATCGCGCGCGAGTCGTCATAGCAATACGCGAGGTTGTGATTCAAGGTCGAAAAACAATGCCGCTGACAGGTTTTCTTCATGTCATCCAACTGTTCATCATTGAACTTCGGACGATCGATGTTGCCCCAGTCAAATGGCGAAGCATACATGGGGAAGCATGGGGTGACCGTGCCGTCCGTGCGTACCACAACGTTGTTCTGTCCCGCCCGGCAATTCCACTCGGCGAAATGCAGATCGCCTGAGGAGTTCTGCACGATCCCTGGCATCTGCGCAATTTTCTTCGCCGTCCCATTGCCATTGCCATCGCCGTTCCAGCCAAACGTTTTCAAATCGGAGGCATTGCCCCCCATTCTCATGAAGGCTTTGATTTCTTGCAGCCGTTTCACGGAGTTCACCATCTGATAGCCGGCCTGGTTCTTCTCAATCAGCCAATCAATCAGTTCATCGGTGCAACGCCAGTCTGCCGGATGTATGTAGGTAGGGTTATCGGACAGATGTTTGAAGTGGTCGTCCTGTTCAAGCATCGGCGTTTCATTAATGTGATAGTCGGTGGCAATCCGGTGGGCGTGCGCGTACTCGGTCAGCTGACGGACATCTTCAGTATTGTTGCGGCAGATGTTGATATTCAGGAAGACCATGTAGCCATACACGAATTGCTTTCGCATAAGGCGTTCCAGATTCTGCTGGATCGGAACCAGAGCCTTTGGGAGGCCCGGTTTTACATCCCAGGCATCGACTGCCACGTTGAAAACCGATGTTCCAGCGTCCGCCAAACGATCGGCCACGTCGGGCCTTAGAAGCCGGGCGTTGGTGGCAATGTAGATCCAGAATCCCTTCTTCGCCGCGTAGTAGACAACCTTTTGTGCGAATTGCGGGCGCAGAAGCGGTTCGCCTCCCATCAACGCCAGCACTCGGCATCCGCGATCGTGCAGCCAATCAATCGCTCGCCGGGCTGTGTCCTCAGTCATGCCCTTAACCTTGTTGTTGTATGCCCAGCAGTACCAGCAATCGAGGTTGCACTTATATTCCACGAACAGGTAAGCAATGATCGGATGGAATTCTCCGGGCAGTACTCGGGAGCGCACGTAAGGGAAGAGCCACCCCCTCATCGAGCGATAGGCCTGAGGCAGGGTCCAGTCGCGGTGTTCCGGAGGGGTCTCAGGTCCGGGATCGGACAGTTTCTCCGGGAACCGGGGATAAATCGGTTCCGGCAAACTCATTCCCTTGTCGACTGGACGTTCAGGGCTTTCTGACACCGAATTCATTAACAGACTGTGGACTTTTACATCAATGCGAAACTTCGGGATTGTGGACATAGCGTTTCCTCGAAGAAGGCGTGGTAAATGCGACAAATCGACGGCAGCGAATTCACAGATTGCACATTCGCTGCCAAACCCACGAAGCGGGCAAAGGGCTGCCATGGCGTGCAGTTGGGCGACTCTTCAAGCTGCAGCCGTCTGCCCTTTTACGATCACTGCCCAAATGGGGGCATGCGAAAACAGTCGTTATTACAGGCGGCTATCGACTTAGGGCCGCAGAAATTTGGTACGTGGTGTGCATCCTTCTCTGACGGAGAGGAATGCAATGAATTCACTTGAAGTAGAAAAACATATTCCCGCAGAGAAAATGGATACTGACAAACAAAGGTTCGTACGATATGCACTGCTGATCGTCGCAGTAAGTTATGTGGTAGTGTCGCTGTATTTCATCTTTGATACGCGCAGCAGTTTGGCTTCGCTCGCCGCAGCCGAGAAAGAGGCGATTGCAAACCTGCAGCAGCGACAAGCCGCGACACAAGACGATCTGAAGGCGTCCAACCAAGCCTTGTCGCAGCAGCTAGCGATCACCGAGAGAGGGTTGCAGGCGTCATACGCAGGCACGAATGCCCAGTTGCGCGAGAACCAAAGAGCCTTAGAGAGACGGCTGCAGGAGCAACAGAATCAGCAGAGCCAGGCAGTTGATCAGGTTTCTGTTCAAGTAGCTGGTGTGCGAACCGAGTTAAACGGGGCAAAGAACGACATCGCCGCTACCCGTACGGACCTGGACTCGACCAAAGTCAAACTGGATCATGCAATCGGCGATCTGACCGGACAAGGCAGCTTGATTGCCCGCACCCGCGAAGAGCTGGAAGAACTCAAGCATCGCGGCGATCGCAACTACTACGAGTTCAGCTTGTATAAAGGCGAGCACCCAACCCAGCTCTCAACCGTTTCCTTGCAGTTGAGGAAGGCTGACGCGAAGAAGGGCAAATTCACACTCAACGTCATCGCTGATGACCGCGTGATTGAAAAGAAGGATCGGGGCGTGGCCGAACCGTTGCAGTTTTACACGGGGCGCGACCGGCAGCTCTATGAAGTGGTCATCTTTACGGTGGACAAGAACAAGGTGACTGGTTACCTGAGCACGCCGAAAACGCCTGGCCTCACGGCGATGAGATAGCCGCGCCGCGTTTTCCGAGTATGTGCCCGAAACGCCGCCAGATCCGGCGAGATCGGAGGGAATATCTCGGTTCCGTTAACCGAGGATGAATGCTCAAGCCTACTACAAGGCGCATGGAACGCGGTCCTGTTTACATCGCAGGTCTGCTGTCTCAATGGCTGAAAACGGGATGCAGTTCCAGGGTGAATGATCCAGGATGATAGTCGTCGCCGAGCGTATCATCTGCAACCTGATAAAAAGATAAGGATCAGTGTGGTTTGCCGGCAAAATATGATGCAATCCGATATCGAATAACTGGCACAAATATGAGCAACACCGTTGCGAGCGAATTGCCTCTCGTCGTGACGGTGACTGCCAGCGGCACGCGGAAATCAATTGGCTACTTCGTCCAACAGTTTCCCTTGCGGATCGAGCAACCGGATCGTCATCGCCAGAGAGCCGTCGGCGTGCGTGGAACAGCTCAAGCAAGGGTCATAAGCGCGCACGACGGCCGAAACGTGGTTTAGCATACCTTCCGTGAGTTTGGTGCCGTCCAGGTAGTGCTCCGCGACCTGTTGCACGCTGCGGCCTATGGCCAGGTTGTTGTGCCCGGTGGCCACGATCAGATTCGCCCAGGTAATCGCGCCTTCCTCATTGACCCTGTAATGATGAATGAGAGTTCCGCGAGGGGCTTCGATCATGCCCACACCTTCCAGTGCGTTCACGCCGGCGGTTGCCCGGACGTGCTTGTCCTGAATCAGGGGATCATTGAGCAACGTGTCCATGCGCTCCAGAGCGTAGATAATTTCGATTAGCCGGGCATAGTGGTAGAGGAAGGCGCTGTGCGCCGTCCCAAAGCGCTGATGAAACTCGTGAAACTCGGCGTCGGCGACGGGAGTTCCGCAGCCAGAGGCCGCGTTCAACCGACCCAGCGGGCCAACGCGATACACGCCTCCGGGAAAGCCCTGGGGCTTGAAATACGGGGCTTTTAGGTATGACTCGCGCAGGCTGGCCTCGCCGATCCACTGGGCGTAGTCTTCAGCAGGAATCTGGTCCTCGACAATACTGCCTCCGGCACTGCGGAAACGCAGATTGCCTTCGTAAAGCTGCAGGCTTCCTTTTGCATCCACCATTCCCGCATACATGGTGGGGAAAGAACCAAAGACGGCAATCTCTTTCTCATACTTATCGAGCAATCCTTTGAACAAACGGAGGGTTCGCTCGGCAATTGCTTTCGCCGAGGACAATTCAGAAAGGATCTCGTCGCGAGCCTGCGTTTCCAGCGGCGCAGCCACTCCACCTGGCACAATCCAAATCGGATGCACGCGTTCATGGGCCAGCCTCTCCACCGCGCGCAGAGCGAACTTGCGCAGCTCGATACCATCACGAGCCAACTGCGGATGGGCGGCGATGACTCCCATGATATTGCGAGTGGCCGGATCCGATTCCATCCCCAGCAACAGATCCGGAGCCGACAAATAGAAGAAACTGAGCGCATGGGACTGCACGATCTGCGCGCAGTGTACCAGCCCGCGCAGCTTTCTAGCCGCGGGTGGAATCCTTACCGCCATGATCGCATCGCAGGCCTTCGAGGCCGCCAGCAAGTGGCTAATGGGACAGATCCCGCAAATGCGCGACGTGATGCCCGGCATTTCACAGAAGGGGCGCCCTTCAGTGAACTTCTCGAAACCGCGAATCTGGGTTACGTGGAATTGTGCGCTCGCCACGTGGCCCTGATCGTCAACGTGAATGGAGATTTTTCCGTGCCCTTCGAGGCGGCTGATCGGTTCGATGGTGATACGCTTGGTCACACACACTCCTTTTGCAACTTCACCGGCTGGCTGGCTCGCGCCCTTCCAGCAAGTCGGTTATGAATCCCAGAATGGTGTTGGCGGACGGCGGGCACCCCGGCAGCCAGTAATCCACTTTGACGAACTCGCGCAGCGGTCGGACCTGCTCGCGCAACACAGGCAGGCTGTCGTTGGGGATGAGTTGTTCTGTATCGGCTCCGTCCACATACACACTCTGCAGCAACTGGCTCACGGGAATGTTGTTGCGCATGGCGGGTACGTTCCCGGTGACAGCGCAGTCCCCAAGTGAAACCAGTACCCGCGTCCTCTTGCGAATCGTGCGCAGCCTGTGCAGATCATCCTCCGAACTGATCGCGCCTTCGACCAACGTTATATCCACATGCTCGGGGAACTCTTGTGCGTCCACTAAGGGGCCATAAACGATGTCAGTCTTGCTGCCGAGGGAGATGATGGCCTCGTCTATGTCCAGGAGCGACATATGGCACCCCGAGCAGCCGTCCAACCATACGGTCGCTAACCTCGGTTTTTCGGTTATCCGATCCATAATCTTTTTTGCCGTGCCCTCACAATGTATTTGAGGAATCCGCGATCTTTACGCATTTCCCCGATAGTCTTGCCCTTGTGGAATAAAGCTCCCGTGGGGCACACTTGTACGCACTTGCCGCAGCTGGTGCAAGTCTCGGAGGCGCCCCAGGGCTCGCCCAGATCGGAAATAATTTGCGAGCGGGCGCCTCGGCCGCTTACATCCCAGGTATGCGCACCCTCTACCTCATCGCATACGCGTACGCACCGGGTGCAGAGGATACAGCGATTGTGGTCCAGGCCGAATGATTCGTGGCTGATATCCACGGGCAGGGAGGGAAAGCAGTAGCGGTAGCGGATGTGACCAATGCCCAGTGCGATGGCCAGATTCTGCAACTCGCAGGCCCCATCGGCGACGCAAACGGCGCAAACGTGATTGCGCTCGGCCAGCAACAGCTCCGTGATCATTTTGCGGTGCGAGCGCAGTCTGGGTGTGTCCGTGTGCACCACCATTCCCTCTTCCACCACGGTAGAGCACGCCGCTTGCAACTTCTTCTGGCCCTCGACTTCCACCATGCATAGTCGGCAGGCGCCGGCTTCGCTCAGGGCGCCGATATGGCACAGACGCGGGATGTGAATGTCGTGGTCCCAGGCCACCTTGAAAATCGTCTCACCATCCATGCCGGTGACTGCCTTGCCGTCTATGACCAGAGTCTTTACGCTCATGCAGTCACCTCAAGCTCAACGGGCGTCAACTGGCAGTGGCCGGCCGGACATCGCCGCTCGTGAATGTGCGCCTCATATTCTTCGGGGAAATACTTCAGGGTGCTGAGGACCGGGTTGGGAGCGGTCTGTCCGAGGCCGCACAGGCTGGTCTCCCGCAGCAGGGTGGCAAGGTCTTTCAGGATATCGAGATCTTCGTCCGAGGCTCTCCCTTGCGTAATGCGCTCGAGGATGTTGTGCATCTGAAGGGTGCCTGCGCGGCAAGGAATGCATTTGCCGCATGACTCATCCATGCAGAACTCCATAAAAAACCGCGCTACATCCACCATGCAGGAGGTCTCATCCATCACGATTAATCCGCCCGAGCCCATGATCGAACCGATAGCGGCGAGCGATTCATAGTCCACGGGGGTGTCGAGAAGGTCTTGCGGGATGCAGCCGCCAGAGGGCCCTCCGGTTTGCGCCGCTTTCAGCTTTTGACCGGGAACACCGCCCCCAATGTTGAAGAGAATTTCGCGCAGAGTGGTGCCCATGGGGACTTCGATCAACCCAGGATTGGCGATCTTGCCAGCGAGAGCGAAGACTTTGGTCCCCTTGCTGTTGGCGGTGCCGATGCTCGCGAACCATTCTCCGCCACGCTCGATGATGGTGGGAATATTGGCGAAGGTTTCGACGTTGTTGATCAGAGTGGGCGCCCCCCAAAGCCCGGAAGCCGGCGGATAGGGTGGGCGCTGCCGGGGCTGTCCGCGTTTGCCTTCGACGGAAGCGATCAACGCGGTTTCTTCCCCGCAGACGAATGCCCCGGCACCGATGCGCAGGTCCACCCGAAACTGGAATCCCTGCTCCAGAATGCGGTTTCCCAGCATGTGCTCGCGCTCAGCTTGCTTGATGGCGGTTTGCAGGCGCTGGATGGCGAGTCCGTATTCCCCGCGCACGTAAATGTATCCCTGTTGCGCGCCCACGGCATAGGCGGCGATGGCCATGCCCTCGAGCACGCGATGCGGGTCGCCCTCCAAAACGCTCCGGTCCATGAACGCCCCTGGGTCGCCCTCATCGGCATTGCAGATGACGTACTTCGTGGTCGGTACTTGTCTGGCCACCAGTTCCCACTTCAGACCGGTGGGATAGCCCGCACCACCTCGGCCCCGGAGGCCGCTCTTCTTGACTTCGTCCACCACCTGGCGCGGGGTCATCCCCTCGAGCACTTTCGCCAGCGACTGGTAGCCTCCGACGGCAATGTAGTCGGTGAGTTTTTCGGGATCCACACGGCCACTGTTGGCCAACACGATCTTGAGTTGGCGGGAGAAATAGGGCGCTTCCATGTCAATCGACCGCGCCGCCAGACTTTCGCGGTCCCGGACGTTGGTGCTGACAAGCGCAGACGCACCCGCAACCGTGAGGTTGCCGTAAAGACGATGGTCCGCGGAACTTAGTACCAGCGGGCCGCGCCCGCACATCCCCATGCAACCGGTGCCGCAAATCTCGACCTTGCCCGCTTTGCCTTGCGCCTGCACCTCGGCATCAAGAGCGCGTCGCAGGCTGTCCGCTCCACAGGAAATACAGCCCGCGGCGCTACAGCAGAGGATCCGGTTCTCGAGCGACTGCTGGCGGGCCAGTTCCTGCGCCTGCGTTTCGGATAGCTCTTCGATTGTCATCGCACTCCTATCCGGTTGAGTTCGGCATCGAGGCTATCGGAAGTCACGCGCGCCATGACATTCCCGTCATAGATGACCGCGGGGGCCAGGCCGCAGGAGCCGATACAGCGTGCAGTCTCGACACTGATTTTTCCATCGGGAGTCGTCTGTCCGGCTTTGGCGCAGCGCCGCTCGAGTTTTCCGATGAGGCTCAATCCGCCGGCGACATAGCAAGCCGTGCCCAAGCAGACCACAAACGTGTGTTCGCCCTTCGGCTTGAGCGAAAAGAAATGATAGAAGGTGGCTACGCCGAGCACGCGACTGGAAGGCAATCGCAGCTTGTGCGCGATCGTCTTGAGCAGCGGGCGCGAGAGAAATCCATAGAGCTCCTGAGCGGTGTGCAGCACTTCAATGAGCGCGTCGCCGGAATACTGGTGACGCGACATGGAGCGTTCCAGCAGCTTCTCACGATTGTCTCGGGGCGCGACAGCTTGACCAGCGGACATTTGAGCTCCTCCTGTCGTCAAGAATCGAGGTCACTAATTTGTCTCGACGGTGCTAGGCAGAGCGGTAGGGCACGGCTCTTTTTCCCGATCCCTATTCGAAAAGATATCGGCATTGTTCATCGTCCGCTAGCACTCCAAGCACGCAGCAGCGTGATTGCCATCACGTGCAACCTCTGCGGACGGTAACTGCAATTCGAGCGCCACTTATCTTCCGTGCGCGGGTGACATACGCTCGACTGCGCCGCCGCCGGCGATGGCAATGCCTAGAATAAGAATCTTGAACATGGATATCCGGTTTCTTAAGAAGCGATTCAAACAGCGGGACGGATCGACTCAATGCTCGCCGAATGTGAAGGTCCGAGCATCTGTGCGTTAGGCATCAATGGCGCACAGGGTTCATCAGCATTCTGCACACTGAGCGGGGTCAACAGATCCTGAACCCGGGAATATATTTACCGACTTCATCGGCCGGACCTGATTACTGACTTCCGTCCGGTCGCAATAGGACTCCAGGAAATGATCAATTGTCTCCACGCGAAGTTTTATCGAAGCAGTTGGCTTGTTCTCATCCAAATCTTTGAAACAGAAGTAGGGTGTTCCCGACTGCTCGATAATCCGCTCGACAACGGAATACACCGGAGCGTCGTGGCCGCACTTGAAACTCGATAGTTCGACAGCTACGAGGTTCGGGTGCCGCGCGGTGAACTTGGCCGCCCATAGTTTCAAATTGCTGCTGGCGGCGGTCGCGGTTTTCCACACGTCCGAAATATCTAGTGGATCGGTAATGATCCCGGCGCGCACCTCATCTCCAAAAAGGCGGTCCAGCAGGTCCCCGTCAAGGGGCAACGTATTCTGTGAGAAAACTGGATATCCGAGCCTCTGGAATTCGTCGAGTATGCCGTGGTTTAGTCCCGGGTCGTGGTGATAAGGCCGGCCAAGCATCACAACTCCCAGACGATGCTCGCGCTCCAGCGAGTCGAGCGCTGCCCGGGCCTTGCGGCGGATGTCACGTTCATAACTCGCCAGCGCCTCGTACCCGGCTTCGACCGCTCGATGATTTTCCTCCTCGGACAGTCCGAGGACCTGACTCCAGCATTCGAACATCTGCTGCTCAAAAAGCTTCTTGTGAGAAAGATTGACAATCGGATGCAGATACCGAATTTTATTTTCGGCAAAAACATCGAACTCTTTTGTGTACGCCGCCTCCACAGTTTCTGGCGTCACTGCGGCAGTTGGACAGGCATTGCAGGCACGGGTGCGCACCAGCGGTGAGCACAGCACATCGAACATGGGCAGGAAGATGCAGTCAAGCGGCCGCCGTGCATGCTTGCTCAAAATCAGGTTATGGAAGTGTGAAATCGCAATCTTGGAGGGGAAACAAGGGTCGATCGAACCACGACTGGAGCCAACACGATACATCTCGTTGGTTGTGAAGTCCGAATAGACGATATTCTCGGACAAGACACCAAGGCTCTCCAGGTAACCGCTGAATAATGGAGCATACACGAACATGTTGAGCACGCGGGGAACGCCGACCCGCAAGCTGGAACGCGACCTCATCAGGGTGATGCGTCGTTTGGCCGAGTTTCTCCAGCCTGAAACTGGAATCGCATCGCTTACAAGAACGGGGTGACGCGACCTCCAGACTTCGCGAGAAGCAATATCCACCAGGTTCGGCGTTCGAGCCCGGTTGGCGTCGAGCTCCGTCTTGATCTGGCGCATTCGATCCAGGCCTTCGACGGAACCCTTCTCGCAACCGGCGATGATCACACGACGTTCGCCTCGCAAGATTGAAGGTTTGTGCCTTTCGGTATTTATGTTTTCGTTCGTTTGACGATCCGTCTGGATATCCAGAAATGTACGCAGACAGCGGTTCTTACAGAAATTGCAGCGTGTTTCTTCGCTTCGGGTAGTGCGGTAGCAAATATGGCGGACTGCGTCCAGCCCGATAAAGCTTGTCCGCCGGCCTTGGTCGTGCAGGCGCTTCGCCTCCATCGCAGCCCCAATGGCACCCGCCTCTCCACAATGAGGGTGTACAACGATTTCGGGCTGAACATCTCCGTTCCCAAAACTGTTGCGAATAAAGTCCACTTCGGCTTTTACAACAGCCAGATTGTTCTGAGTTCCACCCTGCAGGACAAACCGCGTGCCCAGGTTCTGGACGTTCGGCACGTTCGCCACATATAAGAAGATATTCTTGGGCAGGACGGTCGCCAGCCCTGCGAGGATCTCTTCAGGGCTCCAGCCACTGCGCTGGAAATTCACGATGTCAGACTGCAGAAAGACCGCGCACCCATAACCAAATTTTGGCATTGCGTCAGCCGAAAACGCCGCATCGGCATAGCGATCGATGGACACACCAAACGACTGCGCCGTCGATTGCAGAAAATAGCCATTGCCCGCCGAACACTGAGTATTGAGTCGAAAGTCTTTAATACGCCGATTACGGAGGACAATGATCTTGATGTCCTGACCGCCTACATCCACAATGCAATGCGGATCCCGGTAGTAATGCAGCGCGGATTGTGTGTGGGCCACGGTTTCCACGAGCGCGACATCCGCACACAGTGCGTCGTGCAGAATATTCTTCGCGTAGCCGGTTGTGCCCACAGCCAGCACGTCCAATCGTGCTTTCTGCGATTCAACCTGGTGACGCAACGACTCGAATAGTTGTTTCGTATCCTGAATTGGGTCTCCGTGCGATAACTGATAGGCCTTGCACAAGACCTCGGAGGACTCAGAGAGAAGGACAGCTTTCGTGGACGTGGATCCAGCGTCGATTCCGATGAAGGCGCGGACCGTGGAACCGGCGGTGAAATTCCCCGCTACAAACGGCTTCGTAGAATAATTCCGTCTAAATTCCCCGAGTTCAAACTGCGAAGAAATCAGAGCGGGTTCACCCCGTCTGCTCTTGCCCTCCTGGCGTCTCTCACGCACGTAGTGTTCAAGGCAGACAGTTCCAATGTAGCGGCTGGCCGCCTCCTCCATTTTTCCGAACTCGATAGCTCCGAGAGCTGCGTAGTGCAACGCGTTTTCCGGAACCTCGATCAAATCTTCGAGACGAGTTGCCGCCGGCAACTCGATTTGGCGGTCTTTCCACAGCAGTCCCAGATTGTGTTCCCAAGCTTCGCGCATTCCCCGGATCAACACGTTCGGACCACCCAGCAGCAAAACTTGGGGACGTAGCGTATTTCCTCGTGTCAATACAGTCAGGTTCTGCAGCACGATGGCATCGAACAGAGATGCCAACAGTTCATCCGCAGAAACGCCCTGCTTTTGCAGGCTATTGATGTCTGTCTCCGCGAAGACTCCGCACTTGCCGGCGATCGGATGCAACCGGATTCCGAAATACGGTTGGTTCGTGAGCTGTCCGGGCGTGATATTCAACTTGCTGGCGATTTTGTCTATGACCGCCCCAGTTCCTCCCGCACATTTGTCGTTCATGGTAGGGATTTTTCGTTTGCGGCCGCTATTTGCGTCGTCCCTGAAGATGATGATCTTGGCGTCTTGCCCTCCGAGTTCGATAACGGAATTAACTTCGGGGTGCAATCGTTCAACGGCCAGTGCGACAGCATTCACCTCTTGCACGAATTTTGCGCCGATGAGATTGGCGACTGAGTTCCCGCCAGACCCGGTGATGAAGATCCGGGAATTGTTCGGGCTCACCTCTGACTCCCTGTCCATCCGGCAAAGGAATTCGAGCAGTACTTCAGGTTGCCGACTGTCGTGGCGCTGATAATGGCGCCACACAATCTGCCCGGTATCGCCCTCGACGACGATACCCTTCACCGTTGTCGACCCGACATCGATTCCGATCGAGAATTGAGTCTTCATGGTTCTGTTGCGAGCGCAATCGAGAACTTTCTAGCTCGACCCCTCATTCGCTCACTGACATGCAAAACGAAGTTGGCGGCCACGCCGGCGACGCCGTCCTGACGAGGAATCTCATACAAAGGGTTACGCAATTCCGGGTGATCCTCGACGTACGACCGAATGTCATCAAGGCGCTGGCCACTCGCTTGCAAACACTGGTCAAATTCGTCACGAGCTTTCATTTTCGCTTCCGCCAACGCCATCTGAACCCGGCTGTGCGCATTGATCTCTCCCTCTCCTGCGGTTTCGATAGGAAGGAAGATCATTTCGGGGAACCGGTTTACAACCGCCGTTTGCACGCCATCGGATTGTGAAGACGGCATGCATCCAAAGGGCTTCAGCGCGAGCACCATGTGGCACAGACGGTGGGTAGTGTAGTAGACATTTTTCCCGACCTCGAGGTGCCCCTCTCCGCCCCTTGCAAGCGTGTGGTAGAAGGGATGGGCCAGCGAGGCAAGCTCTGCTTGTGAAGGAAGCGGCCAGGCGATATTCCCGAGAGCCTCGACTACGCGTTGATACTGTCGTGCCCAGATGCGTTGGCCGAGCGTCAGCGGTGTCCACTTTTTCTGAAAGGACAATTCGTTCCGCAACCTCTTATTGATTTCCGACCGTCCGGCATGGGGGTATGGGGCGTCTACATTTCTTTTTTCCTTTGCATTGGCCTTGGCCTGGTGCAGGAGGTACATGACCCAATTGCCAATGGAGTCCACGACGACATGGGCGCCCTCGCTCTCCAGAAACGAGAACATATTGAAGTTTCCGTCCCCTTCGGTGAGCTGGGCCCAAAACTCTCCGATGACTTTTACAGTCGGCTTCACTCGAAGCCGGTCTACTTCGACGGCACCCAGGATCTGACGGCACCGCGCAAGAACGTCAGCGTATGGATTGCCGTAGAGGTGCTCCCGGACTTTGCCCAGAGTGTTGAGAACATCCTTCACTTTTTTCTTCTTTGCCAGGCGTGTAGAAAACCACTCGGGTGAACGATCAAGGATTTCGAACTTACGCCGAGCGCGCAGAAATTCAGACAGTTCGTGCACAATGCGATGCACTGCGTCGTCTGTCGATCCTGGCACAACCTCATAAGGACGAAGGTGGTATGTAATCTCGTTGATGATGTCGCCCAGATTCAGAGCATTCATCGCGCCCATTCCCAAATCCACGCTGAATTTCAGCCCTGGTTCGCCCGATTCCGCCTTGATTCCGTCATTTTGCGAGAACAAGAGAACCCGGAAACCGCCGAAGCCAGCATTCTCCAGTTCCATGCGATACTCCGATTCGTACATTCCAAAGCGGCAAGGTCCGCATGAGCCGGCAGTGAAGAAGACGAAGGTGTCGATGATTTCTTGTTTCGAGAGCCCGCGAGTCTCCAATTCACGCAGGTACTGAATGAGGTTTCCGACGGTGAAGTAAGCCGGATTGCATTGACCGGGATTTCCGAAACTTCGTCCCAAGTGGTAGCTGGTAAGAGTGGGGTTGGGAAGGGCCTGAAAACGATAACCGCACGCTTGAAATGCGGCTTGAATGAAGCGTTCGTGCTTCCAGGTGAGCCCGCCAAACAGGATCGTGACGTGATCGCGTTCCTGCGCAGTAAACGGCCGTTCCACGGGGCGGCGAAAATGATGGGACCATTTCCTCGCAGCACAATCCGTTGCGGGTTCCGGCAAGACACCAGCAACAGAAATTCCGTCCGCCGCAATAGCATCTGCTTCGTGACCCATCGCGTATGTCCCGAGGTTAAGACCTCGTGTGCAACTTGGACTCCAGACGACCTATCGCTCCGCGCACGTCACGGGTCTTTCGACCAACTCCTCCTGAGCTAGCTTCCGCCTGGGAATCGGGAGCAACTTCTTTAACTTTTTTTCTTGCTTCCGAAGATCGATAACCTCTCTGTGAAACTCGATAGGAAATTTGTCACGCATAAGCCACTTCTATCGTTTGGCATCAGGCGATCCGGCTCTCAACCGCAAGCCTGACACGCTCATCATCTTCTAACATCGTAAGCACATTCCCGAGTTCTTCCAAGCCGGTTGCAAGCTCATCACCCCACTCGTCGGCGAGAAACACCGCTAGCGACGGTTGCAAGCCTTGCGCTTTGGCTGTGAAGTTCTGAATGTCCAGCGTACCTTGCGCACAATCCATCACGAGGACATCAAAGATCTGCGTGCGCATCATGGCGAGGGCGTCGGCGCCGCTGCTCGCTCTCGCCATATCTTGCCCTCGCTGTTGGATGATGTCGACGTACTTGCCATGGACAGATTGGGGATTGAAATAGAGAATCTTCGTACGAACGCCTCCTCCAGATTTTCGGGCAGAATCGCTTTCGGCTTAGAGCCGTCGGAGGGGCGTGCGATGCGTGTGTCCTTTCGGCGCGATGGGGGAGAGCCCAACCACGCGCATCGCAATTATCGCCCCATGTCACCGCTTCCGACAGGCCGGCGTAAACCCTTTAGCAGTGGACGTCGCTTCGCGTTCTGGCGCGTCCTTCTATCAGTTTGGCGGGGCGGACGATGTACCGACGTTACCGCGGTTACGGAGAACAGAACCCAAGTACATCTGTTTCCGCCCCACATCCTTCCACGTGAAATCAGTTCAAGTCGACAGCTCTGTACAGAAGTCTCCTGCGCAAGCGATGTGCGAACAATCCTTCCCCATGGAATGTCGCGCCCATATCTCGCAAGCTGGCGAGCAAGAGCTCACCAGCACGATCAACGAAAGTTAGACCACCGAGATCCACGTCCAACGCAGTTCCCGGTGAAGTTAGGAATCTGAAGTCTTCTGCGCACGAACCCACGAGTTTCCCAATTAGTCTCACGGTAATCCGGTGTTCGCCGCGAATTATTGAGAGCATCAGCACATTCTTCCTGACTGCAAATTCATTGCCAGACTGAGTGTCGCTAGTTGTCGAAGAAACGTAGGGTTAGCCACATATGCGCCAGCCACCGGCAAAACGGGTGCCCGTCTGCGGACATCGGACCGAATGCGGGCGCGTTCCCAGGAATGGGACCAAGCGTATCCATTCAACTTGCGGGGACTCGAAACTTAGTGCTTATGCTTGCTGGTAACTTTGTTCAAAAGAAACTCTTGGGCCAAACCAAGTGCAACATGGATACCCATGTTGGTCCCGAAATTTCTGGCTACAAGCCCAGCACCGCGATTCGACTCTGGGTAGTAGGCATTGGAAAGCGAAGCCGAAATCAAAAGGCCACCCATCTGAGAATAATTCGGCTGCGATGCTCCGTTGTCTCCCTTACAGACAAACGGAGCCAAGATGGCGTGGCGAGCCCGTGACCCCTTTGTTCCGGTGCCCTGATAGAAATAGCGAGGGTCCTGATGCAGGAGCGAGGGCAGAATAGCGTTGGCAAACAAGCCTTCGGTGACGCCGCTGGCGAGGTTAGCACCGAACCGCTCGCCATATCCCTTTGCATTTTGTGGCCAATCGGGGGTGTTCGCGGCCTGCTGGATGCCGGCCCATGCAGCCTCCAGACCGAAGAAAGTTGGATGGGTGAGACCTTTGTACGCGAGATGGAACTTCATCTTCGTCGTAAGAGGTTCGGGGTGAGGGTCATAAACCACATATATATTCGGTATAAATCGAAAAATGCGCTGCTGTTCCTCGGCTTTGACCTGCTGGGTAGCAACCTCTTTCGAGGAGTACTTCACGGTAACTGCCCGCTGCACAGCCAAAATGCGAAGTTTGACGTCGGTTATAGTTTTCTCTTGCCCGGGTTCAACTGTAACGGACGAGCTCCAATCTGCAAATCCTTCCGCAGTGACGGTGACGTGATAGGCAAGCCCCGATGTGGCCCCGTGGAAGGCAAAGCTTCCATCATCCTTTGTTACAACTGTGAGCCGATCACCGGCAGGCCCTTGAAGAACTACTGTGGCACCGGGAATTGGATCGTCGCTGGTATCGACGACCTTCCCCAGAATGCTTCCGGTTTTTGCTTTTTCCGCTTCACTAGACTGCGCGGACGCAGGTATAAGAGGGAGTAATCCACCAGCCAGGGAGATCAGCAGCAAGACGTATGTTAATTTCAAGAATCCTCCAGTCTCCGGTCATCCGTCGTAGGTGCGTTGTTTTGCACCGTCGACATTCCTAGCTTGCGGAAAGGGTGAAGTTGATTGTGATCCGGGAGTCCACTTCGACCGGCTCTCCGTTGATCAAGTACGGCTTGTAGCGCCATTGTTTCACCGCATCCATAGCGGCTTCCGCGAGTATGGGCAACCCGCTCTCGACTTGTACATCCTGCACGCTACCATCTTTGCCGATCAGGGCCATTAACACAACCGTCCCTTCAATCCGCGCCCGACCCGCCTCCGGCGGATACTGCGGGGAAACGTCGTGGATCAGGTTCGCCTCGGCGACCCGGGAGGCGACACGGATTCTCTTAATCGGCGTCGGCTCGAGCGTTTTCGCAAGCACGGGGGCACTGCGCGTGCTACCCAGCACTTCGCTAAGCGTTCCACCGGGAACTCCGCCGACTACTCCGCCAGGGACTCCTCCGACTACTCCACCCGTTGTGCCGACCGCAGGCGGTACTTCTTGCGTCCTACGAATTGGGGCGGGAATACCGATGCCTGTTGAGGTGTACGTGGGCGTGGGAGCTTGAAGCCTCGTGGCATTCGAAGCTGCGGCCGCCGGCGGCTGTAAATATAACACCGTTAGCATTTCTCTTTTGGGCAGCGTATCGGTGTGAAACAGCGGAATGACAACTACCGCCAGCAGGAGTACCGCCTGGAAAGCCAGCGATCCAATTGCCGCCCAGGGATTGCGCGCCCGCAACTTCCCGGCCGATTCAATTAGACTGTCGTGAAATATCTCGCCGGCGTCAGTTGCTTGACGGCTGGAAGGAACGGGAAGCTGTTTTTTCTCTTCCGCCGGCAAGGCCGCAACCCGCGAATCAATTCGCAACCCTAGGTCTGAAAGATGGTCGATACAAGTTGCCATTGCGGAGTCACCTCTCTCCAGGCAGCATCGTTTTACCGGTCCTGAACCGCCACTGGACTAAGCCAACGTCGCGTGCCGGGTCTCGCGTTATCCACATCCCTGCAAAGGCATTTCGTTGGCCAAACTGGATTTCCGCCAACTCTTTGTAGGGAATGGACATGGACGAGTGAAATCGCGTTTCGGCGCCCGCATTCCGGCAGTGCCTACGGAAGGTCATGATCAGATAAGGCCACGATCAGATATGGAGGTTGAGCACAGACCGGCCGGACGATTGTCACACGAGGATCCATCATCGCGACTTCCTTCAGCAATTTGTACGTAAGGTCGGTGCTTCCGTCATCCATGAATACGAACTGGTAATCGCGATCCATACCATCCATGACAGCGTGCGATCGGTCATACAGTGCGGTGACGTTTGATTCCTCGTTATGAAAGGGAGCGACGATCAAAACCATTTTGCTGTTTCTTGAGATCAGGCATGTTGTGCCTCGCTGTCGAAGGCACTGTTTGTTGCCTTCAGCCATTTCCGGTCCCGGTCATTTAGCCACCGCGTGGGCTCAGACTCCAGTTGGTCAGGAGTTCACATAATTCATAAGCAAAGTCCCAATCCTGGTCCCACACCAGCAAGGCATTTCGTCCATTTCGCTGAATGGAGGAATGCTGTTCAGTGATTTTGTGGATTACATATTTAGTCGTCCGCCAGCAATTAACCGTGCGTAGCCGAAGCGAACGGTCATCAACTTGGTTCGTGCAATTATCAAGACTTCCACCCCATTGTGGCGACATAGGCGTCCATTTGGCCGATCGGCCAAGCCCACATTGCGGCAGTGCCCTCGAAAGGTCAGACAGTGCACGGGTGCGGCTTCGGGACTGCAGGAGGACTGAGGACTTAAGGGCAGTCGGAATTGGCAGGCAAACTGCACATTGATCATGCTCGCTATTGCTCGCTCCCAGATCTCGTATACGGCTGGGCAACTAGCAGCGGCGTATGGAGGGCTTATGGACATCCTATTAGCATTTCTCGATTTCTTGTTTGGTTGTCATCACAGCAATCTGAGTCGCATTTTCACGCTCGACGGCCACACCTATCGGGTCTGCTGTGACTGTGGAGCGAGATATGAGTATTCACTGACGACCATGTCCATCGAAAGGCGCCTTCCTATGGCTCCGGTGTTGGCCAGTTTTCGCATCGCTTGAGAACAGAGCATGAACGGCAGATCGGAAAAAAAAGACGTTGTGAGAGACATTTACGAAAGTGACCCGCGTACGAGGTGGCGCCGTGCGCCGCGTGTGAACACGTAGGAACCTAGAACCCCAGGAAGGCAGAGATGAAAACTGAGCTATATGCGAAAGCGGTTCGAGTAAACGGCGAAGTAGTCGTTCTCCATTGTTGGGCGTGTGGGACTGCGCATTGCGTCAATCTCGAGCTATGCGATCGGGCGGAGCTAGCTTATATGGTATGTAGCAATACCAATTGCAGGCTGAGTATGTTTTTGGTAAATGAGTTAATTCTCGACAACGAGATCTGAATACAAATGAGGAACCCAATATTCGTTCCTCGTTCGCGGTCATGGAAATGAAGAAAACTATGCGAAGCGCGCAGTTCTGCACAGTGCTAGCTCTCGTGAATGTCGTCGTACTTATTTATCCGATCAAACTTTTGGTTGGCGCTGAAAGCGCCGGTGACAGTCTCATCGCTGCGCTTATGTTCATCGGCCTTGTCTTCCTGCTGGTTGTGGTCGACGCGGTTAGCCTTGTGGTTGCGGGAGTAATCAATAAAGAGTAGAGCTGAGGAGAGCGACCAAGGTTACGCGTGCGATCTGTCGGGTGCATCGCGAGAGCTTCGGCCAACAGGCCGACTGAAATGTCAGGGAACGTCGGGAGCCGCGACGAGTTGTATTTGTTTGCTTGCCATCTAGAGTGGCATGCCAGGCGAAGCCTGGTTGCCTACCAGGAACTGCTCGCGGCACTGGACGATCCCGACCGTGACATTCGTACTCTTGCAGCGGTGCTGCTCCACCGAAATTCACCTCGCCCTCACCGGATTCAGAAGGAAGTCGAAGTCTGGTGAATTAGGGGCTCCGAGTTCCCGGACTAGAAGATGATTGGCAAGTTACATGCAGTCACAAGGCTAGGTCGTCATGGCAACGTCACTTTTGAATTCGCCAGCGGGGTCCCTTATCAGCGAATACGGCGTCTTCTGGCAGGTGTGGCCACAGTTTGAAGCGGCCGGAGGTGAACGTCGGTTGGTCGGTCTTGAAGTGGAGCTGATCGGCTCGCACCCAGCCGACCTCAATCATGTCGATCCTTCATGTCGGATATGCCGCCGTGTAAGAGCTGTACTGCTTGGGATTGCGGAAAGCATCATTGAAGAATCGGCTCCTCATCAAAAATCCCTAATGTACAACATCGACTCTCACTCGAACTCGGTCTTGTGCTTACCTGTGTTGGGCAATCGCTCGGCCGTTTCGGTGAGCGTTAATCTCTCTTGGAATGGTGCAATTGGCCAGGTGTCTGAGACAGATCTGCTGAGCAAAATTAGAACACTTCTAGCCAAATACGGCATTCATCAGCGATAGCACCCGTGTTCGGCGCGGGAGTGCATCCCAAAAGATTATCGCCTCAAGAAATCTGCCCAGATCCGGACAATGCCCGCATTACGGCACTCGCAGCGCTAACTCGCCACCTGAGGGGGAGGATTTTCAATGACATCGCGGAACTGAGGTTGGCAGAAAACTTGCCCGTAGCTGTGGCGGAGAACACCGCGGAGGCTGGCAAATCCTGCTTGCAGAAACTGTTCTCATTAGGTGCTCGCAATGAACGCATTTCGACACACTGACAGCAACCAGCCATCATCCCCACCATTCGTACTGTGGTTACACATCTTCTTGGTGAATATCGCACTCCTGGTCCTGTCCACCGCGACGTTTGGACAGGCAATTCAAGTGTCAGAGCTGCCAACCGGAACTATTGTGGGCACGGTTACGGATGTGAACCATGACCCAGTTCCCCAAGCCAACGTCATTCTTCAAGGCCCAGGTATTAGCGAGCGTCCAAGAGTCGTCACCGACGACAACGGATATTTTGAATTTCGCAACGTGAAGCCAGGCGTCCCGTCACGCGTCAGCATCAGTGCAGAAGGATTCGCTGATTGGCAGTCCCCAGTTCTTGTGCTTGAGCCAGGTCAGTTCAAGCTCTTGGCGGATATTCAACTTCGGATTGCGACGCAGCTCACTACTGTCGCCGTGACGTACGATCCCGTGGAAGTCGCAACCGAGCAGGTCAAGATTGAAGAGCAGCAGCGTATTTTTGGTTTCATACCCAATTACTATGTCGTCTATGATCCCGATCCTGCGCCCCTGACCGCGAAACTGAAATTCCAACTGGCCTTCAAAGTCGCCGTGAATCCGGTTACTTTCGTTGGAATCGCCCTGCTTTCCGGCGCGCAGCAGGCCGGAGATACCCCGAATTACGGGCAGGGAGCCGAAGGGTTCGGCAAAAGGTTCGGTGCCAACGCCGCTGATGGTTTCACCGACATTATGATTGGTGGTGCAATACTTCCATCACTGCTGCACCAGGATCCTCGCTACTTTTACCAAGGAACCGGTACGACTGCGTCCAGGATTCGGCACGCCGTATCCCAGCCCTTTGTTTGTAGGGGTGACAACGGAACTTGGCAGCCCAACTATTCCACCTTGGGGGGCGATTTGGCATCGGCCGCAATCTCGAACGCCTACTATCCCAAGTCGAATCGGGGAGCCGGACTGGTGTTCACGAATTTTGCAATCAATACCGCTGAACGGGCTGCCGCAAGCCTAGCCCAAGAATTCCTTCTGCGTAGATTCACGCGCAAGCCAAGTAATCCAGAATAGAAGGCGCCACGGTCCCAGGGCGCATGCCCGGCACAGGACCGTCTTGGTTTGGTGGCGCGGATAGCTTCCGGCCCGGTTCTTCCAGTTTTCGTTAACTGCGAAGCTAGTCATCCTCAATTTCTCAGCGAAATGCGTGCGTGACAGGAATACCCCATCAGATGCGGCGGGGGGATTTGTTTTCTGCTCGCATTCGGACGATGCCCGCATACAGGCAATCAGTGTGTGAAGAGCACAGTTGTCTCCATTACTTAGCGCAACGAGCTTGGCACGAAACTTGCACTCGCTGAGAGCAGTGAAAAATCTTTAGCCAGGCGTTGCCGCACAAGTTCTGGATCGGCTACGGGTGTCAAGAAGGAGCAGATCAATGTCGAGGTTTCAATCGGACCTGATGAGTATGGATGATCAAAATCATGCGTCTGTAGCCGAGGTCGCGGCGTGTTTCCAGGATGAAGGATCTGTGTTGAACAAGCTCGCGCTACTGATCACTGGCGACCAAGCGACGGCGAATCAGTCTGTTGCCAATGCGTGTGAGCTGACTCTCCATGGACACAGTCCCTTCCGTGATTGGCTGCTCGAATGGGCCAAGGCTGCGACGATTAGCAACGCGATATCACGGAGCGCCGCGGCCATTCGGAGGTGCGAGCGCGCGTATGAAGGTCGGCACTGCACGCATGTCGAGCACTTATCCCAAGGGGATGCCGAAGAGCGCAAATCAAAACTAGAGATCATTCTTCAGGCCGACCCGTTTGTCGTGATCGCGCAACTCGATCCGCTGAGCCGAGCCATGCTCGTGCTAAGAGTTGCAATCCGATCATCGATTCAGGACTGCGTGGTCCGTCTGAATGTTTCCCGTTGCGCCGTTCTCGCTGCCAACTGTAAGGCGATGACGTGGCTTCATGACTTGCAGTTGAGTCTGCTCGAAAAAAGGCCCTAGCAGCCTTCGCGTCCTTACGGAGAAGTTGTGATCAGAGCTGTCGCGATCACTCAGGAGCATGGAGGTGGCGGCGCGGAACTTGATCACGGTATCGCCGCGAAGACGATGTGAACCCTGGATTTTGCCGGCGGCTGCAGGCACACAACTCTGGCAGTCGATTTGCAAAGCACATCCGAGAAGCGAGTATTCAATCTTTGAGGCAGGTACAACATGCTTGGACAACTAGCGAACATCCCTACTGACACCCTGATTGACATGATCTGCGTGATCCTGGCGGGCCAAGTCGTACTAAGCGCCAATGAGGTCACCGAACTGGAGCAAATCCAACGCGAGTTGCGACGCCGAGCCGATGGTGGCCGCGAGATCTGTCGGACTGGGAGCTGGAGGTAAGGCATGACCTCCAGCGGGCAGTGACGATGTCTGGGCAGGTCTGTTTTGAATGGCATGCCCCCAATCGCTATTAGATCTGGGAGTTTATGCGTGCAGTCGATTGGCAAGCAGAGTGCGGCAAGAGATTTGAAAGGGGAAGTTATGAAATTTAGATCGATAAGTATCTTAGCAGCGCTTCTCATCATCACTTTATCAATGGCAATGGCATGGCCGAAGGGCAAAAAGACAGTCAAGATCGCTGAACCCACAATCGTCGGCAGCGTCACACTGCAGCCCGGCGAATACAACATTGCCTGGAGCGGAGCCGGTCCTGACGTCCAGGTCAATTTCTCACGTGGAGACAAGACGATTGCGACGGTCCCAGCAACGCTTGAGGCGGTGCAAAATGAGCAAGACAGCATAGTCACATTGCAAGCTTCCGGGTCGAGTTCGCTGGTCGAGATTAACTTAAAGAATGCGAGGTTGCACTTCGGCCCACGTGATGCGAGCAGTGGGAACTAATGCTATGGAAGGTTTGCTCGTGCTAGCTGCACGTGATTAATTCATCGGTCTGCAATTTCGGGAGATTTCCCGTGAGTTCATCGTGACCGATAAGCCGCGATTCAGCCCTGCCCAGTAAGGCTGGATCGCAAGTGGCCGGCTGGCCAGAGGTGAACAAGAATGGGAAATCTCACTTATTCCGTGCTGGCATCTGAGCTCAGAGGCTCAGATGCCCTTACCCGGTTGGCGCTCGACCTGCATTGGTCCTGGAATCATTCCACGGATGAGATCTGGAAGGAACTCGACCCGGAACTTTGGGAGGTTACCGAAAATCCGTGGCTCGTTCTGAAATCGGTTTCGCAAGAGAAACTCGACAGCCTGAATGACTCCCGGCGTAGCCGCCTCGAACAACTACTAGCTGAGGCCCAAGCCAAGAATCTCGAACCTGCTTGGTTTCAAAAGGCGCATCCGGATTCTCCTCTCCGCACTATCGCGTATTTCAGCATGGAGTACATGCTCAGCGAGGCATTGCCGATTTATTCCGGCGGCCTAGGCAATGTCGCCGGCGACCAACTCAAGGCCGCAAGTGATCTCGGGGTTCCCGTTGTCGCCGTCGGCCTCTTGTATCAACAAGGTTATTTTCGTCAGGAAATTGACGCCCGAGGTGAGCAACAGGCGTTGTATCCAGTGAACGAGCCTGGACAGTTGCCCATTCGACCGATTTGCGGCGCCGATGGGAGTTGGTTGAGACTGCCGGTAAGCCTGCCCGGCATCAAGATATGGATTCGCACTTGGGAAGTCCAAGTCGGACGAACCAAGCTCTATTTGATTGATACAAATGATCCCGCCAATCTCCCGCACGATCGAGCCATCACCAGCGAATTATATGGCGGTGGATCTGAGCTGCGGCTGAAGCAGGAATTGCTGCTCGGAGGTGGAGGGTGGAAGCTGCTGGAAGCACTCGGTATAAAACCGGAGGTGTGTCACCTGAACGAAGGACACGCAGCGTTTGCGATACTCGAGCGCGCACACAGTTACATGAAAGAGACGGGCGTGCCATTCCAACAGGCCCTTGCTGTGACGAGGGCAGGCAACGTGTTCACCACCCACACCGCGGTGAGTGCAGGGTTTGACCGCTTCGCCCCCGAACTTGTTTGCCAATATTCAGCACTCCTGGCTGAACGCCTTGGAATAACAATGAACGAACTCCTTGCACTGGGACGTGCCAATCCGGACGACTATTCCGAACCCTTCAACATGGCTTATCTCGCCATTCGGGGCAGTGGTGCGGTGAATGCGGTGAGCCGCCTTCATGCCGATGTCAGCCGTCATCTCTTTCAAGTTCTCTTTCCCAGGTTCCCGGCAGAGGAGGTTCCTGTTGGCCATGTCACGAACGGAATCCACGTGCCTACCTGGGATTCTGCCGGTGCGGACACGCTTTGGACGGAACTATGTGGAAAGGGAGTATGGCGTGGTGATCTGCGTGATACAGAAGAGAAGTTTCGTACGGTTGATGACCAACAGCTCTGGGCTATGCGCAATCTAGGGCGAAGCGCTCTGGTGGAATATGCGCGCGATCGGCTGGTACGCCAGGAGGCTGGTCACGGTGCTTCGCCTCTCAAGCTACAGGAGGCTCGCTCCGTTCTCGATCCCGATGTGCTGACGCTAGGGTTGGCCCGCCGATTCGCCACTTACAAGCGTCCCACGCTTCTGCTGCACGATCGCGAGCGTTTGGCGAAGATCCTCACGAATGCTCAGCGACCCGTTCAGTTGGTGCTAGCCGGGAAGGCTCATCCCCAAGACACGCCGGGACGGGCTTTGGTTCGGGAATGGATCGAGTTTGCGCATAGAGCGGATGTTCGGTCGCATGTCGTCTTTCTGAGTGACTACGATATGCTGCTGGCTCAGCACCTGCTGGCCGGCGTAGATGTCTGGATCAACACGCCAAAGCGCCCCTGGGAGGCTTGCGGCACCAGCGGAATGAAGGTACTGGTGAACGGTGGCCTGAACCTCTCCGTGCTGGATGGATGGTGGGCAGAAGCATACACGCCAGCCTCAGGCTGGGCCATCGGCAACGGCAACGAGCGTTTTGACGACGCCGCGGCGGATCGTGCCGATGCGGAAACGCTGTACGACCTCTTGGAATACCAAGTTGCGCCGGAGTTTTACGACCGCGGAGAAAACGGCCTGCCGGCTACCTGGATCGCACGCATCCGAGAAAGTATGGCGATGCTCACGCCGGCCTTTTCCGCCAACCGCGCGGTCCGTCAATACACGGAAGAGCATTATCTTCCGGCCGCAGCTGCGTATACGGCTCGCGCTCAGAGCCACGGGAAAGCCGGCAGTAGCATCCTTGAATGGCAACAGAACATTGCCCGGCGCTGGAAGGACGTTCGATTCGGACAAATGAAGGTGATTACAAAAGACAACGAAATGATATTCGAGGTAGAAGTCTCGCTTGCCGGGATCGATCCGAGTTTCGTTCGGGTCGAGCTATTTGCAGAGACTCGAGATGGCGAAGCTCCGGTTCGTCAGCAGATGCTTCGCAAGGCATTTCGTCCGGGTACCGCCTTCGCGTACACCTATTCGACAGTAATACCAGCAGCGCGCCCTGCAACAGACTTCACGCCGCGTATTGTGCCTTATCATCCGAAGGCTCTGCCGCTCGAGGTTGACAGAATGCTATGGCAGAAGTGAAGATCAAGCGGAAAGTTCCTCCACGTAGTCCTGTGCAGGAAGCGAGTTCGTGAACCTGCCGAATGCCATCACGCTGTCTCGGATTGTCAGTATCCCGTTGTTGATCTGGCTGCTCTCGACAACCCATCTCAGCAGCCTGCACGGAGAGAAGGAACTGGTTGCATCATTCGTGTTCGCTCTGGCGGCGATTACCGATACCGTGGACGGCCGACTTGCCCGCGGACGCCAGCAGGTCACGACCTTGGGGATCCTCCTCGATCCGCTCGCCGACAAATTGCTCGTCGCATCGGTGTTCATCGTGCTGGTCGAATTCAATCCGCACATCGTCAAAGGTTGGATCGTAGCGATCATCGTGGCCCGTGAGTTCGTTGTCACTGGCTTGCGCGGCATTGCAGGTTCCGAGGGGTTCGCGATCCAGGCGAGCGAACTGGGCAAACTGAAGATGGTGGCCCAAGTCGTAAGCGCTATAGCGGCGATCCTTGACCATCGTTGGTTGGAGGTGGACTTGAGTTATCGGGGATTTCAATTTGTGTTGGATATCGATCTGATTGCGAGAGTATCGATCTGGTTCATGGTCGCGGTCTCGATTATCTCCGCCGTTGATTACTTTGTGGCGTTCTGGTCGACGATCGACCAGAGTTCGGCGACAACGCGGCGATCGGTGATTCTCTCACGGCAGCGGAATTCGGAAATCGATGTTTCGGCTGGGCACAAATAACGTAAGACATGACGGAGCGATCTATGCCTCCTGAGAAATCGGTATTGATTCTGATCGAAGATGGTTACGAGGACATGGAGCTGATGTATCCGAAATACCGGATGCAGGAAGCAGGGTACCGGGTCATCGTCGCGGGGCCGAAAGCCGGTCACACATACGCGGGAAAACATGGGTACCCGTGCACAAGCGACGCGTCCGTGTTCGAAATGCGGGAGCGAGACTTCGTCGGACTGGTGTGTCCGGGAGGTTGGGCGCCCGATAAGCTTCGCAGGATCGCGGAAGTCAAGTGCTTGACCGCGCAGTTCAGTCATGGCGGCAAACTGGTCGCGGCCATCTGCCACGGAGGCTGGATCCCCATCTCAGCCGGTATCTATTGTGGCGTGCACGTTACGGGCAGCTTGGGGATCAAGGATGATCTGGTGAATGCCGGAGCGATCTTCGAAGATGCTCCAGTGGTCGTTGACCGCCACTTCGTGAGCAGCAGGAAGCCGGACGATCTGCCTGCATTTATGGCAGCCTGTTTGCAAGCGTTAGCCTCGAATGGTTGATTTGCGCGACTTGGTTTTCAGTTCGACCGCTGAAGTCCGTTCGAGTTCCTCATGACTCGATGCTTGACTTCACATGGTGGGGCGCGCAAAATAAAAATGTCTTCCGCTTGCTGAAGAGAGCTTGAGAAACCACAAGCGGTGACTGTTGGTGGTTGGAGAGAACGAGATCTGGACCGATTAGGTCCGGGAGGCGTTCTTGATCCGAATCCCGGCAGGCACTCGTAGGTTTCACTGCTTGATGCAAGCTCAAGCGGGATTCTCCTCGATAAACCTGCCAGATTCCGCGGTTTCCCGATTGATCGTGCTTTCGGTACCGTTCTGAGCGCTGCCCCTCCTTCCACAAGCATTCCGAAAATTCAAGGAATCGGTCCCACATGGATCTAATAGTTTACGGATCACGCGTGGAGGGTCCAGGTAATGGAAAAAACACAGGTTGTGATCATCGGCGGAGGGGCCACGGGCACGGGCATACTGTGGGACCTTACGCTGCGCGGAGTGCAGGCCCTTCTCCTCGAAAAAGCAGATTTGGCTAACGGCGCGACCGGCCGCTGCCACGGCCTTCTGCACAGCGGAGCACGTTACGCCGTAAAGGACCCCGATGCTGCCAACGAGTGCATCCGGGAGAACACGATCCTTCGCAAGGTCGCGAGCTCGTGTGTGCACGAGACGGGAGGACTGTTCGTACATTTGCCGCAGGACGATGCCTCGTTCGTCGGCAAATGGGTGGAAGGCTGCGCAAAAGCGGGGATCCCAACCGAGCATCTCTCACGCGATGAAGCGCTCGCACTCGAGCCCAATCTGCCGTACGACATAGTCGAGGCTTACACCTGTCCCGACGCGAACATCGATCCTTTCCAGATTGTGACCGCGAACGTCGAGGCCGCGGTGGCTCGCGGTGCTGCATTTAGGACCTATGCGGAGGTGACGGCGATCCGCCGGCAGAACGGTAGGGTAACGGGCGTTGACTATCGTGACTGCCTGACGGGAGAGCAGCACTCGATCGGATGCGAATTAGTGATTAACGCCTCCGGCGGTTGGGCGCAACGGATTGCCGGCATGGCAGGAGTGGATGTGCCGGTGCGCTGCGATCGTGGCGCGCTGCTCATCATGAACCAGCGGCTGGTGACCAGAGTTGTGAATCGCTGCAGAAAACCGGGAGATGCGGACATCCTGGTCCCCTCGGGCCCGGTCTGCATTCTGGGGACGAGCTCGGTCACGGTCCCCAGCCCGGAGAATCTCGTGGTAGCGCCGGAGGAAGTCCAGGCGCTGCTCAAACTCGGCGCCGAACTGATTCCAGCCTTGGCCGAGGCGCGCGTATTGCGCGTATTCACCGGCGCACGACCGCTGTACGCGCCCAAGAGCACCGGAGGCGCTGGAGGGCGCGAGATCAGCCGCGGATTCGCGCTTCTTGACCATGAGCCGACCGACCACGTCGCCGGGTTTATCTCGATCGTCGGCGGCAAACTGACAACCTACCGGTTGATGGCGCAGGTCACGGCAGACCTCGTCTGCAAAAAACTCGGAGTGAAGGCGGAATGCTCCACGGACCAGGTACCGTTGCGAAGCTATCCCGACGATACCGCCTTCCGCGAAGCGCTCAGCGAGTTGCCCCCGGCAGTCGCCGAGAAGGCGCACCGGCGGATGGGTAGCAAACTGACCGAACTGATCGCAGCCATCAAACAGGAGCCGGCGCTGGCGGAAGTAGTGTGTGAATGCGAACTCGTAACCCGGGGCGAGATCGAATATGCGCTCAGAGGTTCCCCTGTCCCTGCGCAGACCCTCACAGACGTTGGCCGGCGCACACGCATGGGGTTCGGTACCTGCCAAGGTACGTTCTGCGGCTATCGAACGATGTTGGCCGGCTACCGCGATGGGAAATGGACGGCGGAGCAAGCCGTGGCTTACCTGCGAACGTATTTGCAGGAGCGGTGGAAAGGGCAGGAGTGGGCTCCAGCGGGCAAGCAGGCGGAGCAATTGAACTTGAGCCACGAGTTGTTCAGTGTTGAATACAACTTGCAGGACGAAGGCACAGGTGATCGTCGTGGCGACTAAAGAATTCGATGTGTTGGTACTTGGCGAGGGACTGGCCGGAGCGGTAGCAGCAGCCGCAGCGGCCAGTGAGGGCTGTCGCGTTGGGCTGGTGGCGAAAGGACCGGGCACGTTTGTGTTCGCAGATGGTTGCATTGATTTCGAAAAACTGGATCCCCGTCTGAAACCCGAGGAGGGATTCGCCCGAGAAATCGAGTTTTTCGTTGTTACCGCGGCGACTGCGGGATGCGAGTATCGGGGCCGCGTTGGCGAAAGGATTGCGGTGCCCACCCTTCTCGGGACCGTTCGCCATGCAACCTTCGTACCTCTGTATTTCGGCGAATTCGACCCGCGACGGTTGACAAATGTGAACGTCGTCGGCTTCCCTTCGTTCTTCGATTTCGATGCGAGATTCATTGCCGAACGGCTGACGTCGAAAGCGCGGGGCGAGGGCAGGCAGACGAACTATTCGGCGCGTCAACTCCAGATTTCATGGCAAGGCGAAGCGCCCCATCTCGAGATTGAATTTGCCGCCCAGTTCGACCGTAATCCGCGGTTCCGTGACGCCGTGGTGACGGCACTCGCATCGGTAGCCACGAACGCCGATCTGCTGATCATTCCGGGGATTCTCGGCGTGAACACCACGACCGAGGAACTCAGGGATATATGGGGACATGTTGGCTGTCGGATCTGCGAAGTAGCGAGTTTGCCACCGTCTGTCCTGGGCATGCGTTTACTCAAGCGACTGGAAGACTTCCTCACCCGGACGGGCGTCGAACTGCTCACCGGTTTCGCACTGAGCGAGTTGTGCATGGAGGGCGAACATTGTCGCGGAGTTCTGCTGGACACCCCGGGCCGGCCCAGGCGACTGGAGGCCGATGCGATTGTCCTGGCGACGGGAGCGTTTTCGCATCTGCTCGATACTCGCGGATTGATGGAGAGCAATGTGTTTGTCTGCGGCGGGGCTCTGCAGCTTTCGGATCCGCGTACCGAAAATGCCGTTGCCATTGTCACCGCATTCCGCGCGGGCAAGCGCGCCGCGAAGTTAGGAGTTCAACATGCGGGAAGATGATCGGAAGCTGGATTATTGTCTGAAGTGCACGGACTGCAATAGCGCCTGTCCGGTAATGCGAGTATTGCCGAACTTTCCCGGGCCCAAGGCGCTCGGTCCTGACCTGGAACGTATACGCAAGGAAGGCATTGCTTGCGACACTTCCTGGCTTGAGTACTGCATGCTGTGCAACCACTGCGAGATCATTTGTCCCAATCAAGTGAACCCAGTGGAAATGATCGCTCGCGCAAAGATGAAGCAGCCCAAGCGAGGCCGAGCAGGATTCCGCGATCGATTGTTGGCGGGGCCCGATCTGCTAGGCCGTCTCTGTTCCGTCGCACCGTGGTTTTCGAACTTCGTGTTGCGCAGCAAACCAAATCGCTGGCTTATGTCCAAAGCTCTCAAGATTGGAACAGGACGGAAATTCCCCGAGTACCGTTGGCAAGGAATGTCGATCAAGAGGAATGGAACATCACCACACAAGATTATCTTTTTTCCCGGATGTTTCATTCGCTACAACGATCCCCACTTGATGCAAACCGTAATCGATGTTCTGCAGTTGCATGGTTCCGTCGAAATTGCATCGACAACCTGCTGCGGTATTCCGGCGCTGGCGAATGGAGTTCGCTCCGAGCTTCTGCGCGCCTTAAGCACCAACGTCGAGCGCTTGCTCCCGGCGGTTCAAGATGGAGCGCGTATCGTCGTCGCATGCACCAGTTGCAGCTACATGCTCAAGGCCGAATACCCGCGATTGCTGAGCGACGATCCACATCTGGGTACGATGGCGCAGATCATCGCGGAAAACACTTATGACCTGGGTGAGTTCCTGCTCGAGATCGTGGAGGCGCCGGTTGCGAAGCCCAAGCCCGTGAAAGTAAGACTTGCGTACCATGCGCCCTGCCATTTGAAGGGGCAAGGCATCGGGCGGCCATGGCTCCAGCTTCTGCGTTCAATCCCACAAGTCGAGGTCAGGGACCTGGGAGCCGAATGTTGCGGCATGGCGGGGACATTCGGCTTCAAGGAAGAGAAATACCGCTTATCCATGGACATCGGGGAAGATCTTTTCAGCGCCATCCGCGCCTACAATCCTGATTGTGCCGTGTCGGAATGTGGAACCTGCCGTATGCAGATCGAGCACGGAACATCGGTGGCGGCGCTACATCCGGTAGAAATTCTGCATCGGGCGCTGGCCCAATAGTTCTCTTGCCAACGAGTTTGCACCGAAGGTGGAATAGGTTCTTACCGTCCGCGAAGGCGAACTACTTTTTCACTCGATGCTCAAGGATCGGCCGACGGCGAAGGTTCACGCCGCATAGCCTGTTTGCCAAGGGCTTCGCTCTGAAGCCTGTGACTGCAGTCACAGCGCTCCGATATCGAACAGCATTATAGTAAGCGCGCCGGATTGTAAGAGACTCACATGTTCGAATCGTGCGTCATTCCCGGTGCGCACTCCTACGTGCTTGGCTCACTCCCGTCTGGTCTGATTCTGATCAGACTGTCGGGAACATGCCTGGCGCTTCTGCCCACGACGGCGACGGCCGCATCCCCCATCTACATAGCCGTGTTCGCGCACTTTCGCTATTCCTCTTTAGCCTCCGTCACCGCCGCTTTTGTTCTTCCGGCCCTTGTGTACTTAATCAAGGAACCAAACGCTGTATCGCTGACGCCATTCTTGTGCGTCCTTTTATCGCTTGCGTTTGTCAAGCACCACGAGAATATCCGGCGTCGGCTGTCCGGAACCGAATCGCGCTTCCTTCAGAAGTGAAGGATCGGAGCTTGATCACGAGGCAAATAGTGACTCTATCTGGTCATATGCCCTTCGAGGGGCAGCCCTGACGCGGTCAGAGGTATTCCGAGGTAAGTCGTACCAGCAACTTGAAGCGTGATTCGGACTGGCACACGGATTGCGCTAGGAGAGTCCGGTCGTTCTGCCATGAGGGGAAGTCTATGCCACAGAAAAGGCAAAGCACACTTGGCAATACGGTAATAGGGCACAATGTTGATCGAATGACTTTGGCTTGCCATGTGACGCAGCAAGGCACCGCTTTCGTGACGCCATTAGTAGAGAAGAAAGTAATCCCAAAGCAAGCGCCTCGCTGTATGACTACAGCACTCGCAGCTAGAAAGATGGAGTTGCGCGACCAACGACAAATACTGCGTTTGCTGCTGGAGGCCACCCCAGTCATTCCCGCAGTGCGTTCCCCGGAAAGCCTCGCGGAGGCGGTGCGAGCCCAAGGGAAAATCGTCTACTTTCTCTGTGGCGATCCTGAACTCCTGCCTGAGATGACCAAGGTCGTGAGGGATGCAGGCAAGATTGCCTTCGTCAATCTCGACCTGGTGCAGGGACTCACACGCGACGCGACTGCGGTTGCCTACTTAGCCCATCACGGAATTGGCGGGATTGCCTCCACTCATCAGGATCCTTTGTGTGCAGCGCGAAGTTCCGGACTGTTTACCATCGACCGAACATTTCTGCTGGACTCGGCCGGCTTGCAAACCGCGCTGCGTTGGATTGACCGCACCCAGCAGGACGCGGTGGAAGTTCTTCCCGCAGTTGTCGCTCCCCACCTGGTTCGACAGCTCCGTGACCCCTCCCGTGACATACCCGTCATGGCCGGTGGATTGATCAATACCTTTCGGGAAATCGAAGAGCTGAGAGCGCAAGGGGTTATTTCCGTAACGGTGAGCAACACAGCACTCTGGCTGCCGTAGAATCACACGGTGACGTGATACACAACACTGACAGTGTTGACGAAGTAATATAGAGTGCAAACTTACGCGGCAGAGATTCGAAGAGAAGCCGCCCAAATAAGAGACAGTTCAGCGGATTGTGAATCCGTTGGACTGACTGTTATTTGGGCGGCTTCTGTTTTGCCACGTAACGGCAGAGATTCAAAAGTCTGTTTGAAAAGGAGCGGTCATTGTGAACATTCGAAACCATTCCAAGTTCTTGCTCGTCGCCGTCGCTGTCGTGGTCCTCGGGATGCCGACGATTGCAATCGGACAGGCCTCGAGTACCGGACCGGCAAAGGGAGACACGGGCTTCAATCTCTCTACCCTCTATAACCAGAAATATATGTTGGGTGACTGGGGCGGCACACGGACCAGGTTGGAAGAAGAAAAGGGCGTCAAGTTCGATTTCTTCTACATCAGCGACATGCTCTACGCTAAGGAGGCAGCCATCCAGACAGGTGGCGCCGGATGGAACCGTGTCCGCGGGACCATGGACATTGATTTCGGCAAGCTGGCCGGACTCAATGGCCTGAGCTTCCACGTAACGGGCTTGTGGCAAGGCGGCCCCAACCTTGGCGCGAGCTACCTGGGCAGCATTTCCAATCCTAGCGGCCTGGTGAGTCAGCGCACAGAAATCCTCGACTCCTATTGGCTGGCGTACGCCATGGACAACGGAAAAGTTACGCTCCGCTTTGGCCAGTTCGCCAGCATGGACTTCTATGGCCTTTGCCAACAATGCGCTCATTACCTGTTGGAGCCACTGGACTATGGCTTCCAAAACCGCTTCAACGATTATGCTTCGTTTGATCCTGCTTCCGGCCCTGGCGTCCAGTTGCTGGTGAATCCTACTTCCTTTTTTTACTACAACGTGGCTTACACCTCGGGCAACCGGAACCCCTATAAGGACGATTACAACGGCTTCCATTTCATAAAGCAGGATTCGGGTGTCTTAAGTGACGCCGTTGGCATCAGGATCGATCAGCCTGGTCCGGGCGGTCCTGTAAAGGAAAAGTACTATCCTGGCCAGTATGAAGTCGGATCGACCTACAACGGTGGTAAGTTTACCAATCCGTTCAACCCTATTCCCCTGTATCAACCGGGGAATGACACCGGCAACTACGTTGTCTATTTCCAGGGGACGCAGGCGGTCTTTCGTCCAAAAGCCGGCTCAAGGAATGGCCTGGACGTCCTGTTCGGCATCTCTGAGTCGCCGAATCAAACATACAACTTTGTAAATAGGAACATCCTTGCGGGAGCCGCGTACACTGGTCTGATTCCCCAGCGCCCCAAGGATTCGATTAATTTCGGACTCTCCTACACTCACGTGAGCGACAAGTACGCGACAGCCTATGCAGCCGCGAACCCGCTCTCTCCCCCCTATTCTTCGGAAAAAGCCTACGAATTTAACTACCTGTTCCAGGCCACGCCCTACTGGCTGATTCAGCCAACCGTGCAGATTTATCAGGACCTGGGTGGCCTTTCAAAGAACGGAACGGGTGTGGCAGTCGGTTTGAGGACAAAGGTAACTTTCTAGTGGCGATGCCACTGGCGACAACGGTTCTACGGAGAAAATAAATGGCAAATTATATTGGAGCAATTGATCAAGGCACCACCAGCACGCGCTTCATCGTGTTTGACCGTTCCGGACGGATCATCACCACGGCCCAGAAGGAACACGAGCAGATCTATCCCAAGCCGGGATGGGTCGAGCACAACCCGGAAGAAATCTGGACCCGGACCCAGGAGGTCATCGCCGAGGCTCTTATAGCCAAGAACCTGACCGCCAAAGATCTTGCGGGCGTAGGGATCACCAATCAGCGCGAAACCACCGTTGTATGGAATCGTAAAACCGGCAAGCCCGTTTACAACGCCATCGTGTGGCAGGACACACGGACAGGTGACTATGTGGCCGAGTACACTCGGCGGGGTGGGCAGGACCAGTTCCGCCGCAAGACCGGATTGCCCCTGGCCACCTATTTCAGCGGGCTGAAGATTAAGTGGATCCTGGAAAATGTACCTGGGGTCCGCGAACTGGCCGAGAAAGGCGAGGTGATCTTCGGCAATATCGACACCTACATCATCTGGAAGCTAACCGGTGGGGTTGATGGCGGAATTCATGTCACCGACGTCACCAATGCCAGCCGCACGATGTTAATGAATCTGGATACCTTGGCCTGGAGCAAAGAGGTCACGGGTGTTTTCGGAGTGCCGATCGCGATGCTGCCCAAGATTTGTTCCAGCAGCGAAGTGTATGGTACCGCGAAGACAACTGCTCTGGCTGGCGTCCCCGTTGCCGGCGACCTCGGCGACCAACAGGCTGCTCTGGTGGGCCAGACCTGCTTCAAGCCGGGCCAAGCGAAGAACACTTACGGCACGGGCTGCTTCCTGCTGCTCAACACGGGAACTACTCCAGTGCAGTCGGAGTTCGGCTTACTCACCACCCTGGCGTACAAGCTGGGCAACGGGCCCGCCGTGTATGCGCTGGAGGGCAGCGTCGCCATCACAGGTGCCCTGGTGCAGTGGCTGCGTGACAACCTCAACATCATTCAAAAGAGCTCGGAGATCGAAGCGCTTGCCAAGACTGTTGATGACAACGGCGGCGTATATTTCGTACCCGCGTTCTCCGGACTTTTCGCCCCCTACTGGAAGGCAACTGCCCGGGGCGTAATCGCCGGGCTGACCCGCTACGTCAACAAAGGTCACATCGCTCGCGCCGTCCTGGAAGCCACGGCCTTCCAGACCCGAGAAGTCGTCGATGCGATGAAGAAGGATTCCGGCATCGAACTGGATGTGCTGCGCACTGATGGCGGCATGGTGGAAAACAATCTGCTAATGCAGTTCCAGGCCGACATTCTCAATAAGCCTGTCGTGAGACCACTCATCAAGGAGACCACCGCATTGGGGGCTGCGTACGCGGCCGGCTTGGCGGTTGGCTTCTACAAAAACCTCGATGACCTTTGCGCCAACTGGGCAGTCGACAAGACCTGGAAGCCAAACATGGATCTCAAAAAGTGCGAATCCATGTACAAGCTTTGGAAGAAGGCCGTCACCAAGACGTTCGATTGGGTAGAAGAACCGACCAAGCTCGAAGACCACGAACAAGAACTCGTGGGCAGCGCAAATTAACAACGAGGAGACTAATCATATGCACGGACCATTATTCGGTGAATTCATGGGCACGATGGTGCTGATCCTCCTGGGCGATGGCGTTGTGGCAAACGTCCTCCTCAAGAAATCCAAAGGCGAGGGTTCAGGCTGGATCGTCATCACCACGGGGTGGGGATTGGCGGTGACGGCGGGCATCTTCACGGCAATCGCCTGCGGAAGCCCGGGAGCCCACATCAATCCTGCGGTCACTTTGGCGGTGGCCCTACTCTCGCACCACTGGGCGAACGTCATTCCCTTTTGGGCATGCCAGTTCGCGGGAGCGTTTGTGGGTGCAACCTTGGTGTGGCTGGCATATCTGCCACATTGGGAAGTTACTGAGGACCAGGGAGCGAAGCTGGGAATTTTCTGTACTGCCCCGGCGATTCGCAATCTTCCCGACAACCTCATGACTGAAATCATCGCTACTACAACGCTGGTCGGCGTAGGTTTCGCTTTTGGAGCCTCGGCGGTCTCTCCCACCGGGCTGCCACCCGGCTTTGCGCCGTATCTCTGGGGCATGCTGGTCTGGGTGCTTGGCCTGTGTTTGGGCGGACCGACCGGCTACGCGATGAACCCGGCGCGCGATTTTGGACCCAGAATGGCGCACCTCATTCTGCCCATCGCGGGTAAGGGGAAGTCGGACTTTGGCTATGCGCTGATCCCGATCATCGGCCCGCTCATCGGCGGCGCTATTGGTGCCGCCAGTGTTTATTTGTTCAAGTATTAGGTTGGGAATAGAAGCTGAGAAACAGAACCTTTTTCTGTTTTCTATCGTTGCATGTCTGATGCGGTGAAGCTATTCGAGCGCTGGCGTCACAAAGAGTGCCGCCAGCGCCGCATCATCATCCCATGAGTCGGTATTCAGTTTTGCTCGTGCCGATATAATAAGGAGGTAAGCTCGTGCCTGAACTCGTTCATGTTGGTGCTATGAAGAAGCTCATCAACTCACCTCAAGACGTGGTACTTGAGGAGCTTGAGGGTATGGAGGCGGCGCACGGCGACCGTCTCCGCATCAATTACGATCCGGTGTTTATTGCGCGCAAAGACGCCCCCATAAAGGGCAAGGTCGGCCTAGTTTCTGGCGGCGGCAGTGGTCATGAGCCGATGCATGGTGGCTATGTGGGCAAAGGAATGCTTGATGCGGCGTGCCCCGGCCAAGTATTCACCAGCCCCACTCCTGACCAGATGTTCGAAGCCAGCAAGGCGGTAAATGGCGGGGCTGGAATTGTGCACATCGTCAAAAACTATACGGGCGATGTGATGAACTTCGATCTGGCCAAAGAGATGTTACAGACTGAGGGCATCGCAGTCGAAAGTGTTTTGACGGACGACGATGTCGCCGTCGAAAACAGCCTATACACGGCAGGCCGTCGTGGTGTGGGTTTGACCGTTCTGATGGAAAAGCTTCTGGGAGCGGCGGCGGAGCAGCGCATTAGCTTGGCCGAGATCAAGAAGCTCGGAGATCTCATCCGCAGCTCCGGCAGAAGCATGGGAATGGCTCTGACGTCCTGTACGGTGCCTCATGCCGGTAAGCCTAGCTTCGAATTGCCGGAGGATGAGATTGAACTGGGCATCGGCATTCACGGCGAACCGGGACGCCACCGGGTGAAGATGGCCACGGCTGATGAGATCACCGAACAGCTGATGGAACCGATCCTGACCGACCTGCCCTTCAAGAAAAGCGATGCGGTCTTGATGTTCGTTAACGGAATGGGGGGTACGCCGCTGATCGAGCTGTACATCATTTACCGAAAAGCGGCCGCTATTGCCAAGGCTCATGGGCTGAAAGTGGTTCGCAACCTGGTGGGCAGCTATATCACCAGCCTTGAAATGGCGGGAACATCCATCACGCTGCTTCGCATGAACGATCGTCTGTGCGAGCTTTGGGACGCTCCCGTCAATACTCCCGCCCTGCGTTGGGGTATTTAGGCGAAGGACATCGTGGAACTGTTTTCTCTTAAGGACGCGCGGTCTTGGATCGACGAGGCCGCGCGTCTTATTGCCGAGAATGCTGGTACCTTGACCGAACTGGATACCGCGATCGGCGACGGAGATCACGGCGCCAACATGACTCGCGGGCTCAACGCGGTCGAGAAAAAACTCGCGACTACCGAAGTGTGTGATGTCTCGGCCCTTTTCAAACTGGTTGGAATGACGCTTCTTTCCACGGTGGGTGGGGCAGCAGGACCGCTCTACGGAGGCTTCTTTCTTGCCATGGCGCGCGCCACTTCCGGGAAACAGACGCTCAACCAACGAGAGCTACTACAATCGTTGCGGGAGGGACTTGCCGACATCCAGCGTCGAGGAAAAGCACAAAGCGGTGATAAAACCATGGTCGACTGTCTCGCTCCGGCGCTGAAAGCATGGGAGGCCATACCGGATAGCGACCTGGCGCCCGCGACAACCTACGTCGCGCAGGCAGCCGCGGAGGCGGCCAGGGCGACCATTCCAATGCTGGCGCTCAAAGGCCGCGCAAGCTACCTGGGCGAGCGAAGCATAGGTCATCAGGATCCCGGGGCGACGTCCTGCGCACTGCTGCTCCAAGCGCTGGCGTCGGTCTGCAACTCGAATCGCGCTGGGGGCTAGGCCGTGGTTGCGTTGGTTCTGGTTTCGCATAGTTATGCGCTCGCCGCCGCAACGCGCGAACTCGTGCTGCAAATGGCGGGCCCGGACCTGAAGATTGGCGTTGCCGCCGGAATCGGCGACAACTGGAGCGAGCTCGGCACGGATGCGGTCCATGTTGCGGAGATCCTGGGAGAGTTGCGGAGTCCCGAGGGCATCCTGGTCTTGATGGACTTGGGCAGCGCGGTCCTTAGCGCACAGGCTGCGCTGGAATTGCTGGAACCTGAGGACCAAAAGCGTATCCGGCTATCGGCCGCGCCCTTCGTGGAAGGCGCTGTCGTGGCCGGTGTGCAAGCTTATGCCGGTTCGACCTTGGATGAGGTGATCGGAGAACTCGATCGCGCGCTCGCAGCCAAGCGGGAACAAGTCGGAACAGTTCAATCGTCATCTGCGCCGAATACCATTGCCAAACCTGAAGACGCCGAATATTCCGAAATACTCTTGAACGTAACCAACGAGCATGGGCTGCACGCCAGGCCCGCTGCAGAACTCGTCACCTTGGCAGGCAGATACTCCGGCGAAATCGAAATTACCAACATGAGTTCGGGAGCCGGGCCCGCGTCAGCGCGCAGCATCACGAGCATCGCATTGCTGCAGGTTAGCAAAGGCGATCAGATCCGAATAAGGGCGTGGGGCGGCGAGCGGGAAGACGCTCTCGCTGCCATCGCCGGGTTGGCAAAGGACGGCTTCGGTGAGGGTGGCGGGCAGGTCCCCAGACCAGCGCAGCAGCAGAGGGGCGTTGCAGCTTCCCCGGGCATAGCCATCGGACCGTTGCTGTACATCGAGCCGCCTACGCTCACGCCTTCTGCAGAGCCACCCCAAAGCCCGCCAGAGGAATGCAGAAAGCTGCGCGACGCCATCGCTCGAGCTACGACGCGACTCGCCGAGCCAGCACCGGGCAACGAGGCAATGAATGCGATTCGAGCGGCGCAGCGCGCCGTCCTGGATGACCCCGTACTGCTGCAGAAGTCGGAAGCACTCGTGGCCAGTGGTCAGGCAAGCGCATTTACAGCATGGACGCGCATTTGCGACGAAGTTGTCGAGTCGTACCAGGCCATGAAGGACCGCTATCTGCGCGAGCGGGCCGCCGACATTCGCGATGTAAAGCAGATGGTGTTGAAAGAAATACAGAGTTCCGGGGCCCGTAGTTTCACTTCTCCGAAGCAGCCTTGCATTCTGTTCATTCACGAATTGCTCCCGAGCGAGGCCGCCTTGTGTGCTGGTTCTCACGTTCTGGGCGTAATCACCCGCGAAGGGAGCCCTACTTCGCACGCCGCCATCCTGCTGCGCTCTGCAGGCATTCCCATGGTCACCGGTGTGGATTGGATCACTCCCAGCGACACCGCCAAGCTAGCGGCCATTGACGGCAGCAGCGGCGAGGTTTGGATTGATCCCCCACAGGATGTGCTTCAGCATCTGAGAAAAGGTCAACAACAGCGTGCGGAGTTCGAACAGCATGCCATGCGTTCGACTGCCGAACCGGCGATCACGCGGGACGGTGTTCCTATCGATCTGATGGCCAACGTCTCTTCGGTGGCCGACGCCGAACTTGCGGCCCGCTATTGTGCGGACGGGATCGGGCTGCTGCGCACGGAGCTGCTTTTCTCGTCGATGACTGCGGTTTCGGAGGAGGATCAGATCCGTGCCATACGGCAAGCGCTCGGCACTGTGGCGGGACCGGCGCTCGTTCGAACCCTTGATGTCGGCGGCGATAAACCTTTGCCTGCGCTGAAGTGTGAACCAGAGGCGAACCCGTTTCTCGGAGTGCGGGGCTTGCGTCTCACCCTGCGCAATGCGTCATTTTTCCGCCAGCACCTGAGCGCAATTCTGCAGGCCGGAGAAGGACGTGGCCTGTGGATCATGTTCCCAATGGTTTCGACCGTAAAGGAAATTGAGCAGGCACGCAACCTGGTTTTGGAGGTCCATGCTGAGCTGGCGGCGCGGGAAGCAAGCCATGCCTGGCCGGTGAAGCTTGGCTGCATGATTGAGGTCCCAAGCGCGGCGTTGCTGGCGGAAACGTTAGCCCGTGAGCTCCACTTTTTCAGCATTGGGACCAATGATTTGACGCAGTACACGCTGGCTGCAGAGCGCGGCAATGCCTCGCTTTCTGATCTGCAGGATGCACTGCACCCGGCGGTTCTGCAACTGGTCGATCGAGTCGTGCGCGGAGCCAGCACCCTGTCGCGCCATGTCTCGATTTGCGGCGAGGCTGCCGCCGATCCTGCGGCTGCTGCAGTCTTCCTGGGCCTTGGAGTGCGCAGCTTAAGCGTAGCTCCAACTCTCGTGCCACAAACTAAGGCTTGGGTCCGCAGCCTGCGTCTTTCGGAAGTGATACCGATCAGTAAACGGGCACTGCAATGCAGCGATGCCGGCGAAGTGCGAAGCATGTGGGCCGATTTTGCGGCTTCACATTGCGATCAGGCCGGCGTTGCGCGATGAAATGTGTTCGACGGCAGAGGGGGAGGGATGACACCTGAACAGTTGAAGGCCATTGTGGTTGAACAATTCGAGGCGGCGGGTTTGCTGGGCTGTTTGGACCTGGAACAGAGCGAATTCCGCGAGCTGCCTCGGTTTTTTGAGACGTCTCATCTATCAATGGACCTGATGATCGCAGATGCCTCGCTGGCGGCGGTCGCGTGGAGCCTAGCCGGCGAAGTGAAGTCCGAGTTATCCATGAGCCGGGGCGTAGAGGTGGATCTGTTGATTCGCACGAAGACTAACGTCTCGCCGGAATACGCACCGGGCGGCTTCTCAAGAAACATCGTCAGGTAGTGAACGCAGAAGAATCCGGCGCGCGGGATGACGGATTTCATAACAAATGTAGCTCGTCACCGCCATGAGAAACAGCACGAGCAGAACATATTTTGATGTGCCCGGTGGTAGTCCCGGTTCCAATACACTCTCGCTTGGGATTGCCGGGTTGTAGGCGACCTGAACTGTACTTCCCAAGTTGTAGGCCTCGGCGATTCCGCTCGCCTCCTCCGGTTGGTACATCGGAGGCATCAGGAACCGTATTCTGCGAGAGGTAAACGTCTTAGCACCGATCTTGTACTGGTACACAACCTCAGGCGCCCAGCGTGGCGACACGTCCGCGCCGTCCCGGTATACGGCGGAGACGAGGATTTGCGCCGTAGTTCTGGGCCACCGCTTGCTAACTAGCGAACGGGTAATGCCCGAAAAGATATTCGCTCCAATGGAGACAACAATAATTCCCAGGAGGACCAGACCGAGCATCCGCCCCTTAGCATCCGCATTCATCGGCAAACCCCAGAGAAATTCAAAGTATGTACTATACCAGCACAGCGGCGGGCATCGAAAGCTCACGGCGGGATTTTCGACGAAAACTGGATACCGCCGGATTCATAAAATTTCAACAACCCCACGATCTGGTTCGAGGCTTGATGCTAGAAATAATTGTCCGTTGGCTCGCGTCTAGTCGGCAATCCGGAAGTAATTCTGTCAATTCCCACCGAACCGAGTGCTACGCTGCAGTGCCCGCGCGTATCAATAAAGATATCAGGTATGGGGTTGCCGTTATGCTGAGGCCTCAATACCCCGCTGCTGGACTCTCACTTGAATCGATCGTTACGCGGCTTCGGAATGCTCCCAAGAGCTCTTTAGGGCACGCAAGGTATAGAGAGCGTCTTCAAGACCTTCCTTCTCTTCGAGGGTACTGTCACCATAGAAGAGTTCTCGTTCACGCGCCAGAACCGCTCTTTCGGCTTCGGCGACCCTCTGTGAACGAAGGCTTCGGTCGTGCTCGACAATAGCGGTTTTGTACAAGGCTTTCCATTCGGTACGAATGGGACACAGGGGGAGCGTCGTTTCCATGACCAACCTCCACAAGCAATGAACTTCGAATCTTCGAAGTCGGTCTGATATGTGATTGTGTGAGTTACTTATTCTGAGTCTAGCTCAATTCATGCCGGAGTCAAGTCAACTTCGGCGTTGTGGCTCACATTTTTTCAGCGATTGATACATCTTTCAACAAAAAGCCTGTGGCATTTATAAACCTGGCGTGATGGATGCCTGGCAATCTCCCAAAATCCGCTGCGCTAGGGATGTGGAGTTGTCGTCCCGGAGAAGATTTACTAGTAGCTACTCGAAGTACATGGGTCCTGATTCATTTTCACTCTCAGTCTGAATCAGCAGGTCCGGCACATGCTCTTGCCATGCAGCAAAGCGAGCCGCGCGTTAAGCGCCGTCGCGCAACTGCAACCTCAAAGCGGCATCTTCACGGCTGATGGTGCAACCGGTTCGAGCGCTGGTGCGGGATTACAAGGTTTTAGTTCGGGATAGTTCGGGAAGATCGCACGCAAAATGCGCCGCGCATCTTCGATGCTGACCATTCCAACGTGATTTGGTATGTACGTCATAGCCTTCACTCCTACCACAGCGCCAAGATGCATTCGCGCGACCACGTCTTCGCTTTCCTAACCTGTCTGTTTCCAACACGCAGTGGGAATGGTTGCCGAACGCTGCCCGTATTCTGGCAGCATCCTTGAACCGAGTGCCCGATCGCGGGCAATGAGCTTGTTGGAGTCTCGCCGTGGCCACTGCACTCGGGTCCGGCAGTCTTGGGTTGCTTATCGTATCGCTGGCGGGCGGGACAGGGAGGGTATCGCATCGGTTCCTATCTCATTTGTCAGAGCAAGGAATGCTGCGACTATCGGCAAAACGAAAAACAACGCGGATAACACTGCCCGTGATTTTTACTGCTCTACTGGTGTTTCCCCCGGATGTGAGTGTCGATCGCATACCTTTTCCGATGCGACTCGAGCCACCTTCGTGCTGGTACCCACCATTCCTGAAAGACGGGCGGCTGTCTGTCTACAACCCGATTCGTTCATTCGTTCTGCCCATGCGGATGGCTTAATGGGTTGTTCTGAAAGTTCGCATCTCCGAAGCTAGCGACACGCTCTCCAGTTGCGACACGTTTCCGGTCTCAAGCCACCCGCATGTGTTCTCATTTCCGATTGTTCGCAAAGCATCTTTGTAGCCAGTCTCGGCGTACCACCGACTCATGTTGTTCCAGCTACAAGGGCTGTTCAGTTGCATCAAGCCGTCTGCCCGGATTGCGGCAGTGCCCACAAGATTTAAACGGCAGATCGAATAGAGTTTTGCCAACCCCATATGAAGGAACAGGTTACAACCCACCGGATTGGCACCTGGTCTGCATCCGTAGGGTGTGACACAAATGCTTCGGGACAAACTCCGGATAGGGCTACGGTCACTCCCGACAGGAGGCTTTAGGGACTGCGCCCGAGTGGCTTTTGATTTCCTTTTCGACTGTCAGCAGCAGAGCCTGAGCCGAGCTTCCACGGGTCGAGGTAGAGACCATGGTCACGGCCGCATTTGAGTTGCGACAGGGATACACAGAAAGGATCGAGGATCATGCTGCGAATCACAACTGAGGAGACCGACGGCTGGACGATGTTTCGGCTGGAAGGCAAGCTGAAGGGCGACTGGGTTCGAGAACTGGAGCACTGCTGGACATCCGCCATGGATGGAGGTCTCGAGAGGCAGTGTTCCATTGAGCTCAGTAACGTGGATTTTATCGACGAGGGTGGCCGGGCTCTGCTCAGCCGCATGGTTTCTCAAGGAGCAAGGTTGGAGGCACAGAGTAATTTGATCATGTCGTCACTCATTGAAGAGATCGTGCACGGTCCGAACGCGCGAAGTAAGCAATCTCAGTGCCGATAGGATTCGCAATCGACTCGTGTTGCCCAGCATCAAGGGAACTACAAAGGGACCGAGAGTGGATAGTGATCCAGACCCCACAAGCGAATTATGTACCTGCGGAGATCGTAGCGGCGATTCTTTTGACGAGGGTCCAATGTTTGTTGATGGGAGAAGGTCGTTCTACGAAGGGATCCGCGCACTACGCGCACGCACCGGGCGGCGCCGCTCTGGACTGACGGTCGTTTGCCAGCTCCAACTGTGGCTCTTGCAGATTTCACGGCACGTGCGACAGTAAACAACGGATTCGCCGCTTTCCCGTATCCAGAGCACCCCACAGTTCTCGCAGTACTTAATCTCCAGTTTCATTCCTTCCCTACTTTGCGTTTTCACGATCCCTCCATTCAGTGCAACTCTCGCGAATAGTGCGCAAGACCCGGCGCTACACTGCAGCTCCTTTGCCAATCCTGATTTACAGGGAGAACGGCGTTTCGCCGGCGAGGAGACGTTTTGTTCCGCCGAGATGGGCGATGTTTTTTTTGGGCAGTGCCCCAATGCGGGCAGGATTTGTCGAAAAGCTTTCGGCACAATTGCTTCTCGGTGAGCCATTTACTGGGGATCTTGCTTTTGGTGATTTGCATGCACCAGTCGATCTGTCCTGTGTACACGCAGAGCTGTCGGAGCAGGTCGCGCGAATACAACTGGCGATGCAGTTGGCCGGGATCTCTTCCCCGACTATGAGAGCGGACCAGGAGCATCGCGCATGAACTAGCGGCTCTGCGGTTAGGCGCTCCTGAAGCTGACTACTGTTCCTTCTGACCGCCTGTTAATGCGGAATTCGGGAAGGCTCCATGTCTCAAATGCGAAAAGATATCCTAAGTGGCCGATGGGTAATCGTGGCGGAAACCATGACGGTGCGACCCACGGACTTTCATTTCGACCCGCCCGCCAGAGAAACAGGCTTTTGCCCTTTTTGCGAAACGAACGAAGCCTCGACTCCTCCCGAGGTGTTTGCAATTCGCAAGCCAGGTTCCCGTCCTAACCAGCCAGGCTGGTCCGTGCGTGTTGTGCCAAACATCAGCCCGCGGTTACACGTTGAAGGTGAGTTGGGGAGAAAGGCAGAAGGCATCTACGATCTGATGAACGGCATCGGTGCACATGAGATTATCGCCGAAACACCTCGCCACGACGCCAGCCTTCACGATCTCGATGTTTACCACTTCTCTCAGGTTATACAAGCATACAAGGCGCGCATCCTCGACCTGCAAGGGGACGAACGCATGCGCCACGTGTTGATTTTCAAGAACCAGGGCGAGGGCGCCGGTGCTCACACGATTACGCATTCAATCTCCCAACTGATCGCTCTACCCATTACTCCGCGTGCGGTTAAGACCAAACTTCACATCGCCAAGGACTACTTCGCACAGAAAGAACGATGTATCTACTGCGACGTACTCCAGCAGGAGATCAGGCAAGGGAAGCGATTGATTGGCGAGAACGAGGATTTTGTGACGTTTGCGCCCTTTGCCTCACGGTTCCCGTTCGAAATTCTGGTGATGCCCAAAAGGCATTGCAGTGCCTTCAGTCGCATAAGCGACGGAGAAACCGAGAGCTTGGCGCAAATTCTTGGGGATGCGTTGCGAAAGCTAGACCAGACTCTGGGCAGTCCGCCCTACAACCTATCGATTCAAGACAGACCGTACCTGCGACCGAGATCGGGTTACTGGAATACGATCGAGGACGATTTCCACTGGCACGTTGAGATTCTACCGCAGATCACTCGCATTACAGGTTTCGAGTGGGCATCCGGGTTCTTCTACAACCCTGTGCCGCCGGAAGTAGCGGCGCGCTGCCTGTGCTCTGCCGCTTCAAACCGAGGCTAAGGAGGAATCAAATTCATGATGGCTGGTCGAGAATACCCTTTCCTGATTGGACGGGTACGCCAATGATCTTGCACTCGTGCCAGAGCGGGGCAAAGAACCAATATGGCAATTGACAGCAGATATAGAGCCTTACTCGATGTGTCCAGCCTGATCGCACAGCAGCCCAGGGTGGACACGGTTTTGCGGAGTCTGCGCGTCGTTCTCTCGAAAATTGCTGCCTTCGACTCGGTCGTCCTTTATCTGTTGAATGATGACAAAAAGACGCTGCATCTCTTCGCCTTCGACCGGACTCCCGAGGCCCCCGCCATCGAAATCGGAACGGAGATCCCAAACGCTGGTCCCATCGCCGAGCGGGTCATTGACCAGCAACAACCGGCCTATCTCGCCGACATCGCTCAGGAGATGTCGAACATTTCGGAGTTGGCTTCTCTGGCTCCAAAAGTTGGGGCGCGCAACGGCTACGCCTTCCCAGTCTCAACCGCGCGTAGGCGATTTGGTGCATTGGTGTTCGCTAAGGCGGAGGGTAGGGAATTCCCTCCTGAAGATTTGGAATTGATGGAATCTGTTGCGTCCCATGTGGCTGTTGCGCTCGAGAGCGCTTTTGCCACAGCTCGAGCAGAACAGTATCACCGCGAGCTCGCCGGCGAGCGCGACCGCCTTCGCCTGCTGCTCGAAATCAATAATCAAGTCGCCGCGACCCTGGATATAAACCATGTCTTTCGCTCGGCAGCGGCATCGATCCGTTCGTATTTCAGCAGTGACTTCACCGCTTTCTGGCTACTGATGAAAGACTCGAATCAGCTGCAAAACGCCGTGCTGGATTTTCCCGGCGGCAAGGGATTTGCGACGGAACATGCCACAGCTGAACTGACCAGGGAAGCCTATGAGAAGCTGCGTACGCGACGTGCCGAGTTCTGGACGGCCGAAGACATGAAGAAGCTTCCGGCCAGTATAGCGGACGTCTTGAGAGCCGAAGCGATAAGCTCACTGGTGGTCGCCTCGCTTGCTACCGGCTTCGGTCCACTAGGTGTGCTGGCGATGGGTAGCCGAAAACCGAACGCTTTCAGACAAGAAGACCTCGATTTGTTGTCGCAGATAAGCGTTCAGATCTCGCTCGCACTTGATAATGCCCTTGCCTATGGGCGATTGAATGCCTCAGCCGCTCGTCTGGAAGACGAACGTCTATACCTCGAATCAGAAATCAACGCGGAATACAACTTTGCAGATATAGTCGGCAAGAGCCCCGCTCTGCGCAAGGCGCTGGACCAGGTGGCAATCGTGGCTCCCACCGGTTCTGCGGTGTTATTGCGCGGTGAGACCGGAACTGGCAAGGAACTCGTTGCCAGGGCGATTCATAATCTTAGCCCGCGGCGCGAACGCACATTTGTACGGCTGAACTGCGCTGCGATCCCTTCCGGCCTGGTCGAAAGCGAACTATTTGGCCACGAGAAGGGTGCTTTCACCGGGGCTCTTATGCAGAAGCGGGGCCGGTTCGAACTGGCAGATCACGGCACTCTCTTTCTGGACGAGATCGGCGACATCACTCTGGAGTTACAGCCCAAGCTCCTGCGTGCCTTGCAGGAGCACGAATTCGAACGCCTGGGAAGTACCAAGACCATTCATGTCGATGTGCGTCTGGTTGCGGCAACGCATCGCGATTTGGAGTCGATGATCCGCAATAATCAGTTTCGCGAAGATCTCTTTTACAGGCTGAATGTGTTCCCGGTAGAAATCCCCCCGCTTCGCGAAAGGCGCGAGGATATTCCACTTTTGGTGCACTATTTTGTATTACGCCTCTCCCGCCGTATGCAAAAGCGTATCCGCTCCGTCCCGAAGCCCGCGATGGAAGCACTGGTGAGCACGGATTGGCCAGGAAATATTCGCGAGCTCGAGAATTTCATTGAACGCTGTGTAATTCTCACGCAAGGGGACGAATTGAATGTCCCGCGCGCCGAGCTGAAGAGAATCGCCGGCCGCACGGTTGTTCCAGTAGCGTCAACCTTCCAGCAGGCGGAACGCCACTTAATCATCGACGCCTTAAAAAATGCATCTGGAAAAATAGGCGGCGCAGGCGGAGCCGCGGAGCGCCTCGGACTCAAGCGAACTACACTCCAGCATAAGATGCACAAGCTGAAGATCACTCGCGCCGATTATTCAGCTGGATCGAACTAGTTGCGCGCGCCGAGCTACTGTGATTTTCTGCTGGCCGTTGCATCCGCCCGCAGCGGGGCACTGACCGTTCCCCGGCGGGCCTCTTCTCGAAGGACCCCTGTCCTGTCAATGACTTGGCTTGGCATAACAGCTGCAATGCTTAATCTGCTAGCCGTTTAGGCTAACAGAACAGTAAAGGTGCGACGATGCTACGCGTTGAAATGCGCGACTCAGTTAATGCATTCATCTTTAGACTTGAAGGCCGATTCACTGGCGAGGGGGCGGAGCACGTTCGCACGCTCGTGACACGCTGCCACACCGAAATGAGGCTGGTCGTCGATCTGACGGAAATAACCTACGTCGACATCGTAGGGGAAGAGGTGCTTTCGTTCCTCAAAAGACTTGGAGCCGTGTTCCTTGCGGAGACTTCGTACGCTCTGGACGTTTGCGAACGGCTTCGCCTCCCTCTGGTTCGCAAGCGTAAATCGCGTGCGCAAGTGGAGAACGCTCCCGTAGCAGAGAGCCCGGGAGTCTGATCGATTCCTGAACGAGGCAGGAATCGCGCATTGCAGAGGAGAGGTCGGGGTTAGGGCACTTCAGAGTCAAATAGCTCCCGTGCCCAAGATGTCCGCGGACGCCTTCATTCTCGCCGGCCGAGGCACCGCTGGTGTCCTTGAGGTGAGGGCGTCTGCGGACATTTAGGTTTCAGCACTTCAGGCTCCCGGTCAGCGGTTAGCGCACAGCTGTAAACAGAGACCGGCTCGGTTGATCTCATCATCTATTTCGGCCTCGGCTCCATCCACCGCCCGCAGATTGCGGGGCCAGTTTGCTCCAGCGGTCGCCGGGACAAGAGGCGTTCAAACTCTCGGAGTGCGTGACCGCCAGGTGGCGCCGACCATCTGCCCAGATGCGGGCAGTGACCGCGATGAGGCAAGAAGTTTCTCGCAAAAATCGCGGCTCCACGTGTTGTATCAATGATTTAAATGGAGCCAATGAATGGCAGCAGATATGCCTATCCATCTGCGGAGTAACAAGACCGTCTGCGAGTCGATAAGGCTCCGGCAGGCGACTGCACTTGATTGCCAGCGCCTGTACTTTGCAGAAAGAGTAACGGCTTTCGGTAGTCGCTCCGCGCATTTTGCCGAAGTGTAATACCTGGAAAAGCCTACTGAGGGAAACAACAAACATGAATGCCATCGGGTCAATCAAGAATTCGCGCATACGTAAGAACAAAGGCATATCGAGCCACGAGCAACTCTTGCTTCTCGTGCCAGTCGTCATATCCATACTCTTTACCCTTTCACTCACTGGATGTGGCAAAGCCAACGCTGCATTCAAACTGCCGGATACGGAGGTGCTGGTTGCGGCTCCTGTTCAGCAAGACGTTCCCGTACACAGCGAATGGGTGGCGACCCTCGATGGTTATGTGAATGCCGAGATCCGGCCCCACGTTTCCGGATACATCATCAGCCAAAACTATAAAGAAGGTTCGGTTGTCCGCAAAGGTCAGGTGCTATTCGAAATTGATCCGAGGCCCTTCCAGGCTGCTCTTGACGGTGCCAAGGGAGAACTTGCCCAGGCAGAAGCGCAACTCGGCAAGAGCACGATCGATGTGGAACGCGATACGCCTTTAGCGGCACAGAAAGCTGTCCCAAAGGAGAAGTTGGATAACGAGATCCAGGCGAAACTTGCTGCCGAAGCCGCAGTCGAATCGGGCAAGGCGGCGGTGGAACGGGCACAACTTGATCTCGGGTGGACCAAGGTCACTTCACTGGTAGATGGTGTGGCGGGAATCGCCGAAGTCCAAATGGGAAACCTGGTGGGTCCGCCGTCCCACCTCACGTCCGTTTCGCAGGTTGATCCGATCAAAGTTTATTTCCCTGTCAGTGAACAGGAATATCTACGGGCGACGCACCTTAGTTCCAGCGGCCAGCCGATGAATTTGTTCGACGCCTCACCGGAGCTGATCCTGGCTGATGGCACGGTGTATCCGCACAAGGGCAAGGTTCTGCTGACGGACCGTCAAGTGGACACCAACACCGGCACGATCCGCATGGTTGCGGCATTTCCTAACCCCGGCAATATTCTGCGTCCTGGCCAGTACGGGCGGGTACGCATCCAGACGAGCTTCAAAAAAAGTGCGCTGCTGGTGCCACAGGGTGCGGTCAAAGAACTTCAGGGAGGTTACGAGGTCGCACTGGTGAGTGCCGACCACAAAGCAATCATTCGCCCCGTCAAGGCGGGGGAGAAAGTAGGGACGATGTGGGTCATCGACGAGGGATTGAAGGCAGATGAGCAAGTCGTTGTGGAGGGAGTGGAAAAAGTGAAGGACGGAACGCCGGTTGTTCCCAAACTAGCAAAAATTCAGGCGGAGGCACGGTGAGTCATGTCCGGGCGCGTGAGATGTTGCTCTGTTCGAGCAGGTCTTGCTTGGACGTACATTTTCTTGGTCCTGGTATGTGCAGCCGACAAACGAGCGAGGGCTCAGTGCGAGGGGACGATTACTTCGCTGAAGGTCGCAGCGCGCTGCACGGCACGAAGCAGCGTGCCGATGTCGAAAGCTGAAATTGATCCAGCCAAACCTTATCGTCTGGAAGAACTGATAGATATCGCGGAAACGAATAACCCGCGGACACGGATCGCATGGGAAGCAGCCAAGCAAGCGGCGGATGGGCTGGGAATCGCACGGAGCGATTATTTTCCGCATTTAGCTGCTCTGGTGCTTTCTGGAGACCAGCGCGTTATCGAACCATGGCCCACGTCGCTCGGTGCGTCGCGGGGATACTTCCTGATCGAGGCTCCGGTTCTGGAGTCCGGTGTGGAGCTGAAATACAACGTCTACGACTTTGGAAGGCGCGGTGCGCGAGTGGAGGCCAGTAAAGCCCTTCGTTTAGCCGCCACGGCCGCATTCCAGCGAACCAATCAGGATGTCGCATTTCGCGTTGTAACTGCCTATTTCAACCTCATTACGGCGGAAGAGCGGCTCACCGCATCAACCCAGATTGTCAAAACGGCGCAGACAACGCAGGAGGCCGCCGAGGCTCAGCTCGCGAATGGCAGGTCTACTCTTCCTGACGTGTTAAACGCCAGAGCTGCTAACGCACAGGCCACTTACGATCTTCAAGCCAGTATTGGCGCGGTAGACGCCGCCCGGGTTGTGCTGCGGGAGACGATTGGGGTCGAGCCTTCCGATGCCATACTTGTCGAACAGCCGGGCACATTGCCTCTACCCACCGAAGTCGCCGTATCAACCGCAAATCTGGTGAGCGCAGCGATGCGGCAGCGACCTGATTTACAGTCGATTTCGGAAAGACTCCAGGCGGCGAATGCGCAATTTAAAGCTGCGAAATCCGAATACCTGCCTACGATTCATCTGGGCGCGTCCGCGGCTCAACAAGCACTTTGGCCCACTATAAACGTTGCCGGTCCCAATCCGCTCGGCCATGCGAACCAAACTGTGTGGAGCGTAGGCGTGACCGTCGGTTGGACTATTTTCGACGGCGGAGCTCGGCGAAACGAATCTCAGCTTGCCGATTCGAAACGCCGCGAAGCTCAGGATGAAAAACGTGAGAAGGAAGACGCAATCGCCCGTGAAGTGTGGGTTGCGTTTGTGCAGTTCCGAACGGCGGTTCGTCAGCACGAGGCGGCCGAAACGCTGCTCACTTCTGCAAGCACCTCATATGATGCGTCCCTTGATGCCTATAAGTACGGCGTGAAGAACTTGGTGGATTTAGTGACGGCGGAGAATCAGCTTGCCCAGGCTCGACTGGCGGTTGTGCAGTCGCGGTCCGCGGTCCGGATCGATGCAACCAATCTCGACTACGCCACGGGAAGCCTGTTGCGTCAGCAGCCCCCGGTGGCGCAACCCGTTTCCAAGACACCTTGAGAATAAAGAATGAGGAGGATGACAGTTGTGCGCAAGCTCGGAAAAACTTGGTTGCTCTGTTTGGCCGTTATCGACTGCAGTAGCTGTTCGCGAGCTCCCTCCGTCGAGGTAATCGGGTCGTTCTTTCCGGCATGGATGTTTTGCATCATCGCCGGTCTTATCATTACCGGCTTCATACGTGTAGTGCTGGCACAGCGCGAGCTGGAGCAAAAGCTCGGCCCATTAGTAATCCTTTATCCAAGCATGGCAGTGGGAATCAGTTGTTTACTGTGGCTGCTTGTATTTTCGTAGATCGAGGTTGCATATGAATGATGCCTGGTCACTAATTCGATCCAGAGGTATTCAGGCGTGTTTGGGAGCGTTGGCATTTGCCATCATCATAGTTGCGATAGTGCTTTGGAATCTTAATAGGCATCCCCGCACGGACGATGCCAGTGTGCGCGCGAATTACATCCAGTTCGCTCCTGAAGTCAGCGGCCGCCTGCTAACTCTGGCCGTAAAAGACAATGCATTCGTCCATCACGGCGATCTGTTGTTTGCTATCGATTCCCGTTCTTACGAGTACGTGCTGCGTCAGGCGCTGGCTGATCAGCGGCTGCTGGAGGCGCAGATCGTTGACGCGCAGCGCAGAATCGCAGCCCAGAACAGTGCCGTGGATGCAGCGCGCGCGGGATTGAGCAGCTCGCAGACTCAAACTAAGGTTCGGGAGAGCAGCGTGGAAGCCGCTGTTGCGGCAGTACAGCGGGCGCAGGCAGCGCTCGAGTCGGCCGAGGCCCAGAAGACGCTGGCCGCCAGCAACCTGAGGCGTATTGAACCTCTGCTCGAGAAGCAATATGTAACTCCGGAGCAGGTGGACGAAAGCCGGACCAAGTCGCGGATCGCCGATCGCAATTATGAGGAGGCGCAGTCAGCGCTCCAGCAGGCTCTCGCCAACGAAAGCCAGGCGCGATTTGCCCACGATGAGTCCAAGATCTCAGTGGCTGCCTCGCAGGCCCGATTAGAGCAGAGCAGGCATGCGGTGGAGCTTCTCGACAGCTTGTTAGCCCAGAGGCCGGCCAAGGCTGCGAAGGTCAGTGATGCCCAGCTCAATCTCGAGCGCTGTACTGTCAGGGCACCATTTGACGGATACGTGACCAACCTCAACATCTCGGAAGGAGAATACGCCAAGCCGGGGATACCCATCTTTACCCTCATCGACAATCGGACATGGTATGTCATCTCCAACTACCGCGAGTCGGAGTTGGAACCCATTCGGCCGGGAAAGCATGTTGACGTGTACGTGATGAGCCAGCCCTCCAGACGTTTTGACGGGATCGTGGAGAGCCTTGGTTTTGGTGTGGCTCCCGACGATACGCGACTCAGTAACGGTCTCCCCGACATTGAGCACACTTTGAACTGGGTGCACATTGCCGCCCGATTCCCTGTACGTATTCGCGTACAAAACCCCGACCCCGCGCTGTTTCGAATCGGCGAAACTGCGACGACGATTGTGAGATAAAGAGCCGTGTCGCTATTCAGCGCGGAAAAGGTCTCGGAACTGGATCGCTTCTGGCGGGAGATCGCGCCTGTTCCTGGCCGGATGTCGGGAACTTTACGTTTCGCTTTGGCTTCAGCGCTGGCAACACTTCTGCTGCTGGTCATACAGCCCGCGGTTGGCTTCATTGCGCCATCGCTTTTCATGTTGTTTCTGGTCTCGCACGATACGCCGTATCATTGCTTCAAAGATCTTTTCACGTGTGTTTCCTTCGCAACTCTGGGGACGGCTTCAGCGCTGCTGTTGGTGATTGCCACCGGCAATCATCCGGTGGCGAGGGTGGTGGGTGTTGCCGTATCCACATTTTTGGCTACATTCTTCTTTCGTGCTTCCACGATTCCGCTGGCTCCGCTGTCTTTCGGCTGCCTCGCGTACATGACGATTAACCTCTGGGAAAACCAAATCCGGCCAGAAAGAATATTGCGTCTTTCTTTGTGGCCTATGGGAACTCTCGCGATTGTCGCCCTTAGCGGGACCGCCGTGGACTACCTGTTCAACCGCAGCGATCCATTGCTTGCCCTGCAGCGCGAGATCAAGGCCAGATGTGCCGCACTGGAACAGCTGTTTCAGCTGTGCGCGACCCAGGGAGAGGCTAAACGAATTGAGAAACAGTCCGCGACCGTGCGGCGCTACGCTGTCACTGGCGAGGGGCAGATGCACGTGCTCATCGAGCGCATATCGAAGCGCAAAACATGCAGTCGTGCGGAACTGAACAAGCTCACAACCGTAACTCTGATGCTGGACCGGCTCGTTGTCCTCGCTGCTGGCTTTGCTGTTCACAACAACCTCGAGGCCTTGGACCCGGCGCGCCTCCAGCGCATCAGCGGAGCCATCGTGGCCGCCGGGGAAGGCCACCCGGAGAAAGTCAAGGACATCCTTGGTGATTCGGAAACTCCGCTGCCCGAGGAACTCGATCGCATCGAGCGCACCTTGCGTCACTGGGGAGATTCCACTGAGTCGAGTACGGCCGCACCGACGGCAGAGAGTCCGCATGCTCCGTCTTCCAGGCGGTTCTCTTTCAAGCAGCTGCTTGTCCCCGATGCGTTCAGCAATTATGACTATTTCATGTATGCGCTCAAACTGAGCGTGTGTGCGACGCTTTGCTATGTGTTTTACAACGGCGTCAAATGGCCCGGCATCGCCACGGCAATATATTTCACGGTCTATTTCACCGGCCTGAGCACCACCGGAGCCAGCAACCGCAAATTGCTCTTCCGCTTGATCGGTTCGGCCATCGGGGGCCTGATTCTGGGCATCGGCTGTCTGGTATTCATATTCCCGAATCTTGAAGGAGTGCAGGGTTTCCTGCTGGTCATCGCGGTGCTGGCGTTTCTCGGCGCATGGATCGGGACCAGCTCATACTTCGGCTACCTCGGTCTGCAGATCACGTACGCCTTCAACCTGATTGCTTTTGAACGCCTTCGTACACCGGACCAGATGACTCCTGCGAGAGACCGGTGCCTCGGCATCGGAATCGGCTTTCTAGTGATGTTCGTCATCTTTCATCAGGTCCGGCCCGAGCGCACTGTGGACACGATGCGACGGCTCCTCGCGCGCCTGCTTCGTGCTGCGGCGGGCCTGGTTGAGTTACTGGAGTCCGAGCCGAACGCCGCGAGGGACGCGAAGATTTCTGCAACGAGAAAACAGATCGAAGCAGTGGTTGTAAATTTGCGCACTTTTGCAGACGTGGTCAAGTTTGAATTTCCCCCCGATCGCGCAGCCGACATGAAATTGAGCGACGAGATCCTGAATGCTGTAACCAGCGCAGCAGACGTCGTTCTTGGCCTTCCGACCTGGCCACAGAAACTCGACGGGGAGCGCCAGTCCGCGCAGCTGAAGGAGATTCGAGCCGCACTGCAAAACGGACTGCAGGAGATGGCGTCTCTGCTGGAGCAACTTCGGCCTGAGCAGCGAACAGCTCCGCAAAACACCCTGGAGAAGCCCCACGGTACCTTGCCGGTCGCTATTGCAAAAACAATCGATAGTTACAGAGAGTTGAAGATGGTCTGTGCCGGTATTCTGCGGGCAGCAGCCTAGCACCACGTCGCGCCTCAGTGCCCACATTCGGGCATTGATCGCCCAGCGGCAGCCTGGAGCTGCGCCCAAATTGTAGTTCTTCCCGCCTTATCAATGGCTTACCTGGAGAATTTTATTGGCAGCAAATCTGCATAAATGTCAGGTGCGACCTGTTTAAGAGTTAGCAGTACCGTGGCAAACCCCAAAAACTGTTCGCTGGAGAAGCGCTGAGCCATGTCCCGATTTTTCATTAACCGTCCGATCGTTGCCATCGTCATCTCGATCCTGATGGTGATCGTTGGTGCGATCACTATTACCAACCTTCCTGTGGCGCAGTTTCCGGATATTGCTCCCCCCGAAATACGCGTGTGGGCTCTATACCCGGGCGCCGATGCCGAGACCATGGAGAAAACCGTAGCCACGCCCATGGAGCAGCAGATCAACGGCGTGGACAACATGGACTATATGTACTCGCTGAACTCGACCAACAACTCGAGTACGGCTCTATTGGTCAATTTTGATATAAAAACCGACCCGAACATGGACCTGCTCCTCACCCAATCGCGCCAGCAACTGGCGAATGGCCAGCTTCCTCCCGAGGTCAACCAGATCGGTATCGATGTGAAGAAGTCCTTGACCTCGCCCATGATGCTGATCGCGATCTATTCACCAAAAGGCACTCACGACGCTAAATTCCTCTCGAACTACGCCTACATCAATCTGACCGATCCGATCGCGCGCTCTTACGGCGTCGGTTTGACCCAGGTCTATGGTATCGGGCAGTACGCCATGCGCCTGTGGGTAAAGCCCGATCGACTGGCGAAATTGGGGGTCACCGTCAGCGAGGTGGTCAATGCAGTGCAAGCGCAGAATACGGTGAATCCGGCCGGTCAGGTTGGAGGTGAACCGAGCGTAGCAGGCCAACAGTTCACATACACGGTGCGTGCTCAAGGCCGGCTCACGTCGCCGGAAGAATTCGGCGACATCATTGTCCGCGAAGGGGCTGACGGTGGAGTAGTGCGCGTTAGAGATGTGGCCACGGTGGACTTGGGCTCGCAGGATTATGGCTGGCAGGCTCGACTCAATGGTGAGCCCGTGGGAGAAATTGGGATCTATCAGTTGCCCGGTTCCAACGCTGTGGAAGCCGCCAAGGGTATTCGCAAGCTCATGGCGAAGATGAAGGAGAGGTTCCCGGCGGACGTGGATTACGCTATCACCCTGGACACGACCGACGCCGTAAGGGCAGGCATGCAGGAGATCGTCATGACTCTGGTGATCGCCTTCGTGCTGGTCATCCTTGTCGTCTACCTCTTCCTGCAGGACTGGCGGGCCACTTTGATTCCAATGCTGGCCGTGCCTGTCTCCCTGGTGGCCACGTTCGCGGTGTTTCCGCTTTTCGGCTTTTCCGTCAATACGCTCTCGTTGTTCGGATTAGTGCTGGCGATTGGCCTCGTGGTGGACGATGCCATCGTGGTAGTCGAAGGTATCCAACGCCACATTGAAGAAGGTCTGGCTCCAAAAGATGCGGCTCGCAAGGCCATGGATGAGCTGACCGGCCCCGTAGTTGGTATCGCACTGGTGCTTTCGGCAGTGTTCGTGCCCACGGTGTTCATTCCTGGGATCACCGGGCGGCTGTATCAGCAATTTGCAATAACTATCGCCATCTCCGTAATCATTTCAGCCTTCAACGCCTTGACGCTAAGCCCGGCGCTGGGAGGATTGTTGCTCCGACCCAAGAAAGAAACTCACGGACCGCTTGCGAGATTCTTCGGCTGGTTCAATCGCGTGTTCAACAAGGGCACGAATTTCTACCTCCGAGTGTCCGGCAGCCTGATTCGAAAGAGCATCGTGGCCGTAGCAGCACTCGCGGGTTTCGCTGCGGCAGGTTTCTTATGTGCGAAGGTACTACCGTCAAGCTTCCTGCCCGACGAGGACCAGGGCTACATGTATATCCAAATGCAGTTGCCTGAAGCTTCTTCTATTCAGGCCACCTTGGAAGCGGCCCGAGCGGTGGAAGATGTCGTGCGATCCACGCCAGGGGTCAAATACTGCGCCAACACTACCGGATTCAGTCTCCTCAGCCTGACCCGCACCAGCTATAACGCGTTCTTCTGGGTGACCTTGGAACCATGGGAGAGCCGCAAGAAAATCGAGGAGCAGTATCAGGCAATTAAGGCCAAATTGAACCTGAAGCTCATTACTCTTCCTCAAGGAACGGTCTTCGCTTTCTCCCCACCGGCAATTCAGGGAGTGGGCACCTCAGGCGGATTTCAGTTCATTCTTGAAGATCGCTCCGGACGCGAGTCCGAATTTCTGGTGAACAACCTGAACAAGTTCCTGGAGGCGGCTCGCAAACGGCCCGAAATCGGCATGGTGACTACCACCTATATACCCAGCACGCCGCAAAAGTTCGTGTATGTGGACAAGGAGAAGGTAATAAAGCAGGGCGTCAATCTCAGCGACGTATATAGCACTCTGCAGACTTTCATGGGCGGACAGTTCGTCAATTACTTCAACCAATTTGGCCGTACATGGCAGGTGTACGTGGAGGCAGACGCGCCCTATCGCGCCAGCCTGGAGAACGTAGGACAGTTCTACGTGCGCAACAACCGCGGGCAGATGGTGCCATTGTCAGCGCTGACGAAATTCGAGTCACGTTACGGCCCGGAATTCAAGATGCGCTTCAACGAATATTCAGCGGCGCAGATTATCGGCAGTGCCGCGCCGGGCTACAGCTCTGACCAGGCCACCGCGGCGTTGGAAGAGGTCTTCCATCAAACCATGCCGCCGGAAATGGGCTTCGATTACATGGGCATGTCCCGGCAAGAACAGAAGGCGCGCGAGGGGCTGCCCGCGTGGGCCGTCTTCGCCATCTCGTTTCTGTTCGTGTTTCTCATCCTGGCGGCACTTTATGAAAGTTGGTCGCTGCCGTTTGGCGTATTGCTGAGCACGCCAGTCGCGGTTTTCGGAGCATTCGGGTTGTTGTGGCTAAGACGTACGGTGCTCGGCATGATTTTCCCGGCCTTCATGGTGCAAATCGACAACGATGTCTATTCGCAGATTGGATTGGTGATGTTGATCGGCCTGGCAGCCAAGAATGCAATTCTGATCGTGGAATTCGCCAAGAGCAAATATGAAGAAGGCATGCCACTAGTCGATGCCGCTCTGGAAGGAGCCAAACTGCGGTTACGGCCGATTCTGATGACGTCGTTCGCTTTCATTCTGGGTTGCGTGCCCCTGTTCATCGCTACCGGCGCTGGTTCGGTGGGCCGGCAAATCATGGGTACGACCGTAATTGGCGGAATGCTGGCCGCGACTGGCCTTGCCATCTTCATCATCCCGGCGCTGTATGTGCTGGTCGAACGCCTGGCGAATCTTCGGAAACGAAGAGCGCATGCAACCGCAGAAGTTCCCGAACCTCATCCAATGGAGGCAGATTAGCGTGAAAAAAGCAATTGTCACCTTATTCATGATGCTCATCACGTGCGGGTGCGCCGTGGGACCTAACTATCGGCGGCCGAAGGTGGATGTTCCAGATGCCTACCGCGGAGCGCCGCCGCTGACTCAGCCGAGTACTTCGCAGCCGGAGCCACAGCAAGCGTCGCAGTCTTCAGAGCCGTCGTTTGGTGATCAGAAATGGTGGGATGTTTTTCAGGATCCGCAACTGCAGGAACTGATTCGCACCGCACTGAAGCAAAACTATGACGTTCGCATCGCGGCGACCAGAATCCTGGAAGCACAAGCGCAGTTGGGCATCACACGGGCTGACCAGTTGCCGACGCTCGATGCTGGGGCTGCAGCTATCAACCAGCGCGTCCCAAAACAAAAAATCGTTGCGCCGTTCCCGTACGAAACGAGTGCGAACCAGGTGGGCGCCTCCGTGTTGTGGGACCTCGATTTCTGGGGCAAGTACCGCCGCGCCACCGAAGCAGCACGCGCGAATCTGCTGGCAACCGAGTGGGCACGCCGTGCAGTCACCAACACACTGGTGAGTAATGTCGCGGCTGCCTACTTTCAGCTTCGTGCATACGACCTTCAGCTTGAAATCTCGCGCCGCACCCTGGCTTCCCGCCAAGAGTCGCTGCAACTTACTCAGACACTCGCAAACGGTGGGGTCGGCACCATGCTCGACGTGCGACAGGCGGAACAACTGGTCGCCGTTGCAGCCGAGAGCATACCCGACCTGGAACGGCGCATCCAGCAAGAGGAGAACTTTATCAGCACGCTTCTGGGCAATAATCCCGGTCCGATTGCACGTGGAATGAAGCTGACGGAGCAGCCCCACCTGCCGGAGGTTCCGGCTGGAATACCCTCCCGCCTGCTTGAGCGCCGGCCCGATATCCGTGCGGCTGAAGCGCAGTTGATAGCAGCCAACGCCCAAATAGGAGTCGCCAAGGCAGCTTACTTCCCGCAAATAACATTAACTGCGGATAGTGGTTTCCTGAGCTCGGCGCTGACTAGCCTGTTTACTGGCCCAGCTGGTTTCTGGAACTTCGGTGGATCTCTCGTACAGCCCATCTTTGCGGGCGGCAGAATCAAGTCTGGCGTGCGCTTGACCGAGGCACGCAAACAAGAATTGGTGCTGACTTATCAGCAGACAATCCAGCAGGCATTTCGGGGCGTCTCCGACTCACTCGTCGGTTATCAAAAGAGTCGCGAGTTCCGGCAGCATCAGGAGGAGCTGGTGCTTGCGGCTCAGGATGCTGCGCAGCTTTCGGAAGTGCGCTACCGGGGCGGCGCCAGCAACTATCTGGAGGTGCTGACCAATGAAACCAATGCCTTCGATGCAGAACTGGGGTTGGCGCAGGCGCAGTTGAATGAACTTGTAAGTCTTGTTGAGATTTACAGAAATCTTGGTGGAGGCTGGGATTCGTAAGGGACCGTCCAGGGCGTGCCGCACGGGTGAGGCAGGCCGCTCTGTTCGGACTGGGCCCAGGTGTGGCACCGCAAAACGAAGACGCATTCCAACTTCAGCGCCGATGCTGGCCATCCCATTTTTCTGCTTGACTGAGGTATGTTTGCGACCTATCTTTCCCATGAAAACAGTAAAGAACCGCCGTTGAACTCGAATCACCATAAATCGATCTCACTGCGCTGAGCATCCGAATCATCGCATCCGAAGGGGCCGCAGGCGCGTAGCCGCCTTATGACGAACGCCGAGGATCGATACCGAACTTTGCTGGACGCTTCAAGCACGCTGGCCGGTCAGCCCACGGTCAAAGCCGTTCTCCACAGCCTGCGTGGCGTTCTGTCGAGCACTTCCAAGTTGCACGGAGCCGAACTCTACGTCTTAGACGATGACGAACAAGGTCTGCACATTCTCGAGTTCGATCGGGAGGCCGACGCACCCACAATCAAGATCGGAACCAAACTGTTACGGATTAGCGCTCCAGCGCGGGTGCTTGAGGAACAGAAGCCAGTTTTCATCCCGGATGTATCGCTGGAAATGTTGAAGCATCCAGACTTGGCTCCATTCGCATCCGAGGTTGTCGGACGTAGCACCTATTTGTTTCCAGTGTCAACCGCCCAGAAACGGTACGGAATTCTCGCAGTAACAAAGTTGCAGGGGCAGGAATTTATCGCCGGAGATGTCGAACTGCTCCGTTCTTTGGCGTCGCACGTTGCGGTCGCGCTCGAGTGCGCGTTGGCGAGGGACACCGCAGAGCTGTACCACCGGGAAGCAGTGAAGCAGCGGGATCAGCTCGGCTTGTTGTTGGAAATCAACAATCACATTGTGAGCAAGCTTGAAGCGGAGCAACTCTTTCAGGCTGTGGCTGCGTCGATGCGTAAGCACTTGGGCAGCGACATGATCTCCGTGTGGCTCGTCAACAAGCAGTCGGGCAGTCTTGAACGTAGATTTCTCGATTTCCCTACTGGAAGGGGCTTTTTAGATAAGGTTTTTGTCGCCGAGCCCACGAAGCTATGGAGCGAATGGTCGCGCCTCCGCACGCCACAGTATTACTCACCATGGGAAGCAGATATTCCTGCGGCCCTCCGCGAAGCTTCCCGAGCTGAATCCCTCCTTTCGGCCGTCCTGGTGCCATTGCAAGGCGGCGACGGTCCCTTGGGCCTTTTGACCATGTGCAGTCGCAAGGCTGATGGGTTCAACGAGGCGGACCGCGACCTGCTGTCGCAGATCGGCACCCAGATATCTCTGGTACTGGAGAATGCTCTGGCCTATGGGCGGCTAAGGGCATCGCGCGACGATCTGGAAGAGCAGCGGATGTATCTGGAATCGGAGATCAGCTCAGAATACAACTTCGAAGACTTCGTCGGACACAGTTCGACGATCAGGAAAGTCTTTGAACAGGTGTCGATCGTTGCCCCGACGGCGTCCACGGTCTTGCTTCATGGGGAGACCGGTACAGGTAAGGAATTGATCGCCCGTGCCATTCATAACCTCAGCCCTAGACGAGAGCGCACTTTTGTGCGGATGAACTGCGCCGCCATCCCCTCGGGATTGCTCGAAAGTGAATTGTTTGGGCACGAAAAAGGGGCTTTCACTGGAGCCCTGATGCAAAAAAAGGGCAGGTTCGAGCTTGCTGATCACGGTTCGCTCTTTCTCGACGAAATCGGCGACATCAGCCTCGAATTGCAGCCCAAGCTGTTGCGTGCCGTTCAGGAGCAGGAGTTCGAGCGTCTGGGCAGTACCAAAACGATTCATGTCGATGTGCGAATCATCGCTGCGACCCATCGGGATCTTCCCGCGATGATTCGTGAAGGCAAGTTCCGCGAGGATCTTTTCTATCGGTTCAACGTATTTCCGATTGAAATTCCACCACTTCGCGAGCGGCCGGACGACATCCCTCTGCTTGTTAACTATTTTGTCTACAAGCTGTCAAGACGGATGGGGAAGAAAATCAATTCGATCCCCAAGCAAACTATGGACGTGCTGGCGAATGCCTCGTGGCCGGGCAATGTGCGCGAACTGCAAAACCTTATCGAGCGCGCCGTCATTCTCACCCAGGACAGCGAGTTATATGTACCGATCACAGAGCTGAAGGGCAGAATTCGAGTGCGTCGCACTAACTCGCCGTCCACGTTCCACGACGCCGAGCGGCAGGCCATCGTTGATGCGCTGAAAGCTGCGTCAGGCAGGATTGCCGGCGCTGGCGGCGCGGCAGAACGTCTTGGTCTGAAGCGTACGACACTGCAAAACAAAATGCGCCGACTACAGATTACTCACCTCGAAAATTGAGCTTCGCCTGTCGTTTGCCAATCATCTTATGAGTGCGAATCTGCCTACGCCATGCCTTCTTTCCTCTCTCACTCTAATCGCGGGCGGGGCGTTCCACGAGCCGGGTCTGGCTGGGTTAGAAGAAACGAGAGCCGGTACAGCGCATCCCTGTCATCGGAAAATATACGGAGAAAATCTTCCGCATTGGCGTATTTGCTTTCTTCGCCGTCCGCGACCGGTTTTTCGATGCAGATCGCCATTTCTCGGTCTCCCGGAACTATTCCATGTCTTGCGGACGCGCCGCCCAAGAAGGACGACGCCCACGCACATGACCTAGGCTGATTTCCTCGTCTGCAAACAAAACTCAATGATTTTTCCAGGTGGCGGCTGAGCCCCTGCCCTCAACGGTTTCCTAAAGCTCATCGGTATGTAAAACTCGATCACTTTTGCCATGACAGCCTCCTGGATCCTGGTGAGTCTCGAAACGCCAGGTCGCTCGCTCACGTTTGTCGAGAGAGCAGGTCGTTGACCAATCCAGTCTCGTGTAAGTGTTTGGCGCGACTTGCACAATCAGCCACTCCGCGATGCGTGCAGTGCCCTTTCAAGGGCACTGCCGCAATGCGGTCAGAGCTCGGAAAGCGGCCGCACGGTTTGCCTATCAAAAGATAGAGCTTAGGCCCGCCCAGGCTTTGGTACCGCGAATGCACCTCCCGAACCTTGGACACAGCCCTCAACATGAATTTGGCGCGACGACGTCCGGGATTGCCTTAGCTATCGAGCGGAGTCGTGTCGCGAGGTCCGACTGGCAACCGGTAGACATGGGAATTTTGTACGCCAACGAAAGTCCGGATTCAGCGGAAGCCCCTGAAGTTCGATCCCCCCCGGCCCGGTTGCGCAAAGTGGGCGCAGTCGCGCTCCTGTTATGGATGGCGATCTGTGGTGCCCCCGACGCTTCTCTCGCCGCCGACCTCCGCACCTGGGTGATCGATGTCTCGGTGATTGATGAAAAGGAGCTGCCAGTACCCAATGCGACGGTTGAGCTCTGCCTAGGAGAGAAGCTCGAGGCTGCTTCGAGCACGGACGCCGCAGGAAAGATATCGCTCAGAGTCAACGCTCCAGGGGCCTATTTGCTGAAGATTCAAAAGAAAGGCTACTTACCCTTCCACACAGCTTTGGAAGTTAGCGAGGGGAATGCCGGGCAAAATATCGAGGTAGTGTTGAGCAGTTCGGCGTTGAGTCACGAGAGTGTGGAGGTTAGAGGCGAAGCGTCCAATCCAGTAACAGAAACCACAAGCAGCCCCACAACGTTGGCTCCTGCGGAAGCCAGGGACACTCCATTACGCCCAGCCACTCTGGTGGATGCTCTGCCGCTGGTGCCTGGAATCGTGCGTGGCCCAGACGGGAATGTGAGAATCGCGGGTTTCGGTGAAGACCATAGCGCGCTGTTAGTCAATTCGGTCGACGTCACCGATCCCGCTACCGGTGCCTTTGGACTCAGTGTTCCGATCGACAGTGTGCAGACCATCCAAGTTTCCGAGATGCCATATCTCGCAGAGTATGGGCGCTTCACTGCGGGTGTGGTTGCAGCCGATACGCGACGCGGAGGCGAGAAGTGGACCTACAGCTTGAATGACCCGTTCCCTGACTTCTTCATCCGCAGCGGCCACCTCGAAGGTGTGCGCGACGCGACTCCCCGATTAAACGTGAGTGGCCCCATCATCGCCGACCGCTTGTATTTCCTCGAAGGTGCCGAATACCTGCTCAATAAGAAAGAGGTGCGCACGTTGCCCTTTGCTGAAAGCCTTACGACATCCAGGGCAACCAACTCTTTCACTCAACTTGATGCGATCCTTTCCCCCCACCAGATCCTGACTGGCAGCCTCCATTTCGCCCCCCATTCGCAACAGTATGCCGGGCTGAATTTCTTCAATCCGCAACCGGTCACTCCAGATGGAAATTTCCATGAGATCACCGGCACGGTCCTGGACCAACTATCTGTCGATGGGGGGCTCTTGCAGAGCACGCTCGCATACAGAGTGGTAAACGCTGATATAGCCCCGCAAGGACCAGCTGACATGGTACTGATTCCGACCGGAAACCTCGGCAACTACTTCAGCCAGGAATCGCGCCGCGCCAACCGCTTTGAATGGCTTGAAGAATGGACACCGCGCACGTTTCACTTTGCGGGGCTTCACATCTTCAAGTTCGGATCGGTGCTGGGCCACAGTGAGAATGTGGGCCACTTTTACGCGCATCCTGTTCTGATCGAGGATGCCAATGGTCATCTTCTGCAACGGATTAGTTTCTCAGGAGCGGGAGCGTTTGATCTTGCCGACACCGAGCCCGCTGTTTTTGCCGAGGACCATTGGGCGCTGAATTCTCACCTTGCTATCGATGTTGGTTTGCGCCTGGAAGCTCAAACGATCACCTACACTTCTCGCACCGCCCCACGCACTGGTTTCACGTGGACCCCCGATGAGGGCGAGACAGTGGTCCGCGGCGGTGTTGGAGTTTTTTACGATTCCGTTCCGCTCGATGTCTACGCATTCAACAGCTATCCCCAGCAGACGATCACGACCTTTAACTCATCGGGCACGCCCGTAGGGCCACCGGTGCAATACCTCAACCTAACCTCGCAGGACGCGCAATCGAGCTTTTCGCTTGTCGATCGCTCTCGCAAGAGCGGAAATTTTGCTCCCTTCAGTGTGGCGTGGAACGCGGGGCTCGAGCGCAGGGTGAACCATCTCCTGCTGCTTCGCGTGAAGTACCTGCAGGGCCAGGAACAGGACATGATCACGCTGCAACCGGAAGTCATCCAGAACCAGGATGCGTTTGTCCTTGGGGGATCCGGCTGGGCACACACCCACCAAACTGAGTTCACCGCGCGAATCGGAGCTGCTTCCAATCGCCGGTTTTTCTTCTCCTACGTTCGGCAATATGCCTATGGCGAAGTCAACGACGCCAACTCCTACCTGGGAAACTACCCCTTTCCTGTCGTGCGGAACAACATCGTGGCGAGATTGCCCAGTGAAATTCCCAACCGGTTTATGCTGTGGGGTCCATTCGCTTTTCCCGGGAAGATTCTAGTGACTCCCCATGCGGAGTTTCGTAACGGATTTCCCTACCAACCGACCAACGTATTCCAACAGTATGTAGCTGAGACGTACGCCCAATCTCGCTTTCCGCGATATTTTTCTCTCGATGTGCGAGTTTCGAAAGATTTCCAAGTAGATGCGAAACACGCCGTGCGGCTCTCCGGTACGGTTAATAACCTGACCAACCACTTCAATCCGCTCGAGGTGCACTCGAACATTGCCGATCCGCGGTATGGCGTCCTCTTTGGAAACAATGGTAGGCGATTTACACTCGACTTTGATGTTCTTTTTTGATATTCGGACTGTCGGATGCTGGCGACAGTTGCGCTTTCGGCCTAGCGCACCCAAAGATAAAATTGCAGGCTCTCTTCGCGAATTCTAAACGTATGGCTCGCCGTGGGTTTTGTTGCAATCACTGTTTATTTTGGCCCTGAAGAGGCTGCGCTCATCAAATTGCTGGCGTCGACTGCCGACGGGCGAAGGTGTGGCTGTAATTGTGGCTGTGTGTTGCCTCTCTACGGAGCAGGGGATGGTCTTATTGCTGGCACTGTCTTCGCGTGGCTGAAGAGCGCTGAGTGGTTTTGCGATGGGCTAGCTCTCCGATTTTCCAAGTCCGAGTAATGGGGGTTGGTGTCGGTGGTTTCAACGACTTTCGAGTGTTCCAAGTAGGCGGGCTGAGAGCAGACTGAGCTGGAGATGCTCTGGCGCGTCGAAGAGGGTGGACCCTCCTGGGGCCAGATTGAATTCCGCTGTTTAAGGGAGAGCGGGTTTTGTCGATTGCTCGAAAGAACTGTTGGAACTCTGACGAATTCTTTCGCTGTGATAGGGTTCGAGTCGCGGAGGAGAAACATCAGCCTCGATCAGCCAGACGCTTCGATCGTGATAGTAATCGAGAAGCGGTTTGATATCCCGGCCGGGAATTTCGCGCGCCCAGACGACTTTCGAGTGATCAATGTCGGCCGCATTATATACCCATTCGTTCTCAATGGTGCGGCCTGGCGAGTAACGGACGATAACCAAGTGAAGGCCCGGCCTGGCGTCGAGCTGTTTGGCGATATCAGCGCGAGCGACACTCCAAGGCGCGGCGTCCGTGGGAGCGTTTCGCGCCCGTTGTGCAAGGAAGAAGGGTATGTTTACTAAAGTGGCCAGCACGATCAGACGCGATAGGCCGATGCCGACAGGCCTGCCGAAAACCTTCCAACGCCGCAGATGCCGCATCGATTGCAACCAGAGCGCGAACACGGTCGCGACGAGGGGGGCGGTGTAGTGGGCCTCAAGATAGACCACCGTCAGCAAGCCGGCTGCGCTCAGTGCAAACTGCACCAGCAACAATCGCATGCGACGGTCCCTCACCACCCAGGGCAGCGTTATGAATGAGATCGAAAGGATGCCGCCAAAGAAGAAACGCCACATCGCGCTGACCCACACCCATGAGCGATGCCTCCAGCCAGTAAAGGTAGGAACATATTGCTGGCGTATGCCAACATTGTAGTAGTAATCGAATTGCGCGTTGAGATACTGCATGGGGGGATGCGGTTTCTGCCACGCAAACAGCGGGCAGTTACACTGTTGCTTGATGTAAAGCGCGTGAGGTAACAGAAGGGCGCTCCCAGTTACCCGCCAGTTGTCATAAAGGATAAATAGAGCTGTTAGCGCCAGAACGCACAGGACAGGCAGCAGCACGCGCGGTCCGGTGATCCGCAAGGCGGGACTGCGCCTAGAAAAAAGCCAGAGGCCGAGAGCGATGGCCACGGGGAGGCAGAAGATGAAGCCTTCAAGAGGGCGGCTATTTGCCAACACGGCGGCGCCAATCCCGAGCAGAAGAGAATCCTGGGTGCGCTGGTGATGAACGATTCGTGGGAAGGCGCCTATGACTAAGGCCCCGCCGATGCCCGCTACCGCGCCACCCCAGTAGCTATTCACCCAGTAGGTGAAGAGGCCAAGGCGCAAGAGCACAAACACTCCGCCCAGCAACGCCCATTCGGGCGGGAACCATCCTTGCAGCATCCATGTAACCGCTGCACACATAAGCGCCATGCTGAGCAGGACCCCGATCCACGGATGGCCGAGCAGCTGTCCGAGGGCGAGAACTGCTCCTTGCGCGGGCGGGAAGATTGACATATAGGTCGGAGCCCGAAGGACGTGGAAGGTATCGAAGAAGACCCACATGGGATGTGGCGGATTCGTAAGCTTGCCGTGGGCGAACGTGTCAGCGGCGAGCAAGTAGCTGAATTCGTCGTGAACCACCGGTATCGGCACCGGAAACAACCAAAGAACTGCGAGGCGTCCAAAGATGGCTGCAACAGCGACAACGAGGAGGGTCGTCCTTTTTCGCGCTGCCAGGCGTGCGGCGAGGTTTTCAACCGGTCCCAGCCAGCGGTCTCCTAATCGGGGCGCGACAAACACCAGGATCAGCAGAACGATCGAGATGAGCCAAACGAAGTAAGACATCAAGGATTATGTACCAATCGGGTAGAATTCGCGAGGATGCCGCGATTTCCAGAACTGTTCGCTAGCTCGAGTCAAGGAGGATGTTGCGCGCAGTATAGATACATCGCGCGCCAAGAAACTATACTAGATCTTTGAGAATCGTGTCACGGCGGTCGATATCCTGACGCTTGCGGCCCGATCTATCTTAGTTTCAACGCTACAGCGTTCACCCTATGGACCTCGATGGCTGAAAAGGTCATGATTTAACGGGTTTTCAGGGCCTGACGGAATTTACCTCAAAATGGCTAGTTCAACATCCAATCCAAGCGTTCCGCTGATCCCGTCCTTTTCCTACGCTCCGCGCCACGATCATGAAGGACATGTAGTTCAGTTGTACACGGATGATGGCTTCCTCATCGATGTATTGAGTCGATTTATCGCCGGTGCACTCGCAGTAGGAGATGCGGCCATCGTGATTGCCACGGAGTACCACCGAAGAGAGCTGGAAAAACGGCTTACGGCACGGGGGCTGGACACGGCCAAAGCGAACCGCCAAGGCCGGTATATTACGCTGGATGCCGCCCAAACTCTGTCGCGGTTCATGGAAAACGGCATGGTTAACGATACACGCTTCAAGACAGTTGTTGGTGGACTGTTGACGCAAGCTCGAAGTGGAGTTGATGGCAAAGAGTGCCGCATCGCCGCGTTCGGGGAGCTCGTCGCGTTGTTGTGGGCTGAGGGAAAGCCACAAGAGGCCATCCGCGTGGAGCAACTGTGGAATGAGTTGGCAAAGACTCACTGCTTCTCCTTGCTCTGCGCCTACCCAGTTTCGGGTTTCAGCGATGAGGGGCAAATCGAGCCATTCTTAAAGATTTGCGAAGAACATGCGGGTGTTGTTCCCAGCGAGAGCTATACAGGCTTGGGGAACGAAGAAGAGCGCCTGCGCAGCATTGCGCAGCTGCAACAGAAGACCCGAGTCCTTGAAAAAGAGCTGGCATTGCGTCAAAGCGAAGAGCGATTCCGATTGCTCGTCGAGGCTGTACAGGACTATGCGATCTTCATGCTCAACCCTGAGGGCATCATCACCAGTTGGAATATCGGAGCCGAGCGCCTCAAGGGATACAAGACGGCGGAAATCCTGGGTAAGCATTTCTCATGCTTCTATCCCGAAGAGGACGTGCAAAATGGCAAGCCTCAATGGGAGCTGGTGATCGCGGCGAAAGAGACGCGATTCGAGGATGAAGGCTGGCGACTAAGAAAGGATGGATCGAGATTTTGGGCAAATGTAATCATCACGGCCGTAAGAAATGATCAAGGTGAACTGGTGGGCTTCGCAAAGGTAACGCGTGATTTTACCGAGAGGATGCACGCACATCAGGCCTTGGAGAAAGAAGTTGCCGAAAGGCGAGATGCGCAGCGGCAGCTGCACGATTCGGAACGGTCTCTGCGAGAATTGTCGCTTCATTTACTCCGCACTCAGGATGAGGAGCGAAGGCGGATTGGCCGCGAACTTCATGATAGTCTCGGGCAATATCTCGCGGTGTTGAAGATGAAGCTGCAGTCGTTGGAACCCTTCGGAGAAGAGCAGGCTCATACTGCGGTTCGGGACCTAGCGGAGTGTATCGCTTTAGCCGATGACTGCATCAGGGAGGTGCGGACGGTTTCCTACCTGTTGTACCCTCCCATGCTGGAAGAGATCGGATTAAAGTCGGCGATACCGTGGTATTTGGAGGGATTTTCTGAACGCAGCGGAATCAAGACCACCTTTGAGGTTCAGAGTGGTCTTGGCCGCTTGTCTCGCGACGCTGAATTGGCGCTGTTTCGCGTTTTGCAGGAGAGTCTCACGAATGTTCACCGGCACTCTGGAAGTTGCACGGCAAGCGTTCAACTGCTGGCGAAGGATGGTCGCTGTGTTCTGGTAATAGAAGACAAGGGGAAGGGTATCCCTTTAGAGTTTCTGGAACGGGCCGGTAAAGATTGGATAGCCGCTCCGGGAGTGGGATTGCGTGGCATGAACGAACGTATGCGACAGCTTGGCGGCAGACTGGAGATAGTCTCGAGCAAAGCCGGCACAACGGTTCGAGCCATGGTTCCTATAGCAGGATCACCGTCGGTGACACCGGTCTAGAGTTACCTCGAGCTGTCTATCAAATTGTGCACTGCCTACCTAGGTTCGTAAAAACGGCGCTCAAGGGTTGTTCTCTCCAGCATGTATCTAAGAGGGGGCGGCGTGAATCTCAAGGATAGAGCAATGTTAGACTGCGATTATGGCGAACAAGAAACCCAAGAAGAAGAACAAAAAGCTTAAGAAAACCGTCCCAAAGAAGAGCGCGGCGAAGAAGTTGGTAAAGAAAAAGTCCGCCCCGAAAAAAGCTGAGCGAAAAACGAAGACTGTCCGCAGCAAGGCAGTCAGCCCGAAGACTGCCGGTCCGCGAAAGAAACGAGTTGCGACGAGAGCGCGGCGTTCGGATCCGGAGCCATATGAACTTCAGGAAATGAGATCGAGATCGGCGGGGCAATCTGGAGATTTGCAGGGACTCTCCAACACCGAGTCTGCCGACTCCGAAAGCGTGGACGAGTTAATCGAAGAGGGCAATGCGTTCGAGGCTGATGTCGTCTCTGGGGTGGAAAGCGCCGGGGACGATGACGCGAAAGAAGTCCGCACGCATGAGGTGCCCGAGGACGACGTTCCAGGCGAATATCTGGACGAGGATTAAGGACATTTCGCCCGGTTGATCGCAGGGTGGAGAGCCCGACCCCTTACGGGTTCTAGCCCGGCATCATTTGGCCGATTTTTGACCGGATGCTGAAGGCAGTGGATCTGTCGCGGGTGGCGCTGGCGAATCTGGAACCAGAACCTTCTTCACTGATTCAGGAATTTCATTGGCATGCGCGAGTAACTGGCTGACCTGCCACAGCTGCGTATCGGTTAGCTTGGTCTTGAAGGACGGCATTCCCGAGAGACGAATTCCGTTAGCTGCCTTCCAGTATGTCTCTGATGCAGGGTCATCGGTCACACCTGTGCCACGGAACAATTGCGGCGGTTTCGGAAACATCGTGGTCTCGTAGTCGAGGGGTGGTTGCCCTGGAAATCCGTGACACAAGGCGCAGTGCTGTTTGTAGACGCTTGCCCCGGCGAGAAAATTGGGTTCGTCCGCGGACACAGGGGACGGGGGAATGTCTTGCTTCTCGATATGAGCGTCCAAGGCCATATTAGCCAGTTTCTTCTCAAACGGCATTGGCGGGTCAGCGGTCGCTACTGGCGCCATGCCGGAAGAGAAATAATAAAAAATGCCAGCTACTGAAATCGCAATGGCCAGAATGAAACCGATCACGACACCTCTTATCACGCGCGCTCCTGTTCCGGATCAGAAGTTAAAGCGATAGCCCAAAATCATCTTAGCAATCAAATGGTCTGTGGCGCCCGTAACCCCGACGCCGAGGCCGAAATTAATCTCCCATTGTGGTGCGACGTTCAAGTCAATCGCCGGAAAGATTTGATGCTGTTGTTGTGAAACCGCATCGAAACCCGTTACCGGGCCGACGGAACCGTAATATTCCAGACCGCCTGCAATTTTCGGATTGAAATCGTAACTGAATTTGAAGTTTGGCGAAAAAACGACGCCCTGGTTCACGCTCGGGCCGTGGAAAGACCGGTCCAGCGTCGGATTCAGGGCCCAATACCATCGGCCGAATTTTTGGTCCACGATGGGACGAATTTCCCACGTCCAGGTATCGACGGAATATTGCCGCCGCTGGTAGCCGATTTCGTTGGAGATGCTGGCGCCTACGGGCCAATGCCACTTCTTCGGAACGGCGACGCGGGGCCGGATGTGATCGCCAACCCACTGCCAGCTTTGGCCTTCGGTGATGGAAGTGAAAATGTAAAAGCCGCATTCGAACCAGTCGTTGAAACCGTGTGTGATCTCGACCGTCTCATGCTCGGCGTGATTGGTGGGGTAGAGGCCGTCCACGGTTGTCTTCGATCCGTCAATCGTGAAATTGCTGTGGAGTTCAAACATGGTGTGTCCAGGATCGACTAAGTCGGATCCGTACACCTGGATTTCATAGTTGTCTTGAGCGCGAGCGGACGTTACGGCGGAGATAATGATCAGGAATAGAATCGCAAGACATCGATAGCACAATCGTCGATGAGAGTCGCCAAGTCCCATGAGAAAGATTATCAGCTAGGGAATGAATGCTGGGTGACGAACAGACGACAAGCCATCCATCTTCCTTCGCAATGACGATTACTTACAGACGAAGTTGGCCGCATCATTGATGTTGCCGCTGCCCTTGTACACCGCCTCCTGAGGATAGGGGCACAGAGGACGTGTAAACGCGACACCTTGCGCGACCGTGTTACTAACGTAGTGGGTAGCAATGACGCTCTCGGGTGCAAGGTCCTGCTCAACCCACTGAACGAGCGGAGTGAGCATGTCGAACACATTTGCGCCGGGGCCACCGCTGCAGTGGTTCATCCCAGGCACCATGAAGAGGCGGTAGGATGCCTGCGTCTGTTCCATCGAACCGCCGGAAAAGTTCACGACTTCCTCGAAATAGTTGACGCTGGTGAGCGGCGGTACCTCGGGATCGCTAAATCCATGGTATTGGATGAGCTTGCCTCCCCGCGCGCGGAACGGCTCCAGATCAGGGTTAATCGAGTTCAGCACCGACGCCAACGTTTGACCCGGGACCACCACTTTGTTGTCGACGTACGCTGGGTCGGAGTTCCAGTTGAAGGTTCGAAAGTCCCAGCTCGGATCGTCGAAGACGAAGTACTTAAAGAAGGGAATGCCGATCGCCGCGTGAGAGTCGGTTTGCGGCGCAGGCGGCGGTGGAGGGGAAATATGGGAAGGCCAGCCATCGGCTTCGCCACCCCGCTCAAAGGGTGGGTAATAGCCGGGCTGGTGCAGCGTCTGATCAGGACCGGTCCATAAATTTCTGACCGCTTGTACCTCTTCCGCGGTAAGACAACTCGGAGGAGTTTGGGAGCCCTGGCACAGTAGCGCCTGGGGATTAAAGTGACAGCGGCGAGGATCGTTCAGGACGCCGTCCACTACGCCATCAAGGGCGTCGCACGCGGCATTGACGGCGTTGCCGAGGAGCGTGTCTCCAGTAGTGAAAACTGTACCTGCGCGGTGGTTGAACATCTGCCGAACGACCCATAGATTTCCGCCGACATGATGGTGAGTGTAGAACGCAACCGGATCGCCAGCAACGATGCCGTCATAATCGCTGGAGAAGCGCTGCGCTTCCATCAGTGCCTGTCGTCCGCCGGTTGAACAGCCCGTGAAGTACGCATGCTGCGGATTCTCGCCGTAAAACGCGGCAGTAATCTGCTTGCCGACGACCGTCATCAGATGGATCGAGCGATAGCCGAAATCGATGATCTTCTGCGGGTGTCCAAGGGCAAAGGATCCGTCGGTGGAGAAGCCGACATGGCCAGTATCGGTACTGGCAGTGGCGTACCCAAGCGAGACTCCGGGAGCCAGCGCGCTGTACGAGATCTCTCCTGCAAAGCCGCCGTTTCCGACACCCTCGAACTTCCCGTTCCAGCCAGAGGCCGGCATCCATACTTCTATTCTGATGTCGGAATCGCTGGTCGGCTTTAGTCTGGCCGCTACGCGGCAGAATGCCGGCATGTTGGTGAAAGTCTCGCCATTCGGCGCCTTATAGGTGCCTGCTGGTATCGGCTGGGCTACCGTAATCGTGGTTTTGGGCAAGGTGAGGGACGACAGACTTTCGCAGGTTGCGGCGGCAGCATGATCAACCGCGCAACAGGCAAAGGTGAGTGCCGCTGCCACCCAAGGCAGGAAGGTTTGCCTCCATTCCGCGGCTGAGGAAGCACTCTCCTCGAACCCTTTCGGCGGCGATGTGAGCACCTGGGTCCTCCTGATTTGGCGCACTATCAGGCTAAGGTAAGAACGGACGGTATGGCAAACGATGGTTCCTTAACTTACGCCGAAGTCGGCAAAGGTGGAGCGATTAGCAGCTCAAGTACAGAACTACTGCGGTCATGGGCTACCTCCTTTTCTGTGTGCGCATCGAGCGGTTGGTTGTCGCCGTGCAACGTCATCGTCCTTCCAATCTTTTGGAAGGCGCGAGTTCGCGCGGCGACCACATCCCTCCGTGAACAGTTCAGGAGAACGGAACAATCCTGATCGGAGCAGCGTTCGAGCACCGACATTACGTACACAAAGCGCTCGAATGCTGCCAGTCCAAGAACTGCGGCAATCTCTGGCCGTTCCGCCATCTCGCTCGCCTCGCCATGATTAACTGAAGATCTCGAACGGCCGTTTCCTTCCGCAGGCTGTGGGTTGATGAGCCTGACGGCGTTCTGGATGATGGCCCGCCGAGCCCAGGAGCGTGCCCATTCCTTGAAAACCGGACCTGCATCAACGGAGTCCTCCAGGCCGGAAACGAAGCACCGCTCGGCCTTCTCACGATCTGCGGTTAACAGGAAGGACAACAAATACAGGGCGTTCATGTCTTTTTCGAAAATTCGGCAGAAGTTCGCACTGGTTGCATAGGTCGTCGATTCCTGGTTTACGATTGGCTTGGCGCTTGACATCTTGTCTCCCTCTACTCGTAGTCGTTTGAGCTTGGTGAAAATCGACAAATAAATCTCGGGTTAATCTGCTCGAGGAGAATCCGCCCTAGTGCCGGCATCTTCGAGCAAGTCGCTTCAGCACGTGTCGAGTGAGAACACCTCCACAGGAAAACTTTGCGCCCTCCTTCATCAGATCGAAAATCGCGTCTTCCCCCTTTTGGCTGATAACGGTAAGGCTGCCTACATCTATAACCAGTCTGCGCCCCTCGAGGTCACGGCTAGCGATCTTCCAGGTCGCGCGAAGCTCGTCCACCCAAGGCTCGATAAGTCGGCCTTCCACAACTACCCTGCGTTGCGATCGGTTATCGACGATGGAAATCTTGAACATCTTGATCCCTGCGACAAATGGTATGGGCAAGACACCGGCCAAAGGGCAACTCGCGCAAATGGCTGAAAACATTGATAGGAATGAAGCCGTCGCGCAGTGTGTCGAAAAGTGTCGAAGCCGATGTCGACATTTGTCGAGGCGGAAGCGAACAAATGCGGACGTCGAGACCTGAGTTTGAAGATGGACTGGAAACCTACGTTAGTAGAGAATTCACGACCGGGCGTTTTACGCGCTTAGGCTGCCTGTTCCCACTTCACGGAACCCTGGTCAATGGAAACCGGAGTGGCGACGGCTACTTTGCGCGCGACGATCCGCCGAACGCGAGGTCTGGTTGCTTCTTTGAGAAGAGCGACAAGAAATACCAGCATGAAGAACACGGCAGTTCCGCAGAGGCCCGCTAATGCAAATGATCCCATCATGTCTAAGCTCTAGAGCATGGCAAGGGCCAAGATTAAAAGGAAAATTTACTCACAGAAATCAAACGGAACGGGGAGCGCTGGAGCGCTTGTTCGCTGGTTGTACCGTAGTGATGGCAAGCACTTTCGACAAATGTCGAACTCACGACACTCTTCGCGGGTCGATCCCCAGCTTCTTCATGCGCGAAATCAGGGTTGTGCGTTTGATGCCCATGCGCGCGGCGGCCCCGTCAGCGCCCGCCACTCGTCCCTTGGTGATCTTCAAGACGCGCACGATCTCGTCGCGCTCACTGGCTTCCCGTGTTCCCATTACCGGCGTGGCGCCACCGTTGCTGCCCAGTTCACTGATCGGAGCCTGCAAGGCGGTACCGTGGGTAAGGATTACCGAGCGCTCGATGAAATTTTCCAGCTCGCGAATGTTCCCGGGCCAATGCCAACTCGAGAGTTTCTTCATAGCTGCGGCAGGAATCGATTCGATCTTCTTTTCCATGCGGCGGCCGTACTTCTGGGTGAAGTAGCGGACCAGCAAAGGAATATCCTCGGGACGTTCACGCAAAGGTGGAATGCGGATGGGAAAAACGTTCAGGCGGTAATACAAGTCGCTACGAAACTCGCGATTCTCGATCATTTTTTCCAAATCACGATTCGTCGCCGCCACCAGCCGCACATCGACCTTCTTGGTTCGAGTGCTCCCCAGCCGCTCGAACTCACGTTCCTGCAAAGCTCGCAGCAATTTAGGCTGGATTTCGATGGGAATGTCACCGACTTCGTCCAGGAAGAGCGAGCCCTGGTCAGCCAGTTCGAGCCGGCCAACTTTTTGTGAGATCGCACCTGTAAAAGCACCTCGTTCATGGCCAAATAGTTCGCTCTCGAGCAGTCCAGTTGGAATTGCGGCGCAGTTGAGCTTCACAAAGGTACGATCCTTGCGGCGGCTGCGTTCATGGATTGCGCGCGCAATCAATTCCTTGCCCGTGCCGGTTTCGCCCAGAAGGAGGACGGTCGAGTCGCTGGGGGCCACGGTTTCGACGAGATCCAGAACATGGCGAAGCGCGGAACTTTGCCCCACAATGCCGTCAAAGTCCAGATCGCCGCGGAGTTCATCTTCCAGATACAGCTTTTCCTGCGTTAGCTTGTCCTTGAGATCGGCGATTTCACCGAATGCCAGAGCATTCTCCACACCGATCGCCACCTGCTGCGCAACCTGAGACAGAAACGCGATCGAGTCCGTGTCGAAGGCATTCTCCTCCCGACTTGCCAGGCCAAGCACGCCCAGCAAGCGATCCCGGCTGATGAGGGCCACATCGCAGAATGAGTTCATGCCCTCGGCAGCCGCCTTGGCATACATCTCCGGGGACACTTGGGCGGGATCAAGATGGTTCAAGACCCACGGCTTGCCGCTGCGATAGGTTTCGCCGGGCATCGTGTCTTCGATGGGAATCAGATTATCTTCCTCAAAAAATCCCTTGCTGTCGGGGAAGTCGAGAGCGTGCTTACGTAAATGCACGCCATCCGGCTCGGGCAGCATGATAACCGCGGCATCACAACGCATCACCTGGCGTACGCTCGCCGAAATTGCCTGCAACAGTTCCTGAAAGTTCAACTTCGAAACCACTTGATTCGTGAGATCAAGAATCAGCTTCAGCCGGTCCTGCGCCTGCCGCGAAAGATAAAAGTTAACGGCAGCATCAATCGCGAGAGCAATCTGGTCGGCGACGAGAGAGAGGAAGCGGACTTCGTCGTCGGGGTAGGTGTACGGACGTATGCTGCCAATGCTCAGCACACCGAGCCGGCGATCGCCTCTCGCGAGCGGGAGAACACAGGTGGCTGCAATACCTAGTTCACTCAGGCATTCGCCATGTTTCTGAAAGCGGGTCTCCTCGTTCCAGTCCGCGGTCACAAGTGGCTGCTGAGTCTCGTGTACCCACTCAACGGGCGTGTCCTCGATGAGAACCTCTTTCACAGACACGCTCTGTCTCGCGTTATTTGAATAGAGCAAGTGCCACGCGACGGTCCGGGTCTCATTTTCGAATGCGACAAGTTGCAGGTAGTCGAACGAGATGACGCCGCGCAGGGCTTTCACCAGCATATCGGCAGCAGCGTCACAATCACTGCAGGTGCCGATCGCGTTAGTCGCGCGCAGCAACGCCTCATAGCGTTGCGTATATCCCTCTCCGGATGTTATCGGGAAAACATTCAAAGCACTCATAGATTGCTTCGGTTGTCACAAGATAACGACGAACTATGAGCCATGGCTGCCGCCGAAAACCAGGAAATGGCTCGGGTTCGCGGATATGCTTCATCAGATGTCATGACGGGCGGGAAAGCTTCGACAAAATGTCGCAGTTTTCGTCACTTGTCGAATCTCGTGCTGAGACGGTTCGACAATCCCCTCGACGTACACTGCCAGTGGATCCGGAGTCAAGCTAGTTCCCTGCGGTCTGGTTCTCCACGATCATTCTGAGTTTACGCATGCCTTCGTGAATCTGCTGTGCATTGGCTCCCCCGTAGCCAAGAATCAGGCCGCCTCGCGTCGGAGGTTTCAGGCTACAAGTGGACAAGGGCATGACCGAAATACGTCGCTGGGCGGCTTGCCTCGAGACTGCCACGTCGTTAATTCTTGGCGGCAGCAGTGCGAGGAGATGCATTCCCGCGGCATCGCCGATTACTTCGAGAAGATCTCCCATCTGGGTGTGGATCGCTTTTACCAGCGCCCTTCGCCGATCCATATAGAGCATTCGCATCCGACGTATGTGGCGAGCGAAATGTCCTTCGCGGATGAAATCGGTCATAACCGCCTGGTAGAGAGTTGATGAGAAAATATCGGCAGCATCGCGCGCGGCGGAGAAAGCGGGGAGTAAATCCTTGGGAACAACCATGTAGCCTAGACGCAAAGCGGGAAACATGACTTTGCTGAAAGTCCCGATATAAATGACTCTCGCATTTGTGTCCAGGCCTTGCAGCGAGGCGATCGGGCGGCTTCCGAATCGATACTCGCTGTCGTAATCGTCTTCGATGATCCAGGCGCCGGAGCGAGCGGCCCAATTGAGCAAGAGCATACGGCGTGTGGCGCTCATCGTTGTTCCCACGGGATATTGGTGCGACGGAGTGACATAGACGGCACGCGCGCTGCGACCTCGACCGATGATCTCGGTTACCTTCATGCCGTCGTGATCAACGGGAACCGGAATCAATTCGGCCCTGGCGGTCACAAAAGCCTGGCGCGCGCCGAGATAGCCCGGCTCTTCCATCCACACCCGGTCGTTGGGATCCAACAGAACCTGGGCCGCGAGTTGCAAAGCCTGCTGCGAGCCCGTGGTCACCAGAATCTGCGACGGCGCGCAGCGTACGCCGCGAACTGCGCCCAGGTACTCCGCGATGGCTGCGCGGAAGGGCGCATACCCCATGGCATTGCCATAGGCCATGATGCCGATTGGCGGATTTCGAGAATGCCGAGCCACCAGCTTCGACCAGACGCCGATCGGAAAGTGATCGAGGGCGGGCAGGCTTACTCGAAACGCACCTGACACGTCGAACCAGGGTTGCGCCGGAGCGTTCGTTAGCTCAACCCCGCGGTGTGACATTCGCCGCGGACCCGTACTGCGCGCGCTTTGAAGAAGTTCCTTCCGCGCCTTCACCGACGGCGGCCTCAGCGCGTCATCCGGAATGGATCGGGCCACACAGGTACCGGCTCCAACGAAAGTTTCGAAGTAGCCTTCCGCCAGCAATTGCTCGTACGCATTCAATACCGGGATACGCGAAATCTTCAGCTCGGCGGCCAAGCTTCTGGTGGACGGCACTCGCTGTCCAGGCCGCATTTGGCCATCGAGGATGCTGCTGCGAAACCAATCGTACAACTGGCGATAGAGCGGAGTCTTGCTGTGGGAATCGATGGAGATCGGTGGAAGGAAGCTGGCAGGAACACGTTTCATCTGGGGGGTCCTCCGAAGTGGCTATATCGTACCAGTTCAGAGTGGCTATTGTTACCGACCACTTGTCCGGCTAGTTTTCTTACATGAAGTCAGTATCGGGGGCGGTATGAACGCGGTGATTTCGGCGACAGCGAACGCAGACGCCAAGCAATTTGATTTTCTCGAAGGCGAATGGCACGCCATCTGCCGTTTTCCTCTGCCCGATGGATCATGGGGCGAGGGTCCCGGGTCGCTGACAGCAACGAAAGTGCTGGATGGCTGCGTTTCGCTAGAGTTCTTCGAGGGACCATACCAGGGAACAATCATCAAAGGCCTCGGCCTGCGCGCCTTCAATCCGCAAACGTCCCAGTGGGAGCATACGTGGACGGACACCTCTGCGCCGGGCGGCTTCCAGGTGTGGCGCGGACGATTTGAAGGTGGCGCGATCGATCTTCACGGCCAGTGGGAGGACGAGGCTGGTCGACAGGTTCTCTCGCGGCTCACATGGTCCCAGATCACGGATCGGACCGCGCACTGGGAAAGTCACCGCTCTACGGATGGGGGCAAAACCTGGAGCAAACACTGGGAGATCGATTTCACGCGGAAAATTGCGAAGTAACCCTGCTGACCACGCGGCGCTCAGCCGAATACTCGGACGAAATAAAAGGAGGCAGTGATGAACATCAAACGCATTCGAGCCTTGCTCATGGTGTGCAGCTTGGTTGTCATGTTGCGGCTACCGGGCCTGACGCAGCAAAGTTCGGACGCCCCGAAGCCCGGTTCTCAACAAACTTCCTCGCAACGGGATGGACAACACGATTTCGATTTCGAGATCGGCACCTGGAAAATTCACCTGAAGCGTCTTGAGAAACGTCTAGCTGGTTCCACTACCTGGATCGAATTTGATGGGACTTCTGTTACCCGAAAAGTGTGGGATGGCCGCGCTCAGCTGGAGGAGTTCGAAACGGATAGTCCGGGTGGCGGCCATATTGAAGGGCTGACTTTGCGCCTGTACGATCCGCAAACTCACCAGTGGAGCCTCTATTGGGCGACCAGCAAGAGTGGCGCCATAGGTCCGCCCACGATCGGCGAATTCAAGAATGGACGCGGTGAGTTCTTCGATACGGAACCATCGGGTCCTAATGGCAGAGCGATCCTGGTGCGATTTATCTGGTCGAAGACCGACACAAACACGCCTCACTTCGAACAATCCTTCTCGGACGATGGAGGCAAGACATGGGAAGTTAACTGGATCACAGACCAAACGCGGGTGAGCGATGAATCTGACAAAGCGCACTGAACTGCGGCGCCTCCCGGATCGAGGATCGCATGATCGGGAGACGATTGACCGAATAGTGGACGCGGGTTTTCTCGCTCACGTGGGATTTTGTGTGGAGGGTCAGCCGTTTGTCATTCCGACACTGTATGGCCGCGATGGAGAGAAACTCTATTTGCATGGATCGGCCGCCAGTCGCACGCTTCGGGAGCTTGCAACAGGCATCCCGGCCTGTGTAACTGTGACGTTGATGGATGGATTGGTCCTGGCGCGATCCGCCTTCGATCATTCGATGAACTACCGCTCGGTGGTTGTCTTTGGAACTGCGAGGAAGATCGCAGATCCCGAGCAGAAGATGAAATCTTTGCGGGTTATCTCCGACCATCTTATCGCTGGCCGGTGGAAAGATGTCCGTCCACCCATCGAGAAGGAATTGAGAGCGACAACGGTGCTGGAGTTCTTAATCGAGGAGGCATCCTCGAAGATACGCAGCGGACCGCCGCTGGACGACGAGGAGGATTACAAGTTGCCGGTATGGGCTGGGGTGTTACCGCTTGAAATTAAGTCGGGGATGCCGATACCGGACGACAGATTGATCGATGGCGTGATCGTTCCGGATTATGTCCGGTACTACGATGCTCGACTTAACGGCGGAACGAGCCATCCGTCTAACGATTAGCAGCAGGAGATTTAGATCATGCGGGGGTGTGTCGGCTCTGTGGCACTGATAGCCGCTTGGTTATTTGTCGGCTGGGCGAGTGCGCCGGCCCAACAGGAGGCATCGCCCGCGCCTGCTGTCCGGCAGTCGCTGGACGATGCCTGGTGGACTGGCCCCATGTTGGCGCCCAACGCAACGACTCTGCCGCGCGGACACTTCCTCATCGAGCCTTATCTCTACGATGTAGTCGGCTCTCATTCGAACGGCTTCGGATCGCTGACGTACGTGAACTATGGACTCGTAGACAAACTGACAGTAGGGGTGATTCCCACCGCGGGCTTCAACCAGGTAAGCAACGGTCCGAGCAGCTCTGGCGTCGGGATGGGCGATCTCACCATACAAGCGCAGTACCGGCTCACGAAATTTCAGGAAGGGAGTTGGGTGCCGACGTCTTCCGTCACGGTGCAGGAGGCGTTGCCGACCGGTAAGTATGACCGGCTGGGCAACCGGCCGAGTGACGGCCTGGGCAGCGGAGCCTACACCACGACGTTGGCGCTCTACACGCAGACTCATTTCTGGCTGCCGAATCGGCGCATCCTGCGCATGCGTTTCAATGCAACGCAATCGCTTTCCCGAAGCGTGAACGTGGAAGATGTGAGCGTCTACGGCACGGAAGCTGGCTTTCGGGGCCAGGCCAAGCCCGGCCCATCCTCCTATGTGGATGCATCGTGGGAGTATAGCGTGACGCGGAAGTGGGTACTGGCGCTCGACGCTACTTACCGGCACAGCTGGAATACCCACACGACCGGATATAACATATTGGATCCGACGCCAGCCAGCATTCAGCTCAACTCCGGTTCCAGCGATGCGTTCGGCTTCGCGCCGGCAATTGAATACAGCTGGAAACCCAACCTGGGCGTACTGCTCGGCACCCGCGTGATTCCGGCGAGCCACAATACGAATGCCACCGTCACTCCGGCGGTGGCCATCAACTTCGTTCACTGATCTTCACTAGGTAGCTAGCGCGCAAACCGACCGTCGACACTACGAATTGCTCCGCCCGTTCCTCTGCTTCTTGCGCTTGAATGCTGCTCCGCTGAAAACCCAGAATCCCACTAGCGTCCCTCCTGCGAAGACAGACCACAGCGCTGCATTCGACCAAGCTGCGTATTTTTCCAGTCCGGTATTCGAGAGGTCCCAAAACGTCAGAGGCCAAACGAAGATTACATAGACTCCCACCACCGCCATCACTGCCACTATTCCAACCAATAGAGCCATCGCCCCCGCCGAGAAGCTTTCGAACACGAGCATGCCCCAGTGTTGCTGACTGTCGTCACTACGCTGGGTGTTGATACGCGATCTCTGGACGAGCGGAGACATGGTCCTCCCGGCAAATGGTCGCCCAGTTCACTCCGCTGGACGCGATCTTCCAACGTCTAGGATAGAGACTAGTCCCGACCGTCCCAAGTTACGTTGGACATGACTGAGCAGAGGCGCTATTAGGTCGGCGCGCCAGAGGGGTGTGAGGCTAGTCGATTCCCATCGGGAATCGGTATCAGAACGGTGGACCTTCATCCAACCCATTGAAATGAAAGAAGAAAGGAGGGCCACGTTAGTTACCTTGCCGCTCCTGATCTTCTCGGTCATGCTTCCGGAAGATGGATGGAATCGACCAATTTGCGGCCCTGGAATCGTCGGACGGAAGTCCGGACTCGATTTGCGCCTGCGTGGCCAAGATCTTCCGCGTGACGGAAACGGAAGTCGCACTGTTGGAGCTGAGCGGTAGCCTGCTGAACTTCCTTTATCCCTGTGAGTTGAGAACGGCCGGCGCGATCCCTCTCTCCAGTTCAGCCGTAGCTGCCCGTACCGCGCGGACCAAGCAGGCCGAGCTTTTTAATGGCTTCACGCAAGTGAAGCACTTCAGCGTTTTTGAGTTGGTCAAACTGGGGGACACCGGGCTGGACGACCAAGTCATCCAGAAGCTGATGTCTGCGCCGATTCTGAACAACAATGGAGAGGTAATTGGCGTGATTCAAATCTCCCGCAAGGCTCCGCGGCCGGCGGCGGCAGGACCGGACTTTACCCCCGAAGATCTGCGGAAACTAGACTCGGTTGCTCGCGTGGTTGGAACGCTAAGGGAAAAAGCAGAACTTCTGCCCAAGTGAAGGTGGCTTGAAAGTTCGATTGCTCTACTCGAACTCAAGCACCACGATTTCGGGATTCGACCCCAACCGCAGGGGTGGTCCCCAGGTTCCTGCGCCACTTGAAGTGAAAACCTGCATCTTGCCGATCCGGCTCAAGCCATACACAAATTGCCGGTAGATACGACGCGCCATCCAACTCCAGGGGATGAACTGTCCGAGGTGGGTATGCCCGGATAGTTGGAGAGAAACACCGGCGGCCTCCGCGATCTGTGGATTGTCGGGGGCGTGGGTCAGCAAGATGCTTGCGCGGTTGCGATCCAAACGAACACCGTGCAGCACTGACGCAAACTGCTCGTCCTGCACCGCGTTGCGGTAGGGCACGCCAACAATCTGCAACCCGTCGACTTCTACTTTTTCATTGCTGAGCACACGCACTCCGGCCGCGGCAATAGCGTTCAGATATTTGCTGTCATCTCCAAACTGTTCGTGATTTCCCGCGACAAAATATACGCCGTGCGGCGCCGTGAGCTTGCTTAACGGCTCGGCAGCTCGCCCCGCGTCAATGGCCGTGCCGTCATACAAATCCCCAGCGATAAAAATAGCATCCGGCTCTTCCCGGAGAATTTTTGCCACCATGCGGCGCAGGAAACTTCCGTTTCGTACGTGTCCAAGGTGTACATCACTAATCAGCGCTGCCTTGCGCCCACGCCATGTAGCAGGCAGATTTGCAAGCCGCACCGTGGCTCGGGTGATTCGCGTACACCCTGCGTTGAAGACGCCGTACACGCCAACCACCGCTGCAACACTGAAAAGCAATTCCACGGTCCGATGGAAGTTCACACCTGACCCAGCCAGCCGCGTTACGCCGAAAATAATCCAGGCAGAAACCGCTGCCACGAAGAAAAAACTGAGCAGGCCCAGCCAAACTGCCGCGGCCTTATAAAACGCTCGCACAGCGGGGTTGGTGTAGCGAAAGGCGACGAGAGAGGCGGCAACAAAGCTTACCGACAACAAGCCGAGGATCAGTTTTATCCAGAGTGCACCGCCGGGATCGTTTCCTGCGGGCGAGAACGTCCAGGTTTGATAGAGAAGAAAATGGGTCAAAAAAAGAACGGACTGAACAATTACAATGAAACCAAGTAAGCTCCTTCGAGCGCGCATGGTGGATTGGATTCTCCTGCGCGCCGTTCCGATTTTATTTATTCATTTATAGCTGCTGATCGACTGACGGTTGAAACTTGGCACCCTACGATATATGAAGGTTGGCGCGGTTCTGACGATGGACCTCACAAAGGAGCGAATTCGTAATGCATAGCAACGATCAGATAGAGACGGTTCCGTTTCGTATTGAGCGCGTGACGAACTCCCGGTTGCAGGAGGTCGATTTTCCGACGGTTGCATTTGGCAGTGTCTTTAGCGATCACATGTTCACCGCGGAGTTCCATGATGGTCGCTGGAGTGACGGGCTGATTCGCCCTTACGGTCCAATTCCCATCGCTCCGAGTGTTAGTGCACTGCAATACGGAATTTCTGTTTTCGAAGGCATGAAGGCGCACAAGGCGGCCGACGGTCGTCTACTCTTGTTCCGGCCGCGTGAAAACGCGCGACGATTCCAGAGGTCGGCAACGCGGCTGGCCATGCCAGTCGTGCCCGAATCCTTGTTCCTTGACGGCCTGCGGGAATTGGTTCGCCTGGACCAGGCGTGGATTCCTCCGGCGGAAATCGGAGCACTTTACATTCGGCCAGTGTTGTTTTCGACTGATCCATCGCTTCGGGTTAAACCGGCGGATCGATACCAGTTCATCATTATGACTTCTCCATTTGGCGCGTATTTCTCAGCACCAGTAGATGTACTGGTGAGCGAGCGCTACGCGCGTGCGTATCCGGGAGGAACCGGTGACATAAAGCCGGCCGGGAATTATGCAGCCGCACTGCTGGCGGATCAGGAAGCGCGCGAGGCGGGATTTAACGCCGTTATGTGGCTGGATGCTCAAGAGCGCCTCTACGTGGAAGAATGTGGCGTAATGAATGTGTTTTTCGTTGTCGGCGAAGATGTTGTTACCCCGTCGCTGAGTGGAACGATTCTGCCCGGCATCACTCGCGATAGCGTGATCACTCTGCTGCGCGATTTGGGATATCGCGTAAAGGAGGATCGTATATCCATCGATGAATTGGTCCGAAGCTACGGGCGGGGCGAACTTCGAGAATGCTTTGGAACTGGAACGGCAGCGACCGTGACGCATGTGAGACGAATTCGATACAAGGATCGCACTCTTGAACTTCCCCCGGTTGAACAACGAAAAGTAGGTGCTGCGGTACGGGAAAAACTGCTGGCCGTGATGACGGGCCGAGCACTTGATCCGCACGGTTGGGTCGAAAGCATCTGACAGAAACGAAAAGGACGACCGGAATGCATTACCTTCTTTTTTACGAAGTTGGCGAAGACTATGTTATAAGGCGCGCGGAGTTTCGGGAGGCGCATCTGGAAAAGGCCTGGGCGGCGAGCGCGCGTGGTGAACTCGTGCTGGGTGGTGCGCTGGCCAATCCCGTGGACGGTGCCGTGTTGTTGTTCAAAGGTGACTCGCCGGAAGTGGCCGAGAAGTTTGCCCGCGCAGATCCATATGTGACCAGCGGGGCGGTGAAGCGGTGGCATGTGCGGGAGTGGATGACAGTCGCGGGAGAAGACGCTGCAAAACCAATCAGGCCGCACTCCGGAACCGCAGTAGAAGCCACACCAAGTAATTCCTCGAACGCCTCGAGCGGAGATTCCTCATCCCAAGATAGTGGGATGATCTTGCGAATGTGGAAGGCGCGGTCGACCCCCGAGAAGTCAGACAGATATATTCGGCACGCCACGGAGAAGGTTTTCCCGACGCTTCGAACCATTGGAGGACATCGCGGAGCATACTTGCTCCGCCACTCGGTGGATGGCATAGTTGAACTTGTTGTGCTCACGCTTTGGGAGTCGATGGAGGCAGTGCGCAAGTTTGCCGGAGTGAAGCCCGAGAAAGCCGTTGTGGAACAGGAAGCACAAGCGGTTCTCACCGATTTTGATAAGACGGTCACACACTTCGAGGTTCTTCATCACCCGATTGATAGCCGACGATCCTCCTGAAATCAAAATAGAGATAGAATTGTCCGGGCCGAACGTGGCTCTCGGGAGGCGTATGCGCATGTCAGGAAGAAAAATGTCAGTGGCTCGGACCGTGAGGCGTTCCCTTTGTCTGGTTTGGATTCTCTTTGCGACCGCATTGGGCATTGCCCAGAACCAAAGCGGCTCCAATCTCCCGCCGTACAAGAATCCCAAGGTGCCGGTAGAGCAACGCGTGCAAGACCTGCTGAGCCGCATGACGCTCGAGGAAAAGGTCGCGATGTTGAGCGGCGCGGATTGGATGCAGAGCGTTCCGAATGAGCGGCTGGGTATCCCTTCGATAAAAATGGCGGATGGGCCGTTAGGTATTCGCTCGTGGGCTGGACCTTCGGCTGAGACCAGTGCGGCCACCGCAAAGACGAAAGTCATGACAACTGCTTTTCCCGCAGGCGTGGCCATGGCTGCCACCTGGGATACGGAACTGGTCCAAGCCGAAGGGCAGGCAATCGGGCAGGAAGTGAAGGCGGTTGGGCGCGACATGATTCTGGGACCCACGGTGAACATTAATCGCACTCCTCTGTGGGGTAGAAATTTCGAAGGCTACGGGGAGGATCCTTATCTCACGAGCCGCCTGGGAGTGGCTTACATCAAGGGAGTTCAGAGCGAAGGCGTGATTGCGACAGTCAAGCATTTTGACGCGAACAATCAGGAGTTCGAGCGACACCGGATCAATGCGGTAATTGATGAGCGCACTTTGCACGAAATCTATTTCCCGGCGTTCAAAGCTGCGGTCGAGGAAGCTGGCGTCTGGTCGGTGATGTCGGCGTACAACAAACTCAACGGAGTCTACTGCGCTGAAAATCCGTTCCTGCTGAAAGACGTGCTGCAAAAAGAATGGGACTTCAAGGGCTTCGTAGTTTCGGATTGGGGTAGCACGTACAGCACCGCCGCTACGGTAAATGCCGGCATGGATTTGGAGATGCCTGGCGGAGAGCCCATGAAGGAATGGTTGAAACGGCCGAAGACGCTGGAGGCCGGCAACGGCGGCGGTTGGCTGGTTCCGGAGAAAGTGCTTCCGGAAATATCGGCTGGCAAGATATCCGCGGCCACAATTGATGACAACGTAGGCCGCATGCTCCGCGTGATGTTCATCAGCGGGCAATTCGACAAGCCACACACCGCGACCGGCGAGATCGATACGCCGGGGCAGCGTGCAGTGGCGCGCAAAGCCGCGACCGAGAGCATCGTTTTGCTGAAGAACGATGGCGATTTACTCCCGATCAATCCGTCGAAGATCCACTCGATCGTCGTTATCGGGCCCAACGCTGCGGTGGCCAGAACCGGCGGTGGGGGCAGTTCGCTGGTCACTCCCAAATATTCGATCAGTCCGCTGAAAGGGATTCAGGATCGAGCGGGTAAGAATCTGCAAGTGAGTTATGCACTGGGCGTAAGCATGGAGGGCGAGGATCCAAGCAAAGATATACCGCAGACTCGGGAGCAGCTTCGAAAAGAAGCCGTCAGCGCCGCGGGGAAAGCAGATGCTGCGATTATCGTAGTGGGCAGGTATCCGAAACTTGAGTCAGAAGATTTCGACATCAAGTCGCTCGCTTTACCGGCCGGCCAGGATGAACTCATCGCAGCGGTTGCGAAGGCCAATAAGAATACCGTCGTGGTCATCAACGCAGGCGGCCCCGTCATCATGTCGAAATGGATTGCGCAGGTCCCCGCCATTGTTGATATGTGGTATGGCGGACAGGAAGGCGGGAATGCAATCGCGGATGTTCTCTTCGGCGATGCCGATCCCTCAGGGAAGCTCCCTGTATCTTTCGTAAAGGAGTGGAAGGATTCACCGGCGTACGGGCACTATCCCGGCGAGAACCTGCAGGTCGAGTACGCGGAAGGAATTTATGTGGGCTACCGATATTTCGATACAAAAAAGGTAGAGCCTCTATTTCCCTTTGGGTACGGTCTTTCTTATACGAAGTTCGATTACAGCGATTTGAAAATTTCGCCGGCCGAAACATCGTCGGGGAAGCCGGTAGAAGTGAGCCTGCGAGTCCGCAACAGCGGATCCCGCGCGGGCGCCGAGGTGGTAGAACTTTATGTACACGACGGACACGCGAGCGTAGATCGCCCCGTCCAGGAACTGAAGGGCTTTCGCCGGGTTGAGCTTGCGGCTGGAGAATCGAAGACCGTGAGTTTTACGCTGGATCGCTCCGCGATGCCTTTCTACAGCACTACGAAGAAGGATTGGGTGACGGAGCCGGGCCAGTTCGATGTGCTGGTCGGATCTTCGTCGCGGGACATTCGGGTGAAGGGATCGTTTGTGCTTGAACCTTAATGCGGCCTGGGCAAACCCTATATTTTCTTGATGCAGCGTTCAGCGGATGGCCGCTGCGGAGGTGCTGCCGGTGTAGTGACTCTTACAGGACCACGGCTTACTCAAACCGAATCGGCGATCGAGTTCACGCTAATTGAGTCAATGCACGCCGTCTGTTCCGAATGATTTCGAGGCTTTGCCATCACTCTTGGCACTTCGGAGCGATGTCGCCCTTGTAATTTTGTAGTCTTTGTATTGGATGGAGAGGGTGGCCACGCCGCCGAGTCGTATCAGGCTTTCGGTATGGTTCTCGGCGGGCAACCAGAAGTCATTCACATTCACATACCTGTGTTCGATGTCGGTTTTCTTGATCCAGAAAGAAGGGTTCTTCGCTGGCTCTCCTTTGATTCGCACCATCGCGAAGTCTTTCGCGTCAACCCATATTTGTCCACGATAGAGAAACTTGTTCTTGGTCTTGGGGAGCAGGTTGAGAACATACTGCGGGCCATCGGGCGTGGATTCGTATCCAGCCAGCGTGAAGTCGTAGTTTTCCGTGCTCAGCGCTGTATGCCGGCGGTTCTCCTCGTTGGATGCTTCCTGCTCACCTTCTAAGAGTTTCTTGAAGACGTGGTCGATGATGAACTTAGTGCCAGTCTGCGACACGATGTGAAACTGTTTAGAATTCGGAGCGTGGTAGTCAACGTCGACCACCATCTCCGCATCTCGGGCGCCGGGAAAACCGCGATACTGCATGCGGTAGATTCGTGTTGCCTGGTACTGATCCAGCGCTGCGGCGCGCTCCGCATTCTTCTCTTGCAGTTTCTCGACTACCTGATCAACCGTCAGCAGCGCAGCTGGATTGGGAGAAGGAGCTGCCTCAGCGTGTACTTGCGGGGGCAGTTGGCAGATTCCGACAAGCGTGGCGCACAGCAAAAACGCCGTGACCAACCCGCAATCTCGAAAGCGATGATTCCCCATGATTCCCACTGGAAATGTGTTGTTAGTCTACCCGAGATGGGCGACCTCAAACGTTCAAAATAGGATTTTCCTGTTTTCTCTTTTCCATCACGCTTTCGCCATCGTATATTGCGCAGCGAGCTGCGCTGTATAATCGCTGTTCCTGCCTATGCGACCGTTGCTCCTCTTGTGGACGGGACTGTTCCTGGTTCCCTGGCTATTCGCACAAGCCGCTCACTCGCCTCATCCATCGAGCGCACCGTCGACGACCGCGCCACCGCAGAACACGCAAAGTGTTCCGGAGTTTGAAGATGTCGCGCAAAAGGCCGGGCTCACGGTCTCGCACATTTCTTCCCCCGACAAGAAATACATCGTCGAATCCATGAGCGGCGGCGTAGGTCTGATCGACTGCGACAACGACGGCAAACTCGACATCATCACCGTGAACGGATCCACGGTTCAGCGCTATCGCGAGGGCGGCGGTGACCTGATGATCACGCTCTATCATCAAGACACTGATCCCAAGAGCAACGATCTCAAGTTTACCGATATTACGAAATCCGCTGGCCTCACGCACAAGGGTTGGGGCATGGGCGTGGCTGTGGCTGACTACGACAACGACGGCTTGCAGGATATTTACGTGACCGGCTATGGCGGCAACGCACTGTATCACAATCTTGGAAATTGTAAGTTTGAGGACGTGACCGAAAAAGCTGGAGTGGGCGCCGGAGGATTCAGCACCGGTGCCGCGTGGGCCGACTACGACCGGGATGGCCGCGTGGATCTTTTTGTCTCGCGTTATGTCCACTTCGATATGAACGACTTACCGCAGTTCGGTAACGATCCCCGCTTCTGCCGCTTCAAGGGAGTGCTGGTGCAGTGCGGACCGTGGGGAATGCCAGGCGAATCGGATTTACTCTTTCACAACAAGGGCGATGGCACCTTCGAAGAAGTCTCAAAGAAGGCTGGGGTGGATGACCCGCATCATTATTACGGCCTGGGCGCGACCTGGGGAGACTATGACAACGACGGTTGGCCCGATCTTTATGTCGCCAACGATGCCGGCCCGAATTTCCTATATCACAACAAGCATGACGGAACCTTTGAGGATGTTGGCCTGCTTGACGGAGTTGCGCTCAGTGGCGACGGCATGGAACAAGGCTCCATGGGCGTGGACTGGGGCGATTATCTTCACGAAGGCAGATTGTCGATGATCGTAACAAATTTTTTCGAGCAGGGCACAACCCTGTATCACAATCAGGGGAACGATTCCTTTGCGGATGTCAGCGTGCGAGCCAAGCTCTTGCGTCCCACGTATCCGTTTGTCTGTTGGGGCACGTCTTTCTTCGACATGGATAACGACGGCTGGCCGGATCTGTTCGTAGATTGTGGCCATGTCTATCCGCAGGTCGATACGATTCCGGGTGGCACTCCCTACCGGCAGCCGATGTTGCTGTTGCGCAATCATCGCGACGGAACCTTTGATGATGTTTCCGGGGTGCTGGCCAGCATGCCTCCACAATCGAGGCGGGGCGCGGCGTTTGGCGACATCAACAATGATGGCAACGTTGACATCGTGGTGCTCAACGTGGGCGAGCCCCCGTCGCTGCTGCTGAATCATAACGACAACCCGAACCATCGAGTGCTCTTCAAGCTGGTCGGCATGAAAAGCAACAAAGCCGCAATCGGTGCGCGCGTCACCGTGAAGGCCGGAGCGCTGGTGCAGTTCAGCGAAGTGCGGGGTGGCGCCAGCTATCTCTCCCAGAACGATTTGCGCTTGCACTTTGGATTGGGCGCAAGCGAGAAGTTAAATGAAGTGAGCATTCGCTGGCCCAATGGCGAAACCGAAGTTCTGCGGGACGTTCCCTCCGATTTCATTTATACCGTTGTTGAAGGCGCGGGAATCCAGCAGAAGATAGCGCTTCCACCTTTGCCGCAGCGGTGAAACTATTCGATTCCTAGCTGTCTCTGGATTTGTTCCAGGGGCACACCCTTCGTCTCTGGGACCATCGTCTTAACCCAAACTAATTGGAGAACCATCATCCCGGCAAAGAAAGAGAAAACATAACCCGGCGGAAAGGCTGTGACCATCTTCGGGAAAAACGTTGTGAGCAGAGCTGCAAAGATCCAATGCGTGAAACTGCCCAGGGTTTGGCCTTCCGCACGATGACGGTTGGGGAATATCTCGGAAATGAGTACCCAGATGACCGTTCCCTGGCCGATCGCGTGGGCTGCGATAAAAGCGAAAATGCAGGCCGGCACGATCGAAAAATGACTGGTAAAGAAGGCCCAGGCAGCCAGGCCGAGGGAAGCGATGTAGCCGAACGAGCCAATGTAGAGAAGGGTTCGGCGGCCTAGCCGGTCGATTAGCCAGAGGCCGACAAAAGTAAAAATGAGATTGGTGGCGCCAATACCGATCGATTGCAGCAGAGCGGCTTTTGCGCCGAGGCCAGTAAGCTCAAATATGCGCGGTGCAAAATACAAGATCGCATTGATTCCAGAGAGTTGATTAAAGAAGGCAATCAGCACGGCGAGAAGAATCGGTTTGCGAAGGCGTTTGGTCCAGAAGTGTCCGGAAGATCCTTCTGCCGATGACGCGGACAGGATCTGGTCTGCGTCCGCGGCGATCTCGGCGTTCGAAGCCTCAGGTTCGATACGTTGCAGGACCTGCAGCGCAGCTGTGCGATCTCCCTTCCTGCTGAGCAGCCAACGTGGGCTTTCGGGAAGGCCAAAACAGAACACAGCATAAATCAACGACGGAAATGCGGCCACGCCGAGCATCCAGCGCCACGCGTTTGCTCCGATACCCGCGAGCAGGGCGTTCGAGACATAAGCGATCAGGATTCCGAAAACAATATTGAACTGGAACATACCGGCAAGTCGTCCACGATGTTTCGGCGGTGCGATCTCCGATATATACATCGGGGCGACGACGGTAGAGATGCCAATGCCCAACCCGCCGATCACGCGCGCTAGGATGAAAATGACTACGTTCGGCGCCAAGCCTGATCCAACCGCACCAACAAAGTAGAGAACGCCGATCCAGAGCAGCGTGGCTTTCCGCCCGAATCGGTCGGCGGGCCACCCACCGAGCAGGGACCCAACCACGGTGCCGTAAAGGGCCGACGCCATGGCGATACCGTGCAATCCGGGACTCAGTTGCCAAAGTGACTGAATTGTTTTTTCGGCGCCTGAGATGACGACTGTGTCGAAACCGAAGAGAAACCCCGCGATTGCTGAGGTGAGCGACCAGAAGAAGATGCGACCATTCATAAGTGGGCGGAGAAGTGCCTATCAAACAATGCTGCGACTCATTCGCGATCCGGTTTGTACTATACGCCAAGAATGATGGCCAAGAGCTGAGAACTGAGAACCAAATTTACCCCTTGGTCAGCGGATATCCCTTTTCCCGCCAGTCGCGAATCCCACCATCCATCGAAATAACGTTGGTGTAGCCCATCTTCTGTAAGTTGTCGGCCGCCAGCGCCGACCGGAAGCCGCCGCCGCAATAAAGCACAATCTCCGCACTGAGATCGGGCACCCGCGCCTCAATGTCACGCTCGATGATGCCTTTGCCCAGGTGAATTGCGCCCGGCAGGTGATCCTTGGCGAATTCGCTCTCTTCCCGCACGTCCACCAGCAGAAATTTCTCACCGCTATCGATCTTCCTTTTTACGTCTTCGACATTGGTTTCGCGAACTCGCGTCTTAGCGTCGTCCACAATTTTCAGAAAGCGCGGAGGATGTTGGTGAGCCATAAGTTCTCTCCTTGAATATGCAACCGAACTGCGACCATATCGTACCAAGTGAACGATGTTCGTGGCGTGCCAAAACCGAAAACCGAAGCCCTCTGTCGCTCTCCGCTTTCTCAGTTAGCATGATCAGGTGCAAGAAAACGAATCTACCAGGAAGATCGGATTGGCCCGGGCCTTGTCAAAGCTTGGTTATTGCTCGCGCTCGGCTGCGGCAGGGTTGATTCGCTCCGGGCGCGTGACCCTTGCCGGGAAAATACAGCGTGATCCGGAGATGCCCGTGTCGGGCAGGCGAGATCAGATCAAGGTGGACGGAAAATTAGTTGAGCCGCAGAAAAAAGTCTATCTCATCATGAACAAGCCACGTGGCGTCGTTACAACAGCGTCAGACGAGAAGGGGCGCGATACTGTGTACATGACATTGAACTCATCTCCCGGTGGCGACGCGAATCGGTCGCACGAAGGATTGCCGTGGGTTGCCCCGGTCGGTCGCTTGGACAAGGCAAGTGAAGGTTTGTTACTCCTGACTAATGATTCCGAGTGGGCTGCGCGCATTACCGCTCCCGAAACGCATTTGGATAAGACTTATCGTGTCCAAGTGCGAGCTATTGCAGATGACGAGTTTATCCGCGCGCTGGTTCGGGGTGTGAAAACAAAAGACGCTGAAGTACTGCGAGCGAAACAGGCTCGCCGATTGCGCGCTGGTCAGAAAAATTGTTGGCTCGAAATTGTTCTGGATGAGGGAAAGAATCGCCACATTCGGCGCATGCTGCAAGGCGTGGGGGTAGAAGTGTTGCGCCTGATTCGCGTCGCCATTGGGCCGCTGGAATTGGGGAATCTCGCGAAAGGCGAGCACCGTGCTCTTAGACTCGATGAGAAACGAATGCTCGATCGCGCCATGGGAAAGAAAACTTCATGAGCGACGTGACATTTCTTCCCGCCCTATCGATGTCGGAGCTCATCCGCAAAAAGAAAATCTCTACGGTTGAGCTGGTAAACGCACATCTGGCGCAGATCGAAAGACTACAACCAAAACTAAACGCCTTTGTGCAAGTCGATGCGGAGCGGGCACGACAGTCCGCCCGGGATACCGAATCCGCCGTGACGAACCGCGCGCCGCTTGGTCCGCTGCACGGCGTTCCACTCACCATCAAGAGTTCATTTTGCGTGGAGGGCCTACGCTGCGAGGCCGGGACCCGCCTGCGCGCGGGATTTATTGCGCAGCAAGATGCTCCGCTAGTTACACGCCTGAAGAATGCCGGCGCAATTATCCTGGGCACAACCAACACCCCTGAGCTCTTGATGGCCTGGGAGACTGACAATTTGCTTTACGGCCGAACCAACAACCCATGGGACCTGGATCGCACGCCCGGTGGCTCCAGTGGCGGCGAAGCGGCGGCGATTGCTGCAGGCATGTCCGCCGGCGGTGCGGGCAGTGATGGCGGCGGCTCCATTCGCGTGCCGGCTCACTTCAGCGGCATCTGCGGATTGAAGCCCACTCCGGGCCGCATTCCCGCGACTGGACATTTTCCCGTGTCTGCCGGCCCATTTGCATCCATTGGCGTCGTCGGTCCTATGGCCCGCAACATTGGTGATTTGAAAATTCTTTTCGAGATCATGCGAGGCCCCGACGTGGGAGACACGAATGCCGCGCCGGTGCCGCTGCGATGGCCGAGCGAAGAGGAAAGCAGGAAACTGCGAATCGGTTATTTCGAGGACGACGGCCGCACTCCAGTGACCACAGAAACCCGCGCAGCTGTTCGCACTGCGGCAGAAGCCTTGCGTAGGAGCGGTTTTCAAGTAGAAGCATTTCAGCCGGAGGGTCTCGAAGAGGCACGGCAACTGTGGTGGAAGTATTTCGTGGTGGCGGGCGGCATGCTTCTAAGGCCGATGTTCAGCAATCGCGAGTCCGATCTCAGTCCCATCTTGAAGCAGTTTCTCGAATGGTCCGCAGCCCAGCCGGCCCATACGGGGCGCACGCTGCTTGATGCCTGGATTCGCCGTGATGCTCTTCGCGCGCAGTTCTTCGCTCAGATGCAACAGTATCCCGTGCTCCTATGCCCGGTTGCGGCTGTGCCGGCTTTTCGACACGGAGAGAGGAGCTGGGTAATTGAAAACAAAACGGTCGACTATCTCGATGCCTGGAGCTATACGGAATTCTTTAACCTGCTGGGCAATCCCGCTGTGGTTGTTCCGGTCGGTCAATCGCCTGAAGGCCTACCCATCGGCGTGCAGATCGTTGGCCGTCCGTGGGAAGAAGAACAGGCGTTGTCCGTTGCCGCCGCCGTCGAAAACAAATGTGGAGCGTGGAGGGTTCCACCTCTTGCATGACTGCGTTCAGCTGTCGGTAGTATTTTTGCACTATTCCATCCGAGAGCTCGTGTGAGTACCTTGATTCGCACGCGGTTTTGCGCACTGTGGGCCAACTCCGCAGCGTCTTGACTGTTTCCGATGCGAGCAAACTCCCTATCAGAAGGTTTCGTCGGCAGGGCCTTGCGCTGGCTACTTTTATTTCTTGTAATTTCAGCAGCGTATCTCTACGCCTTGCCGCAGCCGAATCTTTTTTATGCTGCTGTAGTGCTGCTGCACGCGCTGGCAGGCGTGGTCGCAGCAATCCTGCTGATCCCTGCGCTTTTTCGTCTGCTTCGCAATGAAAGTCTTACCCAGCGGAGTGGTTGGTTCCTGGTTGCGGCTGGAGCGGTTCTTGGGCTCATTCTCATCAAGACCGGCACGCCGCGCACGGAATGGAAGTGGCTGTATCTGCACATCCTGATTTCGCTCGCCGGGGTCGGCCTTCTGATTGCCGATTATCTGGGGCAGCGGCGTCGACTGGCGTCAGGTGCGGGCGCGGCGGCTCTGCTTATGGTGGTTTGTCTCTTTCTGCTCGCAGCCCTTGGTTACGGAGCGTATTACATCCGCAGCAGTTGGCAGACGCGTGCCCGCATCCAGAATCCTACAATCCCACCCGACAGCATGAATGGCGAAGGCGATGGGCCTGAGGGGCCGTTCTTCCCAAGCTCTGCGCAGGTTTACGGCAAGCAGAAAATTCCGAGCAAGTTCTTCATGGAATCCGATTCCTGCAAGCGCTGCCACGAAGATATCTACAACCAGTGGTTCAGTTCTGCCCACCATTTCTCTTCATTCAACAACCAGTGGTACCGCAAGGCGATCGAGTATATGCAGGACACGGTTGGCACTAAACCTTCGAAATGGTGCGGCGGATGCCACGATCCCGCAGTGCTGTACAGCGGCTTGATGGATACTCCGATCAAGCAAATCGTACATCGTCCGGAATCACAGGCTGGCTTGGGCTGCATGATGTGCCACTCCATCGCCAACGTGAAAAGCACGATGGGTCAGGCGGATTTCTATCTGGAGTATCCGAAGCTACACGAACTCGCCGCCGCGCAAAATCCCGTGGCGCGGGCCTTGCACGATTTTGTGATCCGGCTGAATCCCGAACCGCACCGCCGTGTGTTTCTTAAGCCATTCATGAAAACACAAACGGCGGAATTCTGTTCCACCTGCCACAAGGTCCATCTCGATTTGCCCGTGAATCGTTACCGATGGCTTCGCGGCTTCAATGAATACGACAACTGGCAGGCCAGCGGAGTTTCCGGCCAAGGTGCGCGGTCGTTTTACTACCCGCCCAAGCCGCAGCAGTGCGCAGATTGCCATATGCCGGCAGAAGCTTCGAAAGATGCCGGCAGCGTCAACGGATTCGTGCATTCGCATCGCTTTCCCGGAGCAAACACGGCTGTGCCGACGGCGAATGAGGATGCCGCGCAGTTGAAACTCACCGAGGGGTTTCTGAAGAGCGGTGCGCTTACGGTAGATATTTTCGCTGTGTCGCCCGCGCAAGCGCCGTTGACAACGGGCGCCACAACTCAATCGGAATTAGCTACAACATTTGCGGTAGGCGAAGAAGCGGAAACTAAAATTGCTCCCAGCGCGGGTGGCGAGGTTTCACTGGTCACTGCTCCGTTGAACCGCGTCCAGCCGTCGCTGCGTCGCGGCGATACTGTTCGCGTGGACGTGGTCGTTCGTACAAAAAAAGTTGGACACTTTTTCCCCGGCGGGACTGTCGATGCCTATGACACGTGGCTGGAACTGAAAGGCACGGACGACAAGGGCCAGACTATTTTCTGGAGCGGCATGGTCGAGGACGGCGGCAAAGGACCCGTGGAAAAAGGCGCGCACTTCTATCGCTCGTTGCAGATCGACGCTCACGGCAACCCCATCAACAAGCGTAACGCCTGGGCCACGCGAGCGACCGTCTATGTGCGGCTCATCCCCCCCGGCGCGGCCGACACGGTGCATTACCGCATGTTGATTCCGGAAAATGCCGGTAACAGAATCACTTTGCACGCGCGTCTTTGCTACCGGAAGTTCTCGTGGTACGTCACGCATGAAGCGTTTGCCGGACAGCCCGACCCGGCATCGCCGAACTCGGTTGCCCCCGACTACGACGATCGTCCGACGGTGTTCACGGCTTCGCTGAGCGGAGTTTCCGCCAAAGAAGAGAAGATTCCCGACTTACCCATCGTCACTATGGCGGAAGATGAAGTGACGCTGCCGGTCGTGGCACACAACGCTCCCGCGTTCCGTCCGCAGACGATCGCTCGCAAGGAAGAATGGCAGCGCTGGAACGACTACGGAATCGGCCTGTTCCTGCAGGGGGATCTGAAGGCTGCTGCTGCGGCGTTCCAAAAAGTAACGGAAGCTGATCCAAGCAATCCCGACGGCTGGGTGAATATTGGCCGCTGCGCCGTGCTGGAAGGTGACATGGAGCGCGCCCGCACCGTACTTGAGAAAGCGCTGGCGCTCTCTCCAAATCTGGCGCGAGCGAACTATTTCTATGCACGCGTGCTGCGATCTGACGGTGACTACGAGGGCGCGGTCGCTCGCTTGCGCATAGTTCTCAACCAATATCCACGAGACCGCGTCGCCCTTGACGATCTGGGGCGCGTTCTTTTCCTTGAGCGCAAATATGAAGAAGCGGTAAAGACTTTGCAGTCCGTGTTGGCCGTAGATCCCGAAGACCTGCAGGCGCATTACAACTTGATGCTTTGCTACAACGGGTTGGGAAACGAGAAGCTTGCGAAAGAACATGAGGCGCGCTACTTGCGATTCAAGGCCGACGAATCGTCGCAGGCGATCACCGGCCCATATCGGCGGTCGCATCCGGAAGACAACAATGAGCGTCAAGCCGTGCACGAGCATGTTTCCGTGCCGCTGCCTGTGCTGGTGAAACATGGAGGGACCGCCGCCTCTGCTGACCGGCAGCACAAAGCGCGAGTGACGCCGTCTTCTGTTGTTGGTGGGGCATCCAGATGAACCGCGAGTTCTGTGTGGGATTTATCAGACTTCTCTGCGTGTCTACGTCTCTGTGGTTACTGTTCTTCTCGCCGCGAACGAGCCAGGCCCAGCAAATCCACTTCCGCGACGTCACGGCGCAAGCGGGTATTCGTTTCACGCACAACAACGGAGCGTTTGGGAAAAAGTGGCTGCCGGAAACCATGGGCCCGGGCTGTGCTTTCATCGATTACGACAATGACGGTTATCCCGACATTCTCCTCGTAAACGGCGAAGACTGGCCGGGACACCCACACGGCGGCCTTACAACTCCAAAGCTATATCACAACAACCGCGACGGAACGTTTACCGACGTAACCCGGAAGGCTGGTCTGGCCGTGCCCATGTTTGGATTTGGTGTTGCCGTCGGCGACTATGACAACGACGGCTTCGACGATATTTTCATCAGCGCGTTAGGACAAAGCCATCTCTTCCACAACAACGGCAACGGCACCTTCACTGACGTCACCAAGGTTGCCGGGATGCTGGGGCCGAATGAATTCTCGACTAGCGCCGCTTGGGTGGATTACGATCGCGACGGCAAACTCGATCTTGTAGTGGCAAATTATGTGCGGTGGACCGAGCAGACCGATCTTTACTGCACTCTGGACGGCGCTCATAAATCCTATTGCACGCCGGAGTCGTACAAAGGAACGTCAGTTCGTCTGTGGCACAACCTGGGTGACGGAAAGTTTGAAGATGCCACGCAGAAGGCTGGCTTGGGCGATCCCACGTCGAAAAGCCTTGGCATTACTATCCTGGATTGCAACGCCGATGGCTGGCCTGACATTCTCATCGCCAACGACACGCAGCCGAACAAGCTCTATTTGAACAAGAAGAACGGAACCTTCGAGGAGAGTGGCGTGACGGCGGGAATCGGATTTAGCGAAGACGGCGTAGCCCGTGCTGGCATGGGCGTCGACGCCGCCGACTACGACCGCAGCGGTCACGCCAGCGTGATCATCACCAACTTCGCAAATCAGATGGCTTCGCTCTATCACAACGAGGGCAACGGCCTGTTCGTCGATGAAGCGCCGCAATCGGAAGTAGGCCGAGCTACGCTGGTTACGCTCGGATTCGGTTGTTTTTTCTTCGATTACGACAACGATGGCTGGCCGGATATTTTCGTTGCCGACGGCCACATCGAAGACGCGATTGAGCGAGTGCAGAAACGGGTGACTTATGCCGAGCCTGCGCACTTGTTTCGCAACCTGGGTGGGGGCAAGTTTCAGGAAGTGACCGCACAGATGGGACCAGCCTTTGCTGCTCCGCGAGTGGCTCGGGGCGCAGCATATGCCGATATCGACAACGACGGCTTTCTCGATATTCTGATTATGACCAACGCCGGCCCGGCATATTTGTTACACAACGAAGGCGGATCGAATCACAGTCTCCGCCTGAAACTGGTGGGGACGGAATCGAATCGCGACGGCATTGGCGCGGTGGTGCACGTAAGTTCAGGCAACAACAATAATAAAGATAAGCAATGGAAGATGCTGCGTTCCGGATCGAGTTATCTTTCGCAGAGTGAACTCGTGCTCACCTTCGGCTTGGGAGCCCTAACCAAAGCCGACAACATTGAAATTCAGTGGCCCAGCGGCCAGGTGGACAAGCTCACGAATGTGAACGCCGGACAAACCATAACCGTTCAGGAAGGAAAGGGCATCGTTAGCGCGCGCGCCTACGGTTCTCCGGCGAAACCCTCCCGATAATGTTTACGTGTGTCTCTGTGCTCTCTGTGTTTAAATCTTGAATCAGATGACTTCCCGAATCTCAGTTGCCTTCGCCGGGATACTCGCAGCTGCCTTCTGCTTGTTCGCGACCGCTCCGCAGACTCCGTCAAAAGCAAATCCGATTGAGGCTGCGCGTCTGAACAATCTTGGCGCGGCCTACATGAACCAGCAGCTGTTCGAGAAAGGATTGAAGTCCTTCCAGCAGGCAGCCGAACTCGATCCCACGCTGGCCATGGCGCGGTTGAATGAAGGCATCGCTCTGCTTAACATGCAGAAGATTGACGAAGCCAAGGTCGCACTGCAAGGCGCGCTCAAGCAGGATCCAGAGAATCCGAACGCATGGTACAACCTTGGCCTTCTGGCGAAAAACACGGGTGACGCGCAGGCCGCGATTGAGGCGTTTCACCACGTGATGGAAATCGACCCGAACGACGCGGACACTTGGTATTTCCTGGGCACTGCGTACGTACAGGCCAAGCAGTTCCCGCAAGCGATTGATGCTTTCCAGCACGCGCTGCAACTCAACCCGTTGCACGCCTCCGCCGAATTCGGACTCTCCCGCGCGTATCAGCAATCCACCGACATCGATCACGCCCGCGAACACCTGAAGAAATTTCAGTACATCACTCAGAAAAAAATCGGCGCGCCCATGAGCCTGGCTTACGGCGAGCAAGGCCAGTACTCGCGCGCGGTCGAATCGCCGTTAGCGGTTTTAAAAGCGCCAGCGCAGATCAAGGTGCAGTTTGTGGATGTGACGAACGAAGCGGGATTGACCTCCAAATCTGTTAGTGATCCCACGAATGCCGCAGAAGCTGGAGCCTGCTTCCTCGACTATGACAACGACGGTAAGATCGACCTCTTCCTGTCTGACACCGGAGTACAAGGAGGCATGTCGCTTTACCACAATCTAGGAAACGGAAAGTTTGAGGATGTGACCAGGCAAGCCGGGTTGAGTCCCACGATGCGGGGAGGGGGCTGCACGACGGGGGACTACGATAATGACGGTTTTACTGACATCGCAGTCACAGTCAACGCCGAGCCGAGACTCTTCCATAATCAAAAGAGCGGTACATTTAAGGATGTCACCGCGACCGCGGGTCTTTCAGCAAACGATACGACCGGCGGGATCCCGGGGCGCTCGTTCGGCAGAGGGGCGAGCGCGCCGACTTTCATCGACTATGACCACGATGGCGACCTGGATCTCTTCACGACATGCGCGCCCGTTATATGCCGGTCCCCGGCGGCTAATGAGATGTGGCGTAACAACGGAGATGGGACGTTCACGAACGTTACGCGCGAGACGGGATTGAGCGACGGAGTCGACGGCGGTTACGGTGCTGTCGGAACAGACTATAACAATGACCGGGCGGTTGATCTCGTTGTGGCCGCCGGTGGGGTTGGCGTAGGCTCGCCCAGTTCAACGACGCTTTTTCCTAATCCGCGAGAAGGACGATTTGTTCGTCACGATCTGATCCACCCCACGCCCGCGAACCCGGCGGTTGGCGTTGCTGTTCTTGATTTTGACCACGACGCCTGGATGGACCTCGCCTTTACGCATACGAACGCACCCGGTCTTACACTCTGGCGCAACAATCATGGAAAGTCTTTTGAGCAAGTAACGTTGCCCGAAACCGGGTGGGTTCGTGGCTTCGGCGTCGCGGCCATCGACTACGACAACGACGGTTGGGTCGACCTGGTCGCGGTCGGCGAGACGAAAGAGGGTAAAGGCGAGATCAAGCTGTTCCGTAACCTCGGAGCGGATGGTTTCAAGGACGTCACCGCTGACGTTGGCCTCGACAAGATTCAGCTTAAAGAGCCGCGCGCCATCATCACTGGAGACTACGATGGCGATGGCGCGACTGATCTGCTCATCACGCAGAATCACGGTGCTGCGGTTCTGCTGCGCAATGAAGGCGGCAATCAGAATCACTGGCTGCGGCTTTCGCTCAAGGGACTGAACGACAACAAGAGCGCCATCGGCACAAAAGTGGAAGTGTTTGCGGGAGGCAACCGGCAGAAGTTCGAGATTGCCGGCTCAAACGGGTACCTGGGACAGAACTCGACCGACATTGTGGTAGGGCTGGGTGACTCGCAAGAAGCCGACATCGTGCGCATGACGTGGCCGACCGGTGTCCTGCAAGATGAGATCCACGTTGCCGGCGACAGGCAGCAGAACTATCTTGAAATGGATCGCCGCGGGAGTTCCTGTCCCACGCTCTTTGTGTGGAATGGCGAGCGCTATGAACTGGTCGCCGACATGCTGGGCGCGGGCGTGGTTGGACACTGGATTGGGCCCGGCCAGCGCGACGTTCCGCGGCCCGTGGAATATATGAAGATCGATCGAAATGCCATTCGAGAAAAAGATGGCAAGCTCAGCTTCCGATTCATGGAGCCGCTGGAGGAAGCTGTCTATCTGGATGAGGCGCGATTGCTGGCGGTTGATCACCCGACAGATTTAGATGTCTATCCCAACGAATATTTCGCGTCGAATCCGCCGTATCCGGAATTCAAGGTTGTGGTGAGCAAGAGCCAAGACGCGCGTCCGCCCGCGGGTGCGTGGGATGAGCACGGCCACAATGTGTTGCCTGATCTTCTGGCGCATCGCTACTTCGGCGATTTTGAGTTAACGCAGTTTCAGGGCTTTGCCAAGCCGCACAGTCTGACACTTGATCTGGGTGAGCCTTACCGTGGCGGACCGCTTTGGTTGCTGCTCCATGGCGAAGTGGAATACTTCTCGGCCAACAGCATGTATGCCGCGTCGCAGGCTGGAGTGCGGGCTATCTCTCCTTTTGTGGAGGCGCTCGGGAAAAATGGGAAATGGGTGCGCATAGAAGACGATATGGGATTCCCGGCCGGCGGTCCGCGCACGATGACTGCCGATCTCACAGGGAAGCTTCCATCGGGTACGAAAAAGATTCGCATCACTACCAACTTGCAGATTTATTGGGACAGCATTCTGGTGAGCCGAACATCTCAGGATTCTCGAGAAGGCCAGAACCTTCGCCTGACACCAGTTCCATTGGTTCGCGCCGATCTGGGCTTCCATGGATTCCCGCTGAAGATCGAAGGCACTCCGCCGGGGAATGTGCAGTATATATACGAAAAGGTGAGCGCCACCGGGCCGTACACGCGTCCCACTGGAACTTATACTCGCTACGGCGATGTGTTGCCGTTGCTGACAGCGCTCGACGACAAACTGGTAGTCTTTGGATCGGGCGACGACGTGCGGCTCGACTTCGATCCCTCGCGCCTGCCCACTCTCCCCCAAGGCTGGGTGCGCGATTATTTCTTCGCCGCCAACGGCTACGAGAAGGATATGGATTTCTACGCTGCCGAAGGAGATTTCGTGGCCCCGCTGCCCTTCCTCATGATGGGTGATTATCCGTATCAGCCGGGCAAGTCGTTTCCGCTTGACGATGCGCACGTGAACTACCTTCTCGAATACAATACGCGGCACATTTCAGGCAACGAGCAGCGCGGATACTGGTTCGATTATGGTTCTTCGAAGTAGACCGCGCAGTGTGTGTAATATAAAAACGTTTTAATATTGACATTCCCGCCCTCCCCATAATCCAATAGGCGGACTCATGGAAACTACCTCGGCTCCTGCTGTGTCGTCCGCACCTCGCCTTCGCCGCACGCTCACGCTTTGGGATCTGATTCTTTACGGCGTCATCGTAATTCAGCCGGTCGCCCCCATGTCAGTGTTCGGCGTACTCAGCGACCGGGGCCACGGGCATGTGGTCACGACCATTCTGATTGCGATGGTCGCTATGCTGTTCACGGCGATCAGCTATGGCAAGATGGCGCGCGCCTATCCCAGCGCGGGCTCGGCGTTTACTTACGTGGGCCAGGAGATCAATCCCGCGCTCGGCTATGTGACGGGATGGAGCATGGTGATGGATTACATGCTCAATCCCATGATCTGCATCATCTGGTGCAGCCAGATCGCGCGCGATTTTGCGCGCGGGACGCCGCTTGTGCAGAGCCTGCCTTACTGGGCCTGGGCCGTCTTTTTTGCGGCGGTCTTTACCGGATTGAACATCCAGGGCGTGAAGACATCGGCGCGCGTTAATACTGGTCTCGCGGCAGGGATGGGAGCAGTAATCGTTTTATTCTTCCTGGCTGCGGCACATTATATTTTTGGACATCCACACAGTGATCCCGATTTCTTTCTACGTCCGTTTTACGACCGCGATTTGTGGAATACGAAAGCGGTTCTGGGAGGCACGTCAATCGCGGTGCTCACCTACATTGGTTTCGATGGGATCTCGACGCTCTCTGAGGAAGCCGAAAATCCACGCCGCAATATTTTGCTGGCAACTGTGCTGACCTGTCTGGTCATCGGGATTCTTTCCGCCGTCGAAGTTTATGCTGCACAGCTTATCTGGCCTGCTACGCAGCCATTTCCCAACGTCGATACGGCGTTCACTTATGTTGCTGGACGGGTATGGGCTCCGCTGTTTGGCATCCTAGGATTTACCCTTCTGGTGGCGAACTTCGGCTCCGGCATGGGCGCCCAACTGGGCGCGGCTCGCCTGCTTTATGGCATGGGACGCAGTAACGCTCTGCCCAAAAGTTTCTTCGGTGCGGTTGATCCTAAGAGACACGTGCCGCGCAACAATGTGATTTTCGTGGGCGTGATCGCTTTAGTCGGCGCGTTTCTCATCAGCTACGGCCTAGGTGCCGAGATGTTGAATTTCGGCGCGCTGATAGCTTTTATGGGCGTGAACCTTGCGGCCTTTATGCGTTACTTCGTGCGGGAAGACAAGAAGAAGATTACGAATTTCTTCCCGCCGCTCGCTGGATTCTTCATCTGTCTGCTGCTCTGGCTCAATCTGAGCCGGCCCGCGAAAATTGTGGGCGCAATCTGGATGGGCGTCGGCATTGCTTTTGGAGCGATCAAGACTAGAGGATTCCGGGGCAACCTCATCGATTTCGAGTTGCCGCCAGAAGAAGAATGATATATTCCCGGAGTTTTGCAAGGAGGAGAGGCTGAATGCTCGGCTCGAACAACATTGTTGCTTTTGTTCCGACGAAGGATGCGACGAAATCGCGAGCCTTCTATGAAGGAGTACTAGGCCTTCGATTCGTAAAAGATGACGGCTTTGCGCTGGTGCTGGACGCGAATGGAATCATGGTGCGGGTGTCGCAAGCCCCGCAATTCACGCCGGCGCAGTTCACGATTCTCGGTTGGGAAGTTAGGGACATAGAAAAGATGGTCGCTCAGCTGCGCGAGAAGGGAGTCCACTTCGAGAGATACGGGTTTATCGAGCAGGACGATCTTGGGATATGGACCGCGCCGACGGGCGATAAAGTGACGTGGTTCAAAGATCCCGACGGCAATGTGCTTTCTGTATCGCAGCACGTCGCTTAACGCCTATGCCGAAATGCGTTGCTCCCAGAACTCTAACTACTCCTCCTTATTCCGCATTCCAACCGTTGACTTCTACTACTGGCTTTTCGGCGCCCAATTCCATTGAGCGGTAGGTCGCGCTTAACTCCCGTTTCTCTCCAGGGAGCAGAGAAATGTAATTGTCTTCCCAGACGACAGGCAGAATTTCTTCGCCCTTGGCACCTTTACCGACTTTCAATCTCACAAAAAACGCCAGGCTCTTGCTGGGATTTTCCAGCGTGACGTGTGTAACGGTGTCTTCGCCTTTGTGTTCCGTTCGCTCAGTAACTTTAAGCTTTACCTTCGGAAGTTGCTTGAGAGCGGTAAAATCAGCGTAGGAATCGGTTGGAGTCATCCACCAGTTCGACTTGGCCCAGTCGAGGGTCTCAGGTTTCGTAGAGAGCCAGTAGAAGTTCGAGCCTGCGAGTCTGCCATTCGAGTCGGTGAGTCGCAAAACGACGAAGTACACGGGGCTCAGCCCCGCCACGTCGGGGAAGGTGAATATTTTGGCGGTGCTGTCGGCGGGCGCGTCAACACTGTCCTCATGGGAGAACTTCTCGGTCATGTCGAGGTTGTAAATCTTCGTCGTAAGCTTCAGAGCCTTTGCGTCTTCATACTGGCTGCTGACTATCCAGATAGAATGATCGTCATAGCCGTACACGGGATGAAGCGCTTCCATGGCGCGCTTGGCGCCGAAATAGCCGCCCGCTGGGCGAAGATAGTAGTCGTAGAGATGCCAGATCATGGAAGGCCAGGCGTTGTTCAGCATCCACTGGATCACGCCCGTCGATTCGTACTTGTTGCGGCTATAGGCTTCATACATCGCACGCACGCCTTCGTAGGTTTGAAGTTGCGACTTGAAAGCGAAGTCTTCAACCGTTTCCGATTTACCGTAACGATTGGCGAGCGCGGTACTGAATATCTGGATGGTTTTGAATTCACCACCGCCTGCGTGATAGTTCCACACGTCATCGATCGGCCAGAGATGGTCCTGACCCACCATGGCTCGAATGCTCTCGATGGGAGGGACGGCCGGTCCCATACTGGTTTCCGTGTTGAAGCCGTAGGCTCCGCCGCAGCCACCAGGGTTGCATAGCTTGCGATTGGGCTGGCCCGCGGGAGTATCCTGTTCCCAATAGCTTGGAGCTACATACTCATAGGGGCCTGACATTTTGACGCCGCTATTTCCTGTGACCGTAGTAGCTTTTCCGGTTGCCGAGGAAACCACGGGATTCGGCCACAGAAGCTCCTTCTCAATATTCAAATACATCTGCTCGACGTCGGGTGGAGGCGGATTGTCGCTGCCATTCAGCCACATGACGAGGCTGGGATGGCTGCGCAGGCGATAAATCTGATCGCGCAGGGATTGTTGCGCGATCTCAAAATCCTGTGGCTTCCAGCGAGGCCAGCGCTCCCAGAAGTCGCAACAGCACCATCCTGCCATCACCAGGATTCCTTCGTGGTCGGCGATGTCGAAAAACTCCTTGGTTTCAAGCTTGCCTTCGAGGCGGACTGTATTCAGCCCCATGTCGCGGACGTAGCGGAATTCATCGTGTAGCCGCTGGGAATCTTCGCGGAGCATCATGTCTGGCGTCCAGCCCCCGCCGCGGATCAGGATGTTCTTGCCGTTGATGTGGAAGGCGCGTCCACCGGTAGCATTTACCTCGGACGTGACTTCGCGAATGCCGAAGTCAGTTTGGGAACGATCGCTGGCGGCGCCATCGATCTCGAATTCCATAGTCAGTGGATAGAGATTCGGCTTGCCCATTTGTGCCGGCCACCACAAGCGCGGATTCGAGAAGACGAGTTGAGGGAACTGCTCAGGTGTGAAAGTGACGTCTTTGCTTTGGTTCGCGGCGAGTTCGACTTCCTGCTCGAAGGTGACGTTTTCGATCTGACCTTTCAGTTTGCCCTTCACCGGATGGGCGGTGCCATTCTTCAGTTGCGCGGTCACGGTCAGCCGAGCGGAATTGTTTTCCGGCAGGTTCAACTTTGATACGACGCTGGGATAGCGCAGGGCAACCGGTCCACTGGTGGTGAGATAGACTTCCCGCCATAGCCCCATGTTTTTATCGGGAGGCGCGGGGTTCCAGTCGACAAAAGTGATGGCCAGATCGTTCTCGGTCGGTGCGAAGACCTGGACAGCGAGTGCGTTTTCCGCACCGGGTTTCACTTGGTCGGTGACGTTGAATTCGTAGGTGCGCCATGCCCCGGCAACGTCATTGGAGTTGGCGATCTGTTTTCCATTCAGCCACACATTGGCGCGGTAGTTGATGCCCTTGAAATTCAGCCAGACAGTTTTCCCAGCGTACGATGCAGGCACGCTGAATTGCTTGCGATACCACCAGGAGACTGCATAGGGGCTATCGGGCTGCATGGCAATGTTGGAAAAATTTCCGCCGATCGGGTATGTCACTCCGGCAAACTGGCGCAGGTTCATAGCGAAGAACGGGTCAGGAAGCGTCTTGTCCTTCACCAGCGCCGCGACCACCGTGGTGGGAACGCTGACGTCATGCCATCCCTTGGGGGCAAAATTGGGAGTGGAGATGAGTTCGCCCTTGGCCTCAATCTTGGCGGAGGATTGCAAAGCCCAGTGGTCACGCAGCGCGAGTTTACCGCTGTGCTGGGCCGGCGGATTCTTGTCCAGTGATTGGGAAGCGGCCGACGCTACGGTTAGGAAGAAAAGCGAACCGGCTAACAGAATTGCCAGGGAACGTGCGGACAAAAAAGTCAGGAACCTTCTTCCGAAAATCATCTTGCTCTCCTTAAGAGCACCGATCGCTGATCGGTGGAACGGCTTCGGTTTTAGGACTTCGATTCGCGAACAAGATGGATAACACGTCTATTGATACGTTTCAATAGATGTTTTTGGCGGGGCGGGCTCCAGATCGCAGGACGAGAGCGCATCAAGAGCAAATCGGCGCGGCCGTAGCGCCCGATTGTTTAGTTTATAATTAATAATTCTGCGGCACACCTCCGGAGTGACAAGAAGATGATTCGATTTTTGCAAACTGAAGGACCGTTCAAGAAAATTGTGCTCAGCGGCCTGCTGCTGCTGATTTGCGCGGCAATGGTGATCGCGTTCGTACCCGGCATCGGCACCGACGTGTCGGGCAATCCGGGCGCGGGTATTGTCGCGAAAGTGGATGGGCAGGATATTACCACCCAGCAAGTGCGCGAGGCCGCTCGCGGAATGCTGCAACAGCAAGGAGCGCAACTGGGCGCGAATGCTGCGATCCTGCTGCCTTTTTTTGCGCAGCGCGCGGCCGACCAACTGGTGGACCAGCAAGCGCTGGTTTCCGAGGCCCAGCACCTTGGATTGAAGGCCACTCCGCAGGAAATAAAGGACGAACTTCAGCACGGACGCTATGGAGAGATCTTCTTTCCTGGCGGAACCTTCATCGGCCAGGCGGAATACGAGGGCATGCTGCAGCAACACAATCTAACTCCGCCGATGTTTGAAGATTCTGTGGGCAAAGAAATTCTGATCAGCAAGTTGCAAGCGCTGATCACCGGCAGCGCGTCGGTGAGTGAAGCTGCCGTCCGGCAGGAGTTCGACAAGCAGAATACGAAGGTGAAGTTTGAGTATGCCGTTCTGAAGCAGGACGACATCAAAAAGGGCCTGCATCCCACCATGGAGGAGCTGAAAGCTTTCTACGACAGCCACCTGAAAAATTACGCGAATTCGATTCCGGAGAAGCGCAAGGTGAAGTACGCCATGATCGACTTTGCGAAAATCGAGAATGGAGTACAGGTCACACACGACGACCTCCAGGCTTATTACAACCAGCACCGCGATCAATATCGCGTGCCCGAGCAAGCGAAGGTCAGCCACATTCTGATTAAGACGCCGTTGCCAGGACCCGACGGGAAAGTGGATGAGAAGGGTGTGGTGGAGGCCCAGAAGCGTGCAGAAGACATCCTAAAGCAGATCAAGGCGGGAGCGAAGTTTGAAGACTTGGCCAAGAAATATTCCGAAGATCCGGGCAGCGCGAAGGAAGGTGGATCATTGGGATGGATTGGCAAGGGCCGCACGGTTCCGGAGTTTGAGAAAGCCGCGTTCTCGCTGCCCAAGGGGCAGATCAGCGATCTGGTGAAGAGCAGCTACGGGTTTCACATTATTCGTGTGGACGATCGGCAAGACGCGCACATGAAGACGCTCGAGGAAGTGAAAGACCAGATCGAGCCGATTCTCAAACAACAAAAGGCGCAGCAGATTGCTCAGAAGATGGCAGACGATTTGCTCCAGCAAGCTCAAAAGCAAGGACTGGATGCTGCCGCGGCCGCCAAAGGAGTACCGGTTGTTACTTCCGATTTTTTCGGCCGCAAGGACCTGGTGCCGGGATTAGGGCCCTCGCCGCAGTTCATGGATGCGGTTTTCACCACGGCGGAAAAGTCCCCACCGCAGATGGCTGCCACATCGCAAGGCTTCGCCGTGTTTGACCTGCTGGCGGTCAAGCCGCAATCTACGCCGACGTTTGATGAAATTCGCAGCCGGGTGGAAGAGGAATTCAAGAACGAGCGCTCGAGCATTCTGTTGTCACAAAAGACTCAGGAACTCTCCGATCGCGCGAAAAGCGAGCACGACTTGAAGAAGGCGGCGAAAGAATTGGGTGCTGAACTGAAGACGAGCGAATTCGTCGCGCCCGACGGCCAGGTTCCGGATATCGGGTCGATGACCGGGCAGGCTGCGGTTGCGTTCAACATGAAAGCGGGCGACATCAGCGGGCCGATCAACAGCGGAGCTAACGGAGTGGTGATTTCCATGGACGAAGTGCAGGCCCCGTCGGAGGCTGATTTCGCCGCCAAGCGCGACCAGATTCGTGATTCGCTGTTGCAGAATAAGGAAAACGAGTTGTTCCAACTGTTCGTGAGTAACCTGCGAGACCAGATGGAGAAATCCGGCAAAATAAAAATCAACCAGGAAGAGTTGAAAACGCTGACCCGTGCGGGCAGCGAACCGGGAATCTGAGGAAGTGATCGAGTTGCATGCCATTTTCGCGCGCCGCAGGCATTTTGTTGCATCCCACGTCGTTGCCTTCGCGCGGCGGCATTGGTGATTTCGGTCCAGCTGCCTATCAGTTCGCTGATTCTCTTGCCTCGGCTCGTCAGGGACTCTGGCAAGTTCTGCCGCTCGGACCTCTGGGCTATGGAAATTCGCCTTATTCTTCCACCTCTGCATTCGCCGGAAACCCGCTGCTGATCAGCCTGGAACGTCTGGCCAGCCGTGGCTGGATCGATCCGGATAAGATTTCCAACCTCGCCTCTGATTCTGCTCCGGTTGCCTATGACCAGGTTTTCGCCAAGAAGTTACCGTTGCTGTTTGAAGCCGGCCGCTGCTTCGTAGCTTCGGCACCGCCCAGTGCACGCGAACGGTTTGAACGGTTTTGTTCCGAGCATGCCTGGTGGCTCGATGACTTTGTCCTCTTCGATGCGCTGCGCTCCAAACACAAGCTGGCGAGCTGGAACGCTTGGCCGGTAGCGCTGGCACGTCGCGAACCCGCCGCGATGGAACAGGCTCGTAAGGAACTGGCGGATGATCTTAAGATCCGGAGCGCGTTACAGTTTGCCTTCCACGAGCAATGGCAGGCGTTGCGGCGTTATTGCGCGGAGCGGAAGATTCGTATCGTTGGCGACGTGGCGATCTTTGTGAATTACGACAGCGCCGACGTATGGATGCACGGCGATCTTTTTCGCTTGAATGAGAATCTTGAGCCGGATGTGGTTTCGGGCGTGCCACCTGACTTCTTCAGCAAGACCGGACAGCGTTGGGGCAATCCCCTCTACCGCTGGGATGTGATGAAGGCGCGGGGCTATGAGTGGTGGATTCAACGCTTGCGTTGGGCGACACAAAACTGCGACTACATCCGGCTCGACCATTTTCGCGGCTTCGACCAGTTCTGGGAGATTCCGGCGGCCGATCCCACGGCGATCAACGGGCGCTGGGTAGATGGTCCGCGCGACGACCTGTTTCACAAACTGCGCGAAGCTCTCGGCGGTCTACCGTTCTTTGCGGAGGATTTGGGCTACATTACGCCAGCGGTGCATGCCCTGCGCGAGAGGCTGCAAATCCCGGGAATGGCGGTACTGCAATTTGGATTTGGCGACGAAGGCGCGCATATCTACCTTCCGCATCGGGCTGCCGGCAAGGTGATCTACACCGGAACGCACGATAACGATACGACGGTGGGCTGGTACCAGGCCTCCGCCGCCGAACATGAGCGGCGTAATGCGGATTCCTACCTTGGACGCTGCGACGATGGAATTCATTGGGCCTTCATCCGCGCGGCGCAGAACTCAGTTGCCGATCTTGCTCTAGTCCCCCTGCAAGACGTGCTCGGTTTGGGTAGCGATGCTCGCATGAACACTCCCAGCCTGGACGGCGGGAACTGGAGGTGGCGGCTCGCTCCGGGCCAGTTCACGGCTGAATTGATCGCAAAACTTGCCCATCTTGCCGAAGTCACGGACCGGCTTCCTAAACCGTTTCCCATTCCCCAGGACGAAAACTTCGCGGCCTGAAACGGCGGCTCAGCTATCAATGCCGACAGTTGATTGTGAATAGAGTGTTACAGGGCCTGGGAGGCTTTGCGACCCGCGACGAATCGTGTATAGAGGTTACGGAGAGTTTTCTTGGCCGGCGAACCGATTATCGAAGCTCGGGCGATTGAGAAGTCTTACCCTCAACCGGACGGGACGCGCATCCAGGTGGTTGGGCTTACGGACTTCGCGATTGAGCCGGGGAAGATCATTGCGCTGCTGGGCGCATCCGGATGCGGCAAATCCACCTTGCTGCGCATCCTAAGTGGGCTCTCGCAACCTTCTTCGGGGGCGTTGTTCTGGCACGGCAAGCCTTTGAACGGTCAAGCGCCGAATGTGGCAATCGTTTTCCAGAGCTTCGCCCTGTTTCCCTGGCTCACGGTGCTCGAGAACGTGGAAGCTCCGCTGGAGGCACGAGGTGTGGCAGCGGTCGAACGCCGCAAACGTGCGCTGCGCACGCTGGATACGGTGGGTCTTGACGGTTTCGAAACGGCGTATCCCAAGGAGCTTTCCGGAGGCATGAAGCAGCGCGTCGGTTTCGCCCGTGCTCTCGTGGTTGAACCGGAAGTCCTCTTCATGGACGAACCATTCTCCGCGCTCGACGTGCTCACGGCGGAAAATCTGCGCGGCGAGCTGTTGGAACTTTGGCTCAACAAGAAGATGCCCACCAGCGCCATCTTCATTGTGACCCACAACATTGAGGAAGCGGTGATGCTGGCGGATCGCATCGTAGTGCTGGGCCGAAACCCGGCTCGCATCCGCTCGGATTTTAATGTGAAGCTTGCGCATCCCCGCGACCGCAAGTCCGGCCGTTTCGTGGAACTGGTGGATTACATCTACAAAATCATGACCGAGCCGGATGTCGAACATTCTTTGCCCGACCCGGAAAGTACTGGCGAAATTGTTGTCCCGCCGGGTGGTCTGAAGAAAACGGAATCGCCGGTTCGGACGAGCAGGTACCAGATTTTGCCGCACGCGCGCGTGGGAGGAATTGCTGGCTTGTTGGAATTGTTGCATGATCGTGGCGGCCGTGAAGATCTCTTTCGTCTGAGCGAAGAGCTGGTGATGGACGTGGAGGACTTGTTGCCCATCCTGGAAGCCTGTGTTCTTCTTGGCTTCGCCTGGTTGAAGGAGGGCGATGTGCAACTCTCTCCACAGGGAGCCGCGTTTGCCGACGCTGACATTCAGCGGCGAAAGGTTTTGTTCCGCGAGGCCGCTCTCGAACACGTAACCATCCTGAAGCAAATTGACAGCATTCTGAAGCGGAAGTCGGATCATTCGATTGCCGATGAATTTTTTCACGATATTCTCGACGAGCATTTTTCCGAAGAGGAAGTGCAGCGCCAGTTGGATACGGCCATGAACTGGGGCCGTTACGCGGAAATTTTCGATTATGACCGTGAAAGCGGCCGGTTGACACAAACCGAAGCGGCCTCCGGCGAGAGCGCAGAACAAAACGTTGAGAACCAGCATTCAGCTCCCACGCCGAAATCCTGATCGAGAGTTCCAGTCAAAGAAAGTCAAAACATGAAAAAGAGCATCAGCTTCCGAGGATTCTCGGCCTACCGCTTGTGGTCGCAGCTGCCCAGCCTCGAAACCTCGCACCTGCCCGATCTCATCATGTTCGGGGCGGGGATTGCGCTGTTCTACGGCGTGGTCACGGTCGGACGATCGTGGTTTGGCCCCTTCACTCCGTCCGTGGAAATTTCGCGCAGCCTGCGCGCATTGCCTGCCTACGCCGGTTATTCACTGCTGCGCATCACCATCGCGTACGTGCTCAGCCTGCTATTCACGCTGGTGTACGGCTACGTGGCGGCGTATAACCCGCGCGCGGAGCGCTTCATGATCCCATTGCTGGACGTGCTGCAGTCGATCCCCGTCCTTAGCTTTCTACCCGGAGTTATGTTGGCGATGGTCGCGCTTTTTCCGGGGCGACAGCTCGGTGTAGAACTGGGCGCCATCCTCCTCATTTTCACTGGCCAGGTCTGGAACATGGCCTTCAGTTTTTATGCCTCGCTGAAAAGCATTCCGAAAGAAATGCGGGAAGCAGCGACAATTTACCGCTTCAGTTGGTGGCAGCGTTTCACGCAAATGGAATTGCCGTACTCGGCAATCGGCTTGGTGTGGAACTCGATGATGTCGGTCGCGGGTGGATGGTTCGCGCTGATGGTTTGCGAGATGTTTGTTCTCGGGCCGCGGGATTTTCGTCTGCCTGGCTTGGGGTCCTACTTGCAAACAGCAGCCAGCGCGGGGGACACGACCTCGATCTTGTGGGGAGTGGTCACCATGATTGCGGTGATTGTATTGCTGGATCAATTTATCTGGCGTCCGGTCATCGCGTGGTCGGAGAAATTTAAAGTTGAGCAGGTGGAAAGTACCGACAGTCCGCGATCCTGGGTTCTCAACCTGGTGGAGCATTCCACCGGGCTTGCCAAGCTTCGGCAGAAGACGTTGCAGCCGCTTAGCGAGCGTCTTCTTCTGCATTTTGCGCGGAAGCATACCGAAGAAACCTTGGAGCAACCTGTGGTTCCGTGGCGAGAGTGGCTGGTGCGGGCACTGGCGTTGCTGGCGCTGGTTGGTATTGGCTACGGCGTGGTGCGCGTGGCAATCATGCTCACAGGCTTACAGAGATCCGAATTGCATGGAGCCGCGTTAGGCTTAGGTGCGACGTTTCTGCGAGTGAACCTCGCCTTGCTGATCGGTGCGTTGTGGACAATTCCTGCCGGAGTGGCGATCGGCTTCAATCCCCGTTTGGCGCGCATTGCGCAACCGTTAGCTCAGATTGCGGCTTCGGTTCCGGCTACCGCGCTGTTGCCGGTGATCCTGCTCGTGCTCATCAGGATTGGCGGTGGGCTCGGCCTGGCTTCGATCGTAGTTCTCCTGCTGGGCACGCAGTGGTACGTTTTGTTTAATGTGATCGCCGGAGCGATGGCAATCCCGACGGATCTGAAAGAATGCTGTTCCGTATTTCGCGTGCGCGGCTTCGAGCGCTGGAAGAAACTGATCCTGCCAGGAATTTTTCCTTATCTGGTGACTGGCCTTGTGACGGCTTCCGGCGGAGCCTGGAACGCCAGCATCGTCGCCGAATACTTCCATTTCAAAGGACAGATTTACACCACAACCGGACTGGGTGCGACCATCAGCCAGGCCACCGACAGCGGTAACTTCAAGCTGTTGCTGGCCGCGACCATGATGATGGCAGCGACGGTGGTCACGATCAATCGATTAGTCTGGCGCAAACTGTACGCGCTTGCCGAAACTCGTTTCCGACTCGAGACCTGAAGAAACAATGGCCAGTGATCAGTGATTAGTGCTCAATCGGCATAGCGCGAGACACTGCTTTGGTTACTCCTGGTTACTTTCGAGTTTCATCCCCACCAGATTTCATCAGCTTTTAACTTCCTCTTCATCCCTCAGCAATGTGCCTGGGCTATTTCTTTAACATGCCCTCAAACCAACTGCACGGGGAAGAATCGTGGCCAGAAGTGTTGTCCCACGTAGCCGGCTTTCCCGGCGTTCCGCCCTTGGCAGAGAAGTTCATTCCCGTGGACAAAGTGCGGGAGCTTTACCGCCAAGTGCAGCGGTCTCCTGAGGGCTTCGGGCTGGAAGGTCTGCTGGCGGCGATGCGGGTGGAGTTGCAGATGAATGCGGCGGATACGGCGCGAATCCCCGCCACTGGCCCGGTTGTGGTGGTGGCCAATCATCCCTTCGGAATGCTCGATGGAGCGATGCTGGCGGTGCTGTTGACGCGGGTTCGTCCGGACGTAAAGGTGATAACTAATTACCTGCTGCGGGATGTGCCCGAACTGGCTCGTCACTGCATCTTCGTGGATCCGTTTCAGAGCGACCGTGCCGTCAGAGGAAGCGCCATCGATACGAATCGACGCGCCGTTCGGGAAGCGCTGGCATGGCTGCACAGTGGCGGAATGCTGGCCGTCTTCCCGGCGGGCGAGGTCTCGCAGTGGCAATTTCCGCAGGCAGAAATCGCGGACCCAGTGTGGAACGACACAGCAGCGCGCTTGATTCGCCGCACAGGTGCCTCTGCTCTGCCGGTTTATTTTTGTGGACGCAATAGTGTGGGCTTTCACCTTTTGGGCATGATTCACCCCGGGCTGAGAACGGCCTTCCTGCTGCAGGAGTTTCTCCATCAAGAAGGACGCACGGTGGAGGTCCGCGTGGGCAGCGAGATTCCATCCGGATCCGTGTGTGGCATTACAGATGATCGGGAAGCCACTGAATATCTCCGCTGGCGCACTTATCTGCTGGCGCGCAGAAGCCGAGCTGAGAAATCGTGGTCAGTGGCCGTGCGTTCTAAAATTTCAGCGAAGGTGCAGGAACCTCTGCCTCCCGCGGAGCCGGCCGACGTGCTGGCGCAAGAACTAAACCGCCTGGCAAGCGATCGTTGTCTGGTGGAGAACGCCGAACTCGCTGTCTATTTGGCGAAGGCCAATGAGACTCCCCGAGTACTGGAGGAAGTGGGACGGTTGCGCGAGGTTACATTTCGTGGCGTCGGTGAAGGCACGGGCAAGAGCCGCGATCTCGACCGTTTCGACGCCTACTACTGGCACGTTTTGCTGTGGCATAAGACGAAACAGGAACTTGTGGGTGCTTATCGTGCCGGCAATACCAGAGAGATTCTTGCGGAGCGCGGAGTGAGCGGTCTTTATACCAGTACGTTGTTTCGCTTCGACGAGCGCGTTTTCGAGAAGATTGGTCCAGCGCTCGAGTTAGGGCGTTCGTTTGTGAGACCGGAATACCAGCGCCAGTATGCTCCGTTGCTATTGTTGTGGAAGGGAATTGCGCGACTTCTCGCGATGCAGGCAGATACTGCGGTGCTATTTGGCGCGGTGAGTATCAGCAACGAATATTGTAAGGCATCCCGCGAAATGATCTACCGGTTCTTCGAGGCACGAATGCAGGAGGACGAGTTGGCGGGAATGGTTGAGCCACGACGACCGTTTCGTCCCGCTGGATTGCGGACTTGGGATTGCCGCGCCATGTGTCACGCGTTGCGCGATCTGGAAGAACTTTCGCAGCCAATCACCGATGTCGAAGCCGACGGGAAGGGGTTGCCCATTCTGTTGCGCCAATACGCGAAGATTGGTGGCAAACTGCTGGGCTTCAATGTGGATCGGCAGTTCTCCAACGTGCTCGATGGTCTGGTCGTCGTAGATCTGCGGAAAACGGACTCGGCCATGCTGGAAAGATACATGGGGCACGAAGGCGCGGTGCGATTCAGGAGCCAACACACTTGTAATTCTTGAAAGCCCGGTCTACGGTTTCGCTCTCAACCTTGTTACCTCGCTAGGCAGGACGCAAGATTGTTCGGTTTCCTTCAGAGCAGACTCCAAACGGATACCGAGATCTGCAAGCTCCTCCGCGCTCATCAACTGCTGCAAGCGTTCGAACAATTGACGCTCTTCCTTGCGGATGTGAGCGGAGAGCTGTTGCGCAAACGCCAGCAAGTTTTCTGCAGACATCCTGCCTGAATCCGCCTGCGAAAAAGACTTCCGCAGCGAAGCGTGTTCTGCGGCGAGCTCACCTACTAACTGCGATAACTCCGGAAACCTGCGTGCAATAGGGAACAGCACAGATTCTTCAGCTGCGAAATGGACCCTGATTTCCTGCTCGAAATGCTGCTCGATCTCAGCCTGCCAAGCTGGCAAGTCAGCATCAGGGATGGGCTGTGCGCGATCGATGCGCACGCATAAGGCCAACGCTCGTTGATGCTGATGAGAGAGCGGAATCAGGCTTTTATTGCGCAGCATAGGATGAACGCGGAACCCAAGAAATAGGAAGCGTCATGTCAGGCTCACCGGTTCCTCGGTTTCGCTAACCGCCGGACGTATCGTCAACCAGTCCGTACGTACGCGCTCCCACTCCTGGATTAGCATACCGTTGGTCTCGAAAAAGCTCCGGATGCGCGAATGCTCCCATCCCACAATCTCTTCGAGAATCGGCGCTAGTACCGCTAATGCGCTGGTGCTGAGCACCGTGCGCTTCGCAATCTGTGAAACGTGGGGTGACTCCGAAACCGCGATGGTCAATCCATCCCGCGCATTCAGTTGCAGCATTACATGAATATCGGAGCTTCCATCTCCCGAGTAAATGACGTGATCGGGTCCGGTGACATGCTCGGCGAGCAATTGGTTGAGCACCGCAACTTTGCCATAGCCCGCGGTGGCGCGAACAATCGTGTCGATTTCGCCAGAAGGCTTGTAGCGGAACTCCGTGCCGAAAATGTGATCTTTCGGAACGATGTCTTCGAGTGCAGAGTGGATTACCTCGACGGGCGCGGCGGAGAGGATGTAGAAATCGAAGCCATGTCCGTCCACACCCGTCTCGAGAATCTGATAAAGCAGTTTGATGTCGCCTTTCAGCCGGATGCGCTTCCCCACCTCGTGAAGATGCTCCTTCCGCACCTTTGCTTTGAACTCCGGATCGTGCAGCAAGAGATAGGCGAGTTCTGCTCCCTGCTGCACCAGGTTGATCTTGGCCATGCCTTTGGCTTTGCGTTCGAACTCTGCCGTGGGAATGCCGACCAGCTCCGCCAGCACATAGCCGGAGTCGTTGAAAGTGAGTGTCTGATCAAAATCGCTCGCGAAGATATAACGTTTAATGGGTTTATCTGCCATATGATCCTTAGATTCGCGACATAGATCGAAGGCCCATTTAAAGAATCGATAGGAATTATAAGCTTATGCAAGCTAAATCAATGTGAACAAACGAAGACACAAATCGATAGTCAGCGAATTCTGCATTCCAGAGTCGGAACACTGTGCGCGCTCTCTGCCTTTACTAAATTCTCTGACGCGTCCAAAATAGAGGTTTGGTCCGCCACGTTTTGATCGAGAGGAGCGGGCGGGCAATTTTCAGAGTCAATCAAGAAACCCACAAATAGACAGGAGCCCTCATGCTTGCATCTGGTGAACTGATCCGCTCGATGAATTACGTAGACGACATCACGACCACATTACGCCGTATTTGTATTGCGATTCCCGCTATGAACGCCGAGGAACGCAAACGTCTGGCTGACAGCTTGCGCACGGCTGGTGGTGCGTTGAATGACGCCATCAAGGACCTGGAAAAGGAAAGAGTGGTGGCGCAGTAGTGCCGACCGTGAAAACGATCGCGGTGATCGGTGCCGGCATTATGGGCCGCGGCATCGCGCACGCCGCCGCGATTGGCGGCTATCGCACGATTCTGGAAGACTTGTTACCGACGGCGCTGCGTCGAGCGGAGAGTGAAATTCGCGCCAATCTCGATAAAGCGGTTGAACTCGGGAAAGTGTCGTCACCCGATGCCGATGCAGCCTTCCGGCGGCTGGAATATGCGGGTTCGGTGGATGAGGCTGCGCGCGAGGCCGATCTGGTAATTGAAGCCGTCCCGGAAGAGATGGAGTCGAAGATCGAGATTTTCACTCTTCTCGACAAGATCTGCCGTCCTAACACGATTCTTGCCTCGAACACCTCGTCTCTTAGTGTCACGGAAATTGCCAGCGTAACTTATCGTGCGAAGAAGTGCGTGGGCATGCACTTTTTCAATCCCGTACACAAGATGAAGCTGCTAGAAGTGGTGCGGGCTTTGGAAACTGACGATGATACGCTAGCCACCGTTGTCGAAGTTGGCAAGCGCATGAGTAAGGAAGTCGTGGTGATCAAGGAATCCCCGGGCTTCATCACTAGCCGGATTAACGCGATGATTGGCAATGAAGCGTTCTACATGCTGCAGGAAGGGATCGCCTCGGCAGCGGACATCGACAAGGCGTTGAAGCTCGGACTGAACCATCCCATGGGCCCCTTCGAGTTGGTCGATCTAGTGGGGCTCGATACGCGGTTGAACATTCTTGAGTACCTGCATAAATCTTTGGGAGAAAAATATCGTCCGGCGCCGCTGCTGGTGCAGTATGTGAAGGCCGGACGGTTAGGGCGGAAGTCGGGACGCGGAGTGTATGAGTATCCTGAAGTTGCTGCCGCTGAGGCGAGGCCCGCCGACTCCTCACCAGCGAAGAACGCCATGCTCGCACAAGTTAAAGGATAGCTCCTTCAGCGCGCCATTGGCCTGCGGCCAAAGCTCAAGCCTGACAAAGAATCCATTTTCTCTCGCTCGACTCCCTTGGCAGCAATGAGAACATGAAAGCTTTCGCCCATGCCCGCGGGGGTGACCAGATCCTTGAGTTGCAATGCGACTTTCGCTCGCTCCTGGTGCAGGCGGCATTCTTCGAAGGCATCAGCAAACTGGTTAGCTTCTCCTATGCCCATCAAGAATTGCGACTGAGTGACGACCTTGTGGGCCTGCATTCCTTGTTTCTCAGCGGCGGCGGCAAGCGCGGTGAAGTTTACATCGGCGGTGATGTCTTGTTCGCCAGGAGCTTCATAGGGATTTGCGCTGACGGAATGCTGACGAATCGCCTTCAGCGTTCCGCGATGGCGTCCAGCTAGCAGTTCGTCGCGAGTGTAGCCGTAGTCGATGGCGACAACAAATCCGCGCCGCATATGGGCGGCAATAGGCTCGAGCCATTGTTGCGCAGCGAGCGGCGCTTCGACGCGCTCGTCTTTTTCGGGATGGACCGAATAGCGATCGAGAAACTCCAGTTCCTCTGGAGAAGCTTGCACCCAGGTTTCCACGAAGCGCCCGTCGCGCGTGTCCACGCGCAGGGAACCTTTGGCGCTGAGAATCTCGACAGGAAGGGCGTCAAAGAATTCGTTGGCAAAAACGACGCCTTCGATTCCTGCGCTGCTGTCGAGCACAGCGAGCGTTATCAATTCCGCTTTTCCAGACTCGATGTAGCGACCTAGAGTTTCCTGGATTCGCTCCCGCAGAGGCGGCGAACTTTCGATCAACTCATAATGCAGAGCGCGGAAGAAGTCGGGGAATTTCTTTTCTGACCAGCCCAACACATCGTGCGCGAACAGCCCGCGGCCGGGCCCAAGTTCCACCAATCTGATTTTCTCCGGCGAGCCCAGTGCACGCCACATCTCGTCGAACTGGCGGGCCAGCAACCGGCCGAATACCGCGTGCACATCGCTCGACGTGTAAAAATCGCCGGCTTTGCCGAACTGCTGGGCATTCCGCGAATAGTAACCTAGCCCGGAATCGTAAAGACAAAGCTCCATATAGCGCGAGAAGGGAAGGGGACCGCGCTCCCGGATTTCCCGCTCAATCTTCTGGCGTAGGGGATTCACGATTCTCTTTGACGCCGCTCGGCGCGGTCCTGCGGTGTGCGGATAAACATCTCGACAAAATAATCGTGCAGTGCGTCATAGAGCTGTCGTTGAAAATTCCATTCAAACTGCGGGTGATCGAGGTCCCGAGGATGCAGATCAAAATAGTAGGTGTGCACCGGCACAGATTCGTCCTTGAAACGGATGATCACTTCCACGCCTTCGCCCTTAGGGCGTGCAGAAAAGTCCAGAAGAGGATGTTCGTACAAGCGCAGTTGATCGAGAACCTGATCGAGCCGGGTGTTGGCGGTTTCGGGCATAGGGGAGATTGTATCGCTTAGGAAGAATCCGGTCGGCTACTCGTAGCGCAGCGCCTCAATCGGATCAAGCCTGGCGGCCTTGATAGCCGGCAACATCCCGCTGATGATGCCAACAAAACTGAGTATGACGGTTGACCACATCAGCGTGGCCGTATCAATGTAGAGATGAATATCGCCTTCGCTGGCGTCTTCGATGAATGCGCTCCAGAGAGTCAGCGAACCAACTGACCAGGAAACAAGATACGCCAGGGCTACGCCCAAAAGGCCGCCCAGAGCCGTGATTACCAGGGCCTCGGCGAGGAACTGAAATAGAATGTGCCAGCGATGCGCGCCCAGGGCCTTCTCAACGCCAATCTCGCGAGTACGTTGCGTTACCGACACCAGCATGATGTTCATAAGGCCAACGCCACCGATTCCGAGTGTCAGCAACCCGATAAAGCCCAGCAGCACCTTGATTCCAACCGTAATGACGGTGAGATCGGCGAGATCCTTCACAGCGTCGAAGACGAAGATAGCGCGATCATCTTTGGGATTGAAGTTGTGATGAAAAGCCATGGAGCTGCGCACGGCCGCCACCATCTTGCTGTGGTCGCCCTCGTAGTCCATCATGATGCCGTCGAGATAGTAGCTGTTCTTCAGGTCGCTCATGGCGCTGTACGGCACGTAGACCAACGAGTTCATGTCTTCGTCGCCATTGGAAATCGTGTGGCGAAGAATCGCGACGACCTTGTAAGAGATGCCGTCGACGCGAATGCTCTCGCCCAGCGCGTTCTGGCCGGAGAAGAGTTTCTTCTTCACCGTGGACCCGATGACGGCTACGCGGGTGTGCGTGAAGTCTTCACGCTCTCCGAAGAACGTGCCTTCCCCCACGTCGAGTGCTCGAATTTTCTCGTAGGTCGAATAGACGCCATGCACGCCATAGCTCGCGCTGCGAGTGCCAAATGCGACCAGGCTTTGCTTGTCGACTTCCGGCGAAATACGGCTAAGCATCGGACATTCCGCGCGAATAAAGTCGAGATCGTCGCGCGTAAGCCTCACCTGTATCCCCGCCTTCGTACCTCCCGCCTGAATTGAAGTACGTCCCGGGAAAATCGCCACCAGGTTGCCCCCGAACGTGCGGAAGGCAATCATCAAAGCGTTCTGGAATCCGGAGCCATAGGCAAGCAACAGAACAACCGTCGCGATGCCCCAAGCCATGCCGAGCATGGTGAGCACGGAGCGGCGGCGATTGTGTTTCAGCGCGTTGAATGCTTGCTTGCCCAGTTCGCCGAACATGATTGCTCCAGATTTCTCTTACTCTTGCCGTAGCGCTTCTACCGGGGGCAGCAGCGCCGCTTTCCGTGCAGGATAAAGTCCAGACACAATGCCTGCAATAGAAAGTGAAACGATGGCCACGACGGCGGACGCAGGCACAATGCGCGGCGTGTCGAACCCTTCCGGCGATGGCAACTGCGCCAGCAAAGCCACAAACGCTCCCGAAATCGCCAGGCCTATGCCGCCGCTGAACACGGTGAGGAATGCACCTTCGACAAAGAACTGCGTCATGATGTTGCGATGTGTGGCGCCCAGAGCCTTGCGCAGGCCAATTTCCCGCGTTCTTTCGGTGACGGAGACCAGCATGATGTTGATGATGCCGATCGCGCCCAAGCCAAGAGTAACGAGTCCCACGACGCCCAGAAAATAATCCATCGCGTCAAAAATCTTTCCCACGCGAATAGCACCGTCGATGGTGTCCCAGTCATTGAAAGCGTCGTCGAGACTGGGATCGAAAAGATGCCGCCGCGCGATGATAGCGTGAACTTCATTCTTGGCCTCGACATGTAGCTCTTTTTTGATAGGCCGGTAATTGATGAAAGAGATTGCATTCTCCGAGTTTTGCGCCTTCAGCGGAAAAAGCATTCGCATGGTGTCGAAGGGTATAAAGATACGATGGTTGGTTCCGTTTTCGCCCTCTTTGCCGATCTTTGGAATCACGCCGATGACTTTGAAGTCCATGTCGTTGAGCAGAATCGTGCTCCCGACGGCCGGCTCGCCAGGGAACATATTCTTCAGCAATTCCCATCCCACGACCGCCACGCGACGGTGCTGCTTGTTGTCTTCTTCGTTAAACCACCGTCCGGGATCGATCGGCATATTGCGAATGTCGCTGTACTCGGGAACTACGCCGAAAACCTGCCCGTTCGTCGATCCGTAATCGCTGACCGCACGGATGTCGTCGCGCTCCAGGACGGGAGATACGGCGCGCAGAAACCGAGCCTGGTCACGGATCTCGAAGTAGTCGCCGTAGGTCAGGTAGTAGGGCTGTCCTGACTGGAAGCTCCCGGCGACCGCCGGGATTCGGCCCGGGAAAACGAACATAATGTCTTGACCCAGTTCGGCCAGATTCTTGTCCTGGCCGCTGCGGAAGCCTTCTCCCAAGCCCACCAACAGCAGTAGCGAACCCACCCCCCAGGCAATTCCGAACATGGTCAGGAAGGAGCGCAACTTGTGCGCCCACAGCGTGGAGAGCGACTGCCGGACGATATCGAGAAGCATCCGCATAGACGAAGGTATGTGCCCTCACGCCTCTAGCGAAGCGTGAGGGCCCCGGGTAACGTTCAGGCGAGGGGTCTCAATCCCGCCTAACGATCTGATCAGTGATACGCAGCCGGGCCATGCGAAGTTCCCTGCTGGCGTTGGTTCTTTAGACCGCGTAGGGCGGAAAAAGGTTAGCCGCGGGAGGAATTGCTATTGAAAATGCTGGACTGATGCCTGGCCATTTTTGTGCCGATGTGGCAGGAAGAGGGACTAAGGTTTCCGAGGAACAATAAGGGTGTTGGCACGGTTCCGAGGAGCGTCCTGAGTCCGAATGCCATGCGTCATCAACCCCAAGTTCATGAATTGGCCAAACCTGCGAACTACGTATTGGACACCGACAAGCGGCTGGTCTCGGTAAAGTTTCGAAACAGGGTCACAGTCTCCGACATTGCATGGTATGCTGCTTCGCTCCGTGCGAATCCTCTATTCGACCCGGATTTTTCCGAGATTGTAGACATGAGCGAAGTCGAAGAGCTGGATATCAAGGCCGAAGAGTTCATCCGTTTAGCGGATGAGATTGACCCCTTCTCTGTGCAGGCCAAACGAGCGTTCGTCGCCCGAGATTCAGTCCAGAACCATGCCGCCCGCATGCACAAAATTCTGCGGACGCAGAAAAATATTTCGATTTTCAGCTCGGTCGAGGCCGCTCGGCGTTGGATCGATACACAGCTGTCGATTCCATGATCCACTGCCTCCAACCCTCAGAACTCAAAGTACCCTCCCAATGCTGGCGAAAGACGAGGGCCCGTCGTGCCTGTCGGCGGGAGCGAGCCCAAAACCGCACTCAGGGTCTCCCAGGCCGCCTGATTCAAAGCCGGATCGGAGGCCACGAGTTCCCGAATCATGTCATATGCCGCCATATTCAGGGCGCCTTCCGGTGGCGGTCCCATGGCCAGGGAGACCGAGCATTGCGGGCAAAAACAGATTCGTTGTGCCGCCGACTTTTGCCGTGGCTTGATTCCTACGGTCTGCGCGAACAAATAGACGGCTACAGATTTCTGTCCGGTTTCGATCGGGCGATTGCAGCGCAGACAATACATGTTTTCCAAGCAATTCTCCTGGCGGCGGATGCGGCCGCTGATACGATCCTCTAAAAGATTAATACTGTCTTTTCTCGGATTCGGCACACAAGTATGCAGAAAGATTCCAGCGCGAGTCTCAGCCCAAAATGCGTTCAACCATCGCCAGCGAGAACCAAGCTGTGATCTAGGCAGGGGCGCGTGGCATCGTGCACTCTGTTGCCATGAGAGTAGCAGTTCGGAAGATTCAAGATTCGCGCGTGACTGTCATCGATCCGGCGCTTCGCGCAGATGGGATACTGCCTAAGCCGCTGGCGAAGTCGGTGCGATTGTCAAAACTTCGCAAAAATCGAGACTGCGAACAAGTCGCTGCGGTGTGCTACCGGATGCGCAACAGTGCTATCGAGTTCTTGCTGGTCCAAACGCGCAATAGCAAACGCTGGACTTTCCCCAAAGGCAGCGCGGAACCGGGACTCACCCATGCTCAGGCAGCCGCACTCGAAGCCTTTGAGGAGGCTGGTGTTCATGGGAGGATCGAAGAAACTCCGTTCACGGAATATCTTCGCTCCGGACCGTACTATAAACAGAATTCTGCAGGATCGACCGGAAAGCGTCTTGCGGTCAGTGCTCACCTTTGCGAAGTGCTAAGGCTCGCCACACCGAAAGAATCCAACCGAAATCGTACCTGGTTTTCTGTTCAGGAGACCCGGCTGCAGCTGCGGCAGGGCCGGAAGGACGAAGATGGAGACGAGTTCGCCCGTGTTGTCGACAGCGCGGTACGGCGCATCCAGCGACTGCAGAGGGAAGCTGGCATCGCTGATCGGCCCATACATGCCCGCCTGCTGTCAGATCGCCTTCGATGGAATGTGGACCAAAACGACGAGCTACAGAGAGTGCGCTTCGAATATCCGCAAATTCGTCGGCGGTTTGCGGAGGGTCGCCAATCCAGTGTGCCCGTCGAAAGGGTCCATCGGATCGAGGCCGCGGAATGTGAGGTTCTGCCGTTCGGCCCTTCCCGGTCGATCAATCGGAGTCCTCGATTACTTTCCGGAGCGAAGAAGCTCAAAGCTCTGGGTACCGGCTCGAAGATCGGCTAAGACACGGCGCGCATCTGGTCAGTTATTCCTTGTTTTTCGGCCGTTCGTAAGCCTTCTGAAGATACCGGCGTGCTTCTTCGAGAGCACCGAAAGTATCGTCGTTTGTCTGAATGGCTTGCCGGTACTCGTTAATGGCACGCTCACGCTGGCCGGTGATGTCAAAAATCTTGCCGAGTTGGATATGGCTCCAAACCTCTGTCCACCGCGGTTCTCCGTTCCCGTTGATCGATGAGCGGTAGGAATTCGCCGACGATTGATAGTTCCTCTGCAAGAAGAAAATCTCCGCAACCCGATAGTGCGCCAGTGAGCTATTTTTGTTGAGATCGAGTGCCTTGTTGAATTCGGCCAGCGCGCCAGAGAGATCGCCTTGCTGCTGCAACGCCTGGCCACGGAGGATGGAAGCTCGCAGTTTCACATCCGAAGAATTTGTGAGCACGTGGTGGTCGGGATCGATTGCGATTCGCCGCGGACGTCCGAAGGTTTCAACCGTAAAGGGCGAGCTAGTGCCGACCACTTCGAGTTTCTTGTTTTCCGTTTCACCGTCCGTGTCAATGCGTAGATCGACCGGCATACGGAAGAGGTCGAGATCTTGGGAAATCTCTCCGGTAACGCGGAAACCTGGAGGTTTGCTGCCCTTGGAGGGTGGCGGAGACGTGGCTTGTTTTCCGCCCAGGCGATATACGGTGTACTTGAGCTTGAATTCAGGCGCGCCGGTGGAGTCGAGCCACTGCGAGAAAAACCATGTCAGCTGTTCGCCGTAGTATTTCTCGGCGATCGCCTTGAAGTCGTCCATGCTGGCCGATTTTCCTGAATACGTCTCGGCGAACTCGCGCATGGTCTTAAGATATTTGTCCTCTCCCAAAACCCATCGCAGCATGTGCAGAATCATCGCTCCCTTATCGGTTACCAGCGACTGAAACTCGGTGGAGAACGGATCGAGCTTGCTGGCGCTCGAGAGCGGTATATTGTCATACGCGAGCGCACCCACAGACATATCTTTAACCACTTCTTCCAGCCCCGCGGCGCCGGCTGCGTTCTCCACGTACATGGCTTCGGAGTAGCGAGAAAATCCGTCGGTAAGCCACCAGTCATCCTTCGATGCGGGACTCACCGAAACTCCCCACCATTGATGGGCAATGGCGTTGGCCAGCAGACGGTAGTTCGTCTTTTCCGTGATCGAGGGGCCAGCTAGAGCGGCAATTTCCGGCCCCCAAGCGTAAGGCACCGTATCGGCCGGCAGCTCTACGACGTTCAGCCTCTGGGATAACGGCGTGCCATACAGGGTGATGAAATAAGTAAACTCCTGCACCGCAGTCGTGGTGTATTCGGGAGCCAGCTTCGAGTGATCGGGCTTGAAAAAGACGTGCAGATCCATGCCGGCTTCGTCGCTCTTGTATTCCTGGAAGATCCCCGCAATGATTGTGCCCGGAAAGCTCGGTTTCGCATCGACAAAGGTAAATGTCTTGGTTGGCAGCCCATTGCTGTTAGGTTTCTTCGATGGCGGATTGTCGGTGACCGTCGCCTTGCCGCTTCCAATCACCAGCATGTGAGCCGGCACCGTAATGCTGATGGTTGAAGTGAAACGGTTGAGGCCGTAACCGCTCACGGGGAACCAGCGCCCGGCATAGAGCAGGTAGCTGGTGTCGTCGCCGATATAAGCGAGTTTGAGACCGGGCACCGGGCTGTCGTCGGCGCTCTCGATCTCGCCCTCGTATTCGAAGGTGAGCGTGGTAGAAGCGTCCTTGGCCAGGCCGGCCGGTAGCGGCACGCGAATCGTGGAATCCTGGGTGACCCGCTCCGCCGACAGTGGCTGCTCGTTCTCGTCCAGAACCTTGGTGACGCGCATCCCGTTATGCAGTTCGAAGATGGCCGTATTTAGGTCCTGGAGCGCGGTGAACTTGACCTTGGCCCGCGCCGAAATCTGATGCAGGTGGGGCGTAAGCTCCGCCTCGATCTGGTAATCGTCCACCCGCAGGCGGACCTTCTCCGCAGCCCGGGAAGGAATCGCAATGAAAATCAATAGCAAAAGGGCAGAGAAACCCACGAGGACGCTCTGGGTGCGCCGAAGCCGAATCTGCATTAAGGAGAGTCTCCCGGAAATGGGCCTAACCATTTCCTATGATGAAGATTCTCCTCTAAAAGATGCTGCGAGCACAAGGTTTACCCCTCTCCGCCATTTGGTGTTCCCCTACGTTGTCATTTCGAGCGCAGCGAGAAACCTGATTTCTGCGTCCCGGCAGTCCCCAGGTTCCTCGCGCCATTCACTGCCCACAGTGAAACTCGAGGAAATCCGATTGTCGTTTTTCTTACACCCGGCGCAGCAGGCCCAGGATAATCTCTGCCGCGCGATCCGCCGGGGTCTCGGTTGAGCCATTGAGGGTTTCTTTCGGGGACCGCAGTTTGGCTTTTACCTGACTCAGGCCATCCAGCATGCGCTCGCGGGCCGGACCGTCCGGGAGGATTTCCTGCACTCGAGCAGCTACATTGGAGGCCGTAAAATCGTGCTGCACCAATTCAGGGACTATTTCCTTTCCGGCGATCAAGTTCACCATGGCAAAACGTGGAATCTTGACGCGTGGCTTGCCCAGCAGATAAGTGAGCGACGAGACACAGTAGACCATCACGAACGGGGTGCGCATCATGGCCGCTTCCACCGTCGCCGTGCCGCTCGCCACTATGCCGGCTCGCGAATGCCGCAGCGCTGGCAAGGATTCAGGAACGAGCGTTATTTTCTGCCGGCCGATTAGACTTTCGAGGAAAGAGCGATCGAGCGTGGGTGCGACCGGCAAAAGAAATTCATAGTCAGAACCAAGCTGAGCCGCCGCTTCCATAATCGTCGGCAGATTCATGCGCACTTCCTTCACGCGGCTGCCCGGCATCAGCGTGATCCAATATTTTGCTGGATCGAGATGAAAGCGACCGGCGTAGTCGCTGCGCTCGATTGCGGGCTGGGGCAAATCCGCCAGCGGATGTCCGACAAACGTTGCGTCGACTCCCCGTTCGCAATAGAACTTTTCTTCAAATGGAAAAATCACCAGCGCCTTATCGATGTAGTTACGTAGCAGACGCACCCGCCCCTGGCGCCACGCCCAGAACTGCGGCGCTACGTAATAGACCACGGGAATGCCGCGCTTCTTCATTTGCCGTGCGACGCGCCAGTTGAACGCCGGCGAGTCAATGACGATGGCGAGATCGGGCTTGCGCCTCTCGGCCTCAGCAATCAAACGCCGGTATAGTCCGTAGATCTTTGGCAGGCGGCTGAGAATCTCAGTGATACCGACTACGGCGAGATCCTTGGCGTCAATAACGGTGTCACACCCGGCGGCGCGCATGCGCTCTCCGCCGACGCCGAAGAATTCCAGGTGAGATGCTTGCGTAGCGACAGCCGCACCCGGCTGTCCAACAGAGCGAGGCTCTGGGAGGTTTAGCTCGGCAGTCCGGTTTAGGGCTTCAATAAGCTCCGCCCCGTACATCTCTCCCGAGGCTTCGCCCGCTGAGATCAGAATTCGCAAGAGAGCATTGTAAGGCTACAGCGAGACCTAGTCGTCCCCAGCAGTAACTGCCGGTCCCGTCGCAATCTCCTGATCCTTGTACTGGAGCTGGTAGAGCTTGAAGTAAATCCCGCGCTGGGCCAATAGTTGCTGGTGAGTGCCCATCTCGCGCACCTGGCCTTTGTGCATCACGATGATCTTATCGGCGCGCTGCACGGTCGAAAGCCGATGGGCGATGATCAGCGACGTGCGCCCTTCAACCATGCGGCTGAGCGCGTCGCGCACGCGAAATTCAGTTTCGGTGTCCACACTGGAAGTTGCTTCGTCAAGAATCAGAATCTTAGGTTCGTGGGCCAGAGCGCGCGCGAACGAAATGAGCTGTTTCTGCCCCGTCGAAAGAGTGGAGCCGCGTTCGCGAACTTCTTCGTCGAAGCCCTTGGGCAGGGCGCGGATGAAGTCGGTGAGGTTCACATCTTCCGCAGCTTTCTCGACATCCTTATCCAGAATGCGCTGCGTGCCGAGCCGGATATTTCCGCCGATCGTTCCGCTGAACAGGAATGGATCTTGCAGCACCACGCCGAAGCGGCTGCGCAAATCGCCGAGGTCCATGTCTTTTACGTCGACTCCATCGATTCGAACCGCGCCTTTCTGGACATCGTAAAAGCGCAGCAACAGCGAAATGAGCGTGGTCTTCCCTGCGCCCGTATGCCCGACAATCGCCACGGTTTCGCCGGGTTCGATGGCGAAGCTTACGTCGCGCAGAACCCAATCAGCTGTTGCACCGTCCTTGACGCTTTGTTCTGGCGTGTCGCGATAGGCGAACCAGACGTGCTCGAACTCGATGCGGCCCGGTCCCTCAGGACGCTTGATTACTGCAGGCGAAACCACCTGCACCGGCGTGTCCAGTAACTTGAAGATGCGCTCACTCGCCGCCATGGCCGATTGCAGGATGTTGTATTTTTCGCTGAAGTCCATGATTGGACGGAAGAAGCGCAGCGCATATTGGATAAACGCGACCAGCACGCCTAGCGATGCGACTGTCGGCACCAGGCGAAACGCGATCAACGTTTTCCAATTGAAGCTCACGGCCACACTGCTTGCCCGGATGTTCCGCATCACATCGCCGCCGCCGAACCATATGACGCAGGCAATCGCAATCGCAGAAAGAATCTCGACCACAGGGTAGTAAACCGAGTAAGCCATGATCGCGTCCTTGTACGCGTCCATGTGGTTGCGGTTGATTTCCGAGAAGCGGTTATAGGCCTTGCGCTCGCGATTGAAAAGCTGCAGCACGACCATGCCGCTGACATGCTCTTGCAGATACGAGTTGATGCGCGCAATGGCTACGCGAATACGCCTGTAGGAATCACGAACGCGGTCGCGAAAAATCTTGGTGGAATAAACGATAAATGGAAGCACTCCAAAAGTGATGAGCGCCAGCTTCCAGTTCATGCACAGCATCACACCCAGGATTCCGAGGAGCACAAAAATATCCTCGAAGATGGACACCACACCCGAAGTGAACATCTCATTCAACGCATCCACATCAGTAGTGACGCGTGTCACCAGTCGGCCGACCGGGTTCTTGTCGAAAAAGGCAACGTGCAGACGCTGCAGATGGCGAAAGATCTGGCGGCGCAGATCAAACATTACTTTCTGGCCCGTCCACTGCATGAAGTAAGTTTGCAGGAACTCGAGCAGAAAACTGAAGACCAGCAGGCCAACGTAAATCGATGCGATCTGCGCGATACCAGTGATCGCGTGCGGGCTGAGCCAACCCCAGAAGCCGGCCGATAAACCCTTCGCCGGAGATAGATAGCGATCAATCGCCACTTTAGTGAGATACGGACCGAGCACATCGGCGAAAGATTTCAGAAAGATCGAAATCAGAGCGATCGCAACTTGCCAGCGGTAGGGACGCAGATACTTCAGCAACCGCGCCATCAGGCGGCTGTCATAAGCTTTGCCTAATACCTCTTCTTCCTGCGACATCTGTTTTTGTGATCCGTTGTTCTCGTAATTGGTGGATTGGCGATCTATTGATTGGCGATCCGCACTGAAACGCCGCCAATGGCGCTGCTAACAGGGTACCTCAAATAGATGGCTCGGGCAGGAAAGAGGATGGAAAACGTTTGCGAGCGTAGCAGATGGGATAATAAGTGAAGAATGCCGCTTGGAATTTACGTTTCGGTCCCGTTCTGCCGCACGAAGTGCAGCTATTGTAACTTCGCGTCAGACGTCTTTTCGCGAGCCATGTTTGAGCGCTACGTGGATCGCATTTGCACTGACATTCAGAAGGCCCCGCACACTGCGGCGGAATTGGGCGGGCAGTTGGACCGCGCCGTAGATTCCATTTATCTGGGCGGAGGAACTCCGACGGTGCTCGAGTCGGAGCAACTGGAGCGGATTTTCGCGACGCTGCAGCAGCAATTCGAAGTAAGACCCGATGCGGAAGTTACGGTTGAGTGTGCTCCCGGCACCCTGACTCCCGCCATGCTGGAGACTCTGTTAGGCTGCAGCGTCAACCGCGTGAGTCTCGGAGTGCAATCGTTTGTGGATCAGGAAGCCGCTGCGGTCGGTCGTCTGCACAAGCGCGAGACCGTGCTGCAGGATATTGCACGATTGCGCGCCGTGGGAATTACCAATATCAACATCGATCTGATCGCAGGCTTGCCGCATCAGACGGCCGAAAGTTGGGAATTTTCTCTGGCGGAAGCCATCGCCTCTGGCGCTCCGCACGTGAGCGTCTATATGCTCGAGGTCGACGAGGACTCGCGATTGGGCCGAGAATTACTGGCCGGCGGCACACGCTATCATGCCCACTTTGTCCCCAATGAAGGGTCTATGGCGGATTTCTATCTCGCAGCTTGTGGGAGCTTGCAGTCCGCTGGTATCGCGCAATACGAGATTTCCAATTTCGCTCGAGAAAATTTCGAGTCGCGGCACAATTTAAAGTATTGGAAGCGTCTGCCCTATTTCGGCTTCGGGGTGGATGCGCACTCGATGCTGACTTCTGCCACTCCCGACATCGACGCGGTACGATTCGCACCGGCCGATTCTCTTGATCAGTACATAAGCAGCGTAGCTTTGCAGCGAACTGCAGTCTCGCACCCGGCGGCCCTGGAGGAGAGCTTCTTCTTGGGCCTCCGACTAACGCGGGGTGTTAGCCTGCGTGAACTTTCGACTAAATTCGGAGATGACGCCATCGAGCGAGCACGCATCACGATCGCAGAGCTCGTTGACCATGGACTAATGCGGCTTCAGGGGGATGTCGCCTCTCTCACCTCGCGCGGCAGACTGCTCTCGAACGAAGTTCTCGAGCGATTCATTTTGGCGGAGGAATCAGTTCGTTGATTCTTAGCGCTAAGGATCATTTCCTAGAAACGGAATATCGCGGCCATACCATCCGGTCGGTTGGACAGAGGTCCGTCATACTCTTATTCGTCAATATTGACGGGGCCCGCGCCAACTCCGCTTCTACGTCTCCGCGGTAACTTTTCCCCAATCTGTCGCTGTGGTGTAATCAAAGCTCTAATGTAGCCGGTGGAGGAATCTTTGGATTTTCAACTGAACGACGAGCAGCAGCATTTAAAGAAGAGCGTCCGCGAGTTTGCCGAGCGCGAGATCGCGCCCAACGTCATGAAGTGGGACGAAGCTTGCGAGTTTCCCCTGGCGACCGTGAAGGAATTGGGCAAGCTCGGATTGTTGGGGACAGTTTTTCCCTCCGAGTACGCCGGTGCCGGCATGGGCTACGTGGAATATGTCATAGCCATCGAAGAGTTGTCGCGTGTGGATGGCTCGGTAGGCATCATTGTCGCCGCCCACACATCGCTCTGCTCCAATCACATTTTTCTTGCCGGCGACGAGACGCAGAAAAAGAAATACGTCAGCAAACTTGCTACGGGCGAATGCATCGGCGCCTGGGGATTGACCGAACCCTCTTCTGGCTCGGACGCTGGCAGCGCCCGCATGACTGCGAAGCGCAAGGGCAGCAACTGGGTGCTCAACGGGACAAAGACCTTTTGCACCAACGGCCACTACGCCGACGTGATCGTGGTGGTCGCCGTCACCGATCGAGCCGCCAATACGCACGGGCTTTCCGCGTTCATCGTCGAAAAGGGTACCAAGGGATTTCGCCCCGGCAAAAAAGAAAACAAACTCGGCCTGCGGGCCAGCGATACGGCGGAGATGATCTTCGAAGACTGCGTGATTCCGGCGGAAAATCTGCTGGGCAAAGAAGGTGACGGCTTTATCGACGCGATGCGCGTACTCGACGGCGGGCGAATCTCGATCGCGGCTCTGTCGCTGGGTATGGCGCAGGGCGCATACGAGGCCGCGCTGAACTATTCCAAGGAGCGCAAGCAATTTGGCAAAGCCATCGGCGAGTTCCAGGCGATCCAATGGAAGCTGGCCGATATGGCCACCGAGATTGATGCCGCCCGGTTGCTCACCATGCGCGCTGCCTCTATGAAGGACGCCGGAATGAAGACGACCTTGGAGTCCTCCATGGCGAAGCTCTACGCGAGCGAAGTTGCCGTGAAGTGCGCGAACGAGGGCGTGCAGATTCACGGCGGATACGGATTCATCAAGGACTATCCCGCCGAGAAGTACTACCGCGATGTGAAACTTTGCACGATTGGTGAGGGCACCAGCGAAATTCAGCGCCTGGTGATCGCACGGCAGTTGCTGAAAGACTGAACGGTTCAGCGGATTTCTTCTTCCGGGCTCACTGCTTTACACTGATCGTTTGAACCTCGACATTCAGCCTTGGATTGAGCAACTTCGCTCCGGCGACGTACGCGCCTTGGCTCGCGCCATTTCTACCGTGGAAAACCGTGCGCCGGGCTGGTCCGATCTGCTGAAGGCATTGTTTCCACACAGCGGCAAGGCGCGCGTGCTTGGCCTGACAGGCCCGCCGGGGGCGGGGAAGAGCACGCTGGTCGATCAACTCGCTCGCCTGTATCGCAAACATAATCGCACCGTAGGGATTGTAGCGGTGGATCCGACCAGTCCCTACACTGGCGGAGCGATTCTCGGCGACCGCATCCGCATGCAGGATCATTTTTCCGATCCGGGGATTTATATTCGCAGCATGGCGACGCGCGGCTCGCTCGGCGGTCTGGCGCGAACCACAGCCGACGTAACTACGGTGCTGGATGCCTCCGGGCGCGACCTCATCATGATTGAGACCGTGGGCGTCGGCCAGGATGAAGTCGACATCGTGCGGCTGGCCGATGTCACGATAGTGATCCTAGTGCCGGGCATGGGCGATGACGTGCAAACCATTAAGGCCGGCATCATGGAGATCGCAGATATTTTCGTGATCAACAAAAGCGACCGCGATGGCGCCGAGCACGTGGAGCGCGAAATCCGCACCTTGCAATCACTGGCAACTCGCAATGATCGATGGACGCCGCCGATCATTAAGACAATTGCAAGCCAGGGAGTGGGACTCGAGGAACTGGCCGGCGCGATTTCGGATTATGAGAAATATTTGCAGAAGGAAAATCTTGCGCTGGCCAAGAGCGCAGAAAACTGGCAGGAACGCCTGATCGAAATGCTGCGCGATGCGCTGCTCGAGAAGTCGAGGGCGCAACTGGAGAACGGAAACCTGGCTCGGCTCGCAGCGGAAGTGGCCGAGCATAAACGCGATCCCTATACGCTGGTCGAGGAGATTGCCGGGAATGTGGGGAAACGCTGATGGCGCAACTCGATCACATCGGCGTTGCCGTCAAGTCGCTGGCGGCGGCGAAGTCGATCTACGAAAAGCTGGGTATGAGTGTCTCCCCAGAAGAAGTTGTGGAGCAGGAGCAGGTGCGGTTGGTGATGGTTCCGCTGGGCGAAAGCCGGCTGGAATTGTTGGAGGCCACCTCGGAGAATTCGACGATCGCGAAGTTCATCGCCAAGCGCGGCGAAGGGTTGCATCATGTGTGCCTGCGAGTTCCAGACTTGGCTGCAGCTGCCGAGCGCCTGAAGAAAGATGGAGTGCGATTGGTCTCGGAGGAGATCAAGACGGGCGCCGGCGGTCACCGCTATGTTTTCGTGCATCCCGCGAGCACAGGCGGCGTGCTGTTGGAACTGGTAGAGGGATAGGTCAAAAACAGAGTCTCCGCAGATCTTCGCGGATTTTGACGGGTAGATCACTTTAACTGCTGAATGCTTCTTCTCGCTATCGATACTTCCGGTAAGCATGGCAGCATCGCGCTGGCGCGGGCAGGGGAGCGCTCTGCAGATCGGGACGACGTGGAAGTGATCGGCGCAGCGCCTCTCGTGGGCGGCACGTTTTCCGCGCAGCTTGTTCCGCAGATCGCAACGCTGCTCTCCAGCCACGGACTCACTAAGGGTCACATCAATGCTTTTGTGGTGGCCTCAGGGCCGGGATCGTTCACCGGGCTTCGCATCGGTTTGGCCGCAGTCAAAGCGCTGGCTGAGGTTTTGAACAAACCGATCGCGGCTGTGTCGTTGCTCGAAGTGTGCGTGTTTACCAGTGGTCACGAGGGGAAGATCATGGCTGCGCTCGATGCCGGCCGGAGCGATGTGTATGTGGGCCAATACGAAATTCCGGCTCGCGCGGGCCAACCCCCGAAAGAGCACATGTTGAGCCGGAGTGAATTTCTTGCCCGCGCACGAGGCTGGAAGGTCGTGACTCCGGATTCCGTTCTCGCCGAGGCGGCTCGGGAAACAGGGTTATCGGTCTGGACTCTGCCTCAGCTCTCTGCCGCCGAGGTTGCCCGTTTAGGTTGGAGCAAGATTCAGTCCTGCGAGACGGTACAGGCCGAGCAGTTAGAAGCAAACTATATTCGCCGCACCGATGCCGAAATGCTCGAGAGACTTGGTTCCTAGCGTGCGCGTACGGCTGGCACTTCCGACTGATATTCCCGCCATAATGGCTCTCGATCAGGAGGTACCAACTGCTGGCCATTGGTCTCAGGCACAATATGAAAGCGCTTTAGCGACCAGTGATTCGTTGTCCGAACGCGTTGGATGGGTAGCTGAAATCCAAGAGCAAGCAACAATTCCAGGCGAGGCACCAGCGCTTCTTGGGTTTTTGATCGCGAATAGGATTGCCGACGAGTGGGAGCTGGAAAACATAGCGGTCTCTGCCCATGCTCAGCGGCACGGCGTGGCTACACAACTGCTAGGTGCTTTGGTCGAATATGTTCACGCAGGAAATGGCAGTGCGATATTTCTGGAAGTCCGCGAATCGAACCAGCCCGCTCGCAGCCTTTATAGCAAGTTCGGTTTTGAGGAAACCGGCGTGCGAAAAAGCTACTATAGCGCCCCGCGGGAAGATGCAGTATTGTATCGGCGGCGTATTCCTTTAGGTGTTTCTCACAACGAGACTGCACCAAGAATATGGCATTGAACCGATTTTAGGGCTGTGGTAGTTTTAGCGGAGAATCCCGGTTTGGAGGTCTGCTGGATGCTGACTCCGAAGGACGCTCTTCTGACCAGCCATGATGAATTCCGCAAGCTGGCTCAGGAGCACATGCAATATTCCACTCGTCTTGATTCACTCACCCAAAAGCGCTACCTCAGCGAAGATGAAAAGCTGGAAGAAGTCCGGCTGAAGAAGCTGAAGCTGCGTCTCAAGGATCAGATGGAGACGATTGAGCGGCAGTATCGGCAGCAGTACGGAGTTCACGTCGCTTAGTTGTTGGCCGTTGTACCGGCGGCCATGGCCGCAAGAGGATACTTCTATCTGCTCAAAGGCGCTGGTCAGCGCCTTTCTTTATTTGCACTTAGGCTGAAGCTGAGCTACGGTCGTTCACCTCTGCTCTATAATTAACCTGTTCTCTTTGCGTTACTCCTATGGTCCGTGACGGCTACTTTTACGCGCTGGGCTTGATCGTGGCAGGCCTTCTTGTTGGCTGGTTCGCGCGGCCAGCCTGGGCGATCGTTCCGCTGTTGCTGGCTCTGTTTTTTCTTTGGTTCTTTCGTGATCCTGAGCGTTCCATTCCCGATGCCGCACAGACGGTCGTTTCGCCTGCGGATGGGAAGGTAACAGAGGTTTCACCGGTGACGATCGGCGGCGAAAAACAACTCCGCATCAGCATCTTCTTAAGTGTTTTTGATGTTCACGTAAATCGGTCCCCGATCGCCGGCATAGTCCGCGAGGTGCGTTATCAGCGTGGAAAATTTCTGAACGCCATGAATCCAGTCTCCGCCGAGGAAAACGAGCAGAATATTGTTCGCGTGGAAGGCAATGGTCAGACGGTTGTGTTCAAGCAAATTGCGGGATTGCTGGCGCGAAGAATCGTCTTCCATCCCAAAGTGGGTGATCGGTTGGAGCGCGGCCAGCGCGTGGGGCTGATCAAATTTGGTTCGCGCACAGACGTACTCCTGAACTCAACTGCCAACGTCCAAGTGAAGGTGGGCGACCGCGTCCGTGGCGGGGCAAGTGTTCTGGCGTATCTGCAGCCGAAGGGCGAACTGGCAACGGCAGCGCAAGGTTCGACTGCGGAAGGGGCACGATAATGGACCTTACCCAGCGCCCCGATCAGCCCTCGGAGAAGCGGCGTCCGCGTCGTATGAGCAAGGGGATGTACATTCTCCCGTCGATTTTCACCACGGGGAATATGGCGGCTGGCTTTTACGCCATCCTCGAGGTGGTCCACGCCAGCGCTCTGAACTTCTGGCATTTGGATAATGCCGCCAAGGCAATCGGCTTCGCCGTCTTGTTCGATGGACTCGATGGACGCGTCGCTCGTATGACCGGAACCAGCAGCGACTTCGGCAAAGAATTCGATTCCCTAGCCGACGTGATCACCTTTGGCGTGGCTCCCGCGATGCTGGCCTGGACGTGGGGATTTCACTTGATGCCACCGGTTGCACTTACCGAGTGGAATATCAAACTCACCCAGCTGGGAGCAATTGCCAGCTTTTTATTTCTGATGGCCGGAGCCAGCCGCCTGGCCCGGTTTAATATCACGACCAATCCGCAGCCTTCCAATCCCGGCCGGCCGGGAAAGAAGTATTTTGTCGGCATGCCCATTCCAGCGGGTGCTGGCGTGATTGCCGCCGTCGTCCATTTTCAGGGAGGAATTCCGCTCGAGTCCTGGTACACGGCGATCACCTGGCTTGCCATGGTTGCTGCCGTGGGCTATCTGATGGTGAGCACGTGGCGATTCTATAGTTTTAAGGACATTGATTTTTCTACTCGCCGGCCGTTTCGGTTAATCATATTACTCGGTGCTCTGTTCGCTGGTGTGTGGTTCTTCTCGAAGCCGGTGCTATTCGCAGTGGCGTTGCTCTATACGTTCTCCGGGGTGTTCTGGCGCCTGCAGTGGATCTTTCGTCGCCGGAGCCAGCCTCCGCCACCCACCTACAAGGAGGCTTCGCAGACTTCATGAGTAGTCCGTCCAAAATCGCTGCGTCGGCCGCTCCTTCGTCCGTGCGCGGGCAACTTTATCGCGCGGCTATCGTGGGCGCGGCCACGCTCAAGGGCAAGGAAGTCGCGGAGATGCTCAACGAGCGTAACTTTCCTGCCGTGGATGTGCGCTTGCTTGATGACGACGAGTCCATCGGACAACTCGAAGCAACCGGGGATGAGATCAACTTCATCCAGAGCGTGCGCGCTGAACAATTCACCAAAATGGATTTCACTTTCTTTGCCGCCGATGCCGGATGCACTCGCCAGAACTGGAAGCGTGCCCGCGATGCCGGCAGCGCAATCATCGATCTTTCTGGAGCCTTGGAGGACGAGCCCGGTGCAACGGTACGCTCTTTGTGGGTGGAGCGCGAGCGCGGACAGATGTGGCAGCCTGATCTCCAGCCCGGCCCCTGCGTCGTTGCTCATCCTGCAGCGATTGCGCTTGCTCTGCTGCTGTTGCGGGCCAGCAAGACTGGCGCGATTCGTAGCATGGCGGCGACAATTTTCGAGCCAGCCTCCGAGCAGGGACAAAAGGGCATGGACGAGTTGCACCGGCAAACCGTGAATCTTCTGTCGTTCCAGACCTTGCCTAAGGACGTCTTCGACACGCAAGTGGCTTTCAACATGGTTGCCCGCTACGGCCCGAATTCCAAGCTGTCGCTGGATTCGCTGGAGCAACGCGTCCGTCGTCATTATCAAGAACTTGCCGGAGTGGAAGCACCCCAGCCCGCGCTTCTGGCCGTCCAGCCACCTGTTTTTCACGGCCACGGACTCGCCATTTTCTTGGAGATGACACAATCCGTGGATCCGGTGAAATTGTCGGAAGCTCTTTCTGGCGATCACGTCACCGTCGCAGGAGTGGAAGAAGATTCGCAGCCGAGCAACGTGAACACCGCCGGCCAGGGCAACATCCTCGTTTCTCTGAAAGCGGAAGCTTCGCGGCCGAATGGAATCTGGCTGTGGGCGGCGGCAGACAATCTTCGGGTCGCGGCCATCACAGCGGTGGAATGTGCCGAGAGTATGATCGCGACCCGGCCAGTGGGAAAAATCCAATGAACGTGAAGTGGCGCCGTGGCGCGTGGCTGCTGCTGCTCGCCGGAGCTACTAGTTGCGGCTACCATACGGCTGGCCACGCCGCGCAGCTTCCGGAAAATGTGAAGACGATCGCCGTCCCGGCTTTCGTCAACGTAACCACGACCTACCGCATCGAACAGATGCTGACCGCATCCGTAGTGCGAGAATTCACCACTCGCACGCACTATCACATCCTCAACGACACCAACGAGGCCGCAGATGCCACGCTCCGCGGCACCGTGCTTTCCACCTCTTCAACCCCGCTGACGTACAATTCCGCAACCGGACAGGCCGCCAGCGTTCTCGTGGTGGTCAGCATGAGGGTTTCTCTCACGGACCGGCAGGGTAAAGTCTTGTATCAGAATCCTTCGTACCTGTTTCGCGAGCAGTACGAAGTCTCGCAGGATCTGGCTAGCTTCTTCGAGGAAGACTCGCCCGCCTTCCGGCGCCTCTCGCAGGATTTCGCGCGAACCCTGGTCTCTAACATTCTGGAGGGCTTCTAGATGCTAGAGTTTGATTGTGATCCTGAGCAAGCGTTCTTTGCGCAGCGAGGGATCTGGGCGAGCCGCGCAAAGCGTCGCGTTTCTTGCGGCGCAAGAACTGCGCGTTTGGCTCGCTTCCTTATAAGCCGCTGCTTAGAGTCCATAACGGAGAACTTTTGATGCGGGCTTTCGCCCAAGCGGATCGCTTTGTGAGCGAGCTTGAATCGCACAAGCTGCGCCCAGCCTACGTGTTCGTTGGCGACGAGGCTTTCTTCCGCAAGCGCTTCCGCGACGCGATTATCGAGCACCTGGTTCCGCGTGATCTGCGGGATTTCGGCCTGTTCGAATTTGATCTCGCGGAAAATGATCTCGCCGAAGTTCTCGATCGCGCCCGCACGCCGTCGTTGATGGCACCGTTCCAGGTTTTTTTCGTGCGCGGTGTGAAGAATCTTTTTGGTCGCGGCTCGAACGAGGAAAAACTCGCCGCCATTGAGGACTACTGCAAGAATCCCAATCCTGACGCCCTGCTGGTTTTCGTCGCCGACCATATCAGCATCCCGGCTGACGTTCGCCGCATGGAGATGCAGGATAAGGAGCGCTACCAGCGCATCCGCGAGACCATGGGACCGTACTGCGGCATCGTCGAGTTGGCCCGTGTGGAGGAAGGCGAGGCGGTGCGCTGGATCTCCGACTTTTGCACCAGCCGCACCGTAAAGATCGAAGCCGATGGCGCCCGCGAATTGGTCGATGCCCTCGGCGGCGACATGATGATGATCTCGAACGAACTCGAGAAGCTGATGCTCTACGTCGGCGCCCGGAACCGCATCACTCTGGGCGACGTCGAGACGATGGTGCTTGCGGCCAAGCAACGTTCGCTCTACGAGTTGACCGATGCCATTTCGTCCAAGGACCGCGTGCGTGCGCTGGAAGTGTTGGACGCGATGCTGACTTCCGGCGACGGCGAAGAAGCGGCCATCGGCCACATCTACATGCTGGCCAAAACTTTTCGCCAGATGCTGGTGATTCTAGAACGCAACGTTCGTGACCAGCGCATGCTCTGGGCCGCGCTCTGGCAGGGGTTCCGCGTCCCTCCCTTTGCAGCCGACGACATCATCAAGCAAGCCCGCCGTTACAAATCCCGTCGCGACTTGACGCGTGCGATCCGCCTCGTTGCCAAGGCTGACCTCGCTCTGCGCTCGAATCCCGTGAGCAAGCGCATGGTGCTGGAACGTCTGGTAATGGATTTAACCACCGAGCCCAAGCTGGAGGCGCCGGGATGGATGCAGGATCAATTGCCGGTGTGAACCGTAGCGCTCTGCCTTTTAGGAATCGACGCACTTACATATCGTTTCGCGCCGCGTTGTCTTTTTTCCTGCCCTCGCGCTTTTCAACTTCTTCAGCCGGCCCGTCAAGTGTGAAGGTCAGTGCCGGAATATCATCCGGAACTCCAAGAGCATACAGAAGCTCAACCGAAGATACGCCATTCGTCCATCTCCACGTACTCCTGTCAAATCCCGATCCGCCCGCGCTTTGCAGCGAGGTCACCTCGTGTGCGGCGGGCACACCGAACTTGTCTCTTAAGGCCCTCATGATCCGCGGCACATACATGTCATTCCACAAGTTCATTTCAATCTTGTACAGGATGAGTTTGCCGTCCTTTGCCACAAAGAAAACAGATTCTGACGACAATAGTGCTTCAGCATAAGTGCCCTTGTCGACTGCCCATCCCAAGGTGGTGCACTCTGTCGTCTTCCCTTCCGGCAGGTGCAACACATTACCGCACGTCCAAGCCCCGTGTGCTGGGTCGCTGGCCAGCCATTCCGCGGCACTTTCCCCGAGCTTGTCACCCTTCACGCTGTAAGGCTCCAGAGAATTTGCCTGCTGAGCATTAGCCCCAAAGGCGACAACGAGAATTGCAATGAGAATAAGGATCGCGATTTCGGGTTTCATCGTTCCAAATCCTCCTACGAAAACGTCAGGTATGTAGAGAGGATTGCAATCTCACAGCAACGCAGTCAATGGAATTGTCGACTTTCGGAAGGAGGATGTCCTGTTCCGGGAAACTCGAGCAAAATGGGCTCTGTGGTACGGTTCGCGGCCAGTCGGAACGTCGATAGCTCAGGCGCCTTGCAGCGCTAAAAGCCAAGAGCCTACTTCATTGCATTGACGCGAGCGCCCAGGCGCGACTTGTAGCGTGCAGCGGTATTGCTGTGCAGCGTGCCCTTCTGAATGGCCTTGTCGAGTGCGGATACGGTCTGGCGGTAGGTCTGTTCGGCGGCTTGCTTGTCGCCCTTTTCGATGGTCTCGCGCAGGGTGCGCAAAGCGGTGCGCAGGCGGGATGAGTTGGCGCGATTGGTGGCAGTGCGCTTTTCGGTCTGACGGGCGCGCTTGAGCGCCGAGAAATGATTAGCCATGTCTGGTTCGTTACCTTCGTGTGTCCAGCAAGATATTCGGTGAGTCCCGAATTGCCTATTATAGGGGAGCAAGTCTTGACTGGTCAAACACATGGCATGGCCTCTGATTCCAGACCCGCTGGCTCGTCTCAAAGTTCTGCTTGATTCCTCGACCCCCATCGTAGCGATCGAAACCATCGAGGAAGTTCGCGCCGTTCGCCTGGTACGCGCCGCTTGTGCGGCCCTCAACCTCGCCGCATTCGAGTGGACAATCGCGAGCGGCCTGATCCGTTGCGGCAGTGACGTTGGGGAACTGGTGGTCGACGGGCCAGACTCAACTTCTCCTTATGGTGCGACCGCACAGCAAGCGCTGGCCAACTCCAAAGCCATCTACAACAGTCAGGAGCCCGCCCAGATGCTTGCCAACCTGGAAGGCATTTCCATCGGTGCGGCGTTTATTTTGAAGGACCTGCACCGCCATATGGATGAGCCCGTAGTGGTTCGCCGTCTGCGCGATGTAGGGCAGAAATTTTCCGAGAATCGACGCACCATCATTCTCACCTCGCCCAAAATCGAGATTCCTGCAGAGTTAAGGGGACTGGTGGAATTTCTTGAACTGCCGCTGCCTGACCGCCGGCGTCTGCGCCAGATCATTGATGAAGTTGTCGTGAGAATCTCGAGAGCCCATACTCTGCAGCGGAAGTTGGATCCCAAGGGATTTGACGCCGTAGTGGAAAGCCTGCGCGGGCTCACCGAAGAGGCTGCCGAGCGTGCTCTTTCTCAGACCTTGGTGGCGCGCTATGCCCTGTGCCCGGAGATTGCGAGCGATGTTCTCGAGACCAAGAAGTCTTTGCTCCGGCGCTCGGAGATGTTGGAGTTCACGGAGGCGAGTGAAGCATTTTCCAGCGTTGGTGGAATGGATAACCTGAAACGCTGGCTGGCTCTTCGGCGTGGCGCGTGGGAAGATTCGGCCCGCGCCTTCGGCCTGGAACCACCGCACGGGGTAATCATTCTAGGCGTGCAGGGATGCGGGAAATCCCTCTGCGCCCGGGCTGTCGCGGGAGAATGGAATCTTCCGCTGGTGAAATTCGATACTGCCGCCATCTACGATAAATACATCGGCGAAACGGAGAAGCGAATTCGCAAGGTGTTCGAGGTTGCGGAAGGTCTTGCGCCATGTGTCCTCTGGATTGATGAATTGGAAAAGGTGTTCGCCGGGAGCGGGCCGGATTCCGCGTCGGCTGACGCCGGAGTTTCCTCGCGCCTGCTGGCCTCGTTTCTATCCTGGATGCAAGACCGCGTGGCCCCGGTATTTGTAGCGGCCACATGCAACAACGTGACCGCGCTACCTCCGGAACTTATTCGCAAGGGGCGATTCGATGAACTTTTCTTCGTCGATCTTCCCAATCAGGCAGAGCGCGAGCAAGTTTTGTCGATTCAGTTGAACCGGCGGAAACGCAATCCCTCGGACTTTGATCTGAAACAGGTTGCTGCGGCTGCAAAAGGATATTCCGGCGCGGAGATCAACGCCGCCGTCCAGACGGCACTTTACGTTGCCTTCTCCGAAAAAAAGCAGCTCAGCACGCAACTGTTGCTGGACGCGCTGGCCCAGACGGTGCCACTCTCTACGACGCGATCAGAGGAGATCGCCGCTCTGCGCCAATGGGCGGCAACTCGTGCGGTCCCGGCATCCCAAGCGGAAGAAAACGCATAACTTGCGAAGCCATTGACTCCCATCCCGGCGCGGGGTACGCTTTATGCAATGGTAGTGACTTGCCCTGTGGGCATGCGCATCCCGGCTGGTCCCGTCTCTGAGCACAATCCTGTTTTGTCTGCAAATGGTGTGATTATTTCAACGCGTGAGGTAATCCCGGCTGCTATCCCCCTCGGGGTCCATCCTGCCCTCACATGGTTCAAAAAAGAGACTGAATGAAGAAAAGTATCGGGATAACTCCCAACATCGAAACGCTATTCGGTACCCGCGACGAGAACATGCGCGTCCTGGAAGATGGCCTGAACGTTACCATTGACCTGCGATCGAACGCCATTGAACTGGAAGGCGCGGCCCGTGAAGTGGCCCGGGCTGAGCAAGTGTTTGCCGACTACGAGGGCCTGCAGCGCTCCGGATATACCTTCAACAATGGCGATCTCAACAGCATGTTGCGCGTATTGGTGGCCGATCCGACCGCGACCTTGCGCGGGCTCGCCGACGCCGGCAAGCAGCGCTCTCTAGGACGTCGCATGGTGCAACCCAAGAGCGTGAATCAGCGCCGCTATGTCGAGGCCATCGAAAAACACGATATGGTTTTTGGCATCGGCCCTGCCGGCACCGGTAAGACCTACCTTGCCGTCGCCATGGCCATCTCTGCGCTGCTCGCGAAGCGAGTGAATCGCATCATTCTGGCGCGTCCCGCGGTGGAAGCTGGCGAGCGCCTGGGATTCTTGCCCGGCACGTTGCAGGACAAGATCGATCCTTACTTGCGTCCTCTGTATGACGCGCTCTATGACATGCTCGAGCCGGAGAAAGTAGATCGATATCTGGAAAAGAATGTGATCGAGATCGCGCCGATTGCATTCATGCGCGGGCGTACGTTGAACGATTCCTTTGTGATTCTCGACGAGGCGCAAAATACCACCTCGGAACAGATGAAGATGTTCGTTACCCGCCTGGGATTTAATTCCAAAGCGGTGATTACCGGGGATATCACGCAGATCGACTTGCCCAACGCTCGCCGCAGCGGGCTGCTGGAAGCCATCGACATTTTAAAGCGCGTGGAGGGCTTAACCTTCGTTCACTTCGACGAAGCCGATGTAGTCCGTCATCACCTGGTGCAGCGCATCATCCGGGCGTATGACGAACACAAGACCCATATTGCCGAGCAGCAGATGCTGTTATTGTCCGGCGGGAAGAGCGCCGAGGCCGCGGGTGGTGGATTGAAAAGCTCCGAAGTGAAGAATCCGGAGGCGAAGGAAATAAATGACAGAACCCGAGAAGCCTCGGGGGAATAGGATTCGTGCAGGGTAAAGTTGGTTATTCTCCGAAAAAAAATCACGGGGCTGAGCCCGTCAACTCTCGAACGCTTTGTGCTGCGGGCGAGGCGAGCGGTCCACTTACGCGACACCGTGAATGTATTGGTGACAAATAGCCAGGAATTGCGTTCTCTCAACCGTCAATTTCGCGGGAAAGACAAGGCTACCGACGTATTGTCATTCCCGTCGCCGCAGCTGGGACTGCGTCGGGCAAAAAACATTGCTGGCGAACTTGCGATCTCCGCTGACATTGCGCGGGAGAATGCCAGTCGGCTGGGGCACTCGGCGGCGGAAGAGATAAAGATTCTGGTGTTGCACGGTATTCTCCATCTAGCCGGATTCGATCACGAGCAGGATAATGGTGAGATGGCTCGCGAGGAGACACGATTGCGACAGCGACTGAAGTTGGACGTGGGGCTGATCGAGAGGACGGGAGCGCTTGCTGGCCAGCCTTCCGATGGCAAGTCGCTTCGTGCTCGCCCATCCCGCTCGCGGCATAGAACTTTATGAATTGGGCCGTTGCACTTGCGCTTGTCCCGCTGCTGGGGCTGTTGGCGCTGGCCTCGTACGTCGATCGTGTCTACCAGGAAATCGGAAAATTCCTCTCGCGCGAGTTTCAGGATAATATCGACGTCTTCGAGCAGAAGGTCGAACCCGTTCTGGGCGTAAGCCGTTCGCGGGCGTCGCTCTCCATGGCGGTGCTGAAGCAGTTGACCACCGCGACCATTGCTCTGCTCGTGGGTTTCGCCCTTTTTAGTGATCAGCGCTGGAGCGCGTACGAAATCGCTCAAGCCGCCATCAGCTTGATTGTGATCGTCATCGTCTTCAATCAATTTCTGCCGTTCCTGTTTTTCTCGCGCACCAATGGCGCCTGGCTCATTCGCTGGATATGGCTCATGCGTATCCTGATCTACCTGGTGCTGCCGGTAACGATCGTTCTGGGCTTCTTGCAATCCGTGGTATCGCTCACCCGCGAAAACACCCGCGAGGAGCCGGAGAGCGCATCCGAGGCCGTGGACGCCTTGATCGAAGCCGGGCAGGAAGAAGGCATCATTCAGGAAGGCGACCGCGACTTGATCCAATCTGTGGTCGAGTTCAGCGGCAAGACGGTGCGCGAAGCCATGAAGCCGCGGCCGGAGATGTTTGCCGTACCGATGGAAACCACGGTCGAGCGCTTCATCGAAATGCTCCGGACCAAGCACTATTCCCGCGTGCCCGTATACGACGGAAGCATTCACAACATCAAAGGCATCGTCTACGCCCAGGATGTGCTGCAAGTGCGAGATAGCGAAGCTTCCAAGACTCTCGAAACTCTGATGCGCCGCGACGTCTATTTTGTGCCCGAAAGCAAACTGGGCAGCGACCTTCTCCGCGAAATGCAAAAAAACAACATTCGTATGGCGATTGTGGTCGATGAATATGGCGGCGTGGCGGGGCTGGTTACGATCGAAGACCTGGTGGAGGAGATCGTCGGCGAAATCCGCGACGAGCACGAGAAGCCGGAAATCGTTAAGGAAAATCCTGATTCGTACATCGTTTCCGGCGGTATGGACGTAGACCGCCTTGCCGAACTCTTCGGGACGAAGCCGGAGGGAAGGGAATCGGCGACAGTCGCAGGCCTGGTCAGCGAACTGGCCGGACACATTCCGCAGAAGGGCGAAACCGTGGACGATGACGGCCTGCGGTTCGAGGTTCTAGAATCGACCGATCGCAGAGTAGAACGCGTGAGAATCACTACCGTGCAGCCGCGACAATTGAAGCTGATATAACAGGTGTTAGGTCTCAGGTGTTAGGTGCTAGGCGAAAACCAGAAAGCCGAGACCTAAGACCTAAGACCCGAACCTCCCCTTATGCCCTTCCGCTCAGGTTTTGTTTGCATCCTCGGCCGCCCGAACGCCGGCAAGTCCACGCTGCTCAACGCGCTCGTAGGCGAAAAACTCGCGATCATCTCGCCGAAGCCTCAGACCACCCGCAACCGCATCCAGGGCATCGTCAACATTCCCAAGAGCAAAGGCCAGACCGGCGCACAAATCGTTTTGATTGATACTCCGGGGGTGCACAAGCCTGACAGCTCTCTCGGCCGCAAGATGATGGTTGAGGTGCGAGAAGCCTTGGAAGGCTGCGACGTTGTTCTGCTGATCATGGATGCGACGCGCAAGCTGGATCAGCGCGATGAGTTCGCCATCCAAATGCTCAAACACTCGCCGGCAAAAGTTTGCCTCATCCTTAACAAGGTTGACTTGTTGAAGGGAGGCAAGGGCAAACTACTGCCGTTGATCGAGGAATACAAGAAGCTCCATCCCTTTCATGAAATCATTCCTATCTCTGCGTTAAAGCGGGATGGCCTAGAGATATTGTTGAAGCAGGTTGTCGCAGCGCTGCCCGCGGGCCCTCCGCTATTTCCCGAAGATCAAATCACCGACCAACCCGCGCGCTTCATGGCCGGAGAGATTGTTAGGGAGCGAGTTTTGCTCGAGACCGAGGAAGAACTTCCTTACGCCACCACCGTGATTGTCGAGAGCTTCGAAGAGGGCGCCAGATTGACCCGCATTTCCGCAACCATCTACTGCGAACGCGAAGGCCAGAAAGGCATCTTGATCGGCAAGAAGGGCGAGATGCTGAAAAGAATCGGCACATCAGCGCGATTGCAAATCGAGCGCATGTTGGGCACAAAGGTGTTTCTGGAACTCTACGTGAAGGTGCAGCCCAACTGGCGCGAATCGCGTGGCTTTGTCGAGGAACTCGACTGGCGGAGGCAACTGGAGCACCTCACCAATGGACACGTCGAACTCCCGGACAAAGCTCTGATCGCCGGAAGACACAAGTAACCAAGTAACAATGACCGATAAAGTCGATCGGGTTGGCGCTAGCCGCGCCTGTTTCGAAGTGTAGCTTCGCCTGCTGGGTTTGTCGTTCTGAGTATTAACAGCTAAAATCAATTAATAGCAGCGCCGAACCGAATCATAACAACGAGCCAATACATGCCATCGTCGGATTCTTCCGAACAACCTCTCCCTGAAAAAGACTTTGATCCTGAGAAGTTGGCTTTGATTTTGCGGGTTACACTCTCCGCTGACCGCAAAGCCGTCGACCCGGTCGTACAAGAAGTAATGACCGTAGTCCGTCAGATGAATGGGATCGACGGCAAAGAAGACGCGATCGAATTGGCGCTTCAGGAAGCGCTGGCCAACGCCGTCATTCACGGAGCAAAAGAAGATCCCACGAAGACCGTGGAGTGCCTGGTCAGCAGCGACGACGAAGCGGGCATACTGATCATCGTGCGAGATCCGGGCACCGGTTTTACGCCTGAAGTCATCCCCAGTTGCACTGTGGGCGAGAATGTCTATTCCAACCACGGGCGTGGGATTTTTCTGATCAACCAACTCATGGACAAGGTGGAGTTCAGAAAGAACGGAACCGAAATCCGTATGGTCAAGCGGTAGCTCCGGCGCACAAAACTTTATTCGTTTACCACGATGCCGAGCGTTTTCATCTTGCGATAAAGATGGCTTCGCTCCAACCCCAGCACTTCGGCCGCCCGAGTCACATTTCCGTGGTTTTCATCAAGCTTTTTCAGAATAAAATCCCGTTCGTAGGCGTCCCGAGCCTGGTGCAGTGTAGAGAACTCATTGCGCGCAGCGCGACGGTGTCCATCGCGGTAGACCAGCGGAGGTAGATGTTTGCGGTCTAATCGCGTGATCATCGGATTCATGATCACGATGCGCTCGATGACGTTGCGCAGTTCACGCACATTCCCCGGCCACGAATAGCGCATCAACCCTTCGATGGCGTCGTCCGTAATCTCGCGTGGACGTCGCCCATAAGTTGCGGCCAGGTCCTTCAGAAACTGCCGCGCCAGCAACGGAATGTCTTCCTTCCGGTCGCGCAGCGGAGGCACGAAGAACGGAATCACATTCAAGCGGTAAAACAAATCTTCGCGAAAGTTTCCGATGGAGATTTCTTCTTCCAGGTCTTTGTTGGTCGAGGCGATGATGCGGGCGTCCACCGTGATGGTTTCGTCGCTGCCCAGCGGGGCAACCCGTTGCTCGTCCAGCGTGCGCAGCACTTTGGATTGCGTTTTCAAACTCATGTCGCCGACTTCGTCGAGGAACAGCGTTCCGCCATTCGCCTTTTGAAACTTCCCCTCCTTGTCGACGGCAGCTCCCGGAAATGATCCTTTGTAATGCCCGAAGAGTTCGCTCTCGATCAGATCCTCAGGAATCGCCGCGCAATTTACTTCGACGAAGGTCTCGTCCTTGCGCAGGCTTTGCGCGTGGATAGCGTGCGCCACCAGTTCTTTCCCGGTTCCCGATTCACCGTAAATCAGAACGCGTCCGTTCGTGGGCGCCATCAAACCAATCTGCTGGCGCAACGCTTTCATGGGGATGCTGTCGCCAACGATCACGCTCTTGGTGTGCAACTGTTTTCGAAGATCGACGTTCTCATGCCGCAATTTCTTGGATTCGATTGCGTTCTTGACCAGGATTAAAGTCTTGTCGATGGAGAGTGGTTTTTCCAGGAAGTCATAAGCGCCAAGCTTGGTGGCCCGCACGGCGGTTTCGATGGTGCCATGTCCAGAAATCATGATGACTTCCGGTGCGTTATCGAGCTCGCGGATTTTCTCCAGCGTCTCCAGGCCATCGATGCCGGGTAGCCATATATCCAGCAGAACCACTTCGTAGCTGTGCTCGCGTCGCAACAATCTGAGACACTCTTCACCACTCTCCACCGAGGCGGTTTCGTAGCCTTCGTCTGCCAGCACTCCCTGCAGCGATTCGCGAATACCGGTTTCGTCATCCACTACCAGAATTTTATGCATGCTGAGCTGTTGGCGCGGCGAAGGCAGGTTCTGGCACAACTGGCAGTTCCACGATGAAGCGTGCTCCGACCGGCTGGTTCTCTTCAACGCGAATCGAGCCATGGTGCTCTTCGATCACTCGACTCACGATCGCCAATCCAAGTCCGGTTCCCCTTTTCCGAGTGGAGAAATAAGGAAGAAAGAGTTTCTCCTTTAGCTCTCGGGTCACACCGTGGCCAGTGTCTGCGACGGTGATCTCGACGGCGTCGCGGCTGGCCACCAGCGAGGTGGAAATCTGGATCTCGCGCACCAAAGAATCCTGCATCGCTTCGGCTGCGTTGTCCACCAGGTTGGCGATCGCTCGCTTGATGGCTTCCGCGTCCGCCATAACCTTGGGCAAATCGTGAGCAAGAGATTTATGCAGATCGATCCCGTCCATTCTTCCGTTGAACATGGAGAGAGCGTTCTCAACAACTTCATTGATATCCGCCGGGTGCGGGTTGGACGCCGGAAAGCGAGCCAAAGAGGAGAACTCATCTACCAATCGCCGAACCGTTTCCACAGCGCCTGCAATGGTTTCGGCACAGGATCGGACGATTTCCATCGAGGCCTTGTCGGGAGTCGTTGCGCGTTCCAAATGGCGCTGAATTCGCTCGGCAGATAAGGCGATGGGCGTCAGGGGATTCTTAATCTCATGCGCCACCCGTCGCGCAACCTCGCGCCACGCCGCCTGTTTCTGAGCCTTCAAGAGATCCGAGAGATCTTCGAATACGATCACGTATCCAGATTGCTCATCTTGATGGCGCAGAGTTGCCACCGTCACCGCTACGTTCAAAGGCGTTCGTTGCAGCGGCATCTCCATCTGGCTGGTGGTCATTCCCATGCGGTCGGCGCGGCGGAGCAGCGGTTCCAGATCCTGCAGCACCTCCACCGGAAACACATCCGCCAGCTGTGCCCCGCGTAGGATGTGTCTCCCCTCCGCATATCCCTCTGGGTGAAGAATGCGCTGCAAAGCTTGATTGGCGTGGGTGACAATCCGGCTGGCATCGAGCGACAGAACTCCAGTCGGAATGCTTTCAAGGATGGTCTCCATCTGGCGGCGGCGCTGGTCGAGTTCAGCATTAGCAGCACTTGCGTCGCGGCTGGAAGCTTCAATCTGCCGCCGGCTGGTCTCCAATTCTTCCGCCATGCGGTTGAACGAACGGACTAGATCTCCAATCTCATCGGCGGCACTCACGTCGATGCGGTAATCCAAACGCCCGCGAGAAATCTCCTGCGTGGCCTCGGCCAGCGCGGCCAGGGGACGGGTCACCAGTTTCGAGAGGAACAGCGCCAGCCATGTAGTCACAAACAGCACCATCATGGTCAGCAGCAAGAGCAGCCCCATGTAAGTCTGGCGCACATGCTTACGCTCGCGACTGAGTTGAAGATAACGCAGTTGGCTGGCCTCAATCTGCTTCACCGTCTTCGAAAACTCCGCCGGGAGCGGCATAGCCACCAGGATCAAGCCATCCTTTCCCACCGGCGCGCTGCCCAGGGTGTATTCGGTTTGCCCCCACGTAAAAGTGGCGGGTTGTCCAGCGGCCGCTTGTGCGAGTGGCAGCTTCTCCTTCAAGATTTCCCAGGGCGCGGGAACACCGAGGCTAGCCGCCGCGACTCCATTCTGGAGGGCGACGGTAAATCCGCCCTGCAGAGTGGGCTCATGAATGCGAAATTCCTCAACGGCCGCCGCGAATCCATGACCTTCGAAAGCCCTCTGGGTTTCCGGTGCTGCCGCCAGAGACATCGCTTCCGAGCGCGCGTTCTGGGCCGCGTAGTTGGCCAGAAGCGAGGCCATGGCATCCGTATCGGCACGAACCTCTTCCACCGGAGTAGAGAACCACTTGTCGATGGAGCGGTTCATCAGTCCGTAAGCGAACCAGTACATCACCATGACAGGAACGAAGGAGAGCAGGAGAGCTCCCACCACCATGCGCGTACGGAACTTTGATCCCAGGACTCCCAAACGGCGTTCAGCAAACAACTTGAGCAGATTGCGCGCCAACACGAAGGTGAGCGCGACAAACAGAAGAGAAATCAGCAGTGAAAGCGCGTAAAAAACCACAACCTGCTGGTTGGTATCAGGACGCAAAATGGTTTGGTTGAACGCGGTTTGCGAAACCAGGATGGCGAACAAAAGAAAAACCGCAATCGCCAGCAGGACAATCGCCCGCTTGCGTTTGGCGTTCTTCTCAGCTCGGCTTGGAACGTTTTGTCCCATGCGTTTTCATTATAGATGCTGATGGATAGCGAAGAAGCATGGAGGATGCGCGAAGTGCAACATGTGCAAGCGGGAATGGAGTTGGCAAACTAGCGAAGCTGAGGCCGCCCCATCAGCATCTCCTCCAGCACCGCCCGATACGCTGCCTTTGGCTGGTAGGCACGATCGAAGGGCAGCGCCTGCCCGCGTGCCCCGTGCGAGTGAGAGCCGATCCACGAGTACTTGTCGGTGAAACCCCAAGTCTGTATCGCGGTGCAGCCGGGACTGTTCAGGCATGCTCGGACGATGCCTCGATAAATCCCGGCTTGACGGGTCAGATCTTCCGCTTGAACGTGGCCGACGGAATCCAGCGGCAATGAAACGTCGAGCTCGGTGATGTGAACCTGCACGCCAAGCGCCGTGAGGCGGGCGACATTTGCAGCGATTGCGGCAAAATCTACATCCAGTGACGGTACATGCATCTGCAGTCCAACGCCGTGGATGGGAACACCACGCTGGCGGAAATCTTTGATCATGGCGTAGATCGCGTCCGACTTCCGGTTCAGGCCTTCGCCCTCGGCCTCGTTATAGAACAGGAGCGCCTTCGGATCTGCCTCGTGGGCCCAGCGAAATACTTGCTCGATGTAGCCCGTTCCTCGCCCGGAAAATCCTAGACCGGGCTGGTTGTACCACAGAGAATCACGCACATTACCGTTCTCGTCCAAAGCTTCGTTGATCACATCCCATGCGAAAACCTGGCCTGCGTAATGCTTCATTACTCGAGTGATGTGTTCGTGGAGAAGCCGCGACAACTGTGGTGCGGTGAAATTTCCCTGGGTCAGCCAATCCGGGTTGTAGCGTCCCCAGACCAGGCAGTGGCCGCGGACTTTCATTTGATGAGCCACGGCGAAGCGCACCAGTTCGTCAGCTTGACGGAAGTCGAACGTTTCCGCATCCGGCCGCAATACCCACCACTTCATCGCATCTTCTGCTTCGACCATGTTGAATTCCCGAGCTAACGTTGAGGCGTAGGCAGGCTCAGACAGTTGTGGTGAGCGCACGGCTGTGCCGATAAGGACTCCATCGTTATCGGCTGCTTGACGCAGCGTTTGGCAGTACGTCGGAGGTGGGATAACGCACGCCAACAGGGCCGCGAGCGCAGGAAGATAGACTCTCATCGTCTTTTCGTTCGTTGTTTCGATTTCTGATCCACTAGAGACGAGGCAGGAAGGGTTGTAAAGGGCATCCGTCACAATGGGCCTGTGACTTTTTGCAGTAGTTCTTTCCTACCCCCACGATCAGGCCGTGCATCTCGTTATAAACCTGCGTTAGCGCCGTCCGCTTGGCGGCACTCATTCGCGACGGAGCATGCGCTGCCCCAAACCCGGCTGCTAACGTTCCAGTCGGAACATTTTCCGAGTCGGCAGCGGAGTCAGCCAAGGGCGCGAGGCTTTGTTCAAACAGCGCACGGACATCTTCATAAGCGGCTTCTTCAGGCAGAATCGCATGGCGCGCAAGAATCCGTCGCGTGTAGGCGTCCACGACAAATACCGGATGATTTCCCGCGTAGAGCAGTATTGAATCGGCAGTTTCCGGTCCAACGCCATTCAGCTGAAGGAGTTCTTCTCGAACTTCCGCGGTGGGACGAGAAAATAATCGTGTCAGCGATCCGCCGTAGCGCTCATCGAGAAAATTAACGAAAGCTTTCAGCCGCATAGCCTTCTGACGGAAATATCCCGAGGGCCGGATCAGGCGCTCAAGCTCAGCCAACCGCACACCCCGGATGCCCTTTACGCTAAGCAGTCTGGCCGCTCGAAGATTCGCTAGAGCCTTCTCCACGTTCGTCCACGCCGTATTCTGCGTAAGAAATGCGCCCACGATCACTTCAAATGGTGAGCGAGCCGGCCACCAATTCTGTGGCCCCCAGGTGCGAAACAATGCGCGGTAGTAGCTCCGAATCTGATTTTCGTTTTCGTCGACTCGCAAACGTGGTCTCCCTCATGGTTAAGTCTGCCCGAACCATAAACGGGCTCACGGAGGTCGCGCAGGCGCCTGATCGTCCTTACCGAAGTGCATGTACCGCAGCCTGCCCCTCCTCAGTGATCGCTAAAAAAGCCCATCTGGCGCGGGTTTCGTAACGGCGTTCCTTGCGGCTTAAATCCAGCGGCAGGTCCAAGTACTACGGTAACTGGTACGGTAATCGACTTGCGTTGACAATTTGTGTCAACACCAAGACGCTGCTCTCCTCCCATTAGCATAAGCGGCGCTTCGTGCGAAATGCCGGTGACGTTGCCAGGCATCGTTCCACTCGGTGGATAGGAGATCGACGTATGTCTCAACGGCTGGGTGACCTTCTCGTCAAAGAGAAGATCATTACCCCAGAGCAGTTGGAACAAGCGACTAAAGCCCAGAAGGAGCAGAATTGTCGCTTGGGCTCTGCGTTGGTGAAGCTCGGCTTCCTCACGGACGAGGACGTTACCAACTTTCTCTCCCGTCAGTATGGCGTCCCCGCCATCAACCTCTCGTATTTTGAAATCGATCCGGCTGTCGTCAAACTGATTCCCTTCGAAACCGCGAAGCGCTACCAGATTCTTCCGCTGAGCCGCGTGGGCGCGTCGCTCACCATCGCCATGGTCGATCCGACCAACGTCTTTGCGATGGACGATATCAAGTTCATGACTGGCTTCAACATCGAGCCGGTGGTAGCTTCCGAAAGTTCCATTCTCGCGGGCATCGAGAAATCCTACGGCGGCCCTAAAGAAAAAGAAGAAGACCTCGAAACCGTAATGCAGTCGATGCAGGAACTGAACGAGAGCGACGTCGAACTGCAAGCCGAAGAACAGCAGATGGAGCTCTCGCAGCTGGAGAAGGCTGCCGACGAGGCTCCTGTAGTCAAACTGGTGAATCTGGTCCTCACCGACGCAGTCAAGCGCGGCGCCAGCGACATTCACATCGAGCCGTACGAAAAAGAGTTCCGTGTGCGCTTCCGTATTGACGGCGTGCTGCAATCGATCATGTCGCCGCCGATCAAGCTCAAAGACGCGATTACTTCCCGCCTCAAGATCATGGCAAAGCTGGACATCAGCGAAAAGCGCCTGCCGCAAGACGGCCGCATCATGCTGAAAATGAACATTGGCGGCCGTAAGAAGCAGCTCGACTTCCGCGTCAGCACATTGCCCACGCTGTGGGGCGAGAAGATCGTGCTGCGCTTGCTCGACAAAGAAAACTTGCGCCTCGATATGACCAAGCTGGGCTTCGAGCCCGAGTCTTTGGTCAAATTTGAAAAGGCCATTCTCAAGCCTTACGGCATGGTGCTGGTCACCGGCCCCACGGGCTCGGGAAAAACCAACACTCTGTATTCGTCCATCTCGCGCCTCAACCAGCCGGACACGAACATCATGACGGCCGAAGATCCGGTCGAGTTCCAGTTGGGCGGCGTCAACCAGGTGCAGATGAAGGAACAGATCGGGTTGAATTTTGCCGCTGCGCTGCGCTCTTTCTTGCGGCAGGATCCCAACATCATTCTGGTCGGCGAAATTCGTGACTTCGAAACCGCGGAAATCGCCATCAAAGCCGCCCTCACTGGACACCTTGTGCTTTCCACTCTGCATACGAACGGTGCTCCGGAAACCATTACGCGACTCATGAACATGGGCATTGAACCCTTCCTGGTTGCGACCTCGGTGCACCTGATCTGCGCTCAGCGCCTGGTCCGTAGGATTTGCAAGGATTGCGCGGAGGTCGTGGATGTTCCCGTGCAGACCCTGATCGAAGAAGGATACGGCCCCGAGGAAGCGAAGACCGTCAAGATCCAAAAGGGCAAGGGCTGCGGCATTTGCAACAACACTGGCTATAAGGGCCGTTGCGGATTGTATGAAGTGATGGAAGTCGATGACGAGATCAGAGAACTGGTTCTGGTGGGGGCATCGGCAGTGGAACTGAAAAAGAAGGCGATCGAACGCGGGATGATCACGCTGCGCCGGAGTGGATTAATCAAAGTTGCGGCGGGTATGACCACGCTCGAGGAAGTCGCCCGCGAAACGATTCACTGATTTGGGTTACAACCATTCGCGATTGGCTGGGTCCGCGATCTAGAGGAAGGAAATACATATGGGGTTGTCGTTAAGCGATCTGCTCAAAAGAATGCTGGAGATGAATGGCAGCGATCTTCACATCACCACCAATTCGCCGCCTCAGATCCGGGTACATGGACATCTGGTGCCGCTCGATTTGCCGCAGATGACGCCGGCCGAGACCAAGCAACTCGCCTACAGCGTCATGACGGACTCGCAGAAGCATCGCTTCGAAGAAAGTTTGGAACTCGATTTTTCTTTCGGCTTGAAGGGCCTGGCTCGATTCCGCGCCAACGTCTTCAACCAGCGGGGCGCTACCGCTGCTGTCTTTCGTCTGATTCCATTCGAGATCAAGTCCTTCAATCAACTCGGCCTGCCCCCGGTGGTCAGCAAACTCTGTGATAAACCGCGCGGCTTGGTACTGGTGACGGGACCAACGGGTTCCGGTAAGTCAACCACGCTGGCGGCGATGATCGACAAGATTAACAGCGAACGTCACGATCACATCCTTACCATCGAAGATCCCATCGAGTTCGTGCACATGAACAAGAACTGTGTGGTCAACCAGCGCGAGCTCCACGCCGATACTAAGAGCTTTACTGACGCCTTGCGTGCCGCTCTTCGTGAAGATCCCGACGTCGTACTGATCGGCGAAATGCGTGACCTGGAAACCATCGAGTCGGCACTGCGTATCGCCGAAACTGGCCACTTGACCTTTGGTACCTTGCACACTAATTCGGCCACGTCCACCATTAACCGCATTATCGACGTCTTTCCAGCGCACCAACAACCACAGATTCGGGCTCAACTTTCGCTGGTGCTGGAAGGTGTCATGTGCCAAACCCTCTTGCCTACCATGAATGGCAAGGGCCGCGCCATGATTATGGAAATCCTTATCCCGAACCCCGCGGTTCGCAACCTCATTCGCGAAGACAAGATTCACCAGGTCTATTCGGCGATGCAGTCCGGCCAGGATAAGTTCGGCATGCAGACGTTCAATCAAGCATTGGCCACGGCCTATTTCCAGAAGCAAGTCTCCCTGGAGACTGCCCTGGCGCGCTCCAGCAATCAGGAAGAACTACAGGAAATGATCAACCGCGGCGCGAGTTTGTTGAGCCGGGGAACCACGCCGGGCTCGCCAATGGCAAAAGGAGCTCATTCCAAAGGCTAGAGCGCATTTAACGAAGAGTGATGTACGGCCTGCTAGGCCGCAGCGTGTTCAAGCAGTGAACGTTCGGCAGTCAGCGACGACGAGTTGAGGAGAGGTTAACATGCCAGTTTTCACATTTTCCGGCAAGGATGCTTCCGGACAGAAGGTTTCCGGGGAACGGACCGCGCCCAACAAACAGGCGCTGGGACAACAATTGCGGCGCGAACGGATTACTCCGGGCGCAATCCGCGAAAAGGGCAAAGAATTTTCGATGCCCACCTTCGGCTCCGGTAAGGTCAAGGTCAAGGACATCGCAATCTTCTTCCGTCAGTTCTCGGTCATGATCGATGCTGGCTTGCCCCTGGTCCAGTGTCTGGAAATTCTGGCCGCCAATCAGGAGAGCCAGTCTTTCCAAAAGACGCTGACCGGCGTGCGCACGACGGTGGAAGGCGGTGCCACGTTAGCCAATGCGATGCGGCAATATCCCAACGTCTTCGACGACCTCACGACGAATATGATTGAAGCGGGTGAAACCGGCGGTATTTTAGATGTCATTCTGCAGCGCCTGGCTACCTACGTAGAGAAGGCTGTGCGTCTGAAAGCTGCTGTGAAATCGGCGTTGATTTATCCCGTCGCGGTCGTCAGCATTGCAACTCTGATCGTCGGCGCTCTGCTCAAGTGGGTGGTACCTATCTTCTCCAATCTGTTCGCCGGCCTGGGTGTTACGCTTCCTCTCCCCACTCGTATCGTGATGGGATTGAGCGCGTTCGTGCAGGGCTTCTGGTGGGTTTTTATCGCCGGTGCGGTCGGAATTGTCTTCGGCCTGAAACAGATCCGCAAGCACCCGCGCGGTCGCTACTACTTCGACAAAGCGCTGCTTTCGATGCCGATTGTCGGATCCCTTCTGCGCAAGATCGCGGTCGGTCGCTTCACCCGAACGTTGGGAACCTTGATCACCTCGGGCGTGCCTATTCTGGAAGGCTTGGCCATCACCGCCAAGACCTCTGGCAATGCCGTTCTCGAAGAAGCGTTGATGAAAGTGCGGAAAGCTATCGAGGAAGGCCGGACCATCGTGGATCCACTCCGGGAGTGCGGTGTGTTTCCCAACATGGTTACCCAGATGATCGGAGTCGGTGAAGCTACCGGCGCCATGGACAACATGTTGCAGAAGATCGCCGACTTCTACGAAGAGGAAGTGGACGCGGCTACCAAAGACATGCTGGCCATGTTGGAGCCGGCGATCATCGGCGTTCTGGGTTTCACCATCGGTGGCATCGTGATCTCGCTCTACATGCCGCTGTTCGCCATGATCGCCAAGTTGGCGGGCTAGAAAAAATCCGGGAGGCCGTAATCATGCTCGAACCGGGCCTCCCAGCTTCAACGTGCCGGCTAATTGTTGGGCTTCGAGCTTTGTCTTGGCACAGCCCACCGTGAGCCGGATGTTCTTTCGGAATCTTTTTTCGGATCCTCTTTCGGATCATCGGGACTTTAATGCAATCGACGTTCGACGAGCGGAATTGGCTAGCCTGGCTGGTCAAAGTACGGATCCTGATCCTTACCTTTCTGCTTGCCATCCAGCTGGCCGTCGTGCATCTCGCCCCTGCACCGTTTCCCTTGCGGCTCTTCATCGGCACCATGGTTTTGTGGTTTGCCCTCTCCATCTTTTACGCACTGCTGCTATCCCTGTGGGAGGAACATCGGTTACAGGCCACGTTGCAGGTTTTGACCGACCTGGTCATGGTCAGCCTGGTGGTGCATCAGACGGGAGGTTGGGACAGCTCGCTAAATTTCCTGTACCCCCTGGTCATTATTGTGGCCAGCATTCTGCTTCCGCGAATATGGGCGCAGCTGGTTGCCGCACTCGCTTTTATTCTTTATGGAACGGTGCTGGAGCTCAACTACTACGGGGTCGTGAAGTCGTATTGCACTACGCATCCGGGATTGAAGGCGCTGCAGGCGATCATTTTCGTGAACCTGTTCGCCTACCTTGCAGTCGCTTACCTCGCCGGACTTCTGAGCACAAAACTGCGCCAGGCGCGGGTGCAGTTGAAGGATGCGAGCGGCGCTCTGGAAAATCTTCAGATTCTCCATGAAAACATTATTCAGTCGGTCAGCAGTGGATTGATCACAACCGGCCTCGATGGTCACATCACCCTGGTGAACAACGCCGCGCAGAAGCTTCTGGAGTGCGCGCCGGGCCAGTTGCTCGGGACACCGGTCGCCAAACTTTTCCTGGACCCGCTGCCCAACGCCGAGTCGCAGCAGGCGCACGCGGAAGTTCGATTCGACGCGGCCAACGGATTCCGTAAAACGTTGCGCGTAAGAGTAGCAACTCTGAACGTGCCGGAGGGCGGCACGCTCGGCTACGTGTACGCGTTGGATGACCTCACCGAGATCCGCCGTCTGGAACGCGAAGTCCGCATGCAGGATCGGCTGGCGGCTGTAGGGCGACTCGCCGCGGCCATCGCCCACGAGATCCGTAATCCACTTACTTCCATCGCCGGTTCGGTCAGCATGCTCTCGGCCATACCCGACATGAATCAAGAGCATCGTCAACTCCTCGACATCGTTACCCGCGAATCGCAGCGCCTCAACGGCATCATCACGGATTTTCTGGCCTACTCCCGCGGCAAACAGTATCGCTTCGAAAAAGCCGACCTCGTGCCCTTGCTGGAAGACACGCTCACTTTAATGCGGCACCGGATGACCGCGGAAAATACCGGGATCGAGATTGAAAGTCGATTCGCCGTCCGCGAAGCCTGGACCCTCGCCGACGGCGACAAGATCAAACAGGTTTTCTGGAATTTTGGCGAGAACGCGGTACGGGCCATGCGCGACGGCGGCACACTGCGCGTCGCCCTCGAACGTCTGGGAGACGACTGGCAGGTGAGTTTTGCGGACACCGGCACCGGAATGACTCCGCAGCAGACCGAGAAGATTTTCGAACCCTTCCAGTCCAACTTCGAAGGCGGCACGGGGCTTGGCCTGGCTGTCGTCTACCAGATCGTACAGGCGCACGAAGGCAAAGTCTGGGCTCGTTCGAAGCCTAATCAGGGCACCACCTTCGTCTTGCGGCTGCGGCGCCTCGACGCAGAAAGTGTATCTACGGGATTACGTGGGGAAGGAAGCTCATCCGCGTCTGCCTTGCAAATGCCCGTACCCACGCCTTTGGCGGCTGCCGCTGGAGAAGGGAGGCCGCGTGGCTAATATCCTGGTTTGCGACGATGAGCGCTCTATCTGCGAAATGCTTGACATCGCCCTGCGGCGTGACGGACACCGCGTCGAGACCGTGCAGTCTGGCCAAGCCGCCAAGAACAAGATCGACGGCAATCTCTACGATCTGATCATCACCGATATCAAGATGCCGAATATCGATGGCATCGAAGTCTTGCGCCACGCTCATCGCGTTTCTCCTGATTCCCCGGTGATTCTTATCACCGCTGTGGATGATTACGAAGCAGCAGTGCAAGCGGTAAAAGCCGGCGGAGCGTCCGATTACATTCGCAAGAGTCCCGGCCTGGTGGATGAAATCCGGCTGGCTATCAGCCGCGTCCTGGAAAAGCTGACTCTCAGCAAGCAGAACTTCGCCCTGCGGCGCGACGCTGCTTCGCATAATTCTCTCGATAACATCATCGGCTCCAGCCCTGCCATGGAGAAGCTCAAGCAGACCGTGCGCACGGTAGCCTCCACGGCCAGCACGGTTCTGATTCACGGCGAGAGCGGTACCGGCAAAGAGTTGGTCGCGCGTGCTGTCCATATCTGTTCGCCTCGCGCCACCGAACCGTTCGTATCGGTGAACTGCGGCGCTTTTCCAGAAACTTTATTGGAAAGCGAACTCTTCGGTTATTTAAAGGGAGCTTTCACCGGAGCCACGCAGAACAAGCGCGGACTGTTCGAAGTTGCCGGTGGCGGCACGATCTTCCTCGACGAAATCAGTGAGATGACGCTGGCCATGCAGGTGAAACTCCTGCGCGTGTTGCAGGAGCGCAGCGTGCGCCCGGTCGGCGGCACCAGCGAGATTCCTATCGACGTGCGCGTCATCGCCGCCACCAACCGCGATCTCGACAAGGCAGTCGCCGAAAATCTCTTCCGCGAGGACCTTTACTACCGCCTCAGCGTGATTCCCATCCGCGTCCCTGACCTGCGTGAACGCCGGGAGGATATTCCGCTATTGGCGAATCACTTTTTGAAGAAATACGCTGCTGCCGCCAACCGAAGTATCCTGCGCCTGCACAAAGATTCGTTGGACGCGCTTTGCGATTACGAATGGCCCGGCAATGTCCGCCAGCTCGAAAACACCATCGAACGCGCCGTCGCCCTTGAGATGACCGACGAGTTGCACATCGAACTGCCCGCGGAACGGCCCAAAGCCCGCGCCGCGGCGGCAGGTGCCTCTGGTGGCATGTCCGACATCGCGCCCGGCTCAGTCCTGCCTCAAGGCGTGGGCATGGAGGTTTACGTCGCCGGCATCGAGCGCAACCTGCTGCAAAGTGCCCTCGACCACTCGAACGGAGTGCAGACGAAAGCCGCCGACTTGCTCGGCATCTCCTATCGCTCGTTCCGGCATTTGATGAAGAAATACGAACTGTAGCTCTCAGCTTTCAGCTTGACCTGCAAGGCGGAGCTGACATTCCTTACGAACGAATGACGTTCCTGACAGCTAGCCTTTCTTCAACTGCTGCTTCCATCCCAACACACGCGCCTTCGCTCCCTCAGCTTCAGCCTCGGGAATCATCCCTTTTTTCTGATAGAGCACGGACAAGCTGGTATGTGCGAGTACATCATCCGGATCTAATTCGGTGATCCTCTGCGCCACTTCGATCGCCTCGTCGTAGCGCTGCAAATCCTGCAGCGCGCGCGCCAGTCCGTGCATGGCCTCTGTGAACGCGGGATCGACGGCGATTGATTCGCGATAGGCGGCAACGGCCTCTTCCAACTTCCCATCCGCCATCAAATCGAGAGCGGCATAATAGTGATCTTCGGCCTGTTGGCGGGTGTTTGCGTCAGACATTTGCAGGAATTCCTGGCAGAGACGAGATTCTAACATGGTCGAGTCTCCAGACTTATGCCGCGGCGAACCTGCTCTGCGCATAGTCGAGGCGAGCCTTTGTGGTTATCATGCTCCCATGCGCCATTCGCTCCGCTTTCTCTGGAACGCCACCAAAGGCCACCGTCTCGCTCCATGGCGCAGCCCCTATCTCTTATGGCGCATCGAAACCTACTGCGGTGTCAAGATGACGCAGATCGGTTTTCTGGAGTTTTGGGAATTTATGTGGCGGGAGCGCACCAGTCTCTGGCGCTTCTTGAAGTGGACGGGAGAAATGGAGCGCTACGCTCACCCCAAGCCGAAGAACTAGGCAGTGGCCAGTGTTCAGCGGCCAGTGATCATTGCACTGGTTTTGACCGGACACTAACCACTGGTCACTGCCCACTGACGACCGATCACTGTTCTAGGCGCCCTTGCCGGCTGCGGCAGCCTCGCCCAGGATGATGCTCACATCCGTTCCTTTGCCTGCCCCGGTCAGCTGAGCGGCGGCCGCGCGATTGGCAGCGATCTCCAGAAACCCCATACTGCCAAGAACACCGAAAACCTCGCCCGGCGCACCCTCAGCATAGGCACTATGGATTTCAGTAATCTCGCGGCTTCCCACCACGATCTTGAATCCCGTGGCCTCGGCTCCGAAAAGTATGGGAGCATCCTGTGGCGTGATGTTGGTGATAAGGTTTCCAAACTTGTCGACCTTCAAAATGACTCCGCGTAACCGGTTGGCATCGACGGCTTTCGGCTTGGGCGCCGCAAAACGCACGTACTCCTCAACCTCTTCGCCAAACTTTAGCGTATCCACTTCTTTGGCCAGGTATGCGGCGACGGGAGCGAAAATATCCCGCGCATGGAATGTATTGCTCACCGGCTGCAGAAAATAATGCTCCGAAGTGATGTGCCGTACGTGCATTCGCTCCTCACGCGCATACACCAGCGAAAGCACACCATTGTCCGGGGCGACGAAATGGTGTTTGTCGCTCGAGGCTAGAATTGGCCGCCGCGCGGTCCCTACGCCCGGATCCACCACCACCACGTGCACGGTTCGGCTCGGGAAGTAGGAATAAGCCTGCGAAATGGTGAGTGCTCCATCCAGCACATCAAAAGCCTGCACGGAGTGGCAGATATCGACAATCTCCGCCTCCGGCACAATATCCAGAATGACGCCCTTCATGACGCCTACAAAATGATCGTTGGTGCCGAAGTCGGTGGTGAGAGTGATGATGGGACGATACGCCAAGCTTACCTCGCCAACGGGAGACAGAATCTCCCCAGAGAATCGAAAGTAACCGCTCTGTGTTTCGTCGTCAAGACACGGAGGTAATAAGAAGAAGTGGTCAGTGTCCAGTGATCGGTGCCTAGCGATCGCCAGCTCGGTTAGACCGTCACTAGCCACTGACCACTGGTCACTGACTATTGCTACTCAATATGAATGTCGCCGGAACCTGTGCGCACCGTCAGCAGCGGGCCCCCGCCACCCACTTTCCAGAAGCCGCAAGCCCCTACTGCAGCACCACCTGATCGCCCTCTTTCAACCCGCTGAGCACTTCCGTTTTCGCGCCATTCGAGATTCCGATGTTCACCGCAACCTTATCCTTGCCGTCTTTCCCCTTCGGATCAGGAATCTCTACCGATGCCTTCTTATCCTTATCGTAAAGAATCGCGCCCTCGGGAATCTGCAGCACGTTCTTGTGTTCTTCCAGGATGATCTCCGCGTTCGCGGTCATTTCAGCCTTCAACTCCCCGCCCGGGTTCTGGATCGAAACCCGTACTTCAAACGTGGTTACGTTGTCTTTTTCCACGCCCATCGGAGAAATCTTGGTCACCTTGCCGGTAAAAGTCTTGTCCTTGAACGATTCCACTTTGATCCGCGCCGGCTGCCCTAGATACACCTTGCCGATGTCGCTCTCGTCCACTTTGCCCTTCACGTAAACTTCGCTGGTATCGCCCAGCGTCATCACGAGCGTGGCCGAAGAGCCCAGCACCAGGATCGAACTGACTGCATCTCCCATTTCCACATCGCGCGAGAGCACGATGCCGTCGATCGGCGAAACAATGTCGGTATAGCTGAGCTGCTCCTCCAACTGCGTCAGATTCGCCTGATCCTGCGCCACCTGCGCCTTGGACTGCGCAATCTTCGCCTTCAACACCGTGACCTGCGCCTTGGCGACATTCTGCTTGTTCAGCGACATCTCATAATTTTTTTCGGCGTCGTCGAGCGCCGAAGCGGAAACCACGCCATCTTTCGCCATGCCTTCGGCGCGATCATAGGCGCGTTTCAGTAGCGGCACGTCCGGCCCTTCCGCATCCACCTTGGCGCGCTCGTAGTCAGCCTGCGAACTGGTCAGATTAGCCTCGGCCGCATCCAAAGCCGCTCGCGACTGCGCCACCTGCGCCTCGATTTCCACTTTGTCGAGCTGAGCCAGCAGCTGTCCCTTCTTCACTCGATCGCCGTAGTCGACCAGCAACTTCTTCACGATTCCGCTGGCCTTCGACTTCACCTCGACCTTGGTGATGGGCGTGACCTTCCCGGTTGCCACCACGCTCTTGGCCAGGTCGCCTCTTTCCACCTTCGCCAGCTTTGTGGGGTCAATCTTGGTCCCGCCCCGCGTGGCCGCGAAGACGCCAATCGTGATCAGCAGCACAATTCCCAGCCCAATGCCGCCATAAATAAACAGTCTGCGACGTTTCTTTTTATTATTTCCGTTTCCGTTCACGACCGCCTCCTGAATATGAAGCTGGAAATGGAGCCGTCCCGCGCTCCCATTACTTTGTACGCAGCCTGTGGTCCCTTTGTTCCAGAGATTTTGAGACGAACCCGAAGGGTCTGACGGGAGCAAATGACTTTGCCGCCCTATAGTTAGACCGTCCTCGTGGAAAAAAGGTTAGCTTTGAGACTCTAAAAGTTTACCCTGTGTTCCGGGACCTGCCCTGAGCATAGTCGAAGGGTGCTCCATGTGGTGAAGAGCTCAAGCCGTCAACTCAACGGGCTCGCGGGCCCTCTAGTCCTCTTGGAATGCTAGAATTGCCCATCAGAATTGCGCCTAAATGATCGCCTTCGTGCTGCTTCGCGTGCTGCTGATCCTTCTCCTGGTGGCTGCAAATGCGTTCTTCGCGGCGGCGGAATTCTCCCTGGTCAGCGTTCGCGACACTAGAATTCAACAGCTCATCTCCTCCGGCCGCATTGGTGCCCGCATCGTGCAACGCCTGCATCAGAATCTCGACGAAGTCGTCAACGGCGTCCAACTCGGCATCACCATGGTCAGCCTGACCCTGGGCTGGATCGGAGAGCCCATGGTCGCACAACTGGTCGGGTCTCTTCGCTTTGTCCAACAGATCCCGCACGCCGCCGTCTATGCCCACGGCATTGCCATCGTCATCGCTTTCAGCCTGATCACCTACCTGCACGTCCTCCTCGGCGAACTCGTTCCCAAGACTCTCGCCCTGCAGCGTGCCGAGCAGATCGCGCTGGCCGTGGCTGCTCCCATGGAAGCGTTCCTCACCATCACTCGCCCTCTGCTGTTTTTCATGCGCCGCTCCGGTGGCTTGGTCTTGCGGCTCTTCGGCGCTCGCGAAACCCGCCGTGGAGGCGCGGTTCACTCCCCCGACGAACTCAAGCTCATTGTCACTGCCAGCCGCCAGTTTGGCCAGATTCCCGCCTCGCAAGAGGAAATGATCCACAACGCCATCGAACTCGATAGCATCACCGTCCGCGAAGTCATGGTCGCGCGTCCCGATATTTTTTCCCTGCCCTCCGATCTCATCCTCGACGAAGCTCTCAATCGCGTAGTCGAAGGCCAGCACTCGCGTATACCTGTTTACGACCCACAACGCGGTCCCGAACACATCGTTGGTGTTCTCTATTACAAGGAACTCGTCCGCTGGGTGCGACTGCGGCTGGTAAACCTTGGACAACCCGTAGCCTCGCGCATCGCCCGCATGCAGATCGGCCACATCATGCACGACGTGCTCGTCGTTCCTGAAACCAAGGTCTTGTCCGAACTCCTGGATGAATTCAAAGAGCACCGCCGTCACCTCGCCGTCGTCGTCGACGAGTTCGGTTCCACCGCCGGCGTTATCACCGTTGAGGACATCCTCGAACAACTCGTCGGCGATATCGAAGACGAATTCGATGTCTCCCCGCCCGAGCCCGCATTAGCTGACGAGTCGGTTCTGGTCCTCGAAGGCTCTGTGAATATTCTCGACCTCGAAACCCAGCACGGCCTGCTGCTGCCCCGCGATGCCGGATTCGAAACCCTCGCCGGCTTCGTCCTGGCCCGCCTGCAGCGCATCCCGTACCTCGGCGAATCTTTCGACTACGAAGGCCACCGTTACACCGTGGAAGCCATGGAAGGTCACCGCATCGCGAAAGTGAAAATCGAAAAAATAGACAATGCTGAAAACAAACCCGAAGCCGCCAAGCAGGCTGGAGATTGAAGATGCAAGCCCCTGTCATCCTGAGCGGAGCAGGTGGCTCGCGAAGTGGGCCATGTGCGAAGTCGAAGGACCCCTTGCACTCCCGCGCCATTGTTGGCTCCGCAGGGAGCTTCTATCACTGTCCCGCTAGCACGAAAACTGGCAACTTGCCACTGGAAACTGGCAACTGATCCATGCCCCGCGCCCTTCTCCAACGCGTCCTCTACACCCTCCCGGTCATCTGGCTGGTAGTAAGTCTCGTCTTCCTGCTTATCCACCTGGTCCCCGGAGACCCGATCCAGCAAATGCTCGGCGAAGGCGCACCGCCCGCCGATATCCAGGCCACCCGCCACGCCTACGGCCTCGACGCCCCACTCGGCGAGCAGTACATCCACTACTGGAAAGGCGTTCTCCACGGCGACCTCGGCCCCTCGTTCCGCTACAACCAAAGCGTGACCCGACTCATCGCGCAGCGTTATCCCTACACACTGCAATTAACGCTGGCCTCGCTCTTTGTCGCCATTATTCTTTCCATTCCCGCCGGCGTCCGTTCCGCCCAGCGCCGCAACCGTTGGGACGACCGCCTGCTCTCCATCGTTAGCCTCTTCGGACTGTCATTCCCCAACTTCGCTCTCGGCCCCATCCTGATTCTTCTCTTCGCCATCAAGCTGGGATGGCTCCCCGTCTCCGGTGCAGGCTCCTTCGCCAACATCATTCTTCCCGCCATCACGATGGGCGGAGCCCTCGCCGCCATCCTCACCCGCATGGTGCGTACCTCCATGCTGGAAGAGCTCAGCCAGGACTACATCCGCACCGCTCGCGCCAAAGGCCTGCCCGAGCGTACGGTGGTCTATCGTCATGCCCTGCGCAACGCCATGATCCCCATCATCACCGTGCTGGGACTGCAATTCGGCGCGCTGCTAGCCGGCGCCATCGTGACTGAAACAATTTTCTCGTGGCCCGGCATCGGACGCCTGACGATCCAAGCCATCTCGAACCGCGATTACTATCTGGTTCAAGGCTGCATCCTGGCAATTGGATTGACCTACGTAGCAGTGAATTTCCTGACAGATGTGCTGTACTCCGTGGCGAACCCGAGGATCAGGCAGTGAAGACTGAAGAGGCGGGGTATGGCCGCCCCGCCTCCCAAACAGACTAAACTACGCCGCCTGCATCATCTTTTTCATCCGCTCTTGCATGTCTTGCGGAGACACATCCTCTACATGCGTAGCAATGCCCCACAGATGTCCGAACGGATCGCGAATAAAGCCATTACGGTCCCCATAGAACTGATCCTGCACCGGCTTCAGGAGTTTCGCGCCGTCGTCCGTTGCACGCTTGACTACGCTGTCGACGTCGGGAAGGTATACGTACAGGCTTACCGGGCTCCCGCCAACGGTGGCCGCGCTGGCATGCCCCTCCCCCATGCTGGGATTCTCGTCGGCCAGCATGATGTGTGAATTACCAATCTTCAGCTCGGCATGACCGACCTTGCCGTCTGGGCCGTTCATGCGAACGGTTTCGATCGCTCCAAAGACTTTCTTGTAATACTCAATGGCCTGGGCAGCCCCATTTATGACCAGGTAGGGTGTGACGGTGTTGTAATCTTTCGGGATATACGAGACTTTCGTCATAGTTTTTCTCCTCAGGAATGTAAGCTAAAGGTGAAGGTTTCGGCGCATGTGGGTCGGCCGGTGCGCCCCTGTACCCTAATGGGAGCACAACTTGTGACAGTCTTCAAGATTGCGAGGCTAATTTAATTTCGCTATGTCCAGCGCTGCCATCTCGTTACGTCGCCGGGTTGCCGGAAATGCGCGCCATAATCCGCTGGCCGCGACCGGCGTGGTGCTGGTCATCATCTTCGTAATCTTTGCTCTCTTCGCGCCTTGGCTCGCCCCGCAGGATCCTGCTGCTATCAATCTCCCCACACGACTCGACCCTCCCTCCCACTCTCACTGGTTCGGCACCGACGAACTCGGGCGCGATATCTTCTCCCGCATCATTTTCGGAGCGCGCATTTCCATGCTCGTCGGAAGCTGCGTTGTCCTCACCTCGCTTGCCCTCGGTCTCATCGTCGGCTCCATTGCGGGCTATTACGGAGGAGGCATCGACCGCTTCGTCAACGTCGTCCTCATGAACGCGTTCCTGTCGTTCCCTGGAATTCTGTTAGCCATTGCGTTCGTCGCATTTCGGGGTCCCGGCATCTTCAATCTTGTTCTCGCGTTGTCGCTCGGCGGATGGGTTGGGTACGCTCGTTTGGTGCGCGGACAAGTCCTGGCTGCGCGCGAGCGCGAGTTCGTTGAAGCCGCCCGCGCCCTGGGCGCAAGCGATCTGCGCATCATCGTGCGCCACATTCTGCCAAATATTATTCAACCGGTGATCGTGCAAGCCGCCATCGGCATGGCCGGCGCGATTCTCGCCGAAGCCACCATGAGCTTTCTGGGACTCGGCGTGCCCCCGCCCACCGCCAGTTGGGGAGCGATGCTCAACGACGGCCGCGCCCATTTGTTTGATGCTCCACACCTCGTGCTCTTCCCGGCGCTCGCCGTGATGCTGGCCGTGCTGTCGTTCAACTTCATCGGCGATGCGCTCCGCGATTATCTCGACCCGCGCTCTCGCATCGAAGCTGGGCTTTAGTCGTCGGCGACGAGTTGCTACGCCTGACAAACTCACGCGGTCACACGCTTTCGTTCCGTCCGGGCTTTGTGAGAAACTGAGCGCTCAGAAAAAGGATTCATGCGCGCAGATCAAAGTGTGTCGATTGCAGATTCCCATCACGAACTGGTGCGGACTGAAAGGGGATTGGCTGACCGGTTATTGAGCGAGCGCTCGCTCCTCCTACTCTGCGTTGTACTGGGCGCAATCCAGGTCTGGATTGTGCGATACGGAATGAATCAGGACGGGATGTCCTATCTGGACGTTGGGGACGCGTACTTCCGCCGCGACTGGGCCAATGCGATCAGCGGCTACTGGAGCCCAATGTACACCTGGTTCCTGGGGCTCGCCTTATATGTGCTGAAACCTTCGATGTGGTGGGAGTGCATCACCGCCCACTTCGTAAATTTGATCATCTACGTCGGCGCGCTGTTCTCTTTTCGGTTTTTCCTTCATTCGGTGCTGCGCGCGCTCCGCCACAACGATACAGAGAGCGCGGACGATTCTCGGCCCTTGCCCGAATCGCTTCTCTGCGGGCTGGGGTACGGTATTTTTCTCTGGGCTTCGCTGGTGCTGATCGATGCCGGCGACATTACGCCGGATCTGCTGGTGGCGGCCTTCTTGTTCCTGATCGCAGGGTATCTGGTCGATCTGCGCTATCACGAGTCTTACGGGAAATTTGCTATCTTCGGAGGTTTGTGTGGGGCAGCATATTTGAGCAAAGCGGCGATGTTCCCGATCGGATGCGGCTTGCTCGCGATCTTGCTGTTCTCAGGCAGAATATCGCGGCGTCGCGTATTGGGGGCATTGTTGGCGGGTGTGATGTTCGCGGTTGTGAGCTTGCCTTATGTTGCCGCCTTGTCGAAACAAAAGGGACGGCTTACTTTTGGGGACAGTGGAAAACTGGCCTATGCAAGCATGGTAAATCCCAATGTCCCGCAGAAGCACTGGCAAGGCGATCCACCCGAGGGCGGGACTCCGAAACACACGACCCGGCAACTTCTGGACCGTCCTCCAGTTTTTGAGTTCGCGGAGCCGGTCGGTGGAACCTACCCTCCCTGGTACGATCCTTCGTATTGGAATGAAGGAGCGCACGGGACCTTCCGGCTGCGGGCGCAGATTCGGGTTCTGGTGCAGAGCGCGCGGAACTATACAAAAATGCTGAATCGCCAGCTGGGACTTCTTGCGGGGATCCTTATCTTTATTTTCTGGGGCGGCGCGCCGACTCGAAGAGCCATCCTTGCCAACTGGCCACTCATCGCCGCTGCTGGCCTTGGCCTTGGCGCCTACTCGGTGGTGCTGGTGAGGTCGCGATATATTGGCGGCTTCTTCGTGTTGTTGTTCGTGGCGCTTCTGGCCGGGATTCGCCTACCAAGGAACACGCAGACTGCTCCCCTGACAAAATATGTGGCGGCGGGAGTGATCGCAACTATCCTGTTTTCGGTGGCAGCGCGTTTGGCGGAAACGGCTTACATGGCCAATACCGTATACGGCGACGCCATGCCGAAGGACGAGCTACGAGCGGCAGAGGGATTGCAAAGCATGGGGTTGCGTGCCGGTGATCCAGTGGCATCGATCGGCGATGGAACGGTCGACTACTGGGCGCGCTTGGGACGCTTCAAGGTTGTAGCGGAAGTTTTTTCTCCAGAGGCTGGGCATTCCCGGTTCTGGAGCGAATCGTGGGAACGCAGGAGACAGGCTTACGAATGCTTGAGACGCTCGGGAGCGAAGGCCGTCGTGGTTTGGGCTCCGCCAAACGGCGTCGACCCCGGCTGGCAACAAATTGGAACAACGAATTACTACGCGTATTTTCTCGCGAAATAGTGCGCCAAGTCTCAACTTTCCAGTTATGATTCGAAAACTCACACTCGGCAGGAGTTCATCTTGGCGGTAGCCCCCAGAACGGAAGCAAATTATCAGCCGGTTCCCGTACCACTGAAAGAGTTGCAAACGGTTGAGGTCTCGGTCGTAATGCCTTGCCTGAACGAGGCTGAGACGCTGGAGACATGCATTGTCAAGGCTCGGCGCGCGTTACAGGAAGCGAACATTGCCGGCGAGGTGGTGATCGCGGATAACGGGAGCAGCGACGGCTCCATCGAAATTGCAGAACGGCTGGGCGCGAGGATTGTGAACGTGCGTGCGAAGGGATACGGCAACGCATTGATGGCAGGAATCACAGCCGCGCGGGGCAAATACGTTGTGATGGGAGACGCCGACGACAGCTACGATTTCGGCCACATCCCGCGGTTTGTTGAACGACTGCGAGCCGGCGCCGACCTGGTAATGGGCAACCGTTTCCAGGGCGGAATTGAGCCGGGCGCCATGCCGTTCTTGCACAGGTACCTGGGGAATCCGGTCTTGTCTCAGGTAGGGAAGCTTCTGTTCAAGAGTCCTGTGGGAGATTTTCATTGCGGTCTGCGCGCCTTCAGCAAAGCTGCGTTCGAACGCATGGGGTTGCAGACCACAGGGATGGAATTTGCCAGCGAGATTGTGGTCAAGTCCAGTCTGCTTGGGTTCACCATCGCGGAAGTGCCAACGACGCTTTCTCCCGACGGGCGAAGCCGGCGTCCGCATCTGCGGACATGGCGGGATGGATGGAGGCATCTGCGATTCCTGCTGCTCTTTAGCCCGCGTTGGCTGTTTCTGTATCCAGGAGTCGCGCTGATGTTCGTCGGTGGGGCGCTCGGGCTGTGGCTGCTGCCCGCTCCCAGGATTGTGGGGAACGTTACATTTGACGTCCACACGCTCTTGTATGCGGCAGCCTTCGTGCTGCTGGGATTTCAGGCCATCGCCTTCGCTTGTTTCACCAAGATTTTTGCGATCTCCGAGGGACTGCTTCCTCCCGACCCACATTTGGATAAGATGTTTCGCTACATCACCCTCGAACTCGGGCTGGTAGTGGGCGGCGCACTTTCAATTCTTGGCTTGGCCATCTCGACGTACGCCTTGCGTACGTGGGGTGTCCGGCATTTTGGGCCGCTCGACATCTCGCACACGCTGCGTCTTGTGATTCCAGCCGTACTGTGTCTGATATTGGGAGTGCAAACTATCTTCTCGAGTTTCTTCCTCAGTATCCTGGGACTGCGGCATCGATGAGTAGCCCGGAGTTCGATCTTCACGCCGATAACTACGATGCGGAGTTGAATGAAGCGCTTTCGGTTAGCGGAGAAGACAAGCATTATTTCGCCGGTCGTCGAGTGCAGTGGCTGGCGCGCTGCGTTGCAAAGCTGGGAGAAAGTCCGTCCAATATTTTGGATTATGGCTGCGGCATCGGCGACACCTCGGGGTTGCTGCAAACCGCTTTCGGCGCCGAGAGCGTCATAGGAGTCGATATTTCGCCACGCTCGATCGAATTGGCTGCAAAAAGGAACGGGACGACGGCCTGCCAGTTCAAGAGTTTTTCGGAGTACACCTGCCTCGAGTCTATCGACTTAGCTTACTGCAACGGGGTCTTTCACCATATCCCAGTCAGCATGCGAAGTTCCGCTGTCGAGTACATCTACACGCGCCTGCGTCCCGGGGGAATGTTTTCGTTCTGGGAGAATAATCCGTGGAATCCTGGCACCCGATACGTGATGGCGCAGTGCGTATTCGATCACGATGCCATCATGATTCCGCCGCCGCAGGCGAAGGCTTTGCTGCGGCAACAGGGATTTGAGATTGTGCGGACTGACTACTGCTTTTTCTTTCCACGCTTCCTGGGCGCGTTGCGTTTTCTTGAGGCCAGATTGGCGCGCTTTCCTTTTGGAGCTCAGTATCAGATTCTGTGCCGAAGGCCGTCACATTAGCTATTCAGAGACACGCGAGAGAAAACGAAGGGATGTTGGGTTTCCCCACAAATAATTCGCGGCCGATCGACAAGTGCGGCGAAGCTGAATCGCAATGCAGGTCGATACGGTGGTTCTTTCGCATTCTGGCCGTTTGCCTGGCATTGGCGCGCATCGTGGCCGCTCGCAATACCATCGGCCCAGATCCCAGATCTTATATGGAGCTGGCGCGTGCCATCCTCCGGCACGACTGGCCGATGGTCACCACCGGACACTGGAGCGCCCTGTATCCCTGGCTGCTGGCCCCGTTGCTCGGGGTGGTCAAACCCTCGCTTCGTTGGGAATTTCCCGTAGCTCACGCATTAGCTTTTCCGATCTACCTTGTCTGCATCGCCGCCTTTGAGTTTTTCTGGACATCCCTGCTGCGGTGCCGCAACGTAACCTCTGATCGAGCCGGCCTGACTCATTCCCCGATTCCCGCCCTGCAAATGTGGGTGTTGGGCTACTCACTATTTATTTGGACGACAGTGGGGGGGATGATCCTGCTGATTAATCCGGATATGTGCGTAACCGCGATTGTGCTGCTGGCTGCAGCGCTCTTGTTGCGGATGGAAATATTTCCGAACGCCGGCTGGCCCCTATACGTAGGGTTTGGAATTTGTTTGGGCTTTGGCTATCTCGCCAAGGCGTTTCTCTTTCCAATGGCGTTCGTCTTCTTGGGGATGATGATTGTAGTTTCCCGACACGCCCTCCGGCGAAAAGCCTTTTGTTTCGCACTCGCTGCGTTAAGTTTCACGGCCTTGGCGACGCCGCAGGTTGTGGCGCTTTCTCTTTCCAAGGGACGCATCACATTCTCCGATTCGGGCAAACTAGCTGTCGCCTGGCTTACGTACGGCCTCCCGTATCGAGATTGGCAAGGCGAACCCCCAGCCAGCGGCACGCCCGTCCATACGACGCGAAAAATCTACGATCATCCCGCGGTCTATGAGTTCAACGGTCCGCTGAGGTCAAGCTACCCGCCCTGGTACGACCCGTCGTATTGGGATGAAGGGATGTCTCCTGCTTTTCGGTTTGGGACGGTTGCCAGGCATGTGATCCGACAAGTGTTCGAACTCGGCCTGAACCTTCTACAGCCAACCGCATGGTTTGCGGGCATGCTGCTGACTCTTCTCTTCGCCGATCCCAGGAGCACATTGAAGGGGATGGCGCCTTACTGGATTCTGGTGGTGATCAGCGCCACTGCTTTTTCTCTGTTCTGCCTGACGCTGGTGGAAGGCCGCTACCTGTATCCGTGGGAAATACTAATTTGGGGTTCGGTTTTGGCGGCCGTACGCCTTCGACGAGTCACGCTTCCGATGTACCGTTACCTCGCGGCCGCAGTCTCCCTCGCCTTGATCGCTGCCATGCTCAATCTCACATACCGGGGGTTCACTTCGCATTTCCCCAGTGATGCCAGCCCGGAATATGCGACGGCGGAAGGGCTGCTGCGAATGGGAGTGCAGCCCGGAACAAAAGTGGGAGCCATCGGCTTCGACAACGATGCCTATTGGGCCTACCTGGCGCGGTTCGACATTGTGGCAGAGATCAACACCGAAGACACGTGTCTTTTCTGGAGCGAGCCGCCGGCGATTCAATCTCAGGTGCTGGAGAAACTTGCCGAAGCTGGTGCGAGCGTAGTGGTTGCGAATACGGGTGGGGGCGTCAAGACTACTTCGCGAGCAGTTCCGTTCGATCTGGCGGGTTGTGCTCGTCCGGGGCCGCAATGGAAGAATATCGAAGGCAGTCCGAATCACGCATTTTTTCATCAGTAACTAAAGTCTGACCTTAGAGTTTGTTCGAGCGCTCATCATCAGCGTCTGAGTTCTATGCGCCGGACTATTCGTTCAACTCAAAAGTAAATGGTCCCTAACTCCTTGGAAAGAAGGCGAATCCTGTTCTTGACATATATTACATATTGCAATATAAATATGTCGATCTGACATATGAAGCTCGGCGAGAAAATTCGTTACCTGCGAGAGGTGGAAGGCTCGCTGCGCGGCTTGGGGCGTCCAATGACCCAGCAGGAGATTGTGAAGGCGGTTCGCCAGGAGCTGCGCAAAAGCATCAGCCAGTCCTATCTGTCGCAGATTGAAAGCGGAAGGCGACGGCACATGACGCAGTCCTCTCGCGCGCTGTTGGCAAAGTTTTTTAAAGTGCATCCCGGCTTCCTGGTGGATGACCCGGAGGGATATCACACGGAGCTGACCTCGGATTTGCGCACCACAGAAGGCCAGTTGGATGTCTGGCTGCTGCAAGGTTCGGAGCGCTTCGTGAGCGATCCAGAAGTGAGCGCGGTGCTGATTAAGGCTGCACGGGAAAAGGACACGCGGCGCTGTCTGCTGCTCTTGGGCGCGATTCTGGATACACCCGGCCTTGCCGAGCGGTTGCTTGAGGCCTTACGGCCAGAACTGATGGTGGGCGGCCGTCGTTGTGGCGAAGATCAGGGCCGGGAGAGTTATCGCGAAAATCTTTCTCGCGAGAATCGAGGCCACACGGCCAGTGCGGAAAGGAGGCGAATCCGATGAACCATTCCATGACCTGGGCGGACTTTTATCTGATTTGTTTCGCAGTCGGCTTCTGCTTCAGTTTCTTCTCGTTCGTGTTCGGCGGGGCGCGCACAGGTCGATTGCATCTGCCGCATTTGCACGGGCACGTGGGCGGAGCGCACCTTCCTCCCGGTGCGGCAGGTCACGCGCCAGTTGCGGCCGGGCATGCTTCGGCCGGAACCAATGAAGCAGGGAGCCAGACTGCGGCGCACGCCGGGGGAGTTTCGCCGTTCAACTTCGTCACGCTGACGGCGTTCCTGGCCTGGTTTGGCGGGACTGGATATTTGCTGACGCGCTACTCCGGAGTTTGGGTTGGTTTTGGATTGCTGGCTTCCATCACGAGCGGGCTGGTAGGCGGGGGCATTGTATTTCTGTTTCTGACCAAAGTGCTGATTTCAGAGGACGAGAATATGGATCCCGCCGACTACGAAATGGTCGGTGTGCTCGGCCGAATCTCCAGCCCGATTCGCGCTGCTGGAACCGGAGAGATGATTTACACGCAAATGGGAACACGCCGCGTCTGTGGGGTGCGCAGCGAGGATCGCAGCGCGATCGGCAAGGGAACAGAAGTAGTCGTGACTCGCTACGAGAAGGGAATTGCTTACGTTCGTCTGTGGACTGAGATGTCGGGCGAAGATACAGCTCCGGCCGACAAGGATCAAAAACTATGACGCGCACCTGGTACAAGACACTGGCGGCGTTGTTGTGGTCTGCGCCCGTGGTGATTGCGGTGCGTTATTGGCAGGTGTGGGATCGCCTGCCGATGCGTGTGGCTAGCCACTTTGACGCGGCAGGCCGCGCCAACGGATGGATGACACGCGAGGGGTCGCTGTACTTCGACCTCATCTTCCTGGCGTTCTTGGCAGGCGTTTTTTCTGTCGCGCTGTTGGTCGTCCAGCGGAAATATGGGCTGGGGACGGTGCCGTGGGCGCTGCTCGTTTTTCTTCATGCGGAAACCTGGACGTTGGTCTATCTCCTGAACTCCACGGTGAATTACAACCTTAACGGAACTGCGATTGTGATTCTGCCGATTTTGGTCGTGAGCGTTCTCGGCGCAGCCGTAATGGTAATCCTTGCCCTTCGGGAAAAGCGTGGCAGCGCATTCTCCACCACAGAGGTGCTGGCGGAAGAAGTGCATTCGGGCAAGAGATTGGGCGGTTTTCTCCTTGGAGCCGCGGCCGTGCTGGCGTTGCTGGCGCTGGCGATTCCGAACTCAACCGCTCGGGTGGCTCTTGGCCTGAGCGCGGCCATTACGGCGGCCGCTTATGCCATGGCTTGGGATGGATTTCACTACTACTTTACCCGGCATGGAGTCGAGGTTCGAACCCTAGGATTTCGTCTGAAGTCGATCCCTGTATTGCAGATCAAGAACTACGAGATTCAACCGTGGAATCCAGTAGGCGGATATGGAATTCGCGGACTAGGGAATCGAAAAGCCTACGTTTGGGGAAAGTCCGGCGTTCGCGTCGAGATGTATGACGGAGAGGTCTTTCTGGGACACAACGATCCGCAGCGGATCGTGCATGACTTGAATGTGATCAAGCGATTTCAACAGTCGTAACGAAAAAAGTTTGGGAGGGAGGCGTTATGTTCGAGATGTCACGCATGGTTGAGATTTGGATCTTCGCCGGGCTGGGAGTGATGGCTCTTCTGTTCCTGATGAGCGGAATGGCCAGGTTATATCGCAAAGCGGGGCCGCACGAGGCACTCATCGTGTATGGCCTGGGCGGGACGCGCGTGGTGCAGGGACACGGCACGCTGGTGCTTCCCATGGTACAGGTGTGCAAGGACCTGTCTCTGGAGCTGATGTCGTTCGATGTGGCGCCGCAGCAGGATCTCTACACGAAACAGGGCGTCGCGGTGACGGTGGAAGCTGTCGCGCAGATCAAAGTGAAATCGGATCGCGAATCTGTGCTGACAGCGGCGGAGCAATTCCTTACCAAGAGCGATCAGGAGCGCGAAGCCCTGATCCGGCTGGTGATGGAAGGCCATCTGCGCGGCATCATCGGGCAACTCACGGTGGAGGAGATCGTGAAGCAGCCGGAGATGGTTTCCGACCGCATGCGCGGCACCTGCGCCGAGGATATGAACAAGATGGGGCTCGAGGTAATCTCGTTCACCATCAAGGAAGTCCGCGACAAAAACGAATACATCACCAACATGGGCAAACCGGACGTAGCCCGCATCAAGCGTGACGCCGACGTTGCTACCGCCGAAGCTGACCGCGATACTGCGATCAAACGCGCATTGGCGCAGCGGGAATCTGCTGTGGCCAAGGCGCAAGCGGATCAGGAACGCGTGCTGGCGGAAACATTATCGTTGGCCAAGCAGGCGGAATCGCAGCGTGATCTGGAAGTGAAGAAGGCGCAATTCCTGGAAGTCACCAAACGCCAGCAGGCGCAGGCCGACAAAGCGTATGACATCCAGACCAACATCATGCAACAGCAGGTAATCGCCGAGCAGGTGAAGGTACAGCAGATCGAGAAAGAGCAGCAGGTCAAGGTGCAGGAAGCGGAAATCAATCGCCGCGAAAAAGAATTGATCGCGACCGTGTTGAAGGGAGCCGAGATTGAGCGGCAGCGGATCGAAACACTGGCCGCAGCCGAGAAGCAGCGCCTGATCGCGGAGGCCGAAGGACATGCGTCCTCGATACGCGCCCAAGGCGAGGCCGAGGCGGAAATTATTTTCAAGAAGGGTGAATCCGAGGCCAAGGCCATGAACGTGAAGGCCGAGGCGTATCAGGAATACAACCAGGCCGCGGTAATCGACCGGTTGTTCACCTGCATGCCGGAGGTGGTGAAGGCGTTGGCCAGTCCGCTGGCGAACGTCGACAAGATCACCATCGTTTCTACCGGCAATGGCGATGCCTCCGGAATGAACAAAGTTACCGGCGACATCGCCAAGATGGCGGCGCAGGTGCCGGCGTTGTTCGAGACGCTCTCGGGCATGCCGCTCTCGGAGTTGCTGGGCAAAGTGCGTCAGCTCGGGGACAAAACACCGAAACCGCCGGTAGTTGACGTAACCAAGTAAGGGTCTCAATGATTCGTGTAGGGCAGGCTCTCGGGAGCCTGCTCTGTCGAGGCGGAAGAAATCGGAGTTGAGATTATGAACCGAAAATCGAAAGGAATGGGATTAGGAATCGCGTTGGGCGCAGCGCTAGGCGCCACTCTCGGTGTGATGGCCGGACACATCGCGATCTGGCTTGGGATTGGGGTAGCGATTGGCATGGCCATCGGCAGCACGTTGCGACGGACGACGTGCGCCCATTGCGAAGCGGAAAAACGAAACCAAGAGCTAGAAGCTAGAAGCTAGAAGCTTAGAGAAAAAGGAGTCCACCATGGCATTACTAGAGCGTGTTTCCACATTGGTCCGAGCCAACCTCAATGACCTGATCGATAAGGCCGAGGAGCCGGAGAAGATGATCAAGCAGGTGATTCTCGACATGCAGAACCAGCTGCTGCAGGTGAAGACGCAGGTCGCGATTGCGATCGCGGACCAGCACCTGCTGGAGAAAAAACAGAAAGAAAACGAAGAGAAAGTGGCGGAGTGGATGCGCAAGGCAGAGTTGTCCGTCGACAAGAAGCAGGACGACTTGGCGCGCGCCTCCCTGCAGCGGGTAGAAAGTCATCGCGAGATGAGCGAGAGCTTTACGCAGCAAGTGGCCGACCAGAAGGCGCAAGTGGACAATTTGAAGTCTGCGCTGCGGCAACTGGAGCAGAAGTTGACCGAGGCGCAGGCCAAGGCCGATCTGCTGATCGCGCAGCATCGCCGCGCTCGTGCGGTCGGTAAGGCCAGCGACGCGCGCCTCGCGATAGGCGATGGCTCAAAGGCTGCGGCGTTCGACCGCATGAAGCGCAAAGTGGCGCACTCCGAGGCGCTGGGTCAGGCCAAAGCAGAAATTGCCGGAGACAACATGGAAGACCGGTTAGCGGCGCTCGAGAAAGAAGATCGCATTGAACAACTTCTGGCGGAGTTGAAAGGGAAGCGGGGAGCGTAGGGGAGGATTAAGCAGGATCGGAGCGGCTGTAGAATTTGCGTAGGTTTGGAAGCCGCAGGCCGGTTAGCCAAGGCTCACGAGTGCCGGCGCTTACATCCATTGACCGCTCAAGGTGCATCTCTGTATTTTTGCGGTAGAATTCTACGTACAACTCCAAGGCCCAAGGAAAAATTCATGAAGGTAGTTGCAATCCTGCTGGTGCTGCTGCTCGCCGTTATGATCAACGGTTGCGGCAATTCGACCGCCGTGGAGGCGCCGTCCGGCAGCGTATGGCAGTCGGTAATGTCAGGTGGGACAGGCACGTCTTCGGGGTTTAGCTTCAACACGCAGTTCACGGTTTCCAGCGGTGGGGTACTAAGCTTTTCATCTGGAGGAACAAGTTTTCAATTCCTCAATGTGGATACTTGTTACGGCAATCTTCCCTCGAATGCCATTAACCCATCCGGAACACTGAGCACGACCTACAACTCAGCCGACCAGGTGACTGGCACATTTTCCTTTACCATACCCTCCCCAAAAGGCGACGTTATCACCCTTACTAGTACGTCAGTCACAGGAACGGTGAATCCCAACAATAACTACGTCCTCAGCGGAGGCTCCATCATTGGCGACTGGGCGCTGGTCCCTGGCAGCGGCAGCAGTTGCGTGGCCGCAAGCGGCTCTTTCACAATGACGCAGACGGGCACCTAAGAAGATTTCTGGATTTAAAACCAATCGCTGCGGTAAGCGACCCACCATGCGATGAACGCGATGGGAATGGTTGCGGCAAGGCCCCACCAGATCGGAAGCAGGAAGTCTGCAAGCAGGCCAAGCACCATGAAGACGATCCAGAAGATTTTGCGTTCCATAAGCAGATTGTAGGTGGTGACGGGTCCGGTGAGGAAGTTCAATAGAGTGCGCAGCTTGTAGTATCCTCGGCTTGTCGATATTCTGATGCACGTGTCGCGCCGCTGCTTCGACAATCCATGAACGTCAAACTCTTCTCTCCTACTTTCGGGCTGTTTCTGCTGTGGAGTACGGCAGGTTTCGGTCAACCTCCAGTGACGCAGGCCACGGCTCAACCCGTCCCTCAATATTCGGTGCAGGGAAGCACGCCATCATCGGCGCAGGGCGGGCCGGTCTCGTATGCGTCGGTGACGCAGCTGAACGGGTTGCTGGAGCAACTTGACGCGACGTCGAAGACGACGCAGGTGGATCTTGCGAAACTGCGAATTGAACGCTGGAAGACGGACAGCTCGACGAAGAAGCAGACGTTGGGCGACGTCGACTCCATCCAGCGGAACCTGCAGAGTGCGCTGCCGGAGATGATTGGGCAGTTGCGCAATTCGCCGGAGGACATGCCGGCAACCTTCAAACTCTACCGCAATCTCGATGCCCTCTACGACGTAATGAGCGGAGTGGTGGAATCGGTGGGAGCGTTCGGGCCGAAAGATGATTTTCAATCATTATCAAACGATCTAAACGGCTTTGAAGGAACGAGGAAACAGTTGGCCGAGCGTATGAACAATCTGGCTGCGTCGAAAGAGCAGGAAATCGTGCGCTTGCGCGCCGACCTGAAGACGGCGCAGGCTGCGATTCCCGCGGCTCCGCCCAAGAAGACTGTCGTCGATGACAACGAGCCTCCCAAGAAGCCGGTCGTCAAGAAAAAGCCAGTGCCGAAAAAGCCGGCAACTACGGCTCCGGGAACTACGACGCCGGCACAGGCCGCCCCGGCGCAGCCCAAATCCCAATAAGGGCAAGTATGCTTCGGCTGGGGATTCGCTCGTACGGTCTCGCATGTCCTCGCGAATCTGTTAACCTTCCAGCGCATCAAAATTGCACTCGGAATCCGGCATGACTCCTCACGGCCACATCAGCGCCATCATCTTCGGTCTCGTAATTCTCTGGGTAGTATTTCTGGATGCGTTCGAGACCGTAGTGCTGCCGCGGCGAGTGACACGGCATTTCAAGCTGACAGCGTGGTTTTACCGGCGCACGTGGATTCCGTGGAAGAAGGTTGCCGATCACATCAAGACGCCTTCGCGGCAGCAGAGTTTTCTGGGATACTTCGGCCCGTTGTCGTTAATTCTGCTGCTTGCATTCTGGGCTACGACGCTGATTTTCGGTTTTGCTCTGGTCCAATATGGCTTGGGCGGGCACGAACAGTTGGGGAATGAGCCGATCACGTTTGGCAGGATCGTCTACCAGAGCGGACAGACTTTTTTTACGCTGGGCTACGGAGATATTTTGCCGACGACGGAGGCTGCCCGAGCAGTGTCCGTGCTGGAAGCCGGCATGGGATTTGCATTTCTCGGCTTAGTGATTGGATATATCCCTGTTGTGTACTCGTCATTTTCCCGGCGCGAGATTCAAATTTCTATGCTGGATGCGCGGGCTGGATCGCCGCCCTCGGCAGTCGAGTTGTTAGTGCGGCTGGCGGGCAGTTCGGATAATCCAGCGATTGAACAGGCCGTACTGGACGCGGTGCTGCGTGATTGGGAACGGTGGGCGGCAGAGCTGCTGGAGAGTCATATTTCTTATCCGGTGCTTAGTTTTTTTCGCTCGCAGCATAGCAACCAATCGTGGCTGGGAGCACTGACGACGATGCTCGACGTGACTTCCCTGGTGCTCACCGGAATTGAAGGAGTGCATCCGGGACAAGCGAGACTGACCTTCGCCATGGCGCGCCACGCGGCGGTGGATCTGGCGCAGGTGGTGAATGCGCACTACGATCCGCAATCGCCGGAACGCTTGACGAGCGAAACCTACGATTCGCTGCGGGAGGCGCTGTCTGCCGCGGGATTGAAATTGCGGACCAGCGATGAGGCTCGCCAGAAGCTGGATCGGCTGCGGTCGATGTACGAGCCCTACGTCCACTCAACAGGACAGAACCTGATGCTTTCGATTCCGCCCTGGAAGCATCCGGAAAAAATACGGGATAACTGGCAGGCGGGACCATGGGACCGCGCAATTCAAGCCAGAGGGCTGGCCGTGCTTGGACAGAAGCCGGCGCGGCCGCAAGGCATCGAAGACCATTTCTAGCTTCCGTGCTGCGGCAATGGGCGTGCTAACATCCCTGCTTCGGCTTTTCATTGCAAGACAAATATGGCATGAAGAATATTGGCGAGAATGTCGTGCGCATTGAGGCGGAGGCGTTGCGCGCTCTAGCCGACCGCATCGGCGGGCCGATGGCGGCGGCGTTTCAGCAGTCTGTGGACCTGATGTTTTGCTGCGCCGGTCGCGTGGTAGTGACCGGGATGGGGAAGAGCGGGCTCATCGCTCGCAAAATTGCTGCCACGCTGAGCTCTACGGGAACGCCGGCGTTGTATCTCCACCCGGTAGAGGCATTGCACGGGGATTTGGGTATGGTAGTGCGCGGAGACGCGGTACTGGCACTCTCGGCTTCGGGTGAGACGGAAGAGATTCTCGCGCTGCTGGCGACGATCAAGCGGCTGCAGGTGCCTTTGATTGCGATGACTGGAGACGAGATTTGTAATAAATCCGGACGAGTCTCGACTCTGGCTGCGGCTGCAGACGTGGCGCTTGATTGCTCGGTCGCCGAAGAAGCTTGCTCGCTCGGGCTGGCACCGACTGCGTCGACAACTACGATGCTGGCTCTGGGAGACGCGCTCGCGGTTGCGCTCAGCGAGAAACGTGGATTCAAAGAAGAAGACTTTGCCAACTTGCATCCCGGGGGCAAGCTGGGCAAGCGACTTGCGCGGGTCGAGTCTTTGATGCACTCAGGGGACGCGCTGCCCTGCGTTACACCGCACACGAAAATGCCGGACGTGATCTACGAAATGTCGCGCAAGAAGCTAGGTGTGACGGCGGTAGCGCAAGGTGACAAGCTGGTGGGGGTCATTAGCGATGGAGATTTACGGCGATTGTTGGAAGCGAGGGGCAAAGACGTCCTCGATCTGACGGCGAGCGAGTGCATGACCAAGAATCCGCGGACAATTGGAGCTGGAGAGTTTGCTGCGACGGCACTCGCTCTGATGGAAGAAAAGAAGATTACCTCGCTCATGGTGCTCGATAAAGAGGGGAAGTTAGAGGGGATTGTCCACCTGCATGATCTGTGGAGCACCGACCTGGTGTGATCATTCGATGAGGAGATGGTATGTATCACTACGATCCTAAGACGGCGCTGGAAGAGTTGACAGAAGATGCCACGCTCCCGAACCCAGTGCATGTTCGCGACATGATGCTGCGCAAGCACCTTTCCGCCGACAAGTCGCTGGAACTCAATCGCCTGTTCGTTGAGTATCAGAAGTTTTTCGGCGAGGCCCAGAAGCTGGGGAAAGAGATTTTGCGGCAGTTGGCTGGGTAGTGCCGAGTCGCGAGTACCCGGTTCCAAGTCAACTCGACTGCCTGCGTCCGCTGCCGCCACTCCGAGTGCGCGTCGCGTAATCATTTACAATAATCAATTCAATTAAGCATCAAAGAACGCCTGTTGCTCGGTACTCGCAACTCGGTACTTCAAGACAACTCTATGCATCGATGGTCAGAACTCTTCATTCCTACATTGCGCGAAGCTCCGGCGGATGCGGAGGTCGCCAGCCACAAATTTCTGGTGCGCTCTGGCTACATTCGACAGCTGGCCGCGGGAATCTATTCGTATCTTTTTCTCGGCAACCGGTCATTCAACAAGATCATGGCCATCGTGCGCCAGGAGATGGACAAGATCGGGCAGGAGTTTTTCCTGCCCGCGCTGCATCCGCGTGAGCTTTGGGAGGTGAGCGGGCGCTGGGCCTTGATGGGTGAGAACCTGTTTCGTCTGAAAGACCGCAAGGGCGCCGACATGGCCTTGGGCATGACGGAAGAAGAAGTGATGACCGACATCGCGCGCAAGGAACTGCGCAGCTACAAACAGTTGCCGCAGATCTGGTACCAGATCGCTCCGAAGTTTCGCGACGAGCCACGTCCAAGGTCTGGGCTGCTTCGCGTGCGCCAGTTCATGATGAAGGACTCGTATTCATTCGACATCGACGCCGCCGACTTGGATCTTTCCTACAAGAAACACTACGACGCATACTGCCGAATCTTTGACCGCTGCGGATTGAAGTACATGGTCGTCGAGGCGGATTCGGGAGCGATGGGCGGGAAGGAATCGCACGAATTCATGGTGCGTACGCCAGCGGGAGAAGATCACATTGTGAGCTGCGATGGCTGCAACTACGCGGCGAACCTGGAAAAGGCGACGTCGAAACTTGACGCCGTCGCCGATCTCGCGCCCGAGGGGGACGGCAAGCCGCTGGAGGTACACACCCCGGGACAGAAGACGATTGAAGACGTGGCGCGCTTCCTGGGTGTATCGCCGAAGAACAAGATCAAGACGCTCGCGATGATGGCGGAAGAAAAAGATGAGAAGACGGGTAAAACGAAGACGCGAGCGATTGTGGTGCTCATGCGCGGCGATCATCAGTTGAATGAAGCCAAGCTCAACGGAACGGTGGCGACCGCTACCCGTCCTATGGAGGAGAGCGAGATCAAGGCATTATTCAAATCCCCTGCGGGATATTTGGGGCCATTGGGCATTGAGTGGGCGAAGGACTTGAAGAAGGATGGGGACCGCCCCCTGCTGCTCGTCGATAAAGCCCTGGAAGGCCGCTCCAATCTGATCGGAGGCGCGAATAAAGAAAACTACCACGTCAAGAACCTTACTCCGGGTGAAACCTTCCAGCCAACGGCCTACGTCGATCTTCGCAGGGTCACCGCTGGCGAGCCCTGTCCCAACTGCGGCGAGCCACTACGCATTGATACCGCAGTCGAGATCGGGCACATCTTTAAGCTCGGCTACCGGTATTCGGAGTCGATGGGTGCGCGAGTGCTCGACAAAAACGGCAAGGAAGTTATGCCGATCATGGGATGCTACGGCATCGGGATAGAGCGCATTTTGACTGCGGCGGTGGAGCAAAGCAACGATGAAAATGGATTCTGGCTGCCGCCGTCAATCGCACCGTTCGAGATTGTAGTTACTCCCGTCAACGTGAAGGACGAAAATGTGCTGAAGGCTGCGATTGACATTGCCACTCGTCTGGAGACCGCAGGCTTTGACGTGATTCTCGATGACCGGGACGAGCGGGCGGGAGTCAAGTTCAAGGACGCAGACTTGGTGGGTATTCCCTTCAGAATCAATGTCGGAAAGAAGGTTACCGAAGGTACTGTGGAGGTGGTTCTGCGCTCGACTCACGAGGTACGCGATGTTACGATCACGTCGTTAGTCGAACATTTTCAAGGAGTGCTGCGAGCCTAGGCTGAAGTCTGCGCCTGGCTGGCGGCGCAAATTCACTATGGGAATTATCAAAGCGTGTGTGGGTTTTCTCGCCATCGCAGCCGTGGTTGTAGGCCTGTTCCAGGTAGCTCCGCCGATGCTGGCGAACTACAGTTTTTCGGACGACCTGAAGACCATTGCCATGATGGACAGCGCTAACCTGCAGAAGACCGATGAGGATGTTCGCAATGATGTGATCCGTAAGGCCAAGGAGCACGATCTGCCGATCGAACCGAAGCAGGTCACGGTCCAGCGTATTAATTCCCCCGGTCTTTCCGCAGTGTACGTGGCGGCGGATTATACGGTCACGATCAGCCTGCCCGGTTATTCCTTCGATATGCACTTCAATCCGACCAGCGGAAACAAAGGGTTCTAAGAACCTGCCTCTCCTGCAGTAGGAATGCTGACCCCTTCTTAATTTGGGATCCGACGGGCCGCCGGTCGCGCCCTCGTCGTTCGTGTTTTTCAAGCCTTGTGCCTGGCGGCTCGCTCAGTCGACGAAGATTCGCGGATCGATGCATAGACGACGCATCTTAATCTAAGTACATAAGGCCGTCGCAAATACGGCAGCATGGTTGTTTCAAAGACTGCGGATTTAACTTGATGTCCTTCGGTTGGAGATGCTGAGTTTGGCTAGCGGCAGCAATGCGCCGTTATGTGCCGAGGCCGCATCGTTATTACCACGCAGGAAGTTTCAGGATTATTTGCGACGCAGGCGGACGAAACAGAACGTTAACTTGGAAGCCCTCGAAGATTGGGAGGCGTTATGTATTTCTATTGGATTTGGTGCGACCGCTCCGGGCGGCGCAGGCACGTCCTCGGCTTGTGAGTGGTCTGCCGGGGGAGCAGAAGGAGCCGTCAAGACTAGGACGGACCGCAGCCACCGGTAGGAGAATTGGGGGCCGTAGCCGAGCCCACGCCGATCGCGACCGGCTGGGACATCATGCCGCGGTACGTCGCGGTAACTTGGTAATATCCGGTGTAGACCCAGACCGGCGGGTTGGCCGGACCGCTCGTCGCGGTCGATCCTGTGCCCGTGGTCACGATCGCGTCTTCCCATGTACACAGGGCTTCGACGGCCGTCATCAGCCCGGTCGAATTGATGGGAACGGTAGTCGGACCATACGCTGGCAGCGGCTCTTGAAAGTTGGAGTCTACGCCGACCGTGGTAACGGTGTACGTGACAGAGTCAGTAATCGGGACCGCTTTACCGCTATGATAGATCGCGAAGGCCTCGAGCTGCAGCGTACCATCGGCGCCGACCAGGTTGAAGAAACCGCCGCTGTTTGCTCCATTAGTGGTGAGCTGAACCGACTGCAGGTAATCCGAAGTGCCGCATCCGGTCGAGATGAGCGATAGGGCAACCAGCAGTGCGGCCAGAATATTGGTTCGTTTCACAGGAAAAATCCTCCGTAAACTTTCCGCTAATTTCAATTCGAATGTTGTCAGCTTCTAATATTGGAGGCAAGAGAAATGTGTGGTTACTATGCAATCGATTGGTCACGTCCGATGGTCACTCGAGGTTGTCGATGGGTGTCGCAGAAATGGAATTTCGTCTTCGAGTACATGCGTGTACTGTTGCTCGCTAAGATCTGCACGCCGCCAGTTTATAAAAATCGAATCGCTGAAATGCCCAGCGGGACGAGGAGTTCAAGCGAAATCTCTGTCCGCATTCGGGAAACTATTTGGTACGATTTCGTTTTCTCCGCCAGAGATGCAAAAGGAAAAATTGGGAACGAGTGAACGAGTGCTGATCTGAAGATCAAGGGCTGAGCTTTCCAGGACGAAGTTTCCAACAGTCACAGGCCTGCATAAATCCCTTCCTTATCCGATATGCCTTCTCTCGAAGGCCAGTGACATTCGTAACGTTGCCACCACGTTACCCTCCACTTACTATCGCGATTGGAATAAGAGTTTTTTCACGCCCTCACGGTAGAGCCGATTTAGCTGTGCAATGCCGGCACACGTAAGAGCACCTGAGAGAGACCGGCGGGAACGGACGAGATTCGCGATCGCTTGCTGCGACTCGCAACCAGGAAGTATGCAGACTGGTGAAGGTCAGGCGGAGGCAGTTCATGACGACAAGAGTTCGCTTACTACTAAGTTTTCTGACAGCGCTGGCTACAATCTTTCTGGTCAATTGCGGAGGTAGCTACTCCTGCCAGGTATCGTTCGGTGGGTCGTGCACTCCTTCGGGATCGGGGATTAGCAGCACGGGAGGCGGCGGCACCGGCGGCAGCGGAGGCGGGGGTGGCGGCGGAGGCGGCGGAGGTAGCGCGCCCACGGCCTTTGCTTATGCCGTCGACCAGAAGGGTACTTTCGATGGTTATGAGCTGAATGCGACGGCTGGTACGTTTGGGGCGATTTCCGGTTACCAGGCTCCGACCATTCCTGTAACTGATCCGAGCGTAGGGGTGGTGGTGGCACAAGAACAGTTCGTGTACGCCGCGTTCCCCACGACGGGCCAGATCTACGGTTGGTCGATCGACAGCACCTCCGGTGCATTGACACCCGTCAGCGGCAGCCCCTACACCGCCGCTTACCTGGGATTCGTCGGGGACAGCGAATACAATCAGCTCGACATGATTACCAATCCGGCAGGAACGCTTCTATTTATCGGGGATGCCGGGAACGCCGAAATATGGGTCTATCAGATCGGCAGTGCAGGTGCATTGACACCGGTGCCGGGATCCCCGTTCTCAACGGGCACATTCCAGCCGTGGAACATGACCACCGATGGCCAGGGTAAATATTTGTATGCGACGTTCGCGATTGGCTTGCACGAGGGCCTGAGCGTAGCGGCTTATAGCATTGGGACCGGCAGCAGCGCAGGTACCCTTGCGCCAGTAGTGGGGAGCCCATTCTCGTTTCCCATGTGGGCGGTGCAGGGCGAACCGAGCGGAAATTACTTGATCGGAATAACTGGCAAGACGATAGCCTCTGGCGCCAGCGCCGACGATAAGAACCTCTATGTTTTCAGTATCGAGCCCAGCGGAGCGAATGCGGGCGCAATATCCCCGGTGACGAATTCACCCTTCGCCACTGTCTACGCGCCCTTCAATATCGCCGTCCAGCCCGATGCGAGCAATGGAGAGTTCGTCTACTCCTTTGGCGTTAACGACAGCAGCACCGGCTACAATCCGGTGGAAGGCTATGCGATAAACACGACCACCGGGGCCCTTACCGCAATTACTGGCTCACCTTTCAGCGGGGTTACTGCCTCCCTGTGGGGTCAGTTCGATCAGAACGGAACCTATCTATTCTTTTACGGCGATAGCAGCAACTCGGCTCAACTGGGAGTGATCGATGCTGCCACGGGCGTAGGTACGCTTACTGAGGCGCTTTCACCTGCCCCGTTGGCGACCCCCGGATACTGGGCGGTGACTGATCCGAAGTAGGCAACTTGAGTCTGTGGCACGGCGGTCAGGCCGTGGAATCCGCCTTAATTGTTGTTGACAGCTTGGAGACCCGCATGAACTGCGGGTCTCTTTTTGTTCATCGCAGCGGCGGTACAATACACCTACTGGATCACCAGAGTGCGCAGTTGTCGAGAATGGCAGGCGCGAGCCGACAAAAGGGAATCGCAGGCGGTTCAAACCTTTTTGCGTGGCGCACCGTCTGACTAGCAGGGAGTTTTTCCGGCGGGCGTTCGAATCAAACAGTGGCCATCAAAATTAAGATTCCGAAAGGCGAAGGCAAAGGCAATAAAGCACGGCGCGGATTACCCCGCGACCCGGTGCTTCGAGCCGCACTCATCGTATTTCTGGTAGCGGCGGTTGGTCTGGGCGGGTCCTTCTCTTACTTCTACATCAAGTATGACAGGATCATTCAACAGCGATTCAGCACGCCGGTCTTCACGAATTCAGCCAAAATTTATGCCATCCCTCGCGTCGTACGCGATGGAGATAAAGCCAGTGCCAAGGAAATTGCTGCAGCCCTGTCGCGCGCTGGTTACTCTGAGAAAGAGGGCCAGTCGCCGCTCGGCAGCTTTCGTCTGGTGAGTGGAGGAATCGAGATCACGCCCGGCCCGGAGTCATATCACAGTCCGGAAGAGGCGCACATCACCATTCAAGACGGACAAGTGGAGCGCATCACCAGCAAAGGCAACGACCTTTCCGCTTACGAACTGGAGCCGCAATTAGTGACAGCTTTGTTCGACTCCGAGCAGCGTTCGAAACGCCAGGTGGTGAAATATAACGACATCCCGAAGGTGATGGTGGACGCCGTGTTGGCGATCGAAGACCGGCGTTTTTTCGAGCACAGCGGCGTGAACTTTACTCGCATGTTCGAAGCGGTGTGGATCGATCTGATGCGGCAGCGCCACGAGCAGGGCGGTTCGACCATTACGATGCAGCTTTCGCGCGGATTTTTTCTGACACCGGAAAAAACTGTCCGCCGAAAATTGACGGAAATGCTGATTGCCGAAGAGCTGGAACAGAAGTTCAGCAAGCAGCAGATTTTCGAGTTCTACGGCAACTGGGTGAACCTGGGACAGCGCGGCTCCTTCGCCATCAGCGGATTTGCTGAGGCTTCGCGGGCCTATTTTAATAAGGACCTGAAGGACATCACCTTGCCGGAAGCGGCTCTGCTCGCGGGAATCATCCAGGGGCCCAGCCGGCTATCGCCGTACCGGCATCCGGACCGTGCGCTGGAGAGGCGCAATCTGGTTCTGGATTCGATGGTCGACACTCATGCCATTACTCGCGACCAGGCAGAGAAGGCCAAGGCCGCTCCGTTGAAGCTCGCTCCACCAAACGTGGAGGCCAGCGACGCTCCCTACTTCGTCGATATGGTACGGGACACTCTGATCAACAAATTCAGCGAGCATGATCTGAACGATGAGTCGTACCGCATCTACACCACGCTCGATCCCGACCTGCAGAAAGCAGCTGCGCAAGCGGTTGAGTCTGGAATCAAATTGGTGGACGAGCAGGTGACCAAGATGCGCACCAAGCGGGTGAAGGTGGGCAAGAAGATTGAGACAACAGTGGCGCCGGGTCCGCAAGCGCAAGTCGCGCTGGTAGTGCTCGATCCGCACACCGGAGCAGTGCTGGCTTTAGTCGGTGGACGGGATTACGGTTTCAGCCAGTTGAACCACGCGCTTTCCAAGCGCCCCACTGGCTCCATCTTCAAGCCGTTTGTTTATGCGGCTGCGATGAACACGGCGCTCGATGGATCTCAGACCGTGATCACGCCGGCCTCGACCGTGACCGATGCGCCCTCCAGCTTCGCTTATGGCGATCAGATTTATGAGCCGCGCAACTATAAAGAGGAATATCACGGCGACGTAACTCTGCGTTATGCGCTAGCCATGTCGCTGAACAATGCCACGGTGAAAGTGGCGGAAGAAGTGGGCTATGACAAGGTTGCCGACTTGGCGAGATCCGCTGGAATCGTTTCCGTAAAGCCGACTCCGGCCATGGCGCTGGGTTCCTACGATGCCACGCCTCTGGATATGGCTGGTGCTTACACATCATTTGCGAACAACGGCGAGCGGCTCTCGCCATTGCTGGTGAATTCGGTGCGCAACGCCAAGGGAGATGTGATTGCGAACTTCAAGACGGACCAGCGCCAGGTGCTTGATCCTCGCATCGCCTACATCATGACGAACATGATGGAGGGTGTCATCAATAATGGGCTGGGGTATACCGCGGTTCGCTTACGCGGTTTCACTCTGCCCGCTGCAGGTAAGACTGGCAGTTCGCACGATGGCTGGTTCGCGGGATACACATCCAATTTGTTATGTATTGTATGGGTGGGTTACGACGACTATAGCGACTTGCGGCTGAGCGGCGCGATGACGGCTGCACCTATCTGGACTGAGTTCATGAAGAAGGCGTCGCTGCTGCCGCAGTACAGCGACATGAAAACGTTCTCCCAGCCCACCGGTGTAGTGGACGTGCAACTCGACAAAGCCACGAACCGGCTGGCTACACCTACCTGTCCAGACGATTACGTGGCAGCGTTTGTGGCTGGCACGGAGCCGCGCGAGACCTGCGATCAACAGAGTGGAGTGGCGGGATTGTTCTCCCGCTTCTTTGGCGGAGGAGAGAAGGCACTGCCGCCTCCGCCTCCGGCGCAGGGCGCAAATGGGCAGGAAGACCAGGAGGCTAAGAAAAAGAAGGGCTTCTTCGGCAAGATCGCCGGCATTTTTAAGGATGACAAGTCTTCGGCGCCGGCGTCCAAACCTCCGGATAGCGGCCAAACTCCGCCCCACTGACGCGGGTCGCCGTCAAATAAAATTCTTCGCCGCCCCTCGGAAACTGTGGGAGAATGGCCTCGTGGGAAGTGGTCGCTTTTGGGGGTGTGTATGTCCTACCGGAAGACCTGCCTGGTTGCTTTCCTGATTCTCTCAACCGCCGCATTCGCACAAGTTTCCCATTCAGAACAAGTGCAGATTTCACCACCGCTGATGCGGGCGGTCGATCCTCCCGCGGCCGATGCAACCGGCGCGGCTCTCGAACAGCAAGCGGATCGGTTGCGCGGGGACAAACTGTATCTTGATGCCCTTGACTATTACCGCGCCGCACTGATTAAGCAGCCGAGCGATGCGCGACTGATGAACAAGATCGGCATCACTGAACTCCTGATGCAGCGCTTCAAGGAGGCGAGGAAATCCTTTGAGCTCGCCATCCGGATGGACCGCCGTTACGCCGATGCTTACAACAATCTGGGTGTGATTTATTACGAGAGTAAGAGATACGGAGCGGCAGTCAAGCAGTATGAGAAAGCGATCGCGGTAGATAGCAGCTCAGCTTCCTTCTTCAACAATCTCGGGGCAGCTTATTTTTCAAAACGTTCTTTCGAGTCCGCGGTAGTTGCTTACCAGCATGCGCTGGAACTTGATCCCGACGTCTTCGAACGAACCTCACGAAACGGTGTGCAAGCGCAACTGCCGAGTCCCGAGGACCGCGCTCGATACGACTATACCGTCGCGAAGTTGTACGCCAAGATGGGCTTCTCCGATCAGTCGCTCGAATACCTGAGGAAGGCCATGGAGGCCGGCTACAAGGATCTGAAAAATGTGTACAAGGATGCGGAGTTTGCACAGCTTCGGAAGAATCCTCGTTTCACCGAACTGATGGCCTCGAATACGCCGGTCGTTACAAATTAACGCTGGGAAGCGGTCACCGGGACGCTCCGAGGGTTGAAACTACAGGAAGAAACTACAGGAAGTTCATCGCAAGACTACAGTATTTACCCGATTGATTCGCTGATAAATCACAGTTGTCTCTGCAAAAGTTACAAAGTTTTACAAAATTAGACGTAACTTCTCCGAGTTCTGCGGTTTAATGATTTCAAATACTCCTGAAAACAACAGGGTGAGTAAGGAGAAACGGTAGCCCATCGGATGCTGACCCGAGCACGCCCCAAGCAAGCATCCGGTGGGTTTTTTGCGTCTGCTGCACTTCATTTCTTGTTCACCGCCAGTGTTGCTTCCTGACCATAAGTAGTGAATTGTCCTTGGCGCCGCCCTGTGCGAGTCTTGGCTTGATTAATGCTGGAGGCCGGGATGCCAAAGAAAAACTACTTCGTCGTTCTAAGTCTGATCTTCCTCAGTTTTCCGTTCGTGGCTGCTCAAGTCCCGGAAGTAAAATTTATCGCCGATACGCTGGTTGTACAAGCCGATGGGACCTACGAGGCAGATCCGGACCTTGCCACGATGACTTTTCAGATTTTCTCTCAGGACAGCGATATCAAGCGGGCCTACGCTGGCGCAACACAATCGGTGCAACATATTGTCGATCTCGGTGGCGCCAACGGCCTGAAGAAAGAAGACATCAACAGTGGCGTGCTGACGGTTGCGCCGCAGTATTCCGGTGACCGTAAGAAACGAGCTCGTTCCTATTACGTGCAGGGGCAAGTTGTGCTACACATACGGGATTTCTCGCGGATTGGCCCAATTCTTGATGGCTCTGTCGAAGACAACGTTGCCGACTTTCGTTCCCTCACCTACTCGCTGGCGGATGAGGAGTCAGCCAAGAAGCAGGCGGTCGCCGACGCCATGCGACGCGCCGTAGGACGTGCCTCCATCGCCCTGGAGCAGAAAGGGCAGAAGCTTGGAGCTCTGCGCTACATGAGTCTGGATGTCAGGCAATTGGTTGGAGTGGCCCAGCTGCAAAACTACGCCCAACTCGTTGAGACATCAACTGCTGAAGTCTCTAGCTCTGGATTGTTCCACAAAGCGGCGCCCCCGCCCCCTCCGATGCCAATACCCCAGCCGCAGAAGATCACGGTCAGCGCTAGCGTGCAGTGTGCATTTCAGATTCAGTGAAGAACTCAAAGGCGACCCGGTCCGCCCCTGAGAATTTCGAAACGCTAGAAGCGAACATTTTACGAAACTAGGTCTTCGGACTACAATATTTGGATGTCGTCCCTTCCTGCTTCGCTCGCCTGGGCCCATCCTCTGGTGGCGGAGTGGTTTGTTCAACGGTTTTCAACTCCCACCGAGCCTCAAGAGCAAGGCTGGCCGCACATTCTTGCTGGTCACACTACGCTGATTTCAGCTCCCACGGGATCGGGCAAAACTCTGGCGGCGTTCTTAGCCTGCATTGACCGGCTGGTACGAAAAGCTCTTGCCGGAGATCTGGCGGATCGGACAGAAGTTCTCTACGTCTCCCCGCTAAAAGCGTTGGGCAACGATATCCAGAAAAACCTGGAAGTGCCGTTGGGGGAAATTCTCGCTATGGCGGGCGAGCGCGGCCTGCTCATGCCGGAGATTCGCACCGCGGTCCGCACCGGCGACACGCTGATGCCGGAGCGCCGCGCGATGCTGAAGCGTCCGCCTCACATTCTGGTGACCACGCCGGAGTCACTTTACATCCTGCTCACTGCCGATAAGAGCCGAGCGATCCTGCGCGATGTGGAGACGGTGATCGTCGATGAAATCCACGCCGTCGCGGACGACAAACGCGGTGCGCATTTGACACTCTCGCTGGAACGGCTGGACGCCCTGACCTATAAATCGCCCGTACGAATCGGCCTATCGGCTACGCAGAAGCCGATTGAGCAGGTCGCACATTTTCTAACTGGTGCTCGTCCTGATCCCGTGATTGTCAACATCGGACACAGGCGCAAACTTGACATGGCAGTGGAAGTTCCACCTATGCCACTGGGGCCGGTGGCTTCGAATGAAATGTGGGACGAGGTCTACAACCGGCTCGTGGCGCTGGTGGAGCAGCACCGTTCGACACTGGTTTTTGTAAATACGCGCCGCATGGCGGAGCGCGTCGCGCATCATTTGGGTGAGCGCATCGGCGAAGAGAATGTTGCGGCGCACCACGGCAGCCTGTCGCGTAAGCTGCGCCTGGCTGCGGAAAAGAAGCTGAAAGAAGGCCAGATTAAGGTTCTGGTGGCCACCGCGTCACTTGAGTTGGGAATTGACGTGGGCACGGTAGATCTGGTCGTGCAGATCAATTCGCCGCGCGCGATTGCGGTGACGTTGCAGCGCGTGGGGCGATCGGGTCACTGGCGGGGCGCGGTTCCCAAGGGACGTCTTTTTGCCACTACTCGCGATGATTTGCTGGAGTGCGCGGCTTTGGTGCGAGCGATTCGGCAAGGCGATCTGGATCGGCTGATGATTCCGGAGTCGCCGCTGGACGTGCTGGCCCAGCAGATTGTTGCGGCGTGCTCGGCCGAAGAGTGGAGCGAAGATGAAATGTTCGCGCTGGTGCGCCGCGCATATCCGTATCGCAATTTAGTGCGCGAGACCTTCGACTCGATTCTGGAAATGCTGGCCGAGGGAATTGCGGCACGGCGCGGGCGCTACGGGGCGTATCTGCATCGTGATCGAGTGAATGGGAAATTGCGGGCCCGCCGTGGCGCCCGTCTGGCGGCCATTACCAGCGGTGGGGCGATCCCCGATAATTCGCTCTACGCTGTCGTAGCGGAGCCCGATGGTCTTGTCGTCGGCACGGTGGATGAAGACTTCGCCGTGGAGAGCAACCGCGGCGACATCATGCTGCTGGGAAATACTTCGTGGATGATTCGACGGATCGAAACCAACGCCGGCCGCGTGCTGGTGCAAGATGCGCATGGCGCGCCGCCCAGCGTCCCGTTCTGGCGAGGCGAAGCTCCAGCACGGACGGAAGAACTTTCCGAACATGTAGGAACATTGCGGCAGAAAATCAGCGAGATGCTGCCGCGCACTTCGCCGGTAGGTTTCTCCGCCACTCAGCCGGAAGCTGCGCGAGCGATTGGCTGGCTGAAAGAAGAGTGTGGTCTCGATGATTCCGGTTCCGAGCAGGCGATCGAATATGTCTTACAAGGCCGCGCCGTGCTGGGTGCCGTTCCCACGCAAACGACCGTGATTGCCGAGCGCTTCTTCGACGAAGGCGGCGGCATGCAGCTGGTGATCCATGCGCCTTTTGGGGGACGCATCAACAAGGCTTGGGGACTGGCTCTGCGCAAACGCTTCTGTGTGGGCTTCAATTTTGAGTTACAAGCTGCTGCTACTGATAACGGATTGAATATCGCGCTGGCTGAACAGCACAGCTTTCCGTTGGCAGACGTTTTTAATTTTCTCCAAGCCGCGACGGTCCAGCCGATTCTGGAACAGGCTGCACTCGATTCTCCAATCTTCGCTACGCGCTGGCGTTGGGATGCGAACCGCGCGCTCGCGCTATTGCGCTTTCAAAACGGAAAGAAGGTTCCGCCGCAGATCCAGCGTATGCGCTCCGACGATCTGCTGGCTTCTGTATTTCCGGATGCTGCTGCATGCTTTGAAAACATCGAAGGCGAGCGCAAGATTCCAGATCATCCTCTGGTGGGTGAGGTGATGAAGGATGTGCTCACCGAGGCCATGGATATTGATGGGCTGAAAGCTTTGTTAAGTGGGCTGGCAGATGGAAGGATTCGCTGTCTTGCGGTCGATACGCCGGTCCCGTCGCAATTTTCGCACGAGATTCTGAACGCGAATCCGTACGCTTATCTTGACGACGCTCCGCTCGAAGAGCGGCGTGCGCGGGCCGTGCAGATGCGGCGGATGTTGCCGGAGTCAGTGTTGGAAGAGGTGGGTGGACTTGACCCGGCGGCAATTCAGCAGGTGCGCGACGAGGCTTGGCCGGATTTGCGCGATGCCGATGAGTTACATGATGCACTGCATACGCTTGTGGCTCTACCGGAAACTGACCCCAACTTCGGGAACAGCCAGTGGAACTTTTATTTTGAGCGATTGATCGGGGAGGGCCGCGCGGCAAAGGTGCTGTTCAATGGCCGCGCCTACTGGGTTGCGGCCGAGCGTGCAAAAACTTTTGCCGCACTGTTTCCCGAGGCACGCTTTGAGCCAGCACTGGCCGACGTCGAAGCGACCGCGCCTACACGCGACGACGCTTTGTTGACGCTGGTTACAGGCTGGATGTCACACATCGGGCCGACTACCGCGACGCAACTTGGCCAGACTTTGGGCTTGCCTGCAGCGGACATATCAGCTGCGCTTCTTCGCATGGAAGCGAGCGGGACTGTACTCCGCGGAAACTTCAGTGGCGCCGCCGTCGCCACGCAAGAGCACGAGATCGAATGGTGCGAGCGGCGTCTGCTGGCGCGTATCCATCGGCTGACGGTGGCGACTTTGCGCAAGCAGATCGAGCCGGTGACTGCGGCTCAATTCATGCAGTGGCTGCTACGCTGGCAGCACCTGGCTCCCGGGACTCAGGTTTCTGGCGAGCGCGGGACGCTCGAAGTTCTGCGGCAGTTGCAAGGATTCGAGATTCCGGCAAATGCGTGGGAGCGGCAAGTCCTCGCTCGCCGCATTGCGGATTACGATCCGAAATGGCTGGATCAACTTTGTCTGACCGGGGCCGTAGGGTGGGGAAGATTATCGCCGCATCCGGCCACGCTCGACTATTCCAATGCGACCCGCGCGAGCGATTCCGAATCAGGCGCGGCTCCGCGGCAGCGGCGGGTGATTCCTACCAGCGTTGCGCCCATTACTTTTTTCATTCGCGAAGATGCCGACTGGATGACGCCGCGGCATCCCGGAGCGGAGCGGCATGGCGAAGGCCAGTCGGGCAACAACGGCTTGAGCTGCGGTGCGCAGATGGTGCTCGATTTCCTGAGGCAGCGCGGGGCATCCTTCTTCGCGGATATTGTGCGCGGCACGGGAAAACTGAAAGCAGAGATCGAGACTGCGCTTTGGGAATTGGTGGCCGCAGGCCTGGTGACTGCGGATGGCTTCGATAATCTGCGGTCGCTCATCGATCCGAAGCGGCGGGCCGGGCAGGGCAGTGGGCGCATGGCGCGTCCACGGCACAATGCGGGGCGCTGGGCGATCCTGCACACGGATGAAGTGGTCGAGCGCTCGCGTGCCGTCGAAGCTGCCTGCTGGATGCTGTTGCGGCGCTACGGCATTGTGATTCGGGATGTGCTGGCGCGCGAGGCGAATCTTCCGCCGTGGCGCGAATTGCTGATGGCTTTTCGCCGACTCGAGGATCGCGGAGAAATTCGCGGCGGGCGTTTTGTGGATGGATTTCTGGGCGAGCAGTTTGCTTTGCCGGTGGCTGTGGATTCTGTACGCGCGATGCGCAAGCTTGACTCCGCGACCGAAGCGATCACATTGTCGGCTGCCGATCCGCTAAACCTGGTGGGGATTCTTGTTCCGGGGGATCGCGTGCCGGCCATTTCGGGTAACAGTGTCACATACCGCGACGGGGCTGCGGTACTTGCGCCGGTGATCGGGGTGCCCGGTGGCGAAGCTGTTGCCAGCTAGCAGGCCCCCCCGGTAATAAAAAGAGACCCTCGAGCTAAAATCCATCTAATCAGCATCTTGCCGACATTCGGCTGGCCGCTCCTTCCTAAGATCTAGGAAACAAAGGGCTTGGAGGTAAAATATAAACAATCAAAGGACTTAGGGGGACTTGCAGGAGATTCGTGCTGCCGGCGAGCGAAATATCGCATAGCTGGCGGGCTTATCTCATTGCTATTTGGTTGTCAAAGAACTAATTCCTATAGGAATATGGTCTCCGGTTTGGGGATGGAAGTCAAGGGAATTTGCCCTGACCACTCATTTGCAACGTTGCTGCACGAGGCGGTCCATCGTGCTCGCCAGTTGGCCGTTGTCCCGTTGCTGCCGAAGATCATCGAGAAATGCAGATTTTGCCGACGGTTTCTGTCTGAGAATTGATTCGTAGGCTCGCAGCGCTCCACTCGTGCCGGCAAGAAACGCGGCATTCCAATCGGTTGATTTGACGGGGCTCTCCAAAATGAAAGCGCCTTCCGAAAAGGTTATCTGATCGTAGAGTTGGTTCTCATATTCGTACGACTCGTGATTGGGGGCATCGACCAAGTTACACGGATGGACAACGATGTCGGGAATTTCATCCCACCATGTGCCGAGCCACGCGCGGGCTGCGGAGGCGTCGAGTGAAAGAGGATCTTTCTCCAAATTTCGCGTGAGCAGGACTGCATACGCACGTTCTTCTGGTGTGGAGGGTCCCCGCGAAGGCCGTGGTCCGCGCTCCACCAAAGTCCAGTCTTGATAGCCGAAATGTCCTGGCTTTTGCTGCATTGCGTTAGGGTGTTCAACGACCCAGGTGTTTACTCGGCCCTCTGCCATTTCATGCTGGGCTTGGGTGCAGCGGGGCTTTAGGGCTTCGAGCGCGTTCTCGCTCTCCGGAGCACCCATTCTGGCGCCAATCGCGAACCACATATAAGCGTTTACCAGATCGATGGATACGCCTTGGCCGTCGCGGTACAGTTCGCCCATCCTCTGAATCGCGTCGGAGACACCGAGCTCAGCCGCACGTTCATAATGGCTTCGGGCTTGCGTTAAGTCGGCAGAGACCCCTTGTCCAGCTTCGTACATCGCGCCGAGATCATGGTCTGCCGGCCCATAGCCGGCGGCAGCAGCACGATTGAACCACACCATAGCCTGGGGGTAATCCGGAGCATTCAAGTAGCCGGCACGATAAAAGCGGCCGATCTCGAATTCAGCAAAGTGGCTGCCGCCTTGCGCGGCGGCGCGCAGCAGATCGAACACCAGTTGCGGTTGCATCGGAACGCCGTTCGGGTCGGAATACATCTTCGCCAAGGTGATCATTGAGGGCACATGTCCCTGAGCGAGAGACTTTGTTAACCACCTCAACGCTTCATCGCGGTTCGGAGCAATTCCCATACCCTCCAGATAGATGCGGCCCATCATCCACTCGGAGTGGGCAAAACCTTGCTCCGCCGCACGGCCATACCAATAGCGGGCCTGCTCCAAATTCTTTTCTACTCCGGCACCCACACGGTAATCGCCACCGACGTTGTGCTGCGCGACCATGTGGCCGCCTTGTGCAGCCTTGAGCGCCCAGTTGAAGGATTCGGTCCGATCAACCGGCAGTCCCCCTTTGCCGGAGTCGTACATGTTGCTTAAGACCCACTCGCACTCGATATTGCCTTGTTCAGCCGCCTTGCGGAGCCACGGAACTCCCCTTTGGACGTCCTTGGGCACGCCATGTCCACCGGCGTACGCCAGCCAAAGAAGAATCTGAGATCCTAGATCACCATTCCGCGCCTTCTCAATCAGTGGGGGAATGTCGTCCGGCTGGAGCCGGCCGGCACGTGCTTCGTACGGTTCTTGCGATAGCGCGGACACACAGGCGAGGACCATGCACAGCAAGAGGCAACCAGAAGTGATCCATCTACGCATGCAGTCCCCATTTACAAACGGAAATCTTACACGATTCCCCACAGCCAACACCCAATGCGTCACACTGAATCAAAAAGCTCGTACGCTTTCTGTGGGGGTTTCCGCGGACGCGCCAGGGATTTATCTCGGCTGGATCCGAACAAGATCGGTTGGTTGATGGGTTCGGCTCGTGGTGTTCCGGCCCCTCCCCGGTTGCGAGTAAAGACAAAGAAGAGATCAGGGATCCGATGAGGGGGCCCCTCAGATCCCTGACCGCGCAGCTCAGCAAGAACCAGATCAAAAAGCGCTTCCCCCATCGCTTTTTGCCAAGCAGTGGCGCACTAGAGCCAATGCACGCCGAATACCAGCGCCGCGCTGTTTTTTCTCTACCGGTCGTATGGGTCGCAACTTATTCTGACGACAGGCGGTTAGCTTCCTGATAGCCCCGCAGGGAGCAGCCTCAAGTATTCCCAAGCCGCCGGTTCGCTATCTTATTGGATAGTTTCGCCCTATCTGTTCGGATAATGGAACAATCGGAGCCGGGAGGTAAATTTCCGACAAAAGTGTGATAAGAAGGGCACAGGTGAATCGCCTTGCGTCCAAGACTGGTAGTGCTTTCCGGCCCCTTGAAGGACTCGATCATTCCTCTATCTGAGGGAGAGATTACGATTGGGCGAGAAGCCTCAAACACGGTTGCGGTCACCGATCCGTCGGTTTCGCGCCGACACTGCGTGGTGCGAGAGCAAGACGGAAAATTCCTGGTGCGGGACCTCGGGAGCCGCAACGGGACTCAGGTCAACGGCGATTCAGAGCAAGAGCACTGGCTGAAACATGGAGACGAGATCGCCACCGGTGATTCTTCTTTCTTGTTTCTTCTGGAAGATGAAAATCCTGTCCCCGGTCCGGGTCGGGTTGAATTCGAAGACTCACACCACACGACCGAAACTACCATCATTCATCCCAGGGACGTGGTCTACCTGCAACCTGACCGGCTGTTGCGGGAGTTGCCGGCTACCTCCCAAATTGCCCGCAATCTGAGTGCGTTGCTGAAGATCAGCCGGATCGTACATGCCATTCGCGATCTCGACGACCTGCAAGGACAGTTGCTGGACCTGATTTTTGAGGTCATCCCGGCTGGTCGAGGAGCGATTTTATTAGCGGACAATGAAAGTCACCAATTCAATTCCCTGTTCGCACGGATGCGGCAGTCAGGACAGGCCCCGCTGGTGAAGGTAAGCCGCACGGTTGCCCGCCAGGTGCTGGAGCAGGGGATTGCGATTCTGGGCACGGATGTTCCGAACTGCGGCGATTTGCGGGAGGCCGAGAGCCTGGCGGCCTCACAGGTGCGCTCGCTCTTATGTGTGCCCCTCACCGTGTTTCGGCGCGTAATCGGATGCATTTATCTCGATACCAATAGTCTCGCCAACCGGCTTCATGAAGAGCATCTGCAACTGGTGACGGCGATTGCAGGTTTCTCTGCAGTTGCGTTGGACAATGCACGGCGCCTGCAGTGGCTGGAAAAAGAGAACGAGCGACTGACCATCGAGGTGACGCAGGAACGCAGCCTGGTCGGCGAAGGCGCCCGAATCAAGGAGGTTTATCAATTTCTTAAGCGGGTAGCGCCTACTGAATCAACGGTACTGATTGAGGGCGAGAGCGGAACGGGCAAGGAGTTAGCGGCACGGGCGCTGCATCGCAACAGCCCTCGCGCCAATAAGCCGTTTGTGGCGATCAACTGTGCCGCGATTCCGGAGACGCTTCTGGAAAGCGATCTGTTTGGCCATGAGCGCGGAGCATTCACGGGCGCGGCGGGATTGAAGAAAGGCAGACTTGAGGTCGCCGACTCGGGCGTGGTGTTTCTTGACGAAATCGCTGAACTTGCTCCTGCGTTGCAGGTTAAATTGCTGCGCGTGCTGCAGGAGCGCGAGTTCGAGCGCGTGGGAGGAACACATCCGATCCAAGTCGATATACGGCTGATTGCGGCCACGAATTGCAATCTGGAACAGGCGGTGCGCGACGGAACATTTCGCAAGGATCTGTATTATCGCCTGGCGGTATTGAAGGTGACGATGCCCGCATTGCGCGAGCGGCGCGAGGATATTCCGATGCTGGCGCGGCACTTTGTGCAGAAGCATGCCAAGCGCTGCAAGGTGAAGCCCCGCCCGATATCCCGCGAAGCCCTGTCTTGCATGGTGAACTATGATTGGCCCGGCAATGTGCGGGAGTTGGAAAATGCTATTGAACGGGCGCTGGTGCTGGGGTCTTCCGACATGATTCTGCCTGAGGATTTGCCGGAATCGCTGCTGGAGCGCACTCCTGCGCCGGAGATGACGGAGGCGAAGTATCACGCCGCGGTGAAAGCCTTGAAGAAGCAGCTTATTCGCGATGCAGTGGAGCAGACGCAAGGCAGTTATGCTGAGGCGGCTCGACTGCTGGGCGTGCATCCCAATTACTTGCACCGCCTAATTCGCAACCTGGAGCTGAAAGATGTTCTCAAGGAAGCGATGCGCGACATTTCTCCGCGAGGGTTGAGCGGGCTTTCAGGTGGGAACGCATAAGGAAGCTAGCGATGAGCAGTTAGCAGTTGGCAATTAGCAATTAGGTCAGCTAACGGCAGTGTGTGGGCTAGAACTAATTGCCAGCTGCTACTTGCGGCAGGCTTAAGCGCATCAGCAGGGCGGGATCGAGATACGTTCCCTGCCACCGCACGGCAACATGAAGATGCGGGCCGGTGGCGCGTCCGGTGCCGCCGCTCAGCCCGACGATCTGACCACGTTTCACCTGATCTCCTTCTTTCACTTTGAATTCGGAAAGATGCAGGTAAAGCGTCAGGAAGCCTTGTCCGTGGTCCAGCACCACAAAATTGCCTTCGAAATACAGCGGACGCGCCAGCAGAACCGTGCCGTCATTCATGGCGGCCACGGGCGTGCCGCTGGGGACGCGGAAATCCAAGCCCAGGTGGGGGCTCGAGGTCTTGCCGTTGAAGATGCGCTGCGAGCCGAAGACGTCAGAAATTGCAGCATCCGCGGGCTGGCTGAAAGATCCCGACCACTCGCGCTCCCGCGTGACCCGATTCAGATAGTCCTTCTTAATTTGCTGGCCCTCCTCGATTTGTTTCTGCTGTTCTGGACTGGGCTCCGTAAATTTGCTTTCAACGCTGAGGCTGACTTTGATCTTAGGATAATTGGCGCGAGCGACCGTCAACTTCCTGGTGAACATAGTCGTCGCGCTGGGAGACTTTCCAGCCTGCGTTTCCCCGGCTAGCTCCAGACTGTAGCTTCCGGGAGCGGTTTCCAGGCTGACGCCCGCCAGCGCGAACCATGTCTTGCTCTTGGCGTCGAAGCTGAAGGAAATCTCATGTCCGAGCCATTTTCCGTTGAGTGATTCCAACCGCTGCGCAGGCTTGACTTGAAACAAGACGGGACCGCCGTTGACCAGGCGCGCGGGTTGGGCCCGGACGGTCCAGTTCGCGGCAGAGGCGGGAGGTACTGAACTGAGAAAAGTCCAGACGATACACAGAAGTACGCAAAGGCGCACACCGATGTTTGGTCGCGAGTTCATATTACAAGCCTAGCATTCCTTGGTGGCGGCTCTCGATTCAAGTCCGCGCATGCATGCGGAATCGTTCAGTCGTATTCCTACCCTGCTAGACTGCGGGACGAAACAAAGAACATCCGGGGAGGCACTTTTCGTGAGACGACGAAACGAAAGCAAGGAGTCCGCTGGGTTTGGAACCCGGGCCGTGTGGGCCGGTGAGAGTGGCAAATATTGGGAGGGCGCCACGCAAATTCCGGTGGCCCTCAGCGTCTCGTTTGGCTACGACGATGTGAATCAGTGGCTCGATGTCGCGAAAGGAAAGAGGCAAGGGCATATCTACAGCCGGAACACAAACCCGACTGTGGCCGCGTTCGAGGACAAAGTAAGAAACCTGGAAACGGCGGAGGCGGCTACCAGTTTTTCCAGTGGGATGGGCGCCATCAGCAACACACTTTTTGCGCTTCTCTCGCCCGGAGATCGCGTGGTTTCGATTAAAGACACCTACGGCGGAACGAACAAACTGTTCATCGAATTCCTGCCTCGATTCGGCATCGAGGTTTCGCTGTGCGATACCAGCGATCACAAAGCAATCGAAGCAGCAATCGGCCGGGGATGCAGGGCGGTATACCTGGAGAGTCCGACGAATCCAACGGTCAAAGTTGTCGACCTTCGCCGTCTGGCGATTGCGGCGCATCGTGAAGGCGCATTTGTGATAGTCGACAACACGCTGGCCACGCCCATCAATCAGCAGCCTTTGAAACTGGATGCCGATCTGGTGATTCACAGTGCAACGAAATTTCTCGGCGGCCACGCGGACGCCCTCGGGGGCGTGGTGTGCGGCCCGGCCGATCTGATCGCAAGGATTTATCACTTCCGCGAGATCACGGGGGCCTGCCTCGATCCCATGGCCGCCTACTTGTTATTGCGAGGGATGAAGACGCTTCATCTTAGGATCGCGCGGCAGAACGAGAATGCACTTAAGATTGCGCGATTCCTGGAATCGCATCCCAAGGTTACAAAAGTCTTCTATCCGGGTTTGAAGTCTCACGAACATTATGAAATTGCTCGGAAACAGATGCGTGGTTTTGGAGGAGTACTCAGCTTCGCCATCCAAGGCGGCTTCGAATCGGTGAAATCTTTTCTACCGCGCTTGCGTTATGCGAACTTGGCTGCGAATCTAGGCGCAGTCGAGACGGTCGCAGGCCCGCCCTCCACGACCAGTCATGTTGAGTCCAGCAAGGAGGAGCGAGCCGCGGCGGGGATTCCGGAGGCGTTAATCCGTTATTCGGTGGGGATTGAGGATGCGGAAGATCTGATGGCTGATCTGAGTCAAGCGCTAGACAAAATCCGCGTCAAGAAAGGGTAAAAATAGAGGGGATCGAGAGATTTGGTGGACCTGGTCGGGATCGAACCGACGACCTCTTCCATGCCATTTAGCCCGTATTAAGAAATCCAACAACTTACAGCGCCCAGAGGACCGTCTTTTGGGTTTTTGTACCCGCAATACAGGTGAGCAGCACAGGTAAAGCCCGCAGGTGAGCGTACTCGGACGTTTTCTCATTGGTCGCTAGCAATTCAGACCTGAGGAATGCCTATCCCAGATAAGTACGCGTGCGTTTGGTCATAGAGGGCAGGGGCTCGCGTAGGATCCGCCTCGTCCCCTGGTGGCACGAAGATCACCATCCCCTGACGGGCACGCGTCAGCAGAACCCGATATGCATTCAGCAGGTACCGTTTTCGATCGTCCTTATGAATCGTGGTCCACGTGACACCTCTGAACGAGTGATAGAGCCAACATTTTCCGTCGTAGCGGAGGTCTGCGTCCCACGCAACGCATATCCAATCCAACTCGAGTCCTTGAATCTGAAACTCCGTCGCCACGTCCTCGAGGTAATAGCTCGAACGCGTATCACGCCTATCATTGAGAAACCACTGCACCGGATCCACCTCGATACGAACATCGATCGCATAAGGCTTTAAGCGGTGTGCCTCCGAAGCGGCGACTATACCGTAGCGGTCAGAACCTCTTTTATGCTCGAGGAGCCATTGCTTGGCGCGGGCCAGATCGCGTGTCATCGCGATTGGGTAATTCGACGTGATCAGCTGTAACAGACCTTGTGCCGCCCCGCTGTCGCGATCAAGGAGCGCCTTTACGAACGCCGATACCCTCTCGGAGCGAAACGCACGCATCGAGTTCGAGAGGTGCAGGCGCTTGTCACGCGTCACTCGCGCCTCTTGTATAAAGGCTTTGAAGGTATCTCCGGCGGCATACTCCGAGTCCGTCAAATCCGGCGACACGTACACCAACCAACTCCGGAAATTATTGCGCACGGCGTCTAGCCACGCCGCGATGCCGGCCTCTCCAGTGTGTATCTCCTGACCACCGCCCACGAGGCATACGATTACGGCCCAGTCCTCATGACGATCCAAGTACGAAATTAGGAACTCAGATTCTGACTGGCTGAAATCGGGGAAATTCTTACGACGCTTCATGAAATCGGCCGTTTTTTGCCTGTCCCAGGCGCGTTGTGCCTCGTCGAAAATCACGACATGGTCGAATGGGGCAGTCGAGGTTCGGATGCCCTCATCCCGAAAATGATGGATGTTCTGAATGAATTGTTTGACTTTCCGCCGGACGTCGTTCTTGCGCACACGTCTTACTCGACGGTCCGTTTCACCGCTCTTGGGTACGCGTTTGGCGAGACGTTTCAGTTCATCCCGCGTCAGTGCCTCTTGGAGTACTGCGAGAAGCGGCTCATTTCCGGACAGGAACACGGCGCGCGCTTCTCCGAACTCATGCCGTCGGGTTGCTAGATTCAAGCCGACAAGCGTTTTCCCGGCGCCTGGCACGCCGGTCACGAAGACGATCGACTTATTGCGGTTGCGTTGCGTTCGGTCGATGATCTCCTCCACAGCACCGGAGGTGACCGCAAGATTTTTAGCGCCGGCATCGTTGCGTGAGATCGATTCGACGGAATGTCCCGAGTAGAGGGCTCTTGCGGCTTCAACTATCGTTGGAGTGGGATGGTATGGGGCGTTTCCCCACGCCTGACCGTCTATCAACGGCCCGCTTGTGACCGCCAATCCGTTCTTCAAAACCGACGCGAGGTCAGTGGGACCGCAGCGACGAGGCGGTCGGACACCATCGGCATGTGCACATTGCCATTCTTCATCGCTGTGCGTGGCGCGTGTCGCAACGAGGATCGGCAGGATAGGGGCATTGTGACTCGCGAAGTGGAAGTTCTTGAGGTCGAGGGCGTAGTCCCACACTTGGTCGTAGTCAGCAGGGCGGTATTGGCGCTCTCCGCACTTAAACTCAATTGGGAAAATGCCGGGCCCGGAGACTAACACCGCATCGATGCGACTTCCCAGCCGGGGCACCTCAAACTCAAGGAAGATCGTGCCGTCCAGTCCTCGTAGCGCATCCTTGAGAATCTCGATTTCCTCTTCCCATGCCCGTCTCTGCTGAAGCTCCAGATCGTGCCCGTGAGCCGCGGTGAGCTTTCCCAAGATGCCAGCAGCGTCTTCACGCAAGAAACCAGAAACTGGCGCCGAATAATAGGCGGAGTGGGAACGCTCGGGTGCAATGCTAGGCACGCGGCGAGTATACAGGACGTTGCGTGATGGGGAGCCAGCTGGATCGGAGATTTGGTGGACCTGGTCGGGATCGAACCGACGACCTCTTCCATGCCATGGAAGCGCGCTCCCAGCTGCGCCACAGGCCCACGATCGAAGCAGAAAAACCGCGGCCCGACGAGACAATTCGGGCTTCGCACAACTGCTGAATCATTTTCGCCCACATTGCAGGGATAGTCAACGCGCGCGGATTCTTCTGTTTGTTTCCACAGGCAACTTCTGCCATAATTGATCGTGCACCCCACCTGCACAATCTTTCAAACACAATTTAGAGCGAGGAAGAGATGCCAGCGAAGTACATCTTTGTAACGGGCGGAGTTGTGTCTTCTCTAGGCAAGGGTTTGGCTGCGGCGTCGATCGGCTGCCTTTTGGAGAGCCGTGGGCTGAAAGTCAATTTGATGAAGTTTGATCCTTATCTCAACGTCGATCCGGGGACGATGTCGCCGTTCCAGCATGGCGAAGTTTTCGTAACCGACGATGGAGCGGAAACCGATCTCGACCTCGGCCACTACGAACGCTTCACGCACGCCAAACTTTCTCGCGACAACAACTGGACGACCGGGCGTCTTTACGAACAGATCATCGCCAAGGAGCGCCGGGGCGATTATCTGGGGAAAACCGTGCAGGTGATTCCTCACGTTACCAATGAAATTAAGGCCGCGATGAAGAAGGTGGCGCAGGATGTTGACGTGGCGATTGTCGAGATCGGCGGAACAGTGGGCGATATCGAATCGCTGCCTTTTATGGAAGCGATTCGCCAGATGCGCCAGGAGCTGGGCCGCGATGACACGCTGTTCGTGCATGTGACGCTGGTGCCATTCATCGCCGCTGCACAGGAGTTGAAGACCAAGCCCACGCAGCATTCCGTGAAGGAACTGCTCAGCATTGGAATTCAACCTGACATTTTGCTTTGTCGTACGGATCGCTTCCTGGCGAAAGAGCTGAAGTCGAAAATTGCGCTCTTTTGCAATGTGAAGGAAGAAGCTGTAATCACCGCCAAGGACGTGGCTTCGGTATATGAAGTGCCGCTGGTGTTCGCGAATGAAGGTGTGGACACGCTGGTCTTGAAATATTTGCGCATGGAGGCGAAAGATCGCGACCTCTCCAAGTGGGAGGACATTGTGCATCGCGTTTACAACCCGAAGGACACGGTCACGATTGGGATTGTCGGCAAGTACGTCGAGTATGAGGATTCTTACAAGTCACTGAAGGAAGCGCTGGTACACGGGGCGCTGGCGCACAATTTGAAGCTTCAATTGAACTGGATTGAAGCGGAGGGATTGGAAACCGGCGATCAGAGCGACAGCAATAGTAATAGTAATGACGCGCAGCTTGAGGATTACGACGGAATTCTCGTTCCTGGCGGTTTCGGGAAGCGTGGCATCGAAGGAATGCTGATTGCGATTCGTTATGCTCGTGAGAAAAAAGTTCCTTACTTCGGGATTTGCCTGGGAATGCAAACCGCCTGCGTGGAGTTCGCGCGGAATGTGGTTGGTTTGGCGGACGCGAATTCGAGCGAATTCGATCCGGCGACCCCGCATCGCGTAATCTACAAGCTGCGCGAGTTGCGCGGCGTGGAAGAACTTGGCGGCACCATGCGTCTGGGCGCATGGACCTGCAAAATCGAACCTGGCACGCTGGCGCACAAGATCTACGGCAAGCTGGAGATCAGCGAGCGCCATCGCCATCGCTACGAATTCAATCGCGAGTACGAAGAGCCGATGGTGGCGGCGGGGCTGCGAATCTCTGGCTCAACGCCCGACGGCACTTATGTCGAGATGGTGGAGTTGCCGGACCATCCGCATTTCATCGGATGCCAGTTTCATCCCGAGTTCAAGTCGAAGCCGCTGGAGCCGCATCCGCTGTTCAGTACCTTCATCGCGGCTGCGTACGAGCATGGCTCCAAACGACGGGCGGAGAAAGAAGTTGCCGCGGTTGAGATGTTTCACCGTCCGGAAAAAGTCACGCGCCGGTGAGACTGATTACTACTGAGAACTGAGAACTGAGAACTGAATTCCAAGTCGGCGATGTTCGCATCGGCGCGGGGAATCTATTCCTCATTGCCGGCCCCTGCGTGATCGAGAGCGAAGAGCACGCCATTCGCATGGCTGAGATCATCAAAGGCGTGACCCGGGCACTCGGGTTTCCGTTCATCTTCAAAGCCAGCTACGACAAGGCCAATCGCACTTCCATCCGCAGCTTTCGCGGGCCTGGCATAAAAGAAGGCCTGCGCATCCTGAAGAAAATCAAAGAGGATCTGCAGCTTCCCGTCCTCACGGATGTTCACGAAGTTGCGGACGTCGCTAAAGTCGCGGAAGTGGTTGATGTCTTGCAAATCCCCGCATTCTTGTGCCGGCAGACCGATCTTGTGGTTGCGGCGGCGCTTAGTGGACGCGCCGTCAACATCAAGAAGGGACAATTTGTTTCGCCGTGGGATATGCGGCACGCGGTGGAGAAGTGCCGCGAGGCAGGGAACACGCAAATCTTTCTCACTGAGCGCGGCACCAGCTTCGGCTATAACAATCTTGTGGTGGACATGCGTTCGCTTTCCATCATGCGCAAATTTGCCCCGGTGGTTTTCGACGCCACGCATTCCGTTCAACTTCCTTCAGCGCAGGCCGACGACCATAGTCCCGCGGTCAGTGGCGGGCAGCCAGAATTTATCCCGGTTCTCGCACGAGCGGCTGTGGCTGCCGGTGTGGATGGCGTTTTCCTGGAAGTGCATGACAATCCAAAAGCGGCCAAGTCTGATGGAGCCAATGCGCTGGAGTCCACGAGGCTGCGCGAGGTTTTGAAGGAATTGCTGGCGGTGAGAAACGCGCTGGATGCGATGCGCGCAACGCCGTAGATATTAGATATTCTGTTCCGCCTTTCTCCGTGTCTCCGTCTCTCCGTGGTAGATTTAATATTCCGCATGAAGCAAATTGCCAACTGGGCTTTGAACGTGGCCACGATCCGTGGTGCGAGCTATGCTGACGCGCGCATTGTAAGCCAGAGAAGCCGCGCACTTACTACCAAGAACGGAAAGGTAGGCAGCGCGTCTGATTCCGAGTCGACCGGCATGAGCGTGCGCGTGATCGCCGATGGCGCCTGGGGATTCGCCGCCTCTGAAGACCTCTCTCGCTCCGGCGTTGAAGCGACGGCGGCGCGCGCGGTTGAAATCGCCCGCGCCTCGGCGCAAGTGAAGCAGCAAGACGTGCAGCGCGCTCCGGAAAAATCGGTGACGGCCAAGTGGACTACGCCGTATACGATCGATCCGTTCTCGATTTCGGTCGAACAAAACATCGCTCTACTTCTGAACATTGACTCCGCACTGCGCGCCGTTGCCGGGATCACACTGGCCGAGACCAATCTGAATTTCAATCGGGAAGAGCAGTGGTTCGTCTCGTCGGAAGGAAGTGATATCCATCAAACCAAGTATTCTGCCGGCGCGGGCTACACTGCGTATGCTTTTGCTGGCAACGAGATTCAGAAACGCTCGTATCCCAACTCGTACGGTGGACAGTGGCAGAACAAGGGCTATGAGTTGATCGAAGAGTTGAAGCTTGTACAAAATGCCCGCCGCATCGCGGAAGAAGCGGTTGCTCTGCATCACGCGGAGCAGTGCCCCGAAGGCACGTTCGATATCATTCTGGACAGTTCTCAACTTGGGCTGCAGATTCACGAATCCATCGGACATCCCATCGAACTCGACCGCGTGCTCGGCATGGAGGCGAACTTCGCTGGAACTTCGTTCCTCACTCTCGACAAACTGCGCACGCTGCGCTATGGCAGCGAGATGGTGAACGTTGTTGCCGACGCCCGCCAGGAGCACGGTCCCGGCCTCGGAACTTTCGGATTTGACGACGAAGGAGTTCCCGCGCAGTGCACGCCGATCATCAGCAACGGGCTGTTCACCGGCTATCTGAGTTCCCGCGAAACCGCACATACGATTGGCGAGAATCGTTCCGGAGGAACTTTGCGAGCGGAAGGGTGGAATCGCTTGCCTATGATTCGCATGACTAACATCAGCCTGCTGCCCGGGACAAAGCCGCTGACGCTCGAGCAACTGATCGCCTCTACCGATCACGGAATTCTGATGCAGACCAACCGCTCCTGGTCGATTGACGACAAGCGCTACAACTTTCAATTCGGCTGTGAGATTGGTTGGGAGATCAAGCACGGCAAGCGCGTGCGTATGCTGAAGAACCCGTCCTACTCGGGCATCACGACTGAGTTCTGGAATTCGCTGGACGCAATCTGTTCGCGCGATGAGTGGACGCTCTGGGGCACACCGAATTGCGGCAAAGGACAGCCGCAACAGGTGATGGGCACGGGCCACGGCGCGGCGCCGTCGCGCTTTCGAAACATCAAGGTTGGTAGCGCTTATAAAGGAAGTTAATTCACCACAGAGGCACAGAGGCGCAGAGGAAGAGCAAGACTTGCTAAGTAAAGATCAAGCCGGGGACATCTTTGATCGCATAAGAAAACTTTCGACTGCGGATGAGACTGAAGTCTTGATCTCTGGTGGCCGGTTTGCGCTCACACGTTTCGCGAATAATACGATTCATCAAAATGTCGAAGACGAGAACCACGTTGTTTCCGTCCGCACTGTGTTTGGCGGACGCACGGCCCGCGCATTCACCAATAAGTTTGACGACGATAGCCTTCGCCGGGTAGTTGCATCCTCGGAGAGTCTGGCAAAAGTGCAGCATCCCGACCCTGATTTGTTGCCCATGCCGGATTCCCGCGAAGCCGAGGGCAAGGCCGAGAAGAGCATCCGCGCAATACAATCTCCCTCTCGCCACTTCGCAGAGACCGCGTCGATCACGCCCCAGTTGCGCGCTGACGGCGTCAAGAAAATTGTCGACGTTGCCAAAAAGCACAAGCTCACCACCGCCGGCATTTTTTCCAGCTCAGAATCGGTGGAGGGTATTTTCAACTCGCGCGGCCTCAGCAAATGGCACACGCAAACTCTGGCGGAAATTTCCATCACCATGCTGGCCGCGGATTCTTCCGGCTGGCAAAAGGCCAACTCGCCGGAGGTGGCCAACCTCGATCCCAATGCGCTTGCTGAAATTGCTGCCAGGAAAGCGATCGACTCCGCGCATCCCTCGGAAATTCCGGCAGGGAAGTACACCGTAATTCTGGAACCAGCGGCCGTGCTCGATATCGTCGGCTTCATGTTCTGGGATTACTCGGGCATGGCAATCCTCGACCAGCGTTCCTTCTTGACAGGACGCATCGGGGGAAAACTGTTCGGTGAGAACATCACGATTTGGGACGATGTAACTCATCCTTTGCAAACCGGGTGTCCGTTCGATGGCGAAGGCATGCGGCGACAGACAGTGCCGCTGGTTGAAAACGGAATCGTCCAGCGCGTTGTGTATGCACGAGCGACCGCAGAGCGCATGAAACGCTCAGAACAGAAAGACAAGGTAGGGCCCATCGTGCCGACCGGCCATGGCTTTGCGCTGCCCAACGAAATGGGAGAGATGCCGGTCAACATTGTTTTCGCGACGCCGCAAGATCCACAAACGCTCGCGCAGATGATTGCGTCGACTGAGCGCGGCGTGCTGGTCACGCGCCTGTGGTACATCCGCGAAGTCGATCCTTATGAAAAGATTGTCACTGGCATGACCCGCGACGGCACGTTTCTGGTGCAAGACGGGCAACTCAAGCAGGGTGTGCGCAATTTCCGTTTCAACCAAAGTCTCATCCACATGCTCTCCGGTGTGGAAGCCATGAGCGTGCCGGTTCGTGCGAGTGGGGAAGAGTCGTTTGATATGGTCGTGCCTGCGATGAAGATCCGAGATTTTAACTTCACGGAAGTCACAAAGTTTTGAGCGCCAAATCCCGCACCACTCCGCAGTCCAGAAAATCAGCCTCGCAGGTCATCTCGGATTCGTTGTAATCCTCTCATCCTCAAGCAGTTAACGTCCCATCGTTCCATGACTTCCGTAACTTTGCGAGGCTGATTCGTGGGTGTAGGCTGCCCATAAGTTCGCAAAAAAGAGTTTGCGGTAAATCCAGGTGCGTAGAGCGCGCCGCGGAAGGAAGGTTCGTCAGAAACGGTGCAAAGCGAAGCATCAGAGCAGCAAGTGACGCCGGACTCGCAGCCAGAAACTGCGAGCAAGCACTATGCGGAAATGCAAAGCGCTCCGCGTTTTCCGCTGCATTTGCCCGTGGAACTGAAATCGCAAACTGGCGACTGCCTGGTGGAAACCCAAAACATCTCTGCCAATGGAGTTCTGTTCGCCATGGATCGAGACGTCCCAGTGGGTTCTATGGTGGACTTCACGATCCTGCTCCCGGGCAATGTTGTGGGTTCCCGTGGTGACGTTCAGATTGACTGCCATGGACGCGTGGTGCGCAGTTTTGAAGATAACGGCCGACGAGGCGTGGGCGTGGTGATCGACGAATACCATTTCGAGCGAGCGTAAGGCATAGAGAAACTAATGGCCAGCACGGTCAGCGTAGGCGAAAATCACGGTGTTCCTCACGACGGTGGCTCGAGCCACTTGATTCGTGTCATCCTGGCGGACACCCAGGCGATCTTCCGTGCCGGCCTGCGAAAGATATTCGCCCTCGAAGACGATATTCGCGTGGTCGGTCAGGCCGAAACTCTACCCCAGACGCAATCTGCGGTAACAAAATTTTCCGCCGATGTTCTGATATTTGAGTCGGCCTTAGCGGTCAATCCAGTGGAAGCGGTGACGGAACTCCTGCGTCAGGCGCCGGAATTGAAAATTGTTGTAGTCACGCCGGCTTCGGACGAACAACTAACACTCGATCTTTTCCGTCGCGGTGCACACGGCATTCTGTCACGCGAAGTTGAGCCGGAAGTTCTGGTCGATTGTCTGCGGAAAGTTGCGGCCGGCGAACCCTGGCTTGAGAACCAGGCTGTCCAGTGGGTTATGGAAGCATTCCGCGGCCATAATCTGCGGCCTTCCGGAGCGCGTCCCAAGGTCCAGCTCACGCCCAAGGAGACGTTGATCGTCTCCTGCGTTACCCAAGGCATGAAGAACAAAGAAATCGCGGTGCGCGTGGGCACAACCGAGCAGGTGGTAAAGAACTACCTGCGCAAGGTATATGACAAACTCGGGGTTGCCGATCGCCTCGAGCTTGCGCTTTATTGCCTAAGCCACCATGTGGTCGATGGCGTCAAGCCGCCACCGGTTCCTCCTCCTGCGGGCGAGACGGAAAGTGCAGCCACCCCGACTGTGACCAGTGCAGCGGCGAACGGCGCAGCAGCTGGGGCTTCAGCCAGCAGCACCTCCGTGGGCGTTATTCCTTCCACTCCGGAAAAGATTTAGATTTCTTTGCAAGACCACCCCGCGACTTCTCCAGATTGTTTTGCAAGATATCGATTTGCGCTAGTAGAGCTATCACCCATAGAATGAAACCAAGCCGCTGGCGAGGCAACTCTTGCCCAGTCGGCGAGCAAATAGCCTTCCGGAAAAACTACCGATCCCAGCTTTCGCCGGAGAGATGGCCGAGTGGCTGAAGGCGCACGCTTGGAAAGCGTGTTTACTCGAAAGGGTAACGTGGGTTCGAATCCCACTCTCTCCGCCATTACCCATTCTTAACTGCAGAGAGATTTGCTTGCCCGTTACACGCATGATTGCACTCAGACTGTCGGTCATCTGGCTCATCTTTCTATCCGCCACGGCCAATTTGATTGCTCAGGACCGCTCCTACGGACGCTCCGTTGTCGCCACGCAGTACGGCATGGTTGCCACAAGTCAGGTTTCGGCCTCGCAAGCCGGGGCACTCATCCTCGAACGGGGCGGCTCCGCCGTCGATGCCGCGATCACAGCCAACGCTGTGCTCAACGTCACCGAACCCACTTCCAACGGTATGGGTGGCGATCTCTTTGCCATTTATTGGGAGGCGAAGAGCGGCAAAATTTACGGTCTGAACGCAAGCGGCTGGGCACCAAAAGCTCTCACGATTGAACATCTTTGTCAAAAGGGCATCACGGCGATGCCTCAATTCGGTATCGATTCCGTCACTGTTCCAGGCGTGGTCGATGGATGGACCAAACTGCATGACCGCTGGGGAAAACTGCCATGGCACGACCTGTTCCAACCGGCGGTCTTTTATGCCAAGAATGGGTTCCCGGTGGCGGAGATTATTCACGACTGGTGGGATGGAGATCACGATGGCTTACTGACGAATGCAGAAAGCCGCCGCGTATTTCTCCCCGGTGGCAAGGTCCCGGAGACCGGCGAAATGTTTCGCAATCCCGATGTCGCTCGCGCTCTCACGCTGGTTGCCGAGCAGGGTGAGGCGGCGTTCTACAGTGGACAAATTGCCAAGGCCATTCTCAGGACCTCCGACGAACTCGGAGGAACCATGACTGCCGACGATCTCGCATCTTACTCCGCCGAATGGGTGGAGCCGATTTCGACGAAATATCGCGATTGGACCGTGTACGAGCTTCCGCCCAACGGCGACGGCATCGCAGCACTTGAGATGCTCAATATTATGGAGCAGTTCAAGCCTGATCCTGCCGGTCCGCACAGTGCGGGTGAATTGCACACCCGAATCGAAGCCATGAAGCTTGCCTATGCGGACGTGAAAGCCTACGACGGCGATCCGCGATTCAGCAAGATTCCGGTGGATCAGCTTCTGTCAAAAGAGTACGCCGGAAAACGTGCCTCACTCATCGATCCAACCAAAGCGAATTGCACGGTCGCTCCCGGGGCACCCGGGACCAGCGATACCACCTACTTCACCGTCGTCGATCGCGACGGCAATATCCTTTCTGTCATTCAGAGCAACTACAACAACTTTGGATCGAACGTAACCGTACTCGGGATGGGATTCGCCTTACAGGATCGCGGAGGCCTTTTCTCGCTCGATACTGCATCTCCTAACGCTCTTGCCGGACGCAAGCGCCCGTTCCACACCATCATTCCTGCATTCATGCAGCGAGGGGACGAGCACATCGGCTTCGGCATCATGGGTGGGCTGAATCAGCCGTTAGCTCACGCACAATTCGTTTCGAACGTCGTTGACTACCATATGAACATCCAGGCCGCGATGGAGGAACCGCGTTTTACCGATCGCCAGCAACTGGGCTGCAGAATCGTGATCGAGTCACGTGTGACGCCCAGCACACTCGAAGCACTGACGAAGATGGGACATGTGCTGCAGGTGCACCCGGATTACACATCTCTGATGGGGCGCGGCCAGGCGATCCTGCACAATAGCAAGACCGGTCTGAATTTCGGTGCATCCGATCCCCGCGCTGACGGCGCCGCGATCCCCGAGCAGCCGAAGTTCTTTGACGCACCGGCCAAGCGCTAACCGGCATTACCACGGGCTATTTTGTCTGGTAGCAGCCGAGGTCTATCTTTCCTGATTTGAGTCGTGGCGAGCCTTCAAGATCCAGTTCTCCCACGGGCACTCCGTCCGTTGTACCGGCACCAATCGCAGGAGAATCCGGCCGCAGATGAAAATCCTTAGCGGTGGTGTTTACAAAATCCGGATCGAGAAAACGGGAATGACGATCATTTCCGGTTAACTGAACATAATTATCGAATCCTGTCAGCGTGCCGGACGCTTCTCCCCAGGTGCTCGCCTTCGATCCGGACGCACAGTAATAAAGGTTGTGATCGATCGTGACGGGTGGATGATTTTTATCGACTTGCGATTTGTTCACCGCGATAAGACAGCGAGACCCCGCGTAGACGATGTTGTTCGCAAAAATATTGTCTGCCATGTTCCACTGCATCTGGAACTCACCCGAGCCTGTTGCCGACGTATCGTTGTCGTAGAGCGTGTTGTTGACCACGATGCAGTGCTCGGTATGTCCCCGTTCAGGCGCATACCCCCCGATAGAAACACCTGCGGTGTGAGCGTGGTAGATAAGGTTGTTTCGTGCAGTGATGTAACTGGTGGCGCGGTCCTTGTGCTCGCTGGCCAGCTCGATCCCAAAATCCACATCGTGCATGATGTTCTGTTCGATCAGGACTCTGGTGCCGCCGTCGACGTAAATGCCATCGGAATTTTGTTCGTTGCCGTATGCCGGATTGCCACGCGAAGTAATGTTGTAAACCAGATTGCCACTGACGACCCCGTCGCGCGCCTGGTCCACGGCAGGGTTGGGAGCTGTGCGCTCGAAACCGATCACGTCGATTCCGATGTTGTTGTTGTCGTGGACAACGTTGTGCGTGATGCGGAAATTCGTAACGTTTCCATTCACTACCAGCGATTCGCTCGAGCCGGTCTGGAGATGATGCACCTCATTGCCGTCAATCACTAATTCGCTGATGGGAGTTTTGGCATCGGTGCCGTACACGGCAATGCCAAACCCGTTCCCGCCGCTTCCCGGTGCGTCGCGACCTTCGAAAGTCTGCTCGATATGATGGACGTTGTTCTTCAGGAGTTCTATATGGGAGCCCGACCCCATCACGTCTACGCCCAATGGAGCGAGTCGATGTTCGGCGGTGTGGAAGTTGCGAATTTCAAAACCCTCGATTCGCACGTAGCTCTGGTTGTGAATAGTCAGTACGCCCTGTCTGCCTGAGGGAGTGAAATGCGTTGCGTCGAGAACGGCCGTCTCGCCGGGATAGCTTCGAAAAGTAATGAATCCGTCCGTGGCGTTGCCGGATGCCTTGATGTTTACGAGCTCTTCGTAGACTCCGCCCCGCACGTTGACGGTACTTCCCGCACGCGCAGTGTCTGCGGCATGTTGAACAGTGCGCCAGGGCGCCACTTGCGTACCGGCATTCGCATCATTGCCTGTTGTTGAGACGTAGAAGGACAAGTGGGTTTGGCCAAAGGCTCCGCAGGAGCATGCAAAGAGCAAAAAAAGAGTTACGAGTTTCGGATTCACTTTATCGTTCCTCATCGCGGCTGTACTGCCAAGAGCGAAATCGTTCTTTTCATCGAGGAGACAAGATGTCCCTAACACTACCCCAAGACATTTCAATGTTGAATGAAATAAAACGTAAACAATCGTAATACAAGGAAAGACCGACAAAGTCAATTCATTTTGGGAGGGGCCAGAAAAAGACAAAATCTGCCGACGGGACGGATTTATTGCGTTTTGTTGCCATCGAATTGGTGACCACACTCAACTGAGAGATCTCTAAAGGGCTGGACTGGGCGCACAAGCAAGTAATCAGCGCAAACGTTTTTGGTAACTCTGTTAAACCGCCGGCGAGCGATCCTTGCGACCGCCCTATTTGCGGGTTAAATGGAGAAAGCCGAACTTGGCGGCGCCCGGTGACGAGTGGCCGAACACGATTGGATTGCGACCGGTTTTCATGGCATAGGTGCTGGCGATTTCGTTAACCGCCGGTCCCGCCTCTCGCCTCCCCAAAATGGCGACGGTTCCTCCGCTGCCGCCTCCGGTGATTTTCGCGCCGTAGAGTCCATTCTTTGATCCGCGTGCGAGCACAAGGTCGACGAGCACGTCTGTCCCTTCCGAGCCCAGTCCACATGCCGAATAGCTGGCGTGGGACTCATACATCAGTTCTCCCAACTGCTGGAATTGCGTTTCCTCCGGGCGCTGGACCAGAAGCTCGGCGAACTGTCTGACTCGAAAATTCTCATAGACGGGATGAGCGGTTGGCTGTCTCGTGGTGTAGGTCCGCTGAGGATCTACCCGGGTTACAGGATCGGTGGTTCCATGAAACCTCGCCAGAAATTCCTCACCGCGCATTTGTTCGGGTATCCGCTGCCTATATTGCTCAAATTCCGCTGGAGTGAGATTGGCCAGGTAGCCCTTCCAGCGAGTATCGCAAATCTCCACCTGGTCAGTGTTTGCATTCGCTCGCACTGGAAGCCCGGCGAGATCGGCAATGATACGGTAGCCCATAAACGCGCCCACGCGTACGGAACTGTAATCCGATCCCGAGACTGAATGGCGAACTCCAGAATCGATTCCCCAGAAGGCGATTTCATGCGGCACCTCGACGCTTCCCTGGATATCAGCCGGTTGGCATAGCAGCTTGAGGAGACGATCCTGTTCTCCGCTCGCAGCGGTCATCTGGTCCATAACGCCGCAAGGAGCGCCAACCACCCGGTTCTCCACGTTCTGGCAGAGGAGCGCAAGAGTGCGCGGCTCGAGCTTGATGTCGAATGCCGCAGAAACGGCCTGCATCGTTGCCACTTCAATTGCAGCCGAGGAACTTACACCCTTGCCTTCCGGGACATGCGAGTCCAGCAGAATTCGTATTCCGCCGCATCTGGCATCGCATTCATGCATGAGGACGAGCAAAACCCCGGCGATGTAGGCTGCCCACTCGTGCGCGGAACTGCGACGGAAATATTCGCGCGCGGCGTCGTACTCCAACGGCCTCCCTTCAGGCGCAAGATCGTTTAGCAACATCGAAAAACTCGTGCTTCCTCTGCCGTTTTCGCTGTTGCCCAGACTCACAATTTCCACTGACTGCAAATGATTGAGTTGCGCGGCAGCCAAGGCTGCCGGCTGGATAGGCAACTGCAAGACCAGAGAGCCCGAGTAGTCCGCGATACCGCCCATGACATCCAGACGACCCGGAGCCCGACCCACAAAAATGTCGTTCTCCTGATCGAACAAAACGTGGGCCTCGCGAGAACGGTTCAAGGTCAAAAGGAAATTCTCGACGTCGGCAAGTCCTCGTGTGGACCCGCGCACAATGCGGTACTCGGATTGTCCGGTTTTCGCCAAGCTGGTTTCCTCAGGAGCCTTCGATTAAGTTTCTCTTCCGCAATGCGGCATGCAGTAGCGGCTCAATCTGCGCACGAATATCGCCGTTCGCGTACCCGACCCATGCGACATCTGGCTCAACGGATAGCCTGGCGTTAACCGGCTGGCCCAAAGGGTTAGTGACGATTACTCCTAACTCACGCGCGATGAGCTCCGTGCAAATGTCGTAGGGATGGCAGCAGATGCCCAGCGCCAATCCGCGCTTCCTGAGACCAACCTCCATCAGCGGCCTCAGATCGGCGATAAATCTGTCGTGCCCGGCCATCAATTCGAACAACTGGCCTCCAGTCGAAGCGTACTGATCCTCGAAACAATGGGCCTTGCCAGGCTGGACCGGGCCCAAAGCGCCGCGCACGATTTCCTCGTCCAGAGCGGCAAGTTCTTCTCTCGCTCCCGGGAAGAAGCGCGCCAGCATTGCGAATCCATGCGCAATCGTTCGCGCCTTCGACGGTTGCAACGTCAGTGGACTCACTTGCCGGTTCAGTCGGTTGTAACGTTCCGCCTGGACGCCTTCGCCGCAAACGGCCCACGCCGCATCGCACAGATGCTGCTTCAGCAGCGGAATCTCCGTCTGGACCGCGAGTTCAATATCCTGAAGATCAGTTTCTGGGCCGCGATTCGGAGCAACTCCGCTCAGCACCCAGGCGCTGCGCTTCTGGTACATGATCCCGCGTGTGCCATCAATCGGATCAACAATGATTCGCCACTTCACATCGATCTCACGAGCACCGCGAGGAAGCACAACCTGTCCGGCGGGCAGGCCCTCGGCGATCAGCACGATGCCGCCGCTCGCTGTGGCCTCGCTTTCAAAGAATTCGACAATCAATTCTTCGCTCACGCGGTCAATCGTGTAAATCGTGTCGCCTTCTTCCTGTTCCTGCGCGATGCCTGACATTGCCTCGGTCGAAGACCCCTCGCATGTGGCGACAACGGCATCGCGAATCTGGGCGTGCAGTTTCCTGATCGGCGCAAGCAGGGGATGAGCGAGCACCGTCACCGTTCCTTGCCCGAGCGCTTGTAGTGTTCCTCAGGCAGCGCACGCAATTCTTCAGCTTTTTCTTCGGGAGACGTATCGCTCAGAAAATTTCCTCCACCCACTTCGGGCCCGGCGAGATATTTCAGCAAAGACGGCTTGCGCAAGGGGGGATGAAATTCCACGTGAAAATGAAAACTGCGGTAGTCGCCGTGATCGGTCGGCGCCTGATGCAGGGGCATGACGTAGGGAAATGGCATCTGCCAAAGATTGTCGAATTTTATGGCCACCCGGTGCAGCACCTGGGCGAACCCGCGCAACTCGTTGTCCGGCACGGCGGCCAGGCTCGGATACGTCCGTTTGGGCGCCACATATACTTCGTAAGCGTAGCGCGCAAAGTACGGCACAAAAGCGATAGCAGATTCGCTTTCACAGATGATGCGGCGGCCATCGGCTCTCTCCGCCGCCAGAATGTCCTGGAAAAGAATTCGCCCCGTTTCTGCAAAATGCTGCTCGCTCGCTGCGGCCTCAATCTCTATCGTGCGGAACACAAAGTTCGTGGCATAAATCTGGCAGTGCGGATGAGGATTCGAAACCCCCACCACCTCGCCCTTGTTTTCGAAAATCAGAACATGCGAAACGTCGGGGCGGTTCCCCAGGTCCACGTACTGAGCCTGCCAAACCTGCAGCAACTTCTCCACTCCTGCCAGGTCAATTTCCGCCAGCGACAGGTTGTGCTTCGGGCTGTAACAGACGACGCGGGCGATTCCATTCGCCGGTCGATTGCGGTAGATGCCCGGTGGAACTTCGAGATTCGGAGGTGCGGACATGTCAACGCAAGGATGATCATTGTCGAAGACGAAAGTGTCGCTGTATTGGTCGTTCCTCTTGCCGCTGACCCGCAAATTCCCTGGACAGAGGTAGCAGTCGGCCACGTATTCCGGGACTTCCGTTTGTTTATGGCCCACCGTCTCGCCGCTCCACGGCCGGTTCTGGCGGTGCGCTGCAACGATCACCCACTCTTTCCGCAGCGGGTGCCAGCGCTCCTCCCAAAGCACTTCTTTTTCTCCGTGAGCTGAGTTGCCGATTTCTGGTTTCATCAATCTCGCAGGCAATCGAATATTACTGAACTGAGATGACCGTTATCGACTTCGGGGCTAGATGCAACGTCAGTTTACCGCCCTCGATCTTTGCCGAAACCGGCTTAGGAGCCACGATGTCTGGCTCTTCAAAGGTATTCACGCTGTCCACCTTCGGCGCAGAGAGAGTTTCCCCCGCAGCCGATTTCGCCTGAAAGCCGGTCAGCGTTGCCTCGACCTCAACCGCCTGACCGGGATCGACGTTCGTAATTTCCAGCCACAACTTGCCGTTCGTATCCTTGGCCGCAATCGCGTCCACGCGCGGCAGGGTAATATCGTTACTCCGATAGGTGCCGGCGTTGAACGCGACTGGCACAAAGGTCGCGTCCTGGAACGGCACGTACATCTTGAAAACATAATAAGTTGGCGTGAGAACCATCTTCTCTTTATCCGTGATGATCATGGCCTGCAGCACATTGATCATCTGCGCGATGTTGGCCATGCGCACCCGGTCGGCGTGCCGGGCAAAGATGTTGAGGTTCAGCGCCGCCAGAATGGCGTCACGCAGGCTGTTCTGCTGAACCAGAAATCCCGGATTCGTGCCCGCCAGTGGCGCGTACCATGCACCCCATTCATCCACGACCAGCGCCACCTTCTTCTGCGGGTCGTATTCGTCCATGATCGCCGAATGCTTGGCGATCAATTCATCCATTTCCAGAGTCGACTTGAGAATCTCAGCGTACTCCTTCTCGCCGAACCCTACCGATGTAAATGCCGGCGGCCACTTCCCCAGGGTGTAGGAGTGCATCGAAAGGCCATTTATATCCCAGCTCCATGTGTGCTGCTGCCAGGCCTTCATGATCGCGTGCGTCCACTCCGTCCAGCGCGGTTCATCCCCACCAGGCCCCACAGCAATCTTCAACATCTGCTGCTTGTCCTGTTGCGCTGGATTAAAGTTGCGCACGAACCGGCTATAAATTTTCAGTTGGCTCAGATAATAGTCGGGCGTCATGTTGCCGCCGCAGTCCCAGCTTTCGTTGCCAATGCCGAGGTATTCGACCTTATAAGGCGCAGGATGACCATTCGCGGCTCGCTCCTTGGCCAGAGTCGTCGGCTGCGCGGCGGTCATGTATTCCAGCCACTCCGCCGCTTCCCGGGGAGTCCCTGAGCCAACGTTAACGGATACGTACGCTTCCGCCCCAATCTGCTCGATGAAGTCCATGAATTCGTGCGTGCCGAATGTGTTCGGCTCAATTACTCCACCCCAGTTTGGATTCAGAGTGACTGCCCGCTGCTGCCCGATTCCGTTGCGCCAGTGATACTCGTCCGCGAAGCAGCCGCCCGGCCAGCGCACGTTCGGCACCTTCAGCGCCTTTAGCGCGGTGACAACATCATTGCGGATCCCGCGAGAATTGGGGATCGCCGCATCCGGGCCGACCCAGATCCCCTCATAAATGCCGTGGCCCAGATGCTCAGCAAACTGGCCGAAGATGTTGCGGTCAATCTTCGCGCCGGCTGTCGACGTGTCCAGCGACAACTCAATCTTCTGCGCGTTCACGCGCGCCGCGGCAAGGAGGATGCCTAACAAAATCGCGATCCGAAGAATTCGATGCTCGGCCATCTGTCCCTCGTTCATGCTCAAGGAAAATCGTCAGCGCCAGTGTAATCGCTGGATGGTTCTAGGGGAATGGATTGCGGGGCAAACTTGTATGCGCCAAAAGCAAGCGCGCCGGGGCGATGCGTCTGCTGAAATTCTGGTGTTTCAGTCGCAGTGAGATCCGTGTTCATGCCGCCAAACCTTGCGGGAAACGCAATTCGACTCTACGAATTCCCGAAAATCGAAAAGCAGGACAACCATACTGCGGCTGATCACTGTTACTCAGAGTATCGGCGTCGCACTCATCGGCTCGACGGTCAGAGTTGTTTGAGAATTGGTTTGAGCCAGCGCAGGGGAGCTCAGCTATTCTCGGGTTAACCAACAAGTAATACAGGGAGAACTGTAAAGGCTCCGAGTTGAGGTTCATTAGATAATACCCGCTAATTGTGTACGAAATGGCATGAATCCCCAGCAGGCAGAAGGGTTAGAACATGAGTGCTGTCCAATTTCTGATCGCCGATGACCACGAGTTGTTCAGGCGCACCGCGCGATCTTTCGTTGAATCTCAGCCCAATTGGGAGGTCTGCGGCGAAGCCGGGGATGGGATCGAAGCGATTGAGAAGGCGAAGCGACTGCGACCTCACGTCATCCTGATGGACATCAACATGCCTCGCATGGACGGATTGGAGGCGACACGGATCATTCGGCGGGAGCTTCCCGATTGCAACGTGATCATTGTTACCCAGAACCACGAAACCATCGCCCGCCAGCAAGCCGCGGCGGTCGATGCGAGAGCTTCTGTGACTAAGGCGGAGTTTACCCAGGAGTTGCCCACCGCCATCGAAAAACTGTTCGAGAATCCAGCCTCGAAGACCATCGAAGTCTCAAGGCAAGAAGCCGCTCTGGCGCCGGGATGGGTGCGTGGCGGAGGGGCATTGGGCCAATTGGTCCGTGAATTTGATTGGGCCAAGACGCCTCTTGGAGCCATTGAAAAATGGCCACACAGTTTGAAGACAGTCGTTCGCGTCCTGCTCGCATCACGCTTTGCCATGTGGATGAGCTGGGGACCAGAGCTCACCTTTCTCTACAATGACGACTACGCCCGAATGACCCTTGGGAAGAAACATCCGTGGGCACTGGGAAGATCTTGTTCCGAGGTATGGAAGGAGATTTGGGACGACATTGCTCCCCGCATTCGGAGAGTTTTAGAGACTGGTGAGGCTACCTGGGATGAGGCGTTGCTCTTGTTCCTGGAGCGGAGCGGGTATCGCGAGGAAACGTATCACACCTTTTCTTACAGTCCCCTGTTTGGAGATGACGGCAGAGTTGCCGGGAATCTCTGCGTGGTAAGCGAGGAAACGGATCGCGTGATCGGAGAACGCCGGCTCAAAACACTGCGCTCTCTGGCAGGCGAATTGAACAAGACGATGACAGAAGACGATGTGGTCGAGTGTATCGGTCGCTGTCTCGGCGAAAACCAAAAGGATTTACCGTTCACCCTTCTGTATCTCTTCACAGAAGATGGGAACGAAGCCCGGCTAACCTGCCAAACCGGAATGCCGGAACGTCACCCGGCCGCGCCAGAGTTGATTCCATTAAGCGAAAAGAATCAAGCTTGGCCAATCAACGAGCTGCTCGCTGGGAAAGATTCCATCATCGTTGAGAACCTGCTGGACAGGTTCGAATCGGTCCCCTGCGGTTCCTGGGACAAGTCACCCTGGCGGGCGCTTCTGCTCCCCATCACGAGTCAGGGTCAGGACAAGCCCGCGGGCGTGATTGTCGCCGCCCTCAATCCATTCCGCCCGCTGGACGTTAGCTACGCTGGATTCATCAATCTCGTCGCCGGCCAGATCGCCGCCAGCATCGCCAATGCACGGGCGTACTCGGCGGAGAAGAAGCGTGCGGAGGCTCTGGCCGAAATTGACCGCGCGAAGACGGCATTCTTCAGCAACGTGAGCCACGAGTTTCGTACGCCGCTGACTTTGATGCTTGGCCCCCTTCAGGACCTGCTGGCAAGAAGTCAGACTCACCTTTCTCCAACCGCCAAAGAACAGCTCGAACTGGTGAGCCGCAACGGCGCTCGCTTGTTGCGCCTGGTCAATACTTTGCTGGACTTCTCACGTCTTGAAGCTGGACGAGTGCACGCGGTTTATCAGCCAACCGACCTGGCCGGCTTTACTTCCGAGCTGGCCAGCGTATTCCGTTCTGCCACGGACAAAGCTGGATTGCGCCTCACTGTGGATTGCCCCGATCTCGGGGAACCGGTCTATGTAGATCGCGATATGTGGGAAAAGATTGTTCTGAATTTGATTTCGAACGCCTTCAAATTCACCTTTGAAGGAGAAATTGCGGTCAGCCTACGTCGCGCGGGGAACACCGCCGAGCTTCGCGTGCGCGACACAGGAGTAGGAATTCCCGCGGAAGCCATTCCTAAATTGTTCGAGCGATTCAATCGTGTTCCCAACATGCCGAGTCGAACCCACGAAGGAAGTGGAATTGGTTTGGCCTTAGTGCATGAGTTAGTGAGGCTGCACGGTGGCTCGGTAAGGACCGAAAGCACTGTGGGGCAAGGCTCCACATTTATCGTGAGCATTCCATTTGGGCAAGATCACATCGCGTCCGGCCAAATGCGTGATGCTCGCAGCTTGTCTTCTACCGCAGTCGGCGCGAAGCCGTTTGTAGAGGAGGCCCTGCGGTGGCTTCCCGAGACGGCCGCCGTGGGCGCCGAGATTTCTTCTTTGCAAGACGAGCTCCTGCCGGTGCCGTGTCCACCGATGTCGCAGGCGGCCGTCCGTCCTCGCGTCCTTGTCGCCGACGACAACTCCGACATGCGACAGTATTTGGCCCGACTATTGTCGGAGTTGTACGAAGTAGAAACTGCTCCCGACGGCCAAGCAGCCGTTCAGGCTGCGCGCGCACGTCCTCCAGATCTCATCGTCAGCGATGTCATGATGCCGATACTCGATGGCTTTGAGCTGCTGAAGGCCCTGCGGACAGATGAGCAAACTCGGACGATTCCCGTCATCCTGCTCTCGGCTCGTGCCGGCGAAGAGTCGCGGGTGGAGGGCATCGAGGCTGGGGCGGATGATTACCTGATCAAGCCGTTCTCTGCGCGGGAACTGCTGGCACGCGTGAGCGGCAGACTCGAAATTGCCCGGCTCCAGCGCGATCAGGAATTGCAGCTCAGGGTGAGCCGCCTAGAGCTGGAACAGAGAGTGCAGGAACGCACGCAGGAACTGGTCAACGCAAGCAATGGACTCCGCGAACTGTCTGCCCGACTTTTACAGGCGCAGGACGAGGAGAGACGGCGAATCGCCAGAGAACTCCACGACGGTGCTGGACAACTTCTCGCGGCAATCGGGATGGAGGCCGCTGCCCTTGCCAGGGAGAGCGATCGGCTGACTTCGCGAGCTGCTGCGTCGCTTAGCAACATTGAATCGCTGGTCACACAAATGACCAAGGACATTCGCACCGTGTCTCACCTTCTTCATCCGCCTTTGCTGGACGAGGTCGGCCTGCAGTCCGCCCTCACCGAATACGTCAAGGGCTTCGCAGAACGAAGTGGAATTCGGGTTTCGCTTGATCTTCCGGACACCATTGAGCGTCTGGATCGTGACTATGAGCTTTCTTTGTTCCGCATTGTGCAGGAATGTCTCACCAACATTCATCGCCATTCGGGAAGTAAGACCGCCAGCATCCGCATTGTCCGCGATGACGGAGCGCTCGTCCTGGAGGTTCGGGACGAGGGAAGGGGCATGCCCCCCGAACGATTGTCAGAAATTCAGTCGACAGGTTCGGGTGTCGGGATCCGGGGCATGCGAGAACGGGTTCTCCAATTCGCTGGGAGGATGAGCATCGAGTCCGACGGTTCGGGAACCCGAATCCACGTCGTAATTCCGACTACCAAAATTGTTTCGCGAGAAAAGACAGGTAGTGATGAACCGGTGCAAACAGCAGTCTGACAGGTTTCGGAGAATTACTACCAACGGTATAGCTCTTCCTTAGATCCAGAAGGCTATAACGGGAAGCAATAGGTGCGGTCGCTGAGTTGGCCGCGGCTAGCGTGCTCGAGCGGGGATTGCTGGCATTCAGCCACTGAACTCAATGAGTAACGATGCGCGGAACGAGTGGGAGATCCTGGGAATCATCTACAATCGATATCCAGGTTTGACCTTCGAGGTTAGAGCGCTTGGAGAAAAGACGCGACCAGCAAACCCGCCCCGAATCCAAAGCGCAGCTGGTTGAGCAGATCAACAGCTGTCTGCATTCAGGCGACTACTCTCGCGCCCTGGATTTGTTGCGAGGCGCAGTCGCCGAATTCCCCAGCGATGCGGAGCTTTCGGAACTGGAGAAGCGCGCCCAGGATGGCATCAAGCGCAATGCCGAAGCCAACCGTCTTATTACCGAAAGCCAGGATTTTTTTGCCCAGCAGAAGTCTGCGGAAGCGATTCAGTTGTTGCGCAAAGCATATGACCTGGACAAAAATAATTCCCTCGCCCGCGCCATTCTTGCCAATGCCCTGGTCGAACACGCACAGTCCGTTGTAGAAAGCGATTGGCTGGAAGCCGAGACACTGACCAATCAGGCGCTCGCCTTGAATCCTGCACATCCCACAGCCAAGACGATCCTCAGCCTGATCGTTGCTAAGAAAGAAACAAGCTCTGTGGAGGATTGGGTGGCGGGGGCGCGCAAGCTACAGTCGTCCAGCGATCCATTTGCAGCCTTGGCTTGGGTTGCTGAGGGATTGGCCGTTCATCCCCACGATTCCAAGTTGCTGCTGATCCAGGATGAAATTCAGCGCGACCAGGATGCTCGGCGGCGCCAGGCCCGCCGCGGCGACCTGGAAGACCTGCGGAGCCTGCAGCGCGAAATCGATGGGGCCACCGACGTAGCGGCAAAACAAGCTTTAGCCGTGCGCATACAAACCCTGGCCGCCAAATATTGGACGGATGGAGAAATCTTGTCCATCGCCAATGCCCTGCTACTCCGCTTGGGATTAGTCTCCCAGGAGAGCTCCGGCACCTCGCCGCGCGGAAAGAGCGCGACCGTAATTCTTCACGTCCCGCGCCCCAGCGCTCCGGAGGCTTCGCGCAACGCTACCCCCCAGATTCCGCCAAACCTGGTTGCGCCCAGCCCGGTTGCTCCGATCCCGGCTGCGCAGAACCCGGTCCCACCACCCCAGAACGTTCCGACCGCCGCTGTTCCTCCAAGCACTATTCCACCCAGCACTGTTCCGCCCAGCAAAGTTCAGCCGAGCGAGGTTCGTCCACGCGAGGTTCCGCCCAGGATTGAGCCGGTGCATCTAGTTCCGACCACTCCGCCACAAGCCGCCAGCGTTCCCCCTGCGGAGCCTTCCGCGCCGGCAGCCAAAGTCACATCCCCACTATCCCGGCCTACACCACCTGCAAGGTCGAATTCCACAACGCTGATTCTCATCTCCGCCGCCGCGATAATCCTGATCGCAGCGACCTTTTTCTTCACGCGAAGACATTACGCCACGCCACTAGCGACAACCTCATCTGCGGCTCCTGCCGTCCCTGCCCCTGTCGCCTCTGCCCCAGTCGTCTCGGCGACCAGCGTCCCTGGCCCGGTCTCAGTTCCCAGCGCCTCCGCTCCGGCCGTCCCCGCGCCAGCACAACCAGCTCCCGAACCATCTTTATCTGCTTCGCGTGTTTCTCCTAACGCCTCCGCCAGAAAAGTCACGGTCGACGATCAGCCTCCCGCCGAGTCCAGTCACAACCGGGGCACGCTCCTTGTTGTTGCCGGTCAAGACGATGCAAGAGTTTTTCTCAACGGAGAACTACAACGGCAGCTTACTCAGGCCGGCCAATTGCTCTTACCGAATCTCGAGCTGAAGGACTACGTTGTACAAGTCTCCAAGAGCGGCTTTCAGGATCCTCCCCAGCAGAAGATCCGCATTCGCAAGGGCGAAGAGGCCAGGCTTATCTTCAACCTCAAACCGCAACCTCGCCTGGCCTCGCTCATCATCCAGGGCGGCGCTGCCGGAACCACAGTTCTCGTCGATCAAACTCTCGTCGGTACCATTCAACACGATGGCACGCTCTCCATCTCCACCGTCGAGCCCGGAGACCATATCGTCGAGCTGCGCAATGAGGGATTCAAACCCCGGCAGTTCAAGAAACACTTCGTTGAAGGCGGAACTATATCTCTTGCTCCTGCGGATGCCGCGCTGGAAGCCGCTCCCGGCGAACTGAAAATTACCTTCGCGCCTGCCGACGCCAAAGTCGCAATCGTGAAAGGTCAGCTTCTGAAAATGGTAAGCAGTGGCGTCCCGCTCAATCTTGACCCCGGTGTCTATACCCTCACTGCGCGAACCGCCGAAAGGTTCACACGCTCGGCCACGCTCGAAGTCACAGCTGGTCAATCGAAGACTTTGGATTTGTCTCTGGCTCCTAGCGGTATGTCGAAGTGGGATGCCCCAGGCGCCTGGAAGCATGAGGGAGATTCTTTCACTCGGAAAGGGGGGGACTTCGTCCTATACGGAGTCGTTCCTGCTACGGGAACATTTGTTTTTTCCGCGATGCTTATCAAGGGTCAAGTCTTGCAATGGGTACTCAACTACAGTGACCCGAAGAACTACGTCCTGTTCCAACTGGACGACAATAACTTCTATCGCACCGTAATCCGCAACGGCGAGAAAACGGACGAGATCAAAGTTCCCGATAAAGGCGATAAGAAAACGTTCCGCACACTCCAAGTCCGCGTTAGCCCCACGGAACTTATCCACCAGATCAAGCACGGTGAAAGTTGGACCGTCCTGGATCGCTGGACGCAGCCCGGCGCTAATCTCAGCCTAGGCAAGTTTGGCTTCTACATCCCTGGCAGCAACCAGGTAGCGGTCTCCAGCTTCGCCCACTATGCTGACCTGAATATCCGCTAGCAGACTACGGCCTAGGCTTCAGATTTCCTTTACATGTCCACTTATCGCGTCGAGGGTGGAAAGGATTTCAGCGGGATACGGGGACAGCGCCTTTCGGTTCGCGGCCAATCAAACAGGCCCGGAGACGCAATTCCAGGCTTCAATGAACAGGGTGCCGCGGCTCCTGATTCGGTCGCAATGGGTTGGTCCACGCCAGAGGTGAATGTTCCAATTTCAGAACGTAACCTAAAATACGAATTTCGCGGCCAACTGGAGCAGCCGCGGCGAGGAGGCACTGACGATTTGTCCAAAATGGGGATCATTATTCACTTCTCCATCTACTGATGTCGGCCCATAGAATTGGGCGTGGTTGAACACGTTGAATGCCTCAACCCTAAACTCGAATGACTTCGATTCCGTCACCCGCAGCAGTTTCGTCAGCGTCATGTCAAAGTTATTGGTTCCCGGTCCATGAAAGAATCGTCGAGGTACATTCCCTAATTGCCCACGAGCCTCAGTGGTGAACGCCGCCGTGTCGAAGGCGTACCGTCCGTCCCTCGGATTGGTATTGAGATGCAGCGGCGCGCCACTGTACTTCGGCGTATCCAGCAGGTAGTTGTTGATGCCATTGCCCAGTGTCCCCAGCAGCGAATTGTCCGAGTCGTCGTAGAGAGTCACAGGAAAACCCGTACTGAAACGCGTGGTACCCGCTATGCTCCACCCGTCGGTCAACCGGTCAAATCGCGTAAGAAGACGATCGAAAGGCAGGGTCACCCTGTAGCTTGCAACGAAGTTGTGCCGCATATCCCATGCCGAAATCGCGCGAGTTGCTCGAATGTCCAGCGGATTAAGTTGTTCGCCCAGGTTCGAACCTTGATCAATCGACTTGCTGTAGGTGTAACTGAGCAGAAAATTCGACCGACCCCGAACGTAGCGCAGATTCGTCTCCAGCGCGTTGTAATTCGAATTCTCAATCGTTTTTTGCCACGTATCTTCTTGGTAGTTGGAGCCAATGCCATCTCGCGTCCCGTGGTAAACCTGGCCGCTCGCACTGGTAATTAGGGCATCTTCACTAAAAGGACCGCAGGTAGGGCTGCCGGGCGCCACCTCGCTCGGTTGACTTAGGCTGAGGCAAAGAGCCTGGTTGCTTGGGTTGTTAGACAATACGGCGAGAATGTGGTGTCCCTGATTTCCCACATAGCTCGCGGTCAGCAAAGTGCCTGTCGTGATCTGCCGTTCAAACGAAAACATGTAATTCTCTGTGTAGGGAACCGTATTGCGATAGTAAAAGGAAACGTCGGCGGAGATAGGGATTACACTGGCGAAACTTTGAGTGTCGGGATTGCTGGCTGAGACGTTGTGCGGAGGAAATGTCAGCGGGAACGGATTGGCGTTCTGCCCGCCATCGGCCGCGTTGATGAAGGGTGTCGCGAACAGTGGCGGCTCGGGACTGAGGTAGTTGTAACCGAATGGAGGAACGCCATACATCACTCCGGCCGAAAGTCCAGGGAAGGCGGTATAGAAGATGCCATAGCTGGCACGAATGCTGCTCTGCCTGCTTGCTCCAAAAATCATTTTCAAAATTCCGCGATCAAAGGTCGGGGCATACGCGAAGCCGATTCGCGGAGCGAAGTCGTCCGGCCTCGATGGCGAGATCGTTCTGGGGATTCCCGGATCGCCGGGAACCACCAGGTCACCGGGTAAGCCCGGATAGAGGACCGATTGCCTTCCGGGAATGATCGTCTGAAGTTGGTTGTATTTTTCCCAGAACGGCATGATGTAGTCCCAGCGCAGTCCGGCGTTGATGGTTAAATCGGTTCGCACTTGCCAGCTGTCTTGTCCAAACAGTCCCGCATATCGGTTTCGCAGATAGAAAGGCTGGCCGGAGGACTGCGTGAAATTGCTCGGTACGCCGATCAGGAAGTCGGCGAAGGCGGATCCCGTTTCGGTTCCGTCGATGTTGAAGGTTCCGTTAAATGTGGCATTGGGATGCTCGTTCACCTGGTCCCAGTGAAATTGCCCGCCAAACTTAAGGGTATGCGCCCCAATCACCTTGGACACTATGTCACTCAAATAGAGGGTGTCGTTGATCTGCGTTTCATTGGTGATGGGAACTCCCATCACGATGGAAGGAAAAACAATATTTTCCACGCCTTCAAACTGCGGCGCCTGCACTGCGAAGCCGGGAACCCCGTTGGTCACGAAGCCCTGGGCCGCCAGACTCACGCCGAGACCGCCATGCGGTTGCCCAATCACGTTTGCATTACGGAGATAACCGGTGTGGAATTCGTTGACGGTACCTGTCCCGAAAACCTTGGTGTCTCCCAAACTGACGAGTTGGGCCCGCCCAAATGTCAGCGCATCAAAGCCAGGTATGTTTGCTCCCCCCTGCTCTCCCGGATAGGGATTGTCGAGCCGGTAATCGTCGAAGAAATAGTACGCGGAAAGCTGACCCCAACCCCCCGCATTGGCGTCGATTCGGCCCGAAGACTTATCGTCGCGCACCGTCTGTGGATAAGCCGAGGTGGAAAATTGATTGGCGCCAAAGTTGGGTGAGGGAATGTATTGCAGCAAAGCGAGAGCGGGCGCCGACCATGCCTTAGCGGGAATCACGGCGTTCGGGAACACTTGGGAGTAGGGCTCTCCAGCCGTGACTTCATAACCCAGCTTGGCCGAGAGCAGGTTCGCGATATTGTTCCCGCTCACCTTTCCGGTCAAGGAACTAGCCATGTCTGAGAGATCTCCCGCACGATCCTGAATCGACGGAACCGAGATCTCCCCCGTTTCGACGCCTTCGTCGGTCCGTGTGCCCTGATAATCTCCAAAAAAATAAACCTTCTGATGCCTCACAGGACCACCGAGCGTAGCGCCAAACTGATTTTGCCGGAACACAGGGCGGCTCGGATCGAAGTAACCGCGAGCGTCCAAGGCTGTGTTGCGCAAGAACTCGAAAACATCGCCGTGGAATGAATCGCTGCCCGACTTGGTGATGACGGTCACCATACCGCCGTTGTAATTACCGTACTCGGGATCGAAATTGTTCGTGAGCACACGGAATTCCTCGATCGAATCGAGGTTCGCGATGATGGATGTGCCGCCATTCATGTGTTCCTGCACATCGATTCCGTCCACCAAGAAGCCGTTCGACGATTCTCTCTGGCCGTCGATCGACAGATTTCCTGGATTCAAATCGCCGGAGGGCGCGAGGCCTCCCGTCACACCCGCCATGATTACAGAATTCGGTAGCAAGGTTGACACAGGAGTTATTCCGGGCTGAATCGGGAGGAGATCGGTATAGCTTCGTCCGTTCAATGGCAGCGCCGTCATTTGCGAGCCGCTCACGAGCTCACCCAAATGCGTTGCCACCGTATCCACTTGAACCTCGACGGCCGTTCCTGTTCCTTCGACTGTCACCGTTTCCGAATTCTTGGCCAATGGGAGCACGGCGTCTACTCTTAGCGAGGCGTCGGTATCGACCATCAGGTTCGGTTCCGTCTGGGCCCGGAAGCCAGGTGCTTCAATCGCCAGGTCATAGTGACCGACAGGAAGACTCGGGAACGAATAGAACCCTTCTCCGTTGGAAATCGTTTTGTACTCGGACTTAAGTGCAGTGTTCACCAAAGTGATGGTTGCACCCTGGACCAGGGCGCCGCTTGGGTCTTTCAGCGTTCCTGAAATGTTACCGTTGGCCGCCGCCGATAACGAGATGGGCAAACAAAGCAGAACTACGATGGCCGAAATGCCGAGGAGCCCCAAGAAAATGGTCTTGTGCCGATGCATGACACTGCGTCTTTCTACATGCGGTTGAGTCGTAGATGAAGTCCAGAAGGTCACTGCCAACCTAGATGAAATTGAATTTCAATTTCATAATGCCTGCGGGAGGCCTCCCCTCGCTGTGATCCAAGTCACTCTCTCGTGTGAGCGCCTGCACCTGGCGTTTATCTGGAGAAGGCTCCCTGTCCTGAGTGGAGGCTTTCCCACTGCATAACACGAATTTATAAATCGTGCTACACAGGGTACGACTTGTAAAGCGAAATTGGATTTTTTCGGTCGAAATGTTTTTGGCCCTCGGGCTTTCCGCTGCTCCCTCGGTAAGGGTTTCCCCTATGCACTGTTCCGTGGGCGTCCGCCAAAGGCCATTCGGAGGCGCAGTCCGTTCACTTCCTCTGAAGGTTGATTTACTCTGTAATGCATAAGGAGCACCTGTGGCCGAACTGGTAAGAACTGGGCTTTCCCTGGAGCAGGATCTGTTGGAACGATTCGACGAATCCATCGCCCGACGCAGTTACCAGAACCGCTCCGAGGCAATCCGTGACCTCATTCGGGAGCATCTGGTCTCCGAAGAAGGCGATGAAAATAAGGTAATCGCCGCCACTTTAACCATGGTTTACGACCACCATCGGCCGAACCTGAGCGAGCGCCTGACGGAGATTCAGCATCAGGCCCATACGCAGGTACTGGCTGCCACACACGTCCATCTGGATCACCACAACTGCCTGGAAGTGGTCATCATGAAAGGCCGCAGCTCGGAGCTAAGGCGGATTGCCGATCAGATCCTCAGTCTCCGGGGAGTCAAGCACGGCAAGTTCGTGGTCACCACCACAGGTAAAGATCTGAAATGACGTTCGCTCCGACCGCGGCCCCTAGCGTGCGGTCAAACTCCCGCTGAAACCCGCGAACTGCGCCAGCAGAAGCCGCGCATGATCTGACGCGACCGCGTGCAGCGACACCGCTTCCTGCAAGTAGCTCTGTGCCGTGGTCCGGTCGCTCAGCTTTAGAGCGATCTCGCCGGCGTGCGCGAAGATTCTTGAATCGCGGATCCCCACCGCTAATGCGGTTTCGATCTGTTTGCGAGCTTCCGCGTCCTGATCGTTCACGTGCAACGCCCACGCGTAAGCGTCCAGCGTATATACGTCGTGACGCCAGGAATACTCGCGCTGGGCCACTTCCAGCGCCTTGGCCGGCTGATGGGCGTGGTCAGCATAGTAGAAGATGAGTTCGCGGTTGGAGTTATTCATCCCGCTCGACTCGGCCAGTGCTTTGGTTTCGAATTCAGCAAATGCCTTCTGCGCTTCGTCATCGCGTCCGGCCAGCTGGAGTGCCTCGGCCAAGTGATACAAGTTTGCGGCCCTTGGCGCCGACTGATGGCATTGCTTCAAGAGAAGTACCGCCTCTGTGTAACGCTTCTGCGCGATACGAACCTGGGCAAGGTTCCCAAGCGCAGAGGGGTAGTTGGGAAACAAGGTTAACGCTTGTTGGAGGAATCTTTCCGCCGCCTCGGTATTACCAGAAGCCGATCGAAGATGGCCCATTTGCGTGAGTATCGCCGCGCGTTGTCCGGTTTCAGTCGGCGGCGTCGACTGATACGCCAGGTCGAGTAGTTCGAGCGCGCCCTCGTTATCGCCGAAGAGTTCGCGCAAACGGGCCGCTCGGATCAAGGCGGGCAGATTCCCGGGACGAAGGTTAAGCATCCATTGCGCGGATACTTCCGCATCCTCATAGTTGCCGAGTTCCACGTTCGCGTCGGTTAGCAAACCGTAGACCATGACATCGTCGAGAACGCGCTTGTTCAGTGCTTTGGCAGCCTCCAGCGCGACAGGGTATTCATGTTCGCCGAGGAGAATCGAAACTCGTATTTTCTGAGTGTCGAAATTGTCTGGAGCCAATTCCAAAGACTTCTTTACGGCGTTTTCTGCTTGAGCGTAATACCCGGCATCAGCGGTCTCCTGCGCGCGGCGGATCAGCGCGGTTGCTAGAAGGTTGTAGCCCGCATATTGAAGAGGTTTTTCCGCGATCGCCTGGCGGGCTCCCAAGATGCTCTGTTCCGCCGGTGAGAGATCCGTCTTGTTTGCCGCGCTTGTTATCTGAGCCATGGCGGCGAGCGAGCCGGCCATCATGACTATTACTGAACACAGCACCGGACTAATCCTTTTCATGGCATACCTCATTTCTGATTTTCGATTCGAATTCTGGAGATAAAATCGTGGCCGCCGTTCTGACCACGGCGGCCACAAGGTCGGCTACTCCACAGGGCAGATGCCGCCAGGTTGTCCGGTGCAGCCAGCCTGTCCCGGTCCAGTGTGCGAGCTGTTGCGGCCACTGTTGGCGGGCATTACGTAGGGGAAGGAATTGTTGAAGCCTTCGGTCTTCGTGTTGACTCCGTCTCCCAGTGCCAAGCCGTACTTCGTGGAATCCACGAGGATGCCCTCGATGGCGCGGAGAGAGATGTCAAACACATCGTCGATCGGTCTGCGTCCGTTGGGATAGCCAGCGACGTCGCCGGCGATGAAGCCGAGGCGCAGCTGCTTGCCCACCGGAGTCGGCGGGATGCCGGTGTTGAGCCGCAGCAGATCGGCTACCGGTCCCGCATCATTGGGCCCGCACCCTGGACAGATGGGGGGCTCATACTGCGCCAGAATCAGCAGGTCCGTGCGTGGATTGGGTGGAACTGGAACGCCCAGGGAACTGAGCACACCGGCCGCCACCGGATCCAAAACGAAGTTGGCAAACTGCGAGTCGTTGACGGGAAAATCCATACTGAAGCGATCCTTAAAACCGGTGCCGATGATCGCCTCGTTAATCAACGAATTGCCCTCGCGATTGACCTGCTGGAACGCGCCGTAGTTCTGGTCTGGATTGGGCGAGCGCCGCACCGTGATGTGATTGCGCGACGTGCTGCCATAGGTTCCGATGACGGCTTGCTTGTCAGAGGCGGGGTGGATTTTACCGTCCACCGTCAGCAGTCGGATGGGAACCTCCAACACAATAGAGTTGACGTTGTAGCCGCCCACGGCGTCGGGCGCGTAGTTGTGGGTATTATCGGCATCGATGGCCGGCGAAAGGATCGGACCGACTCCGTTGCGGAAATTAACTGAGTCGAAGAAGGCTCCGAGATCGATAAAGAATGGATCGTCCGCGGTTCCTGCCCATACTCTGATGCCGTCGCCCAAGCTCTGAATCCCCTGGTTGAACAGTGTTTGGTAGTTCGGCATCGTCTTAGGACCCACATTTGACGGAACTGCAAAAAGGGTCTGGCCATTGTTGAGAAGGGTGGACTTGCCATCCTTGACCATGGTCACGGTGTAAGTTTGCACGAGGCTCAAGCCCTCGGCGCCGGGGCCCCTCAGCGAAGTGATCGGCGGAATTCCGGCTACACCACCAGCGAATCCAGTAAACAAGTTGGGCTGGAGAATCTGAGTTGTGAACCGGAATTGGAAGACCACGTCTGGAATTCCATCCTGGTTGTTGTCGATCAGCATCTGGTAGAGCACGTTGGGATCGAAAGGGAAGTAGTTTGGCCCGTTGGCCGGTTCAAGGAGCGGGTCAACGTTCAGGATGAAGGTGACGTTGTTTGGGTTGTCGTAGCTGACAAAGGCGTACCAGTCCGTGACATCCGCGGAACGATCCAATGCCGTAATGGGCGCTTCCCGATGACTCGAGGCGAACAGGCTGCAAGGTGCCAGCATGCACAGCGATATCGCAAGCGCCAGGATTGGCCTTAGCTTTTTCATAGGTTCTTTCCCGGTTCAAGAATTCGTGGATGTTTCCCGTCGCAAATCAGAATCCAGTAGCGGTGCAGGGGCTACCGTAGAGGAGGACGACGAGATCCATCTACGTGACTCAGGTACGGTTGTAACTTCCAATTGGATTGATGCTGTCCAATTTATTCGCCACGGAGGGATGATCTCGATTGCTTGAAATTACTGGTGATATCTTCGAGCTGAATGGGAAGCAGGGAACTTCTTCGCGCGCGTTCTCAGCGCGATGTGAAGGAAGATTGCGCGTGGCGGTTATTGTGGGATCCAGTTGACGTGCGCAGTGAACAGTCCGTGCACAATGCCAATCTGATACACCAGGAACATGCCGAAGGCCACACTGGCCAAACCTGAAAGGAAAGTCAGATGCCGGGTCATTTTGAAAAATTTGTTTCCCGCGTAAATCAGAGGAACTGAGATCGCGGCAGTCATCAGCATCATCCCCACCATGGTGCCGAAACCAAACACCAGCAGATACGCGGTTGACCAGAGTGGACTCTTGATGGTGGAAAGCACCAACAGGGCGACGGCAGCCGACCCGGCCAAACCGTGCACCAGCCCTACCACCAGAGGCCGCATGGTCTGATAAAGACCCATGCTGCTGACCGTTTTGTTGAAGAGAAGTTTTACCCGGACGAACACCTTCGCATTTTTCCTGCCGGCGAGTTCTGTGTGACGAGAGGATTCCCTCAATCGTGGACTTGCCCCCCTCCCGTGTTTAGCGGGAGTCAGGCGATCCGTAACCAAACTCATCATCCCCGTCAAATTCAGCACACCCAGCAGGATCAGCATCAACGCCACACAGAACTCCATGGATAATCCCAGCCGTGGCGGGATCACAACGCCGAAAATAATAATTGCCGATCCCACGAAGAAAATTGTGAGAGTGTGTCCCAAGCCCCAAAGTAATCCAATCGTCGCCGAGCTTCTAACCGAGCCTTGACGGCTTACGATGGTCGATACCGCAACCACATGATCAGCATCGGTTGAATGGCGCATTCCCAGGAACAAGCCCACTAGGACAACGGTTGCGAACGGAAGCAGTTTGTTTCGGGAAAGAAGATCCGACCCAAGATGCATAGACCCGACCGCCGACGCAGTAATGGCCACGCCCAACACCACCATGAATGCAGATGACAGCAAGGGAAGGTATCGCAGCGCCCGGCTGCCACTGCTCAAACGCGTGGACATGAAGCGCTTGGTATAGACCATGCCCAGCCCAACGATCACCAGTACCGCCGCCAGGCCGAAACTAAATGCGGTGATCAAGAACAGCCCGAAACCGATGCGATGCAGGGAGAACGCACTCAAGAGCACCACCAGAGCCGCCGGACAGGGCACGATGCCGCCCGTGATTCCCAGCATGCACAGTTCTCGTAAAGAAAGAGCGCGGTCGGTTGGCGCAGCTTCACCACAGGTCGCATCGTCCTTTGGCGCCTCCACCGGAGTTGCTTGCTTGAACATCGAGAGGAACCAGTGCGAATGCCGCTCCCCGGCGGCGTGCGAATGCTCTCCGGTCTCTCCCGTCCAGCGTCTTAGAAAAATGAAGATGCCGAGTCCGGCGACGCTGAGGCCGGAGATCACTCCAAGCCAGGGATAGAGCTGCTCGGGAACGATGTACCTTGAAGCATAGAGCGTTACAGCACCTAACAAGAACACGCCTGCGGTGTGCGCGGCTGTAACCACTATGCCAAGCAGCACGGCATGCCTCGCTGTCCCACGCGAACCGACAAGATAGGCTGCGACAATGGTCTTGCCATGTCCCGGTTCGAGCGCATGCAGCGCGCCCAGGCCCGCAGCGATAAACGCCGCCGAAAGCAGAAGCCACACGCTCAACTTCCCCTGAGTTGAGATGAGTTCCGTGAAGCGACTGCGCGGAGTATTCTGAGCGCGGGCCGGAGCCGACACCGGAAGAACGCTGGACGTCGCGATGAAGCCAGGAACGGACTGAGCCTTGATCAAGTGAGAGGATGCGCTGGCAATTGAATTAGCAGTGGGTGAATTAGTCGTAGGACGAACGGCAAGCCAGGTTGGGTCCTGTTTTTGACGAGGAGGCGAGGCAGATGCCGGATGTGCTGAGTCCCTCCCATGAGAAACCGTGCCGCGGGAAGATGTCTGAGTTGAAGCATCGTTCTCCGCTTCTTTCAGTGAAGTCTTGAAACCGGCCAGTGCGGTTAGTTGCTGCGGCGGGCTGTTCAGCGCATCGCTGGAATAATTGGTTAGTTCATGGCTGCGGTCGGTATTCGGAGCGGAACTGTCCACAATCTCAACTCCATCGCCAAGCACTACAATCTCTTTCCATCCTGACCGCCCGGGAAAGTTGTTATCGGAGTAAGAGAGCTTGTGAGAACCCGCGGTGCTCTCAAGTTTGCCTTGAAACACGAACCCGACTTTCATCGTAGGCAGGCCGCCCGCGCCGTCAGCAAAAGTCAGTTGGCGCGACTGCGTATCTAACCGTACAGGTTGGCCGTCGCTCAGTAAGGAGAGCCCTTCTTTCAAGAGTTGCTCTTGCTTATCCAGGTAGCGGGAGTCTCGCGGATCGCCAACTGCATGAGAAATGTCGCACTTCCGAGTCTCCTGAAAAGTGGGAATTTCTGCCATATCGATCAGATAAAGCACTTCAACTGAGTCCGGTTTAATGGTGATTTTCGAATAATGATTGATGCTGAAGTTCCCCATGGGATGGGCGAACGACGGCGCGCCGCTCAGAATCAACACAAACAGAAACAAGATCGTTCGCAGCCGTCGATGACAGCCTCTATCTTTGTGTTGTTGCATTGTCTGACCTCAAATCCTGGTTGCGCGCGTGGGCGATGTCTTCTAATGTGCGGTTCGCGACTTGAGCTTGAAGAACGTGAAAATGGGGATTTGTTTTCAACGCACGACTCAGAAAATCTCGTGCGTCGGAGTCCTTGCCCAGGCTGTGGTAGATCATGCCGGCATGAAACAGCAGCAGGGCATCGTTGGTATGCAGAGCAAGCGCCTTCTCGATTGCTTCAGCCGCCTCCTGGCGCTTGCCATTTTTGTAGAGGACCCATGCGAGGGTGTCCCAGGTGTAAATGTCGTGCCGCACTTTCAATTCATTTCGAGCAAGTTCCAGGGCCTCAGGCAGCTTGATTCCTCGATCCGCATAGAACAGGGCCAGTTCGCGATTGGCCAGCACTTGATTTAACTTGCCGAGGTGTCCGATGTATTCGACCAGGTCATATTGCTGCTGAGCTTCCTGGGTTCGTCCGGCTCTTATGTAAACGTCGCCCAACTCGGCGACGTACGCGGGAAACGGAATGATGGCAATCGAGCGTTGATAGAACTCGATAGATTCTTCAAGTTTCCCTCGCGCGGCCCGAACTTTTGCCAGACCGGCGACGCAACGATAGTGGGTAGGGTCGGCTACGATGCCTGACTGATACGATAAATCAGCATTGTCCAGGTCTCCGGTTTGAAAATAGCGCTCGCCCAACTCGAAATACAGCCAGGCCAGATTTTCTCGGGGAATATTAGCTTGCAGCGCTGCCGCAATCGCGCTCTTCATCAGCCGGATCGCTTCGGCTGAATCTCCGTGCAAGAAGCGCAGATATGCAATGCGGCTGTCCATTGTGTATGCCACCGCCAAAGGGGACGAGGTCGCCCGCCCAAGAGACTGCGCGGTGTTATAGGCCGCGGCTGCCTCCTCGTAATTGCCCATATCGGTGAGGGCGTCTCCTTCGATGGCGAATGCCGATAGATTTCCCGAGCCCGTGCCGATCGCCTTTTGGGCATAGCTGAGCGCGTCCGAGAAGCGATGCTCGCCCATATACACCAATGCAATATGAGCCAGAGGATCTGCGGCTCGAAAGTCCTGCGGCGTCAAAGCGAGCGCCTTGTCGAGCGTCTGCTCGGCCAGGTCGTAATAAGCAATGTCTCCGGTCTCCCGGGCTTTCTGAAAGAAGGCGAACCCTAGCCTGTCATAATCGGCAAAATCGCCGGGAGCCTGTTTCATATGATCTTGCAATGTCCGAATCTGCAGGTCCGTCTGCGATACAGGATTGGGGCGTTTCGACTCGCCGGAACTCAGAGGCGCAATCCGGGACCACGCCGATGCGACACAAAAGATCACAAGCACAAGTAGCCACTTGACCATTCCAGCCTCACTCGGTTGCAGATACTGAGGTGACAATAGGTAACGCCGTGGTTCCAATGTGGCGATCACTGCCTATGCTCTTGCGGCGAACCGCCAACACGATCAGTACGTGAGGAAGCGGAAATCGGATTTTCAAAGTGACGGCGTCGTGATCTTCTCCTGATCACTCCGAGGAAGTATCTGTTCCCGCGCGGACATCATTGGGGGTAGATTTCCAGGTAATCGAGTGGCGCTGCTTCGGCGGCGTCGGGAAAGCCCTCAATGCGCAACACGTCGCCCGGACGCAACGCCAAGCCAGTAATATGGCGTCGAGTAGACGAGTCACCGTTGGGCGCCGTTGCGGGCAGCAATAAGTCGGCAAACCACTCGTCGATCAACCGATTTCCCACAAAGACCTGGTATTTCGAGACACCGTTATTCTGGTCGAAATATTCGATATCAAGGTCGTACCAGCCTTTCGCGCCAGCGAAGCGATACTTTGCGGTGCACGGTTGGGTCTGGACGCACACAACAGCTTTTCCGCCAGAAGCGCTTTCCCATGGAGTCACGTCGAATGGGATGTAACCCTCGAGTTCCATGGACTCAGCCTCGATCCGATAAGGATGATTCCCAACCCGCCCGTTCGCATCGGGTACGCGAGAGATACGGTGGAACCAATCATTGATGGCATCCCGCCAAACGATCGCGTGCCCGGACTGATAAGTGAGTTGAGCAAGCACATCGTGAAAGCGTTCGTCATCCACACGGTGGTGGAGGGACTTCCATTGGGCGACGAACTGCTTCGTTTTCTCGGCACCGGCGTAATGTGAATCGTAAATCGTCTGGATCACACTCTTTCCGGAATGCAGCTTGTACGTGTATGGCACGTGGTGAAAGAACAAGACTAAATCGTCGGGTGTGTTAGCCAGCGACTCATAAGTCTTTCGCACCTCGGGAGAATATTGCCCGACAAAGCCAGTGCCCGTGGCGACGGTTCGATCAACGCCGACCCCTCCGCGGTCGGCGCGAATCCATTGGCCCCAGCCGTTGTGTTCCTGTGATTCGGGTCCAGGCCCGTAATGACTGCCCAGGATGTTGGTCAGCGTTTGCAGACCGAGCACGCCCGTGTAGTTCTCATACGCCTTCCACGATGCCAGTTGTATGCTGGAGATTGTCCGCACTACGGCGGGATCGTTGCCGAAAGTGAGCCTGGTCCATTCCTCCACAATGGCCTTCGCTGTGAGATTTGGATTCCACGCGAGCCGTCCGAATCCGAACAAATTGGCCATCGCCAAGTGATTTCCTAACCAGTTCTGATCGAGACCGACGTTGACAACGCCAATGTATCCCCCCATAGGCCGATGTAAACTTTCGCCGGCAACAATTTGTTTTACGCGGGTCGAGCGGTCGTTGACGCGCAGGTCGAAATCAAGAATCTCCTTCCACATGGGGACGAGGAAACAGGTGTGCCGCTGCTGCCCGGTGTACTCCTGAGTGATCTCCAACTCGATTCCGGTATTCGTGTGGGGAAGGCCGCTAAACAAGGGAGATACGGGCTCGCGCACCTGAAAGTCGATGGGACCATACTTAATCTGAATGATTACGTTGTCATCAAACTTGCCGTCCAGCGGATGAAAAATGTCGTACGCGGCTTTCGCTCGGTCATTTTTGAGATTGGTCCAGTCGAGATGGTGGTCATAGACAAAGGCGCGATAGAAAACAACCCCGCCGTGCGGTTTGAGGGCTCGAGCGATGACATTGGCAGCATCTGCCGGGGTGCGGCCATAAAACGAAGGACCAAGACGACCTTCAGAATCGGCTTTCACGACCACGCCGCCGAAATCCGGGATGGCACGATAGACTTCGTCGAACTTCTTCTGCCACCAGTTTTCGACGCGAACATCCAGGGGATCGAAAGTATCCAGACCACCGGCGGTTTCGGGCAAGCTCATGTCGACTGCGACTCCAAGTTGAACTCCCCAGGGGCGAAAGGCTTCCGCGATACGGCCAAGCTGCGGAATGAAATCAGGATCGAGGATGTGTTGATCAGCGTTGACGTTGTTCACAGTGCAGCCGTTGATGCCGACTGAGGCCAGCAGGCGGGCGTATTCAGAAACTCTAGTGAGAGTGGGACTGACGCTGCCATTTTCGAAAAAGATGGAACGTCCGGCGTAGCCACGTTCAATCGTGCCGTCGAGATTGTCCCACTGATTGGCCCAGCGGACCGGGGCTGACGGTTGCTGCAATTCGTTCAGGGGGAACACGTCCTCCAGTCTTGCAATCTTGCTGAGAAACGCGAACACTCCGTACAGCACCCCGCGCTCGGTGGCTCCGCTGATGATGATGCAGGGAAAACCGCGTACTTCTTTGGTGGTCAACCAGAACCCATCCCCTCGCAAGCCTCCGAGTATGTGCAAAGCCGGGACAATCCTCCGAAGTTGTTCGGCGGTTCCGATTACGATGGCGCTTTCGGTGGGGACGCCCGAGGCAATTCGAAGAGTCCTCCCCAACATGCCCTTTACGCCGCGCACGAGTTCGGCTTGAGCCGTGTCTAGTACGAGTGTGTCGCTGAGCGAGAGAGTAGTGGCGGGCAGAGCACGATAGCGTCGGGCGGCAACAGGTTGCAGCGGAGCATAACGGAGCCACGCCTCATGGCCGGTTTCCGCGTGACTAGTTCCCGCGACGCATAGAGTACATGCCAGAACAAATACAATATGAATTGTTGTCTTCAAGTTCGCTGATGAAAATTCTTCCGGGGTGATTATTCCATACGGCGCAAGCGGGCCATAACCAAAACGTTAACGTACACGTAAAGCGATTCTTGTGGCACAATGGGGCATGCTGAAAAGCGAGGCAACGCTACGAATCAATATTTTCGAGCGAGGGAATCCGCGCTGCTCGGTGTGTGGACAGGAGTTCGGAAGCGAGGGATTTGCGAATAACCCAATTGAAGCCTTTGCACTTCATGTTCGGCGCCGGCACATGCAGGATGACATGAGCCCGGGTGTTGTGCGTGGATACGCGAATCCAGCGAATGCGAGGATCGCCCGGGCAGGGACGCAGCAGCGATAGTTGTAGTGTGAGGGCACTCAACGGTCTCGCCTCTCGCCTCCTTCCTGCAACTAGAACTTGGGGGCCACCGCTGGTTCCTTCACGGTTAAGATCTGGTCGGATGCCACGTCCCGCAACTGCTGGACTGTGCCCGAGGGCCATCGAATTTCGACCAGATCAACGGACGTGATTGGCCCCAATCCAAAGTGAACCGGGCCCGCGCTCGATGAGGCGTAACCGGCAGCCGTGGACTTGTGATCATACTGGGTGCCGTTCTTGGTCACCAGCTTGATGCGCGCTCCGATTCCATCGCGATTGCTCTTCGTTCCCTGAAGTTTGAGCTCCAGCCAATGATTACTACCGGGACTCTCATTTATCCAAATCTCCGCCGGAGCCTTGAGCGCGGTAACAACCACATCGATACGTCCATCTCCATTCAGGTCGCCGATGGCGGATCCACGGTGCCGCGCGGAAGGATGTGAGGTCAGTCCAGCTTCGGAAGTCAAGGCGGCGAACTTCATGCCACCCAAATTGCGGAAGACCGTGTTCGGCTGCTCAACCTTGATGCGAGGCGCTGAGAGAAGAGACTGCACATGACCGCGTGAAACGAAAATATCTTTCCAGCCGTCATTATCAAAGTCGGCAATCGTCGGGGAATAGCCGCCCATCGCCAGGCTCAGCATGGTCATGCCACTTTGTTCCGTTACTTCAACGAAGGTTCCTTTGCCTGTGTTCCGATAGATAGGAAATGTTTCATTGTCGAGGGCGACCATGACAATGTCGGGATAGCCATCATTATCAAGGTCGCGGAAATCGACGCCCATACCGGAGATAAATACGCCGTCTTCCCGCAAAGCTACATTGGCGTCGAATCCGACCTCCTCAAAAGCAGCACCTTTATTTCGAAAGAGCCAATTGAATTCTTTATCGTTCGCAATGAAGATGTCCATTTTCCCGTCGAGATCAAAATCTGCGGTTGCTCCTCCCATGCCTTTTCCCGGGTGAGAGCGCAGGCCCCATTCCGCGGACGCATCCCTGAAAGTTCCGTCTCCATTGTTGATGAAAAGCTGGTTGGGAGTTGGCTTATACATCTTTGGATTGCAGTAGTCGGGGTGGCCGTCGATTGGGCACGAGGGCTCGTGCTTGATATCCCACTTCATGTAATTGATGACCAGGAGGTCGAGCAGACCATCGTTATTCACATCGACCCAAATGGCGCCCACCGACCACAGCGGCCCATATTCTGCGTCAGGCTTATTCAGTCCGGCTTTGGCGGTTACATCCGTGAACGTACCGTCTCCGTTGTTGTGATAGAGAGTGTTTTTGTACACACCGGCGACGAAAATATCTTCGTAGCCGTCGTTGTCATAGTCGGCGACCGCGACTCCGATGTCATAGCCACTGCCGGCAAGGCCTGCCTTCGCGGTGACGTCCGTGAAGTGCCCCTGGCCATCGTTCTCGAAAAGATGATTCGAGTATTTGGGAGACGACTTGCGAAGAGTATTGATGTCGGCGCCATTGGTGAAAAATATGTCGAGCTTGCCATCGTTGTTGTAATCGAAGACGGCCACGCCTCCGGCCATGGTTTCTGGTGCGTGGCGTTCTGGGGTTTCGCAGCTGTCGAGTTCGAAAGCAATCGGCTGGTACGCGAACTGAATGGGGCTGACAGCGGTTGAGTGATAGGCAGGTCGGGTTCGTTGTGTTCCGGTCTTTGGACCTTCTGGAAGACTAGGATTTTGGGCACACAACGGCGTCGATAACAATCCGGCGGAAATTGCGCACGCTATTCCCCAGTGTCTCCACTGCATATCGTCAAATTTGAATGGTGCAAGCAGCCGCACCGGGCAGGAATTCGAGAAACTCAATGTTCAAGATCTCTAGTCCGGCAGCATTCGTTTCCCTTTGATCTTAAACCTCGCTTCCACTTGCGGAGCACCCGTTCCCGGCTGTCCACCTCCAACGGTGATGCGGTAGGCACCGCTGGCGACAATTCGATCTCCCTCGTCATTTACCTCGCTCAAGTCGCGCTCGCCCAGTACAAAGTGGACATGCTGAACGTCGCCCGCGCCTACATGGATTCGCGCGAAACCGCGCAGAGCGCGCAGCGGAGCGGCTGGAGACGAAGGGAAACTCAGATAAAGCTCTACGACTTCATCACCCTCTCTCTGGCTCGTGTTCCGCACATCCGCGTCCACGCTGAGAGAATCACCGGCTTTCAGCGTTGCGCTGGAAAGTTTCAAATCACTGTATTCAAATTTGGAATAACTGAGGCCATAGCCGAAAGGATAAAGCGGCCGGCCTTCAAAATAGCGGTAAGTGCGGTTCTTCATCGCATAGTCTTCAAAGGCCGGCAACTGATCGACGCCCTTGTAGAACGTCACTGCCAAACGCCCTGCAGGATTATTTGCGCCCGCCAAGGTTTGCGCGACCGCGGTACCGCCTTCTTCACCGGAATACCACGCGTCGAGAATGGCGTTCGCGTGTTCACTCGCCCAATTTACCGAGAGCGCGCTGCCGTTCATGAGGACGACGACGAGCGGCTTGCCAGTGGTTTTCAGAGCCTCCAGAAGATCCTCTTCTTCCTTGGGCAGATCGAGGCTGGTGCGGTCGCCGCCCACGAACCCGGGCACGTCTACTTTCATCTCTTCGCCCTCGAGTTGAGAGGTGATTCCCACCACGGCTACAACCACATCAGCATTCCTTGCCAGAGCGATTGCGGTTGGAATGGGATCAGCCAATAGATGAAGCCATACCAGTTTGAGGCCGGTTCCGCCTTGTCCGTACTCCAGCTTGATCGCGTAGCGATGTCCTTTTTCGAGCCGCAGTGTCGCATTCGTCGGCTTGGGATCGTGCAGTAGGAAGTCATCCACGATGAGCTTACCGTCGAGCCAAAGACGGTTCATCGATCCTACATCGCCGATTTGATAATCGCCCGATTCGTCGGGAGTCAGAAATCCCGTCCAGCGCACGGAAAAATCTACCATCCCTGGAGGAGGAGGAAGGGAAGAGCGATCGGGATGAAAGCGCTGCAGGTCGATGGCTTTGTCCACGCGGACCACTTGCGGGGTGCCTTCGAAATTAGCGTTGGGAAAATATTCTCCGGTCAGTCCGGCCTGCCCGCCCGCCGTCGAGAGCGCGGTGGACGGAATAAGTTGCTCTTCCCTCAGAAAATTCATGCCCGGGGTATAGGTGACTTGGGCGGAAGCGAATTGACGGCGAATTCCGTCGAGGGCGGAAGTCGCGTGCGATGCTGTACCACTATAGTTGCCATGCAGAACGCGGGTGGATTCCGCGAGCGGGCCGACCACTGCAATGTTTCTAACATCCGGACCAAGAGGAAGAACACCATCATTCTTCAGGAGAACAATCGATTCCCGAGCTGCCCGCCGCGCGAGCGTGCGGTGAGACTCGCTATCGATCTCAGAATCCGGAATGTTCGCATACGGCACCATCTCGGGAGGATCGAACATTCCGAGACGGAAGCGGGCCGTGAACAGGCGTTTGAGCGCGATGTCGATGTCTTTTTCACTGAGAAGACCCTCTTTCACTGCGTCCACAAACTTCACGTAATCGGAGTTGTCGCTCGCCTGGGTAAAGAAATCGGCGCATTCGTTGTCCATGCCGGTTTTCAGCGATATGGCTCCGGCCTCGGCCATGCTCTTGGTAAAGTGATGGCCGCTGAAGATATCGACGATGGCATCGCAATCAGATACGACGTAGCCGTTGAACTTCCAAGCGCCGCGCAACTGATCTTGCAGAAGGAACTTATTGGCGCAGGCCGGTTCGCCATTCACCCGGTTGTAAGCGCACATGATCGAGGCGGCCTTGCCTTCCACAATGGCGGCGCGGAAGGCGGGCAGATAAGTATCTTCTTCGTCGTGCTTCGAGACTCTCACATCGATCGAGTGCCGCGACGGTTCTGGCCCGCTGTGCACCGCGTAATGTTTGGGGGTGGCAATCACTCGATAATACTTTGGGTCCTCTCCTTGCATCCCGGTCACGAAGGCGACGCCCATCCGCCCCGTGAGAAATGGATCTTCGCCGTAGGTTTCCTGACCGCGACCCCAGCGTGGATCCCGGAAGATGTTGATGTTTGGCGACCAGAAATCGAGTCCTTCCATGATGTCGCGGCGCCCGGCGCGCACGGCCTGGTTATGCTTGGCGCGAGCTTCCGTGCTGATGACCACTGCCATCTCGTGGATCAAAGGAGAATCAAAAGTTGCCGCCAGCCCAATTGGTTCGGGGAAGACGGTAGCGGTTCCCGCGTTGGCAACGCCATGGAGAGCTTCACTCCACCAGTCGTACCCGGGCACTTGCAACCGTGGGATGGCTCGGGCCTGGTTCACGAGTTGAGAAGCTTTTTCCTCAAGGGTCATTCGCGACACCAGGTCGTCCACTCGTTGATTCAGCGGGAGCGAAGGATCGAGGTAGGCGGCGCTTGCAGGCGGTGTGGTTTGCGCGACAGAACTGAATGCTGCTACAAAGAGGAAGGCGATGATCAACGTGAGCAGGCGAGCACGCCATTCAAGCATGAAGAGAATCTCCTGGCGAAATAATTGGCAGCACATACTTTCGGAAGCAGAGATTGATTCAAAGTCGGGACGAAGTATAGCACCGTCAACGTACACGAAGCCTTGAAGTTGATCGTGGCGGTGGAATCGCGCTAGGTTCGTGGCGAGAGATGTGTGATCAACCGGCTGACTCAAGGGGCAGATGATCCGCGAAGCAGGCTAGAATGGGAACGAGAGGGATGAGCGCGGCCAAACACAAGAAGGACAGACGCGGAATCCACCTGATTGCGGAACTAGCGAACGTTTCAATCGGGACGGTAGACCGTGCCTTGCACGGGCGCCCTGGAATCAACGAATCCACGCGCCAGCGGATTCTGAAAATCGCCGAGCAGATCGCCTATACACCCAACCTGGCGGCGCGCTCTTTGTCGGTTTCCAAAGCGAGCGCTCGCATTGGAGTTTGCATCCCGCGAGAAATCCATTTTTTCTACGATCAATTATGGGGCGGCGTGCTGGATGAAGCTCGCAGTGTGGCACAGCACGGTATCCAGCTTGTCTACCGGCCGGTTCAGACGTTGGGAGAGGCGGATACGGAAGCGTTCAAGGAGCTAATGCGGGAAGGCGTGAACGGAATCGTTCTCACGGCGGGAAATCCTCAAGCTCTTGCGCCCTTGATTGATGATGCCGAAGCAAAAGGAATACCGGTGGTTTGCGTATCCACTGACTCCCCTGGGAGCCGCCGGTCGAGCATCGTATGTGTCGAACCTTTGCTGAACGGACGGCTGGCGGGGGAACTGATGGGAAAGTTCGTGCCGCCAGGCTCCAAAGTGGCTGTAATTGCTGGTATGTTGAGTGCCGAAGATCACCGGCAGAAGACGGCGGGGTTTTCCGACGCGTTTCCGCGGAACTGCCCCGGAGGCGAAATCGTCAGCGTTATAGAAGGACACGAGGACGAGGATGAAAGTTTTCAGAAGACGTTTGATCTTCTGGGTCAGGTTCCAACTCTCGCCGGACTCTACGTGAATACGGTCAATTGCCTTCCGGTGTGCCGCGCCCTTGGCGCGCGCGGCCTTGCCGGAAGAACCAAGCTGATAACCACGGATCTTTTTGCAGAGATGTCTCCCTACTTTGAGAAGGGGACTATCACGGCGTCTATTTATCAGCAGCCCCACCGGCAGGGCCAGATGGCAGTTCGGCTGATGGCAGATAATCTTACCGGCAGGGTGCCTTTCCCGCCCACCGTCCATCTTAGCCCTGGGGTCGTGATGTCATCCAATCTGCATCTTTTCCGGGAGATTCGGCTGGCCGGAGTAAAGTTCGACGACTCGGCTATCAAACCCCTGGCTCGCGCCAAGGCAGCAAACAAGTCTCACCTCCGCGACAAAAGTGAAGTAGTCGGTTGACCCTTCGAATCAAGACCTAGTCTTACGGAAGTTCGTCAAAATTCCGTGCCTTTCTGGGCGGCGGCGCTCGCCATGTCCGAGTAGATTCAAGGTTTCGATATCAGGGATTTAAGATTTTTCTTGACAAAGGCCGTCGAAAGAAGATAAAAGCTGCTCCGTGATCGTTAACGTTAACGCTTGGGGCTTCACGCCAGAGGGATGTGGACTATGAAAGCTCGCTCGTCTCAATTCAAGGGCGTTGTTGTTGCCATGAAAGGCTGCGGCAGGTGTCTCGCGGTTCTTTGTGTCTTCTTGCTTGGCTTGTCATTCTACGCCTTCAGCCAGGAGGCGACCATTCTCGGAACCGTTACCGATCCCTCTGGCTCTGTGCTGCCCAACGTGAAGATTAGAGTCACACGCGTGGAAACCGGCGAAGTTCGGAACGCGACGACTAACGACACGGGACAGTATGTCGCCGCTGACCTACCTATCGGTCACTATAACGTCGGCGCGCAAGCCTCCGGGTTTAAGTTGGCCGAGCACAAGGATGTGGTGCTGAACGTTGCCGATCGTGCCCGCGTGGACTTTCAGATGGAGCTCGGCTCAACCACCGAGACCGTTACCGTGGAAGCCAATGCGGTGCGCGTGCAGACCGATACCGGTGAGGTGAGCGGCGTGGTCACTGGCCAGCAGATCTCACAACTCGCCACTAACGGCCGCAACGTGTTCGCACTTGAGGCCCTCACGCCTGGCGCTACCAGCATCCAAGCGGATTTCCAAGTCCCGACCTCGTCTGGTGGCGATTTCAACGTGAGTTTCAATGGGCAGCGCGTGAGCCACAATCTGTGGCTCGTGGATGGCGGCGAGGCCGCGGATCGCGGGGGTGGCGGCGGTGCCATCGTGCTTCCTTCGGAAGACGCCATCGAAGAGTTCCGCACGATGACCTCGAACTACAGCGCCGAATACGGCTTGTCGTCAGCGGGCACCATCAGCATGGCGATAAAGTCGGGTACCAACAAGTTCCATGCGACGGCTTTCTACTTTGGCCGCTACGACTGGCTCGATGCCCGTAACTTCTTCAATCCGGCACCAGAGAAGGTGGCTGAATTACGCCTTCACGATTTCGGCTTTAACGTCGGAGGGCCGGTAGCCATCCACGAGGGGGGCCATCCCAAGACATTCTTCTTTTACAACATGGAATGGCGCCGCTACATTCAAGGCGGGATATTCAACCAGACCGTTCCCTATCCAACTACGTATGGAGGGAGCTTCGCGGGTAATCTACCGGCGAACTCCAACGATCCCGCGACCGGAAATCCTGTTCCGAACTCCGGCTTGCATGTACCCTGCGCGAGTCAGCTATCACCAGCGCTGATCACCGCTTTCAACAAGGCTGGTATTACTAAGTTCAGCACACCGAGCTCGAACGGTGCCTGTGCTATCCCGTCGGCGAGCCAAGAGGCGGCAGGGGCAACCTTGCCTGTCTTTCAGCCGTTTCCCGGCAACGCGATCCCATCAGGGTTGCTTGACTCGAACGCGCAATTGCTGCTGAAGGCGGGAATTTTCCCCGCTCCCACTTCAGGGGACTCATTTATCGGCGGTAATAGGCAGCCGACGACTGGCAAGGAAGAACTTTTCCGCATTGATCATCAATTCACGGAGAAGTTCTCGATATTCGGGCATTTCATTGCCGATCAGACTCTGCAAACCTACGGCACGACCCAGTGGAGCAGCGACAATGTGCCGACGGTCTTTAACACTTACGGGAACCCCTCATACAGCCTTGTAGTGCACGCGACCCATTCGATCCGTCCCGACCTGTTGAATGAAATTGGCTTCAGCTATGACGGCAACCGCATCCACATTCTTCCCCAGGGTCTTTACAAGCAGCCACAGGGATTTAACGTTCCACAAGTCTTCACCAACGCCATCAACGTCGATGATCGCATCCCCGACATCCATTTGGCGGGTAGTACCGGTACGTTCTTCCAAGCCAACTGGCTGCCGTGGAATAACACCGCGAACGATTATCAGGTCAGGGATGACCTCTCCTGGACGAGGGGAACACATCAATTCAAGATTGGAGGTAGTTGGGCCCTTTACAAGAAGTCGCAGGACTACTTCGCGGAAACTCAGGGCGGCTTCGGATTTAACGGATTCTACACAGGCAACGATTTTGCAGACTATCTGATCGGGTACGCGCAAAGCTATAACGAAAACGCCTACAAAGGCACTGGGTACTGGAACGCCATCTCCCCCGACGCCTATATTCAGGACAACTGGCGCGCTACGAGGCGCTTAACCCTGAATCTGGGGCTGCGGTGGGATGGAATTCCGCATACCTACGAAGCCAACGAAAACCAATCAAACTTTTATCCCAATCTTTACAACCCTGCGAACGCGCCTACTTGGGTTGCCGGCTCGAACTTTGGGCAAATTTCTCCTACCAGCCCAGGCGTGGGGCCGGGCCCAAGCAGCATCCCGCAGCTATCCCCGTATTCGTTCTATCTGAATGGAATCGGAATTGGCGGCAAGAACGGCAATCCCAGGGGTCTTGCCGACAATGCGTGGTGGAACTTCGGACCGCGCATCGGCTTTGCCTTTGACCTGACCGGCAGCGGAAAAACGGTGATACGCGGCGGTTATGGACTGATGTACGAACGCATCCAAGGCAACGACATGTATAACGGCGCTACCAACCCGCCGTTTGGCGATTCCTATGACACCAACAACGTGCTTTTCTCCAATCCCGCCCAGAACATTCCCACAGGCGCAACCGTCAGCTCGAGTACAATTCCGATCGTTCCTGGCTCGGTGACCGGGATCAACAAGTACTACCCCGCGCCACGAACCTCACAATATAGCGCCGGGGTGCAGCAGGCCATCGGAAGCAAGACCGTGCTTTCCGTGTCGTACGTCGGCAGCCTCGACCGCCATGAGAGCTACTGGCAGGAAACCAACCTGCCTCCATACGCGGACCTGCCGGCACTCCAAGCCGGGACAAGCACCACGCCGTTCAACGGGCTTGTTCCCTACCAGGGTTACACCCAACTCAAGATGGCATACAACGGGGCGAACTCCCATTACAACTCATTGCAAGCTGAGGTGCACGGCCAAATCAGACACGACCTGACCCTGCAGGCGGCCTATACCTTGTCTCGCGCCATCGATCCCAGCACCGGCCAAAATAGCGGCAATAACGGATGGGACTTGTCGTGGATAACGAATCCGTATGCCGGATGGAAATATGACGTTGGACCGTCGGTCCTTGATCGCACCGATGTGTTCTTCGTCAATTTCGTGTACAACCTCCCGTTCCTTAAAAATGCCTCCAATCACTTCTTGAGGACGGCGGTCGGCGGATGGGAACTCTCCGGCATCGTTACCGCCGAATCAGGCCAACCTTACAACCTGGGAATCAACGGTACGAACGTTGCAAGCGTGTTCCCGGGCGGAGACCTGAGCAACCGGCCAGATCTGACGGGGAGTCTTCCCTATACCCATACGAAGGTAATCGGCTCCAACGGGACTGTCACCGGTCTGCAGTGGATCAACGCCGCGGCATTTTCTACACCCGCGCCGGGAACCTGGGGAAACTTTCCGTTTGACGGCGTGCGAGGTCCAGGACGCGACAACTGGAATCTGGCGCTGTTCAAGAACTTCGTGATCAGCGAAGCTCGCGGCTCTTCTTTCCAGTTCCGGGCGGAGAGCTTCAATACGTGGAACCACACTCAGTTCGGAGGGTCGGGACAGAACGGTGGCTTCAGCAACAATTATGCAGGTTGCGTCCCCGGGACGCCCGGATGCACCAGCAATTTCGGGCAGTTGACGAGTGCCTTCGACCCGCGTGTGTTCCAGCTTGGCGCTAAACTGATCTTCTAGTGATTGCAGTTAAAACAGTCAGCCCCGGTCACAGCGACGTCTGTTGATCGGGGCTTTTTTTGCGCTGCTCGATTTTCGTGCCGCGGCGCTCAATATTCCAGAGGGTTTAAGATTGAGGGTACGGGACGGCGTATTGGAATGAGGAATGCGGTCCGGCACGGATTACCGGCTCATCTTGCTGGGAGTTTGTAGCCCTTATGAAGAGTTTGAAATTCGATTGGCTCGTCGTTGCGCCGCGTGCTTTGTTTGTTGCTCTCCTGATTTGTCTGTTTTCGATTCACGCCAATGCGCAGGCCGCTACACCCTCTGCGGCAATTGCTCTTCAAGAAGAGGGAAAGTGGCGTGAGGCTACCGAAGTTTGGCGTGCTGTGATCCGGAACAACCCCAAGGACGCGGCTGCTTATGCGAGCCTGGGAGTGGTTCTTTCCAAGGAACAGAAGTACTCGGAAGCGGCTTCGGCCTATAAAACGGCGCTTTCCCTTGACCCGAAGTTGCCTGGCATAGAACTCAACCTGGGCCTCGCGGAGTTCAAGCAGGGGCGCTTCGAAACGGCGATTCCAACCTTCCACGCAGTTCTGGCAACCGATCCGCGCAATCAGCAGGCTGCTATGCTGCTGGGGCTTAGCTATTACGGTGCCGCGCGATTTGCGGAAGCCGTGAAATACCTTGAACCCGCGTCGAAATCCGATCCTGCAAATGCCGAACTGCACGAAGTGCTGGCCCAAAGCTGCCTGCGGGCGAAAAAGTACTCGTGTGCTCTGGAAGAATTCCAACAGATATTGCAACAGCAACCGAACTCAGCAGCCGCGCACATACTGATGGGAGAGGCGCTGGACGGCCTGCAAAGAACGCCTGAAGCCATCGCTGAGTTCCAGGAAGCGGCCCGGGTTTCACCCGAGGAACCCGACGTTCATTTCGGCCTTGGCTATCTTTACTGGAAGTCCCACCAATACGACGAAGCCAAGGGCGAGTTCGAGAAAGTGTTGGCTCTCGATCCGAACCATCCACAGGCGTTGACCTATTTGGGAGACATCGAGATGAAGAAAACGAATCTGGACGAGGCCCTCGTTCTATTGCGGAAGGCAGTGAGTAAAAAAAACGATGTCCGCCTCGCCTATATCGATATGGGTGCTGTTCTAGCTCAGCAGAAAGAATATCCGGAGGCCGTGGCCGCGCTTCGGCGCGCAGTTGAATTGGACCCTGCACAGCCGGATGCTCATTATCGCTTGGGGCGAGCCTATCAGGCCATGGGAAAAGCAACGGAATCGCAGAAGGAGTTTGCCAAAGTTCGTGAACTTCATGAGAAGTCCGATGAACCGCTGGCGTTGAAGATTCCGGCAAGTCCACCGCCGTTGGCTCCGTAGGTTCAGCACGATTATTGGAACCAACTCACTCGAGAGCGATTCGAAATCACTTGTGCAGCGAGCTTAGGACTTTCGCTGCGGCGCGAATTTGAAGCAATAAAGTAAACCGATCGCCAACAACACCGCACCCCACCACACATTCGCATGCAAGTTAAAGAGAACGATCCCTGGATTCGTCGGCGGATTCACCAGCTGATAAAGCCCCGCCGCTAAGATCAGCGCGCCGTTTACCGCCAGCGAAATACCAATGAAAAACCAGATCGAAATCATATTGCTTGCCCTCCGGCCACCTCGATGGTCTGCTACCAGAAAATAATGTTGAGGATCACAAAAACGACTGCAACCACACCGGCCCAGAAAAGCGGCTTCTGATACAAAGGAAGATTCCCCACGGTGGGAACTTCCGTCAGCCCATATACCAATCCAGTCAATTGACCGTCTGACATAGGTTTTGTCGCCAGGCTCACAGCCACGGTCACCACAACACAAGTGATGAACGACCACAGTGCTTGATACATATCCTGGGCCAATCCTTTGGCGTGCGGCGAGAGCGCCACGTAGCGCAGCGCTGTCGGATCCACTTTCACCCAAGTCCACATACTGATGGAACAAAGCGTCCCGGACAGTAATCCCCAGAATCCGCCAGAGCCCGTCGCCCGTTTCCACAGCATCCCGAGCACGACCGTGCCGAAGAGAGGAGCGATGAAGAAGCTGAAGAGAGCCTGCACATAATCCATGATGCTGGCGAACTGCATCACAAGATACGCTGTGCCCACACTGATCAGGACGCCGATTACCGTGGTCCATCGCCCCATGTTCACGTAGTGGTGGTCGCTGGCCTTGCTGTTGATAAACGGACGATAGATGTCATACGTCCAGACAGTGGTGAAGGCGCTGACATTTCCCGCCATGCCCGACATGAAGCCGGCAATCAGGGCTGTAACTCCCAAGCCAAGCAATCCAGGACCACAATAGCGGGCCAGCATGAGTGGAAGCACGTCGTTATAGCTATGGGCTCCAGTAACGGCAGCCACGGATTCCGGAACCAGCTTTTCCGGCAACACGGCGAGACCCAGCAGCCCGGGAAGGATCACGATGATCGGAACCAGCATCTTGAAGCCGGCGCCGATGATGGGTGCCATCTCCGCACTCCGAATATCTTTCGCGGCGAGGATGCGCTGGACGACGAGGAAGTCCGTCGTCCAGTAGCCCATCGAGATGACTACGGCGAGCCCGAAGACAATGCCCGTCCAATGGATTCCCATTGGGTTCGTCGTGAAGGAACCCAAACCAGACCAGAGATGGACGTACTGCTCGGAAGCCCTATGCGCAATTTGCAACTTGAGATTCGTCCAACCGCCGGCTTCGTATAAGCCGAGAATCGGAATCAGCAGCGCACCTGCCCAGATGAGAAAGAACTGCAGCACTTCGTTGAAAATGGCCGAGCGCAGGCCGCCCAGCGTCACATAAATCGCCACGGTCAGCGACGAAACCCAGATGCTGAAATTGATATCCCAACCCAGGACGATCTGCATGACCTTGGCCATGGCAAACATATTGACGCCGCTCATGAGCACGGTCATAAAGGCGAAGGAAACTGCGGAGAGTGCGCGGCTGGATTCGCCGAAACGCAGCTTCAAATATCCCGGCACTGAGTGGGTTTTCGAGATGTAGTAGAACGGCATCATGACCAATGCCAGGAACAGCATCGCAGGGATCGCACCGATCCAATACCAGTGTGTCGCCAGAATGCCGTATTGATAGGCGGAGCCAGCCCACCCCATCAATTCAAGCGCCCCAAGATTTGCTGAAAGAAAACTGAGACCCGCCACCCATGCCGTCATCTCGCGGCCGGCCATGAAAAAATCTTCACCCGTATTGGCCCGGCCCTTTAAGTACCAGCCGATGGCGAGCACAAGGGCAAAATAGAAAACCACAATGACGATATCGATAGGGGCAAGGCGCACTAATCGAGTGGGCACAGCGGCGGCTAGCAGTAGCGTCATTCGGTTATCTCACACCCAGCAGCAGGTCAACCGTCAGTTGATCCAGGCGCTCGTAGGGTAAACGCTTTTTTAGTATCGCGTCCTTGTCAAAGATAGTGGCCAGCAGGTCGGAAGCGGTATGCTTCGAGTAACGGCCCAGGGATGGAGTACCGTTGCCATTATTCGAAATCTCGGCGAGGATCGCCTGTATGTCTTTGTCGGCGTTCCAATGTTTGGCCTTCTCTTTCAGGATCAAATATGTGCGCATGCAACCGCGAGCGAAGTCTTTCACCCCTGCATAGTCCTCGGTGCGGTAAGCGTGTGCGTCGAAGTGACGGGAACCACTATAGCCAACATCCTCAAGAAACTTGACCAGCCAAAATGCCGACTTCAAGTTGGACGATCCGAAGCGTAGATCCTGGTCAAATCGACCGGGCATTTGGTCGTTCAGATCGATATGAAATAGCTTGCCTGCTTCCCAAGCCTGCGCCACCGCATGCATGAAGTTGAGTCCCGCCATATGTTCGTGGGCCATCTCAGGATTCACGCCAACCATTTCCGGATGATCGAGGGTGGGAATGAAGCCCAGGTACTGGCCAGTGGTGGCCATGTAGATATCGGCCCGGGGCTCGTTGGGCTTGGCTTCTAGAGCGAACTTCATGCCGTATCCGCGGTCGAGATTGTATTCGCAAAGGTAGTTGACAGCTTCTCGCAGCCGCTTGATCGCGTCATCGGCCCGACGGCAGGCGTCAGTCTCGACCCCTTCTCGGCCGCCCCATAATACGAAGACTTTGGCACCCAATTCCGCTCCAATATCCATTGCTCGCATTGTCTTCTGCAGAGCGTAGGCGCGCACTTCGGGATCGTTGGCGGTGAAAGCTCCATCACGAAAGATGGGATGGAAAAATAGCGAAACTGTTGCCATCGGAACCACAATTCCGTTGGCTTCGCAAGCCTTCTTGAAGCAACGGACGACACAGTCGCGTTCAGCAGGCTTTGCGTCAATGGGAACCAGATCGTTGTCATGCAAGTTGACGCCCCAGGCCCCCACCTCGGCCAGCAGGGACACAATTTCGGTCGGGGAAATTTGTGGCCGCACAAAATCGCCAAAGGCATCGCGTCCGCGGTTACCGACCGTCCATAGCCCAAAGGAGAACTTGTGTTCCGCACGGGGTTGGTAATCGTTCATATCAGAATGATGATCGCTCATGAAAGTAGTCTCCGTCTCGCAAGCATTATCACGTTAATTCATTATGGATTTCATCGCAGGATATATTCGCTGATACATGGCGTATGCTCTTTCCAAAACCAGAGAATGCTCGGAGTCCGGCGTGATATTCTCGGCGACCCGCACTACAGATTCGCAGGCTCCGTCAACGGAAGACCACGTCTTCACTCCCACTCCCGCCAGGATTGCGGCACCGTATGCAGCGCCTTCTTCCGCCTCGACAGTCTCGACCGGTTGTCGATACGTGTCGGCCTGAATCTGTCGCCAAAGTGCCGATCTGGCGCCACCTCCGCCTAGACGAATCGTCATCACAGGCACTTCCATCTCTTGAAAAATGGTGAAGGTGTCGCGCAAGCTGAAAGCAACGCCTTCGAGAATCGCCCGAATCACGTGGCCTCGGGTGTGCGACGCCGTCAAACCAACCAGCATTCCACGCGCCGCAGGGTCGAGATAGGGAGTGCGCTCGCCCATCAGGTAGGGAGCCCACAACAGACCGTCGCAACCGGGAGGAGCGCTGGCCGCCTCGGCAGTGAGAGTCTCATAGGACTGGCCCGAGCCAAACTGATCGCGGAACCAACGCAACGAAAGTCCTGCAGCCTGGGTCACGCCCATGGCAATCCAGCGTCCTGGCACTGCATGGCAGAAGGTATGTACGCGGCCTTTGGAATCGAGCGCCGGACGATCTGTTGCCGCCAGGACCACGCCCGAGGTTCCGATGGTTGCACTCACCGTTCCAGGAGAAACGACTCCCATGCCAATCGCGCCAGCGGCCTGATCTCCCGCGCCGGCCACGACCGGTGTGCCTTTCTGCAGCCCGGTAGCGGCTGCGCCCGCCTCGGAAATTCGCCCGCAGATTTCTGGCGACTCGTACAATCCGGGCAGAAGAGACTCTTCCATTTGCACCAGCTTCAACATTTCCTTCGACCAGCGGCGGTGGGCAACATCGAGCAGCAGAGTGCCGGAGGCGTCCGCCATATCGGTAGCGCGTTCGCCGGTTAACCGAAATCGAACGTAGTCTTTGGGAAGCATGAGCGATCGAACACGGCGCCAGTTTTCCGGTTCATTCTCCCGGACCCACAAGCACTTGGTGAGAGTGAAATTCGTGAGTGCAGGATTGCATGTAAGTTGAATCAGATTCTCGGCGCCGATTTGAGTGGTTAACTCCCGGCATTGCTTTTCCGTCCTCACATCACACCAGATCAGTGCTGGCCGTACAACGTGGTCTTGTTCGTCGAGCAGAACCGCCCCGTGCATTTGGCCCGAAAGTCCGGCGCAAGAAATCTGGTCGCTGCGCAGTTTGGCTTGTGCGAGCGCACGGCGCACCGCCAAGCCGCAAGCGCGCCACCAGTCACAGGGGTCTTGCTCGGCCCAGCCGATTTGAGGAGATGCGAAAGCTCGATGATCCTCAGTGGCGGATGAAATGACGCGACCCCTCTCATCGAGGATGAGAGCGCGAGTGCCTCCGGTTCCCACGTCAATTCCCAGAAGGTAAATTCCCACCGATTGCCCCTGGCCGCATCTGGAAAGGGAAATTATAGTCGGACCGTGTACGTTAACGACACTGTATAGTACCACGCGCTTCGCGGATTACAAGCACAGAAATCGCCCGAAGGCTGTTGGCGAAGTTGCACCCATGGGCCGTATCCCGTTGGCATCGCGAGATGATCTCACGGTCGGGGCACGAAGGGTTGCAACCCTCAGGCAACCGCCAACGTCGCGGTGGTGAACCCAGAATTCAAGCTGCCTCCGATGTGACGATCGCCGGCGAACAGTGCCTTTCAGCTCTTCGTGCGCAGGGACCTCCGGCGGTATATACTTCCGGATTATCGTTGTGTGCGGCTCTCTCCGGGGCCTTTGTCTGGCCCCCACCCGGGCGAATCATGCAGAACAGGAATCCGCGGTTTGATCCGCAAGATCGAGCGAATTCGACGAACCCGCTCGGGGTGAGCGTTCCGACCAAGGGAGATAGTTCTGCCTCCTCCAGCTCTGCGGTGGATCCCCACGCTACTTTAGTTGATTTTCCCCAGTCGTCTTCCTCTCCCGCTGCCGGTCCCATGGATCCCGACGCTACGCAGGTCGACGTAACTCCGCCTCCGCGTTCACCATCCGGCGGACCCGCTCGTTTCCAGGCTGGCTCCCCCGTATTGCAAACTGGCGACGTGCTGGGGGGACGCTACGAGATCTTGCAGTTGCTGGGAGAAGGCGGGATGGGCGCAGTCTATAAGGCCATGGACCGCGAACTGGATCGCCCCGTCGCCCTCAAGCTCATCCGGCCGCAGCTGGCCGCCAATCCTGCGATTCTGGCGAGATTCAAGCAAGAGCTGTTGCTGGCGCATCAGGTCACTCACAAGAATGTGATCCGCATCTACGATTTTGGTGACGCCGATGGGGTGAAGTTCATCACCATGGAGTTTGTGGAAGGCCAGGACCTGCGTGCTCTTATCCTGGAGAAGAAGAAATTCCCCCCGGAAGAAGCGGTCGAAATCATTCAACAAGTTTGCCGCGCCCTTGAAGCCGCTCACAGTGTTGGAGTGATCCACCGCGATCTGAAGCCGCAAAACATCATGCGCGATCAGACCGGCCGGATCCTGGTGATGGACTTTGGCTTGGCGCGCACGGTGCAAGGCGACGGCATGACTCAAACCGGAGCTCTGGTTGGGACCATGGAATATATGTCGCCGGAGCAGGCCTTGGCGAAAGATCTGGACCAGCGTTCCGATCTTTTCAGCCTAGGTTTGATTCTTTATGAACTGCTGACGGGCGTGACGCCGTTTAGGGCGGAGAGTGCCGTGGCCAGCTTGATCAAGCGCAACCAAGAGCGAGCCATTCCGGTCTCCGATCACGACGGGTCGATTCCCCGCGCGCTCAGCAATATTGTCAGCAAGTGCCTGGAGCGCGATACCAGCTTGCGTTATCAAAGTGCGGGCGAACTGCTGGCGGACCTGGAAGCGTGGCAGGGCAATCGCGCGGCCGCAACCCTGGGCTTTCAACCAGCGGTGGAGCCTTGGGGACGGACGATTCACTGGCCACTGGTTGCGGGTATCACCACGGTAATCGTTCTCGCGATTCTGGCCTATGTTTTTCGCGGCGTGCTTTCTTCGCCGTTGCCTGCTGGAAATCGGGCTGCTCAAAATAGTGGTGCTCAAGCAGCATCGCTGGCAATCTTGCCGTTTCGAAACGCCTCAGGAGACGTGAGTCTCGACTGGCTGGGCCCGAGTCTAGCCGACATGTTGAGCACGGACGTGGGACAGTCCGCCCATTTGCGCACGATCTCACCCGAACGCCTTCATCAAGTGCTTTCCGACCTGCACGTTAATCCCGCAACCCCCATCGATCCAACCATGATAGGGCGACTCGCTGAATTCAGTAACGCGGATATCGTGGTTTGGGGACAATATGTGAGGTTTGGTGATCAGATCCGCATCGACGCCACACTGCAGGACTTGAAGCGCAACCGGCGTGTCCCGGTGAAAATCGAAGCGCCCAGTGAGAAGGAGATTCCGGCGGCCGTCGATCATCTGGCTGATCTTATCCGGCAGAATCTTTCCGTCTCTTCGGACGTTTTGAAGGAATTGAAAGCCAGTTCGTTCCAGCCGTCCTCAAAGTCCACACCCGCGCTCCGCGACTTCAGTAAAGGCGTGCAACTTTTGCGCGAAGGTAAAAACCTGGATGCCGTCCAAATCCTCCAAACTGCTATCCAGGAAGATCCCGAATTTGCGCTGGCCTATTCGCGGCTGGCCGAAGCGGACTCGGCTCTCGGCTACGACGCCCAAGCAGAACAGTATTCGCGGAAGGCTGTCGAACTCAGCCAGCAACTTCCTTTGGCAGAGAAATACCTGATCGAAGCCAACCACGCGCACGTCATGAAAGACAATAAGAAGGCCATAGAAGCTTATGAAAACCTGGCCAAGACTTTCCCCGATAATTCCGATGTGGAGTATGCCCTGGGGAGCCTCTATGCCGACAATGGCGATTTCGATAAGGCTCGTGCTCAGTTTGCGAGCATTCTGAAGGCTGATCCGAAGAACATCAAAGCGCTCTGGCAAATTGGCAGCGTGGAATTCCTGTCGGGAAACCCACAGGCGGCCCTGGAGCCGCTCACTAAGGGCTTAAGCTTGGCCGTGCAGGTGGACAATCCCGAACAGAAGGCGCTCATCCTGCAGGCGCTGGGTATTTCCTATCGTCAGATGGACAAGCCGGACGAAGCGGTCCGCAACATCCAGGACTCGATGGAAATTAGCCGCAAGCTGGGCATGAAGCGCTTGCTAGCCAACAGCCTTTCTGAGTTGGCGCAGGATCAGATCACGCTCGGAAAGCCTGACGCAGCCACGGCCAGTTACAATCAGGCGCTGCAGATTCTGCACGAGATCGGAGTGACTAAAGATTACGGCGATATCCTGATTAATCGCGGCGTGCTCTACCAGACGCGCGGCGAATACGACAAGGCGCTTCAGGACTACAAGGAGGCGTTGCAAATCCAGCGCGACGCGAACGACGTTAACTACCAGGCATTGTGCCTGAGTAATATCGGTGACGTATATTTCTCGAAATACGACACCGACAACGCGCTCATCTATTACCAGCAATCTCTTCAGCTGCGGCAAAAGCTGAACGAACCCGTCTACCTTGCGGAGACCCTGGCCGCCCTCGGCGAAGTGTATACAGCTATGGGCGATTACGATCAAGGGCTAGCGAATATGATGAATGCGCTGGATGTCTCACGCAAGGCAAATGACGCCAGGGATGCAGCAAACGTCTCCGGTTCTATCGGCAAGGTCTTAATGTACCAGGGGCGCCTGGGAGCTGCCGTCAGCGCCATGCAGGATTCGGTCAACGGTTTTCGCTCCACCAACGATAAGAGCTTTGATCTGGCCGATGCTCTGAATAATCTCGCAGAAACTCTGGCCTTGGCCGGTCGTGGCGAAGAATCTGGCAAACCTTTGGACGAAGCCACCAAACTTGCCGGCGAGCTCAAGACCGAAAATGTTCGCAGTCAACTTCTGAACACCCGGGGAGACACGGCCTACTATCGGGGAGATTTCAAGTCGGCGCGCGGCGCTTACGAACAGGCTGCCATGGCTGCCGCGAAAACGAAAGATCGCGAAAAAATCTTGATCGTCAAGATGAATCTTGCCCGTGTTGCCATTGCCGATGGGCGTTCGCAGTCCGCGGTCAGCGAATTGCGTGCCGCCGTTCAGCAGGCCGACGCTCTTCATCTGAAATATTATTGGCTCCGCAGTCGGGTTGACCTGGCGGAAGCGATGATTAAGACCAAGGATTATCTCCGCGCTCGTCAGGAACTGGAGAATGCCCTCGGTAGCAGTGAGAAACTCGGCCTGCGGCTGGAAACTGCTCGAATTCATTATTTCCTCGGAGACGCCCTCCGACTTGGCGGAAATGCCGGCGAAGCATCTCACCAGTATCAGTTGGGACGTGACATTCTCGAGGAACTCAAGAAAGATCCCGGTGCGGAACACCTATTGGACCGTTCTGACCTCCGTTCGATGTATGCCGACGCTGGCCGCTCTTCGGTTGCAGCTAAATAGAGTGGGCGGATGCGAAGCTGCGAATCGACCCTTACTCTGCCGCGTAAATTCCCCCGCCGAATCCTTCCTGTGCTTCTGCGAAAATTAAACCCCGATGCCGCTTCCTTTCGGGAGAGGTTCACCGGGGTCCGTTCTGATTAGGCGCTCGAGCTGTGGCCTGCTTTACTTCGCCACAGTATAGCTTTCTGAGACAGTATTGTTCGAGGAATTGGGATCGTTGTCGGATGTGACGGTGGTTACCGACGTGAACTTCGTGTTTACTGGCGCTGTGGACAACACCGGGATGTTGACCATAATCACCACGCCTTCTAACTTCGACACGCTCACTAATTGGCCGATGTTACAGGTGAGGACGGCGACTGTCGTGCTGTTCCCGACAGTCGTATTCACGGAGCAGCTCGATCCGGAACTCGGGATGGTGGTGCACCCTTTCAAGGTGCAGGTGATCACCCCGAAGCTGGCGGTAAGACTGCCATTCAGAACGTGGTCGGCCACCGTGAAGGTCGAAGTGACCACTACGTTGTTGGCTACGGGCGAACTCAGATTGATGACCCAAGGGTAGTAATGCCCGGTCTTCCCTTGCGGGATGGTTTCCGGGATGGGGATGTCGCCCACGGCCACATCTGCCGCGGGCGCAGCGGAAACCGTGTAGGTCGAAGACGAGGTGGTTTGATTTCCCGCGATGTCGATGGCAGTTACGGTAATTGTGTAAGTTCCAGCAACGGAGGCTCTAATAGTTCCGCCGCTAGAGATACCGGTTGTGCCACCTCCCGATAGCGCATCGGTGGCAGTGCAACTGGCGACGCCGGATCCAGCCCCGTCGGAGCAGCTGTAGTTCACGGTGACGGGCGGTCCGTTTACATAATAAGGTCCGGAGGAGCTCAACGAGGGCCCGGTGATGGTTGGTGGCTGTAAATCGATTTTGAACGGACCTGCGGAGACCGTGACGCAGTTACCAGCCAAATCGCACGCCTGCGGAGAATTGGTAGGGGCTGCCGAATTGAAGGAGCCAGTCGCCACATTCGTGGAAACATTGACGATTTCAGTCTGGCTACCCTGGATGCCGGTGGTTAGCGGTAAGAACCCGGATCCCGATACATTGGCAACGTAGTCTTGATCCGTCACCGTGCATGACGCCGTCTGGTTCGTGTTGTACCAAACACTGGTGTTCGGTGAGTTGCAGGAAAAAGTGGGGGCTACGGTGTCAACGCCGAAGGTCACATAGTGGAACGATGCCCAGTTCGCGGTTGGATCGGTAAGTTGCGAACCCTGCGGATTGAAGACTAATTCCTCCGTGAGAGCACAATCCGTCGTGAAGTAGTGCAAGTTGTAGATGCCGTCTTGTGGAGGAGTAATGCTGATGGCCGGCGGAGAAAAGGAACTTGTGGTCGACGTCGAACATAACGGATCGGCAAAATTCGGATTCGCGGTCGGATTAAACAGGGTTACATCACCCGAAACCGGATAGGTAGTATCCGGAAGAGGCATATTCGCTGGAGTGATGCCGTAGGTCACACTGTACGCCGGCGCCGCGACGAAGGTGTTGGCCGGCGGATTTGTTATCGATGGACTATAGCTTGCCGGGTTGGCGGTGAAGGTAAGTTGTGCAGTGGAGCTCGGGGCCGGTACCCAGCCGTTCGATTGATACGTGGTCTTTGTTATTGTCGTGGAGGGCAGGGGCATATTCACGACCGGGATGAACACTGAGTTCTTGCCGGAGGTCGTGCCGCCGTGCGACGAATCTGCTGCTCCCTTGAACTGCGTCAGGGTGTCGAGCGGGCACAAGTCGCCCGTTACACTGCCTGTCAACTCGCAATTGCTGGCCGAGTAGACTGTTCCGGTTGTCTGAGTATTGGGCTCAAGCGGAGTACAACCCACGCTCTCTCCGGGCGCGCACAGCCAGTTGTCACTGCCCATCAACATGCCCGGCCCAGTGTTCGATGCGCAAGCAGCACCTGGCACGGTATTCAACGCGTTGCTGCAAGCGTCCGCAGGAGGAGTTCCCACCGGACCGTACAGGAAGTTAAGCCCGTTAGTCGGGGCGTCCGGCGAGGCAAACTGGACGGCGTCAAAGAGATTTCTCGACATTCCCGCGATCGCAGGATCGCAATTGCTCCCGCTCGTCGTTCCGGAGGCTGTGCACTGGATCAGGAAGCCTTTGCACATCGGATTGCCAAAAGAATCCAGTTCACCGGACATGCGTAAGCAAACTGCGGGAGCGGCCGACGTGCCAGTGACGAGCTGAGAGAAAAGAGATTGAGGCACGCCGATATCGGTAACGGAGGGCACTGTTCCCGAAGGGGGAGGGTTTTGCGTATCACTGTCAATCAATGTAATGTTCTGGCCCGGAGAGCTGGCAAAGGGATAGGTCTGGGTCAACGAGGAAGGATCACTCGGTGTGATGGGGTTCCCAGTGATCGTGCCGCCGGGCGTGATTCCAGCCGGGCTGCAACTGGTCACGAGATGGAGCGTAGCCGCGCCCAGGTCGCCACCAGCGTCCTGCAACTGAACGGTCACCGACTGAAGTTGGCTTGAACTCGGGGTCCCGGGCGTGAGCAGGCTAGTCACGTTGAGCGGGCTCACGCCGTATGCCGCAACAAAGCTCACGACCGCACCGTTCTGTGAGGCGGTGGCGAGGTCGGGATTCTGTCCGAGGTAGTTTTGCGCTGCACTTTCATAAGGAGCCTGAAAGCAGTTTGTCGATCCTGCGGGAAAACCGGTGAATCCTTCGAAGTTGCTATCCCCACCCGTGCAGACATTTGTGGTAGTCGTCGTCGAGGTTCCAATAGTGTCAGCAAACTGGATTGTGTTGTCTTGAAAGACGTTTCCTGATCCGTCCGGGGTAGAAGATAGAGTCGCGGTGACACCTGCCGGACAGGACAGATTAATGTTCGTACTCTGCACGTTGTAACCCGCTGTGGGCGGGTTTTGTGTCCAAGTAATATAGGAAATGAGGGAAGGATCGACATTGATCGGGCCAAAGAGTTTGATAGCGCCATATGCGCCATTCAGCGGAACAGTAATCGGGCCGGTTTGCGTGGAGGAATTAAAGCTGAGTGCTGCCGTTTCCAAGGTGCCCGCTGGTTGGGTGGACGAAAATTGCACGCCAATCTGGCAGGTAGTGGGGGCGGTTTGCGGAGTTAAGCAGGTGTTACCGTTGAATGTGAAATCGCCCGCATACGGGCCGCCGTTAATCTCGAAATTACTCAGCGTGGCTTGCCCGGTACCGGTTACGTTTACAATGATCACGTCCGTTGCGGTCAGTTGAGCCGGGGTTCCGGTGGGGATGCCAAAGGAAAGGTCGCCCGGCGAGACCGAAACCGTCTGTGCCGACGAGCTTTGTGGAGCAAGGCTCAGCCCCAGAAGGACAAGAACGACAAGAACCATTAGGCGGAAATTGGCTTCCAGCGATTTCATCGTTAACTCCTCCTGAGAATTGGTACTCTGGGGTTCGCCAGCAACTGCAGTCAAAACCTACGCAAAACGAATCGCGAGGTATCTTTCCAACGTAAGAACTAATTCTTTTAGCGTAGCCAATTGGATTGGGGAGAGTGTAGCGATCCGATTGGTGCGGCCTGAACGGACAGAACGTTGATTCTGCGCTTCCTCAATGTGACTCTGAAGCGTCAATTGTTTGCGCCCTAGCTTGGTACGGATGGGGTGGTGACGCGCACCTTTTGGGATCAACTTCACCTAACGTGACGGCCCACAGCCAGTTCATACTGCATTTTCGGCTCGAGAATGTCAACAAGAGAAACGGGTTAGAAGTGGGCTACTTTGAACAAAGTAACCCACTTGAGAGGGTCGGAGTCGATACAAACCAACCCGTGGTCCGGCTGGCGTACTGGAGACACCGATACGAACCTCGACTTTGAATCCGCCCCTCTCGACGAGGCGCAAAAGCCCGGCTTTGCCAGTCGCGAATTCCGTCTTGTTGCTGACCCTCGCAGATTCAGATGCGAGCTCAAAGTGCACGGAAAATACATTAACCACGGCAATTCACGAGTGAAGTAGAAAAGGAACGGATTGCCACATCGCTGCGGAAGGCTGGAAATTAGTATGACCCGGCGAACGGTTTTCCCGTCAAAGTGACGGTTGCTCACCGAGGGCCGAGGAGAATTGCACGACATGCCGTAGGCCGAGTCAAATCTGCGGGTTCAGTGTTACATCTGACGAGCGATCAAGTGCAAGATTCAGGTGGGTGCGTTTTTTTCATCCGAAATTCATATCTGCTTCAACTTTCCGTAACTATGTGCACATATGGTTGTTCGTTCCAGTTAATCGTCCGGACGAGCCATGGGTATTTGACCTGCGTCAATTCAGCACATGCTCCTGCCGGCGCTGTTGTGCCGCCATAACTTTTGAACCCAAACAGCAATTGGCTTCTTGAAAGGAAACTGGCGATGGGATCCTCAGCAGAAGTGGCTAGGCTCACTTAGTCAGGCGCTCCCGGTCATCGGTTTGTCTCGCGATGGTGACCGGACAAGTCCAGATTCTGACAAAGGGAAAGAACATGACTGTGCCACCACTGGAAACTCAAGGAGCGTGGGCACTCTGCCGACGAACATTGTTGTTTTCTCGCCGGGTCATTTTGATGAAAATCAACTCCAAGACGAAAACACTCCGCTTCTCCTCCGCCGCAATACCAAGTTCACTTACAACCCGCTTTTTCTTTGCCGCATTGTTCGTCGTGGCGAGTACGCTCCAGTCGCCAGCGCAGAACGTTATCCTGACCGGAGCCATCGGCGGTCGCGTCACCGACCAGAGTAGGGCGCTCGTACCCGGAGCCTCCGTGGTTCTGCGGAATCTTGCGACCGGACTGGAACAGTCGACGGTTTCGAACCATGCCGGACTTTACCAATTTCTGGCTCTCATGCCGGGAACGTATTCGGTCACGGCGACTGCAAATGGGTTTCACGATGTAGAGGCTCTGGTGCGCGTGTTGGTCGGAAACATTACCTCGCAGGATCTTAGGTTGGAAGTGGGAGCCGGGGGGGAAACAATAAAGGTCACGGGAACGCTGCCACTCTTGCGGCCTGCAGAGTCGTCGGCCAGCACTGTGCTTGATCGGTCATTCATCGATGAACTGCCGCTTAATGGACGGCGGTATACCGACTTCACGGCGCTGACCCCCAACACGAGTTATGACGGCGATACTGGTCTGATAAGCATCGCGGGACAACAGGGAGGAGAAGACTCGGGGTACGCTAATGGAAATGGTTCCAATGCCTTCACGGTGGATGGATCCAATGCGACCAACAACTACTTTGCCGACATCATAGGCCGCTACCGCATCCCGTACCTCTATGGTGAGGACGCGATTCAGGAATTCCAAGTTTCGGTGAGCCCCTACTCGGCGATTTATGGAGGTGGAGCCGGCTTCGTAAATGCCGTGACCCAGTCGGGAAGCAACGTGTTCCACGGCAGTGCGTTCTATTACAACCGCAACTCCGCAACGGGTGCCATCGACGCCCTCGATAAAGCCAATGGCTTTCCGAAACCGGAAGATGATTTGCAGCAATTCGGCGCCGGGGTGGGCGGGCCGATCGTGAAGAACCGCGTGTGGTTTTTCGTAGATTATGAACAGCAACTGCGAAACGATCCGATTCCTGTCATCAACTCGGCCTTGGCGCCTACGCCGGCGAATTTGCCGTCCTTGTTCAGCGGCCCCGGCGGTTTTAACATCGCGCCCGGAACGGTGCTGCCTGCGCCGAATGGTGCCTTGCCCGTACCGAACGTGGATACTGACGCTGACGTCGCGGCTGGCCCGAGCGATCCGCTGTATCCACTGTACTTGCAGCAAGTGTCGAACACGATCAATGCGCTGAATTCCAATCTCGGCAGCCAAGCCAGAAAGCGCAACGATTGGGTGATTACGCCCCGACTGGATTACCAGGCGAGCCAGAGGGATGGCTTGTTCCTCAGCTTGAACTTCAATCATTTCAACTCGCGCGGGGGCGTCATCACCGACCCCACAGTTGGCAACTACGGGCTGCAGACGCTGGCCAATGCTTACGTGCGCACCTTTCAAGCCAGCGCGGGATGGACGCACACCCTCTCTCCAAGACTGCTGAACGAATTTCACGCGAGCACTTCCCAAGACAATGAGAGTGCGACCCCGACCGGCCTGGCTCCAAACACCCCCACAATAATTCTGGATAGTCCGGCAGCTTTCGTTCTAGGCAACGCGCCTTTCTCGATCGGGAGAGTCTTTGAAAGGCAGTACTCGCTCGCCGACCGGGTCGACTACGTGATCGGCAAACACACATTGCAATTCGGTTTCGACTTTAACCGGGCCCGAGACTCAGACACCAATGACGGTGGCGCGGACCCGAACGAGGCGGTCGATTTCGGGTCACCCCTGGGGAGTTATGAATTTTCGAATCTGGAAACATTTGCGCTAGGCGAATACAGCACTTTCAGTCAGGCTGCGGGAAACCCGAATTTTTCTTTTGCCGTGCCTTACTACGGATTCTACGCGCAGGATACGTTCCGGGCGCTGCCGAAGTTGACGCTGGAAATGGGCTTGCGCGAGGACTTTCAGGTTTACCCGCAGCCGGCGGCGAATCCGGCCTTTCCTCCTATCGGCCGGTATGCGAACCTCACGGGCCAGTATCCGAACCAGTTTCAACGCCTGGCGCCGCGCTTCGGATTTGCCTGGCAGCCTGCGTCAAAGACCGTGGTTCGTGGAGGCTTCGGCATGTTCTATACCAACATGAACGGGCTGAATTATCGCAACGCGGTGATCTCGAACGGCCTACTGTCACAGCAGGCGGAGGCAAGTGCCAGTTACACCGCAGGTCCGCCAAACCAACAGGCTCCAGCTCCAACTTTTCCAAATATCCTCCCAGTGAATTCCGCTCTGTTCGGGGCTCCGGACATTTCCCTGATTTCTCCGCAGTTCAGGGCGCCGTATATTTTGCAGGCAAGTTTGCAGATCGAGCGTGAGATTTTCGAGAATACAGCTCTGACTATAGGCACTATGTGGAATCACGGCGTGCACATTATTTCGGGCAGCGCCTACGACATAAACCTGGAGCCGTTGCAAGGTGCGACAACCTACGTCGTTTGCGCTTCGGGCGCAACTACAGTGCCCTGCAACGGGCCGACTTACACTCTGCCGAACATGGATGCGGGTCTGCTGACTGATGGCCTCATCCCCAATGCCCCCTTCGGCCAAGTCCAGGAGCTCATTAGCCCGGCGCAAAACTATTACAACTCTTTCTTCGCACAGTTACAGCGCCGCATGTCACGAGGACTTGCGCTGCAATTTTCTTATACGTTCGCCAAGAGCATCATGCTCGATGGGATGGACTTCAACAATCAGTTCGACTTTAGCAATACCCACGCTCCCTCGCTGCTCGACCAGCGGCACCGAATTAGCTTAGCCGCTGTTTACCGGCCCGGCCTCGAAAGACTGACCAGTTCGCAGACGGGCAGCAAGCTGCTCTCCGGTTGGTTGCTCAGCACTGTCGTGGATTTCTCTTCCGGTCGTCCGTATGCAGGCCTGTTAGGTACTGCGTGCACCAGTTCGACCCTATCGTTCAGCAACTGCGACGGCGCCGATGACAACCTGAACGACACCGCCTTTAACCAAGACACCGCCGCCACAGCTGGGGGCATCAATGGTGCCGGCCCCACCCCCGGCATCGGGCTGAATACGTTCTATGGCCCGTGGCTGGAGAGGATCGACGTTGGGCTGGGGCGCAGTTTTGAAATCAGCGAAGGGAAAGAACTCCAGTTCCAGGCGCAGGCGTTCAATTTGTTCAATCACGCAAATTACTATGTGCAGAACGGCGACGGGGTCAACCAAATACAATACAACCCCATCGGTACCACCTGCGGCGACGGCATGACACAGAACCAGACTTGCTATCTGGTGCCGAATTCAGGTCCAGGCAACTTCGGAACTCTAACGGAGATCAGTCCCAACGGGCTTCCGCGCGTTTTACAGTTTTCCGCGAGATTCAGATTCTAGGCTGGTGCGCTGTGAGAATTCTGGTAATCGAAGATGAAGCCAAGACCGCCAAGTTCCTGCAGAGGGGACTTGGAGAAGCGGGGTTCGTCGTGGATGTGGCCGGGGACGGATTGGATGGGCTGCACCTGGCGCAGGAATTGTACTTCGACCTCGTCATTCTCGACGTGATGCTCCCCGGGCTGGACGGCTGGGAGGTTCTCACTCGCTTGCGGTTGGAAGGCCGGCGCGCTTTGGTGCTTTTTCTCACCGCTCGCGATGCTATACACGAGCGAGTACGAGGTTTCGAACTGGGCGCGGATGATTATCTAGTGAAGCCGTTCGCTTTTTCCGAATTGCTGGCGCGCGTGCGATCGCTGCTGCGCCGTGGGCCTCCGCGCGCGCAAGAGACGCTTCGCTTGGGCGACCTTGAAATCGACTTACTGCGCCAGCGTGCCACACGGGCCGGTCAGCGGTTGGAACTGACTTCCAAAGAATTCCTTCTGCTATCCCTGCTGGCGCGGCGCTCGGGGGAAGTGCTATCGCGAACTTTGATCGCAGAAGCGGTCTGGGACATGAACTTTGATAGCGACACCAATGTCGTGGACGTCAATGTGCGCAGGCTGCGCAGCAAAGTGGACGATCCCTTCCCGCTGAAATTGATCCATACCGTTCGGGGCGCCGGTTATGTCCTGGAATCCAACCAATAGCCTGGCCCCTATCTCCCGCTTGTGGGGAACTTTGGCCTTTCGGTTGACGGCAGGCTACGCGCTTGCAGGTTTATTTCTGGTGTTCCTCGCGACAGCCAGTCTTTATTTCGTGCTGGTGAGCGAACTGGAGAAAAGCACAGATCTGTTCCTCGCGGATAAGGTGCACGTGCTACGTACCATGTTGCGGGAGAGACCAGATGACTGGGACGCCCTGCGGGAGGAAGTCGAACTGGAGTCGGCAGCGCGGCGATACGAGCAATTCTATATTCGTCTGCTCGACGAGCAAGATACACCACTCCTGATAACCCCAGGTATGGCAGATCGATTGGACCTGGCGGAATTAGCCAGTCAAACCCGAAGCCGCCCTGATCGCACGCTTCGGATGAAGGGCAAGGAGGGCCAACCCTTTCGCGTGACCAGCGCGTCGGTGCCGGTCGGTTCCGATGCCACTCAAACCGACACTATTCAGATTGCAGTGGATGTCTCGCAAAAAGAGGGGCTGCTGGCTCGCTATCGGTTTTGGTTCTGGGCCATTTTGCTGGCGACCTTCGCCATCTTTCCATTGGTTGGGTACCAGATTGCACGGCACGGAATTCGTCCGGTGGAAGAAATGGCGACGACCGCGCGCCACATTAGCTCGACGAACCTGAGGGAACGCATTCTTCCGGAAGGATATCCATTCGAGCTGGCATCGTTGGCCAGTACCTTCAACCAAATGTTGGATCGCCTGGAAGAGTCCTTCGAGCGCATTTCGAGATTCTCGGCGGATATTGCGCATGATCTGCGCACGCCGGTGAACAACATTCGCGGCGAAGCCGAGGTTACCCTAGCCCGTGCGCGCAGTAACGACGAATATCGCGATGTGATTGAGTCCTGTCTTGAAGAAGCCGTGCGACTATCGGATCTGATCGGCGACCTTCTGTTTCTGGCACGCGCGGAGAGTCCGTTGACTCATCTGCGCCGCGAGCGTGTAGACGTGGGCGAATTGCTCTGCGGAGTACGGGAATATTACGAAGCTTCGGCTGCGGACGGCGGAGTTTCGCTCACCACTGTTGTCGAGAACGAACCGGTGATTGCCGAGCTGGACCGAACGCTTTTGCAGAGGGCAGTGGGCAACCTGGTCTCGAATGCTTTGGCACACACGCCACCCGGCGGAGCAGTGGTGTTGGGGACGAACATTAATTCTTCGAACAAGGATTTTTCGAACACGGATTTTTCCACGATCTGCATCGAAGTCTCCGATACGGGCGTGGGTATTCCAGCGGAAGCTCTGCCAAGGGTTTTTGATCGCTTCTTCCGCGTCGACTCGTCGCGATCTCAGGGCTCGGGAGGCACCGGCTTGGGGCTGGCGATCGTTCAGAGCATTGCCGTGCTTCACGGTGGCAATGTGGAGATTTCGAGTCAACCGGGTCACGGCACCCGAGTCACGCTGCAGATGCCCGCATCTTCCTGCTCCACAAGATGACAAAAATGTAATCTCCACGTCATGCTGGCGTCAGCCCTGCGCTGCGACCATGGGATCCCCTGGCTAGATCCAGGAGGAGGAGCATCATGTCCCCAAAGTCTAGCAATAAGTCTTCGATGAGGCGTCTGCCTCTATTCGTTGGACTGTTGGTAGCGGCTCTGAGCGTTTCAGCGCTCGCGCAGTCCACACTGTTTCCGACCTACACACCTGGCGAGAACACAAGCGCAACCACGGGCCCGGAATTCACGGCGCCCTTGAGCAATCCGTGGGTCGTCAGCGATGGCACGATCATCACCCCGGCCGGCACCCAAGTCTACCTCGGCATCACGACCCGGGCCAAGGCCATCGCACTCAATCCCACGGGCAACGGAACCGCCGCCGTACTTCAAATGGGCGCCCCACAGTCCGTCTCCATCTTCTGCGTCGCCACCGCCGGCTGCGATGGCGGGACCTACACGCAAGGCCAGGTCATGCAGAACTACATTCCGTCCAAGACGAACAGCGGTAGCTCTATGGGCATCACCTATACGCCCAATGGCGCGTACCTTCTCTTTAGCCAGGACGGTGACTACGGCCCAGCGTACGTTGCGATGGCCAGTGTCAATCCGACGACCGGCTTGCTCTCCAATTACGCTGAGATCAGCGTTCCGCTCGACGCCGACGGCGGCGGCAATCTGACCAACGTTACCTGCTTTCCGTGGGTGGCTCCGTTCAACACTGCCTCGGCACCCCCGTCCGGCAGCCCCCCTGGGACCACCGGCAGCATCGAAATCCCCTGCGGCCAGACTGTCTCGCTTGTATCAGACGGAGCTCCCACTTCCTATCCGATGGGCATCGCGGTCACGCCGAATGGCAATACTGCTTACGTGGTGCTGGACAACAACGACACGATCGCCAGCATCAACCTGACGGGAACCCCGGTAGAGGGTCCGGAGCTCCGCGTCGGTCAGGTTCCGAACAACATCGTGATCTCGCCGAGCGGCACTACCGCCTATGTTGCCAACGAGGCTGGAAAGGTTCCTACTGCGAGCAGCTTCCAGGGATACTCGAACGGCACGCCGGTCGTCGCCGTCTATCCGACGGGCGCGACGAGCGACGGCACCATTTCCGTCGTGAACCTGTCCACGTTCAAGGTCACCAAGACCATCACGGTCGGCCTGCACCCGACGGGTATGACCTTCTGGACCAATGGGGGGACAACCTACCTATTGGTCACTAATGCCTATGACGACACGATCTCGGTGATCAACACGACCACCAATACGGTCTCATCAACGATTAAGCTTGATCCCTTCTTCGCTGGGCTGGGGGTCACAGTGCCCAAGAACCTCGTCACTCTCGTGGGGCCAAACTCGATCGCCGTCGACAATTCAAATAATGCATACGTGGCGCTCTACAATGCCAATGCGGTTGCCGTAATAGATCTGAACATTTCCGTTGTTCAAGGCCTGATTCCCGTCGGCTATGCGCCGAGCTCGGTCGTGTTCGACGCGACGGACGGTGAGCTGCTCGTTGCCAACGACAAAGGCCTTGGCACCGACGGCTACGGTGTGGCGCCGCCTCCCACGAATACGTTCGAAAATTCATACGCCAAAGAATTCGGCGTGTACTTTTTTAACACTCACCAGGACCTCGGCACCGCGAGCATCATTCCGATTGCCAGCTTGAACCTGCCGGCGATGACCACGCAGGTTATATACAACAACCACTGGGATCTCACGGCAAATATCGAATCTGCCTCCGGTGGCAGCAAGACCGCTACGCCGGTTGCGATCCCGGCTAAGATCGGCTCGCCTTCGCTGATCAAGCACGTGTTCCTGATCATCCGCGAAAACCGCACCTACGATCAGATCCTGGGTGACGTGACTGCCGGCAACGGCGACGCCTCCCTGGCAACTTTCGGCATCAACTCGACCTACACACCTTACCCCGTCGTAACACCCAATGCGCACTCGATCGTGCAGCGCTTCCCGCTGCTGGACAACTACTACAACCCGAGCCGCCAATCGGCCGACGGTCACAACTGGATCACGCAGGCCATCGCTCCTTATTCCGACGACGTGCAGTCGCCGGATTGGCTCCGCGACTACCCCTCCAACGGAGGCGAAGCGCTTGCCTACCAGAAGGCCGGCCATCTGTGGGATCAGGCTGCAAAGTACAAAGTCTCGTTTAAGAATTACGGCGAGTACATCGAGTACAACACGTTCCTACAGCCGACCGGCTCAACCGCCGAGCCGGAGTGGATCGACTTCTACAACGACATCACCTGTTACGAGGCGGGCAACGAGCCCCAGCTCTACAACTACCGCACGGTCGCATCGCACTCGCCGCTGCCGAACCTGATAAACAACACGTACCAGACCTACCCACAATTCGACTTGGGCATCCCCGACCAGTTCCGCTTCGATATCTGGAATGAGAACTTCCAGAGCGACGTCGCCGCAGGTACGGTTCCCCAATTGGAGATGATGTGGATCAGCTCCGACCACACTGGCGGCCCGCCGAACGCGGCAGCCATGCAAGCCGACAACGATCTGGCGCTTGGTCGCTTTGTCGACGCCATCAGCCATAGCTCGATTTGGTCCTCTTCGGCGATCTTCGTCACCGAAGACGACGCGCAGACCGGCGTCGACCACGTCGACGGTCACCGCAGCCCTGGCTATGTCATTAGTCCCTACGTCATCCAGAGTACGGGTGGTTCGACCTACGCAGACAGCACCTTCTACACGCAGGTCAACATGACTCGCACGATTGAGCAGATTCTCGGCATCGAGCCCATGAACCAGAACGACCTTGTGGCCTCGCCGATGAGTACGCTCTTCCTCGATAACCCCCCGGCGGACAACTTCCTGCCGTGGACACACGTGGCAGCGGGAATGCCGCTGACCTATGGTGTTAGCCAGACTCCAACCCAGACCTTGCCGTCGTCGTGTTCTGCGACGCCCGCGGCGGTCCCTGCGGTCAAGGCTCAGTCCATCCGGACTGAGAGCCCTGCGGTTAAGGCTCTCAGGGCTGGCTGGATGCAGAAGAAGACGGAGATCTTCGCTACTAATTACCACAGGCCAGACGTCGAAGACTCGGACACCGTCAACCACCTGAACTGGTACGAATCCACCGGGTTTATGCGGCCCTACCCCGGCGAGAGCAAGGTTCGCCCCGCGAGCGAGTTCAATAGACCCGCACCCGCGAAGGCCGACGACGACGACTAAAACACGTTTGATTGCAACGGCCCTCTCCCGGGTGGGAGAGGGCTTTTTGTTCGCATCTCAGGGCTGCCACTCGATCCTGCCGCCTCGAGATCGTCCACTTGCCGGCACTATCGATTTTGAAGTTTTATGTTCCTTTAACACCTGACCGCTAGAATTGCCAGAAACCTACAGCGAACATGAGGTGTGCCATGGACCCAGCCAATTCATTCGATCACGTCGTGGCAATCCTGGGTATCCGTCCCGACCAATACAGAGATTCCCTTGAATTAAAAGAATGGGTCCAGAAGAACAAGGACCAGAAGTATGTGCCGACTGAACTGCTGAAGCATTGGGGGTTGGAAGACGACGAGGCCGCCTGAAGGCCCGGCAATTTATTACTCGTCTGGTCTCTGCCATGCAGAAAAACGCAACCGAGAGCGGGCGCTGCAGCATCACAGGATGATGCGACGACGCTGTGCAAGGCGCCTCTGCACTCCTGCTTTTTACGACTCGATCATCCGGCTGCACGGGCTTGTGCTCGTAGGAGTCGGGAGATCGGCGACCTACCCCGAAGGAGTTACGAATCCACCAGTCATCCGAGGTAGAAGAAAAGCACTGCATCTCGTGACGCGCGCGGTGGAGCAACCTGCAAAAGTAAGTTCATGGCCCTTCAACTCTCCTACGAGAAACCTTTCGGTGCCCGGAGATTCTGTTTGGTTTGCTTCTCCTGGTTGGTTTGCTGGCACATACGCACGATTGGACTGGTGATCGGGTTCCTCCGATGACATTCGGAAGAGCGACCGAGCTCCCGATGAAATTCCTATGAGTCGATTCGCAGTGAAATGAACAACGCAATGAAAGCAGCGAGGATTCATCGATTCGGTCCGCCGGATGTGATTGTGATCGACGAGTTGCCGCGTCCATCACCGGGCTCAGGAGAGTTGCTGGTAAGTGTTGCTGCCGCCGGGGTTGGGCCTTGGGATGCACTCATCCGAGAACACAAGAGCGTCGTGGAATCCCCGCTGCCACTCACCCTTGGATCCGACTTGTGCGGAGTGGTCGAAGCCGTGGGAGCGGGAGTCATGGATTTTGACTTGGGTGAGGAAGTTTACGGGGTCACCAACCAACAATTTATCGGGGCTTATGCGGAGTACGCGTTGGCATCAGCGGAGATGGTGGCCCGAAAGCCGAAATCGCTGAGCTTTCTGGAAGCTGCTTCGGCGCCAGTCGTAGCGGTCACTGCCTGGCAGATGTTGTTCGAGTACGCCAAGGCGAAAACGGGACAAACGATTCTTATCCACGGAGCGGCGGGCAACGTGGGAGCATATGCCGTGCAACTCGCGAAGAATGCAGGCTTGAAGATCTTCGCGACTGCGGGGTCCTCCGATCTCGAGTATGTACGACACCTGGGAGCTGAGCATGTTGTGAACTATAAGATGACAAGGTTCGAGGACGAAGTTCCTGCAGTAGACGTTGTAATCGACACGGTTGGCGGAGGCACGCGGGAGCGATCCTTTAGCGTTTTGAAGCAAGGCGGGATTCTCGTGTCGGTTGTCTCGCCATTTCTTGAAGCTCCGCAACATCGTGGTGTTCGCTCCGTCTTCTTCATCGTGGAAGTCACCAAAGCCCGGCTGAACGCGATCTCGAAATTGTTTGAAGGCGGGGAACTGATTTCTCAGGTGGGCACGACATTGCCACTCGAGGAAGCGCGCATCGCGCATGAAATGCTCGCCGGCGCGCCACACAAACGAGGCAAAATCGTCCTGAAAGTAGCGGACGCGACCTAGCGTTTTCCGGCTGTCAAACGGTCTTGCCGTTTTTAACCGCTTCAAAAGAAGAATTCATTCGGAGGAACGAATTGGTTGGCAAGTGCTCTAATCCCTCGTGCTCCGTTCCATTCCGCCGGCTAGGACGGGGCAAACTGTTTGCTTTTGAGACTGGCCCATTCGCCGGATTACTTCGGAGTGTATCTGTGCGGCGGAGCACCAAGGCTGTCGGGGCACCCTTGTTTTTCTGGCTTTGCGAGACTTGCAGCCTGACTAAGACGTTGGGACTCGACGGTGCAGGGCACCTGATTATTCAAAGCCTTTCGCAACAGGTCGAGGGAACTATTCTGGAAAGCAAAACGGGCAATCGTGAAACGCAGTCTGGCGCGAGGTGAAGGACCGAGCGTGCGGGCGTTGTATCGGCTAATTTGATTTTGAGTAGTCACTCGAGGCGTTCACAGATCTGTCTAACTGCCTGCCGTCCGTTTTCGGTTAGGTCAGAGTTGCGTGTGGAGCATCCAACACGCGGAACTTTCGTTCAATGCACATGCTGGCCAGCGAGTATTTGAATTTCGCTCCGCAGTCGCAACACACCCGGTAAGTTCGCCCGTCGATACTAAAAACACGGCTCAGGTGGCCGTGGTGGCAACCAAATACAAAATCAAGGATGTCAATCAGCCTCTCCATACGAAACTCCTTCTTCTGTCGCGTCTCTTCTCACTTATTGCGTATAAATCACTTTCACACGACGCCGCAGGGAACGTCATCACGAGATGCAGTACTTTTTTTCTACTACTGGAGTTTTGTTAAGAGATACCACGTTCAGGTTAGCAATACGTAGTCGTCAACGATGGAGAAAAGCGTGCGGCTGATTTCCTCGCGGCTTGCATAGACGCAAGAATCGGACTTGTTGCGAGTTGCAAAGGCCAAAGGATTGAGCGAGTACCTGGGGAGTGTTTCTCGGAAACGAGCCTACAGTTGAATAATGCCGCGCCGGGCGGCGATGGTGACAGCATGCGTGCGGTCGCTTGCGCCGAGCTTCTCCATGATGTGTTTCATGTGGGCTTTTACAGTTTCTTCCGCGATAAAGAGTCTGTCCGCGATGTCGCGATTACGATTTCCGCCCGCGGTCTGCCTCAAAACATCAACCTCACGATCCGTCAGTTTCTCATCACCGAGGTGCTCAGCCATCGTGGCAGCAATCTCTGCGGGCACGCGTTTGCTGCCCGAATGAACTTGTCGGATGACGTCTGCTATCTCTCTCGGCGGCATATTCTTAAGAATGTAGGAACGAGCGCCGGCCTGCAGGGCGTGCTGGACCGGGCCATCGCCCTCAAACGTGGTCATAATAATGATACGGGCCTCTGGGAATTGGGCCTGGATGGCCATCATTGCATCGATTCCGCTCATATCTGGCAATCGCAGGTCCATCAGGGTGACGTCCGGTTGAAGTTTTCGGAACTGCTGGATTGCGTCGCGGCAATTCGAAGCTTGTCCAACCAAAACCATGTCTGGCTGGCTCTGGATTACGGCCGCTAACCCCTCCAAGAGCAAAGGATGATCATCGACGGTCAGGATACGGATCTGGGCTGGCGTTGTCATTGCGATCTCCTTGCAAACCAATGGTTCGTGTTCTCCTGCTTCAGGCTGCCACACATTCCAGTCGGCGAGGGTTTGTCTCCGACGCGAACGCAATGTGAGCTGGTATCGACAATTCGACTTCCGTTCCCGCTTCAACTCGACTCAACAACTTGAGTTTCGCGCCCATTCGCTGCGCAATATCCCGAATTTCGGAAAGGCCCTGATGACTACACTCCGACTGCAGCGATTCGGGCGTTATGCCTTTCCCATCGTCGCGCACAGAAATCCGGAGTTGCCTTGGGGCGTACTCGAGATCAACCTCGACCAGTTCGGCCCCGGAGTGGAGGAATGCGTTGACCAAAGCCTCTCGCCCAATGCGGAAGGCTTCGTCTCGAATCAGCGGGTCGAGCGCTCGGGATTTACCTCGGATGACCATGCGGAAAACCACCTGTGCTCCGAGACGCACCTCTTCTCGAATCCGAGAGAAGGCGATTTCCAAATCGTTATCGGCGGACCTATCTCGAGCGATACCTTCAGACTCACGAGGACCCTGCTGGAAACGAGCGCTCAGTTGCGAGATATCTTGGCGAAAACTATTCAAGTTCATGGCGATGAACTCCTGCGTCTCGGTTTGGGTTGGCGTCAATTAGCCAGCTGCTGCTCTCGCTTTCTTTCGCGGTCGACCCAGACGCGTATGTAGCCTGGGCAATTTTCCAGTGCGATGCTGTCCGCCTCGCAGCTAGCCAAAAACTTCACGGCATCCCGATCGATCAGAGTGACCTCTTCCAAATCAAGGGCAAAGCGACGACCGGCTTCTTCCAAACTAAAAAGTCGCTGCAATTCGGCGATGTCCTCGATGCCGACTCGGCCCGTCAAGCTGAAGACGATTCCTTTATTTAACAATCGCTGAATTCTTAGCATCGGCTCTCTTTTAGGTGATCGTCGACTAAGAAAGCACCGGGATTGCCATTCGCAACCAGTTGAAAATTAAGGACACCTGTGGAAATTCGGAGTCGCGAAGTTCGCGAATTCACGAACTTTTCGCGAAAACATCTCGGCGAGAGATCGATTCGAGGCGTTCTATGCGCTCTTGAACCGATATTTATTGATCTTGAGGGTCCGGATCTTGGACTCTAAAGTGGAAGGGGGCATGCCAAGTTGCGCCGCCGCGCCCGAGGGTCCCGAGACGCGGCCGCCGGCTTGCGCCAGCGCCGCCTCGATTATTTCTCGCTCTTGAGCGGCTGATCGTCGGCTCGGAGACTTGACTTGGCGTTCTTCTTCCGGCAGAGAAGGTGCCGAGTGAGAGAACCATCCTTGATCCACCGAAAACGTTTCGGTCTCGCAGACCACGACTGAGCGCTCAATAACGTTCTGGAGTTCGCGGATATTTCCCGGCCAGGAATACGACTGCAACAGGTCCAAGGTTTGCTTTTCTATAGTTCGTATTTTTTTCCCGGCTTTTCTTGAATAGCGATTGATGAAGTACTCAACCAGGAGGGGGATGTCCTCTTTCCGTTCGCGAAGGGGCGGAATCTGCATGGGAATTACATTCAGCCGATAGAACAGGTCGCTTCGAAATGCACCAGAGGCAATTGCCGCCTGCAAATCGCGATTGGTGGCCGCAATCACCCGCACGTCTGTGCGAATGGTTTGGTTTCCCCCAACTCGTTCAAACTCCCGTTCTTGCAAAACGCGCAGCAACGCGATCTGAGTCTCCATAGGGAGCTCGCCGACCTCATCGAGGAAGATTGTGCCCCCCTCGGCGAGCTCAAACCGACCAAGGCGCCGCTGCAGCGCACCGGTGAAGGCTCCCTTCTCGTGACCAAACAACTCCGAGGTGATCAAGGATGACGGAGTGGCTGCGCAATTCACCGTGACAAATGCCCGGGAAGAGCGCCGAGAGCGTTTGTGAATGGCTCGAGCGACGAGCTCCTTGCCGGTGCCCGTTTCACCGGTGATGAGAGCGGTAGCATCCGAAGGCGCGATCTTGCTGACACGCGCGAGGAGAGATTGCAACCCGGGTGAATCACCCACGATCTCCTCAAACATCGACGCCTTGTCGACTTCATCACGGAGAGCAATGTTTTCCTTGTAAAGCTGGTCCCGGAGAGTTCTGATTTCTTCGAAAGCCTTCTTCAATACTTCGTGGGCATTTCGTTGTTCGGTGACATCCACCACGGTTCCGACAAACTCAACCACCTTTCCATTTTCATCGGTAACCGCATGAGCGACGCTGTGAACATGCTTGATTGAGTTATCGGGAAGAACAAGGCGGAAGTTCGATTCCCCATCGTGGCCCGCGAGAAGATCAGCGCTTACTGCTTCCACGGCTGCCAGATCATCTGGATGAACCCGCTGCTGGAAAAGTTCTCTGGTCGGGATGGTCGTTGGGTCGAAGCCGTAAATTCGAAAGGCTTCCTCCGACCAGTAAACACGATTGGTGACAAAGTTCCATGCCCAGCTTCCTGAATGGCTGAGCCGCTGTGCCTCAGCTAAACGAGCCTCGCTCTCTCGCAGAGCCTCTTCCGCGCGCTTGCTATCTTCGATATCGGTCGCCGTTCCGTACCACTTGACGATCGCCCCGCGCTCGTCCCGCAGCGGCACTCCTCGATGCAGGAACCAGCGGTATTGCCCATCCGCAGATCTTCTCAGGCGCGCCTCGTTTTCGAACGCCTTGCCGTTAGCCAGTGACTCGCGCCACTTTTCAATATGGGTGGCAATGTCTGCGGGATGAAGGGCCATCTTCCAACCGGTGCCCGATGTGTCCTGCAAAGATATCCCGGTATATTCCTGCCAACGCTGATTCGCGAAATCGTTGCCACCGTCGGGGAGCGCGGTCCATGCCATGATGGGAATCGTTTCGATCACATCGCGAAGGCGCCGTTCACTTCGCCGCAAGGTTTCTTCGGCGTGCTTGCGTTCGGTGATGTCTTCATGAATGGCGACGACACGTTTAGGGCGCCCTTCACAGTCGCGCAAGAGGGTAAAAACGACATTTGCCCACACGGACCTGCCATCTTTGAGGATAAGATGTTTTTCGTGCCGAAGCGTCTCATGCTTACCTTCGCAAAGTTCACGGTACAGAATGGCGTCCGCTTCTCGGTCCTCTTCGCAGGTTAATTCGTCGTACGTCTCAATCCGGCCGAGTTCGTCCTGGGTGCGGCCAAGCATCCTCTGCAGAGCGCGGTTGTTCTCAATCGGTCCGCCCGATGTCAGATCGACGAGAGCAATACCCGTACCTGCCTCATCGAAGATGGTTCGAAAGCGCTGCTCGCTTTCTTTAAGTAAAGACTCCGCCCGCTTGCGCGCGCTGATATCGCGGATCGCACTTGAGACCAGCGTACCGTCTTCCGTCTCAAGCGGACTCAGGCTTATCTCCACCGGAAATTCGTGACCATCTTTGTGTAATCCGTATAATTCCAGCCCTGCGCCCATCGGACGTACTCGAGGCTCGCTAAAAAAGCCCGCTCGGCTTTGAGGGTGCTGACTCCGGAAGCGCTCTGGGACCAGCACCTCCATTTGCCGGTTCAGCAGTTCCTCTCGCCGGTACCCAAACAACCTCTCTACCTGGGCGTTGATCAATACAATCTTGCCTTCCCGATTCACCACCACCATCGCGTCCGGGGCCGCTTCCAGCAACTCGCGGAACTTAGCTTCCGCCTTCTTGCGGGCGGTAATGTCCGTGGAAATGCCACTGGCGCGGTACGGCTTGCCGTGCTCGTCGAGACTAAGCACTCCGCGTTCGTGAATCCAGCGGATCTCGCCGTTTGGCTGGACGATGCGAAACTCAACGTCCTGATAACTGACATTTTCACCGGCGATCCATCGCGTGAAGATGTCGACGACACGAGCGCGGTCATCAGGATGAATCCTCTCCGTCCATAGACGGGGGTTCTGACAGAGATCTGCGATGGGAACCCCCCAGATGCGTTCAAAGCTCGGGCTCGTATACAGAGGTCTTTCTGGATCCAAGCCAGTGATCCACATGACCTCAGGAAGAGCGTCCGCCATGTGGCGAAAACGCTCTTCGCTTTCCTGCAGCGCTTCCTCAGCGCGACGACGCTCAATGGCGATGACGGCGATGTGTCCCGCCGCTTCAATCAACTGAAGATCGCTGTTGGCGGGGCTTCTGGGCTCCGCGTAGTACATTGCGAAGGTGCCAAGCACCTCGTTATTTTTCGAAATAAGTGGCTGCGACCAGGAAGCGCGCAGTCCATGGCTTAAAGCCAGGTCCCGATAATCGACCCATAAAGGGTCAGTAGCGATATCCGAGGTGATCACTAGCTTCTTCCGGAAGGCGGCTGTTCCGCACGAACCTGCCCGCGGACCGATCGCCCCACCGGCAATAGCCTGACTCCAGCCCCTGGGCAATTTGGGTCCGGCCGCCGGCCATAGCCTCTTCCCTTCGGTATCGGTCAGCAGAACCGACGAAGAAACGCCGGGAGACTGAGCATCGATGGCACTGCACAAATCTTCCAAAATAGCCGTGAGACTCGCACCACTGGCGATCATCTCCAGGGAGCGCTTTTCTGCAGCTAAGAGGGCCTCCACCTGTTTGCGCTCGGTGATGTCGGTCACCGCTCCTACAAATTCCAGGTCGGCAGATTCCTCTCTCGGGTGGCCCACAACTCGCAGGTATTTGATCGAGCCATGCGGCATCAGCAGCCGGTGCTCGTAGTCAAAATCTTTCCTCTGCAGCACAGCGGAATCGATCAATTCTCGGATCCGCTGCCTGTCTTCTGGGTGAACGCGTTCAAATGCGCCTTCCAGGGTGAGCTGGTTTGCCGGTTCGAGTTCGAATATTCGCAACGTCTCATCGGAAAAATAAATCTCCCCCGTCGAAACATGCCAGCCGAAGCTGCCAGTGTGGCTAAGTCTCTGCGCTTCCTCTAGATAAGCTTCATTCCGGCGCAGCGCCTCTTCGGCTGTCTTGCGGTCATCAATATCAGTAAACAATGCGTACCAGCGGACGATGCGACCGTCCGTGTCTCGCAAGGGGAGGCTGTGGACGTGAAACCAACGGTATGTGCCATCGGCGCGACGGATTCGGTGTTCATCGTCGTAGGCCTGCCCGGTTTCGACGGATCGCTTCCACGCTTCCCTCACGCGAGGAAGGTCATCCGGATGGACGACATCGTTGCCGGCCCAAGCTTTCAATTCCTCAAGGGTCTTACCGAAATATTCCAGGAGTCTACGGTTTACGAGTTCGAGTTCACCCGCCGCGGTCTGGACCGCGATGAGACCCGGAATGGTTTCAAAAATCAGCCGGAAACTCTGTTCACTTGTGCGTAACGCCTGCTCGGCACGCTTGCGTTCGGCTCGCTCCTCGCCCTCCCGTACTGCTCGCTGCACCGAGGGTAGAATTCTCGAAAGGCGCGTTTTGAAGACATAATCCGTTGCGCCCATTTTGAGCGCCTCAATAGCCACTTCCTCGCCGAGAGTTCCGGAAACGAAGATGAATGGCACGTCAGGGCGGACTTCTTTGGCAATTCTTAGGGCAGAAATACCGTCGAAAGAAGGGAGCGTATAGTCTGCAAGGATTAGATCAAAACTGCTTTGCTTTAGAGAGGCGGAGAACTCGGGTTCTCCTTCAACACGAGTGACGAGGCAAGCGACGCCTTCGGCTTCCAGGGTTGCCCTAAGAAGCTCTGCGTCCTTGAGGTCGTCTTCAAGATGAAGAATTTTGATAGGAGAGATCACGGTTACGTCGATCAGGTTCAAGTTCGATACATTCCGTTATTTTTTCTTTATGCTCCCGGGCGGGGCTTCGTTGATAATGGCCCAGAAAACCCCCAGCTCCTTGATAGCATTCACAAATTCGTGGAAATCCACAGGCTTTACCACGTAGGCGTTTACGCCAAGTTTGTAGCTGGCCACCATGTCCCGCTCCTCGCGTGAAGAGGTAAGTACGACCACGGGAATCATTCTTAATTTCTCATCCGATTTGATCTGCTGCAGCACTTCCAGCCCGTCGACCTTTGGCAATTTTAAATCCAGTAACAGGACAGCGGGATTCCCATTGGTACGCTCCTGGAACCTTCCGCGGTGATAGAGATAATCCAAGGCCTCCTCGCCGTCATGGGTGACGATGACCTCGTTGGTGAGGTTGTATTCCTCCAGCGCAGTCAGGGTGAGTTCCACATCTTTGGGGTCGTCCTCAACCATCAAGATGCGTCCCAATAATTCCATAATGTTTATCTCCTATTGCTGGGAACTGAGAAAAAAAAGGTTGCACCCTTGTCCACGAGCCCCTCAGCCCAGACTTCACCCCCATGACGACGAATGATGCGCTGAACCGTTGCCAGCCCTATCCCTGTGCCTTCAAACTCTTCGGCGCGATGAAGACGCTGGAACACGCCAAATAGTTTATTTGCATACTTCATGTCGAAGCCAACTCCATTATCCCGAACAAACAGAACGGTCCTGTCATTCTGTTTCTCGGAGCACCCCACTTCGATCTCGGGTTGTGGACGCGGGCGCGTGAATTTTATCGCATTGGAAAGAAGATTGACGAGCGCAAGCTTAAGCATCGAACGATCACCATAGAGATTGGGCAGCGCGCCAACTTTCCAAGTGATGCTGCGCCCCGCCGCCTCCTGCGCTATTTCGCTCTGAACCTCCTTTACCAGATCTTCCAAATCGACCATGCTTTCCCGAGCCTCGGCGCGCCCTATTCGTGAAAAGGCGAGAAGGTCATCGATCAGAGTCCCCATCCGTTTCGCCGATTCCAGGATGGTCGACATATAGCGGCGTCCCTTTTCATCTACAACTGAAGAAGCATTCTTCTGAAGTAGCTCGGTAAAGCCGACCATATGGCGAAGTGGGGCGCGCAGATCATGCGATATGGAATAGGCGAATGCTTCCAACTCCTTATTGATCGCCTCCAGCTCAATGGTGCGTTTTCCGAGTTCCTGGTTGAGCTTCCGTACTTCTTCTTCGCCCCTTTTACGCTGGGTGATGTCGTTGTTAGTCTCCAGGATCGCGATCGGGATCCTTTGCTCGTTTCGCTGCAAAGACCATCGGCTGGCCACCACCACTCGGGTTCCGTCAGACTTGGTTTTCTCGAGTTCGCCTTCCCAGCGCCCCGTCCGCAGCAGATCGGCGGCTATGTCGTCGAGCGGTGCCGGAAAAACGGTCCGCAAGAGATCGTGGGAACGCTTTCCGATCGCTTCCTCCGCCGTCCACCCGTACAACTCTTGAGCGCCACGATTCCAGTACGTGATGATGTCGCTCATGTCACGGACAAAAATTGTGTCATGGGTGAGATTAAGCAGGCTGGCCTGTTGCGTTCGTATGGCCACTTCTTGTTCGAGTTCGTCACGAGATTGCAGAAGGTCGCGCTCGACGCGGCGGCGGACGGCGCTGAACCAGGTTAGAAGCAATGCAAACAGTACGAAAACGACGTAGTAAGGAAGTTCCGACCGGCTGACATAAAGGCTGTAAAGGGGCTCAGTAAAGAAAAAATCGAAAGCTAAACTTGAGAGTACGACCGCCAGAATTCCAGGCCCAACTCCGGCATACCAGACGGTTACGACGATGGCCAACAGGAAGAGCGGGAATTCTACGTCGTGGAAGTGCGAGCGTTCGAGAAGAAGACCGACCCCGAGAGCACCCGCAACCGACAAAACTGCAAGACCGAAGCGTTGAATCGCGGACGGGATATTCAACGATGAGAGTTTCCACCGCGGCATAGGACGCTCACAACGATGATTGGGTGATCATCATAACGCATTGCATATTGTCCCGCTTTCCTTGCTGCGGCTGTCATGAGGGTGGGCAAGACATCCTGCCCCGCGCTCTACCACAAAAGAGGTATCTCTTCCGCAGCCTTCAGTGGTAGTAAAAAAACCCTGCATCTCGTGATGCCTTTATTTCTTCCATGTCGCAGATTATCAGGCGAGGACATTAGTTTAGCGTCCGCCGTGAGCTCAGATTTCATCAGGGCATAGTCCACCGAGAATCATCACAGGCCGGAACCATCCGCCGGAGCAAAACGACACTGTTGCGAGCGGAGTGGGTGCAGCGGTTGCCGCACCCGAGGTCCAGAGTCGGAAATCCAGCCCAGGAAGGGGTTCATTAGCGATGTCGGAAAAAGTGGTAAACGTCCTGTGGGCGATGCTAAAGAACGCCGGAGTCAAAGGCTGCTATGGCATCGTTGGGGATGCTCTTAATCCCGTAATTGACGCGTTACGTCGCAACGGCAAGATCGAGTTCGTTCATGGCAGACATGAAGAATACGGCGTTTTCGCCGCTGTGGCAGAGGCTTATCTGAGCGGCACTTCAGGAAGTGGATCCGGCAAGGCATGAGGAGTAGTTAGGCAACCTGACACGTCGATCCAAGCGTGAAGGCACGCAGCCGAGGAAAAATATGAACACGCTTTCGAAATACAAACTCTGGATAGGCGGGGCGGGTTGCTTGCTCGTCATCGGCCTGATCGTTGGAGCGATTTACCCGAAACATGTATCGGGAGCGCAACCCGCCCGGGTGCCTGAGGTTGAGGTCGTGCAGGTCGAGCAGAAGGAAGTCCCGATTTACGGCGAATGGATCGGAACCCTCGACGGATTTACAGATGCTGACGTCAAAGCACAGGTCACGGGCTACCTGCTGCGACAGGCCTATCAAGAAGGCTCATTCGTCAAAAAGGGCCAGTTGCTTTTTGAAATCGATCCACGGCCTTTTCAAGCCGCCCTCGATCAGGCCGAAGGACAATTAGCGCAGGCCAGAGCGCAGCTTGCCACTGCGCAAGCCATTCAAGTCAGAACTCAGCTCGATGTGGAGAAGTACACTCCACTGGCCAAACAGCAAGCAGCCAGCCAGCAAGATCTCGACAATTCCGTTCAGAACAACTTAGCCGCCAAGGCCACAGTGCAGACGGCGGAGGCTCTAATCAAAACAGATGAGGCCGCGGTCGAAACCGCCAGGATCAACCTTGATTTCACACGGCTGGTAGCGCCAATCGACGGGATCGCGGGGCAGGCTCAGCTGCAGGTCGGCGCTCTGGTCAATCTGAGCAGCGCACCAGTCACCTCCGTTTCCACCGTCGACCCGATCAAGGTGTTTTTCGAAGTCGGCGAGCCGCAATATCTGGCATGGAGAGACCGCTACCCGACAGACGCCAGTCGGGAAGCGGCTGACAAGAACCTCCGCCTCCAACTGATTTTGGCCGACGGCTCAACCTACGCGCATGAGGGCAGATTCTACTTTGCCGACCGTCAGGTAAGTGAGAGCACGGGGGCAATTCGGCTGGCCGGCCTGTTTCCCAACCCTGGAAACATCCTGCGTCCCGGCGGTTACGCCAAGGTTCGCGCGGTCATCCGGGTCCAGCCGAACGCGCTGCTGGTACCTCAGCGTGCAGTGACAGAGCTGCAAGGCGGTTATCAGGTCGCGACGGTGGACGATCAGAACAAAGTGAACATCCGGACGGTTAAAGTCGGCGACCGTGTGGGCAGCGACTGGGTTATCGACGACGGACTTAGGCCCGGCGACCGCGTCGTCGCCGAGGGGGTGCAGAAGGTGCGTCCGGGCATGCGCGTCAACCCCAAGCCGTTCGTCGCCGCCAACCAGGGAAGGTGATCCAATGTCAAAGTTTTTTATCAATCGTCCCATAGTGGCCATGGTGATCTCGATCGTCCTGGTGCTGGTTGGCACTCTTACCATCCTGAGTTTGCCGGTCGCGCAGTTTCCCCGCATCGCTCCGCCCGAGGTTCAAATTCTGGCGACCTACATCGGGGCCGACGCGCAAACCCTGGAACAGGCTGTTGCCACGCCCATTGAACAGCAGATGAGCGGCGTGGACAACATGAACTACATGTATTCGTTGAACGCCACCGCCAACTCGACGACGAGTCTGATCGTGGATTTCGACGCAAAAACCGACCCGAACAACGATTACATTCTTGCCCAAAGCCGTGAAACCCAGGCTGCGTCGCAGCTTCCCGTGGACGTTAACAATTACGGAATCACCGTTCGAAAGTCCGTCACCGCTCCTCTCACGTTGATTGCCGTGTACTCGCCTCATGGAACGTACGACGCGACCTTCCTAGCGAACTACGCCTACATCAACCTTGTTGACCCCATTCTGCGTTCGCCAGGCATCGGTAACGTTCAGGTGTTCGGCTCCGGCCAATACGCGATGCGAATGTGGGTGAAGCCGGACACGTTGGCCAAGCTGGGCGTAACTGTCCCGGAAATTATCAGCGCCATTCAAGCGCAAAATACGGTGAACCCGGCTGGGAAAGCAGGTGGCGAGCCGGCGCCCAAGGGCCAGGAATTTACTTATACGGTGCTGGCGCAGGGCCGGCTCATCTCCCCGGAAGAATTCGGAAAGATCGTCGTGCGCGAGACCCCCGACGGGGCAGTCGTCCGGGTCCGCGATGTCGCTCGAATCGAGCTCGGTTCGCAGGACTATAGCATTGCTGGACGCTATAACGGAAAGCCGAGCGCCGTCATTGCCACCTACCAACTGCCGGGGTCGAACGCCGTGGATGCGGCCGCCGCAGTCAATAAGCTGATGGCCAAGATGAAAGAGCGCTTCCCGGAGGATCTGGATTATGTGGTTGCGCTGGATACGACGCGCGCGGTCACGGAGGGCATGAAGGAAATCGTTGTGACGCTCTTGATTGCTCTCGCGCTCGTGATCCTTGTGGTCTACATCTTCTTGCAGAGCTGGCGAGCTACGCTGATTCCACTGCTTGCGGTGCCAGTCTCGCTGGTCGGCACGTTCGTATTGTTCCCGATTTTCGGTTTCTCCATCAACACGCTCTCGCTCTTTGGTCTGGTGCTCGCGATCGGACTGGTGGTTGACGACGCCATCGTCGTGGTCGAAGGCGTCGAACGCCACATTGAAGAGGGGATGACGCCGAAGGCCGCGGCGTTGAAAGCTATGGAAGAGCTTTCTGGTCCTGTGGTCGGCATCGCTCTGGTCCTCTCCGCGGTTTTTGTGCCCACCGCCTTCATTCCTGGAATCACCGGCAAGCTCTACCAGCAATTCGCAGTCACGATCGCGATCTCCGTTTTACTTTCTGCGTTCAATGCGCTCACGCTCAGCCCGGCGCTTGCCGCACTGCTGCTCAAGCCAAAGACCGAGAGCCATGGACTCCTGAGGAGGTTTTTCGATTGGTTCAATCGCGTCTTTGAGCGAGCCACTGAGGGGTACGTGAGTTGGAGCGCAGTATTGGTGCAAAAGAGCGTCGTCGTGATCGTGTTGCTCGTTGGTTTCTCCGTAGCCGGATTCTTTTTTGCCAGCCGAATCCCGTCGAGCTTCCTGCCTGACGAAGATCAAGGTTACGCCTACGTCAACCTGCAGCTACCGAATGGGTCATCGCTCGAGCGCACCACCGCAGTATCGGCTGATGTGGAAAAAATCCTGATGAATACTCCGGGGGTTCAACAGGTCACCGGCTTCGTTGGCTTCAGTTTGCTCAGTTTTGTTCGTACCAGTTACAACTCGACCTTTTTTGTGAACTTCAAACCCTGGGACCAACGCAAGACAAGAGATGAGCAATTTCAATCGCTCAAGGCACATCTCAACCAGCAGTTGAGCAAGTTGCCGCAAGGAGTTGCCTTCGGATTCTCTCCGCCCGCGATTCCAGGCGTCGGCACTGCCGGCGGATTTACCTTCATGCTCGAGGATCGTTCGGGCGGCGATATTCAGTTCCTGGCCAGGAACCTCAACACCTTTCTTGAGGCTGCCCGAAAGCGGCCGGAAATCGCCAGCCTCAGCACCACTTTCCTGGCGACGGTGCCGCAGGAATTTGTGGAAGTAGACCGCGACAAAGTGCTGAAGCAGGGTGTGGCCCTCAGCGACGTGTACCACACGATTCAGGCCTTCATGGGCGGCTACTTCATCAACTATTTCAATCGCTTCGGCCGCCAGTGGCAGGTCTATATCGAAGCGGAAGGCGATGAGCGCGCTAAGGCCGAGAACGTCGGGGAGTTCTATGTCCGCAACAACAAGGGAGACAACGTCCCTCTCTCCACACTTACTTCCATCAAGGCGCGCCTGGGTCCGGAGTTCACTTTGCGCTTCAACGAATATCGTTCGGCGCAAATCAACGGAAGCGCCGCACCCGGCTACAGCGCCGACCAGGCCACAGCCGCACTGGAAGACGTCTTTAAAGAGACGATGCCGAGTGAGATGGGCTTTGATTATTCGGGCATGTCTTTTCAGGAGCAGAAAGCACGGCAGGGAGTGCCACCAGCGGTGATCTTCGGGCTCTCCCTGCTGTTCGTCTTTCTGATTCTGGCGGCCCTGTACGAAAGCTGGTCGCTGCCGTTCAGCGTGTTGTTGAGCACGCCTGTAGCGGTCTTCGGAGCTTTTGGAATCCTCTGGTTGCGGCGAGTACTGCTTGGCGTCTTCCTGCCGCCCTACTTGGTCCAGATCGAGAGCGATGTTTATTCGCAAATTGGGTTGGTCATGCTCATCGGCCTGACAGCGAAGAACGCGATTCTGATAGTCGAGTTTGCCAAGGACGAATATGAAAAGGGAAAGCCTTTGGCGGATGCTGCTCTCGAGGGCGCGAAGGTTCGCTTGCGACCGATTTTGATGACATCCTTTGCGTTCATCCTGGGTTGCGTGCCGCTGTGGACGGCGAGTGGCGCCGGTTCCGTTGCCCGTCAAATCATGGGTACCACGGTGATCGGAGGCATGCTGGCGGCCAGCTTCATCGGAATCTTCTTCGTGCCGGCCATCTTCTTCCTGGTGGAGAAGTGGTCCGGCGCTAGCCAGGAACGGGTAAACACTGCGCTGCCAGGAACGCCTGCACCGGCGGAAGGAGACTGAAATGGCCTGCTCTCGAATGCACAAAAGGGATGAGCTGCGGAGATAGTCATGAAAAAGTTGACGTCGCCGATGTCCGGGATTTTGTTTGTGATCTTTGCCTCGCTCGTAATGACCGGGTGTATGGTCGGCCCGAATTATCACCGGCCTGTCGTTCAGACTCCTGGCGTCTATCGTGATCTAAACGAAAATTCGCAGGGTCAAGCCCAGGCAGCGTCGTTTGCAGATCTTCCCTGGTGGCAGGTTTTCCAAGATCCGCAACTGCAAGAACTGATCCGCACGGCGCTGAAAGAAAACTACGACCTGCAACTGGCGACCGAGCGCATCGCCGCTGCGCGCGCCCAGGTCGCCATCACGCGTTCAAGTTTATTTCCGCAAGTGCAAGCAGGAGGCAATTTCGCTGGCGGAAAAGATCCAACCACACGAGCTAAATACAACATTCTGGCGCTCACGGCGGATGCGGCATTCCAGTTGGACCTCTTCGGCCGCCTGCGGCGTGCGACGGAGGCTTCGCGTGCCGAACTGCTGGCTACAGAAGATGCACGGAATACGGTCATACTTACGCTGGTCAGCGATGTGGCCAGCGACTATTTCACGCTACTGCAACTCGATCTCGAACTCCAGATTACGCGCAACACGGTGAACACTCAGGAAGATTCTGTAAAGCTGACGCGGTTGCGACTGGACCACGGCGTCGCCACCAAACTGGATGTTCTGCAAGCCGAGCAGGTTCTCGATACCGCCAATGCGCAGATCCCAGACCTGGAGAGACAGATCGGCCAGGAGGAAGATGCGATCAGCATTCTGCTTGGCCATTATCCCGACGGCGTGCGACGTGGGCGCCCGTTAGCGGAACAGCCGCTTCCCCCGGACGTGCCGCCAGGCATGCCCTCGACGCTGCTCGAACGTCGTCCAGACATTCGCCAAGTGGAGCAAGAGCTCATCGCCGCTAACGCTGAGATCGGCGTTGCCAAAGCCGCATTCTTTCCGCAGATTTCTCTGACTGGTTCCGGAGGGGGCGCGTTCGGTCGAAGTACTCTCCTCACCGGCCTCATGAGTTCGCAAACTGAAATCTGGTCCTACGGCGCCCGGGTCACTCAACCTATTTTCACAGGAGGCGCTCTGCGCGGGAATCTGAGGCTGGCTGAGTCGCAACAGCGGCAGGAACTGGTTGCTTACAAGCAAGTCATCCAGCTGGCGTTCCGCGATGTTTCGGATGCTCTGATTGGGTATCAGAAGCTTCATCAAGTCCGCGTTGCGCAGGAAACTACGGTAAAGGACCTGCAGGATACCGTCGACACATCTCTCGTGCGTTATCGGGGAGGGATCACCACTTACCTCGAAGTCCTCGATGGACAGCGATCGCTGTTTGAGGCTGAGCTTGCTCTCGCCCAGGCTCGGGGCAACGAATATCAAAGCCTGGTGCAACTCTACAAGGCTCTTGGCGGAGGTTGGCAGCAAGCTTCCCAGTCACCCAATGGTCCTTCACTTCACTCACAAAACCTTACCCCAAATTAAGGACTGCTTCCGGGCGCGCGCGAGTACCTTTCGGAGACTGAAGAGGACAACCAGATGCGCGGGGCCGGAAACCAATCAGGGGGCGTGGATTGGAGCATCCCAAGAAAAGAGACTACATGAGTGAGGCACTTCCGCAGGTATATCTGGCACGGCATGGTAACACGGCCTGGACTGTGACAGGCCAGCATACTGGCCTAACCGACTTACCGCTCACTCCAAATGGTGAGTGCAATGCCCGCAGACTTGGAGAACGGCTGAAAGGTATGACATTTGCTAAGGTGTTTACCAGCCCGTTGCAGCGCGCCGCTCGAACCTGCGAACTGGCTGGTTTTGGAGCCGTGGCCGAGATCGATCCCGATCTGGTGGAATGGAACTACGGTCAATATGAAGGGCTACGCTCGGATGAGATCCTCCGAGAACGCCCCGGCTGGCAGTTGTTCCGGGACGGCGCACCGGGAGGCGAGTCGCCGGATCAAATTGGGGTGCGGGCGGATCGGGTGGTCGAGCGGCTGCGCGCAGTTCAAGGAAATGTGCTGATCTTTTCCAGTGGGCACTTCATTCGAGTTTTGACCGCCCGTTGGCTGGCGCTCGGTCTGGTATCTGCTGGTAAGTATTTTCTATTGAGCCCGGCGAGCCTGAGCGCGCTCGGTTACGAGCACAATTTTTCCCAGCCGGTGATCCGACTTTGGAATGATGATCATCATGTGGCTGCAGGATGTTGAACACTAACAATTCCATGTACCCCGACGATAGAAGGATCATCCAATGAGCACAAAGAGTATGGCCCGTCCGACCTCCGCACAAGTTGTTCCGATGACAACCAGTGCAGCCAAAGTCCCGGATTTTCAGCAACAGTATGGCTGTCCGATTCCGCTCGCTGGAGCGGACAGCGCGCTCTACGAACGTCATTTAGTTTTCGACCGGGCGATCGACCCCAAGGTAGCAAGTGCCCGAGAGCGCTTTGAGGCTTTCTCTCATTCGATCCGTGATATTCTCGCGCGGCGCTGGGTGCAGACCAAAAGCACGTATGAACGACAGAATGCCAAGCGCATTTACTACCTTTCCATGGAGTTTCTCATCGGGCGTTCGTTGGCCAACAACGTTTCTAACCTGTTGCTTGATCCGGTGGTTCAACTTGTGGCTCAGGAGAAAGACATCGACTGGCTCGAATTGATCGAGCAAGAGCCGGATGCTGGCTTGGGCAACGGTGGGCTGGGCCGTCTGGCTGCCTGCTTTATCGACTCAATGGCCACCATGCAGCTCCCCGCCACGGGGTATGGTCTGCGCTATGAGTATGGCATGTTCAAGCAAACGATCGTGGATGGTTGGCAGAAAGAGAATCCCGACAACTGGCTGCGCGATAGCGACCCTTGGGAGATCGCCCGGCCTCACGAGCAGGTAGAAATTAAGCTGAACGTTTCATTCGGCATGCGAGCCGGTAAGCTGGAGGTTGTCCGCGACAGGCCATCAAGCTTGATCGGCATTCCGTTTGATCGTCCCGTAGTCGGCTATGGCGGAAAGACGATCAACACCCTTCGGCTTTGGGCTGCGGCGGCGCCTGAATATTTCGATCTTGAAAAGTTTGACACTGGGGACTTCGTCGGAGCGCTGGGTGAGACTCTCGAAGCGGAGTCACTCACCCGCGTGTTGTATCCCGACGATTCAACCACACAGGGGCAAGGACTGCGTTTTCTGCAAGAATACTTCCTGGTGGCCTGCTCAATGGCCGACCTGGTCCGCCGTTTCCTGCGCCACAACACCGATTGGGATAAGTTGCCGGAGAAGGTCGCGATTCAGTTGAATGACACGCATCCTTCCATGTCGGTGGCCGAACTGATGCGAATTCTTTTAGACGATGCGCACATGGGATGGGACCAGGCCTGGGACCTTACGAAGAAGGCGCTGGCGTACACAAATCACACCTTGTTGCCGGAAGCTCTGGAGAAATGGCCTGTGGCGTGGTTTGAAGTACTCTTTCCCCGGAATCTGCAGATCATTTACGAGATCAACCGGCGATTGCTGGACGAAGTGCGGGTTCGGTTCCCCGGCGACGAGGGACGGGTGCAGCGTGTGAGCCTGGTGGAAGAAGGCAACCAACGGAAGATTCGCATGGCGAACCTTGCGATCGTCGGCACACACAGCACCAACGGTGTGGCTGCGGTCCACTCGAAGCTGTTGCGAACCACGACGGTCAAGGATCTTGCCGAAATGTTCCCCGAGCGTTTTAACAACAAAACCAACGGGGTAACACCGAGGCGATGGCTGTTGCAATCCAATCCCGCGATGGCAAGTGCAATCACGGAAGTGATCGGCGAAGGTTGGATTACTGACCTGAGCCAGCTAAAGGAACTCAAATCTTTCGCCGGGGATCAGAGCTTTCGCGAAGTCTTTCTCAAATCAAAGAAAGAAGCGAAGGCGCAGTTTGCCAATTGGCTAAAAATGACGTCAGGGCAGATCATCGATCCGAACACGATCTTCGATTGTCAGATCAAGCGCATCCACGAATATAAGAGGCAATTGCTGAACGCGCTCCGAATTGTAGTTGTTTATAACCGGTTGCGGAAGAATCCCGACTTGAACATGGTGCCCCGCACATTTTTCTTTGCCGGCAAAGCGGCACCCGCTTACACGTTGGCCAAGCTGATCATAAAATTCATCAATAATCTGGCGGGGACGATCGATGGTGACCCTGCGGTGCGGGGACGACTCAACGTTGTTTTCCTCTCTGAGTACAATGTTTCGCTGGCCGAACGGCTCATTCCCGCCAGCGATGTCTCCAACCAGATTTCGACGGCCGGATACGAGGCCAGCGGAACGAGTAACATGAAATTCATGATGAACGGGGCGCTGACGGTGGGAACCCGTGACGGAGCTACGATCGAGATGGCGGAAGAAGCGGGGGAAGAGAACATGTTCCTGTTCGGTCTCACGGTAGAACAGGTGGAAAACAGTCGCGGCTGGTACAACCCGTACTGGCACTATGACCACGAGCCGGAGACTCGAGCCGCTCTGGACCTGATTTTTTCCGACCACTTCAGCCGTAACGAACCGGGAGTGTTCGCTCCTTTGCGCGATACACTGCTGACCGGCGGTGATCATTACATGCACCTGGCCGATCTGACCTCTTACTGTCAAGCGCAGGAACGGCTTGGCGCGCTCTATGCCGACCGCGGCGAGTGGGCGCACAAAGCGATACTAAACGTGGCCAGCTCGGGAAAATTTTCAAGCGACCGCAGCATTTCGGAATACGCATCTGACATTTGGAAGGTGGAACCATGCCCAGTAGTTTAGAAACGCGCCCGGCTGCAAGTGAGGCTAACGGAATGACAATTTCGCCGCTCGCGGGCAAACCGGCCCCAAAGGAGCTGTTGGTGGACGTGGCTCACTTGGAGAAGGAATATTTCGAGCGACGTCCGGACCTGCAGGATCGTACTCAGCTAGTCAGCTTCGGCACCAGCGGACACCGGGGCTCGCCCTTGAACGGAACGTTCACAGAAGCGCACATCCTGGCGATTACCCAGGCGATTTGCGACTACCGCCGGCAGCAGGGAACGGGCGGCCCGCTTTATATGGGAAAGGACACACACGCGGTGTCTGGACCGGCGCAGCGGACTGCCCTCGAAGTGCTGGCGGCGAATAACGTAGAGACGATCATCCAGGAAAAGGACGGCATCACTCCGACACCTGTAATCTCGCGCGCCATTCTGGTTTACAACCGCCGCCGCAAGGAGCGTCTAGCGGATGGCATTGTGGTTACGCCTTCGCACAATCCGCCGGAGGACGGAGGGTTTAAGTACAATCCGCCGAACGGCGGCCCGGCTGACACGGATGTGACGCGCTGGGTGGAAGATCGCGCGAACGATTTGTTGCGAGCGGGAAATGCCGGGGTCAAACGAGTTCCGTATGCCAAAGCGATTCAGGCTGCGACCACGCATCAAGAAGATTTCGTTCTCCCATACGTTCGCGATCTCAAGAACGTGGTTGATATGGATGCGATTCGTGGCGCCGGCCTCAAACTTGGAGTAGATCCACTGGGCGGCGCATCGCAGCCCTACTGGGAACCGATCAACTCCATTTACGGACTCCACATCGCCGTCGTCAATCCCATCATCGATCCAACGTTTTCATTTATGACCGTTGATCACGACGGCAAAATTCGCATGGATTGTTCGAGCCCTTATGCAATGGCCAGGCTCGTCGGGCTCAAAGATCAGTACCAAGTGGCTTTCGCCAACGATACTGACGCAGACCGGCATGGCATCGTAACGCCGGTCGCAGGCCTGATGAACCCGAACCATTATCTTGCCGTTGCGATCCGATATTTGCTCACGCACCGACCACAATGGCGTCACGAAGTCGCGGTAGGGAAGACCCTGGTGAGCAGTAGCATGATCGATCGAGTCGTGGCAAAGCTCGGCCGCGCGCTCCAGGAAGTGCCGGTCGGGTTCAAGTGGTTTGTGCCCGGACTGGTCGACGGCTCTTGTTGTTTCGGCGGAGAAGAGAGCGCGGGAGCGAGTTTCCTTCGTCTTGATGGTACGGTGTGGACGACCGATAAAGACGGGCCAATCATGGATCTGCTAGCGGCGGAGATCACCGCGCGCACCGGGAAAAATCCTGGAGAGCATTATCGCGAGCTGACAACGGAGTTTGGCACTCCGTACTACACGCGTATCGATGCGCCGGCTACGCCCGAGCAGAAGGCAAAATTACAGAAGCTCTCGCCGGGCGCAGTAAAAGAGTTGGATCTCGCGGGTGAGCCAATCACAGCCAAGCTGACCAAAGCGCCGGGTAACAAAGCTCCGATCGGCGGCTTGAAAGTGGTGGCGCAGACCGGTTGGTTTGCCGCCCGGCCCTCCGGTACCGAGAACATCTATAAAATCTATGCGGAGAGTTTCAAGAGCCAAGCGCATCTCGCCGCGATCGTGAGCGAAGCCCAGCAAATGGTGAATAACGCGCTGGGTTCGTCCGCGGTGGTTGCTCAGGATGGAGCGAGATAATGCACGAAGCGCCGCGCGCGTGGGGGTGGGCGCCGTCGCCTGTTCCACCGTTTCCGTTGGAATATCGCGCTTCCGGGTTGCTCCTGCACGTTACGTCTTTGCCGTCGCCGTATGGCATCGGCGATCTGGGATCGTCGGCGTTCTCATGGATTGATCGCCTCCATAATGCCCGCCAAAGATGGTGGCAGGCGTTACCACTCGGCCCGACGGGTTACGGAAATTCACCGTATCAATCCCTTTCGTCGTTCGCTGGGAATGCGCTACTGATCAGCCCGGCTTCACTCATTTCCGACGGGGTGCTGCAGGCAAAGGATTGTGAGTCTCACTTTTCTGCCGACGCGGTCGACTACGAATCCGTGATCCCGTTCAAACTACAGTTGCTCCAAAAGGCGTGGGCAAATTTCAAAGCCAGGGGGCGCGGAGGCAATGACCTGGCGCCTGCTTTCGACGAGTTCTGCGTCAAACAGGCGAGTTGGCTGGAGGACTATGCTCTATTCCGAGCGCTGAAAGCCAAGTATCACGATGCTTATTATCTCGACTGGCCAGCTGAGTTGGTTCGGCGAAGCCCCAGTGCTCTCGCCGAGGCGCGGCGAGAGTTAGCAAGTGATATCGATCAAGTTCGCTTTGCGCAATTCCTGCTATTCCGCCAGGCTGATCAGCTCAAAAAGTACGCCCATGCTAGAGGCGTGGGTCTGATTGGCGACCTGCCTTTTTTTGTTTCCGCCGATTCGAGTGACGTTTGGGCCAACCCGGAATTCTTTCTGCTAGACGAGCAACGTCGGCCGCGTTTTGTTGCCGGAGTTCCTCCTGATTATTTCAGTGCCGAAGGACAGCTATGGGGCAATCCGGTTTACAACTGGGATGCTCTTCGCGCGACTGGTTACCAATGGTGCATCGATCGGCTCCGCGCCCTACTGAATCACGTCGACGTGATCCGATTGGATCACTTCCGTGGCTTCGCTGCCGCGTGGCATGTTCCAGCCAACGCGCCAACCGCTCAGTCTGGACAATGGGTTTCAGGTCCGGGCGCCAGCTTTTTTCAAGCAGTCCGCAAGGAACTGGGCCATCTACCGTTTGTCGCGGAGGATCTAGGTATGATTACGCCCGACGTGTACGCGCTGCGCGATCAATTTCAAGTGCCGGGAACCAGAGTGCTGCAATTCGCCTTTGATGGACATGCCGATAATCCATATCTTCCGAACAACTTTGTTTCCAACACCGTTGTCTACACCGGTACGCATGACAATGCCACAACTCGGCAATGGTACGAAGAGCTACCTGAGTACCAGCGACAGAATCTGTGGAGCTACCTGAAGCGCGCGCCGGGTGACAGTACTGAGGCTGCATCGGTGCTGATGCGCATGGCGTGGTCGTCAAAAGCGGCCCTCGCCATTGCTCCATTGCAGGATCTGCTCAACTTAGGCAGCGAAGCGCGCATGAACGTGCCTGGACGCCCCGATGGGAATTGGCGTTGGCGAGTCCGGGAAGAGATGCTGTCGCCCCAAGCTTTTCAGTGGCTGGGAGAACTGACAGAAAGTTCAAAGCGTTCGGGCGGTCACATGACGTCCATTGATGCCCAACCTGGCCTCGAACGAGCCATGAGCTCACAGATCTAGAAAGTAGAACCAATGGTCGCGTCGGTCATCCAAGTTGTCAAAGGTATTCTGCTCGTGGTGAGCGCACTCTTTCCAATTGTCGATCCGATCGGAGGGAGTCCGATCTTTCTGTCGCTCACGAGAGATTACACAACGCAGACGCGGAAACTACTCTCCCGCCGCATCGCTGTAGACAGTTTCATTCTGCTGGTCGCCTCGTACGCTGTCGGATCCCACGTGCTCTCGTTCTTTGGCATTTCCCTGCCAGTGGTGCAGGTGGGAGGGGGGCTCGTCGTGATTTCGACGGGCTGGTCGATGCTGAACCAGAAGGACGGGAATGATCGAAACGCAGTACGGCGCACGGTCAGCTGCACGGATGCTCTAAGCGATGCTTTTTATCCCCTGACACTGCCCTTGACGGTCGGTCCAGGCTCAATCTCGGTCGCAGTTACACTTGGCGCAAATGAAACGCACCACCTAGGGGCAAACTTGCTGGCGCTTCTAGCGGCGGCTATCGGTTCCGCATTTGTTGCGGTTACCATTTATCTCTGCTACGGCTTCGCCGACCGGCTAGCAAATGTTATGGGCCAGACCGGGATGAACGTAATTCTCAGGCTCTCCTCGTTCCTGCTGGTGTGCATCGGAGTGCAGATCTTGTGGAACGGTGCGAGCAAATTACTCAGTTCACTGCCGCAGGTTGCCGGCTTTGTGGTGCCGCTTTGAAGGCAAAGGAGGGGGCGGGTCTGATCTTGTCGTCGTCATTTGTCAAACTGTTGACACTCTCTCCGATTTCACGTCGGGACGTCGGTGACGAGTTCGTTACGGTTAGGTTCTTAAGTCCTTCTGTTGGAGAAGTGACTCTCCGGCGTGACCAAGGGCTTGAACGGAACTGCGAATGCTTGAACAGATTCACTTCGAGAGCGGGCAAGAGGTTTCCGGTGCCAGAGAACTCCACGCGGCATTCCAAGCTCATAAAATAAGTCAGATACGCAAGTTAGTCCAAAGCACTTGAGGGACCCGAAAGGACACCGGATATGGCAGCCAGAGTTGAAGCGATCACCAAACGCCCCACAGTTAAACATCAAGCCTGGAAGGATCTGCAAACTCACTATAAGAAGGTCAAGGACTTACACCTGCGGCAGCTCTTTGCTGAAGATCCGAAACGCGGCGAGAGCATGACTGCCGAGGCCGTTGGCCTTTTTCTGGACTACTCGAAGAATCGCATTACGGGTGAAACCCTCAGATTGTTGATCCAGCTCGCCGAGGAATCTCAGCTGAAACAACGAGTTGACGCCATGTTTCGGGGGGAAAAGATCAACCTCACGGAGAAGCGTGCTGTTTTGCACATCGCCCTGCGCGCCCCGCGCGACGCTTCCATCATGGTGGACGGCGAGAACGTGGTGCCCAAGGTGCATGCTGTGCTCGATCAGATGGCCAATTTTGCCAATCGAGTCCGAAGCGGCGAGTGGAAGGGGCACACCGGCAAACGGATTCGGAACGTGATCAACGTCGGCATCGGCGGCTCCGACCTTGGGCCGGTGATGGCGTACGAGGCACTCAAGCACTACACAGACAGAGCAATGACGTTCCGGTTTGTATCGAACATCGACGGCACCGATTTCGCGGAAGCCGTCCGTGATCTCGATCCGTCGGAGACACTGTTCATCATCTCTTCGAAAACATTCACCACGCTGGAAACGATGACGAACGCCCAAACGGCGCGCGCGTGGTCACTCGCCGGACTGGGAGGGGACGAGAAGTCGATCGCAAAACACTTCGTGGCCGTTTCGACCAATGCGGCGGAGGTGGAAAAATTCGGGATCGACACCGCCAACATGTTCGAGTTCTGGGACTGGGTCGGCGGGCGCTACTCGATGGACTCGGCCATCGGCCTCTCTACGATGGCCGCCATCGGCCCAGAAAATTTTCGCGCTATGTTGAACGGCTTCCATCAAATGGATGAGCACTTCCGCACCACTCCCTTCGAGCGCAACCTGCCCGTGCTGATGGGTCTCTTGTCGATCTGGTACAACGATTTCTTTGGCGCGCAAACTGTAGCGGTGTTGCCTTACGAACAATATCTGAAACGGTTTCCCGCCTATCTCCAGCAACTGACGATGGAAAGCAACGGCAAGCATGTCACGCTCCAAGGCAAGAAAGTGGCTCACGACACCGGTCCAATTTACTGGGGCGAACCGGGAACCAACGGGCAACACTCTTTCTACCAGTTGATTCATCAAGGAACCCGGCTGATTCCATGCGACTTCATCGCTTTCGCGCAAGCACTCAATCCGCTTGGGCGGCATCACGACATGCTGATTGCAAATGTCTGCGCGCAAACCGAGGCGCTCGCATTTGGGAAGACTCCCGAGCAGGTCCAGGCCGAAGGTACTCCAAAGTGGCTGGTTCCTCACCGGGTGTTTGAAGGCAATCGTCCATCGAACACGATCCTGGCCCAACGATTAACGCCGGAAGTGCTGGGCAAACTCGTGGCGCTCTACGAACACTCCGTGTTTACCCAGGGGACAATCTGGAATATCGATTCATTTGACCAGTGGGGCGTTGAGTTGGGCAAGGTCCTGGCGCAGCGGATTATTCCTGAGATCGAAAGCAAGACAGAAACAACGCTCGCGCACGACAGCTCAACTAACAATTTGATCAGGTATTACCGAAAATCGAAGGAGACTTCCTGACAGACCCGCTACGCGCCACTTCGCAGATCGCGCGGAAGCCTAGTGGAACTTGCGCTTTCAAATAAGGAGACAGCCATGCAACTCGGAATGATCGGTTTGGGAAGGATGGGGGCCAACATGGTGCGGCGGCTGATCGGTAAGGGTCACAGCTGCGTGGTATTCGACAGAACGCCACAAGTGGTGAACGAACTCGTCAAGGAAAAGGCCACTGGCTCTGGATCGCTTGCAGAATTCGTGAAGAAACTTGAGAAACCACGAGCGATCTGGTTGATGGTGCCGGCGGCGGCTGTCGACGATACTATCGCTGCCCTCTTGCCGCACCTTGAGTCGGGGGACATCCTTATTGACGGGGGCAACTCCTATTACATCGACGATATCCGTCGGGCCAAACAGCTCGCTCTGCAAAAGATTCACTATGTGGATGTGGGCACCAGCGGAGGGGTATGGGGTCTGGAGCGCGGGTACTGCATGATGATCGGCGGCGAGACCGAAGTCGTCAGACGACTCGACCCAATCTTCGCTGCGCTCGCCCCGGGAATTGGTGACATTCCGCGCACCATCGGCCGGGATAAGGTCGATGGTACCGCTGAGCAGGGTTATCTGCACTGCGGCCAGAATGGAGCCGGCCACTTTGTCAAGATGGTCCACAACGGAATGGAGTACGGAATTATGGCGGCTTATGCGGAGGGGTTGGCGATCCTACGCTCCGCTAACATTGGCAAGCGCGCCGACAGTACCGTCGACGCCGAAACCACGCCACTGCGCGATCCAGAACATTACCAGTATGACTTGAACCTGCGCGATGTCGCGGAGGTTTGGCGTCGCGGAAGCGTGATCGCTTCCTGGCTGCTGGACCTGACCGCCAACGCGCTGATGCAGGATCCAAATCTCTCGAAGTTTGCCGGCCGGGTTTCCGACTCTGGCGAAGGGCGCTGGACGATCAAGGCCGCGATCGACGAGGCCGTCCCGGCGCCGGTTCTCACTTGCGCGCTCTACGAGCGGTTCAGCTCGCGGGGCGAGGCTGAGTTCGCCGACAAACTTTTGTCTGCCATGCGGTATCAGTTTGGCGGGCACCTGGAAAAATCCGAAGACAAATCTAAAGTGGCGTAAGGAGAAGCTTGTGAACAATTCGCATTCGGACGCGCTCGTCTTCTTCGGAGCGACAGGCGACTTGGCATATAAGAAAATCTTTCCCGCGTTACAGGCGATGATTAAACGCGGGCATCTGGATGTGCCGGTCATCGGCGTCGCCAAAGCTGGCTGGACGCTCGATCAGCTCAAGGCGCGCGCTCACGATAGCCTCGAAAAACATGGCGGAGTCGATGCCGCGGCATTCGAGAAGCTCTCTTCCTTGCTGCGCTATATCGATGGAGACTACAACGATCCCGGTACCTTCCAGGCTCTCGGCAAGGAATTGAAAGGAAGCCAACGGCCGGCGCACTACCTCGCGATCCCGCCGATCATGTTCGAAGCGGTGCTCGAAAAATTGGAATATTGCGGCTGCACATCGAATGCCCGGATCATCGTCGAGAAGCCCTTCGGCCATGACCTGGAGTCCGCACGGCATCTGAATAAAGTTATTCTCCGCAAGTTCGATGAGTCGTCGATTTTCCGGATCGACCATTACCTGGGCAAACGACCGGTACAAAATATGGTCGTATTTCGTTTCAGCAACGCGTTCATGGAGTCGTTCTGGAACCGCCATTATGTGGAGAGTGTGCAAATCACGATGGCGGAGGATTTTGGTGTCCAAGGCCGCGGTGCTTTCTACGACGAAACGGGAACGATCCGCGATGTCGTTGAAAACCATCTATTCCAGGTTCTTTGTAATCTGGCGATGGAAGCACCGGTAAGGCTGGACAGTGAATCCGTTCGCGATGAGAAGGTCAAGGTGCTGAAGGCGATTCCGGCATTGGACGAGAAAAGCGTCGTTCGCGGGCAGTTTCGCGGATATCTGCAGGAAAAGGGAGTCGCGCCGGACTCGAAAGTCGAAACCTTCGCCGCGGTTAGGCTGGAAGTCAATTCCTGGCGGTGGCAAGGAGTTCCGTTCTACATTCGCGCCGGGAAGTGTTTGCCGGTCACGTCCACGGAGGTGTTCTGTCGGCTACGAAAGCCGCCTAGTGTCATCCCAGCGGAAGTTCTGCACTCGAATTATCTTCGCTTCCGAATCAGCCCGGATGTGTCCATTGCCATGGGCATGACAGTGATGTCTCCCGACGAAATGGCCGGCGAACCCGCGGAGATGATCGCGAGCGAACAACCCGGGGCAGAGGAAATGGACGCGTATGAACGGGTGCTGGGAGATGCCATGGCGGGGGATACTACCCTATTTGCGCGCGAAGACTACGTGGAAGAAGCCTGGCGAATCGTCGATCCAATCCTCAAGAAAGCGACGCCAGTCTACCCTTACGAGCCGAAGAGCTGGGGGCCGAATGAGATCGACCGAGTGACGCCGCCGGGAGGCTGGGAGAACCCGATTGTTGGAGACGAGACTGCTGAGAGCAAAGCTGCTTGACGGGAAAAGGCTGCCTTCCGTGATGACGCTCGACGCGCTGCGAATCGAAAGCGGAGAAACCGGAATGAACGTTGAAGTGTTTGCCGATGACGAATCCGCCGCGCAAGCGGCGGCTAGGTTTATTGCTGCAGCAGCGCGGGCTTCTGTCGCTGCGCGCGGTCGGTTCGTTATGGCCGTCAGCGGCGGGCGTACTCCTTGGATTATGCTACGCGCGCTGGCCCAGGAGCCACTCCCGTGGGAGAGCATCCATATAGTGCAAGTGGACGAGCGTGTGGCGCCTGCAGGAAATCCAGACAGGAATCTCACGCATCTTCGAGAAAGCCTGCTCGAACATTCCCCAATTCCAGCCGAGCACATCCATCCCATGCCAGTGGAATCGTCGGACTTGGAAGCCGCGCCCGGGCAGTATGCTTTGACTCTCCAGGAGTTGGCGGGTTCGCCGCCCACACTGGACCTGGTTCACCTCGGCCTGGGACCTGATGGCCACACTGCCTCTCTGGTTCCGGCCGATCCAGTACTTAACGTTACTGAAAGTGACGTGGCTCTAACCGCCAGCTACCAGGGGAGACGACGGATGACGTTAACCTATCCGGTCATCAACCGCGCCAGGCAGATCCTCTGGTTGGTAACGGGTAGAGAGAAGGTTGATGCTCTTGTGCGCTTGCGCAAGGCCGACGCATCAATCCCCGCCGGGCGGATTCGACAGGATCGGGCTGTTATTTTCGCCGATCGTACAGCGTCCGAAGGTGACGCCTGATTGACATCTGACGAAGTGCTGTCACCGCCGAGTGACGCGGTTCGTGCTTTTCAACAGATCGGGCTGAGCTCCTTCGACTAACTGATTGATCCAGCGTGCGGACGTCCCGTGGCCGATTTCCGTTGAGCTTGGAAAGACAAGTGCACTTAACTGACCACCCGCCGGATGCGGCCGGCGCCAGCCTCGTAACAAGCTGTTTGTTTCCAGACTGAGGTTAGCTGGCGAAACTAATTAGGGTTCAGAGAGGCCAAGTGAACAGGTCAACCCTCGATGTGCTTACTAATGTAGATTCTCCAGCCGAGGCTGCCCTCCCCGAGCCGGCCGCATTCTCCAAACGCCCGACGTGGGCGCAGGTGGAGGGAAGTTCCTTACCCCTTGGGGTCACTTGGATCAACGAGGAGCAGGCGTTCAACTTCGCCGTTCACTCGGAACATGCGGAGAGCGTCACGCTGTTGCTGTATTCCGCCAGCGATTTGGTGAATCCCCTCCTGATCTTTCGCTTCGATTTTCTGCGGAACAAGTCAGGCCGGATTTGGCACTGCCGGATTCCAATCACAAAAATGGGTGATGCTCGATACTACGCATACTCCGTGGCGGGAGAGACCATTCCTCAACTGCATAGCTTCGATCCGCAGAAGGTTCTCCTCGACCCCTACGCGAAATGCATTTTCTTCCCTCCCGGTTTCGATCGAAAGCTCGCTATGCGTGAAGGGGAAAACGCGGGCCATGCGCCTTTGGGAGTTTTGGCTGCTCACCGTCCAACATTTGACTGGGCAATGGATCGGTCACCGCTTCATCAGTCGGATGCCATCATCTATGAACTTCACGTGAGGGGATTTACAAAGAACCCCAGCTCCGGCGTAGATCCTGCGCGTGCCGGAACATACACCGGTCTGGTAGACAAGATTCCCTATCTGAAGGAACTCGGGGTCACGATTGTCGAACTCATGCCGGTGTTTCAACGTGATCCGCAAGAAGGCGATTACTGGGGCTACATGCCTTTGAATTTCTTCGCACCCCATGCGCAGTATGCGAGCAGCTGCGGTGCGGATGAACAGCATAATGAATTCAAGAAGATGGTGAAGGCGCTTCATGAGGCTGATATCGGCGTGGTGCTCGACGTCGTGTACAACCACACTTGCGAGGGCGACCACAGGGGACCAATCTACAGCTTCAAGGGTTTCGACAGTGCCGGCTATTACATGCTGTCCTCCGATCCGGCAAACCCTTACGCCAATTACTCGGGCACCGGAAATACCTTGAATTTCAGCCAGCCGCATGTGCGCAAGATGGTGATGGACAGCTTGCGTTATTGGAAGCGAGAAATGCATATCGACGGATTCCGCTTCGACCTGGCGTCCGTGTTTAGCCGTAATGCGGATGGATCTCTTAACATGGGAGACGCTCCCATCTTCAGTCAAATTTCCGCCGATCCGGAGCTGGGCCGATTGCACTTGATCGCGGAACCTTGGGATACAGGCGCGTATCAACTTGGCCGCGGCTTCCCAGGTTTGACTTGGCGCCAGTGGAATGGACGGTATCGCGACGACATTCGCCGCTTCGTTAAGAGCGATCCGGGGATGGTGGCCGACCTGATGCGTCGCCTTTATGGCAGCGATGATTTGTTTCCCGACAGCCGCGCCGATGCGTATCACGCCTACCAGAGTGTGAACTTTGTAACGTCCCACGACGGCTTCACTCTGTACGATCTCGTCTCCTACGACCGCAAGCACAACTGGAAAAACGGGAATAACAACCAGGACGGCACTGACGACAACCATAGTTGGAACTGCGGCAACGAAGGAGACGAAGGGCCGCCTCCGGAGGTGCTGGAACTACGTCGAAAACAGATGAAGAACTTCTGCTGCCTGCTGTTGTTGTCGAACGGCACCCCGATGTTCCGAGCGGGGGACGAATTTATGAACACCCAGTTCGGCAACAACAACCCGTATAACCAGGACAACGAAACGGGATGGCTGGACTGGAGCCAACTCCGGGCGAACCCCGACATTTTCCGTTTCTTCCAAGCCATGATTGCATTTCGCAAAAATCATCCCGCCCTCGGACGCAGCAGGTTCTGGCGGGAGGATATTTCCTGGTACGGAGCGGGTCCAACGGTCGATCTCTCCTACGACTCTCATAGCCTAGCCTTCTGCCTGCACGGCGCCTCACAGGACGATGACGATATCTACGCCATGATCAACGCATATTGGGAAGAGGTGCACTTCCAGGTGCAGGAAGGGGTTCCATCGGAGTGGAAAAGAATTGTGGATACAGCATTGCCGAGTCCTAACGATTTCTCGGAAAGCGGCACTGCCATGCAGCGGATGGACTACTCGGTGGCACCCAGGTCGATTGTTGTGCTCCTTCGATCGAGCAGAGAACGTGCCGGAACGAAGAAGGAGTCATAGCGGAGCCCGACAGAATTGCCGCGAAGATGTAATTGATCTACGAAGCTCTGCATCGCTGACTTGGAGAGATTCAAGACTCTGGGATCGAGTGAGTTTGCAAATGAGCAGCGCACGCACATCGAAGAGATTGAGCGCGATTCAGGTGCTTTCGGTTGTCCTCTGGTTCGTGGCCGCAGCTGGCGCCACCGGGCCGGCAACCCCAGCCCTGAGTCCGACGAACATCTTTGCTCCCGCCTCCACGCCCGCCAAGTCGATCTTCGGATTATCCCTCTTTGTTTTGGCGGTCACGGCATCCATCTTCGTGGTCGTGTTCACTTTGCTTGCTTACTGTGTGGTGAAGTTCAGGAAAAGGACCAACGATGATGGCCGCGAGCCTCCGCAGGTGTATGGCAGTAATCAGGTTGAGCTTGCCTGGACGGTCATTCCCGTGCTGATTGTGGTGGCTTTATTCATGGCAACGGTGCGAGTGATCGCCGACGTCCAGAAGGCATCGCGACCTGACGGAGCGATCGAGGTTGTCGCAATTGGCCACCAGTTCTGGTGGGAGTACCGCTACCCAGGTCTGAAGGTTGTAACCGCGAATGAATTGCATGTGCCGGTCAGCGATCCGACCCATCCGACGCCGACCTTCATTCAGTTGCTGTCGGCGGATACCGACCACAGTTTCTGGATTCCGCGTCTGGCGGGTAAAACTGACCTCATTCCCAACCATCCGAACAGCATATGGATTGATCCACAGCGGACGGGTCTCTACCTCGGCCAGTGTGCCCAGTATTGCGGGACACAACACGCAAAGATGCTTCTGCGAGTTTATGTTCAGTCGCGGGAGGACTTCGATCGCTGGATTGAAGAGCAGCGCCAACCCGCAGCTGTGGGTGACGCTGTTACTCAAGGGCAACGAATATTCGAAACCACCGCTTGCATCAATTGCCACAACATTGCTGGGACCGTGGCCAACGGTCGGTTTGGCCCGGATCTTACTCACCTGATGAGTCGCGACACGATCGCTGCCGGCGCTGCCCTTAATACCGCGAAAAATCTTCGGCTCTGGATTCAAAATCCCAATGCGATCAAGCCGGGATCCTTGATGCCGGCAATGGAATTGAATGATGGGGAAGTGGACGCGGTGACAGCCTATCTGGAGACACTTCGTTGAGCACGTTCTTGAGCCCATTGCCGAGCTTGGTCGAAGGGAGCGCTTGATGGCGACAGACTCTATCGCGTGGCCGAGGAGTGAAGGCCTCTCGCGTCCATTCGTTGATCAACTGCATGAATGGATCACGACGGTTGATCATAAGCGCCTGGGCATTCTGTATGTCATCTATGCCTTGATTTTTCTTGTGGTCGGCGGAATCGAGGCGACGATCATCCGCATTCAGCTGATTCGTCCCCATAATGATTTCGTCTCTCCGCAAGTTTTCAACCGGATGTTTACCATGCACGGAACCACGATGATTTTCTTCGTGGCCATGCCTCTGGTGTTCGGATTCGCCAACTATTTGGTTCCGCTGATGATTGGCGCGCGGGACATGGCGTTTCCACGCTTGAATTCTTTCAGTTTCTGGCTCACCGCATTCGCAGGGCTTCTCCTTTATTTCAGCCTGGTCGGAGCGAACGGCCTGTACGGGGCAGGAAGCGCGCCGGACGTGGGCTGGTTTGCCTACGCACCCCTTACTTCGCGGACCTTCTCGGTCGGGCACAGCACTGATTTCTGGACCCTGGCTTTGCTCGTTTCAGGATTCGGCAGCATGGGGACAGCGATCAATATCATGACGACGATTTTGTGTATGCGATGTCCGGGGATGAGCTTGGGAAAAATGCCGCTGCTAGCGTGGCTCAACTTGGTGATGGCCGGTTTAGTAATCCTTGCGGTGAGCCCGCTGACTGCCGCGCAAATTATGCTGGTGATTGACCGCTATCTGGGGGGACACTTCTTCGATACGCAGGCCGGAGGCTCCGCCGTGATCTGGATGCATTTCTTCTGGGTTTTTGGCCATCCCGAAGTTTACGTACTGGTAATTCCTGCGTTCGCATTCATCTCGGAAATTGTTCCGGTCTTTTCCCGCAAGGCAATGTTCGGCTATCCGATCATGGTCGCGGCCACGGTAGCCATTGGTTTCGTGAGCATGTCGGTTTGGGCTCACCACATGTTCACGGTTGGAATGAGCGCCAATGCGAATACGTTCTTCGTGTTTTCGACCATGGCTATCGCAGTTCCCACCGGAATCAAAATCTTCAACTGGTTGGCCACGATGTGGGGCGGAAAGATCCTGCTTAAGACTCCGATGCTGTTCGCGATTGCATTTCTATTCCAGTTCCTGATTGCCGGTCTCACCGGAGTCATGTTGGCTTCTGCCCCGTTCAATTGGCAACTGAGCAATTCGTATTTCGTAGTCGCGCACTTTCACTACGTGATTGTGGGTGCGATTCTGTTCGCCACCTTCGGTGCCTTTTATTACTGGTTTCCGAAGGTGTCGGGAAAAATGTACAGTGAAACTCTGGGGAGGTGGCACTTCTGGTTGTTCCTGATTGGATTTCACCTGACATTCGATTTCATGCATATTCCAGGCCTGCTCGGCATGCCACGGAGAATCTATACCTATGAACCGGGCCGCGGCTGGGATACATGGAATCTAATCGTGACGATCGGCGTCTTCTTTCAAGCGGCGGGCGTTCTGGTTTTCGTTTACAACCTGCTGTGGTCGTACTTCCGAGGTGAAACTGCCGGAAGCGATCCATGGGATGCCTGGACCCTCGAGTGGTCCACGAGTTCACCACCGCCTGCCTATAACTTCAGCACAATTCCTACGGTGAGAAGCCGACGGCCTCTTTGGGACCTTAAGCATCCCGAAGATCCAGACTGGAAATACGAATGAAGGAAACGCTATGAACGCGACTTCCATGACCGTAGCAAGGCCGATTGAGTGGGATCGTCCTTCGCGTGGCACTGTTGGAATGTTCGGCCTGATCGCGGCGGAGTCCGCGATTTTCACGATCTTTGTAGTTGCATACCTTTTCTATGTGGGCAAAAGTCTGACGGGGCCGACACCAAAGGAAGTTCTCAGTGTCCCGATCCTTTATACCATTTGCTTGCTCTCCAGCAGTCTGACGATTCACCTGGCCGTGAAAGCGCTTTACCGGGGTAGTGTGCGAGTTTTCGGGGCGTGGTGGTTCGCCACTATCGCGCTGGGTACCGCTTTTATGTTCGGAACCGCCAGCGAATGGCACCGGCTGATTTACCACGAAGGATTCACGATCAGCACGAATCTGTTTGGAACAACCTACTACTCATTGGTCGGGCTGCATGCGTTCCACGTGGTTGCAGGTCTCACCGGCCTCTCGATAGTTATGGCGTTCACGCTTCTGGGGAGCCTGAGAGAAGAACACGCCCAGCGTGTCGATGTCTTATCTCTCTACTGGCATTTTGTGGACGCAGTGTGGGTTGTCGTTTTCACGGTCGTATACGTGATTGGACGGTAAGGGAAGGATCGCAGAATGGCACCGGAAATACTGCAACGGCCCAATGAGACAGAGCATGCGCCGCGCGCGATCGAACTGCCGGCGCCGACGGCCTGGCCGATCATTCTGGCCCTCGGCGTGGCACTGGTGTTCGCGGGATTGGTGACGAGCGCCTCGGTGAGCATTCTTGGTGCGATCTTCGCCGTGGCTGGCTGTGTCGGATGGTTTCGCGATGTGCTGCCAAACGAAAAACAAGAATCGGTGCCAGTGATCGGGAAAGCGCCGGCTGTGGCTACTCTACGACCGCAGGTCGCCCGAGTCGAATGGATGACAGAGGAATTGAACCGTGCACGTCTCCCGTTGGAGATTTATCCGATTTCGGCGGGGGTCAAAGGTGGGTTAGCCGGGAGCGTCGCCATGGCCATTCTGGCTGTTTTGTATGGGATCGTGAGCGGCCATGGCATGTGGTATCCCATCAATCTTCTGTCCGCTGGATTATTTCCTGTGCGGTCTACGGTCGCTGAAATCGCGGCCTTCCATTGGGACGCTTTGATCATTGCCGCAATTATCCACGTTGTCTGTTCTGTACTCGTAGGACTTCTTTATGGCGTGGCGCTTCCGATGTTTCCGCGCCGCCCGATTCTGTTCGGAGGGGTGATCGCTCCCATTCTTTGGACGGGGCTGATCCACAGTACTCTCGAGGCGCTGGATCCCGTGCTCAACCAGCGCATTGACTGGCTCTGGTTTGTTGTTTCTCAGATCGGATTCGGCATCGTCGCCGGCATCGTGGTTTCCCGGCAGGAGCGCATAAGCACCTGGCAATATCTTCCATTTCAAATCCGCGCTGGGATTGAAGCACCGGGAGCGATGGACGAGAAGAACGGAGAGAGTCCCCGGCAATGAATCGTCGAGCTATTCTCGTTGCTGTCCCCATGGTTGCGCTCCTGCTTTATGCAGCATGCGCAGGTTCTCCAGCTATTCCTCGAGCGGACTCAGAGGTAGTAGCGCCAAACGAGATCGTCGACTTCAAGTTCCTCTATGGACAGAACTGCTCAGGATGTCACGGCCCGGATGGTAAAGGAGGCGCAGCCATAGCCTTGGCAAATCCCGTTTTCCTCGCAATTGCCGACGACACGGTGATTCGGCGCATCGCGGCGAACGGAGAACCGGGCACGCCGATGCCCGCCTTCGCGCAGAGCGCGGGAGGCATGCTCACGGACCAGCAAATGGATGCGCTTGTTCGAGGAATTCGATCTTGGGCGAAACCGAATGTTCTCGGCGATCAGACTCCGCCGCCTTATGCGGCCCAGGCTCCTGGCAATGCGCAACGTGGCGCCGATGTCTCTCGAACTTACTGCGCTTCCTGTCACGGAGCCAACGGACGCGGCGGAAGCAAGGCTAGTTCGATTGTGGATGGCTCGTTCCTCGCGCTCATCAATGACCAGCAACTTAGAACCATCGTGATCGCAGGCCGACCCGAACTGGGTGCGCCAGACTGGCGTGGCGACGTTGTGGGCCACCCCATGTCAGCCCAAGAAATTTCCGATGTGGTCGCGTGGCTTTCGAGCCAGCGGACAAAGTTCCCCGGCCAGCCTTATTCCGCGGCTTCGATGAACTCGGCCGGCGGAGGATCTCGATGAGTAGGGAAAACGACATCTCCAGACGAGCGGCGCTCGTTAAACTTGGCCTGGTGCTAAACGGCATCGTTGGTGCTTTTTTAGCAGTGCCGATCGTGCGCTATCTCCTGTCGCCAGTGATTCGTGAAAAGAAGTTTGGATACGACTCGTGGCTCTCGCTTGGCGGACTCGAACAGTTTCCAGCCGGCCAGACGAGGCTTGCCACCTACAAAAATCCCGTCGTCAATGTCTGGGATGGCGAAACCGGCGACATCGCTTGCTGGGTACGGAATGTGGATGATCACACTTTTCAGGTTTTCGCCGTCAATTGCGCGCATCTGGGATGCCCGGTTCGCTGGTTTCCTCAATCAAGTCTTTTCATGTGTCCCTGCCACGGCGGAGCTTATTACCAGGATGGATCCCGAGCGTCGGGACCTCCAGCGCGAGGACTGTTTCAGTATCACTACAAAATCGAAGACGGCAAGCTTCTCATCAAGGCTGGGGAAATGCCGACTCCCGGTCAGCCCGTAGCAAAGAAGGCGGGAGAAAAGATGACATGCGCGTGATGCAAAAACTCGCCGACTGGTTCGATCTGCGGCTGCAGTTGGGCACGCCGATCCGAGAGACGCTGGAGCACCAGGTTCCTCGCGAGACGGCCAGCTGGTTCTACGTTTTCGGCAGTGCTGCACTCACCTGTTTCATGCTCCAGATTGTCACCGGCATCCTGCTCGCCCTTATCTATGTGCCCTCCGCAGGAGAAGCATGGAGCAGCCTCCAGACCCTCAATCATGGTATTTCTCTTGGTTGGTTCATCCGTGCGCTGCACGGTTGGGGCTCGAACTTCATGGTGGCGATTGTCTTGATCCACATGGTGCAGGTCTTCCTTTTTGGAGCATACAAATTTCCCAGAGAACTCACCTGGATGGTTGGTGTCCTTCTTTTACTTGTGACGCTCGGCATGGCGTTTACCGGACAGGTTCTGCGCTTCGACCAGGATGCCTACTGGGGGCTAGGCATCGGAGCATCGATTGCAAGTCGTGTTCCGGTGATTGGCCCTTGGGCCGTTAATCTCATGCTCGGCGGCCCAATCATTGCGGGAGCGACTCTCTCTCGATTCTTCGCGTTGCACGTTTTCGTTATTCCCGGACTACTCATTGCCTTTGTGGGCGTGCATCTGCTCATGGTGCTGAAATTAGGAATCAATGAATGGCCGATGCCGGGACGCATAGTCCGCCGCGCCACATACCTGCAGGAGTATCACGAGTTAACGCTTAAGCAGGGTGTGCCGTTCGTACCGAATGCGATTTGGAAGGATATTCTATTCTCCGCTTTCATTCTTCTTTCGATTGCCGCGTGCGCAATCTATTTCGGCCCCTTCGGTCCTGGCGGCCAGCCGAATCCGACAGTGATCCAGACCTCGCCGCGTCCGGACTTCTTTTTTCTGTGGTTATATGCGCTGCTCTCGTTCTTGCCCCCGTCAGCCGAGACTCCCATTCTGTTGATTGGGCCCGTCGTCGGAATCATTGTCCTGCTGGCTCTTCCGCTCGTGGCGGGTGAGGGAGAGAAGAGTTGGAAGCGCAGGCCGATTGCTGTCCTTACAATTCTGCTGATCGCGGTAGCTCTCGGCACGCTGACGCATCTAGCCGAGCACACTCCATGGAGTCCGGTGATGAATGCCTGGAGCGGTGAGCCGATCCCTCAAGAATATTTACAAGGCCGGACTGCTTTAGAGCGCCGGGGTGCACTCGTTTTTCAGGTGAAGCAATGTCACAACTGTCATTCGCTGGATGACAAAGGAGGTCAGCGTGGACCTGCGCTCGATAGGGTTGCACTGCGCCTCACCGAAGATCAACTGATTCGCCAAGTGATTCAAGGCGGAGGGAATATGCCGGCGTATGGAAAAAATCTGAGTCCGGCGGAAACAACTGCGCTGGTGGCATTTCTGGAAACATTGCACCCGGCAAATCAAAGACCGGCTCGCAATGCTTCTCGAGCGGTAGCACTCGGCGCAGCCGAGGTCTCGCCCCGATAGGGCTAGCTATGTTCGAGTCCCATGTACAGATGCAGTTCTGGCCGGTCGCGCTCGCCATCACAGCCGGCCTGCTGGTCATGGCATTGGGTTACTTACGAGGGTGGCTTTGCCTTCGAAGTGCTTTCCCAGGACTGATCGCCGGTTGGCGCCTCGCAGCATTTATCGGTGGACTCTTATTAGTGTGGGCTACGACGGCATCTCCGCTCGGTACTCTCGATCGTCAGTCGCTCACGGCTCACATGATGAAACACCTTTTGCTCATGACGGTTGCTGCTCCGTTAATTCTCGCAGGCGCGCCGGTATTTCTGCTGACTTCCGGGTTTCCGAAACTCTTCATCAAGAGCGATCCTTTACTCGTCAACTGGTCGGCGAGATGGCTCGAGCGCGTCCCTACCCATCTCGTATCGTGCTGGCTAGCGGGCACGGTCGTTGTTATTGGGTGGCACCTTCCCATCGCATTTCAACTGGGCATGCGGTCTCATTGGGTGCATACCATGGAGGACGCGTGCTTTCTTTTGGCGGGGTTGTTGTTCTGGTGCCCCATCGTGCAGCCGCCGCCGAGTTCGACGGGATCTCCTCGCTGGTCGGCAGCGTTATATCTTTTTCTTGCCACCCTGCCTTGCGACGTTCTTTCGGCGTTCCTGGTCTTTTGTGACCGGCTTGTTTATCCCTATTATCGATCTACAGCTCAATTGTTCAGCATGACTCCCCTTCGGGATCAGGAGTGCGCAGGGGCCCTTATGTGGGTTTGGGTAACGTTCGCGTACCTGATTCCTGCAGTCGTCCTCACAACACAAATACTTTCGCCGCCGAACCGCAACTCGAATGCAACACCAAGCCTGAAATCAATTTTCTCATCGCGCTAGCAACCTTTACCTGCTTCTACCTGCGGCTCCCCATGCGGTGCGACAATTTTCCTTATTCTTTGCTGATTCACACGTTGTGTCCAACCCGTCTGGTTGCCATTGACCTCACCGTGATTGTGGCCGAGAAGTGTCAAAGTCATAGCACGTGACAAACCCTTGGCAGGAGTTTGGACCGACGTAGCCTCAACCTAAAGGGCAGCCCTGCACATTACGCGATTTAAACGCTGTGGTTCGGAGTTTTCTCCTGGCATTTTTGTTTTTTCTCTCCTTCCATCCACTGGCATCAGACGTGCTTTCGCCATTAGGGACAGGAGACAAGACATATGCGTGTGACAGAAGCCTCGATGGAGGGTGGGCCGGAAATTGGATCCGGTTTGCTGGGTGATCGCATGAGAGAACTTGACGATGTTGTCTCGCGAAATCTGCGTGCGCTTTACAAGAGTGCCTTTCGATACTTGGGCAACGCACCGGATGCGGAAGATGCGGTTCAGGATGCTCTCCTCTCGGCGTACAAACACTTGGCGCAGTTCAGGGGACAGGCGCGAATCTCAACGTGGTTAACCGCAATCGTCATCAACGCTGCACGGATGAAATTACGGCGGCGCCGGGGCGTCTCCCCGTTGTCACTGGAGCATAAACAAGGAGAAGACGGCCTCGCCTTGCTGGAGCGGATCCCTGACCCAAAGCCGAGTCCGGAGGAAATCTGCGTCAGCTCCCGAGCCCATGAGCGGTTGCTCGAGGTCGCGAACCAGCTTTCACCGACGCTGCGCAGAACATTTCAGCTTCGCGACATTGAGGGTCTTTCCACAAAAGAAACTGCGCGCCGGTTGGGTGTGCCCGAGGGAACAGTGAAGGCGCAAGTGGCGCGAGCGCGGGGCAAGTTGGCTCAGATCATGGGAGCGAAGCCTCGAAGGCAAGTCTGGCGAGCCGTTTCTGTTGTTCGTCCGCATTTCGCGCAGAGTCGGTGTGTCCGTGAAACTGCGGCCTGATTCACGGCCAGTCACATATGACGGCCGCCGACTCATCCCGAACAACGATCCTGGGTAATTTCCATATGAATTACAACGAAGAACCTGCAGAATGTCGTGAGTTTCCCTGGCATGCCCGCCTTTTCACCACTGGGCACATCGAGATCGAATGCGATCCCAAAGTGTGGTCGGCAGTGAAGACGTTGATCCTTCGCCGATGGCAGGATTCACTGGCAACTCAGACTGACACCGACGAGCCGGACCTCCCAGCCTTAGGCACAGGCGGCCGCGCATCTCAGCCGAGGTAGTAGCTAGTGAATCGGACGTGCAAACGGCACAAGCCACCCTCCTGTACAGGCATCTCGATAACCCGATGGTGGTATTCGGGCATGAACCGTTGGAAGTAGCAAAAAAGCCCTCCATTCCGTGATGTATTCCTTCCGCGCACCCTGCATGATGCAGTCGTGACAATAAGAAGCTGATCACAGTGACGCCGGGATGCCGGTTGCCAGCTTTTGGTGGTCCCGGGATCATTCGTCCGTCAGAAAGCGAGGGATACAAGATGAGCGTCGCGCAATTTGGACTAACACCGCAGACATCTTTTATGAGCGCCCTACCCCGGTTGCGAGTGGAACAACCTCTGCTGGACGCCGAGGCCCTCGAGAGATCGCTTCGAGCACAGTCAGAGGCGGATGCCAAGGCTGCGCGGTTAAGATTCTTACTAGATTTGGCGAACAGCGTGGCTTCCGGCCTCGAGACCGATGATCTGTTGAGAGAAATGGCGGTGAGCGCCCGGGGAGTCGGGCGTTCGGATCTTGCCCTGGCAGGACTGCTAGATGCGGAAACTGGGCGGCTGCACATAAAGGCGTGCGACTCGCCAGCGCACATCAGGCTCGACGAGGAAGTAGAGAGTTCCTTCGCAGAAGTTCTTGGGAACCGCGTTTTCTCGACCGGCAAACCATGGGTGGGAAAGGCCGAAGAGTTTGCCGAGAGGGATACGGAAACGGAAGAAGATCCGAAATGGGCGGCAGGGTTCAAGAACATCTGCGCTTTACCGCTCGTAAGCCGCGACAAAGTCCTGGGCATCCTCGTTCTCGGAAAGCGATGTGAGAAATCCTACACCCAGGACGAAGTGGATTTCCTGAAGCATGTTTCGAGTCTGGTAGCCCTGGCCATCGAGAACGCACTGGTAAACAGCGAACTTCGGAATCTAAAGGATGATTCCGGCGAGGGAACTGTGCGATTGGACGATCCAATCCGCGGCGATCATAACTTTAGGGAGATCGTGGGCAGGAGTGCGGCCCTGCAGCGCGTGCTCCGAGAGGTCGAGGTCGTGTCGCCGACCGATTCCGGCGTTTTGATCCAAGGTGAGACCGGAACCGGGAAAGAACTCATTGCCCGCGCCATTCATGACATGAGCGCTCGCCGTGACCGCCCTTTTGTCAAGCTGAACTGTGCCGCCATTCCCTCCGGCTTACTGGAGAGTGAACTTTTTGGCCACGAGAAGGGCGCATTCACCGGCGCGATCATGCGGAAAGCCGGACGATTCGAAGTGGCGGACAAGGGCACTCTGTTTTTGGACGAAGTGGGCGACATTCCACTCGAGGTTCAGTCCAAATTGTTGCGTGTCTTGCAGGAACAGGAGTTTGAAAGGTTGGGTAGCACGAGAACGCAGCAGGTGGATGTGCGTGTGATCGCCGCGACTCACCGCGACTTGAAGCAGATGGTCAAAGACGGCCAGTTCAGGAGCGACTTGTTTTACCGTTTACACGTCTTCCCTCTACTCGTCCCTCCATTAAGAGATCGCCGCGAAGACATCCCGATGCTGGTGCGGCACTATGTTGACAAGTACGCCAAGCGAATGAACCGGGACATTGAAACGATTCCCTCGCGCGCCATGGAGGTCTTTGCGAGCTATCCGTGGCCAGGCAACGTGCGGGAATTGCAGAACTTCATCGAGCGGGCAGTGATCTTGTCACCCGGGAGCGCCCTCCGGCCTCCGCTCGACGAACTGAGAGGAGGAAGCGTTCCAAGTCCGGGTCCGAAGATGTGTACTCTCGAAGAGATGGAACGCGAACATGTTCTCCAGGCAATTCGAGATTCCAACTGGGTCATCGGAGGACCGAACGGAGCGGCAGCGCGGCTCGGGATGAAACGCACGACCCTGACGTATCGGATTCGTAAGCTGAAAATCCCGTGCCGCCCGGTTTAGCACACGCATCCAGGTTATAGCCGGTGTTGAAAGAGCCGTACCCCGAAAGTGGTATCGAAATATGCCCAAGCCGGGGGATTCGTTGGCAAGTTTGCGCCACTAGTCTAAATGCGAAAGTTATCGAAGGCGGACTCCCCCAGTCAAATCGCCGGGTAAGTCTTAGATATGGCGAACGCGTCGGCCTCGTTTCGAAGGACGGATTTGCGAGTTTGTTCACTGGCACCATTTATTCTTTTCGTTTCAGGGGGGCTGCTGGCCGGTTCGCAGCATCACGCCGACTCGACGTCAACGCCTTCTAAACCGAGTTGGGTTCTAACATGGAGCGACGAGTTCAATGGCCCCACCGGTTCGACACCGGACCCGGCCAAGTGGGTGGTTGAGAGTGGGGGGAATGGCTGGGGCAATGATGAATTGGAATACTACACAGCCCGCCGCCAGAACGTCCGCCAGGAAAACGGGAACCTCGTAATCGAGGCGATCAAGGAAAAATTCACCGCCTCTGACGGAACCCAGCGCCGCTATACGTCGGCGCGCCTGAAGACACAGGGACGATTCGCCCAAAGATATGGGCGATTCGAAGCGCGGATCAAGGTTCCGTCCGGACGGGGAACGTGGGCAGCCTTTTGGTTGTTGGGCGATAATTTTCCCGCTGTTGGTTGGCCGGCGTGTGGGGAAATCGACATCATGGAAAGCCTTGGCTCGGAACCGTCGACGATTCACGGTACTGTGCACGGTCCTGGGTATTCAGGAGAAAGCGCGCTGACCGGAAGCTTTTCGCTTCCGAGCGGGAGCGTTGGCAACGACTTTCACGTCTTCGCCGCCGAGTGGGAACCGCGAGCCGTCCGCTTTTATGTGGATGGGCAGCTTTACGAAACCAAAACGCCCGCGGATCTTCCGCGTGACAAACGTTGGGTGTTCGATCATCCGTTTTTCGTCATCCTGAACTTGGCGATTGGCGGGGGTTTGCCCGGGAGCCCCGAAGAATCTACGCTGTTTCCGCAACGAATGCTGGTGGACTACGTTCGCGTGTATGCGCGCCGATAGCGGATCAGAAGATCGCCGTAGATGACGATCTTAGCAACAGTGCATTTCACCTTTGATTGTTCCTTGTGCCGTAAAAGGGTGTGGGTGGAATGTTTTAACACATTTTCCCGTTGACCAAGTGCGTGTGGGGTCGCATGAAGATTGAGGTCATGGTTCTCTCGGTGTTGCTACTCACCGCCGGGGAAATCCTCGCCCAATCTGATCTTGCCTCGATCACCGGAACGGTAAAAGACTCGAGCGGCGCGGTCGTTGCCGGTGCGCGGGTATTCGTGACCAATACAACCGACGACCTTCAGGCACGCGCGGTGACGAATGCTACAGGTGTTTATACGGTGTTGAATCTGCCCATCGGGCACTACAGGCTCGCATGTTCGAAGGAGGGCTTCAAAAAATATGAGCGCTCCGAGATCAATCTTACGATCAGTCAAGTCGCTGAGATCGACGCGGTGTTGACGGTTGGCCCCAGCACGGAAACTCTCGCCGTTACCAGAGACGCTCAACTTCTTCAGGCGCAGACCTCCTCCATCTCGACAAGTCTGGGCAATGCTGCAATTACTGAACTGCCGCTCAACGTGCAGGGGGGACGAAATCTCGCGGCCTTTATGTTTGCATATGTTCCCGGCGTGGAAGGCAGCGGGAATAACCCGCAGAGCAACGATTACACTTCGCACATAAATGGCAGCCTAAGTCAGAACAAGGAAGTAATGATCGATGGAACCTCGGCCGTGTCGCAAATTGGCGGTTATCTCAGTGAATCAAGCCCTCCGATGGAAGCAGTTGAGGAATTTCAGGTAACCAGCGCAGGAGTTCGGGCTGACGACGGACGTACAGGCGGAGGTGTGTTCCGCTATGAGATGAAATCAGGCACCAACGCCTGGCATGGCAGCGGTTTTTATTACATGCACAACGAAGCGTTCGATGCTCGATCCTGGGGCGACAAGTACAACGAGGTCGTGTGTTTGAATGACGACAATGGCGACCCTGCACAAGCCGCGAGTTGCCAGCGCGCTTTTGGCAAGCCAGCTGATTCTTTGTATACCTATGGCGCGAGCTTCGGTGGTCCCATCATGAAGGGCAAGTTTTTTTTCTACTCGGCGTGGGAGCGTTACACATTTGCGAACTACGGTATTGGCGGGCTCACTTCGACCGTTCCAACAACAGCCTTTCTGAACGGCAATTTCAGTGCGCTCTTGAACCCAGCAGTGGTCCTCGGGACGGACAGTGCCGGTCAGACCGTGTACCAGGGCGCTATCATCGATCCACTGACCGGGAATGCATTTCCGGGAAACATCATTCCCGCGTCACGCATCAGCGCGGTATCGCAGAAGATCGTCGGTCTTTACGAGAAATACTATCAGCCGCTTTCGTCGACCCTTACCCACAACAATGCATTGCCGCTGAGCAGTCCGGCGACCTGGTACCAAAGCAATCAGTACAGTGTGAAGCTGGATTACAAACTGTCGCGCAATCACTTTCTGGATGGATCGATCATTTATGCCTACATACCACGCTTGCTATCGGACCAGGGAGGGATATGGTCTGCCGGTTCGCAGGATGGTGGACCGATGGCGAACGCGTATGACCACAATACAACTGCGCCGTCGGTCCGAGCCCGTGATTCCTGGACAATCACGAACACGCTCTTGAATGTGTTCAGCGCCACGTTCAATCGCTTCCGCAATCCGAGCGATGCGCGTTCACGGGAGGGAGACTGGCCCTCGACTTTGGGACTGGGAGAATTCGGGGCGGGGAATTTTCCCATCATCAAGTTTCAGGGGGTAAACAGCGGCCAACACCGTTATGTCGCCGGCCTGCCGATCGATGAGACCCTCCTGGGGAGCCAGTTCAATGACTTTTATGCTGCTAACACTTTCATCTACGACGACAATCTGTCCTGGGTGAGGGGTCGCCAAACTTACAAGTTTGGCGCAGAATTTCGTGCCCAACAATTCAACTCTCACGGAGATTATGGAGTTCCAACTTTCGTGTTTGACCCGGCGCAAACGGCGGGCACCTTCGGAGCAAATGCCGGCTTCGGATTTGCCAGTTTCTTATTGGGCGACGTTAATCAGGGCTCGGTCAGCGAACCGGACAACACATACGGCCGCCGAAAATCTGTGTCGCTGTATGCCCAGGATGACATCAAGCTTACGGCGAAGTTTACTGTGAATCTTGATTTGCGCTGGGATTTTAACGGACGCTACCACGAAAAATACGGTCACTGGTCGAACTTCGACACAACCGCGATCAACCCAGTTACCGGCCAGCCGGGTGCTTTGGAGTTCGCGACCAACGGTGGCGACTCGTTCGAGAAAAAACAGAATTACCACAATTTCTCAGGATATGTTGGCGGGGCATACCGGCTTGCACCAAGAACAGTTGCACGAGCATCGTTCGGCGCCTTTTACGTTCCACTAAACCTAAACACCTTTAGCGGGATTCCATACGAATTCAACCCCGGATTTGTGTTGAACAACCAGGTGCTTGCACCCTTCAACTGGGATAGCGGGTACCCTGGTCAGGCAGTAAATATCGGGATGAACCCGAACTTCACTCGCTATGGCATGGTGTCGATCGATCCTCGAATGTTGGAGCTCGGCAACGTCCAAGAATTAACCGTTGGAATTCAACACGAGATCAGCCGCGACCTTGTGCTTGACGTGACCTCCATCGAGAACCACGGCTATCACTTGGAGAGTGGATATGTAGCCGCAAACCAGCCCCGGCTATCGGCCTATACCGCGCTCGTGCAGGCGGGTCAACAATACAGCTGGGTTACAGAACCCGGTTTCACTGGATTTGGTTGGGCCTCTGTCGCGCCGTTTCCGAACGTTGCGATGACTTATGGGCCTCTCTACTATGTGGGCTCGCCGTTGGGCAACACCGACTTCCGATCGCTGCAATTCACGGTGAAAAAGCGTGCCGCACATGGGTTTTCAATGCTGGCCAGCTACAACCTGTCCTCCTCTCACGGAGACGTGGATGATAGTTTCGAGGACCTCTATGCAACCGGGCCACTGCAGGATGTTTTCAATTTGCAGAAAGAGCGCCATACCATTTCCGATTTCGACCAGACCCATATCGTAAAGGGGTACGTCCTGTACCGACTGCCGTTTGGTCAAGGCAAGGCGTTGCTTTCCGGCGGGAGCCCGGCTGTGAATGCTTTCGTAAGTGGATGGACGGTCAGCGGGGGCTTCCACTACAACACCGGCACTCCGATGCGGATTCCAGCCAACGTGTATTATCCCGGAATCAACAACGTGTATTCGGACATCGTACCGGGTTGCGATTTCAGCGAACACTTCAACGGAAAGGTCGACAGCACCTACTTCAACTCAGCTTGCTTCACTAATCCTGTAAACGGTGAATTTGGCAATGCACCGGGTTATCTCGCGAACCTTCGCAATCCGGGCTTCGCGTCGGAGGACGTTGGGATAAGAAAATCCCTGGGATTTGGCGAGCGTTCAACGCTCAACTTGTACTTTCAGGCATTCAATGTGTTCAACCGTCACGGTTTCAATGGCCCTAACACGCAGATCGGGACGGCGGACTTTGCTAAGGTGCTGCCGGAAGATCTCAATGGCCTTCCCGGACCTCGTGTTGGTCAATTCGGTGCGAGGTTCGTCTTCTAAATGGAGCATGCGATCAATCCCGGCGTCTCCAATTACAAACGCAGTGAGACTCCGCGTCGTCGTTGGATCTCAAGGCTGCGTTCTCCCGAGCTCTCAACTCAGCCTATTGCCACAGCCCTACTGGTGGTGATTTGTATTTTGTTGGGCGGTTGTCAGGCACGACAAAACGGTAACAATCCTGCGCATCCAACCATAGAATTCACGACTGTTCCGTTGGCAGGCGCGGGGGATCCCGACAAACTCAGCACGATTAAGGGACGTGTGATCGGCGCTCAGGCTGGACAGAAGATCGTCCTATACGCCAAGGGCGAGACGGCTTGGTGGGTACAGCCCTTCGCGAACCAACCTTTCACGAGCATTCATCCAAATTCGAGATGGAGCAATTTTACCCACCCGGGAACGGAGTACGCGGCGCTTCTCGTCGGCCCCGATTTTCAGCCTCCGCTCACTTCCAATGGGCTACCCACCGCGGGGGTCGTGACTTTCGCCGTAACGCACGGCGCGCCGGCATTCTGGCAGCGATGGTGGTTTCCCTTCCTGTGCGTTATTGCCGGCGTAATTGCGATATTTGGTTTCCATCACCTGCGACTTCGCCAGACCACCAGGAAGCTCAGTGTACGTTTTGAGGAGCGTCTCGCCGAACGCATGCGCGTCGCGCAGGAATTGCACGATACGTTCCTGCAGGGCGTGTTGAGCGCATCCATGCAACTTCATGTTGCAGTCGATCAAATGCCTCCCGATTCGCCGGCGCAACCCGCGCTCAACCATGTTTTGAAGTTGATGGGTCAAGTCGTGGACGAAGGCCGAAATACGCTTCGAGGGCTGCGGTCGTCCGTGGGAAGTGCTCACGATCTGGAGTATTCATTCTCGAGAGTTCCGCAGGAGCTCAGCGTACAACAAGAAATCGGGTTTCGCGTTCTCGTCGAAGGTCCAGCCTTGCCAGTGAAATCGGCCATCCGCAACGATATCTATAGCATCGGCCGCGAAGCTCTGGTTAATGCCTTTCGCCATTCCCGGGCAAGCAATATCGAAGTGGAACTTGAATATGCTCCCAACGAGTTTCGCGTCCTTGTTCGCGACAACGGCTGCGGTATTGACCCCGAAGTGCTGCATTCAGGGCGCGACGGTCACTGGGGACTTTCCGGGATGCGCGAGCGAGCCGAAAGAATTGGAGCAAGACTGAAAGTGTCAACCAGCATTGCCAGTGGAACGGAAGTTGAGCTGAGTGTCCCAAGCCGACTCGCTTTCGAATCCGATGCGTCGAATCGCGCGTCTAACTGGATCACAAGGATCTATATGCGAGACAAAGACGTGTTCAAACCAGAGAGTTTGAGAAGCGGGAAGGGAAAATGAGCGAAACCGCCAAGATCCGTATCTTCAGCGTGGATGATCATCCTCTGATGCATGAGGGAGTTGCCACGGTGATCAAGAATCAACCGGACATGATAATGGTAGCAGAGGCATCCAACGGCCGAGAAGCGCTTCAGCGCTTTCGGGAGCACGTGCCCGATGTAACCCTCATGGATCTTCGATTGCCCGATATGAGCGGCGTCGACGCGATGATCGCGATTCGGGCAGAGTTCCCTGAAGCCCGCGTGATCATTCTGACAACGTTTTCCGGCGATGTGGAAATTCAGAACGCCCTCGCAGCCGGAGCTCGTGCCTACGTTTTGAAAAGCATGCCTCCCAAGGAATTGGTGGAAGTGATCCGCCAGGTTCACGCCGGCAGAAGGCGCATTCCTCCCGAGATTGCGGCGAATCTGGCTGAACATTACAGCGATGAAGCGCTCACTAGCCGTGAGGTCGAGGTGCTCTGTCAAATCGCGGGCGGAAATCGCAACCGGGATATCGCGGATAAGCTCTTCATTACCGAAGAGACCGTTAAGGTCCACATCAAACACATTATGGAAAAGTTGGGCGCAAGTGATCGTACTCAAGCGGTTGCCATTGGAGTGCGCCGCGGGATCATCCAATTGTAAGACGCATCTTCAAAGCTAACTTTCGGGATACCTCAATAGTGGTACGAAAAGATTCCACGCGCTAGGGATTCATTTAGTAAGTTAAACCTCTACTCTAAGCACGGTCTATCGAGGAGGCCGGGATTGCAGAGGGCATTTTCTACGTTCCCGGATGGCTTACCCGGAGCGGGCCTTCTTTTACTGCGAGGTGCGGCGGGAGCGGCGCTTTTTGTGCAAGGCGGCGCCTACCTTGTCGATTGGAATACGTTGGGATTTCTAACCTTTGTCCTCGCTCTACTTACGGTCGCGAGCGGCCTTTCACTTACAGTCGGTTATCTAACTCCGGTTGCGGGTATCTTTGGCGGATTGTTCTGCGTGGGCAGCGCGTTTTCCTGGTTCCCGGCTCCAAACCTGGAATTGTTTGAAGCCAAGCCCACAGCTGCTTTGGCGACTGTGATCGCGATTGCACTCGTTTGTCTCGGCCCGGGAGCGTTTTCACTGGATGCTCGCTTATTCGGGCGCCGCGAGATCATCATTCCCGCTGCTTCCTCCCCACCGCACTCTTGATCTTCTCTTATCCCGCGGTAGGCGTGCGGCTGGTTCTGTTCAGAAACAAATTGGCTTAACTTTGCATCCATGTTTCCATGAGACCGCCCTGCGACGAGTCCGTGATCCAGTCAGGGAATCCTGGAACTCCCTGTGCTGCGGAAGCGAGAACTTGGATACTCGCCGCGACCATCATCGGTTCGAGCATGGCCTTCATCGACAGTACGGTCGTGAACGTCGCTCTGCCCGCGCTACAAGCCAGCTTTCGCGCAACCGTAGTTGATGTGCAATGGGTGATCGAGTCTTACGGCCTTCTCCTGGGAGCGTTGATTCTCGTCGGAGGCTCGCTTGGCGATTTGTGTGGCCGCCGCCTTATGTTCTTGCTGGGTGTTGTGATCTTCGCCATAGCGTCCATAGGCTGCGGACTTGCTGGGAATATACATTGGCTGATCGTTGCGAGGAGTATTCAAGGTGTGGGAGCTGCACTTCTAGTGCCCGGCAGCCTGGCCATTATCAGCACATCGTTCGACGAGAAAAGCCGCGGTCAGGCGATCGGCACCTGGTCCGGCTTCACAGCGATCACCACCGCAGTCGGACCGCTTCTCGGCGGCTGGTTGGTTGAGCACGCTTCGTGGCGCTGGGTATTTTTCATCAATGTCCCCCTGGCAGCAGCTGTAATAGCGATTTCGCTGTGGCGTATTCCCGAGAGTCGCAAGGCTGCTGGGGGCCATGTCGATTGGCTCGGTGCCCTAGTTATAACTCTCGGACTAGCAGGTCTGGTTTACGGTTTCATCGAATCGGTGAATTTAGGCTGGCACGATTCGTTGGTGCGGGCAAGCTTGATCTTAGGTTGCGGCTGTCTGATTTTGTTTCTGTTCGTTGAAGCAAGGGTGACCTCACCCATGGTTCCCTTGGCGTTATTCGCATCTTCCGCTTTTAGTGGTACCAACCTGCTTACGCTGCTCCTCTACGGCGCAACTGGGATTTTCTTCTTCTTGTTTCCTCTGAATCTGATCCAAGTCCAGGGATATTCCGCAACTGCAGCGGGTGCGGCTGTGCTGCCACTGATTCTTCTGATCTTCCTTCTTTCACGCTGGTCGGGAGGTCTCGTGACACGTTACGGCGCAAGAATTCCGTTGATCGTCGGCCCGCTGGTTGCCGGGTTAGGCTTTCTTCTATTCGCCGTACCTTCGGTTGGCGGCAGCTACTGGAAGGCGTTTTTTCCTGCGGTGGTGACTCTTGGTTTTGGCATGGCGGTTACCGTGGCGCCGCTCACTACGGTTGTCATGAATTCTGTGGGCCAGGATCGTGTCGGGGCAGGTTCTGGAATCAACAATGCAGTTGCGCGGGTTGCTGGGGTACTGGCGATCGCAGTCTTGGGGATTGTGATGGTCCGCGCATTCAGTCATCGACTGGATCGGCAGTTGGCGAGCGTCTCCATACGACCAAGCGTTCTCCGGGACATCAAGATTGACGAGGTGAGGCTTGCTGGCCTTCGGGTGCCCGCGAGTGCCGACGACGGTATGAGAGCGGTGATCGCAGAGTTCATTCGAGACGCATTCGTATTCGGATTCCGGGTAGTTATGTTGATTTGTGTTGGGTTGTCGTTGGCAAGTGCCGCAGTGGCTGCCCTTATGATTCCGAAGACGCCATAATCTTCAATCGCGTGCATGCCTCCGCGGCCTTGACTAAAGCCTTGCGGGATTTACACAGCAAGCTCCCGGTATACTAGTACGCAAAAGTGGGAATGCGTTCCAACGCATTTGGGCCTGCGACTGAGCGTTTTTCTTATTTGAAGGTCGCGCATTAGCAACCGTTGGGGAGCCGCCGCAAAAGCCGATTCTTGCGGATTGGTTTCGGCTGAGCTGAGCGCTTAAGGATTACTTTGAATTCCGCACGAAAAGACTGCCGACGCGGCCGTGCCCCGGGAGTCCGTTTTTTCCTGCTGGGCTTGTGGCCCTTCCTGGTGATCGGCATAGTGTCGGCGATGCCGGCAGCGGCCCTTGACCCTCAGAGGGCAATCAGCCAATACGCACACACTGCCTGGCGGGTTCAGGACGGAGTCTTCAGCGGCACCCCTAACACGATTGCGCAAACTACTGATGGGTACATATGGATCGGCACGCAAACTGAATTGGTTCGTTTCGATGGCGTCCGATTTGTTCCCTGGACTCCGCCAGAAGGGAAGTCCTTACCCAACTCCAGCGTCTACTCACTTCTCGGTGCCCGCGATGGAAGCCTTTGGATTGGCAGCGGCAGCACTCTCAGCCGCTGGAACAAAGATGACCTGGTGAATTATGCGGAAACGAACGGGCGGGTCAATACCGTTCTGGAAGACCGGGGCGGGTCGATCTGGATCGCGCGGTCCAGGGTTTCCGACGGGAAGGGGCCAATCTGCCGGGTCGAGGACAAAAACCTTCGCTGCTATGGCAGCCGGGATGGAATCCCGTTTTCCTACGGCGGTTTCTTAGTCCAGGACAAGAGCGAAAATCTGTGGATTGAGACCAATGGTGCGCTATGCCGCTGGAAACCAGGTTCCACCTGTACCAGTTACTTCGTCAATCCAGCTGACCTTGCTGGGGGAGGCATTGGAATATGGATGCTCGCTTCCGCGCCGGACGGATCGATATGGAGTAGTGTGGATGCGCCTGGCGCGGGGCGAGGCCTGCAGCAATTTGCTGAGGGAGTTTGGAAGCACCATGTCCTGCCATCTTCTCCGGGCATGGATTCGGGGATCAGTGCTCTGTTCGTTGACCGCGACAATGTGTTGTGGATTGGGACGGTATCCGGAGGGATTTACCGAATTTTGAACGGCAACGCGGATCATTTCGGCAGCGGAGACGGACTGTCGAGTGACTCTGTGCAGAGCTTTTTTCAGGACCGCGAGGGCAATCTGTGGATTGTGACGTCCGCGGGAATCGACCGCTTTCATGATCTGCCGGTCGTGACCTTTTCCATCCGTCAGGGGCTAACCGCCGAGGATGTTGGTTCCATTCTCAACTCACATGACGGGACATTGTGGATTGGGAACCGCGGCGGCCTGGATTTCTTGCAGGAGGGGAAATCTTTTGTTGTTCGAACCGCAAGTCGATTGCCTGGACGGAGAGTGACTTCGCTGCTTGAAGATCACGAGGGTCGGTTGTGGGTGGGCGTGGATGGTGGGTTAACCCTTTATGAGGCAGGCAGCTTCCGCCCGATTAACCGGTCGGACGGTAGCGCACTCGGGGGGATTATTGCGATCGCCGAGGATACAGACCACATTATTTGGGCCGAGGCGATCGGGAACCCAAGCCGACTGGTGCACATAGAGGACGGGAGTGTGCGAGAGGAAATTGCACCGCCGCGCATCCCGCGCGCCAAATCACTGGCAGCCGATCTCCACGGTGGTATCTGGTTGGGCCTCACGAACGGAGATCTTGCCCGATATCGGGAAGGCCGGCTAGAGACCTTCCCCAAGAAAGACGGCGCGATCAATCAGCCCGTGCAAAATCTTTTGGCTGATTCTGATGGTTCCATCTGGGCTGCAACTTCGAATGGACTGAGGCGGTGGAAAGATGGGAAATCGGAAACCCTCGATTCCAGAAATGATCTGCCGTGTGATTCCGTTCTTTCAATGTTAAGAGATCAGAGCGGATCGATGTGGCTTTACACCGGTTGCGGTGTAGTTACAATCTCCGATTCGGAACTCGGAAAATGGTGGGAGCATCCAGACACGAAGGTCAAACTCGGATTCTTTGACGCCATTGATGGCGCGCAACCTGCCTTTTCGGACTTTAGACCATCGGCTGCACGATCACGTGATGGACGGTTGTGGTTTGTCAACGGGTCGATTGTGCAAATGATTGACCCCGAGAATCTGCACGAGAACCGCACGCCTCCGCCCATCCAGATCGTAAAGATCGTCGCTGACCGCAGGAGCTACGCGCCTCGGGAAGATATTCGCCTGCCCCCTCTGACTCGTGATCTTGAGCTTGACTACACAGCCCTCAGTTTCGTGGCGCCACAAAAAGTCCGCTTCCGCTACAAGCTGGACGGCCGGGATGCGAATTGGCAGGATCCGCAGGGGCGGCGGCAAGCTTTTTATAGTGATCTTCGGCCGGGCAAGTACCGGTTTCGCGTGATCGCCTGTAACAATGATGGCGTCTGGAATGAAACTGGGGCTTCGCTAGGTTTCGCGCTGCTGCCGGCTTTCTACCAGACGAACTGGTTTCTTCTCATCTGTCTGACGGCATTCGGAGGCATTGCCTGGGCGGCGTATCAGTGGCACGTTCGTCAGTTAGCAGCTCGGTTGGATTCGCAATTTGAGGAGCGGCTGGCGGAACGAACGCGAATCGCCCAGGACCTGCACGATACATTGCTGCAGGGATTTCTTAGCGCTACGATGCAACTTCATGTCGCGAACGATCAATTACCGGAGGAGTGGCCGGCAAAACCCATCATAAACCGCGTTCTCGAACTCATGGGCCGCGTGATCGAGGATGGTCGAAAGGCAGTTCGCGGGCTGCGCTCGTCTGCGGACGAGTCCGATGATCTCCAACAAGCATTTTCGCGGACTCACAAGGAGTTCTTTCTCCAGCAGTCCACCGATTTCCGCGTGATTGTCGAGGGCCGGGTCCGGCCATTGCATCCGGTCATTCGCGACGAGGTCTATCGGATAGGCCACGAGGCTTTGGCCAATGCATTTCGACATTCGCTGGCTAGCTGCGTCGAAGTTGAACTGGAATATGCGGAAGACCAGTTGCGGGTTTTAGTCCGAGACAATGGCTGCGGAATCGACCCGCACGTGTTGCGCGCGGGACGCGATGGCCACTGGGGCCTGTCAGGCATGCGCGAGCGGGCGGAAAGAATTGGCGCGCGAGTCAAAGTTTGGAGTCGCCCCGCGGGTGGAACCGAAGTTGAGCTGTCTATTCCAGGCCATGTCGCTTTTCGGCACTATGCTTCGGGTCGCGGGCCACGATGGTTCCGTCGATCGCATTCGCATAATGTTCAAGACCAGAGAAGGAAGCGAAAAAATGAGTGACACAGCTCCACTTCTGGTGTTCTAGGTAGGGATCGTCCTGGCTCGTTATCCTCAGAACCGTAATTCCCCTCAAGGTGCGCTCCTTGCGCACAAGTGACTCCCCCCGTCCTTCTCGATGTCGCCGACGCTGCCTGACTACCACCAAGGAGGTATCGGCTTCCCCACCTTCTGAGGTAGCAAAGAAGCACTGCATCTCGTGATGTGTTCCGGCCCCTAATCCGGCATGGTGCTTATACGGACGCAGGAGTAGGCACCCGCAGGGAATGGAACCTCAGAGGAGGCAGACAAATGTTTAAGCACCCGGCACTGTTCGCACTGGTGGGAATTGTCGCTCTCGGCATTCCCGGCAACCCCACTTCGACCAGCGGATCCTGGCACGTGGACGCCCGCCATTCTGACGCGCAACTCATTACCGACGGCACAACCGACTACGGGAAAATCAAGATTAACGTGGCCCTCGGAGTCGCCAGAGTTAACGGGATGTTGATTTTGGACAATAGTGATCCCACAAAGTCTAGTGTCAATTTCAGAATCTATCCGGCGACTTCAATGGCGCCTCCGATTGATGAAGATGGGCAATTCCTAAGCCATTGGGTTTCCGACTTGGCCAATCACACACTAGTTTGTTTCCACTCCAAAACGGTTAATCGGAGGGCGGACGGCCGACTGCAAGCCACAGGCACTCTAGTCCTAACTCGCGTGGACCGTAATGTCGAAGTGGCCACCGGTGAAGCCTATGCCGGACCCGTCTATGGCCCACCGATTTTGCATCGGGTTTCGCACGAAGCCACTTTCGTCTTCGATTTTCCGGCCGATGGGAAGGGGCAGAAGGACGGCGAGGTCACGGCATCAGGGTCGACAAGCATGTTCCGCGAAGATTTCCCCCAGTTGGTGAAGACCGTAGTTAGCACCTACTGGCCACCCGTAGTTCAGGATGAACACTGTCAAACATCCGACGCCAATGAAGCCTATAGCGGCTCCCAGTGTACAGGGACATTTCTGGAGACTCCCGCGCTACCCGAAGCGCCGCACGCAGCCAACGGCGAGGACGTCGGTGTCCAGCAGAATTTCAATGCGGTTGTCGGAGACCATTTGACCATTGTCGTACGCCTGCGTTTGGCGGCGAAGAGTTCCGGAGAGCCAGCCGCGGCCGGCGGTGACTAGACGTTTCCTCGAGAGCGAATCTTCATGCTTGAGAGGGTGGTTCAAATTGATGCGTGCGCTGTCATGGACAAAGATTCCCGGACTTGTGAGCGGTGCGTCCCGGATGGTCGGTGAAAGTCACAAGTAAGTTTTTGAGAAACCAAAACTAGCAAAACCATAAGGAGAAGAGGCGATGCCCACGATAAGCACAAAGGATGGAACCACGATTTTCTACAAGGATTGGGGCAAAGGGCAGCCCATCGTATTCAGTCACGGGTGGCCGCTCAGCGCCGACGACTGGGACGGACAGATGTTGTTCTTCGGCCAGCGTGGTTATCGAGTCATCGCGCATGACCGCCGAGGGCACGGTCGCTCCACGCAAACCTGGGATGGCAACGATATGGACACCTACGCTGACGATCTCGCGACGCTCACGGAAAAGCTCGACCTGAAGAATGCAATCCACGTTGGCCATTCCACCGGGGGCGGAGAAGTTGCGCGTTACATTGGACGCCATGGCTCCAAGCGGGTGGGCATGGCTGTATTGATCAGCTCTGTTCCGCCATTGATGCTGAAGACAGAAAAGAATCCCGGCGGTCTTCCGATCTCGGTCTTCGACGGGCTCCGGGCGGCGCTAGTGGAAAACCGTCCACAATTTTATCGGGATATCACTCTTCCGTTCTATGGCTACAACCGGCCCGGCGCCAAAATTTCCGAGGGCATCCGCGAGCACTGGTGGTTGCAGGGGATGATGGGAGGCGTGAAGGCCCACTATGACTGCATCAAAGCCTTCTCGGAGACGGATTTTACCGAGGACCTCAAGAGGATCGACGTGCCAACTCTCGTCATGCATGGCGACGATGATCAGATCGTACCCATCGGCGCGTCGGGTCTGATGTCCGCCAAGATTGTGGAGGGCGCCAAGCTGAAGGTGTATCCCGGTTTTCCGCACGGGATGCCCACAACCAACGCCGATCAGATCAATGCCGATCTGCTTGGGTTCTTACAGCAAAGCAAGCAGGCAGCCGCATAGAGGACTTGGGGAGCCCGGCCTTTCGCAGGATTCGCGAAAGGCCGCTGCGCCGAAGGTCGGCACCATGCCCGACGGGAATCCGGGTTATATAGTCGTCTTGACAATAGTCGTTAAAACATATATTATGGACTATTGATGACGAAACTGGTCGGGTCTGGCAAAAGCAAGGGAAGCATCGGCTCTCCCGAGGAGACGGCGTTCCTGGACCTGCTGCGTACCACTGACATGTTGTCCCGGGGACTGGCGCGGGTTCTCAAGACGGAGGCCCTGTCTTCGACGCAGTACAACGTGCTCAGAATCCTTCGCGGTTCGCCGGAAGGACTGCCCTGTGGGGAAGTCGCGAACCGAATGATTACCCGAGACCCGGACGTTACCCGGCTGCTGGACCGACTGGAGAAGCGGCGACTGATCTCGCGGTGCCGCGAAACCAAGGACCGGCGAACGGTAATGGCCCGGATCACAACGGAAGGCCTGAAGGTTCTGGCGCGGCTGGATGATCCGGTGCAGGCCGCCCATCGCAGACAATTGGGCCACCTGGGCAGAGAGAGACTGCGGACGCTGACCGAACTTCTGCGGGTTTCGCGTAGCCAAGTAGAATGATTTATTGGCTTTAATAGTCGTTGCAACGATTATCGGTATAACGCATCAAATGCATAGGTTCAGATAAGGAGATTACGATGAGCACTCCCGCTACTCTGCAAACCGCCACCACAACCTGGAACATCGACCTGGTCCACTCCGTGGCTGAGTTCAAGGTGAAACACATGATGATTTCTAATGTGAAGGGACAATTCACACGTCTCGACGGAACGCTGTCGCTGGACGAGAGCGATATCACGAATTCGAGTGTCGAGGCCTCAATCGAAGCAGCTTCCATCACCACGCGCGATGACCAACGCGATGCGCATCTGAAAAGCGCTGACTTCTTCGATGTCGAGAAGTTTCCTATGCTGTCCTTTAAGTCGACGGGCGTAAGCCGAACCGGTGGCGAGGAACTGGCTGTAACCGGGGATCTGACCATTCACGGCATCACGCGCCTTGTAGTGTTCAATGTCGAGGGACCGACTGTTCCGGCCAAAGATCCCTGGGGCAACACTCGCAGGGGCTTGTCGGCGACAACTAAGATTAACCGGCGAGACTTCGGCCTGACTTGGAATTCGGCGCTTGAAACCGGCGGCATTCTCGTCGGCGACGAAGTCACTATCACTCTAGATGTCCAGTTCATAAAGGCGTAAGCCTAAACGATTCGTTGCGTACCGCCATTGGTGCGGCCGACGCAGAAGAGAGAGGAGGAGTCATGTCACTCCGCCCAGTAAAACAAATTATTCAACCGAAGCCGACGATCGAAGGCGCCGGCGTTAAGCTGCAACGAGCCTTCGGTTTCGGCAAAACCAAAGATTTCGATCCCTTCCTGCTGCTGGATGATTTTCGTAATGAGCATCCAGAGGATTACGTTAAAGGATTTCCGTGGCATCCGCATCGCGGCATCGAGACCATCACTTATGTACTTGCTGGCTCTGTGGAGCACGGAGACAGCCTGGGCAACAAAGGCAAAATGACCGCTGGCGACGTGCAATGGATGACCGCCGGGAGCGGCATTCTCCATCAAGAGATGCCCAAGGGTGATCAGCACGGACGCATGCACGGTTTCCAGTTGTGGTCGAATTTGCCCTCGTCCTTGAAGATGACCGACCCGCGGTATCAAGACATTCCATCGAGCGCGATCCCCGAGATCACCGATGACGACGGCACCCGCGTGCGCGTCATCTGCGGCGAGTTTTGGGGTAAGAGGGGACCGGTTGAAGGTGTTGCCTCCGATCCGAATTACCTCGATATTTCGGTTGCCCCGGGCCAGCGGAAGCGGCTCAAAGTGGAGACCACGCGCAATGCCTTTGCCTACGTTTTTGCAGGCTCCGGCACGTTTCGCGATGCTTCGGACCCTCGCGCGGTTCTGACCGAACAGGCTGCAAGCCCCAATGCGCCAGCCAAGTACGACGTCAGCAATCACTCGTTGGTGTTGTTCGACCGCGGAGACGAGTTGACGGTGCAGGCCGGGCCGGAAGGAATTCGCTTTCTGTTAGTTTCCGGCAAACCAATCGAGGAGCCCGTGGCCTGGTACGGACCGATCGTGATGAACACCCAGGAGCAACTGCGCCAGGCGGTAGACGAACTGCAGAACGGAAGCTTCATCAAGCACCGGTGAACCAACTCCGAGCTTTGCGATGAAGTTTCGTGCCGGATGAAATCTGGAAGGAAGTACGGTTACCGGCTTCCTGCGCGGCGCGCACAGAAAAACTTCTTCGAGCTGCAGGTACTGCCACGGAACCGATCGTTCAGGATCTTACTTATCTTGCCGGCCTGACCCACGCAACCGATACTCGACAGGGAATTGAAAACGCTCTTGCGGGCGGGCCATCAGGCTTGTGATAGCATCTCGCCTTTCGTCAAAACTGCGGAGAAATGATTTACAGTCACGAGTTCGTCTGCTAAAGTGTCGGCCGGACCCGGAATCAGAAGTCCTTCGGCTCACAAGTAATGGGAGTGACCGAATCGTGGAGAATCGACCTCATGGCTGAGACATTCGAGGAATGGATGAGCAAAGTCCGTACTGTCTTCGACTCGCTAGACATGCCCATGGCCGACTGGCAGCTAATTGGCGCATTCGACTACCGAAGTGAGTACGAGGCAGGCACGAAACCTGATGATGCCGCGATGAAAGCTAACCGCCGCTGGTGGCATGAGTGGAACAAGTCTTTGCAGCAGGACTGTCGACGAACTGAAAACTGTTGGCTGCCCCGGAGTCATCAAGGCGAGTGCCAGCCTGTCACAGAGATTGCTTCCCGGGGATAACGAAGTTGCCTCGATCGTGCTACCCACTCATCTGCATCACCTGCGAGGTCCCAATCAAATTCATCCTGAAATCATCGCCGTGCAAATGGAATAACCATGCGTAATGTGATTTTCTTTCTCCTTCTTCTGCCATTATCAAGCCCCATTGTGTCAGCCCAACAGTTCGATCTTGTGCTGGAAGGTGGCAGAGTCATGGATCCCGAAACCGGGATGGATGGCGTGCGCAATGTAGGCATCCGCGACGGTAGGATTGTCCGCATCTCTTCCGAAGCACTGAGCGGGCGTCGTGTCGTCCATGCCGGCGGCCTGGTGGTCGCCCCGGGATTCATCGATCTGCACCAGCATGCCCAGGATCTCCCGAGCCAGCGCGTTAAGGCGCTTGATGGCGTCACTACTGCGCTGGAGCTGGAAATCGGGGCGCCCGACGTCGCGCAGTTTTTAAAGGCGAAGGAAGGTCACTCGCTCATTCACTACGGGACCTCGGCCAGCCATGTCGCGGCGCGAGCTCTGGTGTTCGGAGCCCCACTGCCTCCGGGAGAAATCCTGCCCAAGAACGGACCCGCGACCGATCGGCCCGCTAGTCCAGAACAAATCGAAGCTATACGTAATCGCCTGCGTGAAGAGTTGGCCGCTGGCGGCTTGGCCGTAGGCATGGGCATTCAGTACACACCGGGAGCAACTCGGCTGGAGGTGATCGACATGTTCCGTCTCGCCGCCGAGCAGGGACTGCCCGTATACACGCACATGCGCAGTGCGGGCCGCGTCGAGCCCGGCTCCGCCATTGAGGCGACCAGCGAGGTCATTGGAGCGGCCGCTATCACGGGCGCTTCGCTGCACATTGTGCACATCAATAGTACCTGTGCGCGCGACGCGATGGAGTGTCTTGCCATGGTCGAAGGGGCGCGCGCCCGCGGCCTGGATGTCACCACCGAGGCCTACCCCTACACCGCGGGCATGACTTCAATCAACTCGGCGCTGTTCAATCCCGGCTGGCAGGAAAAGTTTGGTATTAGCTATGGCGACCTCGTACTTCCGGATACTGGAGAGCACCTCACCAAGGAGCGCTTTGACGAGCTGCACAATTCGAGCACAACGCACCTTGTACTGGTTTTCTCCAACACACAGGAAATGGTGGACAAAGTGATTCCTCATCCCCTGGTAATGATCGCCAGTGACGGTGAGAAAGGTCATCCGCGGAACGCCGGGACCTATTCGCGCGTTTTGGCGCAATACGTTCGCGAAAAGGGAACCATCACGCTGATGGATGCTCTTCGGAAGATGAGCCTGATGCCCGCGGAGATGCTGGAGCGTTCCACTCCAGCAGCACGGCGAAAGGGCAGATTGCAGGAAGGCGCCGACGCGGACGTCGTTGTGTTCGACGCGGGAACCATCAGCGACCGCTCCACTTTCGAGAAGCCCATGGAGCCTAGCGTGGGCGTGCGCTATCTGGTGGTAGGAGGAACTTTGGTCGTGGACGAAGGCAAAATTGTGCCGGATGTTTTCCCGGGCCGTCCGCTGTTGGGATCGAGCAAGCGCTCAACAGCGAAAGACTAGTTACTGTGGAAGCGTGATATCTCTTTCACCGCGGCAATCCTTGCGATTCGGACACTTTTCCTCGCAAGACGGTGATGGAGGCCTTCGGTAGAGTGAACGTCGTGTCCGGACCTGCCGCCAGAGTAATCGCGATGGGAGGGTGATCGGGATCCGCATGGCTGTTCGGGCCGTCATCAATCCATACATACTGCTCGCTCCCGAAAGTCACGAACGCAACCGGCCCGGAGAATCTGGCATTCTGTTTTTTCTGGGAATCCTCGAATTGCACGCGCACGGTATGCGGATTGTTCTGGTCACGATTCACCAGCATCAAAGACCAGTTCCCATCGGGCCGATGCACGGCGTACGACGTAACCAGCATATTTCCTTCGGCATCCCTGATAGCAGTGGAGGAAGGGAACATCTGATGCACCCCAGAGCGATGCTGCACCCACTCCAAATTAATCATGTGAGCCGCGAAGTAGGGCGATGTGTATCCCTGGATGTCGTAATTTTCGTCGGAGACAAAATTCGACCATGACGACCAGCCGAGGCAGGTGTTCTGAATACCCTGTGGCTGAATCGGCGAGTGATAGAAAGCCGCTCCTCCACCTTCGAAAAAGGAGCCGACGTTATCGGCGAGCCACAGCGCGGCGAAGATCGTGGTCATCGGTCCCGTCAGTTCGCTAGCCAGATGATTCTCCGTCACCATCAGCGGCACTTCTTTGGGAACGCCGTCGTCTCTCCACACCTGAAGAATGTGCTTCATCAATTGCGGTTCGGTGTACAAAGTCTTCCAGGTGATGGTGCAAGGCTCGAACGGATAGTGCTCGAATGAGACGAAAGCGAGGTCGGAGATGCGGCCGTGCATCTTCAAATAATCTACGAAGCGTCCCATCCATGAAGTTCGTCCCTGGGCGTCCGGCCACACTCGAATATCTTCGTTGACTCCTTCGAAGATCGGGCCGCCCAGCTTGAGTTTGGGATCGACTTTGTGGATGGCAGCGGCCCACTGGATGTAAAGGGCTGCGTAGTCTTCTGGCATGGCATGCTTGCCATCGGGTTCTTCGCCCATCTCGATGTACCCGACGCGGTAGCCACGTTTCTCGATGTAGGCAATCTGAGCGGCAGCATCGTCCGGCGTTCCGTAAAGCAGGGTGACGGGAATCATCGCCGGAAGATTGTTTGTAAGTCCGCTGGTGAAGAACAGGTCGAAGCCGGTGTGCTGGTATCCTCCCGTAGCATTCACGTCTGCTGCGGAATGCCAGGGATCAATCGATGACGTGCTATAGGTGGTTGGCTTATCGGTAAAATTCTTTTGAACTTCGGCGAAGGCGCCGGTGGAATCGACCGTACCGACGCGAATTTCCTGAATGGCGTACCCCACGCAGTTGCGGAGGTCGTCTGCTCCATGCAGATCGCAGCTGTTCGAAGATTCCGTCATAAAGATGCGCACGTACCGAGTGTTGATCGGCGCGTCGGCCAGTTTCAGATTTACACTTCCGCCTTGAGCATTCTTGATTGAGCCGGCGGAAAAGCTCTTCCATTCTCCTAGTGGGCCTTCATCAAAGTCGAGCGCGCGACTTCCTACCCAGTACTCCACTTCGTATGTGGTGGCATACGGATTCGCCCAGGCGATGCGAATCGCGTCCACCGGCTTTTCAGCTTGCAGATCCACGACCACCCATTGCGGATGCAGCGCATCGCTCTCGCCGGTGAACTTGCTGGTGAGATACGGATTGCTCTTCCAATAAGTGAGATTAGGACCTTGCAACGGGCGGTCGCCACTGGTTGAGAAACCACGGTGCGGCAACGCGTAGGAAAGGATGTAACGAATCGGTTCCTTCAGATCAGTGCTGCCGGTAAAGTATCCACTCTTGTGCGCCGGATCGCTCCACGTCCCATTCTCATTCCAGTGCCAGGCTGCCATGCGCAATTCGGAATTGTTGCGGTAAGTAATTGGTCCCCATCCCGCCGAAAGAGACTCCTGAATGATGTGTGGGGTATAAACCTTGTCGATGTCGGCATGGGACAACACATCAATCGAACTGCCAAGAGCGCTGTCGGGATCAAAGGAGTTGATGGCATGTCCGGGAGTCGCATCAACGTGAACGGTCGCAGCCTGCGATTCGGGGGCGGATGCCGATTGAGCAGCCGCTGCCGCGCCATGCAAGAAAAGTAAAAAAACGGTGATTGCTACCGCCGATTTACCTCGCAGTTTAGGGGCATTCCCTGACCGAGCCGAGAGTTGTTGCGTGGGATCTACCACCAGCCATGTCACCGCACCAAGGACACATAATCCAGAAGCCACCAGAAACGAGGTCGTCCAACCGAACCGAGTGGCGATCCAGGGAGTCAAAGTAGCCGTGAGCGCCGCTCCGAGTTGGTTGCCCATATTCATAAAGCCCGATACTGATCCTGAGGACGCACCAGCGATATCGGCCGTTACGGACCAGAAAGAACTCTGAGACAAATAAAGCGCCCCTGCTCCGCCTGCGAGTACAACGCTAGCTAGTCGAGCACTTTGAACCTGGGAGCCGAAGGCGATAAATAGTCCTGCCACGGCGATTGCGAATGCCGCAAGACCGCAGCGTCCCACGCGCGGTCCCCGCCATTTCGTAAGCCGATCGTTGATGGCTCCTCCTAATAGGCAGCACACCAACATGGCCAGAAAGGGCAACATGGTGTAAAAGGCGCTGGCCTTCAAGTCCAGGCCGCGCACTTTGGCGAGATAGCGATAGAACCAGCTAAAGAAAATCCACGCGACATAGCCGTAGCAGAAATAGCTGATCGTAACGGCCCAGACTTCTTTGCTCCTTATGACTTGGGTCCAGGACACAAGCGTCGTGGCGTCGCTCTTTGGCTCGACTTGCGTCAGCCCGGCGCGAATCAAATTCAACTCGGAAGCAGACACGCCGGGATGCTCCTCAGGAGTGTCTCGCGCATTGAGGAACCAGACCGCGCCTGCCGCGAATCCGATGATGGAACAGACCCAGAAAGATGAGCGCCACCCATAATGAACCATGATGTAAGTAATAATCAACGGTGTCAGGCCAGCGCCCGCTCCTACCCCGGCAAAGATCCAGCCGTTCGCGATGCCGCGTTCCGTCATCGGAATCCAGCGCGCGATGAACTGATTGGCGGAGGGGTAGATGACGGCTTCTCCAGCACCCAGAAGAAAGCGGACCGCAACAAAAACTACGACCGCGCCTGCAATATTCGCAGGGACCAGTGCAGTCAGGGCAGTGAAGACTCCCCACCACACCACGCCTGCAGTTAGCACACGACGCGGCCCGTAGCGATCCGCAAGCCTACCCCCCACAGTTTGGAAGAGCGCGTAACCGACCAGCATTGCGCTGAACACTTTACCGAGTTGCACATCGCTGAGATGATAAGCCTCGGCAATGGACCCGCCGGCAATGGAAATGTTTACCCGGTCGAGATAAGAAACCGCGCTGAGAACGAATAGCCAGAAAACCAGAAACCATCGCACATGGCTCGTGGTGGCACTGGTCGTAGCGGACATCGGTTACGCCGCGTGTTCGCGCAGCAGGCGCGAAAGCTGCTCGGCAACAATTTTGTCTTCGCCGGGTTGCAGCATGAAGGAATTCATAGCTAGCCCCGGTCGTCCTTCTCCGGTTCCCATCACAATGCTCGGCTTTGAACCGCGCAGTAGCTTTGAAGCCTGCTCGGGTGTCAGTGAAATGTGAGTCGAATCCCACGTGATGCTCATGTGCGGCACGTGATTGGCAATGTCTGGCACGAAAAACGACGTGTTCACAGTAGGAACTTTGGTGATTTCGTTCGAAATCAACTCCAGGCGAGCCTGCCATTCTTTGGCCAGCGCGTCATGGTCCTCCGCGAGAAAAAGTTCGAGCGCCTTGACCATGCCAATGATCTCTTCCTTCCCGACTTTTTGGCTGCGCCCCAATGTATCTTCGTGCGGACTGTTGTTGAGCAGCGCATTCGTTACCATTTCTGTGCGGCCGATCAACATTCCGGCGCACTGCGGCCCCCGAATTGCCTTTCCACCGCTGAAGGTCACTAGGTCATAACCCATCCTGGTGTAGTCCCAGAGATGGGACACCGGTGGCGTATCGGCTGCGGCGTCGTTCATGCAGGGAATGTTGTACTGCTTCGCCAGCCTGACCCACTCGTCCACTTTGATCTGTCCGGCGGCATTGGCGAAATTGGAGAAGTGCATCATCGCCGTGCGATCGTTGACTGCAGCTCGCAACTGATCTGCCGTTTCAATTTCGATGAGCTTGATCCCCGTGGATCGAAGCTGGTGATCAAACGGATTGCGGTGCGACTTCTGAATGATCACCTCCGACTTCATGCCGGTCAGGTCGGGCAATTGGCGAATCAAGGCCTCGTTGCCCCCAGTCAGAATTCCAGCCAATCCCGACTGAATGGCCGCCGCCGCGCCCGAGGTCACTAGCGCGGTGTAACCATCCGGCAACTTCAGCATCTCGGCGATACGTTTTCCGGCAGCCACTTCCAACTCCGGGATGCTGACAAAATGGCGCCCTGCCATCGTCATCACGGCCTCAAGCTCCGGATGAGGAAGGGAACCACCCAACATGGTCATGGTTCCCTCGCAGTTGATCACCGTTGTAACTCCAAGTTCTTCGTAGGGATTTCCGGTCTGCCCAAAGCCATTGACTCGTGTGCTCGCGCCCGCTGTGGGCCGATTCCAGGAGAATAACTTGCGCGGCGCCAGAATTGAGCCTGCAACCACTCCGATGCCGCCGAGAAAACCACGCCGGTTCCATCTCGAGTTCAGACGCATGAATTAAGCTCCTTTGCCGCTCACTTACGAGCGACCGCGGCGATGCAATTAATTTCTACCAGTGAATCTCCCGGTAACGCAGCTACTGCGACCGTGGTGCGCGATGGCCCGCCATGAGGAAAGTATGTTGCAAAAACTTTGTGCATCCCGTCCCAGTGTTCGATCTTTACCAGGAAGACATTCGCTTGAAGAATGGTGTCCATGTCTCCGCCGCCGATTTCCACGTGCTTCTTGATCTTATCCATGACCATGCTGGTGTGGGATTCGATCGTCCACTCCTTGGGATCTCGCGTATCATGCGCGCCCTGCCCAGCGACGTAAATCAACCCATTGTGGACAATCACGGGCATGATGACGTCTTTCTCGGTGCCCGGTTTACCTTCGCTATTCAGCTTGCGGATTCCGCCGGTTTCTGGCGCCGCAGAACTCTGAGCCTCGGCACGATTGGGCAACACGGCTGCAGTAAATCCCAAAGCCGAAAACACGGAAGCGAACCGCATGGCAAAGGTTCTGCGAGTGTAATTCGAGTTCATATATCCCTCCTTCAAATTTGGCCTTCTACCTTCGCGCACGAATCAAGGCATCGTGAAGCTGAAAATGTTACTACCTGCGGCGATCGCCACGTACTGTTTGCCGCCGACTGCATAGCTCATGGGAGACGCGCTCATGTTTTGTCCTGTATTGAAGTGCCAGAGCGGTCGGCCGGTTCGCGCGTCCGCGGCCTCAAAGGAACCGGCATCGTCGCCGAAAAATAACAAGCCGCCGGCCGTCACCATGGTTCCTCCAGAAGAGCGCCCTGCACCTGTTTGGGGATACTTCCAAGCGATCGAGTTTGTATCCAGATTGAACGCGACCAGAATCTTTTGCGAAGTCTCGCTGGGGATGCGTTTTACTCCGGTTGAGTAATAGCCTTGGCCTTCTTGAAAAGTCTGCGGTTTAAAAAAATAAGTCTCGCATTCCTCCAAGGCCATGAAGTAAACCGAATGAGTGGTCTCGCTGTACGAGGGCGCGAACCAGTTGGTCGCTCCCGAGTAGCCTGGGCAAACTCGCATGCCCTCCGTGGTCGGCTCTACGCGAGTACGCATCGGCCTTCCCTGCGCATCAATTCCTTTCGCCCAGTTTAACTTTTCCACAAACGGAGTTGCGGATAGAAACTTTCCGTCGGTGCGATCGAGCACGTAGACGTATCCATTCCGGTTTGCCTGTACGAGCAGTTTCCGTGCGGTGCCGTCATATACCGCGTCGATCAGAATCGGCGTCTCAACCGCGTCGTAGTCGAACAAGTCGTGGGGCGTGAATTGAAAGTACCATTTCAGTTTTCCGGTATTCGGATCGAGGGCCAGCACACAGTCGGTATAAAGATCGTCTCCCGGCCGCACACCGCCCTCGAAATCAGGCGCGGGATTGCTGGTACCCCAGTAAATCAGGTTAAGCTGTGGATCATAAGTTCCCGGCATCCACGTCGTTCCGCCGCCGTGCAGATACAATTTTCCGGGCCAGCTTTTGGAACCGAATTCGCCCGGACCCGGGATCGTCCAGAACCGCCAGGCGAGCTTCCCGGTCGACGCGTCGTAAGCCGCCACAAAACCTCTAACGCCGTCATCGCCGCCTGAGGTCCCAACCAGAACCTTGTCTTTGACCACAAGCGGGGCGCTGGTTGCGCCATAATTCTTATTCCAATTCGCGTAAGCGACATCCCAGATCAGATTGCCGGAGCGCGCGTCCAGGCAAAGGAGATGCGCGTTATCTGTTTCCATGTACACGCGGTTATGCCACACCGCCACGCCGCGGTTGAGGTGCCCGGACGCGTCGTCGATCAGTCCTTCAGAAGTCGGCCACGCGTGGTGCCACACAATTCGCCCGGTGCGCGCATCAAGTGCAGAGGCATCGTTCGCTGCGGTCACGAACATCATTCCGTTCACTACGACTGGCGTAACCTCAAGCCGGCTAGTATTGCGGGCATGGAAAACCCATTCTGCGTGCAATCCCGCAAGATTGCTGGCATTGATTTCAGAAAGCGCGCTGAAACGACGTCCTGAATAATCTCCGTTATAGGAGACCCAGTTCGCCGCGGGAGGTTGAGCTAGAAGGTCGTCCGAGCGCACATCGACTGCTGCCGATATAGCAGCGGGGGCGTTATCCCCAGCCAGTGCTGCCAGGCAAATGAAAATGATGACGATGAGTATGACGACCCGCACCTACGAATCCTTCCTTGTGCCACCGAGTTGGGGAAAAATTCCGTAATCGCTCGCGTGATTTCGCTCAGAGAGGTTTCGCAAGCGGCGCCTCCCCCACGATATTCTTCCTCACTGTGGAACGGCCATTAGCCCCCTGGTAGCCGAGTTCACGCGAGATTTGCAATCCAGCGGTCTGAATCAGCGGCGCCAGTTGCCGCAGACGGGTAACTGCCATCCGTACCATCGGCGCAGTGATACTCAGGCTTGCACTCACGCCCCCAGCATGATCCCAGATGGGAGCTGCGACGCATCGAATGTGCAGTTCGTGTTCTTCCAGATCGCATGCGTAGCCATTTTTTCGGACGCGATACAGTTCCGCCTTCAACTCCTGAAGGCTTCCCACCGTATTCGGCGTCAGGTGCTTCAGTGCCAATTGCGGCAGAACCCTTTCCCGCTCGTCGTCTGGCATGTAAGCCAACATGACTTTGCCTACGGCCGTGCAATACAACGGAACCGCGGCGCCGATGCGAGAATAAATGCGCAGCTGCTCGGGTGAATCCAGCTTCTCAACGTAGACGGCGGATAGGCCGTGCCGCACGGTCAGATGAATGGTTTCGCGTGTCTGGCGGTTCAATTCCTGTAGATATGGCAGGCTCACCTGGCGAATATCAAGTTGCCCCAAAGCCGCCTGGCCGATCGCGAAACAAGCAATTCCCAGGTGATATACGCCATCCCCTCCGCAGTTCAAAAAGCCCGCACTCTCCAGATTCACCAGGAATCGATGGACGGTACTGACAGGCAGTCGAGAGCGCGCCGCGACCTGCTTTGCGGTGAGTCCATGGGGCGACTCGCTGAACAGGTGGAGGAGGCGCAATCCACGCTGCAGGGCGGTAATGTTATAGCTCCGGTTCGAGTTGACAACCATGAGTACAGAGCTCGATTTAAGATTCGCAGAGTGAAAGTGCGGATTATCTGATGAAAGTCAATTTTATGCAAGCAGATATCTTTTGCGGCTCATAATCTTCCAAACTTTTTGACCGCTTCGACGATCGATTTCATCTGCTCGATCACGGCATACATGGAGTGTTCCTTGAAATCCATTTGTTGCGCGAGGGATAGCACTTCCTGAGCCTTGGCCCTGGGAACGACCACAACCCCATCGCTGTCTGCCGCAATAATGTCACCCGCATTCACGGTCACGCCGTCGCAGGTCACGGGAATCTGCGCTCCTCCGAATCGATAATGATGAACAGAGGTCGAAGGCACGATGCCGGTCGCATACACTGGGAACCCGATCTTACGCAGATAGGCGACGTCGCGCACCCCTCCGTCGATTACAGCTCCGGCGAAACCGCGCGCCGCCATTGCCGTGCCCATCAGTCCGCCCATGCCGGCAATGTCCTGGCCGTCCTCGACTGCCATCACGTAAACCGAATCGGTTGATCCCTGATCAATGGCTTCCAGCATCCCGTTCAGCGCAGCTGGATCAGCGTTGCCCTCGTCTTTCTTAAGCAGAACGGTGCGCGCAAAACCGGCAAACTTTGTGGTGAAAATGGGATGCATGCGGTGACTCATGTACATCCGCTTGCCGGTTAACTGCTCGAGCGCATCCGATACTGAGGCCACTTCGACCCGACGAAAGTCCGCAATCAAAGCAGTGTCTGCTCGCGCTCCAGTTGGATCCGCGACACCCTGTGCCGTAAGCGCTCTGGCTCCGCACAGGACGGCGGCCAAAAAGGCGGCGCATAGGAAACATGTCGCGACCGTGTGGAACTTGGCAAAAAAACGAAACTTGTTCATTTCGCACTCCTCAATGTATATATGTGCGCGGACTCTAACATGGTTTTTCGCCGTGGGGTAGAGCCAATCTTTTATCACGAGGGAAACGGAAATGAAAATTGCAATCCACACCAAGCCTGTTCGCCTGTTCCTTTATCTTGTCGCCATCAGCCTGGCCGTGGGCGTTGCGGGACAGAATGCTAACGGTCAGGAAAAGAAGGCGGTGAATCTATCCGCCGTCCGTGGACTTCCTTTCAGCGACGGGATCATCGCGGGAAACACTCTATACATTGCGGGCCAGGAGGGCGCGGATGATTCTGGGAAGCTGGCCGCTGGGGGGATTGGCCCCGAGACGACCGCGGCACTTGAGAATATTCAAAAGGTCCTGAAGACAGCTGGCTTTGAGATGAAGGACATTGTCAATGTAACGGTCTATCTGGCCGACATTCATGAATTCCCCGACATGAACAAGGTTTATAAGAGCATCCTGCCCGATCCCAAGCCGGCCCGCGCGACCATTCAGGCAGCCGCCCTGGTCAACAATGCGCGCATTGAGATTTCCGCAATTGCGGTGAAGCAGAAGTGAGCTGTCATTGGCGGTGAGGTTGACACGTGTGCTGCCGATTGGATAATCACTCATTCCAATATATGGCAGACTTTCAAAATCCGGCGCCAGTTTTCGCCAGATGAAAGTATGAGCGACGAAGTTTTCAATAGGAGAACCGTTGTTATGAATCGCAGCAGGAAAATCATGCAGAGCTGCGTCATTGTGCTCATCGTGCTCCTCGCGGCTCGAGCATCAGGCTTCCTATCTGCACCTCCCGCGAAAAAAGAATTTCGCTTGGACGGAAAATCACCGCAGTTCTGGAATTTGGTGGATCACGATGCCAAGCTCAGCGTGGTGGGCACCGGGTTTGGATTCACGGAGGGTCCAGTGTGGGATGACGCGGGATTCCTTTACGTGAGCGACGAAACTATCAACAAGATTTACCGGCTTCATCTCGACGGCAAGAAAGAGGAGGTAATCGCGCTCGGCGATCCCGATGGCAATACCTACGACCGCCAGCGTCGGCTGATTGACTGTGCCAGCGTGCTGCGCGCGATCATTGAGGTAACTCCCGACGGGAAATACAAAATCCTGGCCGACCATTATGACGGCAAGAAACTTAACAGCCCGAATGATGTGATCGTTGGACCGGATGGAGCGTTGTATTTCACCGATCCGACTCTTGATCTGGTTGCTGGCGAGAAGCAGGAGATTCCGTTTCAGGGCGTCTATCGGTTGGATGCCAACGGAAGCGTGCAGTTGCTCACCAAGGATCTAACCCAGCCGAATGGTCTCGCTTTTTCGCCGGATGGCAAACACTTCTACGTCGACGACAGCGAATTGAGGAACATCCGCGTCTACGACGTCGCGCCCGTAGGCACTCTGAAGAACGGCCGCATCTTCGGTGAGGAACCGGGCGCGAAGGGCGATGGTGTACCCGACGGGATCAAGGTAGACAAGGACGGCAACCTGTTTGTCACTGGACCGAAGGGCATCTGGGTCTGGGATGCCAAAGGCAACCATCTCGGAACAATTGTGATGCCAGAGCAGCCGGCGAATCTGACTTGGGGCGGAAAGGACTATCGAACCCTTTACATCACAGCCACCACCTCGGTGTACCGTCTCGAAATGAAGACGGAAGGCTTCGTGCCATACCTGCGATGAGAGGCTGTTGGTACGCTAGTGATACACGACAGGCACTAATCAGACGTCATTGATTTACTCCGCTAGCAAGATAGCCGCCGTCTACGGCCAGCAGAGTGCCAGTCACGAAGCTGGCAGCATCTGATGCGAGAAAGACCGCTGCTCCAATCAGTTCATCGAGTTCGCCATAGCGCTTCATCGGCGTACGGATCAGGACTTCTTCTCCTCGCGGAGTGCCTGTCAACAACTTCTCCGTCAGCGGTGTGCGAAAGTATCCCGGCGCAATCGCATTGACGCAGACTCCATGCCGTGCCCATTCAATAGCCAGAGATTTCGTCAAGGACGCCACGCCCGCCTTACTCGCACAATACGCCGCCACTTCGTAAAGAGCCAGGAACGAACCCATGGAAGCAATGTTGATGATACGGCCATAACCGCGTTCGATCATGTGGCGTCCGAAAATCTGACAAGCTCTAAACGTACCCGTGAGATTCGTATCGATGAGGTGATCCCAGTCGGCGTCAGGAAAATCGAGAGTCGGAGCGCGCTGGTTGAAACCTGCGGCGTTGACCAGGATATCGACCTTGCCGAGCTTTTTGACAGCCGTCCGCAGCACTTCTTCTAACGATTCGCGGTTGCTTACGTCACAACTTACGCGCAGCGACCGGCGGCCGAGAGACTCGATTTCATCGGCCGCCGTGTTGACGAGTTCCTGACGCCGCGCGCTCGGTGCGACATCGGCACCGGCTTCCGCCAAGCCGCGCGCGAGGGTGCGGCCAATTCCAGAGCTGCCGCCGATTACGACTGCCACCTTGCCGTCGAGTTCCAGGCGCTTATATCCCATAGTTCCTCAAAGTGTATCCAAGGTCAGATTCGGCGAACCAGCCCTTCGTCGGTCGCTCGCGTATTGCGAATCAAGAGCAAGACCAGAATCATGCCAATGAAAGGCACCAAGCCCGCAATGATCACAATCGGATCGAAGGAATGAGTGCCAGTGGCCTGGCGGGCATCGGAAAAATAGCCGATGAGTTTGAAGGCAACGATCGTTCCGATGCCAGCTCCAGTGCCGCTGAGCCCGCTCACCGATGCTACTGATTCGCTGTTGTACAGGTCCGATGGCAGCACATTCGCCATCGTGGTGAAACCCGCATAGGTAAAGGTCGCAACCGCAAACAAGAAGGCGATCAGGTAAAGGTTGGTGGTGAAGATTGTGGGGATGAGCATAGTCATGCCGAATCCTCCAAAGACAATCAGCATTTTGCGTGCCGTACCCAGCGACCATCCCCGCTTGATCAAATAGCCGGATACATAACCGCCGAAAAAGCTGCCCAGGTCGGCGGCGATGAATGGGATCCATACGGCAATCAGTCCGTTCTTAAGGTCGATGCCCTTCGCGACCAGATAAATCGGAAACCATTCCGTGATGAAGAAAAAAACCGGGTCGGTGAACGCTTTCGCAATGATGACGCCCCACGTCTGCGGAAGGTGCAACAGTTCACTCCACCGAAGCTGCGGTTTACCTTGTCGGAGGTTAAGTGATTCCTGCTTGTCCGCAATCAGCATTTCAAGTTCAGTTTGGCTGACGCGGCTGTGCGCCTCCGGCGGATAATACAGCCATCGCCAAACCATGAGCCATAGAAATCCAAGAATGCCCGGGAGCATAAATGCGGGGCGCCAGCCCCAGCGAAAATAAATCGACAGCACGATGAAAGGAGCGATGGCACCTCCGATCGATGAACCACTGTCAAAAAGGGCCGTCGCAAGCGCGCGTTCGCGTTTGGGAAACCACTCCGACACCGCCTTGGTCGCGGCCGGCCAATTGGCCGATTCTCCCGCACCTAACAAGAATCGAAAAGTGGCAAAGCTGTAAAAACCGCGCGCCAGCGATGTCAGCATCGAGACCGCGGAATACCAAATCACCGTGAGTGTCAGACCACGGCGCGTGCCAATGCGATCCATGAGCCTTCCGAAAACTGTCTGCCCGATCGAATACGCTATCCGGAAGGCGATGGCGAGATTCGCGTAGTCTGAGTTCGTCCAGTGGTACTGGAGCTTGAGGTAAGGAGCGAGAAGCGAGAGAGTTTGCCGGTCGATATAGTTGATGACCGTGGATGCGAACAGAAGGGCACCGATCCACCAGCGCAACGAAGCAATCGGCTTGCTGGCGGTTACCATGCGTGATGGTTTGCAAACGGGGTGTTAAGCGCCAACCGTGACCTGCGATTTTTCATCGAGCGCATTCCGCAGGGCCGGAGCCAGAAGTGAAGCCGAGTGATTGTCAAGATAGACAGTGGCACCCGGATGGGTGCGAAGGATCGACGCCGGCGCCATCGGGCTGATTGTACCCTCAAAGCAAGCCTTCACTGCTTGCGCCTTACGCGGGCCGGGCACGACTGCCAGGATTTCCCTGGCTTTGAGAATCTGGCGGGCAGACATCGAGATGGCCCGCTTTGGCACTTGTGAAATGTTAGCGAACCAGGCCTCGCCCACCTGCTGCTGACGGCAGGCTTCGTCCAGGTTGACGATGATGTAGGGTTCCTCCGTCTCGAAGTCAGCGGGGGGATCGTTGAACGCGATGTGACCATTCTCGCCGATGCCGAGAAATGCAATATCCACGGGCCGAGATGCCAGCAGTTTACCCACCCGGCTTACCACTTCCAACGGATCAGCGGCGTCGCCGTTGAGCAGATGGTAATTGGTAATTCCGGTTTTCTGAACCAACTGCTCCAGAAGCATCTTGCGGAAGCTTCCCGGATGGGTAACCGGCAAGCCGATGTATTCGTCGAGATGAAAGGCTTCAACTTTGGACCAGTCGATTCCAGGCGCCTTCGTCAGAGCTTCGAGAAATTCCAGCTGCGAAGCAGCCGTCGCGGCGATGATCCGCGCATGGCCACGCTCTGTGACGGCGCGGCGAATGGCCGCCGCAGCTTGTTCGGCAGCCGCCTGCCCGAGCGTGACCCGATCTTTGAACATTTTGAGAAGCATGAATCTCGTCCCTTGCGCGGCGCGGGGTATCCGTCTTGGAATCGGCAAATTATACAAAAGAGCACCCCCGAGCAGGTGCAGTCGTGAACCTCAGTTTCATTACGTGAAAGCCGCCAGTGTCGAGCGTAGCAGCAGGACCGCGAGTTGATGTATGACTCTTATGCGGAACCGCAATCAGATTCTCCGAGGCCACTGATGCACTCGTCGTTCTTGCAATCGATTCTGTGCAAAATGCTGCGCGCAATTATTCTTGTGGCTGCTCCGTTGGCCTTGCCAACTGATGGAGTGGCGCAGACCGTTGTCGTCGATGCAACCCCCGGTCATGTCGTAAACACATTCAGTCCTCTCTATGCGCTGGGTTCGACCGTGGACCGCGTGCCCAGCAACGCCACCGACATGTTCTTTCGGGCAGATCAGATCAAGCAGGTTCTCTCCGCCGGGTGGGGAGTCATCAGTTATCGCCAGAACACTGATTTATTTGTGCAAGCCTGGCATTGGAATCCCAAGGGCACATGGAGCGATCCCGCAGGCAAGGGATATTTCACCGGCGATGCCACTCCCACAAACGAAATGATCCGCCACTCTTATGGCTACTCCCTTCGTCACCGGGGTTTCACTCGCAACGGCGGAACGGAGTTTGACGGATTCTCGCGGCTCGATGACGGAGATTCGCAGTCTTATTGGAAGAGCAATCCATATCTCACGAAGGCCTTCACGGGAGAGGACGATTCGCTGCATCCGCAATGGGTCGTGATCGCGCTCGACAAGCAGGAAAGCATCAATGCGATTCGAGTTGACTGGGCAGAGCCTTACGCGCAGGCCTATGAGGTGCAGTACTGGGACGGAGAAGGCGACGCAATGGACGAGCAAGACAAAGGGGCATGGAAGACATTCGTGTCAGGAAATGTGGCGGACGGGAAAGGTGGCACCGCGATGCTGCGTCTGGATGCTTCGCCGGTCCGTTCAAAATACGTGCGCGTATGGATGACCCGCTCGTCGAATACTTGCGATACCCATGGGTCAAGTGATCGCAGAAATTGTGTTGGTTACGCCATCCGCGAGCTTTACCTCGGAACCATCGATGCGAACAACGAATTCAGAGATATTCTTCATCATTCTCCCGACCAGAAGCAGACGCTGACGTTATGCTCGTCGGTTGATCCATGGCACGATCCTTCCGATCTTTATGTGGCGCCCGACCGCATGGAGTCAGGAGATCAACCGGGCTTCGACCTGTTCTTCAAGAGCGGAATCACGCGCGGCCTGCCTGCCATCGTCCCCGTGGCTATGTTGTACAGCACGCCCGAGGATGCCGCCGCGCAGATGAGCTACATCAAGAAGCGCGGCTATCCCGTGTCATACATTGAAATGGGCGAAGAACCGGATGGCCAATACATGCTGCCCGAGGATTACGCTGCTCTATATTTGCAATTTGCTACTGCTCTCCACAACGTCGATCCGAATTTCAAGCTGGGCGGGCCTGTTTTCGAAGGAGTCACTGAGGACATTAAAGCCTGGCCCGATGAGCATGGCCGGACTTCCTGGCTGGGGCGCTTCCTCGATTATCTGAAGGCTCATGATCGTCTTCAGGATCTCGCTTTCATGTCCTTTGAGCACTATCCCTACGATGGATGCGAGACGCCCTGGGAGAACCTTTATCAAGAACCCGAATTGATCACCCACATCATGAAAGTCTGGCGTGAGGACGGCCTGCCTCCCTCAATTCCTTTGCTCGATACCGAAACCAACGATCACGGCGGCGAGGCTGCGGTCGATATCTTCGGCGCTCTTTGGCTGGCCGATTCCTTCGCCGGATTTCTCACAGCAGGCGGCAAGTCCACGCATTATTATCACGATCTATCCTACTCACCACCTCATCCCGCCTGCGCTAATAGCTGGGGAACTTACCATATGTTCATGGTTGACGAGCACTACCAGATCCAGCGGAAAACTTCGCAGTTCTTCGCCGCGCAGCTCCTCACGCAGGAGTGGGCGGAACCCAAAGACGCTGAGCACAGGCTCTACGCTGCTTCCAGCGACGTCAGGGACTCTGGCGGACACACGTTGGTGACTGCCTATCCCTTGCAGCGCCCGGATGGTCAATGGGCCCTCATGCTCATTAACAAAGATCACGATCACCCGCATCAAGTCCGAATCGAATTCCACGACGCAAGCAGCAACCGTGACACGTTCTTTGCGGGACCGGTCACCATGATCACGTTCGGCAGGGCGCAATATCAGTGGCACGCCGCCAGAAAGAAAGGCTATGCTGATCCCGACGGGCCGCCTGCTGCGTCGCAACTCTCAGGTGAAGAAAACGCCCTATACGAGCTACCCGCTGCTTCTGTCACCGTTCTTCGGGGCAAGGTATCGTCGTCCGAGAGTTCTGGAGTCTCTAAGTAAGATTCGCGTCGAGCACCCGCCAGGGAGGCATCGTCCTCACTTATCACTTAGCTTGGCCTCTACCCCAAACGGGGTATTTCACACCCAGCCTAGAGTGGTAGCAAAAAAACACTGAATCTCGTGATGTGTTGGTCTCGGTGATCGTGCAGATTGTAATTTGCTTGGCGGAAAGAGTCTGCATCCAAAGGGGATGACGCTCCCGAACTCAATAGGGCGGATCCGAACGGCAGGAGATGGGTTATGAAATTATGGCAATTGCTTCTACTGGTGGTGGGATTTGTGCTGCCGGTGCCGGGGGCCGATACTTCGGTCCAAAAGAAGAATGGAATTGTTGACGTTCCCAGTAATCACTCCGTGGATGAGACTATCGCGCGACTCAAGAATATTCTGCAGTCAAAGGGGATCACTCTGTTTGCCCTGATCGACCACAGTGGCGAGGCGAAAAAGGTCGGAATGCAAATGCCTCCTACAAAGCTCTTGATCTTCGGCAATCCCAAAGGCGGCACGCCTTTGATGCTGGCTGCGCCCAGCATTGCCATCGACCTTCCTCTGAAGATTCTGGTGTGGCAGGACGGCCAGGGAAAGGTTTGGCTCTCTTACAACAGCCCGGAGTACTTGCAGGAGCGGCACGGTCTGCCGCAGGATCTGCTGCAAAATATCGCCGTCGTCGGGACCTTGGCGGCCAAGGCTGGAGAGTAACTCGGCGTACGTCACTCTACACGTCACTTGGATAGCGCGCGGAAAGTTCCTTGCGGAAGTAGCCAATCCCTCATTGACGTGAAGGCAGTTCGACGAATTGTTATGAATGCCCAGCCGAAGACGATTGTAGCCCTGGTACCGCCGTTCACACGGGAGACAGCCATTCTGAAAGTACGCGCTGTCGAAGACAATTGGAATTCACGCGACCCAGAGCGGGTCTCGCGCGGTTACTCATTGGATTGCTATTGGCGCAATCGCTCTGAGTTTCTCCGGGGGAGGGCAGAGGTTGTTGAGTTTCTAAAGAGGAAGTGGAGCGAAGAGCTGGAATATCGCCTCATCAAAGAGATCTGGGCTTTCGATGAAACCAGGATTGCCGTCCGGTTCGCGTACGAATCACACGACAAGTCCGGTCAATGGCACCGTTCGTACGGGAATGAAAACTGGGAGTTCGATGCCTCAGGGCTCTCGAAAATTCGGCATGCCAGCATCAATGACCTTCCCATTAATGAGCACGATCGGCTCTTTCGCTGGCCGTTGGGTCGTCGGCCGGATGAGCATCCGGGATTGACTGACTTGGGTTTGTAGATCTGGAGAGAGAGTGCAAAGGGCGACACTCCATGAAAAATATCTCCAGGGATATTCCGGGCTACTCGTACGGAATGGCGCAATAGTCTCCGGTTCGGAGAGTTTCGAGCGATAAAACGAATCGTAGCGGTTCCTGCTGTTCGCAACGTTGCGCCCATGGTTGGCGAGAGCTACGTCGGTCAGCTGCGCGGCGCTCAATCTGGACTGGTCACAAGCTTCGCGGCCAGCGCTTGCAGGCCTCAAAGTTCTGTGCAAGATCGGGCAACTGAGCAAACGCGAGAACTGGCCAGAGGCTGAGACACGCCACGCCTAAGGATATTTGTGGACACTCGCTTTCATATTGTTCGCCCTCCGAGAGAGTAAGACCTCATCGACTATCGTGATGCTCCTATTGGCTACTCCGGTGCTGACCGGAACCTGGTGAGCGGTTCCGGCCAGCCACTAATCGGTCATCCTGACCGCGTTCCGTGCGAACTTACTGCTTGCTGTCTTCATCTTGCTTCCGCAAGGTGCGCCTGGTGCCCTGCTTCCGATACCGCCTTCACAAGAGCGTCTGCGCCTGCGGGAGTTTGCGCCTTGCCCGAAAGGATGTTGCGGAACATCATGTGATGGCCGTAAATGGCGCGAGTCGAGTCGTTGTCCTGCTCTATTACCGCACCTTCCAATGTGAGGCCGGCGAAAATGCCCTTCGAGCGCGAATAGGTTAGGACTTCGGTGTTCAGCAATACGTCAGTTCCGGCTGAAGTGTGACGGCCGACCGGGCCCGCTGCTACTGATCCTTCACCGGTGAGTTCGAACTTGGTCGAAAGCAGGTGCTGTAAGCCACGATCGTTCATGACGAGCATGACCAGGTCCACGCCTTCGACTCCGATCTGCAATCCCCAGCTGCCACCACCAACGGAGACAAACGCGGGAGCGCTCCAGCCTTCAGGCGTACGGCAGGAAGCCACTCCGCGACCATGTTTGCCACCAAAGATGAAGCCGCCTTTGAGCAGGTTGGGCACTACGACGATGCACTTCGCACCGTTCAACACTTCCTCGGGGATGCCTTTGTCCGGCGTCGACATGATCGATTGCAGAACTTCCACCGACTTTTGCATGCGGTCGACCGTGTCTTCCCGGTCCGAGCCGGCGAATGCGTAGGTTCCGAACATGACCATGACGCTCATCAACAGCAGTGACATTGTTTTTTTCATGAAAGTTTTTCCTTTAGGGGCTGCAGAACTAAGAGGAGAGAGCTTCAGATAGCTGACTTAGTTCAGAGGACCTGAAAGAGAGAGAAGAAGTGCTCGTCTCTGCAATCATGATCGCTCAGCCAAAAAAGAATAGCTGATCTCAATTGCTCACTTCGGCGGCCTGATCACAGCAGATTCACCGATCTCACCCGGCCGATCGGAGTTTTTTCACGCACATGTGAGCAATCCGGCTCAGAATCGCCCAGTTAATCCTGTCATGGTTAGGTGTCAGAGAGATGAAGAAGGGGCATCGATGGAAGCCATTCTGGGCTCGTTCCGCCATCGACTCCGTAGGCGGCTGGTTTCTATGGCGGACCTGTTGAGGAAGTTCCGGGCGGCACTCGCACCCCAGACCCAGCGAGTCGGATCGCAAAGGATGTGCCCGTTTTGCGGATTGATCACGCCGCGAGCAAAGCGACTCTGTTTAGAGTGCGGGAAGCCGCTAAGAGCCCTTCCAGTTGAACGGAAGGATGCACGACAAGGGTAAGTACATAAGGAGATCGATATGCTTTGGACAATTGTTGTTGTGCTTCTGATTCTGTGGCTGCTGGGTTTCAGCTTGCATGTGGCCGGAGGTCTGATTCACCTGCTGTTGGTTGTGGCGCTGATCGTTATCGTGATCAATTTGGTTAGCGGACGCCGAGGCACTGTGTGAGAGCACGGGTAGGAGATGGGAGATTGAGCCTAGCGTTTTATACATTCTTTTTTCGCTGTGAGGCCCCGAATGAAAAAACGATATCTTCACCTCTCCGTTTACCCTTGTGACACATGCACTGGCCCGGTCATCGCCGGTTCGACTGCCGTTCGCGAAAACGAAATATCGAAGGAGATCGACATCCGGCCAGTGGGAGCCATCTGCCTGTCGTGCGGCCATCGGCAGGAGAAAGCAACCGAGCCGGCGCGCCCGTGTCATGTGTTGCCGATTGCATGGGAGCCGGTGGGAGCGATCCAGGCCCGTTCGCTGAAAGGCGCCTTCGTGGAAGCACTCAATCGTGCAGAACCACATTGAGCAGCGAACTGTGGACCTGCAGAGCGCCCTCCGTCCCGCCAGCGTAGTGAATGAAGCCGAGCTTCCTGAACCGGTTCATGAAGAAGCTGACCCGGGAACGGGTGGTCCCTACCATCTCGGCCAGCGTCTCCTGACTGATCTTGGGGACGACAGTTTCAGGGATGCCTTCCTTGCCGAAATGAGCGAGTAATAAAAGGACACGGGCCAGGCGTTTCTCGCTGGAGTTGAAAAGTTGGTCGACCAGATCTTCTTCGTAACGGATATTCCGTCCCAGCAAATAGGCCACGAACATTTCAGAAAGCGCAGGCTCGCGGTGAAGCGCTTCCATCATCGTTTTCTTTTCTACGCGGAGAATCTCGCAATCCGTCATGGCAGCGGCGGAACCCATGCGCAGAAGCTGACCTGCCAGCGAACCTTCTCCGAAGAAGTTCCGCTCGCTCACGATAGCGATGGTCGCTTCCTTGCCTATCTTGGACACGACGGTGAGCCGCACTTTGCCTTTTTGAACATAGAAGACAGCATCCGCCCCGTCCCCTTGCGAAAATATTACTTGCTTCTTTTCAACCATCAGAATCTTTCGGCCGTCGCCGATAGTCGCGAGGAAGGTGTTGGGATCGAATCCGCCGTTTTTCTTGGATGCTAGTGCGGCACTCATGTCCGCTAAGTATAGTCCGCAGGTCAAGTCGCACAAACTGCACAGAGCCACGCCTTTGAGCGTCTCGGCTCAGCTCCTACCCAGCCAGCCTTCGCCTGATAGCCGGACCCTCACTTTTCCGAGCCCGCCAAACGCCGATCCCGATGGGGTTCGGTGCGGGGTAGGCCGGTACTGAGCTCACATTTTTCACCCGGCTTCGCGCCACACGTGGGGCAACGAACCGACAGGGCCAGCTTCTGTTTGGCTTTCATGGCTACACATTGCACTATCGCTCGCTGACAAAAATGGTCAATAGTGAACACTCTGCTGACTGCATTTCAACTTTGATTTTCACTTGTGAGCTATCTTGCTCAGACACATAACTCCGGACCTGTCATTCTTCTTGTACTGACTGTGGGTACGAGCAGCGAGTTCTGATTCGCAGCTCTCATTCGTAAGCCGGGTCGGGCCAATCAGCATTCTTCATCCGTGTAGCCGCCAAACCTTGCGGCAAACACGATTCGACTCTACGAGTTCCCGAAAATCGAAATCAGGACAACTCCCCCAGAAGGATGAGGAGGGGTTTGCCCGCAACATCAAGATAAGGAGATCAACAATCATGCCTTTAATTCAGCTCCTGGAAGTTCTGATCGTAGTAGGTGTACTGCTGTGGCTGGTGAATCGCTTCATCCCTATGCAGTCATCCATCAAGTCCATTTTGAACGGCGTGGTGGTCATCGCCGTAGTTTTGTGGCTGTTAAACGTCTTTGGGCTGTTTCATTCGCTTTCCGGTATCCGTCTCGGAAAAGGATGAAGCGCGGCGCCCGCCACAAGACGCATCACGAAGGCCAAACTTTAGAAAAATTCAACGCGGCAGATACCTGCCCCAAGGAGATAGTATGAAGAAAACGTTTTTGCTCGTCGCAACAATCGTGCTGAGCTTTCCTGCGCTGGCTCAAACCAGTTCCCAAACAGCCCTAACCGTCGAGCCGATGAGTGCGACGCCGATATTCCGAGTCACGGTCATCAGCCGCAGCGTGCAAGCGGTCAACTACGAGCATCGCAGCGGATCATCGAAGCTGGATTTTGTCGGCACCGACCTGATGCCTTCCGCGAATGGCGTAGCGGAAGTAAACAGCAAGCGTGGATCCATTGCCATTGAAGCGGAATTTGGCGATTTGCAGAAACCGACGACGTTCGGCAATGAGTATCTGACGTACGTTCTATGGGCGATATCGCCGGAAGGCCGCGCCGTGAACCTGGGTGAAGTCCTGGTTGGCGGCAACCACCGTAGCAAACTGAACGTCACCACGGATCTTCAGGCATTCGCGCTGATTGTCACCGCGGAACCTTACTATGCGGTCCGACAGCCCAGCAATGTGGTGATTCTCGAGAACGTGGTTCGCGAAGACACCAAGGGCACTACCGAAGCAGTAAATGCAAAGTACGAACTGATGGAGCGTGGCGGCTACATTCCCACGGGCTACAAATTTGATCCCGTGATCTTGAATGCCAAGTTGCCGCTGGAATTCTTTGAGGCACGGAATGCCTTGCGCATCGCTCAATCCGAGGGAGCCGAGCAATATGCCAGCGATAGCTATCAGCGCGCTGTCAAGCTGATGAACGACGCCGATGGCTATGCAACTGACAAGCACGTTGATAAGAAGCCACTGATCGCGGTTTCCCGCGAAGCGGTGCAGACCGCCGAAGATGCGCGCGCCATCGCCGTCAAGAAAATGGACGAAGTGAGACTGGCCAATGAACGCCAGGACTCAGCCGACGCGCAGGCGCAGTCGCAAAAGCAGGCGGAGGATGCTCGCCGACAGAAGGAGCAGGCTGACACCGATGCCGCCAGGGCCCGCAGGGACGCAGCGGATGCACAAGCCGCAACCGCGAAGGCTCAATCCGATATGGCGGATAGCCAGGCCGCCTCTGCAACGGCACTCTCCGCGGCGCAGGCGGATGCCGAACAATCTCGTTTGGCCGCACAACAAGCACAGTTGAACGCGCAACAAGCGGAGACTGACAAAGCAGCCATGCGAGCAAAGTTGTCCGAGCAACTGAATTCGATTCTTCAGACTCGCGACAGCGCGCGCGGGCTCATCGTCAGCATGTCCGATGTACTGTTTGACACGGGAAAGTATTCGTTGAAGCCGGGCGCTCGCGAGAAGCTGGCCAAAGTCGCCGGCATTCTGCTCGCCTATCCCGGACTCAACATTGAAGTCGGCGGGTACACCGATAACGTCGGCGGCGATGCCATGAATCAAACACTATCGGAGAATCGTGCGGGATCAGTACGCGATTACCTGGTTCAGCAGGGCGTGGCAACGAATTCGGTTTCGGCCAGAGGTTTCGGCAACACGTTGCCGGTGGCCTCCAACGATAACTCCGCGGGCCGCCAGCAGAACCGCAGAGTAGAACTTCTCGTCTCGGGTGACGCCATCGGTAGCCCGGTCAACGCAACCACAGGAAGCTTGCAGTAAGGCAAGAACAACAGCGATTCGATACTGGAGGCAACACTTTATGAAACTCTTTGGAGCTATCAGTTCAGCAGTTCTCTCTTTGTCCCTCGGAATCGGTATTCCGGCATACGCACAGCAAGAACAGCACGACCAGCAGGAGGAAAACAAAGACAAGCCTGCGCAGGAAAAAGAGAAGAAAGCGCAACCTGAAAAATCCGCGAAGCCGGAGGAGAAAAACGCGCGGCAGGAAGAGAAGGGCGCCAAGCCGGAAGAAAAGAATACGCAAGAACAACATGCCCAACAATCCAAGCCCGAGCAGAAGGAAGAACACGCGGGCGGCGGCCGCATTCCTGCTGACCGTTTCAAGGCCAATTTCGGGCGCGAACATAGCTTTCGAGTCAGCGAAGGCGATTACCGCAATCACCGCTTCCAATACGGCGGCTACTGGTTCGGATTCGCCTCGGCCTGGCCGAGCAACTGGCTGTACACGCAGGATGTTTATGTGGTCGAAATTGACGGCGTGTACTACCTGTGTAATGCGAGCTATCCGGGTGTGAACCTCATGCTCACCGTCACGATGTAGTGCGATCCATCTTCAGCGAAATGGCGCGGGCTGCAGGCCCGCGCCTTTCCCCTCATCGCAGGAAAAGAAGGAGCAAAACATGCTTGGAACCATATTGATCGTAATTCTGATTTTGGCACTTTTCGGAGCTCTGCCACGCTGGTCGCACAGTCGAGATTGGGGCTATTACCCCACCGGCGGTGTCGGGCTGATCCTTTTCGTGGTTATCGTTCTGCTAGTTCTCGGGCGCATTTGAGCCATGCGCAAAGGGCCAAGGTTCGACTCGGTTCGCTTTGCCGGGACACCTGTTCGAACGGGTGATAGGAGCATCCCTTTGCGGTGCTGAATAAGCTCGGTTCCTTCACTCAGGATCTTCAGATAGCTACGACAGTCTCCGGGACCGAACGAATTAAGACCGAGAAGAATTCGAGTCTCGCGTCAAGCCTTCTTCGCCCTCACGGGAGGAGCCAGGGCGACGGCTGCCTCGCCGGTGAGCAGGAGAAAGGTGAACGACTCCTGCAGGTATAGGCGGACAGCGTCATCGGTGTGGCTAAGGTAGCCGATGGAGACGTCCTGGCCGATGTGGAGTTCGAAGTCGCCACCACGAGTGGTCAGCACGAAAGCTCCCGCAATGGCAGGAGCCCAGATGATTTGATCTTTGACGAGGCGCTTGACGTGCTCCAGGACCGGGTATCCATGGTCGCTGGTCTCGGCAAGTGCAGTGTAGGCGTCGGCACCGAGCAGCACCGAGTAGGGGCCGTTGACACCGACGAGACGCAACCGGCTCAAGCCTTGAGCGATGGCTTGCGGGTACTCACGCACGTCGGCGGGAAGCGTCATGATCGGGTTGCTGCTTCCTCCACGGATGCCCCCAATGCCAGCGGCGGCGTAACCTTCGAAAATGGCGGCGTCCTCAGCAAAGGCGATCTGGCGCGCTGCGTCCTTCGCGGGCTGCCAGTCCGAATCGTTCGCGCCACGATCGACGTCGTCGATGGCTTGGCGACTCAGATCAAATGCAACCCGTAGCTCGACCAGCGCCTTAACTTCGCGCTGCCTCGCGACGATGCCTTTCGCTGGCGCTGCGATGGTCCGCAGGTGGCCCGTGCCGACAGCCGAGAGGCCAGTACCAGCTGGTCCCTTGACGTCGACGACACGCCGTCCGGCAAGGTAGCGCTTGAGCGTGCGCGACGTCTCCTCTTCGATTTGGGTCCATGCCGAATCAGATATAGGGGCAAGCTCGCGATGGAGATTATTCATGTCGTATGTCTCCTCTGAGTGAACCGATGCCGAGCGAACCATCTCGCACCGATGAAGTGGATGAAGAAGTTTCGGACGCGGACGCCGCCGTCGCTTCGGGGGGCTCCAGAACCGCCGCCTGGTCTTCAGTTGCGTTTTCCAGAAACGTCGCCGACGGCACGAAGAACAGGTTGCCAGTGACGGCACGGCTGAAGTCGAGCAGGCGGTCGTAGTTGCCGGGCGGTTGACCGATGAACATGTTATCGAGCATCTGCTCGATGGTGCGAGGCGAACGGCTGTAGCCGATGAAATAGGTTCCAAATTCGCCATGCGCGGGCCGGCCGAAAGGCATGTTGTCGCGCAGGATTTTGATCTCTTTGCCATTCTCGACAATAGTAGTGAGCGCATTATGCGCTGACGTCGGTTTGACGGAATCCTCCAACTCGATGTCGGACAGCTTGGTGCGGCCTATGATGCGTTCCTGTGCTTCGGTGGAGAGCGCATTCCATGCGTCAAGATCGTGGAGATATTTCTGAACGATGACGTAGCTGCCGCGGGCAAAGTCGGCGTCCTCGTCCCCGATGAGCACGGCGTCAGTCGCTGCCGCGCCCCTGGGATTCTCCGTTCCGTCGACGAAACCCATGAGATCGCGATCATCGAAGTAACGGAAGCCCTGAACCTCGTCCACCGGGGAAACGGCATCGCCGATTCGCGCCATGATCTGAGTGGCCAACTCGAAACATAGATCCATACGCTTGGCGCGGATGTGGAACAACAGGTCGCCCGGCGTGGCAACCGCATGGCGGGCTCCGGCGCGAATCTCTCGAAAGGGATGCAACTCTGTCGGCCGCGGCGGCCCAAAGAGGCGGTCCCAGGCGTCGGATCCGAAGCCCATGACGCAGGAAAGGGACCCTTCCAGATCGCGAAATTCCACCGCGCGCAGCAGCGCAGAGAGGTCTCCGCAGAATGAGCGCAGAGTGGCGCGATTCTCAGAGCCGGGGTTGAGCGTCGCAACCAGGAAGATTGCGGCGCGGGTAAGCGGTGCGTCAACCGGCTGCGCGAGAACGGGCAGTCTAACTGCCGCTTCGGGCGCGCTCATCGAATCGGAGTCCATCGGCATCGTTCTTTATGACGGGCGCGGATTTCGCCCTCCGGAATGCTACGCTCGCCTCATTTGTAAAACTTCGCCCTTCAAGCTTACCATCTGCTTCCAACCCGCAGTCGCTCCGGCGCCGATAACACAGGTTCAAAACCCGCCAGGGATTAGGTTATTATTTGAGCAACTCATCGGCGTAGCGAATAGGAACCGCTAAGTTCGAGCCGCCAAAATCATTCAGCATGGCGAAGTTGACGCCAATAACCTTGCCGTCGCGATTAAAGAGCGGTCCGCCGGAGCCGCCGGAGGTTGTGGCGGCATCGTAAACAATCTTGTCTTTTAAGACGTCTCCGATGTGGCCCTGAGTAGTGGTTGGCCGAATGAGGTGTTGCTCTGCCAACTGCGAAACAATCTGGGTTACTTCGTGGGCATTTTCGACTCCCTGGGTGACATCGCTTCCCGCGCGAGCCAGGATGCCTTCGATGCCCGTTGGGTAGCCAATCAGTACGACCGGATCGCCCGTCACACTGGCTTCACTCCGGTCATCCAGGTTCAGAAGTGCGGCGTGAAGCGGTGCAGGGGCGTTTAGCTTGAGAATCGCCAGGTCAGCGTGCGGCGAAATCCTGTCGAGGTTCGCCTCGATGCCTTGAGCTGTCCCAGGGAAGTACGCCATGTACGATGCGGCGAACGCGACCGCACCGCGATCGAGCAGTTGCTTCAAATCCTCGTTGCTCCACCAGGGTTCTGCGACGTGATGATTCGTGAGGAGACGTCCGTCGCGGGCTACCAGGAATCCCGTGCCAAAGACGTCAAGCTGCAGAGGCGGTCCCGTTCCGTCTGGGTCGAGAGAGACCATCCCCTTATCGTCCACCTGCGGCCGGCCGGAGGCATCGGTGGCAATGCGAAGCAACTTTTCGGAATCCTTATCCCGAAATTCAACGACCACATGCAGCAAGCAAACGCTTGGTCCGTAGGTGTGAACAATCGTTTCCGCGACTCGGCCCTCATTCTCAAGACGGTTCAGGCGATTCTGAGTCTCCTGAAGCTGACTCTTCAGAGATGCGTCATCTGCATTTCCGTCTGCGGCTATCCTCTTGCGGATCTCTTCGGTTTGCGCCTTCAAAGACTCGCGAGCTCCTGAAGTGTCGTTTGCCGTGATCGATGCGGGGCGCGCCTGTTCGGCGCGACGCAGGAGTTCTCCCTGTTGCACAATTCCGCCGTTCAGTTGCGCAACTTCTGCCTTGAGTTGGAGCGCATACTTCCGGCTGTGCCGGGTGGAAATGACGGTTACGATTGCTGCAAGAACCACGACCGCGCTTAGAACGAGAATCGGCCAAGAGCGCCGTTGGGCATTCTCGCCGCCACTCAAAGCTTTCACAGCATTCTCCGCCAGCCGCTCTCTCTGCAGTGCATCATTCAGCTTGGCCTCGAGATCCAGCTTCGGTTGTCTCTCACGAAACTGGGCCCTGATTCTGGCCGCGAATTCCAACGGTTCAAACGGAAAAGAGATGACGTCGTCGGCCTGCAAGTCCAGTGCACGGGCACGCTCCAGCGCGCCACCGTGGACGATCATGACAATCTTGAGAATTTGCGCATCAGGCCCAGACTTGATTTGGCTGGTCAAACCGCAGCAACTGAGGTCGGACGGTGTTGCTTCTGTGACCAGGACTTCGGGGGAACGAGCAAGAATCTGATCCACGGTCAGGCCGCGCTCTGTGGTGATTTCATAGCCCTGACCGGACAGGGCCTGCTCGACCTCTTGTGCAGACTCTGCGCCAAGGTTGAGGAGAAGAATGTGCATCGCCGTCAATTTGTCACCATCAGTTTCGACCTCTCGTTGGGACGATGGTCGGCATCCCACGGAATCCAGAGACTGTTTTCATAAGCGTGAGAGCAAAGGTCGCCTTCGCAGCGTAAAGGATCGGGCTATAAAGGGCGGGACTGCGAAGGCGATTTGTGCTCTTAGCTCATTTCTGTATACCTCTGTGATGCCGCAAACCGGAATCGGTTGCGTTTTCGACGCGGCCAAGGCACTCGACGATCTCTGCAACCTCTTTCGAACTTTGACACTCCAACACTCGGCGGTTATAAAATCAGGCGAGGCCACCGTTCCGTACAAACGAAAGCAGTTGTTGCGGATTTCCGTGTTCATTCGATCATATGTTCTTCCCCTTTGTTTATGCCTGCTCGCGGTTGTCTGCGGAGCAGAGAATATTTCTCTGCCGAAATCCTCGCCCTCAGACGTGACCCGGTACACTTTGCCTAATGGCCTGCGGGTCGTGATTGTCAGGAATGATCTGGCTCCTGTAGTGACCGTTCAGGAAAACTACATCGTCGGCGGGGACGAAACACCGGCTGGTTTTCCAGGCATGGCTCACGCGCAAGAGCACATGGCATTTCGCGGGTGTGCGGATCTTTCCGCCGATCAGACCGCCGCGATCTTTGCCCAGCTGGGCGGCGATAACGATGCGGACACCCAGCAGAACATCACCCAGTTTTTCGAAACGGTCCCTGCCCAGGATCTGGACGTTGCTCTTCATGCAGATGCCAATTGCATGCGCGACATCGTCGATTCGCAGGCACAATGGCAGCAGGAGCGAGGCGCCATCGAGCAGGAAGTTTCGCGCGACCTCTCCAATCCGACCTACAAGTTTCTCGTCCGCATGAATCACGATATGTTCGCGGGCACACCCTACGAACACGATGCTCTTGGCACGCGGCCTTCTTTCGACGCCACCACGGGCGCCATGCTGAAAAGCTTTCAGCAGAAGTGGTACGCGCCCAACAACGCGATTCTTGTGATTACCGGGCAAGTCGAGGCGGCGCAAGTTATCTCCACGATCAAGCAGCTGTATGGCAGCATCCCAAAAAAGACCATCCCGGCGCGCCCGGAGATTCATCTTCCGCCCGTCAAGGCCGAGCATTTCACGCTTCCGAGTGACTACCCCTACATCATCAGCATCGTCGCGTACCGCATGCCCGGTACCGACAGTCCCGACTACGCCGCAAGCCGGGTGTTGAGCGATGTTTTAGCCAGCCAGCGAGCTGATATCTACGGACTCGTTCCCGAAGGAAAGGCTCTCGACGCAGGATTCGAGTTTAGCGAGACTTACCGCAAGGCCGGTGCGGCCTTTGCCTACGCCGCGATCCCGACCAGTGCGAACGCAGCGAATATCGAGCAGGCTTTGCAAACCATCCTCGGCAATTATGCCAAGAATGGTGTTCCTCCAGATCTTGTGGAAGCGGCCAAGCGCAGCGAAGTCGCCTCATTCGAGTTTGAACGCAACTCCATTCCTGCCCTGGCCTCGCTCTGGTCGGATGCTGTTGCCGCCGAGGGCCGCAATTCTCCCGAAGAGGATGTCGAAGCCATCCAGCGCGTGACCGTGCAGGATGTGAACCGCGTCGCCCAACAGTATCTGCTCAACCAGGACGCCATTGTCGGCACCTTGGTCCCCGAGCCTTCGGGCAAGGCTGTGGCGGGCAAGGGATTTGGTGGCGCAGAAAAAGTCACTGCCACTCCGACCAAGCCAGTGCCGTTACCGCCGTGGGCGGACTCGTTGACGAAGGCGGTTGCGCTTCCGAAGTGGAATCTCCATCCGGTCGAAAGCACGCTGCCAAACGGTATTCGTTTGATTGTAGAAACCGAGAGCCTCACCCCGACCATCACTATTACAGGGGCGATACGTCATCAGCCCGTGTTGGAGGTTCCGCCCGGACAAGAAGGCGTTGCCAGTGTCCTCGATGGTTTGTTTTCCTATGGCACGACCACTCTTGATCGGCTCGCCTTTCAAAAAGCTCTGGATGACATTGCCGCCAATGAAAGTGCCGGCCCCACGTTTCAACTGCAAGTGCTCAAGCAATTCTTATCGCGCGGGGTGCAACTGCTTGCCGATAACGAACTGAACCCCGCGCTTCCCGAGGCGGCATTCAAGGTAGTGCAGCAACAGACGGCAGATTCCGTCGCCGGCCTCCTGCAGAGTCCGGACTACCATGCAAGCCGCGCATTGCTGGAAGGACTTCTGCCTGCCGGCGATCCTGAGTTGCGGCAAGCCACTCCAGAAAAGATCTCTGCCTTGACGCTGCAGGATGTGCAGAATTACTATCACAAAACTTTCCGTCCCGATCTCACCACGATTGTGGTCATTGGCGATATTTCTCCGGAAGACGCGAAACAGGAAATCACTCACTGGTTCGGAAACTGGACTGCTACGGGTCCGAAGCCAGAAGTGGATCTGCCGCCGGTACCCCAGAACAAAGCGACCGCGAGCGCGGTGCCAGACCCGACCCGCCTCCAGGACCAGGTAACGTTGGCGGAAGAGCTGCCCATCAACCGCTTTGATCCAGACTATTACCCGCTGGAACTGGCGAATCACATCCTGGGCGGCGGATTCTATGCCACGCGCCTCTATCGCGATCTTCGGGAAAAAACCGGTTACGTCTACAACGTGGATGAATCTCTGGATGCGGGTCGCACTCGAACCAACTTCAGCGTCTCCTACGGTGCCGATCCCGTAAATGTGCCGAAGGCCCGCGCCTTGATTGAACAGGACCTCACCGCGATGCAGACTGCTGCACCCAGTCCTGGTGAGATGCAACAAGCCCGTGCGATGCTTCTTCGTCAACTCCCTCTGGGTGAAGCCAGTGAGTCGCAGATTGCCGACGGGTTGCTGGCGCGTGCGCTAGTAGGGTTACCGCTTGATGAACCGGTCAGAGCTGCTGCAAAATACCAAGCGCTCTCGGCGGAAGAAGTGCGCGCCGCGTTCGCGAAATGGATACGGCCCGCAGACCTCGTCGAAGTGGTTCAAGGTCCACCAGCGAAATAGTCTTGACTGAGGGTTCCGGGAAGTCAGAACCGCACATCGCGATAGAAAATGCAGTGGCTCTCCAGGTACCAGGAAACGATGAAAAGAATGACCATGGTGCCCGACGCCCAGCAGAATACCTGGACCGGAAGTGTCGCGGCGAGACGCGCGCTACCGGAGTGCGTCTCTTGTGTTGCCTTGCGAAAAATCAATCCGCTGATCAGACATATCGCGGCCGCCAGTGCTAGGCGGGCGAGAGCGACATCAATCCTCTCACGCATATCGCTGGAGGGAGCCAGGAAAGCGGTGTGGAACACGGCGAGCAAAGATAGGATGCCGGAAATGAAAGTAACCGGCTTGGCGACCTCTACCAACATGTGCCGATCTTCCGACGGGTTTCGTCTACCGCCATTTTAAATTTTCCTGCATTCACGTGACACGTCATTTTCCAATCAGCTGCCGGCCTGACGATCATTGATCAATGCTCGGATCATTACTCAGCCACGGTAAAATTGCGCGATGAGTAGTGAAAGCATGGGGGAAGAGTGGTCATTGTGCTGATGGGGGTTTCAGGCGCAGGGAAGACGACGGTTGGGCGATTGCTGGCTTCCGAGTTGGGATGGGAATTTGTGGACGCGGACGATTACCATCCTGCAGCGAATGTGGAGAAGATGCGGAACGGAATTCCGCTGACCGACGCCGACCGTGCGCCGTGGTTGAACACTCTGCGTTGCATGATCACCACCTGGATTGAAGCGGGAAAGAATATAGTGCTGGCTTGTTCAGCATTGAAGCGCGCCTATCGGGAGGAATTAAGGGTCGCGCCGGAAATCAATCTGGTCTATCTGAGGGCGACCCCAGAGTTGCTTCACCAGCGTTTGCGGGAGCGGCACGGACACTTTATGGCGGAGAAGATGCTTGCGAGCCAACTGGAGACGCTGGAAGATCCGAAATGTGCGGTGGTGGTCGATGTTGACAAATCACCCCAGCAAATCGTGGGGGAAATTCGAGAGAAACTGCATCCGCCGCAAGATCCCAGCTGATACCGTCCGTGATCAAGTACCTCAAAGTTATATCTTTCGTAACTAATAACGAAATAGTTATGCTGTGCTATAATGTTTTCAACGCTACTGCCACGGTTTGCTCGTGACGCGGTGATCCTGTTGGATCAAGATTCATCTCCGCCTTTCCTGCCCGCCGTTTATTCAGCGTCAAATCAAAAAACAAGAGCGGCATGGGAACTCACGATACGTGTATTCAGAGTTTGATCAAGCCTCTCCAGAAAGAAAATTACGAATGACAAGCTTTACGGAACTACCGCTATCTTCTGCTTTGCAGCAGAGGCTGGCGACAGCTCAATTCATTACTCCTACGCCAATTCAAGAGCAGGCGATTCCTTACGCCCTTGAAGGCAAAGACGTGCTGGCAACGGCTCAGACCGGTACCGGTAAGACGCTGGCATTTCTGATCCCGGTGATCGAAATGTTGCAGCGCGAACCGTCGCAAAAAGTGCGCGTATTGGTTCTGCTGCCCACCCGCGAGTTGGCGATTCAAGTCAACGAAGAATATGAAAAACTACGGGGCAAGCAGCTTTCGAAGGCCGCCCTGGTCATCGGCGGCGTTTCCGAAAAATCGCAGATTCAATCGGTGCGGAGCGGGTCCGCTTTGGTGATTGCGACTCCGGGCCGCCTGCAGGACTTTATCAGCCGCAGGCTGATCGACTTGCGCCAGATCAAAATTCTCGTGCTCGATGAAGCCGATCGCATGCTCGACATGGGATTCCTGCCCGCGATTCGACGCATCCTCGCAGTGTTGCCACAGCAACGCCAGACCTTGTGTTTCTCCGCCACCATGGAGCAATCGGTTGCCGGTCTGGTCAACGACGCGATGCGGAATCCTGTACGCGTGGCGATCGGATCAGTATTGAAGCCAGTGGAAAGTGTTCGACTGCAAGCTTACGAGGTACGCCCCGCCGAGAAGCCTGATGTTCTGCGGCAATTGCTTTACGCTGAGAGAGGCCAGACGCTTATCTTTGCCCGCACCAAACGAGGCACGGAACGACTGGCGAAGGAACTGGTGCGCGAAGGCTTTTCTGCCGCGATGATTCACGGTGATCGTTCGCAATCCCAGCGCAACGCAGCACTCAGCGGATTTCAGCAGGGACGCTATCAAGTACTGGTCGCAACGGACGTTGCCGCGCGCGGCTTGCATATTGACGACGTCGCGCACGTGATCAACTACGACCTGCCTAAGATGGCGGAGGATTTTATCCATCGGGTTGGACGGACTGGCCGAGCCGGATCGGAGGGGCTGGCGTCCAGTTTAGTGGCGGGTGGTGAGGTGATCGAACTCCGTCACATCGAGCGCGCCCTGAAGCTGCGCATCGAGCGTAAGCAGGTGGACTGGTCAAGCGCCGCTCGGCGCGAGAGCACTGTACAAAATACGCTGGCCAGCCGGACTCTGACCAAAATGCCCGGCGAGGTTTTTGCCTAGTCTCAATAAAGAAATCGTCCGAGAATGAAAGAGGGCGCGTCCTCGGGACGCGCCCTGAATCTTGAAAGGCTAAAGAACGGCCCTACGGTTCTGTCTTTTCCGGACTGCGTTCGCGGGGAATGCTCGAAATATCGCCATCGTCGGCTCCCATTTGGAAGAGAGCTGCCTGTTCGGCCGCGTGTCTTTGCAACTCGCTCAAATCCAGCTCATTCGAATCGCTCGACGCTCCTAAGGGTTCTTCGGTTTTGCGTTGAATCCTGCGCTCCGCTTTATCGCGCTGTTTTTGTTGTCTTGTGTGTTCTTTCTGGCGTTTGGTGAAGCTTGATCGACCTCGTCCTGGCATTTCCCATCTCCCGTTATCAAATTTTTTGCAATCGCAGCCGGGGCTCGTTGCATTTCGTTCGTAGGCAAGCTAAAAGCACGGCAAGCAGTTTGTTCAATCATCAGTTAGCGCACCGCCCAGCTCGCAAGTTGCTCATGCGTACTACCAGCGCGGTTCGCGAGGCTGGCGTGCGTGCCCCTGATAATCATCCCGACTTCCGCCGCCTCCACCACCGAAGCGCTTTCCACCTCCGCCGCCGCGCGGCGAATCGGTCTTTGGTTTCGCTTCGTTAATTTTCAACGCGCGTCCACCTAGCTCTTTGCCATTCAGGGCGGCCACAGCCTTATCTGCTTCTGCCGGGTTCGTCATTTCAACAAAGGCGAAGCCGCGCGCGCGTCCGGTTTCCCGATCGGTAACGATGCTCACTTTCTCGACTGCGCCGTGTGCCTCAAACACTCCACGAAGCTCCGCTTCGGTTGTGCTGTGGGGTAAATTGCCAACATACAGGTTCTTCATACGAGTCCTTCTCTTTCTGCGGTGATCGTTTTTGCAAAAGTCGGTTGAGAATGAATTTCTTCGGAAGCGGAGTGGTGTTCGATGGCTTCGGCCCAGCGCGATGGCCGCGGGGTCTCCCGGATGGCACGCGAGCGGGCTTCACTGACGGATCGAACTGAGGAGATGCGTTTGCAAGCTTCCAGGATTCCCCAGCGCTGCGACGAGTGTTGCGAGCCCTGAGCCAGCAGAGCGGCGACCATTTCCTTGTGAAGAGCGTCAGCGTCTTCAGCCGCGAGTGCGCTGTCAGAATGCGGCGCAAGCGCGAGATATTCTGGTCCGCCCACGAAGAAAGCGATTCTCTGCGGCGGATTCGCACTTCGAATGTCGCTGCAGAATTTATCCCGCTCTTCCTTTTCCTCGATTCCATTAATTAGCACGAGATTGTATAAATCGGCTCGCCACCAGCATCGAGCCTCCAGCACATCGGCCGCGCAGTCGACCTCAATCCCAAGTTTCCTCATTACGTCGGCCCGCAAATCCCGTTTAGTCTGCGATGTGTCCAGCAGGAGCACTCGCTTCTTCTTCAGGGAACTGCCTTCGGCGATCGAGACTGGCAATGCGATGACGGGAGTGGTCATGCCACTTTCTCCTTGAGATTCGTAGCCGCAGCGGGTGGCGTGAGGTGCTTCTCCGCCAGAGCCTTCAACATTTTTTGATTGCTTACACGGCGACTGATCTTCTGCCGGCGGCGCCGGTTAAACCTAGCTTTATCACCATTGATTCCCGACATTTCTCTCTCCTGCCGTTCTGGTTGAGGTTAGAAAGCTGCGCTACTCCCCCGGACTTCACGCCCGCACTTGTACGGGTGAGCAGCACGCGGACCTTGCAAGGAAGAGCTACTTGCTCAGCCTCAAATTACTTTGCGTGCATGGCCGTTCCGTTAAACCGCTGTCCAGGAATCGGGAGGAGGGACTTCCGGAAATTCTAAGCTTGAACACGTCGGTCGCCTTTCACAGAGTGTTCTCAATCGCGAAGGCGCAACGTGCTGTTAGGGTGTCTTCGAGGTCAAGGTCTCCAGTATACGCCCCATTGCTAAATATTGCTGAGGTTTCGGATAGAGTCTGGGGTACAACGGGATGCGAAACTAGTGAATCCGTGATAGTTAATGCGGATATTTCTGGCTATGGCTGCGAAGGGCTGACGCTGCTTTTTCCCTTGCTGGTGCAGAGAAGCAGGCAGAGCGCGACGACTCCGGCCACTGCGCCGCCGCCGATCTCCAACCATTTTTGGTTCAGTCCGTTGGCCGGACTCTCGGGAGGACGTCCGGCTCCGCAGGCTTGTGTTTCGTCGCGCTTAGCTTGTTCGCCTTCGTGCACCGTGGCCGATTGTGCCAAGGCGCTTCGGGATGAAGTCTTCCGCAGCGAACTTCCTTCCTCGATCTTTACATCGTTCTTGTGAGCTATAACCTGAACCGTGCTATTAACGTTCGTGACGTCGTATTGCGTGCGCTCGTTCGTAATAGGATCGACCTTAATACAGTTCACATGCACACTCATCAACGTGGAGGTTCCGACAGACACGCTCCCGTGCTCGAGGCTTAAGAAACTGCCTTCGAATTTCAAGACGGACTCAGGTTGAATCAGGACGGAAGATCCTTCGGCGTCGAGATTGGCGACGAACCCAGGTTTGGTCTCCACTGAATCGCCTGGAAAGACAGCGGTTGATCCGGAGATCTCGGTGCCGTTCAGCCACACCCCACCCTCACTGTGCAATATGGCCGACCCTGCGTCCGCAGCCACGAGCGAGAGCGGAAGCAGGAGAACCATGATGCAGGAAATAAAGCTGCGTAATCCGGGCACACTCATACCCAAGCTGGTTTCCGCACTATTCTAAGAGAATCGTAGTGCCAAGGAGCCTGATCGTCTATTAGCTCTCCGGGTGCGGCTGATGCGATACAGGCAGGGGCCGGGACGCATTGCTGTGCTGGGCCAGCCAACTCCGGTATTCTTCCGATACGATCAAGCATGGAACGAGTTCCTGCCAATGAACCGGTGATTGACTTTCGCGGGGTTGCCTACACGCTTCCGAATGGCCGGCCACTGCTGCACGATCTGAATCTGCAAGTGCAAGCGGGTGAAACTCTCATCTTGCTGGGGCGCAGTGGTTCTGGAAAGACCACCACGCTGAAGCTGGTCAATCGCCTGTTGGACCCGAGTGCCGGGGAAATTCGCGTGAACGGTGCTCTGACGGAAGAGAGCGATGTGATCCGCCTGCGGCGCGGCATCGGCTACGTGATTCAGGACGTGGGTTTGTTCCCGCATCTTACGGTGGAACGTAATATCGGTCTTGTCCCCCGCATCGAGAACTGGCCGGCTGAGCGTATTTGTTCCCGCGTCGAAGAATTGTTGCAACTGGTCGGGCTCGATCCGCAGATCGCTTCGCGATATCCCCACCAACTCTCCGGCGGACAGCGGCAGCGGGTGGGGGTGGCCCGGGCTCTGGCGGTCGATCCGCCGATTCTGCTGATGGATGAACCTTTTGGCGCCCTCGACGCGCTTACCCGCGACCAGTTACAGCGGGAGTTTCTCTCTCTCCAACAGCGTCTGCAGAAAACAGTCGTCTTCGTCACGCACGATCTACGCGAGGGGCTGAGGCTGGGTTCGCGGATCGCGCTCATGGAGAACGGGCGCCTGGTTACCGTTCTTTCCCCGCTGGAATTCTTACAGTCCGCGGACCCGCTGGCAGCCGCTTACGTGCAAGCTTTCGGAGACGGACTGGACTCGGTAGTAAATCGAGGCACGTCATGAATGTCTTTCACTACTTTCTCCAGAACCACGAAGAGATTCTGGAGCTCACACTGCAGCACCTCTGGCTGGTCGGAATTTCCACCTTGTTCGCAGTACTGATCGGCATACCGCTCGGCATACTGAGCGCTCACTGGCCAGTGTGGAACAAACCAGTGCTGGGAACGGCGAACATCATTCAGACGATTCCGAGTCTTGCCCTCTTCGGTTTCCTACTGCCAGTGCCGTGGATCGGCGCCCGTGCCGATCGCCTGGCAATCCTGGCCCTTACTCTCTACGCGCTGCTGCCGATTATTCGCAACACTTACACGGGAATCCGCGGCGTTGATCCATTTGTTGTGGAGGCCGGGCGGGGGATGGGTCTCACCGATCGCCAGTTATTGTTTCAGGTGGAACTGCCGCTGGCGGTGAGCGTGATTCTTTCGGGCGTCCGGGTAGCGCTCGTCGTGTCGGTTGGACTCGCTACCATCGCCGCGGCAATCGGCGCTGGAGGATTGGGCGAGTTCATTTTTCGCGGTCTCGCGATGGTGAACAACGAACTCATCCTGGCCGGAGCGATTCCTGCGGCAATCCTGGCGTTGTCGGCGGATTTCGGCTTGGGATGGGTGGAGAGGCGCCTGCGACCCCGATGACAGCGCATTGGCAATTTCGGGGATCGTCCTACGCGGCCGCTGTCTGCATGATTCTGCTTGCTCTGTTTTTGTCTTCGTGTTCGCCATCGCACTCTGACCGCATTGTGATTGGGTCGAAAAATTTTACCGAGTCTCTGATGCTGGGCGAACTCATGGCTCAGCTGATCGAATCGCGCACGCACTTGAAAGTCGAACGCCGCTTCTATCTTGCGGGATCCTACATCTGCCAGCAGGCAATCCTCGCCGGCCGCATCGACATCTATCCGGAATACACCGGTACGGCCCTTACCGCCATCCTCAAACAGAAGGTTTCTGGCGGCAAGGAACAGGTTTATCAGCAGGTCAAGCGCGAGTATGAAACGAGCTTTGGCCTTACGCTCGGTCCGCCATTCGGATTCAACAATACGTTTGCCATGGAAATCCGTGGCGATGACGCGCGCCGCCTGAAACTGAAAACCTTATCGCAGGCAGCCGCATTTGCTCCGCAATGGCACGCTGGATTCGGCTACGAGTTCATGGAGCGCCCCGACGGATACGCCGGACTGGCGTCCGCTTATGGCCTCCGCTTCGCCGCCGCGCCTCGGATCATGGATCTAGGCCTGCTGGCCCCAGCCCTAAAAGACCATCAGATTGATATCGCCGCAGGAAACGCCACCGATGGCCTGATTCTCGCCTTCGATCTATCTGTACTCGAAGATGACCGCCATTATTTTCCGCCCTATGAGGCGGTCGCGGTAATACGGCAACCGACCTTGCAGCAACATCCGGAAGCGTCGCAGGCGATCGCTGCGCTGGGTGGAAAGATTTCCGATCAAGAGATGCAGAAGCTAAATTACGCTGTCGATGGTCAGCGCCGCGACGCGAAAGATGTTGCCCGCGAATTCCTGCAGAGTAAAGGATTGATTCAGTAACGCCAACCTTTCAAGAGATCCGCATGAGTTGCTCAAATGAGCAACTCGCCCTGCAGGGTGAGGACGGCATTGCCTTTCAAAATCACTCGATCCCCTTTTGCTTCGCACCACAACTCTCCGCCGCGCCCCGAAACCTGGCGCGCATGCAATGAGGTTTTCCCCAACCGTTCAGCCCAGTACGGCGCGAGCGAGCAATGCGTGGAGCCGGTCACGGGATCTTCCGGAATCCCGTAGCTCGGCGCGAAGTAGCGAGAGACGAAATCACAGTCAGAACCTGGAGCCGTGATCGCCACTCCGAAGGGATGAAGTTTCTCCAACAGCCTGAGGTCGGGCTTGATGCGCTTCACCTCCTCCTCACTTCCGTACACTGCAAAATAGTTGTCCTCAATTTGCACCACCGCGGCCGGATCTTCTCCTAAACCATGCGTCAACGCCGCCGGCGGATCCTCACTTTTCCAGGGAGCGAGGGTAGGGAAGTCCATTTCGAGCAAGTTGCCGCTGCGGCGAACCGTGAGTGTTCCGCTGAAACGCGTCTCGAACCGCACCGAGTCGCGCCCGGGGGCAAGGATTTGCATCAACACGAACCCGGAGGCCAGGGTCGCATGGCCACAGAGTTTCACCTCGCACAGCGGGGTAAACCAGCGCAATTCGTAGGAATCGCCGCGGGGCACGAAATAGGCGGTCTCAGAAAGATTATTTTCGGCCGAAACCGCGAGCAGGAATTCGTCATCTAACCAGTTCGCGAGCGGGCACACTGCGGCTGGATTGCCTGCGAAAGGGGTCGCGGTGAAGGCGTCTACATGGAATACCGGAAGAGACATTGCCCTATGGTACTCGGTCCAGAACGTGGGTAGAATCGTCGAACTGCTTTTGGCCTCGTTCGCCCGGACCGAATTCCGCCACTAGATATCAGGAGATCCTAAATGCCCACGAGTCTCAGCGACGTTGCCCTTCGTCACGAACTGATCGATCAGTTAGCAAACGCCCGTCATAGAACCGATGATCTCTTCGCTATCGTTAATCCGGATTCACTCTATGAACGGCCTATCCCGGAACGCCATCGCATCATTTTCTACATTGGTCATCTCGAAGCTTTCGACTGGAACCTTTTCCATGACCGCGTTTTTGGGTTGAAGAGCTTTCATCCTGAGTTTGACCGCTTGTTTGCTTTTGGCATCGATCCGGTGGGGGGTGGATTGCCCACCGATCAGCCTTCAGAATGGCCGTCGATCGGCGCGGTGCACGAATACGTTGGAAAGATCAGATCCCTCCTCGACCAGAAGCTTCCCGACGCACTCTCGGATCCTGATTTCTCCGGGAGGGATGGCTTTCCGCTCGGCACGCTGCTGAATGTCGCGATTGAACACCGCCTCATGCATGCGGAGACGCTGGCCTACATGCTGCATCAACTGCCGTTCAATCGAAAAATCCAGCAGATTGAAGCCCCCGGTCCGGTTACCCCTCCGGTCGATCATCGCAGCATAGAAATACCCGCCGGGCAGGTGACACTCGGCCTTTCGCGTGATGGCAATTCGTTCGGCTGGGACAACGAGTATGAGGCCCACATCGTGGATGTTCCCGCGTTTTCCATTGATCGTTACAAGGTGACGAACCGGCAATATCTGGATTTCATTAGCGCGGGCGGCTACGAAAACGAGAATTTCTGGAGTACCGAAGACTGGTCCTGGATTTCGAATCGCGGAATTTCGCACCCCGCTTTTTGGAAGCGCAATGGCGATGACTGGCTGTATCGCACTATGTTCAACGATGTCCCGCTTCCACTCGAGTGGCCCGTATATGTGAGTCAGGCAGAGGCGAAGGCCTATGCCAAGTGGGCAGGGAAGTCATTGCCCACCGAAGCCGAGTGGCAGCGTGCCGCATACTCCACTCCGAATGGTAATGAGCGTCGGTATCCGTGGGGTCAGGAGGCACCTGCTCCTCAATTCGGCAACTTTGATTTCCAGCGCTGGAGTCCGATGCCCGTGAATACTTATCCCGCCGCGGAGAGCGCGTTCGGCGTACAAGGCATGGTCGGCAACGGCTGGGAGTGGACGTCGACCGAATTCGCTCCATTCCCTGGTTTCAAGCCCTTCCCCTTCTATCTGGGATATTCCGCCGACTTCTTCGATGGAAAACACTTCGTTATGAAAGGTGGATCGGCGCGTACGGCCGCATGCATGCTGCGGCGCACCTTCCGCAACTGGTTTCAGGCCCACTACCAATTTATCTATACCGGCTTTCGCTGCGTCAGCCGCTGAGTCGCTTAAGGAGCTACCAAAATGCTCGTTCACGCTATCACCGCCGACTTAACTTACGAATTCGCCGCCGACGTTCGCACGGGTCTCACCAAGCCTGGCCAAAAAGAACTGCTGTCGAAATACTTGTACGACGACGTTGGTTCCGCTCTATTCGAAGTGATCAGCCATCTCCCGGAATATGGCCTCACGCGCGCCGATGAGCGGCTATTGCGCCGCCACGCGGCGGACATCGTGGAGCGCATAGCCACTCCCGTAGCCGTGGCTGAGCTCGGCAGCGGCAGCGGCAAAAAAACTCGACAGATTCTAGAAGCTCTCTGCCGGCGTCAGCGCACCCGCTACTATCCCATCGAAATTTCTCCCACCGCTCTGGCCATGTGCGAGCGTGAACTCAGCGACATCGATTCCATCAGCATCGTCGGCTACGAGCGCGAATATCTTGATGGATTGCTCGAAGTGGCCGCGCAGCGCCGCCCCGGTCAGCATCTTCTCGTTCTGTTTTTGGGCAGTACGATCGGTAACTTCGACCCCATGGCCGGTCTGAAGTTTCTGAACCAGGTCCGGCGCATTTTACAGCCCGGGGATTCTCTTCTGCTGGGGACCGATCTGGAGAAATCTAGCTCCCAACTCATCGCGGCTTACGACGACGAATTGGGAGTCACCGCCGCTTTTAACTTGAACCTGCTGGCGCGCATCAATCGCGAATTGGACGGTGATTTCGATCTGGCTCACTTCGAGCATGTCGCAAAGATCAACCACGAGTGCCGCAGTGTAGAGATGCACCTACGGTCGATGCGACGCCAAACCGTAAATATTCCCGCCGCCGATGTTACCGTCGATTTCCACGAAGGCGAAACGATCTGGACTGAGAGCAGCCATAAGTATTCGTTAGAAGAAGTTCGTCAGATGTCCCGCACCGCCGGCTTTCGCTGCGACATCCAGTGGGTGGACAACGAGTGGCCATTCGCTGAAAATCTCCTGATCGCGGAATAATTCCAACCCTCCTCCGTCCCTTTTTAACGCACCCTAACGATTTGTGTCGCCAGTGTGAAAACTTCTCATGCTGAAGTAAAACTTTGTAAATCCCCCGATTTGTAGGTTGTGCCGATGTAAATTAATGGAAGGTATGAAGCCAACTACAAGTCGCTTTCTGGCGATCATGTTCTGCGTCGTGAGCGCAGCCAGCGCTCCATTGGTGTCGACTTGTGATGCGGCTCCGTCCGGCCAGGCGGCTCAGGAAGCGGTTAGCCCCGGTTCTGTTACCCGGCGCATCGGGGCGGTCAAAGCCGTCAATGGCACGGTGATCACGCTTACGCCAGACTCTGGCCCCGACCTTACCGTTGCGGTGCAGCCGACCACCCGCATCGTCCGCATCGCGCCCGGCGAGAAGAATCTGAAGAATGCCGTGCCGATGGAGTTGCAGAACATTCAGGTCGGTGATCGCATACTGGTTGGCGGCAGGCTCTCTGACGATAACCACTCACTTTCCGCGTCCTCCGTCGTGGTGATGAAGAGCTCCGACCTTGCAGCGCGACATGAGCAGGAGCGGCAGGACTGGCAAAGGCGCGGTGTGGATGGACTCGCCAAGGCTGTGGACCCGAAGGCGGGAACCATCACCATCACCGTGCGAAACAAGCCGGTTGTGATTCATATCTCCGGCAGCACCGTGGTTCGCCGGTATCCGCCAGACTCCGTAAAATTTGATGACGCTAAGCCCAGCACGCTCGCCGAAATTCATCCCGGCGATCAAGTGCGCGCGCGTGGCGACCGCAGCGCCGATGGAAGTGAACTGACGGCCGAAGAAATTGTTTCGGGATCGTTTCGAAACATCGCAGGCACCGTTGACTCTGTCGATGCAAGTTCATCGACCCTGAGCGTTCACGATCTATTGTCGAAGAAAACGTTGCTTATCAAGATCACAGCTGATTCGCAGCTTCGCCAGCTACCTCCTGAGATGGCGCAACGGATTGCAATCCGCTTGAAGAATGCTTCTGCCGGGGCAGTGTCTGGTGCCCCGTCCGGCTCCGCCGCGACGAGCAACCAAAATTCGCGCCCAGCGGGAACGTCCGGTGGAATGGCTCCTGGTGGAAATGGTGCTGGCGGGCGCCCCGGTGGCGCGCCGGATTTTCAGCAGGTGTTGAGCCGCATTCCGGCAATCTCGCTCTCCGATCTTCACAAGGGAGACGCCGTCGTCATTGTCTCGACAGAGGGAACGTCGGGCGCAGGAACTGCGATCACCCTGCTCAGCGGAGTAGAGCCTATTTTGCGCGCCGCTCCCGGTGCCAGCAGTTCTTCGATATTGACGCCTTGGAGCCTGGGTGCGCCCGCCGCGGACGCCGGAGGACCATAGTTTATGACCCGCACCGAACCACGCTACGTTGTGGCCAACTCCTGATGAACACTCTTAATCGCGAATGGAATTTTGGATGAAGTTAGAGAAGTGTTTTTGTTTCATATTTATTTTCCTGGTGTGTCTGTTGTCCGCGACGCTCGCGGTGTCTCAGACTCCTGCGGCGCAGCCCGCCTCAGGGAATTTGCATGGGCAGGTGAGTGATCCTTCCGGCGCTGCGATCCCGAATGCCAGCGTCGTACTCACCCCGGCCACTGCCGGCTCCGCGCCGATCAAAACGCAAGCCAACGGACAAGGCCAGTACGAGTTCAAAGCGTTGCCTCCGGGACAGTACACATTGAATGTGATCGCCCATGGATTTTCAGTCTACGAAAACGACAATGTGGTGATTAGCGCCGGTCCGGCGCAACTCCTCAACGTCGCAATGGCCATTGAAGTCGAGCAGCAGAAGATACAGGTTTCCGACACCGCGCCAACCGTGGATGTGAATCCAGCCAATAACGCGGGAGCCATTACCATCTCTGGTAAAGAGCTCGAGGCTCTGCCCGACGATCCCGACGAATTGCTCACCGATTTGCAAGCGCTTGCCGGACCCTCCGCAGGGCCGAACGGCGGACAGCTTTATATCGACGGTTTTACGGCCGGCCAGCTTCCTCCTAAGGAATCGATTCGCGAGATTCGCATCAATTCGAATCCGTTCTCTTCCGAGTATGACAAGCTGGGCTATGGACGGATTGAGGTATTCACCAAGCCGGGCAGTGATAAATTTCATGGACAGTTTCTGATCGACGGAAACGATTCCGCTTTCAACTCCCCCAATCCGTTTGCAGGTCCAGAGCCGGGTTACGATTCAACGCAGTTCAGCGGAAATCTCAGCGGTCCGATCAACAAGAAAGCTTCATTTTTTTTCAACGCCCAGCGCCGGAATATCAACGATCTGCAGGCGGTCAATGCCATCACACTTGACCCGTCCACTTTCACCGAGATGCCGTTCATCCAGGCTGTACCGTACCCCCGGCATCGAACCAACATCACGCCTCGCGTCGACTATCAACTCGCCAAGAACAATACCCTGACCGTGCGCTACCAGTACTATCGGGACACGGAGGATAACGAGGGCATCGGTTTATTCAACTTGCCTTCGCAGGGTTATAACTCTGATTCCACCGAGCACACGCTCCAAATCAGCGATACACAAGTCATTGGCGCGAAGATTGTGAATGAAACGCGGTTCCAATATTTGCGCGAGCTCGACAATCAGTTCGCTCTGAACACCCAGCCAACTCTCACCGTGCTGGGGTCGTTCGATGGCGGTGGCAACAACCAGGGCAACATCCTCGATCACCAGGACCACTACGAACTGCAGAACTACACTTCCATCATTCATGGCAATCACACCGTCAAGTTCGGAGCGCGTCTGCGCGGAGTCCGCGACGCCAACAGCCAGACCTCCGGATTTAACGGCGAATTTACGTTTTCATCGCTGCTGAGTCCTACGGGCGGGAGTACTTGCGTGCCTACGCCGGGGCAAGCGCCGTGTCCAATCTCCTACGCTTCGGCGCTTCAAAACAATGGAAGCCTTACCACGCCGATCGCTACCCAACTTACTTACACAGCAGGTACGCCGGCGCTGGTGGTGGACAATTTTGACGCGGGCCTCTACTACCAGGACGACTGGAAGGTGCGCCCGAACATTACTCTGAGCTATGGGTTGCGCTTCGAAACTCAGACCGGGATTCAAGACCACGCAGACTGGGCGCCGCGCCTGGGCTTTGCCTGGGGGGTTGGAGGCAAAAGTGCCCCGCCCAAAGTAGTATTGCGTGGCGGCTTCGGTATTTTTTATGACCGTTTTCAGGAAGAGCAAATCCTGGAAGCAAACCGGCTGAATGGCATCAACCAAAAACAGTTTGTCATCGACAATCCCATCTGCCCATCTCTTACTGTTACCGATTTCGCAGAGTGCACGGGGGCGGTCGTTCCGGTGACGCCCACAATTTACCAGATCAGCCCGCGCCTGCACGCGCCCTACACGCTGCAAACCGCCATCAGCGCGGAACGCCAACTTACCAAGACTGCGACCTTAAACATAACTTACTTGAATTCTCGTGGCTTCGACCAATTGCTCACCATTAACGCCAACGCTCCTTTTCCCGGAACGCCCTGCAGTCCCACCTGCCCGCCGCCCAGCGAAAATCTTTACCGCTACGTTTCCGAAGCAGTTTTTCGTCAGAATCAACTGATTACCAACACGAATGTGCGAGTCGGATCGAAGGTCCAAGTATTTGGCTACTACGTTCTGAACTATGCCAACAGCGATACTTCTGGCGTTTCCAGTTTTCCTTCGAACTCTTACAACATCAGCGCCGACTACGGCCGCGCCTCTTTTGACTTCCGCAATCGACTCTTCTTTGGTGGTTCCTTCGCTCTTCCTTACAACTTCCGGCTGAGTCCGTTCATGATCGCGAGCTCTGGTTCTCCTTTCAACATCACCACGACCAATGATCTCAATGACGATTCCATCTTCAACGATCGTCCGGGATTTATTTCCAATGCGACGTGTCCGACAACCGCAAACACACCACCTTCGACTACCTATTGCACGCCGCTCGGAACCTTCGATGCCAGGCCCACTGCGGGCGAAAAAATCGTTCCTATCAACTATGGCACTGGGCCATCGCAGTTCACCCTGAATCTCCGTCTCACCAAGACCTTCGGTTTCGGTCCTAAGACCGGCCGCGCCGCAGGCAATCAAGGCCCGGGTGGTGGTGGTCCAGGTGGTGGCGGACGCGGTGGTGGGGGTCCGCGGGGTCCTCTTTTCGGCGGCGGGCCAGGTGGAATACCCAGCGGTACTGATCGCCGCTACAACCTCACTTTCGGCGTGATCGCTCGCAATGCTCTCAGCAAGGTGAACTACGCAAACCCTAGCGGCATTCTGGGTTCGCGGTTCTTTGATACGCCCAACGGGCTGCCATCGAACGGACCTTTCTCGAACTCCGCGGCTGTTCGCCGCATTGATTTGCAGGTGACGTTCAGCTTCTAGGTCTGCGGCTGTTTCTCGATTTGAAAGTTCTGACGACTACAGCGATTCTTACGGTCGGTTATTCTAGACACATGCATATGAGCTTTGTAAATACTTGTAGAGTAAGTTTCGTTTGCCACTGATTCCCACCACCAGGCGTCAGTTTCTTTACCGGGCGGCGGCGGCTGGAGCAGTCGCCATTGCTGGAGATTCAATCCTGCTGGAACCGAACCGCCCTCGCGTCGTCCGCCAGGATTACATACTGCCCCGTTGGCCCGAGCGGATGGATGGCTTCACAATCGCGCTGCTAAGCGACTTTCATTACGACCCATATTTTTCTGTGCACCCGTTGCGTGCAGCGATTCCGCTGGTGAATGGTCTTCATCCCGACCTGATCGTTCTTACCGGAGACTTCGTTTCCGTACCAGCTTTCGGAGACGAGGCGAAGGGAGCATCCGATGCCGAGCCCTGTGCTCGCCTTCTTCGCCAGATGACCGCACTCCACGGCTTGTGGGCGGTCCTGGGCAATCACGATTTGGATACGGATCCAGTCCGTGTGACACGCGCTCTCGAAGCTGAGGGGATCCACGTCCTGGTGAATGAGTCCGTCACCATCGAACGTGACGGTGCACGCGTCTGGCTGGCAGGCGTTGATGACGTGATATATGGGAGCGCCGATCTCACCAAGACATTACACAACATCCCCGCCAGCGAGGCCGTCATCCTCCTCGCCCACGAGCCCGACTTCGCTGATGAAGCTTGCAAATTCCCTATTGACCTTCAGCTCTCTGGACATTCTCATGGAGGGCAGGTCAGAATCCCGTTGCTTCCTCCGCTCTATTTGCCGGAACTGGCGAAGAAATACATATGGGGAAGCTATCGTGTGGGTGGTCTTAGTCTCTACACCAATGCAGGGCTAGGAACGGTCAACATTCCGGTCCGGTTAAATTGCCCGCCCGAAATCACCCTGTTGACCCTGCGAAGCTCATTGAGCGGGCATCTGGGCTGAGTTGTGCAATCGGATTCACTTCGGTAGGCACCGGTTGCGGTGTTCTGTTCATAAACAACTGATAATAGGATAGTTGCGCAAGACGGTCCCTGGCCCCAAACTTGCCGCTTGTTATCTATACGGGAGCGAACCTGCCCCAATCGAGGGCTGCAAGATGCTTCGTCGACTCTGGCCTTGGCTACTGATCTGCGCAATTCCCGCTGCCGCGTCTGTGCAATCTTCTTCCATTTCCATTCGTTTTGGCCGCGCAGTTTTACTGGAGCGTGAGCATCAACTCTGGAAGACTCCCGTCCGCGCCTCCGAGTTCAGCGACGTGCCGCACACCAGCGCACGTGCGCGTTGTGAAGACACCCAGCCACCCGAGGCTCTCGCCACGCCCGATCCTTTGATGGTGCTGACGACGGCGGGCATCAAGGTCAAGGTTAGTTTCATCATTGGCGCCGACGGACGCGTACACAGTCCTCTTATTCTCGAAAGCGCCGGCCTAGTGAGGGACAGAAACGTTCTGCAAACCGTCCGCGCCTGGCGATATCGTCCGGCGACCTGCAACGGAGTTCCTACCGAAGCCGAAGGCAAAATCGAGTTTTCCCGGCGTTAATAAAATGTGGCCGCTTGGGCTAGAATGAACCGTACATCTGCGCCGATCGGCATGGCCTGAATCGTGGATAGAGACAAGAAACTCGGTAAGCCATTGAGCGTGAGTCCTGCGCCTGATTCTGAGGACCCGGGCCCCAGCATCGGTCCCTACAATCCCGCATTAGGAGAGATCTATCAGCGTCTCTATCCTGAAATACGGCGGCCTAAGCCGAATCAGGAAGCGATTGCGGCGGCCCTGCAAGCCATGCAGCGGCTGACCATGAAGATGGACTCTGAAGCCGCGGTGGAAGAAACTGTGCCGCAGAACACTGCTTCGATTGCTTGTCCTTCCTGCGGTCATCACAATCGCGAAGGCAACAAGTTCTGTGGTATGTGCGGACTTCCAACCGGAACGGCGTCAGAGCAATCGTCATCCATGGCACCTGCGAATTTCGAACCGCCGCCTCGCGAAATGGCGGTCAACAACAACGGGCCGCTTGTTAGAAATCCTTCAGCCATACCGGAGTCCGCGCCGGAGGTTCATCCGCCTGAGGGGGTTGGGTCCGGAACCCATCACTATCACCATCATTATCATCACCACTATTTCGAGGGTGGAGTGGAAGGCGGCGTTGCGGCGCCGCGAGTGAACGCGCCCGAGAGCGCACGCGAGGCGGACCGCTTGCGCATTGCCGCGGCTGCCAAGGGCGAACCCATGAGCCGCAGCGAGGCTGCGGTTCGGCGTCTTACGCAGGAATGGGTTTTGGCCTGCAACACGCGGCAACTCGATGAACTCCTCGATCTCTACGCACCCGATGCGCTGGTGCTGCGTTCGAACCTCCCATTGCTTCGCGGAGCAGCGGCCGTGCGCGAATTTTTCTTCTCGGCGCTCGAGTCCGGCCTGGGAGAAGTATCGGTGGAACCGATCCGCGTGGAAGTGGTTGGCGACCTCGCTCATGAAGTGGGACGATACAGCGCGCTGGTTCCGGGCACAACCGGCAAGCGCCGGGAAGAGCGTGGCAAGTATTTGTGGGTCTTCGCCAAACAGAGTGGCGGCGAGTGGAAGTTGGTCTCGGAATGCTGGTCGAGCGACCTGACATTGACCAACGCGGAATCGGATGTTCCTAAAGCCGTCGTTTCGTCAGCGCCGAAGGCGCAGCCACGAAGAGGCTAGCTGCTGTTCGCAAGGTCTTGGTCTCAGGTGTTGGACCTCAGTCCTAATATCTCCATACCTAAAACCCAAGACCTGACTTTCTTAGATATTCACGCCCAGCTTCCCCAAGTCTCCCTGTAACTGATCGAGGGTTTGCATCTGAATCGTGCGCATGCCTAGCTTAGCTGCGCACTCGAGGTTCAGAGCGCGGTCGTCAATAAAACAACATTCCTCCGGATGTATCTGCGTGATCTCAATCGCCAGACGATAAATTCCGCTCTCGGGTTTCCGCAGGCCGACAAAGCAAGAGCTGACAAACAAGCGGAAGATTTCCCGCAGGCCGAATTTCTCGATGCGGTCGAGGTTCAACTCGCGTGACTCGTTGTTGATCGTTCCCATGAAATATTTTCCGGATGCGGCGAGAGCGCGCGCGAAGGCAAGAACTTCCGGCACCGGCCGCGACAACGAGAACATGTAATCGCGAAACTCATCCCGCGTGAAGGGTCGGTTTCGGTAAAAGACGGTGCGATCCAAGTATTCGTCGAGCGAGATCTTGCCACGCTCAAATGACGAGACCACCATTTCGTGCCGCGCGTGAAACTCCTCCTGATCGAGACGAAAATGTTCAAGCGCGGCGGCGCGTTCGGTGTGATCCCAGGCGTTGCTGAGGAGAACTCCTCCAACATCCCAAAAAATGGCGCGAATGGCAGACACGGATCCATCCCTCCTTGCTTTCTTGTCACTCCGATTCTAAGCAATTCTTCTAGTGTTTGTAGACCGTGGTGTCGGGATGATAGTTGCGCCAGTCGAACCAGTAGTCTTTGAGGGCTGGAACGCGGGTTAAACATTTTCCTTGCGCCGGGCCTGAAGTGGCGCAGCCCTGAAAGTTCCACTGGCTGGCCGTGCGTGTGTCGAGCAGCGTCCACTGTTGCGTGTCAGCCTGCAGAAAGAACTCCGCATCTTTTCCGTCGATGCGGCTGAGAAAAACGCGAAAGGATTTGCCGTCGGGACCCAGCGCGACTAGCAGCGGCGTGCCGTTGACGCGATCGAGAATGGGAGACTGCTTAGCAAAAGTCTCCCAGGGATAGGCCCGGGCAGCGCCATCGATAGTCAGTCCTATAACGACATCGCGCGACTTCAGCTCGGTTCCAGGAAAGCTGATCACGACGGGAAGCTTGGCGACGTCAGGCTCCCAGTTGGGATCGTAATCCTTCGTGTATTTAGCAACGGGCGCCAGTACTTCGCCAGAGGGAGACTCGGTGCGCCACTGGCCGAAGCTGAGTTCGTCGCTCGGGACGAGATCGAGCGCCGCCCCCTGCAACGGGCCGTAGATAGCCTTGCCGGTGATCTGCTGCCACCAGGTTCCAGTCTCGCGGTCGCGCATCAGGAAGTTCTGGTTGTTGATGCCGGCGAGATAAAAGTGCAGTACTCGTCCGTTGATAGTTCGCGTCCACACCAGACCGGTGTGACAGAGCGTTCAATAGGTGACGGCAACAGGCACGCCTGCGACGACGTCATTGAGGATGTGATGGTAGGCCATCTGGCTGACGGGATAGGCGCGGGCGTCATCGCCGAGACGCACGGACAGAACCATTTCTTTGGGATCGAGCTTACTTTCAGATTGCGCAAGGAATCGCGGGTCGGCGATGGGATGAAACATCCACTCAAAGTAGTTGATTCTTGACATGACGGCGGAGAACGTGACTACGAGCATGGCGAGCGCGAGGAAAGATTTGCGCCAGCGGCCCGCCGTTCTCCACAGTGCCCAGGCCAGGCTGAAGCAGGCGAGCGCTGCGATCAGCGTACCGATTGGAGCGCGCTGCCGCAGAGCCATGGCGAGGACAAGCGCGCGGGGCGTCTGATAGCGGAAGGGACGAATGACAAAGGCAGGGACCAGAAACAGCGCAGAACCAGCTACCGCGCAAAGCCAGAATGCCAACCACAGCCAGATCGAGATTTTGCTACGCGGGTGCAGGTGCGGCGTCGCTGGACGGAATGAGGTCACGAATGAGCTTTTGCGCGGAACAATTTTAGTCCGGTTACTGTAAGCCAAACAGGCAACTCAGGAAATAGTATAAAAAATAAAAAACCCCGATCCGCGGAGCTGGACCGGGGTGCTGTGTCGCGTGGCTTGCCGATTATTCTGGGGTGAAGCTCTGGTGAAAGCCCAAACTCACCACGTCCTGGAACATAGGAGTTCCGGGAGGCAAATTGTTGGGGTTAAGGAATTGCGTATCAAAGAAATAGTTACGCGTGGGAGCGCCGTAGACCGCGTTGCAGCATTTGAAGATGCCGGTTGCATATTGCGAGTAGTACATGCTGATCAGCGAGCCAGCGTAGTTCACCGTTGCCCCTTTTCCGGCGTCGCTTCGGTCTTCCAGATAGCGGAGGAAGTTGTGCATTCCGCCGTCTGTTCCGAAATCCTTCAAGCCGGCAGCAGAGGCCCATCCCGGCTCGGGGAAGGGAATGCTCTTACCGGCAGCGATGGCCATGCGATAGTAGCTGGTGTTTCCGGGACGGTTACCGGCCAGGCTGGGGTTCACAAAGCTTTCAAGATCTGTCCACCCCGTATCGATGGTTGGAGTCGTAGCCTGTGACGGCGGGTTAGAGAGCAGCGTAACCGCATCGGCGATGATGGCAGCAGCAGAGTGAGGTGTGGTGGTGACATTTTCACTGGGCCAGAAAGGATCGGCCGTGCCGGTATTGTAATCGCCCCATACATAAACCGGCTCCTCGGAAGCGATGGTGAAGCCGACCCCGTTGACATTCGGATTGCCATTCGTAGGCGGAACGTAACTGTTCCCCTTGTTATCCATGCCACCATCGACCAGGCGCAGCACATGCCGCGGGCCGGTCACCATGTTCCATTCGGCGGTGCCGGGGTAAGGTGCGCTGCTCGGCGTGGTCGCCAAGTTTGTGTAGCACTGGATGGCGTTATTCGTGACGGAGCCGTGAATATAGTAAGGCTCGCTCATGGCGCCCCCAGAGAGGCCAAAACCGGCGCCCAAATATTTCTGGCCCCAGTTGTCGACGTTCCCGAGATTCACCGCTGCGCCCTTCACTGCCGTGTCTTCCGGCGAATAAGGAACAGTGACCTGCGGGTTCGTGGCGCTGTAGTAAGTAATCGGTTCCAGCACGCCGTCGGGCACGCCCACCACCGACGTGCTATTCACGGTGTCGTTCAAACCGGACATACCGGAGAAGTTGTTGTAGAAAGTGGTCAATGGGTATTTATCCGCGATCATGCCCCGGTGGTCGGAGAAATACAGGATATAGCCATTGGCGTTGAAGACGGCATTGGGGCTCACCAGAGGGCCGCTCTTGCCGGCATAGGGAGTTCCAGCGGCTCCTTGCAGCCAGAGCCACAGATTGCCCACGTCGAGCTCAACCGCGTTCATGATCCCGTTGGGGCTACAGTCAGTGTTCGGGTCGCCTGCCGGGCGGCTGTCACGAGGTTCGCCTTCACGAGCATCGTAAAAGTTAAGGGGAAGCCAGTTGTACTGGGTGGTAGCGGCTCCCGTTGCCCCCGCTGGTCCCACGCTGCTTTGAAGTTGTTGAAGGATAAGGATAGCCGGGCTGATTCCGTTTTGGCACTGGCCCACCGGGTAGAGCGCCGTGGTGAAATTCTGACAATAAGGCGCGGTAACCGCGGAGGCATTATAGGGATGCGTGGGAGGCGCGTTATAGCCGCGGCCGAAGCCAAATCCAAGCCACTCCTGCGTAACGCCAACCCAGGTTCCCGCAGCATTCAGATATTCCACGCGTAGCCAGGCGCCCTGGCAGGGCGTGGCCGTGGTGACCTCACCGTGCAAGGGCCAGGACCCAAGACCGCCGGCGCATCCCGTAGGCGCTGCCGCAGTCCAATCGTTGTTGGCGGCGCCGGGCTTGGCCGAGGCAAAATACATATTTCCCAGAGCGGCCCCGTTTCCCGTCGCTGCGCTGGTTAAGGCAACGTATGGGGTAGCATTCGGAGTGCCGAGTTGTATGTCCTGGTTGGGATCAGCCCTGACTTGCCCCGGGTACAGGTCGCCTTCGGTATCGGCAAGCAGGATGCGAATTTGAGCCTTCGTGCCGTTAATTCCATAGAGGCGCGAGTTGGCCATCTGCATGTTATCGCCCGGCGTCGGCCTGCGAATGATATCGATTGCCCCAACCTTCGACGAATTCACAAAGGGCAGCTGCAGCTTGGTGGCGCCGGTCAATCCATTCACGATGAAGCTGGCGAATGTACCCGTCGAAATGCCTTTCCAGCCAGGATTCGCCGCACCCGTGGGTGGGAATCCGCCCGTCCAACTGCCGGCGGTAAGCTTCACGCAATTGGCTGCCGGTCCGGCTCCCGGGGCTGCCGGACAGCCGCCAGCGGCGTTTGGTACGTAGGTGCTTCCCGTGTAGCCGTTGGAGGTCGGCCACCCATTCTCGAGTTGGTCCGTGACGACCTGGCCCACGGCGGCGATCTTGTCAGTAAAAGTTAACGTACCGCCGGAGGCAAGGAATAGGTTTCCGTTGGTGTGAACCCGCCCACCGAAGTTAAAGGGAGGGCCGGCGAAGTAATCGCAGTCGCCGTCGCAAAACACTCCGAATTCGAAAGCGGGAAGCAGTGCGACTTCCACGGTGCGGGTGAGATTAACCGATGCGCCAGTTGCCACATAGGAGTTGTTGGTAGTTGCCTGGGCCCCGGAAGACGCGCGAGTCGCAGTAACCTGCAGGTTGAAAGGAATGAGAGACGCGACCATGCCCTGGTCCTGACCGGAACCCACGATGTCCCACGATCCTGTCGGGTTTGTAGCCGGAGGAGGACAGGTCAGGGTAGGCGGCCAAGTGATGCATTCGGCATAACCTATGTTGGTGATGTTCGAACCGGTAATCGCGGTCGGCCAGTTGGTAGCATTGGTGAGGGCCAGAATGGCAGCTGCGTCCGGATTCTGCGACTGCTGATACAGCTGCGAGAGTTGAGCCGTCATATTTTCGATGCCGGACTCCGCGCCGTAGTACGCGAGGTTGCCCTCCAGGTCGTTGCCTCCCATGCGCTCTTCGTTGCTGACCATATACAAAAGGCCCACGGCCATTGCCGACAATAACAACGTCAACAAAAGGGCCGCGATGAGCGTGAAGCCTCGCGAATCTGTTGTGCTCTTCCTCATGTTCTCCCCCTCAAACCTCACACAGGTACTCATTGGCAAACCGTCGTGCTATTGCTGTAGGAGTTGCAGAAACTCATATTGCGGGTGCTGACGGAACTCGCCAGATACATGCTTTGGGATTTGTCTCCGCTCGCAATGACACTCTGTCCCATCACCCACATATTCACCTTCTGAATCAGGGCGGGGGAATCTCCAGCCGCAATCACGTTGGCTAGATTTGCGTTCATAAGACCGGTCGTGGCACTGATGACGTCATAACTGAATTGCAGGTTGATGATGTTATCGGCGACGGCGACGGCGGGAAGGGCGTTGACCTGACGCATCAGGCGCGGAGTCTGCACCGTGCCACCTGCCGCTGGAACCTGGAGGAAATAAGTAACCGCTTCCAGGCGGCAGGCGGTGACCGTGGTGCCTCCGCCCATGGAATTCTTAATGACGTAGGCGAGACTATTGGCGTCCCCTACAGCCTGATTGAAATTCAACGAGTCGGCGTAGGCAAAAGTAATGCCAGCGGGGGTCCCGGGCGTCACGCCGGTGATCTCGCCTACGGCAGCAGCGGTTTGCACGGTGCTGGTACCTTGGCTGGTGGTTCCGTTGCCAGCCGAACTCACGGTGAACAGCATCAAGTCGCCGACGTTGAGGCCACCCGGAGCAAGAATATTATTGGGGGTGACGGCTGCATTGATCGTTGTCGCGGTCGCGGAAGTAGGAGAGGGAAAAGCGAACGTAAAGTTAGTGAGCGGAAAATTGTAATCGCAGTAGATCGAAGTAATGCTGTCATTGGTCGCGGCGGGAGCGGCGGCGATGACGGCGCTGTTCTGCACTCCATTGCCGAAGCCGGGCAGGATACCGGTCATGTAATTGGCGTTATAGACGTCGCCCGGGACATAGCAAGTTCCGTTTTGATAGTTGCAAGCGACCTTAATAGCTCCGCCGGCAGTCGGTAGCTGCAAACCACCTGAGGGCAAGCCAGATCCCGCCAGGCTGATGTCCTTCGTCATTAGCTCAACGGCGGCGCGCATGTTCTGCTGAGTCTCGGCGCGCTGTGTCACCGTGAAAATTGTGCTCATCCCCGTCTTGAACAGGCTGGTCATCGCCAGGATGACAAGGACGCCGAGGGTAGCCGCGATCATCAGTTCCAGAAGACTGAATCCGCGTTGCGATTTTGTGAGGCGCATCTTCATGGTTTTCATCCGGATTAGTGATAGCTCGAGATCAGACTGTTCACGGTATAGTTGCGCGGCGGCCAGCCAGGTTTCGTGTATGAGACGGTGATGGCGACGGCAATGAGGTTTGGGTTGATTCCGCCACCTTGGCTGGCGGGCAGGAACACATTCGAGAAGGTGATGGTTCGTTTGAAATTGCCCAGACTTTCCGTGATGTCATCGGCAGTGCCGAGGATTCCATCTGGACCGGGCAGGACCAGACATTCCACCCCGCCGGGGCAGGCTGCACCTGTATCCGGAGCCGTGCAAGCCACGTCGTCGGCCGTGCCCACCAGGCCGTCAGGTCCGGCGCAGAGCAGCGACGAGGCCCCGCTCACGAAAACACCACCGTTGGCGATGTTTTGGATCGACGCGAAAGGAAGTTGCTGGCTGTTGCGGGCGGTGTAGATGCTTTCCAGGGCATCAAGCGCTTTATGCCGGGCGATGAGATCTTCCTGCGCCGAGGAAGTGGCCTCAATTGCAGTGGCAAAAGTCGCAATGATGGCGAGGAGTCCGATGGTCATGACCATGATGGCAATCATGACCTCCAGAAGCGTGAAACCGCCTTCCGCCGCTTGCTTCTTAACGGATTTGTTTTCCTGCGTCATTGTTGTACCCAAGTCCAAACGCCTCCCGGCTGTGCGAGTCGCCATCCGCGGATTCTGCCCGTAGCTCCCCATACGGTAACTGCCCGCGAACTGAACATGGTGTCGGCGGGGCGCGTCATGTAAACCACACCGGTGCTGTAGTTGCCGAGCGTGTCCTGCGCGGATCCATCGGGGTAGAAGACCACGTAGTTCAGGGGAACGCCCGCCGTAACCTCGAAGTCAATCGCGTTAGTACCGGTGCCAAAGCCATCCGGCGTGCTCGCCGGGAATCCCGCTTGCATCAGGAAGTTCACACCTGGCGGAAGTGTGTAGTTGATGACTTGCTGAATCGGCTGTGCGATTCCACCGACCGGCGGTGGCTGGTACTGCACCTGGATCGTGGCCGGCACGACCCCAGCCGCGGGGAAAAAGGTGACGATATATTCGTGACTTTGGGTGATGGCAAGATTGCGCGTATTGCGCAAGGCCATCAATGTAGTGTCATAGGCCGAGTCAACATTGCTCTGGTTAATCATGGGCCGCATGGCAATGAACGTGATGCCACACATGATGAGAGCAATAGACAGCGTGATCACCATTTCCAGCAGTGACAACCCGTGGTCTTTTCGCAATGCCATAAATTTTCAGTGCGGGGAAGGTCGTGTCGCTTGCCTGTAACGCTTAACTGAATCTCTTGAAATCTCTGTCCACAAAGCTTCTACGCGAACCACTGCGCAGAAAACCCGAAGCCATCCGCAATACAGGTCAAACGGACCCGAGAGTGTCCGGCATTCTTGATAGTAGGAAGGGGATCAGACACCGTCAAAGCACTACAGTTCAGCGCGCGACCATTGGCCTTTTGTAATCCGCGTGGTTACTGTTGTCACAAGACTGAGCGCAGTGCAGTTAGGCGTGATTCCACCGAAGACGAGTGCAGCTGGCATGACTCCGGTAACTTGTCGGACGAACCGCCGTGACCCTACGATGGTTCGCAGGTATGACTCTCTCATCACTCCTGGTTTGCGTGGACGAGGCCTCAGTCGAAGTGCTTAGGCGCGTCCTGGAAGAACTTGGCATTCAAGTGGAGTTGTGTTCCGAAGCCGTGCGCGCGGGCGTACGCTTGGCACAAGAGCGCTTCGACCTGATCATTCTCGATTGCGAAACGCAGGCGGATGTAACTTCCTTGTTGCACGAGAGCCGCTCCTCGCGTCTCAATGATTCCACTCTGGCGGTCGCCGTGGTGGCGGGGCAGGAGAACATCCGCGAGATGTTTTCGCTCGGTGTGAACTTCGTGCTGTACAAGCCGGTTTCCTACGATCGGGCGCTGAGCAGCCTGCGGGCGGCGCAGAGTGTGTTGTTCCGCGATAAGCGCCGCAAGGCTCGGGCCGCCGTCCACACGCACGCGACCATCGACTACGCGGGCGTGGAGCAGGCGAGAGCAACTTTAGTCGATCTGGCGGAAGATGGCATGGCGGTGAATTTTGGCAAGAAGTTGCCGCCCACTTGCAAAGTTTACTTTCAGTTTCAATTGCCGGGACAAACCGCCAGCGTACGGCTCTCCGGCCAGGTGGTATGGCAGGATTGGAACGGTCGCGCGGGAATTCAATTTGTCGATGTGCCGCAGGCTTCACGGCGAGTGCTGCGGGAGTGGCTGCAGATCAATCTGGCAGACGCGCCGAGGCAGCAACTGGCGGCCGAGGAAGTGCAGGTACAACACTCCATCCAGCCGAGCGAGAGTTCGGGTCAACGCACGGAAAAGCAGGAAACGAACGGACGTGATGGCGAAGCTGGTGCTCGGCTGCGCGAAGAGCCGGGCAATCGCCGCGGACAAACGCGATATGCATGCCGTCTGGGGGCGGAGGTCTATCAGCAGGGAAGCTCGGTGCGAAACTACTGTCATCTCAGTGATCTGAGTCCGGGAGGATGTTACCTCGAAATGCCGCTCGCGTTCGCCGCCGGTGTGGCGGTCGAGATCGTGGTGCGCACCCATGAGATGAAGTTGCGCTTGAGCGGTAAAGTGAAGTCCTCGCATCCCGGCTACGGGATGGGAGTGTCGTTCCTTCTGAATACCAAGGATGAACGGCAGGGAGTCCAGCAGTTGATTGATTTCGTGGCGGCCGCAGCGCAGAGCAGCGAATAACTAACGTAGCGCAGCCGTTTCTTCTCCTACGGCCCTCCGGAAATAATCCAGCGACATCCGCAGGCCAGTTTCCAGATCAATCTTTGGTTCCCATCCCAGCAGAGTGCGAGCTCTTGTGATATCCGGACGCCGCTGTTTAGGATCATCTTGCGGCAGCGCTTCGTATGCAATCTTGCTTTTCGATCCTGTGACTTTGATGACGTGCTGGGCGCATTCGAGAATCGTAAACTCGTTCGGATTGCCGATGTTGACCGGCAGATGCTCCGCGGATTTCGCAAGGCGCAGGAATCCGTCAATCTCGTCGCTGACGTAGCAGAAGCTACGCGTCTGGCTGCCCGTACCGTAAACGGTGAGGTCTTCGCCACGCAGGGCTTGCTTCATGAAGTTGGGCACCACGCGGCCGTCATTTAACTGCATGCGCGGTCCGTAAGTGTTGAAGATCCGCACGATGCGGGTATCCACTTTGTGGTAACGGTGGTAGGCCATGGTAACGGCTTCAGCGAAGCGCTTGGCTTCGTCATAGACCGAGCGCGGGCCGATCGAGTTCACATTTCCCCAGTAAGTTTCTTTCTGCGGATGCTCAAGCGGATCGCCGTAGCACTCTGAGGTCGACGACACCAGATATTTGGCGCCGTATTTATAGGCCACGTCGAGGGCGTGAAAAGTTCCAAGTGATCCGACTTTCAGCGTGGGAATGCCGTGGATGGTGTAATCCACCGGACTGGCGGGGCTGGCGAAGTGGAAGACGTAATCGACCTTGCCGACGTCAAAGGGCTCGCAGATGTCTTTATTTATAAAATCAAATCGGGAGTCATTCTGGAGATGGTCAATGTTCGCCCGTCGGCCGGTGAGCAGGTTATCGACGACAATGACCCTCCAGCCCTCGCCGAGCAAAGCATCACAGAGATGAGATCCCAGGAAGCCGGCGCCGCCGGTCACCAGAGCGCGTTGTTGACTCATGCTTTCTTGGCGCCATTTCTCATAGCCGCAGGAACGCCATCCGGATGCGAGGCGGCGCGTCCCACGCTGTAGTAGGTGAAGCCATTGGCGGCCATCACTTCGGGATCATGCAGGTTGCGGCCGTCAATCACGATGGGATATTTGAGTTCCCGGCCAAGGCGTTGAAGATCGAGATTAGCGAACTCCTCCCATTCGGTGAGAATGAGGAGCGCATCGGCGCCGGTAGCAGCCTCGTAGGCGGAGTTCGCGAACCTGACGCCAGTGCTCATCACTTCCTGCGCGCGTTCCATCGCCGCCGGATCGAAGGCGCTGATCTTGCACCCTTCTTGCAAGAGAGCCTGCACAATAAGGATGGCGGGGGATTCCCGGATGTCGTCAGTACCACCCTTGAAGGCCAGTCCGAGAACACCGAGGTGCTTGCCGCGAAGCGTCCACAGTGCGCTGCGGACCTTGCGCAGGAAGCGCGTGCGCTGATCTTCGTTGATGTGCATCACCTCGTCGAGCAGGCGAAAATCGTATCCGCATTCGCGAGCAACGGCGCGGAAGGCCATTACATCCTTCGGGAAGCAGGAACCGCCATAGCCGATCCCAGGATTCAGGAAGCGCGGGCCAATGCGCGAATCAGTGCCGATGCCGTGGCAAACCTGATTGACGTCCGCGCCCACCGATTCACACATGGATGCGACCGCATTGATGAAAGAAATCTTCATGGCAAGAAATGCGTTGGAGGCGTGCTTGATCAGTTCCGCACTCTTGGTGCTGGTTACGAGAATAGGGGCGGGAATCGATGTGCGGTCGGGTTGCGGGATGGCGTCGCTGCGTTCGTAATAGCTGCCACTGGTGAGCGGCGCGTAAATCTCGCGGAGAACATTGGCGCAACGGTCGTTGTCGCAACCCACGACGATGCGATCGGGAAAGAGGAAATCGGTGACGGCAGTACCCTCGCGAAGGAATTCTGGATTGGAGGCAACGTCGAAAGAACTGGAGTCAGCGCCGTTGCGCAGAATGATCTTGCGAATCCATTCGCTGGTGTAGACCGGGACGGTACTCTTCTCGACGATAACCTTATAGTCATCGACGCCGCCGGTGATCTCTCGCGCGACCGATTCCACATAGGAGAGATCGGCCTCACCGCGCTCGGTCGGCGGCGTTCCAACTGCAATAAAGATAGCCGCGCTGGCACGGACGGCTTCCCGCAGGTCATCGGAAAAAGTGAGGCGATGGCCGCGATGTCGGTTCAGCAATTCGGGCAGGAAATTTTCGTGAATGGGGACCTGCCCATTCTTGAGAGCGGCCAACTTACGCTCGTCATTGTCCACCAAAACCACGTCGTGACCGAGGTCGGCGAAGCATGCGCCTGCAACCAATCCTACGTATCCGGAACCAACGACAGCAATCCGCATTTTCAACTCCGTCGAAATCTGGAAACCGCTGCGACGCTAGAGGTCTCAGCAAAGTTCCGGAAGATTCGAGACAAAAAACCTATGTATTCAACTTGTCGCAAGATTTCGGTTGATTCTAACATCGTCGTCCTGCAGGGAAGCCTCAAACTGATTGACTCGAGAGATTCTTCTGCCGTTTTGGGATTGGTCGATTCCGCAGCTAAGCATTAGGATTTCGTTGAAGGGACTGTTGCCTCGAATGCGTATTGACAACCTCGAATTTTGGGGTGAAACTCCGCTACAGAAACATCCTTTCCCCGGATTTGATTTGTATGCCGGATGATCCCATGTCGGAAACCGAGGTGAAAAGTGCCCCGGCGGATCGATTGCCTTGGCCGGAGGATGAAACCCCCCGGAACCCTGGCTCCGGCTCGGAATCTGATCTCGCGCGTCTAGCCGCTCTGTTTTCGGCGCACGGCGGCGGACGCTTTTCGGAACGATTTTCGGCGGAACTAGCTCTGGAAATCGTGCTCAATGAAATCGTTGAGCAGGCTTGCCTCACAACCGGGGCGACCGGAGCAGCCATCGTCCTGCTGCGTGATGGAGAGATGGTGTGCCGCGCTACCAGCGGAATCACGGCGCCGGAACTGGGAGCCAGGTTCGATAGCGCATCCGGTCTTTCCGGGGAGTGCATCCAAAGCCGGAGCGCGCAGCGATGCGAAGATGCGCTGTCTGATCCGCGCGCTGATATCGAAACCTGCCTCCAGCTTGGTGTGCGGTCCATGATGTTGTTGCCGATCCTGCGCAACGCGGAGCCGGTAGGCATCTTCGAAATTTTTTCCGCTCGGCCGGCAGCCTTCTCGGACCGCGATCAGCACACGCTGGAGGCGCTGGCACATCGGGTAATCAAGAACCTCGAGGGTGTGGAGAAGCCCCTAAACTTTTCTTCTGTGCCTCCGCCGGTTGAGCACCCTCTCGTTTCGTTGACAAGCATCGAGCCCAGTCATGAGACCACCGATGACATTTTCAGCGACCTCACCCCCGAACCAACGCGCCGAATCGATTTAGTCACATGGGCCCTGGGCTTGACCGTACTTATCTGTGCGCTCTTTCTCGGAGCGCGGCTGATTCAGCATTCCGGACGAACCCTGCGAACATCGGACGTGAGTCGCGGCAAGACGTCCTCCGCGTTGAGCGCGACAACCTCGTCGGCCTCCTCCGCAACCGTTACCGAACCACTAAGAGCAGAGAAGGGGACAACGAGCTCAGCCGCCCTATCCCCCTCCGGCAACGCCGAAGGTAGGGAATCGATTTCGCCTGCCGGTAGCCTCCACGTCTACGAAAACGGTGTGGAAGTTTTCCACATGAATCCAGCCACCAGCAATGGTGAATCGCCGGAGCAAGATGCCGGATCCGGGATGGAGCGCTCGTCCGAAGTCGAGCGGGACCGCGCTATGGAACTGCCCTCTGCAGTTGCGGAGAGCAGCGTGCTTTACCGTGTCGAGCCCGATTATCCGGAGCAAGCCCGTGAACAGCACATCGAGGGGCCGGTGAAGCTGGAGATTCGCATCAATGCGGATGGCGTGGTGCAAGAAGTGCGGCTGGTCAGCGGAGAAGAAATACTCGGGCTGGCGGCAATCGATGCTGTTAGGCAGTGGCGATTCAAACCACATGCGATCAACGGTCAATTTGTGGAAATGGAAACGACCATCACCCTGAACTTTAGGTTACAGCGGTAGATTGTGGCACCCTTTAAGTTTCTCCGAGTTCCTGACTCGCCGCGTTTGGGGATGGTCTCCATCCGTGGTAGGAGTGATGAATGAATCGACAGGGCGAGGTGTAAACCTTGGCTCGTCAATATCTTATAATAAATCTCTGCCCGACTTCATGAGTTCGTGCGAGGGCCTTTGCACCCCTAACTTTAGCCCTCTTGCAAGAACTTGCATAGGCAGTTTAGAATCCGTCAATTGAATTAGAGAAGGTTGCTCTCCTTCTTGTAAGTTCTTCATATAGGTTTCTCCCCCGTACAAAGCCCGTTCCAATGATGTTCATGTCAAACGTGTCGTTTCTTTTGCCCAATTAGAATTGCACGGTGCGAAAATATGGTCGGCGAAACTCTCAGTGCAGCATATGGTGCGATGAGGCCGGGCGCCAGCACGGGCGTCATGGAGCTACCCCACCAGCCGCACTGGTACGCGATACGGACCCGCTCGCGTCACGAAAAAATCGTAGCGGAAAGCTTGGGACGCCAGGGGATGGAGAGCTTCCTGCCAGTAGTAAAACGCTCGCACAAGTGGACTGATCGCACCAAGAAAGTGGAGTTGCCGGTATTTGCGGGCTACAGTTTTGTGCGCATGGTCTTCTCTTCAGCGGAGCGCCTGCGGGTTCTGCAAACCCACGGGGTAGTCGGTTTTGTCGGCATCAAGAATATCGGCCTGCCGATTCCTGACAGCCAGATGCAAGATATTCGAACGCTCCTAGCGAGTGACGTTCCATTCGAAGAGCGAGCCTTTCTCCGAGTGGGGCAGCGGGTTCGAATTCGGGGTGGCTCTCTGGATGGGATCGAGGGCATTCTCTCTTCGCAGGATCAAAATCAGAGTCTGGTGGTTTCCGTGGATTTGATTCAGCGATCGTTGTCCGTTCGAATTCAAGGATATGAGTTAGAGCCAGTGTGAAGCTTTCGCCGGAGAGCAAGAATGGTAGGACTGAAATCGTTCATCAGGGCTAAAGGGGATTGGGGATGCTTTTAAAATTCTTTGGACTCAGGGAACACCCTTTCGGAGTCACGCCGGACCCGAGGTATCTATACCTGAGTCCTGGCCCCCGCGAAGCCTTGGCCTCATTGTTTTATGGGATCGAGTCGGAGCGCGGATTTCTGGCGCTCATTGCCCCGCCGGGAATGGGGAAAACGACTCTGCTTTTCCACCTGCTCGAAAAGTTCCGCACCTCGGCTCGGACCGCCTTTCTGTTCCAGACGCAATGCACCTCGCGGGAGTTCATGCGCTTCCTGCTGGCGGAACTGGGATATGAAACCGGTGACCATGATTTTGTCCGCATGCACGAGGAGTTCAACCAGCATTTGCTGCGTGAAGCCAGAGCTGGGAATCGATTCATCGTGGTCGTGGATGAAGCGCAGAATCTGGATCCATCGGTGCTCGAAACCATCCGGCTGTTGTCCGACTTTGAAACCCCGCAGGCGAAGCTGCTGCAGATTGTGCTCGCCGGACAGCCTGAACTGGCGGACAAACTGGCCAGCCGTCACCTTGCCCAGCTCCGCCAGCGAATTTCGCTGGTCAGCAGCCTGAAGCCGCTCTCGGAGGAGGAGACGAGAAACTACGTCCAGCACCGTCTGCGGGTTGCCGGTTACCTGGGCGGGAGTTTGTTTACTCCACAGGCAATGGCTGAGACGGCCGAATTTACCCAGGGAATTCCGCGAAATATCAACAATCTGTGCTTCAACGCGATGTCTCTCGCGTGCGCATTGCGCCAAAAGACGATCGATACCGCGATTGTGCGAGAAGTCATTTCCGATTTGGATATCACGCAACATGTTTCCAAGACGGGCGTGGACATTACCGGTAGGACGGCGCTGGCAACCGAAGACGGCCAAATCGAGACCGAATGGTCTGCGTCCGGGCCGGTAGATCCGCTTTCTCGAAGGAAGGGTAGGAAGGAAACCCTCACGCCCACGGAAGCGCGCGAGTATTTACAACGAGTTGCGGGGTCGCTCAAGGGTGGCCAGTCATAGAGACTTTGGTAAGTAAGGCATTGGGCCTCTTGCAGGAATTTGCAGCTTTTCGTAGTCTGGGTTTACGTTTTTGTAGCTTGTTCGCCCCCTGCAAAAGGACGCTGGGTGGTCCCCCCTTACTACCTCCAAAATCGATCCTAGGCTAGAAGCTTTAAACGAGAGTTTGGTTAGAAGTGGTTGACCCCTTTGTGGGGAACCGAGAAATGTGACTTAGAGGGCGGAGCTATAGCTATCTCAAGTCACAGAACATTTCGCCTCCGGCGAACAAAAAGGTCGAGACATCCATGAATAGCAATCTATTGTTACAGCAAAATTCGGCCTCGACGAGCGAGCGGCGAAACGACGCCGCGCCCGATGCAACTCGTGCTGAAAAACCAGCGTCGGATCCGAAACCAACCTTGCGCAGTCTACGCGCGGCGGCGGAAATCCTGGCGATCCGGCAAGCTCTGCAGGAAACCGGATGGAACCGCAAGCGGGCCGCTCAATTACTGAGCATCAGCTATCGTGGCCTGCTGTACAAGCTGCGCCAGCACAGCATAATGCCTTAGGCATGCGTGGGAATCTCGATCTTTGCGGCCAGTGGCTGAAAGAGTAAGCTTAACGGGAATCGCATCGGCAAGAGTGGGGCAGGGCGCGGTACGGTAACAGCCAGCATTGGGCTCACAGAGTATTTTTGCTGGCTTTTCGCGAACGGTTCGTACCGAGATCAGCTAAGAGGGGAAAAGTTTCCAAATGAGCCGTAACTTCGAATTGCTACAGAACTTGGGAAAAGAAGCAGTGCTGTATGACGCGACCCCAGTGGCCGCGATCGACCAGAAGATTCCCGCGCCCGTTCCGGAGCCAGTGGTTTCTGCGGTAAGGGAGCCTCATCTGCATTTGGAGCCGAAAGAGCTTGAGGAACTTACCAAGTTGACCCAGCGGGTTTTTCTCCACCCCGGCGCTGACGCCCCCCGCGTGGTGGTCTTTACGGCGAGCGAATCTGGGAACGGATGCAGTTCGATTTGCGCCTGCGCCGCGGAGTTGCTGGCGGCCCAGGTTACCGGTTCGGTTTGTTTGGTCGACGCTAATCTGCGGAAGCCTGGCTTGCACCAACAGTTCGGCGTTGATAATCATTATGGATTGTCTGACGCTCTGCAGGGCTCTGAGCCGGTGCTCAAGTTTGCCCGCGCCGTCTCTCGTTCCAACTTGTGGCTGGTGAGTTGCGGATCATCTGCAGAAGCGGCGCTGCCTCTTTTGGGCACCGACCGCATGCGTCAAAGGATCGCGGAGTTGCGATCGAGAGCTGACTATGTACTGATCGATGCCTCCGCCATGAATGTCTCGAACGATGCCACCGCTCTGGCGGCGGCCTCCGACGGACTCGTGCTGGTGTTGAAAGCGAACTCCTCCCGTCGTGAAACCCTGCGTAAGGAAGTTCACGATCTGCAAGCTGCGCACGTACGAGTTCTCGGCGCAGTACTGAACCAACGAACCTTCCCCATACCGGAGTCGATCTACAACCGGTTGTAAGGGTTGCGACTACGTATCTTTATTCAATTTTCAAACCACCTAGCGTCTCATTTTTTGCGATTATCACCCCAAGGGAAAGAAAGAAAATGTTCGAAAACTTGCGAGCTGATCTGAAGGCTGCCGCATCCCACCGCAGACTGGAGCGGGGATGGCGGGTAATCATCCGAAGAGAAACCAAGGTCATTTTGCAGTACCGGTTTTCGCACTGGGCACATCAGTTGCGCATCCCGGTGCTTCGCCAATTACTGATCTTCATAGCGCTGCTCTGGCAGCGGTGGAACCAGATCATCCTCGCAGGAGTGCTGATCTCGCCGGACGCAGAAATTGGTCCGGGGATGATTTTGCACACGGCTTACGGATTACAGATCTCGCCGGCGAAAATCGGTTCCGGATGCACTTTCAATTCCCAGGTGCTAATCGGTACTGGAGTAAAGAGCATCGGTAACAACTGCTATTTTGGACCGGGTTGCAAGATTGTTGGCGAGTGCACGATTGGAAACAACGTGCTCGTGGTCGCCAACAGTGTGGTTCTAACGGATGTTCCGGACAACACGACCATCATGGGAGTGCCCGCCCGCATCAAGTTGCCGGGTGGCCGTCTTCGAAAGATGCCTTGGAGAACGCTGGACGCCAGGAAGAATGGTGCGCCGAAGGACGCCGCGAAAACGAACGGCGCGAAAACAAATGGCGCAAAGTCAAATGGCGGGAAGACCAATGGCGCGACGGCGAACCCTGAACCGGAGCCCAAGCCAGAACCGCAGCAGAAAATCAACGCATAGACGAACCCGGGAGATAGAACTTTGGATTTCGCTTGGACAGAAGAGCAGGCCGCGTTTCGCAAGGAAGTCGTCCGGTTTGCCCAACAGGAACTGAACGACGACATGATCCGCCGCGATCGTGAGGAGGAGTTTTCCTGGAGCCATTGGAAAAAGTGCGCCGAGTTCGGCATCCAGGGTCTCCCGGTGCCGCAAGAGTATGGGGGCGGGGGCGCCGATATTCTGACCACCGTGTGCGCGCTCGAGGCTTTGGGTTACGGTTGCCGTGACAATGGCTTTCTTTTTTCCCTGAACGCTCACATGTGGACCACGGAAATCCCCTTGATGACGTTCGGGTCGGAGGCCCAGAAGCGGCGCTATTTGCCGAAGCTGATCAATGGCGAGTGGATCGGCTTGCACGCCATGACCGAGCCGAACTCGGGTTCCGACGCTTACAGTTTGCGTACGCGAGCCGAGCGCAGGGGAAACTGTTACGTGCTGAATGGCACGAAGACATTCACCACGAATGCCGAACATGGAAGCCTGTTTATCATCTTTGCGACTCTCGATCCTTCGAAGGGAGCCAACGGGGTCAGCGCATTTCTGGTGGAGAAGGGAACGCCGGGCCTGATCGTCGGCAAGAAGCTTCACAAGATGGGGTTGCGCACCTCCTCGATGTCGGAAGTAGCTTTGGTCGACTGCGAGATTCCGGTCGAGAACTTGCTGGACAAGGAAGGCGCCGGCCAGGCTATCTTCACCGCCTCCATGGAATGGGAGCGGACGTGCATTCTAGCCAGCAACCTGGGATTGATGCAGCGCGTGCTCGAAGGCTGCGTGAAGTATGCGCGAGAACGAAATCAGTTCGGCCAGCCCATCGGCAAGTTTTCGGCGATTGGCAATATGATTGCCGATATGGACGTACGGCTGGAGACCTCTAGGTTGTTGCTCTACAAGGCGGCCTGGCTCAAGAGTCTGGGCAGGCATCCGTTGCGCGAAACCTCCATCGCAAAGCTCTACGTCAGCGAGGCTTGCATCCAGAGCTGCCTTGATGCGATTCAGATTCATGGCGGCTACGGCTATATGACGGATTTCCAGGTGGAACGTGAACTGCGCGACGTAATCTCCGGCAAGATCTACTCGGGCACGTCGGAGATGCAGAAGTTGATCATCTCGGGTTTGCACGGCTTCTAGATTCAAGTTTCTGGGGCAGTGTTCTCTAGGGGGCGGGGAATGGGTTATATCCTTCAACAACTGTTGAGCAGGAGCGCAGTCCGGTTTCCGGAAAAGACCGCGGTTTGGGCGCGTGGTCGCGGCATCAGTTATCGGGAACTGGACGAGCAATCGAACCAGTTGGCGCACCTCCTCGTAAAGAGTGGAGTGCGCAAGGGAGATCGGGTCGGATTATTTTTTCCGAAATGCGTGGAATCGATCACCAGTATGTTTGCGGTTTTGAAGGCGGGTGGAGTTTACGTGCCGCTCGATCCGCAAGCGCCCGTGGATCGCATCGGATACATTATCCGCAATTGCGGAATCCGGGTGCTGATCACGCAGGATGAAAAACGCCGCGCGCTGGACGTTCCTACACGGGAGTTCTTGGATCGCTGTGTGATCATTGACGAAGCTCATGAGTCGAGCAACGGAACTGGTGTGCTGCCATGGTCCGCAATGGACGAATATCCGGCTACGCACAGCCCTCAGGTGACGCTGACCGAAACCGATCTTGCGTACATCCTCTATACATCGGGTTCGACTGGCCGGCCCAAAGGTGTGATGCTGAGTCATCAGAACGCTTTGACCTTTATCGAATGGTGCGCAGCAAAGTTCCACATCACACATCAAGACCGCCTTTCGAACCACGCTCCTTTGCACTTCGACCTGTCAGTTTTCGACGTATACAACGCGATCGAAGCCGGGGCGACGGTCTATCTGGTCACCGAAGAAATTGCACTTTTTCCGACCACGTTGCAAAAGTTTATCGAGACGCATCAGATTTCCGTTTGGTACTCGGTTCCGTCGGCCTTAGTGTTGCTTCTGCTTCACGCTGATTTGAAGGCTGAGAAGTTGCCGCATCTGCGGACGATCCTCTTTGCCGGCGAAGTCTTTCCCATGAAGTACTTGAAGCAATTGGCCGAACTTCTGCCCGCGGTTGAGCTAGACAACCTATATGGCCCGACCGAGACCAACGTCTGCACGTACTACAAGGTGGATCGCGAGCGCCTCGCCAGCTTAGATAAATTGCCCATTGGCATCGCGTGTGAAAACACAGAAGTGTTCGCCGTGAATGATCAGGATGAGATCGTCGCCGAGCCTGGCGGCAGCGGGGAACTTTATGTTCGCGGACCGTCCGTGACTTACGGCTACTGGGGCGACGTAGAAAAGACCAGAAAAATGGTGGTGCCGAATCGCTTCCAGTCTAACTTCGAGGAAAAGATTTACCGGACCGGAGATCTGGTTACGCTGGCGGAAGACGGCAACTATTATTTTATTGGACGGCGCGACAGCATGATCAAGAGCCGGGGTTATCGCATTGAACTCGGAGAGATCGAAAGCGCGCTGCTCAGCCATCCCGCGGTGCGCGAGGCGGCCGCAATCGCGGTGCCCGATGAAGTGGTCGGCAACCGCATCAAAGCCGTGGTTGCTGCGCACGAGCCCGATTCAATCCAGGCCGCCGAGTTGCAGCAGCATTGCGCCACGCGAATTCCGAAATACATGATTCCGGAGTTCATTGAGTTTCGCAAGAGTTTGCCAAAGACGTCTACCGGCAAGGTGGATCGTGTCGAGTTATCGCGCGACACCCAGCCTCTTGCCGTATAGCGGCAGAGGAAGTGCGGATGGCCAACAATGTTTTTGTAATCAGTTATTCCAACTCCAGGGGGAACCACAGCAAATGACCACGAAAGAAATTACCGTTAAAGATCAAGTACGCCAATTCGTCAATGAAGAACTGGCCGCCGCCAAAGGAATTGCATCGGTCGGCGACGACGAATCGCTGATCGAAAACGGGGTTGTCGATTCTCTGGGTATTTTCCGTCTTGTAACCTTCCTGGAGGAAAACTTTGGAGTGAAGATCGGCGACGAGGAGATCAGCGCCGACAACCTGCAGAGCGTGAATATGATCGAGCAGTTCGTGCTGAGCAAGAGCAGGAAGTAGTACGAATTGTTTCGCGGGCTGCCTTGTGGGATCGGGGACGTTCGTATAAATCCCCGATTCTGAATGCCGCATTCAAGTCGCCCGCTTATGCTCGATCAACTTCATGCTGGATGAGACTCACACGCAGGCCATCGTCGCCCGGACTCGGCCGCGTTCGGGCTCAAGCTCTGACCCCGACCTCGCCGATAGAACTCGCGTTTGATGTCATCTGTTCTCCCGCCACTTTTCTAATCGTCCTTCGGGCGGCATCTGTTGTACGCTGCCTCATGGCCGAATGATCCGCACTCTCGTCAGGCCGAGACGGGCCAAAGCTTCGCAAAGGAAGTAAAACCAGAATTGAACGAGACCGACTATCCCGCGCACAAATGCGTGCACGATTTGGTTGCGCACCGTGCGGCTCTAGCTCCCGAGTCGATTGCCGTCATTCATGGCGATCGGCAACTGACCTTCCGCGAATTGAACGAGCGTGCCAACCAGTTGGCCGATTATTTGGCGAAAAAGGGTATTCGGAAGAATGTACCGGTTGGAATCTGCCTTAAGCGCTCCGTGGAATTGACCGTGGCGTTGCTTGGCGTAATGAAAGCTGAGGGCGCGTGCCTGCCGCTCGATCCCGATTATCCCGATGAGCGCCTCGCTTACATGCTCGCAGATTCTCAAGCGCCTGTGCTCCTGACTCAACCTGGACTACTTCCTCGCTTGGGAGATGTAAAGCCTGAGGTGGTGCACTTTCGGTCGGATTGGAAAATTCTGGAGGGATGCAGCCCGGAGAACCCCGCGGGCTCATCCGATCCCTCGAGTCTCGCGTATCTAATCTACACTTCGGGGTCCACAGGCCAGCCGCGTGGAGTCATGCTGGAGCATCGCGGGCTGGTGAATCATCACATGGCGGCAATCGAGCTGTACGATCTTCGATCCGCCGATCGGACACTGCAGTTTTCTTCCCTCAGCTTCGATATCGCTATCGAAGAAATCTTTCCCACCTGGATCGCGGGCGGCACGGTCGTGCTGCGTACAGAGGAAATGCCTCTGGCTGGCTCCGGTTTTCTGCAATGGATTCATCAGCGCGGAATCACTGTGCTGGATCTGCCTACGGCGTATTGGCACGAATTGGTACGCACGCTGACGGAGACGGGCGAGAACTTGCCTCCGAGCCTGCGTTTGTTAATTGTGGGCGGTGAGAAGGCTTCTGCTTCAGCGTTCGCCACTTGGGTAAAGTGCGGCGGCGGCCGCGTGCGCTGGCTGAATACCTATGGGCCAACCGAAGCGAGCATCATTGTTACTTCATACGAACCGGATCCGGCGCAGCCCGTCCCCGAGAATATTCCCATCGGTCGCGCGATCGCGAACACTCGCCTGTATATATTGGATGAAAAGCTAAAGCCTGTGCCGAGGGGTACTCCGGGAGAGCTGTTTATCAGCGGGCCGGGCGTGGCTCGCGGCTACCTCGGACGTCCCGAACTGACCGCGGAAAAGTTCATCATCGATTCATTTACCTCCGAGCAAGGAAGGCGAATGTACAGGACCGGGGATTTGGTTCGAGGTCTCGATGACGGGACCATCGAGTTTCTGGGCCGCGCTGACTTCCAGGTGAAGATCCGCGGATTTCGGGTGGAACTGGGAGAAATCGAGATCGCTTTGGAGAAGCATCCTGGTGTCGCCTCGGCCGTGGTCGTTGCTCACGAATCAGATGCAGGGAAGCGATTGGCTGGCTACGTGATCGCAACCGATCCGAAGCCGAGTGGCGAGGAGTTGAGCCAGTATTTGAAGGACCGTTTGCCGGAGTACATGGTCCCCGCTGACTTCGTTTTTCTGGAGACGATGCCGCTCACTCCAAACGGCAAAGTGGATCGGCGGGCATTACCGGCCCCTCAGCTGAGCACAGAAAGAGGAGCGGACTTCGTCGCTCCACGGAACGAATTTGAGTCCATCATGACGCGCCAATGGGAGCAGGTTCTGGGAAAGCGGCCGATCAGCGTGCGCGATAATTTCTTTGAGATTGGTGGACACTCGTTAGCGGCGGCGCGCTTGATGGGGATGGTCGGAAAGGAATTTGGTAAGAAACTACTCTTAACGGACCTGCTGCAGGCTCCAACGATCGAGGCATTGGTTGCGTTGGTACGGCTGGAGACGCCATCCGCGGCGCGGTCGGCTGTGATCGCGTTGCAGCCGCTGGGATCGAAGCCTCCGTTTTTTTTCGTACACGGACTGGGGGGGAGCGTTCTGCGCTTTCGCGATCTCGCCCGTCACTTGGCTCCCGACCAGCCATTCTTCGGTATACAAGCCCAGGGCCTCGATGGCACGCAGCCTTGTCTGCAGCGCGTCGAAGATATGGCGGATGTTTACCTGGAGCATTTGCGCGCGGCTCAGCCGGAAGGGCCCTATTACTTGGGCGGCTATTCCTTCGGCGGTTACGTTGCGCTGGAGATGGCCCGGCGGCTGCGAGCCCGAGGGGAAGAAATAAGAGCGCTCGTTCTTCTTGATACCTACGCCGTAGAATCAAAATCCGTATTCGAGCGATTCCTCTCGCTTTCGACCGAACAGAAGATCGCTTATTTGAAGCGGAGAACACGGCGCTATCAAAAGGGAATCAAGAGAAGAATCGACTTTATGTTTCTTCCTCCCGCCGTCAAAAATGTTCGCCGAACGTTGGCGGTGGCGGAGAGCAACTACAAATTAGAGGCTTATTCCGGCCGGATTTTCTTGTTCCGCGCCAGCGAGAAGGGCCTGCGCGGACTGGAAGATCCAACGGGAGGATGGCACAAATACGTGGCCGGCGGGCTTGAAGTCCATGAGATCGATGGCGATCACGGTGACATCCTGAACGAGCCCAACGTTGAATTGCTCGCGGGAGAACTGCGTGACTGTTTAGAGCGTGTGCAGTCGGAACAATCTTCTCGAGTTTCCATGAGTGAACCTTTTCGACAACCGGATCTGCAACTAAACTGACTGCGGGCAGAACTCATCTCATTTCCCACCTTATGAATCCAACAGAAGCACCGCGAGGGGCCAGCGCCGTCGATCTCGCCCCACCTCGCTCCAGCCTGCAACAGAGCGCACAGGCGTTGGCCGAACCGCCAGCCGTGGAGCAGAACCAGCAGGGGTCGGGTAGCGAGTCCGTCTTTGCCATGTTTCGTAAATGGGCCGCCAAAGGCGGCCTTGCCATCATCGACTATGGACTTATTTCCGGGTCGAACTTTCTACTGGGGATCCTGTTGGCGCGATGGCTGACGCCAAAAGAGTACGGCGCCTACGCGCTGTCGTTCAGTTTTTTCATACTGGCCGGCTTTCTCTACCAATCTCTTTTGCTGGAACCGTTATCGGTTTTTTCCGGAACCCTGTTTCGCGACAATCTTCGCGGCTACCTGAAGACCACGTTGTGGATTCATTGGGAACTGTCGTTCGCAATGTGCTTGCTTTTGGGCGTGGCCGCGGTGGTGACAAGAGTGATAGGGCACTCCCCGGTTCTCGCGGTCGCGCTCGCCGGCATGACCGTCGCGACGCCTTTTATTCTCATGCATGGCCTGGCGAAGCGCAGCTTCTATCTGAGATTGTCGCCAGGACCAGCAGCTTTCGCCTCCACGTTTTACTGCGCGCTGGTGACCGGCGGAGTTTTCCTGGTTTTCCGCTGGGGACGGCTTTCGTCGTTCACGGCTTTCCTGATCATGGGTTTGGCGGCGCTGGTCAGCTGCCTCATCATGGTCATCCAGTTGAATGCGGTACTGGCGCCGGAGACCGGACGCCCCCAGCTGCGGGCCACTTGGGGAAAGCATTGGGAATATGGCCGCTGGGCACTGGCCACTTGCGTCGTGGGGTGGATTCCCAATTACTTTTACATTCCGCTGGTCAGCAGTTTTTCGGGCATGGCGGCCGCGGGTGAGCTCCGCGCTTTGATGAACCTGGCCGCTCCCGTGTTACAGACATACGCGGCACTCTCCATGTTGTTTCTGCCTTATGCCGCGCGAGTTCAAAATCAGAATGGACGAAAAGCGGCTGCCTCGCTGAATCGGAGGCTTGCGTTTCTATTTGTGGCCGGCTCGATTGCATACTGGTCGGTTCTGATCCCGCTCAAGCAGCCGTTGTTTCACTTTTTATACAACGGAAAATACATGGAGTCGGCGTATCTGATTCCGCTGTTTGCTCTGGAAACTACGATCTGGAGCGCGAGCCTGGGGCCGGCCATCCTGTTGCGGGCGATGGAGTCTCCCCGTTCTCTGTTTATCGCGAATGGCGCTGCGAGTATAGTCGCGGTGCTCATCGGCATTCCCGCGACCCGCTATTTCGGCCTGCAGGGAGTGATTTGGAGCATGATTAGCGCCAACTTCCTGTATGTCGTGGTGGCGTTCATCTTGTTCGGACGAAAGATCACGGAACCGGAACCTCCCGATACGAAACTTCAGGAATCGCTTTACGCACAATAGGCGGCCCGGTCAAATGTTGCTGAGATGGGCAAAAAATCACTTCGCCACAAAGCGCAAGATCACAACTCCAGTAGAGACTTAAGACTCTATCTCGCGGGGTCTTTATGCTTGTAACTAACCCAACTAGCTTAGACTTTTGTTACTAGGGCATTTGGCCCCTTGCAAGAATCTACAATGCCGTATACCTTCACTCCAGTCATATTGGCCACGCACCCGAGGGATTGTGGCCTCCCCCCAAGGCTCACAAAAACGTCAACGCTCTGATTAAAATCACCGCCATTCAAGTCGAGGCAGGGTCGATTCGTATTGCTAATCTTCTCCCAGCACGCTTTCCAGGGAGATGTGACTCAGAGGGCGGAGCCATATTGGCGGCGAGATTCACCCGCTGAACTAGACAGGATTTGGAAGATCGCGTTCGAATTTGCATTAGGCGGTTAAAGGGAAATGTTCATGATGAAACGAATGCTACTAGGGCTAAACATTTTCATGCTCGCGGCCGCTGCCCTGTGTGGCGCTCAGAACCCTGCGCAGGTCGTAAGTGCGAGTGCCGCTGGGCCTTCAGCCGAAGTAAAGAGCGACCCGCAGTTTCAGTCGCGGAACCCACGCTACAGCATTACAGCCGGCGATACTTTTGACGTCAACTTTGAATTGAGTCCGGAGTTTAATCAGACCGTAACCGTTCAGCCCGATGGTTTCATCACTCTGAAAGGTGTGGGTGACGTTCATGTTGCCGGACAGACGGTGCCGCAGCTGACCCAGACTCTCAGGAATTCCTACGACAAGATTCTGAACGATCCTCTTATCTCTGTGGTCTTGAAGGATTTTGAGAAGCCGTACTTTACCGCGAGCGGACAGTTGAACCGCCCGGGAAAATACGACTTGCGAGGAACCGTGACCCTGACCGAAGCCATCGCCATGGCGGGCGGGTTCAACGATAGCGCAAAACACTCTCAGGTGTTGTTGTTCCGGCGCGTGAACGACCAGTGGCTCGAGGCGAAGATCTTCAACGTAAAGCAGATGATGAAGCAGGGCAAGCTCGGGGAAGATCCGACTCTTCGTCCCGGCGACCAGCTATTCGTGCCCAAGAACGCTTTGTCCAAGATCAAGCCGTTTATCCCGAACTCGGGTGTCGGCGCGTATGGAAATCTTGCCCCGTAGTCGTGGTTCATCGGTTTTGTCGGTCACTAGCTTCAGGAGACAGATATGACGAGTTACGAGTTCAGTTCGACACGAGGCAGCGGGCCCTTCGCCTTTACGTTGCGCGACGCTCTTGCCGTTGCCTTCCGGCATAAGCGCGTCCTGGTTCTGTGCTTCAGCGGAGTTTTGCTGGGAACACTGCTGGCGGCGCTGCTGATGCCGCCGAACTATCGGGCGGAAACCCGTATCCTGGTCAAACATGAGCGTGTCGATCCAGTCGTGTCGTCGGAGCAGAGCGCAGCGGTACAAAGCCGTGACGAAGTCACAGAAGAGCAGCTGAACTCAGAAGCCGCGCTCATCACCAGCGACGATGTATTGCGGCAGACGGTACTGACCTGTGGCTTGCAGCGGCGCAAGAGCTTCACCGGTTGGCTGTTGCGACGAAGCGAAGATGAGAAGATTGCCAAAGCCGTGGACGCTCTGAAGTCGAATCTGAAAGTTGAACCGGTCAGAAAAAGCAACCTCATCAGTATCAGTTATGAATCCAGCGATCCAAAACAGGCGGCGGCTGTGTTGTCGACTCTAGCCAAAGGTTACATCGACAAGCATCTTGAAGTTCACCGTCCGCCCGGGCAGCTGAAGTTCTTCGAGCAGGAGACGGAGTTGTACCGCCAGGATCTCGACAAAGCAGAGAACCAACTCAGGCAATTTGCACAAGAACAGGGTGGCGTTGCGCCCTTACTCGCCAGGGATATCACCCTACAAAAGTTGAACGATTTCAATGCAAGCCTGCAATCGACGCGAGCGGACTTGGCAGCAACCGAACATCGGATCCACGACCTCGAGAAACAGTCAGGCAGTACTCCCGAGCGTCTCACCACGCAGGTGAAAGAATCCGACGACGCAACCGTTTTGCAGGGACTAAAGAGTGCTCTTCTTACCCTTGAACTGAAGCGCACGGAGTTGCTGACCAAGTACCAGCCCAGCTATCGCCTGGTGCAAGAGGTGGACAAGCAGATTGCAGATACGCGCGCTTCGATCGCCAGCGAAGAGAGCAAGCCACTGCGCGACGCCGTGACCGACCAGAATCCAACCTATTCTTGGATCGGAACGGAATTGGCCAAGGCCAAAGCCGATTACAGCGGGATGCAGGCGCGGGAAGCCGCGACTCAGGCGATCGTCACCATGTATCAGAACAATGCTCGCCAGTTGGAAGAAAAAGACCTGGCGCAGCATGATCTTGCCAGAACGGCCAAAGCCGACGAAGACAACTATTTACTTTATCTGCGAAAAAGGGAAGAAGCCCGCATGGCAGATGCGCTCGACGAGCAACGCATTCTCAATGTCGCCATCGTCGACAATCCTTCGGTACCCTCTTTGCCCACAGGGAATCGATTGCAATATGCCCTGATCGGTCTTCTGCTCGCGTCCACGCTCAGCGTGGGTGTGGTTTTTACCATTGAGTACCTCGATCCGTCTTTGCGGACGCCGTCCGAAGTCATGTCGGAATTAAACATTCCGGTACTGGCGGCGGTACCACAGAGAAGTGTTTACAGCGGTAAGGTCAACCTTGGCCAGACCAGCAACGGCAATGGCAACGGGAACGGCCGGAACGGGAACCATGGATCTCAATCCCGAACCGCGCCAGGGATGGTGACCGCGCTGATGGACTCCTTGGAAGACGATCAGACATAGCCTTTCAAGCAGTTTCGGACGAGCGAATACGCGGAATTAAGTCTTACTGCGATCCCCCAAACTGAACTATCGCAACAGATTTGGAGGTTCACCAAGTTGGGCACCGATCACCGGAAAACGCTGTCAAATGTGGTAAAGATTTGCGATATGGCCATTGTGCTGCTGTGCTTTGGCCTGGCCACCATGACAGTGTCGCACATCTTCAGTAAGAGAGTATCCTTTGGCGAGTTCCTGGCCCTCAGGATCACGATCGGAAATTTCATTATCTTCTTGGGAATCTTGCTGCTATGGCACCAGGTGTTTCGATTTTTCGACATGTACGAATCGAGGCGCCTTTCCCGCAAGAGAGACGAGATTTTCGATATCGTCAAAGCAACTTCCGTGGGCACGGTCTTGATGTATGCGACCGCTCTCGCTTTTCACGTGGAGATGATCAACTACGTATTTGCGGGGGTCTTCTGGTTTTCTCTCACCACAATTACAGGGGCTGATCGGTTGGGAGTACGGCTTGTGCTCCGATCCCTTCGAGTCAAAGGGAAAAACCTGCGCAACATACTCATCGTTGGCAGCAATGATGCTGCCGTCCAATTCGCGCACAAGATCGAACAGAGTCCCTGGCTCGGTTACCGCATTCTGGGCTTCGTCGACAATGAGTGGCCGGGTTTGGTGAAGTTCAGAGAAAAAGGCTACTCCGTCAGCTGCGGTTTTGACCAACTGCGCGGCTTTCTGCGCACCAACGTCGTGGACGAAGTGGTAGTGACTCTGCCGCTACGGTCCCTCCACTCCTATGCCTCTGAAATTGCGGAACTCTGTGAAGAGCAGGGAATTTTGGTGCGCGTCGTTTCCAACATTTTTGACTTGAAGCGTGCACGTTCGAAGGCTGAGGATTTCGAAGGTGAGTCTCACATTACCCACACCACGGGCACCGTCGTAGCCGGTTGGCCAGCGGTTGTCAAATGGTTATTGGATTTTACGGCCTCCCTCGTACTGCTTATTTTCCTGTCTCCACTGTTCCTGATCACCGCGCTGCTAATCAAACTGACTTCGCCGGGCCCGGTCTTCTTCCTGCAAGAAAGGCTCGGTTTGAACAAACGTCGCTTCAAGATTTACAAGTTTCGAACCATGACTGCGGATGCAGAAAGTAGGATGAAGGAGCTTGAACATCTGAATGAACTGAGCGGCCCAGTTTTCAAGATTAAGAACGATCCTCGCATCACGACCATCGGAAAATTCCTCCGTAGCACCAGCATCGACGAACTGCCGCAGCTGTTTAACGTGCTGAAGGGTGACATGAGCCTGGTCGGCCCACGGCCCATGGCGGTGCGAGATTATGAGGGATTCAACGAAGACTGGCAGCGCCGGCGTTTCAGCGTACGTCCAGGAATCACCTGCCTGTGGCAGGTGCTGGGAAGGAATTGCATCCCTTTCGAGCAGTGGATGGAATTGGATCTGCAATACATCGACCGCTGGTCGCTTTGGCTCGATGTGCAAATTCTCTTCAAAACCATTCCTGCTGTTTTGAAAGGATCGGGCGCCAGCTAACCGTAATCGCTCTCTACTTTCGCCTCGCCATGAACTCAGCACAGAGCAAGCTCCAGATTCCGGCCAAATCGGGTCCCAACCGCGGCACCGTAGCCTTAATCGCCGCTCTCGCCTTGGGAACTGTGCTCTTGTTCACGACTGCTGGAGAGTTTCTCGCCGATCGGAACACGGCAACCGTTATCCTCGCCGCGCTGGTCTTCTTTGCGATGCTGGTGTTTGCGGTTGGCTACGGCCGAGCCCATCACCAACCAGCCAAATGGCTCATCTTTATCGTTTGGTGGGGCCTGCTGGTTTCGGAAGAGGTATTCTCTTACCGCAGCGATATCGGCACAGTGAGCGGAGCCAACTTTGCATCTGAGGCGTACGACCAGGCTGTCCTCTGGGTGATCGCTCTGATCGCGCTGATGGTTTTAGTCCTCAAATATCCTCAATCGTTGCGGGGACTATTTCACGGAGACTACAAGTGGATCAGCTGGCTCACCCTGGTTAGCGTATTGTCATGTGCCTATTCGCCCAACCCCGCATTCTCGCTGGCCTGGGCATTCAAGCTTACGTTAGTAGTGCTCGTTGTTCACATCTGTTCACAACAGATTTCTCAACTCGACGACCTCAAGGCCTTCATCAATGTGACCATCTGGGCCTTCGTTTTTCTCACCGTGTTGCCGACGCTGCGCTCCATATTTGTTCCCGATCCCACAGGGGAGTATGGTTCAGGCGCCCTCGAGCAACGCTTTCGAGAAGCTCCTACGGGAATTTCCGGGATTGCGGGTTTGCTCGCGGTCTTGTGCCTGATGGTTTACTCGAAGGGTAAGCCGAAGTGGGCTCTCTGGGTAGGCGGCGGATCCTTGGTGATCATGGTCATCGCTGGCGGTAAGACCGGTATCGGCGCCGGGATCATTTCTGGTGTTCTGTTTTTTGGTCTGCAGAAGCGTTTCAAGGCAGTTCTCGGATTTGTGGCCGCGACTGCCGTAATCCTTGCGCTGGCGCTGAAGTTCACTTCTCTTTCGGAGTATGCGTCCACTTATCTTCAACTGGAACAAGTTTCCACCTTCACCGGCCGCACCGATTTGTGGGCATTTGTCATGCCCTTTATCCTGCAGCATCCCATCCTCGGGCAGGGATTTATCGCCTCTCGCTTCGTGGCCGTTATTCATCCCGATACGCCATTCAGCAGCAGCCACATGCACAACAGTTTTCTTGAGACTCTTTACAACAACGGACTGATAGGGCTCGTCTTGGTCCTGATGATCAATTACGTGATCGTGCGGAATCTTTGGCGAACGGTTCGCGCGTCCGCCTCGCCAGAACTCCGTTACCTGGCCGTGGGTGCCATGGCCGCGTATATCAATCTGCTGATAAACGCGATGTTCAATGCAACCTTTGGCGGACGCCCCGATTGCTCTTACCTGATGCTGATCGCGATGGTAGTGATCAGTAGTCAGCTGTTAAGGCTGTCGGAGTCGTCTTCGCCAGCGCGAACGGCGGAAGCGCAAGAACCCCTGATGCCGCTCGTTGCCTCCCCAGTTCGAGCTTCAGGATTGAATCGAGTTCGCTGGTTGAATTAAAAGCATGTCTATACTTCGCAAAATCCGACACAAGATAGCCAAAGGCCCTGTTCACCAGCCCTTGACTTGGATTCGCCATCGCGGCCTTCGACCGGCCGACGTGTTCGTGGCCTCCTATCCGAGGTCGGGCAACACGTGGCTGAGGTTCATGCTGTATGAAATTCTGGTTGGGCAATCCTCGACCTTTACCAACGTTCATCAACTGGTTCCGGACATCGGCAAGCAAGGGAGCGCATTGCCCGTGCTCGCCAACGACGGACGGTTGATCAAAACCCATGAAGCCTATCTCCCGCTCTATCACAAGGCCATCTATCTGGTTCGTGACGCTCGCGACGTTGCACTTTCAGAGTTTGCTTATCAGAAAGCGCTTGGCCTTGCCGAGGACAATTTTGAAACTTATTTGCCCCGGTTTCTTCGCGGAGAAGTGAACCCGTTCGGGTCCTGGAGTGCCCACGTGGACTCCTGGATGGACGCGAAAGATAAAGGTTACGCAGAGGTTTTGCTGGTGCGCTTTGACGAGATGCGCAGCCAGCCTGAAGACTCTCTCGCGAACATGATGGAGTTTCTCAATGTGCCGGTCGAGCGCGAGACCATTCGCCGGGCAGTAGCCAACAATTCAGTGGAGAAGATGCGGGACAAAGAAAAGGTGAATCCGCAGAAGGCTTCGGCCAAGGGACGTTTTATCCGCAGCGGCGCTGTTGGCGGCTGGCGCGAGAGATTTACGGAAGCCCAGGCAGAGCTCGTGGAACAGTACGCGGGCAGCGCTTTGACCCGAATCGGATTTGCTGAGGTCGAATCGCTGAGCCGATAAGCGTACCTGCCTGAGAAAGCGGTCCCCTGATTCGGAAGAGAGAAGAGAAATAATCTTTAGTAACCATACGGTGGTTACCACGCTGAGTGACTTTTCAGAATTCGAAATAGGGCACAACGACTCCTTGACACCTCATGGGGTGGCTGGCATATTGGAACCATTGCTTGGGCTTGTTTGATCTCCTCCTTCATGCGACTCACGTTTCGTCTCAGCATTTTGCACGGCAACTTCCTCAAATAGAGGAACTCGGCCAGCTCTAAAAGCCCCCCACTGTTGCTCGCACAGCGAACGTGCGATGTCGATTTAGAACACGGAAAGAGATTCACCCGAAATGATGCCGCTGCAGGTCGAACCCACAACCCAGGCCCCTGGTATTTCATTGAAGAAGAAAATCGTCTTCTCTCTGATCTCCTGGGTATTTCTGATGTTCGTTCTGGCTTGCATCGGGGAAGTTTTCTTGCGCGTGGTGCCGATGGGAAAGTTTCAGAGCTCTCCCTTCCGCCAGTATGACCCGAACATTGGGATCGCCCTGATTCCCAACAAGACGATTCATCACAACAAGGGTTGCTTCCAGGGACTGGTCGAGACCAACAGCTTTGGCATGCGCGACCGCGCCAGAACATTGGATAAGCCTCCAGGTGTGTTCCGGATCGCCATGCTGGGAGACTCCGTGATCGAAGGGGTTCACGTCCAGCCGGACGAAGTCGTGAACATCCAGCTGGAGAGAATCCTCCGGGCAAAGGGCTACAACGCGGAAGTTCTGAACTTCGGAGTTGAAGGAATTGGCACGACGCAGGAGCTCTTGATCTATGAAGAGAAGGTCCGGCAATTCCATCCCGACCTGGTGCTGCTGACTTTTACTTCGAACGATGTGATGAATAACTCATCCATTATTCAGCCGGAAGTGTATGGAATCCAAACCTGGTACGCACCGTATTACGATCTTGGTGCAGATGGAAATCTGATTTTTCGTCCGGTGCAGAAGCGATTGTTCAATGGACCTCGCACGTGGCTCGAGAATCACTCCGTGCTCCTCTATTATCTCGAGCGGATTTGGTTCAGCATCGATTACGCTCCTACCAAATGGGATGGAATCCCAGTTTTCTACGGGTCGTACGGAGATCCTCTGAGTCCTGATTGGACCAAGGCGTGGCAGGTCACCGACAAGGTGATGGGGTTGACCAAGAAAACGGTCGAGTCTGACGGAGCGAAGTTCATGGCCATAACCTGGGCGGATTTTTGGGAAGTAGACCCGAATTGGCGCCCACGGCTGGAAAAAGAGATTAGCGCAAAACTTCCGCCTGAGTTTAATCCTTCAAAGGCGCACGAACGGCTGGAAGAGATCTATCGGAGGAACGGAATTACCTACGACTTTCTTACCTCGTACATGCAGAGCTATCGCGATGAGCATCATCTGCAATGGCCCTATTTCTCGTTTACATGCAATCCCCACTACAGCGCGCTAGGGCATGCCGTCGTAGCCCAGGGGATTTTCGAAAAGCTGCAGCAACACGGAATGCTTCCGCCGCTCGCGGGTGGTGCGGCTTCCGTCGCAACCGTGCAGTAAGCGTCCCGGCAGTTGGTCATATGAATTCGAAGGAGAGATCATGAAATTCATACAAAGTACAGTTCGACGTTTTGGCATCGCGGGCGAACTGCTTTCATTCTTCGTGGGCAACAAGCGCTGGTGGCTGCTGCCGGTGATTTTGAGCCTGTTCCTTTTGGGAGCGCTCATTGTAGTGGCCCAGAGTTCAGCCATCGCTCCGTTCATCTATACGTTGTTCTAGGAGAAAAAATGCTGAAGGCGCTAAAGAGTCTGTGGGAAGGCTGGAAGAAAATTGCACATAAGATTGGCAATTTTCAGGCCCGGGTCCTGCTGACGGTTTTCTATGCGGTGCTGGTGCTGCCGTTTGGACTAGCAGCCCGCTTATTTTCGGATCCGTTGCGCATCAAGAAGCGCCCGACCGAATGGCTGGATCATCCCGACGAGCCCACAGATATGGCGTGGGCCAGAAAGCAATAACCTTGTACATTCTAGGAATTTCTTGTTACTACCACGACGCGGCGGCGGTGCTGTTGCGGGATGGCCAATTGGTGGCGGCTGCGGAAGAAGAACGCTTTACGCGCATTAAACACGATTTCAACTTTCCCAAGCAGGCCATCAAGTTCTGCCTCGATCAGGCGGGAATTCAGGGCAGCGATCTCGATTATGTTGTTTTCTTCGAGAAGCCGTTTCGCAAACTCGACCGCATCCTCATGTCGGTGCTGCAGACTTACCCGCAGTCGTGGAAGGTCTTCCGCGAGTCCATGGTCACCTGGATCGTCGACAAGCTCTGGGTAGCCTCGACATTGCAAATGGAATTGGGAGTCAGCAAGGACAAGATTCTGTTCAGCGAACATCACCTTTCCCATGCCGCGAGCGCATATCTCTGTTCGCCTTTTGACGAGGCAGCGATCCTGACCGTCGACGGAGTCGGCGAGTGGATTACCGCGACCTGCGGTGTAGGGCGGGGAAATGAAATCAAGCTGACCAAGCAGATCGACTTTCCGCACTCGATCGGTTTGTTGTATAGCGCGTTCACCGCTTTTCTCGGCTTCGAGGTAAATGAAGGCGAATACAAAGTGATGGGCATGTCGTCGTACGGCCAGCCTCGCTATGTCGACAAAGTGTGGAAGATGGTTCACCAGAACCAGGATGGATCGTTCGCCCTGGACATGGATTACTTCAGTTTCCATCATTCGACCGACAGAACATACAGCCGGAAATTCTCCGCCCTCTTTGGAGAGCCACGCCCGCCAAAAATGCTGTTCTTCACCGAAGGTACGGGCTTTCCGCAGTATTTTGGAACTCCGCCGGCAAACTTCAAAGAGCTGTCGGATCAGAATCAGCACTATGCCGATATCGCAGCCAGCATTCAAAAAGTGACCGAAGAGTTGCTGCTGGGCATGGCGCGGAATCTTCACAAAACCACCGGCCTCAAGAAACTGTGCATGGCCGGCGGTGTTGCGCTGAACAGCGTGGCCAATACCCGCATCCTGAACGAAACTCCGTTCGAAGAGCTATACATTCAGCCTGCGGCTGGGGACGGAGGCGGTGCGCTGGGTGCGGCGTTGTGGGTGCACAGCACACTGCTCGGCAAACCGCGCAACTTCACAATGCAGCACGCGTATTGGGGACGGTCGAACTCCGATAGTGAAATCGGAGACTTCCTTAAGCAAAACAATATCCCGCATATCCACTTTGATTGTCAGGATGCACTGCTCGATCAAGTAGTGGAACGCCTGACCAGCGGCAAAGTTGTTGGGTGGGCGCAAGGCCGTTTCGAGTGGGGTCCGCGAGCCCTCGGCAGTCGGTCGATTTTGGCCGATCCCCGCAATCCAAACATGAAGGACATCGTAAACTCGAAGATCAAGTTTCGCGAGCCTTACCGTCCGTTCGCGCCCTCAGTCCTGGCCGAGTGCGCGGAAAAATATTTCGTACTGCCGAACGCCGCGCAGAAAAATCCCGCGCGTTACATGTTGTATGTCGTGCCTGTGAGGGAAGAACAGAAGTCCACTCTGCCCGCGATCACGCACGTCGATGGAACCGGGCGTTTGCAAACAGTTTTCCGCGAGCATAGTCCGCGTTATTACTCGCTGATCGAGCGCTTCGGCCAGTCTACAGGTGTTCCTATCGTGCTCAACACTTCGTTCAATTTGAAGGGTGAGCCGATCGTGAATACCCCGGCGAACGCGTTCAGCACATTCTCCAAGAGCGGCATGGATTCTCTGATTCTGGAGAATTTCATCCTCGACAAGTCGGAGACCTAATTCGGCGATCGTTTCTATAGTGATGAAAATGCACGACACCATGACGACGACTGAACCCGCTGAGGCCAAGAATCGCAAGCCCAGCATTCCCAGCTTTCGTGTGCTGGGAGTTCGGGTCAACGCGGTGCAAATTCCCGACATCATCGCAGTCATCGAACGGTGGGTGCGGGATCGGGATGCCGCCAACTACATTGCGGTTACCGGAATGCATGGCGTCGCCGAGTCCAGGAACGATCCCCGCTTTCGCGACATCCTCAACGCTGCCGGCCTGGTGATCCCCGATGGCATGCCTCTGGTGTGGCTTGGCCGCCTGCAGGGACACGTTGAATTAGAACGCCGCACACCCGGTTCGGAAGTGATGGAAGCGTTCTTCCAGGCGACCGGTTCGAAGTACAGCCACTTTTTCTATGGCGGCGTTCCCGGCATCGCCGATCTGTTGGCCAGAACAGAGCACGAACGGCACGGAATTCGGGTTGTGGGAACCTACTGCCCGCCCTTTCGTCCGCTTACGGAGGCCGAAGAGAAAGAAGTACAGTCCATTGTTCGCGCGGCGAATCCCGATATTCTCTGGGTTGGCCTCAGTACGCCAAAGCAGGAAAAGTGGATGTACGAGCACCGGGACAAACTTCAAGTGCCGGTGATGTTAGGCGTAGGTGCAGCGTTCGACATGAACACCGGCCGGCTGAGGCGCGCTCCACTGTGGATGCAGAATAGCGGCCTCGAGTGGCTCTTCCGTCTGGTGATTGAGCCGCGCCGGCTGTGGCGCCGATATCTCATCGACGGCTCCCGGTTTGCCTGGGCGGTGTGGCTGGAGCATATCCTTCCGCGGATATTCCGGAGACCGGTGCCAGATGCGGCTCAGATTTCGGAATGATCGTAAGTACTTGCAAAAACAAATTGCAGTTGACTCAGATTTCTTAAATCAGTCAGGAGGCTATGGGGATGGGCAAACAGAAACGGATTTTGGTAACGGGCGCGGGAGGATTCATTGGGCATCACCTCGTAAAAAGACTGAAGAGGGATGGCCACTGGGTGCGGGGCGCCGACATTAAATATCCCGAATATGAGTCCAGCGCAGCGGATCAGTTCGAGATTCTGGATCTCCGCAAGGTCGATAATTGCGAACTGGCAACACGTGACGGCATCGATGAGGTCTACAACCTCGCGGCCGACATGGGCGGTATTGGCTACATCACCGCATTCCATGCCGATATCAGCCGCAACAACATTCTCATCAACGCCCATATGCTCGAAGCCGCCCGGCAAAATGGCGTGAAGCGCTTCCTGTTTTCTTCCTCTGCCTGCGTCTACAACCAGGCGAAACAGAAAGACCCCAACGTCACCGCATTGCGCGAAGAAGATGCCTATCCTGCGGATCCCGAACCTGGGTACGGATGGGAAAAACTGTTTGCCGAAGAGCTCTGCCGTTACTACTACAAAGATTACGGTTTCGAAACGTCGATCGTGCGTTTCCACAACGTTTATGGTCCGCTCGGAACTTACGAGGGCGGGAAAGAAAAGGCGCCCGCAGCCATCAGCCGCAAAGTTGCTTTGGCGCAAAGTGGCGACGAGATCGAAGTCTGGGGCGATGGTGAACAGACGCGCTCGTTCATGCACGTCGATGATTGCGTCGAGGGCCTGATTCGTCTGATGGCTTCGGGTTATCGCGAGCCGCTGAATCTCGGCACCGATGAACTGGTCACGATCAATGAGTTGGTCGACCTGGTTGCCAAAGTGGCTAGCAAGAAAATCAACAAGCGTCATAACCTCACCGGACCGCAAGGTGTGCGTGGCCGCAACAGCGACAACACGCGCTTGCGCGAAGTTCTGGGCTGGGAGCCGTCCATCCGCCTGGAGCAAGGCCTGGCGAACACTTATCCATGGATCGCCTCCCAGGTACAGCAGGCTGCTCCGGTTACCGCTGACGCCAAATGATGAGTTGGCTCGATTCCTATATGTCGAGTGCTGCCGAGTCCGGACCTCTGTTCGTTATAGGAATGTGGCGCTCCGGAACCTCGCTGCTTTACACTCTGCTCAATCAGCATCCGCAGATCGCTCTCATGTACGAGGGCGATCTGCCGCTTTTGCGTTCGCTCTTTCCCCGCAAAGGCAGCAAGAAGGACTGGTTGGCAAGATGGGAATTTTGGAACTCCGCGCTTTCCCGTCACGGCATCCCGGTCGATAAAATCCCTGCGATCGTTCCTGATCTCCCCAGCGCCGCGATGGCTGTCTGGAAAGAATATGCGGGCTCCGCAACTATCTTCGGAGAAAAATCACCCGACTATTTCGATTCGTTACAGGTTCTTGCGCGCGAGTTTCCCGGCGCCCGCTTCATTATCATCTGGAGAAATCCAGCGGACATTTGCCGCAGCATAATCCGGGCGCGTAAAGGCTCTTCGTTTTTCTCCAAGCCCGGAATTGCGCACAGAGCAATCCTCGGCTCTCACAAGCTGAAGCAAGAGTGCGATGCGTTGTTGGCCCAGAAGATTCCCGTGCACCAGATTCAATACGAAGAAATGGTGCAGTATTCAACCAGGGTGATGACGGGCGTCTGTGATTTTCTCGGGATACCCTTCGATCCCAGGATGTGTTCTCTGCAGGGGTCTGACCGTTCTGCAATCTATGAAGGTTCTCACCACGAATTGGTCAAGCAGGAAGAAATCTTGGCGTCCACCAAGCGCGAGGAAGTTTTGCCGCCTCGCCTGAAGCGGAAAATTGATCGCTACGTTAGCTACTGGAAGAAGCAATACGCCGGGACGTGGCCGCGATACCCGGAATCACAGCCATCGATTTCTGGATATCCCAGCGCTCTCCAACGGTTTCTGGATGATGTACTGTTCCGCTGTTTGCGGATACTGGATGGATTCACGGCGTTCGTCTACTGCTACGCTCCTATTAGCTGGCTGAATCGATACCGCTCGTTCAAGCGCCGGCGCTATCAGAGTGCTGACGCCAAACAACCACAGTCAGCCCAGCCTGCCCCAAACGCAGAGACGCTGCGGCGGGTAGAAGTATCGGGATTGAAATAAGTGTCTGCGGATATGCGCATCCTCGGATTGTCATCGTTTACCCATGACACCTCAGCCGCATTGCTTGAGGATGGCGTGGTTCGCGCCGCGGTGGAAGAAAGCAAGCTCCTGCGTACGAAGAGCACGAGCGGCCTGCCGGATGCCGCCATTCAATTCTGTTTGCGGAGCGCTGGCGTAAGCTGGCGCGATCTCGACTACGTGGCCGTGTCCAGTCGGCCTTTGCAGGGATGGCTTCGCCGGTCCTTGGCGGGCGCAAGAATTTTCCCTTTCTCGCCAATAGCGGCCGCGTATTGCCAGGTCAGTGAGATCGGCCGCGTGGCGCGTGATTTGGGCAACTTTCGCCTTCTCCGGCATCCCCACGAAACACGCGCTGCGAAGGTTGTTGAGTTCGAACATCATCTCTGCCATGCCGCCAACGCCTTCTTCCTCTCGCCCTTTGACCGCGCTTTGATTCTCACCATGGACGAAGAAGGCGATGGCAGGTCTGCCATGCTCGCTGTGGGCACGGGAAATCGCATTCATTCCCCCCGCACCATGCCATACCCGCACTCGCTGGCCTGGCTTTATTCGCAAGTCACCGGCCTTCTGGGATTCACTCCGCATGCGGACGAACACAAGACGCAGTGGCTCAGCCTCGAGGGCAAGCCGGAGTATCGTGACGTTTTTCACGACATGTTGCGCAAGAGCGCCGATGGTTTGCCCCGCATTGATCGCAGCTACCTCGGCCATGGGGCAGGCGGGCATTTTGTGCTGTCATCGAAGTTTCGTCGCCGAATCGGAATGGCGGAGCCAGACCATTCATTGAGCGACGAGCAGCGGCGCGCCTTGGCCGCGAGTGTTCAGCAAGTCTGCACTGAGATCGTTATCGCGATCGTGGAGAAATTTCGCAAGCAGCAGGGAATCGATGCGGTTTGTCTTGCCGGTGGTTTATTTCAGAATCCACTGCTGGTTCACGCGCTCGAACAAAATCTGGGACTGAACCAAGTTTTTGTGCCGCCCGCTTCTGGAAATGCCGGATGTTCGGTGGGCGCTGCGCTGCTTCTGCATCATCAGGTGCTGGGAGCGCCGCGCAAGGAGACCAGTAACAGCGTCTACCTCGGACCTTCGTACAAGCGGCCCGAGATCAAAGATATCCTGGACAACTGCAAGGCGCGGGCGTCGTTGCAGACTACCGAGGAGCGCAGGTCCGATGCTGTGGTGGAGCTTCTGCAAGCGGGCAAAATCATCGCCTGGTTTCAGGGCGCCGCGGAATTCGGTCCGCGCGCGCTCGGCAACCGCAGTGTCCTGGCCTCTCCCTGGGCTCCGTACGTCAAAGAAAATCTCAACGACTTTATCAAGCACCGCGAATGGTTCCGGCCCTTTGCCCTGTCGATTCCCGAGGAGGATGCTCCGAACTATTTCGAGTGTTCCCGTCTGTGCCGCTCGATGAGTTCGATGGCGCGAGTGCGTCCCGACGTGCAGTGTCTGCCCGAGGCGTTTGTGCTGCCGGGAAACATTGTTCGCTTGCATCTGGTCGAGAGGCGAGTCAATCCGGAGTTATGGGGTTTGCTGAAGCATTTTGGCTTGTACGCTCCGGCGCCCATCCTTATCAACACATCATTTAATCTTTTCGGCGAACCGCTGGTCGTGAGTCCTCTCGATGCGATTCGGAGCTATCACTGCTCCGGCATCGATGCTTTGATGATCAATAACTTTCTGCTGTCCAAGGTTCCATTCCAAACTCGAACCAAAACGCTGGAGTATTCCGGCGCAAAGTTCTCTGCCTAGAATTCTCCCTGCCTTTTCACCCCTCTGAATTGCCAGGCTCTCGCGCTTGGCCGCCTGCCTCGTAGAATCTCCAGTTGGTCGCAAAGTCCCTCTGGGCGATCTCTGCTCTTAAAACGTCAAACTCCAGGACAGTCAGGCTATGCGGCCTGTTGTCCTGGAGCGGACGCGCAGTAGCAACCAGGCTATTGATTCTCCAACAGGATCGGCTTGATCCCGATCTGCACCGTTGAGCTGGTTGCCTTGGCCTTCACACCCGTGAGATCGAGAGAATAATCGTATCCGGCCGGCATAGCGAAGCTTGAAGTAGTGCAGTTTCCCTCGTTGCACGACTGCGAGGTATCCCATACCGCGATTGCCTTGTAGCCGCCCGGCCGCGTATAGCCACACTGCCAAACCGTTCCAGCTGCCACGCATGGGGAGCTCAAGGTCGCTCCCACCAGCCACTCGGTCATTTCGTTGTAAGTCGTCCCGCCGACCTGGGTACCGGTCGACTCAAACCAGAACGGCGTCGTAGCTCCATCCCACGCGTACCAGTAGGATCGGGCAATGCCGATCGACTGCATCAGAATCTCGAAGCGGGCGATCCATGCTGCCTCCTGGTCGGGATCGGTGATTGTAACCTTCGCTCCGAACCCTCCTTCCGAGCTGATGAGCGGTTTTCCCTGTTGATTTGCCGCGGCCAGCACGTTCTGCAACGGCGCGGCATCGGTGACTGCATTCTCCGGCGGTTGTGGCCATTGCACGTATCCGTGGTAGGAAATCACGTCCACATACTGGCCGCCTCCTGCAGTCAGGAACTCGTTCATCGCCGTGGCCACGTTAATGCCGGTGTCGGTCACATAGGCAGGCGTTGTTATCAGAGCCGAAGGATCAATCGCCTTCTGCGTGTACGTGCTCAAGGAACTGCACCCTGTCCCGATGATGACGCACCGGGCATCTTGCGACATTCTCACCAACTGAGCGGTCGTCCCTTGCCACATAATGGGCGCCGTAGGCTCGTTCCAGACCTCGTAATACTTGATCTCGCCCTTGTAGCGCGAAGCCAGAGCCGTCACCCACTCGATGTAGTGCTGATCCGTGCCAGTGCCATCCGCGTTGAGGTCCGCGGGCGGGAAGCACTGACCAGGACCTCCCTGGCCGGGTTGGTTGAAGCTGCACACCGAGTCTCCTGCTCCAGAGCCGCAGGCTTTATCGGTGCCGCCACACTGCGCCCAGGGTGGAGTGCGCGCCAAGTCAAACAAGATGTCGACGTTGTTGGCCAGCGCCGTGTTGATGCGCGTATCGGCTAGAGTCCAATCAAACACTCCAGGAGCGGTGTTGATTTGTGCCCACTGTATGTCGCTATCCCAGAATCGCTGCGCGCCGAAAGAAATGTTTGGCCACGGCGAGTTGGGATAGTCGATGTGGAGGCCAAAGAACGTCAGAGGAATTTCCTGGCCTACGGCCGAGCCGCTGACGGTGAAGTGAAAGCTTTGCTGGCTATGATTCGTGCCCTGATCCGTCACTTTGATCGTCAGGGGAAATGTCCCGATTTGCGTTGGTGTTCCCGAGAGAACGCCCGACGAGCTGAGGCTTAATCCTGTCGGCAGCGGGCCAGATTCCAGAGTCCACGAATACGGAGGAAATCCGCCGGTTGCGCTCATCGCAAAAGAGAACGGTGATCCTACGGGCGTGATCGGGAGCCCTGGAGTCACAATTGTGAGCGCTGCTGATGTCGGGGGCATAATCGTCACGTTCGCGTGCGCCGCTCGATTGGGGTCCGCCACGCTGGTTGCCGTCACCGTGCCCCAGGCTTCTTTGTACACGGAGGGCGCTGTGAATAGCCCCTTGCTGGAAATAGTGCCCAGCGTTGTAGTCCATGTAACTGCAGGATTGGTCGAGTTCTCCGTAACTCCCGTGAACTGCTGAGTAGAGGACGAAGTGACCGTCGCAGTGCCGGGAGTGACGGTAACGCTGAGTGGCGGCATCACCGTGACAGTGGCTCTCGCCGATTTCGTCGGATCTGCGACGCTTGTCGCTGTGATGTAGACCGTTGTGTTCTGCGTTACGTTCGGCGAAGTAAACATGCCTCCGCCTGAAATCGTCCCCGCCGTCGCTGTCCACGTCACTCGAGTTTGTTGAGTGTTCGTCACCGTGGCCTCGAAAACCTGTTGCTTTGACGCATTCATCGTTACGCTGGTCGGACTGATGGTAACGCTCACCGGCGCGGTCACAGTTCCGCTGGCGAAGTTTCCGGAGGCAGCGATGAGAGAGCAAAATACAAGTGCGAAAAATGCAGCCTTTTGGAGTTTGGATTTGGCGGGCGAACGAAAGGCCTTGCAGGCCTGAAGAATGGACACGGGGGACATGGCAATCCTTAAGGAAGACGATTTGTTTTTGCGGTCCTATCCACTTTAGGGAGGACGAACGACTGCAACTAGGTGCCGAAGGGACACCGGTAGGCATGTCCTGCCGTACACGCCTTTAAGTCTTCTTTAAGTCTTCGGAGGGACTAAGCACGAGAACTCCGCCGCCCATCGAACTAGCCCGCCCGGACTAGTCCGAAGGCCCCAGCGAACTACGGGCTTTCGAGAAGGATTGGCTCTACGCCGATCGGCACGTTCGAGCCAACTGCGATCGAGTGTGTGCCGCCTTGCAGGTCCTCGTAGATGGTGTAGCCAGAACTCGGAGTGAAGCTCGAAAAAGTGCAGCTCTCGCTACTATTCACAACACTGCAGCTCTGCGACGAGTCCCACACTGCCTCCGCCTGGGCGCCGTTGGCTAACGTAAAGCCACAGGTCCAAACCGTTCCCGATGACGTACACGGACCGGTCGCTGTCGCGCCCTCCAGCCAGGTATAGACCGTTGAGTAATCAATGCCGGCCTGATCCAATCCGCCGCCAGCGAGGGTCAGGGTTCCAACGTTGGTAGCTCCATATTCAAACCAGTTGACGCGCTGAATTCCAAGTCCAGCCTGCAGCAGGTAGGCTTTCGCCAGCCATCCCGCCTGCGTATATGGATCCGTCACGTCGGCCGATGAATAGCCGAGCTCGGTATCCCAAATCGGTTTAGAGGAGAAGCCGGCCGCGGCTGCTACTGGCCCGATCGACTGCGCGATCGTGAGAACGCCTTCCACAGGGTCGCCCGGTTCTACGTAACCATGAAATCCAATAATGTCTGCGTACTGCCCACCTCCTGCCTGCAGATAAGCCGTCATCCATCCGCTGGGGGAATTTAGAGCGGTGTTCGTTTCATCTGAAGTAGTCACGGGCGGCGGCGTCAGCATCTGTGAGGTGGGATCGATCCCGGTCGCGGGATAGGTGGTCAGAGAGTTGCAATTGGTTCCCACGATCACGCAACGCGCATCCTGGGCCATCCGTGCTAATTGAGGAAGCGTTCCGCTCCAGAAAGGAGTGTTATTGGGCTCGTTCCATATTTCCCAGTAGTGGATTTTAGGCAAGCTGTCATTGTTCACGTGCTGCGCTAAGGCAGTCACAAAGTTTGTGAACGTCGCATCTGTTCCTGTCCCGTCAGTACAAACGTCGGTCGGCGGATCGCATGACCCCGGAGGATGGCCGCTGCTCGAGTTAAAAGCGCAGGCGTCGGTCGGATCGCTCGAAATGTATTTTGGAACGGAATAGATCGTGAAAATAATCTGATAGTCGCCAGCCGGGTTCCCAACCTCATTCTGCTGATACAAGCTTCGCCACTGGTCAAGCGTGCTGAAATCGTATTGGCCGTTACCTTGGTCCATATCGGACCAGCGAGTCTCGGTAGACATCATTCTGATCGTGCCGAACGGGATGTAATTACTCGTGCCGAAGGTGGGCCACGCCAGCGTGGGAGGGGTTGCGATGGCCCCCACGTCGATGTGCATGCCGAAGTATTGCGGTGACAGCGTGGAAAGAGACTGGGCCTGGGCCGATGTAGCAGCGACAGCAGCCTTCGCAGCCGGCGCCACCGACGCTGCCGATCCTGAGCAACTCACCGGGGGCGTCGGCGTGGTCGTGGCGGGGGTTGTGCCCGTGCCTCCTGCGCAAGCGACCATCGAGGCCGCAAAGACCAACCCCGTGATCAGTTGGAGCCAAGTCTTGAAAGCCCCGAGATGAAATCCGACGCGAGATGCGCCCCAAGTGCTCATATTTTGTGGCTCAACACCATCGTCATTCTTACACCCTATCGCTACTCTAACGCTATGCAGGAAGGACATCGTCTCAGAATAACGACAACACCTGGGGAGGCAAAAAGTTTCGCAGCAAGAATAATGATTTAACCGCGTTAATGCCGCACCGTGCAATGCGCAATCGTGTCGTTGCTGATCGCGGTTGACCCCGCCAGCGTAGACCCTGACAGAACTACAGTCCCTTGTTCGACTCCTTCGTCTCCGTTGCAGTTGCTGACGGGATTCAGCGAGAACGACCCACCGGTCTGTTGCGTGCTGGTGAACTGCTGGTAAAAGATGTCTCCCTGGGCCGCTGAATTATTTCCCAACGAGGTCGTACCGTTATTACAGACCCAGCCAGCCAAGGAAGTTTGAGGATAGGAAAAACTCGGCATCGATGTCCCGTTCACAATGGACATCGCTTTCCAGTTCGCATTGGATTGTGCCGAAGTTGGAGTATTGCCATTAGGGTTGCCGCCGCAAGAAGCATCGCCCGTAATTCCACCGACGCCTAAAGCGGTACCGGGTGTATAGGACGGCGAATCCTGAAATGCACTACCCGTACAACCGAACTGCCCTGCTGAACACACCGTAAGCAGCGGAGGTTGAGGATATTCGCACCCCTGCTGTATGTCGCTGAACACCGGCCCGGACAACAGTTCGGCATTATCCAGATAGCTTCCCGCACCGTACCACGCGAGCGCATAACCCACCGCCGCAGAACCCGCGCTAAATCCTTGCGCACATTTTGCCGCGCCGGAAGTCGCGACATTCTCAAAGATATAGTTCATCAACGTCGCAGGCCGACAAGCTGCATAGCCAACGTTCTTGGCGGTTAGGCCTGTATCCTCCCATTTCGACGCCCAGGCCATTTGCACCATCGCATATCCCGCTGCGGAATACGCCGCGGCATAATCAGAAATATCCTGTGCCATCGTGCCGTCACCACCACCGTGGAAAAAGACCGTCCCTTTCAGCGTACCCGTTGGCGCCAAATAGCCGTACGTAACGCCCATGTCTGCCGTGTTTGGACAGCTTATCGTCGCCTGAAAGCAACTCATTCCTGCCGCGTAGTTTTCGCCCGAAGGACACGAAGAAAGAGGCGCAACTCCGGTGACTGTGCCCAAAGCCGCGGGGGTGCCACAATCGGTGGTACAGCCCGGCGTTGTAGGCGTTGTGGGAGTCGTCGTGGTGCTACTAGAGGACGAGCCGCCACAGCCGCTGAGGCTCAACGATAGCCCCAGCAACACGAACGCAATCTTCGTGTTTTTCACAAGAATTCTTCTCATAACGTGCGTTGTGCATCACAATGCGGGGCAGAGCGATGGACTGCTTCTTCTATCGAATCGAACCAAGGCTGCGCTAAAAGTTTCTGGCGATTAACGTTGCGTCGACGCCCCCTCGAGCATGATAGGGATCTCGCCCACGTCCACAGGACTCGCTCCGCAGGCGGAGTGCTCGCCAGAAAGCTTGGCGCAGGTTTGTACCTGCCACGACTTAGGCACATCAAACTTCGAACTATGATCCTCGTTCCATAAAATCCAGGCGGGTCCGGAAGATTCGCGCGTCACTTTGCAGATCCAGCTTCCACTGTCGTCTCTCTCGCACGAATCCATACGCGCGCCGATCAACCACTTCTGAACTTCCGCGTAGGCATGGGCAGAGATAGTTGTGGTGGCCTCATCTTCTTCTGTAAACGGAACGCTGTCGCCACCATCGTCATCCCAGGCATACCAGTAGAAGCGCTGCACTCCCGCCGCCCAGTTCAAGATATAGGCTCTTGCCGCGTATCCAGGAGCCTGCTGTACCGGATCAATAGGATCGGTCAGAGGATTTCGGATCCAGCCAGATTCGGTATTCCAGAGAGGCTTGTCGGCCACACCATACTTCCGCATGACCTCTTTGACGGGCAGGATCATCTTCAACATAGTTTCCGGGCGCTTGCGGACGTAGAAGTGATAACCGATGATATCGGCATATTGTCCGCCTCCCAGCTCAAGATAACGATCGAGCCAGTCGATGCCGTTAGGATTTACCGGCGCCGGAGAGACCACTTTAATGTTCGGGTCAACCTGCTTCAACGTCACGTAGGCTTCCTTCGCCAGGGCCAGCATTCTCTCTGGAGTGCCAATGATTCGATTCTCCGGAAGATTGGGTTCATTCCAGATTTCGTAATAAAGGATGCGGCCTTTATAACGTAACGCTTGAGTGCGAATATAGTTTCGCCAATCCTCCAGGTCGGCAATGTCTCCGACTACTTCTCCGCGAGTGCGATGGCCAGGACGGAATCGGCCCATCGGCGCTTCCACCGGCCCCGCCGATGCCCAATCTGGGGTAAAGCCGAACGTCATCAAGAGATCGACATGGTGCTTTTCGGCAAGATCCACTTCGCGATCGAGAATCCTCCAGTCAAAGCGGTTCTTTTCTATCTCTACCTGGGGCCAGTGAACTTTGGCGTCCCACAACCGCCAACTACCGAATGGAACCGGCGGCCAGGGAGTCGTCGAGAAAGCTCGGTGAATGTGGAGTCCGAAAAACTCGCGGGTCACCGGGTTGGTTGGGGGATTCAAGCTAAGGCGTCCGGACAATCCTTCTGATGTCACCAGTCCCAACGACCGCCCAGGCAAAGACGAAACCGAGATGCCCACGATACTCGCCAATGCGATGGCAGACGGCCAAAGCAGATTAGGCTTCATGGATCGGATGGGCAACGATCGGACAAGCATGGATCGGGCAAGCACGGATCGGACACGCACGAATAGGAAATACATATGGCCTCGCCTCGCTGTGCATCAACGCGCAGCACCTTGCAGATGCTGCGCCGCGTGTTGGTAGATTTCCATCAATTGCGGATAATTTTTCTCCGCCGTGTACTTCGATTCGTATTCGGCCCGGGCGGCGATACCCATGGCGCGCACCTGTTCCGGATGAGTCCAGGCCCATTCCACTTTGCTCGCCAAGTCCTGCGAGTCAGAGGGAGCGAAATGAAGTCCGGTTCGTTGGTCCTCGACTAGTTCCTGCATGGCTCCCATGCGGCTGCAGATCACCGGCGTGCTGCAAGCAAAAGATTCCGCAATCGCCATGCAGAAGGTCTCATACCATTCGCTGGAAATGATGGCGAAGCGCGCGTTGTTAATGGCTGCTAAGGTCTCGTTTCGCGGCAACTGCCCTTTGAATTGAATATTGGTGAGACCGTCGCGTTCCGCCTGGGCCCGCAACTGCGCCTGGTCCGGACCACCTCCGATGATGACGAGAGGCACAGAGCGAGAGAGACGCTTCCACGCCCCCAGTATCGTCTTGACTCCCTTCTCGGGCGACAGGCGCCCAGCGAACAAAGCGTAATCGCCGATGCCGGTTCGAGCGCCCGGGTCTGGAGAAACGAAGTTCGGCTTCACGAAGATCCTTTCGCCGGGCAGACCCCCTTCCATAAATTTGTTCCGTGCGAATTCACTGAGGGCCACGAAGCAGGAGATTTCACGCTTCCAGGTGTCGCGAAAGCGATGATACGCCAACATGAAAGCCACTACCCCGGAGGCGGAATGGGAATCGTGGTAACAGGAGTGTTCCACGCTTCGCCACAACGACCTCCCCAGGCATTCTTCACACACCTTTCCATCGCGGAAAAATGTACCCGCTGGGCAGAGCAGGCGATAATTGTGCAGCGTCTGAACCACCGGGACCTTGGCCTCGTAGCAGGCCGAATAAATCGAAGGTGAGATCATCACGAACGTGTTGTGCACGTGGACCACGTCCGGCTTTTCCCTGCGTAATAATTCCAGGAACTCACGTCGCGAATCGGAAGCCCAGATGGTTTGCTTGGCCAGACTCAAGCGCCGCATTCCGCCATAACCATCCGTATCCCAGTTGCTCCGGCAGTAGGTCACCACCTTATTTCCGGCGTTTTCCAGCATCCGGCATTCTTGCTCAAAGACCGCGTCTTCCCCTCCCGCTTGCTGATAGGTGTTGTGAACCAGGGCAATCTTCACGAGGTCCTCGGGTTGCTTTCCCACCTTGGCTGACCTTGCCGGGCGCGGTCTTCAATGGTTTGTGCGGGTATCACGTGATTGCCATGGCCAGCTCTGGCCCTCCAATGCAATTCTCGAAGACAGGACGGTTAACCAACGATGGTCAAGAATGTATGTCGGAAGAACGGTCCGGTCAAGTCGTTGCAGCGATAATGGCCCCGTTTGATCAAACGAGGCCACTACCAGGATCGCAGGTTGGCGCCGATTGTTCTTAGCAGCCGGATCCTTTTTGGCAAGTGAAGATCCTTGATGCCCATGTGCAACCGGGCCTTTGTGTGCTGCTCGAGGAACAATTGGCGGTTTGATTTCCCTTCATGTATTCGTTCACCGCCCAGAACGTAACATTGTCATCCGGGTCTGAGGCAACGCTGACGTACTCGCCCCAGTATGTATCGGTCTCATCCTGCCCGCTCGCTCCGCTGTCGGAAAGGATCGCCACCGGCGTGCCCAGAGTCCCGGCGGTGTTCACGGTAACGAAGTAAGGCGAAGGATCGTAGTTGGTGGCGCTCCCGTGGGCGGTGCTTCCGGTTACGGTATACGTGATCCCGAGATCGCCAGCGGCGTCCATCGCTACACTCGGCGCCGACATGAAGTAGTGATTCGTCGTGTCTTGTATGTCCCCGATAAAGACGGCGGAAGGCGTCTTGCCCGCCAGGATTTTGTAATAACGGATCCCGGTGCGTCGGTTGGTGGCGGCCTCTTGGACCGTGTGAGCGACCGCCAAATATTCTCCCGCCTCTCCGCTCGTGATGTATCGATAAGCTAGGCGGGACATCAGCCGGTCTCCGATGCTGTCAATGTTGCCGCCCCACGGCTCAGGAATGCAATAGGTGTTCGCCGGACTCTTTGTGTTATAGCACCCTGGAGTGTAGGCATGATACTTAACCGGCATCAGTGTCGGACCCGCTCCGCTGGTCAGGCCAGACCACGTCCAGAAAGCTAACGCTTTTGATGTGCAAGGCGAGGCCGAGCACGTATCATTCGTACCCGCGTTGCTGGGATTCACTTGCGCCAGGAAGTATTCACCTGCTGTGTCGGCTGGGATCGGGTTATCGCCTTCGAAGTCAGCTGGCAGAATAGTATGGATCAAAGTCTTGTCGGTTCCGCTGGTCCCCACCACATAGCTGGGGATGTAGGTATAACACTTTGGTTCGTTCGAGGAGAGCCCTGCAACGATGTCCGTCTTGTCGAGCTGGCAAACCTCGAATCCTACAATGTTGTAACTATGGGCCGGGTCTTCCAGGTCCCACGCAACATAAAATCCATCCGACCAGGTGCCGTATCTCGCGTAGTCCGGAAAGTAGGCCGTTCCGGCAGAATTCTTGGGCAGCGCTGGATTCAGTTCGTAAACGTAAGCGTTCCAATAGCTCTTCCCGTTATTTCCTTGCAGGTTACTTGCAGGAACGGAGCCGTCGCCTGCGCTAACACCGAAGCAAAGGTAGTAAGTGGTGGCTCCGCCCGTTCCGGCTCTGAAGATATTGCCCAGGACGAAAACGTCATCAATCCGGTCATAGCTTGCGAAGCCATCAAAAGATGGATTGCTGCAATAAGCGGAACCTCCCGGCGCGAACAATGAGCTGAGCAGTTGAGGAGCGGCAGTCCCATCTACCGTGTTGGCAAATATCCCGTTACCCGTGGCTCGGTCGAAGGCTTGCGTGTAGCTTCCCGCGAACTCCAAGTACTGGCCCACGCCGTTCCCGTTCGTTGGCCCAACTCCACCCACCGGATCTGCCTGAGGTCCGGGCTCAGATCCTGCGGCCAGAATGCTGCTGGCATCGAGCCCTTCCAGCTGGCCAGACCACGAACCAGTTGCCGGCGGCGTGGTATAGAAGCCCACCCAATTCTTGCCTCCCGCACAGGTGCTCGCACTATTATTTCCGGCGCACCACGTTTGCGGCGGAGGCGCCGGAGCGGCACAGGTTCCGTACGCAGGCGACCCGCTGCAGTTGTTCTGCGCCGCAGAAACCAGGCTGCCAAGGGCAACGAAAACTGCAACGATCCACGAAGATCTTCGGATTGACATGTCTTCCCCTAAATGATGTGGGAGGAGTACGCGGCTCACGGTAGCGCACGTACGACGCCGTTCTCCCCATTGCAGAATTCTTTAGTCCAAACCACTCACAAGCCTAAGCGGACCGTACCGCCCGACGGGAATGCATTATTTTGCAAGCGAGGCCCAAAAAGGGGGGAGATGAATCGTTCAGCTTCGCCGAGGCCCTGACATTGCGCCGTATGCAATTTCTTGCATACTGACCGGGCCTGATTCTGGCCTTGGCTGGAACGTTAGAGTACATGGCCCCGCGTCCTTGGACAAGAGTCGAAAGACCCATAGCGACGCCTTTTTCATTCGCGGGACCCTATATGTGGGCCAACGGCCTGGTTCCGCGCGGAGACGGATTGGTATGGCCCTGCTACTACTTCGAGAGCGATGGCCAGCACCCCTCGCCGAAAACGGGAGGCTCCGAGCAGGACGCGAATATGCTCTTGAACTTCATGAAGACCGACGACGCCACGTCACCTTGGTTCCTGGTGAAGTAGAGGCTGGAACAAACTTCAATTTTGGGTTGGAGGGCGGGTGGGCGTTTTCTGCTGCTGGCGCGCTTCGAACGCGACCAGCTGTCCGTCCCTTCCTACTCCAATCAGAACAACCTTCCCAGACTTCTGAACGCGAACTGGAACCAGGCACGACAGGTCGGGAAATACAGATTTCCCGCCCTCCCCTTTGGCCTGCGTCCCAGCTGATTCCAGCTTGAGCTGAGCTAGCGCAAACTTCCCGCGATGATTGGCGATGTAATGCCACTCCCCATTGTTATCGACGACTAACAGGTCGTCGTATCCATCTGCCTTAAGATCTGCTGTTGCCCCATGAAAGCCGAAAGGGCGGTTTGCGGCAAATACGATCGGGAAGGTTTTTTCTTGCTCGAATTTTCCCTCACCTTGATTGATCAGTACTTCGTTCCCAATGGTCGACCACAGCGCGATATCGAGTTTCCCATCGTGGTCGAAATCGGATAGCTGGCCGTCCACGTAGGCATACTTCCAATTCTCGCCGCCCGCCTGCCAAGTCTGGTCCTCAAATGTGCCTCGCCCCTTGTTTCGAAATAGCGCCGGAGGCTTGTTGTCTCTGAGCAGCAACAGGTCCAATCGGCCGCTGTGGCCAAAATCGGCCGCCAACGCTTTACGAGTGCGTCCCGGATTCTCGTCCAGGCTGTCCGCCACATTCATTTCCCGGAAGGTTCCGTCCCCTTGATTGTGGTAGAGATGGCTGCGCGCGCTGGCGAAATCATTGGGGAACAGGAACGACGGCTTCTTGGGGGGAGTATTCAAATCCGTGTAAACGGTAACCAACAGATCTGGAGTTCCATTGCCCTCCGCATCAAACAGCAGGGCCGACGTAGCCAGTTCTCCCGGCATTCTCTTGATTCCGGTTTTTTCCGTGACGTCCGTGAAGCTCCCGTCTCCGTTATTGTGATAAACGGTTACGCCTCCGAATCCAGCAACGAATAGACTTGCGTTACCCGAATGGTCGTAATCAGCGAACGTAGCGAAAAGGTCGCTGCCGGTTCCGGGCGCTCCAGCCTCTCTCGTTTTGTCGACGAAAGTGCCATTTCTCAAGTTCCGAAAAAAATGGTTCAACCCTCCCGGAACAACCACGTAGAGGTCTGGATATCCGCTTCCGTCTAAATCTCCCGCAGCCACAAAACCGCCAATCGCCGGAATCAGAACCCGGCGTGCGAACTCGAGCGAGTATTCCCCGGGGGCGATTGGTTTTTGCAGCGTTTGTGCCGAGGGCGGATTACTCAGAGCGGGCAACGAGAGATGCATTCGTGCAGTCACATCGACCAGAGTGATTCCCTCAGCCAACGGTTTCGGTTTGGGCTGAGGCCAACAAGGGCGCGGCATGCAGACCACCCCAAGTAAGAGCATGCCACCGAGAAGAATGAGAGAACCAAGTCTAGCGACAAATCCGGTTGCCCGAACTGGGTGTGTTTGAGAAGCCTGGGATGAATGCCGGATTGGACCTTTCACTTCCCGGTGCCTACGAGTTCAAGCGTGAGCGCGCCGCCCACTGCGTTGTCGCTGACCTGCACGTATGCCTGTTGTGGGATGGTTGCGACGCTCGGCGTAAACGTGATGCTGATCTTGCAACTCGCTCCCTGTGCTACAGAGCTTCCGCAGGTATTGGTTTGCGAGAATTCGCTGGGGTTAATGCCCTGGATCGAGATGCTTTTGATGGTTAGCGCTCCCGGCCCAAGATTTGTGAGGACTGTCGATTGCGCAGCGCTGGTCGTACCTATTGCTTCACCACTGAACGAGAAACATGGAACAGAAACTGAGGGCAGAGGAGCAGATGGCTTGTTCGCCAGCAACCCGAAAACGTCAATTTCATTCTGCGTGGCGACATAGACCTTGCCATTGGCCACGGTCGGCGTTTGAAATTTATTTGCGCATCCCATCTGATCTCTGATTTGGTTGTCCACTTTCGTTTGGGTGCTGGTGTAGAGCGTTTTGGCGACGTCGGTTGCCGGGTACGCATACAGCACCGCCGGTTGGTTCCCCGGAGCTCCAGAGAGGAGATCCTTGCGCTGCATAGCCCACACGATGCCATTCTTAGTTCCGTTGGCCGAAACCGATGGAGTGCTGCCGACTGGGAATAGGTTCGAGGTTTGCGCCGTCGCTGTGGAGGAAACCACGCCGTTCGTCACCGTGTATTGCTTCAGGTAATCTCCCCCGCCGTTTCCCTCGCTGGTTATTCCCGAATAATAGATATATGCGGAAGTCGGTCCCTGCCAGTAAGCGGGATTGCTCCAATACCCGTGCACTGTGCCCTCAACCGTCTGGATGTCCGCGTCTTGATTCGCGTTGTACCCGCCCATGTTGTCGCGATTCACCACGTAAATAGGCACGGCATAATTTCCATCGGGAAACAGATCGCAGGGCGCGCCTCCTTTACCCGCCTCAACGATCTCATCCGGAAACGCACCACCTTGAGTCGGCAGTATCATTGGCCCACCGGATCCCAAATCCAAATCGGTAGTGATCGGCGCGCGGCACGCCTGATCCTTGGGCGTGAAATATTGCAGTACTTGTAAAGTTGGACTGAACTGGATCAGCGTGTCACCGTAATCGGAACCCCCGGTGTTCGCGTCAAAGGGACCGTCTCCGGTGGCCGCGTACAAATTGCCATTGGAATCCACCGCAAGCCCGTTGCCGGTGGCCCAAATGCCTCCTAAAGTGCCGTTAGGAGTTGTACAGAAGATGCCCACCTGCGCCAGCGTCTGCGCATTGTAGGCGAAAAGCCAGCCGTGCGCGCTGCCGGCATAAGCGATGTATATCGTATTGTTGGCCAGCGTCAATCCGGGCCTGTGATTCTCATGCAGAGAGCTGAAGGTAACTACGCCGTGAACACTTCCCGAGCCGGTGCCTTTCACGGAACCGGCGATCACCACCGGCCCACCTAACATCTCCGCTCCCGTTGTTATATCCAGCGCATGCAGGCGCTGCACATAGGTCGTCACGCCGGCCGAGGTTTCCGCAGTTCGCGCCAGTACGTACATGATGTTGGTGGCGGGATCAATTACCGGCGTTCCGGTGATTCCCGTGTTGGGGTAGACGCTGCATTGCAGGCCGCTCAGCACGCACGAAATGACATTGACTCCGCTAGCCGGATTCGTAAAATTCAGCGACCACAGCACGGTCGGGCTCAGCCCGTCTGCATCGAACGCAAAAATGCTGTCTCCCTCTGTTACCACGTAGAGAACGTTGTGCGTGCCCTGACCAGGAATGGACACGTTTGGCACATACAAGGGCTGCGCATACACCTGGTTATCCACCGGATACGAAAACAGCTTGCCGAAAGTCGTGGATCGAACGTTGGAGGTAGTGAGAATGGTCTCGTTAAGATTCTGCCCAGTGCGGCCGAGATCGTTGTGTTGCGTGAAAGTGCCGGCGAATCCCTGTGCCATTGCGACCGCGGTCAGAACAGAAAAAAGCGCCGCGGAAAAAACTATTTGCCGCAGCGCAGACAGTCTTGTAAGCATACTGTTCTCCAGATATTTGTTTCTGCCGTTGTCGCTTATTTTGCCGAGGGTGCCAGGAACCATGGCGCTGTCGCGTCATCCGTCTTCATGAAGTTCATGAGCATGTTCGATACTCTCTCAGTTCCGCCGCCGGGCTGCGAAGTGTGCGTCCCATCCGCTTCAAGATTTTGGCAGGTCCATACCTGCCCATCGCTGCGCGCAAGCATTCCATTCGCCCAGGTATACGCTCCCCACGCCACCCACGGAGCCTTAACGGTCCCGTTCCCTGGATTGTAGTTCATCGCGGCAACACCATTGATCTGATCCTCAATCATCCCTCTCACGGCATAGGCTTGTTCATAGGCGTAAGGCTCGGGATCGTTCGTTCCTGAACCTGCCAGGCCATTCGAATAACCTGCGTATTCCCTTGAGTTAAAGAAGGCCATTTTAAGGTTAGGGAACAAGGTGTGAAGGTTTTGTGCCGTGCTCTCCAGATGAGCCTGGAGCGTAGTCATGTCGGACGGAAACGAACCTTTAGGCTGACTGTCCACTAATTCCACCCACGCCACAACCACCTGGTCGGCCGTGACCCCGCTCTGCGGCAGGAAGTAGTCCATGATATCCGTCCAGGCCGGATGCTTGATGTTGGCCCAATCCACTGCTCCCACCCGAGGCTGCGCGCCAGGAACAAACACGAGGTACTGGTGGTTGACCGAGGGATCGGCAGTAGCGTCAGTAACAAACGTCTGGTAGTTATCGTAGGCAATCGACATGCCGATGGAAAGCATTGCGAATTTGCCACTCGGATCCGGATTTCCGCTTGCATCCAGCGGCTGGATGGACTGAGCGAAGCTCACTCCGTCCGCATCGTGACTGGCGGGCATTTCGTTGCTACCATTCAAGTAAAGCCCACCTTCAACGCCGAAGTAGTTTCCCGTGCCCAGATCCGTAAGAGGAACAAGCGGAGTGGTGGTGCCCGTCGCGTCCCATTCGATATTGTTGCAATCGGCGCCGGTCGGCTTGGCGACCGGCAATGTCAATTGCGTTGTCGTTTTGTTCGAGCTCGAATCTGTCGCCGTTACGCTAAACGGATAACTCCCTACAGCTACGGTTGAGGCCAATGTGCCGGTGATGCTGCCCGTGCTGGATAAGCTCAATCCTGCCGGAAGACTCGATCCTGAGGCGAGACTCCAAGTCACTGTACCGATTCCGTTGGTGGATTCAAGCGTGGCCAGATAAGCAGCTTGTTGTGTCGCAACCGGCAAGGTCGGAAAACTCGTGATCGCCAATGAGGCGGGCGCCACCGCGGTTCCGTAAAGAGTAGTTCCCATCGGAGGCAGGTTGTTTGTGGTCACAACCAGAGTACCGTTGAAGGACCCCGTGACTGACGGCGAGAAGGTTACTGGAAGCGTGAGTGACGAACCTGCCTTTACCACCTGATTTACCGTAAAGCCGGTCACGGCAAACGGCGGGTCGGTGTAAATATTTACGATGGTCAGGCCTTTGGTGCCAGTATTTTTCAAGACCAGATTCTGCGGCGCGCTGGTCGTTCCCAGCGGGACGTTGTCAAAGCTAAGAGAGGGACTGCTCAAACTACCGATTGCACCCGGCAGTTGTCCGGTACCTGTCAAAGTGACCACGACCGGGCTATATCCCTCAACGTTGACTGTGAAGTTGCCCGTATACGTTTGCGCTGCTTGAGGCGCGAAGACGACCTCATAAGTCATCACTTGGTTCTGGGTGACGGTGTCGGGCGCCCATCCTGCCAGCAATTTGAAAGCGGAAGGACCAAAACTGAAGCTGTTGATGACCATCTTCGTTGCGCAGGTGTTGGTGATGACGACGTCTTGCACCAGACTCTGAGTGTTAATCGCGCGCGCCGGAAAATTGATTTGCAGATTGGACGGTGTCACCTTCAGGCAGCTCTGTGCGGCTGCTGGCGCAGTCAGCGTCGACCCGATCACGAAGCAACTCAATGCGAGTTCGAACCACTTAGAGCGAGTGAACATTGTCAGTCCCTTTCAGCAACTCGTAGTTTCGCGCGGCCAAGAGTAGTTCCGGAGGTTTGCTCAGATTTCCATCGGTCCATCAAGGGTTCAAGAGAGAACCGTCACAATAGTCTGAAAGTGCTACGACTGAGGCATTCGCTCTGGAAAAGTCTTGATCGGGAGATTTTGGGGGAACCGGTCTTAGGCTGGCCTCAGTGTGCCTTCCAAATGAAACAGTGTCAAGATGAAAGAACTTGCAATCTTCAACTGCGGGTTCGTCGGCCTGATACTGCCACATCGCGCTAAGGCGCTGCTCCCTCTGTCCTTCGTGTGTGTGCAATCTCCTTCAGTCATCATGCAGAGGGGAATACCCATTTTTCCTTGACAAGATAAAGCCGATACACCACAATAACGCACGTTGTCCCTCCCCGCAGAACCCTTGATTGAGTGAGCAATCCCGGTCGTATTCCCGAACCAACTGACTACAATTTTGCTTTGCGATCGCCTGAAGAAGAGGAAAAAATGAAAGCATTCCAGCGCCCCGTAATTGTTTCCATTGCAATTCTTGCCTGTACGGCGACCCTGAGCGCCCAGACAAATGTGCTGACTTGGCGCAACAATATCGGGCGCGATGGACTGAACGCTACCGAGACAATTCTGAACCAAACCAACGTGAACTCTTCCCAGTTCGGCAAAATCTGCTCCGCGGTTTTCGATGGTCAGATTTACGCTCAGCCCTTGGTAGTTTCCAGGGGAGGCCAGAGCACTGTCTATGTAGCCACTCAAAATGACTCGGTTTACGCCGTGAACGGGACAAACTGCAACGTGATCAACAGTGTGTCGTTGCTTGAGCCGACCGAAGAAGCGGTCCAGTGCACGGATGTGGGGGGGGCGAAGTGCAGAACGGTCAGCCCCGCCTTCGGGATACTGGGAACCCCGGTGATCGATCCGACTACGAATACGATCTACGTGGTCAGCGAAAGCGAGTTGACAACCGGTCAATGCGTGGCGACCACTAAGAGGAAGCCGAGCAATTGCTTTATTCATCGATTGCACGCGCTGGACTTTACAACCTTCGCAGAGAAATACGACGGTCCGGTGGCGATTGCCGGTAGCTATCAGAACATTTCCTTTACTTCATACAATCACATTCAACGTCCCGGATTGCTCGAACTGAGTGACGCCATGCCAAATGGCGACAGCGGAATCTATATTGGATTTTCTGAAGCGGATGGCGGCGGAACCCCAGGCGTGAGCATACCTCACGGTTGGATCTTGGGTTACGACGCTAAGAATCTCAAGGCTGCGCCCTACGTATGGAGCTCAACTCCGAACGGCGAAGGCGGTGGGGTTTGGGCCAGTGGCGCAGGATTGGCGGCGGGACTTGATTCTCCGGGCGGCTCAAACTATATCTACTTCACCACGGGAGACGGCGATTTTACCGCGAACACAGGCGGATCCGACTACGGCGACAGCTTCGTCAAGTTGACTCCCAGCCTGGTTCCCGCTTCCTACTTCACGCCTTTTGCGCAGGCTTGTATGAATCCTGCAGACATGGATTTTGGCTCCAGCGGCGTGATGCTGGTCCCCAACACCGGTTCTACCTATTATGCCGTCGCTCCCAGCAAGTTGGGAGATATTTTTGTGATGAACCGCGCCGATCCCGGCGGATATACCCCACCGACAAATTCCACTTGCCCGGCTACCGGCACCAACGCCAATGCTGAATATTTCCTCGGTTCCTCTCACCAGTACTACACGACGCCTGGGTATTGGAATTCGCAGATGTATGCCGTACCCATGTTTGGCACCATGACGAAGTATCAGCTCAATTCCCCCGCCTGCCCTTCGGTCCTGGTTTGCACCACCAACACCGTGCATACGGCCGTCGGTTTCGAATACGGAACGAACTTCTCCCTTTCCGCTTCGGGTACCAGCGCAGGAACCGGCATCGTCTGGGCTGCCCTGGGCAATGGCTGGCCAACGGCGACTACTCCGGCGCAGGTGACGCTCTACGCCTTTGACGCCGAACACGCTGTTTCCAAGGTCATTCCGGTGTTGTGGAATAGCAGCCAGTGTCCCACTCGGGACCAGACCGGAAACTCAACCAAGTTTGTCGTACCCACGATTGCCAACGGAATTGTCTATCTAGGCACAATGGATCCGACGGACGCCACCAACACCCGGGGAAGACTAGACGTGTTCGGATTGACCAGCGCTGCATGCAACTAAGAAATAGCGGCTGCATGCAGCTAAGAGATAACTGAGGGCGCTGGTAATCTGATTCGCCTGAGCGGGGGAATGCAGCCGCGACTGCTGCTCGTGACTCTCTTCGAAAATATTAAGCGCACACTCTTTGCAGTGTTATCGCGGACCGGGGTCGCGGTATATTCCCGCGTCCCCGTTTTTGGCTTCCTTCGTGCCTCGGTGGCCGTCGTCAGAAATGGCCCGCTCGTTTTAGTCATCGACCGCAGCGATGGAAGAGGATTGTCATTTCCAGGTGGTCTTGCGTGGCCATGGGAAACGGCTGAAGAGGTAATGAGGCGCGAATTCGTTGAGGAGACCGGTCTGCGGATCGAGAAAGCATCGCTGCTTTTCGAGTATCGAACTTCAGCCGATGTTCCCTGCATCCTTAGCGTGTTCGAGGCTGAAGCCGGCGGCAGCTTCGTCAACTCTTGGGAAGGATCGCCATGCTGGCGTCCTTTCACCGAAATCCGCGCGTGCTTGCTTCCCAGTCAGAAAGAGATCGTTGATCGGATTCTCGCGGGTGCACGCGGTCAGTCCTGATCGTCGTCGCATCTACCTTCCTCCCCCCTAAGCAAAGGTCTTGCTCCGCGCCCATCTGCTCTACCGGTACTTTCTTCTCCATTGCACCAAATTCCCAGCGAGTATAAACTCCGCCAACGCTTTTGCCGCCGGCAAAATCGGTTTTCAGTGTCGGAGCGAGACACCAGAGGAGAAATATAGTGAAAAAAACGCTTTCCACGGTCGCGTTATTGTTGGCTCTCAGTCTCACGGTGTTCGCAGCGAACCCGAAAAAGCCCGCTGTATCTCAGCACCGTGCCGGGGATTCGTCCATACTGCTTCAGGAGCCTAAGAATAATCCCCACTCGGTGCCACCTTCCTTGTGCAGCCCCTGTTTGTTCTATGGCGGTGATCTGAATCCCGGCGACATCAATGCCGTGGGTTTCTCGGATGAGAACACTCTCCTTATTCTTGGCGGTTCCAGCACCTACGCGGCCGTGAACATTCCTACCGGGGTAACAGCTTCGGTCTACGGCATCCTGTTCAACGTCCAGGCCGATGCGGCATTCGATCCCATCACGGCCAGCTATGACATCCGCACGGGCATTTCTGATGGCGACGGCGGCATCAGCATTGCCTCCGGCAGCGGGACCGCTGTGATCCAGCCCACGGGCCGCAATTTCATCGGCCTCAACGAGTACACCGTTGCCGTGTCGTGGTCAACACCGGTAACCCTTACGCCAGGTGAGTACTGGTTCAACCTTACCCCTCAGTGTCTTAACACTCTCGATGGCAGCTGCAGCGTTTTCCGTCAGTTTGTCTCCAACACCACCCAAGGAGCCAATGACATCCACGGAAACTGGCAGCCGGTTCATGAAGCATTCCTGAACTCCTTGTTCTTCGACGTGACCTGGACCAATTGGTGCGACGCAAGCCTGGGATTCAACCCAACCCAATGCGGCTATGTGTCGTTTGGTCTGCGCGGAACTAAATAGCGATGATTTCAGGTGCCTTTGGCATTGCGAGAATGATTTCAGCGCTTCATGCGGAACCGTAATGGACGGCAAGAAATTTGAAGAGGAGGAATCGAGTGAAAACCACGCTTTTGGCAGCAACCTTAGTAGTAGCGCTCACTGTCTCAGCGGCGGCAGCAAAGAAGCCGGCTCCCTCGCAGCATCTTGCCGGCAGTGACGAAGTATCCACGCTCGCCGCTCCGGGTGTTCCGCCAACTCTGTGCGACCCCTGCTTGTTCTACGGTGGCGACATCAATCCGGACAGCCTTAACGCTGTCGGACTGTCGGATGAGAATACTCTTCTTATTTTGGGAGGCAGTTCCACCTATGCCCCGTTCACTCTCAAGGAAGTTTCGGCGAGCGTGACCGGAATTGTTTTCAACATCCAGGCGGATGCGAACTTCGATCCCCAAACTGCCACTTATGACGTCCGAACCGGCGTGACCGAGGGCAACGGGGGCACGAGCATCGCTTCGGGAACCTCGAACATAAGCGTCGCAACGACAGGGCGGAACTTCCTCGGTCTGAACGAGTACACCGTGGCAGTTCAGCTCTCCGCTCCGCTCTTGATCGGTCCCGGCGAGTATTGGTTCAATCTCACTCCGGCTTGCACCAACGGCACCGAGGACGGTAGTTGCAGCGTCGGCAGAATATTGCTCTCCAACACCACCAGCCGTGCCAACAACGTCAATGGTGCGGCTCAAGCCCAGGGCCAGATGTTCCTGAACTCGAGCTTCTTCGGCCTCGCTTACGCGAACTGGTGCGATTCAACCTTCGGACTCAACAGCTATCAATGCGCCGGCGCGTCCTTCGGCATTATCGGATCATTGGTCAAGTAATGTAGTGATCGATGGTTATGTTTGCGGGAAGCTATAGGGGCCGAGAAGCATCCCTCGGCCTTTTTATTCTCCGAACCGATCTTATCGATACGCCAACTCCTTCGCCCTTTGCGCCGCTTTGACTACGGCTTTGATCAGTGTCACTCGCAGTTTGCCTTCTTCTAGTTCCAGGATGCCATCGATCGTGCATCCCGCTGGAGTTGTGACCGCGTCTTTCAGCAGAGCTGGATGGTCGCCGGTCTCTAACACCACCGTGGCTGCGCCCAGCGTCGTCTGCGCCGCTAACAGTGTGGCCACGTCACGCGGCAGGCCGACTTTTACTCCCGCTTCCGCCAGCGATTCCAGGATGATGTAGATGTATGCCGGGCCGCTTCCTGACAGAGCGGTCACGGCGTCCATATGTTTTTCGTCGACCGCGACCGTTCTTCCTCCAACGGCAAACAGCGCGCTGGCCGTGTCCAGATCTTTGGCAGAGGCGAACTTCCCTCGGCAAAGCGCCGTGATGCCAACTCCCAGCAGACATGGCGTGTTCGGCATCGCCCGTATCACCGCTACATCTAGACCGAGCGCCCGCTCAATATGGCCCGTCGGAACCGACGCTGCCACCGAAATAAAAAGTTGTCCGCTCGTCACCACCGGCTGGATCTGGTTCGCAACCTCTTCCACCATCTGCGGCTTCAGGCCGATGAGAATGATATCCGCATTCCGGACGGCGGTAACGTTGTCGGTGCCTACGGCAATACCCAGTTTTTCACTCAGACCCCGGGCTCGGTCTTCGTGCGCCACCGTAGCGCAGGCTAATTCCGGCCGCAGCAATCCTTTGTCCAGAAGTGCCTTGAGCAGGATGCCCCCCATCTTTCCGGCGCCCAAGACGGCAATCCGCTTTCCCGCTATATCAACTCCCATGCGCGCTCACCTCGTTTTTCTTGCGACCACTATCTGTCCCCGGCGCTTCGTCAGCCACACGATTGACGAATTACCATTGTTTCGTCAGCCACTCATTTTTTTGTGGATAAATCGATGGCGGACAGCAACGAGTCTATCAAAGCCGTGTCACTGCATCTTCTTAGGCGGATATTCTCTCCGCGGAGGGCGATATGAGAGTCCCAATGGCTGGCTCCGGCGCGGGGATCCTGCGAGATGTTTCCAGCAAAATCCGGTCCGGACAGAACCAACTCAGCAGCGGAGTTGCCATGAAAGTCGTAACCAGAGCCATCACCACCATCATGGAAAATAGGGCTGGCGAAATCACCTTGATGTCCAGACCGATGTCGAGAATCACCAACTCCATCAAGCCGCGCGTATTCATCAGCGTGCCCAGGCCCGCGGCTTCCCGCACCGGCATTCCCGTAAGCCAGGACGCGAGCGTTGAACCGCCAAGTTTCCCCACGGTCGCGACCAGCACAATCAAACCGCAGTAGGTCCACATCTCTGTGCCCTTCACCAGCCCTATGTTGGTGCGCAGTCCGGTGAATGCGAAAAACAGCGGTAGCAACAACGTGACCGTGATGGTCTCAAAGCGATCGAGAACGTAGCGGACGAACTTCTGCTCCTTGGGCATGATCGCGCCCATCATGAATGCGCCGAACAAAAGGTGCAGTCCTAGCCATTCTGTGCAGAGCGCAGAGCCGAGCACCAGTAAGAGCATCAAGGCCATCAGATTCTCGCTGAGTTCTCCTCGCTTACGGTAGGCGGATTCCAGCCCGGCCAGCAAATGCCGCACTCCGTAAATCATGATAAGAGCGAAAACGACGATGCCGCCGATCGTCATCCAGATCGACCTTCCGCTGTGTGCCGCTCGAGTGAGCACCACGATGTAGGCGAGAATGCACCAGCCCGTCACGTCGTCGACCGCAGCCGATGCAATGGCTACCGTTCCCAATCGGCCCTGCAACAATCCGCGCTCGATCAGAATCCGCGCCAGAACCGGGAATGCGGTAACACTCATCGCCGATCCCATGAACAGCGCGAAGCTGGTGAAGGCTACGCTGTCATCGGAAAGCCTGGGATAAAGATACAGCGCCAGAAACGCTGCCAACACAAATGGGGCGGTGATACTGACGTGACTGGTCAGCACAGCGGCGTGACCGTGGTTTTTCAGCTCTTTAGGGTTAATTCCTAACCCCACCAGAAACATGAAGACGACCACCCCGATCTGGCTCAACGCGTTCAGAAACCCGAGGCTGGTCGCCGGAAAAAGATATGCAGAAGCGCCCGGCGCAAGCCATCCGAGCAAAGATGGCCCCAACAATATGCCGGCGAACATTTCGCCTACAACGCGTGGTTGGCCGATCCATCGAAACAGGCTTCCCACCACGCGGCACACTGCCAGAATGACGGTCAACTGCAGAACCAGTTTGAAGAGATCTGGCATCAGTGCAGTCCCTTCTTTTCTGGTGGCGATTGGTGCACAGCCCGGAACTCCACCGCCGCACATGCGGGACAATGGTTCACCGATAGTGCTCCCACCAGCGCTCGCGGATTAGCTTTCGGATCCACCTTCGCCACCAGCGAAAGCTCACGACCAGCTCTGCACTCGGCATCATCAGACGAGGTTGCCGATGGCAGCAATGAGGCCCTAAGTGTGGTGCCGTCGAGTTCGCCCGACCCAGTGGAGTTGAGGTTGTTCAAAAGGGTGAATGTGAAATTCCTGCCGGATTGCGAAATCGCCAGCGCAGTATCGGGAGTTTCGGCTAGTGTTTTTCCGCAGGGCAAAGCCGCCAGCCGAACCGGATCAGCCTGCAGTAGCCACAAGCCGTCCACGGAAATCGGAGCGGTCAAGCTTCGTCCACTCTTCACAATTCCCACCAGCCCGAGTATTGGCAGGGCTACCAGGAACGTGTAGGCGAGAATGAAGGTCCTGTTGGTGTGGGACATCGAATACCTCACCGATCCGGAGAATATTTTTTCGGCCGGCGGTCCGGACAGAAACTGGAAGTTGGCCCCAACCCCTGGGAGCACTCCGGTTGAATTTATCGGTTGCAGCCGGGGAGCGGCAACGTTTATCTCAAAAACGAATCAACCCGTCTAGGACGTCGCCTGGGTGAACGCATTCGCCGTCAGATCGCCTAACAGCTTATGCCACGGATGCTTCTCGTTCTGCTCGACCTCCGTGACCATCTTTCGCATCTTCTCGAGCACCGGCGGCGTCGCATCGTCGTACACGTCGCCTTGCAGTAGCTTCAGCACATCCAGACGGTAACGCGGATCGTTAATGAAATAAGTGAACAACACGTTCAGACGGTAGTAAACCGTAATGAAGTCGTACCAGTTCTTGGTTCCCAGGCGCAGCGTATTCTCGTAGGTCGAAAAATTCTGCCGCGAGAATTCATTTTTTTCCAGCGCGCTCAGAATATCCTTGTGCGCGAAGCGCGAGCTATTCAGCGCGATGCTCACCCCCGTGGAGAAGATCGGATCCACGAAGCGTCCGGCATCGCCGACCATGAGAAACCGGTCACCGCAGAGCTGCTTCATCGCGTAGCTGTAGTCACCTTCGTCTTTGAACGGACGAATACGGTTCGACTTGCGCAGAGTCTCCTCGATCATCGGCCGTGTGCCCACCGAACTCCAGAAAAACTTCTCCCGATCTTCCTTCGACTTGGCGAAGTTCTTCTTCTGAGTCACAACCCCGATGCTGGTTACGTCGTCAGAAATCGGAATCTGCCAGATCCATGTGTTCGAAATCGGCAGGAAGTGGATGTAAATGTAGTCGAGATTGGTGTCGCGCTTCGCGAATACTTTTCGGTCGTAGCCCTCAAACCAGGAATGAATGGCGTATTGATCAAAAACCGTATCCTGAATCTTCAGCTTCATTTGATTGCCCAGGAAAGTATTGCGGCCGCTCGCGTCCACCACCATCCTCGCGCTGACGTTCATTTCCTTGGAGCCCATATTGAAGCGAATCAGGGGCTCTTTGGGACCGAAGTCCACCGCGCTCACTTTGATTCCGTCATAGACCGTCGCGCCCAGCTTGTTGGCGTGCTGCAACAACATCAAATCGAACTTGCCGCGGTCCACATGGTAGGTGTGATTCTTGTCCACGCCAGCCTGCTGGCGCTCGTCGAAGCGGATGTCGACGTTGCAGTCTGGAGCCAGTCCCTCAAGGTTGTGCACGTACGGGGTTTTCTTGTCGTCGGTCGTCCAAACGGCGCCATACTTGTGCGGAAACCTCGCCTCCTCCATCTTCGGTAGGAAATCAAGGTCTTTGAAAACCCGGGTCGAAGAGGGCACGAGCGACTCGCCAACATGCGGGCGCGGGAACAGTTCCCGCTCAAATACCACGCAGCTCACCCCGGCCTTGGCCAGGTATGCAGCCATTGATGATCCAGCCGGGCCCCCACCAATAATGGCGACATCGAAATCGGGCTTTGTGATAACCAACTCTTCCTCCTAAGGTCTGTTCAACGCTTTCGAATCTGGTTATTGGCTGGCCTGCTTGAATGCGTCCACCGTCATGTCTCCAAGCAGCTTGTGCCAGGGATGCTTGGCGTTCTGTTCGACCTCTGAAACCATCTTCTTCATCTTGTCGAGAACCGGTGGCGCGGCATCATCGTAAACGTCGCCTTGCAGCAGCTTCAGCACATCCAGGCGATAGCGCGGATCGCCGACGAAATAGGTGAACAGTACATTCAGCCGGTAATACACCGAGATGAATTCGTACCAGTTTTTCGTGCCGAGACGAAGCTTGGTCTCGTAATCAGAGAAACTCTCGCGCGAGAAGTCATTCTTTTCGAGCGAGCGCAGAACATTGGTATGCGCAAATCGCGAGCTGTTCAGAGCGATGCTCACGCCGGTCGAAAATATCGGATCCACAAAGCGGCCGGCATCGCCCACCAGCATGAAGCGGTCGCCGCACAGTTGCTTCATGGCATAGCTGTAATCGCCCTCGTCCTTGAAGGCATGCATTTGATCGGCTTGCTTCAATTTTTCCCGCAGTAAAGGACGCGTTCCCACCGCTTCCCAGAAAAACTGTTCGCGATCCTGCCGCGACTTGGCGAAGTTCTTCTTCTGCGTGACCACGCCAATGCTGGTGACCGAGTCGGTGATGGGAATCTGCCAGATCCATGTATTCGAGATCGGCAGGAAGTGGATGAAAATGAAATCCAGCTGAGCGTCTTTCTTGGCGAATGCCCGGCGGTCGTAACCGTCAAACCAGGTATGGATCGCGTATTGATCGAACACTGGGTCTTTAATCTTCAGCTTCATCTGATTGCCCAGGAAAGTGTTGCGTCCACTGCAATCGATCACCATCTTGGCGCTGACGCCCATTTCCTTGGAGCCCATGTTGAAGCGAACCATTGGCTCCTTGGGCCCGAAATCCACTTCCTTGACCTTTACCCCTTCATACACCGCAGCACCCAGCTTATTGGCATGTTGCAGCAGCAACAGGTCAAATTTGCTGCGATCCACATGGTACGTGTATTCGCGATCGACGCCTTCCTGCTGGCGCTCGTTAAATCGGATTTCTACGTGAGATTCCGGATTAATCTGATCTTTATCCTTGAAGCCTCCCTGGAAGTTCATCTCGTAAGCGCCCTGATCCTCAGCGGTCCATGCGGCGCCATACTTGTGCGGAAACTTGGCCTCTTCCATCTGGCCGATGAAATCCAGGTCGCGGAAAACTCTCATCGCGGAGGGTACCAGGGATTCGCCTACGTGCGGACGGGGAAACAATTCACGCTCGAAAACTACGCAATTTACTCCCGCTTTGGCCAGGTAGGCAGCCATGGAGCCGCCTGCCGGCCCACCACCAATAATGGCAACGTCAAAATCCGGCTTCGTAAGAACCAATGTACTTGCTCCTTTGCATGAATTGCCGAGAAGATTGGGGTAATGCGAAATTTTCGTTTGGGGGGTTAAATCAACGGCTGTGTTCGCCCACTATGACGGTTATTTGATCACCGTGTCAAGAGACCTTCTACTCTATTTGCCTAGCCCCGCGGGAGTAACCTCCGCTCTGGTTACCTGCGCCGGTCCTCACTGAGTCTCGCCCGATGGCGTCCAACCGGACCGTCCTTGTTAATCCCGTCTGACGACACTGGCATGGCACGTCGGTGCCATTTACCGCTCTGGGCTGTGAAGACTAAAGTCTCTCAAACGGTGTGTCAAAGCGGGTATTCTAAGGTGCCCCGTCTTGATGGTTTAAGTGGTCCCCCTTCGTTATTCCGAATTATCTGCGCCAGATATGGGTACGTGTTAACTGCGTCCAGATCAGCATCCAAGGAGAAACAGAATGGCTCAACACGCGGTTCCATTACCGGAGAAGTTCCGAAGGATAAAGGTGCTTGCCGCGGAGAGCACTCGCATGAACAGCCAGCTGCTGGCCGACGCATTGGCCCAGGATGGCCAGTTGGAAGTCACTGGGATTGAGCCGAAACCAGCATCCATCCTCGCGGCTGTGGCGCAGGAGAAGCCGCATATCGTTCTGATCAGCTCGGCGTTGGAAGATTCTGGGACCCAGGGTTTTGATTTGGCGCGGCAGATTTCTGCAACGGTTCCCAGCACGCGCGTCATCCTCTTGATGGACGCCTCCAACCCGTCCGCTGTCGTTCAAGCATTTCGTTGTGGCGCCCGCGGGATTTTCTCGCGTACGGAATCTTCCAAAAGCCTCGCGAAGTGCATTCATAGCGTTCACCAGGGTCAGGTGTGGGCGAACAGTGCGGAGTTGTGTTACGTGATGGAAGCCCTGCGCGAATCCGAGCCGATACGATTGGTAGATTCCGGCGGCGAAGCTATTCTTTCCAAGCGGGAGCAAGATGTGGTTCGCTGTGTGGCGGAGGGATTGTCGAACCGCGAGATCGCTAGCAACCTCGGACTAACCGAACACACTGTCAAAAATTACCTCTTCCGCATTTTCGACAAGCTCGGCGTATCCAGCCGCGTGGAAGTGGTGCTTTACGTCTTCCGTTTTCGCAAAGACTGGGTAGGCGCTTCTGCCGCCAGCACCGTCGAATCGTTGGGACCCGCCCTCGTGGGCCGGTCCGCAAAGCCGGCTGGCCGTATAAGTCTGGCCGCCCCGCCCCGGGCTTCAGCTGAAATCTGAGTCCGGTTGGAATTTACAAGCTCTGCTTCTCGGCTACTGCCAACGTAAACCGTCCGCAGCCGTGCTCACAATGGCGCGACCGATCACCAACGAGGCTGTTGCCGCCGGGGACGGGACATTGAGCACGTGCAGCATTCTGTCTGAAGGCACAAACTGAAAATCATCGACGAGTCTACCTTCCCGCGTGAGCGCCTGGGCGCGAACTCCGGATCCACCCGGCACCAAATCTTCGTCGCGCACTTCAGGGACAAGTCGCTGTAAGGCCCGCACGAACGCAGCTTTGGAAAAAGACCGGTAGAATTCTCCCAATCCACTACGCCAGTTTTTCGCCGCCATTCGCCAGAATCCGGGAAAGGCTAAACATGAGCTTAAGTCGCGCATGCTGAAGTCCGTCCGCCGGTAGCCCTCCCGCCGAAAGGCGAGCACAGCGTTCGGTCCCGCATCCACGCTCCCGCTAACACGTCGCGTGAAATGAACTCCGAGAAAAGGAAACCGCGGATCGGGAACGGGATAAATAAGAGAGCGCACCAGTGACGAGCGTGAGGCGATGAGGTCGTAATACTCGCCCCGAAAGGGCACAATGATTCCTTGGGGATTGTCGCCCGCCATGCGGCTGATGCGATCGCTGAACAATCCTGCGCAGTTGATGAGTGATTTTCCGGAGAATACGCCGCTGCGGGTTTCAACCGAGATTTCATCCCCGTTCCGTTTGATCCCGATCACTTCAGTTGAAGTGAGTATGCTTCCGCCTCTGGTGGAGATAAGCTCCGCATATTTATCGCAGACTGCCGCGTAGTCCGTGATACCGGTCTGCGGGACCACCAACGCCCGCAGCCCGCTGGCGTGGGGTTCGATCTGCCGTAGTTCTTCAGCTCCGATAGAACGGAGGCCAGTCAACCCATTGGCCTCGCCTCGCCGGCGCAGGTCCTCGAGACGCGGGAACTCCTCCTCGTGAGTAGCCACGATCACTTTGCCGCAAATCTGATGCGCGATCCCATGTTCGCGGCAGAATTCCACCATCGCGGCTGCGCCCGCTACGCATAACTTCGCTTTCAACGAGCCCGGTTTGTAGTAGACGCCGGAATGGATAACCCCGCTGTTGTGGCCGCTCTGATGCCGGCCCACGCGCTCTTCTTTTTCCAGCAGCAACAAGCGAAACTGCGGGAATCGTTGCGTAATGTTGAGCGCCACCGCCAGGCCGACAATACCTCCGCCCACGATGATCACGTTGTAGCGCGCATCGGCCATAACATACCCAATTTACTGCACGATGAGCGTAACAGATGCCCCATTGGATTGGCTGATGCTGGCAGGTGAGCCGACCACCGTGATCGTATAGGTTATGGGTATGCCTTGGGTTGTGTTGCCGCCTGGGTTGCTGCTGCCGCCGTTTTGCCCACTCCCGCCACACGAAGGCAAATAAATTACCAGGCAAAATACAAATACCAACAGCAATGCCGGACCCCAGCGGCGCCTGCCAGTCGTGCCCCAGACCACCACTGCCGCAAAAACTAGCCAAATCGCGTAAAGCCAGGGACCAGCCTTCATGCGCGGAAGCCACAACTGTCCGCTCGCTGCCTGCGTCGTAACCGTCATGACCACCGCCGCTGGTCCACTCTGCAATTCCGCTGGGTTAGGAGAGAAGCTGCATGCTGAGCCTGCAAGCGACGGACTCACTTTGCAACTGAGAGTCACCGGATTGCTGTATGACCCTCCCACTGGGGATACGCTTAGGTTATAGGTGATGGACTGTCCGGCGCTGATGGTCTGGCTGATCGCCGAGAGGTTGGCAATGTTGTAATCCTGGATCACGGTAAACGGAATCGTCACTGAGTGGCTGGGAGCGCCACTTGAATCCTGGACGTTAACGCCGATGTTGTACGTGCCGGGAACGGCATTGTTGGGAATATTGATGAGAACGGTGAGCGTCACCGGGGAGCCGCTGATCGCGATGGGATTCGTGGGCGTGAGCGTACATTGCGTTCCCGAGAGCGCTACCGTATCGCAGGTCGCGCTCGCGAAGCCGCTGTAGTCCGGCGTCACAGATACTTTTGCCGCCACGCTTTGCGACCCGGCATCCACCCCGCTGGGAAAGGGCTGTGTGACCGCAAGTGTAAAACTATTCGCTATCGTGAGCGGAAATGTAACCGAATGCGAAAGCAAGCCGGATGCGCCGCTAACGACGAGGCTGTAGCTGCCTTGCGCTGTTCCGGCGGTGTTGGCGATCGTCACCACCACTGCGGCTGGGCTGTTACCGGGAGTTACAGAGTTGGGGCTCACGCTGCAAGTCGAGTTCGCGGGAGCACCCGAACAGGATAGACCTATAGCATCGGCAAATGACGCTCCCACCGGGAGGACGCTGAGGTTGTAGCTGACAGTTTGCCCCGAACCTGCGGTATTTGTGGGGGGCGTCACTGCACTAAACGTAAAATCCTGCACGCTGAGAGTTGTCGTCCATATGTGGCTCGGTTCGCCGGCGGCGTCCTGGGTATTGACCTTGATGATGTAGCTGCCGGGAGCGGAGCCATTGGGAACGATGATGGTCGCGATCACAGCAACGACAGCCTCGCTGCCGATCACGAACGGGCTCACCGGGCTGAGTGTGCATTGTGCTCCAGTGAGCGCCGTCGAGTCACACGTCGCGCTGACTGTGCCGCTGTAGGAATCGATTGAAGTGAAAGTAAAATTCGCCGTGGCCGATCCGCCCGGAACAACAGCGAGCGTTGCTGGGCCGGCGATCACGTAGTCGCCGACGTTGAAAGGGACTTCAAGCGAATTCGTGGTCGAACCCGACGTGCCCTGCACGGCAATCTCGTAGCTGCCGGCGGAAAAGCTGGTCCCATTGATGGTAAGAGTGGCCGTTGCCGGCGCCGCTGGTGGGAGTGCAACGCTCACCGAAGTCGGGCTGATGCTGCAACTGCCGCTTCCGAACGCCGACACACAACTCAAGTTAACCGTGCCCGTGAACGCATCCTGGGACGCAATCGTAATCGAGCCAGTCGTGCCGCTTGTCCCCGCTTTAACGTTTGGGAAAGAGACGTTGGTTAAACTGAGGACGAAAGTTGGGTTTGGAACAACGTTCGCAATAAACGAAGTGGTCAGGGTCGCACCTGCCGTGCTGGCCTGAATATTGACTCCGTAGGAACCAGTCGTGATTCCCACCGGCACGGTTACGGTCGCCGTCGCGTTTACCGGGGCACCGGTGCTCAAGTTGAAGCTCGCACCCGGAGTGAAATTGCAAGTTGCTCCTGGAATGCTTGGCGTGAAGCTGCAGCTCAAGCCTACGCTCTGGCTGAACGTCCCTTGCGCGGCAATTTGAAAACTGACCGGCGGGGAAGTTGCGCCCCGAGGTTCATTGACGTTGCCAGGGACAGGTGTGGTCATGCTCCAATTCACTACATGCAAGGTGAGCGCCGCAACATGCGTCGTACTGTTGGGATCGAATCCAACGCCTTGCACGTTGAAGTAGTAGTCGGCCACACCGGCGCTGCCGGCGCTCACTGAAAACGCCGCGCCGTCCTGAGTCGGTGTGAGCGTAGCCGGGCTCGGTACACAAGGATTGGGTGGACTCGAAGAACCCGCGATGCAGCTCAAACCCACGGTGCTGTCATATCCATTCACTGCGCTCAGCGTGCCGTTGAAAACAGCATTCTCGCTGACAAAGACGGTCAAGGGAGTATTCGAGACTGCGATCTGGAAATCCGGCTTAGCCAGCAAATTGAATTCCCACACCCCCCTGCCATAGGTGGACGCGCGCAACAGCTTCTGTCCCCCAGAGTTGAAAAGCGCGAGCGCGGTCACAGCTACATTCGGCAGAAATCCGGTTGATCTGGCGCTGGGAATCGGTCCTACCTCGGTCCACGCAGAAGCGGAAGTGGAGCTCTGAAAAACTCCCACGTCCGTGCCCACATAAACCATCTGCGCCACGGGATCGACCACGACCGCATTAGCAGGCGAATCTGGAATCGCATTCGCTCCAGTTCCGCTGAAGTCGTTCCACGTCGTTCCGGCATTGGTAGTTTGCCAAACGTGTCCGGGCCCCCCGGTAAAGCCCATTACTGTCACGTAAGCCGTGTTTCCGGTCGCATCCGAAGCGTCAATGGCGACCTCTGAAATTGGAAACTGGTTGGGATTGATGCTGCTGCCGCTGGGGCCATTGGTCGTGACATTGGCAAATGTTGAAACTGTGCCTGCGACCGCGAGTGCACTCGTTGTGACCCAGACGTTTCCCCCGATCGGAGTTGATAAATCGTTTGGGCCAAGCCCGTCGGTCGTTGCATAGATTACTTCCGAACCGTTGGCGCTTGCGGGACCCCCGGCTGCCAATGCGCGAACCACATTCACTTCGGTGCCGGTACAGGTTCCGATACCCAGCGTATCGAAATTTAGGCTGAGCAGCGTGAAGTCCCCACCGGATCTTGGCCCGCTCCATACCCGGCAGGTACCCACCAGCAGGGAACTGGTGGATTGCGGATCGAGAATGTAGGGGAAATAAAACGATCCGTCGTCGCCGCCCACATCCCCGCTGCTTACGACCACACTAAACAGGCTGTCGGTGCAATTCACGCCCGACGGACATTCCTGAATGGCCAGGCTCCCTGATCCCGTGTCCGGGTTTGACGCGAACCAGTCGCCGGTGTTGGAGTCGATTGCGTTGTACCCGCCATCGCCGCTCAGGACGTTTCCCCACCCCGTGCTGGTCGTAGCTGTAGCCGTTGCCGGTGAGCCGTTGTCCTGCGTGCCTCCCAACATTGTGTTGGGATTGCTCGCATGTTGCGAGAAGCTGACGAACTGGGTCATCGAGCCCAGGTTTTGATTTAGATCGTCGAATTGATTCGTGCCGGAACAGGAACCGGTCAGGAGCCCCGCGAATCCATTCAGCGCGCGGTAGATACCTCCGTCATTGGCAAAATACATCAGATCTGCGCCCGAACCTGGAATTGTATAAGCCAGCGCGTGCTGGTCCGGATGCACATGCGCCAGCGCGCCCAGCGGATCGCAACCATAGACGTGCGTAAGATTCATGAAGGGCTGGTTGGCGCACGTCGGGTCGCCCGAATTGATCGAACACTTATAAAGATTGATAGCGCCGGCATACAGGTCTGTATTCGTTGCGCAGCTCTGGTTATTGCTGGGGCAGTTCGGAACCGCCGCCAGTTCCAGGTTGTAAAATCCCTGCTCCACACCGCACCCGTTGGAGTCGCCACAGTTAATGATGGCGCTGTCGCTGATCTGGGTCCACAAAGCGCCGGAAGTCGTGCTCTGCCAGATTCCTTGGTCCACGGGATCGCCGTTCGAGTCCGCCGAAACAAACCAGATGTACATTTCATTTCGCCCGGGCACGACGGTGATTTCGCCCCGATAGATTGGACACGTCGTCGCGTAGCTTTGAGGACAGGCCGTTGCGCTCAAAAGTCCCGGAGCGCCCGGCTGATTCGCTAGAGCTGTCCAGGTCACGCCGTCGGGGGAAGAGTAAAAGCCGTGATAGCGCAGCGCCGCGAAAAATAGTCCCGCACCTGCGTTGTAAACCACCGACGTTGCCGAGGTCGCCTGGCTCGCACCTCCGGAGAAGAGCGCGTCGTACGTCCAGGTTTGTCCAGCGTCGGTGGAGGTGTACAGGCCGCGATAAGTATTGCTCGTCAGCGCCCCCGCGGTGATGCCTTCCCCGGTTGCCGCCATGGCCGCTACCACCGTGCTGGTCTGTCCACTCGCGGTGCTGAAAGCCATGCGGGTCGCGCCCAAGCCGCTGAAAGAGAGTGTCCCGCCGTTCGCGGTCGCGATCAGCGGAGCCCATGTAGCTCCGCCGTTGGTAGACCTCAGAAACCCCAGCCCGAAATAAGAGTCCGCGGAATTGTCAGCCTCGCCCGTCCCAACCAGAACTACACTTTCGGCGGGATTCGAATTTCCCGGCTGAATCGCAATCGAACCAATCGATAGCGTTGCCTGATCGTCGGTGAGCGGCGTCCAGGTAACGTTGTTGGCTACGCTCGTAGCTGCATTCGTCGACTTCCACACTCCCCCCTGCGCTCCGCCGATATAAACCGTATTGCCGCTACCATCCGCCGGATCAATCGCAATCGCCGTTGCCCGGCCTGAAACCTGGTGATAATCCTGAAAGCCCGTACCCGTGGCGTCGGAAGCGAGTGGCACCGGACCCAAAGGCATCCACCCACCCGACGATAGCTCCGCCTGTGAAGCAGCCTGTCCGGCGTGAGCGCGTGCAATTCGGACCGCACGAGCTTGAATCTTGCTTTGATATGCGCGGTGACGCAGCTCAGCAGATGATTTCCCCGGCACCACACGGCCATGCAGGAACCACGCCGAACGCTCCTCTTCGTGATCCGCGTCGGCATCTCGAATCGGTGTTTCCGGCAGCGGTTTCTTGGCGCCCTGCGCCCGCATGATCGGCTGCAACGAAATTAAGATTAATGCCAGCAGGGAAAAGCGAACTACATAAGAGAGCCTGGAGCAAGTCATAATCTTCCATCGATGAGGCCAGTATCGGAGTGCCGTAGAGCGTCAAGCAACCTCAAAAGCAAATAAAGGCCGCGCAAAACCAATTCGGGAAACTATTTTGGGAATCACCACGCAGGCGCGCGCATCAGAGCAATGGCTGGGAGCCACCAGCGAAGTGCCTGTACAATCTCCTCGGATTCAAATATCTATGGAAATGCTCTGAGGTGCTTCGATGTGGCTGCGGCGTCTCATTTCGCTCAGCTTGATTGCTCTGGTGGTATCGGCGTGTTGGCTTTCAATCCCACGGGCTGACGCTGCCGATCGCGAGATCAATGTGGCCGCCGCCGCAGACTTAAGCTCTGCTCTGCAGGAACTCGCAACCGGCTTCGAGAAACGCAGCGGAATCTCAGTGAAGCTTTCCTTCGGTGCCTCTGGCGCGTTGACCCAGCAGATTCAGAACGGCGCGCCTTTCGACATTTTTTTCTCCGCCGACATGGATTACCCGCGCCAGTTGATCGCCGGCGGTCAGGCAGACGGCGCAACCCTATATCGTTATGCCGTGGGACGATTGGTGTTGTGGGTTCCCAAGGACTCACCGCTCGATGTCGAACACAAGGGCATGGACGTTCTGCTTGATCCATCCGTGAAGAAAATTTCCATCGGGAACCCGCGGCACGCACCCTACGGCCGCGCAGCCGTCGCCGCGCTGAAGCATTATGGCTTGTATGAAAAAGTCAGCGACCGGCTCGTGCTGGGAGAGAATATCTCGCAGGCCGCGCAATTCGTCGAGTCCGGTAACGCGCAGGTTGGCTTCGTCGCATTGGCTCACGCCGCGGCACCAACCATGCAAGGCAAGGGAAAATACTGGATCGTTCCGGCTGAGGCCTACCCTCCGCTGGATCAGGGCGCAGTCATAATCTCGCGCTCTCCTCACAAACCAGATGCGGCGGCATTTCTGGACTATATAAAGACTACGGAAGCATCGGTCGTGCTGCAGCGCTATGGCTTTACTTTGCCTGAACCGAAGCAGGGAACAGCTAAATAGGAAACACTCAAATTAAAGATGGCGAAATGAAATGTATATCGACTGGCAAGCCTTCCGTCTAACCATAGAACTGGCATGCTTTGTGTCCGCCATCCTTTTCATCGCCGGCCTGCCTCTCGCCTACTGGATCGCCTTCTCGCGCTGGCGCTGGAAATTCGTTGTGGAAGCTCTGGTCGCCTTGCCCATCGTGCTCCCCCCGACGGTGCTCGGCTTCTATCTACTCATAGCTCTCGGCTCCCGCAGCCCGCTCGGGCAATGGTGGCAGTCCATCACCGGACACACTTTGGCATTCACCTTTACCGGGCTGGTGATCGGCTCCATTCTTTATAGCTTGCCGTTCGCGGTGCAGCCTTTTGCCGCCTCGTTCTCGTCGGTGGATCGAAAGCTGCTCGCAGCCTCCGCCACGCTGGGTGCGTCTCCATTGCGCACTTTTTTCCGCGTCGTGGTTCCGCTCTCGGTTCCCGGATTGATTACAGGTATCGCCTTGGCCTTTGCTCACACCATGGGAGAATTCGGCGTGGTGCTGATGATTGGAGGCAATATCCCCGGCGTCACCCGTACCGTCTCCATCAGCATTTACGATCAGGTTGAGGCTTCCAATTATGCCTCAGCCAATGGGATGGCCTTGCTGCTGCTAGTCTTCTGCTTCGTCGTTCTCACCGTGGTATATGGAGTGCACCGGAGAACGCCAAAGCAGAAAACCTGGCCCATAGGCCCGACTGAATAACGAACCTCAATGCCCACGACCGCGGAAATAGAATCCGCAACCGCATCCGCAAATCCGGCGCTCAGCGCCCGCATCCGCAAGCGCTTCGCTTCCACAGAGCGCGAGTTCTCCCTCGACGTAGACCTCGACGCCGCCCCCGGATTCACCATTCTGTTCGGCCCATCGGGCGCGGGGAAAACTACATTGCTCGATTGCGTAGCCGGTTTGGCTGCTCCCGACTCCGGCCGGATTGCTGTCGGCGAGCGCGTCCTGTTCGACGGGAACCCTCCCATCTGCATTCCCGTTGCCAAGCGCGGCATTGGATACGTCTTGCAGGATCTCGCGCTGTTTCCGCATCTGACGGTCGAACAGAATACGGCCTATGGTTTGGCGCATCTGTCCCGGTCTGCCAGAAAAGAACGCGTCGCCGCGATGCTGCGGGATTTCCGCATCGACCATCTCAGCCAGCAACTCCCGACGAAAATCTCCGGCGGAGAACGCCAGCGCGTCGCTCTGGCCCGGGCTCTCGTAACCGACCCTTGCACGCTTCTCCTCGACGAACCTCTCGCCGCTCTGGACGCCTCGACCAAAGTGAGAATCATCGACGATCTCCGCCGCTGGAATCAGCTTCACCGCATCCCCATTCTGTATGTCACGCACAGTCGCGAGGAGGTGATGGCGCTGGGCGAGCGCGTGCTCGTGATCGACCAGGGCCTCATCATAGCGCAGGGCACGCCGCATGAAGTCCTGCGCGCTCCGCTTCAGGAGACCGTGGCGCAGTTGGCTGGCTTCGAAAATATCTTCGATGCCGTTGTGGAATCCGTGCACCCCGATCGCGGTACTCTAACCTGCAAGTTAGAGGGTGACAAACCCGGACGTCTGGTGGAGATCGAGACTCCTCTGGTTCGGACGGAAGTAGGTTCGCATCTACGGGTCGGAATTCGCGCTGGCGACATCCTGTTGGCAATCACCCTCCCCACCGGCCTGAGCGCGCGCAATGTGATTCCGGGCCGTCTGGTCTCGCTCCAGCAGCGCGACGTGATTGTTTCCGCGCGTGTGGACTGTGGGGTTGAGATGGAAGTCCACATGACGCTCGCTGCCCGAGACACGCTCCACCTCATGTCCGGTATGGAAGTCTGGTTGGTCATCAAAACCCACTCCTGCCACCTGATGCAGCGCTAAGAGCGGACCGCCTTCCGTTTCCAAAGATGACATTCCTTTTACATTTTCTTAACAACTCCCTCTTATCCCGCTTGTAATGTCACGCTGTCCCGTTAGCTCCGACAGCAAGAACAAGAGGAGGCGATATGAGCCATCTGGCCAAGATAATAAGGTCTCGCGCGGGTGTTCTCGCGTTATCACTCAGCGTAACTTGCGCACTCTTCCCTCAAAATGCAGCCTCGCAAGTCGGCGTCTGGGCGACTCATGCTCATGATGCCCAACACACTGCGGTCTCTTCCGTGGCTTCGCAACCGTTAAGCACAATTCATTGGAGCGTTCCGGTGGACCTCGATCCTCCGACAGGGGAGATCCTTATCCACTACGGTTCCCCGTTGGTTACGGCGGCCAACACGGTGATCGTGCCGGTGAAGACGGGTGCGAACAGCTTTCGCGTCGAGGCTCACGACGGCGCAACCGGCAGTTTGCTCTGGACCGAGAAGACTGGCTATCAAGCGCCCAGCGCCGGTTTCATCCCAGGCCTTGGTCCCACCCTCTTTGGCAATCAGCTTTTCGTTCCCGATATCGCTGGCCGTGTGTTGGTGCGGGAAAATCCAGATTCAGCCACCGGCAAGGTCGGCCATCTTTACTTCTATGGGCAGAAAAACTACGCAGCCGATCCTACGGTCTACCAGCAGAACGTGCAGATCAACACTCCGCTGACCACCGACGCCGCTGGAAATCTTTTCTTCGGGTTCCTGGTGCTCGGCTCCACCCCAATCGGCCTGCAGAGCGGGTTGGCGCGCATTTCACCGGACGGCAAAGCCACCTGGGTCTCGGCGACTGCGATTAGCTCAGACCCTGCGGTCACAAAAGTTGCCATGAGCTGTGCCCCCGCTCTATCGAGCGATGGCAGCACCGTCTACGTCGCGGTCGACACTCAGGACTTCGGATACGGATACCTGGTCGCCCTGAACAGCACCACACTCGCTGTCATCAACAGCGTTCGTCTATTGGATCCCTGGTCGGGACTCGACGCCACCTTCACCGACGAAAGCAGCGCCGCTCCCACCGTCGGCCCCGATGGCGACGTGTACTTCGGCGTGCTGGAAAATCCTTTTCCCAGCCACAATGATCGCGGCTGGATGCTGCATTTCAATAGCGATCTTTCACAGCTGAAAATTCCTGGCAGCTTTGGCTGGGACGACACTGCGTCGATCGTCGATGCCGCCCTCGTTCCCAGCTATCACGGCACGTCCACTTATCTGCTGATGACGAAGTACAACAACTATGCAGGGATCAACACCGGGGATGGACACAATCGGATTGCAATCCTCGATCCCAATGCGACCCAGAAAGATCCGGTCATTCCTGCCACAAAGGTGATGAAAGAGGTCATCTCAAAGTTGGGCGTCACTCCCGATCCCGACTTTCCGACCTTTCCCGGTGCCGTTCGGGAGTGGTGCATCAATACCGCGGCGGTTGATCCGTTCACGAAGTCGGTCATGGCAAACAGTGAAGACGGTAAACTCTACCGCTGGGATCTGGCGACCAACAAGCTGTCCGAGCGGATTACCCTTTCCGGCGGAATCGGCGAAGCCTACACTCCCACACTCATCGGCAGCGATGGCACGGTGTATGCCATCAACGATGCGGTATTGAGCGCTATCGGGAAGTAGGTTGCTGAAGTAGAGCTTGGAACCGTGATCGCGGTGGCGGCAGCTTTGCCTCTTCGATGCGCTCCATCTCGATCACGGCGATCCACTGTCCTTTTCGCTGTTCTGAAAAGACGATGTGGCCACCCAGAATCTGCGCCGCGGCGGCTGGCGGCAGATCGCGATGAAAGCCAAAAAAACGCGTCTTCCACTCCGTCCACGTGCGCCAGTGATCCCAGGACGCAGGACCAGGCTCGTACTTCGTCGAAAATACCAAAGCCACTCCATAGTTGGACCCGGAAACGTCCGAGCGAAAATCCGCCGCCGACAGAACTTCGTCCAGAGAGAAGTCTTCAATGCGCACCACACGCATCGGCCGCGTAACATAGCCGAGCCACGGCCGAGTCAACTCATCCGAAGCGGGCCAGGCCGTCAGCACCCCCGCCATGGGATAACGTGCTTCCAGAAACTGTTCGCCATCTTCATGCAGCACAATGTAGTCCCGGTAAGCGAGGTTATCCTCCGGCGAAAATCCATAAGGAGGATTCCAGAACCACGCCGCCACAAATGCCAGTGCCACACAAGCTATCGCCGCGCGCCAAAAACTCAGCCGGCGCCACAGCGTCGAGACGCAGACGATAATGATCAGAGGAACCGCCGGAAGCATATAACGCGCCAGCACTGCGCCGCCGATCAAAGCCATCGCCACCACATAAGTGAGTACGACGACGTAGAAAACCATCTGCACCGGCAGGCTGATCCTTGGTCGCTCCGATCCCGCATCGCTTTCGGGCGGCAGCATCCCCATCGCCAGCAGCGTTGCCAGCGTCAAAACCCACAGATGAAGGTAGCCCCCGACTTGCCACAGTCGCATGCCCAGCGCCAGAAAAAACCGCGTGGGGCTTAGCGTCGCGGCTACGTTGTAGCGGAAAAACTCCGGGTTGCCGAAAACATATCCCGTGCGCCTGTAGTGATAGAGATACCAGAGCGCCAGCGGCAGAACCGGAACGATCAACCATGCGACTCGCCGTGCTGCACCGCTGTTCGATCGCGAATCGCCCTGCTCCTCTTCGCGATCCAGCCACGGTTTGTGCAGGGATGTCTTCCGCGCCAGCACTCCGATCATCTCCCATCCCGCCAGCGCAACCGGAGCCAGAATCGCAGTCTCCTTCGCCAAAGCGGCAAGCGCGAACCAAACTCCCATCTCAATCGAATCATCTTCCACGTAAGCCGAGAGGCCCCAGAAAATAAGTCCCGCCGCCGCCAAATCCACGTGAGCCAGAGAGCTTTGTGCGAAGAATACCGGATACACCGCCGTACACAGCGTTGCCCCGATCGCAATTTTTGTGTTCGCTACGCGCTCAGTCAGCCGAAATATACCCAGAAGCGAAAAAGCGGCCAGCACCAGCATGGCCGTCCGCGTCACCAGAGGAGCGTATCCCACCACCTTCCACCATAACGCCAGCCACGCCATCACTAGCGGTGGATGTGCATTCGAGACTGTGGAATGCGGAATGAAACTCGTAGTTAAGAGGATGTCGCGCGCAGCGGGAACATAGTAGCCCGCTTCGTCCCAGAAGTAGGGCAGCCGCAACAGAGGCACATGCAGCAGAAAGACAAACACAAAGATGACCGCGAACACCAGGGCGGGATAGCTACCGGACCATAGCGCTCTGCCGCGCAGGCCCGATGGGTAGGCTTTCAGAGTATTCCTCCTGCGGGTCCATCCGGCGCGTCTATTTCAACCGATCGAGGACGAACGCGGGCCATAGCCAAACCATGGTTTCGCATCGCCCGGACTCATCCATCGCGCTTCAAGCCCGGATGCAGAGTGACTTTAGTGCACCTGCCCTCCCGGGCTCATGCGCGGGTCCAGTTTGATTTCGCCGAAGGCGGTCTCGTAGCCGTTGACGTTCTGCTGCAGCAGACCGAGCAAAGCCTTGGCCTGCTGCGGGCTCAGATAGATACCCTGAAAGTTGCGCAGCTCTACTTGCGCCTCGCTCTGTTGTTGCACCGTGCCGAATACGAGGAAGAAGTCCCACACATTCACTCGCATCTGCACGCTGTTGGCATAGGATTCCCGATAGTCGGGGGCATTGGTCAGCTTCACATTGGGTTGTGGCGGAACACTCATAGCCAAGCAGTGTAATAACTTAGCAGTAGAAAGGAAAGACGCGCCGGTGACGTCACGCTCAATGATGGACGTTTCTCGACCTCGACAAGCCCGACCGAATTCTCTGACAAAAATTGTCAATTTGCCTGCAAGTTTCTGGCGAACCACCCTGCCGCGAAAGGTCATGGCCCGAAGCTACTTTGCTGAATCCAAAGGGGTTGTAGGATGTCATTACGAGCCTCGTCTGGCGTTCAAAGTGCGAGACTGGATGCGGCTTTCAAATTAAGTTTCACGAGTTCGACTATGACCCATAAGCCTGAAAACGCGGCCATCGAAGAAGAGATCATTCTCCCCGAAAACCTTCTGCCCCTGGGATCTGTGCTGGGTGAAGGCGTCACGCCTCAAGACATCAGCATGGTCCTGGCGAAAGTGTTCCATGTTCAGTATGCCGAGGTTGCTCTGCTGCGGTTGGAAGGCGGTCTGCTCAAGTTCGTCTTCCCGGAGCATCTCCGCACCACCGGCGCAATTCCGATCTCCAGCAAAGCAGTGGCAGCTCACACCGCACTGAGCAAGAAGGCGGAAATCTTTAACAACTTCGCGCGCGTAAAACACGCCAGTATCTTCGAGACCATCAAGCCCGTTGGAGCCGAGGAAGACAGTCCGGCTCCGCCCGCGCCCATTCAGAAACTGATGTCAGTACCAATTCTGGATAACAACTCGACCGTCCTCGGCGTCCTTCAGATTTCGCGCAAGGGGTTGGATCCGCGCTTCACTCAGGATTTCAGCCGCGAAGACTTGCACGACCTGGAACTCGCCGCCGGTCTGCTGGCGGGCTCGCCCGTGATGCTCGCCAATTAGCGCGAACGCGAACGAAGTTGATCCAGCTCCGTGGTGCTACGTCGAACTACACACATAACCTGATTTATGCGCTGACGCAGGTGAAGGGAGGGGGCATGGATTCAACTTGCTCGTCCGGAAGAAATTGGTTCCGTTCCCGGCGACTCAATTCTCCGGGATTGGATCTTAGCCCGCTGTTCTTCATCACTATCCTGTTTGCCTGTGCTGGACTGGCGGGCTGCGGTTCGACGTCTTCATCGAGTTCGCCATCCGGAAAAGGCTCCGTGCCCGCAATCACTTCCTTCACGGCGAATCCCACCAGCGTAAACCCCGGGACCAGCAGCACACTGAGTTGGGCGGCAGCGGGAGCGACGAGCATAGCCATCTCCCCGGGAACATTCACTTCCGCTTCCGCAAGTGGTTCGACGAGCGTCAGTCCGACTGCGACCACGACCTACACGCTGACTGCAACCAATGCCGCTGGCACGACCACGTCTACGGCAAAAGTCACTGTAACCGCGCCCGGTGGTTCATTGTCGATCTCTACTACTTCCTGTCCAGGCGGAACCCAAGGCTCCGCGTATTCAGGCTGCACCATTGTTGCCAGCGGTGGCTCTCCGCCCTACACCTATTCCGTAAGCACCAATGCCAGCTTTCCTCCGCTGCCCGAAGGAATGTCTCTCAATCCCACGACAGGAAGCATCACCAGTTCACTGATCGGCGGCCAAGGCGCCTACACCCCCGAATTTGTGGTGACGGACTCGGCCAGCGCCCAGGCGACGCAGAACATCAGCTTCGCCATCAATGGCAACAATGCATTTCTCGCCAGCATCTTTCCATCAACTTCTATTTTTCACCATCGAGTGGACGCCGCCACGACCAGCTTGCCTGTAGATACTTCGCCGGCAGCGCCAATGTACAGCGGCTACTTATCCGCGACCGTGAAGCCCTTCTTCGGGAACAATTCGAATGCTCCCTTTCCGAATGGAATCCCGGCCATTGAAGTTCCCTACAACCAGCCGGATGTATCGGTGAAAACCACCGTATATCAATCTTATTTCACCACCGGCCCCATACCCGCGAATGCTCCGGTAGAAGGCACCAGCAACTCAACGGGAGATCGACACGTTCTGGTTTATCTGGAGGCCGGCGGTGGAAACAACCCTGCTCTTTACGAAATGTGGCAGGGAATCTACGAAGGCGGTCCCTGGACCGATTCTTCAAACGCACTTTGGCCCGACGTATCTTCGAATAACCTGACGCAGCAAGGGCAGGGAACATCCGATGCCGCCGGCCTTCCCGTAGGGCCGCTGCTCGCCAATGCCGACGAGGTGATTGGCACGGGCACACCCAGTTCGCCGACCGGCACGATCCAGCATCCCATCCGGTTCACACTCAACCATATGTTGAACTACTGGGTCTGGCCTGCTACAGAAACTGCTGGCGTGGGAAGTTGCACGGATTCGGGAGGCAATTCCATTGGCGTGGAATCAGAGATTTCACAATCCTCTCCTCCGGAGAGCTGCACCATGTCCGGACCTGCTGGTGAGATTTATCGGCTCAAGGCTTCCGTCGCGACTCCCTCCTGCGCCTCCAGCAGTCCGCAAGCGGCTATTATCATCACCGCATTTCGAAACTATGGAATCATTCTCGCCGACAACGGTGACAGCGGAGGACTCATCGGTACACCGGACGCACGCTGGAACGACAATGATCTTTCCTGCATAACCAATCTCACCTTGGGGGACTTCGAACCCGTGAATGTATCGAGCCTCATGGTCAGCAATGACAGCGGAGCCACCAGTCACTAGCCAGATTGCTCGTCGAGTATCAACCGGTTGGGGCGAGGGGATCCCCGTACTCGGATCTGTCCTCGCCCCTCCCGGTTTCACATCCCGGTCACTGGACGAACGACGCGCCGTCGAGCGACGTGAAGCACTGGGCATTGCTGAAAGTTCCGCCTTCGGCCTGTACGGTCACCACACCACTGGACTGAATAAAGAGGCGTCCGTTGGTGGCGCCGCATAGATCGATAGGGACATAAACATTGGTGATCGGGCTAAGCGACGGGGGCAGAACGAACGGCTCTGCATTTGTCCCCGACGTGGCGATGGCCCCTTGGAAGTACACAACACCGTATGCATTTCCCGCTTCCGCGTGACTGGTGCTGAACGGAGCGTCTGTCCAGCCGTTGATCAGCGTAAGCGTCTTGAATCCGGTATCCTTCGCGACAAACGATGCACCATCGAGCGACGTAAAGCACTGCGCGTTGCTGAACGTTCCGCCCTCGGCCTCGACGGTCACCACACCAGTAGGCTGAATATAGAGCCGCCCGTTGGTGGCATCGCACAGATCGATGGGGACATAAACATCGTGTACCGGACGAAGCCCCTTTGGCAGCACGAACGGTTCCGCATTCGTTCCCGAGGTCGCAATGGCTCCCTTCAGGTGCACCACCCCCGTGATGTTTGCGGCCGCCGCATCGCTGGTGCTGAACGGAGCGTTGGTCCAGCCGTTGATCAGCGTCAGCGATGTAAACCCGGTAGCATTCAAGGCGAACGACGCGCCGTCGAGCGACGTGAAGCATTGGGCATTGCTGAACGTTCCTCCCTCGGCCTGCACGATCACGACGCCGCTGGGCTCAATAATGAGCCGCCCGTTAGTAGCATCGCACAGATCGATCGGGATGTAGACATAGGTCGCCGGGCTAAGCGCAGGAGGCAGCACGAACGGCTCTGTATTGGTCCCGGTGGTAGCGATTGCGCCCCTGAACTTCACGATGCCGCTTACTTCCTCGACGGTCGCAATGCTGGTGCCGAACGGCGCGTTGCTCCAGCCGTTGATCAGCGTTAACGGTGTTGGACCCGTGAACTGGGCAACAGCAGACCCTGTCCCCAACAACAAAGCAAATGGCACCAGGCTGCAAGCCAAACGACTCAGCGATTTGATTTTCTTCATTGCACAACTCTCCCTTCGCCACTCTGTGGCAGTTGAAAATTTCTGATTTGTTTGCATTGACAACGAAACCGAGAAACAGCGCTCCCGCGAAAGCCATCGACGTTCGCCGAGAGGTATAGGGAGGGGGAAATTACGTGCGGCGGTTACTAGTAGAAGCGGCAAAGCCTCCTTCTTTGTGGCGCACTCGATGGATAGTGATGGGATTACACGGAACGTTTCATCTCCGCGAAAAAACGACTTCCACGTGGTTGAGCGACGGCGCTCATTTCTCGATCGGCGGCAAACACGAAGTTATTTGGAGACAAGCCATCGGCAATCGACTCCGTGATTCGGTTCTGAGCGTAATCGCCCGATGACAACAGTTATCGTGAGAAACGCATAAGGGATGGCCGGACCCTCCGCCCGGAGTCGCGATCCCGTGGACTCTTGGTTCTTAGGGATGCTGTCGGTCTGTGAGGATGCGACTCTTGACGGCAAATTTTTGGCAGTTGTGGAAAACGAGGACGTTCTTGCTGCACCTGACTCTCGGGCCTGCATTACGCTGACACACCGTTGTCTTCGAGAAAGACGGCAGGAGAAATGTGCCGAGCTCGCGAATCCGAATTTCGCTATAGTCAATCGTGACTTTGGCGCCGACCACTCCAAAGTCTCGGGGTAGATGCAGTGGCCAAATCTCCAATCGGACGATTCGCCGCTGCCGTGGTTCCACCCACAACTCCCCCTTAAGTTCGGGATGTATAGTCACTCCCGGGTTGTCGCGGATCGCCCAAAATTCGTTTCTCTCAGCCACAATGTGGAATTCGAAGACAGAGGAGCGCACCTTGTGGAGCTTCTCGTACCTGCGAAACTTGAATTCAGCCACAACCGGAGGCATGAAGAGGTCAACAAGGTCGCTGCCGAATTCTCCCGCTGAGATGAAGCCAATAGTCCTCATGGCTGCCGGCGTGGGTGCTTTGCCGTCGATGGTAACGTTGGAGTAAGTTTCAAGGCCCTTCCGGAAGGTCACCTCTTCTCTCAGCACTCTGGTTAATTGCGGATTGACGATCATCGAAATGGTCTGTTCACAGACAAAGTCAGGGAGCGCGCGATAGTAAGTGAGTGCGAATTCACAAACCGCGGACACTAGGTCACCGTTGGGCTCGCCAGCCGCCACAGCTTTACAGTGACTCGTGTCAATGATGGAAGGTGCCGCCTCGGATGCAACAGCTGGGCGGACGATCGACTCCTCATTAGCGGTCTGGGCATCACCCGTTAGAGGCCAAAGGAACACCGCGAGTGCCAGAATGCGGCAGTGCATGGCTCGACAGGGCATTGCAACAGTATGTTTATATCGCACAGCCTTCGTCCGCCGTGACTTCGCTCACATGCGCAAACAACAACACACCAATATCCCATGACGCTCGCAAGGATTGAACTGCCTGCTCTCGTCAATCCACTTTTCTGATCGCCGACTCGTTGGAGTTCGATGTGTCGGTGACCGTCCAATTGAAGACGGTTTCAGGAGAACCGGCAGGCCCAACAATCTCCCCGTGGCTTGAGGGGAAGGGCGAACTGACCTTTCAGTATGAAATCGTCCTTACTCGCGAGCGGGATTGAAAACTGGAGTCCGTGGATTGGAAAAACTCCAGGGCTTGGATTATTGCGAGATTTTGAGTACGACGATGCCTTGAGAAGTAAAGCAAAAGACAGTGTCAGAGGTCCGCCACGATAAAACTCAGTACGTCGGAGGTTGCTACTGTCCCATGCCCGTGAGCCGGGCCGCGTCCTGCATCATCTCAAGTCTTCGCTGCTGCTGTTCCATCATCTCCTGCATGTGGGCCAGGCGCTCCATCTGAATCGACTGATAGCGGCTTACCGGGGTATCGTACTGTGCCGTACCGATGGCCGCATGCATCTCCTGATTTACGCGGTTGATGCGCGCCTGCAGATCGGCGATCCGTGCTTCCTGATTCTCGATCCGGGCTCTCCACTGCTCGCCAGATCGCTGTTCGGCCAGCATCCGCTGATTCGCGCGCTGCTCAGAGTAGCTATTTACGGACCTCTTCACGCCGGATACCGTGGTCATCGGCTCCATGGACTCCGGGACTCCCGGCGGATCGGAGGGAAGATCCTGATTGGTGATCACTTTGGGCAGCGTCCCGGCCGCTTCATGAGCCTGCTGCTTCGCATGGTTCGCACGGGCCACGTCGCCCAGCGAATCCCCGGCCTGGGACTGCGCCATTGCAGCTCCACTCAGTAATAGTCCGACCAACAAAACCCGCCATGCCGCTCGCTGCATAAGCCCTCCCGGAAACCGTTCTGCCAGGACACGCGCAAAACCGTCCTGACAAAGATCGCTCCCTATAAGGAGAACCCAACCCGGCGCACCCTGTCGCGTTCCAAAGGTGTAATCCGAGCCAAACTAAAGGTACCAGCCTCAAGTGACCAAAGGCACAGCCATCCGTGTCCTCGCGGTGACGCGTGCTTTTCAGTCCGCTGGCAGCACCAATGTGGCGACCGAACCAAGCGTCAATGAGTGTAATCGCCGAGTAACACCAATTGACTGGATCACTCGAAAATTCTCATTCCACTCGAGTGCCGGGAAGGCTAGGGAGATCATGCCGAAATCCGGTCCGCGCTGGCCCGCCCATCCCTCGACGGCCACTGTGCCGCAAAACATCGCCGCACCCCGGTTCACTAAAGGAATCCTCCTAGTCTGCCGATCATTCCACCGAGATCATTAGCCGAAATCATTGCTTGAAAGCGAGAGGCGTAGTCATGGCGCAGTGCGAACGGCTCAACGTGTGCCCTTTTTTCAAGAAGATCCAATGCCTGCCGAGGACGATCGACCAACTCATAGCGGCCTACTGTGAAGGAGATAACAGCTGCTGCGCGAGGCTCTGGGTTGTGTCGGCGGAGTTGCGGCCTCCAGAAGATCTTTTCCCTAACGAACGGGACCGCGCCCTGCGCATTATCGCCGATGCTGGGAAGCCACTCAAAACCGCCCTAGAAAAAATGTCTTCCAAAAGGTCTTGAACTGACCTTCGATCGGTTTCTGTAGGACCCTGTTGATTTCTCCCTCAGGGTCCCGTTCGAAACCTTCGACGTTTACTTTTTGCGGATTCCGCTAGGCGGAATGAGGCATGCCCACTAGTCCGGCTTCGCGGTGAAGATCAGAAAATAGTCCATGCCGTCGGCTTTCACGAAATCCTGCGAATCGCGCAGTTCGTATCCCGCCTGGGCGGCTTCGCGAATGACCACCTCTTTACCCACGCCATGATTTTCTCCGTTGCCATTTCGATCAATGATGCCGATCTTGGCGGCTGCTTTAAGCGATGAGCGAAGGTTCCTCAGCAGCACGACCGGATGGGCCACCTCGTGGTAGGTCTTGAGCAGCAGCACGGCGTCGATGCTGTCGGCTGGGAGTTGTGGATCGTCGGGTTTGCTGAGGATCGTCTTTATGTTTTGCAGTTGCTCTTTTCTCATGCGCTGGTCAATGTAACGAATCGCTTCCGGGTTGATGTCCACAGCATAGACCGTACCCGAGCCCGTAACGCGGCGAGCGGCGCGCACCGTAAACCAGCCCGATCCCGCACCGATGTCGGCAACGTTCTTGCCAGGCTCAATGCCCAGCAAATCCATGACGCGGCTGATCTGCAGGCGTTCATCGCGCCCCGGAGACTCGAAGATAGAAAGATCGCCAGTGTAAGGCTTGCTCGTCGCGCGTTCTGCCGACGGCGCTGAGGAACCCGTCTGGGCACCAACCGGCAGCGGCCACCACAGAGCTGCCAACAACACTAAGATCGGCGCGATCCATCCGAGCGCTTTGCTACATGATTTCCAGTTCATTTTTTCCCGTGCGCATGTGCCGAACCATTAGCGATATCGGGATTCTACGCCAACGATGCGATACGGTTTCGCGCCTGGGCCCTATCGGCGCGTGGGTCCGAGACGCGGGATTGCGCTGGCCTCGGGTCTCAGCCGGACTTAGACGCTCTGGGTCTAAACCATTTCCGACCTCTTTGTTCTTAGCAGAGACGCGATGAAGGCGTCGCCCTCTGCACTCCCAGAGGGGGAGGAGAGCGCGGCGAAATCTAGATAGGCACAAATTCTGCGCCATGCAAGAACGCCGACTGAACTTCAGCCTTAAGTTCTTGGTGCGAAAGGGGGGACTCGAACCCCCACGGTTTTACCCGCCAGATCCTAAGTCTGGTGCGTCTGCCAATTCCGCCACTTTCGCCTGAATACGATTATACAAACCGGATTGTACAAACCAGGAAGAGATTGTTCGAAGAGGCTTCGGTCGGAGCTTCACTCCGCCGGCCTGAACGCAGCAATCCAGATCACCCGCTGAGAGACGTACCAAACCACAAGCCTGCGCAGCAGCACGCTGTCATTGCGCCACTCGGCGCGGCACGCACCGCTTTGCAATTGGGCAGCAGCTACTGAACCGCGTTCAGTCCCTGATAAATGAACATGCCTAACAGCACAAGCAGCAGCACACCCGAACCAGCCCCGAAGACCCAGACTGGTTTGGTCAGCCGGTTTACTTTCACCAGCAATTCGGTTTGCTCTTGTTGCATGTGTGAGTTCGCGTCATCCAGGTAAAGTTGCTCATCCTCGTGCATCGTGAGCGTGCTGCGATAAATCAGGAGGATGATCAGGCCGACGGTGAATACACCCCACACGATCGCGAGCCCAAGCAGTAAAGGAGTCCACGTCCAGGTCATAGCGCCACCTCGACAGATTGCGAGCTTGTTTGGCACCCTCCGAATTCCACATGCGGCGCCCCATTCACCACATTTGAAATTCCGCAGAGCCCTAACGGAAACCATTATAGCCCCGCTTGGCAAGCCCTGCCGGGGAATCCGCATAGGACCGGATTATCCCCCTCCCCCTGCGGGAGTTGCGACTCTCGCGGGCCGGAGGCATCTAACCGTTAAGGGGCACAGTAACCCGTGCGTTGCGCCATCAATCGGGCTGCTGCAACTTGCGCCCCTCTGTTATAATTTAATGATTCCAGAGCCGAGGAGAGATAAATGGCTACGACCACCGCCCCCGTTACAACCAACGTCCCTGAAGTGAAGAAGACCGCCCCGGTTACGCTCACCGCCAGTGCAGTTGCCAAAGTGAAAGAGATTATGGGACAGCAGAATCCCGTGCCCGCTGGTCTGCGCATCGGCGTGGTGGGCGGCGGCTGCTCCGGGTTCTCCTACTCCATGCAATTCGAAAATGCCGCCGGCATGATGGACAAAACGTTTGAGATGGACGGCCTTAAGGTCTTTGTCGACGCCACTTCCGTGATGTATCTGAACGGCTGCCTGGTGGATTATGTCGAGACTCTGGAAGGCGCCGGATTCAAATTTGAGAATCCGAACGTCAAGAGCACATGCGGCTGCGGATCCTCTTTCAGCGTCTAGGTTTCTTCCTTCCTCCGCGATACGTTGCCGTGAACAACAAAAGGCCTCATCCACCGATGAGGCCTTTCTCTTTTTTTCTGAAACTCTGTTTTCCCGGAACTCTGCATCCAGCAATTACTGGGGCGGGCTGGACGGTGGTTGCGCAGGCGCCGACGGGCCATTCGTGAATCCAGAATTGTTATTCCCAAAGCCCGACGACTGCCCGAATGATGACGATTGCCCAAACCCCGATTGCCCGAACGAACTGCCGCTCGAACTTGACCCGGCTGGTTGTCCGATCTGGCTTGGCGGCGTTCCCGCTATTTGCAACCCTGGTTGGTTGGGCGTCAGGATCAGGCCACCCCGATCAAGGGTCGGGTCGTATATAAACTGCCACTCGTTGTATTTGTGTTTGTGATTGAATTCTCGAATCGTGTCTTTCTTGCTCACGCTGGCCACGCCCACGATCGGTCCTCCGCCGAACACCTGGTTATTTCCCTGACCGCTCGAACTGCCGGGCGTGGAACTCGAGTTGTCTGAACTCCCGTTTCCGCTCTGGGATGAGTCCGAGCCGGTCGATTGGCTGCTGGTTCCGCTTGAGGTTGTGTTATTGCCCGACGCTCCTGGTGACCCTGAGCTGCCGAAACCTCCGCCGAACGCGCTATTCGAGCCGCCTCCAAAACTCGATCCTCCTCCGAACGCGCTGTTTGAATTTCCTCCGAAGCTCGACGACTGCGAGAACGCAGAACCAGCCCCCCCGAACGCTGAAGTGCTTCCGGCCTGACCATTCATCTGGCTAACAGAATTTGCGCCCGTAATACCGCCACCGCCGATGCTGCCGGTCATCGATAACCCGGGATCGCCGTAATGCAGCAGTTTGAAATCCTGCCCCGTCACCGGGTCTTTGTAGTGTTTCCGCAGGTAGCGGAGATTGTTGGTGTTATCCAGATCTTCCAGTCGCGTCGGGTAGCGTCCAAATTTCTTGTAGTAATTGCGGATGGCGCGCGAGTATTGCACGCCCCGGTGGATCATTTCCTGTTCCCGGTCTCGTCGGATCTCAAACGCAATGGTTGGCATCACTGCCGCCGCCGCGATCACCATCATCGTGACCATTAGCATCAGCGTCAGCAGAACATACCCGTCTTCGCGCCGGCGAGGCCGGTCGGTTGAAGGACGCGCCTTTGAAAATAAAGCCATCGGACTCCGGCTCCTCAGCCACTACCCTTGGGTCAGCGGGATACTCTGCGGGGGACCGCTGCCGACCACATCCTGAATATCCACCGAGGTGGGAGAAATGCGCACCACTTTGTAGCGCCGGTCTATGATCTCCCCTTCGCCTGCAATGAAAGTATCTTCGCCCTTGATCAGGAAAACCCTTTTGGGTTCTCCGGGCTGACTTGCGAAGCCGAAAAACTTCAAGGGAATCGGAGGCGGAGCCGTCACCGCCGGCGCCTGATACACCTTCGGATCATTGGGGCCAACCGCACCGGGCGCCAGCGGCTTCGGAATCTCCACTTCCGCCTGTGCCACAAAAATATTTCTTCCCGAGCCTTCATACTTGATCTGTTCCGTCGCCGCGAGTTGTTCCAGTCGCAGCGTCGGGTCAAGGCTCTGCGGTGCACGCTCTTTCTTGCCCGCGCCAGTTCCTGTTCCACGGCGTCCCGCTGGACGGGGAAGAACACTGCTCCGCCCCACCGTAACGCCGGCGCTTGTCCCCGTGGAGGCGATGGTTGACGAGGAAGGCATGAACTCGTAGACCATCGTCAGGATGGCGACCACTCCCAGCACTGCGGCCACGATCACGGTCTTCCGATTTTCCGTTCCCAGCTTCACTACGCCCCTGCCTTCAAATACGTTTCGACCTTCATCTGCAGCTTTATCGGACCCTTCTGCTCGCCGGCCAGCGTGACGCTGCTGATGATGAAAAGCATGTCGTCACGCTCCAGAGCGTTGATGAACCGTGCCAGGGAAACATAGTTTCCCGAGAGATCCGCTTCCACCTCGACCGGTTGCAGCCGGCCTATTTCCGAATCGCCCAGAATGTATTTCGCCGATTCAATGGTCACATCATTGGCGACCGCGAGTTTTCCAAATTGCGTGGCAATCTGTGAGTCCTGGGCAGGAAATCGCTTCTTGTAGAAGTCGTCGATCTGGTGGTTTGCCGTCACCACCTTTTCCGGCAGATTGGCCAGCGGTTCAACCTGCTGGGTTTTTATCTTCAGTTCGCCCCACAACTGATTCAGTTCCATCCGGCGTGACTCCGAGGAGCCCACCAGTGGCGAAAACAGCACGATCACCGCAATCACATCCACCCCGACCAGTGCTGCCAAGGCGATCTTAATATTTTTCCGGGTTCGGCGTAAGTCTGGCATCAGGGTGCAGTCCTTTGAGAAATCTCGCTCTTAGTCAGCGGGACAGGCACGGTCTCCGGAACGTAGGTCGCAACCAGAGTTATCTGGACCATGTCTCCAGTGCCTGAATTTCCATACTGTTCACTCTGAATATAGGTTTGGGTAAAATGCCGCGAGTCTTCCATCCGCCGTGCAAGATCAAGCGCCTTCTCCCGGGAATCGGCCCCCACCTGCATCTTCAGCTTGAGTTGATTATCCTCGTCGAGTTCGGGATGAATGGATACCAGGTGCACCCGCGCCGGCATTACCTTTTCCAGTTCTTCCAGTACACGCGTCCAAGAGAAAGATTTACGCTCGATCAGTTCGTTGAGAAATTGCGACTGATCCCGCGTAGTGCGATTCGCCGGGCGATTCAGAAAATCCTCAGCCTGCTGCCGCGTCCGGTCGCGCTGCGCAATTTCGGCCCGCAATTGCGCAATCTTGGCGTGATCGCGGCGGGCGTCGAACCAGCCCGTGATCGTGATAGCAAGCAACGCCAAGGTCACGATGGCCGTGGCCACCAGAGCCGTTCCCCAGCGCATCCAGAACTGCTGCGCATCCTCGTAAGGCTGGCTGGCGAGATTGATATCAAGACGCATAATTAATCTAGTGGTCGGTGATCAGTTGTCAGTGATCAGTAGATCTTTCTGATGACTGACCACCGGCCACGGATCACTGCAGTTACGAAACCAGAGCTCCCACCACACCGGCCATTCTCCATCGCGGCACCGAACCTCCAGTGCTCACTCCCAACTGCGAGGAGGTCACCAATTCCTCCACATCGGCGCCGGTTTGCGCGCGTAGCGCCGGAGCCGCATTTCCCGTGTCGGACAAGCCCGCAACAAAAATTTTTTCGATGTTCAAGTGGTAGGTGTCCTGGAAAAATACTACCGACGGATAAACTTCCTCGGCTAATTGCTCGCCCGTGATGGTTACACCACGCGTATTCTCGAGCGTGCGGAAAAGTTGCACCTGGCCCGCGTTGAGAATCGCGATACTCGTGGTGCGCGCGTCCACCTTTACCACTAACGTAGGCCGCTGTCCCTCGGCCGCTCCCAGAGCGGCTAGCATAGAGGGCAAGACTACTCCCGGGCTGAATCCGGCATCCCGGAAAGTCGCCTCGTAATCCTCCACCACACTTGCCAGAGCCACTGCGGCTACAACCCTCACTCCGTCAGCCGTCTTCTGCGCGTGGTAGGAAACTCTCGCCTTGTCCACATCAAAGGGCAAGGACTTCTTCATGCGAAACCGCACCACGCCAGCCGCCTCTTCAGAGTCGGAAGGCAAGGTATCAAATTCGAGCAATACCACGCGCACCGCTGCATCGGGTACCACCGCGATCAGGTCGTGAGAGCGTCCCGCTACGCTGCTCAGCGCCGATTGCACCGCCGCGGTCACCGCATCGCGCTGGCGCAAGTTGCCCTCGACCAGATCCGGGATCACGCTGCCTGGCGCCAGTTCCCGTGCGGCGCACGCTTCCAGACTGCGGCGATCGTCCGCCAACCGCCCCACCAGCACGCGGTCAGCGGCGATTTCACACGCCAGTTTTGGTTTTGCTGGATTCGATCCGGAACTCATTTCAGGAACTCACTCCCCAAACTTACCTTCTACAATTCAAACGCCCCGCCGCACCAAATGCAATAGCTGGAAGGGAACTACAGCAGTGGCTAGTGGGCAGTGGCCTGTGATCAGTAAATGCTCAGACTGGCCACTGATCGCTGACCACTAGTTGTCTACCGCATGGCCTCGATGAAGGTGACCTTGTTGATCTCTTTCAACGTGGTCAAGCCGTGCCTGACCTTATCCAGCGCCGACTCGCGCAGGAATCGCATCCCTTCTTCCCGCGCCGCGCGCCGTATTTCCGAAGTCGGCTTCTTGGCCAATATCATCTCCCGGATGCGATCGCTCAAATCCAGCAACTCGTGAATCGCGGTTCGCCCGCGGAACCCCGTGCCCGCACATTCAATGCATCCCGGCCCTTCATACAGCGGTACTTTCGACCATTGCGCCGGATCCAGTCCGCTAGCCTCCAGCACGTCCGGCGGATAATTCACCGGCGTTCTGCAGGATTCGCAGATCAACCGCACCAACCGCTGCGCCAGAATGCAATTCAACGCCGAAACAAAGTTATAAGGCTCGACGCCCATGTTCAGAAAACGTCCAATCACGTCGACCACGTTGTTCGCGTGAACCGTGGTGAAAACCAGGTGACCGGTAAGCGCCGACTGAATGGCGATCTGCGCCGTCTCGGTGTCGCGGATTTCGCCGACCATGATTTTGTCCGGGTCATGGCGCAAAATCGACCGCAGCCCGCGCGCAAACGTTAGTCCTTTTTTCTCGTTGACCGGAATCTGCGTGATGCCGCGCAGCTGATATTCGACCGGATCTTCAATGGTGATGATCTTGTCTTCGTCGGTCTTGATCTCATTCACCGCGGCATAAAGCGTGGTGGTCTTGCCGCTGCCCGTCGGCCCCGTGACCAGCACCATGCCGTACGGCTCTTTAATGTAGCGGCGGAATTTTCGCAAGTCGTCATCGTCGAAGCCGACCACATCCAGCGTGAGCGTGCGGAACTTCTCGCTCATCGACTCTTTATCGAGCACGCGGAGCACGGCGTCTTCTCCGTGAATCGACGGCATGATCGACACGCGAAAGTCGATGGCGCGCCCGTTGTACTTCACCCGGAAGCGTCCGTCCTGCGGCACGCGCCGCTCCGAAATATCCAGCTCGCTCATGACCTTGATACGCGAGATCACGGTCGAATGATGTTCCTTCCCAATCGGTGGCATGGCCTGCGTCAGCACGCCGTCGATGCGGAACTTGATCACCACTGAGTCGTCCCGCGTTTCAATGTGAATGTCGGAAGCGCGCCGCTGCAGCGCGGTAAAAATCGTCGTATCGACCAGCCGGATAATCGGACTGGTATCGCCCGCCGCCGTCAGCTTATCGATGGTCAGCGTCTCTTCCGCGCCCGTGTTCTCATCTTCGCGGATGATCTGGAAGCCTTCACTGGCCTCTTCCAGAACGCGCTGCGACTGCTCTGTCTTGGTGAGGATGTTGTCGATCTGCTTCAGCGTCGCCACTTTGGTGACGATCCGCTTCTGCAACAGCAAGCTGATCTCATCGATCATCATCAGCTGGCTGGGATCCGCGATGGCGATCGCCAGCTTGCCGTCCGCGGTCTCTTCCAACGGCACAAATTTGTAGCGGAACATCAACTCTGGCGAGAATTTCTTGAACAGCTCATGATGAAGCTGGAAGTCCGTGAGGTCGACAAATTCGCAGCGATAGCGCCGCGCCACGTCCTGAGCGCGTTCCAGGTCGGTGACCGGATTCCCCGTCGTCACCACCTGCCCGCCATTCTCGCCGTGTACGAAAAGTGATTTCTTATCCGCGGTCGCCATTTCTCACGTCCCCACAACCCTTCGGCAATTTGGCAATTTGTAATTCGCCAAATTCAAAAGCCGCACGCTAGCCGAGTTCCAAACCACGAAATTACGCGATTACCAAATTACAAAATCTTCCTCAGTGCACTCCCAAAGTGAAGATCGGCAGATACAACGAAATCAGCACTCCACCGACAAACACCGCCATCACCATCAGAATCAAAGGCTCAATCAAGGCCATGGAAGCGCCCAGGGCCGTCTGCACATCTTCTTCATAAAACTCCGCCACCGAGTTCAACATCGCCGGCAGCGCGCCGGTGGACTCGCCCACTTCCAACATCTCCACCGCTAGGTCAGGAAAAATACCCTGTTCCTCCAGGCTGCTCGCCAGTCCTTGCCCCTCCCGAACCCGCCCGCACGCCCGCATCACACCCTTCAGAATGCGCCGGCTGCTCATCGAACCGCCGGCAGTCTCCATCGACGGCACCAGCGGCAGACCGCCTTGCAGCAGCGTCGAGAGCATCCGCGAAAAAGTTGCTACCTGATGCTTCAGCCGGATTTCACCCAGCAGCGGCAGACTCAGAATGAATCGGTCAATCTGATCGGCTCCCCGATCCGTCTTCCGCCATTGCCAGAAGACAAACCCGCCCACTGCCAGCCCGCCCACAATGAACGGAAAATACTTCTGTGCGTTCGTCCCCACCGCCAACATGAACAGCGTGATCGCCGGCAGCTTCGCGTCCAGGCTATTGAACAGCTCGGCAAATTTCGGCACGACGTAGGTAAACAAAAACATCACCATGATCGTAACCACGCTCACCAGCAGCGTGGGATAAATCAACGACACGAACAGCTTCTTGCGAAACGTCATCGCCAGCCGTTGAAAATTGATGTACCGGGTCAGCACCTCATCGATGTTCCCGCTCTTCTCTCCCGCCATCAGCGTGGTGGTGTAAATCTTCGGGACCATGGCATGGGTGGCAAAGGCATCGGAGAGCAGTTCGCCGCCCTTCACCCGCTCCCGCACGTTCTCCAGGATCTGCTTCAGATGCCCGTCTTTTTGCCGCTTGATCAACAGATCCAGCGAGTTCAGAATCGGCAGGCCAGCCTTGATCAGCGTCAGAAACTGCTGGTTAAACACTAGAAACGGGCCCTGCTTGAGCTTGCGCCGGCCTCGTCCCGAAAACCCGCCAGAGAACATCCCCTGCGGCTTCACCCAGTAAACCAGGTAGCCCTGCGAAGCAAAGCGGTCGCGCACCTCGGCCACGGAATATCCCTGCTCCACCTGCTGGTGCAGGTGACCCCTTTCGTCCGCGACTTTTACGACAAATTCCGCCATTTAGCCGTTCTTTTCGGTCTTTACCCGTCTACAACCCCGTCGGCTCAGTCTAACATCGCCGCTTCCCATCTCAATTGAGGATCGTTCCAAAGTTCCCCGTTTCCAGTATCGCAAGTAACCAAGGAACTATATCTGGTTCTCAAGATCTTGCCTCTCAAAGCCCCGGTTCTAAGGATCGGGAAGGGCACGGCTTCAAGAGTCTGCCCTGAGCGAAGCCGAAGGGTGCCGCCACCGGCTGAATAGGGATTAGGGCTTCAGCCCCTGAGGCAGCCTCAGTCTCCCAACTCCCCTTCCACGATCTCCGTCCCCGCTGGAGGACGGAACTCGAACTGTCCCTCCGGAATCGTCACATTCTCCTTCTGGTCGCTAAACCGATACTCGGTCGAAGACCCGTCCACATCATCGATCACAATCCGCACAATCTGATGTTCCGGCGTGACCTCCAACAGAATCTCACTGACCCGGTCCGTCATCGCCTGCGGAACACCCCGCAGCATCACATCCCCGGCCGCCAGCGGCGCAACATCCGGTGCCAGCGACAACCCCTGTAACTCCTTTTCCAGCTTGCTCTTACCCAGCAGAAACCCGAGCGGGGATCGAATATCATCCAGCTTCCTCGCTTCGGTTCTCCTCACCTGCCGGTCGCCGGGGACATAAAACCACGCATCTCTCCCATCACTCACAAAGAGCTTCTCCCTTGGAGAACGGTACTCCCACCGCATCTTGCCAGGTTTTTTCAGCCCACCCTTGGCCAGCCACAATGTCCCCGACTCCGTCCGCTCCATCCCCGACCCGCTGTAAAGCTCGGCAAACTCCGCCCGCAGGCTGCGCAAGCGGTTGTAATGCTCATCCACCCCGCGCGCAATGGAGTGCACATCTTCCGCGAAGGTCACGCAGGTCAGCGCTAGCCCAATGAGGAGCACCACCACAATTGGCCGGGTCATTATTCAGATTCTACCAATCGCTCTTCAGTTGGGGGTGCCCCGTCCTTGTCTCTGCGCTTTTTGCAGAGACAGGGCGGGGATTTTGATCTCTGACCGGCGTCATTCTGGTTTCGCTGGACTCGCGGCGGTCGGCTTTTCCACAGCCCTGCTGGTCACATGTCACATCTTTCTCTACACGGCCAGGCTAAACTCATACAAAATCTCCTCGCTCAGCGCGAGAAATGTAGCCGCTCTTTTTCAACTTTGATGGAAGAATCTAGAGGCAACCTTATGAAAACAAAGATTTTACTGCTAAGTCCTTTAGAAGCCGGATTTTAGCCGGATCTCAGCCCTGCCTCCACCCGCAAGTTATTGTTTCCAGAGATATTAGGAGATCGATCTGTTTTTTTAAAATCCAGCTCTACTCCCCCGCGTAAACCGCATACTGATGCGTTCCGCAAATTTTTTTCAATATCCTGCTCTCGCCGAGCACGAACCCCAGCAGCGGATTGTGATAGACCACATAAATCCTCCGCGGGTGCTCCCGCAAACTTTGCTCCAGCTTCGCGATCACGCGCCGCAATCCGGATTCCGGGAGTGGATTGAAGAGAAACAGGACGATCGGTTCGCACGGAAAAGCAAACTCAGTCGCATCGCCGCAAATCGATTCCATCGCAAAGCACTTCTGCGACTCGCTCTGATACTTGGCGATGTTTTCCTGCGCCGCACCATGCAGCCCCGGCAAGAGTTCCACGCCTATAATCCGACGAAAGGGATAATCGGAAGCCATGAGCAGCGTCCGTCCCTTGCCCGAACCAAGATCGATGAAGATGAATCTTGGAAATTCCAAGTCAACTTGTTCCGCTAACGCCCCGATCATTTCGTGGAACAGAACTGATTCCGTCGGCTGATATGGCGAGTGGAATACTCCCAGCAGTCGATCGCGCCAGCCAACCGCCCCGCTCGTGGTGTTAACGCGATGTTCCCAATCATATTCGGCATCGCCATAACGTTGCCGCCGCCGCTCGGGAGTCGAATCGCGCACAAACTCACCGAGCACGCGCAACAACTGATTCGTGGCCGCGATCGAGCCGTCTCGCCCCGCAAGTTCTTTCCACCAACGCCACGCCGAGCGCAGCACGCTGATGCGCGGAGAAGTAGAGGAATCGCTCCCGCCGTCCATACTTCGCCATCATAAGGGACGTTAAGATTACGGTTGCTCGCCGTGGAATTTCGGCTGTGGCTTGTATCCCGGAGGAAGTCCTTTGGTGGCGAACGGAAAATCATCCGGTACGCGCAATTCGACGCGCCCTTCCGGCGTCAGTTTGTAAGGATGTTGATCGGGATCGACCGGAATTCCCGGCAGCCCTTCCGCGGCCATAAGTTCCGACATGCTGGTCGGTAAGCGTCCCGTGCGTTCGCCAAAACGCGTCACGGCCTGCTGGAGATGGGTGACGTCTTCGTCGACCCGCAGCGCCCGCAGATGTTCCACCGCATTCGCGCGGATCAGTTTGTCCTGGGTGTTCTGATAGGTTGCGGACCACAGCATGCGCGCCGTGCTGAAATCTCCGGCATGTTCCGCCATCTGCGCTGCCAGCGCCCGCAAGAACGGATGCGCATTCGGCACCTTCGATCCCCGCTCGAACGCGTCGGCGGCTTTCCGGTAATCCTGGAGATTCATGTAATAAACAAAGCCCAGATCGTAGTAGAGCTTCCAGTCGTCGGGATTGTTTCGAATGCCATACTCCATCAGTTGAATCGCGCGCTCCGGCTCGCCCGCTCCACTGGGCGGAGGCGGAGCGAGAAAGCTGGCGCCAAATTCGTACGCTACCGTCAGATGGGGATCGAGTTGCGTCGTGATCTCCAACAAAGGCGCGAGCAGGTTGTAACTGCCGGCCTGGTTGTGATGTCGAAAGCCGAAGTACTGCACGGCGCGTGTCCAATAAATGTCGGCAAGCAGCCCGTCATAACCAAGGCTGGCGCGCTTCAGCACTTTCGGAGAGCTGATATACAAAACGTCTTCCAGCGTGGATTGCGGACGAAGCTGGTCGATGCGATGAAGCAGCAGCACACTGGCCGCCAGGGAAAAGACTATGCTGGCGCCAGCAATCAGCGAGACTTTGCGGCGCTGCTTCACTTCAGGTTCCGGTGTTCGAAAATGAGAACCGCTCCGCTGAGCGCCATGGCCGCATAGAACAGGGCATAGAGCGTGTTATGCCAGACGAGTTGCATCGCAACCGGCTGTTCATGGGCGATGGAGCTGACAATGTTGAATGCCGAAAAATTAGGCACCAGGTAAGCGGCGCCCGTTACTAGCCAGCGGGTGAATCCATGGGTCATGGCCGCAAAACCTCGCAGATCCTCGGCGAAACTGCCAATCACGAACAGAGAAAAGGCGAAGACTGCGGAGAGCAAAGGCGAAGAAAATGAAGAGAAGAGCAATGCCAGCGAGCAAATAATCAAGAACTCGAGAACGATAAAATACAAAGCAACCAGAACCAACGCATCGGCGCTGACGAATCTGTGGGATACATAAAACAAAGCCGTAAAAACTCCAATGGCCATGAAAAAAGTATTCACCACCAGTGTGCCAGCCAGCCCGAAGTATTTGCCGACGATGAATTCCCACCTGCGAACCGGGCGTGAAAGCACGGTATACAGCGTGCGCTTTTCAATTTCTTTGGAGACCAGTCCGATGCCGATAAAAATGGCGATCACGATTCCAAACAGGGAAACTGCGGTGAGGCCAAGATTGATCACCACCAATTTTTCAATGTCGATGGAAATCTGGCCCACCAGAATGGCTGCTCCCGAGAGCAGCACGGCAAATGCAATGAGGTTGTAGAGCACACGGTCGCGTACCGCTTCGCGAAAGGTGTTTGAGGCAATGTGCAAGATGCGCGCGTTCATCCCGTTCTCCTCATGCTCTTGATCCGGCCGTGGTTTCGGCGCGTTGTAATTTCTCGACAAAATAAGCCTCGAGGGAAGTGCGCATCGGGGTGAGCGCAATCAAGCGCAGGCGCTCGCGGCGCAACGCATCGATAGCGGCATCCTGCTGCCTTTCGTCGATGATCGCGCGGACGGTGTCGCCCGTAATGTGGCAATCCGCTCCCAACGCCTTCATGGAGGCTGGAACTTGCGTACCTTGCCAGATGAGTTCTACTTTCCCCTGTACGCTGGAGGTTAAATCCTCGACTGCACCGATGCCGCGAAGCTCGCCCTGGTGAATGATGGCGACGCGGTCGCACAGGGCCTCAGCGTCGGAGAGAATGTGAGTGGAAAAGAATACGGTTCTACCTTCGTGTTTCAGTTGCTCCATCAAGTCGCGCACTTCGCGCCGGCCAATGGGATCGAGCCCGGACATCGGCTCGTCGAAGAAGACAACCCTGGGATCATGCAGAATGGCTTGGGCAATTCCAACGCGCTGCAGCATGCCCTTGGAAAACTTCCGCAACTGGACGCCCTTTACGTTAGGAAGGCCGACACGTTGTAACGTACTTTCCACGCGACGGGAGCGCTCCTTGGCCGCGACTCCGGAGAGCTGCGCGTAATAGTTCAGCAGCTCGTGCGCAGTCAAATGATCGTAGAAGTAGGGTTGCTCGGGAAGAAAACCAATCTGCGCTTTCACTTCCGGATCGGTCCAGTCGCGGCCCAGGATGCGCGCCGATCCTGCGCTGGGGAAGACCAGTCCCATCAGCAGCTTCAGGGTTGTGGTTTTGCCAGCGCCATTGGGGCCGAGAAATCCGAAGATTTCGCCCTCCTCGACACTGAGGTGAAGGGGATGCAAAGCGCGCTTCAGCCGCTTGGCCCAAAAGCCAACCCGGTAAGTTTTTTCGAGGCCCAGGATTTCGATTGCGTTCATTCGGTGCAGCCGGTTGGAAAGTTAAGGGATACTCCAGAGGAAATTATAAGCAAGCCGCGCCGTTTTGAAACTATCTTAGGGAGTTACGTCGGTCATGCGGCTGCAGTGGTTCGCTGCCCGCTCAGTTCATCGGATTGAGACCGAGGCAAGCGACGCGGCTGGCCACAAGTGTAGTGGTGCCCGCAGGCTGCAGGCGAACCACCGCATCTTCGGAGGAGCAGTAGGCACGCGTGCCCGTCTGCGCACTGATGGGCGTACCTGTGTCATAGAACTGGTCGTTGATCAGACTGGCTGCGCTGGCAGACCCGGCTGCGTTAAAGAAGTATCCGCTCTTCCCGCTGCCACCCGCGGTGGCTGTGGCCAGAAGGTTATCGATGAGACAGCCAGTCGCAATGCCGGGCGTGCAGGGATCAGTTCCCCCTAAGATCCCAAGAGTCGCGGGGAAGCCAATCGTCGGATAAGTATCCCGGTACGCAATCTCCCCGGTATTAATGGAACGTATCGAAGCCGCCGCGGACGAGTCATTTGCGGACATACGGGCGCGCATCAGGTTCGGGATCGCGATGGCAGCAATGATCAGGATAATGGCCACCACAATCAAAAGCTCGATGAGCGAAAAGCCCTTTTGCTGTAGCTTCGATTCCACCTGTGTTGCCTCTTTCGATTGCTTTAGTTCGTTCTCCGTGTCACTTTTCGAGACAGTTTTCCGTGATGTGGATCTTGCTGGCACGTCAGGGGCCACGACCATAGAAACTGATAACTCGATCGCCGCGCCAGAGTAACCCAGCTCCCCATGCAGCAAGTCGGACTTAGAGATGGTTGGCTGTCTTCTCCTCCCATCCCAACTTGGATCACTTATTTAGTGGCATGTCTCGGGCCAAACTCTGAGAAGAACACGCTCAGACGGGATAGACGTTTGCCTTTGTTTTCAACGGGACGCAATGGACGACTGAGCAGCTAAGCACCGCTCACCGAAGAGTGGATCGATCCGAGTGACAATATGTGGCAGTTTACGACAGGTCTGACAAATTCTGCTGGATGAGATGCAGGTGGGGACCAAACCAATGCGGAAAAGAACAACGGGCAGCGAACTCGCGTTCGCTGCCCATTAGCTTCGTACCCTTCCCCAGGTACTATGCAAGTGTTAGTTCGCGATCGGCAACAGTGCTTGGCAAGCGCCGTAGCCACCGACCACGGAGGTGGTGCCGGCGGGCTGCTGACGGATCACGCCGTCATCAAACGCGCAGTAGGACTTGGTTCCAGTCTGTGCACTGATAGGAGCGGCAGTGGTGTAGAACTGGTTGTTGACGGTCGAAGCTGCACCGGCCGAAGGCGTCGCGGCGAAGAAGTAACCGCTCTTGCCAGCGCCGCCAGCAATGGCGGAGGCCAACAGGTTGTCGATCAAACAAGCAGTACCCGTGCCCGGAGTGCAAGGAGCCGCGCCACCCAAGGCAGCCAGGGCGGTGTAGCCAATGGTCGGATAAGCCGAGTAATAACCGACTTCACCGGTGACGATGGAGCGCTCGGAAGCGGCCGCAGACGAATCGTTGGCTGCCATACGGGCGCGCATCAGGTTAGGAATCGCAATAGCTGCAATGATCAGGATGATGGCCACCACGATCAGCAGTTCAATCAGTGAAAAACCCTTCTGTTTCCGCATCTCGATTTTCCCCTCGTTTTTGACTTTGGTTGAATTCATTCTGGTCACGAATGACGCAGTCGATCCTGATGTTCGCACCTTCCGGACCAAACTCGATAGTTACCTTGGTTCCGGGTGGCCTTCCACAACCGCTTTATTTTCATGGCAGATGGAAACTTCCGTCTTCATTGTAAGCGCTTCTGCTGCAGCCCGATGGCAAAATACGTCGATCAACCTGACAATTCGCGTCATCGTGGCTCGACCTCTAGTTGAGAACGCTCTCATCCTTTTCTCTTGCAGAAAGGTCTCTGTGGCGGCTGGTTACCAAGTCACTTAGGTAACTCTAGAGAGCCGAACTCGGGGTGAGAGGCAACTGCCTCTGCGTATAATCGCAGTCACAGAAGCGAGGACGAGATGAGTTCCGGCCCGACAACCGTTACAGAGCAGCCCGCAGCCGCGTCGTCCAGCGCAGAGCCACACCTTTTTATTGCTGCCGGGAAGCGCCGGGTTATTCTGTGCCTTCTATTGGTCCTGGTCACGCTGGGATTTTATAGTTCGGTTGTCCACAATCGCTTTACTACGCTGGATGATGAAGTTTACATCCTGCATAATCCGCACGTTCGTGCGGGATTAACCTGGAACACATTCACCTACGCCTTTACCACCTTTGATGCGGGCAACTGGCACCCGCTTACCTGGATGTCGCATGCTCTCGATTGCCAGCTCTTCCAGCTGAACCCCGTCGGCCATCATTACGTAAACCTTCTACTGCATGCTCTGAATGCGGTTCTGTTGTTTCTGCTGCTGGAAGCAGCCACTGGACTTACCTGGCCGAGCCTGATGGTAGCTGCGCTGTTCGCTCTCCATCCCGTGAATGTAGAGTCCGTGGCCTGGGCGGCTGAGCGGAAGAACATTCTCAGCATGACCTTCCTGTTGCTTGCCATGCATGCTTACGGCTGGTACGCGCAGCGGGTCAGCGTGAAAAGATACGCTCTGGTCGCAACCTTATTCACTCTGGGCTTGATGGCGAAGCCGGAGATCGTGACGCTGCCGTGCGTTTTGTTGCTGTGGGATTATTGGCCGCTACAACGAGTCAAAGGGATAGAAACCCCTGCAGCTCTCGCCGGCGAGCCATCGCAGAGATCGTTTTCTTTCCTGTTCCTGGAGAAGATCCCGTTATTTCTGCTTTCACTCTGCAGCGCGATCGTGACCGTGATCGCCGCAAGATCGAGCAATGCGGTGCGCGGCGGGTTTACGGGAGCAAGGGTTGGAAACGCGCTGGTATCGTATGTCCGTTATTTGGGCAAAGCTTTTTGGCCGACGAAGCTGGCAGTGATGTATCCCTATCATGGCCATTCGATTCCGGCCTGGGCAATTCTCGCTTCTGCCGCGACCTTGCTTCTCATTACCGCCGTTGTCCTGCGTTTCCGGAGTCATCGTTATCTTGTGGTGGGCTGGTTCTGGTTTCTGGGCACTCTGGTACCGGTGATCGGCCTGGTTGAGGTCGGCATGCAAGCGATGGCAGACCGTTACGCCTACCTGCCGTTCATCGGCCTGTTTGTAGCCGTGGTCTGGGGCGTGGCGGAAATCGCTCGGTGGCGAAACGTACCCGCCGCATGGTTGACTGTGCCCAGCGTCTTGATCCTGGCGGTTCTTGGAATGGTCACGTGGCATCAGATCTCCTACTGGCATGACGGAGAGACCATGTGGAGACATGCAATCAGTGTGACCGGACGCAACACAATGGCGCACGATGGCCTTGGCTACACGCTGGCAGAGGAAGGGCGGGTCGAAGAGGCGATTGCGGAGTACAACACAGTCGAGGCGATGCACGGATATGGCGCTCCAGCTATCATCCAGATTGGAGTCTTCGAACAGACCCACGGCCACTTGCAGGAAGCGCTCAAGCAATATAAGCAGTCTCTCGATGTCTCGATAGATGCCGATGAGCGATCGGAGGCCTTTGCCCACATGGGCGCGGCCTTCGTTCAAGCCGGCGATCTCCAGAACGCCAAGCTCGGCTACGGATATGCGCTTCAGCAAAATCCCCAAAACACCTTCGCTCTGATAGGGAGTGGCCTGTTGGCGGAGCGCGAGGGTGACTCCACAGTTGCTATGGTGCAGATTGCGCGCGCGTTGAAGGTCCAACCGACTGACGTGGGCTATCTCCTGCTCGAAGAAGTGTTGCGGCGAGGTGGCCGATTGCCAGAGGCGGATGAGGCGGAACAGTATGCGCAGCGGATCTCGAGCGACTTAGGTCAAGCGCGGCAATCTGCGGCGCAGGAGCTCGCAGCCGCCGGGATCAAGCCTGAATAGAAAAGCGACAAAGGCTATTTGGCGGATTGCGCCGCAGCTTGCAGCCGGTCAAGGGCTCGCCGGGCCGCTGATTCTTCGGGGTGCAGGCGAAGTTCTTCCCGATACTCGCCAAGAGCCAGAAGAGGCTGGGAATTCTGTTCCAGCGCCTCGCCCATCTCATAGTGAAAGCCTTCGGCGGTGCGATCAATACTGATGGCTTGCTGAAAAAACTGGATGGCATCCTCCGGGCGGTGCTGGCTCAAGCGGATCTGTCCCAGACCGAACCACGGGGGAGCGACGCGGGGGTCTTGCTGCAAGGCCAACCGGAACCAGCGCTCGGCTTCGGGCAAATCTCCGGTGTGCTGGTAGGCGAAGCCGGCGAAATCCGCAGCCCGCCAGCCGGGCATCAATTCGTACGAACGAACGAAGTGAGGGGCAGCTTCGGCGAACTTCCCGCTCGCGCTGAGCGCGGACCCATAGTTCAGCTGGGCCCATTCATTGTTGGGAGCGCGGCGGATGGCGCGTGAAAACAGAATAACGTCGTTCGCCCAATACTGCGACTGGATGGCGCTGGCAAAAGCCAGCACCACCGCGATGCAGGCTGCCAAGGGTCGAAGCCACTGCAGGGTTGGCGATTTCTTTCGGATCCAGCCATAGGCGGAGCCCGCGAGCAGCGCCACGCCCAGCATGCTCATGTACATGTATCGGTCGTGGACAAAGTCGTCCTGGTTCATCCAGCGCAGGTTAAGAGTTGGAATCATCGGGAAGGTCAGCCAGGCGAAGGCCACCCATAATCGAGGATCGCTCTTCGCGACTCTGACAGCGACTGCGACCAGAGCAATCACAGCAATCATGATCAAAAGGAACTGCGCGCTGCGGGGAGATGCGACGGCGCGGAAGTCGTATTGCGGACTGAGGCCTATCGGGACAAAAACGCGGTAGAGATTGAAGAGGAAAATCTTAGGAGCCGTCAGCAGACAGGAGGACCACGAAATTGCCGACGTAGCACCGGCGGTCGCACCCAGAGCCCACGATCGCAGGGCCAGCCAAATTAGAACAATTGCAGCGTAGGGAGAAATTGCCGTCAGCAGAGATCGTCCGCCGGATGCTGATCGATTGTCGGCAGTGCGATTCAACCACAGATCCACCAGAATAATTCCCGGCAACACTACACTCACTTCTTTGGTGAACAGCGCCAGAAGAAAGAGGATTCCGGAGAAGATCCACCAACCAGCGGAATTCTGCTGCCTCGTCCGCGCTTTGCGATAGATCAAGAAGCTGGCGAAACACAGAGCAGCGGCAAGGGAATCGTTGACGGAGGAGATCCACGACGCCGACTCAACCTGCAAAGGATGCAAAGCGAAAATCGCGGTTGCGAACAGCGCGGAGCCGGCTTCCTCGAGCAATGCACGGGAAACGAAAAAGGCAAGCGCCGCGGCGGCAAGATGAGCCGTAACCGTGGTGACATGAAACCAGTGAGGATTGAGACCGAACACCGTCTTGTTGATCAGAAACCACAGCGTTAGCAGAGGCCGGTAAAAGCGCGCCTCCGTCCCAGCCGTCGATGCCCACAACTGATGCGTGAACAAGAAGCCGATGCGGCTCCATTCGAGATTCTGGTTTTGTGGAATCTGTGGCGGGTCGTCATAGACCCAGCCGAAGGTGAAGGTTGAAGCGTAAGTGATAAGCGTCGCGACCAGCACTCCTGCGAGAGCAAGAAATTCGGTGCGAGTGCTCAGCGCGGCAGGCGGATTTTGAGCTTTAAGCTGGGGCACAATTTGCAGTTCGGTGTTCCCAGCTTACAATAACCCTGCTCTTCCTATGCCTAACCCTCTTGAGTCCCTTCACGTCGATTCCGATGTAGCACGCGCCTGGACGCTTCCATCGAATCTATACACCGACGCGAATGTCTTCGCTGCCGAAAAGGAAAAGATATTCGCGCGAAGCTGGCAGGTTGTAGGACATCACGACCAGGTAGCGAACGCGGGGGACTACTTCACCACGGAACTGGTGGGCGAGCCTCTGCTGATTGTGCGCGGCGCCGAAGGAACGCTGCGTGGGTTCTATAACGTGTGCCGGCATCGCGCCGGACCGCCGGCGGAAGGCTGCGGTTCGCGCAAACTGTTTCGCTGCGGCTATCACGGCTGGACCTACGATCTGAACGGTGCCCTGATCAGCGCGACGGAGATCGACGGCGTGGAAGGATTTCGATCCGAAGATTTTGCGCTGGTGCCGGTTCGCGTGGAGGAGTGGTTCGATTTCATCTTCGTGAATCTCGATCCCGAGGCGCGCCCTCTGCGCGAGACTCTCGGTGAGTTGCCGCGGCAAGCGGAGAAGTTCCCATTTGCCGGAATGAAGTTGTTCGAGCGCCGGACCTACGAGATGAAATGTAATTGGAAGACCTACGTTGACAATTATCTCGAGGGCTACCACTTGCCGAGCGTGCATCCGGGATTGAACCGCGAACTGGATTACAACGCATACGTGGTGGAACCGTATGCGGGACACGTGCGGCAGTTCAGTCCCATTCGCGGTGCTCAACCGGGGGACACGACACCGCGGCGCTATCAGGAAGCGAGCGAGGATCTGACTACCGATTACTTCTGGATTTTTCCCAACTGGATGCTGAACTGCTATCCCGACAATATTTCTTTAAATATTGTGCTGCCGGTTGCGCCAGAACGTTCTATTGCCATCTTCGAGTGGTACCTGCCCGAAAAAGAACATAGGAGTCCAGCAGCGAAGGCTTCGGTGGAATTCAGCGATCAGATTCAAATCGAAGATGTCGGTATCTGCGAGACAGTCCAGAAAAATCTACGATCGCGGAGTTACTCCAGGGGACGGTTCAGCGTGAAGCAGGAAAAAGGTGTGCACGCCTTTCATCGGATGTATGCGGAGTGGATGAAGAAGGATTTTACCGCCGAGAACGCAAAGCGCGCCGAGAGATAAATTCCTGTGCGCCACGAATTCAAGATATGCCGTTTCGCTCGGCGTTCTCTGCGTGCTCGGCGGTGAAGTCTCGCTTCACTCCGCTTTGACCAGCAAGCAGGTCACGTCATCGTGCTGCGGCGTGTTGCCAACAAACAAATCAACCTCTGCCATCAGGCGATTGAGCATCTCGGTCGGGGTACCAGCAGCGCCGGCCGCGATTGCGGCGAGCAGACGCGTTTCGCCGTATTCGTCCTGACGAGCGTTTTCCGCCTCCACCAATCCGTCAGTGAAGATGATGAGCCAATCGCCAGGTGCGAGAGCCACGCTTGCGGACTCGTATTTGGCTTCGGGCTGAATCCCAAGCGGTAAGCCGCCGACGTCCAGGCGCTCGATCAATCCATTGGCACGCCGCAAAATCGGATTATTGTGTCCGGCATTGATGTAAGTGAAAACCCTCCGGGACGCGTCGTATTCGGAGAGAAATGCGGTGGTGAAGCGCAATCCGCCCTGGCTGTTCGAGCAGGCGTATCTGTTCATGTTGGCGACGAGCTCGGGCAGAGCGACCTGAGCGGTTGATAGCGTTTTGAGGCTGGCCTGAAATGTAGCCATCAGCATAGCGGCAGGAATGCTCTTGCCCGCGACATCTGCGACCGCAAACACCACGCGATTTTCTTCGTTGGTTTTGCCGGGACGCGGAAAGACGTCGTAGTAGTCGCCGGCAACGGTATTTGCGGGCCGAGTGGTGTAAGCGACGGAGATGCCGGGAATCTGCGGTGGCGCGCCAGGCAAAAGCCAGGTCTGTATCTCGCGTGCGATCTGTAAGTCGCGCTTCATCACGACGCGGTCGGCGATCTCCAGCATGAGTAAAAGGAACATCAGCAGGCCGCCCCAGAAATGGAAGTCCAATTCCACGATGTGCATCTCGTGGTCCGCGCCACGGTAGCTGAAGCCACTGCTGGGGAATACGAGCATGACGAGAGCGGCCAACAGCAGGACGCGGCGCGCGGGCGAAAGTTTTTCGAGAACCGCCCAGAAAAACTCCTTGGCTGCGTGCAGGTGATGGCCGCGCCGAGTAAGGCCTCCGGGTGTCTTCGCGGCGACATCGCGGGAGTAGAGTCGATAGCTGGCGCGGGCTTCGGTTTCGAACTGCGACCAGAGCTGGGTGAGTTCCAAACCCTCGGTGACTCGCCGCCAGAACTGGTGCAAGCGCACTCCCAAGGGAGGTCGTTCAACCGAGGTGGGTGGGGGAGCAGTCGCCATGAGATGCTGCGATTATAGAGGAAGGGAAGCGAACCGCTCGGCTTCCGATTGTTCGATTTCTGATCGCCGTTGCGCGAAACTGGTGACTGAAAAGCGAGTTGGAAATTCTCTAGAACAGCGCCAGCTGTTCGTCCACAGCTTCAACCGGCCATTTTTCGGCGTAGTTTGCTCCTCGCGGATCGGCGCGCTTGATGCCGTGTTTCTGCCGAAGTTGTGCCACGAGTTGCGCGATGCGCTTGCCGTAGGATGCCGGTAGGAATGAACGGTCTCGATAACGCTGGCGGTAGTTCTCGACCAGATGCGGGAATTCTTTTTCGAGGAACGGAAGGAAGATCGCGGCCGAACATGGTTTCAAAAACAGCGGTCCAGCGAAGATATGACGCGCTCCGGCCGCGGCAGCAGCACGCACCACATCCTCCAGATTCGAAGGTGAATCCGTGATCCCCGGCAGGACCGGCGAAGCACTCACGCCTACGTTGATTCCAGCCTGGCTCAACTCGCGCACCGCATCGATACGCAGATCCGGACGCGGCGCGCGCGGCTCCAGAATTCGCGCCAGTTCCACATTCAAGGTAGTTACGGTGATGTGAATCGACAGCGCGTTATTCAGAGCGACTGCGCGGAGAAGGTCGAGATCGCGGACGATCAGGTTTGATTTGGTGACGATGCCCAGCTCGAAGCCGCGATGACGGGAAAACTCCTCCAGAATTCCCCGCGTGACTTCGTAACGACGCTCCGCCGGTTGGTAGGGATCGGTCGCGGTGCCGAGTGCAATTGCCTCTCCACGCTTCACTCGACGCAAGTCGTGCCGCAGCAGTTCCGCCGTGTGTTGCTTAACGTAGATCTTCTGCTCGAACTCCGTACCGTCGCGCATTTCCATGAACTCGTGCGTGTAGCGGGCATAGCAGTATTTGCAGGCGAACTCACAGCCGCGGTAGGGATTGATGGTCCAGGTAAAAGGCAGCCGGCGGTTGCTGACGCATCGGTTTAGCAGGGAACGAGCGGGCAGAGTGAAGTACTCGACATTGTGGCCCTCGCGGAGCGATTCGCCCTCCGACGCGAGGCGGGCAATGCCGACGAGCGGCGACTTCTCAGGGGCAGGGAACAAGGGCAAGGTGGGAGCTGGCATAATTCGCCTTTTGTTCGCCTATAGTAGATTCGTATTTTCAAACCGTCAAGAGGTCGTTTGAAACTAGTAATGCATATTATCGATTACATTCATCTAGAGCACCTTTGGCCGCAACGGTTTCGGTGGATAATGAAGTGTTCCGCCACGGATTTGCATTTCGGGAGCTACAAAAGGCGCACATGGCATTTGAAAAGCTATCAGCCAAAGATCAGAAGATCGTGCTTCGTTGCATGAGGGCAACTGCGGCACACGTCGAGGATCGGGAAAAACACTCGCGGCTAGGATTGGGGCCCGACGAACTCAACGTCGTTATCGAACAGTGGCCTACGATTGACGATGCTGACGAGAGCGGAAACGGCTTTCTCGCAATCAATAACTGCTTAAACGAGGTCTGTCATGGGTTTCGCATCGACCCCAAGGAATGGAGCAATTGGTTCGATACGTCAGAGGCGGAAATAGAATCCACCTATAAAAGATGGCTCTCGCTCAGAGAACTTTCGAGCGGTGGGATTCGGTAGTCCCTGAAAAATAAGATTTCAGTCATTGACCCGTTTCCCATTGTCCGGGCTTGCAATCTGAAATCGACGGCTCAATGAGCAGCGTCTAGAGCTACGGCTGGGCAGCCGGTTTTTCGGCGGGCTTCTCGAAGAGCTTTGGATTGACGGTTGGATTGAGCTCCAGTGCCGTGTACTGTGCGGTGCTGGAATCCTGACCATTCTGTTTGTTGTGGCGCAGCATCGGAAGATTCAGTCCGCTGATCGGCTTCCAGTCATCCATATCGGTTTCGCCCTGCACCGGACCCTGCTGGCCGATCGTTCGGTAGGTCTCCTTCAAAATGTGTCCGGTCTGCGGATCGACAAACCAGCGGATGGCCGTGCCAGCGGCGTTTACGTCCACAATCCGAGCATCACTGTCACCGACCTTTTCGCTTCTACCCGCGCGAAAGAACACGTTTGCATCCTTCGCGTGGGCAGCGATGAAAATAGGATCACGTTTAATCTGATCGAGGGTTTCGTTCTTTCGGGCCACGGGCCAATTCTGAATGTCTCCGTTGGGAAGATCGACGAAAGCGGCTTCCGGTGTGGCTACGATTTTTATAACTCCGTTGGGTGTTTGCATTTCGGCATGCAAATGATCGGGAAAGACGACGATGGTCTCCATCTGCAAGGGGAAGTCACCTTGTGGCGTCTTCTGGGTGAGGGTGTAGTCCGCTTTGACGGCCTTGATGGCCGCGAATTTGGCCTCGCCGCCCATGGCCGCGACTACTTTCGCCGCTAGGGCTTTTCCTTCTGCGTTCGAAGCAGAGGGCTTGGCATTTTCTTCTTCCTTCCCATCTTCTTTAGCTCCCGGCGGAGGAGGGATTGTGATATCGATCTCCTTCACCGGCCCAAGAGAGGAGAGCGGTTTGTCGAATTCTTTGGTGTTGCCGACCACCAGGACTGCGAGCTGATCGCGGTGCACGTACTTCGCCGCCACGCGATTGACGTCGGTGGCGTTTACTTTCCGAATTTCCTCGGGATACTTGTCGAGCCAGTCGGCGGGGTATCCGTAAAATTCGTACGTCATGCGCTCGCCGAGGACTTTGTCGGGGGAGTCGAGGCGAAAGATGAAGGCGTTCAGGATCGCGTCTTTGGCCTGCCTGATCTCATCGTCGGTGATGGGATTCTTTGTCAGATTGTCGATGTCTTCATCGAGCGCCTGTAGAGATTCGATTGTGCTCTGGCTCTTGGTGCCGGCCACGAATTGCAGAACGCCGGGGTGTCCGAAGTTCGTGCCGATACCGCCCCCAACGTTGTAGGCGAGGCCGCGCTTGGTGCGAATGTCGTTGAACAAGCGCGAAGAGAACCCGCCGCCGAAGGCTTCGTTGAATACGGAGATGGCATAGTAGTCCGGATTGTTGCGCGTCGTGCCGAGCGCCACCATGTGGATGCTGCTCTGGTTGACGTCTTCCTTTGGAATGAGGTAATAGCCTGCCGCCGCAGGGTGAAACTTAATTTCATCCTTCGGCAGTGCAGGTCCTTTCGGCCAGGAATCAAATGCGGCGCGCAGTTTGGCTTCCATGGCCGCGGAATCGAAGTCGCCGCTGATCCCGAGGATGATGTGATTGGGATGAACGTAAGTTTTATGCCAATCAATTAAATCCTGCCGGGTAATCGCGGCGATCGTGGCGTACTCCGGCTCACGCGCATAAGGGTTGTCAGCTCCGTAGGCCAGCTTGGCGGATTCGCGGGCGGCAATGCCGCCGATTTGATCGTTGCGCCGTGAGATGCTGTCATCTGCTTGCTTCTGCGCCAGGTCGAGCTTGTCGGCGCGAAATTCAGGATGCTCAAGCAGGTCGGTGAAGACTTTGAAGACGTCGTCAAAATCGCCTTTCAGGCAGGACAAGCTGATGGTGGTGGAATCGGCGCCGCCGCCAGTTTCCACTTTCGCGGCGCGCACCTCGAGGAAGTCATCGAGCTGATCCCCGGTCTGCTCCTTGGTTCCACCGGTGCGCCAGACTTCGCCAAACAGATCGACCAATCCGACTTTAGCGGCGGGTTCGTTGCTCGATCCCCCGCGAATGCGCGCTGAACCTTCGATCAGAGGCAGCTCGTGATCTTCCTGAAGGAAAATCACCATGCCGTTGGAGAGCTGAACGCGCTTGGGTTGCGGCGGATGGAAACTGGGGAGGGTGGGAATTGGAATCTGCTGCCAGTCGGTTGCTTGCGATGCGGCCCGAGGAGTTGACACAAGCAGAGTGCCGACGACAATTAGAATCAGGCACATGATGTTGCGCTGGCTTTTCATTGTGCTCCTCCCTGATCCGATGAGCCTTGCTCGACTGAGCTTTGGTCGCCGCTTTGTCCACCGCCATGTTTCGTGCCAGGAGAAGTTTCGATCACGCCCACGGTGCGATTGGTGTCGTTGAAAGTTTCGTTGGCTACACGCCGTATGTCGGCCTTGGTAACTTTGTCGATGCGATCTACGGAACGGAATAATTCGCGCCAGTCGCCATAGCGTGTCTGGTAGGTTGCCAACTGATTTGCGAGCCCTTCATTGTCACCCAGGCTGCGAATGAGGTTTGCCTTGGTACGAGTCTTGATCATCTTCAATTCGTCGTCGCTGATGTCTTCTTTTTTCAAGCGTTCGATCTCCGCATGAATCGCATCCGCCACTTCCTGCGTGGTGTGGCCGGGCAGGGGAAAAGCGTAGAAGGCAAACAGGTGCGGATACTTGATTCCGGGCAGCCCGCTGAATCCTGCGGAAAACGAGGCGATCTTCTTATCGCGCACCAGCGCACGATAGAGGCGCGACGTCCGGCCTTCCGACATCAGATCGGTGATGGCGTCGAACACCGCGTCGTCCTTGGTTCTGTAATCGGGCCGGTGATAACCCTCGAGGTAAAGTGGCTGGGTTTGTTCCATCAGTTCCACTCTGCGTTCGGAGTTCTGCGGAGGCTCGGTAGTGGTGGTCTCATCGGGCTTGTGGCTGGGGGGAAGGCGGCTGAAATATTTCTCCAGAATCGGCGTCACTTGTTCAGCTTTTACATCGCCGGCAACCGCGACCACCATGTTCGCGGGGACGTAGTATTCGTCGAAAAACTTCTTCGCGTCGGTGGCCGAGAAGGAATTCAAATCGGACATCCAGCCCACGGTCGGGCGATGATAAGGGTGAGCCTCGAACGCGGCAGCGTTGAACTGTTCGAGAAGACGGCCGATCGGGTTGCTGTCCGTGCGCAGACGGCGCTCCTCGATCACCACATTGCGCTCTTTGTAAAACTCACGCAGCACCGGGTGAAGGAAGCGCTCTGATTCGAGGTAGGCCCACAGTTCCAGACGATTCGAAGGGAGCGAATAGTGGTAGCCGGTCTCGTCGTAATCGGTGAAAGCGTTAAGATCCTTCCCGCCGTTCTGCTCGACGATCTTGCCAAACTGGTTGGGCACGACATATTTGTCGGCTGCTGCGATGGCATCTTTCCAGGCTTTTTCCAGTTCCTTCAGCTTGGTTTCGTCGCGGCCGACGGTCTTGTCGCGTTCGGCGATGTAGGCGGCGTAAGCGGTCTCGACCTTCTCCAGCGCAGGCTTCTCGGCGGCGTAGTCGGTAGTGCCAATCTTGTCGGTGCCTTTGAAGGCCATGTGCTCGAACATGTGGGCGAGACCGGTCTGGCGCATGGGATCCTGGGCGGAGCCAGCGTCGACCAATGTGAAGAAGGAGAAAACCGGAGCCTCCGGTCGCTCGCAGACGACAAGGGTCAGGCCATTGTCGAGTTTCTTCACTGTGATGCGCTTTTCGAAAGACGCCACATCCTGGGCCGCGGTGAGCGTAGTAAGAAACAGAAGGAATGCAAATAACGCGAATGTTCGGTGTTTCATCGGACCTCCTACGGGCGAACCTACCGGGACGAATCTGCGGCAGATTACTTCGTGCGGAACTTTGAAATTACGTGGCGGGCTGGGACGTTGTCAAACAGGTGAGTAACGTTCATTTAACGACGCTTTAGGGCGATGCCTGTATTTGGCGCAGATCGCGGTTTAAGGCACAATGCCTGCTGGAGCGCACAATGGATTCGAGCATTGAGGTTCAAGGCAAACAGCTCAAGTTGTCGAATCTGGAAAAGGTTTTGTATCCCGCCACGGGATTCACCAAGCAGCAGGTGATCGATTACTACGTCCGCATCGCGCCGGCGATGTTGCCTCATTTGGCGGGACGTGCCCTCACGCGCAAGCGCTATCCCAACGGCGTGGACGAAGAATTTTTCTATGAGAAAAACGCGCCCCAGCACCGGCCCGACTGGGTGAAGACTGTTCCGGTCTGGAGCGAAGGAAATCACCGTACCGTTCATTACATTTTGGCCAACGATTTGCCGACGCTGGTTTGGCTGGCGAATCTGGCCGCAATCGAGCTGCACCCGTCGCTCGCTCTGGCGAAAGATATTACTTGCCCCACGATGATGGTGTTCGATCTTGATCCCGGACCGCCCGCCAACATTGTGCAATGCTGCCAGGTCGGATTGTGGCTACGGGAGATCTTCGTGCATTTTGAATTGCAGAGCTTTCCGAAGACCTCGGGTTCCAAAGGGCTGCAGATATACGTGCCGCTCAATACTCCCACCAAATACGAATTGACCAAGACCTTTGCCCACGCGCTGGCGCAGTTGCTCGAGCATGATCATCCCGAGATGGTCGTCTCCGATATGAAGAAGCAGGTTCGAACCGGGAAGGTATTTGTCGATTGGAGTCAGAACGACGAACACAAAACTACGGTGGCTGTTTATTCGCTGCGTGCCCGCGAGCATCCCACGGTTTCGACACCAGTGACATGGGAGGAAGTGGAGCGCGCTCTGAAGAAGAAGGACGCAAACCTGCTGGTATTCGAAGCGCGGCAGGCGGTTGCACGGGTCGAGAAGATGGGCGATTTGTTTGCTCCTCTAAACGAATTGAAGCAGCGCTTGCCGGACCTCAAGGCGGCTGCGCAGAAAACAGAGGCGCCGATCTCGATCGCTGCTCAAGCCGAAGAGTCCACGCAGCCTCGCCGTCAGGCTGCGAGAAAAGCAGTGAAGCCGCAAGCATCGCGCAAGGCGCGACGCAAGGTATAATCCCGTTCGCTGCGAAATTTTCCTCGAGACTTCGTGATGCCGCGACTTTTTGTTGGAACTTCTGGGTGGGCCTATCCGAGTTGGAAGCCTGACTTCTACCCCGCCAAACTCGCACAGAAAAAGTTTCTCAGCCACTACGCAACCCAGCTCAACACGGTTGAGGTCAACTTCACTTTTCGGCAGTTGGTGAAGGAAACGACGATCCAGAACTGGATTCAGGAAACTCCCGAGCACTTTCGTTTCGGGGTGAAAGCGCATCAGGTGATCACGCATATCAAGCGCTTGAAGGGAACCGAGGAGTTCCTACCGCGATTCCTGGCCACGATTGAGCCGCTGGCTAGCGCCGGTAAGCTAGGCCCGGTGCTCTTTCAATTGCCGCCCAATCTCAAAATCGATCTCGTACTGCTCAAAGATTTCCTCGCGCTACTGCCACGTACGCTGCCATCGGCATTTGAATTTCGCCACGAGTCGTGGTTTGCCGACTCTACCTGGGATGTGCTGAAATCGCGCGGTGTTGCGCTGTGCGTGGCGGAGACTGAAGAGCGGACGACCCCGGATGTGGCCACGGCCCCGCTCATATATTACCGATTTCGCAAGCCGAATTACACGGCGGAGGAGCGACAGGGTATGGTCAGTCGGATCGCAGAACATATGGCCGCCGGTCGCGATGTCTTCGCCTACTTCAAGCATGAGGAGACGCCGGAAGGCGCGCTGTATGCGGTCGACTTGCTGCGCGGTGCGGGGGAGAGATAGCAGGCAATGTGTCTAGCCACAGCGCTTGGGCATCCTCATGATTACTTCCCCTAGCGTCCGATAACGGGCATACTCGATTCTCCCTTCAGCATGGCTTCAGAAGCCAACTCGCGTGTGATCTCCAGCTTTCTCGATTACCTGAGAATCGAGAAGGGATTAGCGCCGCTCTCCATTAGTGCCTATACCACCGACATTTGGCAGTTTTCTGAATTCCTGGAAAAGCGTAAGCGGCTGTTGCTGACAGCGCGACGCAACGACGTACGCGAGTTTCTGCAACAGCTTTTTTCTCATCAAGTCGACGGACGGAGCGTGGGCCGAAAACTTTCGGCGCTGCGCCACCTCTACCGATACCTGCTGCTCGACAAGAAAATCGACTACGATCCCACGCTGGATATTGAATCGCCACGGCAGTGGAAGGTTTTACCCAAGGCGCTGGCTCGCGATGAGATGGAAGCGACACTAGCTGCCCCGATGAACCATCAAGACAAGGCGCGCAACCCTGAGTATGCGGCTGCGCTTGCCGTCCGCGATCGCGCCATGCTGGAAGTTTTTTATGCGGGGGCGCTGCGAGTTTCGGAAATGACCAATGCAAAGCTCGAAGACCTGAAGCTGGAAGCTGGATATATGCTGGTGCGCGGTAAGGGCGACAAGGAACGCGTGGTCCCACTGGGGCGTTCAGCGCAAGATGCGCTGGCTGAATATCTGACGAAGGCGCGTCCGGTGTTGGTGGCAGGGAAACAAAGGGCAGGGTCGGCCACGTCACTCAACAATTCGCCTCTGCTCTTTATTGCGCGCGGAGGCCGACCACTGACGCGCCAGCGCGTCTGGCAGATGGTGCGAACTGCTTCGGCGAATTCGGGGCGTGCCGCTTCTCCACACATGCTGCGCCATTCTTGTGCCACCCACATGGTGGAGAATGGGGCCGACCTGCGCACGGTGCAGACAATCCTCGGCCACGCGGATATTTCAACCACACAGGTTTACACGCATCTGGCGCTGGATCGACTAAGAACCGTGTACCAGAAGCATCACCCGAGGGCGAAAGCAAGATGAGATCCACCACGGAGTCACGGAGCCGCCGACAAAGCTCTCGGCTTGCGCAAACAATAGTGGCGAAGGCGGTTGCTGATTTTATTCGGCACTTGCGGGAGCGTAACGCTTCGCCGCACACGATCAAGGCATATAGCCAGGATCTGCTGCTTTTCTCGGCCTATGCCGGTTCGCGCGGATGGAAGCAGATCGATCACATTGCGGTCCGTGGGTTTCTCTCGCAGCTTTACGAGAAGGGTCTGAGCAAGCCTTCCGTTGCTCGCGCCCTGGCAGCAGTCCGTTCTCTTTATCGGTGGCTGGCACGCGAAGGCGTCGTTGAACAGAATCCGGCGAAGCTGGTTGCCACGCCGAAGCTTCCCAAGAAACTTCCGCGCGTGCCCACGATTGAAGAGATGAATTCGGTGATTGATGGCGAAATGCCGGAGGTAGCGGGCTTCCCTGAGCGCGACCGGCTCATGCTGGAATTGCTTTACGGCTGTGGCATTCGAAATTCGGAATTGACCGGAATCAATCTCGATGACATTCGGTTGAGCGCGGAGGCTATCCTGATCCGCGGCAAAGGAAAGAAGGAGCGATACGTTCCCTTTGGCGATTCGGTGAAGAGCGCGCTGGCCGCGTATCTGCCGGAGCGGCAAGAGCTCCTCAGGCTGGGCCGCAGGCCCTCCAATGCACTGCTGGTCAACCGGCGTGGCGGGCGACTCACGACGCGCAGCGTGGGCCGCATCATCAAGAAGATTGCCGTCGCCAAGGGGCTTTCGGCGGACGTGCACCCGCACACGCTGCGGCACGCCTTCGGCACGCACATGCTGGAAGAAGGCGCTGATCTCCGCGCCATTCAAGAGTTGCTCGGCCACGAGCGGCTGGCGACTACGCAGCGCTACACACAGTTATCGATGAAGCATGTGCTGCAGGTGTACGACCAGACGCATCCACGAGCAAAGTAGGCGTCAGTGCGCCTGGACGTCCTCTTTTTGCAGACGCTTCCACATCTCAACCACTCGCCCTTTCAAGTCCGCAGTCAGCTTCTCATACGCTGCTTCTGACGCCTCACTCTCAGGCGGGGGAATGATCGGGTCGCCAAACGCCATCTTCAGCGGCGTAAATCCTTGGAACGATTTGTTTCTAGGCCAAGCTTTATAGAATCCTTCAATCGCGACGGGGACGATTGGCACCTGCATATGAATCGACAATATTGCCGCGCCTTTCTTAAAGATTCTCGGTGTGCCATCAATCGAGCGCTCGCCTTCGGGATAAAGAATCAACGAGCGTCCCCGCCGCAGTCCGAAGGCGCCGGCACGCATGGCGGGAATCAGATTTGCATCGGGATCGACGACCACGACGCGCAGCGAACGCGCCAGCCGCAACATGAACCCCGTGCCGAATATTTCGCTCGTTCCCACGGCAAAGACTTTTTCAAAGACAGATGGCGGAAGAACGCTCGCCAGAATCAGGGGATCGAGATAGCTCTGGTGGTTGGAAGAGATAATGTATGGCCCACTCTTCGGAAGCTTCTCAATTCCACGCACCCGCAGCTGAAACCGGTCGAGGGCGATCATCTGGATCAGCCGGGAAAACAAGTACCAAAATGTCGCGCTGATCGGCTGGGGCCGCGCCAGTTGGATCACATCGGACGGATCTGGCGGCTCCGCCAGAATCGCTTTCCACCCGGCGAACGCAGGTCGCGTTCCGTGCGTGCCCGAGTCGCTGGCCGCGCTTTGCAGAACCGCGTCAACCAAATCGCGGACGGTATAAATTCCGGAAAGCTGCGATTCTTCGACACTTCCTCCCAGCTGTTCTTCAAGGTGGCTGAGCAACTCGACTCGTTGCATGGAGTCGAGCCCCAGGTCGAGCTCCAAATTATGAGAAGGTCGAAGATTCGCCGGGGCCGTAGCCGCTGTTTCGTGCACAACCTGAAGAGCGCGCTGCACACCAGGCTGTTCGAGCCAAGCTGACTCGTCAGGAGTGAGTGGCGGCTCGGCAGGCAATTCCGAATCATCCGCAGCTTTCCGCGATTGATTCGCTTTGGCGCGCTTTTCTACTTCGAAGCGCTTGATCTTGCGCGTGGTGGTGCGCGGCAAGTCCTCTTGCCAGATTTCATAACTGCCGATGCGCTTGGTGGATGCGATCTGCTGCGACAGGCCTTCGATATCGAAGCGGATAACTTCCTTCGCATTCACAATTTTTTTCTGGCGCAGCACGTCAAAATTCGGCACGATCACTGCATGTAGCCGGTCACCAGTCTCTCCGGGCTTACCTTCGAGACCCATCACCGCGAGCTCTTTGATAAATGGCGATTTAAGGTAATGAGCCTCAACTTCTTCCGGATAAATATTCTTCCCGTTACTGAGAACGATCACCTCTTTCTTCCGTCCCGTGAGAAACAAATTACGGTCGGCGTCGAAGTAGCCGAGATCGCCCGTATAGAACCAGCCATCGCGCATCACCGCAGCGGTGGCATCCGGACGATTCCAGTAGCCCTTCATCACTACGGCGCCGCGCAACGCCACTTCGCCCGTCGCGGGGCCACCATCTTCCTGCGGTTGTGCGTCGATGATCCTCGCCTCTACGCTTTTTAGTGCCCTGCCCACCGAACCAATCACGTTCTTGCCCGGAGAATTCGCGAAGACGGCCGCAGTGGTTTCCGTCAATCCGTAGGCTTGCAGGACGTCGATGCCAAGATCGTAGAAATCCTTAGCAATCACTGGGTCGAAGCGGGACCCTCCGGTAACCAGATAGCGCATCTTCGTGCCCAAGGTCTGGTGAACCTTGGCAAATAAAACCGGTCCAGCGTTGACGCCGAACCTTCGCAGATTCCGATTCAAGGCGACCAGGATTTTGAATATCTTCTGCGTCAGTACTCCTCGCTTCTCGATCTCTTCAAAGATGCGCTGGTGAATGAGGTAGAAAAACTGAGGCACTACGGCGAAGGCTGTGATGTCGCGCTCGCGCAGGGCACGCAACAACTCTGTAGTGTTTAGCGTTTCGAGATAAACAACACGCGCGCCCTTGACCAACGGAATCATCAGGTTCGCCATCTGGGCCAGCACATGAAACATAGGCAGCACGCCCAACAGCGCATCGCTGGGGCTGAGTTCCACCCAGTTGAATACCGCCTCCACTTCGCCCAACATATTGGCGTGCGTGAGCATCACGCCTTTCGGATCGGCAGTAGTTCCGGACGTGTAAAGCAGGCAGGCGACATCATCCGCCTTCGAGGGCGCGGGCTGGAAGTTTCCCGGACCACCTCCGAAGATTGCGGGTAGATTTCCTAGCCATTGTTCTTCTGTGGAGTATTTGGCCGTGCGCTCCGGGTCCATGAGCACGAGCCCGATCTTGAGGTTCGCGACCGCTTCCCGCGCGACTGCCGCATGCCGTGCGTCGCAGAAAAGAACGGAACTGCCGCTATCTTTCAGCAGCTCCGCAAGTTGATCAGCGTGCAGCGCGGTATCCAGAGGGACGACGGTGCAGCCCGAGGCAATGATGCCTAAATATGCGGCCACCCATCGCGGATGGTTATCGGCCACGATAGCCAAACGCGAGCCACGCGCGAATTTATTTTCGCCGATCCAGCGGCCCACAGATTCGGCCATGCGGCGGAGGTCGGCGTAGGTGCAACTCTCAATCTGATCATTGCGTTGGAGTTCGAGGGCGACGTTGTTCGGCCAGCGCTCCTCACATTCGAGAAAGCGGTCGTAGAAAGTGGGCATGCGTCGAGGGGAATATACACGAAAATTTCTTTCACCGCAGAGTGCGCCCAGATCGCTGAAGGCGCTGGAAGTTCCTTTAGACGGATCAGTTCCTCAGCATGTTCCTAGCTCCGGTCGCCTGCATCTAAATATGCTAGGCTAAAAGAGATACGCTGGGGCAGTTCCCGCCCTCTGAAGGATTTCACAGTTTGATAAACACTCTCATTGGCAAGGTCTTTGGGACCAAGAACGAACGGGTCATCAAGAGCATGATGCCCCGGGTCGCGGCCATCAGCGCCCTCGAACCGCAGATGCGCCAGCTCACCGACGACCAGCTGCGCGCTAAAACAGATGAGTTCCGGCAGCGCATTCAGGAACGGCTGAGCCGCGTCGCTAACGTCCCCGCCGCGGAGGTGGAGTCGGAAGCCGACTCCGATGTTGACGTCGACCAGGCGAAGCAATTCGAGAAAGAGCAGTACGAAGCGCTGCAGGAGGTTCTGGATGAAATCCTGGTCGAAGCGTTTGCCGTGGTGCGCGAGGCCGGCCGTCGCGTGCTCAACATGCGTCACTTCGACGTGCAGTTGATTGGCGGCATGGTGCAGCACAAGGGCATGATTTCGGAGATGAAGACCGGCGAAGGCAAAACTCTCGTCGCGACTCTGCCCGTCTATCTCAATGCCCTGAGCGGACGCGGCGTGCACGTCGTGACGGTCAACGACTACCTGGCCAAACGCGACTCGGAGTGGATGGGCAAGCTTTATCGTTTTCTCGGCCTGACCGTGGGTGTGATCGTCCACGATCTTGATGACGAACAGCGCCGCGCTGCTTATGCCGCCGATGTGACTTACGGCACGAACAACGAGTTTGGCTTCGACTACCTGCGCGACAACATGAAGTTCGATCTGAAAGATTGCGTGCAGCGCGGCCACAATTTTGCCATCGTCGATGAAGTGGATTCCATCCTGATCGATGAAGCTCGAACCCCGCTCATCATTTCGGGCGCCAGTGAGGAGTCAACTGATAAGTATTACCGCGTCAACCGCATCATCCCGAAACTTGAAAAGGGCGAGGAAATCGAGGGTCCTCCCGGCGAACCCGCACAGCTTACGGGCGACTTTGTGGTCGATGAGAAGCACCGCAACATTACCGTCACCGACGAAGGCTGGGAAAAGGTCGAAGGCCTTCTCGGCATTGGAAACATCGCCGATCCGGAAAACTGGCCGCTCAAGCATCACGTGGAGACTGCGATCAAGGCGCACGCGCTGTATCGTCGCGATGTGGAGTATGTGATCAAAGAGGGCGAGGTCATCATCGTTGACGAATTTACCGGACGCATGATGCCGGGCCGGCGCTGGTCCGATGGCTTGCATCAGGCGATTGAGGCGAAAGAAGGCGTGAAGATTGAGCGCGAGAACCAGACGCTCGCCACGATCACGTTTCAGAATTACTTCCGCATGTTCAAAAAGCTCTCGGGTATGACGGGCACGGCGGAAACCGAAGCCACCGAGTTCGACAATATTTACAAATTAGACGTCATCGTGATTCCGACGAATAAGCAGATGCTGCGGCTGGAGAATCCTGACGTAGTTTTCCGCACCGAGAAGGAAAAATATTTTGCGGTCGCGGATGAAATTCAGAAGCTTCACGAAAAAGGCCAGCCGGTTCTCGTCGGCACAACTTCCATTGAAAAGTCTGAGCGCCTTTCCGAGTTGCTGAAGAAGAAAGGTCTGAAGCAGCACGTCGTCCTGAATGCCAAGTTCCACGAGCGCGAAGCCGAGTTTGTGGCGCAGGCAGGACGGAAAGGCATGGTCACCATCGCCACGAATATGGCCGGCCGCGGCACCGATATTTTGCTCGGCGGTAATCCCGAATTCATGGCCAAGCAGGAACTGGTGAAGAAGGGAATCGCGCAGCAATTGCGCGTGGCTCAGGGGAAGATCGAGGGTCCGCAGGAAGATGGAACGACTTCCATCTTTTACTACAACGGAAATGAGTACACGGTTCCGACTGACAAATGGACTGAGGTTTTCAGTCGCTACAAGGAACAGACCGACAAAGAGCACGACGAAGTTACCGCCGTCGGCGGTCTGCACATTCTCGGCACCGAACGCCACGAGTCGCGCCGGATTGATAACCAGCTTCGTGGACGCGCCGGCCGTCAGGGCGATCCCGGCTCTTCGCGCTTCTACCTCGCGCTCGAAGATGACCTGATGCGCATCTTCGCCAAAGAGTGGGTATCGAAGCTGCTTGAGCGCCTGGGCATGGAAGAAGGCGTCCCGATTGAATCGAAGCTCATCAGCCGGCGGATCGAAACGGCGCAGAAGGCGGTTGAAGGTCAGCACTTTGAGTCCCGCAAACATCTTCTCGAATACGACGACGTGATGAACAAGCAGCGGGAGGCGGTCTACGGACTGCGCCGCCGCCTGCTGGAGGGCATGGATCAGAAGGATCTGATCCTGGAAGATTATGTTTCTGCGATTCTTGGCGATCTGATGGAAGAGTATTGCCCGCCGAAGGGCCACGCCGATGATTGGAATATCAAAGGTCTCAAAGATGCGGTCTTCACACGTTTCGGTGTGGATTTCATTGCGGAGGGCGTGAAGCCAGAAACCTTGAATCGGCAGGAACTCGGCGATGCCATTTTCGAGAAGCTGAAAGAGCGATACGACGCGAAAGAAAAGCTGATCGGCGCCGACGCCATGCGTCATCACGAGCGCATGATCATGCTCAGCGTGCTCGACTCGCAGTGGAAAGATCACCTTCTCAGCATGGATCACCTGAAGGAGGGCATTGGCCTGCGTGGCTATGGACAGCATGATCCGCTGGTCGAGTACAAAAAGGAATCGTTTGAGATGTTTGAGGCCATGCTGCAACGCTTCCAGGAAGACACGGCGCGCTATCTCTACCTCATGCAGATTATTGAACGACCGCCCGACACCGGAGCGGCTGGTCCGCCGGGAGGCGAACTCGCAGGGCAAGGTTCAGAATCCGGAGTTCCGGCTCGACAGGGCGGCGGCAACGGACATCATCCGCCGCGACTGGTAGCAACTTCTGCCGATGATCTGGAAGAGGCCTTCATGCGCCGCAAGCGCCGAGAGCTGGAGCAGGCGCGCATGGCTGGTTCGGGCGACGTGCAACCCGTGCAGCAAGTCGTTCGCGGCCAGGAAAAAGTGGGACGCAACGATCCTTGCCCCTGTGGCTCCGGCAAGAAGTTTAAAAAGTGCCACGGGGCTTAGTCGGGCTCTGTGCCTGACCGCTTCGGCCTGCTCGATCGATGCACCGCTTTAAACGTCATCTCCGCGGCGCTGCTTCTTGTTCGAGCTTTCCAATCCAGAAATAGGCCGGCGTAGTTCTTCGTAATGTAATGTCCTTTGCTCACTCCCAGTTTTTTTGCGGTCGCATCGATCCATCGCGGAGCGCCCTCGATTTCACAGAAATCGCCGATGGGCGTTTCATCCACGACGACCTGGCCTTTACCATCCGTCCACTCGGCGCGAAACTTTTCATAGCGGAAGGATGGCGCATATCCCAGGGCCCTCAGAATCAGATCCATCTGCTTTCCGTCGCCGACGGAAGTTTCTAATTCCTCGCGACTGCTGTGGCGTCCAGTCTTCTTTCCGGCTTTATGCGTCAGCGTCCACTCGGAGCCGTAGTGGCGCAACCGCAGCAATTCCCGCCGAGCCCTCAACACTTCGCCGGGAAGGTCGTACAAGGTGTTCATCTCAAGTGTCCGCCTGGTCACCACTCGAAATCCCGCAGCACGTAGCTTGCGGGCGAGCCCCTGTAAGTCCACGACCCGAAACTTAATCTCGATTTCCTCGTTAGGAGCCATAAAACCCAGTATAGGTTTTCCACGCGGTGGCATCCAAATAGCAGCGTGAGCAACACTCATGACAAGGAGGATTTATGTCCGGTTTGCGAATGTTGCAAGTTTCGATGGCGGCGATCGTATTGTCCGCCGGATTGGCTGTCCTACCCGCGACAGCGGCGAGCACCCAGACCTTTACTGGGAAGGTCAGCGACGCCATGTGCGGTGCCAAGCATCAGGAGGGGATCGACCCCGCAACCTGTGTTCGCGCGTGTGTGAACAAAGGCGCCAAGTATGCTTTGGTCGTCGGTGACAAGGTCTACACTCTCGACACCTCAAGTCAGGCGGCGAAGGATGAACTCGACAAGTTGGCTTGGCAGCAGGCCAAAGTTACGGGGACTCCCCACGGCGATACGATTGCGGTGAAATCGGTGGCGCCTGCGCAATAAGGCTGGATAAAGATAAATAAGGTCGGATAGCAGTGTCGTAGAGGCGCTCTACGTTGGTCGACCAAAGAACGCCCATGACGGACGCGGAACTCAGCCTGCAATTCCGTCTTGGCCGTTCTTGTCGGTCGTGCCATCGCACAATCGAGGCGGTTCGGTCGCCAAGTAGCCTCAGCCGCGCCAGTTAATTAAACGTGGGTAGTTTCACCAGATCGTTTTCGGGAACTATCTCCACTGGCTCCCCGGCCTTGCGCCAAGCCGCCAGTCCGCCAACGATTACAAACGTGTTGAATCCTTTTTCCCGCAGGAGGTGCGCCACCCGGGCGCTGGTCGCTTCGCGCGCTCAAGTACAGTAGAGATAAATGTCCTTGTCTTTGGGAAGGTGCTTGATTTCTTCCTCGAGATTGTTGGGCTCAATGCGGATGGAGTTTCTGATTCGCGCCGCACCCGAGTCGTAGTAGCCGTGGCTCCGAACATCGACAATCTGCACCCGGCTGGCATCCTCCGACGCCAGCCGCCTGGCCAACTCTTCCACCTGTACGCGCGGCACGACGCTGTAGGTCTTGTTCTTGCGGTATTGCACCACGCGGTAAATCCCATAGACCACCAAGGAGGCGATAATCACTGCTTCCATGGTGCGTCCGACCGCGTGAAAGCCACGCAAAATTGCTGCCAGAAAATCACGAGAAAGATATCCGACCAGAAGATACGTCAGGGAATAGAGCAGAGCGCCCGCCAGATCGAGGCGCAGGAACTGCGAGAAGCGCATCTTCATGCTGCCGGCCAGCGGCGCAGCCATGGTGTTCACGCCGGGGATAAACTTCGCGACCACCAGCGTGATTTTGCCGCGCTTGTAAAACGACTCCGCCGATCGCAGGATGCAGGTTTCCGGATTGATCGACACGCGGCATAGAAATCCCAGCAAGGCCCACCCCATGTACCGGCCAAGCCAGAATTGCGCCGAATCCCCCAGCAGCAGCGCTACGAGCGCCGCTGAAAGAACGTATGGGCCCCACAGGGCATGGGCCGCTACCGCTGCTCCCGCGGCTACAAGAGCGATGGCAGCCGGGAAGGGAAGGCCCATCGCTTCTGCCAGCAATAGTCCGAAGATCAAGGCGTATCCATGATGCGCCATTGCCAAAAACAGGTTCATAGATGGTGTTGGATAAGGAAAAAGCAGGAAAGGTTCAGTATAAACAAAGCCGGTGCTTCGTCCGAAGGACAAGGCCCGGCTCTGTTACAGGGAGGTTATATATCCCGGAGGATTCTCCCCGTGCAGGGTGAGTAAACTGGCAGCGGCTTTCACTCGGAGTTTCTCGGCCCTATACGGGTCGGCGCGTCGATTAGCAACCAAGGCGCCTTTTTTCGCAAAGCTTCGACTGAAGCCGCCGCCTTTTCGTTGGCGGCGTATCCGCTGCGGGTGAGGTACCGAGCGACTTGCCTTTCACAAGCGCCGGGAGAGATCAGGTGGATGCTCTTTGGCGATCCATCGCATGTCAATGCGTCTCATTAGCCTTCCGCTTTATCGGACACCCCCACCAACTGCCGGAATTATGGGCTCACCTGTGGAAAAACTTCTGTGGCTCCGGTCACAGATTTGTGTGACGGAAATCAAATCGGCGAACGTGGTCCGAGGAAGAGAGGGCTTGGGAACCCTGCGAGCAAAACCTGGGAACTGACAAGAGATACGGGGCGGATCGCGCCGCCCCGCACGGCTTCGAAGCAGGAAAGTCACTTGCTCATTGAATCGTTATTCATAGATCCACCCTTCAGCATCTTCACGCTCATCACATGGATCTGGTCCTTGTCAGCATAGACGTGAGCGCTAAGCTGAACGTGATGGCCTTCGTGTCCCTTGAGCTCTTCCGGGTTCATCACATCCCAGCTCTTGCCATCTTTATCGTTGACGAAAACGTACTTGTCGCCCTCCGCCTTCACCGTACCCTTCAGCGTCATGAGGGGCGCCTTGGCGGCGGATTGATCGGACTGAGATTGCGACATGCTATTGTCTTGTTGCGCGAAAACATTCAGGCTCATCGCGAAAGCCACAGCCAGCAAACAAACCAGCAAGTTTTTCATGGGATATCTCCTTAGTTTTGTTTTGGATTACCTGGCCAGATTCCTAGCACGGTCGTACTGATTACGTTTTGATGTGACGAACGGATTGGTGCGCCCTGTGAATATCCTGACTATTTGTCGCTGGGAGGATGAAAGAGGTTGCCCACCGTAACGGAAATATGATGCGGGAAACGTCAGAAATGGAGCTTGAGGGCTTCTCAGTGGCCGGGACTATTTTTCCCGGGCCACGACAAATTCAGGAGCCCACAGAAGCGCCCGCTTAATCTCGGAATCCGGGAAAGTGCAAATCGCCTTACGAGCGGACTCGGCATAGCGCGAAGCGCGTGCGGTTGCAGCTTCGAGCGAGCCATAGCGCCGCAGGATTTCCATAATCTGTGCGTGAGTCACACCATTGAAAGCACGGTCGCGCAAGATCTTCTCGATCTTGGCGCGTTCCTCCGGCGAGCAGCGCTCCAACGCGTGGATCACCGCCATTGTGACCTTGCCCTCGCGCAGGTCGCTAGCCACCGGCTTACCCAGCACATCTTCGGATGCCGTCAGGTCGAGAACATCGTCGACTATCTGAAAGGCCATGCCAAGGTCGTGGCCGTACTGACCCAAAGCCTCTTCTTGCGCGGCGGTTGCTCCGCCCAGGATCGCTCCCAATCGCATGCAAACAGAAAACAGGCAAGCGGTCTTACGATAGATCAAATCGAAATGCTCATCCAGGGTGATCAGCTTCCCGAGTTTTTCCATTTGCAGCAGCTCGCCTTCCACCATCTGCTGCGTCAGTTCGATCAGCGTGTCGAGAATGCGAAAATTGCGCTCCTGCACGGCCACTTTGAACGCCTGCATATAGAGCCAGTCGCCCGCCAGCACGCACTTCGAATTGCCCCACTGGGTATTGGCGGCAGGCCGGCCACGGCGTGTCTTGGCTTCATCAATAATGTCGTCGTGCACCAGAGTAGCGGTGTGAATGATCTCGACCACCGCGCCCAAGCGCACGGCGCCGCGTCCCTCGTAATGAAATAGCTTGGCCGAAAGAAAAAGTAAAATCGGGCGAATGCGCTTGCCACCGCCATTCCGCAGGTACTCGCCAATCTCGGTAATCGCCTGTACGCCCGAGACGGTATCCTCCCCGAACTCGCCCTCCAGCGCCGCAAGATCCTCGTGCAGCAGGTCGAAGACTTCCTTCCCGTTAATGAGAGGCGGTGCGCTCAATGAGTGGGGCCCTCGTAATGCTCTCTTCGTCCTCCGCAGCAGTTCTTAGTGTCCTCTGCGTCGAAGTTTTGTACTTAGTTCGTCCGGTAATTCGTAAACTGCAAGTCGATTCCAAAATCGTGCTGGCGCAGCATGGCAATCACTTCCTGCAAGGTGTCGCGGTCCTTGCTGCTCACCCGCACCAGATCTCCCTGGATCGAAGCCTGCGCTTTTTTCTTCGAGTCCTTTACCAACTTTACGATCTCTCGCGCCTTTTCAATCACGATGCCTTGCTGCATCGTGACCTTGCGCTTGGCGGTTCCGCCCGCGGCTGGTTCGACCGCGCCGTAGGTTAATCCCTTCAGCGAAACACCGCGCTTTACCAGTTTCTGCTGCAAGATGTCGTTCACCGCCTTCAACTTGTACTCATCGGCGGAGTGCAGAACGATGGCGTCCTTCTCCAGTTCAATATTAGATTTCGAATCCTTCAAATCGAAGCGGGTGTGGATCTCCTTCAAAGCCTGCTGGATGGCATTCGAAACCTCTTGCAGGTCAATCTTGCTCACGATGTCAAAACTGTTATCAGGCATCGGATTTCAATTCTTTCTGAAATGATGGAATCTTAATCTTGAGACTATCAGAAGAAAGACTCCCGGAGGAGGGTCACGGCGCCGAAACTTTGCTTTCAGCGGTTTCAGCCAATTTGAAAAAATTGTAGAAATTCCGGGTGGTTTGTTGCCCCACTTCTTCCGCCGTCAATCCCCGCAACTCGCCCAGCTTTCGCGCCGTTTCTTTCACGAATGCGGGCTCGTTGCGCTTACCGCGATGCGGCACAGGAGCCAGGTACGGCGAGTCCGTCTCAATCAAAATGCAGTCAAGAGTCACTTCCAGGGCCGCATCGCGAATCTGCTGCGCCTTGGGAAAAGTCAGGTTGCCCGCGAACGAAATCATGAAGCCCATATCGAGCGCGCTTTTGGCTTGAGGCCAGTTTCCTGTGAAACAATGCAGAATTCCACCCAAACTCTGCTTCGACCAATGCTCGCGCAGCAGTTCGAAACAGTCTTCCCAGGCGTTGTCGCTGCCCTCCGATGGGCGACAGTGAATCACGATAGGAAGTTTCGCAGCCGCTGCCAAATCCATCTGCCGCCGGAAGACTTCCTTCTGCACCTCTCGCGGCGAATGATCGTAATAATAATCAAGCCCGATCTCGCCCCAGGCGATCACCTTGGGATGCCGAGCCAGTTGCTTCATATTCTGGTACGCAGCCTCATCCGCAAGCCGGGCTTCGTGAGGATGAATCCCAAGCGTCGCATAGATGAAATCGTATTGTTCGGCCAGTTTAATTCCGCAATCTACTTGCGCCGGACCATCGCCATTGCCGATGGCGACCATGGCCTGCACGCCAGCATCTCGCGCCCGAGCAATCACTTGCTCGCGATCGGAAGCGAATTGTTCGCCATCGAGATGTGCGTGAGAGTCTACAAACATTCGTATTTGTCTATGTGGAGACGGACGCCCTCGGCTGTCCATGCCGGGCGAAAGCTCGGCCTGCTTTGACTGTCTGGCCAAGACTGGCCTCGGGATTACTTCAACCTCGCCCCCACCGGCACATCCTCCAGAAAGCTCGCCAGTACCGGCTTCCCGCCCTCAAGCGATGCTGCCACAATCATTCCGTTCGATTCCATTCCACGCAGCTTGCGCGGCGCCAGGTTGGCCACAATCACGACTTTTCGCCCAACCAATGTTTCTGGCGCATATGCCTCGGCGATTCCGGCCAGCACCTGCCGCACTTCGGTTCCAATATCAATTTCCAGGCGCAGAAGCTTGTCAGCCTTGGGCACTCTTTCGGCGATCTTCACCAGGCCGACCCGCAACTCGATCTTCGCGAAATCATCGATCGAGATTTTTTCATTCGCCGCCGGAACCGGCGACGGAGCCGCTGGTGTATTTGTCTGCGCCGGCGCGGCTGCGACGGCTGGAGCCTCAACCGCTGGTGCTACTTTCTGCTCCTCTTCCATCTTCTGCATCCTCTCAATCGCACTCTTATCAGCGCGGGGAAACACGGGCTGTACACCGCCCAGCTTGGTTCCCAATGGCAGTTGTCCCCAGTCCAGTTCGCCCAGAGCAAGCTTTTTGATGTCTCCCAAGCCCAACTGCAGCCAAATCTTGGCGGTCGCATCGGGTATCACCGGATGGGCCAGCGCGGTCGCAATACGCAGGGCTTCCGCCGCCGTGTAGAGCACGGTGGCCAAACGCGAGCGGCTGTCTTCGTCCTGCTTTTCGCCCAGCGCCCATGGTTCATTTTCGACGATGTATTTATCCACCGCGGCCACCAGCGCCCACGCCGCTTCCAAAGCCCGCGAAAACTGGAACTGATCAAACAGCGTTCCGAACTCGCGGATCGTCTTCCGGGCCGCCTCGGCGATGGCCGCATCGGCACCGGTTTTTGACGCCCCATGCGACGGATATGGCACTTCACCCTTGAAATAGCGATTGATCATGGTCAGCGTGCGGCTGGCCAGATTGCCTAGCCCATTCGCCAGGTCGGAGTTATAGCGCTGCACCAGCGCATCAAAGGAAAACGATCCGTCCTGCCCGAAAACAACTTCGCGCAGCAGAAAATAGCGCAAAGCATCCGCACCCAGCACATCGAGAATGGTTTCCGTGCGCACAATGTTGCCGCGCGATTTCGACATCTTGTTCTCTTCAAACAGCAGCCATCCGTGCGCGACGATAGTTTTTGGCTCAGCCAGGCCCGCCGCCATCAGGAATGCTGGCCAGTAGACGCAATGGAAGCGGACAATTTCCTTGCCGATCATCTGCACATCGGCGGGCCAAAATTTCTTGAACGCTTCCTGGGCTCCGGCGTGCGACGAGCCATAGCCAATTGCGGTGAGGTAGTTTGCCAGCGCATCCAGCCATACGTAAATCACGTGCTTGGGATCGTCCGGGACTGGAATACCCCAGGTAAACGTTGAGCGGCTGATCGACAGATCACGCAACCCCGAGCGCACAAAAGAAATCACTTCGTTGCGCCGCGCCTCCGGACGAATGAAGTCCGGATTCGCATAGAGCGCCAGCAATTTGTCTTGAAAAGCCGAGAGCTTGAAGAAGTAGTTTTCCTCGTGCACCGTCTCGGTGATGCGGCCGCAGGTGGGGCAGGGATCGCCCGGCTGCGCGCCATCGACATAAAGCTCGTCGGAGACGCAGTATTGCCCGGTGTATGTGCCTTTGTAGATGTAGCCGTTATCCCGAATGCGACGAAAAAGCTCCTGCACGCGTTTCTTGTGCCGGTCTTCCGTGGTACGGATGAAATCGTCGTTCGAGATACCCATCCGCTTCCAGAGCTGGCGAAACTCCGCCGAAATTTCATCGGCATATCGCTGTGGAGTCTTTCCCGCAGCCTCGGCCGCCCGCTCAATCTTCTGCCCGTGCTCGTCGGTACCGGTGAGAAAAAATGTTTCCGCGCCCAACAGTCGCTGCCGCCGCGCAATCGTGTCGCAGGCAATCGTTGTGTAGGCATGCCCGATGTGCGGGCGGGCGTTCACGTAATAAATCGGCGTCGTAATGTAGAACTTCTTGCTCATCTCGTATCTTCTGTAGCCTTAATAGCCTTCCCAACGTTTGTCATTCCGAACCGACGTTAAGCCAGCGCAGATAAGCTTCTACCGCCTCTCCCATCACCCTCTTTAGCGGTACGCGATGCTCCGCCGCAATCCGGCGGCAATCCTCGTACTCCGGAGCGTAATTCGTAATCGTTCCGTTCATGCTGGCGACCTTGATCCTCACATCGCCCCAGGAAGTGGCGACGCTCTCCCACCGGCGCGCCAAGGTTTGCCGCGCCTCCTCGCGCCGCCGAATGCCCAGCGTAGTGGTCTCCGCAAAAATGATCTGCGTGACCTTCGCCGTATCTTCAGGCTTGCACAGGACAGTCAATACCATTCCCGGACGGTTTTTTTTCATCTGCACTGGCATGCCGAATACATCCAGCGCGCCTTCTTCGAGCAAACGATCCATGACATACCCGAAGACCTGTGGATTCAGATCGTCAAGGTTTGCTTCCAGCACGCTGATTGTGCCGGACTCCGCGCTTGCGGCGAAAGCCGACGAGGCAGTCTCACCGATCGTCAAACGCACCACGTTGGGATGCCCCGGAAAATCCCGTGTTCCCGCGCCATATCCTGACCTCTCAATCTTCATCTCGGGAAACGCCGAGAAACGCGATGCCAGCGTCTTAACAATTGCCGCGCCTGTAGGCGTAACCAGTTCCGCCTGCAGGCCGGACGAATATACAGGCGCATCCTTCAGCAGTTCCACCGTCGCCGGAGCCGGTACCGGAAATGTTCCATGCGCGCACTTCACCGTCCCGCCGCCAACGTTCAACGGTGAACAGATGATCTCATGGACTCCCAGCAACTCAGCCCCCACCGCTGCACAGACGATATCGACCATCGCATCCACCGCTCCAACCTCGTGAAAATGGACGCTCTCCGGCGAAGTATTGTGAATCTTCGCCTCTGCTCGTCCCAGCGCTTCGAAAATCGCGACGGCAGTTTTCTTCGCCTCCGCTGAAATCGAAGCGGCGCAAATAATCCCCCGAATCTCAGTCAGTCCGCGTCCGCGAGAATGCTGGTGCTCGAGTGTGGCCGATACTGTGGTCCGCGAAGACTCGCCAGGGGACGGATGTGAGTGGTCATGATGCTCATGCTCCGTGTGCGAATGTTCCTGGCTCTCATGCCCACGCTGCTTCTGCTTCCGGTACTCCTCACGCGGTAGATCCTTTTCTCCATCAACCCACACATCCACCTTGGTGGCGGAAATCCCGCTGCGCACGACACGCGAAATCTCCAGCCGAGCCCCGATGCCAAGCGCCAATACGGTTTGTTCCAGCACCTGAGGCGGAACTCCCGCATCCACGAGCGCGCCGAGAAACATGTCGCCGCTCATGCCGGAAAAACACTCAAGGTAGGCTATGCGCATAGAAATAAGGCTGATTTTTCATCATAGGGAACGCGCCATCCTGCGTCAAACCAGCGCTTGTTCTAGGCTCTGCTAGAATCACTGTCTTCATAAACATCATAGAGGGAATCCTTGTACCGTCATCTTGAACAACGTCTGGCCCAGCGCCTTCTGGATTTTCTTCAGTCGCGCTATCCGGGCGCAAGCCTGCCGAGAGTGGTCATCGAGCAGCCTCCAAAGGTGGAGCTCGGCGATTTCGCCATTCCTCTCTTTCCTTTTGCCAAGCCGCTACGCACCGCTCCGCTGAAGATCGCCGAAGCGATCCGCAACGAGATTGGTTCGATCGAAGGCATCGCTGAGATGCAGGTTGCGCCCCCGGGCTATCTGAATGTCAGAATCGATCGCGCCTGGATGGCGGCGGTGCTGGCTGGGGACCAGAAGCCGGTGGCCGACTTGTGTGCTGGAAAGATCTTGGTCGAGCACACCAGCATCAATCCCAACAAGGCCGCCCACATCGGCCACCTGCGCAACGCCATTCTCGGCGACACATTCGTGCGGTTGCTGCGCTTCGTGGACAGGGAAGTCGATGTCCAGAACTACATCGACAACACTGGCGTGCAGGTTGCCGACGTGGTGGTGGGCTTCACGCACATCGAGAAAAAATCGCGGGCTGAAATCGAAACCCTGGCACATCAACCTCGCTTCGACTACTACTGTTGGGATCTCTATGCCCGCGTCTCGCAGTGGTATGAGCAGGATAAAGAGCATTTGCAAGCCCGCCGCGAAACCCTTCACGCCATCGAAGATCCCGCCAGCGAAACCGCATCCATCGCCGAACTGATCTCGACCGCCGTCCTGCGTCGCCACCTCGAAACCATGGATCGCCTCGACATCGAATATGATTTCCTGCCGCGCGAGAGCGAAATCCTGCACCTGCACTTCTGGGATGCCGCGTTCACGAAGCTGAAAGACGCTGGCGTACTCACTTTCGAAAGCGAGGGCAAGAACAAAGGTTGTTGGGTGATGCGACGCGCTGGAACGGCTTCCACCGCACAAAACACGGAAAATATAGAGGAACCAGACACGATTTCCGAAGACGATCAGAAGGTCATCGTTCGCTCCAACGGCACCGTAGGCTACGTTGGCAAAGACATCGCCTATCACATGTGGAAGTTCGGCCTGCTCGGTCGCGATTTCGGCTATCGCAAGTTCTACCGCTATCCCAATCAGCACGATTGCTGGATTTCTGCCACCGAGGGCGAGAAAAATCATCCTCACTTCGGCGACGTCGCCGAGATCTATAACGTTATCGATGCCCGTCAGTCTGAGGCACAGAACACAGTTATCGAAGCCCTGCGCGGACTCGGCCACAACGAGGCGGCCGACCACTATACCCATTTTTCTTACGAGATGGTCGCGCTCACCCCGCGCTGCGCCGCCGAACTCGGCTACACGCTGAGCGAAGAAGACAAGACGCGCTCCTACATTGAGGTTTCAGGCCGTAAGGGTTTTGGCGTCAAAGCGGATGATCTGCTCGACCAGCTCATCGTCTCCGCGAAAAACGAAGTCGATTCCCGCCATCCACAACTCAGCGACGCTGAACGCGGGTCGATCGCCACACAAATCGCGATCGGAGCGTTGCGCTACTTCATGCTCAAGTTCACCAAGCAGTCGGTGATCGCCTTCGATTTCAAAGAAGCCCTGAGCTTTGAGGGAGAAACTGGACCCTATGCACAATACGCCGTGGTCCGCGCCGCCAGCATCTTCAAGAAAGCGGGAATCGATGTCGACGCTTTCTGTAAGAATGTTTCAGACAGCATTTCTTCTGCCGATCTAGCCCAATTTCTTAACGGAGAAGCCGCCAACGAAATATGGGAGCTATGGCTCGCTGCGTCGAAGACGTCATACGTTATCGACCAATGCATCTCCACTACCGAACCCGCTTATCTGGCGAAGCATGCATTTCAGCTGGGGCAACTGTTTAACACTTTTTATCATCGATATCCCATCCTGAGCGAGCCGGATGAGAAGCGAAAACAATTTCTCCTGGCCACCGCAGCCGTGGTTCGTCGTGAACTGATTCGTACGCTCCAAGTGATGGGTATTACCGGACCTCCGGTTATGTAGGGCGGTCATGTAGAAAAGAGATACTGCGTGGCGCGGACACTTTTGCCCGTGTTTTCGCCCGAAGAGACAAAATGTCTGAAGCTGATTTCCCTGCTGCTCAGCCTCGCCCTTGGTTCCGGATTCTCCTACGAATTACCCTCGCCTTCGTCGTTCTCCTTGCGATCGCCGGATTCCTCTACGAAAACATTTCCGAGGCCCGCGACCGTCGCTTTCATCCCATGCCGGGCAGACTTGTCGACGTCGGTGGCTACCGAATGCACATCGATTGCACTGGGCAGGGCACTCCGACCGTGATTCTCGACTCGGGCCTTGGCGACTCCTACATTTCCTGGCATAAGGTGCAGCCCCAGATTGCCCAGTTCACGCGCGTCTGCTCGTACGACCGTGCGGGCCTTGGCTACAGCGATTCCAGCCCGCGCCCCCGTACCAGTAAGGTGATGGCCGAAGAACTGCACACACTTCTGCAACATGCCGGCATTTCGCCGCCTTACATTCTCGTGGGCCACTCCATGGGCGGTTATAACATTCGCCTGTTCGCCAGCCTTTATCGGAGCGAAGTTGCTGGCATGGTTTTGGTAGATTCTTCCCATCCTGAACAGGAAAAGCGTTTGCAGGCCTTGAACGATCTGGACAAAACCTGGGTGCGAGAGCAGGAGTTCCTCGAATTCTCCATGCCGTTCGGAGTTCCACGGCTGTTAGGTTTCTGTGACAAAGACGGCGCGGTTCGCGCCCCGGAGTGCAATTTTCACAGCACGCGGGAAGGCGTCGCAGAATTGAAAGCGATTTCTGAAAGTTCCGCTCAAGCTGCCACAACCGGCCCGCTCGGCGATCTTCCTCTCGCCGTCCTCTCTCACGATCCCGATCAGCCCGAACCCGGCTTGCCCGAAGACCTGGTGAAACCCACAAACGATGCCTGGCAACAGATGCAGAATGAATTAGCGCAACTCTCCACCAGAAGTACGCACGTCATCGCGAAGAATAGTGGACATTACATTCAGATCGACAGGCCGGATCTGGTGATCGAGGCAATCCGTAAAGTTGTGGATCAGGCTCGGCTGCCTGATTCGCACTAGAACCCTCAGCTAGCTGGCAGTCAGCTGCAAACACTCCACAATCAAACCTGCTACTGTGAATTTTTCTGAGTAGTTCCCGCTCGTTTCCTTTTCGGAGGATGAATAATGTCTTCGTTCGATTACGCCGGCAGATGTGGGTCGCGGCTCACCATCTTTTTGCTGGTCCTGCTCAGCACATTGGCATCGGCGCAAAATCCGAGTACTGGTGCTCAAGGCCAGCAGCTAGCCGCGTCTGCGCGAGTGCAGCGTCCCCGCATCGGTCTTGCGCTCAGCGGGGGCGGTGCGCTCGGCTTGGCTCAGATTGGCGTGATCCAGTGGCTGGAAGAGAACCACATCCCCGTCGACCGCGTTGCCGGAACCAGCATGGGCAGCATCATTGGCGTCATGTATGCGACGGGCATGTCGCCTGCGGAAATGCAAAAATTTGCCGAAGGCATTCATTGGAACGAAGCCCTGCTTCCCGAGCCCACCTACCGCCAGCTTTCCTATCGCCGCAAGCAGGATCACCGCGATTACCAGGTTGAAGCCGCTCTAGGAATAAAGCACGGATTAAGGGGACCGAACGGGTTCGATCCCGGTCTGAGTGTCGGACTGCTGCTCGACCGGATCACCTTCGCGGAATCCGGCATTGCTAGCTTCGATGATCTGCCCATCCCGTTTCGTTGCGTCGCCACTGATATGCAAAGTGGAGATCGCGTGGTGCTGCACGACGGTTCTCTGCCGAGAGCGGTGCGTGCCAGCATGGCGATTCCAGGCGTGTTTACTCCCGTGCAAATCGACGGGCGAGTGCTGGCCGATGGCGGCATGGTGGAAAATATTCCCGTGGAAGTCGCCCGCGAAATGGATGCCGATAAAGTTATAGCCATCGATCTTCAAATGCCGCTGGGCGGCAAGGAGGAACTGGAAACTATTACCGGCGTACTTTCACGTGCGGTGAGCGTGATGATCCTGCAAAATGAGCGGCAGTCGCTGAAGCTCGCCGATGCCACTGTCACGGTGGACACGGGAAATTTTTCCATGACGGACTATGATCGGGTTTCGGATCTCATCCGGCTCGGCTACCAAAGCGCGGCCAGCCATGCTGCCGCCTTGTTGCCTCACGCGATTCAAGACGACGCGGAGTGGGCGCAATATCTCACGGCACGAAATGCGCGCAAGCCCTCTCCGCCAAAGGAAGTGCAATCCGTGACCGTGGAAGGTGGAGACTCTGACACAAACCGAAGAATTGAACAACGCCTGAAATCAGACACGGGCGTACCGCTGAATCTGCCGAAACTTGAAACTCAACTGACGCGCATTGCCGGCCAGGGAGAGTTCGATCGCCTCGGCTACGAAGGCTTCGCCCAGGACGGTGTGCCCGCCCTCCGCGTGACGGCACATGAGAAGACGTATGGGCCACCCTTCGTAGATTTGGCCGTCAATGTCGACGGCTCCGGCGTAGCCGCGTTCGATTTTTCCGCTGGCGCTCGGATTACTTTCATGGACGTGGAACATCATGGCGGTGAGTGGCGAAACGACCTGATGCTGGGCTCGAGCAACCTGGCGGCCACGGAGTTTTACCAGCCAATCGCCAATACGCACTTCTTCATGGCGCCCTACGCCTTCGTTTCGAAGTTGCCACGTAACGCATTCGAAGGACAAACTCGGGTGGCCGTATTCGGCGACGAGCGCGCCGGCGGAGGCTTCGATTTTGGCTATGATTCCGGACGCCGGAGTGAACTCCGCTTCGGCTACCAGATTTTTAGCGGGAAACTCGCGCCGCTCATCGGCAGTGCTGGCTTACCCGTCCTCAGCGGCAGCACCGGAGAATTCCGCACGCGCTATGTCTGGGACGGTCAAGACAGCCCTTCGATTCCAAGCTCAGGCACTCGCATCGTTGCCAGCCTTGCGCGCGTGCTGCAAAGCCCAGGCCTCGTCCATCCCATCGATCAACTCGAGGTGCAGACGTCCACCTTCATTCCCACCAGCGAAAAGACCTCGCTCTTTCTTGCGGCTTCGGGAGGAACCACATTTCACGGAACGGCAGGCGAGTTTCAGGTCTTTTCGCTGGGTGGATCATTTCGTCTTGGTGCGTACCTGCCCAGTGAGTTCGTGGGCAACCATTACGGCTACGCTTCCTTCGGATTCCGCCGCGAGCTTTATCGTCTGCCGCAACTCGTGGGGAAGAAAGTTTACTGGGGCGGCTGGTACGAAGCGGGCTCGGCGTTTGATAACCCCGATTCACTGATCGTACGGGGCAGCGCCAACGCCGGGTTCATCGCCGATACGATTGTCGGCCCCATCGCCATCTTCGGCAGTGTGAGCCCGACGGGACAGAGCCGAGTAAACTTTTCAATCGGGAGACTTTTCTAGACTGTCTCAGCGCCCGTCTGTATGGCAAAATTTATTGCAGAGAGGCCAATTGCCTATTGGAGGTGATGCTAAGTGTGCAGGAATATCAAAACCTTATTCAACTTCGATCCTCCCGTGAATGACGAAGAGATTCGTGCGGCTTCCTTGCAGTTCGTGCGAAAAATTACCGGCTTCAATAAACCATCGAAGGCAAACGAAGCCTCGTTTCTGAATGCAATCGATGAAATCGCTGCCATCTCGGCTCGGCTCTTGCGCTCCCTGGAAACCACCGCGCCGCCGAAGAATCGAGAAGAAGAGGCGGCGAAAGCGAAAGCTCGCGCCGCGGAACGATTCGGAGACTGAGGGAGTGAGCGACGCCTGTCAGTGCTGCTCCTGAGGTACCCTTTCTCGGCGATAAACTTCCAGATACATTAAATTCAACAACTTACGCGGAATCATTCAAGTGGCGCAGGCATCTCGCGCCTGAGTAGAACCATCTAAATGAGTAGCTTAATGAAGAGGCTGGGGAGCCTGTCAGGTATGGGAAGCCGAATAAGTCGTCAAGCTGTGATCACAGTTGTGGTTCTGTTAACGGCCAGTCTGGTGTGGGCTGCGCCGAAGCCGGCGAAAGCGAATCCGCAAAGCGTGCCGCCGTTCCCCGGAACGCTGCTGAACGCCCGTTTTGTGTACGTCACCAGCTACGACGGTGACCAGTTCAATCCTAACCTGCTCCCCGAGGATCGACAGGCGATTGCCACGGTGCAGGATGCAATGCAGAAGTGGGGAAAGTTCACGCTGGTCTATGAACCCTATCAAGCTGACATCGTGCTGATGGTCATGAGCCGTCTGTCGGAAGACGTTCTCGCAGTCTATGACGCGCACGGCTGGCCACAGAATCAGTATCGCTGGCGCATGATGGGCCGCAGCGGTCTGCAGCAAGGCGAAGCTCCGCTGGTTACCAATCTGGAGAAAGCTTTTGACCTGGCGACGGGGAAGTAGAAGTTGGCCACGGATCTGCACAGATTTTCACAGATGCGCTTTACATGTCCTAAATTCCCTGGTTTTGATCCGCGAAAATCCGTGGCCGGTTTTTCTTAGCTGGCGAAGCTCTTCACGAATTCCACCAGACTGCGCAGCGCGATTCCGGACGGACCCTTGGCAATCCAGGGTTTTTGATCTTCCATCCAGGCCGTGCCGGCAATGTCGAGATGAATCCACGGAGTGTCTTCCGCAAATTCTTTGAGGAACATGGCCGCATTAATCGCGCCGCCCCAGCGTCCGCCAGAGTTAACGATGTCAGCGATCGTGGACTTGATGTTGTCTTTGTATTCGTCATCGAGCGGGAGGCGCCACATCTTCTCGCCCGCCTCATCGTTGGCTTTGTGGAAACGCTCGTAAATGGCATCATCATTAGCGAAGACTCCGGCATTGGCATAGCCCAGCGCAACCACCACTGCGCCGGTGAGCGTAGCCGCATCGACCAGATGCGTGCACCCAAGCTGGCGCGCGTAGAACAGACCGTCGGCCAGAACGAGGCGTCCTTCGGCGTCCGTATTAATAATTTCGATCGACTTGCCGGACATGGCAATCTGCACATCGCCCGGCTTCTGCGCTTTGCCGGACGGCATGTTTTCCGTCGCGCACACGATGCCGATAACCTTTACTTTCGGCTTCAGCAGCGCGATGGCGCGCATGGCGCCGATCATGGTCGCGCCGCCGGCCATGTCGTATTTCATCTTCTCCATGCCATCGGCCGGCTTGATCGAAATTCCGCCGGTGTCGAAGGTAATTCCTTTGCCCACCAGTCCCAGAACCGGTTTCGCCGGAGCGCCGGCGGGTTCGTAAGTCATCACGATCAGTGCGGGAGGCTCGTCGGAACCTTGCGCGACGCCCCAGAACGCTCCCATCTTCAATTCTTTAATCTTGTCGGCCCCGTAAACTTCACACTTCAAGCCAACTTCCTGACACACCTTCTTGGCGCGGTCGCCGAGAACCGTCGGGGTCATGCGGTTGGAGGGCTCGTTCACCAGATCGCGCGTGAAATTTTGTGATTCGCCGATGATTTGCGCTTCGTGCGCGGCTTTCTCCAGGGCTGCGTGATCCGCGTTTCCGCTGGCGAGAATGGTCAGCGCATCAATTTTCTGATCTTTGCGGTCGCTGCGGTAATAGTCAGGATCGAAGTTTCCCACCAGCGCGCCTTCGACGATGGCTCGCACCGCCTCTTCCGCACCAATGCTTGGCGGGGCAATGAAGGCGAAGCTGCGGATTCCGCGGCCTTTGAGAGTGCGCACAGCAGTTCCCGCGATGCGCCGCAGATCGTAGCTGGAAAATTTCTTGGCCGGGCCGCCGCTGATCAGCAGCAGGCGCTTTGCCTTAAGTCCGGAAGGTTTGTGCAACAAATTGACTTCGAACGGTTTGCCGCTAACTTCGCCGCTCGCCAACAGTTCGGCGGCTACGGACTGCACCGCTGCGTCGCTAGTTGCAAGTTTGAGTTGCGGTTTTTCTTTCTTGGCCGATTCGGGCTGCTTGTTACTCGCTGCATCTTTTTCCGAATGATCCAGCGCAATGGCGACGAGAGTTTCGGTTTCGAGTTCAGAGGGAGTGGAGAATGAGAGTGTCGTTTTCATAGTCATTAATCGTTTTAGTGTGAACTCTCAGTATCGTCGGCGAGGCGGTGGAAGCGCAAGGGCGACCTCTTTGGTTGGGCGAAAAGGCTGACTGAAAAATTGATTCGGCCGCAAGAAGCGGATAGTTCTCTCGGTGCCCCAGCACCTACCGTCAACTCATGCATAAAACAATCGAACCGACCATTCTTTATTTCGGCACGCCTGTAGCGCTGATTAGCACCGTAAATCCAGACGGCACGCCGAATCTGGCGCCAATGTCATCGGCGTGGTGGCTGGGCTGGAGCTGCATGCTTGGCCTCGGACAGATGGGCAAGACTTCCGACAATCTGATTCGCACTCGTGAGTGCGTGATCAATCTGCCCTCCGAAGATCTGGTGACCCACGTCGATCGCCTGGCACTCACGACAGGGAAGAATCCGGTGCCCGATAAAAAGCGCGAGTGGGGCTATCGCCATGAACCGGATAAATTTGGCGTTGCCGGCCTTACTGCAGTGAAGTCATTATGCGTCGCGCCACCGCGCGTGGCCGAGTGCCCGGTTCAGATGGAGGGCGTGGTGCACGAGTTTCGTCCATTCGGAAAGAATGTGAGTGCGAATATGTTTGAAGTGCATATCATGAAGCTTCACGTCGACGAAACGCTTCTCGTGCACGGCGGGCCGCGTCCGCATATCGATCCGCTGCGCTGGCGCCCACTGATCATGAGCTTCTGCCGCTTCTTCGGACTGAGTGGCGAAGTGCATCCCTCCCGCTTGGCGGAATCGAACTTCATGAAATTCGTGAGCCAGGGAATTTCGGCGCCTTCCGTAAACTCGTCTCACGAGGAATAACGCAGAACAATCCATCTCTGCCGTGGGGTGACGCTGCCTGACTACCTGCGGTATGATTCCATCCCACAGCGAAGGCAGGGGTTTTCATGAAGATCCGGTGGATGATTCTGTTTTTCCCGGTGGTGTCGGTAGTCGTAATTTCTCTGCTGGTGAAGGAACACGGTGCAAGAGCGGCTTCTCCGCAGACCCTCGCGGCTCCTGCGTCGAAGTCTGATGCTGTGGCGGCAGCCTCGAACAGTTCCGAGACGCCGGCGATTCCCGACACCACGCTGGCCATCAATTCGCCAAAGCCCATGTCGGAGCGGGTGGTGCATTACGAGATTGACGCGAAGTATGACGCCGCGAAGCATATCGTCGACGCAACCGAAGTGCTCACCTATCACAATTTGACGGGGCAGGCCCTGGACCACTTTCCGTTTCACCTTTACCAAAATGCGTTTCAGCCGAACTCAACTTGGATTCGCGAAGCGAAAATAGCCGGCAGCCGCGACGTCAGCTACGAGAAGTGGGAGGCCAAGGAATATGGGTCGGAAGAGATCAAGAGCCTCGAAGTAGTGGGACAAGGCGACCTGATGTCGCAGGTGCAATACATTCAGCCCGATGACGGAAACAAAGACGATAAGACCGTGGTGGATGTTCATCTGCCCAAGGCGATTGCTCCGGGCGGCTACGTGCAATTCAAGATTGCCTTCCAAACGAATTTTCCTGAGACCCAGGCGCGCTCAGGATGGAAGCGCGATTTCGTGCTCGGAGGACAATGGTTCCCGAAGGTCGGTGTGTTCTGGCACGGAGCCTGGAACTGCCACCAATATCACGCCTTCACGGAATTCTTCGCCGACTTTGGCGTTTACGACGTGAAACTCACGCTGCCGCAGTTCGAAGTCGTCGGGGCCAGCGGTGTGAAGGTCGGCGAAGCAAACAATGCTGACAACACCAAGACCGTCACTTATCACGGCGATGACATTCACGATTTTGCCTGGACGGCGAGCCCGCGCTACAAGGTGAAGGAAGATGGCGTATTCCAGGGGCGGATGGGGCCGGTGCAAATGCGCATCCTGATGCAGCCCGCGCACTGGGGCCAGGTCGAGCGGCACGAAAAAATTCTCCGGGAATCGCTGGAGCACTTTGAGAGCTGGTACGGTCCCTATCCTTACAAGACGATCACACTAGTTGATCCCGAACCGGATTCGGCCGCGGGAGGGATGGAATACCCCACATTCATCACCGGCGAAACGAGTTGGTTCGCGCCCAAAGGTTTCTACGAGCTGGAGCTGGTGGTCGAGCACGAGTTCGGGCACCAGTACTGGTACGGCATGGTAGCGACCAACGAATTCGAAGATGCCTGGATGGATGAGGGCATCAACAGTTACACGGAAGTAAAGGTGCTGGATTCCATCCTGGGCAAAAAGACCTCCATCATGAATCTCGCCGGCGTCACAATGGGTGAGCGGGAAGAGCAACGGCTGGGCTACATCGGTGTGGCCGATCTCGATCCGATCGCGGAAAAGGCCTACGACTACTATAGCTTCAACTCTTACGGCGGAATCACCTATGGCAAGACGGCGAGCATATTACTGACACTCGAAAGCATCATCGGCGAAGACACCATGGCCAAGGCGATGCGCACTTACTTCATGAAGTATCGTTTCACCCACCCCACCAAGGAAGATTTCCTGGATACGATCCAGGAAGTTTCTGGCAAAGATTTGAAGTGGTACTTCGATCAGGCCATCTACGGTTCGCCGGTGATGGACTACAAAGTATTGCGGGTAGAGTCTTATCCCGTGAACTGGTACGAAAAGAAGGGAAGCGCCTTCGAGAAAGAAGACAAGAATACCGTCTACCGCTCTTACGTCTGGCTGCAGCGCAAGGAAGATTTCGTGATGCCGGTGGACGTGGAAATTAAATTCGACGACGGCGAAAAAGTTCGCGAACATTGGGACGGCGTGAGCCGTTGGACCAGGTTTACGTATGAGAAGAAAGCCAAGGTGGAGTCGGCGGAGATTGATCCGGACCACAAGATCCAGATCGACCGCAACGACTTCAATAACAGCTACACGGCGGAAGCCAATCCGAAACCGGCGCGCAAATTGGAAAATTACTGGATGTTTGTCACGCAATGGGTAGCACAAGCGTTGGCATGGTGGGCGGTTTAGGCTAGATCGAGGATTCGAATTCATGAACGAAAACGAAGGTCTGCTCAGCGACGGCTGGAGCAGGGTAACGCACAATAAGCGCTATATTTTCTGGTTTTATATTCTGAATGTTCTGCTGGCGTGGTTCGGTGCGGGAGCATTCAATAATCAAGTCCACCAGATCCTGGATCACAGCCCGCACGCAGATGGACTGGTGAACGGTTTTGATCTTGCCGTGTTCAGAGAGATGCTTTCCCGACCAGAATTCGGTCCGAAGATGGCTTCGGCGGCGCCCGCGATGCATTTCGCATTGTTCTTTCTACTGATAACAGCGCTGTTTCTGCCTGGAGTGCTGCAGGGTTATGCCTCGACATATCGTTTGCCGCGAGAGGATTTCTTTCGCGCCTGTGGGCGGAATCTTTGGCGGTTTATACGGCTCATGATTGTAGCGGGCATCGTCATGGGAGCGGTGGCCGCTGGGCTGTTCGGACTGCACGGCGTGCTGGAGAGAAAGGCCGCGGAGAGCACGAACGAGTTACTTCTTCCTGAAGTGCAGTTTGCTGGCTTGGGGGTGATTTTTCTCGTCATGACGGCGCTGCGAATCTGGTTTGATTTGGCGCAGACTGACGTGGTGCTCAGCGATCAGCGGGCGGTACGAAAATCGATTGGCTTAGGCTTCCGGCATATGTGGCGGAAGCTAGGCCGGCTGCTCGGAAGTTATCTCGTGACTACGATCGTAGCCGCCATCATATTGGTCGCAGGGCTCTGGGTGTGGATGAAGTTTGTGCCTCCGGACAACCTTGTCGGAGCGGTTGTGGTGAGCCAGTTGATCTTGCTGTTCCTGCTGATTCCGCGCTTCTGGCAGCGGGGCGTTGTGGTGAGCTATTACTTGCAGAATATGGTGGAACCGATTGCGGTAGAGCCTCTCGCGCCGACTCCAGTGGCTGCACCTACCCCAACTCCTGTGATCCCGAGCACACCACCGGAGACGCAGGGGGCGTAGCATCCGGGCAGAGAGATCTGCCGCTCGCGCGGTTTTGATCCACTCAACATTCAGAGTAGGGTGAGAGCCGCTATGCCCCGCACCATTGTCGAGCCCTTTCGCATCAAGAGCGTCGAACCGATTCACTGGACCACCCGCCCACAGCGCGAGCAGCTACTACGGGCTGCGTTTTACAACCTGTTTCTTCTTCCCGCCGATGACGTTCTCATCGATCTCCTCACCGATTCCGGAACCGGCGCCATGTCCACTCATCAGTGGGCCGCGATCATGGAGGGAGACGAAAGCTATGCCGGCAGCCGGAGCTTTGATCGCTTCCGCGATTCGGTGCAGGACATCTTTGGCTACAAGCACGTCATTCCCACTCATCAGGGGCGAGCCGCCGAGCGCATTCTGTTCAGCGTGATGTGCAAGAAAGGCGATGTCGTCCCGAACAACACGCATTTCGACACCACCCGCGCCAATGTGGAATTCGTCGGCGCCGAAGCTCGAGATCTGGTGATCGCGGAAGGACGCCAGCCGAGCTTGAAGCATCCCTTCAAGGGCAACATGGATGTCGAGGCGCTGGAGCATCTAATTCAAAGTGTAGGACGCGAACACGTTCCGCTGGTCATGCTGACCGTGACCAATAACTCCGGCGGCGGACAGCCAGTGTCGATGGAGAACGTGAAGGGGGTCAGCGCGATTTGCCGAAAGTACAGCATTCCACTTTACTTCGACGCCTGCCGCTTCGCCGAGAATGCTTACTTCATCAAGACGCGGGAGCGCGGCTACGAATCGAAGACGCCGAAAGAGATCGCGCAGGAAATGTTTGGCTATGGCGATGGCTGCACCATGTCGGCAAAGAAAGACGGAATGGCGAACATCGGTGGCTTTCTGTGCACCAACGACGACCTGCTTGCGCAGCAAGAAAAAAACCTGCTGATCCTGACCGAGGGCTATCCGACCTACGGTGGTCTCGCGGGGCGCGACCTGGAGGCCATTGCGGTCGGCGTGCAGGAAGCTCTTCACGAGGACTACCTCGAATACCGCATCGCTTCTACCGCCTATCTCGGCAATCACATTGCCGAGCATGGCGTGCCGATTGTGCAGCCGCCGGGGGGGCACGCCATCTACATTGATTCGCGCGCCTTCCTGCCGCACGTTCCCCCGGATCGTTTTCCGGCTGTTGCGCTGGCCAACGAACTCTACCTGGAAGGCGGAATCCGATCGGTGGAGATCGGCACATTGATGTTCGGAGCTGCGGCGGCGATGGACCTGGTTCGTCTTGCCATCCCCCGACGCGTTTACACGCAAAGCCATATTGACTACGTTGTGGAAGTAATCCTTGCCGTCTGGGGGAAGCGCGATCAGATCCAGGGAATGAAGTTGAGCTACGAAGCGCCGTTCTTGCGCCACTTTACGGCGAGGCTGGAACCGGTGGCCAGCGCAGTGCCAGCGCACCATTGAGATTTCGCGCTTCTTGATTCAAAGCAGAATGATCTAAAGCAAAATGATGGTGATTCCGCGATTATGGCGGCCGAGGTCGGAGTCGCTCTTCAGTTCCGTTTGGGATTGCAGAAGCTTCCAGGCTGCATCGTCTGATTTTGTCCAGTTCTCGCCAAAGATACAGCCGCAGATCTGACCGTTCTCTGCCATCTCCAGCAACCGCTTTTGCACGGCGATGCGAATGTCACCGCCAGCACCCGTCGATCCATAGCCGTGGATTACCTTCAGGACCTTCAGCTTGCTTTGGCGGGCGAGCGCCAGTTCGCGGTCCAGGCGCTGCAAGGCTTCGTGGACCTGCGGCAGGTCGGGCTTGAGGTTTACGGTTTTGATGGCGTCGCCTCGGTCGCCTTCAGCAAATTTGATTCTCGTTCCTGCCCGAGCCGCTTAGGCTTTCCGGCTGCGGTTGATGGCTTCTCGGGCCTCTTTATCCGCGGTGCGGCGGCGTTCAGTTTCGCGTTTGTCCCAGAGCTGTTTGCCTTTGGCCAGGGCTAGTTCAACCTTTACTTTGCCATTCTTGAAGTACATCCGAACGGGGATCAGGGTGAGTCCCTTTTGCTGAGTCTTGCCGATCAGCTTGCGGATTTCTTCCTTATGCATGAGCAGCTTGCGGGTGCGCAGGGGAGCGTGGTTGTGAATGTTGCCGTGCTCGTAGGGACCGATGTGAGCGTTCAGCAGCCAGAGTTCGCCATCTTTCACTAAACCATAGGAATCCTTGAGGTTGGCGAGACCGCCGCGAACCGATTTGGCCTCGGTTCCGGTAAGAACCACCCCGCATTCAAATTTTTCCAGCAAGAAGTAGTTATGAGAAGCGATCCTATTAACGGCGGCATCGCGCTGGCCGGAGGCGGTGGGATCGCGGCGAGGAGATTTTTCGGGGCTGGGCTTGGTCTGGTGTGTGGACTGGCGGGGCATAAAATTGCGACTTCGGTTTTATCTTAGCAGTAAATGACGCGGGCTTCGGCCATCGGTCTTCAGCACAAACCTTTCGGAGCGATCGTGAAACGCTGGTTTGCGAAGCCCGGTCCGCCGAAGCCCGAAAACTGAAGCCTAAGCCTCCATTCCCCCACTGGGACTAAGACCAAAGAGTGTAACTGCCGCGTGTGCAATCGGATAGGGAGTCAGGTAGGCCGATGCTATAATCGCAGCAAAAGTAGTGTTTGGATTCGCCACAAAGGCCCAAATTAGCGGCCCTAAGTGCGATATCTGCTTGTCCGGCGAAGACTTCCGGCAAAGATTTTTAGACGAGGACTGACGAATGAGACGTCTGACGCCCGCAGCGGTTGCGCTGCTGGTTCTGCTTGCCATCCTGCCCGCGATCGCCGACAAGGCTAAGACGTTTTACCAAAAAGGACAGGACGCCGAGGCGCGCCAGAACTACGAAGCCGCCTACAATCTTTACAAGCAGGCGTACGACCTGAAGCCCAAGGATCTGCGCTACCGGGCGTCTTTCGAGCGGTTGCGGTTCAAGGCGGCAGCAACGCTGGTTCATCACGGGGAAGGGCTCCGAGACGAAGGCAAACTGCAGGAGGCTTTGGCTGAATTTCAAAAGGCGGCTCTCATCGACCCGTCGTTATTCATCGCGCAGCAAGAGTTGAAGAAAACTCTGCAGATGATCAATGACAAGGAAAATCCTCCGCCGCAGGCCGCTGGGCCTCCCAGCAATCTGGAAAAGAAGATCAGGGAAGCGAGCGGTCCCATAGAGCTGGCGCCCATCTCAGTCGTTCCCATCACCGTAAAGCTCACCGAGGATTCCAAGGTTATTTATCAGACGATCGGGCAGTTGGCCGGGGTCAACGTGCTGTTCGACCCGGACTACACTTCGCGGCGAATTAAGGTCGAGCTGAACGGAGTAACGTTGGAAGACGCGCTGCAGATTACGGCGCTGGAATCGAAGACTTTCTGGCGTCCGGTGACGTCGAACACAATTTTTGTGGCGCAAGACAATCCTGCCAAGCGGAAAGAGCTGGAGCAGAGTGTCCTGAAGACGTTCTACCTGCAGAATCTTTCGCAACCCACCGAGTTGCAGGATGTTGTAAACGCGATTCGCGCTGTGCTCGATGTGCAACGCGTGCAACAGTTGCTCTCGCAGAATGCGCTGGTAGTGCGGGGCACGCCGGACCAGATCGCGCTGGCCGAAAAATTGGTGGACGATCTGGACAAGTCCCGTCCGGAGGTGATCGTCGACATCGCGGTGTTGCAGATCAGCAAGGATAAATCGAGAACCCTGGGATTGAATCCTCCGGCCAGCGCCACCGTCACACTGCAAAGCAATGTCAACAGCACCAGTACGTCGACCACGACCTCGACGACTTCCACAGGAAGCACAAGCAGTACCGGGTTATCGCTTAATACTCTGGGTAACCTGAACGCCACTGATTTTCAAGTATCGATTGGCTCCGCCAACCTTTCGGCTGTCATGGGCGACAGCGATACGAAGATGTTGCAGAATCCGCAGGTTCGCGCACTGGATAACCAGAAGGCGACGCTCAAGATCGGCGAACGCGTGCCGGTGGCGACGGGATCGTTCCAGCCCGGAATCGGCGGCGTCGGCATTAACCCTCTGGTCAATACTCAGTTTCAATATCTCGATGTCGGCGTGAACATCGACGTCACACCCCACGTGCACGCGGACCGCGAAGTGACGCTGAAGATCACCATGGAAATTTCTTCGGTGGTGGGCCAGTCGAGCATCGGCGGCATCAGCCAGCCCATCATCGGACAGAAAAAAATTGAGCACGAAATCCGGCTGAGGGATGGGGAATCGAGCTTGATTGGCGGCATCTTTGACGATTCGCAGACCAGGTCTCTGGCCGGCATTCCGGGGTTGGCACAGATTCCAATCCTGAGATACATGTTTGGGCAGGTCACACAAGACCATTCGCAGGATGAGACCGTTTTCGCCATCACTCCGCACATCATTCGCGGAACCAGCCTCAGCGAGCTGAATCAGCGGGCCATCGACATTGGGACGGCGAATGCCATTGAACTGCGGCATGTCAGCCACCCGACCGCGCAAGCACCGACCGCGGGCGCTCCGGCGGGGCAGCCTTCCGGCAGCCAACCGCCAGCGGGTCAATCTGCGATCCAACCATCCAGCCTGGGTGCGAATCCGGGTGGGCAGGGAAGTGCGAACTTCTTGTTTGACCCGGGTCAGATCACGGTGGCGAAAGGGAATACGTTCGTGGTGAACCTGCTGATCTCGGGCGCGCAGAATGTTTATTCCGTGCCCGTGCAATTGAACTACGATCCGGCGAAGCTGCAGTTGGTAAACATCTCGAATGGAGGTTTTCTCTCTCAGGATGGGCAGGCTGTTGCCTTGGTCCATCGTGAAGATGAAACCACGGGAACCCTGCAGATTACAGCTACCCGGCCGCCCGGCGCAGGTGGAGTTTCAGGACAGGGTGCCGTGGTGACGATGACATTCCAGGCGAAAGCTAGCGGACAAACTCCACTGACCATCACTCGGGGCGGGGCGCGCGATCCCGGCCAGCAGGCTATTACGGTGAACGGCGCACAGGCGTCGATCACCGTGCAGTAGGAAACTGTGCAGTAGGAAGATGATGCGACGTAGATTCCATGAGGGGCAGGGCGGAAAGTCGGAACGGGGTTTTTCCCTGCTGGAACTGATTATCGCGACCACCATTCTGTTGATTCTTTCGACGATGGCGGTACCGATGGCCCGGCTCAGCATCAAGCGGGAGAAAGAGCGCCGCTTGCGAGCCGATTTGTGGGAGATGCGGGACGCCATCGACCGCTACAAGCTGGATGCCGACCGCCAGGCTTTTCAGATCAAGGTGGATAGCCAAGGTTATCCTCCCGATCTGGAGACGCTGGTAAAAGGCGTGGACGTGCAGGGCAAGAAGGTTCGTTATCTACGCAAGATTCCAATCGATCCTATGACGGGTACCACAGAGTGGGGCCTTCGTTCGATGCAGGACGATCCGGACTCCGACTCCTGGGGCGGACAAAGCGTGTTTGACGTCTATACCAAGTCGCAGGATGAAGCACTCGACGGCACCAAGTATAAGGACTGGTAAATGACAGGCAGGCTCAAAATGCGGCGCAGTCGGGGCTTTACGCTGCTGGAGATGATGATCGTGATCAGCATCATTTTGATCCTGATGTCGATTGCGCTGCCCATCTATAACCAGTCCGTGCTGCGCTCGCGCGAAGCCGTGCTGCGGCAGGATTTGTTCGAGCTGCGATCTTTGATTTCGCAGTACACGCTGGATAAGCAAAAAGCGCCGCAATCGCTGGATGATCTGGTGACGGGGGGCTATATAAAAACCATTCCCAAGGATCCCACGACGAACGAAGCGAACTGGGAAGTGGTGCAGGAAGATATCCTTCTGGCCGTGGATCAGCAAGATCCCGGCATCAGCGACGTGCATTCGGCGTCGAACCAAACCGGCACCGACGGTACCGCCTACAGCAGTTGGTAGCGCCGTTCTCACGATGCCACCTTGTTGTTTTTGTTTTCTTTACTTGTCCCGAGGTTCTCACCCCAATACCCACGCTAGTGGATTCGAATTATAGACACCTCCCTGCATAGCAGATAAAAAACTGAAACTCGTTGTTGTGGGTATCAACTGGGTTCTGTAAAAAAAACCAAGTTTGACTGCTTGAATTGCCAGGAGGCGCTGTGCTTTCCAAGAAGCTGGTTGTAATCGTGTGCGCTGTGTTCGCCATAGTCGGCTCCAGTGTGTGCACTGCGCAGGATGAGCCGTCCGGTTTCTTCACCAAATGGGAAGATCGAGTGCGCGATACTTTGGCGCAGCAACCGTCGTGGCCGATCCCGGTAATCACCGCGTCGTCGGGACTGTTGCAGGTAGCGCGCACCGACTTCGTTCGCCAAATTGCGCCGGCAGGCACGGACACGTGGAATTACGGCAACACAAAGGGCGTTTCTTTGGTGCCTTGGTACAACGTGGAATTCGATACTCTGGCTCCGCCGTATATCCAGCACAATTCGTCCGCCAAAGATGGAGCCGGTGATTTTTCCTTGTTGCTGAAATACCGTCTGGTAGCGGGGAACGCGGAGAACGGTAATTATTCGGTGAGCTTCTCGTGGGCTGGCACGCTGCCGACGGGAAGCTACAAGAATGGAAGTCTCGCCGCGACCGTTTCTCCTACTTTGTGTGCGGGCAAAGGCTTCGGACGTTTTGACATGCAGTCGACGTTGGGAGCTGTATTGCCTGCCGGCGACACCTCGAAACTCGGACGTCCTGTTGTGTGGAACGCCGTGGGGCAATATCACATCGGCAAATTTTTTTGGCCAGAGATCGAAAACAACGCGACGTTCTACCATGGCGGACCGAATGACGGTCGGGTGCAGAACTTCGTCACTCCGGGATTGATGCTGAGCAACTTTAAGTTGGAGCGCGACCCCCGTAATCGGCTCGCCTTGGTGCTGGGTGGAGGAATGCAGATTGCGACCTCGCAATTTCATATCTACAACCATGGGCTGGTGCTTACCGCGCGGATGCTGTTCTAAGCTGGAAGCGAGTCGTAGTGCCGGGCGGATGCTCTCGCATTGCGTCCGCTTCACGCAGGCACTAACATCTATGTATGCCAGTTGAAACGGAAGTCCCCCAGGCCCCTACCCTGATTCGCGCCCCGCGCGGCAATTCCATTACTTGCAAAGGCTGGCAGCAGGAAGCTGCCATGCGCATGCTGATGAACAACCTGGATGCCGACGTCGCCGAACGTCCTCAGGATCTCGTTGTGTACGGCGGAACGGGGCGGGCGGCGCGGAGTTGGGAGGCGTACCACGCTATCGTCGCGTCGCTGAAAGCCCTCGGGAACGACGAAACTTTGCTGGTGCAGTCGGGGAAGCCCGTGGGCGTGTTCAAGACACATGATCATGCGCCGCGTGTGCTCATTGCCAATTCGAATCTGGTCGGCCATTGGTCGAACTGGGAGAAGTTCAACGAACTCGAGCGCGCCGGGCTGATGATGTATGGCCAGATGACCGCAGGTTCGTGGATTTACATTGGGTCGCAGGGCATTGTGCAGGGGACGTTCGAAACATTTTCGGCGGCCGGAGAGAAACATTTCGGCGGCGACCTGGCGGGCAAGCTGATTGTGAGCGGCGGCATGGGCGGCATGGGTGGAGCGCAGCCACTGGCTGCCACCATGACTGGCGCAGCGTTTCTTGGAATTGATGTCGATCCGGAACGCATCAAGAAGCGGCTGAAAACCGGCTATTGCGATTTCATGGTCACAACGCTCGATGAAGCTCTGCGCATTTTAAAGAATGCCGTGCGCAAGAAAGAAAATGTATCGGTCGGGCTGGTAGGGAATTGCGCGGACGTGATTCCAGAGTTGGCCGAACGAGGCGTGTTGCCAGACATTCTGACCGATCAGACTTCGGCACACGATCCGCTGAATGGATATGTGCCGAACGGTATGACGCTCTCAGAGGCCGTCGAGTTACGGAAAAACGATCCCAAGGGGTATCAGGAAAAATCGCTCGATGCCATCGCAGCGCACGTGGAAGGCATGCTGCGGCTGCAGAAGATGGGATCGGTCACGTTTGACTACGGCAACAACATTCGCACATTTGCGTTCCAGCGCGGCGTGAAGAATGCCTATAACTTTCCTGGGTTCGTGCCTGCCTATATTCGTCCGCTGTTTTGTGAGGGGCGCGGGCCATTTCGCTGGGTAGCGCTGTCGGGGGAGGCGTCGGACATCCACGTGACCGACGATCTGGTCCTTGAATTATTTCCCGAGAACCGCATTCTGCGTCGCTGGATTGATCTGGCGCGCAAGCGCATCAAGTTCCAGGGACTGCCGGCGCGCATCTGCTGGCTGGGATACGGCGAGCGCGCGCAGTTCGGCCTTGCGATGAACGACCTGGTGAAAAAAGGAAAGATCAAGGCGCCGATCGTGATTGGCCGCGATCATCTTGATTGCGGTTCAGTGGCGTCTCCGTTCCGCGAAACCGAAAGCATGAAAGACGGGACCGACGCGGTTGCGGACTGGCCCTTGCTGAATGCGCTTTTAAACACGGCTGCGGGCGCATCCTGGGTGTCGATTCACAACGGTGGCGGTGTGGGGATTGGCTACTCGCTGCACGCAGGGCAGGTCACGGTGGCCGACGGAACAGAGGCGATGGCCAAGCGCATCGAGCGCGTGCTGACGACGGATCCGGGGATGGGTGTGATCCGCCATGTGGATGCGGGATATGACAAGGCCAAGGAATTCGCGAAGAAGACGGGAGTGAAGGTGCCGATGGGGAAGTAGGCTCGCTTATGAGCGTCATTTGTCTTGCACTGACTGCTAAACTGTTCGCTGCTTGAAACTAAAAAGAAAGATCGACTCCGGTTCCGCGAAGGCTCTGCTTCTCACCAACATCGCCCAACTGCTGACGCTGCACTCCGGCTCTGACAAGCCAGGTCCGCGTCGCGGATCCGACCTGAAAGAACTCGGCATTATTAGGGATGCGGCGGTACTCTGCCTAGGCGGAAAAATCGTCTCGGTCGGAAAAAGCAAAGATGCTCTGCGTGATCCTTGGCTGAAGAAGAATCGCAAGAAGGTTCTCGAGATCGATTGCTCCAACAAAGTCGTCCTTCCCGGATTTGTAGATTCCCACACGCATCCGGTATTTCTCAGCCCTCGTCTGGTAGATTTTGAAAAAAGAATTGAGGGCGCTTCCTACGAAGAGATCGCAGCGGCTGGAGGCGGTATCCGTTCGAGTTTGAAAGGTGTCCGCGAAGCAGGGAAGCGCATTCTAGCGGAGAAAGTTCTGGCCGTGCTGCGCGAGATGGCGGCGCACGGTACCACAACGGTTGAGGCCAAGTCTGGCTATGGACTGACGGTTGAATCAGAACTGAAATCGCTCGATGCGATCCGCGATGCTTCCACGCACTGGCAGGGAACCGTAGTCGCGACTCTCCTGGGCGCTCACGTCGTTCCAAGAGAATTTCAAGGCCGCTCAGGAAAATATGTTGAGCTCGTCTGCAAGCAGATGATTCCGCGGGCGGCCAAGCGGAAGCTCGCCCCGTTCATCGATGTCTTCTGCGATCAAGGGGCGTTTACGGCGGCCGAGACGATTCAGATTTTCGGAGCCGCGAAACAACATGATCTTGGCGTCCGAGCCCACGTAGGCCAGCTCTCGGAAACAGTTCTGCAACCGTTGTTGCGATTCGACCCGGCGTCCTTGGATCACATGGATCACGTGAGCGGCGACGACATTCTTGAATTGGCAAAACGCGATACTGTCGCCACTCTGCTACCGGGAGCAAATTATTTTCTTGGGCTCAAGGAATATCCCAAGGCACGCAAGTTGATTGATACCGGAGTGCCGGTGGCGCTGGCAACGGATTACAACCCAGGCACGTCGCCCACTTTGAGCATGCCGATGGCAATGTCGCTGGCGTGCACGCACATGAGAATGTCGCCAGCAGAGGCTATCGCCGCGGCCACCATCAACGGGGCGTGGGCTTTGCGTGTGGCGGAGCGGAAAGGCTCGATCGAACCGGGGAAGGATGCGGACTTAGCCGTTTTTGCGGTCGAAGACTATCGAGAGATTCCTTACTGGTTCGGAGCGAATCGGTGCTCGATGACGGTGTTGAACGGAACGTTGGCCTTGCCACGCTGAGCTTTACTCGAAGGCAGAGCTTGAGCGGATGCCTAGCTTTGCTATAATCAACACGTTCCACGTAGGTTGGGCGATGAATCTGCTTCTCGGTTAGAACTCCCGCGACAATCAGCGTTCAGCGAACGATCCTCGCAGCCTGCGGCGGAGAAGCAGGTCTCGAAATGTGGCCAGGTAGCTCAGGTGGTAGAGCGCAGCCCTGAAAAGGCTGGCGTCGGCGGTTCAACTCCGTCCCTGGCCACCACATTTCAAAGGTTTTAGCATCAGTTTCCATTCTTCATATTACCGGCAGTTTACCGGCAGTTGATGCTATTGCTGCAGCACAACACCATCCAGTAGCTCGGGTTTCTTGTGGCTAAACAGAAGCTCAAGAAACATTCCCTGAGCCAGCAGCCTGTCTTCCGACATCGACTTGGCGTAGATCTCAAGAGTCGTTTTCAAGTTTTGGTGCCGCAGGATCTCCTGCACCGTCTTGACATCGACTTTCATCTTCACCAACACCGAGGCCAGCGTTCTTCGGAAGGTGTGAAAACCGAAGGTACGCGGTGGCGCGACGACTCCGGCCTTCCTCGCCGCCACTCTCAGGTAGTCCGCGACCAGCATGTTCGCTGCGGGTGGTTTCTTCCCTTTCAAACGAAGACTGGGAAACACGAAGTCCTCGTCTCCGGGATAGAGCGTCTCCTTGCGCCAGGCAAGAAGATGCGCCGCCAGCAACGGATGCATGGGCACGGGAGCTTTCGATGCCTTCGACTTCGGAGGGCCGAAACGCCGGTCGACGTAGGCCCGACGTACTTGGATCAGATGGTCAATGAAATCCAGGTCGTTCCACTTGAGGGCTAGGACTTCGCTGACTCGTAGCGCCGTCGCAGCATCAGTGAGAGCCATGGTGCGACGCATCAAATCCAGGTTGTCGAAGATGTCAAGCACCTGGGGTAGTGTAAGGATGACCGGTTCGAAGTCGCTCGCAAGCGACTGGCGCACGAAGCCGATGGGATTCCCGTCCGTCGTGCGGGGCAGAAATCCCTGGCGTTGTCCGTGCACGTAGACGTTATTCATGGCCTTCCGGATCTCACCCAGGGTTGGATTCCTGAGCTCGAACTTCTTCTTGAGTTCCCTCAGCCAGTCTTCTACATCGGGCGGATGGACTGCCAAAGCTGGAATGGTTCCCCAACGAGGCAAGGCCCAGCGACTGAGATAGCGTTTGTATTTGCGGATCGTCGAATAGGCCTTTTCAATCGTGGCCTGTGTCTGATCCTCGGGTAGTTCCTTTTGTATGTAGTGGGCCGCAAGTTCCCCGAACAGGGGTTTGGCACCCACTTCAAAGGGTGATTGATTAGGATTGAGATGGAGTTCGTCTACTCGCCGCCAAGCTGCTTCCTCGCTCGGATAGTCCTTGATCTTACCGACCTTGATGGGCGTTGCTTGCACCCAATCGCCATCTTCCGGTCGCTGCCGACGGTAGCAGAACACCCAAATGTCCCCTGATTTGCGTGGCTTCTTCTGAAGCCACCCATTCTGAAATCGTGCCATCACTTCTCCTTTGGAGAGGTGGCACTCCCGGCTGAAGTGGAGTGTCGCTGAGCACGCGCCCACTCGTCAAGTTCGCTGAGCTTGTACCGCCAAGTTGTGCGCCGACTTCGGGGTCCGCTGAGTACCGGGTGTGCTGGGATTTTGCCCTCGCGAGACAGCTTCTGCACCTTCTTCCAGTCAAAGGCCAGGAATACGGCTGCCTGTTTGCTGTCAACGTAAGGCTCGAAGTTGGTTGAGAGAGCCGGCGTGACCGGCCATGGCTGGGTCGACATTGCATCCTCGTTAAGCTTTCCTCGCGGAGTTTCGTGTTCGCGTTAGTCTTCCTTGCGGGACCTCAAGTTCGACGAGAGTCGACAGCGGGGCTGGTCCGTGAGTCCTATTTCAAAGCGGAAACAACTTCCAGTCAAACGCACTTCGTAGCGGACGCTCATTTCCAGATATAGCGAGACGAGCCAGCACAATAACCCATTGGATGCCTTGATCTTAGCGCACGCAATAATCCGGCGATCGAGGCGGCCGGAGTGTCACCACCCAAAGTGCGCTCGGCCAAAAGAATTCTCGGTTGCTGTTAGCGAGGTCAGTCTTCGGTTCGAGTTTCAATGTCGAAAGGCAAACGAAACCAGCTGGTTCGTAGACGGTGCTGAAACAGTCGGTCCGGCACAATGGAGAGAGCCACAGGTCTACTGGCGCTGTTGCAGTTCGGTCTGCAACCGATCCTTGTATGTCTCCACAATGAATTCAGCAAAAGCAGCTGCCGTCGCGACCGCGAGACGAGCGTGTCTTGGCTGTAACCCGCGATGCCGCGAGTTCTTTCCATGGCCCGTGCCATAAAGGTTGCGAATTTCCGCAAGGCCTTGGGTTGTGGTAGAGAGTGTCCGTAGCGTCTTTTTGATAACTTCCGCTCCTTTTGCCTGATCGGAGATACCTTCCGGAACCAACTTCAACTCTTTCAGCACAGCCTTGACCAGATCCGGTGTATCTGGATTCGGTGGCAGGGAGATTCCCATCCGGTCTGCAATGTGCTTGCAGCAAGTATCTATCAGTTCCTTGGCCGTCCCAATTGCCAGCGCCGGGTCACTGTCGATGGACGACTCAATTCGTTGGATCTCCTGGTACATCCATGAACTACTCAGAACAAGCGCTGCCCTGTGTAGGGACTCCTCTGCCCGACCATATGCCGGATTCCATGGGGACACCCGATAGCCGACGTCGTCACTCGCAAGTTGTAGCTCTTCGAGGTTCCATCCATCGCGCTGCAGCTCTTTGTTCATCTTCTGAACGAGCTCCCGTGCCAGCCGCGCCGGTCTAACGCTGGGATGCACCGAACGTTCAACAAAGGCCAAGAACGTCGCGTCCGGACCGCCTAGGAGATTCAGACGGCTGTCCGTGAATACCCAATCCGCAGGCCAGTCCTCGGGATTGTTGACACAATGCTGCCAGATGTCTCCCGCGGCATCCTTGAAACGAGAATCCGTCGAAGGCAGCTTGTTGAGTTCGAAAAGTGGATTCAAGAACTCGACTGGGTCGAGACTACCGTTCCAATCAACACCCTTTTGCTGGAGGATACTCACCACGGCCCGTCGGACACGTTTCGTAACTGGACAGCCCTGAAGGTCTGGACGCCCCGGGAGTCCTACAACCAGAGGTGCGATCTCAACGACAAACCAATCGCTACTCATCTGTTTAACCGCTGCGGACAGAGCTTGTGAGATTTGTTTTTGAATCAGCTCGATACGTTCTTCAAGGAGAACGAACGTCTCCGGCGACACTTGGACGTACAGCGTGAAAGTGTAGGTTCCTCCATTCCAATTGTCATAGCCAGTCTCTTCAAAGCGTGCTCTGCACCGTCGGAGCAGGGTAGCAGCCTCGTAATTGGCCTTGGTATTGAGCATTCGGACGATCGTTTCAATCAGATCTTCATCGCTGACCGAAAGATTGCACGAGGAAGTTGCCATAATCTCTTCTCGACAAGTGGACGCACGATCTCGAATACTCAAGATCTCTGCACATTGTCCAAGAACAGCATATCGGAAATCTCGCCACGTACGCGGAGGACGGGCGGCTTACCAGACATTGAAAGACTGCTAGAGTGTCTTTCACGCTAGTTCTACGGTAGATGAACTGGATAAGCTTTCCGATTTGCCAGCCATCAATGAGCCATCGGCGATTCCACGCTAGTCAGATATTAGGCACCTACGCCTGCATGGTGTCATTGCACGATGCGCAAGAAAGGAATTAGCTCATGAGGACGCTGACACAAGGTGTGCAGCTAATTCGTATACCGTCCGTGCTTCATCGGGAACAGTAAAAAAGAGGAATACAAAGCTTCGCAAGCAGTTCGAGTGGGGGGATGTCGATGATAGATAGGAGAAGACTAGCTCACTGGCAATATGTCTATCCTGCGGTAATCCTGCTCCACACATTACTTCAAGTTGTGGAAATAACGCGGTGAGAAGCTGGGCTCGCTCTCGAATGAGGTTTTTTCGTTTGTTGATATCATCAAGTTTGAAAAACTCAATTGTGACCAGTGCTCGATTACGACCGTGACCTTGCTGAGGTACCGGCCTCGGTGAGACTCCGTAGAATTCGATAAACTCTTCCGCGTCATCCGTAATCGGATAAAGCAGCAATGGCTGCTCAGCCGCAAGAGCAGCCTCGGTCGTGGCTGTGAAGTCGTACGTACCGACGATTGGGAAATAGTTGCGCTTCAGAATCGTGTTGCAGGGGCCGCAAGCGGCGCAGTAATTATGCACGTCGTATGCTAGCAAGTAATAGCCGCCGTTCGGAATCGGCACATTCGCCACTGCTATTCCCACGTTTCGTAGTGCGGATGGAAGACGCCAGCGGTTGACCTTGGCCTTGGGACGAAAGTGCTCAACTGCCAACTCGATTTTCCCAAGTGCCACGCTCTCGAACTTTCTCTCGCAGTATCCGCATTTTGAGTGGCCTTGATGGCCGATGTAAACAGGCTTAATCTCGCTCCAGATCGGAGCGTGTTTCACGTACGTCCCCTGTGCTACGAAATCCGCTGTCAAAACGGCTGCGCGATTCAACCATTGTGGGCGGTAATGCCTGATCAATGCTTCAAGATTGAGGCGAGAAATTAGGTAGCCAATCAATCTCTTTGCTCCCCGCCCCTGCTCAATTCGAGCAGCAACTCCCGAGCGGCTACTACATCACCGTCGCGTGCGCGAAGTGCTAGTTCCCGCAAGGCTCTCGACCTGCCAGGAGCTCTTGACGAAAAGAGACCGAAGAATTCGGTTAGCAATACTTGATCAGCGTCCAATCCGTGCACCGTAGAGTGGATTCGGGCAGGAACGGAAGACTGTCGTTGCGTGGGCCGCATGAAAAGAATGTTCATCCACTCTAAAGAGCCAACTACTAACGGACTGTGGGAAGTGACGATAAATTGGATTCGGGGAAACTCTTTGGACAATTTCGGGAGCACTTCCATTTGCCATTTGGGGTGCAGATGTAGATCGATTTCATCAATGAGTGCTACGCCCGCGCATTCGCGCAGTTCGAAATTCGCTGGCCATGTCATGCAGAGGTGGTACATGAAGTCCGCCACCCACCCGAAAAAAGCCCGGTAGCCGTCGGAGAGTGCTCGAAAGGGAATCTTGAGATCATTCTTGTCGAACTCGTACTCACCCGTAACAAGACGGCCCGTGAATCTGTAGTGCCCGTGTCCGATGATCCGATTAATCACTTCGACCACTTGTTTGAAACGCTCCGGGTTTTCGACGCTCCATCGCGGACCCCAACTTTCCATAGGAACGAGCGTGTAGTCGTCCTCGAACAAACTTTGTAAGCGTTGCGCACGCGCAAAGCTTGATTTCTGGCGAGATCCAAGATCAGCGCGTTCGCTTCTTTCTGTCCGGCGGCTTGCGCCATAGCCAACAGCGAAGAAGGCGCTAGAGTCCGCTTTGAAGACGAGATTCCACTGATTCTCCGATACACCGGACCAGTTCATTTCTTCGAGATCCTCTCGTCGCCTGATTGTTAGTGAAGAACGAAGACTGGCCTCAATACCACGGCCATCCTGCGCATGAGTTCTAATATCAGCACCGAGATCCGCGGACGTTTCTCCTGGTGGGGCGGTATTGTCTGTTGAAGCCTCCCGGCGCACAAAATAGTACGGGTAGATTCCTGAGGACCTAACAGCAGGCCCCAAACATAGGAGAGCGACTGCTTGCAGGAAGGCCGTCTTTCCCCGACCATTATCTCCGAGGAGCAGATTGATGTTTTTGAGCCGGGGCTCCGGGATGCCCACTTTCTTGAAATCCTGGTCAGGATGTATCAATACAGACGTCGCCTTCCGGAATGAGCGAAACCCTCTGATATCGATACGATCTACGTACATGAAGGGATTCTACTTGGAGAAGAAAGCAGAGGATAGAGGCACAAAAGGTGCTCTTGGCACGAGACGGAAATCAATGGCACGGAGCAATCCTGCCAGAACTGTCGTGCTCAGTATGGTGATCGCAATATAGGTGTCAAAACACCCGGATGGGATATCGAGTCCATCCGAGACTTGCCTGCCGAACCCCAAGAAAATATTCTCCGGGCCGAATGCTGCTGAAGTCAACATCGACCCTCAGACCCATAATGTGATCATGCAGCTCCGGCATCCCCGTCGCGCGCAGAAGCTGGTCGCCCGTGTCGCTGAGCAGCCCGACTTCATAGGCTCCTTCCTTGCTCCCAATCGGAAGATCAAGAATCAGGTGTTTAGCTGTTCTAGGAATTTCCAGAGGTACCTGACCTGCCTCAGACTGGCTCTGCCCGCGAGCCACCGAGCGCTCACGAAGATCCAAGACGGCCGTATCAGTCGTTACCACCGAGTGTCGGCCTCGCACCCACAACCATCCGCCCAGCGCGAAGAGCAGAACAGCAGCTGTGGCCACCCAAGTCAGCACATGTCGGCGCTGGATCGTCGATTGCCTGCGCAATTCTTTGAATTCCTGGAAACACGGACTGCATGAGCCGAGGTGGTCAAGCCAAGGCTCCGCTTCGGTGAGTGACACCTTTCCTTGTGCTATGCCCTTGAGTAGAGAGTTCCCGGGACAACCGATCCTCTCGGGATTAGGGAACTCCGTCGCTAAGCCTTGCCGGAGAATATCAAGCAAGCGCTTGTCCGCCGCGTTGGATTGGCTTTCGCTGCTCAGAGAGAGTCAACTCGCTAACAGTCAATCTGAAAAACAGCCCAAGTGTAACTGAAAGAGGGCCCACGACACATTGGCATTTCATCTTCCGCCAGTCAAACGTGCTCGTAGAATCTTCATGCGGCGTCGGAAGCGCAGCATGACGCTGTCGCCAGGAACTCCCAGAACGCGGCCAATGTGCTTCCAGGTATAGCCGTACTCGCGCGCAATCCAGACTTTGCGGCTCCAATCGTCCATCCGATCAAGAATCTCCTGAGCATGAAGCGTTCCTTCAATGTCGTGCTGCTCCGCTTGACTCGTCTTGCCAAGAACTTCCAACTCCTGAGCTGAAGATACAAGATGGATCGTTTCCTCGCGGCGTTGTTCCTTCTTCAGAGCACGTCTAAGCCGATGGTAAAAGCTTCCGAGAAGGTAAGCCTCCAGATCCCCAATCTCACCCCGCCTTCCATTCATCCGATCGAGCGTCCTAGAAACTGATTGAAGAACGCTCTCCCACACTTCAGCTACCAAGATTCCGTCGTCATCGAATGGATTTCGTGATTGAACCTGCCGGACGTGGGCCAACGCCTTTGGCCACGCTGATTGAGCGGCCTTCGAGAGTTCGCTTTCGGTGGCCGAGTCTAAACGAGGGTTGGCACCTGAAAGCACCCACTCGGGACCGGGTTCGGGGGCTGGCATACCAAGTGCCTCACATCAGCAATTGCGTGGTACCCGGCCAGAGGGCTAACGCAAGCGTGCCATCCGACAGAAAGGGATGTCAAGACCAACCCGAACAAGAGCAGAAAGTAGCGAAAATATTTTCGATAGGTTCGGTACTGTTTTGGTTCCTTTTATAGGTATGGGGCTACTGCCATTCTCAGGAGCAGGAGCCGGACGCAGAGATCGTTTGCCTATGGAAGATGGAATCAATCCCGACAGAAAGAAGCAAAGCCAATCTTTCCGTTGGTTGCACGAGATAGACCAGATCCTGGTCGTCGGGATGAAATATGGTCCGACGGGTACTCAGGAGGCCGTCAAAAGGGTACGGCAGCTCACCCCGGAGCTAGTACCTGCCCAAGTCTGGCACCGAATGCGACACCTGCGCGAGAAGGAGCGCGGCAAGAGTGCGGCACCGGTCGATTGGAGTGAATCTGCGATTGAAATTCTGCGCGAGGGCTATCGAAGCGGAGGCCGGAAAAAGACCGAAGCGATCAAGATCGTAAGGGCGCTTCATCCGGGAGTCGCGGGCTACGTGGTGTCGAGATTCGCCCGAAGTCAAGGTTGGCTCGACAAACAGCAGGCAGACAAACGAAAGGGAGATCGACGACCTTGGACAAGCGAAGAGGAACAAGAACTATTTGCGCGCGCGGGGTATGAGCCGGTCAAAGCGATTGCCGAAAAGCTCAAACGCTCAGAACAATCAGTTCGCTTCCGGCTTAAGGGCCGAGCCATAAGCGCAAGAGTTACGGACGGCTGGTCATTGCGAAGAATCCAGCAAACTTTGCATATAAGCCATCGCCGGCTGCAGCGTTTGATCGGCAGTGGTTTACTAAGAGTCCGCGACCCGCGAGTCACCGCAATTTCCCTGGCAGAGTTCTGTCGCATACACGGAACTGTGGCGTTACGGGGAATAGAGCAGAAAACTGACGCGGCCGTGTGTGACGAAAACAAAGGGTACTCGTGGGGGCGAGTTGCGAAACTCTTGGGCGTCACTGCGGTCGAAGTGGGGAAATGGATCGCCGATGGGGAGCTCAAGCTAATGGACACGTCGGTGACTGATCGAGCATTCGAGGCATTCTGTCTTCAACACGGCTCGGAATTAAATTTCGGCCTGATGGATCCAGCGGTCGCGAAGTGGCTCATTGATGAGTATGGTCTCCAAACGTCGACGACGCAGCGAACCTTCCCAGTGGCATCTTCGCAGAAACAGGCGCTTGTGGTTAGACCTTGCCCAAAGTGCAGGCGCAGTATTAGGGGAAACGGATATTTTGCACATATCCCAGCATGTCGCGGCGGAATGTCGCAGGGCAATCCCGAACAGTTGGGCGTTGATCAGCAAGCAAGTTGAGATGGCTGACAACCGCGCTGCCACCCCTGGGCGCGCTTGATACTGAACGATCCCTGCATTGCAAGGCTTTCAACAGTTCCCCACGATGAGTGACACCTGCCTACAACAGTGACCCGAAGAATCCCAGTCCACCCTATTGACGCCTCTATCCAAGTAGGTCAATTTGCGCTTAAATCATCACCTATGAAGAAGCTCTCCGTCTCATTGACCTTTGCTTACAAAGCCGAGCAGAAGTCGTATGTCAAGGATTTCGAAGTCGAGGACGACTTCGATCTCAAACATTCAGAGTATCTATCGAGAGAAGCGTTTGATGAGGTTAACATAGGTCTTCTTGCTACGACTTACCGCGCAACCCTTCCGGCTTTCGGCTCCTTTACCGACAGGATGAACTGGTTTGCGCCTGCAGCGGGCATATCGGATCTGACGCGGTTCGCGGCGCACCAGAATACAGCGCAGGCCTGGTGGCAAATTGAAAACTCGTTTACCGAGGCAGCGCACTTGTTGTCACGGGCTCGTGCTTACGATGATGTTGAGAAAGGAGAGAGCGACAAAGATCGACAAATGTACTTGCACTTAATGAAGATTCAACATTTCAATGCGGCAGCATACCTCATCTCCAAAATCGAAGACTGGTTTTTGTTGCTGCTCTTCGTGAATTCGGGCGGCTCTCTCATTCGCGACATCGACGTGCACGGTCCTAGCTGGATGAAGGAGATCCAGCGCGGTCGAATTGCGAAAGGGTTGAAGGCCCGAAAGTCGCAGCTTTGCTGCGCGAGGTTTCGCAAGAGCAATCCGTATCTCGATGCCCTTTCCGACGAGGACTACCGCACCATTCGGAGCGTGTTCAAGAGACTTGGTAGACCGAAATCTGTGGCGACGATCAGGAACTATCGGAACGAAATCGCCCATCGCGGTCTTCCGGCGGTCGACCTGGCGGAGTTTTCTCCGAATTTCAAATTTCCCAAGCCGCAGGGTTCGGTAATATCGCTAGCCATATCTGTTGGCGCGCCAATCGAGTACAAGTTTCTCGATCTTTATGAGAACGCTGTGGAGGCATTGAAGCACATGGAGGCTGAACTTCTTCGCCTAAAGAAGATCCCGCTTCTGGAGCCCAAATGAAACCTGCCCTCCAAATGTAGGTAGGCTGAGTAGCCTAGTCGACCGTTGGCCTGATAGCACTCACAACCTTGGAATCGGTCCGCCACTCATTGGTTGGCAATCCAGAAGAACCTCATGCTTAAGTTAGCGCTCGTGCGTGTCACCACCCGCATTGTTCTCAGGGAAAAAAAGATGTGAGGCTTTGGACTGTCGCCATCAAGACCACGTGCAGAGCCATCGCAGATGCCGTTGTCCTTAGTTGCGAACCGTTTACAAGGTGCTCTCACGCGCACTTCGACAACCCTCCTTCCATAGGGTCGCTCTAATCTTCGTAGAGGTTCTTCTCCGGCACAACTGATCGCTGCAAACGCCGTTGGACTTGTTGATTATGTGCGGTTAGTTTTGCGCGAAAGGCAGCCGCATTATTGGCGCCGCGGAGGTGGACATGTCACGTTTCGTAAGATTCCGTTTCGGTCACCCGATCAAGCCTCTTCGAGTGTCGAAATCCGCGCTTATAACCGCCGCTCTGTTCGCCCTGCTTGTTTTCATGCCCATGAGAGCACTGGCACAGGGTTCACCGTTCGATACCGGCTTTAACGCTATCCAAAGCCTTTTCACCGGCACGATCGCGAAGGTAGCAAGTCTGGTAGCAATCGTGATCGGCGGCTATGGCTTCGCGCATGGCGAACCCGGTGCAAAAAAGGCGCTCGCTGGTGTTGCCGCTGGAACAGGCATTGCTGTTCTCGCCGTGAATGTCTTGAGTTGGCTCTGGGGCGTATAGCGCCACTCCCAGCCACCGCCAACCCGTGATTAGGTGAAAAAATTATGCCAGACAAAGCGCAGCAGAAGCATCGCACAAATCGAGTCTTCAAGAGCCTGCATAAGCCCCTCACTTATTTGGGCGTCGAGCGGACGCTCTTCTACTTCGTGTGTGTCGGCGCCGTAGGAGCCTTCAATCTGTTCAATTCCATCCTTGCCGGAATCGCGGTATTCATTGGCGGTTTCGCCTTCGGCCATTGGGTCACAAACAGCGATCCGGCATTCCTCCGTATCCTCGCAAAGTCCGAACGGTACAAGCTGCGCTACGACGCCGCGAAGCAGCAAGTCCCCCGTGTGGAGGTGGTCTGATGCTGCGTCTCGACAAGGTCATCAAGCCGTGGAGAGAGAGCGCTGCGCTGAACGACCACATCAACCTCTACGGTTTCTGGAATGAGACGGCCTTCCTTACCAAAAGCGGCGATCTGGGCATGGTTCTCAGTGTTCCCGGTGTGGACTACGAAAGTCTTGACCGCTCGGAACAGGAGTATGCGGTGAAGCGGCTGGAAGCAGCGCTCAAAGCCTTTGGCCCCGGCTTCCATGTTTACCAGTACCTCTTCAAATCGAATCGACCCGACATACCGTTCGCGAAATATGATGACCCTATTGTGGAAGCAGCGATCGATCAGCGGAGGAAGTTCTTTGAAGCCAAGCGTGACCATCTTTATCAAGTTGAAATCTTCTATTGCATCCTCCTCGAAGGCGCCCGGTCGAAGACCGGCGTGGGGACGGCGCTGGCTCGCCTGTTACGCGATCCAGAGGGCGCGATTGTCGAACTCAAATCGCAGTTCACCAACGACAGCCTGAAGAAGTTGTTGCGGACGCATATCGAGCGCGATCTTCAACGGCTCGACCAGCATGTGCTGGCGTTCGCTCGGCAGCTTGCGGATTTCATGCAAATCGAGGTCTTGAATCAGCAGGGGCAATTCACGTTTTTCCGCCGCTTGCTGAATTATGACGATTGGCGTGTTGCTGGGAGGCCGCAGTCCACCCAGTTTCTCGACTATCAGGTGGTCAATTCCGACATCGAAGCCGAACGCGATCATCTGCGGGTAGGCGATCACATCGTCCGTGTGCTGACGATGAAAGAGGCCATCACCGAAACGAGGCCCCTGGTACTGGACGCGCTGTTGAAGATCCCCGCCAACTTCTATGTGGTCACCGAGTGGAAGCCCCTCCCCGCGGACAAGGCCCGGAAAGAGGTGAATAAGCGCCGCCGCCATTTCAATATGTCGAAGACAGGATTCGTCTCGCAGATGGGCAACGACGCCACCAAGACGAACCCGCGTGATGTGCTGGTGGACGAGTCCAAGCAGGCCGACATCGAAAATCTTGGGGATTGCCTTCGCGCCCTGGGTGACGGTCAATCGCTCGGCGACTTCTCGCTCACGATCGTGCTGTATGGCCGGTCACGAACGGAACTCGATCAGCTCGTGGCGGAATTTACAGGCGTCTTCACTAACGCGGACGGCAATCTGTTTGTTGAAACGTACAACCAGCTCAACGCTTACTTCGCCACCGTACCAGGCAACTATGCGCTCAACCTCCGCCAACTGTATCTGCTGAACACGAATTACGCCGACCTGTCTTTTCTGTTTACCATCCTTCCCGGTGAAAAGACGAACGCGCATCTCGGCACGGAGTGCCTGGCAGTCGTCGAAACCGACAACAGCACGCCCTACTTCCTCAACCTGCACACCCGCGACGTGGCTCATACCCTGATTCTCGGGATGACAGGCAGTGGCAAGTCGTATCTTTGCGTTTTTCTCCTGCAGAACGCGCAGAAGTACAAGCCGCTGACCTTCATCTTCGATATCGGCGGCAGCTTCCAGTCGCTCACGACGATATTCAAGGGCTCGTATCTCAATGTGGGTCAAGAAGCGCGGGACTTCACCATCAATCCCTTCTCGCTGCCTCAGACCAAAGAGAACCTGCAGTTTCTCTTCAGCTTCTTCCGCGTGCTCATTGAGGGTAACGAGCAACGTTACCGTATCGACTTCAAGGAGGAACGCCGCCTGTGGGACGCGATTGAGCGCATCTACATACTGGAGCCGAACCAGCGCACGATTTCGAATTTTGGGAACATCATTGGCGAGTTGAAAGAACGCCTCCACCGCTGGACCCGCGGCGGGCAGTACGGCTTCCTCTTCGACAATGCCGAGGACACGCTTTCCTTCAAAAGCTTTCAGACGTTCAATTTCCAGGGCTGGAACGATGCGCCGGAAGTCTTGGAACCACTGCTGTTTTATGTTTTGCATCGAGCATCAAATGAGATCACTGACCCCAAGAAGCTCGATACCCCCAAGTTCTTCCTGCTCGACGAGGCGTGGCTCTTCATCAAAAACGAGACGATCCGCAATTATGTGGTGCAGGCCCAGAAGACCTGGCGCAAGCACAAAGCTGCCATGATCCTGGCGACGCAATCCATCAAAGAGCTTGAGGAGTCGGGGATGCTGGCGATAGTCGCCGAGAGTTGTCCAACAAAGATCTTCCTCGCCAACCCGGACATGAACCGGGAAGTCTACCGTGAGGCGTTTCATCTGAACGACACGGAACTGGACCTTATCGATGGCCTTGTTCCACCGGGCCAAATGCTGATTCGGAAAGCGCAGACCTCCAAGAAAGTGCATTTGAACGTCGATTCCGTCTCGCACTGGATGGCGACCAACAACGCCCGCGACAACCTCATAAAACAAGAATATTTCGAACGCTTCGAGTTTGCGGATGCGCTTCGCCATCTCGCAGAAGATCATCCATTCCAGCCGCGCGCGCTGGCTGTATCAACTTCGAACAACAACCGCTAAGGAGAGCTCTATGCGGCATCTGAAATTCGTCGTCAATTGCGCTTTGGTTTTTTCTTCCATCGGTGCTTCCGCCCAAGACTCTGCCCGCACTGTGCAGTATCACTCGCAGGATATCGTTCCCATCCGCGCCAAGGTGAAATATACGACCCTGATCGAACTACCTACGACCGAGAAAATCATGGAAGCCGCCACGGGTGACAAGGAGTTCTGGATCGTGGATGTGGTTGGCAACTTTTGCTTTGTACATCCGGCAAAACCAGGCATCAGCTCCAACCTGAATCTCATTACGGACAAGGGAAACATCTACAGCTTCACGCTCCAGGACATCACAGGATCCGCCACGATCAGCCCAGACCTGAAGGTGATCGTCGAACCCGCCGACCGTTCTGCGATTGTGGCCGCGAGCGGCCCTCCGCAGTTCGTGCCCGCCGCCCAACTCGAACAATCGCGGCAGCAGCTTGCCGCCCTGCAGTCGCACGTTGAACAGGCGGTAGATGAATACAAAAGCGCCTATCCAACACGGCTCAAGTTCGACTATGCCTACAAGGCAAACGAAGCCCCCTTCTATATCCAGTCGATCTATCACGACGACAAGTTCACCTACATCAAGACCAATGCTCCTGAAAAATTCAGCGTCTATGAAATGAAGGACGATAAGCCCAACCTCGTTACCTACGACCTTCGGGAAGGGACGTACATCATTCCGAAGATCATGGACAGCGGATATGTGGAACTCGGCAAAAAGAAGATGGAATTCACGCGCAAGGGATCACCGTCATGACCGAGAACGTCTTTACCTCACACACAGAGCCGCAGCCCGAGCCAACGTTGCGTCGCAACCTGGAGCTGCCGAAAGGTGTCTTGCAGAAGAATCTTAAGACCTTCGTTTATCTGGGCGCGGCGTTGCTCGTGATTGTGGCTGCACTCTTCAGTTCGTCGGGGAAAAAGACCCCCGCGCAACAGGCCAGCGCGAAAGGCCAACCACCGCAACCAGCCTTACAGGACAACACCGACAGCAACGTGCAGGAATTGAAGAACCAGCTTCAGGCCGAACGTCAAAAGGAGCAGCAGGCGACAATCGCGGCCGCCGCGATGGCAGATCCGGCGCTTGCGTCTGCGACGCCCCAGCAGCGATCCGCAGCCGCAGCCTATGGACCGACCGGCCTTGCCGCGCCCTGCGTTCCGGGCCAGCCCTGCCCGCAAGCGCAGCAGGGCAACATGCAGATGCAACTCACGCCGGTGCAACAGCAGGCACAGTTGATCGCTGCGAAAGAACGCGAGCGCGCAGATGACTCCCGTTTCGCTTCCAATCTTGTGTACTCCCGCTCTGCCGATCCGCAGCAGCAGCAACAACAGCAAGGCCAGATAATGCCCGCCCAATATGGCCCTGCCGAACGGCAGACAAACAGCAGTCTCGTCTCCCCACCAGCCGAAGGAAAACAGGAGGACGCGCCCGGAGGCTATAAACGCCCACTGGAGGCCAATATCGATTCAGCCGTCGGTCAGCCCTATCTCGTCTACGAGGATTCGGTTCTCGACACGGTTCTCATGAATCGCCTGGATGGGGATGCCGCAGGACCGGTCAAAGTCCTTGTCTCAAATCCGTTGTATTCCCACGATCATCAACACGTGATCATTCCCGAGGGAACGGTTGTTTTGGGCGAGGCAAAGAAGATTGGAGCGGCAGGGTTTGGCCAGCAGCGGCGCATGGCCGTTGTTTTTCACCGGCTGATAATGCCGGACGGTTACTCCGTCGATCTCGATCAATTCCAAGGACTCGATCAAATCGGAGAGGAAGGGCTCAAAGATAAGGTCAACAACCACTACCTCCAAATTTTCGGCACCTCGATCGCTCTGGGTGTGATTGCTGGAGCTAGCCAGATCACGCAGGGTGGCGGCACCATTACAACGAGTGGTTCCCAGGCATTCACCAATGGGGCTGCTGGCAGTGTTTCGCAGTCGGCCACCACGATCCTCGACCGCTTCATCCAGATACCACCCACCATCACGATTCGAGAAGGCCACCGCGTGAAAGTGTATTTCACGCAGGACTTGCTTCTTCCTGCGTACTCCAACCACACTATTCCGCAGACGTTTTGAGGAGGCTGTCCATGCGAATCCTTGCCCTCTCCCTCTTAGTTCTGTGGACTCTCACCCTTGCCGGCTGTCAGAGCAAAGCGGCAAAAGTAAAGCAGTTGCAGGATGAATACAACGCTGAATACCCGGCTTATGCCAAGGACTGCCTCGATCCGGAGACCGCCGCATCGGGGGATCTTCTGACAGGAAAGAAGCTGACTCAAGAAGAGATCGCAGCCCTAGAAGCCAAGAAGAAAGAACGAGAAGCACGGTGCAAACCACAGGCTGACCATCTTGCGCAGCTCCAGAAAGAGATTCTCGCTGCACAGCAGTAAAGCCGTACCGCTGTAAAGCGTCACAAAGCCAACGGCGACGAAGGGACGAGACAAATGAAGAAACTAACCCTTACCGTGGTCGCCGTTGCGTTTGCGGCGGCGTTGCAACCGGTCGCGAATGCCCAATTCGGTTCTGGCATCGTGTTCGACCCGACACAGTCGGGCCATGCCGTTATGCAAATCGAACACGAAGAACGATCCATCGCCAACCAATTCCAGCAGATTGAGCAAGGCCAACAGATTTTCACGAATACCGTGAAGATCGCCACTACCGCGCTACAAGCCTACAACGTCGCAAAACAACAATACGCGCTCACGCATCAGATGATTCTCGCTCCACGGATGCTGTATGCGCGATTTCTGTCTCCGACTTCTGACTTGCTACTGTTGCAACAAATCTCGAACACCTATGGCAATTCGATGGGGTGGCTCAATTCGGCAAACACCGGGAAAGGGGCCGCATCCGCTTACCAGCAGGTTAGTGTTCCAAACACCAACAAGATGATTCCTGGCTACGGGACAGCGAGTATGGCCGGACAGCTCCAGATTGCCGCACAGGGAGCCACGGTTGACATCAGCGACTCCGTGATGACCAACAACCTGCAAGCCCTCGGGACCATCCGCGCCAACCAGACCGCAAGACAAACGGACATTGCGAATCTGGAGGCCGCGACCCAAACCCAGGACCCATCCCAGCAAACGATCATGGCTGAGCTGCAGCGCATCAACCAGGCTCTGCTCCTACAGCTGCGCACATTGCAAGACGCGAACCAGATCAACGCCAATCTTGCGCTACAGCAGATCGTTGCCCAAAAGCAGCAGCAGGACGCGATGAAATCGACATTTCGCGACTCTTCTGGGTACGAAAGCTATTACAACGCCAATATCACCTCGACCAGCAGTGGGTCCGGGAACCTCCTAACGCAGGCGTACTGAGAGAACAAAGACTAAGGGGCACGATATATGAGTCTCTTTCAATACATCGCTCAGGCGTGCCAGTCGCTTGCAGCGACGGTGGCTCCTTCAATAACGGCAATGGGGGTTCACATCGTCCTGGCATTGGCGACCATCATGATGGTTTGGTTCGGCGTGCAAGAGGCACTGGCATCGGCACACGGCGGGCCAGGGTTCAGCATGGGGAGGTTTCTGAACCTCTTCATGCTGCTCACCTCTGCCTACGTGATGGTGAACTACTACGACAGCTCCATTCCCGGACTTGGGTTTTCCATCAAGGGCTTCATCGACGGCGGAACTATCAATCTCGTGAACCTGATTGGATCGGATGGTTCAAACACCATGCTGAACGAGATCCACGCAGCATCCTCCAAGACCGGCCCGTCGATACTGAACACCGTGATGAATCCTTACTACGCAATCGTGTACTTCGCGGTGCAATTCCTGTTAGCCATGCTAGCCGCCATTGTCTCCGCAATCGTGGCTTACGGAGCGATTGCGGCCACGATCATCGGAGTGCTCGGCCCAATCTTTATACCGTTCCTTGTCGTCGACAAACTTGATTGGCTGTTCTGGGGATGGCTCAAGGCGTATCTGGGGTTCAGCTTTTACAAAGTCGTCGCCGCAGCCACGATGAATGTTCTGTCCCACGTGCTGACCAACTACTACATCCAACTTGGCCAGAGCGTGTCGGACCCGTCAACGATAGTTCAGACGTTGCCGCTTCTTGTCCTTCTCGTCCTCGTCAACATCTACATCCTCTTCAAGATCCCGACCATGACACACAGCTTATTCACTGGCGGTACTGGCGGACACGGTGGGGGCCTGGGCGTGGCCGTGATGGCCATACGGGCCGCGATGTAATCGCCCTAGAGCAAAGGAGGTCGAAATGAGCACAGAGACGATGAGCGCGGAAACGAAAGCTACCCCCGAAATTACCCGAGCCGCAGAGCGTTACCTGGAGCAATACGGCGACCCATTGGTGATGAATACGTACTTGAAGGTGACCGTTCTTGTGCTCGCCGGCGTCTGTATCGCCCTGTCGGCACTCACCTTCAAGAGTCAGCAGGCGCTCGCTAACATGCACCCGATGATTGTCCGGATCAACGACGTGGGCCACGCCGAAGCGATCGACTACCGGAACTTTCAGTATCGCCCCCAGGAAGCGGAGAACAAGTATTACCTGACCCGCTGGGCGGAACTGTATTTCAGCCGCAACCGTTTCACGATCGAACGTGATCAAACGCAGTCGCTTTACTTCCTCAATAGCGACGTGCAACGTGCCGTGATCGACCAGGAACGCAAGGACAACAGCATTCAGAATTACGTCAAAGACAGCAGCTTGCCGTATGTCGATGTGGAGATCAAGAACGTCATTCTTGACGACCTGAGACAGTCTCCGTATTCAGCGCGCATCGAGTTTGAGAAGGTGTACACCAACCCTGCGGATCATTCCGAACTCAAGCGGGAGCGATGGACAGCCAGCGTCACCTATGTCTTTCGCGAAAATGTGAAGAACAAGGAGCTTGCCGTGAACCCCCTCGGTCTGACCATCGTGCGCTTCCGGGCGGACCAGGCATTCAGCTAAGGATTCATCGACCTGCCCAGAGGCTTATTCATGTCGTTTTTTGCTGCTAATCCGGCTAGCTTTTCCTACCTGTCTTCGTGTCCGGTGGAGTCGGCGAACAAGAACCTTTCGACGCCCATCTACGGTGGCGAATTTCGTCCTTCTTACGGCGGATATGCCGGCTCGAATCTAACTCCGATTGCGGTGAACTTCCGCGGCCAGTGTGCGGATGAGAACGTTGCTCTGGCGCGTGTCTGCCGTTATGTATCCCGTCTTTTGCTCGGTCACAGCTTCGGGGCCTTTCCGGCGCCCGGCGGCACTCGGTCTTCTGCTTCGCATAGCGCGCCCCTTCGGGGTCTCGGTTCCTCCCAAACAAGTTTGAGAACCACGGCAACGAACGCCTCTCAAACTTCTTTCGGGCCCCTCCCAGAAAGCAGACCTTCGGCACTTGGGAGCCGGGCCCACTCGCTAAGCTCCGCCCAGTGTGACCCGAGCAACAACGGGCGAATTCAACAAACGGAGACACTCTCATGTACCAGAACAAAGTAACCCTCATCGGCTTTCTCGGCAGCAACCCAGAAGTTCGCACCGCCAACAACGGCAGTTTCACGACACTCTCGCTGGCAACCAAGTCCTCCTACAAGAAGGACGACAAGTACATCTCGCACACCGAATGGCACCGTTGCGTTGTCTTCGGCAAGCTCTCGGAGTTCGCCAAGACACTCACCAAGGGCGCACATATCCAGGTGGAAGGCGAACTGCGCAGCCGGGAGTACGACAGCAAAAAGACGGACTCGAAGCAGCGCGTCTGGGAGATTCGAGTCGCTTCGATCCTGAAGCTCGACCGGGCTGAAAAGGCCGCGCCGGAAGATCAGGAACACGAGGAATCGACCCAGGAAGAATCGGCTGCATAGGCCGTTGCTCTTCACTCTCGGAAGCCCAGCTACTCGCTGGGCTTCCAACGCTGTGAGGTTCCCGCTATGAGCTTTGAATTGATCCTGCCGTTCTTTCGACCGATCGAGCCACTGCTGCTCGACGAAGACGTTAGCGAAATCATGGGCAATCCAGATGCGTCTTGGTCTTGCGAGCGCGAAGGAAGACTGTGCCAGGAACCAACCATTTCCTTCGACGCCGGCAAGCTCCGCACCGGCCTCGAAGTCATCGCCAACCAGCTCGGCAAAAGGCTGGACGACGACAACCCTAGACTCCATGCGCAGCTTCCGGACGGAAGCCGGATTGCGGCGTGGATTCCGCCGCTCGTGAGTCCGGCCCCGGCGATTGCAATACGGAAATTCACGAGCCGCAACTACACCGTCGATGACCTTATCGCTCGCGGCACACTGACGCAGGCGATTGCAGACCTCTTGGCGGAGCAAATTCGCAGCGGTAAAACGCTGCTCATCAGCGGCGGAACGGGGACGGGGAAAACCACGCTCTTGCGAATACTCGCCAACTCAATTCCGGAGAATGAACGCATCCTCGTTATCGAAGACACCCCCGAGCTTCAGATCCGGAAGCCGAACATAGTTGCAGCCGGATGCCAGACCAGTACTTTTAAGACCAATGTGTCTTTCGACGACTTATTAAAAGACACGCTTCGCTTCAGACCCGACCGGATCATTCTCGGCGAAGTGCGCGGAATCGAGGCGCGAACATTGCTCGATTCCTTCAACACAGGCCACGCCGGATCGCTGGCGACAATTCACGCCAACTCGGCAGAAAAAGCCCTTCGCCGCTTCGCCAATCTTGTCATGCGTAGCCACGCGCAGACCACGTTCTCCGACACCGAAGCTGAGATCGGAGAAGCCGTCGATTTTGTCGTCCATGTGGAGCGTCGACCACCGCGTCGCATTATCCGAGAAGTGCTGGCGCTTCGCGGGTATGACCGCGATGCCAAACGCTTCCTGATCGAGCCAGTATTCGAGGTGAAACATGCCACACCATAACACTGGAAATGGAACCAGCACCGCTGCTGACTTCCTTACCCGTTGCTTCGCTCCGGGCGAAACGATTGCCCTGCTCGTCCGGAGGGAATCACCTAATAAAACGCATCAGCGAATCGCTCCCTTGGAGCATGCGCTTGCGCCTCGTTACCTCAGCTGGCTCGCGCACGAGAACTCTATGGGCGCGAACATCTACGTGTCTGCCAATCCGCTTCGCTCTGACAGCCGCAAACGCACCAAAGAGTGCATCGCCGCAGTACGACATCTGTATCTGGACTTGGATACCGACGGCAAGGCTCGCCTCGCGTCGCTCCGGGCTTCTCATGCCGTTCCCGCGCCAACAGCAGTCCTCACGACATCACTTAGCAAATATCAGATCCTCTGGCGCGTGGATGGCTTCACTTTCGAGAAACAGGAAAGTACGCTCAAACTGCTCGCGATCGGCTTCGGCGGCGATCCCGCTTGCACCGACTGCAACCGGGTTCTTCGCCTACCGGGATTCCTGAATTGCAAGTACGCTCCCCCGTATCCCGTCACCGTCCAATACCCCAGCGACTTTACCTGGAATCCCGCTGACTTTCGGCTGGACACTCCGGCGGCAAATCCCATGCTTTTGTCCAACGCAATGCCGCCGCGACAACATCCCGATAAGCATAGCAATTCCGAACGCGATTGGGCCTGGGTTCTGCGCGAACTTGCCCATGGAAAGGACCCCGCGAAGCTGACCCGATCGCTGGCCTCGCGGCGCGCCGACAAACCCCGTCCTCTTTATTACGCTCAGCGGACGGTCGATGTTGCATCGGCCAGACTTTGGCTTATCCAAGGTATCCCGATGGACGACATTGTCACGATGCTCGTAGTCCGGCGGCGCTTCGAGATTCCGGGCGCACTTTGCTCCGCTCGCGCGCACGAGATTGCGCAGACCGCACAACGGATGATTACCGAGAGAACTATTGACCCCTTAATTCAACGCCTACAAGGAGAACGAATATGCCGCTACTAGAGATCAACCAAATTCGCCACATCTGTGCCTCTGTTCGGCTGGATGAATCCATCGCTGCACAGGTCGATCAGTATGCCGCTTTTATACGCGCATCCGCAGACGATGTTGTGGAGAAGGCGCTCAACTATGTCTTCTCAAAGGACCGCGAGTTCCAGGAGTTTCTCAAGACGCCACAGGCCAAGCAGGCTGCCTCCACATTGCGTGTCCGCAAAGCGCCGAGTAATGGTGCCGCGGAGCAACCGCCAACGAAGCCTATATCCGGAGTTGAGTCCACGGCTTCTGCGCGCGCGGTGAAGGCATGATCGTCCATCCAATTTCGTGGCGGTGCAACAACGGTGCTTCGCACCGGAAGAATTTTTGACACTCCACCCCTGATAGGGTCGTGCAGGTATACCACTGTAAACGTGCACATAACGGAACACTTATGAAATGCGGGTATACGTCGGTATACCGCACTGCAGGCACTCCAGATGCCCTTACTGGCCCAACATAACGACTCGGAAGGAACACAGAGGAAGACTGTTTTCCGGAATGCAACGGTATGCCTCAAGCTGACTCAACGAGAGGTTCAGCTCCTCGATCAGATCGCGACTGCAAAAGGAATGGCACGGAGCGAATGGATGCGGAATGTAATCCTCCGGGAGCTGCGCGGAGACTCGGCCAACGATCCATCTCTCGCGGAGATCCTCGGGGTTCGCTTGCTCCTGGTAAACGTGTTGCGGCCTCTGGCCGCTGGCCAAAGACTCACGCCGGAGGCGTTCGACAAATTGCTCGACGAAATCAGCGAGGCCAAGCACGAACTAGCCGGGAGGTTGGCCACATCCGCAGGAAGGAAATAGCGATGGTAATGACAAAGTGGGGACGCAAGGAATCCATCATCTGGCCGCCGCACAGCCCGATTTACACCTGCGGGGCGGTATTCATGGCGCTCGTTCTTACCGGACTTTTTCTTTACTGTCGGTTCACCTTCGGCAACAGCCCCCTGCAGCGGTTCTACACGCCCACCTACATCCGATCGAGCGCTGCAGGAGCAATCGGAACGAGCCGCCGAGACCACTACCGGATACTCATGGTGGGCGCTCGCGGAATTCAACCGCGCCCGGCGACGCACACCGACGTGACGGACGGCACGACGCCGCAACCGGGCGGCAAGCCCATCCCGCTCGCGCTCTCGCAGTCAGCCTTGCAGCGCGGCTACACGGTCCTTTACCTCGGACCGCAGCAGAGCTATATCGACGCGTCCTTGAGTGCCTATCTCAGGAGTGCGGTTTATGGTGGCGATGGCCTTTTCGATCTCTACAAACTCCCGCTGCTTTTCGGTCTGGTATCACTCGTCATCCAGCTACCGTTTTCCATCGCCAAGGACGTTCGACGGCGCAAGGCGCTGAGATACGGACGACGACTGAAAGGCCCCGAGATGATGACTCCGAGGGAGTTCAATGACAAGGTCGCAGGGGATGGCATAGGCATTAAGACCAACGAAATGAAGAAAATGATCCGCATACCGCAGCGGGCGGAGGCCCAGCACATGCAGATCATCGGAGATACCGGAGCGGGCAAGACTATGATCATGCTCCAAATTCTTCGGCAGATAAAACATCGTGGCGATTCCGCCATCGTCTACGACCCAGCGCGGGAGTTCGTTAAGCGCTTTTATGACCCTAAGAATGGCGATGTGATCCTGAATCCGCTTGATAAGCGGTGCCCTTATTGGGGACCGGCGGAAGAGCTGCGCCGCCGCTCCGAGGCGAAGGCTCTGGCGGTGTCCCTCTTCCAGCCGCCGCAGGACAAGAAGGGTGAATTTTTCATCGAGTCCCCCCAGAAGATCTTCGCCTTCCTGATGGCCTATGGCCCGACGCCAGAGGAGTTGGTGAAGTGGATGTCGGACCCACAGGAGATCGACCGAAGACTGAAAGGAACAGAGCATGCTCACCTAATCGACCCGAGAGCGCACCAACAGCGTGCTGGAGTTCTTGGCTCGCTTGGACTCGTCGCCGACAGCCTCCGTCTCTTGCCGAACAAGGGCGCCGGGAATGGAGAGTGGTCGGCCACAGAGTGGGCCGAGACGCGGCAGGGCTGGATCTTTATTACGTCACTCCCGGCAGAACGTGAGGCTCTTCGACCGCTTCAAAGTCTATGGATCGACCTGCTTGTCTTGCGTCTCCTAAACGAGCCGAAGGCGGGCCAGAAGCGGGCATGGTTCGTGATCGACGAGTTGGCGAGTTTGCAAAAGCTCCCCCAGCTCCATACCGCCATTACAGAAAATCGAAAGAGCAACAACCCTGTGGTTCTTGGTTTCCAAGGAAAGGCCCAGCTGGAATACCTTTACGGCCACTTGGCCGAGGTCATGCTGTCGCAACCGGCAACCAGCATTTGGCTGAAGACGAAAGAGCCGACCGCTGGCGAGTGGGTCAGCAAGTTCATTGGAAAAGTCGAGATCGAACGACTACGCGAGACTCACTTCGACGGGTCCCGCGCTGGACGAAACTTTGCGCTGGACCGGCAGGTTGAACCGCTGGTAATGGAGTCCGAAATCTCCGGACTGCCGGACCTCCACGCCTATATGAAGTATGAGAACTATGTGACGCGCTTCTCATTTCCGTACTTCGATATGCCCGCTCTGGCCACTGACTTCGATCTCCGCGACACGCCCGACGACAAGCTCCCCTACGATCCCAAAAACATCGGTTCGGCTAAGCTTCAGCCGCGCCAGCTTGACCTTAAGCCGGAGCCAAATGCGCCCACGCCGCCGCGAAAATCGCCGCGGACCGCGACGGAGATCGTGCCACAGGATTGCGACGCTGAGCGGAACGTCAACACCCAACAAAGCCTCAATCTTCGGGGGTAGAAACCGCCATGCTGACCATTTCCAAGCCGCTCTCCGCTGGCCAGGCGCAGACCTACCACCAGAAGGAGTTCACCTCGAAAGAGCAGAACTATTGGTCACAGCGCGGCGTGATCGCAGGTGAATGGCAAGGCCGACTGGCCGAGCAGTTCGGACTTGCCGGGATGGTCTCAGCCGAGGATTTTGCGAAACTCAGCCAGGGCCAGCATCCGCAGACCGGTGAGCAGCTTGTTCGGCAACGGGCGTCCTATGAATATCAAGATGCCGACGGCAAGACCATCAAGACGATGGAGCACCGAGCCGGCTGGGATGCGACCTTCTCCGCGCCCAAATCTGTCTCGCTCACCGCGCTAGTCGGCGGCGATGAGCGTGTCCGCCAAGCTCATCGGGAGAGCGTCCAAGTTGCCCTCGAAGAGCTTGAACATTACACACAAGCCCGCATCGGCGGCAATCATCCGCCCGAGACCACCGGCAGGTTTATCGCCGCCAAGTTTGAACACGATACAGCCCGGCCCGTTGATGGCTACGTCGCCCCGCAACTGCACACACACGCAGTCGTTTTCAACGTTACCGAGCGCGACAACGGCCAGCCTCGCGCCATCCAGCCGCAAAGCCTCTTCGCCTCACAGCAATTTGCCACGGCTATCTATCAATCCGAGTTGACCTACAGACTGCGCCAACTCGGTTACGAAATCACGGCAGGGCGGAGCGGAGCGCCAGAGGTCAAAGGCTACACACAGGAATACCTCGACGCATCCAGTCCGCGGAGCCAACAGATTCGTGAGCACCTCGAACGCACAGGCCGCTCCGGGAAGGAAGCTGCCGAGATCGCCGCGCACTCGACGCGTGACCGCAAGGAAATTCATTCGCCGCGCGAAGTGATGGCCGCGCACCGGAAGCTGGCGGCAGACTTTGGGCATCAAGCCGACGCTGTTGTACGCGCAGCCCGTGAACGATCTCAACATCAAGAGAAGTCCCTCAACTCGTTGGACCGGGTTCGAGAATCTCTCACCTTTTCCCGTGACAAGAACTTCGAGCGCGAGGCTGTTGTGGATGAACGTGCTCTGATCCGCGACGGTCTCCGTCGCGGGATGGGCGAGATCACACATGCCCAGGTCCGCGCCAATCTTGACGCCCGCTTGGCGTCCGGTGAGTTTCAGATCGTCGACCGCTGTCACAGCACTCCTGGCCGCCAGTTCACCACCGCCAAAACCATCGAGGCGGAACATGAAATTATCCGCAGAGTCCGTGAGGGACAAAACGATATCGAGCCGGTTCTTGCGCGTCGACAGGCCATCGCCCTTGCCGATCAGCACCCGCATCTCAACCCGGCACAAAAGACCGTAATGGAGGATGTGCTCAGCGCGCCGGACCGCATTCAAGGTATCCAAGGGTTTGCCGGCTCAGGCAAGACGACCACGCTGACAGCCATCCGCAGTGCCGCGGAAAGCCGGGGATATCACGTTGAGGGCTTCGCCCCGACCTCCCGCGCCGCACGACAACTGAATCAGGCAGGAATTGAAGCCCGAACCTTGCAAAGCTTCCTGGCCCGCACCGCAGATCTAGACGTTGGAGAGCGAAAGCACTTCTACCTTGTCGATGAATCGAGCCTAGCCAGCACCCACCAGATGCGCGAGTTCCTCACGCGGCTTGCTCCCCACGACCGGGTGGTTCTTATAGGGGATATCCGGCAGCATCAGGGCGTTGAGGCGGGCCGCCCCTTCGAGCAACTACAGGAAGCCGGAATGCGCACGGCCAGACTTGATGAGATCGTTCGCCAGCAGAACCCGGCTCTGAAATCTGCCGTCGAACTATTGGCTACGGGCCATGTTTCTGTCGCGCTCGACACCCTCCAACAGCAAGGCCGTGTGAAGGAAATTCCCAACGCGGGCGAGCGCATCCGCGCTATCGCCAAGAGCTACGTCGAATCGCCCGAGAACACTCTCATCGTCTCACCGGACAATGCTTCCCGCCGCGAGCTGAACGTCGCTGTTCGCCAGGAGTTAAAAGCCACCGGAGCCCTTGCCCCAGAAGATCATGCTTTCCGTGTCCTGGTTCAGCGTCAGGACATGACCGGAGCAGAACGATCATGGGCAAGCCACTACGAGATCAACGACGTAGTTCGCTATACACGTGGCAGCAAAGCCATCGGAATCGAAGCTGCCGCCTACGCATCGGTCGTAGCGATCAACCCATCCGCTAACCAACTCACGGTCGAAAAAGCAAACGGAGAGCTTGCGACCTACGATCCCCGCCGCCTTACAGGCGTCAGCGTCTACCAGGAGATCGACCGCGAGTTCTCCGTAGGCGACCGCGTGCAGTTCACCGCCCCGGACAAATCATTGGGCGTTGCCAATCGCGACCTCGCAATCGTCGACGCGATTCATCCCGACGGTCGCATGTCCGCCCGGCTCGACAACAACCGCGAGATCGAATTTAACGCCCGCGAACATCGTCATTTCGACCACGGCTATGCCGTCACTAGTCACAGCTCCCAGGGCCTTACCGCCGAACGCGTCCTCGTCCACGCCGACACCGGGGTCCATCCGGACCTACTCAACTCACGATTCGGCTACGTCTCCATCTCTCGCGCCAGCCACGATGCCACGGTCTTCACCGACGACATACAAAAGCTGGGGGCTCGCATCGGAGCCGATGTCTCGAAAACCTCCGCCCTCGAAATCAATCAAGATTCTTGGGTCGTACAGGGAATTGGGATCGGCGTCTGAATCAGCAGGGGCTCTGGCAGAGAGCACTCAGGCTATGACCGGACAGCGAAAGTCGTAGAGGGTAAGAAGATGCGCAGGGCTCAAAAGCCCTGTGAAGGTTCGACTCCCTCCGCCCGCACGACGTTTCGTCACTGAGCTGCGGCACTCAACAGGGATTGTCTTCCCGTCTTTCAGGAAGTCTAAGGAGCATAAAGGAAACTATTGGAATGACTTGCACTGCAAGCCGCGTTACTTCACTGGGCCTTGGGGCCCAAAGAAAGTTCCTGAAGCGGCAAGGGGGTTGAGAACGGACCCTTCTGAAATGTTAGCCTTTCCTGCAGCACGAAAGACGAGATAGTCTTTATTTGTCAGGAGTCGCTGCGATGCGTCCTCGATCTGGCCCCAGAGATCTTGCAGAATCGCGCAAAGGCGAGTGAAGTCGTGTCGTAACTGAAGCTCAACGGGGACGAAATCTGAGTCGTCACGATGATACATCACCGTTGTCCAGAAGAAGTACTTGTCCATCATGTCGCGTCGTGGAATCAACCGTACGCCATTGTCGTCCTTGACTGTTCCCGGCATGCGGTCATGCAGAACGTTGCGGTACTTTTTGATGCTCTCTATTACCGCGACCAGGTTTCCAGTATTGATGCGAGCCTCCGCATCCGTGCATCTGCGATAAATCCTCTCGAAAGCCTGCACGACCTTTTCCGCGACCTCTGCCGCTCGCTGCAGGTTCGACCAAATCTCTTCGGCATACTTCAAGTCTTCCGACCTGTGTTCTATCTTGTCGAACGCGCGTGCGAGACTCACGAATGACGTGTAATGATTCATCGCGAAGAGCTCGAAATCTTGGTTTATGCCGTCGCGTAGATAGATGGAACTGGGCCTTCGAAGTGGCTCAACGTGCATCTTCCATACCACTTCGTACTTTGAAATATAGGTTTGCAACTGTGGCCACCACTCCTTTTCAGTTGCGTCGCCGTTCTCCGAAAGTGAGATCGCCGATTGCGCTCGCTGATTGCCTAGTTCGTCCATTCCATACCTCCCTCTCGGTGCATTGCGCGACATATGGCCCCGGAAGCTCCGCTCATTTCTACAAAAAAGCCGCCATGCTTGGTGACGAAGCTCTAAAGGCGGGGTGTTCCGGGTTCCTCGCCGTTCTTGGCCAGCCAGTCCCGCAAACCTACAATTCCCCACTTCTGCAGCAAATGGTGAGCTAGGGGCCTAACCGCGGTTCGGAAAATCGATGAAGGCTTGTCCGGAACTGTTCCCATGATGACCCTAATCAAATCTTGAAGGTCATCGCAGTAGACACGGCCCCGTGATCCTACGCGAAAGGAACGCCCTCCACTCTTCTTCCGCTCGTTTTGCTGAGCATACGTAATCTCAGCAGATGCTGCAGAGGTGATTTGGTTTGGGTCCTTTCCGAACCTGCGCTGGCAAAACTCATTGAAGTCGTATTCGGAGCTTACGAGCCTAAAGCTCTGTGAATGAAATTCGCTCTTGCTGCTCGACGACAGCGCCTTCTCCGTTAAACTGATCTCTCGCCCCGTTCTCATCTCGCGTGAGGAGACGAGTTGACGGAGTTCAGCATACTCATCGCGCTGTAGTTCGCGCTTGGCAATATCGAAGAGCCAGTTGTGCTTTTTGTTGGGGAAGGTCACGATCACGACTTCACAGCCTCGGTGTTCGCCGCAAAGCCGCGCATCGACCTCGGCGTCTTCCAGTACCGCGAGTTCCATAACGCGAGATTGGATGGCAGAGACTGATTCCAGCGTCAGGCGAATTTCGATACCATCATGACCCTGCTTCCGCGCGGACGCGATAAGTGTCCTAATGTTCTCGAAATGATCCTCACTAAAGGTGAGAGCCGGATCGACAAATTCATTGGAGCGACACGTGGCTCCGCGGGCAGCCATGTACGCTCCCAGTGGATGCATGGGAGACGGCCTCGTGCGTATGCGTCCAGCCAGAGCGTCGCCATAGTTGATGCACGCGATGCTGCTCATTTTCTGATGTTCCCCGTTCGATCAGACGCCAAGCGTTAGCTCACGTCTAGCATCGCACGTTCTTGTGAACGAAATCACTAGTACCCGTGAACTGGCGGAATTTGGACCTTGAGCTGCCCTGAGGGACTCCGTCTGCCCCAGGCCACCTCTCGCTCACGCAGGCCAATCGAGATCGCGTAGTTCTTCGCGGGTGATCCTTCCATGTTTCTTCAAAGCTAAGTCAAACCGTTCCGAGAGCCACGCTGCTGCTTCCGGCGTCAGCCTCACCGCCCCCTGCTGCAAATAAGCGCGGTTTGGATCGGTGTTTCCATGACCACGAGCGGCATTGCGCTTCGTGGTCACGAATGCATTAACACCTAAGGCGCCCTTTAGATCCGTCAGAGAGATGCCGTTTCGAAGTGAGCCTGCTATGAATTCTGGATCATGAATCCTGATGTAGTAGGGCCAGCGGCTCTTCCACGGGCGACGTGTAATGTCCGCTGCAGTGGCATCATCACGTCCAGGAATGTGAGCGAAACCGATGCCCCGCCCATAAATGACGATGTCACTTGGATTGGCGACCAGTCGTGACATAAACATCGTGGCGCCGTCGAGGACACCACTAGGCCTTTTGGAATAGGTGAGTGCCCAGTGCGAGCCAGAACGGTCTATTTCGTCCCTCACGGGGAGTGATGCTGGAGCCCGATTTTCCGATTCACCGAAGAACTTAACAAATGCCTGCGGCCAATCAACAGAGTCGTCTTCTATTGCTGAATCGACTTCATCGTCCTCCTCGGGCCATAGCTTAACTCCTTCATCGCCTAATCTTGGACTTGCGCTTCCCGCGGGACCGGTCCTTTGTAATTGTTCATCCCATCCGTCGATTCTGTCTAGCGTCAAGTCCTTACCAGCTCGGTGCCAGAGACCATTGAAGTATTGATAACACTTCCATACGATTCCCGAATCGCGCGAGATAAAACCGAACTCGTGGTTGTCGTGCAATCCCTTATCAGTCAGATTCGCTGAAGTTGAGATCGCACAATCGCCAATGAGGTAAAGCTTTGCATGCAATCCTCGCACTCCTCTGATCTGACCATCATTCTTGATCAATAGCCGAAGAGCGGACGTGTCGCTAACGCCACATGCAAAATCATCGAGATTAAACCTTGTTACAACCCGAAGAGAAGTAGGCTTGCCAGCTTGAAGAAGCAGTTCTACAGGCCCTTCTTGAATGAACGGACAGACGATGCAAAGTTTCGAGTGATCTCGGCTGAGTGCTTCACGGATTTCACTTTCCCAGCCTTTTTCTACAAGCTTGAAATCCATTTCTAGCGTTTTCTCCGTGCTTCCAACGTATATATGTCATCGAGTAGTGAGCGAGGGCGGACACAGGATCTGCCGCTCCTATCCATTGGGATGGCGCGATCTGTCCTGTACTCACATTCGCAGCTCACTTCACACGTCCAGGAAAACGTATATTCTTACGCATTCATCTCGGTAACACGCCCCTGCTCATCGACCAAGGCAAATCTCGATCCCCGCGTGCTCGGCGCGGGGGGCCAGTCTCAGAGCCAATCGTTCCGTAATCTCGGTGTGCGGACGGCGACTTGACGTCCACCCTTCTCACGAGCCATGAGCAGACCAACCGCTTCGCATAGCCCTCTACGCAAACGCGATGTCTGTCCGGCATGCCTTGTGTTCACAATTCCGCCCTTGCACTCGGCTAAGATTGTCAGCCCTGGTGTCCTTCCTACCACGTCGCCGAGTCCCGGTACCGACGAAACCAGGATCACCCGTTGATCGCGGACGTATTTCCCACAGTAATTCGTGGTGCCATGCCCTTCCTGCAGCTTAAAACCTTGGCCCGAAAGCCATTGCGCGATCCCGAACCGCTTTGCGTGCTCACCGTCAGGATGAAGCTCAACCGTGACAAGATCTGGCACTGTCCGAAACAGATGCATACCATATGCGAGCATCACCGCGGCTTCGGTAAGATGCCGTTCCTTCCCCCCCGTGCATTTGCCATAACGATTACTGGGCGGATCGAGCTCGATAATCAAATTGTCAACCATTTTTGCTAAGCCCCATCATCCTGAAATCCTCTACGCCGTTTCCAGCTGTCGGTGGTCCCCGTAGCGTAGCTTGTTTTTGTCGCACGAGTAGGCCTAAGGCTCACGTCCACCATCGTCACGAAACTAGAAGCAACATGTCGTGAGCGACGCCCTTCCACTCCTGAAACAGGTTAATCGTTCGGATGCTGACCTTCTGTCCTTTGGAACGCCGGTACTCAGCTTCTATCGAGTGTTTCGCCATGGGGTAAAGCAGTATTGCCTCGCAGCAATTGTTAACGTGTGAATCCGGCAAGTTGTCCAGGTAAGAATTCACCTGAAACAAATGTCCAGAGATTAGTTTCTGCGTTCCTTCATACCTCTCTGCCTCCAAGGGATCCGAGGTGTACTTGCACTCGATTAGTATTTTCCTCGCACCAGTCGTGATGCACACATCTGTTTGCATCTTGGGCAGCAGACGTGCAAACTCCAAATTGTCGGTGGTAAATTTCCAATGGATGTCCTCACGGCCCACGGCAACGGGCCCGCTCGGGAAAACCCGCCAGGCCTCCCTCTTATAGAAATTCCGCACGAACTGTTCGAATAGAGCTGCCATCTGCTTAGAATCTTGCAGGAACGAGCGAAATCGCCAGGCTCCCGGCTTTTCAGTGGGCAAGAGATTGACGTGTAACAATTCGCACACCCTCAGCAGAAAGTCGTACAGGTGATTGTTGCGGTAGAGCTGGACTTTTCCAAACACTTGACTGGACAGATCAACAGTTCCCACCTCCGGCATGTTGTGCCAATGCTCGCCCAGTTGCTCTCGTTGTAAAGAATCGATTCCATCAGCCCTAATCAGCCGAGAGAGGGTAGTCTTCAAGATTCTATTGTGAAGCACATCGTAGCTGAGCTCATCGAATTCGCAGTGTGCTTGAGCACGTAGCAAGAGCCCCCGTTTGAGAGTGGGTTGAAATTGAATCCTGCCACGCAGGACCTTTGTCTCCTCGCTATGGACGATATACCCGCGATCGAATCCTTTCTTGAGTAGGTGTGTCACGCCGCTAATGAGGACGCGAGCGAAGAGGTTTATGAGATCAGTGCTTTGGGTCGGATCAATCTTGATTGTGTCGCTCTCTTCAAGTTTGTTCCACGCATAGCAAAGCAGGTAGTAGACGTTGGAGATCGGGATTTCCATAGTACGCTAGTCCAGCAGAGCAGCTACCTGTGCCTGCACTCTATCTTCATCGTCCAGCCAGTACTCCTCTAGAAGGGGCTTAATCTCGGAGACGACGACGCTCTCGTACCATCTCTCATCGAGCTGGATCGAATCCAACGGGCAAAAATAGCTGTGTCCGATCTGATATCCGGGACCGAGATTCTTTTGATCCGCTGAAATCTTCTTGTTCAGCTCTGTCATCCGATCAACTATTTTCCCAATCAGCGATTCTCCCGCTCCGTGCTCAAGTAAGTGTTTCCGAAAACGTGGACTAGCGAACTCTGGCTTAAGAGTGATGAACCGAAATCTGCGCCGAAGAGCATAGTCCACCATTGCTAGAGAACGGTCGGCAGTATTCATCATTCCGATGAGATACACGTTCTCGGGTACAAAAAACGTTTCGTCGGGCAAAGTGGAATAGGTCAAAGGGATGCCGAAGTCCTTTCCTCTCTTGTCAGGCTCGATCAACATCATCACTTCGCCAAAAATCTTACTGAGATTTCCGCGATTGATTTCGTCGATGATGTACACGTAAGGGCGATTCTCAGGATCACGCTGTGCCCTACGGCAGAACTGGTAAAAGTGACCATTCTTTAGTTCGAAGTGACCACTTTCAGCGGGACGGAAACCTTGGATGAAATCCTCGTACGAATACGACTGATGGAACTGGATCATCTGCACTCGGCTCTGGTCCACCGATCCGATCAATGCGAAAGCTAGTCGCTTCGCTATGAAGGTCTTGCCGACACCCGGAGCGCCCTGCAGGATTACGTTTTTCTTTTGTCCAAGCGCAACGAGCATTTCATCCAGCTGATCTTCGCCGAGGAACAGGACACTCAGAGCATCTTTCTTCAGGAACGGAGCGGGCTTGGAAAATGCTGCTGGATTCAGCTCATCTATGAGACTCCGAATCGCTGCGAACTCATCCGGCGTCAGTCTGAACAAGCTGCCTTGATTGTTGATCAAAGGCTCTGATTGTTTCAGAGCCGGATCTTTTTGCAGCTCCTGCAAGGGTACGGGATTGCTGATCTGCTCAATTTTCTCGAATTCAATGGACTCCGCAGACCCGGCCTCGTGTAACCCTAGCCCCATTGTGATTCTGCAAATCGCAACGATCTCGCGATCCGGGCTAGTCACATATCCGACAACCAGATCTCCCGGCTTGACCTCCTCAAAACACTTGTATCGTTGCCTCTTGTTACCACGTTCGTTGTGTGACGTATATGTCTGTCGTCCGCCCACCGGGGTGTCGGCAAAATTCCAAATCTTAGGATTTGCATTTAGCCACCAATATCTTTGTGATCCATCAAGGACATCACCAGGCGAGGACTCGCCCTCCAGTCCCACTGCATGCTTGAGAGCTTCTAGGGTACTCGGGTCGGAAACCGCGGTCAGAGTTTTAACAGGGACTTGCAGCTCCTCCTTAAGATTGAAGGCGCCTTTCTTTACCCAGTGAACAGAACGCACGTTTCGGTAAGATGGCCGATCTTTTTCAAAACGATAATCGCTTTCAACGAATCCAAATCCGACGATCTTCTTCGTCCCCTCCTTCACGAACAACCCGTCTCCAGGCCGAATTGTGTTCACGAAATCCCAACACTTTTTGGCGTCATTCGTCTGCTTGCCTGCGGCTGGTGACTTTTGTTGAAGGGCTTTCTGAATCTGCTCACGAGAACTAAAGGAACTGAGATCTCCTAGCTCATCGCATCCAATCGCCACGCACTGATTATCGTAAAAATCTGCCCACTCCGATGCCCCATCACCCGCCCCAACAATCCAGTACTGAACTGAAGTAACATCATCCTTTCCTAACCCGGCCTTTTCCGAATAGGCCTTGTAAAGCCAACTAAAGAACTGATCGATTTCCAGATTGAGGGGTAGATCCGTTTGGCGGCCAACGACCTTCACGTATTGGGCCGCAACAGGCTTAACAGCATCCCTAAACTTCACCAAGCGCGAAACTAGATCGTCAGACGATGCGAATATCGGTTTGATACCCAAAAAGTCCGCTGCAAACTCATCACGCGCATTGAAGAGCACAAACTCTTCAGGAAATAGGAATCCGGCAAGCTCGCTAACAGCAGAGTTGCCGAAGTAGGCTAACCGATATGCTTCGTCACCATTAAACTTGCGAATTCGCTCCTGCAGGGAATCTGTGCCATGTGCAAGATAGAGGAAGCTAGCACGGTATCTCTCGATAGGGTGATTCGGGCGTCCTAAAGCGTTGGCTCTCGCAAGAGCCATGACAGCAAAGCAATTCAGATGCTGGCCGATCTTCTGAAAATCCGGCCACTCTGCTTTTTCTATATTCTCGCGTTTGGAAAACTCTTTGAAGAACTCATACTGCTCCTTGCATGAATTCTCTTTGAACCAGGACGCGGCTTGTATTTTGAACTCGTTTAGACACTGAAGAACTTTGTCCATGCGTTCACCTCCAATCGTCGTGAAAGTGCGGCAGCCACTCTCCCGTGCTCATACTGGACTCGCCATTTCTAGGAATCTGCAAAAGGCACTCGCAAGTTCTATTTGGTGAGGAGTCCGACACTCCACTTGGAACAACCTAGGGCTAGCAACCAAAACGGCGACGCATCGCGCCCGCGACACAGCGACGTTCAGACGATTGAGACCGTATAGAAATTCCATTCCCCTCGGTGCATCTTCTGGTGTCGATGTCGCCATCGAGTAGAACACCACCGGCGCTTCTTGTCCCTGAAACTTATCGACAGTTCCAACTCTAGTCCCGACGGGCACTCTTTCCACCAATGCTGACACCTGAGCATTATAGGGAGCAACAACCAGAACGTCTTCGGGTCTAAGAGGGTAGACATTGCCTGCTTTGTCGCTCCAGGTGGCTTTCGCTTGCAAGAGCTCCTCAATCATCGCACCGATTCTTTCAGCTTCTTCTGTCGACTCATTCTGGTTCCCCGCATGCTCAACTGCCGCAAATCGCAAACCGCTGCCATCGAGTGAACTGATGGTGTTGAGCCGCTGGCGAGCATTCTCGGGTCGGGGCAGCAGCCTAGCATCGTAAAAGACCTCCGAAATAAACCTACAAACATCTGGGTGAAGACGCCTGGTTTCAGTCAAGAACAATCCCCGATCGGAACTAATCGTCGCTCGCTCCTGCAGCAGGTGCCCGAGGGCCGAAGCCTCGGCTCCCGGCGGGTGAATGCCCCGCTGGGGCTGGTCGAGTTGCTGCGGGTCGCCAAGAAGAACCAAGCTCTTGGCAGCATGTGAAATAGCCAGTGTATTTGCAAGCGACATCTGACCAGCTTCGTCTAAAAACAAAACATCCACAGAACCGGCCATCTCAGGACGTGCCCAAAGCCACGGTGTTCCGGCTGCCACCGCAGCCCGCCCTTCGGCGATGGCGCTCAGTACGGCCTGGTTGTCATCTGCCTGTGTTACCGCTCGTTCCTCGCAGTCGTCGCGACCGTTAGACTTCTGCATGGCCCTTAAGAGGACGCCGGCTTCCGCCGCGTGCCTACAGACCTCGCCCAGCAGATTTGTGATCACCTTATGACTGCCAGCGGCAATTCCAACCCGGCGGCCACTCTTCACGAGTTCCACGATCATCCGGGCCCCACTAAATGTCTTCCCAGATCCTGGTGGACCCTGAATCGGCAATACACATGGCTCCACGAAAAGCGAACATACTAGCTCTCTTGCACTCTGAGTTAACCGCCCGTCCGTACCGATCAAGGGACCTTCCATCACCTTCAACGGCCTTGGCCCGCGACGGAGAAGGAGGTCCCGCCCCGCCTGAAATGGCCCCTCGCCAATCACTCCATGGTCAGCCACCCAAGAGGCCAGACGGAGAAGGCTACTCCGCAAAGCCTCCGAATCGACGATGTCGAACGGTATGAGCGCAGTCGGGTGCGGAACGCTGGATGTGATGCCCCTCTTCAGGTCAACAGTTCGATTGTGCTCGTCGAGAGCAACCGGATCACCTGCACTCTTTTGAGTCCTCGGGTCTCGGACCTCAAGCGCCCTCTCGATCGCATGGTCCTGAGGGGGAAAGTGATATCGATGGATTACCGAACGCTTGATCCGGCCGACTTCGCCCTTATACACCAGACCGCCCAGCGAACTCGGATCCTCTTGCAGTTCATCATCAGACAGTTCGGAAAGCCGGAAATACTCCCACCAAGCAGATTTCTCCTCACGGCGGTGCCACTCCAGTATCTGAGCTAGAAGCCAGCACGCTCGTTGCTCCTCTGTCCATCGGGTCTCGTCGACCGGAAGCTCTGAGACTAGTCGAGCTTTCAGGTCACTCACTTCATCGAGTTGAGCCGCAAGGTTCAAGCCTGGCTTACCAGACCTAGCTTGCGGCCGGGGTAGTGCTACGCCATTATTAGCCTCAAGCTCCGAGCGTCGCGATTCCAACCAGTCTCTCAGCTGCGATGCCGACACACAGTCATCCCGGTTGTAGCCTTCAATTGTCTTAACAAGCGTGTTTATGTCACGTTGAATTCCCAGCGCGAGGGCTGCCTCAAATGTGTTCAGGGCTAAATTGGCTTCCCGTAGCGGTACCGCCCTAGAAAAGCCATAGAGCGGTTCGAGTCGTTTGATGGAGTAACTTTCTACTGAGGCACGTAAACTCTGTCGAACCACTCGATACAGGTCAACGAAAACGCCTGCTCTCAAGAGCTCGTCCACCTCATCGACGCACGTGCCATGCCGTCCCGCCAGCCTCTTGATTGATGTTGGCTCATAAGGTGCATAGTGGTATATATGCATCGCTGGATCTCGCTGCCAGCGATCCATCACCAGAGCTATAAAGTCTTCAAATGCTTTCTTCTCCTCCGCGCGATTGAAGGACCAAAGTGATTCATACCGGGGTCCATCGCCCCGATCGAGTGCGCGCGCGAGGAATCCGATTAAATACTCTAGGCCCTGGTCAAGAACGTACGGGTTCGACTCAAGATCAAGGAACACATCTCCCCAAGAAGGCAATGGCAATGCCGCGAGCCCCTTTTCGGGCTCCAGCGGTCCAATCAGCTCGTAACATGGTTTGCCTTCCTCACGACCCATTGCTTGGAGACGAGCCTGTTCTCGGATGCGAAACAGGGCCGCTTCACCGATGCGATCAATCTTGGGCCTAATTGGGAGCACGAGGGAGGCTAGGCCAGCGAGAGCCCTCACACCCCGCTCGCCCAATGCTTTACGCTGATTGCTGGATATTCCGGCAACGAATGATAAATGGTCGTCATCTCGACGCCGTTTGTCGCAGATCGGATACCACGAGCAAACCTCACAATGCTCTGTCGGTTCAGGATACGTATTTCGCTCGGCTTTCCAAGCCGACTCGTATTCTCTCCTGATTCTTCGGTAGTACGCTATGTACCGTTGAACAACAAACTGCTCAGCCTTTACTCCGCTTCCGAGCACGACTTGCATCCGCTCGGGTTCGAAATCCTGAAGCCGTGACAACAAATCCGAATAAAAGCACAGCTGGATGATGGCTCCAGCTTTTGTACTTCTGGCCAGTTTTGTATCGACGACTTCGTACGACCACGGCCCCAGTGCACTCGGCTTGTCCACGCGAATGAGAAAATCAGCTCGCCCTCTCCAAGGTCCCTCCAGGAACGTGGCTTGATAGATGGCATCCACTCCCCGACGCAAGGCCTCGACTGTTTGAGAAACCGCTTCCTGCCAAGATAGTGTCTGGTCGATCTCAGTAATCGACCGACCCTCTACGCTCGTTAGTTCATGAAGGTATCGCTTTTCGTGCTCCAGTCCGAGTCGCTGTAGCAATTCAATCGTAGGATCGCTGAAGAATGGCTTCTTGATCTCCTTGCGGGATTCCGCTCGGTCGAGTGTCGCAGTGTGAGGGCATGCGAGAAAGCTGGCGACATCGGTTGCTGAAAACATGGAGTGAATAGCGTACACCGGGAAAAGCATCTTGGATCAGCTCAAGCGGTCGATCTTGCTACGACCTTAGAAGGTGCTATCGTTATGGGTTCCGCTCATTCTTGATTTCGAAGAGAGTTGTTTGGTTGCGTCAGGGAGACGCTAAGAATTGAACGCCGTTGAAATAGAAGAAGCCATTTCGCAATTGGCGGATGAGGCGTTTGACCCCGAGAACTTCCCGTATGCCTTCCTGGAAGCTTTTGGCAACAAGGAGACGACGATCAAGAGGCTGCGGACGGGGACCTCAAACAAGTCGGATATAGGCGGAGTTCTTCAGACTAACAATATCCACATCGCTATCTGCGCCACTGGCGAGGTGACGAAAGCGCTCACGGCCCTCAGGGAAAGCCCCGCGACCGCCAAAGCAAAAGCCAAATTCATCTTGGCGACAGACGGCGCGGCCTTCGAAGCAGAGGACTTAACGAGCGGCGAAACCGTCGCCTGTGCCTACAAGGATTTCCCCGACCATTTCGGTTTCTTCCTGCCTCTCGCGGGCATCACGACCGTCAAGCAAATCGCTGACAACGCTTTTGACATTCGAGCCACCAGCCGCCTCAACCGGCTCTATGTGGAATTGCTCAAGGACAATCCCGAGTGGGGCACGTCCGCGCGTCGCCACGATATGAATCACTTTATGGCGCGCCTCATCTTTTGCTTTTTCGCCGAGGATACAGACATCTTTCTTGGGAAGGGATTGTTCACTACCACCATCACGCAGATGAGCGCGAAAGACTCGTCCAACACACATCAGGTAATCAGCGAACTGTTCCGCGCCATGAACACGAAGATCGAAGACTGGGCAAACGCCGGAATACCTCGATGGGCCGATACGTTTCCTTATGTCAATGGCGGCCTCTTTTCGGGCAACATGGATGTACCTCGGTTCAGCAAGATCGCGCGTTCCTATCTCCTCCACATTGGCAATCTCGACTGGACGAAGATCAATCCAGACATCTTCGGGTCCATGATCCAGGCGGTCGCCGAGGACGAGGAACGTGGCGCGCTTGGCATGCACTACACCAGCGTGCCAAACATCCTCAAGGTGCTCAATCCACTCTTCCTGGACGACCTACACGTGAGACTTCAGGAGGCGGGCGATAATTCCCGCACGTTGTTGAACCTTCGCAAGCGCATGGCGAAAATCAGGGTCTTCGATCCCGCTTGCGGTTCCGGTAACTTTCTTGTTATCGCTTACAAGGAAATGCGCGCCATAGAGGCCGAAATCAACAAGCGTCGCGGCGAGCCGGACATTCGCAGCGAAATTCCGCTCACCAATTTTCGGGGCATAGAGCTCCGCGACTTCCCAGCCGAAATTGCGCGTCTCGCGCTCGTCATTGCGGAGTATCAATGCGACGTGCTTTATCGTGGACAGAAGTTGGCTCTTGCCGAGTTCCTGCCGTTGCGGGCCGATAATTGGATTACTTGCGGCAACGCCCTGCAGCTGGACTGGCTGAGCATCTGCCCACCGACAGGAACGGGAGTGAAATTACAGTCGGATGATCTCTTCGGCACACCCTTGAATCAAGCGCAGATCGACTTCGAGAACGAAGGCGGGGAAACTTACATCTGCGGGAACCCCCCATATAAAGGGAGCCAGACGCAAACGGAAGAACATAAGTCAAATCTCAAGGCGATCTTTGATTGGCGAACGACAAATTGGAAATCGCTCGACTATGTATCGGGCTGGTTCATGAAAGCGGCTGACTACGGGAAAACAACCAGGGCCGTTGCGGCGTTCGTTGCCACCAACTCGATTTGCCAAGGCAGGCAGGTCGAGACGCTTTGGTCCCTCATTTTTGCGGCTGGATACGAGATCGCCTTTGCTCATGCTTCTTTCAAATGGGCTAATCTAGCTAGCCACAAGGCTGGCGTAACCGTTGTTATTGTCGGCATCTCAAACTTCACAGGCCGAACGCGGCTCCTTTTCTCCGAGGCGAATGACACCGGCACCATCGTGAAGTCCGTCGACAATATCAACGCTTATCTGGTCCCAGCACCAAACGTGATTGTCGGCCAGCTTTCAAGCCCTCTAAGTGAGATTGATGATATGACATTCGGTAGCATGCCAAATGACGGCGGATACTTGTTGCTCGATGTGAACCAAGCAACAACAGCCATGCGTGACCGCGGCGTGCAGCAAACATTCATTCGTCCGGCAGTTGGTACTGAAGAGTTCATCAACGGCATCGAGCGCCGATGCATCTGGGTCCAGGACGCGGACTACGAGGGTGCCCGAAACAATGCTTGGCTTCGTAGTCGCTTCGACGGGGTCGAAACGAAACGGCGCGCGAGCAACCGGGCAACCACAAGCAAGCTTGGCGCTGTACCATTCAGATTTGGCGAAGTACGTCAGGCCGGTGATGAAGTTGTGACGATCGTGGCTAAGACATCATCAGAGGTTCGAGAATACTTGCCCGTTGGCCTTTTCCCCCGTGGGACGATTGTCACGGAGGCATTCGGATTATTTAATGCACCACTTTGGAACATGGCATTGATCGCCTCGCGCTTGCACCTCGTCTGGATCGCCACGGTGTGCGGCAAGCTGGAAACACGGTATCGGTATTCCAATACGCTCGGGTGGAATACCTTTCCGGTCCCAACGCTGACGGACAAAAACAAGGCCGACCTTACTCGCTGCGCGGAAGATATTCTGTTGGCGCGCGAACACCATTTCCCGGCCACCATTGCTGACCTTTATGATCCCGACGCCATGCCGGATGACTTGCGCCGGGCACATGATCGTAACGACGAGGTGCTGGAGCGCATCTACATCGGACGCCGCTTTAAGAACGATACCGAGCGGCTCGAAAGACTCTTTGACCTCTACACTAAAATGACCGCCTCGGCCACACTGGCCAACAAACAAAAGGAGAACGCGGGAGAATGACCACTGTGAATTGGCCATCTTTCTTCCCCCCGAAGTGCCCACCTTCAGATTCAAGAGATGCGTCTGGGGAGGTGTTTAGACTGGTCTACACGGCCCCTCCGACTGTGAAAGACTTCCAGTCTTACGCGCAGATGCGCCCTAAGGAGTTTATGGGCAACTGCGAGGCGTCCGGGCTGTCGGTATTCACGGCGAAAACGGATGCATTGCGCCTGGTGAGAAGAGTTCAGGCCCTAGGCAAGCGGGGCAAACCGGTCCCCTCCGGCGATCTAGTCGCAAGTGCACACCTCTGGCCGGAAGCTGGTAAGCTCATGCACACTCCTCGCAACGGCAACTCGCACCACACTTGGTGGGCGCCCGACGGTTTTGATCATGCCGCGGCATTCAAGGTGGTGACATAATGGAAATGTTCATTGATGGAACTACTCTGGGGTCATTGAAGGTGCTCGAAGTCTACGAGTACTACGACGGACCTCGCCTCTTTGCCTCGGTAAACGGAAATGGGTCGGTCTTCCTCGTGCTATGGGTTGGTTTCACTGGCAAGAGTGATGAATACTACGTGCAACCGATGTCATTTCACCGCTTCCGCCAAGTGCGTGACGGTGAGATAAGTCTGCGCAACGCCTTCACTCGTCCGGAAGGTGCCGGGCTAGTAGTTCTTCAGATTGATCGACAATCTGACGAAGCTCGGACTGAGCACCTAGACAGTAACCAAATCGACGAGTCGTTGCTTCCTTTGCCAGGGGAAGCGCTCAAGTTGGAATCTCCCCTCCCACTCGCCGAAATGAAAATGCAAGTTCCCTCTATTTCCGTCTCTTACGCGCGCAACGGGAGTTCGACCCGGGCCAACGCGCTCGGCATGAGGCCAATGCAGGAGCGGGCCTACGAAAAGCGAGGTGAGCAATACCTCCTCATCAAGTCGCCGCCGGCGTCGGGCAAGAGCCGGGCGCTCATGTTTATCGCGCTCGACAAACTTCAAAATCAGGGCCTCAAGCAGGCGATTATCGTAGTGCCTGAGAAGGCTATCGGCGCAAGCTTCCATGACGAACCTCTGTCAAAGTTCGGCTTCTGGGCCGACTGGCACGTGGAACCCAAATGGAATCTCTGCAACGCGCCTGGCGCCGACAACGGCGGAAAAGTCAAAGCTGTCGGGGTTTTTCTTGCAAGCAGCGACAAGATGCTGGTCTGCACCCATGCGACATTTCGCTTTGCGGTTGATGAATATGGCGTCGAGCAGTTCGATAACCGGCTTATTGCTGTAGATGAGTTTCACCACGTTTCCGCCAATCCCGACAACAAGCTGGGCGTCCATCTTGGGCAGTTCATCGCCCGCGATCGCGTCCACATCGTCGCCATGACCGGCTCTTACTTCCGGGGAGATGCCGAAGCAGTGCTGGCCCCACAAGACGAGGCAAAGTTCGATACCGTTACGTATACCTACTACGAACAGCTTAACGGTTACGAATATCTGAAGCAGCTCGACATCGGGTACTTTTTTTATTCTGGCTCCTATGTCGATGACATCCTGAAAGTCCTTGATCCGGCCGAGAAGACAATTATCCACATTCCAAATGTGAATTCGCGTGAGAGCACTAAAGACAAGATGAGGGAAGTTGAACACATCATCGAGGAATTGGGCGAATGGCAAGGAATCGACTCCGCAACGGGTTTCCAGCTCGTCAAGACATCGCAAGGCCGTGTCCTGCGTATAGCCGATCTGGTCGATGACGACCCATCCCGGCGCGACGGCGTTTCCGCCGCATTGAAAGCTCCAGCGCAGAAAAATAACCGGGATTATGTGGACATCATCATTGCGCTCGGTATGGCGAAGGAAGGCTTCGACTGGATTTGGTGCGACCACGCTCTGACTGTCGGATATCGGTCGAGCCTCACCGAAATCGTGCAGATCATTGGACGCGCAACCCGTGATGCCCCGGGAAAGACCCGTACACGCTTTACCAACCTGATTGCCGAGCCCGACGCTTCTGAGGAAGTTGTTACCGAGGCTGTGAACGATACCCTCAAAGCAATCGCAGCCAGCTTGCTCATGGAGCAAGTGCTCTCACCGCGCTTCGAATTCAAACCAAAGCACCCGGAGAGCGGGCCTACGCCGGGCTACGACTATGGCCAAGGCGGCTATGACCCAACCAAGTGCAATGTCGGCTTCAACGAACAGTCGGGGCAGTTCCAGATCGAAATCAAGGGCCTCGCCGAACCTAAAAGCAAGGAAGCCACCCGCATCTGTCAGGAGGATCTTAACGAGGTAATTGCCGCCTTTGTTCAGGACAAGACGGCCCTTGAGCGCGGCCTCTTCGACGAGGAGCTAATACCCGAGGAACTGACGCAGGTGCGCATGGGTAAGATCATCCAAGACAAATACCCGGAGCTTAACGAGGAAGACCAGGAGGCCGTTCGCCAGCACGCCATTGCCGCCCTTAATCTGACACAACAAGCCAAGAAGGTCGGGCTCGGCGGTACCGACAATGCCGAGCAGGCCGCTAACACCGCCTTGATCGATGGCGTGCGCAGATTTGCAATGGATGTGCGAGAACTCGACATCGACCTGATCGACCGTATCAACCCATTCGGCGAAGCCTATGCGATCCTTGCAAAGACCATGAGCGAGGAAAGCCTGAAACAGGTTGCAGCGGTAATTGCTGCCAAGCGCACGAGCTTGACCCCGCAGGAAGCCAAGGAACTTGCGGTCCGCGCCTTCAGGTTTAAGAAGGAAAGAGGTCGCCTCCCCTCGCTGAGCTCGCAGGACGCTTGGGAAAAACGAATGGCAGAAGGCGCCGCTGCGTTTGTCCGCTACAAGGACGAAGGTCGCTATGAGTGACATCGACCTCGACAAACTGCGCGAGGAACTGGACGACTTCGCAGAGCCGGGGAAGAAGGGCGGACGCTCGGCACGCGAAGAGCGCATCTTAGCGGGGTTCGAGGAGATACAGCGGTTTGTTGAGAAACACGATCGAGCTCCACAGCATGGGGAACACCGTGACATTTTTGAACGGCGGTATGCTGTGCGCCTTGATCGCCTTCGCGCGCTGGAGGAGTGTCGCTCGCTGCTCGCACCTCTGGACCATCAGGGCCTGCTCACTGCCACGGAGATTGTCGTTGCCGAGTCGCCCGAGACTATCGATGATGACGCGCTGTTGGCCGAACTAAAGGACAGTGCGGGTGCCAGCGGCATCACCGAGCTGCGTCACGTCCGCAAGAGTGCTGACAAACGTGCCGCCGAGGAAATCGCCAATAGGACCGTCTGCGAAGACTTCGAGAAATTCAAGCCGATCTTTGAACAAGTAAAGAGAGAGTTGAAGTCAGGCGTTCGCCATACGCTACCCGTCCAAAATATGGACGAGATTAAGATGGCCGAGATTCAGAATGGCGAGTGCTTTATTGTTCAGGGTCAGATCGCCTACATCGCCGAGGTGGGTCAAGATTTCAGGACGCAGTACGACCGTCGCGACAGCCGTTTGCGTGTCATCTACGACAACGGAACCGAGAGCAATTTGCTGATGCGCTCTTTCCAGCGTGCTCTTCACCGCGACTCGGCGGGACGGCTAATCACCAATCCCGACACGGGCCCGCTGTTCGCAGAGGACCGGACTGACGATGATCTGGCGAGCGGCACGATCTATGTTCTGCGGAGCAAGTCGAACCATCCGGTCGTCGCGGCTAACCGCGATGTTCTACACAAGATTGGCGTGACTGGGGGCAAGATCGACACACGGCTGGCCAACGCTCACCTGGACCCTACCTTTCTTATGGCCGACGTGGAAGTCATTGCTACCTACGAGCTTTGTAACGTCGACCGGGTCAAGCTCGAAAACCTTCTTCATCGTGTGTTCGACCGTGCGCAACTGGAGATTGAAATCAGGGATCGCTTCGATAACCTAGTCAGACCGCGTGAATGGTTTCTTGTTCCTCTCTTCGTGGTGAACGAAGTGATCGAACGCATAAGGGATGGAACAATCACGCAGTATGTTTATGACCCAACGACGGCTCGCCTGGTAGAAGCAGCTTCCTGAGGCAAGATGGCCAAGGTACCGTCTAAAATCCTTGCTTACGCTTCCAGCTGATCGGCCCTCAGTCGGAAATATCGCTCGCACCGCAGCGCACCCATTTTCTGTTCCGTCAGATTGTGCGACCCGTTTTTTGTCAAACGGAAGGCTACGCCCTCTTTCCCTTCACTGCGCCCTCTTCCGGGCGGACGCCGCTTCGCCGCGGCTCGGACGGGCGTTTCGGACTGCGCCGGTTTCCCGCCAAACTAAACCCAACCCCGTTTGGCACTCACCGCGCCTTTCACCTCACGCCCTGCCACCCTCCTTCGGTCTCCGTTCTGTCCCTTTCACCGTTCCGTCTTGTTTCTTCCCGCTGCCGCTCAAGTGAAGAAAGAAACAAGTCGGAAACGGCAGAAAGGGAAAAAACATGAAATTAGAAGAAGTCAACAAACGAACCAAAGAGGCCGTGGATTTCCTCGTCGCAGCGCTGGAGTCCGGTCACAGTGAAGTCCTCACGGCATACCTCGGAGCAATGGCGAAGTTTCACACCTACAGCTTCGGCAACATCATGCTCATCGCAAGCCAGAAGCCCGACGCCACCAACGTTGCCGGACTTCGTACGTGGAACTCGCTTGGCCGCTTCGTTAAACGGGGAGAAAAAGGCATTTTCATTCTCGCCCCGATGGTCGGCAGACGAAGCACGAAGGATACAGCGACCGAGGAGCCGAGTGACGACGCAACCACGGAGGGTCAGCGGACGCTGTACGGATTCCGGGCCGTTTACGTTTTCGATGTCAGTCAGACCGAAGGCAAAGAACTCCCAACACTGACCGAAGTCAATGGCGATGTAAGCGGATACCGCGAACGTCTGTTCAAGTTCGTGGAATCGCAGAGCGTCGAGCTTAGCTTCTCCGAGAGAATTGCTCCCGCCAAGGGTCTTTCGCATGGCGGGAAGATCACACTGCTTTCAGGGATGCAGCCAGCGGAGGAGTTTTCGACGCTTGTCCATGAGATCGCCCACGAAATGCTGCATCGCGGCGACCGCCGCACCCTGACCACCAAACAAGTCCGGGAAACCGAGGCCGAAGCCGTAGCCTTTGTGGTTTGTCAATCGGTCGGACTCCAGAACGGAACCGCATCCCAGGACTACATCCAGCTTTGGCACGGAGACGCCAATCTTCTCCGCGAGAGCTTGGAAGCCGTTCAACAAACCGCTGCCGTGATCCTCGGGGGCATTGCCCCCGAGCCAGCGGCACTCGCGGCAGCCGCATAACACATCAACACGTGCACCGTTTGGTTTTCAGGCCCGACGTGTGCGCCGAGTCCACGAACACCTAACCAAAGGCACATGAGAGGAGAAAAGATCATGCCGAGTACGCAAAATGTAGTCAACAACAACGAATACCGCAGCGTTCCCATCGCCGCGCTTGCGGAGTCCGCCACCAATCCCCGCAAGCGATTTGATGCCAAGAGCCTCGAAGAATTGGCCGCCAGCTTCAAGACGCAAGGGATTCTAGCGCCTCTTCTGGTACGCGAACTGGACGAAAGTAAGTACGAAGTTGTGGCCGGGGCACGTCGCCTGAGAGCGGCGAAACTGGCAGAACTCGAAAAACTGCCCGTCCGCGTAGTCAAGCTGACGGATGCGGAGGCAATCGAAGCTCAATGCGTTGAGAACCTGCAACGCGAGGACATCCACCCGCTTGAGGAAGCTCTCGGTTTCAAGTCGCTCTTGGAACTCGGAGAGCCTGCCTACACCATCGCCACCATCGCGTCCCGCGCTGGCAAGAGTGAGGCGTATGTCTACGGTCGTATCAGACTCGCTGACCTCATACCACCAGTGGCGGAGGCCTTCCTGAAAGACCAGATCACCATCGGCCATGCTTTGCTGATCGCCAAGCTTCCGGCTTCGCAACAGCAGGAGGCATTCTCGGCTGCTTTCCGGGGGTTGTGGACAAGCGAAGGTAACAGCCAAGTCCTGATTCCAGTGCGGGAGTTGGCAGCATGGATTGAATCGAACATCTTGCTGCAACTCGCGTCTGCACCGTTTGACAAGCAAGATGAGACACTCGTGCCCGAAGCAGGTTCCTGCGCCAATTGTCCGAAACGAACCGGATTCAACAAGCTGCTTTTCCCCGACGTGCGGAAAGATTCCTGCACTTCGCCCGACTGTTTCCGGGCCAAGATCGACGCTTCCGTGAAAAAGACTCTGGAAACCAAGCCGCAGCTCATCCAGATTTCGTCGGCGTGGAATTCCCGCGAAGGCGCTCCCTTGGGACGAAATCAGTATGTCGAATTGGAGGTCAAGAGGCCGAAGGCAAACGGTGCAAGCACCAAGCTGTCGGCCAACCAAAAGCCATGCGACAAGATAGCGGAGGCCATCGTCATGGACGGCGGCAAGCGCGGCCAAGTCGTCAAGGTTTGTGCCGATCCCGCTTGCCGTACCCACCATCCCAAGACGCCGTCTCCGCAGCAAGTCGAGCGGGAGCGGGCCGAGGAGCGGAAGCGCATCGAGAAGGAGAAATTGGCCATTACGACTCGCCATCGAGTCTTGGCCACCATCCTCCAACGCGTATCGGCTCCCTTAAAGAAGGCCGACTTGCTGGCGGTTGCCCACTATCTGATCGGCCACCTTTCCTATAGCCAGGTCCCGGCTCTGGCGAAGCGGCACAAAGTCGAAACCAAGAAGGACTCCGCGTCCGCGCAGGAACTTCTCGCCAAGCGAGTAGGCACTTACAACGAGGCTGAACTCTGCAAGCTGCTTTTGGAAATCAGCCTGCTGGATTCCGCTTATCAGCGATCGACCGCAAGCCGCGACGACGTTCTCATGGACACCGCCAAACGCTACCGAGTGGATACTGAGAAGCTACACAAAGCCGTGGCCCAGGAACTCTCCGCCAAACTTGTCAAGACTGGAAAAGGCAAGTCAACGTCCCGGAGTAAGGGCGTGGCGTGACCGTTTCCAATTTCTCGGGACGGCGGAGTGCAATAATGCACTCCGCCTTTTTTTGCCCAGCGATTGGAGCCGGAAGAACGGTCATAAGGGTCGAACAACTTGACCCCTCGATTACAAGTTGTGCTCTTTGTTCGCCTAAGTGCTGACGATTGAATAACTTACGCAAGTCCTTTATTTGTAATGATTTATGTTGCATTTGACGCGCCGACGAAATATTCTTTTGTCGTGGCCGATCAGAGTCTCAGCCTCTTCCCCAACACTGTCGCTCAGGTCGTTGCTGGCTTGCGTAGCATTGGTTACAACGGTGCGCTGCTAGAGGAGGAATACAAATTCCCTGACTGGTTCTCAGGAGGAGATGAACGAACTGTAGCAGCGGCGGCGTTCGGCCAAACCCCTGTCTCCTATGACTCTGCATGTGTTGGGGTTGTGCAGGCCAACGGATTACGACAGCAATCATTGATTGACAAGTGTCGCGCCTTGGGGGCGCCGATAATCTTAGAAGTTGATGCGACGGAGATTCGAGAGTGGGCCGTCTCTCGAAAGGAAAACAGCCACGGGCTCGTTGAGACGTACCGTGCGGATCGAGTGGCTGATATGCTCGCGTCTCGCGCTGCGGAGTGGCGACCGCAGAATTTATTACGCCTGAAAAATGTTGGTTCCTATCAGTGGAATCAACAGTTGGGACTCTTCGTCGGATTATTGCCGGAACTGGAAGAGCATATCCAGAGGAATCTAGATCCACTTTTGCGGGAGACCCTTTCGCAGGTGCGGCGATCCTACTTCGAATCTACGGGTCGTGAACCGAATGCCGCTCAAATGTTCAAACTTCTTTTTTGGACGCTAACCGCCAAAGTTTTCTACGACCGGCAACTGAGCGGGTTTTCAAAATTAGGTGGAGATTCAGACGAACTATTGGAAGCTGTTGCCAAGCACTATCGCACTGAGATGCCGCGCATGCTTACGCGCGAGGCCCGCCAAATAGCCGCTAATCGTATCTGGAAAGAGTTCGACTTTAGAAACCTGTCGGTTGAAGTCCTTGTGCAGATGTGGTCAAGCACTCTCGTTGATGACGAAACCAAGCGCAAGCTCAGCATACATCGTACAACGCGCACGATCGTGCGGTACATCGTGGAACGGATACCATTCAATAGCTCGGGCGATGATAAACGTCTCATCCTGGAACCGTGCTCGGGAAGCGCGGTATTTCTTTTGGGTGCCATGAACGCTCTCAGGCCGCGCCTGTTTGCTATGGATGCGTCTGAAAGGCACAAATACTTCGTCAATCATCTAGTAGGGATCGAAGCCGACCCATTTGCCGTGGAGATAAGCCTGCTGGCCTTGACCCTAGCGGATTTCCCAAATCCAGATGGCTGGAACATAAAACATGGCGATGTATTCGATAACGCAGCATCGGAAGAGTATCTGAAACGAGCGGCGGTGGTACTCTGCAATCCACCGTACAGCGATTTCGACAAAGATGAGCGAGTTCGTTACGATTCCCCGTACGTGCAGCGGCCCGCCGCCGTCCTAGATCAGGTACTTAAGCATCTTCATCCTGAAGGCGTACTAGGCTTCGTACTGCCGAGGATTTTTGTCGATGGTCGAGGCGCATACGCTGACATGCGTGAGCGAATAGCTAAACGCTTCGCATCCGTCGAAATCACTCTGCTCCCGGATCGAGCTTTTCCCGACGCAGATTCAGAGATTGCGGTTTTGATCGCAGTTGATCCGATCCCGCATAAAGGATGTCGCGTTGTCAATCGCAAGGTTGACGACGGTGCTTTGCCGTGGGCCGAGTTCGAGGCATCGCACCAAGTCTCCAGCGAGTACGCTGCTGAGTTCTCGTTTGAAGTGGCTAAGCGATCACTGCTGGTTCCAGAACTCCCGGAAGTGTGGGATTTCTTGCTGAGCCACGCCACCTTGAGGGATGTGGCAGAAGTCCATCGCGGTATCGAATGGAATATTCCACTCACCGAGAACGGGGAAGAAACAGGAAACAGGTCTCGGCTGGTTAGTGATGTGCCAAAGGAAGGGTACAGGCTAGGGGTCGCACCGAAAACAGACTTCAAGATATTCGAACAGCCCGCGACTGCCTATTTGAATTTTCACCCAGAAATGCAAAGGGGCAGTCCGTGGCGTCACCCTTGGGATAAACCCAAAGCCATTTTGAACAAAGCTGCTCGCTCGCGTGGTCACTGGAGAATGGCCGCATTTCCTGACAGCACCGGCCTTGCCTGCTATCAAACATATTTCGGCGTGTGGCCGAAAGCAAGTTCTCTGGATGAGTGGTCCCTGTCAGCGGTACTTAATTCTCCGGTAGCGAACGCGTTCGTTGCGACCCGTGAGGGCAAAACGGATGTAACAAAAGAGACGCTAATGTTGATTCCAGTCCCACGTTTCACTGAGGCGCAACGGATCAAACTGCGGGAACTTATCAAGGAATATCAGAAGCTTACTTCCGCAGTACCACTCGAAAGCGTGCGGGGTGACGCGGAAGGCTTGCTAAAGCAAATTGATGCTACCGTCTTATCCGGATACAGGATGCCTCCGCGAATCGAGAGGCAATTGCTCGATTTTTTCCGAGATCAGGACCGTCCCACCAAACACTCTTTTTCGGAATATTTCCCCAAAGATTTCGCGGTATATTTCTCCCTCTCTGACTATTTATCGCCTGATTTCGCGTCGGCCAGTGTTGGCGAGTTGCTGAAACGAATGAGGGAGACTTCCGAAGCGTGAATGGTTATTTGATGGATACAAATCATGTAACCGCGTGGGAAGGGCAGAACCCAACGCTCATCGCTAAGCTAGATTCTCTGCCCAAGAATACGCTGGTATACACGTCGGCTATAACGCTCGGGGAAATATCAGCGGGCCATGAGATGACGACTGGAGGAGACCTTCACCGCCGTCACATGGTCAGACAATTCTTGAACCTGTACGTCATCCCCGATGCAGTACCGATTTCTCATGCCACAGAATCCTACTATGGTCAGATCATGGGCAGGCTTTGGAAACGACACCCACCTCCAAAAGCAGACGTTTCAACGGACGCACATCTTCTCACGCTTGGCATCAACATAAATGACGTGTGGATTGTTGCCTGCGCCTGGGAGCACGGCTTAACATTGCTCACTACCGACAACATGAAGGCTATTCGAGATGTAACGCCAGAAGTTACCTTCGAGAACTGGTGTGTTTAGCCTCACTGCTGCCGGGTGCGTTTGAGGTTTGAGGGGGTGAAACCGCCATCCGCAGTTTGAAGGCTCCGACTGCGGACGGCGGCTTTCAATTGGACAGATATGAGGTACTGACCCGAACGGATACTAAGCGGAGCTTGCTCGGAAAGATGCCAAACTGAGACCGGCCACTATTACGCGCGGAAGCCAAGCTGCTCCGATGTGTACAGTCGATCAGTCTAACGCCAGATCCTCTAGCCATTTTTGCAGTGCTGTTCCATCCATTAGCTCCAGGCGATAAGGGATGAGCGGCTTAAGGAATGGATCGTTGACGATTCCGGGGGCAAAAGAGGACGTTGTGGTGACGATGCCCTTGGACGCTCGCTGGTCGCCAAGCAAGACCCCAGCAAGCGCTCTAACATCGTCATATCGAACCAGATGCCCCGGCCTGTATGCTTTCACAGAGTCGATAATCCTGATCGATCCGATTCCTCTCTTGGTTGCAATCACATCGCGCCCATGGTCACCCGATCTTGGTGTTAACGTGACCTCGTCGTAACCGGCTTTGTCGAAAGCCGCAGCTATCATTTCCTCCCACTGCCGATCGGGTATTTGGAACGCCTTTCCCCAATCGTTCTTGAGTAAATGAACTACCATCCGCCAAGGGATGCTAAAAGCGTGTACCAGTCTCCCCTCTGAGGTTTCCCCGTAAGGCTCAATGACACCTTGTACCAACAAGCTCTGCAAATCCGGACGCTCCTCGGAATTGAGCAGTACTGAGTCAATGAAGACTTGTAGATGTTCCTCATCGAGGCGCAGTTTGATGTTGTCAATTGATGCTAGGTCTTCGTTTCTCTGCGCAGAAGTTATGCCCATGTTCTCAAATGGAATGAGCGAATCGGGGCCCAGTATTTCCCTCAAGTGCTGTTTCACGTTCAAAACCCAATCTTCCAATCCGCGACGGACAGCAAATTCCCGATCTCCATCAACCCAGTGGGAATAGTCCCCCTCCAGCCAACACGACCAGAAAGAATCTGAACCTTCAGCTTCCTGGCGAATGTATTCATCAAAGCCAGGAGGAACGCCCTCAAGCAAGCGAGGTCCAAGGCGGTTCAGTGTCCGGTAGAATCCTGCCCATTCACTCTTTGTAACCACGTGGCTCCAAGAACGTCATGCTAGTCGTATCAGTATAAGGTCTTTTTGAAGGGGGACAATACCCCAGAGAGCCTCCGTCTGGAGCGGCTTTCGGACCGATGATTTCCGTTTTTATGTCCATGTTTCGAACAACTTTCTACAACTGCCTGGGTTCTAATCTCACAACCACTCGTCGTTTCAGACCCAGCGTCCAGGACGAAACACTTGGCAGTTCCGGGAACGGGTAGCCTTTAGTTCTCTGAGAAATACTCAGCACCAGGGTATCTGGCGTGAGGATTGGTGTCCCAACGCGGTTGGCGTTTGCTGTCGCCATTGGTCTCGCCGTCTTAACTCCTTCCTCGTACTACTTCTTCACCCTGCGCCACCGAGCGGCGACTCCTACTCGCCCTGGTGCCTTCCACATTGATTCCGCGGATGCACAGCAGTGGGCAGATCCCAATGTCCTGCTCGCTGCCGCGGATCACTTTTACTTCTTAAATAACGGGCCCGACGCGGCGCCGCTCTATGCCAGAGCCGAGAAGCTGTTCTCGGAGCGGGGCGATGCGCGGAACGAACTCCACGCAAAGGTGGGTCGACTCAGATCAGAAGCCGAAACGATGTCGTTCGTTGAGCTGTCACGGTTCTTGAGCGAACAGCTACAGAATCCCATGGTGCAGAACGACAAGAAACTGCGACTTTGGTGCTTGATCGCGAAGGGCTACACCGACATCGAGATCGACTATCGAGCCACGAAACGAGATTGGTTGGAAGCCCAGGAGATTGCGAATGTGTTGGGCGAAAAGCAATGGGCAACTCGGGCCTCCGGCGAATTAGGGCTCGTCGCCTTCCTTGAGGGAAATCCCGGACGAGCCGCGCGACTACTAGGCAGCGCCTTGCTCTCGACGATGGCCAGCGGCGACACAGGTGGTCAGATCAGGTTCCTAGAATTGATAGGCAGAGGCTTTGAAGAGGTGAATCGTCATACTGAGGCCCTGAGATTCTTCGAGAGAGCAATCAAGCTTGCGGATGCGGAAAAAGACTCCGGTCTGCCGTTCATGGCGTACGAAGGAAAAGCACAAGCGCTGGTTGCCTTGGGCAAACCACAAGAGGCAAAGGCGGTGCTTGACGACGCACTCGGCAAAGCGCGATCACAAGACAAACGAGGTCATGAGGCGGAGCTGCTGATCTTGCTTGGAAGGCTGGCTTCGCAAACAGGGGACAGAAAACAGGCCATCGCCGATTTGGAAACAGCCGCCCAGTTCTCAAAGCGAGTGCAATTCTTTCGAATGGAGGCCGACGCCATGTTCGAGTTGGCGACGCTTTATCGCGATGCCGGCGATCTCCCCACCGCGGAGGAACGTGCTACAGATGGCCTAGACGCAAGTCAACGTGTTGGCGATCGTTACTATGTGCCTCGCAACCTGACCGTCCTTGCCGACCTGAAGGCGCGCCGGGGTCGCGTTAGCGAAGCCAACGCCCTTTACGAGCAGGCAGAAGACGTGATTGAAAGCATGTTGATCAGCATGGATGAGCCGTATTGGAACAGTTCGGTTGCTGCTTCGATGAGTCAAACGTACGTGCAACATTTTGAACTGGTCACCAAGAGCGGCGATGTGCCAGGCGCTTTCCACGTTTTGGAACGGGTACGCGGACGGACTCTGGCTTGGGCCCTCGAAGACAGGAAGGCATTTCCGACGGCCGAGTCTGGGCAGACCGCATCGCTGGAAACGGACCTTGCGGGACTCCAAGTCCAACTGATGCAAACCAACAGCACAGAGAAGCGTGAGCAACTGATGGATAGATTGGTCGAATATGAGCGGCGGCTTGGGCTGGCCTGGACAAAGGAGGATGCTCCCGGCCACGGCCTGCCAGTGCAACCAGCGTCACTGTCGAAGGTCCAAGAAGTCCTGAAACCAGACGAAGTACTTCTGGAGTACGTTCTCGATGACCCGACTTCCTTCTGCCTCGTGGTTTCTCAAAAAGGGGCATACGTCCAAGTGCTACCGGCAGGACGCAAGCAGATCGAGAATCTAAGCCAGCAATTTGTCGGCGAAATTCGCACGAAGGGCACCGGCGCTGAACTTTCAAAGCGACTCTACGCGATGCTCGTGAAGCCCATCCCGGAGGCAGCTACCGCGACACGTTTCATCATCGCACCGGATGCAATATTGAACCTCCTTCCGTTTGACGTGCTTTGCGATGCTCAGGGCGAGTATCTCCTGAAGTCGCGCGTCATAAGCTACGTGCCCTCCGGCACGATTTTGAACACGCTTCGCCGCGCGAAGAAACAGAAAACAGCTCTCAAACCCCTTCTCGCAGTCGGTGATGTCGAGTACGAGAACCAAGGCGGCTCGGGACGAAAACTCCCGCCCCCGGCCTCTATTCGTGGCCGCCTTGAGCGCGGGATTGCGGATCTCTCAGGGATAGGCCTTCATGACCTTCCAGAGACGCGAGCGGAGGTCGAAGAAATCGGTAAAATCGTTGGATCGGACGCCGTAATCTTGCTTGGCAAGGATGCCACGGAAACCGGATTTAAGAAACAACCACTTGATCAGTTTCGCATCTTGCATCTGGCTGTCCATGGATTCGCGGACACGCAGTACCCAGAACGGTCAGCGCTGGTGTTGGGCGCGGACCCACAATCGAGTGATGACGGTTTGCTGCAGGTGCGGGAGATCATAAGGCTGCGATTGAATGCCGAACTCACGACCCTTTCTGCTTGTGACAGTGGGGTTGGCAAACTGCAAGGGCAAGAGGGGATCAGCAACCTGGTGGAGGCATTTCTGGTGGCTGGGTCGAAATCGGTTGTAGCGAGCCTTTGGAGCGCAGACGACACATTCGCCAGTGCCATGATGGAACAATTCTACCGGCACTTGGCTCAGGGCGAAGACACCAGCTCTGCTTTGAGAAACGCGAAGCTTGACCTCCTCGCGAAATATGGCAACCAAGTGAACCCCTTCTACTGGGCGGCGTTCATCGCCGTTGGAGAGACTTCAACCCCGATTGGAATTAAACAGCAATGAATTTGACTCTCGATGACCGCACGAAGATTTTCGATAAGGTCTGTCGGCTTGTAGCTAACAAGCACTTCGATCCCGGAATGAACGGCGTGGATTGGGACGATTTGGCTCGGAATCGCCGGGATCAGATCCTAGCGTGCACCGACCCGGAGGTCTTCGAGAAAGAGGTTCACAAATTAGTAGCAGAACTCAAGACCAGCCACACAGGCTTTCGCCATGCGGGGATGCGGAATATTCCCGCCCGCCACGCAATCAACGCGACCCTACAGCGGATCGGCGCAAACGGAAGTGAGCGGTGGATGTTCCAAGACGTGCACCAAGGGGGACCAGCCTTCGCGGCCGGCATCCGGCCTGGCGATCTCTTGCTCGAATGCGGCGGACGAGAGGTTCGCCCCCCAAATGACCTAACCTTCTCAGTCGGCGAATCCGCGAATCTTCTCATTGAAAAGCTCCACGGCGAAGTGCAGAAGGTCAACGTCCAATTGCCGATGCCCAAATCCCAGAAGCATCCAGTTACGGCGCCGCGGGCGGTGACAACCGACAGGCTCAGTGATGAAATTGGATTGCTGAGAGTCGCGATGTTTCCGGGCGCTATCGGAATTGACGTAGCGAAAGACATCGACCGCGGCATCGCCGTACTCGACGGATGCAGTCGGCTCATCGTCGATCTACGCGGCAATACTGGGGGAGGAATCGGCGGGCTACGCCTGATGAGCTATTTGACACCCGGAAAGCTTGAGGTGGGCTACAGCCTCACGCGGAAACGTCGCGAGCGCGGTTATCGCCGTGAGGAACTGACCCGATTCGGGCGGATTCCATCCCACAAGGCGACTCTCCTATGGTTAGCTGCCCGATATGCTTTCGTGGAAAAGTCTATCCTCGTGGTCACCGAAGGACTCGGTCAGCGACAATTCCACGGTCGAGTCGTGCTGTTGGTAAATGAGCACACCGCCAGCGCCGGCGAGATGGTTTCAGCGTTTGCGGAGGAAAATAATCTGGCAACCATCGTAGGAACGAAGACGCCCGGACGTCTCCTGAGCGGCAGCGCATACAAAGTCGGCCATGGATACATTCTTGGCCTACCGGTTGCCGCTTACCTGACCTGGCAAGGACGGATGCTGGAGAACAACGGCATTGTCCCAAAGTTCTCCATTGGACTCTCGCGTGATGCTTTGAAAGAAGGAACAGATACGCAACTCGACACTGCGATCGAAGTAGTAAAAGCCCAGTAACCGTGGAACGCCGCTTTGCCTAGCTTGCAAATCTAGCTTACCCATTTAGAGACACTCGGGCGGCTTCTCGGGATCACTCTTAAGATGGGAACGATCTCAGCGCTGCGTCCCGCAGGAAGACTGAGACACGCCAGAACGAGGAGAGATGTGCGTCCGTGCTGATTAGGGTTCCTTAATTACTTGAATACCTTGCCAACACACCTGACCTTGTCGTCTCAAGTTGCGATACAATTCAACTTCCCCTTCCCCACACTTTCAACAATAAGTTCTGTCCATCATGGCGGACATAGCAATCCAGTCACTCACGATTTACTTGGCTCGTCGGGGAGCCAAACTGGCTGACCTCATCAAATCTGATTATGTCAACATCGTTCCATACAAAATACAGATAGATGGCACGACACCAGCTCTTCTGTATATCGATCCACCGACTTCTGGCCCTCCTGATTGGGTATCGTTCTTTGATGGATTCATAGACATCGACGAGTTTGGGAAAAACAGCTCAACGGGAGCGTTATTGCTCGTAGAAGTTCGAGGTAAATACTTTGCTTTGCCGTTCGGTCGCGGCCGGTTTATGTTGAATGATGATTATCTTGAAGAGAAATTCGGTCTCAAAGTCGCACTCAACTCTATAGGTGAAGGGAAAGTAAGAAGCATTCAAAAGCGCTCTCTAGATCAGATTTTGAGATTGAGTCAGGAGCAAGCGAGCCGAGATGCAACCACGACCGAATTTGGCTTTGACATTGACCAAGACCTTCTTGGCGGCGTGACCGGCACGCCGTCAGAACCTAAGTATTTTGGCGCCCGGATATCTGGCGCGGAGTCTCTACATTTAGCGATTCCAGTTAGCATGAACGGCCTTCCGGAGCTGCTCGGCCGAGTGTCAGACAAATTTATTGATACGAACTACAAGAACAATTTCCCGTGGGTCGATCACATTGCTGAGGTAATGAGTTCGCGAAGACAGGATGAGCTTGATGAGGCGTTGGTCAAGGAAATAGCTGCAGGCCACGTCGCTGGGATTTGGATGGCAGTTCCATACATAGTTGACTGGGTAAAAATAAGCAGGTTTCGATTTGTGTCTCCGGGCCAGATTTGGGAGGATCCTGATATTCATTTGAAAAGATTCCTTGAGGCAATGGGCAACAAACCTCTGACCATAGAACTGCTCAAGACAAAGAAGGTGATGGCGATCGATGAACAGGGAGACAAACTGAGTGAGTGGTCTGTTTATAAATGCCTATATGCGGAGCTGGATCACAACAAGGAATCATTCGTTTTGAGCGGGGGAAAATGGTATGCAGTCGACAAGACGTTCGTAGATGGCGTCACCGAAGACTACAACAGCATCGAAGATTACGATGGGCACTTTCCCGAATATCAGCACGCAACGGAAGGCTCTTATTTGACTGCAGTCTGGAAGGCCGATCCGGCAACCTACGCCCTGATGGACCAGAGATTTCTGTCTTATCCAAGCAAGATGGAGTTCTGCGATTTGTACAAAGCAAACAAGGATATATGTCATATCAAGAGATACGGGCAGGCGGGCGCATTGAGCCACTTGTTCTCGCAAGGCCTCATCTCTGGTGAGTTGTTCAAAATGGACGAACAGTTCAGGAAGGAAGTGAATGGGAAGTTGCCAGCTCGTTATAGGCTCGCAGATCATACCGCAAAACTCACGGAAGGCGAATATCGAATTGTTTTTGGCATAATAAGCGACAGGCCAGGCCCCCTCCAAATTCCTTTCTTTTCACGCCTTAATTTCAAGAATGCCGTGAGGCGATTAGAAGCCTACGGTTACCGAGTGGCGAAAGCAAAGATTGCAGTCGAAGAAGTATTCAGCAAGACCCGCAAAGAAATGAAACGTAAGAAGCGGAACAGATGAATCGGAGCACTTCGTGAATTTCGAAATAGAGTTCCTTCCGGTTGGTGAGGCATCCAAACCCGGAGACGCCATTGTCGTTAGATACGAGGGTAACGAAGGCTTTTACCTCATGGTCATCGACGGTGGCAATGCCGATTCCGGCAAAGGGGTCGTCAGTCATATTCACAAGTACTACGGGGCAAAGGCCATAGTTGCCGACGCCATTCTCACGCACTGTGACGCAGATCACGCATCCGGTTTTCGAGAAGTCCTGCAAGGATTGGACGTCCGAACCGTTTGGATGCACCTTCCTTGGTTTGCCGCAGCTGGTTCCTTGCCCTACTTTGCAGACAAGAAATTGACCGCTGAGATTTTGGCCAAGAAGCTACGCGCTGAATACGATCTCATCGATGAAATTTACGAGACCGCTGTCAAACGAGGGATGAAAGTCTTTCAACCTTTCGCGGGCCAGAAGATCGGACCCTTCACCGTTTTGTCACCCGATAAAAGCATTTACGAAATCCTTTTGCCTCAGTTCGATCGAACACCGGATGCAGACCAGGGAGCTCTTGAGGCAGCCGGGCTTTGGATCGGAAAGCCCCCTGGATTCCTTGCCAAGATAGCGGATAAGGCCGTCTTGAAGGCCGAAAAATGGGTAAAGGAAACATGGGAGAACGAGCGACTCAAAGATGGGGGTAAAACAAGCGCGACGAATGAATCGAGTGTTGTTTTGTATGGTGATTTTGGACCGCTCCACCGGGTCTTGCTCACAGGAGACGCGGGTCATTGGGCCTTGGCCCTTTCGGCCTATCAAGCGGAGCAATCTGGATTTTCAATGCAGCAATTCTCATTTGTTCAGATACCTCATCACGGCAGCCGGAGCAATGTCGGACCGACCATCCTGAACCAAATCTTAGGGCCGATTGTTCCAAAGGGTAGTGGGCACAAATTCTTCGCCTACGTCTCCGCTCCGAAGGACGATGAGTCTCATCCGAGACGGATGGTTCTGAACGCGTTCCTCCGTCGCGGAGCTTCCGTTGTCGCAACTCAAGGGGTACCCAAATGCTATACCATCGGCTATCCGTTCAAGCCAGGTTATGAACCTGTAACCTCGATGCCGTTTTCGGACCAGGTAGAGGACTATGAGTGAATCTTCATCTTCCGCATCAAGTGGACTGATCGCTGGATTGAACCTGATGACCGACGGCTACGAGCGCAAAGCGCGGCTTTACCCTGCGCTTCTTCTCTTCATGCCGGTAGCTCTGGTTGTTGGGTGTGGGCTCGGGACGAGCATATCCCGCGCTGAGGCAGTTTGCGGACTGGTCGTAAGTTGCGGCGGCTTGTTGTTGCTCGCCCAGATTGCCCGTGACGCCGGTAAGAGAAAAGAGCGCAGCCTATTCGAGAGATGGGGCGGCATTCCATCTGTGTGCATCTTCCGACATGTCGACGCGAGAATGGACGCAATCACAAAGGCCCGCTGCCACAAGACGATGTCGAATCTGGTGAAGGAAGCTAAGGCCCCCTCTGCCGATGAGGAAACCGTCGACCCGATTGCGGCGGACGGAGTCTACACAGCCTGGTCAACTTACATTCGAGTCAATACCCGCGACACCAAGAAATATGCGCTGCTTTTCCAGGAGAACATCAACTATGGGTATCGCCGAAATGTGTGGGGTCTAAAGCCAGCCGGCCTCATAGTCACTTCTGTTTCCCTGGTTGGCGCACTGGCTTGGCTCTATTACAGGTATAGGTCTGTTGGGCAGATTTCGGTAGAATTGGTAATCGCATCGGTTGTCACGTTCGTCCTGTTGCTTCTTTGGCTGTTCCACTTTACGGCCGACTGGGTCCGCGTCCCCGCAGACGCGTACGCGGAAAGACTCGCCGAGGCTATCGATTCCCTGATCCCCAAGTCTGCCCCCCCTGCTTAGCGATACGCTGTCGCAAGTCCGCGTGAACGGGGACGAACCTGGTCCAGCGCGCCTTTGTAGCGAACAAAAGGCGAATATGCTACGCTCTATTGTGTGGGCCTTCGAACGTGCACAGTTGCGGTAAGGGATGTCCGGGACGTTGAGCATTCAATAGAGGTCACCGCTGAGACGCTCTATGAAGCGATCGCCACCGCTCTCGCGGCCTTGCGGCAGGACGATTGGGTTGGAGAGATTGGCCAGGGGTTCGCAACCGTGACTGTTCTTGTCCAACAGCCGCCCGTAAAGCACGAAGTCAAAATGAAGGATTTTGTCTCATGGCTCGGACGCCAAGGACGTTCGCCCGCAGAAGTCATACTGAAGCAAAAGCTGGAGACAATATTGGGCAAGGAAAAACAGGCGAGGCGGTGACCGGGAGGCTTAAGCAAACAAATTAGCAGGAAGAGATCTTTGAGGTCTCACTGACCCGGAGTCCGAGCCGGTTTTTGGGAGTGCTTAGGTTGCTGCCCCGCTTGCGCAACACCCGCTTTCACCGATGAGGGCTGTGTGATGGTCGCACCTGGCGCGAAGGGGTCCTTTCCTTCAAGTACCGACGATGCAACGAAACCAAAGAAAATCATCGCGCTCAGCAATCCCCACACGAGAACGACTGGCTTCCAGGGAACGAGAATGTACATGCCAGAACCTCCGGGGACGAAGAGCGGCTCGCGATTACCGCCATTATACTGCGAAAACCCCAGACTTTTCATGAACATCTTGTCAGCGTTTTTTCGCTCAGAAGTTGGAATGCGCGATGAACGGCAACGCCAGAAAAGACGAGTTGCGCCGCGTCCACAGAAATCTCTTTGAAAAATGGAAGGGAAATGTCTGTGTCGGTTGAGCTGCATAACACCGGAGATGCCACGATCAGGACGGAAGTGCAGGTGATCGTTGAACACGTTCTGAGCGACCGACCTGGCGAGTGGCGTGTGTCGATTGTTGGATCTCGTGCGAAGAAAGATTGGGAGATGAAGGTCGAAGCTCCCAACGGTTTTGAGCGATCATACACACTGGTAGAAACTGCAGGAGAGCATCAACCTGTGGCCATCGGCAATCTGCTACTGAGGCTGCTGCCCTCGAAGACGTCATAAACACCGTCCGTGTCTGGCCGAAAGCTCGTTCACATCAATGGCCAATCAATCGGCCCCACTTGGCGCCGCCTGCATCGTTGCGCCGTTGTCCATTCGTAGCGCTGTAGAATATGGTCAACCCCAGTTTCTGCGTGGACATCGAAGCCAATCTCCGCAGCTATCTCGACGGCAATTCGACATCCGCCGCTCGCATGGCGGAGGAACGATACGCATCATTCGATTACTGCTTTAATTATTTCCAGTCGTTCCGCGACGCAAAGAACATTTCGCTCCTCGCCAGTCCCGCGAATTTGCAACTGAGCTGTCTTCAGTTGGGGTTCTACCTGGCCAGTTGGGGCATGTACCGAGGTTCTGCGGAGTTGTTACAGAAGAGCGCAAGGTATTTAGTGCCAGTCGTTGAGGTGATCGCTGGCACGGATGGCCTCATCTTGACGACCGGCGAAACGCCGTGGGACATCGACTTGGACTCTTATACCGAGACGAACATTAAGCTGTTGGCGCTCACAGCCGCGAAAATACGGGATGCGCGACTCGGTATGTCGGACACCCTCGTCACAAAGATCATGCTCGGAGTGTTTGGCAATGCCCCGGCGTTCGATGACAATTTCAGATACGGGTGCAAAGTAGCCGGGATCTGCGCCACATTTGGTGAGAGGTCGCTGAAGCAGATCGGCAGGTTCTACCGGCAGAACACGGCTTTGATTGACAGATACCGAGTCCCGACACTGGACTTCGGCACCGGCCGACCCACAGCACGTTACTACAGCCGCGCCAAGGTTGTGGACATGGCGTTCTTCATGGAAGGGGTGAATCGTCCGCGCCGCGACGCGGCACCACGTGAACCCTAACTGGCGTAGCATCGCGATATCACTCAATGACCAACCGTCAAAACGTGAATCAGGGCTGATGGAGGGAACTCCTATTTATGAGCTGGCTGGGCTGGCTACTTGCCTTCCTTATCGCCTATGTGCTCCTAAGCGACCTCCTCAGATCGAAACGGTGCTATCCCCACGGAGTCTTCGGTCGATGCCGACGCTGCGAGGAAGAGGCCGCGGCAAGGGCCAAAGCAGAAGCCGAAGCAAGAGCTGAAGCAGAACGTCAACGGGTGGAGATCGAAGAGACCTACAAGAACATGGATGAAGCGAAAAGAGATGAACTGACTACCTTGGTGAAAGAACGGGCCAAACGGGAGGATTTCTTCATTGGGCCAGGCGATTTGGAAGCAGCCGTCGTGAGGATGTATAAGAGGTCTCAGATCAAGGAAACCAAGTCGGCCAGTCCGCCCATGCAGAGTTGAATCGGGACGAGTTCGCGGCACTTGAACAAACTCTCTACAGGCGTATCTGGCGTGAAGAACCCAAGGACAAGATCGTCGAGTGCGACGGCGAAGGATTCTCGTTAAACAGAACAGCGTTCTATCAGGCGCTGCGTCAAGAGTTCAGGTTGTATGCAGCAGATTTGCGCAACCCTGCAAACCTGGAACTACGAAAGCGCTTTGTCGAGAAGATGGATGGGATTGTTAAAGAATGTTGATAGCGGTGTCTCAGGCAAAGAGTTGAATCAGATTTTGGGCTTTCGAGTTTGTCGATGAGGTCCCTTTCATATATGGCCCAAACTGTGGGAGTGTTGATTATCGGTTCTCTGTACTGGCGAGGTGGCGGCAGGAAAAGGTGGCGAGAGTGGCGGCTTACGAATCGTGAGTGGTTAGTAAAGGCCCCGATTCAGTATTGCCGCCTATCAGGGAACAGAACCTACACGATGGTATTCTCGGACCTTCCAAAGGATCAGTTCGGCCAGGCAAGAGTTGTGCAGTGTAAATCCGTGGTGAGATCCTTCTCAGACCTCTTATGCGAGGCTGAGTGGCTGTGGTCAGCAGAAGAGTCAACGGACAAGAAAGATATGGTTCCGCGATTTCGTGTTTGCCGACCCGAACACCGTATTTCACCCAAAAAGGGGGAGTGGGGTTGTGTCGCTTTGTTGAACAACCCTAGCAGCAAGATGCCTGAGAACCTGCTCGACAAGTGGGCGAAGCGAGTTGAGAAGGAGGCGCATTACAATGCAAACATGCGGCGGCGTGTCGATAGTCACGGCATGCTTCAGATCCCTTGGCCCAATCTTTCGTCGGATGGTAATCCGGTACCAATAGACCTGTTGCTTGCAACATCGAACGACCGCGAAGCGACATGTCCAGCAGTTCGGGAAATAGCCGAGGCTTGGAATCAGCAGCCCGTGGTCGATTACTTCCGGCGTAATCGGGAGAATGGCATCCAAACTTTTCAGGATCATGCAATTCAACACCTTCTGCACTGAGGCCGCTAAGTGATGTATTCGTATAATTGCTGGCGATGAGGGGAGACAAGCAGTGGCAACCTCGGCGCGATGCAGTTCAGTCCTCTTGTCCGTAGCACTAGCTTTCTCGACAGCGCCTGCGCAACAGGCGAGCGAGCGTGCAGCTGCCTCTAAGAACGCGCAACCCCAGCCGCGCGAACTGTTCAAGCTTCTCTCGCCGTCTGTATTCGTGGTGGAAACCCTCGACGCGAAAGGCACTGTCATCGCACTCGGAAGTGGTGTAGTTGCGGCGAAGGAAGAAATTGTTACCAACAGACATGTAGTGGAAGGCGGTAACGCTTGGAGGATTCGCCAAGGCAGCAACACTTGGACTGCACGAATTGCATTTCTCGATTCCGAACACGATCTGTGTGGACTCAGGGTGGAAGGCGTGACTGCGATTGCTGTAAACACCCGCGCTTCGTCGACGCTATCAGTAGGTGAACGAGTTTACGCCCTCGGATCGCCGGAAGGGTTGGAGCTGAGTTTGTCCGAGGGACTGATATCAGGAATCCGCAAATTTGAAGGAGTAAGCCTAATACAAACGACGGCGCCAATTTCTCATGGGTCTAGCGGAGGCGGACTTTTTGACGAACAGGGGAAACTGGTAGGAATCACTACATTCGCCATCAAGGATGGCCAGAACATCAACTTTGCTATCCCCACGGAGTTGGTGTTGGGTCTGAAGGACCATCCCGCCACTGAGCTACGTCAAACAGAAGCGGAAAGGAGTGCATCCCAGGCGATGCTCTGTCCCAGATGGCCAACGACGCGCTTCAGTCTGGCGACTACGAAAAGGCACTTCAGACGTACAAGCAGATGGCCCAGCTTACGCCGAACGACCCAGGAGCTTGGTTTGGAGTGGGAGAGGTTTCGCTGAAACTTAACCGTTTGGACAGCGCGCTGCAGGCTTGTGAGAGAGCAGTCCAGGTTGGTCCCGAAGAGGCTGACAGCTGGAACTGCTTGGGGGACGCCTATGACCGATTGGGTCGATACTCTGAAGCCGAACAAGCTTTCAAGAAAGCTATTGATTTGGGTCCTCCGGACCCCGTGGATTTAGTCGCAACGTGGTACAGCTTGGGGATAGTTTACGCAGAGGAACGCAAGAAGCTAGGAGTTATGGACGTTTATCGCCAACTCAAAACGTTGGACCAGAATTACGCTGATCGCTTCTTCCAGCAATACGTACAGCCAATGCTTGACTCGTCTGATCGTTAGTGTTCGTTCGCCGCTTAATCACGCTGCGCGCGCCGTGTGAGTGCTGTCACCAGCTTGAAATAAAACTGAAATGTCCTTGTCGCCTGTCCCGGAATGGCGGAGAGATTTGGCGCGGGTGAAGCAAACTCTGTGAAGGCGTGTGTCCGCGATAGCGGCGACCTTCCGATCGGCTTTTCCCGCTCTGGGCTAAACTCCTAGCTAGACTGGCAGACCCGCTTCGTCAAAATCCTCGCATTCAACCTTGGCGCTTTTGCCATCTGCGGTTTTCAGGCAAGCCGGTGAATTTTATCGCCAGCCCGCGAATCGACACCGCTTATGCGGACTGCTTGCGAAGAAGAACACAAGGCGAACAAAACTTACCGGCACTTTTACCGGCAGTCGGCCTTGCCTGCGGTGACTATCAGTAACTTAAAGCGCCGGGAGGCACCTCTAAGTACTTGCAATCACTGTTAATATCTGAAAAGGCTGGCGTCGGCGGTTCAACTCCGTCCCTGGCCACCATCATTTCAAAGAACTTAGCGGAATCTGGTCTTGCCCGCCCAGTCCGCTCTCAGTCCGCAATTTTTCGACGAGATCCGGTTCGGTTCCTGACTACGATGATGGTGAAGGACTTAAACTCGAATTGCCCCTCGCTCAGTCCGCTTTCAGTCCGCTTCTTTCTGCGGCGTGGCTGAAAATTGCAGTCAGCATTGTCCCTGCCGCAGCCATGCGATCCTCCAGAATGTCGAGGCTGCCGCTCTGTCGAAGGCTCTCGCAGTCAAGTGAGTGCTCGCGTTACGCCGATCGGGAATTTCGTATTCAGAGGTGGCAGCCCTACTTGCGCTTTGACGGTGAGGGCAGTCAAGCGTCTGGCGACGGAGAGAAATCGATGGACTCCATCCCCGCGACCGGTGATGCAGAAATGCCTTTCCCGTCGTAGAGGGATTCCAGCCCCCGCAAGACCGATTCCAGAGAGCCTGGATTCTTTTCAAAAGGCTGCAGAAACCCAATCATTTCTCGCAATTTCTCCATGGTGATCACCCGGCGGAATATCTGCCTTTGTTTCTGCGGCAGGGTAGTTTGCAACCCAGGATTATCGCGAGTATTCTGGGAAATTTCATGAATGATCTGGCTGCTATAGGAAGCCCATTGCTTACGCAGTTCTTCTACTGCGAGAACTCTCCAAACCTCCGGTTTTTCGGGGTGAGACAAGGAAACAGGCGTCATATGCGACCGGATCTGTCGAATGACAGAGATAAGACCGTGAGCATCGGCCTTGTGCATACCCATGGTGGGGGGATTTGAAGTCGCGCGAAGCAACGCTGCGTAAGGACGGACCAGAAAAAACTGAATGGCCAAGGCAAGTGTGGAATAGTAACCGAACAGCAGAAATATGCTGAATATGTATGCGTGCGTATACCAACGTGGCGGGCCCTGGGCAATGATAGCGGCAAAGAAGGAGAGGACAAAGAGCGCGTAGAGACCGAAGTAGAACAATCCCCATGCAAAGGGCGCCGGATGCATTCTCCAATACACGCGTACATCCAGCGGAGTCAGGGTAATGTGGGGATTGAGACCCGAGGCTTTTATGGTCACGCTGTCGCTACGTCTCGCCCTGTACTCTTCCAGTAGCCACGAGACACACCCCAACACCAGGCAGGGTGGAATAATCCAGAGCGGCACGAGGAAGCAGACAATGAGCAACATGAGATATGTTGCGATGCGTTGGTGACGGATCACGGACTGTATCAGGCCGAACAGACGTAAGACGCCATAGTGATCATGCTCCAGCATCCAGCGCAGCACTCCGAGCGCAAGATGGCCCGCGGCGTCCGGATAGACGAACTCGATGCACGAGTACGCAGCCAACACCATCAATGACAGGAACGCCAGCGGCGTCTTGTACCATCCTTTCTTGCGCCGGCGAATCAACGGAAGTCTGCGAAAGAAATGCGCAGGTGCGGTGACAAACGCTCCAAAGGTGGGAATGAGCTCCAGGAGGTTCACGTACTTGATGAGCTTGTAGGCATCGCTGGCCCAGTCAGGGGTTTTGCCCCTGAAGAGGGCGAGTCTTATGCGGCGAGAGTATCGTTTCGGACGCAGGAACCAGGGCGTCCGCCTCTCAGGAGCCAGAGCGCAGATTGTTTTTGCCAGGTCAGAGACGTAAGCACCCATCGAGGCACCACTACAACAAGGAGAAATGCCGGGCCGGAACGACTGTAGCTTACCCTATTTTATGTATTGCAAAAGCGTCTTGACATATTCAGCGCACGCCACCTTTAGTTCGTCCCCTAACTAAGTGTTCCAGTGTGGCTTGGTCTACATTTTAGATCCGACTGCTTCAGCCATTTCGGCGGTCAGCGATAGGGACCTCTTCGCCTTCTCCAATTCTAATTCAGCCATAGCTACATCTATTTTTGTCGGCACAAGGCAGTTCTCTCCACTCTAAGCTATGACGCAAGGCAAATTCAGCCGCCACCATGGAAGATTCATTGAAGATTCATTAATTGAGGATTAATTGAGGATTCATTGATTGACATTGCGGGATCGTTAGTGTACCGTGGCCGTGAATTTTGGCGGGCAGAAGAGTGGAGACTGACGGGCTCCACATCCGAGGGGGCTTCTACTCGCCGACTTTCCCAGGAAGACTCTAAGCTTTGTCCTTGAGCGCCTTTTGTGGGATAACTATCTCTCGGGCCTCCCCTCGACGCCCTGCAGATCCATTCGTACGCCCAAAACTTTTCAGTGCTGCTCAGGTGCCCCGACCTCACGCTCGGCCCTACCAACGCCTGGTACAAGCGCCGATCTCAGATTGTCCAATTAGCCGGCGCAGGCAGGCTGGCGCGAATCAGTTATTTCCGGGTGTTCAAGGCAAAACCATTTCCAATGCCGATGTTCGTGGAAATCGGATAACCGGTTCCGAGATTTATTGGAAAGTCTTCGGAAAATGACAGGGAGTGCCATGAACGCAATTTACTCCATCACCGCCCCTTCAGGCTCAACCCAAGGCGCTCTGAACCGCCGACAATGGCCCCAGGGCGACACGGCGCTCTCTTCGGGCTACACAAGCATGGTGCCCGTTCAAATCAATGGCAAGCTGTTCCTTTTCGCTTTCAATAAAGCGACACAGCAGCTAGACGCCTACATCCTTTCAGGAAGCGACCCGTGGGTTCAGCAAACCAGTTGCAAGGTAAATCTTCCCCACGGCCCCTGGGACACACTGAACTCCTTCGTCCTGGGCAACGTTTCATATCTGTTGACCTACCGTGCCGACACCGGAGGGTTTGGCTTCTTTGCGGTTGCCAGCGACCTCACAGTGTCTCCCCCGTACATTTTTGTCCCATCACACAGTACGCCGTCGAAGGGCTTTACGACGGTGGCAACATATACGTCGCTCGGTGGGCAATATGTGTTGGGCTACGATTCCAAAACCGGAAGAGTGGAGAATTTCAATGTGACGGTAGTGTCCTCTTCTACGGGCGGCAAGCCTCCATTGCTGGCCCTCAATATCTGGTATCACACGTGGGCGCCGAATTGGACTCAGTTTGCGTTTTTCCAACTGGGTGGGTCGACCTTTTTTTTCAAGATCAACATCTCGCACGATACCCAGACCAACAAGCCCAAGTTGAACAACGTCAACATCGACCACATGCAGGATAACCCGGCGATGGGCAGCATCGAGGTGGGAAGCGAGTTGCAGGACCAGTTGCCGGACGCTGTGTCCATTAATGTCGCTGCAATTATTCCCTGGGCGCATGGCGAGCCTTACCTCTTGACCTATATCGCATCTTCGGGAAAGACTGCCATGTACCAAATTCGCTCCGACTGCCTCGGCTGGACCCTCCAGATCTCCACTATCACTATCGCAGGTGCATCAATCGCGGTTCCGTACCGGATCGGCGACACGTCTTACATTCTGTTGTACTCGGGTGAGGCAGTGGAGAAGTCGGGATGACACAAGATTCACCCAACCCGTTGTGCGTGAGCTTTCCTGGATCAAACAGACCTTGCAAAGGCGCACGGAACCGGAGTTAACCGTCTGGCGGCCAGAAACGGCCCGCCTCAGATTAAGACCGGCAATAGAAGGGCATTAGATGAGTAAAAGCGAGCTTCCAACCGAAGTCGAATTGGCGTACGAAGTGATGCCGTGCCAAGCAATGCGTGTTGCGCAGGAGCCAGGCCCAACCTTGCATCCGTGCGCCTATTTCCGCCAATGGGGGACTTACCACAGCTACGGTTACGAGTCGGATCAGCCACCGGTGACACCGGCGATTGTCCAGTTAACGCAGTACCTCGGTCGCGGCCCTCTGGTGGCCGAGATGCTCAGTGGCTGCCGCAAGGCGCCTATTATGACTGTCGGGATCAACCCGAACCTTCCGGGCTGGTGGCCAACCACGATTAACTCGATCAATCCGCTATTTGATACGACCGAACAATATGCCCATTATTTCCGCTATCGCGAAACAGCCAAACTCGACATTCCCCTGGAGAAATACCAACAATATCTTAACGGCCGAACTGATGGCCCGTTTTCCGGAATCGAGCTGAATGTTCCGGTTGATGCCAATGGATTCGAGACGATCCCGGTCGAACTGCAACCGGTGCAAATGTACCTCAATTACCAGTCATTGCTGGCAGATCTCGCAAAGGCGATGGACTGGGACAATCACAATCTCATCGTCGGTGAGGATGTTTCTTATGGAAACATGGTCGCGTGTCCTTCCGCGAAGTGGATTAGCCAATCCGATCCGGCAAATCCAACGATGCCCCCTATGACTGCCGATCAGCAGAAGGGAATCGTGACCGAGTGCTTTCATCACCGTCAATATTTCTTACGCCAGCTTTTTCAGAGCCTCCCCGTGGTGCTAATGATATTCAGCCAGTCCACCACCGACGCATTCCTGGCGGAAATGAACGGCCGGTTCTCCGTCGGCAATCCCAAGGTGGGCGACAGACTTAATGATTTGCTGAATCGCGAGGTGCGCCTGCGATACGGGGTGGATGGCGACGGCCAAGCAATCGAGGCGCGGGTTATCTTCTCGCCGCATATCACCGGTGATCCGGTCCAATTCAAACAGGCGAGGACGAAGGTATTGGCGCAACTGGTCGCGGAAGCGAAAGCCGGCCGGCTGCAATTTAACAAGGATACTGGGCACTTGCTGCGTCCAAAGGGCGCCTGTGTATTTTGCACAATGCTGCAGATCGGACCCTGCGAATACGAAGCTGAACTCCAACCACTCAGCGATGCGCCGAGCCTGACGGCGGAGTCCTCGGTGCCGGAACTGATGGCGGAAAAGCAAGCACAATCGTCGTTGTTGGAAGCATTCCTGAACAAGCAAGGGCGGAGCAAGAAGAGGAGCAGAGGCACAAAATCTCTGGCAACCATGGGCGGAATGCAAGTGGCGAGGGCGGCGCCGTCCGCTGTCGCCTTGGCTGCGGAAGCCGGGGTCCGCCCAGCGTTGCAAGGTTGGCAGCTCTCTGGTGATCCAACTCGGCAGCAGGACCGGGAACCGCCGACGCCGGGAAAGGCCAGGGCCGTGAAGCAAACGCGATCCATGTCCCATGGCACGAGGAGCAAAAAGCATAGGAAAGCTTGAATCGCGCCGTATCTGATCAGAGACCGAGGAACAGGAGATCAACCATGTCTGTTACAGGAATCGAAACTAATTTCAACTCACTTTACACCCTGCTAATGAAGGCGAAGTTCTTGGCGCCCGCGACTCCGGCCTTCGGCACCAAGCCGACCGCAGCCAAAATCAGGGCTCTGATTAATCAGGCCGATCCGCTGCTGCCGGTGCCATTTCGCAGCGGTTACGTCACGCCGCTCCTGGATCGGGCGGACAGCCTCTTCGCAAGGGTGGGCCCTTCCGATGCGTTTTCATTGGAGACTCTGACCGGCTGCATCTACCAGCACGCGGACAAGGCGATCCAGCCGCAAATGAATCGCTTCCTGGCGGTCATCTCCGATCTCTATGTGTCGTTCCTGAACAGAAGCACTCGTAGGAATCTGCAAATCAATTTGAGCGAAACACTTCCTCCCCTCGCGGTCTACCAGTCGGTTCCGACTAATGGCCCGTTCACGATTCCCTGCGACATGGTCGCCACTCTGACCGGAGGGACCATCGGCGTCGTGAGCCTGCCCGCAACCTTCGCCGACCATCCTCTTTTTTATGGCAGCCTGGCGCACGAAACCGGCGGCCATGATGTAATCCATGCCGACCATGGCCTCATGCAGCAATTGCGCGAGCAGGTTTATTCACTGTTCCCGGAACCCAACAACCGATGGCTCGCCATACTCTGGGATTACTGGATGGAAGAAGCCGCTGCCGACACTTATGGCGTGCTGAACATGGGCCCGACATTCGGATTCAATCTGGCGATGCTTCTGGCCGTGTTCATCGGTCAATTCGCCAAACCGCCCTCCCGGAAACCCGGGCTGCGCAATGCTTCGGGCGCTGACGACACCAATGCCATGGATGTTCACCCGACCGACCTTCTGCGCCTGGCGCTGGTGCAGGGTGTCATCCAGGCCTTGCCGGCACTTTCGCAAAGCACGCGCGATTCCTATGTAAATCAGATCACGGGGCTGACCAGCTTCCTGGCCAACGGAGCGACCACGATTGAATTGACAGGCCAGGCTACGGGAGTAAACGGTGAGTCAATGAACTTCCAGTCGTCCTACCCGCTCGCCCCGATGCAGGACGCCGCCCGCAAGGTGGGAGGCATGATCGCAACCAGCCAACTTATCGCCTTGGGGGGCCACTCGATTCAAGATATCGAAACCTGGGACGACAGCGACGAGAACACCGCAGTCAAAATCGCCGGGCGTCTGCAGAACAACTTCCCGGTTGTCAACGCGGGCGACGATGCGCAGCTTCTGGCCGGACTGACGCTGGCGGTGCAGGCGCAACCCGGAAAGTATGCCGCGTTCACCAAGTTGATTAGCGACGCGCTCGACAACAGCTTCGCCAACGACCCGATATGGGGACCGATACCGCGCGACATGATGGTGGTCAAACCGACCCGGACGCTGAAGAATCCCGAAGTTCACGTCGATCCGTACGCTGAGAAAATCATCGATTACAACCCGCTTGATGAAGACGCCGCTGCCTCGTTTGGCAGCGGCGTGGTCTCGGTTACGAAGCATGCCATCGCTCAGATTCCCTGGCCCCAAAACCTAGCACCGGAGCCTGACAAATCGTTCACCTACAACGGCCAGGATGCCGTCCTTCCCCAGGCCGATTTCGTCGTCTTCACCTGGACATCGGCTGAAGCCAACGCCATGTCCGCCGCCATGACGCCGGGGTCCTGGGCCATGCCGCCTTCCGGCATGTCCGGGGGTTGGAATGTGTATGCCAACCAGTGGGCTGCCAAGTATGCCGGCCGATTTACGCCCAAATCCCCCGCGGAAAAGGCGCCTTACATTGGCAAATTCATGCCGGTTCTGATAGGAGGCCGGAAGGTTCTCCTGTTCAAGTCGAACTTTCACCTCGCCCGGGACAATGCCTCCATGCCGGTTAAGGACATGTTCAAGCAGGTCATCGAGCAGACCCAGCCCAAACTGGTCATCACTTCCGGAACGGCAGGGGCGATCGGGTCAAAACTGATCCTGGGCGATGTTGTAGTCGCCAATACAACGCGGTTCAAACTGGACGGCACATTCAAAAACATCCCGGCCAATGGCCAGTCGTTTACCAGCGGCTATGTCGTCCCTACCAATGGCCAGTTGGCGAGCATCAGCAATTTGATCGCACCGAATGCGGCCCAAATTAAGGCCGCGGTCACGACCGATCCCAACGCGGTAAAGCCGTTCAAGCGCAATCCTCAGATATTCACTGCGGCCAATCCCGTGTCGCAAATAGGGGAGCCCGCGGTGGTGGTTACCACTGACAAGTTTGAGTTTGACACTGTGCAGAACAAGTTCTCGCTGCAGGGCCTGGGCGCCATGATTGAAATGGACGATGCCGTTCTAGGGTGGGCAGTGCAAGAGATGGGCAACCCGACGAAATGGCTGGCGATCCGCAATGCCAGCGACCCGCAGATGCCCACGACCGACGCCGGTGCTTCCTCGAAGATCTATTTGGAGTATGGGTACTGGACTAGTATCGTGAGCGCGCTGGCGTCGTGGGCCTGCGTCGTGGATTTTGCAGCATGATGGTGACGGCGGTTCTAATTCAAAGGCGTCCTTGAAGGGCCTCGATATGCCTCAGAAGTTTTGCACATTCAGCGTGAGCCCGGCCAACCAGGCCAACACGATGGCCGTCCGGCAGGTTGTCAATGGCGCCATCGACAACACCCTGCCAGCCGCCCCAACGGCGATGACCGTTGTCACGTCCGGCAATGAGCCGATGCTGATTGTCTATGATTCCAGCGTCGACACCGCCCAAGGCTACAATCTGGACGCCGGGTCCACCGATCTGACCGCTACGGCAAGTTTCAAGATCGGCGCGGGCTGGGACTTCGTCGAAGCCTTCGTCGACAACGATTCAGCTTACCTGATGTGCTATCGTGCCTCGGACGGGACCTTCGCCTTCTACAAACTGGCCTTACCCCTGGCCAACCCGGTAACATTTTCGTTAACACACAGCCCTGGCATGACTAAGGGCTATACCACGGTTAAGCCATTCCTCAGCCCCAAAGGCGCGGCCTTTCTTGGCTATAACAAGGCAAACGGCAGCGTTGCGATTTACTCATTCGCCCCCGGGCAAGCCAAGCCAAGCTGTGTCTGGTGGCATCAATGGGCGGAGGGTTGGACCCGTTTTGCTTTCTTCCAGTTCGGTGGCGAAAATTTCTTTTTCAAAACCAATATCGCCAAGCTCAACGTAAATATCGATCATGTCCTCGACGGCTTAGTTGCGGGCACGGTACAAGTCGCCACCAACTTAGTGCTTGAAAACGCGCTTGAACTCACTGCGGTTGCGCCGCTAACGTCGGCGAATGGCGATCCACACTTCGTCACCTACATGCCGGATGGAACGACCAGCCTCAACCGGTTCAACGGTGATTGCCTGGGCTGGACAAACCTGGCCGTCTGGAACAGTCTTCCAAATGCCACGCACGTAGTTCCATTTCGTGTCGGGACAGACACTTTTGTGTTATTTGCCTAGTTTGGTTTGCTCAGGAACGACTCTTCTTAGCGTTCTTACGCTAAGTCACAACCACCGAGCGAGTACAGGATAAACGGTGAGCAGAGGGTGGAAGCTTCGGATTCCGTCTTGTATGCAGGTGAGAATGAAACGGTTAGATCGAGGAAGACTCTAATGGCTCGCAAGAACGCAAAGAAAAAGCCACCGAAGAAAAAGACTTCACAAGGTAAGAGGGCTAAGGCGGCGTCAATCTCGGTTCGCAAGACTGGCACGCGCACGAAACGGGTTCGGAAAGAAGGACCTCCAACTTCCGGCCTCGGCTTCGCGTCTGTCGCCGCAGTACAAGGCACTCTGTTGCCGGGGCAGTGTGACATCATTGCCTCTGATTGCGTCCGAAGAATCACGCAGAGCGGGAGAGCCTACGACCGCAACGACACGCTTCAGCACTATGGTGTCAACTCTGCCCAGCAGGCCCTTGCCATCGTGGATCTTATCATCGGGGACAAAGAAGTCGGCGTTGGGCGTGATCAGTTCAAGATCGTTGACACATCGAAAATCAGTGGACTTGCTGCAAGTTGGACGATGGGACAGCTTGCAAACACGATTCAATCGAGTGCAATTCCGGTCTAGTTGACCGCGCGCTCTTTTGTTGTCTTTCAGATATTAGGGTATGCATTTGCGATTATTCATCCTCACACTTGTCGTGAGTCTGCTTTTAGCGTCCTCCGCGCGCGCAAAGGATCAGTGCGATAAAGCCGGCATCGACAATGCCACATGGGACCAGATAAGCAGCGTCATGGGCGTGAGTTTCAAGGTCCCAATCACGACTCCGGGCAATGGAGACCATGTGCTGTGGTCTGTGTTCGACCAGACCGACGGCAAGGCAGTTCCTATCGAACCCGGTAGTGTTGAATACAGCCGCACGTCCAGCAATCCTCAGGGGGACTCTACCAGCGCCACATTTCGCATCTCCCTCGACACAGCTCATAAGTATCTAGTCAGCGCGGTAAATCTTCGGTTCAAACAGTGTCCGAATTCCGCCTCGGTAAGTGTTTTCTCAAAAATAGACATTGCGAAAGCAAAGGCGACTCCTCCGAAGCCCGCTGAAGGTCAGGTAAGAGCGTTCGCGATTTCAGCTGCTAAGGGGCGAGACGACTCCGACTTGTATCTTGCAGGCTTGATAAACGGGGCCCAGGGAACTAAGGCGTCATACACGGCAGATATCAAGGCCCAATTCCGCTATTTACTTAGCAAAGCGTCAGAAGAGGAAAATAATAAATTCCGAGCGGGCATCTGGCTCGTGCCCAATTTTGACTTAAAGGCCAGCACCGATTCAAAAGCCGATGCCAATTCCGTAACTATTGGAATGGCGTTTCCTTTTGGCCATCTTCTGAATAGCAAAACCGTCACCTGGGTGGATCTTGAACCCGCGATTCAGGGCGAGAGTGACAAGCAGTTTCGCGACATCAACACGATTTTTCGCTTTCGGTCTTACTTCCTAGCGCGTGTTTTCGGTAGTGGCCGGCTGCAACTTCTCCCGCAGCCCTTCCTAGGATTTGAAACCGGCGAAAATGTCAGGAGCCCTGTAGCTGGCGCCTATCCGGGCGGAATCGTGCGACCGTCTGCAGGCCTCCACGTCTATTTAAACTTTTTCAACTCTTCCAAGGCGGGCCGCCAAGCGTTTGTTGAGAGTGAATATATTCGCCGTTGGCCGCTGCTCGGCGAGCCCATGTTTTCGGAGAATGCTGCTGGGAATCTAGTTTTGAATTCGGTGGGTACAAGTCCCCGCGATTATGTAACGACCAAACTGGAATATGATTTTGCAGACTACTTCGGCATCACGCTCCAGTACGACTACGGGGAGTTACCTCCAGTTTTCACCAAGGTCAATAACCAGTACACTATCGGCCTTGTGCTAAAAACTGGCTTGGTGTACAAGCCAAAATGAACTTTGGCTGGCAGTACCAGGATCATTGAGAGGAACACGTCATGCCAGATCTTTCGCTTCCAATTCTCGATCGTAGCGCCTCCGCTAAAGAAGCCCTCACAGCGATGAAAGAGGATGCCAAGTCCGGTGTTATTGCGCATTCCCAAGGACAATTCTGGCTCTACGCCGCTGGGCAGGTCGTTGCGGCGCTGTCGGAAAATCCTGATGTGACCCTGGCGGAGATCCAGCCGACGAAAGAGCTCAACGCGCAATTGCCGCCGAAGTGGAAGACGAGTGCGTATTCGATCATTTCAGCACGCTACGCTGGTTCTGCGGAACTTGTAAAAGGACTCCATGACATCGTATTTTCTGTCGAGCGTGATTGGTTTGACGCGCTTCAAGCAAGCCCGCAGGACTGCTACTGCAAAGTTGATGGTAAGCCGGTGGCGGGGGGAACGACCGGTGCCGACTGTCCGGATGGACATCGTGGCTCGGTCCGGTGCATTTGACGAGATTGAGGTTCACGTAAGTCGGCATTCACCAAAGAGCGGAGCATTTTATGGAAATCGATTCCTTTCCGGTGGCACCCACGGACGCACCTCTTGAGTACACTCTCGCGATTCTTAAAGAAGCTCAGCGATCCGCGGTTGTAACCGCAGACGCTGTCTCTTATTCGCTGGTCACGGCGGCCGAAATCGTTATCGCAAGAGCAGAGGAGTCGGCGACAACATTGAGTGGGATTCGAGACCGTGCGCCCCTGACAGCCTTCCCGTATTCGATGCTTTTTGCGCAGATCGGCCGGTTCCTTCAACTCCTTCGACGCGGGTATAAGGGAGGAAGGATCGAAGGAGTCTTAGATTTCCGCGACCCTGATTTGGCTCGAAGGGTGGAACAATACTTGGACGAAAGGAAGATCAGGTACGCGATTTTTGCCCTTACATCTTCTAGGGCTCTGCTGGTTAGTCGGTTCGAGTCAGACATGCGTTCTCTGCAGGCGAGCCCCAGTGATTGTTACTGCAAGGCGGACCTTAAACCGGTGTCGCCCGGCGTCCATCGAGGAGATTGTCCGTACGATTACTCTCACAAGGGAACGGTTCGCTGTTACTGATCGAATTCTAAGGCCATGCTCAACGCTCTTCTCAACTCGATTCAAAGCAGTTTGGGATCGCGAGGCTTTCTCGTCGGCAGCTTGTTTCCCGTTCTAGTTTTCGTAGTGGCCAACGGCGCTTTGCTCAATCGTGCATACCCGCCGTTCCATCATTGGCTATACACAATCCAGGGGTTGACAGAACAAACATTTCTTGTGACTGCACTGCTCGTCGCAGTGACTGTTGCCGCCTACATCTTGTCGGCATCTTCATCGGTGTTATTGGAGAGCTTAGAGGGCAAGCACTGGCCAGTGTCTTGGTTCAACAGATGGCTGCACAGAGCCCAGCGGGTTCAGTTGCGAAATCTTGAGAATAGCTATTGGGCATGCGTTCGTGGTCTCGGGGATGTCCAGGATGGCATCGACGGCGATCCTAACGCCAAGCCTACCGCTATTGTCGGATGGATAAAACGACTCGATGACGCACGGAAGAACCCAACAGGAACTAGATCCGGCTCCTTTCCCTACCCGAAGACTTGGTTTGAGCGTTGGAATTGGCCCTCCTCGGGCCAGCCGGATATTGGCGTAGTCGAAATGAATCGAGTTAGAAGAATGCGGGAAGCTGGGATCGCGATTCCGGCGAACATCCTTAATGAGGCGGTTGTCAAGCTGGTGCCCGTGCTCGCCGCAAACTCGATCGATAAGACGACAGAGTCATGGAAGGCGCTTGACGCTGATTGTGACTACCTGATCGAAGCAATGTATTTTTCTCGTGACCGGTATCAGAAAGAAAGGATCGGTCTATACAATCTGCGCCGGTTCCGATTTCCCGTTGATTTAGGTGCGGTCCCGGAACGCTCTGCGATCATTCTCGCACCGACGAGGATGGGCAACATTGGCCGTACCATGCACAGCTATGGCCAGAGGCATTACGGGTTTGACTTAGAGGTGCTATGGACCCGTCTCCAGAACGCGAGCCAAAGTTCAGACAAGTTCTACACTGTCCTTCAAGATGCGAAAGTGCAGCTTGATTTCTTCGTCGCGATTACGTGGTTTGCAGCCGTGACGACGATTGGATGGCTCCTGCTGCAGCTGTCGATTTTTCATGCGGAAAGAGATTTTCTCTACATTGGGATCGTTGGCCCGTTGGTTACAGTCGTTGCCTACTTGCTCGGTTGCCGAGCCTATAGCGTATTTGCCGACCTGATGCGCAGTTGCATTGACCTATTCCGCTTCAAGGTGTTGAGTGACTTGCATATGCCACTGCCTCCGGGCCTGGAAGAAGAGAAGAGCATGTGGCAAGACCTTGCCAACTTGATGGGCTATGAAAATTCGACAAGTATCGCGGGCAAGCCGATCTCAGTGACGTATAAACACCAATGAGCTTTCGCGTCAAATACGCCCTGTTATTGATGATTGTCGTCGTGGTTTGGGGACTGGTACTCGCCGCGGGAGGCGGCTGGATCCTGTGCCACCCGCGCACGGCGCCTGCACACTCGGTTGCAGTTTCTTCCTCTTGCACCGTCGCCGCAGAGAAGGCGAAACTAGCCAGCTTCCGAGCGAAGCATAATTTGGCAGTCAATCACTGGATACGGGAAGAAGATCTCGACTGGGCGTCCCCATTGAGCCAAGGAGCCGCAAAAACTGACTTCCTAAACCGGTATTCTGCTTGCCCCATCCAGGCCGGCGAACCGGTGATAGCGTCTGAAACTCGAGTATTTCCCCAAATAGAACCAGGGTCGGACTATGTCGCGTATCGACTCGGAATCCTGGACCCTCGCGTAACGCAAACTCTCAACGCAGGTGCGAGGGTTGACATCTGGGATGAGAATCATCGAGTCGCCCAAAACATTTTAGCTCTAGCTGTGATCTGTACGTCGAGCGCCCCCCCAAAAGACTGCTCGGCGATTTTGGATATCCCGGCGGATCAATTCTTTCTACTGCGAAGCTCAAAACCGGAATCACTTTTGATTATACCGAGGTAAACCAAACCATTAGGAGTGGACATGCCCGATCCAACTTGGACAACGCTAACATTGAAAACCAAGAAAGTCCTCGCGAAGCCAGATGCTCTTTGGACGCTGGTGTACGAATACATCAAAGGTCCAGTGAAGTTGAAGATCGAAGCAAAAGGAACGTGGGAGTACTCACCGACGAAGGCCTGCAGTCCGGATGGTTCGCGTGAAGCCGGCATTGTCTCGGATTCCTTGAATTCATCCGCACCAGTGGGGACCTTAATCTTCAAAGTGGGAGGAAGTCCGGCCGAGAAACCGGCCTCATCATTCGTGGCCGGGAGCTACACAGTTGTCGCTCTCGACGAAAAGGCGGAGGGCGGCTTGTTTTTCACGATGAACGATCAGATCGGCCAGTTCGTGGAGCACGACAAGGATGTCGAGATCACCGTTCAGCAAGCGCGCTCTTGAGATGGACACGGCTCGCGAGTGAATGCGGCGTCAATCGAAGACGCTCTGAGTAGTGCTCGTGTGAGGTAGAATTCGAGATCTCAGGGCCGCGCCCGTTGCCGAAATCTGCGGCACGGGCGAAATAGGGCTCAAGCATAGTATTATTAGGCGCCGATCGGGAGAAGAGACACGGGATATCCTAAGGCGGATGACATGCCTGATGGACGGACACCAGAAAATCGAGGAGGAGCTTTTGAGCGACATAAAAACCATCGCCATCCTGGGATACCCGGATTGTAGCGAGCAGGACACGATCACTCCACTGGAAATTCTGAAGGGCGCAGCCTTGGTGCTGAGTCAAAAGCTGACGCCATTGCCGATTACCGCCAAGCCACGGGACCTGAGCGTGCAACTGGTCTCACTCGATAAAGGCAACATCAAGATGCAGATGGGAACCCTGGTTACGCCAGACGCGGTGCTGAGTGACCAGATATTCGACATGCTGTACATTCCCGGTGGTGTGGGTTCGGGCCAGATGAGCCAGAGCCAACAGGTTCTAGATTTAATTCGCCGACACTACCAAGCAGGGAAAGTAGTCGTCTCTAACTGTTCAGGTGTGGGCATTCTCTTTCGCGCCGGAATCTTAGGAAAGACGCCTGTGACTTGCGTAGCTGGAATCGCGGCCCGCCTGCGCCAGTTGGGCGCGAACGTACCCGAACCACGGCGGATGTGGCGGGGTGCTCCGGAGGTTCGGTTGTGGACAACAACCGGGTCTTACGGAGTGAACGGTAGCACAGTCGCTCTGGTATCTCATTATTTCGGGAAGGATGTCGCCGGGCTAACGGTTTCTACCATGTTTGACACCCTCGGCGGGATAGGTCAGGAAGCGTTTGAACTTGTCGGTCCCGAGTTTTATACCTACACTGCACTCGAAAAAGAATTACAGGACTTTTGGGGGCCGAAGCTCTTACCATAGTCGCAGAAGGTTATGGAGGCGAAAGTGATTACCGCCACCGCAGTTCAGCTCGCGAAGAAAGGCAAAGAAGCTGACCTTCTCTCGCTAATGCAGGAACTGACCGCGCAAGTGAAGGCAAACGAGCCGGGATGTACGATTTTTTTGTATGTTAAATCGAAAGACACGCCTCGGACATATCTGGTGATCGAGCAGTACAAGGACCAACATGCATTTGATCTTCACCATAACACTGAATATTTGAAGAGCTTTATTCCCAAAATGATGGCCTGCCTTGAGCACGGACCTGAAGTAGCGACCTATGAGGACGTTCTCTAACCTTCGGCGAACTAAGGGGAGCCATGGTGTCAAGAAAATCGGCTACAAGGAATTCGGCCCCACCTGATTCTTACTTTCATGTGGGTTTGATCGTCCCCGATCTGGCAACGGCGATTGCCCGCTTTTCCGATGTACTCGGTATCAAATTTGCCGAGCCAGCTACGTTTCATATTCCGTATCTGGAAGACCCGGAGCCTCACGATGGCCAACTGGTAGCAGCCTTCTCCATGACAAAGCCACCGTACTACGAATTAATTCAGGCCGCAGGAGACGGCATCACGTCAGTGGTAAATGCCGGGAAAATTCTATACTTCGCCTGCTGGGAAACGGACATGGCGGGCCGTCTAGACAAACTCAGGAAGCAAGGCATTGGTTTTGAGGCGCTTTTCCGCATGGACGCCGCCAGTCCTCCCTTCGCGATGATCACCAAGCCCGACCTGCTGGGCGCGCGCATCGAGTATGTTGACACTAGCGACAAGGAAGCAATTGAAGAGTGGGTCAGGACTGGCAAGTTTCCGGGTGGTATCGGCGCCACGCAAAGGAAACTGCTTTAAAATGCAATCCTCGGCAATCCACTCCGAAGCGGTTCTAAAACGACTTGCTGGGCTGGACACACAAATCAGGAAGTCCCGTTGGTGTTCGTGTAATTTTCAGGATGCTCGGAGGATACGCTGGAATGCCTCATCCCCAGAAGAATTCTGCTAACAAGCAGAATCCGAAACCGGTGCCTCCTGATGCTGTGCGCGTCTGGCGTGGCTTCATGCTTCCCACATTGAAGCCGCCCGTATTTCTTAATCTTCTGGGTGCGATATTCATTCCGGTCACCGCACAGTTGCAGAGCCTCTATGGGCTCACTGCCTATCTGCCCACGGTACTGCCCACAGGCAAGCCCAAGGGCGTGCCAGATGAGATCGCGCTTGTCTTTTACGAAACGCAGAAGGCCTACAACGATACGTTGCTAAGCGTCGCGGGGCGCGCATACCAGCGACTCCACTACGCTGTCTTTGCCTTCCCACCCAGTTTGAGCGGGTTCCCGGAGCTTCTTGGGTCAACAATGTTAGTCGATCGGCCCTACTACCTGTTCAAGAAGGCTGTGGATTGGCAGCAAGGTTATACAAAGGTATTCGTGGGCGCGCGGCCGCAAGATGTCACTGTTCAGGATTTCACCGTTAAGCTGACGAATTTCATGCAGAAGCTGCAGAAGCGCCCGGCCCCAGGTCTTGATGGAGTCATCGTCTGCGTCTCGACCTATTACGTTGTGTACTGGGAGCACTGGAATAGCGAAGAGGAGTCACTGCAGGGTTCGATTTCCGACCTGCCAAAACTAGCAACCCGCGTTCTTCTGCAATCGTACGTAAAGGAGCCGGTCGATCCGTCACTCACCGATCATTACGACGGGCTGAGCGAGGTTGAATGTAAGAGCTTCAACGTCACATGGAAAGGGTAGCCCCATGATGCCAACGAGAGGAAATCTGCGAAGGGGCGTGGATGACAATCCGGCCGACTATCTTTACCTAGTCAAAGTCAATGCACCATTCGATGACCGCGACAAAATCGTTGCTGTGCTCCAGGCTGTGCAAGCGCTCCAGAATGAAAAACTGAATCCTGGCCGGACCTTCTCTTTAGAGAGGATCCCCGATGGCCCGACGAAACCGCGATTGGTAGTCGACGACCTTCACCTCAATCTGCTGGTCGCATTCGGTCTGCGTTTCTTCCTGGGACCGTTGGGATCTCCGGGACGCGCCAACGAGCAACCCATCCCCAACTTCCCTCCTGGCGGGTCGTTTACGGCACGCATTCCCAGTCGCTTCGGGATGAATGACCGTGTGGTTCCAATGTACTTGCGGACAATGAATGCATCCGGTGACTTGGCTTGGATCACGCAGCAACTCACCGACGCGAATAATGGTCAGGCGCCCGCAGCAGACGACGTCAATACCGCCTATCAGGCTTTCCTGGCACAAGGAGAAAGCGACCTACTGTTCCAGGTGGAGTGCGAGTACGAGTTTCTGGTGCTGGAACTGATCGACGCACTTCGGTCGAGGATCATCGATCCCATGGGTCTTGAGATCCTCAGCATTCAGCGCGGCGTAACCCGCGGTGATGGCAAGGCGCATATCGGTTTTTTCGACGGTACCAGCAACCTTCAGCAAATGATGCTCGAAGATCCCCAGACCTACCGCTCGAAGATTTATCTTCCCACTCCCTCGGCCGCGTACCCGGGCCAGCCCACCGAGGTGCGTGACGATCCGCGTTACGACGGCGGAACGTATCTCGCGTACCGGAAATATCTCGAAAACCTGGACCTGTGGTTTTCGGACGAGTTCGCCGTGACTGACTTCTGCGGCAAAAGCTACCGGGGTGAAGAGGCGCGGAAGCATGCGATCGGCCACAATCCTCACACTGGAAAGGCGATCAGCCGCGCATCGCACCAGCAGCTTGAAGCTGAACCGGATCACACCGAAATCAACCTGAGCTACAACGAAGCCCATGCATTGAAGGCCCGTGGCGGACAAACCGCGCCCTTCATGGGCCCGTTCCCGCCAGTGGCAATCGGGCACTCCAATGCATTTAACACGCAGGACATCCGGATCCGCCGGCGTGGCGTTGCCTATTCTGAGCTAAACACCGCGACCGGCAAGGTGGATTATGGTCTCCACTTCATCTGCTTCCAGAACAACATCCAGCAAACGGGTTTCGAGTTCATCAACAACATCTGGCTTATCAATCCTGATTTTCGCCGCAGTACCGATGGCCTGATGAACCCGGTAGGCAAGATCATCACGCCTCAGGAGGGCGCTTATTTCTTTGTGCCCCCTGAAGCGCACTCCTATCCCGGCGATGTGTTCTTCGAATAGCAAGACGGAGGGTTTGCGTATGCCGAAAGGCGCAGAAAGCGGTGCGATCATCCTTCATGGCATGATCGGGTTTGATTTCCAATCAGGCGCTTATTCGCGCCTCTCCGGTTCAGGAGACTGGAGCGTACGCCCCATTGACTGGCCGGGCCTGCCCGCGCCTCCGCCTCTGGGCCAGGTTCTGGTTGTGTTTAATACACCCGTCACAAGTCCCTACACAGTGCTGGTCAGCGCCAGTCGCACACCCGATGCGCCCATGCTCTGCTGCAACTATGGCAATCTCGGCCCCAATGGATTCGAGGTCATCATCTTCAATCCTGTCGCGCTTCTTTCTTACCAGACGGTGCGCAACGGGAGCTTCTCTTTCGTTGTTATCCAGTAAGGAGTCTCGCGATGGACATGCCCATGCCACCAACGAGCAATCATGGCTTTAACCTGCTCGGAAAGAATTCCCTGTTGCTTTCCCATATCCCCATGTTTATGCCGCCGCATCAGGCGCAACTCTTTCTCGAAGTGTCTCTCGCCGGTAACTCCGGCCAAGATCCGGCCAAGATATACCTGGACGACCAAGCGAAAACTGGCGTCACCGACTACATTCTGCTGAGCGATCCCCTCGTGCTCCGAACCCTTGCGCCGGACGCGTCAGACCGGCTGCAGAGCTTCACCGGGAAACTATATCGCGGGTGGCCATTCAACAATCCGAACACCGCTCCCCTGCTGGTCGACCAGCTCACGGTGCACGTCAAGCGCGCGATCTACTACCACGACATCACCCAGGGCAGGCTCCTCACGGAGCTGACATACCTCGCCTTCCGTACCCCGGAGACCGAGTACATAGTGCACAAGCTGGTGCAGCCGCCGGATCTGAGCAAGGCGCCCAAACCGCCAGATTTTTGCCAGATACTGTCATGCAGAATCGTCACTTCGGGGACGCCGCATCTACAACATGTTGCGGAAATTCGGATTCCTGGCGTTGCCAACGACCTCAGCCACAAGTTGAACGCTCACCAGAATCTGAAGGCTGTGCTGGACGGACATGAAGCGAACGTCGAAACGCACACCCAGCTAATATATGATCCTGATCACTTGGTGATGTAATAAGGGAGAAAGAAACGACTCCACATGACCCGCCCCGGAACCTCGTCGAAGCATGCAGTGACCGACCTCAAAACCTGCCTCCCCGTTTTCTTGGAGTTACGGCCCTTAATGTCAAACATGCGCTAGCGAACTGGAACAGTCTTCCTCACGCTACCCACGTCGTTCCATTTCGTGTCGCGACGGACGCCTTCGTTCTGTTCGCTTAAGGATACACGGCCGACCGAAAGTGGTATCATCCGCGCGCACGCGTAAAAACCTGCCCTTGTCGCGAGGAGGGATAGTTGTGACCAACCCGGAGACGCCGACGCTGCGGAAGGATCGGTCCGTTACACCTTCTTTAAGTTATCTGCATTGTACGCCACCTGCGATTCCGGGTTCCATGTGTGGTATAGCTTGCAGAGGGACGCAAACTCCTTCTCCGGAAAGAAGGGCTTCGATGCCTTCCAACCATCGCCAGATTCTCCTAAGATGAGGGCTTTTACAGCCTTGTTAAGAGAGTCTTCGAGGTAGTCTCTAGCCATTTCGTCGATGTACACTCGTTCGATTATCCCAATGGCAATACCGTCGAAATAGTTCAAAAGAGTCAGAACATCGAAGGAGCATGCGGCGGTCAGTTTCGTGTAGTCCGTTCCTCCATCGGAGGCCTCCCACACGTTTTTCATTGCCTCTTTAAGGAGATCATCTCTTTCAAAACGCTGGCAGGCTTCGAGTGTGTTACGTCGCCGATCCTGTTCCGACGATTGCCTAATTTGCTCCCGCAACTTATCGAGCTGTACCCAGGCAATTATCGAAGCTCCTACAGCCGCGACAGCAGCCACTGCGGTTCCAATTGCCGTAACCCAGGTAGTAGGATCTGTGGCCATAGGTATTCACCACCTCGACAATCGAGTATACCGAGATCTTGCTGAGGCAGCGGTTGTTTCGAGTCACGTGATAAATCTCGCTCAAGCAGACGTTTTGGAGAAGTGCATGGGCAGATGCCAAGACTTGATCACGAGAGTCCAAAAGCGTTACGGAATTTACTGACCGTCTCTTCAGCGGAAGGCCATTCGACACAGTTTGCATGAACAACCCACAGGAGAGCACGCTGTCAAGGATCTGATCGAAGCTCCAACGCCTTAGCGATCTATTGGCTAAGCATTGCTGGATATCGATTCTTCGCTAATACATCGGTTCAGACAAATAGGTTCGATGTGCGGAACAATCAGGTTCCTCACCGTGCTTGGCGCCCCGGTTCGGAATGCCATCCCTTGCAAGCGCTGCCACGCCGTTACTTCTCGACGGCGAAGCACCTCGCCGCATTACAAGCGATGGCGACGATCTGTCCCTGAGCGGAAAATGTTCCGCTAGGGGCGTTAATGGTCTCCACCGTGTATGAAGAATTTGCGTGAACCGTCTGGGCAGAATTCCGGCTCATGAAGAGATTGCATGCGAGCAGGACCGCGATCACCACTAGCAGCGTTCGCGTGAAGAGGTCTGTCTTCATGGTTGTTCCTTTCTGTTCCGATGTATCGAACATAACAGGTTTCCAACGGTGTTTCGGCTTAGGATGCGGCGATTGTGCATCCGATTTACGACACGCCGCAATCATCTTCTGCACCCACACACAACGTCGCTGCAATCAGCACGGGATGGGTCAGGGCAGCCGCCCGCGCGGTGTGAACGCAGCGGAGCAAGTGCGTGCGAAGCAAAGGCGAACAAAACTTACCGGCAGTTTTACCGGCAGTCGGCTTTGCCTGCGGTGACTATCAGTGACTTATAGCGCCGGGAGGCACCTCTAAGTACTTGCAATCACTGTTAATTTCGACCCTGAAAAGGCTGGCGTCGGCGGTTCAACTCCGTCCCTGGCCACCATCATTCTAAAGAATTTGAGCGACTCGACTCGGTGACCCTCCAGTCCGCTCTCAGTCCGCATCTGGAAAGTGGTGCAAGGAGACCAGCGCATATGTCCATCACCTTGAACAACTTGTCTCAAACTGTCTTTCAATTCAGTCCGCTCTCAGTCCGTTTTTGTCTGGCGCATGGCTGAGAATCGCAGTTAGCATTTTCCCAGCTGCGACCATGCGATCGCGGCTGACGGCGTGCGTGTAGAACTGAAGCGTCAGTTTGACGTCACTGTGGCGAAGCAGAGTTTGCACAGTCTTTGGATCGGTTCTGATCCGGATGAGAAATGACGCCAGGCTGTGGCGCAGATTATGAAAACCGAATCGTCGCGGGTCGTCATCCACGAGTTGGCCGTGATTGTCCTGGTGCGATGAAAGAATGCCTGCTTTGACAGCGGCTGGCCGCAGATGATCTTCGACAAGCATGTTGGCGACACGCGGCTGTTTGCCGTCTAGGCGGCTTGAGGGAAACACCCAGTCTTGGGACTGTGAATACGTCGTCTTCTTTTTCCAGAAAAGCATGAATTCGGCGAGCAACGGATGAAGCGGTACCGGGCCCTTCGACGCTTTGCTTTTCGGTAAACCTACTTGGCCACACGTCCAGGTACGACGTACGTGGATCATTCCGTCAGCGAAGTTCACGTCCTGCCACTGCAAACCTAAGCATTCCGATATCCGGAGACCTGTGCCGGCGGCTAAAAGCGTCAAAGTGCGTTCCGGCTCTCGGAGGTTACACACGACTGCATATGCCTGTTCGGGGGTGAGAATCATCGCTTCGTATCCGCTGGTTGTCTTGCAGCGGACAAAGCGCATGGGGTTCGACTCTTGGCTTCGTGGAATTAGACCGTATCTTTGGCCGTGTTTATACACCAGGGACATGACGCGGCGAGTTTTGTCGAGCGTCGGATTTGCAAGCTTTTCTTCCTTCTTCAAAGTCCTCAGCCACTGCTCCACTTCCAACGGTTCAATGCCAAGTGCGATTCTGTTCCCCCACTGTGGCAGCAGACGGTTTCGGAGAACTCGCTCATAACCTTTTATGGTTGTGTGCGCTTTTGGGCGGATCGATTCGGAGCAGTCAACCAACTCGTGTTCTGCGTAGTGCTGAGCCAAGTCCCCAAAGGTCAATCCGCGTCGCGCATCTACGCGATTCATAGGAACATGGAGTCGATTGACCTCGGCCCATGCACTGCTTGCTTCGGGAAGGTATCGAACCAAGCCTATAGGGATTTTGTTTTCTACTCGTTTGCCATCAGATTTTCGAGTAGTGCGGAAAAACAGTACCCAGGTTTCGCCTTGAGCGCGCTTTTCCGTTTTTAGCCAGCCGCGTTGATGTCTTTGCGCCATTGTCGTCTCTCCTTGTAAAGCGAATGCTGTACGGATTGTCAAACATTCTGAAACGTGAGACGCGAGAGAGACGACAAGAATTCAAGACTGCAGATCAAGAGTAAACGTCAGGGCAAACACACCATTGACAGATTTAATGGCAGCGGGTTTGGCGCTTTCACTACGATAGATGGAATGCCGATCGTGCCCGCTTCCTTGCGGATCGGCTTGGGTGCCGAATGGAAGAACTCTGAAGGCGCCCGTCAAGTCCCGCTACCTAATGGGATGACGCTTGCTGGCACATAGAGCTTTTCGCCGCCGATTTGCCCACTCCCATTCTGGAAGCCAGTTTCTGCCGCATCTTCCTTCACATTGGTATTCCGACATTCTTCCGCCGCATTGTGGACAGACCAGGTTGAGAATTGACGAGAGGATGCGTACGTTCAATTCGCCCGGTGGTGCGTCAATGGTGATCATGTTCGAAGTCTCCCCGAGATCCGGCGAGGGGCAGAAACGGGGGCAGAATGACGGAGGTATGCTGCGCGGGTTTTGTGCGCTTTGTGACGCTCCGAACTGGTTGGCTGCGGAGTCCGTTCATGCGTCTCGTGCTGCCCCCTCGCTCAGCATGGGGCAAGCAATCTCGAGGCCACCGTCAATCGCCAACAAAAGCCGCTGACGAAGCTGGTTGCGAGCCAGCCAGATTTCTATCGGGTGTACACGTGGGCGAGGAATGGGCATGCGTGCCCAAATTCGGGCGCGGTCTGGCGCATCAGGAACTCAGAAGGTGCAGCCGCCCGCCCTGATAAGGTCACCCGCCAAGATGGGGCGCTACCGATGCGACAAAAAGGCAAACGAAAATGGGGAATCTTACCGCCCAGGTCCGCAAAATCAACAACTAAACCATCAGGTGAACGAAGGAGCAACGATTCTGTTTGGAAGGTGAAATGCCTAGAAGAAGTCGGAGAGGAACGCTTGTCCGCACAAAGGAGAGTAGAACCGCAATGCGAATCGCATTCATCGCAGTAACAGCTCTCATCCTGTTGGGCACGGGTGCCGCGGCGGCGCAGGAAATCAGCAATGATTACAACAAGGCAGACTTCGCGCACTTCAAAACATATGCTTGGGCGAGCGGCCATAGTGTGGCGGACGAATCCCTGAACCAGAGCATCGTCAGGTCCATCGACGGGCAACTGTCGGCCAAAGGGCTGACGAAGGTCAGCCCCGGAGAGCATCCGGATGTACTGGTCTCCTATGGCGTTGTCTTCGACCGCGACATTCGCGGCATGGGTTTCAGGGACGGTTTGCGGAACCTGCGTTGGAGGAGCGGTTCCAAGGATGTTCTTATGGGCATGCTTGTGGTTAATCTCGTGGACTCGGGTACCAGTGCGATGGTGTGGCGCGGCATGGCGAGCGGCAAGGTCGACGCGAACGCCAGTCCTGAAAAACACGACAAGAAGATCCACGAAGTTGTTCAGAAGATCTTCCGCAGCTACCCGCCCAAGGAATAGGAGACGATTCGAAGAAAGTCCGACAAGGCGCAAAGCCATGCGACCGAGACCGCTCATTAGAGCAGCGACGAAATCGTTGTTCGGCAGGTAGCCTTCCAGCCGCACCTGCTCTTTGGCATCGCTGTCGAAGATGAGCACAGTTGGAGTCCACACAGTGCCAAACCGATGGAACCATGCCGGATGTTCCTTGATATGAGCTTTTACGGGCAGGAAATGTTCGTGGATGAACTCACCTGTTTTCTGGGCTTCATACGACTCAGCATCCAGCCGAGCATAGGGTCCTCAAGCTGGAGCCGCGCTGAAGTCGATCAGGATTGGTCGGGATTGCTCCTTCCGCTGCGGATAGGGTTTGATTGATGTCCGTGCTCCAATTCACGCCCACTATTCGCGTCCTTGGAGAAAAGTGTTGCTACAACTTAGAACTGCAGCTTGAACGCGAGTTGGATCGAGCGCGGGCCCCCGATCTGTAGGCGAAACGATGGCGAAACTTTTGGGCAGAAAATAAATTTTTTTGTGAATTTTTGGCATGGTCGGAGGAAAAAAAGTCCACTAATAGAATCAGCGGGATAGGGGGGACGAAACGGCGAATTACGGTATACGCACATGTTGTCAAGTGCGATTGATTCGACAGGGGTTGTGAGTAGGGCCGATGTAAGGGATCGGCAGGTCTATGAAAACAAGTTACTTGCGGGATGGGAAAAATGATCTCTGGCGGGGGATGCAGGGGGCGGAGAGCCAAAATTGAGGGTCGCGGCGGCGATTTTTCTGGCGACAAGAGACCCTGAGCCATAGAAATTCAGCTGCGAGTTAGCATGCCGCGAGCTTCGAGTAGGCAAAACTTAGAACTGCAGCTTGAGCGCCAGTTGGATCGAGCGCGGGCCTCCGATTTGGTAGAGCGGGTTGAGGCCGCCGCTCTGGCCGCCGGAGCCGAGGTAGTTGTTCAGCATCTGCGTCGCGAAGCCGAATTGTGAGGAGCTCATATAGTTGATCGGGCTGCCGAAGTTCGGGTGATTCAGGATGTTGAAGAAATCGCCTCGGAATTGAAGCGAAAATCTTTCGGTGAAGCGGAACTGGCGGCGTGCGGTGATGTCCCATTGCGTGGCGCCGAAGCCGCGCAGGGCATTGCGTCCGAGATCGCCTTGCTGTCCGGTAGGCGGCGGGCAGAACGGCCCCGTGCAGCCCGGTCCGCCCTCGTTTTTCGTATTATTCAGGACTTTCCCTCCCGGATATTGCGACCCATAAAGGTAGAACGGAATGCCGGGAACCACGTCCGGGCGCTGCGCGCTGTTCGCTCCTGACAGGAACGTGCCCGGAAATGGGTTCGCCCCTGTGACCACATTTACCGGCGGAGCGCTGCGCGCGTAGATGATCGTATCGGTAGACCAGTTTCCGAAAACATATTTCAACACTCCTGCGCCTGGGCCGGGAATGTCATAGGAGACGGCGCCGGAGAATGTATGCCGAATGTCATAGTCGCTGGCCCCGCGCTCAGTCGCCGGGTTACTCGATGGCGCGTTCAGGAAATTGGAATCGAAGGAAGCATCGTCGATCGAGTGCGACCACGTGTAGGAGAGCAGCGTTTGCAGACCATGCGCCAAGCGATGGCGATACTGGGCCTGAAGGGCGTTATAGCTTGACGTTGCGCCGTTCCTCTGCAGATCGAACTCTCCGAGAAAGTTAGAGTTCGGCTTGTTATATAAATCCTGGCGCATGAGCTTGCGGCCGCCCGCACCCACGTAGGTCAGAGTGATCACATCGAACTTCCCCAGACCCTGCTCCATAGCCGCGTTCCACTCATAGGTTCTAGGAAGTACGTGATTCGGGTCCACCACCGATAAATACGAAACCGGGGGAGTTGTCTTGAATGGTGGCGGCGCGAGGTTATCCGGGTTACTCGAACTCAGTGGGTATGTCGTGCCGAAGAACAGGTTTTCCTGGGCGTACGGGAATGCGCTCGATCCGTTTGCCGCAGAGCCGTAGCCGAGATCGTAAAAGATTCCGGCCCCGGCCCTGAGCACGAGGTTCGGACGTGCTTGCCAAGCCATACCCAGCCGTGGGGCGAAGTCGTCTTTCTGCGCATGCCATAAGGGCGTTCCGAATGGCGCCAGTGTCGTGGTTGCGAGATCACTTACTTGGTTCACTGTCATTGGCAGCGTACCGTTGGGCGAGGAAGGCGGCGCGTTATAGTCCCAACGCACGCCATAGGTGATCGTCAACGTCTTGGCTATTTTCCAGGTGTCCTGGGCGAAGGCGCTCCAGTTGGAGAAGACTAGAGTCGATGGAGTCCTGGAAAGGACTGCGGCTTCCGGCACACTGTTGCCAAGGACGTTCGACAGTGAACCGAAAACGTACTCCAAAGCGTAGGGCTGGCTGTTCTCTTCCGGACGCAGCCGCCGATAATCGATTCCGAACTTCAGTTGGTGCGCCCCGATTGTGTACGGCACGGCGTCGGTGACATTGATCTGATGTATGAGGTTCGTTCCCAAATCGCCGGCAAACCACTTCAGGCCGAAAGGATTGAAGTCTCCCAAGAAACCAAAGAAGGAGTTTTGCGCGGAGCCCCCTTCTGGATACAGCACCGAATCTGGGGGTGGCACCCCGCCACCGAAGTTATCAAGGATGTACAAGCTATGGGCGCGGCTTCGGCTGAAATTGAAGTGAGCCTCGTTTGCGAGGCGCGGTGTGATGAGCTGGTTGCTGCCAATGGTAAGCGTTTGGGTATGGTAATCCGTGCGCGTGACGGTGTTGTAATTGAACTTCTGCGTGGTGCCGCCCGATCGCAGGTCGAAACTCGAGGGCGCATCGCTGTAACGTCCGAAAAGCGTCACCTTCCTCGTGAGCAGATAATCAACCCGGCCGCTGTAAGAATTAAGCGACGAGGGATTCGAGTAGCCTTCGATGAACCCAGCTGTTCCAGCTTCGCAATTGGGGCAAGGAGCGCCGTTCGGCTTGGGAAACGCATTGAGCAAGGGCTGAATGGCTGCCGGTGCACTCTGGATTGTTGCCATGGTCGGCTCGTAGGTGTTCGCAACTCCGGGTTGCCGGACACGCAAGCCTTCATAAGATCCGAAGAAGAACAGCTTGTCTTTGACGATCCGTCCGCCGACTACGCCGCCGAAATCGTTCTGCCTCAGCTCCGGTCTTGCCACGCCGGCGCTATTGGCGAACCAATCGTTGGCGTCGACTTTGTCGTTTCGCAGATACTCAAAGGCGCTCCCGTGGAGCTGGTTTGTGCCCGACTTTGTAGCCACCGAGACCTGCGCGCCCGGAGCGCGCCCGAATTCCGGAGCGAAGGTCGAAGTCTGAATACGAAATTCCTGCAGCGCATCAATCGAAACCAAATTGCTCATGCCGCCGAAGGCGCTGGTTGCGGGGAGTTGACCGCTACCGCCCTGGCCAAGATTGGAACTACTGGTGCCGAGGTTCGCACTGACTCCGTCAACCGTGAAGTAGTTTGCGTCGGGACGCTGACCATTCACACTGAATTGCCCCTGATCATAAAAGCTCGTGACGTTCAGCACGACTCCGGGCGTCAGATCGATGAGGCTGGTGAAGGTGCGTCCGTTCAGCGGCAAGTTTTCGACGAAGCGGTTGTCAACGAGCGTGCTTACCGTGGCATCGGTGGTATTGAGGTTCTCGGCATTGGCTGTGACCGTGATGGCCTCGGAAGCGGAGCCGAGGGCGAGCTTGAAATTTTCTTCCAGATTGTCCTGCACGTTGACGGTGATTGCGGTGAGGCGGACGAGCTTGAATCCGGTCTTTTCGACTTCGATTTGATAGTGGCCGGGGCGAACGCTGGCGAAGGTGTAGAAACCGGTGTTTCCGGTTGCAACTTCGATCTTGGTTCCTCGATCTACGTCAATGAGGCGAATTGTGGCGCTGGGGACGACAGATCCCGTAGGATCGGCGACGGAACCATAGATCGTGCCCGTTTCGGTTTGGCCGTATGCAGGCGAGTTGAGAGCCGCAAGGAAGAAGAGAACAACGAAGAGAGCGGTCAGGCTGGAGCTGGGTCTCCGAGGCATGGCATCTTCCCTGAAAAGTTTTTTGGGAACGATATGATACATGCTAGCCGCGACTAAGAATGTGATCTAGATCACACTGTTGCAACGGGGAAGCATTCTTTGCGACGTCTGGACTAAGATGTATCTCCATATGGGCAAATCGCGCAAGCAACCCGTGACCTTGCTCCCTGTCCTGTTGGTATTCTGCGCGTGCGCATTCGCATTAGATCCTTCGCTCGATATCAGCCAGTACGCGCATACTTCTTGGAAGGTGCGTGACGGATTCACAAAAGGCGAAAACTGGTCGATCGCCCAGACCCCTGACGGGTATCTGTGGCTGGGCACAGAATTCGGACTGTATAGGTTCGATGGGGTTCGGGCGGTGTCGTGGCAACCGCCAACGGGCAAACTGCTCCCGAGCGATACAATCGGCCATCTGCTGGCTGCGCGGGACGGCACTCTTTGGATTGGCACGCTCAGAGGACTTGCCAGTTGGAAGGATGGCATGCTGACAACTTATCCCGAACTATCCGGGGAGCAGGTGTGGTCGGTGCTTGAAGATCGCGAGGGCACAATCTGGGCTGGCAGTATCGTTGCGCAGCCTCCTAGCGGAAAGCTCTGCGCCATTCGGAGTAGGGATGTTCAATGCTTCGGCGGCGACGGCAGCCTGGCATACGGGGTCATAGCCTTGTATGAAGACTCCAAGGGAACCCTCTGGGCGAGCGGATTCACTGGCTTTTGGCGCTGGAAGCCCGGTCCTCCGAAATTCTTCTCCATGCCGGGCAATGTGAACGGCATTCGGGCATTCGCGGAGGATGAGCAAGGCGCGTTGTTGTTCGGCACGCAAACAGGAATAAAGCGTCTGGTCGGAGAGCGGGCGGAGCCGTACGCGATAGAAGGTTCGCCGCAGCAGTCCCAAATTGAGGCGCTGCTTCGCGACCGCGACGGCGGATTATGGGTGGGAACTTCTGAACGCGGGTTGATTCACGTGCACCGAGGGAAGGCGGATACATTTACCGAGAGCGATGGCCTGTCTGGAGGTAGTGTAAACGGTCTATTTGAAGATCGGGAAGGCAATATCTGGGCAATCGCGATCGGTGGGCTGGACCGCTTTCGAGGTTACAACGTACCGACTATCTCGCTGAAACAGGGGTTATCGAACAGTCGTACGGGCGCTGTTCTCGCGGCGAACGATGGCGCGGTCTGGGTTTCAACCCTTAGCGGCCTGAACCGATGGAAAAACGGCCAAATCTCGGTGTTTGGCCGCCAGACGGGCATGCGGAAGCCGGACGGGAAACTCAATGGCCAGAACCCCGGCTCGCTATTTCAGGACAGCAGCGGACGAATCTGGGTCTCGACAAATCGGGAGTTCGGGTATCTGAAGAATGATCGGTTTATTCCGATTCCCGGTTATCCCGGCGGTTGGGTACATTCGATTGTAGAAGCACCTGCGGGGCATCTTTGGGTCAGCGTGCAGTGGGCCGGTTTGTTCCACATATATCAGGAGAAAATCGTCCAACAGATCTCGTGGGGGGACCTCGGGCACAAGGATGACGCCAAGCTGGCCGTTGATCCTTCGCAGCATGGCTTGTGGCTAGGATTTTTCCAGGGGGGCGTTGCCTACTTAGCGGATGGCAGAATTCAAAAGTCGTACTCTGCCGCCGACGGACTCGGCCAAGGCAGGGTAAACCAGCTTCGATTTGGACCTCGCGGTGCGCTCTGGGCCGCAACCGAGGGCGGACTCAGCCGGATAAAAGATGGCCATATTTCGACGCTTACCAGTAAGAACGGTCTGCCGTGCGATGCAATCCACTGGACGATGCCCGATGACGACAACTCAGTCTGGCTGTTAACGGCATGTGGACTTGTACGCATTGCACGTTCGGAATTGGATGGATGGGCGGCGGATCCAGCGAGACGGGTAAAGATTGCCGTGTTCGATATTTCTGACGGCGTGGAAAGCCATTCCTATGCTAGCAGCTATGTGTCGCAGGTGACAAAGTCTCCGGACGGAAGGATTTGGTTTGTACCGCGCGACGGGGTGAGCGTGATCGATCCGCATCATCTTGCGTTCAACAAGCTGGCGCCGCCGGTGCACATTGAGAAGATTGTCGCGGATGACAAGACTTACGATGAGCCGGGGAACGGGGTGCGGCTGGCGACGGGCGTCCGGTACCTGACGATTGATTACACGGCGCTGAGCCTGGTGGCGCCGGAGAAGGTACATTTCCGGTACAAGCTGGAGGGGCAGGACAAGGACTGGAGAGAGGTGGTGAACGATCGGGAGGTGCAGTACTCGAACCTGGCGCCGAAGCGGTATCGGTTTCGGGTGCTGGCGTCGAATAACAGCGGGGTGTGGAATGAAGAAGGAGCGGCGGTGGAGTTTGTGATTCCTCCGGCGTGGTACCAGACGAACTGGTTTCGGGCAGCGTGCGTGGCGGCGTTTTTGGCGATGATGTGGGGGGTGTATGAGCTGCGGGTGCGGCAGCTGGCGGCGGAGTTCAACGTGCGTCTGGAGGAGCGGGTAGCGGAGAGGACGCGGATTGCGCGGGATCTGCATGACACGCTGTTGCAGAGTTTTCAAGGGCTGTTGCCACTTTTTCAAGTTGGGATTAAGAAGTTGCCGGAGGGTGCGGTCGACTCTCGCAAGACACTGCAATTAGCACTCGATCGGGCATCCGAAGCGATCGGCGAGGGGCGGGACGCAATCAAAGGGCTGCGCATGTCCACCACAGAGAAGAATGACCTCGCGATGGCCATTCGGACGATTGGCGAAGAATTCGCAGCAGGTGAAGACGGGCAAAATTCCATTTCATTTCAGCTGCTGGTGGAAGGCACGCCGCGAGAGCTGCATCCTATCTTGCGGGATGAAATCTACCGGCTTGCGACGGAGGCGCTGCGCAATTCCTTTCGGCACGCGGACGCGAAGAACGTGGAAGTTGAAATTCGTTATGACGAAAAGTACTTCCGGCTGCGGGTTCGCGACGACGGAAAAGGAATTCCCTCCGACGTGCTCAGCCGAGATGGTCGCGAAGGGCACTACGGCTTGCCGGGGATGAGGGAGCGCGCCAAACTTGTAGGCGGCAAGCTGACTATCTGGACGGAACTGGATAGCGGCACGGAAGTCGAGCTTGTGATTCCAGGAGCGAGAGCGTATGTGAAATCAGCGCGGCCTTTCTGGTACTTTGGGAAGCGGTCGTCGGCAGAAACGTCGGCAGAAAGGGATGAGAAGGAGACCATAGAACGTGAGTGATGGCTCAGCTCGAATCCGGGTTCTGGCAGTTGACGATCATGTCCTCATTCGGGAAGGCATAGCTGTCCTGCTGGGCGACGAACCAGATATGACTCTGGTGGCAGAAGCCTCGAATGGGCGCGAGGCAATCCAGCAGTTTCGCACGCATCGGCCGGATGTCACGATTATGGACCTGCAAATGCCCGAGATGAACGGCCTCGATGCCATCACCGCGATTCGGGGAGAATTTCGGGACGCGAAGATCATTGTGCTGACGACCTACAAAGGCGATGTACAGATTCTTCGAGCACTCAAAGCGGGAGCGCAAGGTTATCTGCTGAAGAATACGATTCACAAGGAACTGGTAGACACGATCAGAGCGGTTCACGCGGGGAAAAAGGCGCTTTCTCCCGAAGCGTCGTACGAAATCGCCGAGCATGCAACCGATGATGCCCTGACACCAGCCGAAATCAACGTGCTCCGGTTGATCGCAGCCGGAAATGCCAACAAGCAGATCGCCGATCAACTTTCGATCACCGAGGAGACCGTCAAGGGGCGCGTCAAGAACATTCTCTCCAAATTGGGCGCGAACGACCGAACGCAGGCGGCGATGATTGGCTTGAAGCGAGGCATTATCGAGCTGTAGCTGACACGCCCAGTAACCTCGCAGTCCCAATCCCAAGGCTCTAAAGAGTAATGATCCGCCTCTTTTTGGGCTTCCGAAGCGATTGCAGAACAGCCGAGAATGGTTATGTAGTGCGGAAAGTGCGTTCTTTTGCGACGCCTTTATTCAACATTCGCTGGTGGTTGGCCCGGCACAGGGTTGCTCCTGATGCGTGCGGTTGCGGGCTCCGCGCTAGTCGTACGCGCCGGCTTGACCCTGCGGAGCGATCCACCACCGCTGAATGTGACGATTCCCGCCATCCTCTTGCTGGGAGCGGGAATCCTGTTAATCGCTGGCTTATGGACACCCATCGCCGGAGCCTCGGTAGCCATCATTGAAGTCTGGAAGATGCTTATGCTACCCGGCGACAAGCCGCTGTGGCTCATGTTGGGAACCGCCGGCGCCGCGTTGGCAATGTTAGGACCCGGCCTGTGGTCCATCGATGCACGCCTTTATGGCTGGAAGCGTCTCGAACCCACACCTCGCAAGAAGAGCTCTGACCTCCATAAGAACAGCCCAAAGGACTAGGTTTCTCTAGCTCAAAAGTAGGATCTGCTTTGCCTCCCAAAGAGTTTGCAACTTCCCCGATATAGGCTTTCGAAGAAATCCAACCGGTTGCACAATGGCTCACGAGTTCAAGCCAAGAAGGTTGAACAAGGAGTACGAACATGGCAAACGTGATTGAGTTCTACATTCCAGTTCGCTTCCGGAAGGCCGTGAAGTGGGTACCTCAGCAGCAACGCGGACGGGTGCTCGAATTTCCAGTGGCGCAAAAGCGAACTGCCTGACATCTGCAGCCAGCAAACAAACTGAAAACATCAGGAGGAGAGTATGAGCGCGGCCGTTGCTTTCGCAGACCTCGGAGACTTCAGAGCAACCAGCTTTCCCAACGTGAGCAGGCTGGAAGCCGATCAGTTCTATTTCGAACCAGAGGTCAACTCTGAGGACTGCTTCGAAGGCATTGTTGGCAAGAGCCAAGCCCTCCGAAAAGTACTGGAGCATGTGGCTATTGTTGCGCCGACCGATTCCACTGTCCTGCTTCATGGTGAGACGGGGACTGGGAAAGAGCTGGTCGCACGCGCCATTCACAATTTGAGCTCACGTCGCGATCGTCCCTATGTGCGCATGAACTGCGCCGCCATCCCCTCCGGACTCCTGGAAAGCGAGCTGTTCGGGCATGAGCGGGGAGCTTTCACGGGGGCTCTGATGCAAAGAAAAGGTCGATTCGAGCTGGCAGACAGAGGCACGCTCTTTCTGGATGAGATCGGCGATATCAGCCTGGAGTTGCAACCGAAATTGTTGCGCGCAGTTCAGGAGCAGGAATTTGAGCGGTTGGGAAGTGCATCGACGATCAAAGTGAATGTGCGGATGATCGCCGCCACTCATCGTGATCTCGGAGAGATGATTCAGGAGGAGAAGTTTCGCGAGGATCTTTTCTACCGTTTCAATGTTTTTCCGATCGAGATTCCTCCCCTGCGCGAGCGGCGCGAGGATATTCCGCTGCTGGTGAACTATTTTGTTTCGAAGCTGTCGCAACGCATGCGAAAACAAATCACATGTGTATCAAGACAGACCATGGACGTTCTAACGAACCACTCGTGGAGAGGGAACGTTCGGGAACTGGCGAACTTTATTGAACGCGCCGTCATCGTGACACGCGGTGAGGAGCTAGAAGTCCCGGCTGCAATGCTTCCCACCACTTCTGAGACGGTTGTGGCTGTCAGCTCACCTTCTAGTTTCAGACAGGCGGAATCCAGCGTGATCATCGACGCATTGCGAGCGGCGGCGGGGCGAATCGCGGGGCGAGGAGGAGCCGCCGAGCGGCTCGGATTGAAGCGTACGACTCTGCAGAACAAGATTCGCCGCCTCGGAATCGCAAAAGCACAATATCAGAACTAGCAGCTGACTCAGCGTGCACAACGGATGAAGTGGCATTGAATCGAGCGTTTTGATGCTCTCCTGGGGTAGATCTCATGACGCCCAAAAAGGACAGAGACCGAGTGGTGGCCGAAATCACACTTTCGCATCTCAGTCTCGGTCCATACCGTTAGGATGTGAGTGGCCGTCCATCGACGCTCTTACCCATTGCCCGAAAAAAGAGAGTTCATGAGTACCAGACCTAGTTCGAACCGCGGTTTCTTGGGTCTTGCTTGAAAACATGCTCACGATTTCAGTTTATTGCCGACGCTTAGGCGAACATCGGCGCTGGTCACAGAATGGTCACAAAACTGGGGCCACTCTGTAAAGTTAAGTTGTTGGAAAATAATGGTGATAAGGCGGTAGTACGCAGCCCTGAAAAGGCTGGCGTCGGCGGTTCAACTCCGTCCCTGGCCACCATCATTCCAAAAGACTTAGCGGAAATCCGGCAACCAGAGATTCGTAAAATCACCCACGGCCGATCACACACTATTGGATGACCTGTTGGGCAGTTTCCTCGTTCAGACCCATTGCCTCGATCATCTTGGT